>Ga0187894_10000001_pt1 | contig 1057665 bp, 1094 predicted proteins | sample GBC1701081metaG_FD_136650 | JGI IMG/M metagenome (GOLD analysis project Ga0187894, IMG submission 136650) | White microbial mat communities from a lava cave in the Kipuka Kanohina Cave System on the Island of Hawaii, USA - GBC170108-1 metaG ... | reverse complement strand
GGTGCAGGCTCAAAGACTGGCGGCGCATCGCAACCCGATACGACAAGCTCGCCAGAAACTTCCTCGCAGGCGTAATCATCGCAGCAGCGGTCATCTACTGGTGCAATTGAGTCCGGACCCTAGCCTAGCGGTTCTGCCGCCCCGCGATCAGATCGTCGACCAGCTGCGGCTCGGCCAGCGTCGAGGTGTCGCCGAGCGCGCCATAATCGTTCTCCGCGATCTTCCTGAGGATCCGCCGCATGATCTTGCCCGAGCGGGTCTTCGGCAGGCCGGGCGTGAAATGGATCAGGTCGGGCGTCGCGATCGGGCCGATCTCCTTGCGGACGTGAGCCTTCAGCTCCGCGGCCAGCGCCTCTGACGGCTCCGCGCCGACGATCAGGGTGACGTAGCAGTAAATGCCCTGGCCCTTGATCTCGTGCGGATAGCCGACCACGGCCGCCTCGGCGACGAGCGGGTGGGAGACGAGCGCGCTCTCCACCTCGGCCGTGCCGAGCCGGTGGCCGGAGACGTTGAGCACGTCGTCGACCCGGCCGGTGATCCAGTAATAGCCGTTTTCGTCCCGGCGGCAGCCGTCGCCGGTGAAATATTTGCCTTTGTAGGCGCTGAAATAGGTCTGCACGAAACGGTCGTGATCGCCATAGACGGTGCGCATCTGGCCCGGCCAGGAGCGGGCGATGCAGAGATTGCCCGAGGTCGCGCCGTCGAGCACCTTGCCGTCCGCGTCGACCAGTTCCGGCGCGATGCCGAAAAAGGGCCGTCCCGCCGAGCCGGGCTGCATCGCATGGGCGCCGGGCAGGGTGGTGATCATCGTCCCGCCGGTCTCGGTCTGCCACCAGGTGTCGACCACCGCGCAATGTTCGTCACCGACGGTCTGCCAGTACCAGAGCCAGGCCTGGGGGTTGATCGGCTCGCCGACGCTGCCCAGCAGGCGCAACGAGGAGCGGTCATGCTTCTTCACCGGCGCCTCGCCCTCGCGCATCAAGGCGCGGATCGCGGTCGGGGCGGTGTAGAAGATGTTGACCCGGTGCCGTTCGATCACCTGCCAGAAGCGCGAGAAATCGGGATGATTGGGGACGCCCTCGAACATCAGGGTGGTCGCGCCGTTCAGCAGCGGCCCGTAGACGACGTAGGAGTGGCCGGTGACCCAGCCGACGTCGGCGCTGCACCAGAAAATCTCGCCCGCGCGATAGTCGAACACATAATGGAAGGTGGTCGCGACCCAGACGGTATAGCCGCCGGTCGTGTGCAGCACGCCCTTGGGCTTGCCGGTCGAGCCCGAGGTGTAGAGGATGAAGAGCGGCTCCTCCGCCCCCATCGGCGCGCAGGGGCAGTCGTCCGGCACGGTCGCGCCGAGCTCGTGATACCAATGATCACGTCCCCCCACGAACCCGATCTCGTTCCCGAGATGGCGGATGACGAGCACCGCATCGACGGCGGCGCCGAGCCCGATCGCCTCGTCGACATTGGCCTTCAACGGGATCAGCTTGCCGCCGCGTTTGCCGCCGTCGGCGGTGACGACGAGGCGGCTGGCGGCATCTTCCAGCCGTCCGTGCAGAGCCTCGGGGGAGAAGCCGCCGAAGACGACGCTGTGGATCGCGCCGATCCGGGCGCAAGCGAGCATCGCCACCGCCGCCTCGGGGATCATCGGCAGATAGAGGGTGACGCGGTCGCCCTTCTGCGCGCCGAGCGCCTTCAGGCAGTTCGCCATCCGCATCACCTCGGCATGCAATTCGCCGTAGCTGATGGTGCGGGTGACGCCGGGCTCGTCGCCCTCCCAGATGATCGCGGTCCGGGCGGACCGTTCGGCCAGATGCCGGTCCACGGCATTATGACACAGATTAAGAACACCGTCCTCGAACCATTTGATATTGACCGGATCGTAGGACCAGTTTGCGATCTTCACCGGGGCGGTGAACCAGTCGAGCCTTTGCCCCTGCTCGCCCCAGAAGCCGTCCGGATCGGCGAGCGAGCGCCGGTAGAGCGCTTCATATTGTTCGGCGGTGCAGTGGGTGCCGTCGAGCGCCGACGGAGGAGGGGGGATGAGCTCGGCCATGCCCCCTCCTACAACGCTTCGCCGGGGATAGGCTACCGCCCGGCGGCGGGGCTACACTCCCGCCCGGCAAGCCCGCCGTTCGGATCGGCGGGGGCGCGCAAGCTTGATCTGATCGGCTGAAGCCCCATCTTGCTGCTGGCCCGACGGCCTCTGCGAAAACGGCATTTTGTTGTTGTGACGGAGCCGTTAGGAGCGCTCCTGCGTTGGGGCGACGCGGCTGCGATGAAGACGGCGGATCACGCGACGCGTCATGCCGGCGCCATATTGTTGCGACAGAAGCAATGGATTGCGCGACGAAGGTGTATTGCATATATGATACACTTAGTCCGAAAAAGGTTTGGAATGAGCGACCTGGCGATCAATGTCGAGATGAAGGAAGGCGAGGCGGCGACGCCCGTCTCCCTGCGCGACCGGGCGATGATCCTGGTCTGCGTGGCGCTCGCCGCCTTGTGGTTCTCGGCGGTCTTCGCCTTCGTCCAGGGCGGGCATGATGTCGCGGTCTCCGAGGCGCGGGGCGCCGCGCCGGCCGTCCAGACGGCGGCGCGGCTGCAGGCGCGCGCCGAGGCGATGAGCGCGACCCAGGTCCGCCAGATTTCCGCCGAGAGCGCCGAGGCGATCAACGCTTCCATGCCGCTCGCCAGCGGTCCCAATCCCGCTGCCGTGCCGTTCAGCATGGCCAATGCCAGCCCCGCGGACCGGGCGCGCTCGCTCGATTGCCTTGCCGCCGCCGTCTATTACGAATCGGCCACCGAGCCGCTCGACGGCCAGCGCGCGGTCGCCCAGGTGGTGCTGAACCGGGTCCGTCACCCGGCCTATCCGAACACGGTCTGCGGCGTCGTCTTCGAAGGGGCGCGGCGGACAACCGGCTGTCAGTTCAGCTTCGCCTGCGACGGCGCCCTCCGCCGCGCGCCGATGCCGGCCCTCTGGGAGCGGGCCCGGGCCGTCGCCGCCCAGGCGCTGAACGGCTATGTCTATGCGCCGGTCGGGCTGGCGCTCAATTATCATGCCAATTATGTCGTGCCCTACTGGTCCTCGAGCCTGACCAAGAACGCCAATGTCGGCCTGCACATCTTCTATCTCTGGCGCGGCAATCAGGGCCGGCCGGGCGCATTCACCGACCGCTATGCCGGCGCCGAGCCCGCCATCGCCTGGCGCGGTGGCTTCGGCCAGCCGACCCGCGCCGGGACGCAGCTCGCCACCGCCGCGGCCGACCGCAACGCCGCCGCGATCGCCGCGGCCGAGGCCGCGATGAACGGCAACGGCACGGACGGCGCCGCGAGCGCCAGCGTCGATAGCTTCCAGCGCTCCGTCCTGCGCCGCTACGAGCCGCTGCAGCGGGAGAGCGCGGCGGCGGTGATCAGCGAGAGCACCCGCGCCAACCCGCAGCTGAGCACCAGCCAGCGCTGGGCGCTGACCGGCGACGGCGGCGCCTCGAACCAGCAGCCGCTCGGCCGGCGGCCCGCCGAAGCGCGGTCGCCGCCGCCAGGCGAGCTGCAGGGCGTCCGCTACCGCACCCCGGCCCCGACCCCGTCGGCGCCCGCGGCAGGCGGGAATGAAGCGAGCGGTTCGACGGCGCGCTAGGCGGCGGTCAGCAGACGCCGTTCGCCGGCGAGGCTCATCAGCGCTTTCTGCAATTTCTCGAACGCCCGCACCTCGATCTGGCGGATCCGCTCGCGGCTGACGTCATAGACCTGGCTCAGCTCCTCGAGCGTCTTGGGCTCGTCGGTGAGCCGGCGCTCGGTCAGGATGTGGCGTTCCCGCTCATTGAGAGCGCCCAGCGCCTCGATCAGCAGATCGTGGCGGAGCCTGCTTTCTTCGGCCTCGGCGACGCGCTCGTCCTGCAGCGGCTCGTCGTCGACCAGGAAATCCTGCCACGAGCCTTCCGAATCGTCGCGCAGCGGCACGTTGAGCGAGGTGTCCCCGCCCATCGCCATGCGCCGGTTCATCGAGATCACATCGTCCTCGGTGACGCCGAGATCGGTGGCGATCTTGGTCACGTCCTCGGGCTTGAGATCGCCGTCCTCGAAGGCGTCGATCTTGTTCTTCATCCGGCGGAGGTTGAAGAACAGTTTCTTCTGCGCCGCGGTGGTGCCCATCTTCACGAGCGACCAGCTGCGCAGGATATATTCCTGGATCGAGGCCCTGATCCACCACATCGCATAGGTGGCGAGACGGAAGCCCCGTTCGGGCTCGAACTTCTTCACGCCCTGCATCAGGCCGATATTGCCCTCGCTGATCAGCTCGGACGTGGGCAGGCCATAGCCGCGATAGCCCATGGCGATCTTCGCCACGAGCCGCAGGTGCGAATTGACCAGTTTGGCCGCGGCATCGGTGTCCTGATGCTCGGTCCAGCGCTTGGCCAGCATATATTCCTCTTCCGGCGTCAGAATCGGAAACTTCTTGATCTCCGCGAGATAGCGGTTGAGGCCAGCCTCACCGCCTGCCGCGGGGATCGTCGCCGGGACGTTTCTACCTGCCATGGTGACTTACTTACTCCCTGGGCGCCATCCGGGGGGCTTTGACGCCCCTTGCCCGGCACGGGCTATACACGAAGCGCCTCGAACAGTTCCTGAATATCGGACGGCAGCGCGCTTTTGAAGGACAACTTGGCTTTGGTGACCGGATGCACGAAGCCGAGCCGGGCGGCGTGCAGGGCCTGACGGTGAAAATTCAGTCTTTTCAACAGGTCCCGGTGCCCGTTTCGGGGGCGGCCGTAAACCGGGTCGCCGACCAGCGGATGGCCGATCGAGGCCATGTGGACGCGGACCTGATGGGTCCGTCCCGTTTCGAGCCGGCATTCGGTCAGCGCCGCTCCGCTGAGGGGCTCGACGATTCGATAATGGGTCACCGCGCGCTTGCCGCGGCCCTCACCGACGATCGCGATCTTCTTGCGGTTCGCCGGCGAGCGGGCGAGCGGGGCGTCGATCGTTCCGGCGGCCGGGACGGGAATCCCCGCCGTGATCGCCAGATAGCGACGGTCGATGCTGTGCTTCGCGAATTGCGCGGCGAGGCCCTCATGGGCGACGTCGGTCTTGGCGACGACCAGCAGCCCGGACGTGTCCTTGTCGATCCGGTGGACGATCCCCGGCCGCGCCACCCCGCCGATGCCGCTGAGCCGGCCGGCGCAATGGTGGAGCAGGGCGTTGACCAGCGTGCCGTCCGGATTGCCCGCCGCGGGGTGCACGACCATGCCGGCCGGCTTGTCGACGACCAGCAGATGCGCGTCCTCGTGGACGATCGCGAGCGCGATGTCCTGCGCTTCGTTATGCGCCGGCTTCGGCGCCGGCACCGCGACCCGATAATCGCCGGCCAGCGCCTTCGCCGCCGGATCGCGGACCGGCCCCGCCGGACCGGCGACGCCGCCCGACGAGATCAACGCCTTCAGCCGTTCGCGCGACAGCGTCGGCACGGCGGCCGCCAGCGCCCGGTCGAGCCGCCAGCCAATGGCGTCTCCGGCGATCGTGGCGGTGATGATGGAATGTCCCCCAGACACTGGATCCTGAAGATGGGGATGCGGCCGGGGCTTTCAAGGGGGGAGGGGAGCCCGCCCTTGCATCGCTGACTCCCAGAGTCCAATAGGGTCAAAACCCACGGCCATGGGGCTCAGCCGCGCATGAAATCGCACGAATTCGCCAGTCTGCTCTGTTCCCGGCTGTGCCATGACCTTCTGTCCCCGGTCGGCGCTCTCAATAACGGCATCGAATTGCTGGCCGACGAGCATGATCCGGAGATGCGCGCCCGCTGCCTCGACCTGCTGGCGGAGAGCGCCCGCGCCTCGGCGAACAAGCTGAAATTCTTCCGCCTCGCTTTCGGTGCCGCCGGCGGTTTCGCCGACGTCGTCGACACGCGCGAGGCGCGGGTCGCGATCGAGGGGCTGTTCGGCGCGGACGGGCGGATTCAGCTCGGCTGGATGGTCGACGAGCCGACGATGAGCAAGGCGGCGCTGAAGGTGCTGCTGAATCTTGTCCTGATCGCCGGCGACGCCCTGGTGCGCGGCGGCAGCCTCGATGTCGGCGCCGAGCGCAGCGAGGCCGGGCTCGACATCGTCGTCCGCGCGGAGGGGACGCGCATCGTGCTCGATCCCGAGCTCAAGAAAGTGCTGACCGGCGCGATGTCGGAGGACGAGGTCGCGCCCCGCGCCGCCGCCGCCTGGCTCGCTCACGCCCTCGTCAGCGAGGGCGGCGGCCAGATCCAGGTGGCTGACGCCGATGCCAATATGTTGATCATCGGCGCCAGCCTCCCGGCCTGATCCTTACATCGGCTCACTGGCCGCCTGGCAGTTGGTGTCGGCGGCCGCCCGCCGGTAGCGCATCACCATCCGCTGATAGGGACGGCCCTGCGCGTCCGGCGCGGTGAAGGTCGTGATCTCGCCGTCCGGGCCGTCGCGGCGGGTTTCCGAATGGATCACGACGCTTTCGCCATTGGCGCGGCGTTCGACCGAGTGGGTGCGGAAGATGCGGGCGGCGCTGTCATATTCGCCGTCCACCGGCACGGTGAAACCGCGCGAGCCGTCTGCCCAATAGCCGGTATAGCGGCGCATCCCCGGGTCGTAGCCGTTGACGCCGACGCCCTCGAACCCGGGCCCCCGCATTTCGCTGACCAGCCAGCGCCCGCCGATCAGCCGGTTCTCGGCCGAAGCGAGAATCGTGACCGGCCGCGCCTCCGGGGTCAGCTGCAGGTGCGCCTCCACGCACCAGCGGCCGACCCGGTTGCGCAGGTCGTTGGCCATCGGGCCCAGCAGGCCCTCGCCGGCGGGGGCCGGCGCCTGCGCATGGGCAGCGCCGGCGGCGAAAAGCAAACCGAGCATCACTGTCTTGAACCGCATTTCATCCTCCATGTTTTGCGAGTCGACACATAAGTCATAACTTATATGTTGCATTCGTCAAGCATAAGTGTATTCTTATGCGTATGGACGACGAACAGACCACGAATGAGGTGTTCCGGGCGCTGGCGGATCCGACCCGGCGGCAGCTGTTGGCGATGCTGTGCGAGGAGGCGCAGCCGGTTTCGGCGCTCACCGCCCGGTTCGCGATGAGCCAGCCCGCCATCTCGCAGCATCTGAAGGTGCTGAAGGACGCGGGCCTGGTCAGTCAGCGCCGGGACGGGCGCAACCAGATCTATGCGCTCGACCCGGAGCCGCTCCGCCACGTCGCCGACTGGCTCGAGCAGCATGTCGATTTCTGGACCACGCGGTTCGACAATCTCGGCCGCCATTTGAGGGAAAAACATGGCACGGACACTTAAATTCGAAGCGCTCTATCCCTATTCCGCGGAGCAGGTATGGGCGGCGCTCACCGACACGGATGCGATCGGCGACTGGCTGATGCCGAACGATTTCGAGCCACGCATCGGTCACCTCTTCACTTTCACCACCAAGCCGGCGCCCGGCTTCGATGGCATTGTCCATTGCGAGGTGCTGGAGCTCGAGCCGCCGCGCCGGCTCGCCTATAGCTGGAAGGGCGGCGGCATCGACACGGTCGTGGTCTACAGCCTGGCCGCGGAGGGCGGGAACACCCGGCTGGTCATGGAGCAGAGCGGCTTCACCGGCCTGCGCGGCTGGATGGTGAGCCGGATCCTGGGCGGCGGCTGGAAGAAGATCATCGGCCAGAGCCTGCGGGAGGCGGCGAGTCGCGTCGTGGACGGGAAATACCGCCGCCCCGACTGACGCTAATCGATGGAGGAGGGCACCTCGACCCGCAATGGCGCGGCGAACCGCAGGCTCTCCGGCGGGAAGCCGCTGAACGGCGCGCGTGCGCAGCGGCCGACGACGTCCGGCCGTCCCTCGCTGCCCTCCAGGCCGAAGCTGGACTCGCGATATTCGCCGGTCAGGTAGGCGATTCGGATCGCGTGGCCCGGGCGATGGCCATCCGCCGGCTCATGGGCGAGCACGATCTCGGAAGCCGGCATCGCAGCGATCGGCAACGCCGCCGGGCAGGAGCCTTCGCACCATCGGCCAAGCATGGGGTCGACGCGAAAGGTGAGTATCCGAGCCGATAGCGCTGGAGACACGTCGTCCCCGAAACGCTGCACGTCACAGACAAGGTTGAACGCCGCCATGGCCGCCAGGGTAAGGTGCACGCTCTCCTCCCATCCTGCGGGTGTGCGAGCGAAGCGGTGAACTCCTTCTTAACCAACCGCCTTCATAACTTGCTCCCGCATGGACGAGCTGATCAACGACTTCATCGCCGAGACGCGCGACATGGCGCAGGCCCTGTCGGGCGCCATCGTCGCCTGGGAAGCGGCGCCTGACGACCGGGCGCGGCTCGACGAGATTTTCCGCTTCGTCCACACGGTGAAGGGCAATTCCGGCTTCTTCGACCTGCCCCGCCTGCAGCAGCTCTCCCATGCCGCCGAGGGCGCGCTGGCCGAGGTGCGCGAGGGCCGGCGCCCCGCCGACCGCGCCCTGGTCAACGCCGTGCTCGCGGTGATCGACCGGATCGGCGAGCTCGTCCAGGCGCTCGAATCCGGCGAATCCCTGGGCAGCGAGGATGACGAGCAACTGATCGCGGCGCTCTCGCCGGAAACCGCTGTCCCCGCGCTGCAGCCGGAGACGCCCGCCGCCGCCGAGGCCGAAGCGAAGAAGCCGGTCCGCTCGATCCGCCTCTCCGTCGACCTGCTCGACCGGATGATGAGCGGCGTTTCCGATGCGGTGCTGGCGCGCAACGAGCTCGCCAGGCGGTTGCGAGACATGCCGCGCGACGTCGCCATCGAGGCCGCGTTCGACCGCGTTTCCCAGTGCATCGCCGAGATTCGCGACGCCATCACCCGCACCCGCATGCAGCGGATCGACAGCCTGTTCGCCGGCCTGCCGCGGCTGGTGCGCGACCTCTCGGCCGATCTTGGCAAGCAGGTCCGCCTGCAGGCCGATGGCGGCGACGTCGAGATGGATCGCGAGATGATCGAAATGATCCGCGATCCGCTCACCCATATCGTCCGCAACGCGATCGATCATGGCATCGAGGCGCCCGAGGCGCGCGAGGAGGCGGGCAAGCCCCGCCAGGGCTCGCTCAAGGTTTCCGCGCGCCAGGCCGGCAACCAGATCATCATCGAGGTCACCGACGACGGCCGCGGCATTGACGGGGACGCGCTCGTCCGCAAGGCGCGCGCCCTCGGCCTGCTCAGCGCCGAGCAGGCGGACAAGCTCTCGTCGTCGCAGAAACAGGCTCTGGTCTTCTCGCCCGGCCTGTCCACCGCGGGCGAGGTCACGGCCATTTCCGGCCGCGGCGTCGGCATGGACGTGGTCCGCGCCAATATCGAGCGGATCGGCGGGGTCGTCGACATCGATTCCCGGCTGAACCAGGGTGTGAAGCTCGCCATCCGCGTGCCGCTGACCCTCACCATCATTCCGGCGCTCACCGTCAGCGTGAATGGCCAGTGCTTCGCCATTCCGCGCTCGGCGATCGACGAGATTCTCCGCGTCAATGGCGGCGCGGTCCGCGTCGACCAGGTCGGCGAGGCCGAGGTTGCGACCGTGCGCGGCCGTCGGGTGCCACTGGTCGGCCTGCCGGAACTGCTCGGCGTCAAGAGTCATGTCGCGCGCGACGAACGCCGCCTGATCCTGCTCAAGCCGGCCGGCGGCGACGTCTATGCCCTGCTCGTCGATTCGGTGCACGACCATGAGGAACTGGTGGTGAAGCCGGCCGCTCCGGCGGTGATGGCGGCCGGCCTCTATGCCGGCACCACCCTCGCCGACGACGGCCGCCCGATCCTGCTGCTCGATCCGTCGGGCATGGCGAAGTGCGCGGGCGTGGACTTCGACGAGGCCGAAATCGAGCGCCAGCTCGCCGTCCGGGCGGAACGGACGGACGAGGGTGCGCGCGAAACGACCTTGCTGCTCTTCCGGACGCTGGACGGCGCCCGCCGCGCCGTACCGGTCGGTCTGGTCGAGCGGATCGAGGATGTGCCCGTCGCCGCCATCGGCTTCAGCGCCGGCAAGCTGCGCATCGCCCTGGGCGAAAAGATCCTGCCGCTGGCCGGCTGCAGCGCCGCGCCGGCGACCGAGAAGCTCCGCATCCTGCGCCTCACCGACGGCGACACCGAAATCGCCTATGGCTTTGCCGAGGTGATCGACATTCGCGCGCTCGTGCTCGATCTGCAGAGCGCCCCGGCGCCGGGAGAGATTGCCGGCGCCTTCCTCGTCGACGGCGCGACCGTCGAATTGCTGGATCCGCACTGGTTGTTCGCGCTCCATGCCGATGTCGTTGCACAGATCGACGCCCAGCCGGTCTGCGCGCTGCCGCAGGGCGATCCCTGGATCGACAATATGCTCCGGCCGCTGATCGAGAGCCTCGGCTACCGCATCGCAAAGGCCGGCGACCCGGTCGATGTCCTGATCGCGCTCGAGGACCAGGAGGTCCCGGCCGAGGCCAATGTCGTGCGCCTGCGCGCCGCCGCGGAAGGCCGGGAGGGCGTCTATCGCTACGACCGCGCCGCCCTGATCGGCGCGCTTGCCGCCGCGAAAGGAGGCAAGAATGGCTGAGCTGCTGCTGATCGCGCGCCTCGCCGGACGGCGCATCGCCTTTCCCGCCGCCGACGTGGAGGCGGTGGTCGAGCTGGAGGGGCTCACCCCGGCGCCGCGCGCCGCGCCGCATGTCGCCGGCCTGTCGGCGCTGCGCAGCCGCGTGCTTACCGTGATTGACGGGCTTGCCGCGCTGGAAGCCGGACGGACCGAAGGGCCCGGCCGCGACGCCATCGTCGTCCCGTCGGGCGGCCACACTTATGCCTTGCTGGTGGACGAGGTGGAGGACGTGATCGAGGCGTCGGCCCCGCCGGCCGCGCCGCGCGCCCCGCTCGGCGCGGGCTGGGACCGGGTGTCGCTCGGCATGGTCGAAGCCGAGGCGGAGCTGTTCCTGCTCGTCGATCCGCATCAACTCATCGCAGGCCCGGCAGCTCGTGCCGCATAGCGACCGGTTACCCGCTTTAAACATGTGCTTACCTCTTGCCGTTAATCTGTGTGCGTTGCGGCGTTTTGCGGCGAGAAGCTGGGGGAAGAAATGCGCAGTTGTCTGATTGTCGATGATAGCAAGGTGATCCGGAAGGTCGCCCGCCACATATTGGAAACGCTCGATTTCTCGGTCGATGAGGCCGAGGACGGGCGGCAGGCGCTTGACCGCTGCGAGGCGAGTCTTCCGGATGTGATCCTGCTCGACTGGAACATGCCGGTGATGAGCGGCATGGAGTTTCTGCGCGCGCTTCGCCAGAACGATTATGCCGCCCAGCCCAAGGTGGTGTTCTGCACCACCGAGAATGACATCGCCCATATCCGCGCCGCGATCGCCGCGGGCGCCGACGAATATGTGATGAAGCCGTTCGACCGCGACACGCTTCACTCCAAGCTGCAGATCGTCGGCGTCGCGTGAGCCCCCACTCGGTACTTGCGCGGCGGCGGCTCGACGGGCCTGCCGCACCGCCCATTCGTCTGATGATCGTCGACGACAGCGAGGTCGCGCGCGCCGTGCTCTCGCGCATGGTGGCGGTGCATGAGGAATTCGAGATCATCGCCACCGCCGGCAATGTCAGCGAGGCGCTCGACGCGCTGAAGACGGTCAGCGTCGACATCATCATCCTCGACGTCGAAATGCCGGGCGCCTCCGGGCTCGAGGCCCTGCCGGACATCGTCCGCGCCGGCCAGGGCGCGCGCGTGCTGATCGTCTCGTCCATGGCCGAGCATGGCGCCGAAACCAGCGTCCGCGCGCTCGCGCTCGGTGCCGCGGATGCGCTGCCCAAGCCCGGGATCGGCAATTTCGCCGGCCGTTTCGCCGAGATTCTGGCCGACCGGCTGCGCCGGATCGGTCCGGTCGAGCGCGATACGGAGCGCAGCGCCGAGGAGCCGGACGCGCCGCTCACCCTGCGCGAGATGGGCGAGGGCGAGCTTGGCTGCGTCGCGCTCGGCGCCTCCACCGGCGGCCTGCACGCCCTGTTCGCCTTCCTGCGCGCGCTGCCGGAGCGGATCGGCGCCCCGATCCTGGTGACCCAGCATTTGCCCGCGATCTTCATGCCGCATTTCGCCCGCCAGCTCGAAAGCGCCTCGGGCCGCATCGCCCATGTCGCCGAGGACGGGCAGCTGCTGGTTGCGGAGCATATTCATGTCGCGCCCGGCGATGCGCATCTCTGCGTCGCGCGCAACGGCGTCGAGGTCCGCGTCCGGCTGGAGCGCAAGCGCGCCCAGTCCGGCTGCCTGCCCTCCTGCGATCCGATGCTGGCCTCGGTCGGCAAGGCCTATGGCCGGGACGGCGTCGGCATCCTGCTGAGCGGCATGGGCCGGGACGGCGCGATCGGCGCCCGCCTGCTCGTCGAGAGCGGCGGCGCGATCCTCGCCCAGGACCGGCACAGCGCCGCCATCTGGGGCATGCCCCGCGCGGTCGCGGAGGCCGGGCTCGCCTCGGCCGTGCTGCCGCCGACCGAGCTCGCCCGCCGCATCGGCCAGCGGGCGGAGGTGCAGCAATGGAGGTAGGCGAAACCTCGCGCCGCATTTTGGCGAGCCTGCTCGAGGCGAAGACCGGCCAGCAGCTGGCGATGAACCGGCGCTGGCGGATCGAGACCGCTTTGGCCGCGATCATGCGCGAGCGCGGCTATGACAGCGTCGACCAGCTCGTCTCCCGCCTCGTCGCCCGCGCCGATCCCGGCCTGCAGGAGGCGGTGATCGAGGCCTTGCTCAACAACGAAACCTATTTCTTCCGCGACAAATTGCCCTTCGACCTGCTGATGGCCGGCCCGGTCAAGCGGCTCGAGAAGGAGCGCGCGGCCCGCAAGAAGCTCGCCATCTGGTGCGCCGGCTGCTCGTCGGGGCAGGAAGCTTATTCGCTGGCGATGAGCTTCGCCGACGAGAAACTGCGCTGGGCGGGCTGGCAGATCGAGATCGTCGGCACCGACCTCTCCAGGGCCGCGATCGCGCGCGCGCAATCCGGGACCTATTCGCAGTTCGAGGTGCAGCGCGGGCTGCCGGTCATGCAGATGATCCGCTGGTTCGACGAGCTTGGCGGCGGCGACTGGCGGATCTCCGAGGCGCTGCGCCGGCAGGTCCGTTTCGAGGCGCGCAATATCATCGAGACGCCGCCCGCGCCGGGCCGCTTCGACGTCATCCTCTGCCGCAACCTCCTGCTCTATTTCTCGCCGGAGATGCGCCGCCTTGCGTTCAACCGGCTGGCCGAGGCGATCGCCCCGGACGGCGCGCTGATGCTCGGCGCCGGCGAGACCGTGCTCGGCCAGACCGACCGCTTCGCCTCCGACGCCGAGTGCCGCGGCCTCTACGTCCCGGTCGCGGCCAGGCAGTCGAAGGTCGCATAGCGCCTTGACGCGCAGCCGCTTTCGCGCGGTAAGGGCGGCATGGACGGGATCATCGAGGCTCCATCGCCCAATTTCGACGAGCGCACCCAGCCCGTCTCGATCATCGTGCTCCATTATACCGGCATGGAGGATGCGCCCTCGGCCATCGCCCGCCTCCGCGATCCCGCCTCGCGCGTCTCCTCCCATTATGTGATCGCCGAGGACGGCCAGATCGTGCGCCTCGTGCCCGAGGAGAAACGCGCCTGGCATGCCGGCCGCTCCTACTGGCGCGGCCTCACCGGGCTGAACGACGTCAGCGTCGGCATCGAGATCGTCAATCCGGGCCACGAATTCGGCTATCGGGCCTTTCCGGACGCGCAGATCGATGCGCTGATCCCGCTCTTGTCGGAGATCAAGGCGCGCTATCATGTCAGCCGCGGCAATATCGTCGGCCATTCCGACATCGCCCCGACCCGCAAGCAGGATCCGGGCGAGCTCTTCCCCTGGGGGCGGCTCGCGCGTCTCCGGCTCGCGCTGCCCCGCCCGACCCGCAATCTGATGGACCCGAACTGGACCGACGCCGGCTTCCTGCTGGCGCTGGAGCGGTTCGGCTATGACGTCGCCGACCCGCTCGCCGCCACCGTCGCCTTCCAGCGCCGCTTCCGCCCGGAGCTGGTCGACGGCACGATCGACGGGGAATGCCGCGCAATCCTGCTCGCCCTGCTGCTGCCGCGGCCGCAGGGGGACGACTAACCGGGAGGGCGGTCGTCATAGCTGACGCGGAAGTTGAAGTGGCCTCCTGCGCCGATGGTGAATACACACGACTTCCAATTCTCGCCCGCCTGACGCGCCATGGACTGTCGAATCGCTTCGAGCGCCAGAAGGACTCGCACGCTTGAGTCGCCGGGCATGTCAGACCTGACTGCGTGCCCTTGGTCATTGCGACACTCCAGGGCCATGCTGGCAGAGTTCTCGTAGAGTTCCGCCTCCAGTGTCAGCTGATCATAGCCGGGCGGGCACGCGCTCAGAGCCGCGTCCGCGAGAGCCTGATAGCCGTCCATATCCCGTCCCCCCCGATGAAGGGCACCTCATCTCGCTGGCGTGTGTCAGTCAATCCGAATTGTCTCGGAAGGGCTTATTCTTTCCCCACTTCCTCGCTATATCCCCACCCGCCAGAGGGCCGGGCGGCCGCGGCCCCGCGCAAGCGGGGGCGAGGAAAGTCCGGGCTCCGCGGAACGACGGTGCCGGTTAATGGCCGGCGGGGGCGACCCCAGGGAAAGTGCCACAGAAAGCAGTCCACCGGGCTTCGGTCCGGCCAGGTCGAAAGGGTGGGGTAAGAGCCCACCGCGCCTCCGGTAACGGCGGCGGCATGGCAAACCCCACCGGGAGCAAGACCGAATAGGGGCGGCATATGGGCCCTACCGGAAAGCCTGCTTTCCGGGAAAACCCAGAGAGCCAGGTTCCGGCTCGTCGCCCGGGTTGGTTGCTTGAGGGGCGGAGCGATCCGTCTCCTAGAGGAATGGCCGCACAGCCCAGCAATGGGCGGACAGAACCCGGCTTACAGGCCCTCTGGCGCATTTATTCTGAAAGGGGACAGTTACTGGTAACTGTCCCCATTCCCGTTTTATGGATGAGTGAATGGCCAAGGCAAAGAGATCGAACGACTGGGGCTTCCCCCGCTGGCGCGCTTACGGATCCTCCCGCGAGGCGGAGGCGGTGCGCCAGTGCGACCGGCATGGCTGCGAGGAGCCGGGCGACCGGCCCGCGCCCAAATCGCCCAACAGCCGCGAGCGCTGGTATTTCTGCCAGGCTCATGCCGCCGAGTACAATCGCAACTGGAATTATTTCGAAGGCCTGACCGCCGAGGAGGCCGCGACCCGCGAGGCGAATGAGCGGCAGGGCGCCGACGCCTTCGCCAGCGCCTCCCATTATGGCTGGGGCGGCCCCGGCGACGGCACCCGCAGCCGCGACGAATTGCGCGCGCTCGAGGTGCTCGAGCTGGAGAGCGACGCCGACTTCAAGGCGATCAGGAACGCCTGGCGCCGCCTCGCCAAGGCCAATCATCCGGACCTGAAGCCCGGCGACGCCGAGGCGGCGGCGCGCTTCCAGGCGGTCCAGGCGAGCTACGAGGTGCTGAGGAAGGCCGAGGAGCGCAAAGCCGTCTAGCTCCTCCCCGGAACGGGGAGGGGGACCGTCCGCAGGATGGTGGAGGAGGCCCGGAGCACGGCAGGGGCCCCCTCCGTCAGCGCTCCGCGCTGCCACCTCCCCGTCTCGGGGAGGAATTATCTGTAACCGATCAGCCCCCGCGCCGAATCCAGCAGCGCCTGCCGGTCGTAGCCCACTCCGGCCTTGAACACCGTCTCGATCCTGCCGAGCGCGGCCGGATCGCGGACCGGGTCGCCGTCGACCAGGATCAAATCGGCGCGCTTGCCCGCGGCGATCGAGCCCACCTCGCGGTCGCGGCCGAGGAAGATGGCGCCGTTCAGCGTGCCGATCCGCACCGCCTGCTCGAAGGAGAAGCCGGCCTCGACGAGCAGCTGGATCTGGCGGATGCTGGCGAAGCCGGGCAGGGCGCCGCCGGCGCCGGTCGGATCGGTCCCGGCGAGCAGCAGCCCGCCCGCCTCGACGAACATATGTTCGAGCCGCAGGTTCCTGGCGAAGGAATCGGCGGTGCGCCCCCGGCCGCCGCCGTCGATCAGCCGGTGGACCGCATCATAGCTGCGCAGCGCGCTTTCGTTGAGCAAGGCCCGCTGCGCCGGGTCCAGCCGCTGCCGGCCCGGCGTCATGTCCTCGAACACCACCAGGGTCGAGGTGAGCGCGACATGCCGCGCTACGAGCAGGGCGATCAGCGCGCGCACCTGCGGCGAATCCGGATCGACATTGGCGAGCAGGTTACCGGCCTGGGCGAGCGGGCAGACGTCCGGCTGCTTGCCCGGGACGAAATCGGTCATCGCCGCGAAGCCGTGCTCCAGATTGTCGATCCCCATCTCCGCCGCCTCGCGATAGGTGACCGCGCAAAGGTGGCCGGTGATGCGCAATCCGCGCCGGTGCGCGGTCTCGATCGCGCGCCTCAGGCCCTCGCGGTTCAGCATCATATAGGCCTTGAACGAGGTGACGCCGGTGTCCGCCCAGTAATTGACGAGCCGCTCGACCGCGTCCGCATTGGCGGCGGCGTGCAGCTCCATGATGCCGAGACCCGGCCCCTCGATATAGGGCCCGGTCACGTCGAGATCGGGGCCGATCGCATTGCCCGCGGCGATCGCGTCCCTGAGGCTGAGATCGGCATAAGGCGCGACCGAACCGCCGGTCCGCGCCGTGGTCACCCCGCCGGCCAGATAGAGCGGCGGGAAGCTGGCCAGCATGGACGAGAAATGGCCGCCGCCGACCGGATAGAACAGATGCTCGTGCACGAAGACGAAACCGGGCAGCACGGTCTTGCCGGTGCCGTCGATCACGGTCGCGCCGGCCGGAACCGCAATGCGGCGCGCGGGGCCGAGCGCGGCGATGCGGCCGCCCCGGATGACGATCGTCATGTCGCGCGCGGCCGGAGCGCCGGTGCCGTCCACCACGGCGACATGAGTGATGGCGATGAGCGGCTGAATGTAGCGCACCGGCGCAGCGGGCGGGGGCTGCGCGGTCGCGGACAAGGGCGCCAGCAGCAAGGCAACGATCAGGATCAGCCAGGCCCGCATCTCAAATCTCCCCCGAATCCTCACTCCGTTCCCATGAACGTGCCGGTCACGTTCGCCACCGGATCGTCCGGGTCGCCATCATGGGCGGTGCCGCGGACGAAGGCGACGCTGCGGGTGATCCGGTAGCACAGGCCGCGCCCGATCACCGTCCGTCCCGGCACGGCGGGGCGCAGATAATCGACCCTGAGGTCCAGCGTCGCCTGCGGCCGGAAGGCGCCGAGCCGCAGCCAGACGGCGAGGCTGGTCGCCATGTCCATCATGCTGACGATCGGGCCGGAGGCGAGCACGTCCGTCGCCGGCATGCCGACCAGCTCTTCGCGCCAGGGCAGAGCCAATTCGACCCAATCCTCGCCATGCGCGTGATACCGGATGCCCACCGCGGCGCCATGTCCCGCGCCGGAGCGGGAGGCATAGGCCATGAACTGCGCCGGATCGAAGCCGCTCACGGTGCCAGCCTGTGCGCGGTCTCTTTGATTTTCTGAATCATGTTCAGCAAGCCCGACGTCCGAATTGAGGTCAGCTGATTGCCCACCTTGAACGGCCTCAGTGCGGCCTCGATATCGGTGTTGAGGATGTCGACCGCGCTATGGTCCTGTACCGCCAGGATGATCAGCGCAACGATGCCTTTCGTGAAAGCCGATGTGCCATCCGCCAGGAAGTGAAGTTTTTCGCCCGTTGATGCGGGCAGGGCGTATACCCAAACATCCGACGCGCACCCGGCCACCTTCGTTGCACTGGTTTTGAGAGCGGCAGGCATTGGCTCGAGAGACTCTCCGAGCCTGATAAGCAGCCTCATGCGCTCATCGAACGGGTTGGGGTAAAGTTCACCGATGCTCTCGAACTCGTCGCGAACATCATCGAGGGTTTGAAACGGCATGGCCCCCAATACCGTTCGGGCTGAGCTTGTCGAAGCCCTTCCTTTCTGTTCTGTTCCGGCGACATGGGCTTTTGGGCTTACATGCTCCATTGCGCCGATCGCAGCTTCTACACCGGCCACACGGAGGATCTCGACGTGCGGATCGGCGCGCATCAGTCTGGGATGATCAAAGGCTGCACCTCGACTCGTTTGCCGGTAACCCTCGTCTGGGCGGACGAATTTCCCACACGTTACGAAGCCTTGCAGGCCGAGCGCCAGATCAAGGGCTGGAGCAGAGCAAAGAAGCTCGCTCTTATTCGGCGGGATTGGGCCACGATCAGCGCCCTGGCTCGGAATTCGAAAGACAAGGAAAGGGCTTCGACGGTAGTGGGTCAGTTTGAAAATAGGCCGGTTTCATTTCATGACCAACGCCATGCACAGGTGCCTAGGAGCAGGGTTATCCCGCCAGCAAAAAGGAACACGTTGGCAAAGTATAGACGGCCACTATCGACGTCGTCTTTCTCCACCACCGCCTTGTGCATCATCCGCCCGCCAACCGCGAGCAATGCGACACCAAAAATGAGGGCATCCATTCGTGGGCTCCGGCTTTGACCCAAGGGTTTGCGCGCCCCTCCAACCTAGGTCAATTCCGTCCCTAGCTGGCCCGCTTCTCGTACGGCCCGCGCTTCGCAGGAACGCGGCTCTCAGCCTTCTCGATCAGCGCTACGATGTCAGGCGCCTTCCGAAGCCGATCGACCACGCCAGCGGCCATCGCAGGGGTGACGCGGAGTGTCTTATGGAGCCGGACGAAGTTGTAATACATCATGTGCAGCGCGACCGCGTAAGCGTGGTTCTCGACCTTCTTTGAGAAGCCATTGGTCAGGCGGGTGAACCGCCGCATGTGCATCCGCATGGTCAGGTTCTGGCGCTTAGCGTAGGACGTGGAAATGTGCGCCGGATCGGGCTTGCCTTCAACGGCGCGCTGGCGCGTCCCGCAGGACTCGCCGGGGTTATAGCGGCGCTCTTGCTTCCTGCCGACAGGCTCGCCGTAGATCTTGACCAACTGCGCATAATCCACGTCCGCGCCGAACTCGCGCTCGACGGCCTGCAGGTAGGGGCTGTGGCCGTCCGTAGTTAGCTGCACGCGGTTGCGCAGGCGGGAGCGCAGGTCCGCGATGAACTCGTTCGCATATTCCGCGTCACGGCCGCCGACCATGTAGGAGACGATCAGCTTCGTCTCGGCATCGAGCGCGGTCCAAGTCCAGGTATCGCTTGCATGATCCGGGGCGGATTTGGCAGCCTTGACGTTCTTCTGCTTGGCATAGGTAAAGGTCCAGATTGCACCCGGCTCGCCCTCACGTTGCGGACATACTAATCGTGATAGGCGAGGCAGGCCATGCCGGCATCGATAAGCAGCTTCGTGACAGTGTTTTTGCTCACGCCGGTCATGCGGGTGATCGCGCGGATGCTGTTACCCTCGCAAAGCATGTGGAGGATTTGAGCGCGACTTTCGGGGGTCAATCTGTTCATATCACTGCCATGCCGGAGGAATGGATTCGACATAATAAATTTGTGATATTATGCAAGCGCAATCCGCTTCGCGTTAGCACTTTTTTGTGATATGCCCTCCTATATACTCAAACAGTGGCCCGCGAAGGTCTATGAGAAGGAGATTGATCCGGTCTGGCGCGCGCAGGAGACAATCGACGTCCTCTTGTTGAAAATGAAGAAGGAGGGGCCAGCGCCGTCAGGTTACAAGTCGAGACATCACGGCAAGGGGCTGTCAGGGATATGGCAGATAAATCTGAAAGTAGAAAAGCGGCAAATCAGGGTTTTGTATGCTCAATATGGCCTATATCTCGTGATCTTGCATATTCATAAAAAGTCATCTCCACAGGAACAAGCCGCAGGATACGCCTTAGCTGTTGCCCGCAAGAAAACTGTTGATCAATTAATGGCGCAAAAAGGAGCCGGTCCGAGTGGACTTTATTCCATCAATTGAGCTGAACATTCCACAAAAGCTGCGCGACGTGGATTACCGGCAGCGCTTTTTCATAGCGGAATCCTCGGCTGACATTGCTCGCCAGTTGATCGAGCTGCGAAAGCTGCGTGGTCTAAGCCAGGCCGCGCTGGCTGATAAGATCGGCACGAAACAGTCGGGAATCTCGCGCGTGGAAAGCGCAGACTATGGCAATTGGAACTTCAACACCCTCCGGAAGATCGCTGAGGTTCTTGATGCTCGGCTGCGGATCGTTATCGAGCCTGCTGAGAAGGTGCTGCACGAATATGCGGAGGCGGAAACCAACTCTGTGAAGAAATCTAAGCTCTTGGCCGACCTGTCCCAAGAGAGCCCCCTAGAGCAGCGCACCGGCGCCTCGGCTCTAGAAGAAACTGGAAAGTCCCGAAATGAAGCTAATCTCCGTAGAAGACAGCCGGATCGTGTCGCTAGTCGGTATTCAGATGAACAAAGGTCAGCCGTATCTGCCTGACCTCGTTGCCGCACTCGTTGAGCGGTATGGCTTCCTCAGATTTCCGAGCACTTATGAGGAAATCGTGGCGGATAAGTCCGTGTTCGCCATGGGCAAGTGGCAGGGTGTGCAGATTGAAGAGATGACGACTTATTCCGATGGCATCATCGTCCGGATGAAAACCAGCACGTCCGTATCGGAGAGCTTCATTGATGACCTCTATAATCTCGCCCTTGAGAAATTTGGGCTCGAACGAGTCTCTTCTCCGGGCGAGCGACGCCTCTTTGAGAGCGCGGTTGTCGTCCAATTTGAGAAGGACGTGGCTCAAAGGCTCTCCTTCACGGAGGGGCTCCGGCGCAGCGTGGAGGGGTGTTTGAGCAACTACGGCGCGGGGGACTATGAATACCAGCCCGGCAGTTTTCAGTTAGATGCCGACGCAACGCAGCACGCGGAAGGAAAGCCTATCCCCTTCAGTCTCGTGAGGCGCGTTCGGACGCCCTTCGACGACAACATTTGGTTTTCCTCGGCCCCTCTTCGGACCGACGACCATGTAGAGACGCTGCGATTGCTCGACGCTTAGCCGGTTAGGATTCCGCAGAGTCCTTTTTCCGCTTTCCCTGTTCGGCTCGGGGCGCGTCTTTCGCCTCCCCGGTAGCAATATCAGTGATCAGCTTTGCGAGCTGGTTCGGATCGCGGGGGCGCTTCGGTGTCTTCGCCATGCCGGACAATATGGCATCGCCCGGCTGGCGCGCCTAGCCTCTGTCAATTCTGCTTTTTTTTCAAACTGCCCCACTACCGCTTCGACATGCTCAGCCCGAACGGAGAGGGTTCCGTTGGGGCGGGAGTCCTAATCCTCCACGCCGTTGGCGATCGCCTCGAGGCGCTTCACCCGGTCCTTGAGGTCGATCAGCTCCAGCCGCCGGCTGGCCGTCGACTGGCGGGGGCGGGGACCGCTCCCGTTCAGCTCGAGGCGGCGCAGCCGGAGCCAGTCCTCCCAGCCCCTGAGCAAGGCGTAGGCCAGCAGCGCGACCCCGGCCAGCAGCGCCGCGAGGACCAGTAAAATGTCGGCGCCGTCGGCCATCTTCTCTCTCCTACCGGTCGCGCAGCCGCTCGATCTCGCGCTCGAGGCTGTTTTCCTTCTCGACCGTGATCCGCTCGATCACCGCCTGGCGATCCTTCAGGCTCTTCACCTCGTCGCGCAGCCGGCGGATCTCCTCGACCAGCTCGTCCTTGCGCCCTCGCTCCTCGTGGATCGAATATTCGCCGCCCTTGTGATCCTTGCGGATCCCCATCTTCAGCCGGATCAGGCCGGCGACCGTGGCGATCAGGATGATCCCCAGCACGAATTCGAATACGTTCATCTCTCTTGTCTCCGTCGGGCCTCGCGGCCTCCTTGTCGGGTCAGCGGTCCCTGAGCTGCTCGATCTCGCGCGCCAGGCTGTTTTCTTTCTCGACGGTGATCCGCTCGAGCACGGCGAGCCGCTCCTTGAGGCCCTTCACCTCCTCGCGCAGACGCAGCGTCTCGCCCTCGTCGCGCTCTGGCAGCATATCGCCGCCGCGATGGCGGCGCCTGCCGCCCGTATATCTGGCGCGCATGACGCCCGCGATCATCACGATCAGGACGATCATGATCACCATGATGTGACGGCTTTCCATGGCTTTCCCTTCCTTCGCCCGTCAGCCTCAATGCGCCCGCTCGTCGCGCAGGCGCTCGATCTCGTCGGCGACGTCGATGCCCTTGTCGGTGACGATCCGCTCCAGCACGCGCACCCGCTGCTCCAGCCGCTCGGTATGGGCCGCATATTGCGCGGCCTTCTCCGCGGTCATCTCGCTCGAGAGCTTCATCTCGCGCTCCTTCAGCCTGATCCAGCGCTTGGCGATCCCGCCGAAAATGCCGCAGACGATCGCGGTGATCGGGATCAGCACCCAGATCCATGACGCAACACTGTTCATTCCCGCCCCCTAATTCTTCGTGACGCGCAGCGCCTCGATCTCCTGCGTCAGCCGGTGGCTGTCGTCGGTGACGATCCGCTCGACATTGGCGAGCCGGTCCTTGATCGAGCCAAGCTCGGCGCGCAGCTGCGCATTCTCCTGGCTGACCAGCTTCAGCCGCTCGACCACTTCCTCATTCTTCTTCGGATAGACCGCCTGGCCCCAGGCCCCGTCCAGCGGATAGCCATGCTTGATCCGCATCCAGGTGGTGACCACCCAGCCCAGCACGCCGAGGCAGGCGACGACCGCCACCCAGGGCAGGATCGCGCCGATCAGTTGCGCCTTGTCGTTCATCTCGCTGTCTTTCTTCCCCTATGAATTGCGCAGTTGGTCGATCTCGCGGGCGGTGCGCTCCGCCGGATCGGTGGCGATCCGCTCAAGCACCGCAATCCGCTCCTCGAGCCGGCCGACCTGGCCCTTCAGGCCCTCATTCTCGTTGGTCAGCAGCTCGATGCGGCGCGCGGCGTCCGGGCTGTCCTTGCTGGTCTTGCCGCTCCACTCGTCCTCGAGCGGGTAGCCGTGCCTTGCCCGGATCCAGCTCGAGGCGAGCCAGCCGAAGGTCGAGATGGCGATGATCGCGATGACGAAGAAAGGTCCACCCCAGTTCATAATCGTACCCCTTTGCTCAATCCTTCAGTCAGCGCAGCCGTTCGATCTCGCTCGCCAGCCGATGATTGGAGCTGGTCACATAGGCCTCGACGTCGGCCAGCCGCCGGTCGAGCTGGCGGAACTGGGAGCGCACGTCGCGCGCCACCCGCCGCGGATTGGAGCGCACCTTCTGCCAGAATTGCTTGTCCTCGCGGCTCCTCTCCTGGAGCCGGCCCGGCTTCTCGGGGGTCATCCAGGAGATGATGAAATAGCCGAGCAGGACGGAGCCGCCGGTGAACACGGTGCCGAGCACAAAAGCGGTGCGGATGACGTTGACGTCGATCCCGGTATAGTCCGCGATCCCCGCGCAGACCCCGGTCCATTTGCCGTTCCGCTTGTCGCGGTAGAATTTGGTGCGCGGGCTGTTCATGACTTCCTCCTGGCACGCGCCGGACGGCGCTCGGCGGCCTCGTAAAGCCGGTCGGTCCGGTCCTCGAGCATCTCCTCGACCGGATCATGGCCGACCTGACGCCAGCCCGGGTTCTCCGCGTCGATGATCCGCTCGATCGTCCGCATCCGGTCGTCGAGCCGGCGGGCGAGCTCGTGCAGCTCGTCGAGCAGATTCTCGTCTTCGGTGGTCAGCGTCGCCTGCGCCTTCCACTTGGTGACATAGTGGAACACCAGCCACGGCAGGAAGATGAAGAGGGTCGTGATCGCGATGATCGGGATGAAGAATTCCGGGTTCATGGCCTATTTGTCCCCCTTGGTGGCCTGGCCGCCATTGGAGCGCCTGGCGAGACTCGCCTTCAACGCCTCCAGCTCGGCATCGACCTTGTCGGCGTTGCGCAGCTCCGCAATTTCGTCATCGAGCGTCTTCGGCGGCCCGCCAAGGCCCAACGCCTCGGCATGGCCCTCGGCGAGATCGGCATGGCGCTCCAGCGTATCGAAGCGGGCCATCGCCTCGTCCATCTTCGGGCCGGAATAGAGCTCGCGCAGCCGCGAGCGGTCCTGCGCGCTCTGCATGCGGGTCATCACCGCATTCTGGCGGGTGCGGGCCTCGCGGAGCCGGTTCTGCAGCTTGGCGATGTCGGCCTCGGACGAGCGCAGGGCTTCGTCCAGCACCTCGATCTCGCTTTGCAATTGGCCGGCCATGTCGGCGGCCTTCTGCTTCTCGTAGAGCGCGGCCTTGGCAAGGTCATCGCGGTCCTTGGAGAGCGCCAGCTCGGCCTTCTCGACCCAGCTTTCCTGCAGCCGCTCAAGCTTGGTGATCTGGCGCCGCATTTCCTTCTGATCGGCGATGGTGCGCGCTGCGGAGGCGCGGACCTCGACCAAAGTCTCCTCCATCTCGAGGATGATCATGCGGATCATCTTCGCGGGGTCTTCGGCCTTGTCGAGCAGATCGGTGATGTTGGCGGCAACGATATCGCGCGTCCGCGAAAAAATGCCCATGAGGAAAAGCTCCTTGCTTGAATCATAGCGCCGCGCCGGTTTGGCATCGGGTTTAGCGCGGGGAGCGGAGATGCGCATCAGCTCTCCCGCCTTCACCTCGATCCTGACCGGCTTCAGCTTACGCACCGGCATTGTCTCCCGAGATCGCCGTGCCCATCGGCACCGTGGCGATCCACGGCTGGCCTGGCTCGGCCGCGCGGACCGGACCGACGGCGGCGCCGATCGAAAGGGTGGAAAGGACAAGGGCGCCGACCAGGGCGGTGGCGACCTGCGCGAAGCGATCGGATTTGAACATGGCGGTTTTTCCTGAACCTGGTCTCGCCCCGCCGACCCATTCGACGGTGACGCTAAATATTAAGCAGGGGTTATGCCAGCTTCTGGAAATGGCTGAAATCCGCCAAATTTTCTGCCCCAAAGGCGTTGAAAAACACATAATTCTTGCCAACAGGTGGGAAACCGCGCCAAGTGATGGGAATGGAGCGCAATACGCATCTCGTCGGCCAATCTACGTCCTTCCTCGATGCGGTCGAGCGCGCGAGCCGCGCCGCGCCGCTCGACCGGCCCGTCCTCGTTATCGGCGAGCGCGGCACCGGCAAGGAGTTGATCGCCGAGCGTCTGCACCATCTGTCCTCGCGCTGGGACGGGCCGCTGATCGTGATGAACTGCGCGGCTTTGCCCGAGACCCTGATCGAGGCGGAACTGTTCGGCCACGAGGCAGGGGCGTTCACCGGTGCGACCAAGGCCCGGCCCGGCCGCTTCGAGGAGGCCAATAACGGCACCCTGTTCCTCGACGAGCTGGCCACCCTCTCCAGCCCGGCGCAGGACCGGCTGCTGCGCGCGATCGAATATGGCGAGGTGACCCGGATCGGCTCCAGCCGGCCGCTGCAGGTTGACGTCCGCATCGTCGCCGCGACCAACGAGCATCTGCCGCGCCTCGTCGAGGAAGGCCGCTTCCGCGCCGATCTGCTCGACCGTCTCTCCTTCGAGGTCGTGACGTTGCCGCCGCTCCGTCACCGGCAGAGCGACATCCCCGTGCTGGCCGAGTTCTTCGGCCGCAAGATGGCGCTCGATATCGAGATGGACGGCTGGCCCGGCTTCAGCGCCCAGGGGATGGCCCGGCTCCAGAGTTATGACTGGCCAGGCAATGTCCGCGAATTGCGCAATGTCGTGGAGCGCGCGGTCTATCGCTGGGCGGGTCTGGAGGGACCGATCGACGACATCCAATTCGATCCGTTCGAAAGCCCCTGGCGGCCGGTGCAGGGGCAGGGTGTCCTCGCCGGACCCGCTTTCGCGCCCCAGCCGGCGGGCGAGTCGGCGCCGGCGCTGCCGCCCGCGGCACTCACCTCCGGCTACCGGCCCGAAGACTGCGCCGACCTCCGCCTCGCCATCGCCGACTATGAGAAAGCGATCCTCACCGCCGCCCTCGAACGCTGCCGCTGGAACCAGCGCGCCGCGGCGACAGCGCTCAGCCTGACCTACGACCAGCTCCGCCACGCCATGCGGCGGCATGAATTGCAGGGCTGACGGCCCGAACCGCCTGTCATTCGCAAACGTCGGCGTCGGGGATCGAGCTGACCAGCCAGCCGCGCCGGATGGGCATCAGATAGGCGCAGTCGCGGCGGAAATGCTCGGGGCGGCGCAGGTTGCCGACGATGCGATAGCCCGAAAACAGGCAGAGAATCCGTCCCGGATAGCCCTCTTCCACCGGGCGACGCTGGCAGCGCAAGCTCGTCAGCCGGCGATGAACGGAGCGCGACCCGCTGCAATCGCTGTCGACATAACAGGCATACCAATGGTCGACCGCCCGCGCGACCACCGCCGGGCCCGGCGGCAGCCGCCGGGCCTCCGCGTCGGCGGCCCAGCCAAGCCCGAGCAAGAGGGTCGGAAAGAGCCAGGTGCGCTGCATCGCTGCCGCCTCCTATTCTTCGCACATGTCCGCGTCGGGATAGGCGTCGACCCGCCAGATGCCCGCCCGGTCGCGTTTGAAATAAGCGCAATCGTGGGGAACGTGGCTCGGCGGCGCGTCGCGACCGCTGACCGTCGCCGGATAACGGCAGAGGATGCGCCCGGGATTATAGGGATCCTCGAGATCGAAGCAGCGGGTGGGGCCGATCCGGTAGTGGAGCGGCGCGTCGCAGGCCATATTGCCGGCGCCCCGGCACGCCTCGTGCGCGTTGAGCGCCCACTCGATCTGCGCGCGTGTCGGCAATTGCCGCGCCGCCGCGCCCGAGGGCCAGGCCAGCAGCGCCAGCGCCGAGAGGAAGCAGAGGCCGCGGTTCATCGCCCCAGTCTACTGCGGCAGGATCCCCGAACGCCACGTCATTGCGCAGGCGCATCGCTTGCCCCATCTTGGCGGAACGATCCGGAGGGGGTTTCATGCTTGCGATTGTCCTGCTCACCGCCTTGCTGGTACTCCGCACTGCGCCCGACAGCATGCTCGGCAAAGCGCTGCGGCATCCGCTGGTGGACTGGCCGGCGAAAAGACTGTCGCGGCTGACGCGGGGGCAGATTGCCTGTCTGTTCGGTTTCGCCCTGCTCCTCTGGGCCGGGCTCGCATTGCTCGGTCACGAGGCCATGCAGGTGTTCAGCCTGGCGATGCCCGAAACCCTGGCCTGGTTCGCCGCCTTCGACATGTCGGTCCTGGCCGATGCGCTGGTCGCGGCCGCGCTCGTCGCCACGCAGGCGCGTTTTGGCCGTATGGCGCGTACGATCCGCGCCCTGATCGCGCGACGGCCTCGGCCCCGTGCGCGCGCGCCGCGCCAGCGCCCTGCAGCCCGCGAGTCGGCTGCGAATGAAGACGATGGCGACAGGCCTGCATTTGTGCGCTTCCTCGCCGCCTGACGGGCTCCGCCGACGATATTTATGTCGTTCCGGCCACGAACGCCCTTGCGCGCCGCGCCCGGCGTGGCAGAGGCTGGCGGCATGACCAGCCCCGATTTTTACCGCATCCGCCGCCTGCCGCCCTATGTCTTCGCCGAAGTGAACGCGATGAAGGCGGCGGCGCGGGCGCGCGGCGAGGATATTATCGACCTCGGCATGGGCAATCCGGACGGTGCGCCGCCCGCCCATGTGATCGAGAAGCTGGCCGAGGTCGCGCGCAATCCGCGGGCGCATCGCTACTCGGCGTCGAAGGGCATTGTCGGCCTGAGGAAGGCGCAGGCGGCTTATTACGAGCGGCGCTTCGGCGTCTCCCTCGATCCGGACAGCGAGGTGATCGTCACTCTGGGCTCGAAGGAAGGGCTGGCCAATCTCGCCCAGGCGATCACCGCGCCGGGCGACGTCGTGCTGGCGCCCAACCCGTCTTACCCGATCCACACGTTCGGTTTCATCATCGCCGGCGCCGCGATCCGCTCGATCCCGGCCGCGCCCGGCCCGGATTTCTTCGCCGCGCTCGACCGGGCGGTGCGCTTCACCGTGCCGCGGCCGAAGGTGCTGGTGATCGGCTATCCCTCCAACCCGACCGCATACACCGCCGATCTCGGCTTTTACGAGCAGGTCGTCGCCTTCGCGCGCGAGAACGATCTCTGGGTGATCTCCGACCTCGCTTATGCGGAAATCTATTTCGGCGACACGCCGACCCCGTCCATCCTGCAGGTGCCGGGCGCCCGCGACGTGGCGGTCGAGTTCACCTCCATGTCGAAGACCTATTCCATGGCGGGCTGGCGGATCGGCTTCGCGGTCGGCAACCAGGCGCTGATCGGCGCGCTCGGCCGGGTGAAATCCTATCTCGATTATGGCGCTTTCACCCCGGTCCAGGCGGCGGCGACGGCGGCGCTGAACGGGCCGCAGGACATCGTCGACTTCAATCGCCAGCTCTACAGATTGCGCCGCGACTGCCTGGTCGAGAGCTTTGGCCGGGCCGGCTGGGAGATCCCGCCGCCCGAAGCCAGCATGTTCGCCTGGGCGCCGATCCCGGAGGCTTATCGCGCGATGGGCGCTATGGAATTCTCCAAGCGGCTGCTCGCGGAGGCGGGCGTGGCGGTGGCGCCCGGCGTCGGCTTCGGCGAGGAAGGGGAGGGCTATGTCCGCATCGCCCTGGTCGAGAACGAGCACCGCATCCGCCAGGCCGCCCGCGGCGTGAAGGCCTTCCTCGCCAAGGGAATCTGACTTTCGAAGAAGAGGCTGTGCTCCGGCGAAGGCCGGAGCGTTGCGCGAATACAGCAAGGCCTCGACGCAGCGCTCCGGCCTTCGCCGGAGCACGATCATCAGGGCAGAATCGCCTTCGGAAAGCCGTCCCAGGCCGCGTCATAGTCCGGCTGGGCATGGTCGAGCGCGAATTGCGTCGGCCGGTAGGGCCAGCAGGTCTCGACCATGAAGGCGAGCGTGCCGTCGATTTTGTGGGGTTTGAGCTCGGCCTCGCTCGCCCCCTGCCAGCTCGCGGCATCCGGGCCATGGCCGGCCATCAGATTGTGCAGGCTCATCCCGCCGGGCGCGAAGCCCTCGGCCTTGGCATCATAGGCGCCGTGGATCAGCCCCATGCACTCGCTCATCACGTTGCGGTGGAACCAGGGCGGCCGGAACGTGTCCTCCGCGACCATCCAGCGCGGCGGGAAGATGACGAAGTCCGCATTGGCGCGGCCCGGCACGTCGCTCGGGCTGGTGAGGACGGTGAAGATCGAGGGATCGGGATGGTCGAAGCTGACCGTTCCCATCGTGTTGAACAGGCACAGGTCATATTGCCAGGGCGCGAGATTGCCGTGCCAGGCGACGACGTCGAGCGGGCTGTGGTCCAGCTCGGTCACCCAGAGTGAACCGAGATGCTTCTGGATGAGCTGGAAGCTGCCCTCGCGATCCTCGAACGCAGCCGCCGGCGTCAGGAAGTCCCGCGGATTGGCGAGCCCGTTCGAGCCGATCGGCCCCAGTTCCGGCAACCGGAACAGCGACCCGTGATTCTCGGCGACATAACCGCGCGCGGGACCGTCCGGCAGCAGCACCCGGAAGCGGACGCCGCGCGGGATCAGGGCGACCTCGCCGGGCCCGATCTCGATCCGGCCCAGTTCCGTGCGCAGGTCCAGCCGGCCCCGCTCGGGGATCAGCAGCAGCTCGCCGTCCGCGTCGAAGAAATAGCGGTCCGCCATGTCGGCGGTAGCGCGGTAGATATGGACCGCGACGCCCTCCAGCCCGGCGGGATCGCGATTGGTCATCATCGTAACGAGGCCGTCGACGAAATCGGTCGGCGTCCCGGGCATGGCCGGAGGATCCCAGCGCAGCCGGTTCGGCGGCAGCGGGGCCTCGCTCGTCCCCGCTGCGAAGAGCGGCGCCCCCCCGTAGCGCGCATAAGGCGGATGCGCGGCGCTCGGCCGCAGCCGGTAGAGCCAGCTCCGCCGGTTCTCGCTGCGCGGCGCGGTGAAGGCGGTGCCCGAAAGCTGCTCCGCATAAAGGCCGAAGGCAGGGCGCTGCGGCGAATTGCGGCCTTTGGGCAGCGCGCCCGTCACGGCCTCGGTCGCAAAATAGCTGCCGAAGCCACTCATCATCTGCTGGTCTGACGCGCTGGTGGTCATTGCGTTCCCGTTGCGATCGGCGATTGCACTTTGTCCGGCGCCCGCCATAAGCGGCGGCGATGGTCTCCGCAATCGCTCCGCCCGCCGCCGCGGCGCTCAGCCCCGGTCGGGCGCGCCGCTTCAAGACCCTGATCTGGGGATTCTGCCTGTTGCTCGTCCTGGGCACGTGGGGGTTCGTGATCGGCCAGGTCCGCTTCGAACATGACCAGGCGATCGAGGATGCGATGCGACGCAATACCAACCGCGTCGTCGCCTTCGAGCAATATGTCCGCCGCACGCTGGAGGCGGCGGACCTCGTTACGCGCTACGTCGCCGGTCGCTTCGAGCGCGGCAATGTTGGTTCGGAATTCGTTGGCCGCCCTGGCGAGCCGGCCCGGATCAATGGCTATGCCGCCCGCGGCGGCACCTTTCTCGGAGTCAGCGTCGCCGATGCGCGCGGCGACATCGTAGCGACCACCGCGGCAGGGCCACTGCTTCGCACCAACGTCGCTACCCATCCCGCCTTCCGTGTCCATGTCGGCCGCCCGGGCGATCAGCTTTACATCAGTCAGCCAATCTATTCGCTGTTCGTCCACCGGAACCTGATCTGGCTCAGCCGTCGGCTCAACAATCCGGACGGCAGCTTCGCCGGCGTGATTGCGGTGAACATCCTCCCCGAGCAATTCGTGGCCTTCTATCACGACGTCCAGGTGAGCCCGATGGACGCGATCACGGTGATCGGTCTCGACGGCGTCATCCGGGCATCGCTGCGCAACGGCCGGGTCGGATCGGGCGGCAATGTGAACGACACTCAGGTGATGGAGCATCAGCGCAGCGATCCCAACGGAACCTTCCTTTCGCCCAGCCTGTTCGACGGCCAACGCCGCTATTTCAGCCATCGGCGGCTGCACGATTACCCGCTGTTCGTCACCTATGGCATTGCAGAGAGTGAAGTGCTGGCGGTGCCCCGCCACCGCGCGCTGATCTTTTACGTCGGCGGCGGCCTGCTGACGCTGATGCTGATCGCTTTCGCCCTGGTCGTGACCCTTTCGCTCAACCGGCGGGAGCGGCGGGAAGCGGCGCTGGCGCGCGCCAACGAGCGGCTCAGCGAGGCGCAGCGCATCGGCCAGATCGGCGATTGGGAATATGATCTCAGGACCGGCGAGACCTATTGGTCGCCGCAACTCTGCGCCCAGTTCGAGCGGATGCCGGAACAGGGCAGCCCGACCTTCGACGAATTCAGGGCCTATCTGACCGAGGAGGGCAGGGAGACGATCGACCGCGCCCATGCGACGGCGATCCAGACCGGCGAGGCGCAGGAGATCGAGTATGAGGTCCATCTGCCGAGCGGCGCCGAGGCGCGGCATCTCGGCATGGTGATCCCGAGCTTCGACGCCGATGGCAAGGTCGTGCGGCTGCACGGCACGGACCAGAATATCGCTGCGCGCAAGTTGCTCGACCGGTTGCAGACCCATGTCGCCCATCTGTCGCGGCTCGAGGCGATGAACGCGATGGCGGCGACTCTGGCCCATGAGCTCAACCAGCCACTCACCGCCGCCTCCAATTATCTGAACGGCAGCCGGCGGCGACTCAGAAAAGGCGGGGAAAGCGCGCTGGACGCTGTCCGGGAGGGCCTCGAAGCGGCAGGGCAGCAGGTCCATCTCGCCGCCGACATTCTGCGCCGTGTGCGCGAGATGGTGGCGAACCAGCCGCGGGCCGTGACGACCGTGCCGATTGCCCGGGTCGTCGAAGACGCCCTCGCTTTGGTCGTCATTGCCGGCGGGGAGCCCCGGCCCGCGGTCGACATGACCTTTGCCACCGATGCGCGCAGCGTCCGCGCGGATCGCATCCAGCTCCAGCAGGTGCTGATCAATCTGCTCGGCAATGCCTGCGAGGCCACGAAGGGGCGCGCCGATGCCGAAATCGTGATCCGCAGCGACCGCGAGGGCGATTTCGTCGCGGTCACCCTCGCCGATAATGGCCCCGGGTTCGGGCGCCCGGCCGAAGAGCGCTTCTCTCCCTTTGCCACCACCCGCGAGTCCGGGCTCGGGCTCGGCCTTTCCATTTCCCGCACGATCATAGAATCGCATGGCGGGCGGATCTGGACCGAAGATCGCGAGGGCGGCGGCGCCGTGGTCGGCTTCACCCTGCCGGCGCCGCGCGGCCGGCGCACGCGCGCCGGGAGCAAACGCGGCGATTGACGCGGCTCCCGTCGCGAGGCAGCGATCACGGCAGGAGCATGAGATGAGCGACCTGAAGACGGGCGGCGGCCAGGGCTATTTGCGCATCGCGACCGAGGAGGCCTTCGCGCCCCCCGAGTTGATGGACCTGTTCGCCGAGGTGCTGGACGGGGATGATGTCGACCCGGGGTTCGAGAGCCTGATGGGCTTTTACCTGCGCCACAAAAGCGAGCGCGCGACCGAGATTTTCCGACGGCTGCAGGACCTCGACGAAGAGCGGCTTGGCGACATGGACGCGCGCGGCATTGACCGGCAGGTGATTGCGCTGACCGCGCCGGGCACGCAAATCCTCTCGAAGGACAAGGCGAAGGCCCTCTCCGTCCTCGCCAACGACCGGCTCGCGGAGGCCTGCGCCCGCCATCCCGACCGCTTCACCGGCATGGCGGCCTGCGCGCCGCAGGACCCGGCTCATGCCGCGAAGGAGATCGAGCGGGCGGTGACGCAGCTCGGCATGCGCGCGGTGGTGATCAACTCGCACACCCATGGCGAATATTTGTCGGACCGGAAATTCTGGCCGATCCTGGAGGCGGCCGAGGCGCTGGACGTGCCGATCTACCTGCACCCGCAGACCCCGCCGCGCGCCATGATCGGGCCGTTCCTCGAGGCCGGGCTGGACGGCGCCGTGTTCGGCTTCGGCGTCGAGACCGGTTTCCATGCCCTGCGCCTGATTTCCTCCGGCGCCTTCGACCGGTTCGAGAAATTGCAGGTCATCCTCGGCCATATGGGCGAGGCTTTGCCCTTCTGGCTGTACCGGCTCGATTATATGTACAGCGCCGGCCTCAAGGCGAAGCGCTACCCGTTCCAGCCGCAGCTCCGGGGGCAAGTCTCCGACTATCTCAAAAACAACTTCCACATCACCAATTCCGGCGTCGCCTGGGAGCCGGCGATCAGGTTCACGCAAGCCGTGCTCGGCGAAGACCGCGTGCTTTACGCGATGGACTATCCCTATCAATGCCCGCCCGAGGAGGTCGCGGCGCTGGACGCGATGGACATGCCGCTGGCGACGAAACGGAAATTCTTCCAGACCAACGCCGAGCAGCTCTTCAGGCTCTGATCATGCCCCCGCCGGCGCGATCCGGAAGATGCGTTCGGCATTGCCGCCATAGACCTTGGCTCTGGTCTCGTCATCGAGCGGGACGGCATCCATGAACGCCACCGCCGGCTGCATCGGCTGATAGGGATAGTCGATCGCCCACAGCACATTGTCGGCCCCGAGCTTGTTGATCGCATAATCGAGCGCGAGCGGGTCCTCCACGCCGCTGGTCGTGATCACGAAATTGCGGCGGAAATATTCGTCCATCGTCAGTCGGGTCTTCGGCGCGCGACCGCCCGCCTGCGCGCGCGTGTTCATGAAGTCGAGCCGCCACAGCCAGAAGGGGATCGCCTCGCCCATATGGCCAAGGCAGATTTTCAGCTTCGGGAAGCGGTCGAACAGGCCGGAGGTCATCATCCGCACCGCATGGGTGCCCGTCTCCATGCCGTAGCCCCACATGGCGCTATCCATGCCGTAATCCTGCAGCGGCCCCTTGAAGCCATAGGAGGCGGCGCGCGGGTGGATATAGATGCAGGCGTCGAGCGCCTCCGCCGCCTCGAGCACCGGCCAGTATTTGGGATCGTCCAGATATTCGTCATTGGTGTGGCTGTTGAGGATGAAGCCGTTGAGTTTCAGGTCGTTGATCGCCCGCTCCATCTCCTTGGCCGCGCGCTTCGGGCTCTGCGGCGCGAAAGCGGCAAGGCCGGCGAAGCGGGTGGGGTGCCGCCGGCAGATCTCGGCGAGCCGGTCATTGGCGAGCGCGGCAAGCTCGGTCGCCGTGTCGGCATCGAACATCTGCACGCCCGGCGCAGTCAGCGACAGCAGGTGCATGTCGACGCCCAGCTCGTCCATCTGGGTGAGCCGGCGGCCCTCGATATCGAGCAGGCCGCTCAGGAAATCGAGCGCGTCATAGCCCTGTCCGGGCGCCGGAGCATCGTAAATCCCCCTGACCAGATTCTTGTCCAGGCTCTGCGTCGGTCCGCGCGCCACGTCCTTCAGTGCCGCGGCGATCTCGGGGATCGAAAAGGCTTCTTCGGTCGCGATCTTCCGGAATTTCCTGGCCATAAGCTGATCCTCCCGCCGCGCGGCGCGCGCCCGTTGCCAGAATGTTAGTGAGTCTAACAAACTTGGAAAGGAGGAATATCGGAAGGGAGTTGGAGGCCCGAGCCGGAATCGAACCGGCGTGCAAGGATTTGCAGTCCTCTGCGTAACCACTCCGCCATCGGGCCGCCGCGGGCGAAATGGGCGGCTTTGGCTTGGCTGTCAACCGCGCTCGGTCTAGTCTGCGCCGCATGCACGCCGCCGCCGCATTTGCCGGGAGGGCGCTGAAACCGGTCCTCGATTTCGCGCTGCCGCCGCGCTGCCCCGGCTGCGGTGCGGTGACCGAAGCGCTCCACCGATTCTGCCTGGACTGCTGGTCGGCGCTGACCTTTCTCGGCGCACCCTGCTGCACGCGTTGCGCCCTGCCGTTCGAGTATGAATCCGGCGCTGAGGTGGAATGTGGCGCGTGCCTCGCCGATCCGCCCGATTTCGACCGGCTCCGCGCGGCGGTCGCCTATGGCGAAATCTCGCGCAAGGTGGCGTTGAAGCTGAAATATGGCGGCCGGCCGGGGGTGGCCGAGACGATGGCGCGGTTCATGGCGCGGCATCTCGCGGCGGAAGCGGGGGCATTGGTGGCGCCGGTGCCGCTGCATCGGTGGCGGATATGGACGCGGGGATATAATCAGTCGGCGCTGATCGCCGCGGCACTGACCCGCCAGGCGGGGCTGGAGACGCGGCTCGACCTGCTCAGGCGGGTGAAGCGCACGCCCCCCTTGCGCGGCATGAACCCGCGGGAGCGGCGCGAGACGGTGCGCGGCGCCTTCCGGATCGAGGCGCGGCACAAGGCGGCGGTGACGGGCCGCACGGTGCTGCTCGTCGACGACGTCTATACGAGCGGGGCGACCGCCAATGCCTGCGCGGCCGTCCTCCGCCGGGCCGGCGCCGCGCGGATCGAGGTGCTGTGCTGGGCGCGGGTGGTGAAAGCCGGCGATTGACAAGCGGCGGCCCGCATCCCCACTTCCCCGGCAAGGAGACGAGGATGGCGCGCGTCGAAATCTACACCAGAATGTTCTGCGGCTATTGCACCGCCGCCAAGCGGCTGCTCGCCGGCAAAGGCGTCTCCTTCGAGGAATATGACATCACGCTCGGCGGGCAGAAGCGGGCCGAGATGCTGCAGCGCGCCAACGGCCGGACCAGCGTTCCGCAGATTTTCATCGACGGCGTCCATGTCGGCGGGTCGGACGACATTCACGCGCTCGACGATGCCGGCAGGCTCGATCCGATGCTGGCGGCATGAGGATCGCGCTCTTTCAGGCGCAGACCGGGATCGACCCGGCAGGAAATGCGGCGGCGCTGGTCGCCCGGATCGGGGAGGCGGCGGCCGGCGGCGCGGCGATGCTGCTCACGCCCGAGATGAGCGGCCTGCTCGACCGGGACCGGACGCGGGCGATCCGGAATCTCCATCTGCAGTCGGACGATCCGGTGCTCGCCGCGGTGCGCGCGGCGGCGAAGGCGGCCGGCATCTGGGTCCATCTCGGCTCGCTCGCCTTGCTGGCGGAGGATGGCGACAAATTGCTCAACCGCGGCTTCGTGATCGACGGCGAGGGCGAGATCCGCGCCAGCTACGACAAGATCCATCTGTTCGACGTCGACCTGCCGACCGGCGAGAGCTGGCGGGAATCGGCGGCCTATGAGCGGGGCGGCCGGTCGGTCGTCGTCGACACGCCGATCGGCGAGCTCGGGCTTTCCATCTGCTACGACCTGCGCTTCGCCGGCCTCTACACGGCCCTGACCAACGAGGGCGCAACCATCCTCGCCATCCCCGCCGCCTTCACCGTGCCGACCGGCGAGGCGCACTGGCATGTGCTGCTCCGCGCCCGGGCGATCGAGGCGGGCGCCTTCGTCGTCGCCGCGGCGCAGGTCGGGCAACATGAGGACGGCCGCGCCACTTACGGTCACAGCCTCGTCGTCGATCCCTGGGGCAGGGTGCTGCTCGACATGGGCGGCGAGGCGCCGGGCCTCGGTTTTGCCGAGCTCGACCAGGCCGCGGTGGAGGAGGTGCGCCGGCGGCTGCCCGCCATCTGGCACAGGCGGCCGGTCCCGCCGCCGGAGCATGTCCGGTCATGATAATATTTGACCTGAAATGCGCGCCGCGGGGCCATGTCTTCGAAGCCTGGTTCGGCTCGGGCGAGGATTATGAGGCACAGAGGGCGCGGAGCCTCGTCTCCTGCCCGCTCTGCGGCTCGGCCGAGATCGACAAGGCGCCGATGGCGCCAAACCTCGGGGCGAAGGGCAATCAGGCTGACGGCCCGCCGCCCGCGCAGGTGAAGGCGCTGCTCGGCGCCATGGCCGATGCGCAGAAGAAGATGCTGGAGAATAGCGAGCATGTCGGCCCGCGCTTCGCGGACGAGGCGCGCGCGATCCATCTCGGCGAGGCCGACGCCCGCGCCATTCACGGCCAGGCGACGCCCGAACAGGCGGACGAATTACGGGATGAGGGGGTTCCGGTGGCGCCCCTGCCGTTTCCGGTGATCCCGCCCGAAGCGGAGAATTAGACTTTGCCCCGCCAAAGCCTGAACATTCACCGTTCGCCCCGAGCTTGTCGAAGGGCTTTCCTTCTTGCTGAGGAAGCAAAGGGACGGGGCTTCGACAGGCTCAGCCCGAACGGTATTGGATTCAGCCCAGCTGGACCAAACTCCGGGCCCCTGGCTCAGTAGAAGCCGGGGAAGAGCCGCCAGCGGACGTCGCCTTTATAGTCGCGATAGGCCTGGTCCTGGGAGAGGAACTTCTCTTCCTCCTCGATCCTGAGCACCATCGCGAACCAGGCGGCGACATAGACGGAGGCGTTCCAGAGCGACGGGTTCAGCAGGAAGAAACCCATCTGCGTCAGCACATAGCCCGCATACATGGGGTGGCGCACGATCCGGTAGGGGCCGCCGCGCTGCACCTTGCGGTTGGCGGCGACGATGCCGAAGCTCCGGCGCAGGAAAGCCTTCGCCCCGAAACTGAAGAATAGCCCGGAAAGCATCATCAATGCAGGGATTTCCGGCGGCAGCCAGCCATCCACCGGGGCCGGATAGACGCAGAGCGGCATGCAGGTGCCGGCGATCGCGATCAGCCAGGCATAGAGCGAGACCGACATCGGCCCGGGCCGGCGCACCATCACCAGGATCGCGGTGAAGCTCTCCGAGGCGAGGATCAGCGAATTATAGGGATGATTGACGACGCTCGGCGCCACCCGGGAGACGAACCAGCCGAACAGCAGCAGCAGGAAAACGCGCTCGCTATAGTCGGCCCACGGCGATTCCTGCCAGTGAGCGCGCTTTTGCGTGCGGGTCGGCATTGGAATGTCGGGCATGGAGTCCGGTCTCCTCAGGCCCGGCGTTTCTACGGTAGAAGTGGTTAACAAGGCGTGAGACGGCAGAGGCGAATTGACCGCAACCGGCGCATGCGCCAAACCGCGCCCACGGCGGCGGCCCCGTAGCTCAGCAGGATAGAGCGACTGATTCCTAATCAGTAGGCCACAGGTTCGAATCCTGTCGGGGTCACCAGCCTGTCGCTTCGCCGCCCGGCCGGCGAGCCAGTGAAGGAGAGAGTGATGAAAGCGGTCCGCAACGTCAGCAGGCGCTCTTTCCTGATTTCGGTCGGCGGCGCGTCGGCGGCCGGTCTGGCGGCATGCGCGACCAATGCGACGCAGGATCAGCAATGGGATCCGCTCGACAATGCCGCGCCGAAGGACCGGGGCCGGGTGCGGCCCGGCCGGGAAGCGCGGCCGACCAATTGCTCGGACGGCGATACCGGCCCGCAGGCCGATCCGCACAATCGCGGTCGCCGCTGCCAGCCGCGCTGATCGCGGGCGCTGCCACCAGGCGCTGCCACTAGGCGCGGTCCCTTTCGTTGTACTATGCGCTCGCTGAAGGAGTTGCGCGGATGAGCGAAGCCGATCCGGACGATGGCGATCTGGTCGCAGGACCGGACAAGGTTGCCGTTCCCGACGAGGTCCAGGAGGCGGTCAGGACCCTGATCCGCTGGGCCGGCGACGATCCTGCCCGCGAAGGCCTGCTCGACACACCGAAGCGGGTCGCGCGGGCCTGGCGCGAATATGCGAGCGGCTACGGCGAGGATCCCGCGCAGCATCTGAGCCGCACCTTCGAGGAGGTGGGCGGCTATGACGAGATCGTGCTGCTCAGGGACATCCCCTTCCAGTCGCATTGCGAGCATCATCTGGCGCCGATCATCGGCAAGGCGGCGATCGCCTATTTGCCGGGTGACCGCGTCGTCGGCATTTCCAAGCTCGCCCGCGTGCTGCACGGCTTCGCCCGGCGGCTGCAGGTCCAGGAAAGGCTGACCGCGCAGGTCGCCGACACGATCTGGGAGCATCTGAAGCCGCAGGGCGTGGCGGTGGTGATCGAGGCCACCCACGCCTGCATGACCGCGCGCGGCGTCTCCACACCCGACGTGATGATGACCACCAGCCGGATGATGGGCACCTTCCGCCGCGACGAGCGCAGCCGCCGCGAGGTGCTGGCCCTGATGGGCTATTGATGCGCCTCACGGCCGCTCTCGCTTTGTTGCCGCTCGCCGCCTGCGGTGGCGGGCAGAGCGGCGGCGGGACGAAGGTCGACGCCAACCAGATCGAGCGGCTGTCGCGGCCCAGGGTCGAGCCGCAGGAAGATGCGCAGATCAGCGCGCGCCCGCAGCCGCTGACCGGCGCCGATCTCAGAAGCGCCGGCATGCCCGATCCGCCGCGCTGCGATTTCTCGACCGACGGCCACCGGCTGTTCGCGGCCCAAAGCGGCGATTCGATCGCGCGGATCAATGGCGCGCTGCTGCACTTCGATCAGCCGGGCCCGGCCGGCCCGACCGGCACCTTCGTCACCGACCGCCAGCTCAGCATCAGCATCGGGCGGACCGACGAAATCGATCCCGGCGGCACCGGCGACGACCGCTGGCCGGCCCGCCTGACCGCCACCAACCGCCGTACCCGTGCCCAGGTCGAGCTGGCCGGGACCTGGCGCTGCGGCGCCGACTGATTTTCGGAGAGGAAGCATGACCGAGCCTGAACGGACGCCGCTGCGACGGGTGATCATGGCGAGCCTCGTCGGCACGACCATCGAATGGTATGATTTCTTCCTCTACGGCTCGGCCGCCGCTCTGGTCTTCAGCCACGTCTTCTTCCCGCAAAGCGATCCCTTCACGGGGACCTTGCTGTCCTTCGGCACCTATGCGGTCGGGTTCGTCGCGCGGCCGATCGGCGGGATCGTCTTCGGCCATTATGGCGACCGGATCGGCCGCAAGAAACTGCTGATGCTGAGCCTGGTGCTGATGGGCGTGGCGACCATGCTGATCGGCCTGCTGCCCGGCTACGCGCAGATCGGAATCTGGGCGCCGGTCGCCCTGATTGTCCTCAGGCTCGTCCAGGGCTTCGCGGTCGGCGGCGAATGGGGCGGCGCGGTGCTGATGGCGGCCGAGCACGGCAATGCCGCGCGGCGCGGCTTCTGGGCAAGCTGGCCGCAGGCCGGCGTCGCGGCCGGCAATCTGCTCGCCGCGGGCGTGCTGGCGCTGATGGCCCGCCTGCAGAGCGACGCGGACTTCCTCAGCTGGGGCTGGCGGGTGCCCTTCCTGCTGTCGGCGCTGCTGGTCGTGGTCGGCTGGTATATCCGCAACCGGGTGGCGGAGAGCCGGACGTTCGAGGAGGCGCTGGCCGAGGCGGAGGCGCCGCCGAAGCTGCCCGCGCTCGACGTGCTGCGCGAGCGGCCGAAGGCGGTGGTGCTTGGCGCCGGCCTCCGCGTCGGCGAGAATATCTCCTATTATATCCTCACCGCTTTCTCGCTGACCTTCCTCGTCGACATGGGCGGGGAAAGCCGGGGGCTCGCGCTCAACGCGCTGCTGATCGGCGCAGCCGTGCAATTCTTCGCCATTCCCCTGTTCGGCCATCTGTCCGACCGGATCGGGCGCCGCGCCGTCTATGCATTCGGCGCCTTCGGCCTGGCCGGCTGGAGCTTCGCCATGTTTCCTTTGCTCGCCAGCGGCAACGAGAGCGCGATCATCCTTGCGCTGGTCGTCGGCCTCGTCCTGCACGGCGCGATGTACGGGCCGCAGGCGGCGATGATCGCCGAGCTCTTCCCGACCCGGATTCGCTATTCCGGCGCCTCCATCGCCTATCAGCTCACCGCGATCTTCGCCGGCTCGCTCGCGCCGCTCATCGCGGTCTGGCTGTACAAGGTCTATGGCTCGGCGGTGCCGGTCGCGATCTACGTCGCGATCGCCTGCCTGATCAGCGGCGTCAGCGCGGCGCTGGCGCGGGAGACGAAGGGCGTGGAGCTGACCGCGATCCGCTGAGGGCCGGAGGGACAGTTACTGGTCACTGTCCCCGTTCGCCTAGGGCTTGTCGCCCCAGCGGCGGAGCAGATTGGCCTGGACGAGCTGCAGCCGCGCGTAATTTTCCGGCTTCATGCCGAGCCCTTCCAGCGCCGCCACCTCGTTGAGCTCGTAGAGCAATTCCCGCCGGCTATTGTCGGCGATCCGGCTCTGGATGAAGGTGATCGCCACCAGCCGCTCGCCCGCGCTGACCCGTTCCACCTCGTGCAGCATGTCGGACGGGTAGAGGATGGCGGTGCCCGGCGCGCCCTTGAACGAGACGGTCCGGCTGCCGAGCCGGATCACGAGCGCGCCGCCCTCATAGCTGGCGGGATCGCTGATGAAGATCGTGCAGCTGAGGTCGGAGCGCAGGCCCATCGCGCCGAGCTGCAGGAAGGCGGCGTCGGCATGGGCGCCGTAGCGCATCTCGCTCGTGTAGCGCGCCATCATCGGCGGCAGCATCGCCACCGGGAAGGCGAAATTCTGGAAATCCTGATGCGCGTAGAGCGCCTGGGTGAGAATCCGGGAGGAGCGGTCATAGGCCGCCTCGTCGTGCAACTGCAGATTCTGCTTCACCGCCGAATGCGGATTGCTGATCCGGCCGTCCACGAATTTGGCCCCGGCGGCGATGCTGCGCAGCTCCTCGATCTGCGCGGCGCTCAATATCTCCAGTTCCTTGAACATCAGCCCGTCCCCCGCGCCCGCCGAATCGCGTCCGCCACCGCAGGATAGCGCCCGGCGAGGCCCGCAAGCCAGTTCAGCCCGTCGCGGATCGCCGCGCCATGCCGGTGGCGCGCATCGGCGAGGATGCGGCGGCGCAGGTCCGGGCTGTAGGCATGTTCGGGCGCCTTGGAATAACGGCCCATGAGCGGCCCTTCGACGATGGCGCGGATCGCGGCCTCGTCGGCGGCATGCCCGAAATGGGCGGCGATCGTCGCGAGGTGCGCGGCGGGGTCGGCGAGAAAGGTGTCGAAATCGAGCCAGAGGATGGTGCCTTCGGGCATCCGCGCGGCCGCCGCCGCCAGCGAGGTCATCTCGCAGGCCCAGCCCAAAGCGGCCTTCAGCCCGTCATGCATCGCGTCCGGATCGGCGTCGAGGCCCGGGCAGCGGCCCCGCAGGCGGGCGAGGCGGACCGGGCCCAGCGCCTGCAGCGTCTGCCAGCTATTCTCGCCGGCCAGGATATTCTCCAGATAGCGGTCCGGCCGCGCATGGAGGAACAGCGCCTTCGAGCCGGGCGGCACCAGGCGGTCGGCAATCTCGCTGGTGAAGCTGGTCGCCTTCACATTGGCGCGCTGCGCCGGCCGGAAGGTGCGGGAGAGGAGGGCGGTCAGCCGGTCGAAATCCGCCGCGCCCGGCGGCTTTTCCGCGAAGCCGCGCAGCAGCAGCGGCTCGCGCAGCGCGAAGACGCTGTCCAGCTCGCCGAGCAGGCGGGAGACCAGGGTCGAGCCGACATTGCCGATATGGAAGATATATTGGGCGTCCCGGCGCGCCCCGGCCGGCAGCGCGAGCGTCGCCCAATCCGCTTCGATCAGCGTCGATTCCGGGCGCAGCACGCGCCGGTCGAGGAAGCTCGCCGCCCGGTAACCGGCCTCCGGGAGGCGCAGCAGGGTCACGCGCCCGCGCACCCGGTCGAGCTCGAAGGGCAGAAACTCGGGCGTGGCGAGATCGATCATCGCGCCGCCCTAGCAAAGAAAAAGGCCGCCAGCGAACCGGCGGCCTTTCCCTGTTTCCATGCGCCGGACGCTCAGGCCTCTCCGGCCTTCTCCTCGCCGGCCTCGGCCGCCGGAGCAGCCTCTTCGGCAGGAGCTTCCTCGGTGGCCTCGGCCTCGGCGACCGGAGCGGCCTCCCCGGCAGCTTCGGCTTCCCCGGTTTCCGCGGCCGCCTCGGGCTCGGCGATGACCTCGCCCGGCTCCAGCGTCTCGTCGCGCTCCTCGATGAAGCCGGAGACGTCCTTCTCGAACATCTCGGCCATCACGTCGCGGCCCTGCGCCTGCAGCTCGGCCTCTTCCGGCGAGCGGGCGACGTTGACGGTGATCGTGACCGACACTTCGGGGTGAAGCGCGATCTTCACGTCCTGGACGCCGATCGCCTTGATCGGCCGGTCGAGCACGATCTGGTGCCTGGCGACCTTGTGGCCGACCGCTTCCAGCGCCTCGGCGAGGTCGCGGGCGCTGACCGAGCCGTAGAGCTGGCCGGTGTTCGAGGCCTGGCGGATCAGCTGCACCCGGGCGCCGTCGATCTTCTTCGCCTCGACCTCGGCGCCGCCACGGCGCTCGGCATTCTGCGCCTCGATCTTCTCGCGACTGGCCTCGAAGACCTTGCGATTGGACTCATTGGCCCGGAGCGCCTTGCCGCGCGGCAGCAGGAAGTTGCGGGCATAGCCGTTCTTCACCTTGACCACGTCGCCGATGGTGCCGAGCTTCTCGATCCTCTCGAGCAGGATGACTTCCATGACCCCGGCTCCTTATTTCACGACATAGGGAAGCAGGCCGAGATGGCGGGCGCGCTTGATCGCCCTGGCCAGCTCGCGCTGCTTCTTGGTGGACACCGCGGTGATGCGGCTGGGGACGATCTTGCCCCGCTCGGAGACGAAGCCCTGCAGCAGGCGGACGTCCTTGTAATCGATGCGCGGCGCATCCTTGCCGGAAAAGGGGCAGGACTTGCGGCGGCGGAAAAATGGGCGTGCCATCGTGTCGTGCCTCCTTACATCTCGTATTCGTCACGGCGGCCGCGGCCGCCACGCTCGTCGTCGCCGCGGCGCTTGTCGCGATCGCCGCGGCGCATCATCGCGCTCGGACCCTGCTCATGCTCATCGACGCGGATGGTCATGTAGCGGATCACGTCCTCGTTGATCTGGGTCTGGCGCTCCAGCTCGGCGACCGCCGGGGCGGGCGCGTCGAAATCGAGGGCGACATAATGCGCCTTGCGGTTCTTCTGGATGCGATAGGCGATGTTGCGGAGACCCCAGGTCTCGGTCCGGACGACCTTGCCGCCCTGGTCCTCGATGATCCTGGTGGCGGTTTCCGCGAGCGCGTCCACCTGGGCCTGGGCCAGGTCCTGACGCGCCAAAAAGACATGCTCGTAGAGCGGCATGTGGCGCTGTTCCTTCTTTTGACCGATCGCTGACGCCGCCCGATGCGGACGCCCCTCCGGCTGTCGTCTCAAAAACAAACCGGGGCGCTAAGGCATGGCCTTCGCCCCGGAAGGGCGGGCATGTGGCCGAAAGAAGCGGAAAAATCAAGCCCGCCTTGCGTTACCGGTCGGCGCTGGCCTACCAGCCGCCGCCAGACAGGAGGACCAAGCATGCGCGCATTCATTTTCCCGGGACAGGGGAGCCAGGCGGTCGGCATGGGCAAGGCGCTGGCCGAGGCCAGCAAGGAGGCGCGCGCCGTCCTCGAAGAGGTGGATGAGGCGCTGGGCCAGCATCTGGCGCGGCTGATGGCCGAGGGACCGCCGGAGGAGCTGACCCTGACCGAAAATGCCCAGCCGGCGATCATGGCCAATGCCATCGCCACGCTGCGCGCGTCGGGCATCGACCTGTCGGCCAAGGCGGATTTCGTCGCGGGCCACAGTCTCGGCGAATATTCGGCGCTGTGCGCAGCCGGCAGCCTCGATCTCGCCACGACCGCGCGGCTGCTGAAGAAGCGCGGTCAGGCGATGCAGGCGGCGGTGCCGGTCGGCGAAGGCGCGATGGCCGCCCTGCTCGGCGCCGATCTCGCCATCGCCCAGGCGATTTGCGACGCGGCGGCCGAGGGCGAGATCTGCACCGTCGCCAATGACAACGATCCCTCCCAGGTGGTCATCTCCGGCAGCAAGGCGGCGATCGACCGGGCGGTGGAAATCGCGAAGGACAAGGGCGCGAAGCGTGCGATCCTGCTGCCGGTGTCGGCGCCTTTCCACTGCCCGCTGATGAAGCCCGCCGCCGAGGCGATGCAGGAGGCCCTGGCCGGTGCGCAGATGCAGGCGCCGGCCGTTTCGCTTTACGCCAACGTCACCGCCGCGCCGGTCGACAGCCCCGACACGATCCGCGAGCTGCTCGTCGAGCAGGTCACCGGCATGGTCCGCTGGCGGGAAAGCGTCGCCAATATGGCCGCGGCGGGGGTGACCCATTTCGTCGAGTTCGGCGGCAAGGTGCTCGGCCCGATGGTCAAGCGCATCGCCCCCGAGGTGGAGGTGACGAGCGTGATTTCGATGGACGACATCGACGCTTTGGTGAAAGCAATCTGAGTTGGTCCGCGTAGATCATGTTGGTCGCGTCGACCTCGCCGCCGACCATTGTCTGGAGCTTACCGATTATTGCTCCGCGCCGAACGGCGTAAGCAATTTGAGATTTCTCGGCCCAAAGGGTGAGCAACTCTGGCAGGCTGAACTGGGTGATTCCCACGCAGGCCACTATGTCGCCTTCGAGATCGATGGCGACGGCAGAATTTTCGCGTGGTCCTTCGACGGTTACATGGTCCAGTTGGATCGCGAGACCGGCAAGATCCTGTCTTCGCTCTTCACGAAATAGGGTTCGCTCGTCGGCGCGCTCTGAGCCTATTGAAAGGCCGCCTGCTCGCGGCGGCCGCGGCCGGAGAGATAGATCGGCCGGTCGATCGAGCCCTGCGACCAGGGCGATTGCATGCGCCTGGTGGCGCAGAGCACGTCGCCGGTGGTGAGGGCCACGATGTCGTCGAGGCTGACCGGCTGGCGGATATGGCGGGCGAGGGCCTCGGCGAAGGGGCTGTTGCGGCTGCCCGGCCGGGCGCCGTCGAACGCGACATTGGCGGGGTCGGTGGAGAAGACGATCTTGATCTGGCTACCCTGCAGCGCGAAGGCGCGCAGCCGCCCCAGCGTCTCGCCCGGCGCGCCGCGCAGCTCGTCCAGGCTGACGGTCTGGATGCGGCCCTGCTCGCCGTCCTGGACGGGCACGGCGCGCGAGAGGCGGCGCCCCGCCACGGCGGCGGCGACGTTGCTGAACGGGTTGTTGCGGCAGGCGTCGAGGAAGAGGATGGTCACGCCGGCCCGCGTCTGGAGCAGCTGGACGATCGCCTGCAGGCTCAGGAACGACGTCCCGCCTTCCAGCAGCAGCAGATTTTCCCCGCCGATTTCGACGCCGTGGCCCGCCATGTAGAGCAGGGCGATAGTGTTGGCGTCGATCGTGCGCAGATAGGCGGCGAGGCGCGCCGTCGTCTCCGCCGCGCTGCCGTCGCTCTGCACCGTGACATTATCGAAGCGCAGCCGCTGGAAGCTGCGCGCGATCAGCGCGGCGTCGCGCGTTGTGTTGGCGAGCGTCAGGCCGGGTGAGCTTTGGTAGGACTGGCTGAGAATGAGGGCGTTGATCCGGGGCGGCTGCGGCTGCTGCTGCGACTGGCCCGCCTGCTGGTCGCGCGGGCCGTCACGCCGCTCGTTCGGCTGCGCGCCCGACCGGTCGCCCTGGCCGCCGACATTTCCCTGCGGCCCGCCGCCCAGGCCGCCGCCGGGCCCCGGTCCACCCGGACCGCCGCCGGGGCCGCCGCCCGGCTGCGCCCGGACAAGTGCCGGGGCCAAGAGGCCGGTCAGGCCGCCGATCATGAGCTGGCGTCGGTCGATCATTCTCCCTCCCCTTGAAGGGAGCTTATCAGCGCGAAACGGGGCTTGCAAAGCGGGTGCCGGGACTGGCAACGCCCTTGCTGGACGAAGGAGACTGACATGTTCGACCTCACAGGCATGACCGCATTGGTGACCGGCGCCTCGGGCGGCATCGGGTCGGCGATCGCGCAGGGGCTGGCGGCGCAGGGCGCGCGGCTGGCGGTTTCGGGATCCAATGTCGAGAAGCTGGAAGCGTTTCTCGCGAGCCTCGGCGGCGATCATGTCGCCTTGCCCTGCAACCTCTCCGACGGCGCGGCGGTCGATGCGCTGGTGCCGCAGGCGGTCGAGGCGCTCGGGCAGCTCGACATCCTGATCAACAATGCCGGCGTCACCCGCGACAATCTCGCCATGCGGATGAAGGACGAGGAATGGTCCGACGTCATCCGCATCAACCTCGAGGCCGCCTTCCGCCTCGCCCGCGCGGCGCTGAAGCCGATGATGCGCGCCCGCTTCGGCCGGATCATCTCGGTGACCTCGGTGGTCGGCGTCACCGGCAATCCGGGACAGGCCAATTATGCCGCCTCCAAGGCCGGGATCATCGGCATGTCCAAAGCGCTGGCGCAGGAGGTCGGGTCGCGCGGCATCACCGTCAACTGCATCGCGCCGGGCTTCATCCGCTCGGCGATGACCGACGGGCTGCCCGACGCGCAGAAAGAGGCCCTGATCGGCCGCATCCCGGCCGGCGATCTCGGCAGCGGCGAGGATATCGCTGCCGCCGCCGTCTATCTTGCGAGCCGCGAAGCGGGCTATGTGACCGGACAGACGCTTCATGTGAACGGCGGGATGGCGATGCTATGAAGAAGACGATACTCGCGCTTTCGCTCGTCGCTGCCCTGGCCGCCTGTAACCGCGGGCCGGGCAACAACCCGGCCGAGGCCGCCGGCACCACCGCCAACAGCAGCGCGGGCATTCCGGCGCGCCCGGCCGACCAGGCCGGGCCGCAGCCCGCAGCCCAGGGCCTGGGCTGCGTCAGGAACCGGCTTTCGCCCGAGGAGCGGCGCGCCGTTGCCCAGGCGGCTATGGAGCAGGCCCCGCGCGACGACCCCCGCGCCCAGGCCCTGGTGCGAGCGGTCGACGGCTGTGCTTCGGAATTCTCCTGGTCGCCGGAGAAGCGGCGCCTCGCCGCGATATTCTCGCTGTCGGCGGCGGGCGCGGCCGGGATCAGCGATCTGCTCGGCGGCCAGGGCATCGGCGTCGAGGAGCTCGACCGGGCGATCGTCTCTGATCCCGAGCTGATGGCGGCGGCCGAGGCGGGACAATTGGGCGACGGCACGGCCGGCCCGGAATTCGCGCAACGTCATGCCGCGCTCATCGAGCGCATGGCGGCAGGGCGGCAAGAGGACCGGCAGCTGGGGCTGAGGATCGGCGCCTATATCGCCTTCCGGGCCACGGTCGAGGCCGCGGGCCGGCAGTTCGCACGCGAACCCTAGGGGCGGGACGGCACCGGTCCGGCAGGCAGCGCCGGCCGGTTGCCCGCGAGGGTGCGCCGCGCGGCCAAGACGAGCAGAATGACGATGCTCGCCTGACCGAGCGGAAACAGGGTCGCCTCCGCCAGCGGCCGCGCGACCAGCGGCGCGACCCAGACGAGCGCCAGCAGGCTCTTCTCCCAGGCCAGAAAGCCATGCTCGATGCCGTCGGCCACGAGGAAAGCGGCGCCGAAGCCGAGCACGACGAGGTCGTAATCCAGCACGTAGGGCGTGGAGAGCAGCGCCGCCGCGCAGACGGCTGCGTTGCGAAGGTTCGGCCGGGCGGCGCGGGTCAGCCAGAGCACCGCGCCCATCGCCGCCACCGTCACCGCGCCCTGCACCGCATAAGCGAAGGGGACAGAGCCGCCCCACATCCGCACCATCGCGAAGGGGCTCTGGATCTTGTGCCAGCCGGTCCCGCCCTGCTCGATCACCACCGCGCGGGTGAGCGGGAGGGAGTCCAGGAAGGCCTGCCAGACCGGCCAGCCCCAGATTGCGAGCGTCGCGCCGACCAGCAATGCCGCCGAGGCGCAGGCCGCCGCGATCGCCCGCCAATACCCGCCGGCGAGCAGCAGCAGCGGGATGACCAGGGCGAATTGCGGCTTGTAGATCAGGCAGCCGAACAGCAATCCGGCGAGCAGCGGCTTGCGGTCGAGCAACAGCAGCCCGCCGCCGAGCAGGGCCCCGGTCAGGAAGCCGTTATGGCCGTGGGTCAGGCAGACCAGCACCACCGGCGCCCCCAGGGCCGCGAGCAGCGCGCTCCTGCCGGGCAGGATGGCGCGAAAGGCCTTCACCGCGCCCCAGAGCGAGGCGGCCTGCCAGACGCAGAGCGCGGCGAGATAGGGCATGGTGGCGAGCAGCGCCGCGAGCAGCAGGAAGGGCGGCGGATAATGCCAGCCGTAGAAGGGGACGTGGGCATCGCCATGCGCCGCCTGCTGCACCTGATAATGCGCCGCCCAGTCCCACGCGGCGGGCGCGCGGCCGTCCAGCGCCATCTGCCCGGCCGTCCAGACGTCGGAAAAGTCGGTGCCCAGCGGCCGCCCCCAGGCGTCGAGCGTGCCGTGCGAGGTAACCAGCAACCAGAGGATCGAGAGGCAGCTCAGGGCGAGCGACACCGTCGCGACCGCGCGGATGCGGTCGGCGGTGAGCCAGTCTCCGCTTCTCAAGGACCTGATCATTGCCGCCCTGATGGCGCAGCAGGTCACAAGGAAGCGTTAAGCATGACCTATCCTGCACGGCTTCCACACTTGCCTAAGGGGCTTTGGACGGGCTAGGGCGTGTCGCAACAAAGAAACACCGCTAGGGAAAGGTGGACTATGAGCGAGACTTCCGACCGCGTTAAGAAGATCGTTGTCGAGCATCTCGGCGTCGAGGCCGACAAGGTCACCGAAGAGGCGAGCTTCATCGACGATCTGGGCGCGGACAGCCTCGATATCGTCGAGCTCGTCATGGCCTTCGAAGAGGAATTCGGGGTGGAGATTCCGGACGATGCCGCCGAGAAGATCACCACCGTGAAGGACGCGATCGACTATATCGACCAGAACAAGGCGTAATCGCCTTTGAAGGTCGCCCGCCCCCGGGCGGCGGTCGAGCCGATCCATTGAAAAAGCGGCTCCCCGCCTTGGTTCGGGGAGCCGTTTGCCGTTAAGGAGTGCGCCAATGCGCCGCGTCGTTGTTACAGGTCTGGGTCTTGTCACGCCGCTGGGTGGGGACGTGGAGACCAGCTGGCGGAACCTGATCGCCGGGAAGAGCGGTGCCGGGCCGATCACCAGGTTCGACGCCAGCGACCAGAAATGCACGATCGCCTGCGAGGTGAAGCCGGCCGATCACGAATATGGCTTCGACCCCGGCAAAAGGGTCGATCACAAGATTCAGCGGCAGGTCGATCCGTTCATCGTCTACGGCCTCGACGCCGCCGGCCAGGCGCTGGAGGATGCCGGTCTGACCGAGATGGACGAGGCGACGAAGCTGCGCGCCGGCGTGTCGATCGGCTCGGGGATCGGCGGCCTGCCGGGGATTGAGAGCGAAAGCCTGTTGCTGGCCGAGAAGGGGCCGGGGCGGGTCAGCCCGCACTTCGTCCACGGGCGGCTGATCAACCTGATCTCGGGTCAGGTGAGCATCAAATACGGCCTGATGGGGCCGAATCATGCGGTCGTCACCGCTTGCTCGACCGGCGCGCATTCGATCGGCGACGCGGCCCGGATGATCCGCGACGACGATGCCGACATCATGCTGGCCGGCGGCGCGGAAGCGACGGTCTGCCCGATCGGCATCGCCGGCTTCGCCCAGGCCCGCGCGCTCAATTCGAGCTATAACGACCGGCCGGAGCAGGCGAGCCGGCCCTATGACAAGGACCGGGACGGCTTCGTCATGGGCGAGGGCGCCGGCGTGGTCGTGCTCGAGGAATATGAGCATGCCAGGGCCCGGGGCGCGAAAATCTATGCCGAGGTGGTCGGCTATGGCCTGTCCGGCGACGCCTATCACGTCACCGCGCCGCATCCGGACGGCTCCGGCGCCTATCGATCGATGGAGATGGCGCTCAAGAAAGCGGGCATGGCGCCCAGCGACATCGACTATATCAATGCGCACGGCACTTCGACCATGGCCGACACGATCGAGCTCGGCGCCGTGAAGCGGCTGTTCGGCAATGCGATCGGCAAGGTGTCGATGAGCTCGACCAAGTCGGCGATCGGCCATTTGCTCGGCGGCGCGGGCGCGGTCGAGACGATCTTCTGCATCCTCGCGATCCGCGACCAGATCGTGCCGCCCACCCTCAACCTCGACAATCCGGACGAGGGCACCGAGGGCGTCGATCTGGTGCCGCACAAGGCGCGGCGGCGCGAGGTGAAGGCGGTGCTGAACAACAGCTTCGGCTTCGGCGGCACCAATGCCAGCCTGGTGATGAAGTCGGTCTGAAGCGATGCGCCGTTTCGTCACGAAGCGGCGGTTGTTGATCCTGGCGCCGGGGGTCCTGATCCTCGCCGCGTTCCTCGCGATGTGGCTGTTCTGGGTGGGGCCGGGTCCCTCGGCGGAGCCGACCCGGATCGTGATCGCGCAGGGCACCAGCGTGAGCCGGGTCGCGGACCAGCTGGCGGAAGCCGGCGTCATCCGCAGCGCCGGCGGCTTCCGGCTGTTCGCGCGCATGTTCGGCTCCAGCGACCCGATCCAGGCGGGTACGGTCACGCTTCCGCCCCGCGCCAGCGCCGCCCGCATCCTCGATTTGCTCCAGCACGGCCGCGCGCTGCCGCAGCTCGTGGTGGTGCCGGAGGGATTGCCGTCCGTGCTGGTGCGGGAGCGGCTGCTGAACGCGCCCGGGCTCACCGGCGACGTCCCGGTGCCCGAGGAAGGCAGCGTCTTGCCGAGCACCTATTCCTACCAGCAGGGCGAGACCCGCGCGGCGGTGCTGGGGCGGATGCAGGCGGCGATGCGGTCCGAGCTGGCGCGGCTCTGGGCGGCGCGGCGTCCGAACGTCGCGGTGGCGACGCCCGAACAGGCGATCATCCTCGCCTCGATCGTCGAGAAGGAAACCGGCAAGGCCGCCGAGCGGCGGCTGATCGCCGGCGTCTATTCGAACCGCCTGCGTCAGGGCATGCGGCTGCAGGCGGACCCGACGGTCATCTACCCCGTCACCCTCGGCCGCCCGCTCGGCCGGCCGATCCTTCGCTCGGAGCTGCAGGCGGACAATGGCTACAACACCTATCGCCGCCCCGGCCTGCCGCAGGGCCCGATCGCCAATCCGGGCCGCGCCTCAATCGCCGCGGTGCTGGATCCGGCCCCGACGCCGGCGCTTTATTTCGTCGCCGACGGCACCGGCGGCCACGTCTTCGCCAACACGCTCGCCGAGCATGAGGTCAATGTCGAACGCTGGCGCGCCCTCCGCCGCGCGCGCGGGGAGATACCCTAGTCGAGCCAGCCCCGTGCCGCGCCCTTGCCGGCCAGCCAGACGAGCAGGATCGCCACCAAAGTGATGACCCCCGGCATGATCAATGCCATCGCGCCCTCGACCGCGCGCGCATTGCTGGCGAGGATGATCCAGCCGCACTGGACGATCACCGCGACCAGCGAAAGCAGCAGCAATGCCGAGGCGAGCCGCTTTCCCGCGACCATGCAGAGCGAGCCGAGCAGGCCCGCAAACACGGCAATGGCGAAGGCGCCGGTGACCCAGGCCGGCACGCTCTGCGCCAGCGCGACATGGGCCGGATCGAGCCCCGCAAGGGGATCGCCCATCATGCCGACCTTCTTCAGGTACATGTAGACGCCGAAGGCGTTCCAGAGCAGGCCAAGCAAAGACAGCAAACGGAACCAGCCGGGGGCCTTGGCCCCGATCACATTGCCCATCGCGATTCCCCCGCATTAGCGCGCTGCGGACACTATCCTTCCGGCGCCGGAATGCAATGCCCTCAGAAGCGGCGGCGGATCAGATTGCCGAGGCTCGCCGCCGGCGAGACGGTGACCTTGCCGGCGGCGCGGCCGGCGTGAATCATCAGCAGATCGTCGATCATCAGCCCGCCGCCGCCTTCCTCGCCGAAGACGAGGTCGCCGCGGCGCAACGGGGCCAGATCCGGCACCTCGCTGCCGAGCCGGCGCTGCTGATCGGCGAAATGCGGCGAGGGCAGGCCGGCAAGGCTGAGGGCGAGCTGAATCAGGCCGGGGCCGTCAATCCCCTCCAGGGTGCGCCCTCCGGCCCGCCAGGGCACGTTCATCAGCCGCTCGGCGCTGCGCACGGGATCCGGCTCGCTGTCGCCGATCCGGCGGAGATGGGCGAGGCTGACGCAGCCATATTCGGTGGTGAGGCAGGCACCCTGCTCGCTGCCGTGCAGGCGCGCGCCCATTGGCAGATGGGCGATGATCGTCGAGGTGACCCGGCCGTCGGGGGCGACCGGCGCACATTTCTCGCAGACGATATGGGTGGCAGCGATCGGCTCGGCGAGCGCGATCGCCTCGACATAGCCGGTGACATGATCGGCACGGCCATAGCCCCACGCCCAGCCGCCCGCATATTCCAGCACCGCGAACTCCTCGCCCGGGAGCAATTCGGTAATGGCGGGGCTGTTTTCGTCGGGCGCGGCGTGGATGGTCGCCGCGCGTGAGCCGCAGCCGCGCACCAGCGGGCGCGCATAATGCGGCGCCAGCACCTGGCCGGCGAGCCCGATATCGGCAATGTCGTCGCGATAGGCGTGAATGCGCGGATCGAGCGTCAGCGACGGCCCGGTCAGCCGGAACCACTCATCCGTTCTGGAAGAGGAGGCTCCGTTCGCCGGCAGGTCTGGCTCCGCCGCCCCGGCCCGCTTCTTCGCTGCCGCTGCCCTGGCCGCCCCTGGCCTGCTCGAGGTTCCGTTCGAAGCCTTCAAGGAAATCCTGTCCACTGCCGGTCTTCGCGACGAAGACGTTACGCCGATCGCTCTCATCGCGAACGCGCCGCAGATAGCCGAGCGCACCCAGCGTATTCAAGGCGCGCGTGATCACCGGCTTCGAGACGCCGAGCCGCTCGGCGAGGCCGCGCACGGTGTGCGGCCCGGGGGTCAGGTAGACGAGCAGCATGAGTGCCATCTGTCGGTTGGTGAGATCGGGCTCACCGGAGCGCACATAGGCGATGAGCGTGCGCATCCAGCTGCCAAGCGCTTGGTCGGCCACGGGAACTGCTCCACAAAAACTGATTGACGTTACGGAGCAACAACCAGTCAGACGCGCTTTTGTTGCGATTCTGTCTTAAAAAGGGAGCGGTCCGTCACGTTCCGTGACGGGATTTGAGCATTTCCCATGCCGCGCGCAGGCCGAGGGCATCCCCGCCTTTGGGCCGGCCGGGCTTCGCCGACGCGCGCCAGGCGAAGGTGTCGAGATGGGCCCAGGGCGTGCCCGCCGGCACGAATTTCTGCAGGAACAGGGCGGCCGTCACCGCGCCGGCCATCGGCGCATCGGCCATATTGCCGATGTCCGCCACGTCCGAGGACAGCATTTCGGCATAAGGCTGCCAGAGCGGCATTCGCCAGAGCGGATCGGACACCGCAAGGCCGCTCGCCAACAGGCTGTCGGCCAGCGCATCGTCATTGGCGAACAAAGCGGGGAGGTCCGGGCCCAGAGCGACCCGGGCCGCGCCGGTGAGGGTCGCGAAGTCGATGATCAGCTCGGGCTTCTCCTCCAGCGCGCGGGTCAGCGCGTCGGCGAGGATCAGCCGCCCTTCCGCATCGGTATTGCCGACCTCGACGGTGAGGCCGTTGCGGCTCTTCAGGATGTCGCCCGGGCGGAAGGCGCCGCCGGACACCGCATTCTCGACCGCCGGAATCAGCAGATGCAGCCGCACGGGCAGCCGGTTCCGGATGATCAGCCGCGACAAAGCGAGCGCGTGCGCGGCGCCGCCCATATCCTTCTTCATCAGCCGCATGCCGGCGGAGGGCTTGATGTCCAGCCCGCCCGAATCGAAGCAGACGCCCTTGCCGATGATGGCGATGCGCGGATGGCGCCGGTCGCCATATTCCAGCTCGATCAGCCTGGGCTCGCGGCCCGGCGCGGCCGCGCGGCCGACGGCGGCGATCATCGGGCAGCCTTCGGTCAGCGCATTGTCGCGCATGACGCTGACCTTTGCGCCACTCTCGTCGGCCAGCGCCAGCACCGCCATTTCGAGTTCGGCGGGGCCGAGGTCGCCGGCCGGGATGTTGACGAGGTCGCGGACCAGAAAGGTCGCCTCGGCCAGCAGCACCGCTTCCTCGATCCGCGCCGGCTCGTCGGTCAGCAGCACGCGCGCGCCTTTGGCGGCCGGCTCCTTCTTGTAGCGTTCGAACCTGTACTGGCCGAGCAGCCAGCCGAGCACCGCCGGCCCCGGTCCGCGCCCGGCCACGCGGTAAGTCCCCTCGGGCAGGCTCTCCGCGGCCCTGGCGAGGCACCAGGGGCTGAGCTCCTCGACATTGGCGACGCCGAGCACAGCGGCCCATTCGTCCCGCTCGCCCGGCAATATGGCGAGCTGGAAGCCCTCGCCCTTGAAGCCCTGTGCCTCCACCGCCTTGCGCACCCGCGCCGGCTGGTCCTTCAGCCAGCCCTCGAAGCCCTTCTTGTCGACCAGATGGAGCGCGGTGGCGGGCTGGCCCTTGTCGGGCTTCAGCAGGGCTTTGAGATCGATCATGGTGGCGCCTTAGCGGATGGCGGCGCCGAGTTACAGGCGCAGATGGATGCCGCGCCGGTGCAGCGGGATCATCAGCGCCAGCGTCAGCAGCAGCACCGCCAGCGCGTAGAGGAAGGACGAGACATAGGGGGCGTGGAGCACCCCGTCGATCGCCGCGAAGCTGCTTGCCTGGTAGCCCAGCCGCATCCCGCCCAGGCCGATCAGCAAAGAGACCATGTAGGCGAGGATCGCGTTCATCCCGAAAATATCGAAGGGCACGAACAGGCGGCGAACCGCTGCGCTCTTCGTCGCGACGATGCAGAAGGCGAAGAGCAAAGCGGACAGGCCGGTCGTCAGCAGCACGAAGCTGCTCGTCCAGAGCCTTTTGTTGAGTGGGAAAGAGGGCGCGAGCGCGAGGCCGAGCAAAGTGAGCGCCACACCCGCCAGCGCGATCCACAGGATCGGGCGGTCGCCTGCGCGCTGCCAGGCGAGCGCGGCGAGCAGGCCGAATAGAATATTGGCGGTTGCCGGCAGCGTGGAGAGCAGGCCCTCGGGATCATAGACGATATTGCCGGCGGCATCCGTGCCCGCCCGCCACATATGGTTCGTGCCAAGCGCGAAGCGGTCGACCGCTCCGGCGAGATTGCCCTCGGGCGTATAGTCCCCGCCAAGCGCCATCACCGCCCAATAGCCGAGCAGCAGGGCGATGATGGCGATGAGGATCGCTGTTGGGTTGAGCCGCTTCTTGCCGTCCGGGGCACGGCGCGCGGTCAGGATCGCGAAGCTCGCGGCGAGCCCGAAGCACAGACCGAGGCGCTGCAGTACGCCAAGGAGCCGAAAATTCTCGAAGCTCCCCTGCACAAGCAACCGCCACGCCAGGCCGATCGCGATCAGCGCGAACACCCGCCAGGCGACGCGCCGCCAGAGGGAGGCGTTGATCTCGCGCGGGAAGGAGAGGCCGAGGGCGACGCCCATCGCGCAGAGAAAGGCGGGGAAAACGAGGTCGGTCGGCGTGAAGCCATGCCACGCGGCATGATCGAGCGGCCACCAGACATAGTCGGCCGATCCCGGCGTGTTGACGATGATCATGCCCGCAACGGTCAACCCGCGAAAGCTGTCGAGGGCGGCGAGGCGCGGGCGTGGCGGGCCTTGCATCGCCTTCATCCCGGGGACCGGACCATAGGCACTTTTGCCCCTGCTCGTCAGCGCGCGGCTGGCACTCCGAACAGGTCGTGCTCGTCCGCATCCTCGACCAGAACCTTTACGATGTCTCCCTGGGCGAGGTGGCCTGCGTCGCGCAAATGGACCTCGCCGTCAATCTCCGGCGCGTCGGCTTTGCTCCGGCCGGTGGCGCCGCCTTCCGGGTCGACCGCGTCGATGATCACGTCGAGCGTGCGGCCGACCTTCGCCGCGAGCTTGGCGGCGGAGATGGCGGCGGTCTTCTCCATGAAGCGCGCATAGCGCTCTTCCTTCACGTCTTCCGGCACCACGCCCGGCAGGTCGTTGGCGGCGGCGCCGCTGACCGGCTCGAACTTGAAGGCGCCGACCCGGTCGAGCTGCGCTTCGTCCAGCCATTCGAGCAGATAGTCGAAATCCGCGTCGGTCTCGCCGGGAAAGCCGACGATGAAGGTCGAGCGGATCGCGATGTCCGGGCAGATTTCACGCCAGCCCTGGATCCGCTCCAGCACCTTCGCCTCGTTGGCGGGCCGCTTCATCGCCTTCAGCACTTTCGGACTCGCATGCTGGAAGGGGATGTCGAGATAGGGGAGGATCAGCCCGTCCGCCATCAAAGGCACGACCTTGTCGACGTGCGGATAGGGATAGACGTAGTGGAGCCGCACCCAGACCCCGAGCTTCCCAAGCTCGCGGGCGAGGTCGGTCATATGGGCCCGCACCTCTCCGCCCTTCCACGGCCAGCTCGCATGCTTCAGGTCGACGCCGTAGGCCGACGTGTCCTGGCTGATGACCAGCAATTCCCTGGTCCCCGCGGCGACCAGCTTCTCCGCCTCGCGCAGGATCGCGTCCGGCCGGCGGCTGACCAGATCGCCGCGCAGGCTGGGGATGATGCAGAAGGCGCAGCGGTGATTGCAGCCCTCGGAAATCTTCAGATAGCTATAGTGGCGCGGGGTCAGCTTCAGGCCCGCATCCGGCACCAGGTTCAGATAGGCGGATGGCGGGATGGGTGCGGCGACGTGGACCGCGCCGACCACGTCCTCATATTGCGCCGCCCCGGTGATCGCGAGCACCTCCGGGAAGCGCGCCCGGATCAGCTCGGCCTCCTTGCCCATGCAGCCGGTGACGATCACCCGCCCGTTCTCGGCGATCGCCTCGCCGATCGCGCCGAGGCTTTCCTCCTTCGCCGAATCGAGGAAGCCGCAGGTGTTGACCAGCACGACGTCGGCGCCGGCATAATCGGGCGACATCCGATAGCCGTCGGCGCGCAGCCTGGTCAGGATGCGCTCGCTGTCGACCAATGCCTTGGGACAGCCGAGCGAGACCATGCCGATCCTGGGCGGGGCTGGGAGTTCGATACTTTCCATGGGAGCGGGCCACATAGTGGCAATCGCCCGATTTTCCTAGCCTCCAGCCGGAAAGAGTCCCGCGAGCCGATCCAGCGACGCCTCGTGCGTCAGATCGAGGTGCAGCGGCGTCACCGCGACATAGCCGTCGGCGATCGCCTCGAGATCGGTCGCGTGGCCCGGCGTGTGCTGGATCGGGCGCAGGCCGAACCAGTAATAATTGTAGCCGCGCGGATCCGTCCGCCTGTCGATCCGGAGCCGGCCGTAATCGCGGATTCCCTGGCGGACGACGCGGACGCCCTTCACCTGATCGGGCGGCAGCGCCGGGAAGTTGATGTTGACCAGGGTGTTGGGCGTGAAAGGCGCGGCGAGGAGCGGCGCCAGCACCCGCTCCGCCCAGGCTTCGGCCGCGGCGAAGGGCACCGTGTCGCCCATTCCCTCGCGCGCATAGGACTGGCTGAGCGCGATCGACGGGATGCCGGCCAGCGCGCCTTCCATCGCGGCGGAAACCGTGCCCGAATAGGTGACGTCCTCGCCCAGATTGGCGCCGCGATTGACGCCGGAGAGGATCAGGTCCGGCTTCCTGTCGGCAAGGATATGGGCGAGGCCCAGCATCACCGAATCGGTCGGCGTGCCGGTGACGCTGAAGCGGCGCTCGCCGAGCTTCCTGAGGCGCACCGGCTCGCTCAGGGTCAGGGAGTGGCCGGCGCCCGATTGCTCCTCGCTGGGCGCCACGATCCAGATGTCGTCGGAAAAGGCGCCGGCGATCCTCTCCAGCACCTCGAGGCCGGTGGCGTTCACGCCGTCGTCATTGGTGAGCAGGATGCGCATCGCCCGCCTATGGCGGCGCGCCGGACGCGCGGCAACGGACTTCGCGCAAGAAAAAGGCCCCGCCGGTTGCTGCCGGCGGGGCCTTTCCGGTCTGGTCTTCCGTGCGTCAGGCCGCGACGGCCTCCTTCTTGCCGAGCCGCTTGCGGGCGACGAGGGTCGCGGCCGCGGCGCCGAACAGCAGGATCATCGGCGGTGCCGGCACATGCGTGCCGCCGGTCGAGGAACCGCCGCCCGACGAGCCGCCATAGCTGGAGCTGCCATGGCTCGAGGAGCCGTGGCTGGAGCCGCCCCAGGACGAGGAACCGTAGCTGGAGCTGCCGAAGCTCGACGAACCGTGGCTGGAGCTGCCATGGCTCGAACTGCCGTGGCTGGACGAGCCCTTGCTCGACGAACCGTGGCTGGAGCTGCCGCTCGAGCCGCTCGAGGTCGACGAGGAGGTGCTTGACGAGGACGAGCTGGAGCTGGACGAAGAGGTCGAGGACGAGGTCGACGAGGACGAGCCGCCGGTCGACGTCGAGGTCGAGCTGCCGCCCGTCGAGGTCGAGGTGGACGAGCCGCCGGTCGAGGTGGAGCTGCCGCCCGTGGAGGTCGAGGATGACCCGCCCGAGGAGGTGCTCGAAATCACGATGCCGCCGGTCGAGCTGCCGCCGAAGAAGCCGCCCGAGAAGAAGCCGCCGCCGAAGCCGAAGCCGCCGGACGAGCCGCCGACCACGACCATGCCGCTGGAGCCGCCGCTCGACGCGACCGCGACCGGAGGCGGCGGGGGCGGGGCGAACATGGGCGGAATGATGGTCCGGGTGACGGTCTGCGTCGGCGCCTCGCAGCCGATGCGCCGGACGGTGCGGCGCACCAGTCGCCGGCCCGACCAGGACGAGCGACGCGTGGTCGTGGTCCGCTGCCAGGAGCCGCGCGAGCTGTGCGAGGACGACGCCTGCCGCTCCACAACCGTTCCTGCCCGCGCAGACGAGCCTTCCGCGACATGGACGGCGCTGCCGCCGATGATTGCGCCGCCGCAGGTGCAAGCGCAGAGTTTCGCAAGAGCCATTCTCACAGACATAACCGCATCCCTGTTCCAGACCGTCCGGGTTTGAGGAAATGGGCCGGAGCCCGACTTCATCGCCGGTGCGGACCTAGCGAGCAGATGCAAACGATCGGTTTAAGCGCAAGGGATTAACCACGAAGGAGGCCGGATTCGGGCCCTTTGCGCGGCTTCCGTCCCATTGTTGAACAAACTCCCGGCGGGCGTGAACGGAACGCGTCCGGAGATTTCGCCGCCCGATGGTTAATCGCGGCGCCCGAACCGCCGCCCCGCGCCGATTCGGATGACCGGATATGCCGGCCGGCACGACTCATATGCTGTTCATATGTCGCGTGCGAAACGAGCGCGCATCGGATTTTTGACCCCCTTTGAATGACTTGTGATTGCGAAAAACTTCAGTATAGGGCGCGCTTGGGGTGGGAGGCTGAAAGAGAGCCAGAACAGTCGCCTCGGGCCCCAAATGCGGACCCTCCGGCCTTGGCCGGGGAGACGGGAGTGGAGGGGTAATGGCTACGCTTCATAGTGACGCTTTGCATGTGCAGGTGGCCGCCGGCTATCGGCCCAGCGCCAACGAAGAATTCATGAACGATGAGCAGCTCGCTTATTTTCGCGTGAAGCTGCTCGCCTGGAAGGAAGGCATCGTCAAGGAATCGCGCGAGACGATGGCGGCGCTCGCCAGCGGCCCGATTCAGGAGGCCGACCTGACGGACCGCGCGTCGAGCGAGACGGATTGGGGGATCCATCTTCGCACCCGCGACCGGCAGCGCAAGCTGATCGCCAAGATCGACGCGGCGCTGCGCCGGATCGAGACCGGCGACTATGGCTTTTGCGAGGTGACCGGCGAGCCGATCAGCCTCGCCCGGCTCGAGGCCCGGCCGATCGCCACGATGACCGTCGAGGCGCAGGAGCGCCACGAGAAGAACGAGCGCATCTCGCGCGACGACTGAATTTCATTCGCGGAATCAAAACGCCGCCCCGGTAAGGCCGGGGCGGCGGTTCTGCCCCTTGCGGGGTCCGGCCTGCGCGAGCCGCTCAGTGCTCGGTAAGGCCCGCCATCTCCTCTTTCACCTTGAGCTTTTCCTTCTTCAGCCGGGAGAGGGTGGCCATGTCGGGCATGGGCCGCTGGCTTTCCTCGATGATCCTGGCTTCGAGACCGGCATGCCTGGCCTGAAGGGCCGAAACGTGCGCCTGGTGCATTGCTAAGCTCTCCTCATACCTGGGTACCTGCATCTAATCACGGGCCGCGGCCTTTGTCTCCCCCGGGGACGGCGATCCAACACATATGTACGGCGGCTTGCCGAAGGTTTAAGGTGCGCCCGTCAAGTGAGAGGGAGCGAGGGAGACCCAATGGAAGGGAACCACTCAGCCGCTCAGGATCCGGAATCGCGACTCGCGGTTCTGCGCACCGAGCATCGTGATCTCGACAGCGCCATCGAGGCGCTCAGCGCCATGAATACCAGCGACGACGTCCAGCTCGCCCGCCTCAAGAAACGAAAGCTCCGATTGAAGGACGAGATCAAGATCCTCGAGGATCAGGCCGTCCCCAACATCATCGCCTGAAGATTCGGGCACCCCGCCCGGATCGGGACAGGATTCACCTTCTTTTCCGTTTTGACGGGCCGGAACGCTGTGGCATTTCAGGGCGATGGGGGATTTCACCACCGAGGGGCAGCTGACGCCCAAGCTGATCGACGGGCTCTATGTCGAGGCGATGGTGCTTGCCGACGAGGCACGCTCCTATTTCGACACGGGCGGCCGCGACGACAGACTGGCCCTTGATCCACTGGATCGCGTCGGCTTCTCCTGCGAGTCGCTGAAGGTGACGACGCGGCTGATGCACGTCATCGCCTGGCTGCTCACCCAGCGCGCGGTCGCCGCCGGGGAGCTCAGCCGCGCCCAGGCGGGCATGGCGGAGCGCCGGCTCGGCGCCGCCGCCGACACGGATCAGGACTTGATCGCCCGGCTCCCCGCCAATGCCGTCGAGCTGATTCGGGCCAGCGAGGAATTGTACGGCCGGGTCAGCCGGCTCGATCAGGGCAGCTTCGCCGAGGAAGCGGGCAGCCCGGCGCGCAGCCTGCTGAGCCGATTGCAGCGCTCCTTCTGACTTCCGCAGGATTCCCGCTTTCGCGGGGCTGACGCGAAGGCTACCACTCTGTGCATGCAGGGGTACGAATTCCGATACGGCCCGCAACTGATCTCCGGGCCGGGCGCGGCGCGGCGGCTGGCGGAGGTGCTGCCGGAAGGCCGCTGCCTGTTCGTGACCGACGCCAATGTGCGCGGCCTCGGCCTCGCCGATGCGGTGCTGGCCGCTTTGCCCGACACGATCATATTCGACGCGGTCGAGGAGGATCCCTCGCGCGAGACGCTGATGGCCGCGGTCGCGGCGGGGCAGGGCTGCGTCTCCGTGGTCGGCTTCGGCGGCGGCAGCCCGATGGATGTCGCCAAGCTCGCCGCCTATCTGATCGCCACCGGCGAGGATCTCGACACGCTCTGGGGCGTCGGCAAGGCGCAGGGAAAGAAGCTCCCGCTCGCCCTCGTCCCGACCACGGCGGGCACCGGCTCGGAAGCGACGGCGGTGACCGTGATCACCGTCGGCGGCAGCGAGAAGCGCGGCGTGAACAGCCCGAGCCTCTACGCCGATTGGGCGGTGCTCGACGCCGAATTGACCCTGACGCTGCCGCGCCACGTCACCGCCGCCACCGGCATCGACGCGATGGTCCATGCGATCGAGGCCTATACGTCGGCGCGGCTCAAGAATGAGATGTCGGACATGTTCGCCCGCAAGGCGCTCAGGCTCATCTCGGACAATTTGCTCATCGCCTGCGAGCAGCCGGACGATCTGGAGGCGCGCGGCCGGATGCTGCTCGCCGCGCATCTTGCCGGTGTCGCCTTCGCCAATGCCCCGGTCGCCGGCGTGCATGCGCTCGCCTATCCGCTCGGCGGCCATTTCCACGTCCCGCACGGCCTCTCCAACGCGCTGATGCTCACCCATGTGCTCGGTCACAATATGGAGGCCGCGCGGCCGCTCTACGCCGAGCTTGGCGCGATGCTCGATCCGACCTCCAGGGATATCGGCCAGCAGGGCCAGGCCCAGGCCTTCGTCCAGCATCTGTCTCGCCTGTCGCGCGCCGCCGGCGTGCCGCAGCGCCTCGGCGCGGTCGGCATCGGCCCCGAGCATCTGGACCTGCTCGCCGCCGAGGCGATGAAGCAGGAAAGGCTGCTGATCAACAATCCCTGCCCGATCACCCAGGCCGATGCGCGGCGGCTCTACGAGGCGGCGCTTTGAGCCCGAGTCCCGAAAGGAGCGCGCGTCTGCTGGGGCGGGGCGCCTATCCGGTCTGGCGGGAGATCGCGACGCGCTGGGCCGACAATGACGCCTACGGGCACGTCAACAATGTCGTCCATTATGCCTGGTTCGATACCGCCGTGAACGCCTGGCTGATCGACAATGGCCTGCTCGACATCGAACATGGCGATCCGATCGGGCTCGTCGTCGAAACCGGCTGCCGTTACACGGGCGCGCTCGCTTATCCGGAGCCGGTGGAGATCGGGCTCGGCGTCGAGCGGCTGGGCGGCAGCAGCGTCAGCTACCGGCTCGGCGTGTTCGCCAAAGGCGCCACGGAAGCGGCGGCCGAAGGGCATTTCACCCATGTCTATGTCGGCCGCGAGAGCCGCCGCCCCGTTGCGCTGCCGGAGACATGGCGGGCCAGGCTCGACACGATCCGGCTGGGAGGGTGAGATGACCGAGGACGTCCAAGGCGGTTGTGCCTGCGGCAAGGTGCGGTTCACGGCGCGCATCGACAATGACGAGGCCTATCTCTGCCACTGCCGCATGTGCCAGCGGGCGACGGGGAGCATCTCGATCGCCTTCAAGAATATCCTGAAGCGCGACGTGACCTGGCTAAGCGAGCCGAACTGGTATGAAAGCTCGCCGATCGCGCGCCGGCCCTATTGCGCGGGCTGCGGGGCGTCGCTCGGCTTCGAATTCCCCGACAGCGAGAAGATGGACCTGACCGTCGCCGCGTTCGACGATCCGTCGCGCTTCCGCCCGATCCACCATTTCGGCGCGGAGTCGCTGCACCGGAACTGGCTCAACACCGAGGGCCTGCCCGAATATCGGACCGAGGAGCATCAGCCTCTGGTCGACCGCTGGCTGAAGGCGACCGGCAGGATGCCGGAGTAAGGGGTCCCCGAATGCGCTTCCACCATCCCGCCGTCCCGATCGTCCTTGCGATCCTGCTGATCGACTCGATCGGCTTCGGCATCGTCCTGCCGGTGCTGCCAGGCCTCATCGTCCATCTGGGGCAGGTCTCGCTGCCCGAGGCGACGCGGATCGCGGGGTATATGCTGGTCGCCTATGCGGGCGCGCAATTCTTCGCCGGGCCGGTGCTCGGCAATCTCGGCGACCGCTTCGGGCGGCGGCCCATCTTGTTGTTCTCGGCGATCGCGTTCGCGCTCGATTATCTGTTCATGGCGGCGGCGCCGACCCTGATCTGGCTGTTCGTCGGCCGGTTGATCGCCGGCGTCGCCGGCGCGACCTACGGGCCGGCCAATGCCGTGCTCGCCGACGTGACGGAGCCGGCGAAGCGGGGCGCGACCTTCGGGCTGATGGGCGCGGCGTTCGGGCTCGGCTTCATCATCGGGCCGGCGATCGGCGGGCTCCTCTCCGGCTTCGGCACGCGCGCGCCGTTCATCGTCGCGGCGGCGCTCGCCGGGATCAACGCGATCTGGATCGCGGCCCGGCTTCCGGAGACGCTGCCGGCGGAGCGGCGGCGCCCCTTCCGCCTGCGCGACGCGCATGTATTCGGCGCGTTCCGGCCGCTCTTCCATGCCGGCGGCGCGACCGCCTTGCTTGTGGCCGCCTTCCTCTGGCAGCTCGCCCACAATGTCTATCCGGCGACCTGGGCCTTTTGGGCCGGGCTGGCGCATCATTGGAGCGCTGCCCAGATCGGCTGGTCGCTGGCCGCCGCGGGCCTTGCCATGGCCTTTGCCCAGGCCATCGTCACCGGCCGCGCGATCGCCCGGTTCGGGGAGGCGCGCACCGTGGTCATCGGCATGGTGGTCGGCGGCCTCAGCTTCCTGCTCTACGTGTTCGCGCGGGCCGATTGGCAGGTCTATGCCATTATCTTCTTCAGCGCGCTCCAGGGCCTGGTCTGGCCCTCGATCAACGCCTTGCTCTCGCGCATGACCGACGCCTCGCACCAGGGCGCTTTGCAGGGCGGGATGGCGAGCATCGGCAGCGTCGCCGCGATCGTCGGTCCGCTGGCCCTGACCCAGGCGCTCGCCTTCGGCGCGGAGCGCGGCCAGCCGGGCGGCGCCTTCCTGCTCGCCTTCGTGCTGGTCGCCTGCGCTTTCCTGATCATTGTCTTCGGCGTGGTCCGCAGGCTGCAACCCGCAGCGGTGGAGGCTGCCGAATGAACGCGACGGCCAGTCATTTCACCGCCGCCGACGGCATCCGGCTCGCCTGGCACGAGCTTGGCCAGGGACGGCCGGTGGTGCTGCTGCACGGCCTCTTCTCCGATGCCTTCACCAACTGGCTGCGCTACGGTCACGCCGAAACGATCGCCGCCGAAGGGTTCCGGGTGATCATGCCGGACCTGCGCGCCCACGGGCAGAGCGGCAAGCCGCACGATCCGGCCTTCTACCCGCCCGACATCCTCGCCGGCGACGGTCTCGCTTTGGTCGCTCATCTGGGCCTCGGGGACTATGATCTCGGCGGTTATTCGCTGGGCGCGCGCACGGTGGTGCGGATGGTCGTGCACGGCGCTGCGCCCCGCAGGCTGATCGTCAGCGGCATGGGGCTGCAGGGTCTCCACTCGACCGGGCGCAGGTCCGGCCATTTCAGGAAGATCCTCAACGGCCTCGGCACGCACGAGCGCGGCTCGCCGGAATGGCTGGCCGAGGCTTTTCTGAAGACCACCGGCGGCGACCCGCAGGCGCTGCTGCCGTTGCTCGACAGCTTCGTCGACACGCCGGAGGAAGCGATCGCCGGGATCGCCATCCCCACGCTGGTGCTGAGCGGCGACGAGGACAGCGACAATGGCTCGCCCCGGGCGCTCGCCGACCTGCTCCCGAACGGCGAGTATCAGGCGGTGCCGGGCGGCCATATGAGCGCGGTGATCAAGCCCGATCTTGGCCGCGCCATGGCGGCCTTTCTCGCCCGTTGACCGCGCCATGGTGGCCTTTCTCGCCCGTTGACCGCGCCTTTTCCCGGGTCCATGCACCTCTGATAAACCGACAATAAAACCGAGGGATGCTTGCCATGAAGTCGACCGTCTCCCTGCTCGCCATCGCCGCCGCCGCCTGCGTTGCCGGCGCCTGCGCCAGCACCTCCGGCCAGAGCGCCGCCGCCGCGCCGACCGCGCCCGCGCCGGCCCCGCCGCCGGCCGCATCGGCGCCGGCCCAGCCGACCGCCGCCGAGGCCGACGCCTTCGTCGCCCGGGCCGAGCGCGAGCTGGGCGAGTTCGCCGTCATCTCGAGCCGCGCGGCCTGGGTCAATGCGACCTACATCACGCCGGACACGGACGCGCTCAACGCGCATTTCGGCACGATCGGCACCGAGATGGGCGTGCGCTTCGCCAACGAAGCGGCGCGCTACGCCGACGTCCAGGACCTCAGCTACGACACCCGCCGCAAGCTGAACCTGCTCCGCCAGGCCCTGACCCTGCCGGCGCCGACGACGCAGGGTGCCGCCGCCGAGCTGAACAATATCTCCACGGATCTCGCCTCCCAATATGGCCGTGGCCGCGGCACGATGAACGGGCAGCAGCTCAGCGGCAACGAGATCGAGGCGCGGATGGGCACGGTCCGCAACCCGGACCAGCTGCGCGAGATGTGGACGAGCTGGAACGACAATGTCGGCTCGCCGATGCGGGCCCAGTATCAGCGCATGACCGAGATCGCCAATCAGGGCGCGCGGGAGCTCGGTTATCCTGATCTCGGCGCGATGTGGCGCTCCAAATATGACATGACCCCGGACGAGTTCGCCGCGCTCACCGAGCGGCTGTGGAACGAGGTGAAGCCGCTCTACGAGGAGCTGCACTGCTTCACCCGCGCCGGCCTCAACCGCCGCTATGGCGACCGCGTCCAGCCCGCCACCGGCCCGATCCGCGCCGACCTGCTCGGCAATCTCTGGGCGCAGGAATGGGGCAATGTCTACGACGTCGTGGCGCCGCCGTCGCGCGGCCGGCCGCCCTACGATCTCACCCAGTTGCTGACCCGCGCCCGTTATACGCCGGAGCGCATCATCCGCACCGCCGAGGGCTTTTTCACCTCGCTCGGCTTCGATCCGCTGCCCCGGACTTTCTGGGAGCGCTCGATGATCACCCAGCCGCGCGACCGCGAGGTGATCTGCCATGCGTCCGCCTGGGACGTCGACAATCAGAACGACCTGCGGGTCAAGATGTGCACGCGCGTCAATGCGGACGATTTCGTCACCGCGCATCACGAGCTCGGCCACAATTTCTACCAGCGCGCCTATAACCGCTTGTCGACCCTCTATCTGGACAGCGCCAATGACGGCTTCCACGAGGCGATCGGCGATACGATCGCGCTGTCGGTGACGCCCGATTATCTGGTCCAGATCGGCCTGCTGCAGCGCAGCCAGATGCCGAACGAGGAGCAGGACCGGGCGCTCCTCCTGCGGCAGGCGCTGGACAAGATCGCCTTCCTGCCCTTCGGTCTGCTCATCGACCGCTATCGCTGGGGGATTTTCTCCGGGCAGATCGCGCCGGGCGAATATCAGGCGGCGTGGGACCGGATGCGGCTCCAGTATCAGGGCATCGTCCCGCCGAGCCCGCGCACGGAGCGCAATTTCGACGCGGGCGCCAAATATCACGTCCCGGCGAGCGTGCCCTACACGCGCTATTTCCTCGCCCGCATCCTGCAGTTCCAGTTCTTCAAGGCGGCCTGCGACATTGCCGGCTGGCACGGGCCGCTGCACCGCTGCTCCTTCTACGGCAATCGCGAGGTCGGGCGGCGGCTGAACGCGATGCTGGCGATGGGCCTGTCGCGGCCCTGGCCGGACGCGCTGGAGGCCTTCACCGGCTCCCGCGAGATCAGCGCCGAGCCGATGGTCGAGTATTTCCGGCCGTTGCTCGGCTGGCTGCGCGAGCAGAACCGGGGCCGGCGGTGCGGCTGGTAGAAAGCGTGCGCGGATGAGCCCCCGGCTCGCCGCGCTGGCCCTGTTCCTCTCCGGCGCGGCGGCAGCGCAGCCGCCCGCCGCCGGGCCGTTCGACGCCAGCGCGCCGCAGAATCGCGAGGTCTTGCCCGCTTTTTCCTATGCGACGGTCGAGCCCGTCCTGGCCCAAATCGGCGCGCGCTACGAGCGGGCGGGGAGCGAGCAGCAGCCCGCATTGACCATCACCTTCGTCAATGGCCGGCGGGCCGCGATCCTGTTCGGCTCCTGCCTCGGCACCGCCTGCCGCGCGGTCTCGATCCAGGCGGTGTGGAATCCGCCCGCCGGGACCGGCGCATCGCAGCTCGCCGCGGCCATCGCCGCCTTCAATCAGCGCTATGCCTTTGCGCGCGCCTTTGTCGCCGCGGACGGCCGGCCGTCGCTGCAGCGCTACCTGACCGCCGATTACGGCTTCATTCGCGGCAATCTGGCGGTGAACCTGATCGTCTTCGCCGGCATGATCGACCGCTTCACGACCGAAGTGATACAGGTGCAGGCGACGCCGCCGGCACCCGCGCCGCCACCGCCCCGGACGCCCGCGCCGGCAACGCCGGCGGCCGGGCCTCAGAGCTGACCGACCAGATATTCCGCGCTCGACACGCTGAACGCGCCCGGCTCCTCGACATTGAGCTCCGTCACGACGCCGTCGTCGACGATCGCCGACCAGCGCGAGCCGCGCTTGCCGAGGCCGAATTTCGAGCCGTCCATGGTGAGGCCCAGCGCCTCGGCGAAGGCGCCATTGCCGTCGGCGAGCATGGTCACCTTGCCTTCGGCGCCGGCCGACTTCGCCCAGGCGGCGAGCACGAAGGCGTCGTTGACCGCGGTGCAGGCGACCTCGTCGACGCCCCTGGCCTTCAGCTCATCGGCCCGCTCGACGAAGCCCGGCAAATGGCGGGCGGAGCAGGTGGGCGTGAACGCGCCCGGCACGGAAAAGAGCGCGATCTTGCGGCCGCCGAAATAATCGTCGGTCTGCACCGGCTGCGGGCCCTCCGCCGTGGCCTTCACCAGGGTCATGTCGGGAATGCGGTCGCCAACCTTGATCGTCATCTCAGAATCTCCTTCGGACAGAGCGGCCCTTAGGGCCTGCATCCGTAGCCGGCAATGGCCGGGATTGCCCTGAGACGTCCGCTGGCAAGAAGCGCCGCGCAGACGCGTAGCCGAAGCTACGCGCAAGCAAGCGACGTCGCCAGCCGGCGCCTCAGGGCAACCCCTTCGGGGCGGGCCGCTTTTGGCGCATGGCGGCGTTGCTCGTCGGTCGTGATGCATCAACATCGCTCCCTCCTCGCGCCTTGCCCTGCGCCAAAATCGGCTCCGTCACGGCCGTTGCCGGCTACGGGTGCAGGCCCTGACAAGGGAGAATGGGGACAGTCACTAGTGACTGTCGCCGTGGCGGGCGCCTATAGAGAAAGCATGGAAGCGCCGCGTTTCCTGTCGGGCCAGTTCCTGCTCGCCATGCCGGGCATCGGCGATCCGCGCTTCGAGAAAGCGGTGATCGCGATGTGCGTGCATGACGAGGATGGCGCGCTCGGCATCGGCCTCGGCCGGATTGCGCCGCGGATCGGCTTTCACGATCTCCTGAAACAGCTCGACATCGATCCGGGCGAGGCGCCCAACGCCGCCATCCATCAGGGCGGGCCGGTCGAGCCGCAACGCGGCTTCATCCTGCATACGCCGGATTGGGGCGGATCGGATTCGATCGACATCGGCGGCCGCTGGGTGCTGAGCGCGACGCTCGACATATTGAAGGCGATCGCGGCGGGGAAGGGGCCGGGCCGGTGGGTCGCGGCTCTGGGCTATGCCGGCTGGCAAAGCGGCCAGCTCGAGCAGGAAATGCGCCGCCATGGCTGGTTCGTCACGCCGGGCGAGGAAAGCCTGCTCTACGACCGCACGGTGGACGAACGCTGGGCCGCGGCCTTTGCCGGCGCCGGTGTCGACCCCAGGCTGCTGACGGCGGAATTCGGCACCGCCTGAGCGACTGTGTCCCTTATGCCGCCGAAAAGGACTAAGTCGTTGGCAGGCAAGAATTAACCCAGATTCTTCACACCCCGAAAACCACCTCCATGAGACGTTCGAGTCGATCCAGCGCATGGCGCGCCGGATCGAGTGGAAGTGGGGGAGTTATGAGTGGACAGAAGAAAGTGCGCGCCGTCCTCGTGGCGGGCGCAATGATGATCTGCGTCCCGTCGACGGCGAGTGCCCAGGCGGGATGCTGGAACCAGACGCAGGTCGCGGCCGCCAAGGTGCGGGACCTGCAATCCAGGCTGATGGTGGCGACCCTGCGTTGCTCGGCGATGGGCGTGAACGTGGCGCCGGCCTATAATCGCTTCCTTGCCGCCAATCGCGAAACCATCCGCGGTGCCAATATGGTGCTGATGAGCCAGTTCCAGACGGCCTATGGCCGCCAGGCGCAGGCGCATTATGATCGTTTCGCCACGGCGCTCGCCAATATTTACGGCGACGATGCCACCAGCCGCTCGGTCTGCGCCGAAACGGTGGTGCTGGCCGAGGAGGCGGCGGAGGCCGCCGGCGACGTCGACGCCCTGGTCGCGATCGAGGACCGGCTGGGCTTCGTCTCGTCGTTGCCCGGCGGCCAGTGCACGGTCAGCTTCGCGGCCGCGCGGCGCTGACACAGAGGGCCCGGATCCCGACCGGAAGAAGGGATCCGGGACCTCACATATAAAGATATCTTTATATTTGCATTTGCGAGCCAGCGCAGCTAGGGGAGCCGCACACGGCCGCCCTTCACGCATGGCGGTCTTTTCATTTTCAGGAGACCGCATGTGGCGAGCCAGGCCCAGTCCTCTTTCACGGATTATGTCGTTGCCGACCTCACCCTCGCCGGCTTCGGCCGCAAGGAGATTGAGATCGCGGAGACCGAGATGCCGGGCCTGATGGCGCTGCGCGACGAATTCGGCGCGTCGAGGCCGCTGAAGGGCGCGCGGGTCACCGGATCGCTGCACATGACCATCCAGACTGCGGTGCTGATCGAGACGCTGACCGCGCTCGGCGCCGAGGTCCGCTGGGCCTCGTGCAACATTTTCTCCACCCAGGACCATGCCGCCGCCGCCATCGCCGCGACCGGGGTGCCGGTCTTCGCGGTGAAGGGCGAGACGCTCGAGGAATATTGGGATTATGCCGCCCGCATCTTCGACTGGGGGCAGGACGAGACCTGCAACATGATCCTCGACGACGGCGGCGACGCGACCATGTTCGCGCTCTGGGGCGCGCGCGTCGAGGCGGGCGAGGACTTGTTCACGCCGACCAATGAGGAAGAAGAGATTTTCGCGGCGACGCTGCAGCGCTTCCTCGCCGAGCGTCCGGGCTATCTCACGAAGACCGTCGCCAACATCAAGGGCGTGTCGGAGGAGACCACCACCGGCGTCCACCGGCTCTACGATCTCGCGAAGAAGGGCAAGCTTCCCTTCCCGGCGATCAACGTCAACGACAGCGTCACCAAATCGAAGTTCGACAATCTCTACGGCTGCAAGGAATCGCTGGTCGACGCGATCCGCCGCGCCACCGATGTGATGCTGGCCGGCAAGGTCGCCTGCGTCGCCGGTTTCGGGGACGTGGGCAAGGGCTCCGCCGCATCGCTCCGCAACGGCGGTGCCCGCGTCATCGTCACCGAGATCGACCCGATCTGCGCGCTGCAGGCGGCGATGGAGGGCTATGAGGTCGTCACCATGGAGGAGGCGACCAGGCGCGCCGACATCTTCGTCACCGCCACCGGCAATGCCGACGTGATCACGCTCGATCACATGCGCGCGATGAAGAATATGGCGATCGTCTGCAATATCGGCCATTTCGACAGCGAGATCCAGATCGGCGCGCTCGCCAACATGAAGTGGACCGAGATCAAGCCGCAGGTCGACGAGGTCGAGTTCCCGGACGGCAAGAAGATCATCGTGCTGTCGAAGGGCCGTCTCGTGAATCTCGGCAACGCCACCGGCCATCCGAGCTTCGTGATGAGCTCCAGCTTCACCAACCAGACGCTGGCGCAGATCGAGCTCTGGACGAAGGCCGACGCCTACCGGAACGACGTCTACGTCCTCCCCAAGCATCTCGACGAGAAGGTCGCGGCGCTGCATCTCGACAAGCTCGGCGTGAAGCTCACCCAACTCACGCAGAAGCAGGCCGACTATATCGGCGTGCCGGTCGAGGGCCCGTTCAAGTCGGACCATTACCGCTACTGAGCCGGCGGACTGAAAAGGAAAGGGGCTCCCGACGCGATCCGGGGGCCCTTTTTCATGCGCCCGGCTGGACAGCCGATCTTCGGCGCGGCATCGGGAAGCGATGCAACAGCAGCTCAGCATGGCCGATGCCGAACAGCTGGCGCGCACCGGCGCGAAGGCGCTGCGCGCGGGCAATGCCGCCGGGGCGCGGCAGAATTTCGAGCGGCTCGCCGCGAGCGGGCGGGCCAATGCCCAGATCTGGCTGCTGCTCGCCCACAGCTGCGCCATGCTCGGCGATCATGCGGCGGCCGAGCGCGCCGCCGACGAGGTGCTGCGCCGCGACAACCGCAATCTGCGCGCCTTGATCATCAAGGGCGACGCGCGCCTGGCGGGCGGCGACGAGGCGGCCGCGGCGAGCTTCTACAATATGGTGCTCAGGCTGGCGCCGCAGACTGGCGAGCTGCCGGCCGATCTGGGGGCCGAGCTGACCCGTATCGAGCAGGCGACGAAGGCGTTTTCCAGCCGCTCGCGGGAGAGGCTGGAGGCGCATCTGGCGAGCCTCGGCCTCGGTCCGGACGCCCGGTCGCCACGCTTCCGGGAATCGATCGCGATCCTGCTCGAGGAGAAGCAGGTCTATTTCCAGCAGCCCAGCGCCTATTATTTCCCGGGCCTGCCCCAGCGCCAATATTATGAGCGCGAGGAGTTCGCCTGGGTGCCCGCGGTCGAGGCTGCCGCCGGCGACATGCTGGACGAGCTGAACAAGGCGCTGGCCGGGGATATTTCGTTCCGCCCCTATCTCCAGGCAAAGGACGACCGGCCGAGCTACGATTTTCACGGGCTGCTGAACAATCCCGATTGGTCGACGCTCTATCTCTGGGAGAATGGCGGGCCGGTCGCGGAAAATGTCGCGCGGTTCCCGAAGACCTTCGCGGCGATGCAGAAGGTGCCGCTGCCGCACATCACCACGCGCGCGCCTTCCATTCTTTTCTCTTTGCTGAAGCCCGGCGCCCGGATCGAGGCGCATAACGGGATGATCAACACCCGCCTGATCTGCCACCTGCCGCTGATCGTCCCGCCCGGCTGCGGCTTCCGCGTCGGCAACGAGGTGCGCGAGTGGGAGGTGGGCAAATTGCTCATCTTCGACGACACGATCGAGCATGAGGCCTGGAACGACAGCGGCGAGGACCGGGTCGTGCTGATCTTCGACGTCTGGCGCCCCGAGCTCGACGAGGCCGAGTGCCGCGCGGTCACCGCGATCTTCGAGGCGATCGACGCCGGCAACGGCGGTCAGACGCAGGCCGGCCAGGCCTGATCATCCTTCAGGAAGGGGAGGCGGCGCGCGCCCGGGCGCGGTCGATGCCTCCTGCCGTTCGCGCCGCATAAAAAAGGGGCCGCCCGAAGGCGGCCCCCAATGTCCCGGAGGATCCTCGACCTAGAAGTCGACGATCGCGCCGGCGTAGAAGTAACGGCCGATATAATCCCACGCGGTGCCGCCGGCGGTGCCGGTGGAGCCGAAGGTGTTCCGCAGGATCGTCGGGTTGACGTCGAACACGTTGTCGATGCCGGTGTAGAACTGGAACCGCTCGTTGACGCGATAGCTGACGCGCACCGCATTGTAGAGCTGATCCGGATACCAGCGCTCGGCGGTGGAGTCCGCATTCTGCGCCGGCCGGCCGTCGATGCCGTAATAGAGTTCGTAGGCACCGATGGTCTGGCGGCCGATATAGTTCATCGACCAGCGGACATCCCACGGCCCGATGCCGTAGCTGATGTTGACGTTCGCCGACCACTGCGGATCGCCCACCTCGCCCAGGATCCGGTCGCGGAACGTCGGATCGGTCGGGCTGGTGAAGTTGTCGCGGCGGATGACGTAGGTCGCGATCGCCCGGAAGTTGAGGCGGTGGCCGTTCTCGAACGTCCGCCGGTAGCTCAGCTCCATGTCGACACCGTCTGCCTTGAACGACGCGAAGTTCACGCCGCCCGAGATCAGCGCCGGATTGGCGAAGGTGAAGTCCGGATTCCTCGGGAAGAGGAGGTCGCAGAACTGGTTCGGCCGCGGCAGATCGTAGCACTGGTTCAGGATGACCTGGGCGCCGAGGACGGCGATCAGATTGTCCACCCGGATCCGGTAATAGTCGACCGTGAGGCTGAGGCCCGGGATCCAGCGCGGCGTGATCACCGTGCCGATCGTGAGCGACTTGCCGGTTTCTTCGGTCAGGAACGGATTGCCCTGAGAGAAGAAGCCGGTCGACTGCGTGCGGGCCGGGGTGTTGACGAAGCCGACCGGAACGCCGTCCGCCGCGCAGTTGCCCGCACGGTTGGTCGTGCCGTTGCCGATGTTCACGACATCGCACGGATCGGCGATGAACGCGAAGTTCTGCGACGCCACGGTGAACAGGTCGGTGAGCGTCGGGACGCGGACCGACTTGGAGTAGTTGGCGCGGAAGCGGATATCCCGGACCGGGGCCCAGGTACCGTTGATGTTGTAGGAGAAGGTGCTTCCGGCCGAACCGGCCGCGTCATTATAGTCGGAGTAGCGGGCCGCCGCGGTGAGCGTCAGCTCCTGCGCGAACGGCAGGTCGCGCAGCAGCGGGATTTCGACCTCGCCGAACCCTTCCCACACCTCCAGCGCCGGCGGATCGAAGTCCGCGAAGGCGTTGAAGAAGGTGCCGCCGGCCGCCGACAGCGGATCGGCGGTCAGGAAGGCGGTCTCACGACGGAACTCGCCGCCGATCACGAAGCGGACCGGACCGCCCGGCAGCTCGAACAGCTGCGAGAGGTCGCCGTTGACATAGGCGACGACGTTATACTCGCTGGCCTCCTGGTCCACGAACGACGTCGTGTTGACGTAGTTCAGCGCCGCTGCGCTCGGGCTGCCGTAGCCGAACAGGTTGATCGGCACGCAGGGGGCCGGAACGGTCGCGAGGGTGAACGGGTCGCGGCAGGTCGGAACGCCGCCCACGAGGACGGCGTCATAGGCCAGCGAGAAGCCGGACAGGTTGCCGTTGACGTCGGTGATGATGAGGTCGTTCAGCTCGTCCTGGTGGATGTCCACATGGCCGTAGTTGAACGAGATCTCGTAGTTCCAGTCCTCGTTGAAGTCGCCCTGGATGCCGGCCACGAAGCGATAGGTATCGCGCGTGACGAGCTCGGAACGGCCGCCGAAGTCGGTGTTGAAGCGGCCGAACGGGATCGTCTGGGTCGCCGTCCTGCCGGCCGAGCAATAGCCGAGACCCTGCAGCGCGGTGAACGCCTGGTTGGAAAGGAAGGCGTTGTCGCAGTGCTGGTTCGGCAGGCCGATCGTCCCGCTCAGCGGAGAGTAGAAGCTGGGCTGCCCCTGCTGCCGCGAGAAGATGTGGACGTACTTACCCTCGAAGAACGGCCGGAACGCTTCCGAGAAATCGAAGTGGAAGAGGACGTTCGCGGTGTAGCGGTCGAGGCCCGGCGTAATCTGGCCGGTGTTGCGCAGCGTCGCGCCCGGGACCACGCTGGTCGGGCAGGAAATGACGTTGCCCGAAGCATACGGCCGGAAGTCGTAGCAGGGCACGTCCTCGAGCAGCAGGCCGGCATCGGAGAAGCGGAACGTCCGGGGCTGGCCCTGCGGCGTGCCCGGATTGATGCAGCGCGCCGCGCCGGTCGCGGCGCTGGCGCCGAGCGGACCGAAGGCCGAGCTCTGGCACTGCGCCGCCGAGGCGTTCCCGGTGATCGTGCTGCCGTTGGAGATGGCGTTGTTGCGCACCCCGCAGAAGAACTGCAGGTCGGGCACGCCGTCGCCGGATTGGGGCTCACCGGTCACGAAGTCGTTGGCGTTGAACTGGCAACGGCCGTCATAGGCGCCGGTCAGTTGGGGGCGATCGCCGAAATAGAGCGCTTCGGCGTTCACATATTCGAGGTTGATCGCGATGTTGCCGCGATCGTCGGCGAAGTTGCGGCCGGCGGTCAGCGAGACGAACTCGATGGCGCGGTCGCCCTGCTGGGAGATGCCGCCCTGGCCGCGCAAACGGATGCCGTCATAATCGCGGCGCAGCACGAAGTTCACCACGCCGGCGACGGCGTCCGAACCGTAGACCGCCGAGCTGCCGCCCGTGATCACGTCGATGCGCTCGATGAGGTCGCTCGGAATGGTGTTGATGTCGATCAGATAGTCGCCGGGGCTCGCCGTGATGTGGCGGCGGCCGTTGACCAGCACCAGGGTGCGGGCGGTGCCGAGACCGCGAAGATCGAGAATGTTGAGGCCGGTGGTGCCGATGAAGCGGACCGAGTTGGCCTGGCTGAAGGTCGAACGGAGCGACGGCAGGTCGTTGAGGGCGTCGCCGACGCTCGGGTCACCGTCGGCGATTTCATCGGCCGTCACGGAGACGATGGGGACGTTCGATTCGATGTTCGGCCTGCGGATGCGGGTGCCGGTCACTTCGACGTTCTGCCCGCCCTGATCAGCCTGATCCTGATCGGTGGAGGTGGGCGGCGGGGTCGGCTCATCCTGAGCGTAAGCCGGTGCGGCAAAAGCCAGCGACAGGCCAAAAAGCGCAGCGGAGCCCATGGCGCTCGAGCTGAGCAGTCCAAACTTCTTCATTATCTATTCTCCCCCAAAGAGAATCGCACCGGAACACCACTGTGCCGGTAGACGGAGCAGCCACAGCCCACTTACCCCGCCGTTTCAAGAGGATCGTGAGGGCGTTCATCGAAAGTTCAGCCAGTGTAGCCCTTTTGCAACATGTCGTTCCGGCCCCGGCAATGCCTCCGCAACGGACCTTCGGGAACCCGTTCCCGGCCCGGACTTCCGCAAGCTCGCCGCCCCGTCTAGACAGGCGCCATGCCCGGCCTCCCGCCGCTCCTTTTGATCCTTGTCGCGCTCGTTGCCGGCGCCTGGCTGGCCGCCGCCGTCTGGGCGACGCGGCGCGCCTGGCTGGCGGCGAGGGCGGCGGAGACGATGGTCGGCGACAGCGAGCGGCTGGAGGCCCTGCTCGAGGCCGGGCCGGCCATGGTCCTGATCGTCGCGCCGGACGGGTCGATCAGCGGTTCGTGGAGGCTGGCGGGCGCGCTCGGCCTCGCGGCGCTGCCGCCGCGCTGGCCGGGGCTGTTCGGCGCGGGCGCCCCGTTCCCCGCCGCCGACGCCGCCGGGCTGGGCCGGCACGTCGCCGATGCGGCGGCGGGCGGCACCTTCTCGCTGCTGCTGCGGCCCGAAGGGTCGGCGCGCAGCTTTCGGGTCGACGGCGGGCCGGCGCCCGCCGGCTATGGCGAGCGCGCGGTCGCGCTCTGGTTCATCGACGTCACCGAGGCGGAGGAAGCGTCCGCGGCGCTAGCCGCCCGGCTCGAGCGGCGCTCCGCCGCGCTCGACGCCTTGTCCGGCCTGCTCGAGGCGGCGCCGTTCCCGATGTGGCATCGCGGCCCGGATCTCCGGCTCGCCATGGTCAACGGCGCCTATGTGCGGGCGGTGGAGGGCGAGGATGCCGCCGCCGTGATCCGCGCGGGCATCGAGCTGGTCGACGACGCCGACGGGCTCGGCCCCGAGGCCGCCGCGGCGCAGGTGCGCGATCAGCAGCAGGCCGCCTTCCGGACCGTCCCCGCCACCGTTTCCGGCGAGCGGCGGATGATGCAGGTGGTCGAGGTCCCGCTGGGGCCGAACGGCGTCGCCGGCTATGCGATCGACGTCGAGGATCAGGAGCGGGCGCGCGCCGATCTGAACCGCTTCGTCCGCGCCCAGCGCGACATGCTGGACCGGCTGTCCGCCGGCGTCGCGCAGTTCGGGCGGGACCGCAGCATGATCTTCTTCAACCAGCCCTTCGCCCGGCTGTTCTCGCTGACCCCGGAATTCCTCGCCGACCGCCCGGAATTCGACCGCGTGATCGACGCGATGCGCGATGCCGGCAACCTGCCCGAGGTGCGCGATTTCCCGGACTGGAAGGAGGAGCACCGCCAATGGTTCACCTCCGGTCTGGCGGCCGAGGAGGAGGACTGGCAGCTGTCCGGCGGGCGCCACCTGCGCGTCGTCGCCCAGCCGCTCCCCGATGGCGGCCTGCTCACCATCTTCGAGGACCAGACCGAGCGGATGAAGCTCGCCGCCGAATATGACAAATTGCAGCGGGCGCGCTCGGCGAGCTTCGACAATCTGTTCGAGGCGGTGGCGGTGTTCAACCAGGATGGCCGGCTCAACCTCTGGAACAACCGCTTCAAGGAGCTCTGGGGGCTGGAGGAGGAGCAGCTCGCCGCTCATCCCCGCGTCGATACGCTGGCGCCGCTGCTGGCGCCGAAGCTGAGGCGCGCCAGCCATGCCGGGCTGGTGCGCGAGCTGGTGCGGAGCGCCACGGTCGAGCGCAAGCAGCGCACCGGCCGGGTCTCGTTCGTCGACGGCCGCGAGTTCGAGTTCGCGGCGGTGCCGCTGCCGGACAGCGCGCTGTTCACCATGCTCGACATCACCGACAGCCGGAAGGTCGAGGCGGCCTTGCGCGAGCGCACCGAGGCGCTGGAGGAGGCGGACCGGCTGAAGACGGCCTTCGTCTCCAACATGAGCTACGAGCTGCGCACCCCGCTCACCTCGATCGGCGGCTTCGCCGAGATGCTGGCCGAGGGCTATGGCGGGGAGCTGCCGCCGGTCGCGGTCGATTATGTCACCGCGATCCTCGACAGTGTCGGCCGGCTCGGCGTCCTGATCGACAATGTGCTCGATCTCACCCAGAGCGAGACGGGCAGCCTGCTGCTGGCCGAGGACGAGGTCGATCTCGCCTCCCTCTGCGCGGATGTGGCGACCGCCGCGGAGGCGGCGGCGGCGCGCGGCGGCCAGGCTTTCGTCACCGAGATCGAGCCGGAGGTCGGCATCGTCACCGGCGATCCGCGCCGGCTCGGCCAGGCGCTCGGCAACATCCTCAAGAATGCCTTGTCCTATACGCCGGCGGGCGGCCGGGTGCTGCTCCGCGCCGAGGGCGACCGCGACGAGGCGCGGATCATCGTCTCGGACAATGGCGCCGGCATCGCGCCCGGCGATCAGGCGCGGGTGTTCGACCGCTTCAGCCGGACGGTGGAGGGGCGCACCGGCGAGGAGGCGGCGGTCGGCCTCGGCCTTCCGCTCGCCCGGCAGTTCATCGAGGCGCATGGCGGCGCGATCGAGCTCCAGTCCGCGATCGGGGAGGGCACGACCGTCACCATCCGCCTGCCGCGCACCGCCGAGCAGCGCGCCGAATGGCCGGTGGCGCAGGTCGCCCGATGACCCTGTTGCCGACGTGATATTGCTGGCCGACGAAGGGGAGACCGAGCGCCTCGGCCGCGCGCTCGCTGGACGGCTCCGCGCCGGGGACGCGGTCGCCCTGTTCGGGACGCTGGGCGCCGGCAAGACCACGCTCGCGCGCGGCGTGCTGCGCGGCCTCGGCTTCGCCGGCGACGTGGCGAGCCCGACCTTTCCGATCGTGCAGGTCTACGAGACCGCGCCGCCGCTCTGGCACGTCGATCTCTACCGGATCGAGCGGGCCGGCGAGCTGGCCGAGCTCGGGCTGGACGAGGCCCGCCTCGATGCCGCGCTGCTGATCGAGTGGCCGGAGCGGCTGCCCCGGCTCTGGGCCGATGCGCTGCGGCTCAGCCTCGCCATTCGGCCGGACGGCGCGCGCGCCTTGACAGCGGAGGTGCCGCCCGCTTGGGGAGGGCGATGGCCGCCCCGATGATTCCGCCTCCGCATGCGCCGGATTTCCTTGCTGCGCTGGGCTGGGAGGGGTGCGAGATCGTGCCGCTGGCCGGCGATGCCAGCTTCCGCCGCTATTTCCGGATCCTGGGCGGCGCGCGCCGGGCCGTGCTGATGGACGCGCCGCCGCCGCACGAGGATCCGCGCCCCTTCATCGCCGTCGCCGAATGGCTGAGCGGGGCAGGGCTCTCGGCGCCCGCCATCCTCGGCCGGGATCTGGAGCGGGGCCTGCTGCTCATCGACGATTTCGGCGACGACCGGCTGCGCGAGGCGCTGGACGAGGCGCCGGAACGGGAGCTGGAGCTGTACGAAGTCGCGACCGATCTGCTCGTCCATCTGCACCGGCAACCGGCGATGCCCGGCCTGCGGCCGCACGGCCTGGAGGAATGGCTTTCCGAGCTCCACCTCTTCACCAACTGGTATTGCCCGGCGGTCGGGGTCGAGCCCGACGTGGCGGGCTGGGATGCAGCCTGGGCCGAGGCGCTGGCGCCGATCGCCGCCGACGGGCTGAGCCCGGTGACGGTGCTGCGCGACTATCATGCGGAGAATATCATGCTGGTCGCGGAACGGGGCGGAATCGCCCGGTTCGGCCTGCTCGATTTCCAGGACGCGGTCGCCGGCCATCCGGCCTATGATCTGGCTTCCGTGCTGGAGGATGCGCGGCGCGACGTGACCCCCTCGGTGGAGCGCGCGATGCTCGACCGCTATATGAAAGCGACGGCGCAAGGCGCTGCTTTCGAACGGGCCTATTGGGCGCTGGCGGCGCAGCGCAACGCCCGCATTCTCGGCGTCTTCACCCGGCTCTGGAAGCGGGATGGCAAGCCCGGCTACCGGAAGTTCCAGCCGCGCATGTGGGGCCTGCTGGAACGCGACCTTGCGCAGCCGTCGCTGGCGCCGGTCCGCGCCTGGTTCGACGCCCATCTGCCGGCGGCGACGCGCATCGATCCCTGGCTGGAGGAGATTGCGGCATGAGCCGCTACAGGAAACCGCTTGCGCTCCGCCCCGATCCGCTGGGGACGGTGCCGAAGACCGCGATGGTGATGGCGGCCGGCCTCGGCAAGCGCATGCGGCCGCTGACCGCGACGCGGCCCAAACCCCTGATCAACGTGGCCGGCCGGACCCTGATCGATCATTGCCTCGACCGGCTGAAGGCCGCCGGGGTCGAAAGGGCGGTGGTCAACGTCCATTATCTGGCGCCGCAACTCGAAGCGCATCTGAAGAACCGCGCCCGGGGCATCGACATCCTGATCTCGGACGAGAGCAGGCAATTGCTGGAAACCGGGGGAGGCATCGTCCGGGCGCTGCCGATGCTCGACGCCGATCCCTTTCTCGTCGTCAATTCGGACAATTTCTGGGTGGACGGGCCGGTGGACACCTTGCGCCTGCTCGCCTCGCACTGGAACGAGGCGAAAATGGATGCGCTGCTGCTCGTCGTGCCCCATGCCCGCGCCAATTGCCACGGCGGTTCCGGCGACTTTCACATGAATGCCGCCGGCGCGTTGAAACGGCGCAAACCCAATGCCGTGGCGCCGTTCGTTTATACTGGGATTCAGATGGTGTCGAAGCGGCTGTTCGCGGGCGAGCTGCCCGAGGGGCCCTTTTCCACGAACATCTTGTGGGACCGGGCGATCGCGGCCGGCCGCTGCTTCGGCGCGGTCCATCAGGGCCTCTGGTTCGATATCGGCCGGCCGAAGAGCATCGCGGCCGCCGAGGCGATCATCGAAGCCGCTTGATCGAGCCGTGGCACTGCCTAGGCTCGTGCCGTGACGCCCAAGGTCTTCACCATTGCCCCGCATCGCGCCTTCGCGGACGCGCTCGCCGCCGGGTTGATCGCGGCGCATGGCGGCGACCGGATCGGGCTCGCGCAAGGTATCCTGCTCGTCCCCAACAACCGGGCCGCGCGGGCGATCCAGGACGCTTTCGTCAGGCGCTCGGGCGGCGGGCTGCTGCTGCCGAGGCTGGTGCCGGTCGGCGATCCGGAGCTGGACGAGCGGATCGGCGGCATGCTGGAGCCGCTGGACGGGGCGCCGGTGCCCCCCGCGATCGAGCCGGCGCGGCGGCTGATGCTGCTCGGCCGCCTCGTGCAGCGCCATCGGCAGTGCGGCGCCGCCGAGGCATTGCGGCTCGCCGCCGAGCTGGCGCGGACGCTCGATCAGCTGCTGATCGAGGAGATCGAGCCCGCGCGGCTCAGGGCATTCGCCGCGGAGCTGCCCGATCTTTCCATCCACTGGCAGAAGTCGCTCGACCAGCTTCAGCTGATCCTCGCCGACTGGCCGGCGGCGCTGCAGCGGCTTGGCCGGATCGATCTGGCCGAGCGGCGCAACCGCCTGCTCGACGCCGTCGCCGCGCGCTGGCGAACCGCGCCCCCGCCCGCCGGCTTCGTCTGCGCGGCCGGCGTCACCACCGCGGCTCCCGCGGTCGCGCGGCTGCTCGCTCTGGTGGCGCGGCTGGAGCGGGGCGCGGTGGTGCTTCCGGGGCTGGACCTGTCGATGCCCGATACCGAGTGGGGCGAACTGGGCCCGCACGAGCCCGACGAAATAACCGCCTATCGGAAACGCTCGGTGGAAACGCATCCGCAATTCCATCTGAAGCTGCTGCTCGACCGGATGAGCGTCGGGCGTGGCGAGGTCGTGCCCTGGCGTTGGGGCGGCGGCCGTGACGCGCCCGCCGCCCGCAGCCGGGCCATCGCCCATGCCATGGCGCCGCCCGCCTTTACCGGCAAATGGCAGGGGCTGAAGCCGGCCGAGCGCCGCCTGACCGGCATCCGCGCGCTGGAGCTCGCCGACCCGGCCGAGGAGGCGCAGGCCATCGCGCTGGCGCTGCGCGAGGCGCTGGAGGAACCGGGCGGGACCGCGGCGCTGGTGACGCCCGACCGCAACCTCGCGCGCCGCGTCTCCGCCCATCTCCGCCGCTGGGGGATCGAGGCCGACGATTCGGCCGGCCGCCCGCTGGCGCAGACCCCGCCCGGTACGCTGCTGCTCGCCGCCGCACATGCCGCCGCCGAGCGCTTCGCGCCGGTGCCGTTGCTCGCCTTGCTCAAACATCCGCTGGTCATGGCCGAGGGCGATCGGCTCGGCTGGCTGGACGGCGTGCGCCTGCTCGACCGGCTGCTGCGCGGGCCGCGCCCGCCGGCCGGGCTGGACGGAATCTCGGCGCATCTCGCCGGGGGCGACGGCCGCGAGGCCGCCTTGCGCGCGGACGCGGCGGGCTGGTGGGCCGATGTCGCGCCGCTGCTGCGCCCGCTGGAGCGCGCGGCCGGCGAGGCCGCGACCCTCGCCGACCTGCTGGCCGCGCTCCGCGACGCCGCGTCCACCCTGGCCGGGGACCCGGTCTGGGCGCGGCCGGAGGGGCGCGCCGCCGCCCGATTGCTTGCCGACCATGAGGCGGCGGCAGCAGAGGGGCCGGAGCGGGTGGCGGCGCAGGAGCTGCCCGCCTTGCTCGAGCAATTGCTGGCCGCCGAGGCCGTGCGCCCGCCCTACGGCCAGCATCCGCGGCTGTTCATCTGGGGCCTGCTGGAAGCGCGGCTCCAGCACGCCGGTCTGCTCGTCCTGGGCGGGCTCAACGAAGGCACCTGGCCCGCCCTTCCGGCGCCCGACCCCTGGCTGGCGCCGCGACTGCGCGCCGAGCTCGGCCTGCCGTCGCTGGAGCGTCGCATCGGCCTCGCCGCGCACGATTTCGCCTCGGCCCTCGGCGCGCCGCGCGTGCTCGTCACCCGCGCCCGCCGCGATGCCCGCGCCCCGGCCATTGCCTCCCGCTTCTGGCTGCGGCTGGAGGCGATGACCGGCGGCCTCACCCGCTCCCCGGAGGTCAGGAAATGGGCGCAGGCGATCGACCGGCCGGACGGGTACCATCCCGCGAACCGTCCCGCGCCATCGCCCGATGCCGCGGATCGTCCGCGCAGCATTTCCGTCACCGAGGTCGACCGGCTGAAGGCCGATCCCTACGCCTTCTACGCACGCAAGATGCTGGGCCTGACCGCGCTCGACCCGGTTGACGCCGATCCCACCGCTGCCTGGCGCGGCAGCGCGGTCCACGCGGTGCTCGAGGCGTGGATGAAGGAGGATGATTGCGACCCGGCGAAGCTGCGCGCCCGCGCCGACGCTGTGCTGGAAGCGCAGGACGCGCATCCGTTGCTGCGGGCGCTGTGGCAGCCGCGATTGCGCGAGGCGATCGACTTTGTTGCCGCGCAGGTGGCGGAGCAACGCGCCGGGGGACGGCGCCCTCTCGCCGCTGAGAAAAAGGGCAGGGTGACCGTCGGCGAGGTCCGCCTGCACGGCATTGCCGACCGGATCGATCTTTTGCCGGACGGCAGCCTGGCGATCGTCGACTACAAGACCGGAACGCCGCCCGGCGGACAGGCGGTGCGCGACGGCTATTCGCTGCAGCTCGGCCTGCTCGGGCTGATCGCCGATCAGGGCGGTTTCGACGGCATAGAGGGGGTCGCGGCCGCCTTCGAATATTGGAGCCTGGCGCGCGACCGGGCCGGCCGGCTCGGCTATGTGAAGAGCCCGGTCGGCGGCCGGAGCGGCATCGAGGCGGCCGAATTCACCGAAATGGCGGAGCGCAATTTCCTCTGGGCCGCGAGCGAGTGGCTGACGGGATCGGCGCCGTTCACCGCCAAATTGCACCCCGAATATGCGCCCTATGGCGATTATGACCAGCTGATGCGGCTCGACGAATGGTATGGCCGGGAGCGCTGAGGATCAGCCTCTGAGCGAGGTATAGATGCCCCAGGCGCTGGTCAGCGTCAGCACGACTCCCACCATGACCAGCAAGGCGCGGGCGGGGATCCGCTTGGCCGCGAAGCCGCCGAGCGGGGCCGCGGCGAGGCCGCCGATCAGCAGGCCTGCCATGGCCGGCGTGAACGCGCCCCGGCCCAGCGAGACGATGAAGGTCGCCGAGATCGTCACCGAGAGGAAGAATTCGGCGGTGTTGACCGTGCCGATCACCTTTCTGGGATGCACCCCCTGGACAAGCAGGTTGGAGGTCACGATCGGGCCCCAGCCGCCGCCGCCGGCCGCATCGAGGAAGCCGCCGGCGAAGCCGAGCGGCGCGACCACGCGCGGCTTTTTTTCCTGGTGGGTATGCCGGAACCCGCGCCAGAGAAGGTACAGCCCGATACAGGCCAGATAAGCGAGCACGAACGGTTTGGCATGCTCGGCGGCGCTGGTCAGCACATAGGCGCCGATGATGCCGCCGATCACGCCCGGAATGACGAGCCCGCGGAACAGGCGCCAGTTCACGTTCCTGTGCAAAGTGTGGCTGATTCCGGAGGCGGCGGTGGTGAACATCTCCACCGTATGGACGCTGGCCGAGGCCGCGGCCGGCGGCACGCCGAGGCTGAGCAGCAAGGTGCTCGAAATCACCCCGAAGGCCATGCCGAGCGCGCCATCGACCAGCTGCGCGGCAAATCCGACCAGGATGAAGGGGAGGATCTCGGCGAGATGGAACTCGGGCAAACAGGACTCCCGGCGCGGTCGGACGGCGATTCCCCCTCCATAGAGATGCGCCGGGCCGGTGCAAATATCCGCCTCGCCGCGCGTCATTCGCCGCAGCCTTAGGGAAACGTAAACCTCCGGAGGCGGAAACTACGTGCCACCGGGCGATCGGGGGCAGCCCAACGGCAAGGAAGATTGCGCGTGGAAACCATCTATTCCCTGTCCGGCGACGTCCCGCCGGTGGATGATGTCGCCGGAGCCGATGATATCGGGCTGTGGCCGGGCGCGCTCACCGTCGGCTCGATCCGCCAGGTCTGCTCGATCCGCAAGCTCAGCGCCGGCGGCGCCATCGTCCAGGTCGACGGGCCGGTGACCCCCGGCGAGCGGCTGGATCTCGAGCTGATGACCGGCGAGCAGCTGGTCGGCACCATCGCCTGGCAGCGCGGCAGCGAGGTCGGCCTCCGGTTCGACGCGCCGATCGACGTGTTCGCGGTGATCGCGCAGGACATCGTCTCGCAGCCCGGCGAGCGCCGCCGGATGCCGCGGGTCGAGCTGGTCGTGCAGGCGCTGCTGGAGACGGCGGCCGGCACCGAATTGGTGACCACGCGCGACATCTCCCAGGGTGGCGCCAAGCTCGACGTGCCGTTCATGCTCAAGGTCGAGGAACGCGTTCTCGTCACCCTCGACGGCCTGCCGCCGCAGCCGGGCGTGGTGCGCTGGTCGACCGAGCATGTCGCCGGCATCGCCTTCCTGCCGGAGCTGCGCTGGCAGGAGCTGATGGTCTGGCTGAAGGAAAGGCGGAAGAAGAAGCGCGAGGCGCCGCTCGCCGCGCCCGAGCCGGAGGCGCCGCCGCTGCCCGAGCCCGAGCAGGAGGAGGGCGTGCAGCTCAATCTGCCGGCGCGGGTGCGCGAGGGTACGCGGCGCTGGTCGATCGACGTCAATTCGATCACCACAAGGACGGTGAGCTTCGACAGCTTCGCCGCGCTCGGCATGGGCTCGTTATTGTGGGTGGTGCTGCCGGGTCTGGAGGGCTGGCCGGCGCGGATCGTCGCCGCCGACGGCTATCGCTTCACCTGCGAATTCACGCAGCCGCTCCATCCCGCGGTGCTGGAGCGGGTGCTGAAGCTCGCCAAGGCAGGCCGGGACTGACCCGGAGGGTTCAGGTCCGGTCCTTGCGGGCGCGATTGGCGTAGAGCAGGGCCGCGACCAGGGCCGCCGATCCGATGCCGATCGCGGCGCCGGTGAGCAGGCGCTTGTTGCGGGCGCTGTTATCGGCCTTTTCCCGGCTGCCTTTGGCTGCCGCCGCCGCCGCGGCGGGCGTTTCGGCGTCATTGTCTTCGGCCATGACACTCACTCGTCTGTTGCCCACGGCCCGACCTTAGCCGCTGGCGCGCGCCAATGCCAAGGGGCGGATAACGAAAGGGGGCCGGCGGCCGGAGCCGCCAACCCCCTTCGATCGAGCAACGATTCTAGCGGCGGGCGGGTCCCCGGCCGCAGCCCGCGCGATCCGAATAGCGGCCGCTGTCGCCGTCGGTGACGCCGGCGCAGCGCCGGTTCGGACGGCCACGGCCATTGCCTGCCGGATCGGAATGGTTGCCGGTATCGCCGTCGGTGATTCCGGAGCGCCCGCAGCGCCGGCCGTTGCCCGCCGGATCGCCATAACGGCCGCTGTCCCTGTCGCTGCAGCCGCTCGTCCTCCCGCAGCGCCGGCCGCGGCCGACGCCATCGGCATAACGGCCGGTGTCGCTGTCGGTGCAGCCACTATTCCCACAACGCCGGCCGCGCCCGGCGGGATCGCCATACTGGCCGCTGTCATTGTCGCTGCATCCCTGCGCCTCGGCCGGTCCGGTCAGGACGGTCAGCGCGGCACCGCCCGCGATGGCGCCGCCGGCGACCCGCCCGAGGAAGGAACGGCGGCTCAATTTGCGTGTGGGTTTCATTATTCTCTCCCCGTGTCCACGGGCAGCCCCCGACCCAGGCAGCCTGCAATGGTGTCGGAACCGCGAACGACAGGCAGACTATGCCCCCCGCGCGCCATGTCAAGAAATTGCGGAGCCGTCATGATTTCAGGGCAAAAAACGGGACGCGCGCGCGCTCCGATGCGCTAGGATGCGGCCATGGATGCGCACGGATTCGTCTTGTTCGACACGGCCATCGGCCGCTGCGCCGCGATCTGGAGCGGCGCGGGGCTGGCCGGAGTCCACCTGCCCGAAGCGGATGACGAGACCGCATGCCGGCGTCTCGCCAGGCGCTTCCCCGGCGCGGCGCCGGCACCGCCGCCCGCGGCGGTCGCGGCTGCGATCTCACGAATCTCCGCCTTTCTCGCGGGCGGACGCGACGATTTCCTGAATCTGGCGCTGGATGACAGCCGCGTCGGCGCGTTCGAGCGGGCGGTCTATCGCGAAACGCGGGCGATCCCGGCCGGCGAAACCTCGACCTATGGCGCCATCGCCGCCGCGCTCGGCGACGTCCGGGAGTCGCGGCGCGTCGGCCAGGCGCTGGGCCGCAATCCCTGGCCGATCGTCGTCCCGTGCCATCGGGTGACCGGGGCGGGCGGCTGGATGGGTGGCTTCTCGGCGCCCGGCGGCCGCACCACCAAGCTGAAGCTGCTCGAACTGGAGGGTGCGCTCGCGGCCGACTCCCTGCCGCTGTTCGCCCGCCCGCGCCTGCCTCTTGATCTTCCGCCTTAGTGTACTATATCACCAATACACTAAGGATGAGGAGGACTTTGTGGACATCATTCGCAATCTCGAGGCGCGGGACTGGATCGTCGCGATCATCGGCTTCATCGCGGGCGCGATCATCTTCTGACCCGACCGGCGGCGGCGGGCCTGCTTGCGCTTGACCGGAAGCGCGGGCAACAGGGCGCATGGCGCATCGCCTGAAGCCGCTGCAGCATCTCGAAGGCGCGCAGGAGCTCGCCTCCCGGCCGTCCGGCCATGCCGCGCTGTCGGCCTCGGCCGGCACCGGCAAGACCCACGTGCTGACCGCCCGGGTGCTGCGGCTGCTGCTCGCCGGCGCCGACCCGGCCTCGATCCTCTGCCTGACCTTCACCAAGGCGGGCGCGGCGGAGATGGCGGGGCGGATTCATGCCCGGCTGGCGCGCTGGGTGCGACTGAAGGACAGCGACCTTGCCGCGGAATTGCTCGCGCTCGGCGAGGATCACGGACCGGAAGCGCGGGGCCGGGCGCGGACGCTGTTCGCCAGGCTGCTGGATTCCGCCGGCGGCGGCCTGCGCGTCCAGACCATCCACGCTTTCGCGCAGGGCCTGCTCGCCGGCTTTCCGTCCGAGGCGGGGCTGGTGCCGGGCTTCCGGCCGCTCGAAGGGCGCGAGGAGCAGTTGCTGGCCCGCGCCACGCTCGCGGAAATGCTGGTCGCGGCGGAGCGGGAAGGCGATGCCGGGCTGATCCGCGACCTGCAGGCGCTGAGCCTCAGGCTGGGCGAGGGCGGGGCCGAGGCCTTTCTCGGCGCCTGCGCCCGCGCCCCGGATGGCATGGCGGCCCTGGGTTCTCGGGAAGCGGTCGAGCCGCGCCTACGCCGGCTGTTCGGCCTCCCGTCCGGCGAGGTCGAGGAGGCGATCGCCGGCGAATGCGCGGACGAGCTGTTCGACGTTGCGACCGTCCGGCGCCTCGCCGCCGCCAATCGCGACTGGGGCACCGCCACCGGGCTCGCGGCCAGCGATGCGATCGCCGCGTGGCTCGCGGGCGATGGCGCGGCGCGCGCGGCCGGGCTGGAGGAGCTGGCGTTGGTCGTCCTGACCAAAGCGGGGGAGCCGCGCAAGGCCTCGGCGGGCATCCTCAAGATCGAGCCGGACTATGAAGTCCATGCGGCGCGCCTTGCCGAATGTTGCCGACGCCTCATCCTCCTGCGCCGGACGGCGGCAATGCTGGTGCCGCTCGCCGCCGGCTTGCGCGCCGGGCAGGCCTATGCGCTCGCTTATGGTGCGGCCAAGCGCGCCGCCGGCGTCGTCGATTTCGACGACCTGATCCGCGAGGCGGAGAAATTGCTGCTCACCCCGGGCATGGGCGAATGGGTCCGCTACAAGCTCGACCGGCAGACCGACCACATCCTGGTCGACGAGGCGCAGGACACCAACGAAAGCCAGTGGAACATCGTCCGCGCTCTGGCCTGGGAATATTTCGCGGGCGAGGGCGCGTCGCGCGGCCCGCGCACCATCTTCACCGTCGGCGACTACAAGCAGGCGATCTTCGGCTTCCAGGGCACGGATCCGCAGAGCTTCGACGTCGCCCGCGCCTGGTTCGCGCGGGAGGCGGAGGCGGCCGAGCAGGATTTCCTCGATCTGTCCATGGACCGGAGCTTCCGCTCCTCGCCGCCGATCCTGGAGGTGGTCGACCGGGTGATGGCGGAGCTGGGCCACGATGCGTTCGGCCTGCCCGGTCCGGCCAACCCGCACGAAAGCAGCCATGAGGGGCGGGCAGGCTCGGTCGCGCTCTGGCTGCCGCGGTCCGTGGAAACGGCCGAGGAGGCCGGCGAGGAGGGCTGGGTCAGCCCGGCGCGGCAGGAGCTCGCGACCAGGCTCGCGCAGCAGATCAGGGCCTGGCTCGACAAGCCCTTCTGGCTGGAGAGCCGCAAGCGGCCGCTGCGCCCCGAGGACATCCTCATCCTGCTGCGCAGCCGCGGCGAACTGGCGAACCTGATCGTTGCCCGGCTGCACGCGCTCAAGGTGCCGGTGGCGGGCGTCGACCGGCTCTCGCTCTCCGCGCCGCTCGCGGTGCAGGATCTGCTCGCGGCCGCCCGCTTCGCCGCCCAGCCGCTCGACGATCTGAACCTCGCCAGCCTGCTCGTCTCGCCGCTGGTCGGCTGGAGCCAGGACGAGCTTTACCAGGTTGCCTTCGGCCGCAGCGGTGCGCTCTGGCCGCATTTGCGCGCGCGGCAGCCGCCCGAGCGCCTCGCCGGGCTGCAGGCGATCCTCGCCATGGCGGATTATGCGCCGCCTTTTCTCTTCTTCGAGACGATCCTCTCCGGGCCGCTCGACGGCCGCCGCAAATTGCTGGAGCGGCTGGGCGCCGAGGCCCGCGATCCGATCGAGGAATTGCTGTCCTCCGCGCTCGAATTCGAGCGCAGTGCCGCCGCCTCGCTGCAGGCCTTCCTCGACTGGTTCGCGCGCGGCGAGGTGGAGATCGTGCGCGATCCCTCGGCGCCGGCCGACGCGGTCAGGGTGATGACCGTGCATGGCGCCAAGGGCCTGCAATCGCCGGTCCTGATCCTCGCCGACGCTTGTGCGGATCCTGACCGGGCCGGCAATCCCGGCCTGCGCCCTGCCGCGCTGCCGCTGGATGACGGGGCTGCGATCCCCGTCTTCCGTCCGAAGAAGGACGAGCTGGCCGAGCCGCTGAAGAGCGCGGTCGAGCAGCAGGACCGGCTGGACCGCGCGGAGCATTGGCGCCTGCTCTACGTCGCGCTGACCCGCGCCGAGGAGCGGCTCTATGTTGGTGGCGCCCTCGGCGCGCGCGATCAGGGCCCGCCCGCTTCGAGTTGGTACGCCGCCGTCGAGCGGGCGCTGGCCGGTCTCGGCGCGGACTGGGCCGCAGCGCCACACTGGGATCGCGCCCTTCGCCACGGCACGCCCGAAGGTCCGCCGCGCGCCGTTCGCGCCGCGGCGCGCCGCGAACCGGCGCTGCCGGCCTGGCTGCACCGTCCCGCGCCCGTGGAGGACCGGCCGCCGCGGCCGCTCGCGCCTTCGTCGCTTGGCGAGGACGATGTCGCCGATCCGCCGCCCGGCCCGGAGCGGCGGGCGGCGGCGGAGCGGGGCAAATGGCTGCACGCTTTGTTCGAGCGGCTGCCGGGTGCCCCTCCGGAGGAAAGGCGGGCCCTCGCGCTCGGCTGGCTGGAACATTCGGCGGGAGTCGGGGATGCCGCCCTGCGCGACCGGCTGGCGCATGACGCCTGCGCGGTGATCGCCGATCCGCGCTTCGCCGCCTTGTTCGCGGCCGATGCGCTTGCCGAAGCGCCGGTCGCGGCGGTCGTCGCCGGCGGCACCGTGGTGTCGGGCACGGTCGACCGGCTGCTCGTCGCCGGCGACCGCATCCTGGTCGCCGATTTCAAGACCGGCCGCAACGCGCCGGCCAGCGTCGACGCCATCCCGCCGGCCCATCTGCGCCAGATGGCGGCTTATCGGGCCGCGCTCCGCGTCATCTTCCCGGACCGGCCGGTCGAGGCGGCGTTGCTCTACACCGCCGCGCCCGTCCTGCACCCGCTGCCCGATGCGCTGCTGGACCTGCACGCCCCGGCGGGTGGTTGAGCGGCGGCACCGCGCATCCTACATCCGGGTAAACGCTTTCAGGAGAAACTCCATGGCCACCGCTTCCGTTACCGATTCCTCCTTCGAGGCCGATGTGCTCGGCGCCGACAAGCCGGTGCTCGTCGACTTCTGGGAGGATTGGTGCGGCCCCTGCAAGGCCCTGTCGCCCACGCTGGACCAGATCGGCGCCGACCTTGGCGACCGCGTCACCATCGTGAAGGCGAAACTGGACGAGGCGGGCGAATTCGCGATGAAATATGGCGTCCGCACCATTCCTCTGCTCGTCCTCTTCAAGGATGGTCAGGAGGTGAGCCGCTGGGAGCGCGGCAATGCGCCGCGCAGCATCCTTCAGGGCTGGCTGGAGAGCGCGCTCTGACCGCTCGACGCTGAGAGCGGGGGCAGGACGCCGTCATGGGCGCCGGCATCGTGCGGATCGTCACCGACGCATCCTTCGAACGGGATGTGCTCGGCGCGGGCCGCCCGGTGCTCGTCGCTTTCGGCGCGTCATGGTGCAGGCCCTGCCACCTGATGAGCTCCGGCCTGCGCGCGCTCGCCGCAATGCAGCGGGACCGGCTCCTCGTCGCGAAGCTCGATGTCGACGACAGTCCGGCGACGGCCGACCTTTACGGGGTCGAGACCTTCCCGATGTGCATCCTGTTCCGGGACGGGAAGGAGATCGCCCGGCTCGACGGCTATCTGCCGCTCCGCAAGATCGAGGCCCTGTTGCAGCCTCACTTCGCGCCGGTTGAGTCCTGATTTTCCCCACAATTGTTCGCGGACACAACTGGACCTTCCTCCTCCGCCTCACTATGTGACGGCGCGATGGAATTCCTGATGATCCTCTCTGCGCTGCTGAGCGCGGTGACCGGCGCCTTCGCCGGCTCCCGCCCGGCCGAGGCGCGGCTGCATCAGCCGGCCGCCACGCAGAGCGTGGCCGTGGCCGCGCCATCCGCGACGGTGGCGGTGCCCGCGATCCGGCCGGTCCAGGCGATTCCGGCGCAGATTGCGCGCGCCGCGCCGGGCCCACGCTCCGCCGCGCCGCTCCCCTCCGCGCCGATCGAGACCGACCGGCTCCTCGAATAAGCCGCCTCCGGCGTGCTCCCGGCCCCGCGCGGGCCCCGTGTCCCACAGCTCATATTCGCCCCGGCCCGGCCGCCGGACGCCTCGATACACAGGATTGCCAAGATGTTCGGTGGATTTGCCAAAGCCATTTTCGGGTCGTCCAACGACCGCTACGTCCGCTCGCTCCGCAAGATCGTGGAGAAGGTCAACGCCTTCGAGGCCGAGCTGGAGGTGATGACCGACGACGGGCTGCGCGAGCAGACCCGGTTGTTCAAGGACCGGCTGGAGGCGGGCGAGACGCTCGACGACATCCTGCCCGAGGCCTTCGCCACCGTCCGCGAGGCGGCCAAGCGCACGCTCGGCCAGCGTCATTACGACGTGCAGCTGATCGGCGGCATCGTCCTCCACCGGGGCGAGATCGCCGAGATGCGGACCGGCGAGGGCAAGACTTTGGTCGCGACCCTCGCCGTCTATCTGAACGCGCTGGAGGGCAAGGGCGTCCATGTCGTCACCGTCAACGACTATCTCGCCAGGCGCGACGCGGACTGGATGGGCCAGATCTACAAATTCCTCGGCCTCACCGTCGGGGTGATCGTCCCGAACCTGCCCGATCACGAGCGCCGCGCCGCCTATTTCTGCGACATCACCTACGGCACGAACAACGAGCTCGGCTTCGACTATCTGCGCGACAACATGAAATATGAGCGGGCGCAGATGGTGCAGCGCCCCTTCAGCTTCGCCATCGTCGACGAGGTGGACTCCATCCTGATCGACGAGGCCCGCACGCCTTTGATCATTTCCGGCCCGACCGAGGACAAGTCCGAGCTCTATCTGGCGCTCGACCGGATCGTGAAGGAGGTCCCGTCCGACGATTACGAATATGACGAGAAGGACAAGCGCGTCCTCCTGACCGAGGACGGCACCGAGACGATGGAGCGGCTGCTGGAGACGCAGGGCCTGCTGATCGGCTCCAATCTCTACGATTATGAGAATACGCAGGTCGTCCACCACCTGAACCAGGCGCTGCGCGCGAACATCGCCTACAAGCGCGACATCGATTATATCGTGAAGGACGACAAGGTCATCATCATCGACCCGTTCACCGGGCGCATGATGGACGGCCGCCGCTGGTCCGAGGGGCTGCACCAGGCCGTGGAGGCCAAGGAAGGCGTCGAGATCGAGCCCGAGAACCAGACCCTGGCCTCGATCACCTTCCAGAATTATTTCCGCATGTATCCGAAGCTCTCGGGCATGACCGGCACGGCGGCGACCGAGGCGGCGGAATTCTACGACATCTACAAGATGAACGTGGTCTCGATCCCGACCAACCTGCCGGTCCGCCGCTCCGACGACGAGGACGAATTCTACAAGAACATGGGCGACAAGGTTGCCGCCATCGTGAAAGCCATCAAGGAAAAGCAGGCCACCGGCCAGCCGATCCTGGTCGGCACCGTCTCGATCGAGAAGTCGGAAATGCTGTCCGAGTTCCTCAAGAAGGCGAAGATCAAACACGAGGTGCTGAACGCCCGTTTCCATGAAAGCGAGGCGCATATCGTCGCGCAGGCGGGCCGCCTGAAGGCGGTGACCATCGCCACCAACATGGCGGGCCGCGGCACCGACATCCAGCTCGGCGGCAATATCGACTTCCGCATCCAGGACGAGCTTGGCGACATGGAGCCGGGCCCGAAGCGCGAGGCCGCGGCGGAGAAGATCCGCCGCGAGGTCGCCGAGGAGAAGGAACGGGTGATCGCCGCGGGCGGCCTGTTCGTGCTCGGCACCGAGCGGCACGAGAGCCGGCGCATCGACAACCAGCTGCGCGGCCGTTCGGGCCGCCAGGGCGATCCGGGCCTGTCGCGTTTCTATCTGAGCCTCGACGACGATCTGCTGCGCATCTTCGGTTCGCAGACCATGTTCGCCCGGCTGCTCAACAAGAATCTGGAGGATGGCGAGGCGATCATCTCTCCCTGGATCTCCAAGGCGATCGAGACCGCCCAGAAGAAGGTCGAGGCGCGCAATTACGACATCCGCAAACAGGTCGTCGAATATGACGACGTCATGAACGACCAGCGCAAGGTGATCTACGAGCAGCGTGCCGACATCATGGACGCCGAGACGGTGGGCGAGGTGGTCACCGACATGCGCGCAGAGACGGTGAACGCGCTGGTCGGCGAGGCGATCCCGCCCAACTCCTATCCCGAGCAGTGGGACATCGAGCGGCTCAAGGACCGCACCGACCGCGTCTTCATGCTGCAGCCGCCCTATGACGACTGGGTGAAGGAGGAAGAGGTCGAGCCGGAAATGTTCGTCGAGCGCCTGCAGGCGCTGGTCGACAAGCAGATCGAGGACAAGGTCGCGACGGTCAATCCGGAAGACTGGGTCTATTTCGAGAAGCAGATCCTGCTCCAGAGCCTCGACCATCACTGGAAGGAGCATCTGTCGATGCTCGATGCGCTGCGCCAGGTCGTGCATCTCCGGGCCTATGCCCAGAAGAAGCCGATCGACGAGTATAAGCATGAGGCGTTCGCGATGTTCGAGCGGATGCTGGCGGTGATCCGCGAGGACGTGACCGGGGTTCTCGGCCGCGCCCAGATCGCGCCGCAGGAGCAGCAGCTGCCGGTGCTGCCGCAGTTCCTTACCACCCATATCGATCCGTTCAGCGGCGACGACGACACCGCGGACATCGACGCCGGGACCGGCGCGATCCTGTCGCGCCTGCCGCCGCTGCAAATGCCGCAGCCCGAATATCCGGCGCCGGACGGCGAGGTGATGGCGCCGGCCAGCCGGAACGCGCCATGTCCGTGCGGGTCGGGGCGGAAATACAAGCACTGTCACGGCGCGGTGGCCTGACCCTACGGCCCGTCCGGGACCGCGCCGGACGGGCGCCGTGGCCTCGGGTTTTCCCCGCCGCCCGCTTTTGCTACGCTTGCCCGCGAAGGGGATAGCGGGTGAGCGACGTCTTCATTTCCTATTCGCGCGACAATCAGGAGGTTGTGCGCCGCCTCGCCGAGGCCGTGAAGGCTCTGGGTTATGAGGTCTGGTGGGACGACCAGCTACCGCCCCACCTCGCTTATGGCGACCTGATCTCGCAGAAGGTAGGCGGCGCCAAAGCGGCGATCGTCGTCTGGTCGGCCACGGCCGCCGCCTCCGAATGGGTGCGCGCCGAGGCCGACATGGCCCGCAACCAGCGCAAGCTGATCCAGACCACGATCGACGGCGCCGAACCGCCGATGCCGTTCAACCAGCTCCATTATGTCTCGCTCGCCGACTGGAACGGCGAGCCGGATCATCCCGGCTGGACGAAGGTCAGGGAAAGCCTCGTCGCGCTTGCCGGCGCGCCCGCCGCGGGGGAAGTCAGCGCACCTCCGGCCGAGGCGCCCACCGTGCCGCCCGTGGCCCCGGCCGCGGCCGCTGCGGCGCCGCCACCCGTTGCGCCGGAGCCGGTGACCGCGCCGCCCGCGCCCGCACCGGCGCCTCCACCTCCGCCGCCCCCGCCCCCGGCTGCAGCACCGCGCGGCAAGGGCGGCAGCAAGTGGCTGATCATCCTGATCGTCCTCTCCGTGCTGGTGATCGCCGCGGTCGGCGTGCTGGCGCTGATGCGGGGTCGCTCCGGTGCGCCGGGCGGCAACGAGTCCAACATTGCGGGTCCCGCCGACAATGGCTCTGCGCCTGCACCGGGCGAGGATTTCAGCCGGGAAGCGGTGCTTCAGGGCGACGACGAGTTCGCCAATGTCCGTTCCGGGCCGGCCGCCGATGCGCCCATCATCGCCCGCATCAATGCCGGCGAGACGTTCAACACCTATCCCCAGAATGGCATCTGGTGGCGGGTCCGCATCGGCGGCGGCCTGATCGGCTATATCGAGCGCGCCCATATCCGGCTGCGCGAACCGATCGGCGTGCCGCCGCTTGAGCCGACGCCGACGCCTCAGGCCAACCAGGCCGCGCCGGCGCCAACGCCGCCGGATCAGCAACTGCCGCCGCAGCAGAATGCGCTGCAGACGGCGCCACCCCAGCAGCAGACACCGCCCCGTCCGCGCCCGCAGACTCGGCCGCCGCGGCCGAACCCGCGGATCAATCAGGAGAATGCGGGCGTGATGTACGATTATTGCAAGGGCGCCGGTGCCGGCACGCCGCAATGCCGCTCGCTGGGCCTCGGCCAGCGCCGCCGCTAATGCCGATGTCCGGCTGAGCGGAGAAGGGGCCGGAGGCCGCCCGGGAGGGGACGCAATGATCGACGTCTTCATTTCCTATTCGCGCGCGAATCAGGACTTCGTCCGCCGCGTCGCGGAGGCCGTGAAGCGACTTGGCTATTCAGTCTGGTGGGACGACGAGCTGCCGCCGCACCGTTCCTACAGCGAGGTGATCACCGAGAAGATCGGTGAGGCCAGAGCGGCGATCGTGGTCTGGTCGGGCGGCTCGATCGGCTCCGAATGGGTGCGCGCCGAGGCCGATCTCGCGCGCAACCAGAAGAAATTGATCCAGACCTCGATGGACGATTGCATGCCGCCCATGCCGTTCAACCAGATCCAGTTCGCCTCGCTGGCCGGTTGGGACGGCGGCGACGACCATCCGGGCTGGAGCAAGGTGAAAGGCAGCCTCGCTGCTTTGTGCGGCGCAGGCACTGACGACAGATCCGTCTATCCGCTGCCGGACAGCCCCCAACCTTCGACGCCGCCCGTCACCGAGGTCACCGCCGTTACGTCGCCGCAGCCGATGGCGGCGCGTCCGGCGCCGCGCCGCTCGAACATCCTGGTGGGCGCGATGATCGGGGGCTCGATCGCGGTGATCGCCGGGGTCGGCGTGCTGGCGCTGATCAGGAGCGGAGGCGCACCCGCGGTCAACCAGGCGGCGGCGCAGCCGCCTCCCGGGAACAGCGCCCGCCTGACCTTCCCTGAGCCCGAAACCTTGCCACGGCCAGCGCCTCCGACCAAGGCAGCGGTGCCGCGACCCGCACCCCCCCAGGCACCGCCGCGTCAGACTGCTGCCCGGCGGACGCAGCAGGCCGCGGTCGCACAAAATCCGCAGCCGGAGCGGCAGGCGGCCATGCCGATGCGCGCCCGCCGCTACTGCATGACCCATATGGCCGAGTGCATGGAGATGCGCCGCAACCGGCGGGGTTACTGAGCGCGCCCGCAGAGGTGACGTTCGGTTAAAATTTTCGGGTTATGGGGATGGCGATGGTCGACGTCTTCATCTCCTACGCCCGCGCCAATCGCGACATGGTCTGCCGGCTCGCCGACGCAATCGGGCGGCTCGGCTATGTCGTCTGGTGGGACGAGGAGCTGCCCGCCCACCTCTCCTATGGCGAGGTCATCACCGAGAAGATCGGCGAAGCGAAGGCGACTTTGGTCGTCTGGTCCCGGGAATCTGCTGCGTCCGAATGGGTGCGCGCCGAGGCCGACATGGCCCGCAACCAGAAAAAGCTGATCCAGACCGCGATCGACGATTGCACGCCGCCGCTGCCGTTCAACCAGATCCAGTTCGCCGCGATCGGCGACTGGACGGGCGACGAGAACCATCCGGGCTGGCGCAAGGCCAAAGCGAGCCTCGCCGCCCTGTGCGGGCCCGCCCCGTCCGGGGCAGTCGCGCCCGCGCCGGTCGCTCCGGAGCCGGTCGCGGCGGTGGCCGCGCCCCGGCGCGTGGTGCGGCCTGCAGGGCGCGGCCGGACGAACCGGCTTGCCCTGGTTGCCATTGCCGCTTCAGCCCTGACCATCCTCACGGTCGGCGGCCTCGTGCTCCTGAAAGGGCCGCCGGCCGCGCAGGCGAAGGCGGCTGCCGTGCCGGCGCCCATCGCCCCCGCCCCGGCGGCGCCGAAGCCCGCGACCGATCCGAATGCCGAGCCGGCCGATGATGGCGGGGCAGGGCCGGAGGCCGCGGACACGGCCGACTATGGGCAGGAGTCCGGCGACGACTTCTGACCGGCGGCACGGAACCCGCGCGGCTCAGCTTCGGCGGAAGAAGGGTGGCTCCCCGGGACGGATTCGAACCATCGGCCGTCCGATTAACAGTCGGATGCTCTACCGCTGAGCTACCGGGGAACACTTGCGAGGGCGCGCCTATAGCAGGGCCTTTTCGGGAAACGCAACCCGTTGCTTCGCGCCGGTTTCAGACCGCGAACTGCTCCATGGTGATCCGCTCGTCGAGCGCATGTTCGGGATCGAAAAGCAGGGTCAGCACGTCGGTCGGATCGACGCAGACCTCCACCGTCGCGACGTCGCGGACCTCGATCTGGTCGGCCACCGCCGAGACCGGCCGTTTCTCGGGATCGAGCACGCGGAACGAGATCTGCAGATCGTCGGGAATCAGCGCGCCGCGCCAGCGCCGCGGGCGGAACGGGCTGATCGGAGTCAATGCGAGCAGCTTCGAATTGAGCGGCAGGATCGGCCCGGCCGCGGAGAGATTATAGGCGGTGGAGCCGGCCGGCGTCGCCACCAGCACGCCGTCGCAGACCAGCTCCGGCATCACCATGCGGCCGTTGAGCGTGATCTCGATCCGCGCCGTCTCGCGGGTCTCGCGGAGCAGCGACACTTCGTTGATCGCATGATGGCTGATCGTCTCGCCCTCGTCGGTGACCGCCTTCATCTCCAGCGGCTTGACGGTGAAGCTCTTGGTCCGCTCGATCCGCTCGATCAGCCCGTCGAGCCGGAATTCGTTCATCAGGAAACCGACCGTGCCGCGGTTCATGCCGAACACTGGGCAGACCTGCCCGAGATTGAGCCGCTCCCTGAGCGTATGCAGGAGATAGCCGTCCCCGCCCAGCGCGACGATCAGGTCGGCCTCCTCGATCGGCACGAAGGCGTAGCGCTCGCGCAGCAGCTTCTCGGCCTCGTGCGCCGCCGGGGCGTTGGAGGCGACCAGCGCCATCTTGCGTTCCGGAGCCGACATGGCCGCTAGCTAGGGGGCAGCATGGGCTGCCGTCAATGCGGCAAGGTCCACGCTAGGGGCGGCGCAGCCTGACCCTGCCGAACGGGACCGGCCGCCCGTCGCGGATATTGTCCATCTGCCATTCCCAACTGTCGTCGTCGGCGTGGTAGACGAACCGGTTGACGAAGCTGAGGGCGCCTTGGCGATCGCGGAATTCGAACGGGATGGAATCCGGTGCCGGCGCCGCCGAACAGGTGACGTCCCCTGATGCCACTTCCGTATTGTCGAGCCAGATGCAGACGTAACGGTCCCGGAGCCAGCCGACATAGATGGTCGCTTCATATTGCGGCTGTCCATTGGCATCCCGTTCCCGGGAGGCTTCGCTGATCCGCATATATTTGCCTTGCAGCACCCACTCCGCCCGGACGTCGTGAACGGTGTTTCCACCGGCGATGGTGCCGGTCAGGACCCACCTTCCGACCAGCTTTCCAAGCAGTTCCGGCGCGGGCGCGTTGCCGCTGTCCTGCGCGGTCGCCGCGGCCGGCGTACATAAGGTCAGGACGAACGCGGCCAATAGCCCTGTCATTCGGTGCAACATAGGGCCCTCCGGGACCGCGCGATGCTGCGCGGCAATGATCCGGGCGTCAATGTGCCAAGGCGGGAAGCCGGTTTCGGGGCGATTGGCGGGGAGGCGGGGGCGGTCTAAGCAGGGGCATGGGGGCGCCGCTCTTCATCCTGTCCTTTCGTCACCGCGACGAGCTGACCCGGCTTGCCGAGGGCGCCGGCTGGCAGCCGATCGCGGCGCGGCGGGCGGACAATGCGGAGGCGCGGTTCATTGCCTCCGGCGCCTCGGTCGCGCTCGTCGATGCGCGCGGTTCGCTGGCCGAGGGGCTGGCGGCGGTGCGCGGGATTGCGGACGCGGTCGAGGCCAATGCCGCGGCCCTGCTCGTGCTGGTCTCGCGCAGGGACGCGACGGCGCTCGATGCCTTCCATCAGCATGGCGCGACCCATTTCCTGGTCAGCCCGTTCACCGAGCCGCAATTGCTCCACGCCCTGCTCTTCGCCCGCCGCCATGCCGAGCGCGCCGGCGGCGACGCGCGGCGGCGCGAGGAGGGGGAGGGCGCCTCCTGGCGCTGGCAGCCCGGCTCGCGCAGCGTCGAGCTCAGCCCGGCGCTCGCCCGCCAGGCGGGGCTCGGCGAGGATGACGGGCGGCGGATCAGTCTGATGGAATTGTTCCGCAAGCTCGATCCGGACGGCCGCCGCGCCGCCCGCAACGCGGTCGACCGGCTGCTGGAGACCGGTCAGGCCACCGCCTTCGCGCATCGCGGCGAGGATGGCGGCGACCGGATCGCCCATCATATGCAGGTGCGCGGCGCCGGCGAGATCGTCGGACGGGCCGAGACCATTGCCGCGCCGGAGCGGCTGCCGGCCGGGCGGGATCCGCTGACCGGCCTGCGCGACGGTCGGGCGGCGCGGACCTGGCTCGGCGAGCAATTGAAGGACGGGGGCGGTCCTGTCGCCCTTTTGCTCTCGGTCAACCGCTACGACGCGATCAACGCCGCCTTCGGCCGGGCGACGGGAGACGCGGTGCTGCAGGCGGCGGCGCGGCGGATCGAGCGCCATGTCGAGGCGGACGGCCGCCGCCGGCTGGTGGCGCGGATGGCGGGCGCCGAATTCGCGGTGCTGCTGGCCGCGCCGGCGAGCCTGGACGAGGGCGGCTTCCTCGCCGGCGAGCTGGTCGAGGCGATCGGCCGGCCCTTCGCGTCCGGCGACCATGTCATCACCCTCGGCGCCAAAGCCGGCGTCGCCGCGGCGCAGGCCGGGGACGATCCCGCCGCCTTGCTGCGCCGGGCCAGCGCCGCTCTGGCCGAGGCGCGCGAGGTCGACAGCGCGCCGGTGCGGGTGCTCGAGGAGGGCGCCGAGACCGCGACCGAGCGCGGCGACCGGCTGGAGGTCGATCTCCGCCGCGCGCTCGCCCGAGACGAGATCGAGATCCGCTATCAGCCGCAGGTCTCGGTCACCACCGGCGCGATCACCGGGGTCGAGGCGCTCGCCCGCTGGAACCACCCCAAATATGGCGAGCTCGGCGCCATGACCCTGTTCGGTGTGGCGGAAGGCTCGGACTATCTCGTCCAGCTCTCCGACCATGTCCAGCGCAAGGCGATCGAGGAGGCCGCCGCCTGGCCGGAGCCGCTCCGGGGGCTGCGCCTGTCGGTCAACATCACCGCCGCCGACATGCTCCGGCCGGGCTTCGCCGCCTCCTTCCTCGCGCTGGTCGGGGAGAGCGGGTTCGATCCGGGGCGGCTGACCGTGGAGGTGACCGAAAGCGGCCTGATCGACGACCTCGCCGCCGCCGCCGATCTGCTCGCCGCCTTGCGCAGCGGCGGCCTGCGCGTCGCCATCGACGATTTCGGCACCGGCTATTCGAACCTCGCCTATCTGAAGGCGCTGCCGCTCGATTATCTGAAGCTGGACCGGCGGATCAGCCAGGACATTGCCGGCTCCACCCGCGACCGGATCGTGGTGCGCAGCGTGATCGACATGGCCCGCTCGCTCGGCCTCGACGTCGTCGCGGAAGGGGTGGAGACGGAGGAGCAACTGACCCTGCTCGCCGAGGAAGGCTGCACCCTCTACCAGGGCTTCCTCTGTTCGCCGCCGGTGGCGACGGCGGAGCTGATCAGGCTGGTCCGTTAGCCCGCGACTGCTTTCGACACCATTCGCGTTAGGAGATCGGGAACCGGCGTCGCTTAGGCCATACCGGAACCCGGGTGTGGTTGCCGCAGTCCGCGCCGCTTGGCGTGCTGATCACAAAAGGCACCTTCCACGCCCGGTCGGCGTTTGTGTGTGGAGGGTCGCGAGCGATGAGCGTGGGTCTGGAGGCGCGGGAAGCCACTGGCTATGGCGCGACCTGGTGGCTGAAGAGTGCTGACCAGCCGGTCGACATCACCGGCTGGATTTTCGAGGCGGCGTTCGAGCGCCAGACCGGCACCACCGACTTTGCTCTCGGCATGGCGTCCGCCCCGGGCGAGGAGGGCTTCCTCATCCATGACGGCGCGTACGGGGGGCTGGTCGTCTGGATCGAGCCCGCGACCCTGCAGGGCATTCCCGAACCTGCGGACGAATTCACCCTGCAGAGCGATCTGCTCGGAACGCCGCCGAACGGCGTCCGCCAATTCCTGCGAGCGCTGACCCTCACCGTTACAAAGGGATCGACAGCATGAGCATCGATATCGAGATCAGCGGCCTTCCGGGCGAGAGCTTTGCCGACGTCGCGCGGCGATCCGGCTCGATCGGCGGCGTGAACGTGCCATCGGACGCAAGCGACCAGGAGATTCTCGATCTGATGGCAGCCGGGGCGACCGCCGCTGCCGAGGCCGCGCAGGCGGCTGCCGAACTGGCGCGGGATCTGGCCCAGGCGGCCGCCGCGACCGCGCCGATGGTCTATGCCGGCACCGCCGCCGGCCTCGCCGCGGTGGACGAGGGCGAGACGTTCTGGGTCGGGGAGGATGGGCGCATCACCCTCTATCGTGACGAGAACGGGGCCGCGGTCGCGCTCGCGAGCCTGGTGACGGCGGCATCGGGGCTGGACCTTCCGGAGATTCGCACCGGCTTCACCATGCCGACCGTCGCCGCCGACACCCGCTTCTCGACCTATGTCTATTCCGGCACCGGAACCGGCGAAAATGCCGACAACGAGGCGTTCCGGATCGGGAGCAATATTTCCGGCGAAGCCTATGTTGCGCGGGATATTGCGGAGCCGCAGCTCTACTGGGGCCTCGAAACCTGGTTCGAGGGGCGGATGGAATGCTATTTCCGCTTCCACCGGGCCGGTGCGGCCTATCAGCAAGGCTTCGAGGATCGCGACACGGGCTATGTGCAGCCCTTCTTCTTCAAGGTCGAGCGGACCACCGGCCTGATCCTCGACATGCAGTTTCGCGCGCAGCAATGTTATTTCCAGGACACGGACGGGGCGACGATCGTCACCATCCTGCCGGGCTCGCTCACGCTCGACGTCGAGTTGTTCGCGAAGGCCGCCGAGTTCGACGGCTTCGCCTACACGACCAACAATCGCTGGTTCGGATCGAAGAACGCCGCCGGCGCGCCCTCGGCCTTGCTGCAGGTCGATCCCGACAACATCGTCTATTTGGGTGACGTCAATGGCGGCTTTGGCGCCGGCCTTCTGGTCCGGGTCGCCGGCAACACCGCGCTCGCCTTCGCCGCCAATGGTGCCGCGACCTTCTCCGCCGGCGTCACGATCGATGGCGGGGTGAATGCCGGCGGTGACGTTTCCGCCAATCAGGCGCTGATCAGCGGTACGGGGCTCTACGTCGCTGGCGAGAAAGTTGTCGGCGCGCAGGGTGCGGCGATTGCCGATGCCACGGACAACGCCTCGGCCATTGCCTGCGTCAACCAGATCCTCGCCCGCATGCGCGCGCACGGCCTGATCGATGTTTGAGTCCTCCGGCCGGGGGAAGTCCGGAACAGTCCCGCGGCCGACGCGGCGCCTGTGGCGATCGCTGCCGGGCCCTGCCGGCTGAATCAGTCCGTGCCGGCGGAGGCGATGACGACCGGGTCGTCTGCGGCGATTGCCGGCTTGGGTACAGCGGCCTGCCCGCCATCGCCCGGTGCCTCATTATAGATGAAGCCGAAGGTCGGGTTGGTGCGCAGGCCGAGCGAGCGCTGCGGCGCATACCAGACCCGGACGACGCTCCAGTCGCCGTTCGCGGAGACATCCTCGGCGAGCGCGCGGGTTTCGATGCGGCCGGGGCCCGACCAATTGGCGTGATTCAGATAGATGTGACGGTCGTCGATAATCTCGGCGACCGTCGCGACATGCCCGACCGGCATGGCGCGCGTGGGCCGGAAGGCGAGCACCGCGCCGACCCGCGGCTCGGCGCCGCGATTGTAACGGCCCTCTGCCTGGCCCCACCAGGTCAGGGCATTGCCGCGAATGTCGATCCCGGACTGCGCCCGCGCATAAGGCACGCACTGCAGCGCGGCCGACGCAGGCGCAGCGGCGCCGGCGAGCAGGCCGAAAGCTAACAGGATGCGAAGCGCGAAACGCGAGAAGAACGGCGACATCGAAAGGAATCCCCCCGGATCGGATGACCATCACCCTACCCCGATTCCCTGAAGCAAATAGCCACGCCTCGGTCGGCGCACCCCGCCGATCCAACGGTTCGTCCCGGTCATGGTCGGGAGTCATTAATTCTCGTCATTCCAGCGCAAGCTGGAATCTCTTTGCCACTTAACGACGGCTGCAAGAGTGCAGTGAGATTCCAGCTTGCGCCGGAATGACGATCTAGCCGAGGATTCGAGACAGCCCCTTGGACAATTGCAGCGCCCCGTTGAGCCGCCCCTCCGCATCCGGCCATGCCCGCGTGATCACCAGCTTGCTGTCGGGACGCAATTTCGCGGTGCCTTTCAGCCTTTCCACATAGGCCAGCAAGCCCGGCAGGTCCGGGAAGCTGTCATTGTAGAAGCTGACCAGCGCGCCCTTCGGCCCGACGTCGAGCTTCGCGACCATCGCCTTGCGCGCGTTCATCTTGATCTCGATGACCTTGAGCAGGTTCGCAGTCTCCGCCGGGAGCTTGCCGAAGCGGTCGATCAATTCGGCGGCGAACGGGTCGATCTCCTCCACCGTCTCGAATTCGTTCATGCGGCGGTAGAGCCCCATGCGCAGGTCGAGATCGGGGACATAATCGTCCGGGATCAGGATCGGCGCGTCGACCGTGATCTGCGGCGAGAATTGATCCGGCCGCGCCTCCAGCCCGCCCGCTTTGGCCTCGAGGATCGCCTCCTCCAGCATCGACTGGTAGAGCTCGAAGCCGACCTCCCTGATATGACCCGACTGCTCGTCGCCAAGCAGATTGCCGGCACCTCTGATGTCGAGATCGTGGGTGGCGAGCTGGAAGCCGGCGCCGAGGCTGTCGAGCCCCGCCAGCACCTGCAGGCGCTTGTCCGCGGTCTCGGTCAGCAGCCGGTTCGCGGGCGTGGTGAAATAGGCATAGGCGCGGATCTTGGCCCGCCCGACCCGGCCGCGCAGCTGGTAGAGCTGGGCGAGGCCGAAACGATCGGCGCGGTGGATGATCATCGTATTGGCACTCGGGATGTCGAGCCCGCTTTCCACGATCGTGGTCGAGACCAGCACCTCATATTTGCGGTCGTAGAAGGCGCTCATCCGTTCCTCGACCTCGGTCGGCGCCATCTGGCCGTGGGCGACGACGTAGCGGACCTCGGGCACCTCTTTCCTCAGGAATGCCTCGATGTCCGGCAGATCGGCGATGCGCGGCACCACGAAGAAGCTCTGCCCGCCGCGATAATGTTCGCGGAGCAGCGCCTCGCGGACCACGACCGGGTCCCAGGGGCTGACGTAGGTGCGCACGGCGAGGCGGTCGACGGGCGGGGTCTGGATCACCGACAATTCGCGCAGGCCCGACATCGCCATCTGCAGGGTGCGCGGGATCGGCGTCGCGGTCAGGGTCAGCACGTGGACGTCGGTGCGCAGGGTCTTCAGCCGTTCCTTGTGCACCACGCCGAAGCGTTGCTCCTCGTCAACGATGACGAGGCCGAGCTTTCTGAACTCGACGGTCTTGGCCAGCACCGCGTGCGTGCCGATCACGATGTCGATCTTGCCGGCCTTGATGCCTTCCCTGGTCGCCCGCGCCTCGGCGGCGGGGACGAGGCGCGAGAGCCGGCCGAGTTCGATCGGAAAGCCCTGGAAGCGCTCTCTGAAATTCTGGAAATGCTGGCGGGCGAGCAGGGTGGTCGGCGCCACCAGCGCGACCTGCAGCCCGGCCATGGCGGCGATGAAGGAGGCCCGCAGCGCCACCTCGGTCTTGCCGAAGCCGACATCGCCGCAGACCAAACGGTCCATCGGCTTGCCCGCGGCGAGATCGGCGATGACATCGTCGATGGCGCGGTCCTGATCGTCGGTTTCTTCATAGGGAAAGCGGTCGGAGAAGGCGGCGTAACCGGTGTCCGGCTCGGCCACCGCGCCGGGGCGTAGCGCCCGCTCGGCGGCGATGCGGATCAGGTCGCCGGCGATCGCGCGGATCCGCTCCTTCATCCGGCTCTTGCGCCGCTGCCAGGCCTCGCCGCCCAGCCGGTCCAGCGCGACGCCCTCGCTCTCGGCGCCGTAGCGCGAGAGGATGTCGATATTCTCGACCGGTACGTAGAGCCGGTCGCCGCCCGCATATTCGAGCGCGACGCAATCGTGCGGCGCCTTCTGCACCGGAATCTGGGTCAGGCCCTCATAGCGGCCGATGCCGTGATCGGCGTGGACGACGAGGTCGCCGGGCGAGAGGGTGGCGAGCTCGGAGAGAAAGGCGTCGGCGCCCTTGCGGCGCTTGCGGCGGCGGACTAGGCGGTCGCCGAGCATGTCCTGCTCGGTCAGCACCGCCACGTCGCGGCCGCTGAAGCCGTGGTCGAGCTGGATCACCGCAAGGGCGACGCCCTGCGCGCCCAAACTTTCCTGCCAGCTCTCCGCCTCGACGGTCTTCGTCAGGCCATGGTCGGCGAGCAGGCCCCTGAGGCGCTCGCGCGAACCGTTGGAGTAAGAGGCGAGCACCACCTTCTTCTTCGCGCGGCGCAGCGCGGTGACATGCGCGACCACCGCTTCATAGACATTCGCGCCCTGTGCCCGCTCCGGCGCGAAATCGCGGGGCGGGTCCACGCCGAGATCAATGACCGACGCCGCATCCGGCTCGTGGAAGGGGGTGAGCTGATGGAGCGGCCGGTCGGCGACGATCCCGTCCCATTCCTCGCGCGAGAGATAGAGCGTTTCGGGCGCGAGCGGGCGATAGGAGCCGGGATCGCTGGTCTGCGCGCGCTGGCGATTCTCATGATAATCGGCGACCGCCTCGAACCGCGCCTCGACCGCGCCCGCATCATGGGCGTCGCGGACGATGACGTCCTCGTCGCCGAGATGGTCGAACAGAGTGGCGAGCCTCTCCTCGAACAGCGGCAGCCAGTGATCGACGCCCGCGATCCGCCGCCCGTCCGACACCGCCTGATAGACGGGATCGCCGGTCGCGGTGGCGCCGAACAGCTCCCGGTAGGACGCGCGGAAGCGCCTCACGCTGGCTTCGTCGAGCAGGGTCTCGGAGGCGGGGAGCAACGTGAACCCGTCGACCCGGTCCACCGTGCGCTGGGTGGCGGGATCGAAGCGGCGGACGCTCTCGATCTCGTCGCCGAAGAAGTCGAGGCGCAGCGCCTGTTCCTCACCCGCGGGGAAAAGGTCGACCAGCCCGCCGCGCACCGCGAACTCGCCCGGGTCTCGCACCGTCTCGGTGCGGCCATAGCCGTTGGCGGCGAGCAAGGCGGTCAGCCGGTCGAGGTCGATCCGCTCGCCGGGCGCGAGGCGGGCGACGAGCTGGCGGATCCGAAAAGGGGTCAGGGTCCGCTGCGTCGCCGCGTTGACGGTGGTGACCAGAAGCTGCGGCTTCGCGGTCTTGCCCTGCAGCGCGTGCAGGGTCGCCAGCCGCTCCGAGGTCGAGCGCAGCGCGGGCGAGCTCCGGTCATAGGGCAGACAGTCCCAGGCCGGGAAGGTCAGCACCTCCAGCTCCGGTGCGAAATATCGGGCGGCGTCGGCCAGCGCCCGCATCGCCGCCTCGTCCGGCGCGACGAACACGGCGCGCCCCTTCGCCGCCCGCGCCAGGTCCGCCGCCAGCCAGGGCATGAACCCGCCCGGCACGCCGGCCAGGGTCACGGGCGTCGTCGCCGTCAGGATCTTCCGGAGGTCCTCGCTCATGGGTGCCGGATGTAGTCGAGGGCCTGCAGGCGGTTCATCATCTCGCCTTGCCAGCGCGCCGGCACCGCGGCCTTTCCCATCGCCCAGGCGAGGATGTCCACGTCCTGCTCCTCGAGAAAGGCCTCGAACCAGTCGGTCTCGGCATCGGTCCACGCGGCGTGCCAGCGGTCGAAATAGCCGCCCACGAGCATGTCCGCCTCGCGCACTCCCCTGTGCCAGGCGCGGAATCTCAGACGTTTCAGGCGGGCGTCGCGGTCCATGTCGCTCCATGCGGAAATGGCCGCGCTGGGATTCCAGGCGGCTTCGGATGCAGGCCCATCTAGTCACGATCCGCCGCGCCGTCACCATGGTGCCGCCGAAAAATCGGACGCGTGATTGAACCTTGTCTAGGATCGCCGCCACCTCTTGCATGAACGTAGCTGGGGGCGGGTGGTGGCCGGCAGGGTATCGCGAGTTCTGGACGAATATCTGCTGGCCGCCGCCCGCGCCGGCGACCGCAGGGCGTTCGACATGCTCGCGCGGCGCTGGCAACGCAGGCTGCTCGCCCATGCCTGGCGGTTGCTGGGCGACGCCGAGGCGGCGCGGGACGCGGTGCAGGAGGGCTGGATCGAGATCGTCCGGGGCCTGGCGCGGCTGCGCGAGGATCGGGCCTTCCCGGCCTGGGCGTATCGCATCGTCTCGCGGCGCTGCGCCCGGGCGGTGGCGGCCAATGTCCGCGGCCGGCGGGTCGCGGCGGCGCCGGCCGGCGACGAGGAGGAAGGGCCGGTGCCGGAATCCGGCCGCGATCATGACCGGCTGCGCGCGGCGATCCGGGCGTTGCCGGAGGAACAGCGCGCCGCCATCGCCTTGTTCCATTTCGAGGAATTGAGCGTCGCCGAGGTGGCGGTCGCTCTCGACGTGCCGGCGGGCACGGTGAAGACCCGCCTGATGCACGCGCGCCGCAAGCTTCGCGCCGCGCTCGGAGGAGACGAATGATGACGGACATCGACCGGATGATCGACGAGGCGCTCGACGCCGAGGAGCGCGAATTGCTGCGCACGCTCGACGAGCCCGGCTTTTTCCGCCAGGCCTTTGGCGTGTTCAGCGGCCCGACCGGCTGGATCAACGTGGTGATGATGTTCTGGCAGGCCGTCCTGTTCATCGCCGGCGTCTGGGCGGCATGGCATTTCTTCCAGGCCGCCGACCCGGTGACCCAGCTGCGCTGGGGCCTGCCTGCAATGCTGCTGCTGATCTTCGCGGCGATGCTCAAGATGGCCCTGATCCCGCGCCTGGAAGGCAACCGCGTGCTGCGCGAGGTGAAAAGGCTGGAGCTGCAGCTGGCTCGCGCCCGTCACGAGGCGTGACACGCGACGTGGGGACAGTTGCTCGCCAACTGTCCCCATTCCCGCGAGCCTCGCATCGGGACAGGTGACGAGCCCCTGTCCCCGGCGGTAGAAGTCGGCCATGCGCCCGGACATTCTCAATCCTTTGTTCGCCGAAGTGGAGGTGCTGAAGGGCATCGGGCCGACGCTCGCCAGGCCTTTGCACCGGCTGAAGCTCGACCGGGTGGTCGACATCCTCTTCCATTTGCCGGTGAGCTGGATCGACCGGAAGCGGGTGGCGCGGCTCGACGAGGCCGATGTCGGGCGGGTGATCACGGTCGCGCTCACCCCGCGCGACTACCGGCAGGGCGGCCGCGGCCCGCTGCGTATCTTCGCCGAGGATGAGGGCGGCGACTACATCACGCTCACCTGGTTCAACAATCCGGGCTGGGCGAAGAAGCAGCTTCCTTTGGGTGTGACGAAGCTCGTCTCGGGGCGGCTCGACCGCTACGGCCAGGAATTGCAGATCGTCCATCCGGACCATGTCGTCGCGCCCGGCGAGGCCGGCACGATTCCGGAGCGCGAGGCCGTCTATCCTTTGTCGGAGGGCCTTACCAATCACCGCCTCGCCGATCTCGCCGCGCAGGCGCTCGGGCGCCGTCCCGACCCTGGCGAATGGATCGAGCCGAGCCTGAAGGCGCAGCAGGACTGGCCGGACTGGGCCGAAGCGCTGGCGACCGCGCATCGCGATCCCGCCGCCGCCAAAGCGCGCGAGCGGCTGGCCTATGACGAGGTGTTCGCCAACCAGCTCGCTTTGATGCTGGTCCGCGCCTCCTCGCGCCGCCGCAAGGGTGTGCCGCTGAGGGGCGACGGCAGCCTGCGTGACCGGCTGCAGCTGCCCTATACGCCCACCGGTGCCCAGCAGCGGGCGGTGCGCGAGATCGAGGCCGATCTGCAGCAGGAACTGCCGATGCTCCGCCTGCTCCAGGGCGATGTCGGCTCGGGCAAGACTCTGGTCGCCTTGCTGGCGATGCTGAGCGCGGTCGAGGCGGGCGCGCAGGCGGCTTTGCTCGCGCCGACCGAAATCCTGGCCCGCCAGCATTACGATACGCTCTCGCGCCTGCTCGCGGGCCTGCCCGTCAATGTCGCGATCCTGACCGGACGGGAGAAGGGGCGGGCGCGGGAAGCCTGCCTGATGGGTCTCGCGGACGGCTCGATCCATCTTCTCGTCGGCACCCACGCCATCTTCCAGCAGCATGTCGCCTACAAAAATCTCGGCCTCGCCGTGGTCGACGAGCAGCACCGTTTCGGCGTCGCCCAACGGATGATGCTTTCGCAAAAGGCCGAGCGGCCGCCGCACCTGCTCGTCATGACGGCAACCCCGATCCCGCGCACGCTGACGCTGACCCATTATGGCGAGATGGACGTGAGCCGGCTGGACGAGATGCCGCCGGGCCGTTTGGCCGTAGAGACGCGGGTGATCAGCGACGAGCGGCTGCCCGAGGTGGTGGACGGGCTGGGCCGCCATCTGGCGCAGGGCAAGCAGGCTTATTGGGTCTGCCCCCTGGTCGAGGAGAGCGAGGCTGTCGATCTCGCCGCCGCCGGGGAGCGGGCGCGGCTGCTGCAACTTCGCTTCGGCGACAGGGTCGGCGTCGTCCACGGCCGGATGAAGGGGCCGGAGAAGGACGCGGTGATGGACGCCTTCGCGGCGGGCCGGATCGGCGTGCTCGTCGCGACCACGGTGATCGAGGTCGGCGTCGACGTGCCCAACGCCACGTTGATGATCGTCGAGCATGCCGACCGCTTCGGCCTCGCCCAGCTCCATCAGCTCAGGGGGCGCGTCGGGCGCGGCGACCAGCACAGCATCTGCCTGTTGCTGCGGGGCAATGCGCTGACCGAGACGGCGCGCGCGCGGCTCACCTTGATGCGCGAGACCAATGACGGTTTCCGCATCGCCGAGGAGGATTTGCGGCTGCGCGGCGCCGGCGAGATATTGGGCACCCGCCAGTCCGGCGAGGCCCGGTTCCGCCTCGCCACGCCGGAGCAGATCCAGGATCTCGCCCCCATGGCGATGGACGATGCCCGTCTGCTCGTCGACCGCGACGGCGGCCTCGACAGCGAACGGGGGCGGGCGGCCCGCATCCTCCTCTATCTGATGGAGCGCGACGCCGCGGTGGGCCTCTTGCGCGGCGGCTAGGGGCTGCGGTTTTACGGTACCGAAACAAACCGGCTGTTAACCATCTTCCGGCTAGGCCCGCCGTCATGCAGGGGGCTGACATCACAAGCGAAGAGATCGCCGCGGCGCGTGCGGGCCTGCACGATGCCGTGCACCGCGCGCTCGCCACCGAGGCGCGCTCGATCGCGCGGCCGCCGGCGCCGGGCACGGACGGCGTCTTCGGCCGCGCGCAATTCCATTATGACTGCCTCGGCGACGACGAGGCGGTGGCCCTGCTCGGGAAAATGAACATCGTGATGTTCCGCCTGCGCCGGGCGTTGCTGGCGGGCGACGAGCCGGATTATCAGGCGCAGCGCGCCGCGCTGAAGGGCCTCTCCGCCGCCTGGCTGTATCACGCGCCGCTACACAAGGTCGCCGAACTGCTGCCGGCGGAAGGCGAGGCCTGAGCCTCAGCCGAGCTCGCCGTCAATCCTCGTCGGCCTGATCCAGCATGTCCATGAAGTCGCGGGCCGCCCCGCGGTCTTCCGCCTCCTTGAACGCGACATCCAGATCGGGCGCGGCGCCGAGCATGTGGAGCAGGGTCCACATGGCGAAACGGCGGCCGCGGTCCTTCTCCAGCCCGAATTCGACGAGCATCTTCTCGATGCCGCTCTGAATCGCCTCCGGCGAGAGGGTGTCGAGGTCGGCCGTTCCGAAATGGCGGCGCAGCTGCTCGTCGAAATCCATCAGTCGAACATCCTGCCGAAGGCCCGCTTCGCCCGGTTCTTCCAGTGGCCGCGATGATAGGCGTCCGAGGCCAGCAGCGGCAGCACCGAGGTCGCCTCCGCATAGACCATCTGCTCGAGCGCGGTGCTCACCTTGCCCCAGCTCGCCGCCTCCTGGAGTGTCGAGGAGGAGCAGGCGCCGTCGCGGACGTCGGCGACGGTGATCTGCACCGCATATTTGTGCACCTCGACATCGTCATGGCCGAGGATCTCGGCGCAGACGACCGTGTCCTGGGTGAAATTCTTGGGAACGCCGCCGCCGATCATCAGCAGACCCGTCGTGCCGGCCTTGATCTTGATGTCGGTGAGCTCGCGAAAGTCGGCGATCGCGTCGAGCACCATATAGGGCGCGCCCGCCTTCATCCGGTCGACCTGATGCTTGACGAGGCCGAAGCCCGCCGAACTGTCGACGAAGGCGGGACAGAAGATCGGCACGTCATGCTCATAGGCGAGCTTGACCAGGCTGTTCTCCTTCTTGCCCTTCTCGACGAGATACTTGCCCATCTCCCGGATGAAGGCGCGGGAGGAATAGGCCCTGGCGGGCAAGCTGTCCGCGATCGCGCCGATCGTGTGATCGCAATCCTGGAGCTGCTCCTCGTCGATATAGGTGTCGTAGATCCGGTCGATGTAGAGCGAGCGGAGGGTGTCGTCGTCGGGGATTTCCAGCGCCTGATAATGTTTGTGGCCGAGCCCCTCGAAGAAATCCATGTCGACGATGGTGGCGCCGGTGGCGACGATGGCGTCGACCATGTTGTTGGCGACCAGCTCGGCATAGAGGTCCATGCAGCCGCCGGCGGAGGTCGAGCCCGCGATCACCAGGATGATCGAGCAGTCCTTGTCCGCGAGCATCTGGTTATAGAGGTCAGCCGCCCGGCCGAGATCGCGGCTGGTGAAGCTCATCTTCTTCATCGCCTCGACGATCGGGCGCGCGTCGAAGCTCTTGATGTCGATATGTTCGACCTCTTTCGAGAGCAGCTCCGCCTTGCGGGTGTCGTTGATCGGGGCGTCGGTCATTTCAATCTCCACAGGTGCGGGCCCGGCGGAGGCCGGGCCGCGCATTCAATCGGGTAAGCGGGTCGCCGTTACAGCTTGACGACGTTCGACGGAACCGCGCGCTCCGGCTCGACGGCGCCGTAGAGCGTCGCCATCGGTTCGTCGTCGGCCAGCACCTTCAGGTCCGAGCCGAAGCCGTTGAAGCCGGTGCGCATCGCGCAGCCATAGGCGCCGAGCATGCCGATCTCGACATAGTCGCCGGCATCGACGTCCGCGGGCAGCAGGAACGGCCCGGCCATATGATCCATGTCGTCGCAGGTCGGCCCGTAGAAGCTGAACGCCAGGTCGCGCGTCGCGGACGCGGTCTCGCGGACCAGCTTCACCGGGAAGCGCCAGCCGAGATGGGCGGCGTCGAACAAGGCCCCGTAGGCGCCGTCATTGATATAGAGTTCGCTGCCGCGGCGCTTCTCGACGCGGACCAGCACGCTTGCATATTCGGCGCAAAGCGCGCGGCCGGGCTCGCACCAGAGCTCCGCCGAATAGGAGACCGGCAGATCCTCGAACGCGGCGTGGATCACCTCGAAATAGGCCTCCATCGGCGGCGGCTCCATGCCGGGATAGGAGGACGGGAAGCCGCCGCCGACATCGACGATGTCGACGGTCACGGCCGCCTCGACGATCGCCGCGCGGACCCGCTCCATCGCCTCGCTATAGGCGGCCGGGGTCATCGCCTGGCTGCCGACATGGAAGCAGATGCCGAGCGCGTCCGCCGCTTGGCGGGTCGCCATCAGCAACGCCTTCATCTCGCCCGGCTCGGCGCCGAACTTGGCGGCGAGGCTGAGCTTCGAATGATCGGAGGAGACGCGGATGCGCACCAGCAGGTTGAGGTCGGTCGCGGCGACGCCGTCGGTCGCGGTGGCGCGGACGATTTTCTCCAGTTCCTCCTCGGTATCGAGCGAGAAGGTGCGCACATTGTGATTGAAATAGGCGTCGACGATCGCTTCTTCCGCTTTCACCGGATGCATGAAGCAGATCACCGCCTGCGGGAGGGTCTCGGCGACCAGCTTCACCTCGGCGATCGAGGCGACATCGTAATGCGTAACGCCCTCTTCCCACAGGATCCGCAGAAGATCGGGGGAGGGGTTGGCCTTCACGGCATAGAGCGACCGGCCCGGAAACCTCTCGACGAAGAAGCGGGCGGCGCGCCGGGCGGCGTGCGGACGAATGAGCGTGACCGGCTGGACCGGCCGAAGGAGCGAAGCTAGCCCCAGCGCGCTATGATGGTTGTGCAACTCAAGGGACCTCCAACAGGTACGTTGACGAAAGCTGCCTTGCGGTTGGAAGTCCCCATGGGGCAGCGGGACGGCGATATATGGCTGTCGATCCCCAGTGTAAAGACTTATCCACATCCATGATTTTACGAGGTTCGCATGATTGAAAGAGTGCCTTCGTCGAAGGGTGTCGCGGCTGCGGCGAAGCGCATATCCGGGATGGTGACGCGCACGCCTCTATTGCCGCTCGACCTGGGCGGCCGGCGCTTCCGGGTGAAGGCCGAATGCCTGCAGCAGGGCGGGAGCTTCAAGTTGCGCGGGGCGAGCAACCGGCTGGCGCAGCTGAGCGCGGCGGAGCGGGCGCGCGGCGTGGTCGCTTTCTCCTCCGGCAATCATGCCCAGGGCGTGGCGCTGGCGGCGCAGCGGCTCGGCATCGCCGCCGCCATCGTGATGCCGTCGGACGCGCCGGCGGTGAAGGTGGAGGGGACGAGCGCTGCCGGCGCGGAGATCGTCTTCTACGACCGCGCGACCGGCAGCCGCGAGGCGATCGGCGCGAAGCTCGCGGCGGAGCGCGGCGCGACCCTGGTGCCGAGCTTCGACGATGTCGACGTGATCGAGGGCCAGGGGACCGTCGGCGTCGAGATTGCCGAGCAGCTTGGCTCGGCGCCGCCGATGGTGATCGTGCCCTGCGGCGGCGGCGGCCTCTCGGGCGGGATCGCGCTGGCTTTGCCGGATTCGGAGATCGTGGCGGTCGAGCCCGAGGGTTGGGACGACATGACCCGCTCGCTCGCGCGCGGCCGGATCGTGCCGGTCGAGGAGCCGGCGCCGCCGACCTTGTGCGACGCGCTGCAGACGAAATTGGTGTCGCCGCTGACTTTCGGCGCGCTCCAGGGGGCAGGCGCGCGCGGTCTCTCCGTGACCGAGGCCGAGGTCGAGGAGGCGATGCGCTTCGCCTTCCGCACCTTGAGGATCGTCGCGGAGCCCGGCGGTGCCGTGGCCCTCGCAGCTTTGCTCTCAGGGAAGGTGGAGGCGCCGGACGGCGCGGTGCTCGTCGTCTCGGGCGGGAATGTGGATCCGGCGCTTTACGCGCGGATTCTGGGCCGCTGAGCCACCGCGCCGACGAGGGCGGTCAGCTGCGCGACCTGCGCGGCGCTGTGGCGGAGCACGTCGGCATGGTGAATGGCGTCGATCCCCGGCCGGGCGAGCGCCGCGCTTTCCAGCACCCCGTCCAGCAGCCGCGACAGGTTCGGGAGGACCGTCCGGTCGATCCGCTCCAGCGCATTGGTGAACTGGCGATGGTTCTGAAAGCTCATGAAGACGGCGCTTACCATCGGCCGTTTAAAGCTTGGTGAAAACAGACGTGGTGAAAACCCCGAGCGCGTGGCAGGGAGCGAGGCATGACCGGCGCTTCGGCCACCTTCCTGTCCCTGCTGATGCTCGCCGCCTTCCTGCTCGCGCTGGGCGGCATTCACCTGCTGGTGAAGCGGAAAGACCGGAAGAAGGGCGTCCTCATGCTCGTCGCCGCCGCGGTGGCGCTGGGCAACGTGCTGGTCTGGACCTTGTAGGATCGCTCAGCGGATCGGGCAGGACGGGTCCAGCCGATAGTCGAGATAATCGTCCACCGCCTTCATCAGCTGATCCATTTCGTGCACGAAGAAGTGGTTCGCGCCCGGAATGGTCTTGTGCTCGATGGTGATGTGCCGCTGGGTGCGGAGCTTGTCGACGAGCTTCTGCACGGCCAGCGGCGTCACCACCTCGTCGCCCTCGCCCTGGATGATGACGCCCGAGGAGGGGCAGGGGGCGAGGAAGGAGAAATCGTACATGTTCGCCGGCGGCGCGATCGAGATGAAGCCGCGCGCTTCCGGCCGCCGCATCAACAGCTGCATGCCGATCCAGGCGCCGAAGCTGTAGCCCGCGATCCAGGTCGATTCCGCCTCCGGGTGGATGGACTGGACCCAGTCCAGCGCCGAGGCGGCATCGGAAAGCTCACCAATGCCGTTGTCGAACACGCTCTGGCTCTTGCCGACGCCGCGGAAGTTGAACCTCAACGTCGCGAAGCCGCGTCGCACGAAGGTCTTGTAGAGGGCGAGCACGATCGCATTGTTCATCGTGCCGCCGCCCTGCGGGTGCGGATGGAGGATCAGGGCGACCGGGGCGCGAGGCCTGGGGCCGGGGCTGAACCGGCCTTCAAGACGGCCCTCGGGCCCAGGAAAGATGACTTCGGGCATTGAAATAATTCCGGAATGAAAGGGCGCCGTGCAGGATGCTGGCAGCGGGTGCGGAGCGGCCTATATAGAGATCGATTTCAATTCGCAACTTTTGCGAATCATTCGCAATAAGAGCCGATTCCCGATGTATTATCTCGATTATCAGGCCACGACGCCGCTCGCGCCGGAAGCGCTGGAGGCGATGCTGCCCTGGCTCTCCGGGCCGGGGAGCGACGGCTTCGCCAATCCCTCGAGCCAGTATCGGGCCGGCCGCGCCGCCGCGGTGGCGGTCGAGGTTGCGCGGGAGCAGGTCGCGGCGCTGCTGCCCGCGGGCGGCCGGGTCTATTTCACCTCGGGCGCAACCGAAGCGCTGAACTGGGCGCTGATCTCCGGAGCCCGCCTCGCCCCGGGCGGCCTGGCGGGAAGCGCGATCGAGCATCACGGGGCGCTGCAGCGGCTCGAGGAGGAGGGCGCGCGGCTGATTCCGGTCGGCGGGGATGGCCTCGTGCCGCCGCCCGACGCGGCGGGCCTGCCGGACCAGGGCGTCGTCGCCTTGATGCTGGTCAATAATGAGGTGGGCACGATCCAGCCGGTCGCCGATTATGCCGCCGCCGCGCACGCCAGAGGCAGTCTGCTCCTCTGTGACGCCGTGCAGGGCTATGGCCGGATGCCGATTCCGGACGGGCCGGACCTGATCGCGATCAGCGCCCACAAAATATACGGACCGAAGGGGATTGGCGCCCTGTGGGTGCGCGACGGGCTCAGGCTCGAGCCTTTGTTCCTCGGCGGCGGGCAGGAGCAGAATATGCGCTCCGGCACGGTATCCCCGGCTTTGGCCACCGGCTTCGGCGCGGCGGCGCGGCTGGCGGCGGAACGGATGGAGCAAGATGCCGCCCATGTCGCCCGCCTCTGGGATGTGGCCACCGAAATGCTCGCCGGCTGGACGATCAACGGCTCCGTCGAACAGCGCTACCGCGGCAATCTCAATGTCCGGCGCGAGGGGGTGAATGCGATCCGCCTGCTCTCCGACTGCCGCGACGTGGCCTTCAGCCTGGGCAGCGCCTGCGGCAGCGGCTCGGGCAAGACCAGCCATGTGCTCCGCGCCATGGGTCTCGACGAGCGCGCGACCCATGCGAGCATCCGCCTCGGCTTCGGCCGCTATACGACGGAGGCGGAATTGCGGGCCGCGCTCGGCCTGATCGTCGCGGCGGCCGACCGGCAGAGGACCCTTGCCGCATGACTCTGGTGCGTTTCATCTCGGCCGACGGCGACGCGGAGATGGAGGTGCTCGCCCCCGCCGGCGCCCGCCTGCTCGACGTGGCTCAGGAGGTCGGCCAGCCGCTCGAGGGCACCTGCGAGGGGCAGATGGCCTGCTCGACCTGCCACGTCATCGTCGCCGCGGAGGATTTCGCGAAGCTGCCCCGCGCCAGCGAGGAGGAAGAGGACATGCTGGACCTCGCCAGCCACGTCACCCGCCATTCGCGCCTCGCCTGCCAGATCGTCCTGACCGAAGCGCTGGAGCGCCTCACCGTGCGCATGCCGGCGGGGGTCCGCAACATGCAGGGGCGCTGATACGAGCCCTCGGGGCAGCGCGGAGTTTTTCTGTGGATGTCCGGCATCTCCCCCTTCGCTATCGGTTGCGCCCGGATGGAATTGGGAGCGGATCGATGCCTGCGAAAGTGACCCTGGCTGCTTTGGCCTTCCTGTTGGTGAGTTCGGGCGCCGCCGAGCAGCAGCGCGCCGCGGCCCCGGCCCCGGGCCCGGCCGCCCGTCTTGCCGCGATCGAGCGTGCAAGCGGGGGGCGGCTCGGCGTCGCCCTCATCGACGCACGCGGCCGCACCCTGCTCGCCCGCCGGGCGAACGAGCGCTTCGCCATGTGCTCGACCTTCAAATTGCCGCTCGCCGCCATGTTCGCCGACGGCAGCGACCGCGTGCCGCTGCGGCTGACGCGCGCCGACCTGATGGGCAATTCGCCTTATTCCGAGCAAATGGCGGCCTCGGGCGAGATGGGCGTGGAAGGCGCGGCCGAGCATGCGGTCACCGAAAGCGACAATGCGGCCGCCAACCTCCTGCTCGACCGGCTTGGCGGCCCTGCGGCCTATACCCGGCGGGTGCGGGCCTGGGGCGACGGCGTCACCCGGCTCGACCGCCGCGAGCTCGGCCTCAACGAGAATGCCCGCAACGATCCGCGCGACACGACCAGCCCCGCCGCCATGGCGAGCAATATGCGGCGGCTCGTCATGGGCAATCTGCTGGACCCGGCGGCGCGCGAGCGCCTGCGCACCTGGCTGGTCGCGACCCGCACGGGCCCGGGCCGCATCCGCGCCGGCCTCCCCGCGGGCTGGACGATGGGCCACAAGACCGGCACCTGCGGCACCGCCGTCAACGATGTCGCTTTCTTCCGGACTCCGACGGGGAACGAATATGCCCTCGCGGTCTATCTCGACCGCCCGACCGTGCATGACGACCGGGCAGAAGCGACGATAGCCGAGGTGGCGCGGCTCGCGGCCGGGATGGTGCGCTAGCCACGGTTGCTGCACGGACGGAAAAGGAAGATGCGGCCTTCCCGCAAGAGCTTGCCAAAACCACCCGACAAAACCATATGGCGCGCGGGAGTCGGGCGGACGGCGCTCTCGCCAACCCGGTCAGATCCGGAAGGAAGCAGCCGTAACGAGTTTCCGCGTCGGGTCGTTCCGGCTCCCACCTTCCCCTGAAATTGCCCCATCGTTCCCCGTTCGTTCTTTCCTACAGGCGAGAGATGCACTATCTTGTGGTGCATGAGCGATCATTCCCTTCACCCCGCGTGCCGGCAACCCATGCTGGCCTTCGCGCCGATTCTGTTCGGGGCGGAGCCCCCTGGCGATTCCATGTGACATTCGTGACTTTCATGACATTCGCGCCGCAGGCATTCCGCCCGCTGGCGCGTGGATAGCGGACCCTCTAGGTTAGTCGCGATGTCCGATTCCCCCCAGCCTTACCGCGTTCTCGCCCGCAAATACCGGCCGCAAAGCTTCGAGGAGCTGATCGGGCAGGAGGCGATGGTGAAGACGCTCGCCAATGCGATCGCGCGCGACCGGCTGGCGCATAGCTTCCTGCTCACCGGCGTGCGCGGGGTGGGGAAGACCTCCACCGCCCGACTCATCGCCAAGGCGCTGAATTGCATCGGGCCGGACGGAAACGGCGGCCCGACCATCCAGCCCTGCGGCGTCTGCGAACCCTGCCGCGCCATTGCCGAGGGGCGTCATATCGACGTGGTCGAGATGGACGCCGCCTCCCATACCGGCGTCGACGACGTGCGCGAGATCATCGAGGCGGTGCGCTATTCGGCGGTCTCGGCGCGCTACAAGGTCTACATCATCGACGAAGTCCACATGCTGTCGAAGAACGCGTTCAACGCATTGCTGAAGACGCTGGAGGAGCCGCCGGCCCATGTGAAGTTCCTGTTCGCCACCACTGAGGTGAACAAGGTGCCGATCACCGTTCTCTCGCGCTGCCAGCGCTACGACCTCAGGCGGATCCCGGCGGACTTGCTGGCCGCCCATTTCGGCCATGTCGCGGAGCTGGAGAAGGTCGAGGTCGAGCCCGAGGCGCTGGCTTTGATCGCGCGGGCGGCCGAGGGCTCCGCGCGGGACGGCCTCTCCATCCTCGATCAGGCGATCGCCCATGGCGCCGGCGCGGTGACCGCGGAGCAGGTCCGCGCGATGCTCGGCCTGTCGGACCGGGGCGCGGTTCGCCACCTGCTCGGCCTGCTCCTCTCCGGCGAGGCGCAGGGGACGCTCGCGGCGGTCCGCGATCAATATGAGCTGGGGGTCGAGCCGTCCGCCTTGCTCCGCGGTTTGCTCGAGGCGGTGCACGGGATCACGCGCGCCAAGGTCGGCGGCAGCCAGGATCCCGCCCAGTCGGCCGAGGAACGCGAGGCCTATGCGGACTGGGCGGCGAAGCTCGGCCATGCCGCGATCCACCGGCTCTGGCAGCTGCTGCTCAAGGGCCTGGGCGAGGTCCATAACGCGCCGATGCCGCTCGAGGCGGCGGAGATGGCCCTGCTCCGCGTCATCCACGCGTCCGAGCTGCCCGATCCGGGGGCGCTGATCGAGAAACTGGCGAGCGGCGAGATCGCGCCGCCGCGCCCGCCCGAGGCACCGAAGGCGGAGAATCAAGGCGAATTGCTGGCGGTCCCGGCGAGCTTTGCCGAGTTGGTCGAGCGGCTCGAGCGCGGCGGCAAGCATATCCTTGCCCACCAGCTCAGCGACGATTTCCGGCTGGTCGATTACGCCCCGCCCCGGCTTCGACTGCAGGCCGCCCGGGTGGTCGATGCGCGGGCAATCGAAAAGATTTTGAACGAGCTCCGGGTCTTTCTTAAGATTACATATCAGCAAAGCTGGCAGATCAGCGTCGACGAGGGCGCGGCCCAGCCGTCGCTGCGCGAGCAGGAGCTGGCCAACGAGGAGGCGCTGCGCAAGGAGGTGCTCGACGCGCCGATCGTGCGCGCCGCCTTCGAGGCCTTCCCCGGGGCCGAGCTGGCCGGCTATGCGGTCGACAAACAACGGAGTGCGTGACTTGCCCGATCTCAATGACATCATGCGTATGGCCCAGGAGGCTCAGGCCAAACTGATGGAAGCGCAGCAGAATCTCGACAAGATCGAGGTCGAGGGCGTGTCCGGGGGCGGCTTGGTCAAAATCCGGGCTTCGGCCAAGGGGCGGATCATCCGCGTCGACATTCACGAAAGCCTGCTGGTCGCGTCCGAGAAGCAGATGGTCGAGGATCTGGTCGCCGCGGCGATCAACGATGCGCGCGGCAAGGCCGACGTCGCCGCCGAGGCGGCGATGCGCGAGGTCACCGGCGGGATGCAGCTGCCGCCCGGCTTCCAGATGCCGTTCTGAGATGGCTCCACTGGACGAAGCGGAGCGCTATCTCGATGGAGCCAGCCTGCTCGACCGGTCCGGAGCAGTACTTTATTCGGGCGTCGAGACGCTGCGGCCGGGCCCTGTCTATCTGCTCGGCCTCAACCCCGGCGGACTGGCTGGGGCAACCTTAAGGGCTTCGCTCGCCGGCAGTCGTGCCGGGCGCAATTGCTACGAGGACGAATGCTGGGCGCCGGGAGACCGGGAGCTTGGCAAGGGCCAGGCGCCGCTACAGCGCCGCGTCAGGCACCTTTGTCAGACCATGAAGCTGGAGCCGCGCGCGGTGCCGGCCTCGAACTTGGTCTTCACGCGGTCCCGGGATGTGGCCACGCATGGCGGTTTCGAGGCCGCTATCGAGCTGTGCCTGCCCGTGCACCGCATCTTCGTGGAAGCGATCCGGCCGCGCCTCCTCGTGACGTTCGGCGGTTTCGGCTATTTCGAGAAGGCCTTCTCGGTCGAAAGCGTTGAGAAAGCGTCTGCGTTGCACGGAACCTGGCGCGCGCGCCGGGGCAGGGCGCGGCTAGGCGGTCTGAACTTCGCTTTTGCCAATGTCCCTCACATGTCTCGCTGGGGAAGCGACAGCCGCGAGACCGTGCTGCGCTGGGCCATAGCGCCGGCGGGTCTGCCCGCCTGAGGCCGCAGCCGCTTGCAATGTTGGATTCCGTGGCGGAAGATCCCGGCGGCTCTTTGAACCGGATCATTCGTAGACGCAGCGGTCCAGCCCGTCGCGGGCCACCTGGGCCATGCGGGCGCGGATCGTGTTGCCGTAGCGGCGGGTGAAGCCGGTCGGATCGACCGCCTCGCGGCGCTGCGGCAGCGGCAGGACGGCGGCGATGCGGGCGGCTTCCTCCGGCGTCAGCCGCGAGGCGTCATGGCCGAAATAACGCTGCGCCCCGGCGTTCACGCCATAAGTGCCGATCCCGGTCTCGGCGATGTTCAGATAGACTTCCATGATCCGCCGCTTCGACCAGGTCCCTTCCATCAGCAATGTGAACCAGGCTTCCAGCGCTTTGCGGAAATAACCGCCGCCCTGCCAGAGAAAGGCGTTCTTCGCGGTCTGCTGGCTGATCGTGGAGCCGCCGCGGACGACGCGGCTGCCCTCGGCATTGCTGCGCATCGCCGCGGCGATGGCATCGGTGTCAAAGCCGTGATGCGAGCAGAATTTGCTGTCCTCCGCCGCGATTACGGCGCGAACCATGTTGCGGTCAATCCGATCGATCGACATCCACTGGCTGGTCGCGCCATTGCCGTCGCCGAGCTGGGTGAAGGTGAAGGGCGGCGCGACGAAGCGGTAGAGGATCACCCACAGGGCGGTGACGAGGATGAAGATCAGGATCGAGAGGCCGATCCACTTGAGGATGCCGAGGAAGAGATTCCGGCGCGGCCCGGGCTCCTCGACGACCAGTTCGGGTTCGGCAAGCGGCGGTACGGTACTGGCCATTCCCCCTTTCTAACGGCGGGGCGCGCTGCTCCGCCAGCCGGAATCGCGGGCGCGGCGCTCGGCCGCGTCGTCATAGGGCTCGCCGGCCATCATCTCCTGCGCCGTTTGCTGGACCAGCAGATTCTCGCTGCCGGCCTGGCGATAGTCGGTGCGCTGCCCGCCGCTGCCTGCCGCGGTCATCATCACCTGCCAACCGGCGTCGCCCCGGCAGGCGATGCCGGCTGCCGCGCGGCTGTCGAAGGTGCGGCAGGCGCGGCCGTCATTGTTGGCGAAGGTGACGCCGATCCGCGTCGCCGCGTCGCGCGGCTGGGCGGAGGCGAGCTGCGTTTCCAGCGCATCGGCCAGTTCGCCGCGCGCGACCATCGTGCCGCCCTCGACCGCGAACGGCCCGGTGACGGGCACGGGCGCGAGCAAGGTGCGCCCGACAGCGAGGCCGAGCACCAGCGTCGCGGCAAGCGCGGTCAGCGCCTGCCAGAGCGGGCGGGCCGGTCGCGGTTGAACCGCCGCGAAGGAGACGACCTTCGTCTCCAGCATCGCCCGGAAGCGCTCCGGCACCTCCTCTTCGGCGGCAGGACCATAATGCGCGGCGAGACGGGTACGCAGCCGCTGCTGCTGCTCGAGCCGCGCCCTGACGGCCGGATCCTCGGCCGCGGCCCGCTCGACGCGCGCCCGGCTGACTTCGTCCAGCTCGCCGTCGACGAAGGCCATCAGCATGTCGTCGTCGATCGTCATCATGCCGCCTCCAGCATCTGCGCCAGCGCCTGGCGGCCGCGGGTCAGCCGCGAGGTGAGCGTGCCCATCGGGATGTCGAGCAATTCGGCCGCCTCCCGGTAAGCGAGGCCCTCGACCAGGACGAGCGCGATCACCTCGCGCTGCTCCGGCGAAAGATTGGCCATCGCCCGGTCCACCGCATGCATCTCCGCCTTCGCGTCGATCTCACGCTGCATGTCCACGCCGACCATTTCACCCTCCTCCTCCGGCGCAAAGGTGCGGGCGCGACGCGCGCGGCTGCGCGTCTCATCGATCCAGCAATTGCGCACGATCCTCATCATCCATGCATCCAGTCTCGTCCCCGGCGCCCACTGGTCGCGGGCTTTCAGCGCCCGCTCCAGCGCCACCTGCAGCAGATCGTCGGCGTCGGCCGCGTCGCGGGCGAGCGCACGCGCAAACCGGCGCAGCCGGGGCAGCAGCGTCAGCAGCTCGCGCTCGAATGCCTGCAACAGGCGACTCCTTGTCCAATGGAGGAAACGGCGGGCCACGCACGTTTCCTCCCAGGTTGTGGAAAAATATGTCATGTATCGCGTGATGACCATCCTGAGGCGCTGGCGGCTGGCCTGGAGCAGTGCGCTCCTGCTCGTTTCGGCGAGCGCGGGCGCGCAACTCGTGCCCGGCCTGCCGGGGGGCGGCGGGCCGGGCTCTCCCTCGGTGCCGTCGGGACCGTCGCTGCCCTCGACGCGCGGCGTGCCTGGCGTGACCGACCGGGTCGGCGACGTGGCAAACGTCCGTCCCGCGGTCGATCCGGCGACCGGGCGACTCGATCCACTGCAGGCCAGCGCGGGCCAGCTCGCCGAAGCGCGGGTATCACGGCTCCAGGAGCTGGTCAGCGCCAATCGCGACCGGCTGGAGATGACCGACTTCGGGCCGGCGGTGCGCGGCCAGATCATCGCCATCGACCCGGATCCGGCCTCACTCGATGCGGCCCTCGATGCCGGCTTCCGCCGGATCGCCGAGGAACGGATCGAGGGGCTCGACATCCGCTCGGTGACTCTTGCCGTGCCGCGCGGCTGGACAGTGAACCGGGCATTGTCGCGACTCCGGCGGATCGCGCCCTCCGGCCAGTTCGCCGCCAACAATCTGCACGAGCAGAGCGGCGCCGCCGAAGCAGCGGGTGAAGCCGCGCTGCTCACCCAAAGCGGCGGCGGCATGGCGATCGGCATCATCGATGGCGGGGTCGCCGCCCATCCGTCGCTCAGGACCGCCGTCCAGCAGCGCGGCTTCGTGTCGGGCGCCCCGCGGCCGAGCGGACACGGCACCGCCATCGCCTCGCTCATCGCCGGACAGGGCGCGGTGCGGGGCGCGGCGCCCGGCGTGCGGCTGGTGGTCGCCGACGTGTTCGGCACCGATCCGGCCGGGGGCAATGCGCTGGCGCTGACCCGCGCGCTCGGCTGGATGGTCTCGCAGGGAGTGCATGTGGTGGCGGTGAGCCTGGTCGGTCCGGCCAATCCGCTCGTTCAACGGGCGATCCAGCAGGCGCGGGCGCGCGGGACCTGGGTGGTTGCCGCGGTCGGCAATGATGGCCGCGCCGCGCCGCCCGCCTTTCCCGCCTCCTATCCGGGCGTCGTCGCAGTGACCGGCGTGGATGGCCGCGGGCGCGTCCTGATCGAAGCCGGGCGGGCGCTCCACCTCGATTATGCCGCGCCGGGCGCGGACATGGGCGCGGCGGGCCCGCGTGGCAATGTCGTGGCGGTCAGAGGCACGTCCTTCGCCGTGCCTTTGGTGGCCGGGCGGCTCGCCCAATATGTGCGCGCCGCGAATGTCCTTGCCAGCCTCGACGCCGAGGCTGGCCAGCGCGGCGCCCGCGGGGTCGGGCGGGGCGTGCTCTGCGGCAACTGCCGAACCCCGCTTTCCACCGCTTCACGGCGTTAATCGTCGGATTCAGGATTAAATCCGGATTCAGGACGTTTTCCTGTCGAGAGCCCGCGCAACGGGTTCAGAACCAGAGGAGACAGTCATGAAGCTCGCACTCAAGATCGCCGCCGCCCTTTCGGCCGCTCTGATCGCCGCCCCGGCTTCGGCCCAGCTCGGCGGCGGCCTCGGCGGAGGCCTTGGTGGCGGCGTCGGCGGCGTCGGCGGCAGTGTCGGCGGTTCGCTCGGTGGCAGCGCCGGCACCGGCGGAATCAGCGGCAACGGCAGCCTCGGCGGCAGCCTGAGCGGCGGCGCCGATCTCGATTCGCTGCGCACCACCACGGACAATGCCCGTCAGACGACCCGCAACGCGCGTGACAATGTCCGCGATGACGTCCGGCAGACCCGCAACGACGTTCGCACCACGCGGCGCAACGCGACGGCCAACGCCGCCAACACGACCCGCGCCGGCCTCGCCGACGCGAATCGGACGCTGAGCGATGCGAAGCCGAACCTCAGCGCCAGCGGCGGTGCCAGCGCGAATGCCAGCGGCAACGCCAATGCCAACGCGAATGCGTCGGGCCGCGGTGGCGCGCGGCGCCAGGCCGGGCCCCACACGCCCAATCGGGAAATGAGCAACCAGTAAGCGGTCTCGATTCCTCCAGACCATCATGAGGGCCCGGGGCTTTGGCTCCGGGCCTTCTTTTCTTCTTCTTTTTTTCGCGAAGCGCGGCGTTGGGCCGGCCGGGCGGGATTAAATCGCCGCGCGCAGTCGTTTCCCGCTTCAGAGCCCGCGCAAAAGGGGGCTCGAAACAAAAGGAGGGGTAATCATGAAGCTCGCACTCACTCTTGCTGCCGCCCTGTTAGCGGCGGTGGCCGCGGCCCCGGCTTCGGCCCAGCGCGGCAGCGCTGGCGACGGGGCCAGGCTCGGCGGCAGCCTCCGCGGCACCGTGGACGCCGGCCGCGTCTCCAGCCGTGAGGTCCTGCGGCCCGACCGCGGCGACAATCATCAGGCCCGCCGGCGGTGGAACGCCGCCAATGACTCGGGCACCCGGATCCGGCGCGGCGACAACCACCACGCCCGCCGGCGCTGGAACGCCGCCAACGGCAACAACGCATAGGCGGCGTCTTTCCCTCTAGTCTCATGCGAGGGCCCGGGGCTTCGGCTCCGGAGGCCCGGAGCTCCCAGCTCCGGGCCTTCTTCTTTGCCGCGAAGCCGGGTAGGCGATGCTGCCATGAACCCGGTCTTCGCGAACCTGCCCACCTCCATCTTCGAGGCGATGTCGATGGCGGCCCGGGAGCGGGGTGCGGTCAATCTCGGCCAGGGCTTTCCCGATTTCGGCTGGCCGGACGATGTGGTCGCCCGTGCGGCGGAGGCGCTGACCGGCGCGTCCAGCCAATATCCGCCGATGCGCGGCCTGCCGGCGCTGCGCGAGGCGGTGGCGGCGCATTATGAGCGGCATCAGGAGCTCGCGCTCACGCCGGAGCAGGTGATCGTGACCTCGGGCGCGACCGAGGCGATCGCGGCCAGCCTGCTCGCCCTGATCTCGCCCGGCGACGAGGTGGTGCTCTTCCAGCCGCTCTACGACGCCTATCTGCCTTTGGTGCTGCGCGCGGGTGGCGTGCCGCGCCTGGTGCGCCTGACTCCGCCGGGCTGGCGGATCACGGCGGCGGCGCTGGCCGAGGCCTTCACGCCGAATACCCGCCTCGTCGTCTTCAACAATCCGCACAACCCGACGGCGCGGGCCTTCGACGCGGAGGAGCTGGCGCTGGTCGCCCGCTTCTGCGTGGCCTCGGACGCGATCGCGGTGTCCGACGAGGTCTGGGAGCATCTGATGTTCGACGGCCGGGCGCACCTGCCGCTGAGCGCCGAGCCCGGGATGGCGGAACGGACAGTGAAGATCGGCTCGGCGGGCAAGATTTTCTCGCTGACCGGCTGGAAAGTGGGCTGGGCGGTGGCGGCGCCGGACCTCGCCGCGCAGGTGGCGCGGGCGCACCAGTTCGTGACCTTCACCACGCCGCCCAATCTGCAGGCCGCCGCCGCTTACGGGCTCGGCAAGGCGGATGCCTATTTCACGGCGATGCGGGCGACCTTCGAGGCGGCGCGCGACCGGCTGCGCGAGGCGCTCGAGGCGGAAGGCTATAAGGCACTGGGAGCCGAGGGCACCTATTTCCTCAACGTGGACCTGACCGCCTCGGGCATCGGCGCGGACGACATGAGCTTCTGCATCCGCGCGGTCGAGGAGTGCGGGGTCGCGGCGATCCCGCTCTCGGCTTTCTATGCCGAGGCGCCGGTCACCAATGTCGTGCGGCTCTGCTTCGCCAAACAGCCGGAGACGATCGCGGCGGGTGTAGCCGGACTGGCCAAGGCGCGGGCGCTGTTTGCAGGCTGATTCGGTCGCCGGTTTTTCAACGAAGCTGACAAAACTGACACTTCCCATCTGTGCCGTCATCCGGAGCGAAAAGGGCTTCCCTGCCGTGACCAGGCTTCTCCCTTTCCCGATGGACTTGGGCATCGGCGGAAGCCTGTCAGAGAAAATCCAACATTGAAACCGCGAGCCCGGTTGACTCATTTCGATAAATAGCTAAATATCGAATCATGAGCGGTGTGTTCAGGGCTTTGGCGGATCCGACCCGGCGGCAGGTGCTGGCTTTGCTGCGCGAGCGACCGATGAGCGCGGGCGAGCTGGCCGACCAGTTCGACGTCTCCAAGCCCACCATGTCCGCCCATTTCTCGGTGCTTCGCGAGGCGGGCCTGATCGACGCGAGCAAGCACGGCAAATCGATCATCTACCGGCTCAGAATGTCGGTGCTCGAGGAAGCCTTGATAGGGCTCGCGCAGACGGTCGGGCTCGACCTGACCGGCGCGGCGCTGCCCGAGGGAAAGGAAGAGAGATCATGAATCGTGGACGATATGCGCTGGCGAGCGCGGTGATCGCGGTCGCTTTGGTCGAGGCGCTGGCGATCGTGCTGGCGCTGACCGAGCCCGCAAAACCCGCGCTCTGGCTGATCGCAGGCCTCTCAATGCCACTGCTCTGGGCCGTCGCCGAGCTGTTGAATCGCGACAAGGAGGCCCTGCGTTTCTCGATCGCCGTGGCGGCGGCGATGGTCGGCATGACGCTCGGCGTGCTGGTGGCGCGCCGCGCCGGGCTGATCGACGCGAGCGACTCGACGGTGTGGCTGCGGCTGGCCGGCGTTGCGAGCGGCCTGATCATCGCCGCCTATGGCAATGTGATCCCGAAGAAGCTGGTGCGCTTCGATCCTGCCGATCCGGCGCGCAAGCTGGCGCTGCAGCGTTTCTCGGGCCGGGTGATCGTGCTGGCGGGACTCGCCAACGCGCTGGTCTGGGCGATCGCGCCGATGGACCGGGCGGCCTTGTGGTCGATGGTGCCGCTCGCCGCCGCCATCGCCCTGATCCTGTTCCGATGCACGCGCCGGCGCCGGGCGCAGGGGAGCCGGGCATGACACGCTTTCTTTCGATCCTCGCGCTGCTGCTGGCGGCGCTCCTCGCGGCCCCGGCCGCCGCGCAGAACGACTGGACGGGCGACTGGCACGGCACGCTGACCACGCCGCGCGGGCAGCTGCGCATGCAGCTCACCATCCGCGCCGGCGAGGATGGGGCGCTGGCCGGCGAGCTGGAGAGCATCGATCAGGCGCCGGGGCAGAAAATCCCGGTGCCGACCCTGACGGTGAGCGGCGGGCGGCTGACCTTCGCCGTCCCCGCCTTCGGGCTCAGCTATGAGGGCGCATGGGACGCGGCCGGCAACCGCTTCAACGGCACCCTGCACCAGAGCGCGGACCTGCCGCTCGTGCTGGAGCGCGGCGCCTTTCCCGCGCAGCCCGTCGTTCAGGGGCTGGACGGCCTTTGGGAGGGCAGCGTCCGGCGCAACAATGTCGACCTCCACTTCGTGCTGCGCGTGACGAGCGGCCCGGGCGGCACCATCGCCTCGTTCGATTCGCCCGACCAGCTCGCCATGGGGCTGCCGGTCAGCGGACTGGCCCGCACGGGCGACTCGGTGCGCTTTACCGTGCCGGCGGGCAACACGACCTTCACCGGCACACTCGCCGGCGACCGGCTGAGCGGACGCTGGACCGATGGCGGCGAGAGCGTCTTCGTCCGGCGCGCGGCCGGGGCCGCGGCCGCCGCGCCGCCGCGCCGTCCGCAGACGCCGCAGCCGCCCTTTCCCTATCGCGCCGAAGAGGTGAGCATTGTCAACGCGCGCGCGCCCGGCGTCACTTTGGCGGGCACCCTGACGCTGCCGCAGGGCCGGGGGCCGTTCCCGGCGGCGATCCTGATCACCGGCTCGGGCGCGCAGGACCGCGACGAGACGATCTTCGGGCACAGGCTCTTCGCCGTGCTGGCCGACTATCTGACCCGCCACGGCATCGCGGTGCTGCGCTACGACGATCGCGGGATCGGCCGCTCGACGGGGCGCTTCGCCGGCGCGACCTCGGCCGATTTCGCGACCGACGCCAATGCCGCCTTCGCCTTCCTCGCCGCGCGGCCCGAGCTCGACCGGCGGGCGATCGGCTATATCGGCCACAGCGAGGGCGGGATGGTCGGGCCGATCGCAGCGTCGGACAATCCGAACGTCGCTTATCTGGTGCTGCTCGCCGGCCCGGGAGTGGACACGCGCGCGCTGCTGGAAGCGCAACGCCGTGCGATTGCGGAATCGCAAGGCGTCAGCGCCGCCGAGCTCGACCGTACGGCGCCGCTCCAGGCCGAGCTGACGCGGATCGCGGCCGGCGACGCCGGCGACGCCGAGGTGCGCGCCGCCTTTGCCGCCACTCTGACGGACGCCCGTCTCGCCGAGGCGGGGCTGCCGGCGGCGGCGCGCGATGCGATGGTGGCGACGATGCTCGATCCCTGGTTCCGCTGGTTCCTGCGCTACGATCCCGCGCCGGCGCTGCGCCACTTCCGGGGGCCGCTGCTGGCGCTGAACGGATCGCTCGACCGGCAGGTGCTGCCGGAGCAGAATCTCGCCGGGATACGTGCCGCGACGGCGGGGCACCGCGACGTGACGGTGACCCAGCTGCCGGGGCTCAATCATCTGTTCCAGCATGCCCGGACCGGCGGCGTCGGCGAATATGCGACCACCGAGGAAACGGTGGCGCCGGTGGTGCTGGAGACGGTGACGGCCTGGCTCAGAGCGCGGTTCGCGAGAGGGCGGTAGGTTGCGCGGGGACAGTAGAGTGCGAACTGTCCCCATGAAGGGAACGAAGGAATGGGGACAGTTACGAGTAACCGTCCCCGGCTCAGACCGAATAGAAATCCACCACGGTGGGGAGGGTGTCGTTGAGGAGGAGGATCTTCTTGAGCGCGATCCGCCAGGCGCCGTCGTCGGCGGTGCGGACCAGCCGGTATTCGTAGCGGCCGAAGAACGTGTGGCTGCGCTCGGCGCGCTTGTCGAACAGGTGGGTGCTGAAGCTGGCGGCGACGCGATTCTCCTCCTCGATCAGCACATTGGTCACCTGATGGACGACGCGCGGCCGCGGCGCGGAGGCGACGGAGAGACCGGAGCGGGCGCGCCAGACCCGGTCCTCGAGGTTGCGGCGGCCCCGATAGTAGATCAGCGAAAGCTCGCGGTCCGGGTCCCCGGTCGGCGTGGCTTCGTCGCGCCAGGCGGGTATCCAGAAGATCGCGCCCTCGGTGTAGAGGGCGAGCCACGCGTCCCAGTCGCCGCGGTCGAGCAGCAAGGCCTCGCGCGTGAGCAGGGCCTCGGCCTCGATCTGGGTGAGCGTCATGCGGGCAGCGCGCCGGCCATGCGGCGGGCCCATTCGCGATAGTAGGAATGGAAGAGGGTCTCGTCGCAGAGCTGGGCATCGGCGAGCACGGAGCGGGCCGGATCCATGCCGATGGAATCGGACAGCGCGTTACCGCCTTCCTTGCTCGCACCTATGCCCCGCGCATGGCCCTGCAGCCAGGGCTCGACCCGGCTGGCGAAGCCGCGCTGGCAATTCTCGTAATTGGTGATGTCGTCGGGGGTCGCCATGCCCGAGGGATTGAAGAAATCCTCATATTGCCGGATCCGTTGCTGCCGCGCCCGGCGCTCTCGCCCTTGGGCGCGAGGCACCAGGTGCGCATCTCGGTGCGGTTCGCGGCCAGCGGGCGGATGACGCGCAGCTGGCTGGAGGCGTTCTCGGCGATCTGCAGGTTCGGGAAGATGGTGAGGTTGCGCATCGAGAACATCCAGTCGCGCCGCGCCGCGCCGACCCGCGCCTCCAGCTCCGCAGCGCGCTCGTACAGGGGATGGGCCGGGGTGACGCCCATCCGGCCCCAGTTCAGGACATGGCCGCCGGGGAAGCTGTAGCTCCCGCCCTGCACGCCTTCGGCCGCCTCGCTCCAGGCCGGATTCTCCGCCCAGACCGAGCCGATCGTCGCCGCGTCCGGCTGCGCGTTCCTTCGCTCCAGCAGGCGGATATAGGAGGGGTGGACGGAGGTGAAATGATAGGCGTCGGAGCAATTCTCCAGCTGCAGCTTCCAGTTGCCCTGATAGACGTAGGTAACAGCGCCGGGGACCAACTCGATCCCGTCCTCACTCTGGTCGGCGACGAGATCGAGCAGTTTCGCGGCCTCGCCGAGATGCGCCGCGAGCGGCGGCACCCCGGCCGCGAGGCTGCCGAACAGGAAGCCACGATAGTCCTCGCAGGCGGGCAGGCGCGCGAGGTCGTGGCTCTCGCCGTCGAAGGCGGGCGGGTAGCAGCCGGCCTCCTTCCACTTGATTCCCTTGTTGCGGCCGGCGCTGTCGAAGCTCCAGCTGTGATAGGGGCAGACGTGCAGCTTCGCATGGCCGCACAGGGTCTGCGCGATCATCGTGCCGCGATGGGGGCAGGAGTTGACGAAGGCGGCGAGAGTGCCGCCGCCGTCGCGGCTGACGAGGATCGGGACCCGGCCGATCGTGGTGGTGAAGAAATCGTGCGGGTTCGGCGCCTGCGAGGCGAGACCGAGAAAGACCCAGCCGCCCTCGAAGATGCGCTTCATCTCCAGGTCGAAAATGGCGGGGTCGTCGAAGATGGCGCGGCTGACGCGGAACACGCCGTCCGCCGGGCGGTCGTCGATCAGGCTGGCGAGGCTGGGCTCGAACATGCTCGCTCCTCTAGCCGCCGCGCAGCCGGTCGTCCTCGCGATAGCGGGTTTCGATGAAGCGGCTGCTCGTGTCGAAATCGCTCTGCCGGTCGCGGCAGCAGCGCTCGAGCAGATGGTCGAGCTCGTCGGCGACGATGCCGAGGCTCGCGGCGACGCGGCGGCTGCTCTCGCTGCCGGCCGCGCGGGCGGAGGCGGGGAGGGCGAGCCATGAATCGACGAGCTGCGGCAGGTGCTGGCCAATCAGCCGGCGGAGGTCCCCGGCCAGCGCCGGGTCGCCGGGTCCGGGATCGTGGAGATGGGGCCGAAGCTCGCGCAGATTCCCCATGATCCGGTCGATGGCGCGCAAGGCGCGGCCGGGCAATTCGTCGCAGCGGTCGAGCAGGCCCTCCTCGGCGCGGTCGACCAGCTCCGGGAGCGGCAAGGTCTGCGGCGCCGCCCGGCGCTCCGTCTCGAGGCGGCGGGCATGGCGCGTCGGCTGAAACATCAGCACGGCGGCGATGAGGATCATGGTCGGCAACGCGACGATCCAGAGCAGCAGGGAGAGCGGCGCGACAAAGGCGAAGGCGACCAGCAGGGCCAGCAAGGCCGTGAAGACGAAGGCCGAGCGTTTCGCGCGCCGGCCGAATTCCTCCATCCGGCGCCGCATCCGCCGCTTCTTCGCGGCGCGGCGCGTCGGCGAGCCGATCGCGCGGCGCAGGAAATCCTCGGTCTCGTAGAGCACCCGCTCGAGCTCGAAGCCCATCTCATTCGCTCCGGAGCGTGCCGTCTTCCCGGTAGCGGCTTTCGATGAACCGGCCCTGGGTCTGGAAGGCGTCGACATCGTCGCGGGCGAGCTTGCGGCCGAGATCGTCGATCGCGCTGCCCGCGGCCTCCAGCCCCTGGGTCAGCCGCTCGTCGACGTTGAGGCCGTCGCCGTCCCGCTCCGCGCGATATTCGGCCGGGACGCGCTCGTAGCGGTCGATCAGATCGGGCAAATGCCGGCCGAGCAGCCGGCGCGCGTCCTGCGCCAGCGGGTCGAGCGCCGGCGCGTCGGCGAGCTGATTCTCGAGCAGAGGCAGCTGGGCGTTGATCGCATCGAGGCGCATCGCGGCGCGCGCCGGGAGAGCGCTCCGCTTGCGCTCCAGCAGCGATTTCAGGCGGCGGATGATGTCGGCATTGCTCATCTCGTCGCTATAGGCCGGCACCGGGCGCTCGCGCGGCTTCCAGACGGCCATGGTCGCGATGATCACCAGCGTGAGCAGGGCGATACCGAGGAAGCCGAACAGGCCGATCCCGCCGAGCACCAGCCCGGCGACGGTGGTGCCGATCAGGGCGAGCACCAGCACGATGCCGATGCTGACCGCTTTCCGGATCTGCCAGGTGCGGGTCAGCGGCCGGCGTGCGGCGCGGCGCGGGCCCTGCTCCGCGCCGATCCGGTCGGCGCGCTGCCTGATCTCCTCGAACCGGGCGATGACCCGGTTGACCTCGTCCGTGTCGCTCATCGGGCCGCTCCGATGCCCCTCACCCCTCGATCGCGGTCAGCGGATGGTCCGCCGCATTGCCGATCGCACGGTTCTGCTCGACGCCTTCGGCGCGGGCGATATAGCCCTTCGACTTCTCGACCTCCTTGCCGAGCTGCTCGACGGTCTGCTTCATGTTGCCGAGCGCCTCGATCTTGAAGCGGTCGATCGTGTCCATCGTGTCGTAGATGTTCTGGAAGGCGCGCTGCAGCGTCTCCAGCGGGATGGTCGCCGAGGCCGCCTGCTTGTGGATCTCGGCGGTCTGCGATTTCAGCATCTCGCCGGTCGAGTCGATCATGTTGGCGGTGGTGGTGTTGAGCGCGGTGATCTGCTCCAGCACCAGCTTCTGGTTGGTCAAAGCCTGGGCGACGGTGACCGCGGTGCGAAGCGCCGCGACCGTGGTCGTGGAGGCGCGGTCGACGCCCTTCACCAGCTCGACGTTGTTCTTCTTGACCAGATCGAGCGCGAGATAGCCCTGCACGGTGACGGCCATCTGCGTCAGCAGATCGGTGGTGCGCTGCCGGGTGTAGAAGAGGGCGGTCTCGCGGATCGCCTTGGCCTTGGCCGGATCGGTCGCGTCGAGCTCGTTCGCCTTGTCCTCGAGCGCCTTGTCCATCGCCTTGGAGATGTGGATCATCTGCTCGAGCTTGCCCATCGTCTTCCACAGATTCTGGCGCTCGGTGTCGATCGCGGCATTGTCCATCAGGAGCTCGTCCTTGCCCGAACCGAGCGCGGCGAGAATCTTCGAGATGTGGGTCTGCGACGACTGGTATTTCATGAAATAGTTCCGGAGGCCGCCGCCCCAGGGAATGATGCCGAACAATTTGCGCGGCTTGACGCCCCGGCCGGGATCGAGATCCTCGACCGTGCGGCGCAGCGCGACGAGATCGGCGCCGATGCCGGTATCCTTGTCGATCGCCTTGACCGGCCGGTCGAGGAAGCGGTTGGACGCGCCCGCGGCCTCGGCGATCTCCTTGCGGCCCATGGTGGTGAGCTGATCGACCTTCTTGCCGAATTCGGGCGAATTGGCGTCGAGCGCGACCAGCTCGGCGACGAAGGAATCGACCTTTTCGTCGAGCTGGCTCTTCTGCTCCTCCTTGAGCGGAACGAGGCCGGACGCCTGCTCGGCCTCGACGGTCTGCAGCGGCGCGGGCGGCTCCAGGGTGAGCGTCGTCGCGCCGGCTTCGGTCGTCTGGGTCTGGGTGGCCATCTTCTGTCCCCGTGCAATGGTGGTCGTCCGCGAGATTGGTGTGTCGGAGGCGCGAGCGCAAGGGATAACGTGTATTATTTTGACAATACACGTTGCCACGAAAAAGCCCGGAAGCACGCCGTCAGGGGGCGTTTTGCCGCAAAAGCGCCATCATGTTGAACCCCCGCTTACAGGCCCGGTCAGGAAGCTGTCAGGGATGGCTGCGTAGAGACGGGCCAACAGGTTTCCGGGTCCGGCCAGTTGTGTATCGCCGGACCGGGTTGCGAAGAGCGCCCCGGCCGTCCCCCTTGGCCGGGGCGTTTTTCGTTGCCGGCTCAGGCTTATGCGCGGCCATTTCGTTCAGACCCGGTGCAGGTGAAAAGGCGCAGGGGCGGCCCTCGAGATCGGGTTGGGGAGTATTAGACCATGCGGATTCTTCTTGCCGGAACCGCCGCCGCAATCTTTGCGATCGGCACCGCCACACCTGCCTTCGCCCAATATGGCGGCAGCCCCGCCGAACAGGTCGAGGGCGCGCCGGCCGAGCCGGATGCGCAGGCGCCGGACGAGGGCGATCCGGACGATGCCGCCATCGCCCCCGACGCGAGCCAGGCGCCGGAGGACATGATCCAGGCCGGGCCGGCCGAGGCCTATGGCAAGGAACAGCCCGGCGCCGATGATGCCGGTCAGGGCGCCGACGCCGATCAGGATGTCGACGTGGACCAGGATGCGGACTCCGATCAGGATATGGACGTCGATCAGAATGCGGTCGTCGATCAGGATGCCGATGTCGACGCGGACGTCGATCAGGATGTCGACGATCAGGGTGAGCCGGGCGATGCGCCTGGCGCCGGCGGCGGCAACGAGGGCGACAGCTGGCAGGGCGAGGACGGGCAGACCCTGTGCCGCCGCTCGGACGGCACGACCGGCCTGATCGTCGGCGGCGGCGCGGGCGCGCTGGTCGGCCGCGAGATCGGCCGCGACGGCCGGCATTATCGCCATCGCGGACATGGCGGCGGCACCACCGGTGCGATCCTTGGCGGCCTCATCGGCGCCGTCGTCGGCAGCGCCATCGAGCGCAGCGCAGACCAGCAGAGCTGCCGCTAGAACGCGCCACGGGCACGCTTCACGGGCTTGATGCGTTGCGCCCTCGGTTTATGGGGGACAGCGCATCCGTGAGCAGGAGTCGGTCGTTGAAGAAGTTCGTGCTTGCCGGCGTCGCGGTCGCCGCCATTTGCGGTGCCGCTTATGCCCAGCGTCCCGCGCCCAATGCCGCCGCGACCATCCAGGCACGGCAGGCCAATTACAAGCAGATGGCGGCCGCGATGAAAGGGCTCTACGACCAGACCCGCTCCGGCAGCCCCGATCTCGCGCAGATTCGCGCGGGCGCCGCCCTGGTCGCCGACCGTTCGATTCGGGTGCTGACCTGGTTCCCGCCCGGGACGGGCCCGGAGGCGGGAGTCAGGACGAGGGCGAGACCCGAAATCTGGTCGAACCCGGCCGGGTTCCGGCTGGCGGGCGCCAATCTGGTGGTCGCCGCGCGCGCGCTGAACAGCGCCGTCGCGACCGGCGACATCGCCCGGATCCGCGCCGCCGGACAGAACGTGGCCCATGCCTGCGCCGGCTGCCACGATAGTTTCCGGGCGCCCGAACACTGATGAAGGTGCGGATCTGGGACCTGCCCGTCCGCCTCTTCCACTGGGCGATCGTGCTGCTCGTCCCCGCGCTCTGGGCGACGCACCACTGGGAGATGATGGACACCCATATCTTGCTGGGTGAGATCATGCTCGGCCTGGTGGTCTGGCGCCTGCTCTGGGGTGCGCTGGGCAGCTCGACGGCGCGTTTCGCCTCGTTCGTGAAAGGGCCGGGAGCCGTCCTTCGCTACGTCACGGGGCGCGGCGCGAAGGGCTTCGGGCACAACCCGGTGGGCGGCTGGAGCGTGGTGGCGATGCTGCTGCTGCTCGTCGTGCAGGTCGGCCTCGGCCTGTTCGCGATCGACGAGGATGCGCTTTACTGCGGACCGCTCTCGCATCTGGTGAGCTACGACACCGCCCGGATTCTCGCGCACCGGCACGAGACCGTCTTCTGGATCCTCATCGGATTGATCGCGCTGCATGTGCTGGCGATATTCTATTATCTGATCGTGCAGCGGGACGATCTGGTCACGCCGATGATCACCGGAAAGAAGGCGGCAGCGGCGGGAGCGACGGCGCTGGTCCCGGCGCCCGTCTGGAGATTCCTGCTGTCGGCGGCCCTCGCCGCGGGCCTGACCATCCTGTTGGCCCGCTTTTTGTAAGCTCCCGTTCATTTTCGGCGTGGTCTACTGTCCTAGGGACCTAAGACACGGGGCGGGACGTGGACAGTCGCTTTTCGATCATGGACCAGCATGTCGACCTGGCGAGTCAGGCCCGGGCTGCGAGCGCCGGAAAGCTGGTTCTCGCCCGCCTGCCGCCGGGTCATGGCGAAGTGCCGGCCGCCTCGCCATCGCTGAAGCTGATCCTTGACGGCGAGGCCCGCTACGAGTTTGACGGGCGGAGCCTGGTCGTCCGCGCCGGGCAATATCTCTATCTGGATGCGGGCACCTCCTGCCGGGTCGACAACCGGGCCAGGACGATCGGGCTCTGCATCGGCGTGCCGCAGCTGCCGCTGCTGCCCCGCGGAGACACACTGGATCCGCACGATCCGGTGCTCGGCCGCTCGCTGGTCCTTTCGACGCGGGCGAGCGCGATGGGCCGCACGCTCGAATATTATGCGCGCCGGATCGCCAGCAATCCCGCTCTGGGCGATGCGCTCGCCGGCGAGCTGGTCGCCACCGTCGAATATGCGATCGCCGAGCCGCTGGCGGAGAGCCGGGCGGCGATCGACGGGCTGAAGGCGGTCAAGTCCTCGACGCGGCGCGAGCTCTACCGCCGGCTGGAGCGGGCGCGCGGCTTCCTCCACGACCATGACGACCGCAACGTCACTCTGGGCGAGATGGCCTCGATCGCCGGCCTCTCGCAATTCCACCTCGCGCGCTATTTCAAGGCGGCATTCGGGCAGGCGCCCATCTCCTATCATCGCGACCTCAGGCTCGCGCGGGCGGCGGAGATGCTGCGCGGGGGCCAGTCGGTGGCGGCCGCGGCGGAGGCGACCGGCTATTCCGACCAGGTCGCGCTGAGCCACGCCTTCCGCCGCCGCTACGGCGCCCCGCCGCAGAGCTGGACCCAGCAAAGGCTGGCTTCGTAAGGCGGGGGACAGTTACTCGTAACTATCCCCGTTCGAATGACGAAGCAGCAAGGAATGGGGACAGTTGCCGAGCAACTGTCCCCGGCGGGTCACACCTCCGGCAGCGTCTGATCCGCCTCGCCCCAGCCCTGCAGCTTCCGCGAACCGGCGCGTTCCAGCAGCGCGTCCGCATCCTTCACGCTGAAGACGTGGCCCGAGGCCATGTCGTCCAGCTCCTCCCAATTGACCGGCGCGGCGACCGGCGCGCCGTCGCGGGCCCGGACGGAATAGGGCATGATCGCGGTCGCGCCGCGCTGGTTGCGCAGATAGTCGATGAAGATCAGACCCTTGCGTTTCGCTTTTGAAAGCGTGGCGATAAAGCGGTCGGGCTCGGCCTCGGCCAGGGCCAAGGCGAAACGTCGGGCGAAATCCTTGACCTCGGGCCACTTCGCCCCGGGGGTGAGCGGGGCGATGACGTGGATGCCCTTGCCGCCGGTCAGCATCGGGAAGGTCTGCAGGCCCATATCGGCGAGGTGTCGGCGGATGTCCTTCGCCGCCTTTTTCACCAGAGCGAAGTCGAGGCCTTCGTCGGGGTCGAGATCGAAGACGATCCGGTCCGGCTTTTCGACCGCGGCGATGGTCGAGCCCCAGCCGTGGAACTCGATCGTCCCCATCTGCACGCAGGCGAGCAGGCCGGCGACGTCGGCGACGTACAGATAATCCGCCTTGCCGCCGTCCTTCTCCCTGATCGGAATGTGATGGACGTGATCGCCGAAGCTGCCGCTGTCATGCTTCTGGAAGAAGCATTTCTCGACGCTCCCCTGCGGACAGCGCACCAGGCTGACCGGCCGGTCGGCGGTCCAGGCCAGCATCGGTGCGGCCAGCGCCCGATACCAGGCGGCGAGGTCGCCCTTGGTGACCTCGACGTCGGGAAAGATGACCCGGTCCGGATTGCTGATCCTGACCTCGTCGGCCGGATCCGGGGGCAGGGCCTGGGGCATTTCCGCGACAACCTCCCTGGTCGCCTTGTCGCCGCGCAGGCCGACAAAGCTGGCGTGGCGCACGACATTTTCGGCCGTGAACTCGGCGAAGGCAATCTCCGCGATCAGCTTCGGCTTCAGCCAATGCGCGCCGCGCGCCTCGGCCGGAGGCACCGGGGCGGGCGCTTTCATTGTTGGGATCTTTTTAAAGCGTTCGCGCAGATCCTGCTGGACCGATTGAGAAAAGCCGGTGCCGACCTTGCCGGCGTAGCGCAGCGTCCCGTGCTCGTTGAGGCCGAGCAGCAGCGAGCGGAAGCCACGGCCTTTCCTGTCGCTCTCACGCCAGCCGATGATCACGAATTCCTGCCGGCGGGTGCATTTGATCTTCAGCCAGTTTTTCGTGCGGGCGTGGCGGTAGGGGGCGTCGGCCCGCTTGGCGATGATCCCTTCCTGGCCCGCCGCGCACATCGCCTCGAACAATTGCTCGCCCTTGCCGAGCAGATGGTCGGCAAAGAGGATGAAAGGCGGCCGTCCCCTGCCGAGCAAGGCGGCGAGTCGCTGCTTGCGCTCGACATTGGGCAGCGCCTCCAGCTTCTTCCCGTCAATCTCGAGCGCATCGAAAAGAAAGAGGGTGAGGCCGCGTCCGCCTTCGGAGATCGCCTCCTGCAGGGCGGAGAAGCTCGTATTGCCCGTGTCGTCCAGCGCGACGATCTCGCCGTCGAGCAGCGCGCTGCGGCAGTCGATTCCGCCGGCGGCTTCGGCGATCTCGGGGAATTTGTCCGTCCAGTCGAGGCCGGTGCGGGTGTAGATCCGGGCCTCGCCGTTCGCGAGCGCGAGCAGGCAGCGATAGCCGTCATATTTCATCTCGTGCAGCCAGCCCGCGCCCGCGGGCACGCTGTCGACGAGCGTGGCCTTTTGCGGCGCGCGGAATTTGGGGAAGACGGCGCGGCCCCGGGCCTTGCGCGGCGCGGCCTTTTCCCTCGCCTTCTTCGCCGCCGCGATCTCGTCCAGCGTGCGGCCGGTCTTCACCGAGCGGAGATGCGTGTCGATCAAGCCCGTGGGGCTGCCGGCAAATTCGTCGTCGACCTTCTTCAGGATCCAGTTCTCGTTCTTCTCCTTGCCGCGCGGCTTCATCCGGAACATCACCCATTCGCCCCGCATGCGCTCGCCCTGCAGGGTGAAATGGAGATGGCCTTCCTGCAGCGTCTTCACCGGGTCCTTGCCCGGCAGCGGCGCCCAGGTGCCGCGATCCCAGAGCATCACCGTGCCGCCGCCATATTCGCCTTTGGGGATCGTGCCCTCGAAGGTGGCGTAGGACATGGGGTGATCCTCCGTCCGCACCGCCAGCCGGTTGTCGGCCGGATCGAGGCTGGGGCCGCGGGTCACGGCCCAGCTCTTCAGCGTCCCCTCCAGCTCGAGCCGGAAATCGTAATGGAGGCGGGTCGCGTCGTGCTTCTGGACCATGAAGATCCGGTCCTTCGCCCGCTTCGCCGCGAGCTTGCCCGCCGGCTCCGCCGTCCTCGCGAAATCGCGCTTGCGATTGTAGGTGGCGAGGGGGTCGGCGGCTTTGGCGCGGGCCATGTCAGGCCCGCTTGCGCGCCGGGGCCGCCTTCTTCGCCGGCGCCTTCTTCGCGGCGGTCGCGGGCTTCGCCTTCGGCTTCTCGATCGACCGCTTCAGCGCCGCCATCAGGTCGATGACGTTGGAGCCGCGCTTTGCCGGCGCCGGCTCCTCCTCGGCCTCGATCTTCGCGCCCTTCAGCTTGCGCTTCTTCTCGATCAGCTCGCGGAGCGCGTCGACATAGCGGTCGTGGAACTTGCCGGGATCGAATTTCGAGGCCTTCCTGCCGATCAAAGCCTCGGCCAGCTCGAGCATCTCCGCGTCCGGCTTCGCGTCGGAAATGTCGCGGAAATAGCCCTGCGCCTTCACCACTTCGTCGGCATAGCGGAGCGTCTCCAGCAAGATGCCGCGGCCGCAGGGCTTGAGGCTCACCACATATTCACGGCCGCGCAGGGTCAGCTGGCCGAGCCCGACCTTCTTCGTGTCCCGCAATGCCTCGCGCAGCACGACGAACGCCTCCTCGGCGAGATCGTCGGCCGGGACCACATAATAAGGGCGCTCGTAATAAAGCGGGTCGATCTCGTGGGCGTCGACGAACTGGGTGAGCTCCAGCGTCTTCTTCGACTCCAGCTTCACCGCCTCCAGCTCGTCATCGTCGAGCAGGACATAATGGCCCTTGCTGTACTGATAGCCCTTGACGATGTCGTCCGCGTCGACCGCGCCGAGACCAGGCACCACCTTCTCATATTTGATGCGCTTGCCGGACGGCTCGTGGATCTGGTTGAACGCCACCGTCGCGCCCGAGCGGGTGGCCGAGTAGATTTCGACCGGGATCGAGACGAGGGCCAGCCTGATCTGCCCCTTCCAGTAAGGCCGCGCGGCCATGGGCGTTCCTCCGAAAGGATCGTGTCGCGGGCGATTCAAATCATGGGGGCGGGGAGGGTTCCCGACTCTGATGCCGGTCAGGTCCGACAATCGAGCAGTAGAAGCCCTCGTATCACCCGGACGTCGGCTTGGTGGGCAGCCTGTTTGTCCTTCGAATAGAGGATCGTGAAGTAACAGAGCACCTTGACCAGCACGAGCGGATCGCTGTCGAGCGGAAGGAAGCGCACATCGACACGCTCTGCCTTGGCGCGGCGCTGCAGATCGGCAAGGCCCTCTGCCTGAATCGCGCGGCCCGACCGCGCCTGGCGATAGAGCATCAGGCAATCCACATCTCCAGGCGCAGGTTTCGTGAGCTCGGTGAAGCTGCCTCCGATCAGTATGGCCTCTATGATAACATTGTACTGCTCGCTTTCGGCACGGATCTGCTCCAGCCTCGCGACGAGCTCGCCTCGGCCCGGCCATTCGGGCGCCCTGGCGCGAAAGTCCGCGTAGCTCTGCAGATAGGGAGTTGCATTGATGGGAGAACTGTCGGCGACCCGCGTCAGGAAGGCGGGAAAACCCTTCGCAGCAGCCTCGTCGAAGCAGGCGTAAGCCGCTGCCGCGAAGGCGTCGGGCGCGCCGCGCACGTCAGCCACGGGCGGAGCCCTGGATTGCGGCGCAAGCCACCTCGCGATGACACTGAATCCCATTCAGGATGAAGCGCAGGAACGGTTCCCACTCCCCGCGAACCTCGGCCATCCGCAGCGCGATTTCGTAGCCGCCATGCGATCGTCGGGCGATTTCGTGGAGTGGGAGATAAACCTGTCGCGGCATTCCGTCGCGATGGAGGAGATGATTGAAGAGGACGCGCGCCGTCCGGCCGTTGCCGTCGGTGAAAGGGTGGCAGTTCAGAAAGAGGGCGTAGGCGACGCCCGCGGTGAAAAGGGGCGGGGCACCGGTCTGGCCCACGAGCAGCAAGCGCAGGCGCTCCAGCTGTCCCGGCACCGCCGAGACATGCGGGAAGAAAATCCGGTTGCCCTCCCGGTCGTCGCCAAGCCGCACGGTGCCGTCGCGCCAGCCGCCCCGGCCACCGGTGAGGGCCAGATTGAGCGCGCCGAGCCGATCGCGAAAGACGCGGGGAGAGAGCAGGCACAATGTGTCTGCTCCCGACTCGAAGTTCCCCAGCACGCCCGCTTCGAGCTGCGAACGTCCGGCGGGGGCGCCGAGAGGGTGAAGGGCACGATAATGCGGGGAAAGCTCATGCCGGAGCGCGCTGAAAGACTCATCCGGCGCCGCGTTGATTGCTTCGGGCGCCAATGGTGTCAGGCTCGGCAGGGCGGACGAGGCTTCGGCCAACGCGGCACCGAGTCCATGCGCGAGGCTGCTGATGACCGGGGCGGTCATAGTCGCGCGAACGTGGCGTAGGCTTCGGGCCATAATCCCTAACGGAACCAAAAAGAGTCGGCTTCTCCTTCTTGCCGGTCCGTGTAGAACAGGAGTCGCCCGTTCCGGATTGAGGCCTCAGAGGACCAAAAGCGAACGCGTCCTGATTCCTGCATCTCGCCCTCGTTGATCCGAAGCGTAATCTGACCGGGATTACCGCACAAAACGGCAATTCTGTAGACGGCGCGCTGGTGGGAGAGATCGCCAACCAATCGGCGAGTGTCGTCTCCGCTCACATGGCGCCCGTTCACGCGAAGCCGTGCGGTGCGCGACAGTGGTCTGCCACCTCCATAATCCTCGATCGTAAGCGTTTCGCGCCCGCACACTGCTCGAATCGATTGCGACCACGGTGTCGCGGCGCGAGGGTGGCGGCTGATTACGACCGGGCCCGGTTGAAACAATGCGGCAAGAAAATACAGCACAGGCTAAACCCTAGCCCTGCAAGGAGCAGCTGGGAGTAGTTTGAGACTTGTCTGTCTTGTCATAAACGTGAGTCTTATGGTCCTGGTTGCTATAGATATATAGCAGGAGGTTGCCATCGACGGTAATGCCCCTGTCCAGGGGCTCGCCATGATTGATGGTTCCGTTGACCATTTGATCATATCTGTACCAGTCATCCCCGTCCTGGTGCGCGGCGCCCGAGGGATAGGTGTCGTTGACGTACGGATCGTCGGGGTGGTTATGGACAATGCCGACGATAACCGCGCCACTCGGCACCTGCGACAATCCGCCCAGCCAGTTCGCGGCCCGATCGGAGCCGCTGGTGAAGGGAGTCGTATAGCCGACGGTGCCGTTCAGCGACCAGATGATCGAGCTGTACTCGATATTCTCGTCATCGCGGGCAGCAATGGCATTGGAGGCCGCCAGGGCGGCATTGTTCATCGCTTGAAGTGACACGCCCTCGGGGGAGGCCTCGACGCAGGGAGTCGGTTGAGCCTCCGGAGTTTCTTCGCCACCGCCACCACCAGAGCCGTCGGGATATTGATCGCCCGGATCATTGGGTGGTCCGCCCGGCCACTCCCAAGGGTCCCAGTAATTCCAGGGATCGCCGTCGACAGTTGCATTGCTGCCGGCGACAAGCAGCTTTTCGTGGTGACTGAGATCGCGGAGGGGCGTCATCGGCCCGGCGTCGTCGGGCTCGGAGTGCCGCGTTCTCGTCGCACCGGAACTGAACCAGAGGTCCGGGTCCAGCACGTCGTAGCGCTCGAAAACGCCGAGGCGATGCGACGCGCCGCCGGCCTCTGGCTGCGCGGTGGCTCGCAGCACGTCGTCGAGCGCGCCGGCGCTTTCCATGCCCGAAGCAAGTTCGCCGCCGGACAGGCCCGGGCCCCCGTCCGCCTCCGAGGGTAGGACAAGCGGTGACGCGTGCGTGTTTTCGATCAGCAAGGCAGCGTTGAATCCATCGAGCGCCATCGGACCGCTCCCTTGAGCCGACTACGCGCAACTCGGGCGGAATCAGCTAAAATGGATGATTCTCTGTATCCATTCTTCGTCTGACGAAAAGGGGAGTCAATGACTTGGAGGATGGAATGCAACCCAAGTAATCTTGGCGGAAGGAAAGCTACCGATCACACCGGTATTTCGGTGGTGTACTTCACCTGCCGGAGCGCGAAGTTGCTCGCCGCATTGGCAACGCTCGGGTGCGCCAGCACGCCCTGGCGAATGAAGCGGTCATAATCGGCGACGTCCTTCACCGCTATGCGCAGCAGATAGTCCCACTCGCCGGACATGGCGTAGCATTCGACGATCTCCTCACGGGCGCCGATGAATTGCTCGAATTCGGCGCGGGCGTCGACGGTCTGGCGGTGCATGCGGACCTGGCACATGACGTTGACGCTGCGGCCGAGCATGGCCGGGTCGGCGAGGCGGACATTGGCGCCGAGCACGCCGGCCCGCTCCAGCGCGCGCACCCGGCGCCACACCGAGGCGGGGGAGGCGCCGACGCTCTCCGCCAGCGTGGCGTGACTCTGGCTCGCATCGCGCTGCAGGGCGCGGACGATTCGCCGGTCCACTGCATCAAGATGAAACTCTTCACTCATGTTTCGGCCATATCATGAAACAAGCGTTTCATGAAAGGTGCTTTCGGTGTGCACTCTGACAAGTCTTTGCGCGCCAGTTCGAGTAGGACTATCGCAGCCGCGCACAGGGAGGTGCCGCATATGAGCGATCAGGCCGACGTGATGGTGCGTGAGGAGCAGCCGATCCTGCTCGACCGCCTGGAGGACCAGCCGCAGGACCCGTTGATCGCGTTGATCGCCCTCGCCAATAACGACCCGCGGCCGGGCAAGATCGACGTCGGCGTCGGCGTGTTCCGCGACAGCGCGGGCAACACCCCGATCCTGCAATGCGTGAAGCGGGCCGAGCGCCAGCTCGTCGAGATCCAGCCGACCAAATCCTATATCGGTTCGCAGGGCGACGCCGAATTCGTGCAGCTCATCTATCCGATCGTGTTCGGCGCCGGCGCCGCGGCCGGCGGCCGGATCGTCGGCCTGCAGACACCGGGCGGCTGCGGCGCGCTGCGGCTGGGGGCGGAGCTGGTGGCGCGCGCCAATCCCGGCGCGCGCATCCTGACCGGCGAGCCGACCTGGCCCAACCATCCGCCCCTGATCGCCTCGTCGGGCGTCGAGATGGTCGCCTATCCCTATTATGACAAAGCCAGCACCACGCTGCACTTCGACCGGATGATGGACGCGTTCGGCAAGGCCGCGGTCGGCGATCTCGTGCTGCTGCACGGCTGCTGCCACAACCCGACCGGCGCCGACCTCAGCCTCGACCAGTGGCGCGAGGTCGCCGACATCATCGCGGCGCGCGGCCTCATCCCCTTCGTCGATCTGGCCTATCAGGGCTTCGGCGACGGGCTGGAGGCCGATGCCGCCGGCGCGCGGATGGTGGTGGAGGCGGCCGAGCAGGCTTTGGTCGCGCAAAGCTGCGACAAGAATTTCAGCTGCTACCGCGACCGGCTCGGCACCCTGTTCGTCAAGGGCTCGACCTCGCGGGCGGCGGAGATTGCCTTCGCCAATCTGCTCGGCCTCGCCCGGACCATGTGGTCGATGCCGCCCGACCATCCCGCTGCGGTGGCGCGGATCGTGCTGAGCGATCCGGAGCTGCGCGCGCTCTGGGAGAGCGAGGTCGACGCGATGGGCGGGCGGATCCGTATGGTGCGCGGCCGGCTGGCCGCGGCCGATCCGCGCCTCTCCTTTATCGGCGAGCAGAAGGGCATGTTCTCGATGCTGCCGCTGAGCCCGCAGCAGGTGCTGGAGCTGCGCGAGGAGCAGGGCATCTACATGGCGGGCTCCGGCCGGTTCAACGTGGTCGGCCTTGCCGATACCGAGATCGACCGCTTCGCCGCGCTGGTGGTGGAGAAACTGAATGGCTGAGGCCGCCGCCCGCACGGCGAAGAAGGAGAAAAGTCGGGCCGATGCGCCCGACCCCGACTTTGACTGGCGGGAGGTCGCTTATCTGGTCCATGTCAGCCGCGCGCTCGACCGGCTCGAGGAGACCCGCCTCGTCGCCGAACGCAAGGTGCTCTATCAGTTCAGCGCGCGTGGCCATGACATGGCGCAGGTCATGCTCGGCACGAAGCTCGACCATCCGCGCGACGGCGCCTGCGGCTATTACCGCTCGCGGCCTTTCCTGCTCTCGCTGGGCGTGGAGCTGGAGGATGCGCTGGGTTCCGGCATGGGCAGAGCCGGCGGCTATTCGGACGGGCGCGATATCGGCGTCGTCTTCAACTATCCGAATCCGGCCGGCTGCCCCGCCTTGCCGATGTGCGGCGGGGTCGGCGCGCAATATACGCCGACCGCCGGCTGGGCGCAGGCGATCACTTACTATCAGGACGTGCTCGACGACGACGGCTATGCGGGCGCGATCGCGGTGGTGCTGGGCGGCGATGCGAGCTGCGCGACCAACGGCTTCTGGTCGGCACTGACCATCGCGACGACGCAGAAGCTGCCGATGCTCTTCTATGTCGAGGACAATCAATACGGCATCTCAGTCCCCTCGACCTACCAGACGCCGGGCGGCGACATCGCCGCGAACCTCGCCAGCTTCGCCAATCTCCACGTCCTTTCCGGCGACGGCACCGAGCCGGCCGAGGCGGCGCGGCTGATCTCGGAAGCCACCGAATATGTGCGCGGCGGGTCCGGCGCGGCCTTGCTCAGGCTCACCGTGCCGCGCCTGCAGGGGCACAGCTTCCAGGACACGCAGACCTATAAGAGCGAGGATTTCGTCAAGTCCGAATGGGCGCGCGATCCCTTGCCCAGGCTTCGCGCCTATCTGGTCGGCGCGCTGCTCGACGAGGCTGAGTGGGATGCGATCGCCGCCGAGGCCGAGGAGGCGGTGGCGGCGGCCTGCGCCGCCGCGGAGGAAAGACCGGTCTCCTCGCCGGAGCGGGTCACGGCCAACGTTTTCTACGAAGGCGAGATGCAGCAGCTCGGCGGCCAGTGGACGCGGGGCTATCGCGCGCCGGCCTCGACCGAGACGCCGCGCCCGCAAGGGCAGCGGATCAACATGTCGACGGCGATCCGCCGCACGCTCGATCAGGAGCTGGAGCTCAATCCCCGCATGCTGCTGTTCGGCGAGGATATCGGGCCGAAGGGCGGCGTCCACGGCGTGACGCTCGGTCTGCAGGAGAAATATGGCGTCGAGCGGGTGTTCGATACCAGCCTCTCCGAGGAAGGGATTGTCGGCCGCGCGGTCGGCCTGGCGCTGGCCGGGCTGATGCCGGTGCCGGAGATCCAGTTCCGCAAATATGCCGAGCCGGCGCTCGAGCAGATCAACGATTGCGGAACGATGCGCTGGCGGACCGCCAACCGCTTCGCGGCGCCGATGGTGCTGCGCATGCCGGTCGGCTTCTTCAAATGCGGCGATCCGTGGCACAGCCAGACCAACGAAGTGCAGTTCGTGCATAATCCGGGCTGGCAGGTGGCGGTGCCGAGCAATGCCGAGGACGCGGTCGGGCTGCTGCGCTCGGCGCTCCGCGGCAACGATCCGGTGGTCTTCTTCGAGCATCGCGCGATGCTCGACGATGCCTGGGCGCGGCGGCCCTGGCCCGGCGACGATTATGTGCTGCCTTTCGGCCACGCCAGGAAGGTGCGCGAGGGCGACCGGATCACGATCGTCACCTGGGGCGCGATGGTGCCGCGCTGCGAGGCCGCGGCGGAAGGCGTCTCCGCCGATGTGATCGACCTCAGGACGTTGCAGCCCTGGGACCGGGAGACGGTGCTGGCCTCGGTGGCGCGGACGCGGCGCTGCCTGATCGTGCACGAGGATCTGAGGACCGGCGGCTTCGGCGCAGAGATCGCCGCGGTCGTGGCGGACGAGGCCTTCCTCGACCTTGACGCGCCGGTCGCGCGGCTGACCATGCCGGACATTCCGAGCCCGCATAATCCGGTGCTGCTCGACTGGGCGGTGCCGTCGGTCGAGCGGATCGCGGCGAAGATTCAAGAGCTGCTGGAGTTTTAGGACGATGATCGACGTCCTCGTCCCCGTCGAGCAGGAAGGCACCAAGGCGGTGGTGCGCACCTGGCTCAAGCAGATCGGCGACCGGGTCGAGGAGAACGATCCTCTGGTCGAGCTCGAGACCGACAAGGTGGCGATGGAGGTGCCGGCGCCAGCGGCCGGCGTGCTGCGGGAAATCCTGTTGAACGCGGATGCGGACGCCCTGCCTGGTGCGGTGCTCGGGCGGATCGCAGAAGCGGGTGAAGAGGAAACTACGGAAACACCGTTCGGGCTGAGCTTGTCGAAGCCCTCTCCTCCCTCTTCCATTCCAAAGAAGGAAAGGCCTTCGACAGGCTCAGGCCGAACGGATGAGAGGAGGGAGAATCGCCTGTCTCCCTCCGTGAAGCGGGCGGTGCTGCAGCACGATCTCGATCCCGAGCATATCGAGGGGACGGGGCGGAACGGGCGGATCACGCGGGCCGACGTAGACCGCGCCGCCGAAAAGGCCACGAAGGCCTCGAAGCCGGTCGAGGGGATCATTCCCGCCGCCGCTGGCGACATCCGCTCCCATTTCGTGCCGCACGACCGGATGCGGCTCGCCATCGCCGCGAACATGCACCGCTCGGTGATCGATGCGCCGCACGTCACCGCGGTGTTCGAGGCCGATTTCTCCGCGATTATCGCGCATCGCGAGGCGCACCGGGCCGCCTATGCGAAGAAGGGCGTGAAGCTGACCTATACGGCCTATCTGGTCGCCGCCGCCGCCGAGGCGATGAAGGTCGCGCCTGCGATCAACAGCCGCTGGCACGACGACAAGCTGGAGCTGTACGACGACATCAATATCGGCGTCGGCACCGCGCTCGGCACCAAAGGCCTGATCGTCCCGGTGGTGCGCAAGGTGCAGCAATTGTCGCTGAAAGGGATCGCCGCGCAGCTCGACGAGCTGATCGAGAAGGCGCGCAGCGAGAAGCTGACCAGCGCCGAGATCAGGGGCGGGACCTTCACCATCTCCAATCACGGCGTCTCCGGCTCGCTCTTTGCGGCGCCGATCATCATCAACCAGCCGCAATCGGCGATCCTCGGCGTCGGCAAGCTGGAGAAGCGCGTGGTCGTGCGCGAGGCGGGCGGCGTCGACACGATCCAGATCCGCCCGATGGCCTATGTCAGCCTGACGATCGACCACCGGGTGGTCGACGGCCACCAGACCAATGCCTGGCTGTCGCGCTTCGTCGAGCTGCTGGAGAGTTGGCCCGGGGATTGAGCCGCCCCGGACGATCTCCGCAGTCTGAGGCTTTTCAATATGGTCGTAACGGGTTAGCATCGATTCCGACCAGACTGAGGTCCTGTGCGTACTGTTCCGGTCGGGCCTAGCCGGCGAAAGAGGGGAATACGCATGAAATTGACGGTCGCCGTCGCGCTGGTCGCGGCTTCCATTCCTGTCCAGACGATGGCCGCAGCCGCACCCGGAGGTGATGGCGCGTCCAGCGACCGGCGCGTCTGCACACAGGTTGCACAGGCGCGTGCCGGCTCGCGCATGACCGCACGCCGGATCTGCCGCACGGCCACGCAATGGCGCGAGGCGCTCGGGCCCGACTGGCGCCAGCATCTGGCCGGCGCACGCGGACTGCAGGACGACTATGAATCCATGTCGGTGCGGATGACGCCCGATGATGGTCCGCCCCACGGCCAACAGCCGTTACAGGGCGGCTTCAACCCCGGGGGCGCCGCCGGACCGCGCTGAGCGCGGCAGGCAGGCAAGGCATTGTGGAGGAGTGTTGAAATGAAGAAGATTGTTCTTGTCTCCCTGATTGCAATGTCGGCCATCCCCGGCGCGGCGGGGGCTACGGACACGCCCCGCGAACGTCAGTTTTGCACCCGGATCGAAACGCGCTCGGGCTCGCACATGGCTTATCGTCGCGTCTGCCGCACTGCCGAACAGTGGCGCCAGGCCCTCGGAGCCGACTGGCGTCAGCATATTTCCGGCGCCCGCGACGTCCAAAACACCATGGACGGGGTGGCGATGCGCTCGGCGCGCCAGTCCAACCCGGCCATTGCGCCATCGTCGGATTGAGCCAAGGGGCCGTCGCCCGCGCCGGCCCGGTACATGCGCTCTGCGCGGCGGTCGCCCCAAAGCGCCCTGCCGGCGCAGAATAAGGAGGTCATTTGAGACTGGTTGTTGCCCTCGCGCTGGTAGCCGCGTCACTGCCCAGCCTCGCCGCCGCGGCGGGCCGCCCCGAGAGCGCCTCCAATGAACGGCGTCACTGCACGAACATTGCGGTGCGTGCGGGCTCGCGCCTGTCCGGTCGGCGAATCTGCCTCACGCAAGCTCAATGGCGGGAGGCGCTCGGCCCGGACTGGCGCCAGCACCTCGCCGGCAATCGCGGCCTGCAGGAGGATTATGATTCGATGATGGCCCGGGTCACGCCCGACAATGGGGTCCATGGCTTGGCGCCGCGCGCAGGCGGCTTCGGCCCCGGACGCGGGGCCGGACCCCGATGATTGTTCCGGCCGCCCGGATCTCCCGGCCGGCCATGCGACGGGAGGAGCCGATGAAGAAGCTTGTTGCGATTGTCGCCTTTGCTGCCACCGCGATCCCGTTCGCCTGGACAGTCACGCCTGCCGGCGCGAGCCGGCCGGAGCCTCCGCGGGAGCGCCGCCACTGCACGCAAATCAACTCGCGCGCCGGCTCGCACATGCCCGGCCGCCGGATCTGCCTGACTCCGACGCAATGGCAGGAGGCGCTCGGCCCGCAATGGCGCCGGCGCCTCGCCAGCAGTGCCGACATCCAGAGCGAAATAGAGGCCATGCAGGCCAGGATGACGCCGGACGGCGAGACGCACGGCGTCAGGCCATGGCGCTCTTATGGTGCGCCCACGGCGGACTGAAGCGCGCGGGCGACCGCTGATCGTTCCGGCCGTGCGGGCCGCTAGCCCCGCGCAGGAACCCGTCCGCCAGGGCCGTCAATCCGCCTCGGCCGCGCGCTGGAAGCCGTCGAGCAGTGCGCGCCAGCCGCCGTCCATGCCGGTGTCATAGTCCCCGCGGACCGCTTCGGCATTCTCGCCATAGCGGTCGAGATCACGATGCTCGAAGGTGACGATCGTATGGTCGCCATCTTCGGCGAAGGTCACTTCGACGTTGGTCTCAAAGTCGGGATCATAGGCCCATTGCCCGTTCAGCGACCAGATCAGGTGGAGGCGCGACGGCGCGTCATAGGCGACGACCTTGCCCCAGGGCTGCTCGCTGCCGTCATTGCCGATCTCGTACCAGCGGCCGCCCGCATGCGGCTCGATGACCACGTCCTTCTGGCCGGAAGCGGCCAGGCTGTGCGATTTCATCCACCAGCCGCCCATCGCGACGAAGGTGTCGAACGCCTTCTGCCGGCTCGCCTTCACGCGCAGGGTTCGCTGGATCGGCGCGGGTTTGATGCGCTGGGCTTCAACGTTCATGTTTGTCCTCCCTCTCGGCCGCCTCGGCATAGGCCGCGAGCGCCCGGTCCCAAAAGCGGTCGAGCCAGGCGCGGATCGCGCTCAGCCCGGCCGGATCGATCGAATAGATGCGCCGCGTTCCCCGCGCCTCGTCACGCACGAGCCGGGCCTCCTTCAGCACTTTCAGATGCTGCGACACCGCCGGCCGCGTCACCGGCAGGCCTGCCGCCAGCTCACCCACCGCCATCGGCTGCTCCGAGAGCCGCTCGACGATGGTCTGGCGCATCGGCTCGGCGAGCGCGGCAAAGGCCAGAGCGTTAGTCACCACTAACGGTTAGTCTAGACTTACGGGTTTGTCAAGGGTCAGGCGAACAAAGCCTTCAAATCCTTCTTCAGGATCTTGCCGTTGGCGTTGCGGGGGAGGGGCTGGTCGAGGAAGAGGACCCGCACCGGCGTCTTGAAGATGGCGAGGCGGTCGCGGACCCAGGTCTTCAGTTCCTCCGCCGTGGCGCTGGCGCCGGGCGCGAGGTGGACGACCGCCGCCGGCTCCTCGCCGAGCGTATGATGCGGAATGCCGATCAGGGCGGCGTCGATCACCGCGGGATGCTCGTAGAGAACGTTCTCGACTTCGACCGAATAGATATTCTCGCCGCCGCGGATGATCACGTCCTTGGCGCGGTCGACGATGGTAAGGAAGCCTTCCTCGTCGACCCTCGCCAGATCGCCGGTGCGGACCCAGCCGTCTATGAACGTCTCCGCGGTCGCTTCCGGCTTGTTCCAGTAGCCGATCACGATCTGCGGGCCACGCGCCCAGAGCTCGCCCACCTCGCCGACCGCAAGTTCGGTGACGCCGTCCGGCGCGACGATCTTCAGGTCGGAGACCGGCACCGGCGGGCCGGCGCTGTCCGGCCGGTGCAGATAATCCTCGCCGACATGGGCGGTGACCGTCGCCATCGTCTCGGTCATGCCCCAGCCATTGCCGGGGAGGGCGCCGAACACCTCCCAGATCCGCTTCGCCAGTTCGGGCGCGGAGGGGGCGCCACCATAAGTGATCAATTCCAGGCTCGAGAGGTCATATCTGGCGCGGTCGGGATGTTCGAGGATCTGCCAGGCGATGGTCGGCACGCCGCCGGTCACCTGCACGCGCTCGCGCTGAATGATCTCCATCGCCTCGATCGTGTCCCATTTGCGCATGAAGATCGTGGTGTTGCCGGCGACCATCGAGCCCATCAGGCTCGCCGAGCAGGCGGTGACGTGGAACAGCGGGATGACCAGCAGGCCGACCCGGGGCGTGGGCTCTGGCGGCGTCTCGCCCCGGCGCAGCGCCGCCCGCGCCGTCGTGTAGCCGGTCGAGAGGATGTTGGTCATCAGATTGCGGTGCGAGCCGAGCGCGCCCTTGGGCTTGCCGGTGGTGCCGCTCGTATAGAAGATCCCGGCCTCGTCATCCGGCATGACGCCGGCCTCGGGCAGGTCGATGGCGGGAAGGTCCTTCCAGCCGTTCGGCGGGCCGATCAGATCCTCGAGCCGGTCTCCCGTCTTCGCCCTGCTGACGACGACATGTTTGAGGTCCGGCAGGTTCACCAGATGCGGCGCGATCCGCTCGTAGCGGCCGCGGTCGCAGAGCAAGGCCTTCGCGCCGGAATCGGCCAGGCCATATTCGAGCTCCGGGCCGGTCCACCAGGCGTTGAGCGGCACCGCGACGGCCCCCAAAGCGGTGATCCCGAAGAAGATGGCCGGCCATTCGGGGAGGTTGACCATGGCGAGCGCGACCCTGTCGCCCTTGCCGATGCCACGCCGCTGCAACTCGATGGCGATTGCGGCGCTGGCGCGGAAGCTCGCCTCGAAGCTGACGCGCTCCTCCTCGAAAATCGTGATCAGCCGATCGCCATGCATTCGGGAGAAACGGGCGAGCACCGGCAGCGAGGGCGGCGCATTCTTCCAGACCCGGGTCGGCAGGCCGCGGATCGTCACCGTCTCCATCTCGAAGCGTGCGCCGGGCGCGGTGAGCGCCGCGTTGACCTCGGCGATGGTCATGTGCGGCCAGGCCGGATCCAGCTCGAAACCCTCGATCATGTGCACAAGCTATGGCGCAAGCGGCGCAAATTGCCAGTCTTGGTCGAAAGGATTAGGTCCGGGGCGATGAATGCGGTCCGCAAATCCCCGCTCGGCCTCGGCGAGGCGGCGCCCTGGTTCACCTGCGCGACTTTGGGCGGCAGCGACGCTTACGTGTTCGACAGCGCTGCCGGCCGGCCGATCCTGATGCTGTTTTTCGGCACCGCGGCCAATGAGATGGTGCAAGCCGCGCTGGCCAGCCTGCAGAAGCGGCGGAGCCTGTTCGACGACGAGCATGCGGCCTTTTTCGGCGTGACCGTTGATTCGGCCGACGCGACCGAGGAACGCATCCAGCGCCAGCTGCCGGGCATCCGCTTCTTCCTCGACTACGACCGGACGATCAGCCGGATGTACGGCGCGGCGGAGGCGGCGCCGTCCGAGGCCTATCGCGGCCATTGGCTGGTGCTGGACCGGGCGCTCAGGGTCCGCGGCCGCTTTCCGCTGCCGGACGGCGAAGCCGCGCTCGATGCGCTGACCCGGCTGATCGAGGCGCCGCCTTTGCCGGACTGGGCGCCGGTCGTCGCGGTTCCGGACGTGCTGGAGCCGGCTCTGTGCCGCCGGCTGATCGATCTCTACGAGGCCGATGGCGGTCAGGATTCGGGCTTCATGCGCGACGTCGGCGGAATAACGAAGCTGCTGGTCGATCCACGCCACAAGATCAGGCGGGATTATCTGATCGAGGATCCCGAGCTGGCCCGGGACCTGAATCTCCGCATCATGCACCGGCTGCTGCCGATGGTGAAGCGCGCCTTTCAATATCAGGCGACGCGGGTCGAGCGGCTGCTGGTCGGCTGCTACGAGGCGGAGACGGGCGGCCATTTCCGCGCGCATCGCGACGACACCTCCAAGGGCACCGCCCACCGCCGCTTCGCGGTGACGATCAACCTCAATGCCGGCGACTATGAGGGCGGCGATCTGATGTTTCCCGAATATGGCCCGCGCACCTACCGCGCCCCGACCGGCGGCGCGATCGTCTTCTCCTGTTCGCTGCTGCACCAGGCGATGCCGGTGACAAAGGGGCGGCGGTTCGCCTTCCTGCCCTTCCTGTACGACGATGCCGGCGCGCGGCAGCGGGAGGAGAACACGAAGTTTCTCGAAGGCGACCTCGCCAATTATCGGGCGAGCCAGGACGTGGTGGTGCGCTAGTTGGCGCGGACCAGCTCGATCTCGTAGAGGTGCGGCCACAATTTGCCCGTGACGAAAAGGCGGTTGTGCTGCGCGTCCCAGGCGATGCCGTTCAGCACGGCATCTGACGTGGTCGTGTTTTCGCGGGCGATGCCGCTCAAATCGATGATGCCGGTGACCCGGCCGCTCACCGGATCGATCCGGGCGATGCGGGGCGTCTGCCAGATGTTCGCGAAAATCTCGCCATTCACCCATTCGAGCTCGTTGAGCTCGGTCAGCTCCACGCCCTGGAGGGTGACGGTGATCCGGCGCCGCTCGTTCAGCGTGACGGGGTCGAGAAAGCGGATCGCCGAGGTGCCGTCGGACATGATGATGTCGGTGCCGTTCTGGGTGAGGCCCCAGCCTTCGCCGGCATAATGCCATTCGCCGGTGCGCCGCAAAGTCGCCAGATCCCAGCGAAAGCCGTTGCCGCCCTGCCAGGTGATCGAGACGATCTCGTTGCCGAAATTGACGATGCCCTCGCCGAACAGTCCTGGCGGGATCGGCACGGACTGCAACACCCGGCCATCCTCGAAATGGACGCGGCGGATGGTCGACTGGCCGACCTGGCCGGTGCTCTCGTAGAGTACGCCGTTCAGATAGAAGAGACCCTGCGTGAAGGCGCGCGGGTCGTGCGGGTAGGTGTTGACGATCCGGTAGTTGTAGATGGCCGGGGCCGGCTCCGCGGCCTGTGCGGCATTGTTCGCCGCAGCGGCGGCGGGCGCGGGCTGCTGCGCACAGGCCGGCGTGGTCAGGGCAAGCGTGACGGCGAGGAGGAGCGGGCGGACGAGGGCCAAGTTCATTCTCCGCAATGCAGGGGGATGGTTTCGGTTTGCGTTTGCCTGCCGTAGGTGACGGTGACCTGAATGTCGCCCTCGCAGGTGACGTCGTTCAGCCAGAGCGGCAGCCAGGCGCGGCCCGCATCCGAGGTCAGGATGCCGCGAAAGCTGCGCTGGCCGAGAATCCGGCCGTGCGCGCCCCGCGCGACGATGCGCAGGGCCGGTCGATCGAAGAACTGTTCACCCGTTGTGCGGACCTCGGCGGTGATCAGCAGGTCGTCGGCGTGAATGGTCGTGTTCCATCCCCCGAAGCCGCTGGGCGGAGAGACGTCCTCCGAAAGCTGGCCGGTGGCGTGCATGAGAAGATACATTCGGATCTCGCCCAGCTCCGCCGGCGCGGTCGGCGTGCTCTGGGCCGCGAGCGCTGCGGCCGCGATCATGTCGATCATTGCTCCCTCCCACCCCTAGGGCACGTTCATGGTCATCAGCTCGTAGGTCGCGACGGTCTCGTCCTTCTGGTTATAGACGGTGACCGCCCAGCGCACCTCGCCTTTTTCGGCGTCGCGCACGGATTTGGACTTCACGCTCAGCTCCACGCGCATCGTGTCGCCGGGATAGAGCGGGGTCAGGAAGCGCAGGGTCTCGAGGCCGGTATTGGCGAGCACGGGGCCGGGATCGGGATCGACGAACAGGCCGGCGGCGAAGCTCAGGATCAGATAGCCGTGCGCGACGCGCCCGCCGAAGATGGGCGAGGCGCTGGCCGCCTCCTCGTCCATATGGGCGTAGAAGGTGTCGCCGGTGAAATGCGCGAAATGCTCGATGTCGGCGAGGGTGACGAGACGTGGCGGCGTCTTCAGCGTGTAGCCGATCTCCAGCTCTGCCATGCGCTTGCGGAAGGGGTGGGTTTCAGCCGGGAGCTGGTCGGCGCCGGGGAGATATTGCCCGATGATCTTCGAGAGCACCCCGGGCGAGCCTTGAAGCGCCGTGCGCTGCATATAGTGCTTCACGCCGCGCATGCCGCCCATCTCCTCGCCGCCGCCGGCGCGGCCGGGGCCGCCATGGACGAGGACGGGGAGAGGTGAGCCGTGGCCGGTGGATTCCTTCGCGCTGGTCCGGTCGAGGATCACCATCCGACCATGCCAGGCGCCGGCGCCGAGCACGAAATCGCGCGCGGCTTCGCTGTCATGGGTGAAGAGCGAGAGCGCGAGGCTGCCCATGCCGCGATTGGCGAGGGCAATGGCGTCGTCCGGGTCGCGATAGGGCATGAGCGTGGAGACGGGGCCGAAGGCCTCGACATCGTGCACCACGTCGCTGCCCCAGGGATCGTCCGAGCGCAGAAGGATCGGGGCGATGAAGGCGCCGTCGCCGGGCACCGGTGGGGCTTCGGGATCGCCGGCGACGATGCGGGCCGATTTTGAGAGCTCGGCCACGGCCGCGCGCACGCTGTTGAGCTGGGCCCGGCTGGCGAGGGCGCCCATTTGGGTGGTCTCCTCGCGCGGATCGCCGATGCGGACTTTGGCGAGCCGTTCCGAGAGCCCGTCCTGCACTGCGTCGAGATAGTCGGCGGGCGCCATGGCGCGGCGGATGGCGGTGCATTTCTGGCCCGCCTTGGAGGTCATCTCGCGTGCGACCTCCTTGACGAACAGGTCGAATTCAGGCGTGCCGGGCGCGCCGTCCGGGCCGAGGATGGAGGCGTTGAGGCTGTCGCGTTCGGCGACGAAGCGCACGGACTCGCGGCCGATCACCGGATGCGACTGCAGCTTCATCGCCGTCGCCGCGGAGCCGGTGAAGCTCACCACATCCTGGCAGGTGAGCGGCTCCAGCAGGTCGCCCGGCAGGCCGACGAGCAGCTGGATCGCGCCGGGCGGCAGGACCTCCGCCTCGATCATGATCCGGAAGCAGGCCTCGGTCAGCCAGGCGGTCTGGCTGGCGGGCTTCACGATCGCAGGCACGCCGGCGATGATCGTCGGGGCGAGCTTTTCGAGCATTCCCCAGATCGGGAAATTAAAGGCGTTGATGTGGACGGCGACGCCCTGCAGCGGGGTGAAGACGTGCTGGCCGACGAAGGTCCCGCCGCGCGACAGCGGCTCCATGGCGCCGTCGATCAGCACGCGGCCGTTGGGCAATTCGCGGCGGCCCTTGGAGGAGAAGGAGAAGAGCGTGCCGGCGCCGCCCTCGATGTCGATCCAGCTGTCGGCGCGGGTGGCGCCGCTGTCATAGCTGAGCTCGTACAATTCCTCCTTGCGCGCCATGATCGCATTGCCGAGCGCCTTCAGCATATGCGCGCGCTCGTGAAAGGTGAGCTTGCGGAGCGCTGGGCCGCCGACGGTGCGGGCGTGATCAAGCATGGCCGGATAATCCACGCCCCTGGCGCCGGTCTCGGCGACCACGTCGCCGGTGACGGCGCTGCGGACTTCGTCGAGCGCGCCTTCGCCCGGGACCCACTGACCGCCGGCGTAATTGAGCAGTTTGAGAGTCTTCATGGCGCTTCCTTAGACGAAAAAAGGCAGCGCGACACCGGCCCGATTGGGGACTCGACAGGCCGACGCAGGCGCGTGCATGTCGTCCGGGCAGGAAATCCGGCGGAGGCATGTCCGATGATTGAGCCCGTCAGGCCGATCGCGCTCGAGGAGATCGAAGCGGCGCGGGGGCGGATCGCCGGCACCGTGCTGCGCACGCCGCTGGTCCGGCTCGACACCGGCAAAGGCGGGCCGGACATCCGGCTCAAGCTCGAAAATCTGCAGCCGACCAACGCCTACAAGATCCGCGGCGCGAGCAATGCGGTGGCGCGACTGAGCAGCGAGGAGCGCGCGCGCGGCGTGTGGACGGTGAGTGCCGGCAATGCCGGCCAGGCGGTGGCCTATGCGGCGCGCGCCGCCGGCATTCCCGCGACGGTCGTCGCGATCGAGACGGCGCCGCAGACCAAACTGGACCGGATGGCGGCGCTCGGCGCGCGGATCGTGCCGGTGCCTTATGAAATCGCCTGGCAGGCGGTCACCGAGCATGGCTTCGAGGGCATGGACGGGACCTTCATCCATCCGTTCGACAGCCACGACTTCATCGCCGGCCATGGCACGATGGGCCTCGAGATATTGGAGGATGCACCGGACGTGCGCGCCGTCATCGCCGCGATCGGCGGCGGCGGGCTGATCACCGGCGTGGCGAGCGCGATCAAGGCGAAGCGGCCGGACGTGCGGGTCTATGGCGCGGAGCCGGAGACGGCGGCGCCTTATGCGCTGTCGCGGCGCGAAGGGCGCCCCGTGAAATTCCCGGACTGGCAGGCGAGCTTCGTCGACGGTGCGGGCGGGCAGAGCCTGATCCCGCGCATGTGGGAGCGGATGCTGCCGATCGTCGATGGTGCGATCATTGTGTCGCTGGAGCAGACCCGGCAGGCGATGAAATTGCTGGCGGAGAAGGCGCGGGTGATCGCGGAGGGCGCCGGCGCGCTGTCGCCGGCCGCGGCGCTCACCGGCGAGGCGGGCGAAGGGCCGATCGTCTGCGTGATCTCGGGCGGCAATATCGACCTGGCGAAATTCTGCGCGCTGGTCGCGGACTGATCATTTCCCCGTGAAGGTCGGCTTCCGTTTCTCCATGAACGCGGCCACGCCCTCGCGATAATCGTCACTGAACCCCAATTCGCGCATGGCGTCGCGCTGGCGGTCCAGCTCGGCGTCGAGGCTCTGACCCCAGCTTTCGCGCAGCATCGCCTTGATCCTCGCGAGGCCGCGGGTCGGGCCGGTGGCGAAGCGCGCGGCGAGGGCATCGACCTCCGCGTCGAGCTGCTCATCGTCGACCGCCTTCCAGATCAGGCCCCAGTCGGCGGCACGTTCGGCCTCCAGCGGCTCGCCGGTGAGCGCGAGGCCGAGCGCGCGGGCCTGCCCGACCAGCCGGGGCAGTACCCAGGTGCCGCCGCTGTCCGGGATCAGGCCGATCGCGGCGAAGCTCTGGATGAATTTCGCGCTCTTGGCGGCAATGACGATGTCGCAGGCCAGGGCGATATTGGCGCCGGCGCCGGCGGCGACGCCGTTAACCCGCGCGATCACCGGCATGGGCAGGTTCACGAGCGTGCGAATCAAAGGATTGTAGCGCAGCTCCACCGACTCGCCGAGATCGACCGCCTCACCGGGCGCCACCGCACGGTCGCTGAGGTCCTGCCCGGCGCAGAAGCCGCGCCCGGCACCGGTCAGGATCAGGGTCCGCGCGTCGCCGAGCTTCGAGAGCGCGTCGGCAACCTCCTCGTGCATCTGCACGGTGAAGCTGTTCAGCCGGTCGGGGCGGTTGAGGGTGAGGCGGGCGATCCCGCCTTCAACCTTGAACGCGATGGTTTCGTAAGCCATGGCGCTGGTCATGAACGCAGATGCGCTGGCGGACAAGGTGGCGCGCTCGATGCTCGCGGCGGAGGGCACCGGCCCGGCCTGGGGGATCGAGATCGAGGAGGCGCGCGAGGGCTATGCGCGAATCCGGATGACGCTCACCGCCGCCATGCTGAACGGTCACGGCATCGCCCATGGCGGGATGATCTTCTCGCTGGCCGACACCGCCTTCGCCTATGCCTGCAACAGCCGCAACGTCACGACGGTGGCCGCGCAGGCCTCGGTCGTGTTCCTCGACGCGGCGCGGGAGGGGGAGGTGCTGGTCGCGGAAGCGCGAGAGGTGGCGCTTGCCGGGCGCACGGGCGTTACCCATGTCAGCGTGCGCAGCGCGGACGGGCGCGCGATCGCGGAATTTCAGGGCTACAGCCGCACGCTCGGCGGACCCGTGGTGGAGATTGAAGAATGACCGAAGCCTTTATCTGCGATGCGGTGCGGACGCCGATCGGCCGTTACGGCGGCAGCCTGTCTTCGGTTCGCGCCGACGATCTCGGCGCGCATCCGATCCGGGCGCTGATCGCGCGCAATCCGGGCGTCGACTGGGGCGAGGTCGAGGACGTGATCTACGGCTGTGCCAACCAGGCGGGCGAGGACAATCGCAACGTCGCGCGGATGGCGGGGCTGCTCGCCGGCCTGCCGGAGACGGCGGGCGGGGTGACCCTGAACCGGCTCTGCGGCTCGGGACTTGATGCGGTGGCGATGGCGGCACGGACCTTGCGGAGCGGCGAGGGGAGCCTGTTCGTGGCGGGCGGCGTCGAGAGTATGAGCCGCGCGCCCTTCGTCGTCGCCAAGGCGACCAGCGCCTTCGACCGCAAGGCCGAGATGTACGACACGACGATCGGCTGGCGCTTCGTCAACAAGCTGATGAAGGCTCAGTTCGGTGTGGACAGCATGCCGGAGACCGCGGAGAACGTGGCCGGCGATTATGGCGTCAGCCGCGAGGACCAGGACCGGTTCGCGGTGGAGAGCCAGCGCCGCGCCGCCGCCGCGCAGGCCAACGGGCGGCTGGCCGCGGAGATCGCACCGGTCTCCATCCCGCAGCGCAAGGGCGATCCGGTCGTGGTCAACCGCGACGAGCATCCGCGCGAGACCTCGGTGGAAGCGCTGGCGAAGCTGAAGCCGATCGTGCGCGAAGGCGGCACCGTCACCGCCGGCAATGCCTCGGGCGTCAATGACGGCGCCGCCGCGCTCATCATCGCGAGCGAGGAAGCGGCGAAGCGCAACGGCCTGACGCCGCGCGCGCGCATCCTCGGCGCCGCCGTGGCGGGCGTGGCGCCGCGGATCATGGGCATCGGCCCTGCGCCTGCTTCGCAGAAACTGCTGCAGCGGCTTGGCCTGGCGGTCGAGCAGATGGACGTGATCGAGCTGAACGAGGCGTTCGCAGCCCAGGGCCTTGCGGTGCTGCGCCAGCTTGGCGTTGCCGACGATGCGCCGCACGTGAACCCCAACGGTGGCGCGATCGCGCTCGGCCACCCGCTCGGCATGTCCGGCGCGCGGCTGGCGCTGACCGCGACCGAGGAACTGCATCAGAAAGGCGGCCGCTACGCGCTCTGTACGATGTGCATCGGCGTCGGGCAGGGCATCGCCATGGCGATCGAGCGAGTCTGATGGGAGGCGTGCGGTGAGAGGTTATGTGATCGCCAATATCGATGTGAGGGACGCGCCTGGCTACGAGGCCTATCGTTCACGCACCGCTGATATCATCGCTCAATATGGCGGCCGCTTCCTGGTGCGGGGTGGCAAAGTCGAGGTGCGCGAGGGCGAGCCGGGCATTTCGCGGCTCGTCGTCCTCGAGTTTCCGGACATGGAAGCGGCGCGGACCTTCTACGACAGTCCGGAATATCAGGCGATCCTGCCGCACCGCACCGACAATTCGACAGCCACTTTGTTTCTGGCCGAGGGCGTCTAGCCGTCCGCCTTCGCAAATGCCTTTTGCGCGTCCCGGCCGATCCACCTGGCAGTTTTGTCCGGCGATGACGCCAGCCCGTCCGCCAGGTCCCTCGCGGCGGCGCGCAGGGTCTGGCTCTGCTTACCGCCGATCGCGCGCAGCGCCCAGCTGACGCCCTTCTTCACGAAGTTGCGTTCGTCCATGGCGGCCGCCTCGATCAGGGAGAGGCGTTCGAGGAGGGGCCCATCCACGCGCTTCCTGTCGTGCAGCGCGAGGCTGGCGAGGAGGGCGAAGGCCATGCGCTTCACCCATTCGTCCGGATCGTCGGCCCAGCGGTCCACCATCGCGAAGGCTTGCGGGCTCTGGTCGAAGAGCTTGAAGGCCAAAGTGTCCGGTGTCGCCCAATTGTCCATGTCGCGGGTCCACGCGTCCATCTGTTCGGGCGTCAGCGCCGCCGGGTCGCCGACATAGGCGACGAGCAACCGCGCCTCGTAGACGCGCGTGCCCCAGAGCGCCTCCGCCAGGGCGTGGTTCCGGCCCAGCTGCTTCGCGACCTTCTGGATGTTGGCCATCGAGACGCCGATGACCCGCTCCTTTGTCACGATCCCGTAGCGCGCCATGCCGTCGCGCACCTTCGCCTCACCCAGCGCCTCCAGCGCGGCCATAGCCTCGCGAAGCCGCGTCACGTCGCGAAGCTGTAATGGGCCAACGGGCAGCGCATCATCCGCACCGGCCGGCCGTCGATCACCTGGGTCATGCGGTCCCGGCTCTCCCGGGTCAGGCGCATCCGCTCGGTGCGCGGATCGGGCAGGCCGACAAATTCCTCCGCCTCTGAATCGCCCACCGCTTCATGGGTGATGGTGACGATCAGCACGCCATTCTCGATGCGCCAGAGGCCCTCCGCGCCGGACGCGCCGTAGCGGCCGCTGGGATCGTACCAGACGCCGGTGTCGGTCTCGCAATTGGTCTCTACCTCGGCCTAGCCGCCGGCCAGCCAGCGGCTCAGCGCGTCGTCCGGATCGCCGGCCGAGGCCGGTGTCGGGGTCGTCTGGTTGGCGGGGGGCGCCGGTCCGACCAGCGCGTCCACGATCTTGTTGACGGATCCCGGCTTTGTCGCGGGCGGCGCCGACTGGCGCCCCAGCGCGAAGGCCAGCACGACGATGAGGATGATGGCCGCGCCGGTCACCCCGCCGATCAGCAGACGGTTGCGGTTCGGTCCGTTCATGCCGCGACCCGTTTGAACATCGGCGCTCTCTCCCCGTTTCTGCTATAGCGCGACGCGTCGCAACGGGGAAAGACGGGTGCGAATTCGTTGACCGATCGGTCGATTAATGCTAGGATCGCCGGCGACAGGAGCTGAGATGTACACGACCGAGATGCAGAAGACGGCCCAGGTCGTCGGAACGGAAGACCCGGAGAAGCTCGCCGCGTTCGAGGCGCGGGTCGCGGCGGACGAGTTCATCGAGCCGAAGGACTGGATGCCCGAGGCCTATCGCCGCACCCTCGTCCGCCAGATCAGCCAGCATGCGCATAGCGAGATCGTGGGCATGTTGCCCGAGGGCAACTGGATTACGCGGGCGCCGTCGCTGCGGCGCAAAGCGATCCTGCTCGCCAAGGTGCAGGACGAGGCGGGGCACGGCCTCTATCTCTATTCGGCCGCCGAGACACTCGGCACGAGCCGCGAGGAGATGATCGAGGCGCTGCACAGCGGCAAGGCGAAATACTCGACCATCTTCAACTATCCGACGCTGACCTGGGCGGACATCGGCGCGATCGGCTGGCTGGTGGACGGCGCCGCGATCATGAACCAGGTGCCGCTGCAGCGCACCTCCTATGGACCTTATGCGCGGGCGATGGTCCGGGTGTGCAAGGAGGAGAGCTTCCACCAGCGCCAGGGCTATGAGATCATGATGGCGATGTGCGCAGGCAGCGCCGACCAGAAAAGGATGGCGCAGGATGCGCTGAACCGCTGGTGGTGGCCGTCGCTGATGATGTTCGGCCCCTCGGATGACAACAGCCCGAACACCGCCCAGTCGATGCGCTGGCGGATCAAGCGCGACACCAATGACGAGCTCCGCCAGAAGTTCGTCGATATCACCAAGCCGCAGGCGGATGCGCTCGGCCTCACCGTGCCGGACTCGGACCTTTCGTGGAACGAGGCCAAAAGCGGTTATGATTTCGGCGAGGTGGATTGGGAGGAATTCTACGCGGTGGTGAAGGGCGAAGGCCCGGTCGCCAGGGAACGGATCAAGGCCCGTCGTGACGCCTGGGAAACCAATGCCTGGGTCCGCGAGGCAGCGGCGGCGCACGCGGAGAAAAAGGCGCGAAAGGAAGCGGCATGAGCAAGGACTGGCCGCTCTGGGAGGTGTTCGTCCGCGCCAAGGGCGGGATGTCGCACCGGCATGTGGGCAGCGTCCACGCGCCCGACGCCGAGATCGCGCTGCGCCATGCGCGCGACACCTATACGCGGCGGATGGAGGGGGTGAGCCTGTGGGTGGTGCCCTCGGCCTCGATCATTGCCTCCGATCCCGGCGAGGATGAGGCGATGTTCGAGCCCGCGCAGGACAAGATCTACCGCCACCCGACGTTCTACGACATTCCGGACGACGTGAAGCATATCTGATGGCGACGGTCGCGACCGACAATGTCCTGTTCGACACCCTGCTGCGGCTCGGCGACGACAGCCTGATCCTCGGGCAGCGGCTCGGCGAATGGTGCGGGCATGCGCCGAGCGTTGAGGTCGACCTCAGCCTCGCCAATATGGGGCTCGATCTGATCGGGCAGGCGACGCTTTTTTTGAACGCCGCCGGCGTGGCGGAAGGGCAGGGGCGGGGCGGCGACGCGCTCGCCTTCCACCGCGACGTGCTCGATTTCCGCAATTGCTGGCTGGTCGAGCAGCCGAACGGCGATTTCGCGCAGACCATGGCGCGGCAATTCCTCTTCTCGACCTGGCAGGAGATGCTGTTCGCCCATCTGGAGGGCTCGGCCAATGCGGAGGTCGCCGCCATCGCCGCCAAGGCGGTGAAGGAGGTGCGCTATCATGCCGAGCTCAGCGCCGAATGGGTGATCCGGCTCGGCGACGGGACCGAGGAGAGCCGCCGCCGGATGGAAGAGGGGTTGGACTGGAACTGGCGCTTCGTCCCCGAATTGTTCGAGATGGACGACCTGGCGAGCGAAGCCGCCGCGCTGGGGATCGGTGCCGACGCGACCCGGTTCCGCGAGGATTATGACCGGCGCATCCACAACGTGCTGGCCGAGGCCACGCTGGAGGCGCCGAAGGACCAGCGCCCGATCCTCGGCGGCCGCCGCGGTCACCATAGCGAGCATCTGGGGCATGTCCTCGCGGTCATGCAGTTCCTGCCGCGCACCTATCCGGACGCGACATGGTAGCCGTCGTCGACACAGAGGCGCTCTGGCAGGTGTTGGAGAATGTGCCGGACCCGGAGATTCCGGCGCTGTCGGTCGTCGATCTGGGCATCGTCCGCGACGTGCGGACGGATCGGGTCACGATCACGCCAACCTATACGGGCTGCCCCGCGACGCAGGTGATCGAGCGGGACATCCGCGCCGCGCTGGCCGAGGCCGGTTTCCGCGACGTCGCGATCGAGACCGTGCTCTCGCCGCCCTGGACGACCGACTGGATCAGCGGGAGCGGCAAGGCAAAGCTGGAAGCCTATGGCATCGCGCCGCCGAGCACCGCGCGAACCGCAACTTGCCCGCAATGCGGCTCGACGAACACGGAAGAGCTCAGCCGTTTCGGCTCGACGCCGTGCAAGGCGCAGTGGCGCTGCCGCGCCTGCCTGGAGCCGTTCGACCGGTTCAAGTGCCACTGATGAGTGTCTCGTTCCACAGACTGACCGTGGCCGAGGTTGTCGCCGAGACGGGCGAGGCCCGTTCGATCCGCTTCGCCGTGCCGGAGGAGCTGCGGGAGACCTTCAAATTCAAGCCCGGCCAGCATCTGACGCTGAAGGCCGAGATCGAGGGCGAGGAGCTGCGGCGCAATTATTCGCTCTGCGTCGCGCCGCAAGACAACCAGGTGATGGTCACCGTGAAGCGGATCGCCGGCGGCCTCTTCTCGAACTGGGCGAACGACAGTCTGAAGCCCGGCGACATGATCGAGGTGATGGCGCCGCATGGCAGCTTCACCTGGGAGTATTGCGCAGGTTCTCGCAGTCATTACGTCGGTTTTGCCGGCGGCTCGGGGATCACCCCGGTCATGTCGCTGCTGAAGACGGCCCTGCTGACCGAACCGGAGAGCCGCTTCACGCTTTTTTACGGCAATCGCGACAGCAACTCGATCATCTTCCTGGAGGCGCTGGCCGGGCTCAAGAACCGGTTCATGGACCGCCTCGAGGTCCATCATTTCCTCGCCGAGGAAGCGGAGGAGTTCGAGCTGTTCAACGGCATGCTCGACCGCGCCAAGTGCGACGAGATCCTGGAGACCCTGGTCGACTTGGCGGAGGTCGCCGCTTTCTTCATCTGCGGGCCGGGCCCGATGATGGACGCGGCCGAGGAAGCCTTGCTCGCCCGCGGCGTCGCGAAGGAGCTGATCCATCTGGAGCGGTTCACCGCCGACCGGCCGGCAGAGGCGCTGCAGGCACAGCTCGCCGAGCTGTCGCGGGACGCCGCCGGCCTTGCCATGCTGGTGACTCTGGACGGGCGGAAACGGCGCGTGGCCTTCGATGCGACAGCGGGCAACATCCTCGATTCCGCCCGCGCTGCCGGACTGCCGGCGCCCTTCGCCTGCAAGGCGGGCGTCTGCGCGACCTGCCGGGCGAAGGTCGTGTCGGGCGAGGTGGAGATGGCGGCGCGCTACGGCCTCACCGACGAGGAGGTTGCGGCGGGCTATGTGCTGACCTGCCAGTCCGTGCCCAAAGGCGACGGCGTCGAGCTCGACTACGACGCCTGAGGCGTCACCCCGCGCTGCATGATCTCGACCACGCGCAGGGCCAGCGCCTCCGGCATGAACGGCCCCATCGGATCGAACCACGTGTGGGTCCAGTTGATCATCCCGAAGAACAGCATCGTGTTGACCCGCGCCCCGCCCCCGGGCGCGATGTCTGCGATGACCGCTTCGGCCGCCGCGATGATCCGCCGCTGCTTGGCGACGACGTCCGCCCGGCGTTCCGGCGGCAGATTGTCCAGCTCGTTCAGCAGCACCTTGTGGTGGTTCTGCGCGCTCGCATAGAGGCGCATGAAGGCGATGGTCAGCGCCCGCAACTTGTCGAGCGCGCTGCCGCTCGCGCAGGCGGTTTCGGCGGCGGCGGTGAGCGCGTCGAGATGCTCGGCCATGACCGCGTAGAGAATATCGTCCTTGGACGGAAAATAATGATAGATGAGGGACTTGGACGTGCGGCAGGCCTTGCCGAGCTCGGCCACCGACGCGCCCGGGAAACCCTTTTCCGCATAAAGCTGCGCGGCCGCGCCGAGGATCGCCTCGCGGCGCTTGTCATAATCGGGCGATTGCGGGCGTCCCATGCCGCCATCATAGGCCGCCGGGCGGCCTTTCGCTAGCTCAGTAGGTCTTGCCGTCCGTCTCGTTGCCGCGCGGTGGCGCGTCATCGCCGTCGCTTTGCGCCTCGTCATAGGCGATGACCGCGCGGGTGACGTTCTGCATCAGCTGCATGCGGGTGAGGTTCGGCACCGAGGTCCGCCCGATCATCACCGCGATCGCATAATGGCGGCCCCGGGGCGAGGTAATGATGCCGATATCGTTATAGCCGGCCTGGACGCCGTTCAGGATCTGGCCGGAACCCGTCTTGTGGCCGATCGACCAGCCCGGCGCGAGGCCGCCGCGCAGCCGCTGCGGCCCGGTGCGGACCTGCGACAGGATCGAGAGCAGGCGCGCGGTGGAGGCGCGGGAAAGCAGTTCGCCGCGCTGCAGGCGGGCAAGGCCGTTGGTGATCCCGTCCGGCGTCGCGCCGTCCATCGGATTATCGATATAGCGCTCGAACGCGTCCCGGCGGCGGGACGCGGGGATCTGGCTGCGCGCCGCCTCGAAGCCGCGCCCGACCGAAAAGGCATTGTTCCACTGCATGCCCGCAATCCCCGCCTGCAGCAGCCGCTCGCCGGGGCCGAAGCGGATGCCCTCCAGCCGGTTGCGCTCCAGCATTGCGCGGACGGCGGCGGGGCCGCCGGCATGACGCAGGACGATGTCGTTGCAAGTATTGTCGCTCTGGGTGAGGGCGCGGAACATCAGGGTGCCGAGCGTGGTCGTATAGCCGTTCGGGCCGATCTGCGCCGCGATCGGCTGGTTGAACAGGGTCAGGTCGGCGCGGGTGATGGTGACGCGCTGGTCCAGATCGAGCGCGCCGGCATCGGCGCGCTGCAACGCGGTGATCGCCACCCAGAATTTGCTGACGCTCTGCTGCGGGAAGAAGCGGCCGCCATTCCAGCTGCCGAGCAGATCGGCGCGATCGTCGATGTCGCGGACGGCGATGCCGACTTCGCCCGGAAAGGCGCGGCCAAGCTCGCGGATGCGGGCCTCGAGCGTGCGCCCGGCGACGCTTTCGACGGCGGGACGCTCGGCGGAATAGCGCGAAGGCGGTTGGCTGGCGGAAGCGGCGACCCCGGCCGCCAAAGCCAGGCTGGCCGCGCCGACCAACGCCATATGCAGCCCTGACATCCTGCCCCGCATCATCCCTCCCAAGGACCCTTTCACCCCAAGTCCTTGAATCATAACCGCCGGTGAGTCGCTGTCAGCTTAACAGACTCGACGGAACGACGGGCCGTGCCGCCCGCACGGCAGACCGAATCTCAGAAGGTGAAGCGGGCGCTGATCCTGAGGTCGCGGCCGGCGAGCGGGGCATAATCCTTGAGGAAGCTTGCATGGCGCCGGGCGACGACGTCGAAGATGTTGTTCGCCGACAGCACGATCGCGCTGGTATTATTGCTCCCGAACGGGTGGAAGGAGAGCGAGGCGTTGACCATCGTATAGCCATTGGTCGGCGTCTCGAAGGCAGCGATCCGCTCCTGGTCGTTGACCCATTCGACCTCGACCCGGCCGTTGATCCGCTCGGACTGCGCCTCGAGGCCGCCCAGCACACGGAAGGGCGGGATGCGCGGCGCGGGTCCGGTCGAGTCGATAGTCGCGCGTACGTAGTCCGCGAGCGCATCGGCATTGAGTGTCACGCCGCCGATCCGCGCGAGGCGGACCGAGCCTTCGACCTCGAAGCCAAGATATTTCGCGTCGGCCTGCAGATATTGGAAGACCGGAAGATCGTCCTGGATGGCGCCCGTCGCCTGCTCGTAAATATAGTTGTTGAACCAGATATGATAGGCGGACGCGCCGAAGCTGTAGCCGTCGCCTGAGCCTCGCAAGGTCAGCTCGACGCCGTTGCTGGTCTCCTTGCTGAGATCGGGGTCGCCGATCTCGAAGGCCTGCGTGCCGGGATGGGGGCCGTTGACGAACAATTCCTCGGCGCCCGGCGCGCGCTCGGTGTGCGAGAGGTTGACGCCGAAGCGCAGGCTCCGCGGGCCATAGGCGGCGCCGATCGAGCCGGAAAAGGCGTCGAAGCTGCGGCTGAGATCGGGATTGCCGATGATCGGATCGGCATCGGCATCGACCGACTGATGCTCGTAGCGGAGACCGGCTTCGCCGCGCAGCAGGCCGGTCTCGTAGGTCTGTACCGTGAACAGGCCGACCTGGTTGGTCCGGTTGAACGGCAGCGATTTCTCGTCGCCGACGGTTTCGAGCGAGCGATGATAATATTGTGCGCCGAAGCCGCCGCCCCAGCCGTTGCGGGTCGACTGCACCGCCTCGATCCGGCCTTCATAGCCGGTGTTGAAGAAGGTGGTGCCGACCGCGCCGGTGTCCTCGATCTCGCTGTGCTGATAATCGGAATAACCACCCCTGATCCGCACGGAATCGACGAAGCCGTCTCCCGTGTCGATCTCGGCGCGGCCGTCGACTCTGGTCTGCTTGAGGTCGATCCGCACCTCTTCCGCCTCGACCGCCGGATCGAGCGAGAAGCGGATCGGGATGCCGTAGAAGGTGTCGAAGCGGTTGATCGAGAAACCGACATTGCTGTCACCGCTGATCCACGCCGCGCCGCCCGCAATATCCCAGGTCCGTCCCTGGCTGTTGGGCAGGCGGCCGCGCAGGCCGGCGAGCGCCTGGATATCGGGATCGGGACTGGCCAGTGCCTGGGCGCGCAAGGCCGGCGCCAGTAGAAAGCCACCGGTCCTGAGATCGCCCGTCTTGTTGTAGTTGGCGTCGAGATGAACGACAAACTGGCCGCCAAGCGGAACATCGAGCAGGGCATTGCCCGAGCGTTCGTCCGCTGCCGAGCCATAGGTAGCAAGGCCTGCGAAATGGACGGGCTCGTCCGGAACGCGGCGGGGGATGCGGGCGTCGATCACGTTGACGACGCCGCCAATCGCCGCGGAGCCGAACAGCAGCGCGCTGGGACCGCGCAGCACCTCGATCCGGTCGGCGGTCAGCTGATTGATCGCGACGGCGTGGTCAACGCTGGTGTTGGAGACGTCGAGGCTGCCGATACCGTCGGTCAGCACGCGGATACGCTCGCCCTGGAAGCCGCGCAGGATCGGGCGCGAGGCATTAGGGCCATAGGAAGTGGCCGAGACGCCGGGCAGATGCTGCAACGTGTCGCCGATCGACGGGCGCAGGTCGCGGGTCAGCTCCTCGCCGGTCACCACGGAGGTGCCGGACAGCACGTCGGCGCGATTCTGCCGGAAGCCGGTGACGACGATGTCGTTGCTCTCCTGTCTATGATAATCGGCCGGCGGGGGCGGCGCCGGCGGCGAGGGGACAGCATTCGCAGCCGGCGCCTGGCTGTTGTCGGAAGCGGCAGGCGACGGCGTCATGTCCGGCGTCTGGGCGAAGGCAGTGCTCGGGAGCAGAGCGATGGCGGCTCCGGCAAAAAGGGCTGAACGAAGCATGATATGGGTTTCCGTCATTCGTCTGCCCTCCGGGCAGCGGTAGCGCTTCAAAGAGCGCGCATTTCAGATCCGGGAGGGCCGGATGAGCGAAAAGGCCGCACAGGCGGGCAGAAAAGGCGGATGCCGGTCTGCCCGGACTGTGCCGCCTGCCCTTGCGGGCATGCGGCGCTCAGGCGCTGGGGGGCTGCAGCAAAGGGGTGAGGGACCGTCCGACAAGCGGCCTGACAGGCGCCATTTCGGGATCGACCGGACGGGCGATGCTGAATGGAATCGTCAGCTGAGGGCCGCGCGACAGGTCCGCCACCCAGGCGATCGCCCCGGCGTTAGCCAGCGCGCCTTTCTTCGACGCGACCGAGTCCGCTGCTTCTTCGCCAAGGGCGGCTGCCGAAATTCGCGAGTCACTGCTTATTCTGGCCGCGACATGATCCGCGAGGCTTCCGTGCCTGCAAATGGCGCCCGCAACAGCGGGTCCATTCGCGATGGCCAGCGTGAAAACCAGCAATAAGGTCAGGAAACGGCGCATTGAACTATGGCGACATCCTCTGCACTCGCCCCGCAGGCCGAGTTGTTGTTCGCGCCGCTTTTATCAATGAGATACAGTATATCAACGCCTCTTGTCGCTCACATGCCTCGCTTCGGCGCTGCTGCGACAATCCGAGACACTTTTTTCGGCCTGCGACACAGGGAGGGGACAGAAGGGGCGCAGAGGATGGCGCGTTAGAGCTACGGGCAATCGGAGGAACTATCCATGAACAAGCTTATGATTTTGAGCGGTGTCGCGCTCGTCGGCCTCGCCGGCGCCGCGTTCGCGCAGCCGCCGGGCCAGCCGGGCCAGGGTCCGCGCCGCGGGGCCGACGTCACTCGCGCGGAGGTGATCCAGCGCAGCGATGCCGCCTTCGCGCGGCTCGATGCCAATCATGACGGCCGTTTCACGCGGGAGGAGGGGCAGGCGCTCCACCGGCAGCATCGCGAGCAGATGATGGGCCGCATGTTCGAGCGGCTCGACGCCGACCATAATGGCCAGATTTCGCGCGACGAATTCGGCCAGGCCCGTCGCGGCCGCGACATGCGCGGTCCGGGCGGACCCGGTGGCCCCGGCGGTCCGGGCGGCCCCGGTCCGATGGCCAATGGCGGTCCCGACGGACCGCCCCCGCCGGGCGGCCCCGGCATGCGCCGCTTCCGTCATGGCGGGCCCGGTATGGGCGGGGGCATGGGCACGCGCATGGGCGCGCGGATGTTCGGCGAGACCGGCTTCGTCACCGCGGAGCAGTTCCGCGCGCGGGCGCTGGAGCGGTTCGACCGCGCCGACGCCAATCATGACGGCACCTTGACCGTCGCCGAGCGCCAGGCGCAGCGCGGCATGATGCGCGGCCGCATGGGCCGGCACATGCGGATGGGCCCGCCCCCGGGCGGACCCGATGGGCCCCCGCCGCCGCCTTCTCCCGAACCGGCCCGTTAAGCCCCCCTTCGGCCGGTTTTCGGCGGGCTCCGCATTGCGGGGCCCGCCTTTTTTTGCGTGGCGGGTTCCGAAGTTGATCCGGCGCAATTCGTTGCGGACCCGTTTATGCGACAGGAGACTGGCCTCTCCGGGGACTAAGGGGAGAGGTGGGGGACTCATGGCCTATTACCGGCTCTATCGGCTGGCCGAACCGGCCGGAAAGTTCGTCGGTTTCGAGGAAATCGAGGCGGCCGACGACGCCGACGCCGTGCGTCAGGCCGAAGCCCATGCCGGCCGCCAGGCGCTCGAGCTCTGGTGCGGCAAGCGCAAGGTGAAGGGCTTCGCCGCCACCGCCTAGGCGGCAGGTCGCGCCGGCACCAGGATGCGGGCGATCAGGCCGCCTTCGGGGCGGTTCTCCAGCTCCAGACGGCCGCGATGCGCCTGCGCGGCGCTGCGGGCGAGGGTGAGGCCGAGGCCCGAGCCGCCGCTCTCGCGATTGCGCGAGGCGTCGAGGCGGACGAACGGCTCCATGACATTGACGAGCTCCGCTTCGGGAATGCCGGGGCCGTCATCGGCGACCTCGATCGCGACCTTGTCGCCCGCCGTCCGCACCGACACCGCGGCGCTGCCCGCGTGGCGCACGGCATTCTCGATCAGGTTCCGGAGCGCGCGGCGAAGCAGATTGGGCTGAACCTCGGCGACGATCCGCTCGCCCGCCAGCATCTCGACCGGCTGGCCGAGGGTGACGAATTCCTCGACGACCGCGTCGGCAAGGGCTTGGAGATCGACCGGGCGGACCGTCTCGGTGGCGCGGCCGGCGCGGGCGAGGGCGAGCGTCTCCTCCAGCATCGCGCTCATTTCCGCCAGCGTCGCGATCACCTTCTCGCGCTCGGCCGCCGGCTCCATCGATTCGATGCGGATGCGGAGCGAAGCCAAAGGCGTGCGCATGTCATGGCCGATCGCGCCGAGCATCCGGTCCTTCTCGTCGAGCATGGCGGAGACGCGCTCGCTCATCGCGTTGAACGCGACCAGGGCGCGGCGCACGTCCGCCGGCCCGCGCTCTTCCACCTGCGGCGCCTCGCCGCGGCCCTCGAAGCTCTTCGCCGCCGCCGTCAGGTCCCTGAGCGGCCGCCCGAGCCGGATCGCGATCAGCACCACCGCACCGAGCAGGATCAGATAGATGAGCAAGGTCGAGGCGGCGAGCTTGAGCCAGATCCAGGGATCGGGCCGGGGCGTGAACATGCGGGCATTGAGCCAGGCCCCGTCGGCGAACCGGACGGAGAGCCGCAGGGTCTGCGACATGCGCGCCCCGTCCGGCGACCCCCGGTCCCGCCCGGCGCGCGGCTCGTCGCCGGGCTCGAAGCGCGGCGGCGGCGGCGGATCGTCGCTGATCATCGCGCGCGCGTCGCGCAGCTGCAGCCCGATATCATTGGCCTGGTCGCGAATCCGCGCGGTGATCCGCTCGTCGCTGCTCTGCGCCGGCACGATCGAGTCGGCGTCGAACGAATAGCGGCCGCGGCGGCGGCCGCGCTCCTCGATCATCGAGGGGCGCTGCGCCGCGGGCAGCGGGGCGGCCCGCTGGGCGAAGGCGACGAAGCGCGCGACCGCCGGGCCCTCCACCTGCGTCCGCAGCGCCCGCGTGCGCTCGCTGAACACGATCCCGAAATTGATCGCCTGCGCGACCAGCAGGGCCAGCGCCATGACCAGAGCCAGCTGGCCGATCAGGCTCTTGGGAAGGAACCTTCTCACAATTTCTTCACGTCGGCGGCGAGCATGTAGCCGCCGCCCCAGACCGTCTTGATCAGCTTCGGATCGGCGGAATTGACCTCGATCTTCTTGCGAAGGCGGCTGATATGATTGTCGATGCTGCGCTCGAAGGCGGCAAGCTCGCGGCCCTGGCTGAGGTCGAGCAACTGCTCGCGGGTCAGCACCCGGCGCGGATGCGTCACGAAGGCGTGGAGGATGTTATACTCGCCGGTGGAGAGCGGGGTGGCGACATTGTCCTCGCCGACCAGCTCGCGCTCGCCGCTCTTCAATATCCAGGGGCCGAAGCCGTAGCTGTCCGTATCGGGCGCGCGCACCAGCTGGCCGTTCTCGCCGACCCGGCGCAGCACCGCCTTGATGCGGGCGAGCAGCTCGCGGGGCGAGAAGGGCTTGGTGACATAATCGTCGGCGCCGATCTCGAGGCCGACGACCCGGTCCATTTCCTCGGCCCTGGCCGTGAGCAGGATCACGGGGACGGAGGTGGTGGCGCGGATATAGCCGGCGAGGCTGAGCCCGTCCTCGCCCGGCATCATGATGTCGAGCAGGACGAGGTCGATCGCATAAGCGGTCAGCAGCTGGCGCGCGGCGGCCGCATTTTCGGCCTTGGTCACCCGAAGGCCGTTGCGCGACAGATAGGAAGCGAGCGGGTCGCGAATGTCGCGCTCGTCGTCGACGAGGAGGATATGGGGATCGCCAGCCATAACAGAGCGGCTCTTAACGGGAGGGGAGGGCGCCGCGCCAGCCCAAGCTTGTCCCCGATTGTCGCCAATTGTCTCCGCCGCAATTGTGTCCGCTCATGCCAGCGCTCATAAGGCCCGGGATGAGCGAAGCCGCCGAGATCGCCCGGAAGGCCCTGTCGCGCGGCGACCTGATCGGCGCCTATGACGCGACCGTCGCCGCGATCGAGGCCGGCGACGACAGCGGCGCCATCCGCCACCAGCAGATCCTCGCTTTGGCCCGGATGGGCGACAGCGACCGGGCGATGGCGAAATTCGCCGAATACGGGCTGGAAGGCTCCAGCAACGTCGACGAGCGCACGATCGGCGCGCGCATCTGGAAGGACCGGGCGTTCAACACGCCGGCGGGGCCGGCCCGGCAGGCGGCGATGGAAAAGGCGTTCGAGGCCTATCACGACGTCTATGAGGCGACGAAAGACAGCTTCCCCGGGATCAATGCGGCGACCCTCGCCTTGCTCGCCGGGCGCGAGGCGGAATCGCGGGCGCTGGCGGAGGCCCTGCTCGCCGACCCCGAGGTCGCCGCGCCCACGGATTACTGGAAGGCGGCGACGCGGGCGGAAGCCCTGCTCCTGCTCGGCCGCACCGACGAGGTGACCGAGCTGCTCGCCGGCGACACGGTCGGCAGCAGCACCGATCTCGGCGGCCGTTCCTCGACGCTCCGCCAGCTCGGCATGATCGGCGCCCATCTCGGCATGAGCGCGCACGAGCGCGCCGCCCTGGTCGCGCCGCTGCGGCCGCCGCGCGTGCTCCATTATTGCGGGCATATGTTCGGGGCCAGCGGAGCCGACGAGACGAGGATCCGCGCGGCCGTGGACGCGGTGCTGGACGAGGAGGAGGTCGGCTTCGCTTATGGCGCCCTCGCCTGCGGCTCCGACATCATCGCCGCCGAGGCGCTGCTGAAGCGGGGGGTGGAGCTCAACGTCGTCATGCCGTTCGAGGAGCGGGACTTTCTGGAGCAATCGGTGCGGCCCGGCGGGCCGGGCTGGGAGCAGCGCTACCGGACCTGCCTCAGGGGCGCGAAGCGCGTCATCCACGCCAGCCCGATGGCCTATTTCGGCAACCCGGACCAATATGGCTATGCCAGCCGCATGGGGATGGGGCTGACCTGTTTGCGCGCCGAGCATCTCGCCGCCGAGCCGATCCAGCTCGCCATCTGGGACGGCGTCGCGCCCGAGGGCCCGGCCGGCACGGGCGCCGACGTGCTCGCCTGGCAGGAGGCGGGCGGGCGAACCCGGACCGTCGATCCCGGCCCGGTCACCCGCCGCCTCGACCGGCCCCCGCCCCGGATCGTCACCAAAGCCGAGCGCGCGCTGGCGGCGATCCTGTTCACCGATTTCGAGGGCTTTTCGAAGCTCGGCGAGACCGTGCTGCCCGCCTTTTGGGACGGGGTCATGCGGACCATCGCCGACGTGCTCGACGCCCATGGCGACGCGGTCGTCTCCCGCAACTCCTGGGGCGACGCGCTCTACGGCGTGATCAGCAGCGCGCCCGCCGCCGCCGAAATCTCGCTGCAGATCCAGGATGCGCTCGACGATTTCGACTACACCCGGCTCGGGCTGGAAGGCAAAGGCGGGCGGATGCGGATCGGCGCCCATTACGGCCCCGCCTATCGCGCGATCGACCATATTACCGGCCGGCTGAGCTTCTACGGCAACGAGGTCTCCAAGGCCGCGCGGATCGAGCCGGTCACGCCGACCGGCGCCGTCTTCGTCACCGAGCCGTTCGCGGCGATCCTGGCGCTCGAGGCGCCGGACCGGTTCGACTGCCGCTATGTCGGGCGGATCCAGCTCGCCAAGGGCTTCGGCAGCTATCCGATGTACCGCCTGACGCGGGCGGATTGAGCCTCAGTTCGGCTGCCGCCCCTTGGGCTGGCTTCCCTCCGGCGGACAGCGCGGATCGCCCGGGCAGACGATGAACCTTTCCGGAGGTGCGTGGGCGGCCTCGGTGTTCATGTCCGGCAATGGCGCGTCCATGCGTTGCACCGGTGCCGGTCCCGGGGCAGTGGCCGCATTGCCCGGCCCCGGACCGCCGCCGCCGCAGCCAGCCAGCGCCAGCAGCAGAGCCACTGCCACCAGCTTCACCGCAGCCGCCTCGGACAGCGCCGATTGCCGGGGCAGACCACGAAGCGGCTGACCCGTGCCGGACGGCCAACGGGGTCGGCGGGTGGGGGGTTGTCAACGGTCGGGAACTGCGGCGGTGCGAGGATCGGCGGGGGTTGCCTCGCGGGCGGATTGGCGGGGGGCTGGCGGATCGGCCGCGCCGGATCGCGCGGATCCGCGTCGACCAGCATTCGCCTCGGGGTCGGGGTTGCGCGCCGCCGCCGTCTTTTCGCTTCCGCTTCGCCGCTGCCGAGGATCAGCCCAACGCCGATCGCGATCGCGCCGCCGGCGACGCGAGCCAGAAAGGAACGGCGGCCGATGTCACGCAGCTTGACCAAAGAACCTCCCCCGTGCCCCGTAGTCGAATACAGTATTTCGGCGGCAAGGACGAGTGACCTTCGCCGGAAATGGCGTAAAACAGGGGCGCTGGACAGGACTTGACCGGGCGGGGGGCCGGATGAGCGACATCTTCATCTCCTACAAGACCGAGGACCGGCGGCGGGTGGCCCCGCTCGTCGCGGCGCTCCGCGAGGCCGGGCTCGACGTCTGGTGGGACCAGGATATTCCGGCGGGCGGCGGCTGGCGCCACACCATCGCGGAGCAGCTCGACAAGGCGAAATTATGCGTCGTCGCCTGGTCCCGTGAATCGACCGGCCCGCGCGGCCGTTTCGTGCTCGAGGAGGCGGAGCGGACGGCGGCGCGCAACGCCTATCTCGGGGTGCTCATCGAGCGGGTGCAATTGCCCTTCGGCTTCGCGGAATGGCAGGCGATCGACCTCTCCGAGTGGGACGGGAAGGCCGGGCAGCCGCTGCTCGACCATTTCGTCGCGCAGGTGCGGACGCGGCTCGAAAACCGCCCTGTCGAAGCGACGGGGCCGGGGCCGGGAGGGCGCCGACAGCGCATGGCGAGGACGCCGTTTCTTGTCGGCGGCGGCCTGCTCTCACTGGCGCTGCTGATCGGGCTGGCCTGGTTGCTGTGGCCCGGACGACCAGCGCAGCCTCCGCCGCCGTCGGCGCCGCAGAGCCCGACCGCCTTCGTCAATAACCGGCTCAACCAGGCCGCCTGCGCCTGGCTGCAGATCGCCAGCGTGACCCCGGCACAGGGCGGCAATGGCGAGCGGATCGCGCTGGCCGGCATCGCCGCCTCGCCGACCGCCGTGCAGACCGGCCTGATGGGGCAGGCAATGGACGCGCATGTCTCGCTTGCGGAGATCGATGTGGCCGACGTCGCGGCGGGTCCGAACGAGACCTGCGCGCAACTCGAATGGCTTCGGCAATATCGCTGGAATGGCCGCTCCCGGCTCACCGTCATCCCGCCGCGCGGGGATTTGCAGCACACCCAATATGGCTGGTCGGGCCGGTTCGAATATGAGGTGGATTTTCAGGGGCTTCCGCAGCATTCGGCGCTGCTCGGGCTGGACTCTATCGGCGGCCTGGACGTGCTGATCGAGGATCTGCACGACTATCACGCGCGCAACCGGCCGCTGCGCTCGAACGGCAGCAGGGCCGCTTATGAAAGCTATTTCTTCGACGAGAACCAGAATGCCCGCAATGTCGGCCTGATCCTGATGACCTCGTCGGAGCGGATCGACCCGGCGATGGTCAGGCAGATCGGCCGCAGCGGCGATCGCGCCGCGCTCGAACGGCTCGCTTCGGCGGCCCGCTCGCAGCAATGGCAGTTCGAGCTGGCGCTGGTCCGCTGCGGCTTCGAGGGCGGCCAGCGCCGTCAGTGCTGAACGCTGGTTGGAGCCCCTTCACATGCCGCTTTCGCCGAAGCCGCCGCCCGGATTCGTCTGCTGCTTTGGTCCCTTTTTCCGGCACCGATGGCGTCTGCGCGGCAACGGCAGTCTAAATCAGCGCAAACCCCGCCAACATCACTTTCCAGCCCTTCGGCCGCCTCCGTCGCTGCCGGCGCTCTTCGCCGGGTGGTGAGCCCTGCTGGATTCGAACCAGCGACCTACTGATTAAAAGTCAGTTGCTCTACCGACTGAGCTAAGGGCCCGACCGGGGGTTGACCTATGCGCCGGGAGGGGCCGGGTCAACCGGAAGCGAAGCTGGCGGACGGTCAGGCCGGTCACCGGGTCGCGCCAGTCCGGCGCCAGTTCGGCCAGTGGACCGAGCACGAAGGCGCGGTTGCGGAATTCCGGGTGCGGGACGATGGGTCCGGGACCGTCCCACGGCCCCTCCGACCAGAGGATGATGTCGAGATCGAGCGCGCGCGGCCCCCAGCGGCGGCCGGGACGGCGGCCGAAGGCGCGCTCCAGCGCCTTCAGGTCGGCAAGCAACGCGTCCGGCTCCTTCCTGCTTTCGACAATGGCGACCGCATTGGCGAAGCCGCGCCCGGCGGGGCCGAGCGCGGGCGTGGCGTGGATCCGCGACACGGCAACGGCGCCGAGCGCGGCCAGCGCCACCCGCAGCGTCGCTTCGGGCGAGCCGTGGCGGCTCCTTCGGTTGGAGCCCAGAGCGATGGCATAGCTTGTCTTCGCCATGTTCCGACGCCTAGACGCTCGCGATGCGCGCCGAAAGCCCGGTTCCCGACCTCGAAGCCCCGCGCGACTGCCCGCTCTGCCCGCGCCTCGTCGCGTTCCGGATGCGGATGCGCGCGGAGCACCCGGACTGGTGGAACGCGCCGGTCCCGGCGTTCGGCGATCCCGACGCCTGGCTCGCCATTGTCGGCCTTGCGCCCGGCATGTGGGGCGCGAACCGGACGGGACGGCCGTTTACCGGCGATCATGCGGGGCATTTGCTGTTCGCGACCCTGCTGAAATTCGGTCTGGCGGAAGGGGAATATCGGGAGATGCCGGACGACGGGCTGCGGCTCAGGGGAACGGTGATCCTCAACTCGGTCAAATGCCTGCCACCGCAGAACAAGCCGCTGCCGGCGGAGATCGCCACCTGCCGGCTTTATTACGAGGCGGCGCTGCCGCTGTTGCCGAAGGTCCGGGTGATGGTCGCGCTTGGCCGGATCGCGCACGACAATGCGCTGCGCACGGCGGGCGCGCGGCTTGCAAACCATCCCTTCGCCCATCTCGCCGAGCATGTCCTCCCGGACGGCCGCATCCTGCTCGATAGCTATCACTGCTCGCGCTACAACCAGAATACGGGGCGGCTGACCGCCGGCATGTTCGAGGCCGTGTTCGCCCGCGCATTGGAGCTGAGGAGCTGAAGATGGAGCTTTACGCGATCTGGCGCCGCCGGGATGGAGGCTGGAAGGAAGGGGAGCCGATCGAGGCGCAGGCCGAATGGGCCGAACATGCCGCCTTCATGATGAAAGGCGCTGGCGAGGGCAGGGTGGTGCTGGCCGGGCCGGTCGACGAGAGCGGCGCGCTGATCATCGTGCGCGCCGAGAGCTCCGAGGCGGTCGAGGCCTGGCTGGCGGAGGATCCGTGGACGGTGTCGGGCCTGCTGACCACCGAGCGGATCGCCCACTGGCAGCTCAGGATTGGAACGCTCTGACCTCAGGGGCTCGGCGCGGGCATGACCTCGGCCGAGAAGGCCGCGATGATGTTCCGGGCCTGCATGCGAGAGAGGACCGCCTCGGTCGCCTTGGTGGCCTGCTCCCCGGTGAGGCCGCGTTCCCGGACCCGGCGCACGACCAGCGCGATGGTTGCGCGTCCCTGCTCGGTCACGGCGCCGCCCGGGCTTATGAGAGTCGCCGCATCGGCCGTCCCGAAGCTCTCGGTGACGGCATCGATCACTGACGGATCCACTCCCGCATTGCGGGCCTCTCCGTCGGCCGCGACCATCCGGAACGAGGCCACCGCGACCGCGACGCCGTGACGGGCTTGATCTTCGGTCCAGCCGAAGCGCTGCCGGCATTCGTCGCGGGTGGCATTGATCCGGGGCTGGTCGAGTGCGCCGGCACGCGCGGCCGCGAGGAGGCCGTCATAAACACAGACCGGTTCGCGGTCGTCCTGCGTCCATACGGCCGGCTGGGCGGCGGTGAGCAATGCGGCGAGAAGGATGGCCGACATCAGATATCCTCCGTCAGTCGCCCGTAAAGGTCCGGGCGGCGGTCGCGGAAGAAGCCGAAGGCGGCCCGGTGGCGCTTCGCCTGGCCGAGGTCCAGCGTGGCGGTGAGCACGCCGGTCTCGGTGGCGCCGAACTCGGCGAGAATGTCGCCGCGCTCGTCGCAGATGAAGGAGTGGCCGTAGAAACGCTGGCCGTCCTCCACGCCGATCCGGTTGGCGGCGACCACGGGGACCACGTTGGAGACGGCATGGCCGATCATGGCGCGGCGCCACAACCTGCTGGTGTCGAGGTCGGGATCGTGCGGCTCGGTGCCGATCGCGGTCGGGTAGAAGAGGATCTCGGCGCCGTCCAGCATCAGCGCGCGGGCCGTCTCCGGATACCATTGGTCCCAGCAGATGCCGACGCCGAGCGTCGCGCCCGGCGTCGGCCAGGTGCGGAAACCGGTATTGCCGGGGCGGAAATAGAATTTCTCGGAATAGCCCGGGCCGTCGGGGATATGGCTCTTGCGGTAGACGCCCATCACCGCGCCCCGGTCGTCGATCATCGCCAGGCTGTTATAATGATGATGGCCGTCCAGCTCGAAGAAGCTGGTCGGAATGCAGATGTCGAGCTCGGCCGCGAGCTTCTGCATGGCCAGCACCGCGGGATGCGCGTCGGCCGGCTTCGCCGTCGCGAAATGGCCCTCGTCCTGGGTCTTGCAGAAATAGGGGCCTTCGAACAGCTCCGGCGGCAGCACCACCTTCGCGCCCTTGCCCGCCGCCTCGCGGACGAGCGCGGAAACGTTGGCGATATTCTCGGCCAAATCGGGCGTGAAGGCGAGCTGGAGAGCGGCGACGGTGAGCAAGGTCATGCGGGCACCTGCTGGCTGATGCAGTGGAAGCTGCCGCCGCCGGTGAGGATATGGTCGGCGCGGAGGCCGACCGCCACCCTCTCCGGGAACAAGGCCTGGATCGCCGCCACCGCCGCCTCGTCATTGGCCGCGCCATATTGCGGCACGACCACCGCCGCATTGCCGATATAGAAATTCATGTAGGAGGCCGGGATGATCTCCTCGCCGCGCGTCACCAGGCCGGGGGACGGGACGGGCGCCACGTCGAGCCCGAAGCGGCGGGCGCGGTTGGCCGCATCGCGATAGACCGCCTCATTGGGATCGCGCGGCGCCGGCTCGGGGATGGCGAGCTTCCCCCGCGCGACGAAGCGGGCGAGATTGTCGACATGGCCGTCCGTATGGTCGTTCATCAGGCCGCTGCCGAGCCAGAGCAGACGATCGATCCCGAGATCGGCGCGCAGTTTCGCCTCGATCTCGCCGCGCGAGAGAAAGGCGTTGCGATTAGGGTTCATCAGACATTGCTCGGTGGTGACGGCAAGGCCGGTGCCGTCGACGTCGATCGCGCCGCCCTCCAGAATCCAGTCGGCGCGGCGGACGCGAAGGCCGGCGCCCTCGCCGAGCCGCCGCCCGATCATGTCGTCGCCGGGCAGATCATATTTCCCGCCCCAGCCGTTGAAGCCGAAGCTGAGGGCGGAAAGGCCGGCCGGTCCTTTCACCACGATCGGCCCGGTGTCGCGCAGCCAGATATCGCCGAACGGCTGCGTCACCACGGTCGCGAAGGGCGCCGCCGCTCTCGCCGCGTCGGCGGAAGCAGCGTCGGCGGCGACGAGGCGCACCTCCTCGCCCTTGCCGTCCGCCCGGACCGCCGCGGCGAAGGCGGCGACCTCGGCCTGGGCCGGACTGAGATCCTCGACCCACAAGTCGCCATGGCTCGGAAAGCCGATCCAGACGAAGGCGTGGGGCGCCCATTCCGGAGGCTGGCGGGGAGTCATGGCGCGCTCAATGTCCGGCGCGCGAGCGGTCGCGGATCGCGCGGAAGGCGTCGTTCGGATACCAGTTGGGCCATTCCGTCGAGGTGGCGAGCGCCCGGCCGACATCATAATAGATGCGCACGTCGGTGACGGCGCCGGTCCAGTCCCAGGCCGGATCATATTCGTCGCCGACCTGGTGATAGCGGTGGGCGCGATAATCCGCCGATGCCGCGCGGCCCGCCGCCGGGCCGCCATTGACCAGATCCTCGCCGCCGCGGCCGTAGAGCATCGGCACGCCCATCTTGGCGAGGCTGAACTGGTCGGAGCGGAAATAATAGCCGGCCTCCGGATTCGGCTCGGGGGAGACGCGCACGCCGGCGCGCGCGGCGGCGCGGGCGAGCCAGGCGTCCAGCTCCGACTTGCCGCCGCCGATCGAGACGAAGTCGTGCGCCGGGCCGGCGAGGTTCAGCGAATCCATGTTGAAGCCGCCCGCGGTCTGCGCGAGCGGGAAGACCGGATGAGCGGCATAATAGGCCGAGCCGAGCAGGCCGGATTCCTCGCCGGTGACCGCGACGAACACCAGGGTTCGGTCGGCCCGCCCGGCGCGGGCATGCGCCTCCGCCAGCGCGACGAGCGCCGAGCTGCCGCTCGCATTGTCCACCGCGCCGTTGCAGATCCGGTCCTCGCCGGTCTCGGTGCAGATGCCGAGATGATCCCAATGGGCGGTGTAGAGCACATATTCGTTCGGCCGGGCGCGGCCGGGCAGGATGCCGATCACGTTGCGCGAGGCAGCGTTGCGAATCTGATTGTCCATCGAGACCGAAGCCCTGACGCCGGTCAAAGGCACGGCGCGGAAGCCCGGCTCGCGCGCGGCCCGCTGGAGGGCGTCGAGATCGTAGCCGCCGGCGGCGAGCAGGCGTCGCGCGGCCGCATTCTGCAGCCAGCCGTTCATCGCGGTCTGGTCGGCGGCGCCATTGGCCGATTGCATGTAGAGCTGCGAGCCCGACCAGCTATTCTCGACCGTCGGCCAGCCATAGGAAGCCGGCGCGGTGTCGTGGACGATCAGGGCGGCGGCCGCGCCCTGCCGGGCGGCCTCCTCGAACTTGTAGGTCCAGCGGCCATAATAGGTCATCGCCCGGCCGTTGAACGGGCCCTCCAGACCCTGGCTCTGCCAGTCGGGATCATTGACGAGGATGATGACGGTCTTCCCGCGCACGGCGACGCCGGCATAATCGTTCCAGCCGACCTCCGGGGCGTTGATGCCGTAGCCGACGAAGACGACGTCGCTGTTGTTCACCTCGACATGGGGTTGGGCGCGGTAGGAGGCGCCGATATAGTCGGTGCGATAGGCGAAATTGAGGTTGGTATTGTTGGGGCCGGTGACGTGAAGCACCGGGCTTCCCTGCAGGGTGATCTCGACCAGCGGCACGTCCTGGTACCAGCTGCCGTGATTGCCGGGCTGCAGCCCTGCGCGCTGAAATTCGCGGGCGAGGAACGCTACGGTGCGGGTTTCGCCCTCGGTGCCCGGCGCGCGGCCCTGAAATTCGTCGGATGACAGGGTCCGGGTGACGCGCTGCAGCGTCGCCTGCGAGATTTGCGGTGCGGTGGACGTGCTCGCTCCCGTCGTGGCGCAGCCGGCGAGCAGGACGAGAGGCAGGGCGGCAAGAGAGAGGCCGAGACGCATGACGTGCTCCAGCGGAAAGGGGGCGTTTGACGCTCGTCCTATTGGCAGCGGCGGCGCGGCTGCGCAAGCGGCCCGCGACGGCTTGATCATTTCAGCGGGAATCGGCTAAACTGCTCGGAACAAGGGGGAATTCTCACAATGAAAAGACTGCTTGCCTCGTTCGTTCTGCTTGCGGCGGGCACTGCCGCTGCGCAGCAGCCCGCGCCGCCCGCCGCTGCCCAGGCCGCCGCCGACCCGGCCGCGCTGTTTGGCGTGCGCGAAAATGTGGAGCAGATCGATATCTCCCCCGACGGTCGACGGCTTGTCTATCTGCAACCGGGACCGGGGCGCACGACGATCGTCTATACCTATGATCTTGGCGGCGGCGGCGCGCCCGCCATGGTCACCCGGACGGACGGCAGTCCGGAACGGATGCGCTGGTGCCGTTTCGCGACCAACGACCGGCTGATCTGTCAGGTGGTCGGGATGACCCTCGTCCAGGACGTGCTCATTCCCTTCTCCCGCCTGATCTCGCTGAACACCGACGGGACCGATGCCAGGCTGCTCGGGCAGCGCGCCTCCTATTTCGACGCCGGGCTCCGGCAGTTCGACGGCTCGATTCTCGACTGGAGCGCGACCGACGGCTCGGTGCTGATGGCCCGTCAGATCGTGCCGGAAGAACAACAGATCGGCTCCCGCGTGGGCCGGATCGGCAATGGTCTGGCGGTCGAGCGGATCGACCTTCGTACGCTGCGTTCCGCCCGGATCGAGGCCCCCAATGCGCATGCCGGCGACTATATCAGCGACGGGCGCGGCAATGTCAGGATCATGGCGATGCCTACCGAGCGCGCCAATACGGGCATGCTGGGTACGCGCGTCGACTATATGTATCGAACGGCGGACAGCCGCGAATGGCGCACCTTCGGCAGTTATGACGCGCAGGGTAACGAGGGAATGATCCCGCTGGCCGTCGATCCGACGCTGAACGCGGCCTATGTGCTGAAGAAGCTGAACGGGCGGATGGCGCTTTACCGGGTGAAGCTGGACGGGTCGCTGGCGACCGAGCTGGTCCATGCCAACGACCAGGTGGACGTGGATGGCGTCGTCACCGCCAATCGCGGCGCCCGGGTGATCGGCGTCACTTTCGCGGACGTGCAACGGCGGATCGTCTATTTCGATCCCGATTATGCGGCCATGCACCGGATGTTGTCGCGGGCGATGCCGACCATGCCGCTGATCGATTTCGGGGGGACCAGCGCCGATGGCAATCTCGTCATCGTCCATGCCGGCAGCGACTCCGATCCGGGCCGCTATTTCCTGTTCAACCGCTCCACGCGAAACCTCAACGAGCTCATGCTCGCGCGCCCGCAGCTCGAAAATGTCACGCTCGCGAACGTGCGCAGCGTCACCTATCCTTCGGCGGACGGTGTCCAGATCCCGGCCTATCTCACGCTGCCGCCGGGGCGCGAGGCTCGGGGCCTGCCGGTCGTGGTCCTCCCGCATGGCGGCCCCGAGGCGCGCGACGAATGGGGCTTTGACTGGCTGCCGCAATATTTCGCGCATCTGGGCTATGCCGTGCTCCAGCCCAATTATCGCGGCTCGGCCGGCTATGGTGACCAGTGGCTCCAGCAAAACGGCTTTCGCAGCTGGCGCACATCGATCGGTGACATCAATGCCGGCGCGCACTGGCTCGCCGCGCAGGGGATCGGCGATCCCGGGCGGATGGCGATCGTCGGCTGGTCCTATGGTGGCTATGCCGCGCTCCAGGCCGCGGTGACCGAGCCGAGCCTGTTCCGGGCGGTCGTCGCGATCGCGCCGGTGACCGATCTGCAGCAGGCCAAGGACGATTTCCACGAATATTCCAATTCCCGGAACATCTCCGAATATATCGGTTCCGGCCCCCACATTCGCGAAGGGTCGCCGCTGCAGAATGTCGGTGCGATCACCGCGCCGGTCATGCTCTTCCACGGCGACCGCGACCTCAATGTGCCGATCGTCCACAGCCAGCGCATGGACCGGGCTCTGCGCGGCGCCGGCAAGCGAAGCGAGCTGGTCAGGTTCGCCGGGCTCGAGCACGGCCTCGCGGACAGCCAGGTGCGGGTGCAGATGCTCCGGCGGATCGGAACCTTCCTCGAGACCAGCCTGGCGCCCCGATAGCGACGCCGACGCCGTCAGGCGGCCCGCGCCGCCGGCGTCAGTCGGCGGGGCGGGTTGAAGGGCCCCGCGCGCCACAACGGGTCGGCGGGCTCTTCGGGATCGCGAAGCGCGAAGCGCAGATAGCCGAAATAGGAGGCGATCAGCCGCTCGCCGCTGTCGAGCACCGCCGTGCGACCATGCATGAAGCGGCTATTGTCGATCATGAGCAGGTCGCCGCGCTGCCAGGCGATCGGCGCGGTGAGCCGGTCGGAGACCGATTTCACCGCCGCCAACAGGGAGTCGGGCACCTGCGAGCGGTCCTCGAACAGCGGCACGCCCTGAATGCCGAGGCAATAGCGCGCAAACAGGAGGAAGTTGCCGAACGCCGGCGCGTCGGTGAACATCGGCCGGTGCAAGGCGGGACGCGTGAAGGCGCGAATGACCCTGCCATCGGCGCGCCAGAAGAAATAGGGCGATGTCGCCGGGGGCGCGGCCAGCTGCGCGTCGCTCGGATCGGGTGTGCCCAGCCAGAAATCCAGTTCTTCCCCGGTGGCGGCCTGGACGTAGAGCAATCGGCGATTCTCGAAGGCCCGGCGCACGTCGGCCGGCAGCTGCGCGACGATCTCGACGCCGTCGCACAAGGTCGTCGCGCCCTGCTCGCGCGGCGCGTTGAGGCAGCCGAAGAAGCACACATCGGGCTTCCAGGGCTCGCGCGACAGTTCCGGGTGGAGCGGGAAGGGGGCGACGCCGCGATTGACCGACTGGATATTGTGCTCGCGATCGAGCAGCTCGCGGCCGCGGCTGTCGTTGAACGCGGAGCTTGCGCAGAATTTCTCGGCGAACCTGCGGAAATGATCGATGTCGGGGGAGAAACCCCTCAGCAGCAGCGCGCCATGCTCCTTGTACAGGGCGATAATGGTGTCCGGCGTGAGCTCGAGCGGGCTGGCCTCCCGCTCCGCTCTTATGGTCACATAGGGCCGGCCGGGGCCGGGGGCGATGACATGGGCCAAGGGGCGTTCCTGTGGGCGGTGGCGGGAGAGATATAGCCGCGTCCGGGCGGGCGGACTATAGGTCAGGCGATGACGGGGCGCTCGCCATGGATCTGACTGTCGAGCGCCTGTTCGCCTCGCCCGATCATTATCTTTTCGCGTTCGAGGGCGATCAGGCGGTCTTCCGGACGATGGATCGCAATGCCTATCAGCGCTCGATCTTCCTCGACCACAGGATCGCCGCCGTGGACGACCGGGAGCTGCGCGTACCGATGGAGGCGTTGACATCGTTTCGCGACAGCCACGGCATCGCGGCACCGAGGACCGCATGGATCTTTCACGTCGCCCATTGCGGCTCGACGCTGCTCGCCCGCGCGCTGGATCGTCCGGAAGGCCCGCTGGTCCTGCGCGAGCCGAGGCCGCTGCGCCAGCTTGGCCTGATGCGGGCCGCGTCCGCGGGCGACGCCTGGCGCGCGCGTCTGCTAGTGGCGGCGGCGCTGGCCGGGCGGCGCTATCGCCCGGAGGCCCCGACGATCGTCAAGGCCAACGTTCCGGTCAATTTCATCCTGACGGACCTGCTGACGCTCGATCCGTCCGCACCCGCCATCCTGCTTTATTTTCCGCTGCGGACCTATTTTCTGGCGATCCTGCGCAGCCCGGCCCATCGCAACTGGGTGGTCAATATCACCACCCAGCTCGAACCGGCGACAAGAGAGGCCGCGGGCGACCTGTCCGGGCTGGAGGTAGCGGAACGCGCTGCGGCGCTTTGGCTGGCGCAGATGCGCCATTATGCCGAAGCGCTTGCGCGCTATCCGGGCACCCGCAGCCTGCATGCGGACTCATTGTTCGACGCGCCGCGCCCGGCACTGGCCGCGGCTGCGGCCCATTTCGGGGTGGAGATGGAGGAGGCCGAGCTCGATGCGGTCGTCGCGGGCGGGCTTTTCGCAACCTATTCGAAGAGCCCGGCTTTGGCCTTCGACAATGCGGCGCGGCTCAGCCTGCGCGCCGAAAATGCGCAGTTGCTCGGCCCCGAGATTGCGCGCGCGCGGCGCTGGGTGGAAAGCCGCCTCGACCGCCAGCCGCTCCCGGTCCGTCTCGATCGCCCTCTCGTCGGGGAGAGCCCGGCGCTCCTCGACACCTGAACCCGGGACAAAAAAGGGCGGCCCCGACGGACCGCCCTCTTGTCGTCCGTCGCCGGCCGAGCCTCAGCGCGAATAGAATTCGACGACCAGATTCGGCTCCATGCGGACCGGATAGGGCACTTCGTCCAGCGTCGGGACGCGGTTGAAGACGATCTTCATGGCGCCGTCCTGGACGATGTAATCGGGGATGTCGCGCTCGGGCAGGCTCTGCGCCTCGATCACCAGCGCCATTTCCTGCGCCTTGGGCCCCAGCTCGACGACGTCGCCGACGCTGACCTTGGCCGAAGCGATGTTGAGCTTCCTGCCGTTCACCCGGATGTGGCCGTGGTTCACGAGCTGGCGTGCGGCCCAGATGGTCGGCGCGAACTTGGCGCGATAGACGACTGCGTCGAGCCGGCGCTCGAGCAGGCCGATCAGATTCTGGCCGGTGTCGCCCTTCATCTTCGAGGCGTCGCTATAGGCGCGCTTGAACTGCTTCTCGGTGACGTCGCCATAATAGCCCTTCAGCTTCTGCTTGGCGCGCAGCTGGATGCCGAAGTCCGACATCTTGCCCTTGCGGCGCTGGCCGTGCTGACCGGGACCATATTCGCGGCGATTGACCGGGCTCTTGGGCCGTCCGAAGACGTTCTCGCCCATGCGGCGGTCGAGCTTGTACTTGGCGCTGGTGCGCTTCGACATTTCAAAAACTCCAATTCGCGTTTCAGTCTGGACCCTGGAGCCGCACCGCCGGACCGTAATTGTCCGGCGCGGCCGCCGCTTCACCAGGGGTGCGGGGCCAATTGCGAAGGCGGGCACATGGCGAATGCGCCCGCGAAAGTCAACTTGGGGGAGGCGGAAAGGCTCAGTTGCCGCCCTGATTGATCCGCGTCGTCTGGGAGCGGTCGATATTCTGACGGGTTTCGCGCCGGTCCTGCTCCCACTGCGCCCGGGTCTTGCAGATCCGGGTGCGGTTCAGCATCGATCCGGTCTCGCGCTGGTTGCGGCAGATCTGCTGGTTGGGATCGGGGGTGCCGGCACCGGCACCATTGGCCGTGGAATTGGACGACGGCTGGGCGGAGGCGGCCGTCGACACGAGCAGAGCGCAAAAAAACAGGGACTTCTTCATGAATCTGACTCACGCGTAAGAAATGCAGCCCGCGCGAAATGGGGTCGAGTGCACGGGAAAGTCAAGCCGGGCGCTGTCGCAAATTGTCGCGTCGCGGGTCAGCAGCCCCGCGGGCCGGCCGAACACATGCCGCGCGCGCCGACGCCGGACATGGCTTCGGTGAAATTCTTGCCCGACTGGATGCGCTCGACCGTATTCTTGGTCTCCGCCTTCGCGGCGTCGCGTTCCGCCTTGGTCCGGCAGCGGCGGACCGCGCCGAGCCGGCTTCCGGTCGGCTGGGTCACCTCGCAATAGCGCTTCTCGCTCGGCGGGGTCTGGCCTTCCGCGCCCTGTACGGTGAGCGGCACAGCGACGACAGCGGCGACGGCGATGGTGAGGGCCTTGAACTTCATAGCAAACCTCCTCGAACCGGCTCAGCAGGGCATGCTGGTGCCGGGCCCGCACAGGGTCGGCTTCATCGCCTGAATCCGCTCCGTCGTATTGCGCGCCTCCTGCTTGGCCGCGTCGCGCTCCGCCTTGGTCCGGCAGCGGCGGACGGCGCCGAGGCGGCTCCCGGTCGGCTGGTTCACGTCGCAATAACGCTTTTCGCTGGCCGGAGGGTTTGTCTGGCCTTCGGCGCCCTGCATCGCGAGAGGGGCGGCGACCACTGCTGCGGCGCTGGCGATGGTGAAAAGCTTCATCTCGGCCCCCTCGTCTGGAATTGTCTTTCAAATGAGCCCGGTGCGGCGCGCAAAGTCAAGGCCGGCGCGGTCGGCCGCCGGGTTCGGCGAGGGCGCGGATCACCCCGCGCAGCGCCTGAATCTCGCGCGCGGACCAGCCCGCCTTGGTGAGAATGGTACGGATCGTGTTCTTCGTGGCGGGGGTGCGATCGGGCGGATGGAAATAATGCGCCTCCTCCAGCGCCGCATAGAGCTGCCCGATCAGCCCCTCCAGATGGGCCTGCGTGGCGCGGGGCTCTTCGGCATCGCCTTCGGTGGGCACGGCAAGGTCGACATGCTTCGACCATTCATAGGCGAGCAGGATCACTGCCTGGGCGAGGTTGAGCGAGCGGAAGTCGGGATTGACCGGGACGGTGACGATCCGGCCGGCCAGCGCCACTTCGTCCGTCTCCAGCCCGGACCGCTCCGCGCCGAACAGGATCGCCGAGGGGCCGTCATTGCCATGGAATTCCCGCCCCGCCTCGTCGGGCGAGATCACCGGGATGACGAGGCCGCGCTTGCGGACCGTGGTCGCATAGATATGGGCGCAGTCCGCAACTGCTTCGGCGACACTGTCGAAAACCTGCGCCTGCTCCAGAACGAGATCGGCGCCGGACGCGGCCGGCCCGGCGGCGGGATTCGGCCAGCCGTCCCGCGGCGCGACCAGCCGAAGGTCGGTGAGGCCGAAATTCAGCATCGCCCGCGCCGCCTTGCCGATATTCTCCCCGAGCTGCGGGCGGACAAGGACGATGGCGGGTGGTTCGGCGGTCACTCCTTCCCCGCTTCGGAGACCGAGCCCGCGAAATCCTCGAAATCCTTGGCTTCGCGGAAATCCTTATAGACGGAGGCGAAGCGGATATAGGCGACCGGATCGAGCGCTTTCAGCCCCTCCATCACCATCTCGCCGATCCGGTGCGAGGGCATTTCGCTCTCGCCCGACGTCTCGATCTGACGCTGGATCGAGGAGGCGAGGCGCTCGATCCGCTCCGGCGGCACGGGGCGTTTGCGGCAGGCGGTCATGATCGAGCGTTCGAGCTTGGAGCGGTCGAACGGCTCGCGGCGGTCGCCGGACTTGAGCACGGTCAGCTCGCGCAACTGCACCCGCTCGAAGGTGGTGAAACGCGCGCCGCAATCCTCGCACTGGCGGCGGCGACGGATCGCGGAGCCGTCCTCGGTGGGACGGCTGTCCTTCACCTGGCTGTTCTCATGGCTGCAGAAGGGGCAGCGCAATTACAGCTCCGGATAGATGGGGAAGCGGGCGCAGAGCGCCTCGACGCGGGCCGCGACGGACGCTTCGACCTGGGCGTCGCCCGCATCGCCATTCCTGCGCAGTCCCTCGACCACCTCTGCGATCAGGCCGCCGACCTCGCGGAACTCGGCCGGTCCGAAGCCGCGCGTCGTCCCGGCGGGCGTGCCGAGCCGGATGCCGGAGGTCACGAACGGCTTTTCGGGATCGAACGGAATGCCGTTCTTGTTGCAGGTGATCGCGGCGCGATCGAGGGCCTTCTCGGCGGCCTTGCCGGTCGCCTGATAGGGGCGCAGGTCAACCAGCATCAGGTGATTGTCGGTGCCGCCCGAGACGATATCGAGCCCGGCCTGCTTCAGCGAATCCGCAAGCGCGCGGGCATTGTCGACGATGTTCCTCGCATAGACCTTGAAGTCCGGCCGCAGCGCTTCGGCGAAGGCGACCGCCTTGGCCGCGATGACGTGCATCAGCGGCCCGCCCTGCAGGCCGGGGAAGACCGCCGAGTTCATCTTCTTCGCGATCGCCTCGTCATTGGTGAGGATCATGCCGCCGCGCGGGCCGCGCAGCGACTTGTGCGTGGTGGTGGTGACGACATGGGCGTGGGGCAGGGGATTGGGATGCATGCCGCCCGCGACCAGACCCGCGAAATGGGCCATGTCGACCATGAGGTACGCATCGATCTCGTCCGCGATCTGCCGGAAAGCGTCAAAGTCCCAGAGGCGCGAATAAGCGGTGCCGCCGGCGATGATCAGCTTCGGCCGGTGCTCGTGCGCGATGCGCGCGACCTCATCCATGTCGAGGAGGTGATCGTCGCGGCGGACGCCGTAGGAGACGGGCTTGAACCATTTGCCGGACATGTTGACCGGCGAGCCGTGGGTCAGGTGGCCACCGGCGTTGAGATCGAGGCCCATGAAGGTATCGCCGGGCTGGAGCAGGCCGAGGAACACCGCCTGGTTCATCTGGCTGCCGCTGTTCGGCTGGACGTTGGCGAAACCGGCGCCGAACAATTGCTTGGCCCGCTCGATCGCCAGCGTCTCGACGACATCGACATATTCGCAGCCGCCATAATAACGCCGGCCCGGATAGCCCTCGGCATATTTGTTGGTCAGCACCGACCCCTGCGCCTCCAGCACGGCGCGGCTGACGATATTTTCCGAGGCGATCAGCTCGATCTTGTCGCGCTGGCGGCCGAGCTCCAGCTGGATCGCGTCGGCAATTTCGGGGTCCGCGGCCCGGAGCGTGTCGGTAAAAAAGCCGTCCGGCACGTCGAGAGGTCGGCTGCTCATGCGGGCTCCTTGCTGAAATGCGGATGGCTGAGTTTCTCGACGCGCCGGCTGTGGCGGCCGCCGGTGAAGGGCGTAGCGAGGAAGGCTTCGAGGCAGGCTTTCGCCATCTCGATGCCGACCAGGCGCGCGCCCATGGCGATCACGTTCGCGTCATTATGTTCGCGGGCAAGGCGGGCGGACAGCGGCTCCGAGACCAGCGCCGCGCGGCAGGCCGGGTGACGGTTGGCGGCGATGGAGATGCCGATGCCGGAGCCGCAGAGCGCGACGCCGAAATCGGCGCGGCCGGCGGCGATCTCCTCGGCGAGCCGGTAGCCATAATCGGGATAGTCGACCGACTCGATGCCCTCGGGGCCGAGATCGTTCACGTCATGGCCGAGCTCGCTCAGCCAGGCCACGAGTTCGGCCTTGAGCGCGACGGCGGCATGGTCGGAGGCGATGGCGATGCGCATGGCGCTCCCCTAGGCGCTCGGGGCCGGTTTTACCAGCCGAGCGCGAACATCGCCGCGACGATCAGGCCGACCGTGATCACGACGATACGGAGCGTGCCCGCCGGCACCTTTCGCGCAAGCTTGCCCCCGGCCCAGCCGCCGAGCAGGGCGCCCGCGGCCATCGCGCCGGCGGCGCTCCAGACGACGGTGGCGCCGATCGCGAAATAGAGCGCGGCGGCGAGGTTGCAGGCGAGCGCCATGGCCTGCTTCAGGGCGTTGAGGCGGGTCAGGGTGTCGTCGATCGCCAGGCCGATCATGGCGAGGAACATGACGCTGAGGGCCACGCCGAAGAACCCGCCATAGATCGCGGCGAGGAAGACCGGCGCGACCGCCCAGGCGAGGCCGATCCGGGCCGCGCGGCGCTGGAGCATCGCGCGCAACCTTTCCTGCAGGGCGAGCAGCAGGCAGGCGCCGAGGACGAGGAAGGGGATCAGGTCGCGGAACGCCGCGTCGCTGGTCCGGGTCAGCAGCCATGCGCCGGCGATTCCGCCCAGTGCCGCCACCGGCAGCAGCGCGAGCATCCGCCCTTCCTGGCCGGCGAGATCCTGCCGTTGGGCGATCACCCCGCCGAAATAGCCGGGGCAGAGCGCGACCGTGTTGGTGACATTGGCGGTCACCGGCGGCACCCCGACGGCAACCAGCACCGGAAAGGTGAAGATCGACCCGCCCCCGGCCAGCGCGTTGAAGCAGCCGGCGCCGATCGCGGCGAGGAAGAGGAAGAGGAGGTCGAGCGGCGAGATCACGCCGCCCAGCGCATCTCCAGGCGGTCCCAGATTTCGACGAGGGCGGCGGCGAGGTCGCGCATCATCTCTTCGGTATGGGCGGGGCCGGGCGTGAAGCGCAGCCGCTCGGTGCCGCGCGGCACGGTCGGATAATTGATCGGCTGCACGTAGATGCCATATTCGGCGAGCAATATGTCGCTGATCCGTTTCGCCGTCACCGGATCGCCGACCAGCAGCGGCACGATATGGGTGGTGGACGGCATCACCGGCAGCTTCGCCGCGGCGAAGATCGCCTTCAGCTCGGCGGCGCGGGCCTGCTGCGCCTCGCGCTCGGCGGCGGACGCCTTCAGATGCCTGACGCTCGCCAGCGCGCCGGCGACGAGCACCGGCGACAATGAGGTCGTGAAGATGAAGCCCGGCGCGTAGGAACGGATCACGTCGATGATGTTCCGGTCCGCCGCGACATAGCCGCCCATCACCCCGAACGCCTTGCCGAGCGTGCCTTCGATGATGGTGATCCGGTGCGCCTGCCGGTCGCGCTCCGAAATGCCCCCGCCGCGCGGGCCGTACATGCCGACGGCATGGACCTCGTCGAGATAGGTCAGCGCATTGTATTTGTCGGCGAGGTCGCAGATCGCCTCGATCGGCGCGATGTCGCCGTCCATCGAATAGACGCTCTCGAAGGCGATCAGCTTCGGCGCGGCCGGATCGGAGGCGGCGAGCAGCTCCTCGAGATGGGCGAGATCATTGTGCCGGAACACCTGCTTCTCGCAGCCGGAGCTGCGGATGCCGGCGATCATCGAGGCATGGTTGAGCGCGTCGGAATAGATGATGCAGCCGGGCAGCAGCTTGGCGATCGTCGACAGCGTCGCCTCGTTAGAGACATAGCCCGAGGTGAAGAGCAGGGCCGCTTCCTTGCCGTGTAGATCGGCGAGCTCGGCCTCCAGATCGACATGATAATGGCTGTTGCCGGAAATGTTGCGGGTGCCGCCCGAACCGGCGCCGACATCGTGCAGCGCCTCCTCCATGGCCGCGATCACATCCGGATGCTGGCCCATGGCCAGATAGTCGTTGGAGCACCAGACGGTGATCGGCTTCGGACCGTTATGGCCGTGGAAGCAGCGCGCGTTGGGGAAGGCGCCCTTGTTGCGCAAGATGTCGATGAACACGCGGTAGCGGCCTTCGGCGTGCAGCCGCTCGATCGCCTCCGCGAAGATACGCTGATAGTCCAAGTCTCTACCCCGGAATCTCTTTGCCGCTCCTTAGAGGAAAGCGCGGGCCGAACGCCAGTGCGAACGATTCGCAACTAGGCCGGAATCGCCCCGCGCGCGGTGTCGGTGAGCGGAGTCTCCTGCCGTTTCGCCTGCCCCGGCGGCGTCCCCGCCAAAGTAAGCGCCATCGCATCCGTGCCGTCCGCCGTTCTGGCGATGCCGACCAGGTCGCAGACGGCCGCGAGGAAGCTGACCGTCACCGCGGCAACCTCGTCGGAAATCTTGAAGCCGCCGCCGCCGGTGTGCAGCCAGCGGCTGCAATCCTGGGCGAGCGCATGCTCCGCGCGGGCATAGTCCTTCTCGCTCCAGGCCCCCGCGGGCGAGTTGCCGTCGACCCTGGGGACCGCGGTGTAGATGTCGCCGAGGCGCTGGACCATACTGACAAGCGCGAGCATCCGCCTGTACTCGTTGACGATCGCGCGCTGGTCGACGTTGGTCTCGTTGCCGGCAATCTGCCTGGTGAAGTCGTTGTTCGTGCCGGCTTCGCGCACCCGGTCATAAAGGAAGTCCGCCAGGGGTTTCGGGACGAGCGCATATTCGTTCTCGACGCCCTGCTGGCCGTGCCTGACATTGCTTCGATGCCGGCCATAGGCCTCGCCGGCCGCCACCGCCGCGGCGATCAACCGCTTCTTCACCGCCTCCGTCAGCTTGCCGTCCGGCAGCCGGTCGCCCGGCGCGACATGCATGAAGGCGCAGATTTGCGACGGCGTCAGCTGCAGCTTGGCCGAGATGTCGGCAGCGATCGGCTTTCCGTCCGGCGCCCAGACCCGATATCGCGCCTCGGCGCCCGTCGTGGTGTCGCTGCTCACCAGCCCCGCATGGGCGAGGCTGTCGACGAAGCCGGTCAGTTCCTCCAGCTTCAGCTCCTTGTCGACATGGGCGATGCTGACGCCGACCTCGACCGTGCGTGTCTCCAGCGGCGTTCCGTCGGCCGCCTTGGCCAGCTTCAGCGAGACGGTGTCGACAAAGCTCACTTCACGCTGTTCGGTGCCCGTCTTGAAGCGGCTCTTGAGTTCGCCCGTGGCGTCGACCTGGACGTTGCCGTCGCCGTCGATCAGGAGGTCCGCCTTGCCGTCGAGCGTGACGCTGCCGGATTGGTTGAAGCCGAACATGACCAGCTCGACGCCGGCCTTGCTGGTCCGCTGGGCGCTGCGCTTGATGTGGGAGCGCTTGCCGTCCAGCTCGAAACCGGGCGTCGCCTTGTGGTCGAGCAGCAGGGTCTTGAGTTCGCCGACGTCGCCTGTGGCGATCTTCCGGAAGGTTTCACCGGCCTCCGGGCCGGTGAAGGTGCCGACGATCTTTTCCTCCTCGCCCCATTTCCAATATTCCTCGATCTTCACGCTCGCCGAGATCTTGGCGCGGGAAGTGTCGCCGGCGAAATCCTGTGCCAGCTTCAGCACGCGATTATATTCGTCGATCAGCTTGCGCACCGGCGCCAGCGCCTTGTCGAGCGAGTCGATCTGCTCGGAGACGGCAGCGTTGACCTTCTTCAGCGCCTTGCCGAGCGCATTGCCAGGCAAAGCGACAAGCTTCTCCAGCTCGCCCCGCAACGCCCCGGTGACCTTCTCGACGAGCGGGCCGAGCTCGCCTTTCGCTCTGGCGACGAGGGAGGCGCGGAGTTCGGCCGGAACGGGCAGCGCGTCCGACACCCTCGCCGCGAGCTTGTCGACGAGACCGTCGCCCAGCTCGGTCAGGTCCCTGGCGCCGCCGTCAATGGCGTCGGTAAGCTTGTCCGACAGCCATTTGACGATCGCCGCCTCGTCGGGCTCGCCGCCGCCCAGCGCCGCCTTGAGGTCGGTGACGAGAGCGTCGCGCAAGCCCTCGAGCGCCGGATCGCCCACCAGCTTGCCGGCCAGCTTCTCGATCTCCTCGCCTCCCTGCTCCCGCAGCCACGTGCCGGGCGTCAGATAGGGCGTGATCTTGCCGAGAATCTCGTCGGACCGGGCGACGGCCTTGTTCAGGACCTCGCGGACCCGGCCGAGCAGCGCCGAACCGTCGAGCTTGACCTCGACGCCGAGGCTCAGCCCGGCCGAGAAGGCGCTGGTGCGGCCGAGCATGATCTCGACCTTGCCCCCGGAGTCCGGCAGCGCCCGGAGCGACAGCAGGAACGCGCTGTTGATCTCCGCGCTCGCGCCGATCGTCAGCTTCACATCGGCGAGGATGTCCTCGATCAGGTTGCCGCTCGCGGAGAGGGCCAGATCGGCCTTGGCGTTGGCCTTGTCCTTGAAGAGATAGACGATCCCCTGCAGCGCCTGCCCGGCGTGGAACGCGTTCCAGATGCTTGCATAATCGAAGGGATCCGGCAGCTTCAGGATGCGTTCGACGAGCGCCACGCCATAGAGCGTGTCCCGGGCAGCCGGCTTGTAGAAATAGTCGAGCCCGACTTCGACCGAGGCCCCGCCGCTGGCATCGAACGTGCCCCAGCGGATCGGGAGCTTGGCGCCGGCCTGCGCCGTCACGCCGGCATGGACGCCGAGCTTCAGCAGGCCGTCGGCCCTGGTCTCCCCGATCGTCGCCTTGGCCGCCGCGGCGAACTGAAGCTTGGCCTCGCCCGAGACTTTGAGCTTGATCCTGCTGCCGAGTTCAGCCTCCCTGCTCCCGTCGAGGCCCCATTCGACCGCGCCATCGACCTCGCCGAAGTCGGACAGCGGCTTCAGCAGAGTCTTGTATTTCTCCGGGATCTTGCCGGCGGCGTCCTTCACCTTGCCCGCCAGCCGCGCGAGATCGGCATAAGCGCCGTCGAGATGCAGCGCGCCGAAGGCGTTCTTTACGTCATTGCTGCCGATGTCGGTCAGGACCTTGTCGAGCAATTTGAGGGCATCGGCCGGCGTCTTCAGTTTCCCGGCCAGATCTTTCCAGTTGCGGGCGATCGCGGCAATTGCTTCCAGCAGGGCAAGCTCATCGTCCAGCCCGATCAGGCCGGCGCCCTGGTCGATCAGTTTTGGTAAGCTCGCCATATTTCGCCTCCCCACGCAAACCCGGCGAGGACTATGTCTTTATTCACCGGCCCGAACAACGTGCTTTTGCAGTATCCGCCCGGTTCGTCCGAAGTAGATCGGTGTCGCGCTAAAGCCGATCAAGAATGCCGAGGCCGAACCTTCGCAAATTCTCCTTGAGACCGCGCGAGCACGCCTTCCCGGCGGTAAAGATCGCCAGGCCTTCCGGCGCTGCCTCGGGCCAGATCCTGTCCCTGGTCAGAAAGGCCACGCGCCGCGCGATCCCCGGCCCGCCATGAACGAAGCCGAGCGGGCGCGGGGCGGCGGCGGCGAGTTCCTCCTCCACCAGCGGGAAATGGGTGCAGGCGAGCACCACCGTGTCGATCCGGTCGCCGCCCGGCCGGGAGAGCAGGCCGTCGAGAATTCGGGCATAGGCCACGGGATCGGTCTCCTCGCCGCGCAATTTCGCCTCGGCGAGGTCGACCAGTTCGGCCGAACCGTGGCGGACGACGGTGCAATCGGCGGCGAACTCCGCGGCGAGCCGGTCGACATAGGGCTGGACGATGGTGGCGTCGGTGCCGAGCACGCCGATCGCGCGGGTCTTCGACAGCAGGGCGGCGGGCTTGATCGCCGGCACCGTGCCGACGATCGGCACGTGCAGCGCGGCGCGAACCGGATCGAGCGCGATGGTGGAGGCGGTGTTGCAGGCGATGACGATGAGCGCGGGATCGCAGCGCCCGGCGAGACGGCCGAGCAGGGCCGGCACCCGCGCCTCGATCTCGGCGCCGGTCTTGGTGCCGTAAGGATAGCCCTCATTGTCCGCCGCATAGACGATCGGCGCGCGGGGCAGGAGCGCGCGGATCTCCTGCAGGACCGACAGGCCGCCGACGCCGGAATCGAAGATGAGCAAAGGCTGGTCGGGACGGGCCATGCGGCGGGATGTAACGTGCCGCCGGCTCGGCGCAACCCGACGCTTTTCGTGCAATCGGTTGCGCGGTTTTTCAGGCATGGTTACGCAGAGCCTCCTGGGGGTGGACGTGACAGCTGAGATTTTCCTGCCGCCGGTGCTGTGTTTTCTGCTCGGCTATGCGCTTGGCGCGATCCCGTTCGGGCTGGTGCTGACCCGCGCCGCCGGCCTCGGCGACGTCCGCAAGATCGGCTCGGGCAATATCGGCGCGACCAATGTGCTGCGGACCGGGAACAAGGGCCTCGCCGCCGCCACCCTGCTCCTCGACGCCGCCAAGGGCGCGGCCGCCGTGCTGATCGCCGCCGCGATCTGGGCGGATCTGCCGCAGGCCGAGGGGATTGCGGCGATCGGCGCCTTTCTCGGCCATCTCTATCCGGTCTGGCTCCGCTTCCGGGGCGGCAAGGGAATGGCGACCCTGATCGGTATCGTGCTGGCGCTGCACTGGCCGAGCGGGCTGGTCGTGACGGGCGTCTGGTTGCTGATGTTCCTCCTCACCCGCTATTCCTCGGTGGGCAGCATGGTCTCGGCAATCGCCGCGCCGGTCTCCGCCTTCCTGTTCGGCCGGATCGATCTCGCCATTCCGCTGACCGGCTTTGCCCTGCTCCTGCTCTGGAAGCACCGGGAGAATATCGCCCGTCTCGCGCGCGGGACGGAGCCGAAGGTCGGGCGGAGCAAGGAGTCTTGAAATGGCGTCGCCGGCCGACCGGATCGCGCGGCTGCGGCTGATCCGCTCCAACAATATCGGCCCGGTCACCTATTGCCAGCTGCTCGCCCGTTTCGGGTCCGCCGAGGCCGCGCTCGCGGCAATCCCGGATCTTGCCGCGCGTGGCGGCGGTCGCCCGCCGCGGCTCGCCACGCAGGCCGAGGTGGAGCGCGAATTCGAGACGGTCGCGCGGCTCGGCGCCCGCTATCTGTTTCTGGGCGAGGAGGGCTATCCGCCGCTGCTTGCGGAAATGGAGGCCGCGCCGCCCGCCCTGATCGTCAAAGGCGACGCCGCCTTGCTCGACCGCCAGGCCGTCGCCATCGTCGGCGCGCGCAATGCTTCGGCGGCCGCCTGCCGCTATGCGCGCGGCCTCGCCCGGGCGTTGGGCGAGGCGGGCCTGCTGGTCGTCTCGGGCCTGGCGCGCGGGATCGATTCGGCGGCGCATGACGGCGCGCTGGCGACGGGCACGGCGGCGGTGATCGCCGGCGGGATCGACGTGGTCTATCCGCCGGAGAATGAGGAACGGCAGCAAGCGGTCGCGGAGCGCGGCCTGCTGATCGCCGAAATGCCGCCAGGCACCGAGCCGCGTGCGCGGCACTTCCCTTATCGCAACCGGATCATCGCCGGGCTTTCTTCGGGTACGGTGGTGATCGAGGCGGCGCCCAAGTCCGGCTCGCTGATCACCGCGCGCCTTGCCGCTGATTTCGGGCGCGAGGTGATGGCGGTGCCGGGCTCCCCGCTCGATCCGCGCGCCCAGGGTTGCAACCTGCTGATCCGCGAGGGCGCGACCCTCGTCCAGAGCGCGGAGGACGTGCTGGAGGCGGTCCGCCCGTCCGTGATCCCGCCGCCGCGTCCGAGGCCCCCGATCCGCGATGCGGTCGCGCCCGCAACCGACACCGGCGACGCCGACCGGTCCGCGCTCGCCAGCCTGCTCGGGCCCACGCCCGTCCCGGTCGATGAGCTGATCCGCCAGTCCGGCCTCGCGCCCGCGCTCGTGCCGACGATCCTGCTCGAGCTGGAACTGGCCGGAAAGCTGGAGCGTCATGCCGGTGGGAAGGTCAGCCTCGCATGAAAGCGCCCCGCCTCATCTTCACCATCGCCGGCATTTACGGGCTGTTGGTGCTCACACCTTTCCTGTTTCTGGAGCGGCGGATCGCCGAGTCGACGCCGGGCGGGCTCAGCCATCCGGAATATTATTACGGCTTCCTCGGCGCGGCTCTGGTGATGCAGCTGGTCTATCTCACCATCGGGCGCGATCCGGTCCGCTTCCGGCCGCTCATGCCGCTCTGCGCGCTCGCCAAGCTGGCTTTCTTCGTGCCGGTGCTGATCCTCTGGCTGCAGGGCCGGGGCGCGGCGCAGGTGCTGGAATTCGCGTCGGTGGATGCCTTGCTGGCTTTCGCCTTTCTGCACGCCTGGCGGGTCACGCCACGCGGCTAGGCCGAATAGCGTCCCGCGTGAATCCAGCGGCTGGCGAGATATTTGACGCCACTCTCGACCGGCAGGCCGGCATGTTCCGAGAGCGGGTCGAGGCCGCCGTCCGGAAGCGCGCTGGTGAAGACGAGGACATCGCCGGTGCGGCCCTTCACCTTGAGGCCGGTCTGCACGAACAGGGTCTCACCGCCTTCATAATCCTCGTTCAGATAGACGAGCGCGGTCTTGATCCGGCCATTGTCGCCGCCGTCATAATCGACATGCGGATGATATTGCTGGCCGGGGCGGTAGCGCAGAAGCTGCAGCGCCTCGCCCTGCTCGGGCGTCGAGTCGCTGAGCGCGGCGAGGCGGCGGTTGAGCGCGTGGACGGCCGGATCCTCGATCAGCCAGTGCGTGGTCCAGCCGTCGGAGGTGCGGACCGGGTCCTGGACGAAGCTGCCTTTGCCGTCGCTGACCAGACATGGCTTCCAGACCGGATCGGCGGCCTCGAGCAGGAAGGCGCATTCCTCAATCGTGAAGGCGCCGGGATAGAGCGTGACCACGGGCGCGTCGCTCAGCCCGTGCGGCTCCGGGAGGGCGGCGGGATCGCCATGGTCGTCGAGAGTCATCGCCTCGATCCGCGCCAGCGCCAGCGCGCGTCCGGCATCCGCCCGCGCCTCGACGCGCAGCCGGGCGAGCGCTGCCGGCCAGTCCCGCGCCCCCGCAACGCCGCTGGCGAGCAGGTTGGTATAGGCCATATGCGCCTTGGGCTGGCCGGCCTCCGATCCCCGCCGGAAGAGCTCGCGCCCGCGCGCCAGATCCTGCGGCAGCGGGCCGCCGACCCAGACGATCTCGGCGAGGAGGAACAGGGCCTCGGGCTCGCCCGTCGCCGCGAGCCGTTCGAGCAGGGCGATCCCCTCCGCGACCCGGCCCGCCTGGGCGAGCGCGATGGCCTGGGCCAGGGTCGGATCGCGCTGCAGCTGCATGGCCGGGGTTCCTATCAGCGCCGGCGCGTCACTTCCAGCGCTTGACGGACCGCCGGGCCGCTCGTCACCCTGTACGCGTACGCGTGAGGAAAAACCGGACATCATGAAGCTCGTCGTCGTCGAATCGCCCGCCAAGGCCAAAACCATCGAGAAATATCTGGGCCAGGGCTACCGCGTGCTGGCCTCCTACGGCCATGTCCGCGATCTGCCGCCCAAGGACGGCTCGGTCGATCCGGATGCCGGCTTCGCGATGCAATGGGAGACTTATGCGGACAAGGCGCGCCAGCTGAAGGCGATCGCCGACGAAGCGAAGGGCGCCGAAGCTCTGATCCTCGCCACCGACCCCGACCGCGAGGGCGAGGCGATCTCCTGGCACGTGCAGGAGGTGCTGGCGAAAAGGAAGGCGCTGCCGGCCCATGTCGAGCGGGTAACCTTCAACGCGATCACCAGATCCGCGGTGACCGAGGCCATGGCCCGCCCGCGCGGCCTCGACGAGGATCTGATCGACGCCTATCGGGCCCGCCGCGCGCTCGACTATCTGGTCGGCTTCACCCTGTCGCCTGTGCTCTGGCGCAAGCTGCCCGGCGCCAAATCGGCAGGCCGGGTCCAATCGGTCGCGCTCCGCCTGATCGTCGACCGCGAGCGCGAGATCGAATTGTTCCGTGCGCAGGAATATTGGAGCGTGACCGCTTTGATGGAGGCGGACGGGACGGAGTTCCAGGCGCGCCTCGTCCGCTATGACGGCAAGCGCATCGACCGGCTGACCATCGGCGAGGAAGGGACGGCGCTCGCCGCGAAACGGGCGGTCGAGGAAGGGCGCTTCTCGGTCGTCTCGACCGAGACCAAGCCGCTGACCCGCAATCCGCCGCCGCCCTTCACCACCTCGACGCTGCAGCAGGAGGCGGCGCGGAAGCTGGGGTTCTCGGCCAGTCAGACCATGCGCATCGCCCAGAGCCTCTACGAGGAGGGCGCGATCACTTATATGCGCACCGACGGCGTGCAGATGGCGGAAGAGGCCATCTCCGCCGCCCGCCGCGCGGTGGCCGCGCGCTACGATGCCGGCTATGTCCCCGACAAGCCGCGCCATTATGCGACCAAAGCGAAGAATGCGCAGGAAGCGCATGAGGCGATCCGGCCGACCGATTTCTCGCGCGCCCCAGAATCTTGGCGCGCCGGCTCGGGCGAGCATGGCCGGCTCTACGAGCTGATCTGGAAGCGCGCGCTGGCGAGCCAGATGGCCTCGGCCCGGCTGGAGCGGACGACCGCGGAGCTGGCCGACGGCACCGGCCAGCATGCGCTCCGCGCGACCGGCCAGGTCGTGCTCTTCCCCGGCTTCCTCGCGCTTTACGAGGAAGGCCGCGATGATGCCGAGGACGAGGACAGCCGCCGCCTCCCGCGCCTGCGCGACGGCGACACGCCGGCGAAGAAGGAGGTCAGTGCCGAGCAGCATTTCACCCAGCCGCCGCCGCGTTACTCGGAGGCCAGCCTGGTCAAGCGGATGGAGGAGCTCGGCATCGGCCGCCCCTCCACTTATGCCGCGACGCTGCAGACGCTGAAGGACCGCGACTATGTCCGGCTCGACAAGGCCCGCTTCTATCCCGAGGAGAGCGGGCGGCTGCTGACCGCCTTCCTCGAGCGCTTTTTCGAGCGCTACGTCTCCTACGATTTCACCGCCCATCTCGAGGACGAGCTGGACGACATTTCCGGCGGGCGCATGCAGTGGCAGGCGGTGCTCGAGGAATTCTGGCGGGACTTCAAACCGAAGACCGCCGAGGTGATGGAGCAGAAGCCGAGCGAGATCACCGCCGCGCTCGACGACTTCCTCGCGCCCTTCCTCTTCGCCGACAGGGGCGACGGCAGCGACCCGCGGCTGTGCCCGGCCTGCGGCGAGGGACGGCTCGGGCTGCGCGGCGGGCGGTTCGGCGCCTTCGTCGCCTGCTCCAATTATCCCGACTGCAAGTTCACCCGCCGCTTCGGCCAGGCCGGCGAGCAAAATGAGGAATCGGGGCCGCAGGTGCTGGGTCAGGATCCGGCGAGCGGGCAGGACGTCACGTTGCGTTCGGGCCGCTTCGGACCTTATTTCCAGATCGGCGACGGCAAGGATGCGAAGCGCGCCTCGCTGCCGAAGGACCTGCCGGGCGCGGAGGCGGATCTGGCGACGGCTCTGCGGCTGCTCTCCCTGCCGCGCAGCGTCGGCGCGCATCCGGAGACCGGCAAGGAGATTACCGCCAGCATCGGCCGCTACGGGCCCTATCTCGCGCATGACGGCAAATATGCGAAGCTCGCCTCGAGTGCCGAGGTATTCGAAGTGGGGATGAACGCGGCGGTCGCGAAGCTCGCCGATGCCGCCGGTGGCGGTGGCCGGACGCGGGGCTCGCGCGAGCCGCTGAAGGTGCTGGGCGCGCACCCGCGCACCGAGGCTGAGATCCGGCTGATGGAGGGCCGCTTCGGTCCCTACGTCACCGACGGCACCACCAACGCGACCTTGCCCAAGTCCGTCGCGCCCGATCAGCTCACGCTTGAGGAAGCGGCGCAGCTGATCGACGAGCGCGCCGCCAGGGGGCCGTCCGCGAAGCAGGGCAGGGGCCGCAGGGCGCCGGCGAGGAAAGCTCCTGCGAAGAAAAAGGGTGCGAAATGATCCTGACCGCTCTCATCGCCCTCGCCGGAGCCGCGCAGGAGCCGGCGCCGCCGGCGCCCGGCGTCGACCGCTCCGATTATCATTTCCGCTATCTCAACCGGCTCGATCCGCGCGAGGGCTGGCGCCGGACGATCAGCGGCATCCGCTACCGCCGCGTCGGCCGCGCGACCAGTGGCGCCCGTCCGGCGCCGACCGACACGGTCACCATCCACTATGTCGGCCGCTTCATCGACGGGGTGGAATTCGATTCCTCGGTCGCGCGCGGCGCGCCGGCGACCTTTCCCTTGCCCCGCCTCATTCCCGGCTGGCAGGAGGGCGTGCCGTTGATGCGGGTCGGCGAACGCTACGAATTCGCCATCCCCTATACTCTGGCTTATGGCTGGACCGGCCGCGGCCCGATCCCCGGCGGCGCCACTCTGGTCTTCACCATCGAGCTGATCGGCATCGCCCCGCCGGCACCGGCGCAATAAGGCCGCGCGCAGCCCTCGGGGGCGGGATGGTTGATCCCGCATTTACCCTGCCTGCTTCGACTAGCTTTACGCCGGGCCCGCTAGAAACATGGCGTGCGTACGGGCAGGCTCAGCATCAGCCGAGGGCATCGGCAGGCCGCGACGGAGGACACTCCGCCGCCGCACCTGGCGCTCGTCCCGCCGGCCGCCGGGCCTGCCCCGGTGCCCGCGCCGGAGCCCGCAGCCGATCTGGGGGCGGTCAACGAGCGCCTGACCGCGCTGGAGCGGCTGGTCCGGCTCTATGAGCAGGGCGCACTCTCGGTCGAGGAATTCGCGGCCGAGAAGATGCTGATCCTCGGCGAGCTGCCGCCGGTTGCGCCGGTCCATTTCGTGCCCGCCGCGCCGCGCCGTCGGCACGGGCCCTCCTTGCTCGGTCGCATGCTGAGCTGGCCGTTCCTGTTGCTCTGCCTCGCCGCCGGCATCGGCCTCTCCTTCGCCACCCAGCCCGAAGCCACGAGCCGCTTCGTGACCCAGCTCTGGCATTCGGTGGCCGGCTAGCCGCCGCAGCCCCGGCAGGAAGGATCCTTGACGATGCGGATCGAGCGCATTTCCGGGGTAAGCCCGTTGAACAGGTGGAGCCGTCCGCTCGGGTCCGGACCGAATCCGGCGATCGCGCGCACCGCCTCGAGCGCGGCGAACGTACCCGCCAGCCCGGCCATCGCCCCGAGCACGCCCAGTTCGGCGCAAGTGTCGCAATCGTCCGCGTCGAAGGCGTCGCCGACGAAACACCGATAGCAGGGCTTGTCCGGCTCCCAGCCGCGCCAGGTGCCGACCTGCGCCTGGAACTGACCGATCGCGGCGGAGACGAGCGGGATGCGGGCCCTGGTGCAGGCATCCGAGACGGTGAGCCGGGTCGCGAAATTGTCGGAGCCGTCGAGCACCAGAGTGCCGCCGCCGATCAACGCGGCGACGTTGGCGCCCGTCAGGCGTTCATGCCGGGGCTCGACATGCACCTCCGGATTGAGCCGCGCCACGGCTTCGCCGACGACCTCTGTCTTGGCGCGGCCGACATCCGCCGTTCCGAACAGGATCTGTCGCTGGAGATTGTCGAGCGCGACCGCGTCGTCGTCGATCACCCTGAGCGCGCCGATGCCGGCGGCGGCGAGATACTGGATGGCGGGTGAGCCGATCCCGCCAGCGCCGATCACGACGACTTCGGCCTGCAGCAATTTGCGCTGTCCCGCGCCGCCGATTTCCTTGAGGACGATGTGGCGGGCGTAACGGTCCAGCTGCGCGTCGGAAAGGGTCATGGCTCTCCGAGGAAGGTCAGGGTCGTTCCGTACCAGGCCGGATTCGGTCCGGCGGGGGCGCGGACATGGCCGCGATAACGGGTGTTGACGATCGCCCGGGCATAATTTCGGATCGCATCGCACGGGCCGGTTTTGGCGGCGACGCCGCGAAAGCTGCCGTCCGGATTGACGAGAACCGCGAGATCGATGCGGATGCCGCGCAAATCATTGCCGGCACCGACCAGCGAGGTGACGCTGGCCCGGCATTCCGGCTGGCGCCGCGCGAGGTCCATGATCGCGGCCCGGTCTTCCGCGCCGACCCTGGCGCTGCGGTCCAGCTGCAACTCCGGCAGGGTGGCCCAGTCGCGGGGCAGAGGCGGGGGGCGCGGCTGGGCGGCCGTGGCCTGGGCGAGCGCAAGCAGGACCATGAGGCTCATCGCTATCTCCCCGTCGACCCGAAGCCGCCTTCGCCCCGCACCGTCTCGTCCAGCGACTCGACCTCGGCGAAGCCGGCGCGAAGCACGGGCGCCGGAACGAGCTGAGCGATACGGTCGCCGCGGCCGATTGCGAACGGCTCCTGGCCGAGATTGACGAGCACCACCATCAGCTCGCCGCGATAATCGGAATCGATCGTGCCCGTGAGGCAGGTGATGCCGTTGCGGACCGCGGTGCCGGAGCGGGAGCGGACCTGCACCTCGTAGCCGTGCGGAATCGCCATCGCGATTCCGGTCCTGACCGGATGGCGCGCGCCCGGGGCGAGCGTGACCGCCTCGGCCGCGACTACGTCGAGCCCGGCGGCATGATCGGAGCCGTAGGCGGGGAGCGGCAGGCCTTCGCCGTGCGGCAGCCGCCGGACCCTGATCTCGATCATGCGAGCGCCTCCGCGATCCGCTCCGCGAGGCGGCGGGCGACCTCCGCCTTGGACATACGGTCCCAGCTTTCGGCTTCGCTATCGGTGATCAGGTGAACGGCATTGGCATCGCCGCCCATCACGTCCCCCGACACGTCATTGGCGACGATCCAGTCGGCGCCCTTGCGGGCGCGCTTTGCCGCGGCCTCCCCGGCGACATTCTCGGTCTCGGCCGCGAAGCCGACGATCAGGCGCGGCCGGCTCTCGATGGTGGCGAGCCCGGCAAGAATATCGGGCGTGCGCTGCCAGTCGAGCGCCGGCGGGCCGGCATCCTTCTTGAGCTTTTCGGGCGCCGGCTCCACCCGCCAGTCGGCGACGGCCGCGACCAGCACGGCGGCGTCGGCGGGAAGCGCGGCGAGCACGGCCTGCTCCATCTCGCCGGCTGTCTCGACGTCGCGGCGGGCGACGCCGGCCGGCGTTTCGAGGGTTACCGGCCCGGCGACCAAAGTCACGCGGGCGCCCAATGCGGCGAGCGCTTCGGCGATGGCGAAGCCCTGCTTGCCGGACGAGCGGTTGGCGATGACGCGGACCGGGTCGATCGGCTCGTGCGTGGGGCCGGCGGTGACGATGACGTGCCGGCCGGATAGCGGGCCGGGGCCGCCGAGCGCGCTCTCGATCGCCGCGAAAATCGCCTCGGGCTCGGGCAACCGCCCCGGGCCATATTCGCCGCAGGCCATCTCCCCTTCGTCTGGCTTGAGCAAGATGACGCCGTCCGCGCGCAGCTGCGCGACGTTGCGCTGCGTCGCCGCATGCTGCCACATGCGTACGTTCATCGCCGGCGCGGCGAGCACCTTCTTGTCCGTGGCGAGGAGCAGCGTGGTGGCGAGATCGTCGGCAATCCCCGCCGCCATCTTCGCGAGCAGGTTCGCGGTCGCCGGTGCGACGACGACGAGGTCCGCCTCCCGCGACAGCTCGATATGGCCCATCTCGGCCTCGTCCTTGAGGTCGAACAGGTCGGTGAAGACCTGCTGCTCGCTGAGCGCCGCCAGCGTCATCGGCGTGATGAACTGGGCGCCGCCGGCGGTCAGCACGCAGCGCACGCTGCCGCCCGCCTTGCGGATCAGCCGGATCAGCTCGCACGCCTTATAGGCCGCGATCCCGCCGCCGACGATGAGGAGGATCTTCTTGCCGTTCATGGCCCTAGAATAGGTAGACGCCGGCGGCGACGCCAGCCGCCGCGGCAACCAGGGCGGTCAGCACGAGCGGCCAGGCGCGGTGCGGGCGGACGAGGGCGATCTCCGGCAGCGGCGGCGCGGGCGGCGCAGCGCCGGGGGGCGGGTAATAATGGTCGATCCGGCGGATCAGGTCGGGGAGCTTGCGGAGCAGGCGGAAGCCGCGGATCAGCTCGTCGGCGATGCGGGCCTCAGGCCCCAACTCGCTGCGCGCCCATTCGGTGAGGAAGGGCTCGGCCGTCTCCCACATGTTGATGTCGGGATCGAGCCAGGTGGCGACACCTTCCTCCATGACCATCGTCTTCTGCAGGAGCAGCAAATGCGGCTGGGTCGGCATGTCGAAGTCGCGGGTGATCTTGAACAGGCCCTCGAGCATCTGGCCGAGCGAGACATCCTTGGCCGGAAGGCCGCGCATGGGCTCGCCCACCGCCCGCAGCGCCGTCGCGAACTCCTCGATATTGTGGTGCGGCGGCACATATTGCGCCTCGAAATGGATTTCGGCGACGCGCCGGTAATTGCCGGTGAGCAGGCCGTAAAGGATCTCGGCGAGCCAGATCCGCGCCTGGCGGTCGATCCGGCCCATGATCCCGAAATCGATCGCGGCGAGGCGGCCGTCCGGAAGGGCGAAGAGATTGCCCTGGTGGAGATCGGCGTGGAAGAAGCCGTCGACCACCGCCTGCCTGAGGAAGGTGCGGACCAGGGTGGCGGCGAGCGCCTTCACGTCGTGGCCGTCGGCGATCAGTTTCTTGCGGTCGGTGAGCTTGATGCCGTCGATCCACTCGAGCGTCATCACCCGGCGCGAGGTGCGGCTCCAGTCGATCTCAGGGACGAAGAAGCCGGTCTCGGCGACCAGATTCTCACGCAGCTCGGAGGCGGAGGCCGCCTCCTGCCTGAGGTCCAGCTCGCGATTGGTCCATTGCCGGAAGGTGGCGACGACCAGGCGCGGGCGGAGGCGCGCCGCTTCCCCGCCCATCGCCTCGACCTGCGCGGCCGCCCATTCATAGGTCTCGATCGCGCTGGCGAAATCCTCCTCGATATGGGGCCGGAGCACCTTGACCGCGACCTGCCTGCCCTCGGTGGTGACCGCGCGATGGACCTGGGCAATGGAAGCGGCGCCGACCGGCTCGGGATCGATTTCGGTGAAGACCTCGTCGACCGGACGGCCGAGCCCCTGTTCGATCGCCGCCCCGATCGCCTCGAACGGGGCGGGGGGCAGGCTGTCCTGCAGCAAGGCGAGGTCGTGCGCGGCGGCCTCGCCGACCAGATCGGGGCGGGTGGCGAGCGCCTGGCCGAGCTTGATCGCGGCCGGGCCGATCGCCCGGAAGGCCTCGGCATAGCGCGGCACGTCCGGCACCCGCGCGCCGAAACGGGCGAGCCTCGCCAGCCGGCGGACCGGCGGCGGCGTGTTCGGGTCGCGCTCGATGCCGCGCAGCGCGCCGTGCCGCGCCAGCACCCGGCCCCATTTCAGCAGGCGCCAGACATGGGTGACGGAGCGGGTCAAATCTTCCAGCCCGAATGGATGGCGACGAGGCCGCCGAGGATCGGCTCGGCCTTCACTCGGCCGAAGCCCGCCACCTCGATCAGGCGGGCGAAGGCCGGCATGTCGGGGAAGCGCTCGATCGATTCGATCAGATAGCGATAACTGTCCTCGTCGCTTGCGACGGCCTTGCCGATCTTCGGCACGACGCGGCGCGAATAGGCCTCGTAGACCGTGGCGAAGCCGGGCCACTCAGTCCGCGAGAATTCGAGGCAGAAAAAGCGGCCGCCATAGTTCAGCACCCGATGCGCTTCGCTGAGCGCGGCCGGAATGTCGGTGACGTTCCGGATGCCGAAGGCGATCGTGTAGGCGTCGAAGCCCTTGTCGGCGAAACTCAGAGTCTCCGCATTCTCCTCCGCCCAGGTCAGGCCCTCGATGCCACGCTGCTGCGCCCGCTCCCGACCGACGGCGAGCATCTCCGGATTGATATCGGCGACCGTCACCGCGGCGCCGGCCCGGGCGAGGCGAAAGGCGATGTCGCCGGTGCCGCCGGCCATGTCGAGGATCGCCTCGCCCTTGCGCGGGCGCACCCTGCGGACGAATTCATGCTTCCAGAGCCGGTGCTGGCCGGCGGACATCAGGTCGTTCATGACGTCGTAGCGGCGCGCAACGCTGGAGAAGACGCCGCGCACCCGCCGCGTCTTTTCCTCTGGCGAAACCTGCTCGTGACCGAAAGAGACCTTGTCCATCGCCGCGCGCTCTAGCAGGGGAGGCGCCATGGTGAAACATGCCTGAGCTTCCCGAAGTCGAGACCACCGTGCGCGGCCTCGCGCCGATCCTCGAGGGACACCGGATCGAGTCGCTGGATCTGCGTCGTGCGGACCTGCGCCGGCCCTTCCCGCCGGATCTGCGCCAGCGCGTGACCGGCGCGGTGGTGACGACGCTCGGGCGGCGCGCGAAATACGGGCTGATCGACACCGACCGCGGCGACACGATGATCTTCCATCTCGGCATGTCCGGGCACTGGCGGATCGACCCGACGGAGATCGGCAAGCACGACCATGTCGTGATCGAGACGGACGCAGGGCGGCGGCTGGCGCTGAACGATCATCGCCGCTTCGGCTCGCTGGATATCGTGAGAACGGACGACCTCGCCGCTTACGGTCCGTTCGTGAAGATGGGGCCGGAGCCGCTCGAGGAGGATTTCGACGCCGCCTTTCTTGAGAAAGCGCTGGACGGCCGCGCGGCGCCGATCAAGGCCTTGCTGCTCGACCAAAGGATCGTGGCGGGGCTGGGCAACATCTACGTCTGCGATGCCCTCAACCTCGCGCAGATCGCGCCGGGGCGGGCAGGGGGGCAAATCGCCCGCGCCCGGCTCGACCGGCTTGCGGTTGCCGTGAAGGAGGTGCTCACCGCTGCCATATCCGCCGGCGGCTCCTCGCTTCGGGATTATGTCCGGCCGGATGGCGAGCTCGGCTATTTCTCGAAGGAATGGCGGGTCTATGGCCGCGAGGGCTTGCCGTGCCCGCGGTGCGGGACGGTGATTCGGCGGCGCGTCGATTCGGGCCGCTCCACCTTCTACTGTCCGAAATGCCAGCGCTGACTTGACGCCAGGCCTCTCTCAACGTAGAGGGCGCGGCTTGAGCGGGTGCGGTGCGAGGCCGCGCCCTTTTCTTTTCAGTGACGAGGCAGACAGATGGCGAATACGCCGCAAGCAAAGAAGCGCATCCTTCGCAACGCGAAGCGGGCCGAGATCAACGGCGCCCGCATCGGCCGCATTCGCACCTTCGTGAAGCAAGTCGAATCGGCGCTCGCCGCCGGCAACAAGGACGAGGCCAAAGCGGCCATCTCGAAGGTCCAGCCGGAGCTGGCCCGCGGCGTTGCCCGCGGCGTGCTGCACAAGAACACCGCGGCCCGCAAATTGTCGCGTCTCACGCGGCGTCTCACGGCCCTCGGCTAAGCCTCTTACCGGCATCGGAAAAGCGGCCCGCCGGTCCATTCCGGCGGGTTTTTTCGTGCCCGCCGGAACGGATCGGGAAACCCTAGGATTCCCCGCGATTCGCGCGACATTGCAGCATGGTGACAAGCTTAAATTACTGATTTATAAATATATATTTGGAAGAGTGACGGATTTCCGCCATTTTTCCAAGGTCAAGATATTTAATTCGCGTGACAGATTTTTTTCAGCTTGATCCGACTCGGCCCCGGTTCCAAAACAGTCTTCCGGCCGGGCGAATCTCCCGTCCGGCGCACAGCAAAATCAACAAGGGCTGCGGCTGGCCGGGGGCGGCTATCCGCACGGGGGGAATTTTGCGCTGAAAACATAAGCACCGTCCACCGGACGGGCAGAGAGATCGAGGGGTGCGCGCGCGGTGCAAAGAGCGGCTGAAGGCGGATTGGACGCGAAAACGGACATGATCGGGACGATCGCATCGGCTTGGGAATCGATTCGCGCGAATCTTCGACGCGATTGCGGCGCCCGGACTTTCGACGGCTGGCTCCGTCCGATCGCGCTCGGCGATTTCGATATCGAGAGCGGCACGCTCCGCCTGCAGCTTCCTTCCCAGTTCATGGCCGACTGGGTGCAGACCCATTTCGCCGAACGGCTGACGCTCGCCTGGAAGGCCCGGCTGCCGGAGGTGCGCCAGATCCGGATCGGCGTCGGCCCGGGCGCGCCCAGCACCGCTGCCCTGGTCGAGATTCCGGCGCCGGCCGCCGAGAAAGAGGCGAAGGCCCAGCCCGGTCTCTATGCGGTCGCGCTCGAGCCCCGCTACCGCTTCGAGAATTTCGTCGTCGGCAAGGCGAACGAGGTCGCGTTCAGCGCCGCCCAGACCCTGGCCGCGTCGGAGAAGGTCGCCTTCAACCCGCTGTTCATCCATGGCTCGACCGGCCGCGGCAAGACCCACCTGCTGCATGCCATCGGCCATGAATTCCACCGCCTCAGGCCGCGCGCGAAGATCATCTACATGTCGGCGGAGAAGTTCACCGTCGAGTTCCTCGCCGCGCTCCGCGCCAACGAGACCTTCAGGTTCAAGCAGCAGCTGCGCTCCGCCGACCTGCTGATGATCGACGACGTCCAGTTCATCGCCGGCAAGGAATCGACCCAGGAAGAATTCTTCCACACGATGAACGAGATCATCTCGGCCGGCCGGCGCTTCGTGATCAGCTCCGACCGCGCGCCGCAGGATCTGGACGGGCTCGAGCCGCGCATCCTCTCGCGCCTCTCCTGGGGCCTGGTCGCCGACATCAACGCGGCCGACCTCGAGCTCAGGCTCAACATCATCACCAAGAAGCTGGAGGCCTTGCCCGACGTCAGCGTGCCGGACGACGTCGTCATGTTCCTCGCCAAAAGGATCAGCTCCAACGTCCGCGAACTGGAAGGCGCGCTCAACCGGATCGCCGCTTATGCGACGATGCAGAACCGGGTGATCGACCTCGACTTCGTCGGCGAGGTGCTGGCCAACATCCTGCGGGCCAACCAGCGGCGCATCTCGATCGACGAGATCCAGACCCGCGTCTCCGACCATTACCGGATCCGCAAGGCGGAGATGACCTCGGCCCGCCGGGCCCGCGAGGTCGCACGGCCGAGGCAGGTGGCGATGTATCTCTCCAAGCAGCTGACCCCGCGCTCGCTGCCCGAGATCGGCCGCCGCTTCGGCGGGCGGGATCACACGACGGTGATCCACGCCGTCCGCCAGATCGAGAAACTGCGGGCGCTCGACGCCGAGCTCGACGCCGACATCCGCCTGCTGACGCGGCAGCTCGAAAGCTGAGCTGCTCACGGAGCGCATGAGGCCGTCACCCCGGGCTCATGTGCTCCGGCGAAGGCCGGAGCGTTGCGGGATTTCAACGCGGCCATTGCAAGTCCGGCCAACGCTCCGGCCTTCGCCGGAGCGCGACTTCTCTTGTCACCCCGGGCTTGATCCGGGGTCCACCTTCTTCCTGAAGCGCCGCAAAGAACAGGTGGATCCCGGATCAAGTCCGGGATGACGAATGAGGTCATCGCTTCCGTGCCTTCGCAGCGGCTTTTCGGCGGGCGCGGCGGTTGCGCGGCATGCCGGAAGTTGACGTTGTTGACGACATGTCGGGGAAGGACGGGCCTTCCCCGAGGTCGAAATCGTCGTCATCGAGCTCGTCCGCATGGTTCTCCTCGGCCGGCGCGTTCGCGGCCGGGCCCCAGCGGAAGAGGTGGGTCTTGTCCCAGGGCTCGCCGCTGTCGTCGGCAAGCTCGGTGATCACCTGGCGGCGCGCGCCTTCCGCGTCACGATGGGCGTCCGCCGCCACCCAGGTCAAAGTGTCGGCCATGCCGAGCGCGGACCGCTCCGGATGCGGCGCCCAGTCCCGCCGGTCGACATGTTTCCCGTAGCGGTAGGGTTTCCGGTAGCGGAGGATGAACATGGCCAGCCGCTCGTCATAGCGGCGATGGGTGCCAACCAGCTCGCCCCTGTAATAATGCGGCACCTCGACGCCCTCGATCGCGCGGGAATAGACGCCGTCCTCGACCCGGTCGGCCGCCCCGTCGAGGGCCATGTCCATGGCCAGCCTGAAGCTTTGCGCGTCCGGGCGGCGGCGCAGTTCGTAGACCGCCTCGGCCGAGATGCCGACCTTCGCGCAAGCCTCGCGGATACAGCCGCAGGCGGCCATGGCCTGGATCAGCGACACCTGCCGCGCCGGGGTCAGCCCGTCATGGCGGTAGCGGAGTTTCACCGGCTCGAAGCCCGGAACGGATGGCGCGCTTTCGCCCGCGCCTTGGCGTTGCCTGTTCGTCATGTGCAAAGGGCTCCATCAGGAAACCCTCCGCCATCTCATGAAATCCGTACTGTAGGAAAGTTATATTAGAACCGATTTGGTTCTATCTTATTCTTGTCCCGAACTCGTCAGGCGTGATTGGGAGGACGGAATAAGGGCCTTGGACGGCTCTGTAGAATTCAGCCTGCCCGTCTTCACGGGCGGCAGGAGGCGGTATGCGGGCCAGGAAGAACAGGGCATTTTCGGAAATCCGAACGTGCTGAATAGATAGCTCCATTATGCCCGTGTGAAAGAGGATGTAGCGACGCATTCCCGGTGCTTCCCGGCTTCCTTTCAGGACCACGTCCGTGCTGATTTCGGCACAGGGGTAGGGCCTGTTCGCCAAGAGGCAGGTCGTTTGCGGGCCGAGCCGACCGACGACGACGAGGTCAGCTCTGAGAAGCTGGGTTTCGAGGGGCAGGGGTCGACTGCCATTTGCGGTCGCCATGGTGGGAACGAGACAAACAAGCGTCGCCCAGGCAAATCTCGCGCCATGCCTCATGCCACACCTCACAAAATGCCCGAGCCAAGATAGGCGTGGCCAAGCCAGGTCCTGAGCAAAGACAAAGGCTCTTTCAAAACACCGGTCCCGCGATGCCGCCATTGCGGCGCCTCTAGTGCCGCCCCTGCTGCTCGCGCTCGGGCATGACGGTGATGCGCACGGTCTCGCCATTGTTGCCGGGGAAGCCGGTGAACATCGCCTCGACCAGGTTCGGGACCAGCCGCGGCAGCTCGTTCGAGCGGCTGCGGGCCTGGGCATGACCCTCGAACAGGGACTGGCCGTCGCTGGCGCGGCGGATGTCCATGTCGAGGAACGAGGTGTAGAGCGTGTAGCTCTCGAGGTCGTAATCGCCCCAGAAAGGATCGTGCCAGCCCCAGAAGAAGGGGCTGCGATAGCGGCCGAAGCCGCCATAATAGCTGCCGTAAAAGGGCCGGCGGCCGAAGCCGCGATAGCCCCAGGGGTCACCGAACGGATCGGGCCTGGCGATGACCCGCTCGCGGCCCTGGTCGACGCCGTAATCGAGGGTGACGACAAAGCTGGCGTCGCGCTCGGACGCGGCCTCGCGATAGCCGAGCCCGGCCATCCGGGCGCGGACCAGATCGGCATATTGGCCGAATTCCAGCCCGCCATTCTTGTCGCGGTCCCCGGCGCGGATCACGAAGCTCTGCCCGGCCGGGGCCGGCATCGCCTGAAAGCGCGAAACCTGGGTGGGAAGGCCGGTCATGCAGGCGCTGAGCCCGAGCATGGCCGCCGGCGCGACGATCGAAATGATCAATTTCCTGAATGACATGGCAGTCAGCCCTTGCATGCGAAAGCCCGCCGGGGGCAGCGGAGCTTTGTCCTGTATATAGAACAACTTGACCCGTTTTACAAAGTTCCGCTGAACCAGTGCTTTACGGGGTTAATGGCGGCGGAGCCTCCCATCCATAAACGCCGGGGCGGGCGGATTCCTGCATCGCGGGCGGACGGGACCATGTAAATTCGCCATGGGGACGGAGGTTTCGGAGGCGCCCCGTCGTGAAATGTCATGTGAAGGTCGGGCAAAAGTCAGGCCAAAGAAGCGGTTCAGCGGAGGCGCTGCGACGCCGGAAGTTGACAAAGTTGACACGATGACGGGCACGGATTGAAAGAGCCGGAGCCGGGTCGGAGCCCGAGTCGGGCGAGTATGACAGACGAAGTCCTACATGTATCCAACAGCCCTGCCGGCCAAAGCGGCGATCGTTCATCGGACCTTCAAGACGGGCGTGAGACGCAGGGCCATGATCGGCGATCTTCTCCTGGCCGCTGCCCTGACGGGCGCCTCTCCGGCGATCTCGCAGCCGGCCGCCAACCCGTTCCCGCGGATGGGGAATGCCCGCGTCGTCCGGGTTTCACCGCGGCCCGGCTTCATGTCCGGGATCGTCGCCGTCTATGCGGATTTCGACGTCGCGATGCCGGGCAAGGAGCCGCAGAGAATGTACATGCTCTGGATGACCATGGATCAGTTCCTGCCGGAGGTCGGTTCCATCTGCACGATCGGCTATCGCCGCGCGCCGCTGTTGGGAGGAAACTTGCACCGTCCGATCGCCGGGGAAGGCCCGCGCGACGCGGGGCCGCGCAACATTGTCGAAGACCTCAGTTGCGGCCCCCCGCTTGAGCTTCCGGCCGCCGTTCAGCGCAGCCCCAGCGCCCGGTAGGCTCCCTCCAGCGTCGGCGCGGCGAGCGCCGCTGCCTTGGCCGATCCCTTCGCCAGAATCGCCTCCAGCGCCTCGGGGTGGGCGTCGAAATCCTTCAGGCGGGCGCGGATCGGGGCGATGGTTTCGACGAGCAGGTCGGCCAGAGCGGGCTTGAAGGCGCCGAAGCCCTTGCCGGCATATTCGTCGAGCACCGACCGGGCCGGGCGGTCGGTCAGCGCGGCGTAGATGGTGACGAGGTTGAGCGCCTCGGGGCGGCCGGCCAGCGCCGCCAGATTGTCGGCCAGCGGCTCCGGGTCGGTCTTCGCCTTGCGGATCTTCCGGGCGATCAGGTCGCTCTCGTCGGCGAGGTTGATGCGGCTCATGTCCGAAGGATCGGACTTGGACATTTTCGCATTGCCGTCGCGCAGGCTCATGATCCGCGCCGCGCTCTCGCCGATCAACGGCTCGGGCAGGGTGAAGAGCTCGACCTCGTAATCGGTATTGAACTTCTGGGCGATGTCCCGGGCGAGCTCCAGATGCTGCTTCTGGTCCTCGCCGACCGGGACGTGGGTGGCCTGATAGAGCAAGACATCCGCCGCCTGCAGCACCGGATAGTCGAACAGGGCAACCGAGGCGCCCTCGCGATTCTTGCCCGCCTTGTCCTTCCACTGGGTCATGCGGTTCAGCCAGCCCATCCGCGCGGTGCCGTTCAGCAGCCAGCAGAGCTCGGCATGGGCCGGGATCCGCGCCTGGCTGAACAAAAGGGTGCGGTCCGGATCGATGCCGCAGGCGATCAGCGAGGCGGCCATTTCGCGGACGTTGCGGGCGCGCTCGGCGGCAGGGATATATTCGCTGAGCGAGTGGAGGTCCGCGAGAAAGATCAGGCACTCCATCTCGTCCTGCATCCGCACCCAGCGCCGGATCGCGCCGAGATAATTGCCGAGATGAAGATTGCCGGTCGGCTGAATGCCGGAGACCACGCGCATCAGTCAGTCTTTCCCTTGGGTTTGCGCCTGAGGACCGCCTTCAGCTCTGCAAGCGTATAGGCCCGCGTCACGAAGACCGAGGCCGCATAGACGAAGACGCCGCCGCCGACCAGCAAAGCGAGGCCGATCACGCGATGCTCGAAATTGCCGGCGAGGAAGGGCCGGATCCAGGGCGTCGCGGCGAACAAAGCGGCGCCCATCAGCAGGGCGGCGACCGCGAGGCGGGCGATATGGCCGGCGAGGCTGCGGTCCATCTCGAAATGGCCGCGCTTCCTGAGCGTCAGATAGAGCAAGGTGACATTGACCCAGGAGGCGATGGCGGTCGCGAGCGGCGGGCCGACATGCTTGAGCGGCCAGATCAGGGCGAGGTTCAGCGCGAGGTTCACCGCGATCGAGATCAGGGCGAATTTGAGCGGCGTCTTCATGTCCGAACGGGCATGATAGCCGGGGGTCAGCACCTTGATCAGGATGTAGGCGGGAAGCCCGGTCGAGAAAGCGGCGAGCGCCCAGGCGGTGTTGAGCGAATCCTCCGGCGTGAACGCGCCATATTGCAGCAGGCCGCGGATGATCGGCTCGGCGCCGACGATGAGCGCGGCGGTGGCGGGCAGGGTCAGGAAGAGGGCGAGCTGCAGCCCTTTCTTCTGGAAATCGAGCGCGCCGCGCTCGTCGCCGCTGCCGAGCATGCGGGCGATGGTCGGCAGCAGGACGGTGCCGAGGCCGATGCCGACGAGGCCGAGCGGCAGCTGGTTCAGCCGGTCCGCATAATAAATGTAGGAAACCGAGCCGCTGTCGAGCAGGCTGGCGGCGAGCATGGTCGAGACGACGAGGTTGATCTGCATCGCGCCGGCGCCGGCCGCGGCCGGCCAGATCAATTTCAGGAGCTGCTTCACGTCGTCGTTCAGCTTCGGCAGGCGCAGCTTCAGCTTCACTCCGGCCCGGCGGCAGGCGAGCCAGAGCCAGAGGAATTGCAGGACGCCGGAAATGGTGACGCCCCAGGCCTGGGCGCGGGCGGTGCCGTAATCGTCCGGGCCGTGGAAGAACATCAAAGCGACGATCAGGGTGATGTTCAGCAGGATCGGCGCGGCGGCGTTCACCCAGAAACGGTGCAGCGAATTGAGGATGCCGCCGAGCAGCGAGACGAGGGAGATGAACAGCAGATAGGGGAAGGTGATCCGCGCCAGCTCGGTCGCGAAGGCGAATTGCGCCGGCGTGACCCGGTTGAAGCCGCCGGACAGGACCAGCACCGCGGGCCCGGCGAGGAGCATCAACAGGCCGGTGAACAGGATCAGGAAGGGGAGCAGGATGGCGAGCGCCTGCTCGGCGAACAGGAAGGCGCGGTCCAGTTTGCCGCCATCCTCGCCGACCTTGCGGTTGAAGGTCGGCACGAAGGCGGAGGCGAAGGCGCCCTCGGCGAAGAGGGCGCGGAACATGTTGGGCAGGCGGAAGGCGATCAGGAAGGCGTCGGACGCGAAACCGGCGCCGAGGAAGCGCGCCATCAGCATGTCGCGCACGAAGCCGAGCACCCGGCTGATCAGGGTGAGGATGCCGATCGAGGAAAAGGATCGGACGAGATTCAAAGGTGGGGGTCCCTCCCGCGCGTCAGCTCAATGAGCCGGACGTCCCCAATACCGTTCGGGCTGATGATTGGAAGCGCTAAGCCCCCCGGCTTAGCTGCGGGCGTCCGGGGGACACCCGCATCCAGTCATTGTCGAAGCCCTGTTTTTCTTTTCCCGAAACAAGGAAGACAAGACAGCCCTTCGACAGGCTCGGGGCGAACGCTGTGGGTCTCCGTCTCCCGCGCCTTGCTGTCGGTCTACGCCTGCCCGGTATCGCCGAGCTGGTTGCCGGTGGCTTCGGCCTGCTGCTGGGCGGCGCTCTGCATGTAGAGGCCGCCAAAGTCGATCGGATCGAGCAGCAAAGGCGGAAAGCCGCCGTCGACGACGGTGTCGGCGATGATCCGGCGGGCGAAGGGGAAGAGCAGCCGCGGCGCCTCCGCGAGCAGGAAGGGCTGCAGCTGCTCCTCCGGAATGTTGCGGAGCGCGAACAGGCCAGCGTAGAGCGTCTCGACGCGGAAGGCGACGCCCTGATCGCCCTTGGCCTCGACCTCGATCTTCAGCACCACCTCGTGCACGTCCTGGCCGACGCCCGAGACGCCGATATTGACCTGCACGTCCATCTGCGGCTGGCCCTGCCACTGATAGACGGCCGGCGCGTTCGGATTCTCGAAGGAGAGATCCTTCACATATTGGGCGAGGATGCCGACCTGCGGCAGGCCGTCACTGCCGTTGCCGGCGTCGGTGTCGATGAAATCGGGAACGGCTGCGTCGTCGGCCATGGCTGTCGTCTTTCAAGGCAGGATTGACGGGGTCTTGGCGCCTCGGCGCAAAGGTTGCGCGGGCGGGTAGCAGGCGCCCGGGCGACGCGCAACATCCCCGCCCATGGTTCGTTCATGTTTAATGCTTATTTGAAAGTGCGCGGCATCGGGCCTATGTAGGAAAAACCTTCCGGGAGAATTTGGTTGACCGTCGAGATCGTCCTCTTGGCCATGATCGCCCTCTTCGTGGGCCTGCGGCTTTATGCCGTGCTCGGCCAGCGGACCGGGCATGAGCAGCAGCCCGTGATCAGGCCCGAGACGCCGACCGAAGCGAAGCCGGTGGCGCCGGTTGCCGATGTGCCCGCCAATCCGGCCGAGCCGAGCGGGCTCGCCTATGAGAAGGGCGCCGCCGCCGGCATCGGCGCGATCATCGCCGCCGACCCGAATTTCGACGTCGCCCGCTTCATCGAGGGCGCGCAGGCCGCCTACCGGATGACGCTCGAGGCCTTCTGGAAGGGCGACCGCGAGGAACTGGCCTTTCTCGCCAATGACGAGGTGCGCGGCGCCTTCGGAAGCGCGATCGACGCGCGCGAGGCCGCGGGCGAGACGCTCGACAACCGGCTGGTCGCGATCGAGCGCGCCACGATCGAGGATGCGCGGCTCGGCGGCAAGGTCGCCGAGATCGAGGTCCGCTTCGACGCCTTCATCGCCGCGGTGACCCGCAACAAGGCCGGGGAGGTCGTCGCCGGCTCGATGAGTGACGCGGTACCGACCAAGGACCTCTGGACCTTCCAGCGCGACCTCAAGAGCCGCGACCCGAACTGGCGCCTCGTCGAGACCGACGAAGCCGCGTGACGCGGCGCAGGCTTCTCCTCACCGGACTGATCCTGGCGGCGAGCGGCTGCGCCCATGTGGTGCCGCCACCCGCGCCGGTTCCGCCCGCGCCCGCGCCCGCGCCTTTGCCGCCACCGGCACCGGTTCCGCCAGCGCCCGTTCCCGGCCTCCCTCCGCCGCCGTCAAGCTTCGAGAATGCACTGGCGGCTGGCGTGCGGGCGGGGCCGCCGGTGCGGCTGGCTCCCGCGGCGGCGGAGCATGCTTATGCCGCCTTCCGCCTGTCCTGCCCGAGGGTTACGATGCGGCCGGATGTGAGCGGGCTGACCCAGCCGGCGGACTGGCATGACGCCTGTGCCGGTCCGGCCCTCACCGATCCCGCCGCGATGGCCCGCTTCTTCGAGCGCAATTTCGAATCTGTCGTGATCGGCGACGGCGTCGCCTTCGCCACCGGCTATTACGAACCGGAGATCAGGGGCTGCCGCTCCCGCCAGCCGGGCTGCGAGGTGCCGATCTACCGCCGGCCGCCCGATCTGCTCGAAGCCAACCCGCAGACTGGCGCGCGCGGCCGGGGGCGCGTCGACGAGAGCGGCAATTACGTTCCTTATCATGACCGGGCCGCGATCGAGAACGGGGCGCTGGCGGGGCGCGGCCTGGAAATCGCTTATGCGGCCGATGCGGCCGACCTCTTCTTCCTGCATGTCCAGGGCTCGGGGCGGATCCGGCTGCCCGACGGCGGCGTGATCCGGATCGGCTATGCCAGCCAGAACGGCCGGCAATATGTCGCGATCGGGCGGCTGCTCCGCACGCGCGGGCTCGTCGCGCCGCCGGTGACCATGCAGAAGATCCGGGAATGGATGGCGGCCGATCCGGCGCGCGGCGCCGCGCTGATGCAGGAAAATCCGAGTTACATCTTCTTCCGCGAGCTGACCGGCCCCGGGCCGCTCGGCGCGCTGCAAGTGCCGGTGACTCCCTTTGGCACGGTCGCGGCCGATCCCCGGTTCATCCCGCTCGGCGCGCCCGTCCTGCTCTCGACCATGGAGAATCCGCGGGCCGACGGCCTGTGGATCGCGCAGGATACGGGCGGCGCGATCACCGGCCCGAACCGGGTCGACACCTTCTGGGGCGCCGGCGAGGAGGCCGCCTTGATCGCCGGCGCGATGGCGGCGCGGGGGAGGGCGGTGCTGCTCCTGCCGCGCGGCGCGCTGGCGCGGATCCAGAGCCGTGCCGCGGCGACTCAGCACTGAGGAAGCGGCGCTCTGGCGCCGCGTCGTCGACAGCGTGACACCCTTGCACGGGCCGCTCCCGGATGTGGCGACGGCGCCTCCCGCGCCAGCCACGCCGAAGATTGTGGTCAGGCCGCGCGCGGCGGAGCCTGCCCGCAAGCCCGGGCCGGGGACGACGCTGGACGCGGGCTGGGACCGGCGGCTGGCGCGGGGCCTCGTCCAGCCGGACCGCAGCCTCGATTTGCACGGCCATAATCTCGCCACCGCTTATGATCTGCTCGACCGCAGGCTGCGCGAGGCGGTGAGCGTCGGCGCGCGGGTGCTGCTGTTGATCACCGGCAAGCCGCCCTCGGACCGGTCCGGGCGGGGCGCGATCCGGGCGGCGGTCGGCGACTGGCTGGCGGCCTCGCCTTATGCGGGGGACATTGCGGCGGTCCGGAACGCGCATCCCAGGCACGGCGGGGCGGGGGCTTTGTATATTGTACTCAGGCGGCGGCGTTGAATCGGAGGGGGAGGAGTAGCTATGTTGTGCTCCGGCGGAGGCCGGAGCGCTGGCCGCATCCGTTGTAGCGGGTCTCGCAACGCTCCTGCCTTCGCAGGAGCACGGAGCCTCTCTATCCCAAAGCCGCTTCGATCACGCGCCTATAGATTCGGCTGAGGGCGCGGATGTCTTCGACCGCCGCCGCCTCGTCCAGTTTGTGCATGGTAGCATTGGGCAGGCCGAAATCGACCACCGGGCAGAGCGCGATCAGATAGCGGCCGTCGGAGGTGCCGCCATGGGTGGAGAGACGGGGCGCGATCCCGGTCTCCGCCTCGATCGCGGCGGAGACGATCTCGTAGATCGGGCCCGGGGGGGTCAGGAAGGCCTCGCCGGAAATTCTCGCCTCGACCGTGGCCCCGGGCGCGGCCGCCTCTGCGGTGCGGCGGACCAGCGCGACCAGCTCCTCGCCGCGCTGCAGATTGTTGAAGCGGATGTTCAGCTGGGCGCGGGCCCAGCCGGGGATGACGTTGGTCGCCCGGCTGGCGGTCTCGATCGCGGTGATCTCGAGATTCGAGGGCTGGAAGGAATCGTTGCCCTCATCGAGGTAAAGCTCTTCCAGCGCCAGGATCACGCTGGCAAGGCCCGGCACCGGATTGTCGGCACGGTGGGGATAGGCGACATGGCCCTGCACGCCGGGGACGGTGACCCACATGTTCACCGAGCCGCGGCGGCCGATCTTGACGATGTCACCGAGTCGCGCCTCCGAAGTGGGCTCGCCGATCAGGATCATGTCCGGTTCGATGCCGCGTTCGGCCATCCAGGCCATGAGCGCGGGGGTGCCGAAGGTGGCGGGCCCTTCCTCGTCGCCGGTGATGATCAGGCTGAGCGTGCCCGGATGCTGCGTCTCCGCCGCCGCCGCGACGAAGGCGGCGATGCCGCCCTTCATGTCGACCGCGCCGCGGCCGTAGAGAATCTCGCCCTGGATTTCGGGGACGAAGGGATCGGTGGCCCAGCCGTCGCCGGGCGGGACCACGTCGACATGGCCGGCAAAGCCGAAATGCGGAGCGCCGGACCCGCGCGAGGCGTAGAGATTCTCGACCGGCCCGTCCGGCGCCTCGCCGAGGGTGAAGCGCTGGACCTCGAAGCCGATCGAAGCGAGCGCCTCTTCCAGGACATCGAACACCTCGCCGCGGGCGGGCGTGATGCTCCTGCAGGCGATGAGCCGGGAGGCGAGCGCGACGGGGTCGATTGCAGTGGTCATGGCAGCGGCCTAGCATCGCGCGCAGGAGGAGTGAAATGCCCAAACTCGACCTCGATGCGATCGCCCAGGAGAATTCGACCGGCTATCCGCCGCCATTCAACGAGCCGGTGCAGGGCCGCTGGAAGCGCCGGCTGGGCGCGCTGGCCGGGCTCGCCAATCTCGGCGCCTGCCACGTCACGCTGAGCCCGGGCGCCTGGTCGTCGCAACGCCATTGGCACGAAGGCGAGGACGAGTTTCTGGTGATGCTGGCGGGCGAGGCGGTGCTCGTCGAGGATGAGGGCGAAACCTTGTTGCGTGCCGGCGATTGCGCCGCCTGGCCCGGGGGTGTCGCCAACGGCCACCATTTGATCAACCGCAGCGATGCCGACTGCGTCTTCATCTGCCTGAGCGCGGGCGACGAAAACGGCGGCTCCTATTCGGACATCGACATGAAATGGACGACGCAGGGCTATGTCCACAAGGACGGGACGCCCTACTGAGCTAGCGCTGCGGCGATTCGTATTGCTCGATCACCCAGGGCTCTTCCTGCGCGGCCTCGATCCATTCCTTCATCCAGGCATGATCGAGGACCGTCTCCATATAGGCGGCGGCGAAGCGGGGGACGGGGACGGAATAAGTGACGAAGCGAGTGACGACCGGCGCGAACATGATGTCGACCGCGCCGAAATCGCCGAACAGATAGGGGCCGCCCGAGCCGTGGCGGGCGCGGGCCTGGGCCCAGAGCTCTAGGATGCGCAGCACCTCGACCTTCACCGGCTCCTTCAGCTCGCGGGTCGGGAATTGCTTGCGCACGTTCATCGACAGCTCGCGCCGCAGATTGGGGTAAGCGGAGTGCATTTCGCAGGCCATGGAGCGGGCCATGCCGCGGGCGGTGTCGTCGCGCGGCCAGTAGCGGGCGCGGTCGGTCTTGTCGGCCAGCCACTCGATGATCGCGAGGCTGTCCCAGATCACGGTCTGGTCGTCCCACAGGATCGGCACCTTGCCGCCCGACGGCGCGAATTCGTCGCCCTCGGTGCGCTTGTCCCACGCCTCGTCGAACATCGGGACGGTGATCTCCTCGAACAGGAGCCCCGAATGTTTGACCGCCAGCCAGCCGCGCAGCGACCAGGAGGAATAGGCCTTGTTGCCGATGATGAGCTTGAGCAAGGCGGTCGTCTCCTCAGGTCGTCATCCCGGACTTGATCCGGGATCCATGAACACGGTCTGTGCCGGCTGGTCTCTTTCGGAGTTCATGGATGCTGAATCAAGTTCAGCATGACGGGAAGGTGTTCAGATGAGCGCCGCCTCCAGCACTGCCGCGCGCAGGCGGTCCATGCCGAGGCCGCCTTCGCTGGAGGTGGCGATCACCTCGGGATGGGCGGCGGGGCGCTTGCGGGCCTCGGCCTCGGTCGCAGCCTGGACCGCCGCGAGGTCCGTGGCCTTCACCTTGTCGGCCTTGGTCAGGATCAGGCGGTAGGAGACCGCGGCATTGTCGAGCATCTGCATGATCTCGCGGTCGATCTCCTTCACGCCGTGACGGGCATCGATCAGCACCAGAGCGCGCTTCAGCACCTGCCGGCCGCGCAGATAATCGTTGACCAGGAAGCGCCATTTGCGGGCGACGTCCTTCGGCGCCTTGGCGAACCCATAGCCGGGCATGTCGACGAGGCGCAGCCGGATCGGATCGCCGATTTCGAAGAAGTTCAGCTCCTGCGTGCGCCCGGGCGTGTTTGAGGTCCGCGCCAGGCTGCTGCGGTTGGTCAGTTTGTTGAGCAAGGACGACTTGCCGACGTTGGAGCGGCCGGCAAAAGCGATCTCCGGCACCGTGGGGTCAGGCAGGAATTTGAGCTCGGGCGCGGATTTCAGGAAGGTCGCCGGCCCGGAAAAGAGCTTCCGGGCCGCTTCCTCGAGCGCCATTTCGCCCTCGTTTTCCGGGCCGCTCACTTCCTGCGCGGACGCTGCCGTCCCCGATTGGGCCCGGGCCGTGGCGCCGGGTCCGGCGACGGCGCCGCGACCGCGACGGCCGGCGCCGGCGTCACGCCCAGCTTCCGGTTGAGGAACCAGATCTGCAGGATCGAGATCAAATTGTTGGTCACCCAATAGACCTGGAAGCCGGCGGCGAAGGGCGCCATGATCACCACCAGGATCCACGGCATCCAGGCGAAGATCTTCTGCTGCGTCGGATCCATCGGCGCCGTGTTCATCTTCTGCTGCAGCCACATGGTGACGCCGACCAGGATCGGCAGGATGCCGATGGCGAGGATGCCCGGCGGGGTGAAGGGCAGCAGGCCGAACAGGTTGATCGGCGTGGCCGGATCGGGCGCGGTGAGATCGTGGATCCAGCCGATGAAGGGCTGGTGGCGCATTTCCACCGAGACCATCAGCACCTTGTAGAGCGCGTAGAAGACCGGGATCTGCAGGAAGATGGGCAGGCAGCCGGCCATCGGATTGACCTGCTCCTCCTTGTAGAGCTTCATCATCTCCTGCTGCTGGCGCTGCTTGTCGTCGCCGTGGCGGGCCTGCAGCGCTTTGATCTTCGGCTGCAGCACCTTCATCTTCGCCATCGAGCTGAACTGCTTCTGCGCGAGCGGGAAGAGCAGGATCCTGACGATGATGGTCAGGCAGATGATCGAGAAGCCGAAATTGCCGATCACCGAGAAGAGCCAGGTGAGCAGCCCGAAGATCGGCTTCATGATGAAGTCGAACCAGCCCCAGTCGATCGCGCGGCCCATGTCGGTGCCGAGCGACGTGGCATAGAGGTTCAGATAATGGATTTCCTTGGCGCCGGCGAAGAGCGAGGCGGTGTTGCGCATCGACTGGTTGGTGCCGAGCTGGCGCAGCTGGTTCGTATAATCCGCCTGGTAGGCGTCGCCGTCGAGATGACGAAAGTTGGCCGAAACGTTGGATTGCTGGTTCGGCACGACCGCGGCAAGCCAGTATTTGTCGGTGAAGCCGAGCCAGCCGCCATGGCTGTCATAGCCGATCCGGCGCTCAGGCGCCTCGGCGACGTTCGAGAAATTGTTGTCGTAATTGGCATTGCCGTTGAACACGCCGACCGGGCCGACATGGCTCTGCCAGGTCGAGGGATCGTGGCTCACCCCGACCCGGTTGACCAGCGCGCTGGCGCCGATCGCGATCGGCTGGCCGCGATTGTCCAGAATCTGCTCGGCGCTGAACAGATAGCCGTCGTCGACGCGCAGGATGATGCGGAAGGTCTGGCCACGGCCATTGTCCCAGCTGAGCGTCACCGGCGTGGCCGGGGTCAGCGCCGGGCCGCCGGTCGCGGTCCAGAGCGTGTCCGCTTTGGGCCTGAGGTCGTTCGTGTCGGCCGCGCCGCTCCAGCCGAAGCTGGCATAATAAGCGCCGGGCGTGCCGGCCGGGGAGAAGAGGCGGACAGGCGGCGAATTGGCGGCCATACCCTCGCGATGGCGGAGCAGAACGAGATCGTCGATCCGCGCGCCGCGCAGGCTGAGCGAGCCGCGCAGCGCCGGGGTTTCGATGCGGACGCGCTCGCCGGCGGTCTCGGCAAGAACCACGGCGCGGTCGCGGGTGGGGGCGGGCGCGGCCGCAGCGGGCGCGGCGGGCGCGGCGGCGGTCTGATTCGCCTGCGGCTGCGCGGCCGGCGCCTGCTTGCCATTCTCCGCCTTGGTGGCCGGGGGGTTGGCGGGCGGGAAGTAATAGTTGGAGACCGCGCTCCAGCCGAACAGCACCAGCGCCGACAGGACGACCGCCAGAATCATGTTGCGATTGTCGTTGCTCACCTAATCTTCCCTCGGCCAAACTTACGGAACAGGATCGTGGCCGGATCCCCCCCAGGGGTGGCAACGACAGAGACGGCGGAATGCCAGCCAGCTCCCGCGCAGGGCGCCATAGCGGGAAAGGGCGGTGATTGCATAGGCCGAGCAACTCGGCTGGTAGCGGCAGCTGGGCGGCAGGATGCGGGACGGCCCCAGCTGCCAGCCGCGCGCCACCAGGATCAGCAGCTTCGCGATCATCGGCGGAGCTTCTCCAGCGCACGGCGCAGCTCGGCGGCGAGCTGGCCATAATCCCGCTCGATGCCGCCCGGCCGACCGATCAGGACGTGGTCGGCGCCGGCATGGCCGGCCTCGGGCAGGATTGCGCGAGCCAGCGCGCGGAAGCGGCGCTTCATGCGGTTGCGGGTAACGGCGTTGCCGACTTTTCTGGAGACAGTGAGGCCGAGCCGCATGACCGGATCGCCGTCATCGCGCTGGCGGACCAAAAGGACGAAGCCCGGCATGGGCGCGCGCAAGCCGGCATTGGCCGCGAGGAAATCCGCGCGGCGCGACAGCGTGGCGATAGCGTGCTTGCTTACGCGGACAGCTTCTTGCGGCCGCGGCTGCGGCGGGCCGCCAGGACCTTGCGCCCGCCGACGGTCGCCATCCGGGCGCGGAAGCCGTGCCGGCGCTTGCGCACGAGATTGCTCGGCTGGAAGGTGCGCTTCATCGCTCATTCCTCGTAATTCGAAGTCTAAAGAAAACGGCCGCCGTTGAGGGCGGCCTCGTCGGGGGCGCGGATAGGTCAGCTCCCGGCGAAAGTCAATCGGAGACAGGCGCATTGCCGGTCTCCGCCTCGTCCGCCCGGGCGCGCTGCAGCCGTTCCTCGCGGCGGCGGGCGCTGGGGCGGCGCATTCCCCAGTCGGCCCAGCGGCCCTTGTTCGGATGTTTGCGCTTGAACTTCACATATTGGCGCTTCGCCCACTCGCTGTTCTGCAGCATCAGCGCCAGCCCGGCGGCGAAGACGAAGATGCCGCCCGGACCGGGAATCGCGCCGACCAGGGGCGAGACGATGATCAGCAAGATGCCGAGGACGAACAGGCCCTGGCGGATCAGGGGCAGCTTCTTTCGGCGCCGGGTCATGCGCCTGATGTGGGAAGGCCGGCCCGATCTGCAAAGCCCCGAAGTCCATTTGCTCCACTCTCGATCCTTTCGCTCGACTCCTGCGCCTGACCCATTCAAAATGAATGGGTTTTCCGCCGGAATGGACGGAAATCGACAGGTGGGGCGGGGGAAAGATGGTCGCGCATGTCGCCACGGTCGCGTTTCTCGGGCTGGAGGCGCGCGCCGTCGAGGTGCAGGTGCAGATCGCGGCGGGCCTGCCCAAATTCCTCGTCGTCGGCCTGCCGGACAAGGCGGTCGGCGAAAGCCGGGAGCGGGTTCACGCGGCGCTGGCCGCGATCGGGCTGTCGCTGCCGCCGAAGCGGATCACGGTGAACCTCTCGCCGGCGGACCTGCCCAAGGAGGGCTCGCATTACGATTTGCCGATCGCGCTCGGCCTGCTCGCGGCGATGGGCGCGATCGACCGGGAGACGCTCGCTTCCTTTTGCGCGGTCGGGGAGCTGGGCCTCGACGGGCGGGTGGCGCCGTCTCCGGGGGTGCTGCTCGCCGCGATCCACGCCTCGGCGCAGGGGCTCGGCCTGATCTGCCCGGCGGCGCAGGGGTCGGAGGCGGCCTGGGCCGGCGAGATCGAGGTGATCGGCGCGCCCGATCTGATCGCCCTGATGAACCATTTGCGCGGCGGCGCGGTGCTGGCGCCGCCCCGGCCCGGTGAGGCCGATCTGCCGGTGGCCGGGCCGGACCTCAGGCAGGTGAAGGGGCAGGAGACGGCCAAGCGCGCGCTGGAGATCGCCGCCGCCGGCGGACACAATCTCTTGATGTCGGGCCCGCCAGGCGCGGGGAAGTCGCTGCTCGCGGCCTGCATGCCGGGGATTCTCCCGGATCTGACGCCGGCCGAGGCGCTGGAAGTGTCGATGATCGCCTCGGTCGCGGGCGAATTGAAGGACGGGCGGCTGGTCAGGACCCGGCCCTATCGGGCGCCGCACCACAGTGCCTCGATGCCGGCCTTGGTCGGCGGCGGGCTGAAGGTCCGGCCGGGCGAGGTCAGCCTTGCCCATCTCGGTGTGCTCTTCCTCGATGAGCTCCCCGAATTCCAGCGCAGCGCCCTCGACTCACTCCGCCAGCCGCTGGAGACCGGCACCGTGCAGGTGGCGCGGGCCAATGCCCATGTCACTTTCCCGGCGCGCGTACAGCTGGTCGCGGCGATGAATCCCTGCCGCTGCGGCCATCTCGGCGATCCGGCTTTGGCCTGCGCGCGCGCGCCGCGGTGCGCCGCCGATTATCAGGCGAAGGTCTCCGGGCCGTTGCTCGACCGGATCGACATGCATGTCGATGTCGCCGCCGTCGCGGCCGCTGACCTCGTCCTGCCGCCGCCCGCGGAGGGCTCGGCGGAGGTCGCGGATCGCGTCGCCGCGGCCCGGGCGGTGCAGACCCGGCGTTATGACGGCGAGGGCGTTCGCACCAACGCCGAGGCGGACGGCGATTTGCTCGACGCGGTGGCGACGCCGGACGAGCCCGGCCGGCGCTTGCTGGCGCAGGCGGCGGAGGCGATGCGGCTCTCGGCGCGCGGCTACCATCGGGTACTCAGGGTGGCGCGGACGGTGGCGGATCTGGCGGGAAGCGACGGCGTCGGCCGGGTCCATGTGGCGGAAGCGCTCAGCTACCGGCGGCAGGCGCCGCGCAACTAGTTGCCGTAGACGATGCGGATGCCGTTCGACTGGCGGATCACGCGCGGGCCGACGCGGGCGGGGGCCTGACGCTGCGGCGCCGGGCGGGCCGTGCTTTGCGACGAGGCCGGCGTCGCGCGCTGCGTCGGGCGCGGGCCGTAGGTGCGGTAGACCAGCTCGCGCGCCGGAATCGGGATTTCGGCGATTTGCAGCGGCGCGTAGCGGTCGCGGCCGGGCGCGCGGCGCTCCTGCACCGGCGCGTAGCGTTCGCGCATGCGGGGCGCATAGATGGGCTGCTCGATGCGGACGTCCTCAAAGCGCTCGCCGCGCTGCCGGCCGTAAGTGTCCGGCTCGTAATTGCCCGGCAGCTGACTGAACGCCTCGACCGTCGGACTGTCGGGGCGGGTGTAGAAGATGTGCGCGCCGACCGTGGTCTGGACGACCAGGCTCGGCGCCCAATAAGGGTGAATGGCGGTCGTGTGATAATTCACGGCGAGGCCGACCGGGCGGAACACGCTGCCGCGCAAGGCCGCGGCGGCGATGCGGCGGGCGCGGTCCCAGGCAGCGCCATCCATGATCGGGCCCATGACGCCGGTGCAGGTGAAGCTGAACTGGCAGCCGGTGGTGCGCTCGGAGCCCTGATAGACGACGCCGCAGACCGTGTTCGGATAGGCCGGATGGCGGACCCGGTTCAGCACCACCTGGGCGACGGCGCGCTGGCCGTCGTCGGACTGGTTGCGCGCCTCATAATAGATGGCCTCGGTCAGGCACTGGAGAGAGCGGTCGAAGATCGCCCGGTCGCGGCTCGCGACATAGGGCTCGGCAGAGCCGCCGCCGGCATAAGCGGGCGTCGACGCAAGCGTCGCGGCGAGGAGGATGCCCGGGAGACAAAAACGCATGTCGAGATTTCCGCCCATTTATTGAGGGCGGGTTTTACGGATCGAGGGTTGGGAACCGGTTAACGCGCCGAGGCGAAGTCCAGATTCCCCCGGAGCAGCGCGATCGCTCCGGCCCCGCGGCCCGGCCAGGGCCCGACTGGAATGAAGGCGTCGATCGCCGGGCCGATCTCATCGGCGGGGAAGCGCGCGCTCGCGCTGACATAGTATTTCACGAACCAGTTGCCCCCGACAAAGCAATAGAGGCGGGATTCCCGGCGGATCTGCTGGAACTCGTCGCCCCACATCATCGGCACGTTGTGCAGCGAGCGCAGACCAAGCCCGGCCTCGATGCCGGGGAGGGGTGCGGCCTCGCCTGACTCAAGCCGCCGCGCGCCTTCGTGAGCGCCCAGGATCCCCCGATGGACATCCTCCATCTCGTCACGGCAGATTCCGGCCCGCTCACCCTGTGGCGTCGGTGGCGCCGGATAGATGTAGACGCTGAGCCGGAGCAGCGCGCCGTCGCGGCGGAAATCATAATTGGCGCTCAGGTCATTCTCGCCAAAGCGCAGGACCTGGGCTCGGTGGAATGGTCCGACATCCTCGGGAAAGCCGGCGCGGGCGGCGACATGGGGCACGGTGCCGGGCTGGCTGATGTCCTGAGGCTGCGCGGCTGCCGGAACGGGCGCAGCGAACAGCAGCGCTATGGCGACGATCCAGTTCTTCATCCGGCCCTCCCACCGACAGCCACAATGTGCCTGACTATGGCCGGAATGCAATCACTTACGGTTAAGTCGCCGGCTTCACCTGCTCGATCAGAGCGAGCGGACGGCCTTCATTGTCGTCGAAGACAGTCAGCCATTCCTCGGTGCCGTCGTCGTGGCGGTGGATCATATGCGGGGCATCGCGGAATGCGACCCCCTGCGAGGCAAGAGCGAGATGGACAAGGCGGATGTCCTGGACCCGGAAGTAGAGGATCGATTCGCCGTCCCCGGCGCCCTCAACCTGGGAGAGGAACAGGCGGACGCCGCCGCAATCGAAGAAGGCGAGGTCGCCGAAGGAATAAAGGTGGGGGAGGCCGAGCACCTCGCCGAAGAATGTCCGCGCCGCCCCGATGTCCTTCACCTGGCGGGAAATCTGGCCGATCGGGCCGAGCATGGCCTGGGTCTCGCTCATCCTTTGCTCCTTTGCGTGGAGGGCGCTGTCGCCCCTGATGCCGGTCCAGTGCCGAAGCTCGGCCCGGCTGGAGAGGCCGAGCTTGGCGAGGATGTTGGCGACGTGGAACTTGACCGCGTCGGTGCTGACGCCCGCGCGGCGCGCGATCTGCGGGCCGGTCATGCCGTGCCGGATCATCTCCACCATCCGCCATTCGGCGGGGGTGAGAATGTCCGGATGCGGCGGTCGTCCACGCTGTGCCATGGGCAAGGCCTAGCAGCCGGGTCGGCGAATTACCCTACCCGCGCGCGGCCTGCCTGACGGCCTCCGCGAAACGGGCCGGGGCGGCGGGGCCGAATTCCAGGAACAGGTCCGGCTCGATCACCTCGAGCTCCATCAGCACCGGGCGGCCCTTGCGGTCGCGGACGAGGTCGACCCGGGCGTAGAGCAGAGGCTCTCCCGCCGCTGCCAGCGCCGCCCCGGCAGCGGCCAGCTCGTCCGGCGAGGGCTCACAGGGAGCGAGGATGCCGTCAAATTCGGGCTGGACGCGGAAGTCGCCGGGCTGCGGCCGCTTGCTCACCGCATGGCTGAAGCGGCCGCCGAAATAGAGCAGCGAGGGCTCGCCGCCGTCGAGCACGCCGGGCAGGAAGGGCTGGATCATCGCCGCGTCGGTGGGGGCGCCGTCGAGCGGGGTGCCGGGCGACCAGCGGATGGTGCGGAAGGCGCTGGCCGAGACGCGGGGCTTGGCGACGAGCCGGTCGGTGCCGAAAACAGCGGCGGCCTCTTGCAGCGCCGCCTCGGTCACCTCGTCCACGAAGACTGTGGGAACGACCGGCGCGCCCTTCGCCGCGAAATCGCCCAGATAGGCCTTGTCGGCATTCCAGCGCAGCACCTCCGGCGGATTCTGCAGGCGCACGCCCGCCGCCTGCCAGCGATCGATCTGGCCGGCCCAGTCGCCGTCGCGATGATAGCCCCAGGCGAGCAGGGCGAGGACGAGATCGAAGCCGGTGAGATCGTCCTGCGTCGTCCAGTCGGTCGGCGCGACCGCCATCCCCGCCGCTTCCAGCGGCGCCACCATCCGCGCCAGCACGTCGGGCCAGCGCGTCCCGCCATAAACGCCACCCGCCGAAGGAACGAGGATGGCGATCCTTTCCCCGCTCACTCCTCGGGCAGGAAGTCGGGAACCGAGAGATAGCGCTCGCCGGTGTCGTAATTGAAGCCGAGCACGCGCTTGCCGGTGCCGATCTCGGCGAGCTTCTGGGCGATCGCGGCGAGGGTGGCGCCGGAGCTGATCCCGACGAGGATGCCCTCCTCGCGGGCGGCGCGGCGGGCATAATCCTTGGCGTCGGCGGGATCGACCTGGATGATGCCGTCCATCAGGCTGAGGTCCATGATGCCGGGGACGAAGCCGGCGCCGATGCCCTGGATCGGGTGCGGGCCGGGCGCGCCGCCGGAGAGGACGGGCGAGAGGGTCGGCTCGACCGCGAACACCTGCAGGCCCGGCCACTCCTTTTTCAGCACTTCGGCGCAGGCGGTGATGTGGCCGCCGGTGCCGACGCCGGTGACGATCAGGTCGATCGGGGACTCGCGGAAATCGGCGAGAATCTCCTGCGCGGTGGTGCGGCGGTGGACTTCGAGATTGGCCGGATTCTCGAACTGCTGCGGCATCCAGCTGCCCTCGGTCTCCGCGATCAACTCCTCGGCGCGGGCGATGGCGCCCTTCATGCCCTTCTCGCGGGGGGTGAGGTCGAAAGTCGCGCCATAGGCCAGCATCAGCCGGCGGCGCTCCAGGCTCATGCTCTCCGGCATGACGAGGACCAATTTGTAGCCCTTGACCGCGGCGACCATGGCAAGGCCGATGCCGGTATTGCCGGAGGTCGGCTCGATGATCACGCCGCCGGGCTTCAGCTTGCCGGTCTTCTCGGCGTCCTCGATCATCGAGAGCGCGATCCGGTCCTTGATCGAGGCGCCGGGATTGGCGCGCTCCGACTTCACCCAGACTTCGGCGTCGCCGAACAAACGGTTGAGCCGGATGTGCGGCGTGTTGCCGATCGTTTCGAGAATGTTGGCGGCTTTCATGGCTTTGCTCCTTCGGGAATCGGGACGGGGTATCGCGGGGGTTCGCTGGCGACTAGATTTGCCGGATGCGCCGGTTCAGCCTCGAAATGCCCAACGCCTTCACGGCGGCAGAGTGCGACGCGATCGTCGCGCTGGGCGAAGATAAAGCGGGCGAGGGCGCGCCGGTCTGGACCGATCTCGGCTATGCGGTGGACGCGGCCGCGCGCAACGCCGAGACGGTGCTCAGACATCGCGAGGCGGAGACCGCCTCGCTGTTCGCGCGGCTCGACGCCCTGTTCGCGGCGGCGGGGGAGGAACTGGGCATCCCGGTCGGGCCGCTGACCGAGCCGGTGCAAATCCTTCGCTACGACGTCGGCAGCCATTTCCGGACGTGGCACACCGATTGCGGGCTGGACCGGATCGAGACGCGCCGCCTGTCCGCCTCGGTCGAGCTTTCCGGGCCTGACGAGCACGAGGGCGGGCTGCTGGAGATCGCGCCGGACCGGATGGGCGGGCCGCGCACCCTGCCGCGGGGCGGCGCCGTCTTCTTTCCCTCGCGCGCGCTGCATCATGTGACGCCGGTGACGCGAGGCGTCAGGCGGGCGCTGGTGGCCTGGACCGGCTGAGCCGCTCACGCCTGTTTCCCTTCGGTGGCAAGGCCGGCGATGAGAGCAGGGGCCTCGACGTCGGCGACGTCCTTGCCGCATTCGTCGGCGAGCACCTCGGGGTCCGGCGAGACGAAGCGGTCGGCCCGCCTGAGGCTCGGAAAGGCCCAGGCGCAGAAGCCGGTGGCGAGGACGGAGAGCGCGCCGCCGCCGACCACGGCGAGGACCGGGCCGAAGGCGGCGCCGGCGAGACCGGCGCGGAACTCGCCAAGCTCGTTGGAGGCCGAGATGAACAGGCCGGAGACGGCGGAGACGCGGCCGCGCATGGCGTCCGGCGTGTGCAGCTGGATCAGGGAGGCGCGCACATAGACGCTGACCATGTCCGACGCGCCGATCACGAACAGAGCGGCGAGCGAGAGCGCCATCCAGCGGCTCTCGCCGAAGATCATGGTGGCGACGCCGAACAGGGCGACGCAGAGGAACATCTTGCTGCCGACATGCCGCTTCATAGGCACCCGGGCGAGGAAAAGCGCGGTCAGCGCTGCGCCCACCGCCGGCGCGGCGCGGAGCGCGCCCAACCCCTCCGAGCCGACATGGAGGATGTCGCGGGCATAGACCGGCAGCATGGCGGTGGCGCCGCCGAGCAGCACCGCGAACAGATCGAGGCTGATCGCGCCGAGCACGATCTTGTTGTCGCGGACATAGGCCAGGCCCTCGATCACCGCGCGCAGCGGCCGCGAGGCTGCGGCATTGCCGCGCGGGATCGGCCGGATCAGCAGCATGCAGGAGAGCGAGACGGCGTAGAGGATTGCCGAGGCTTCGTAGGGCAGGCCCGGCGACAGCGCATAGGCCGCGCCGCCGACGAGCGGGCCGATGATGCTTCCCGCCTGCCAGGCGATGGCGTTCATCGCGATCGCGCTCGGCAGCACCGCGGGCGGCACGATATTGGGGGCGATCGAGGACAGCGCCGGGCCGGCGAAGGCGCGGCCGATGCCGAGCAGGACCGCGACGGTGAACAGCGGGACGAGGGTCATCGCATCAAGCCAGACCAGGGCAGCGAGCGTAGCGGCGCAGAGCATCTCCACGGCGATGAACACGCGCACGATCCAGCGCCGGTCGAGCCGGTCGGCGACATAGCCGGCGACAAGCGTAAGCAGAAACAGCGGAATAAACTGGGCGATGCCGATCATACCCAGCCAGAAGCTCGCTTCCTTGATCGTCATGCCGGACTGGCGGGCGAGGTCGTAGACGTGGATGCCGATGACGACGACCAGCATGGTGTTGCCGATCGTGCTCGCCAGCCGCGCCGCCCAGAAGGCGCGATAGTCGCGATACCGGAAGGGCGAGGCGTCGGACATGCGAGGGCCGCGTTAGGCCGGAGCGCCGAAGGCTTCAACCGCGTGATTGGGGAAAGCCGGGTTCTGGCGCCCGCATTTTCCGCCCGGCAAGTTTCTTTCCCCCGAGCGGAGGCGGGCGCAAGATTCTGCCCCGATGACTCCGCGCCATTTTCGGTGCAGAAGAGCGCGCGGTGGGCGGGGGCACAGCGCGGAGAAAGCTTATGGCGCCTCGATTCACCCTGATGCTCGCGTCGGCGTCGGCCGCCGCGCTCACCCTCTCCACCATGCCCGTCGGGCCCGCCGGCAATGCCGAGGCCGCGCAGGCGAAACAGCGGCCTCGCACCGTCCGCCCGGCGACAGGGAGCAGATGGCCGCAATTCCTGCAGACCTATCTCGACCAGAGCTTCCGCGCCAATCCGGCCTTCGCGGTCAATCAGGGCCGGCACGAATATGACGGGCAGTTGCCGGACTGGAGCGAGACCGGCCTGCAGAACGACCGGCAGCGGCTGCGCTCCGCCATCGCCACCGCGCAGACCTTCAACCCGCGCAGCCTGACCCGCGAGCAGCGCTTCGAGCGCGACTATCTGATCGCCCAGGCTCGCGGCGAATTGTTCTGGCTCGAAGTCGCCGACCAGCCGCACACCAATCCGGCTTATTATATGAACAACGGGCTCGACCCGTCCGTCTATGTGACGCGGCCCTATGCGCCGGCGGCGACGCGGCTCCGCGCCTATATCGCCTATCTGCGCGCAATCCCGCGCGCGGTGCGCCAGATCCGCGCCAACCTGCGCAGCCCGCTGCCGATCAGCTTCATCGATTATGGCAAGTCCGCCTTCGGGGGCTTTGCGGACTATTATATGGGCGACGGACTGCGCGCCTTCGCCGAGGTGCGCGAGGCGGCGTTGCAGGCGGAGCTGCGCAGCGCCTCAAGCCAGGCCTCCCACGCGATGGCGGGCCTCGCCGAGCTGCTGGAGAGCCAGCGCTCCACCGCGACCCGCAACTTCCAGCTCGGCGCGGCGCGCTTCGCGCAGATGATCCGCGACACCGAGATGGTGGACGTGCCGCTGGATCGGCTCGAGGCGATCGGCCGGGCGGACCTGGAGCGCAACCGCCGCTCGCTGGTCGCGGCCTGCGGCCAATATGCGCCGGGCGCGAGCGTGCCGGCCTGCATGGAACGGATGAACGCGAACAAGCCCGAGGGCGGGCCGGTCGCCGGCGCGCGGCGGCAGCTTGCGGGCCTCAGGACCTTCATCGAGCAGCACGATCTGGTGACGATCCCCGGCACCGAGCAGGCGCATGTCGAGGAGGCGCCACCCTATAACCGGCAGAATTCGGCCTATATCGACATTCCCGGGCCCTATGAGCGCGGGCTGCCGAGCGTCTATTATATCGCGCCGCCGGACCCGAGCTGGTCGCGCGAGGTGCAGGCGGCCTTCATTCCCGGGGAGGCGGATCTGCTCTTCACCTCGGTGCACGAGGTCTGGCCGGGCCATTTCCTCAACTTCCTCCATTCCAACCGCTCGCCCTTCCTCTTCGGGCGGGTGTTCGTCGGCTATGCCTTCGCCGAGGGCTGGGCCCATTATAGCGAGGAGATGATGTGGGACGCCGGGCTCGGCAATGGCGATCCCGAGACCCATATCGGCCAACTCTCCAACGCGCTGCTGCGCAACTGCCGCTTCCTCTCGGCGATCGGCATGCACACCGGGCGGATGACGCAGGAGCAGTCGCGCCAGATGTTCCGCGAGAGCTGCTATCAGGACGAGGGCAATGCCCGGCAGCAAGCCGCGCGCGGGACCTACGACCCGGCCTATCTCAACTACACGATGGGCAAATTGATGATCCGCCGGCTCCGGGACGACTGGGTACGGACGCGCGGCGGGCGGCGTGCCTGGAAAGCATTCCACGACCGCTTCCTGAGCTATGGCGGCCCGCCCATTCCGCTGGTGCGCGCGCAGATGATGGGCGGGACCCCGCGGGCCGTGTTCTGATCGCGGTCAGGCGGCGGTCGTCTCGTCCTGACGCAGCACGAAGGCGCGGGCCTCGCCGGCCTGGCTGCGCTTGAACACCCGATAGTCGATGCCGGGGATGAGGTGCGCCTCGATCCGGGCGATGAAGCGGATCCAGACCGGATCGGCGACCAGAGCCACGCGATCCATCTTCCCGATCATGCGCCCGACCTGGGAGAGATGCCGCATCTCCTCGCCGATCGCCGCGAGATCGATATGCACGCCCTTGCGGACGTCGGCGAGCATGTCGACCGTGTCCGCGCTCCCCATCAAAGCGTCCATCCGCGCGAACGCCTCGCGCACATCCTCCCTGGTCACGCGCCCCTCGACGACGGCTTCCAGCGCGCGGGGGGAGAGGGGGGTCCAGGTGATCATGCCGGGGAGAACGCTTCGGAGCCGAAATGGTTCAGCGGTCGGGCCTGCTACTCTTCCGACACCAGACGGACCAGTTCGGCCTGGCGGTGGATGCCCAGCTTGTCGAAAACGGCGCTCAGGTGGCTGCGTATCGTATTCTCGCTGATGCCGAGGCGCATGGCTGCTGCAGCGCGACCGTCGCCGCGCGCGATCTCGAGGGCGACGCCTGCCTCCGCGCGGGTGAGGCCCCGCATACGGGCAAGGCGCTCGATGCGGGCGCGCCGGTCATCGTCCGGGCGCGCGACATGAAGGAGGGCGGCTGGCCGGTCGATCGGGAGCCAGGAGTGCGACCCCGCATGCTCGGCGACCGGGATGATCGTGATGCGCAGCGGTTCGCCGTCCGGAGCGCGATAGTCGCATGACGCGCCCTGCCCGCCGGCATTTTCCGCCGCCAGATGACGCTCAATCGCCCTGTTCGGGCTCTGGACGCGGTCGTGGCCGACCTCGGCAACGATCAGGCCGGCGCTTGCGAGGCGCGCCCGAATGGTCTCATCGCAGAAGAGAAGGCGGCCATTGCGGTCGACAAGGGCGAAGCCTTCCAGTCCCGGGCCGTTCGCCTGGAGCCTGAGATCCGCCAGCCGCAGCCGCCGGTGGATGGCGACGGCGCGGACGACATGGTCCAGGATACTCGCGAACGCCTCGCGATCTTCGCGCTCATAGCCTTTCCGCTCGGCCTTATGGACCGACAGGAAGGCGTGCGCGGTCCCTTGCTGGAGGACGTTCACGTTCAGCATCTGCGTGCCCATGCGCTGCGGACGCCACCAGTCGCGATAGGCCGGCAGCACCTCGTAATGCTCTGCCGGGATATAGTCGTGTACCATGTAGATATGGCCGACCGGGAATTGCTTCCGCCGGCGCCGCCACGGCGTCGGCCGGGTGAAGTTCTCACGCCAGATCTCGAGCCAATAGGGATCGGTGAGCGGTGCGGCGCCGGCGGTGCGCACGCCATCCACATCATAGGATTGCAGCAGCACCTGTTGGGAGTTGGTCAGATCGGCAATCGCAATGAGCGCATCCGCCCAGCGGGCGCCGTCGAGGGCGGCGTCGTAGACAAGTGAAATGACTTCTTCGCGCCGATCGATCGACATCGCGCAACTCCCGACCCGCGACAGGCCGCCATATCCTTATCGGGGCGTATCGGTCCGGCCAAGTTACTGCATGGACCGGACCGGCCCGGCACCGGACGTTCGTCCGATGCGCGCGCCGTCCTGATCGCGCAATTGCGTGAGGCCGGCGGGCGCTTCCGCCCCGCCCAGACGACGGATAGCAAGATGACGAAACTGTTGTGCACGGCGGCCGTCCTGATTCTCGCCGCCTCTCCCCTCGCCGCGGCCGCGCCCGATGCCACGCCGGCCCTGCGGGTCTCCTATGCGGGCCTCAATCTCACCACGGCCGCGGGCCAGGCGACACTCGAGCGCCGCGTCCGTGGCGCGGTTTTGCGCTTCTGCCATGTCGAGGATCGCGTCCCGCTGACCCAGCGCATGGCGGCGCAGCGGTGTGCGCGCGAGACGCTGGCGGACGGTCGGGCCCAGGTCGCAGCCGCTGTAGCGCGGGCCCGGGGACAGGACGGCGGCACCCGCCTTGCGGCGCGCTGACCGGGCGTGGAGCGGCGGCCCGATCCCGCCGCCGCTCCACGTTGTCCGTCACTCCACATTCACGAAGCTATCCAGCACCCGCTTGCGCCCGGCCTTCTCGAAGTCGATCTCCAGCTTGTTGCCCTCGATCTCCGCCACAATGCCGTAGCCGAATTTGGAGTGGAAGACGCGCTGGCCCAGCGTGATGTCGCTGCGGCCCTTGTTGCCGAGGCTGACGGCGCTGGCCTTCACGTCGATCACGCCGCGCGCGGCGTTGCGGTCGAAGACGCCGCTCGAGGCGGCGCGCTGCCAGCCGGGGCCCCGGCCGGTGCCGCGACCGACATTGGCGAAGGGGTCGGCGCGTTCGGACCAGTTGGCGCGCCAGAGGGACTCGCCGCCGGTCATGCTGCTTTCCGCCTCGATATGGGCCGCCGGGAGCTCATTGACGAAGCGGCTCGGGATGCTCGACGTCCACTGGCCGTAGATGCGGCGGTTGGCGGCGTGGAGGATGATGCAGCGTTTGCGGGCGCGGGTTATCGCCACATAAGCGAGGCGGCGCTCCTCCTCCAGTGAGGCATTGCCGCCCTCGTCCATGGCGCGCTGCGAGGGGAAGACGCCTTCCTCCCAGCCGGCGAGGAAGACAGTGTCGAACTCCAGCCCCTTGGCGGCATGGATGGTCATGATCGTGACCTTGTCCGCCTCGCGGTCCGCGTCATTGTCCATGACGAGACTGACATGCTCCAGGAAGGCGCCGAGCGTCTCGTAATCCTCCATCGCGCGGGCGAGCTCGGCGAGATTTTCGAGGCGGCCGGCGCTTTCCGCCGAGCGGTCAGCCTGGAGCATGGCGGTATAGCCGCTTTCGTCGAGGATGAGGCGGGCCAGCTCGGGATGGGAAAGGGCCCCTCCACCGCGCTCCGCGCGGTCCCCCTCCCCTGCAAAGGCAGGGGAGGAATTCAGAAGGTCCCGCCAGCGGGCGAAATCGCCGACCAAATTGCCGAGGCTGCGCCGGGCGGCGCCGGTCAATTCGTCCGTGTCGAGGATGCGGGCGGCAGCGACGGAGAGCGGGATCTGCTCGGCGCGGGCGAGCATGTGGAGCTTCGCCACCGCCTTGTCGCCGAGGCCTCTTTTGGGGACGTTGACGATCCGCTCGAAGGCCAAGTCGTCGGCGGGCTGGGCGATGACGCGCAGATAAGCGAGGGCGTCGCGGATCTCGGCGCGCTCGTAGAAGCGAAAGCCGCCGACGATGCGGTAAAGGAGGCCGATGGCGATGAACCGGTCCTCGAACTCGCGGGTCTGGAACTGGGCGCGGACGAGAATGGCGCAATCGTCGAGCCGGCCGGGCTGGCCGTGATCGCCGCGGCGCTGGATGGTTTCGAGCTCGTCGCCGACCCGGCGCGCCTCCTCGGGCCCGTCCCAGACGCCGATCACCTGGACCTTGTCGCCCTCGGCCAGATCGGTCCACAATTCCTTGCCGAGGCGGCCGCTATTCTGCGCGATCAGGCCGGATGCGGCGGCGAGAATGTTGGGGGTGGAGCGGTAATTCTGCTCGAGCCGGATGATCTTCGCGCCGGGGAAGTCCTTCTCGAAGCGAAGGATGTTGGAGACCTCGGCGCCGCGCCATGAATAGATGCTCTGATCGTCGTCGCCGACGCAGCAGAGATTCTTGCGCTTCTGCGCGAGCAGGCGAAGCCAGAGATACTGGCTCTGGTTGGTGTCCTGATATTCGTCGACGAGGATATATTTGAAGCGCTGCTGATAATGTTCGAGCACGTCGCGATGGGTCTTCAAAATCACCAGCATGTGCAGCAGCAGGTCGCCGAAATCGCAGGCGTTCAGCTCACGCAGCCGCGCCTGGTAGAGCGTGTAGAGCTTCGCGCCCTTGCCGTTCGCATAGCCCTCGGCCTCGCCGGCATCGACCTGGTCCGGGGTCCAGCCCTTGTTCTTCCAGCGGTCGATCATGCTGGCGAGCAGGCGGGCGGGCCAGCGTTTCTCGTCCACGTCGGCGACGGCGATCAGCTGCTTCAGCAGGCGCAGCTGGTCGTCCGTGTCGAGGATGGTGAAATTGGACTTGAGGCCCACCAGTTCGGCATGGCGGCGGAGCATCTTCGCGCCGATCGAATGGAAGGTGCCGAGCCAGGGCATGCCCTCGACCGCCTGGCCGATCAGGCGGCCGACGCGCTCGCGCATCTCCCGCGCCGCCTTGTTGGTGAAGGTGACGGCGAGAATCTCCGACGGCCAGGCGCGGCGGGTGTAGACGAGATGGGCGAGCCGCGCGGTCAGCGCCGCGGTCTTGCCCGTGCCCGCGCCGGCGAGGACGAGGACCGGCCCCTCCGTGGTCAGCACCGCCTCGCGCTGCGGCGGGTTCAGGCCGGCGAGATAGGGCGGTTCAGGCTGGTTGGCGGGCAGGTCGGTCACGGGCGAACAGCTAGGGAACGCGCGCGGGCGTGACAAGCTGCGTTGGCAATGGTGTGGCACGCTTCCATGTGCTCCTGCGAAGGCAGGGGCGCCGAGCGGCAATTCGCAACGCTCCGGCCTTCGCCGGAGCACGAGCAGCTAGAAAATCCGGAAGCGCCTGCGTCGCGGCTGATCTTGCTCGGGATCGGGCGGCAGATCCCGGGTTTCCCAATAATGATCCTGGACCATGCGCGAGCGGACGGCGCGGCCGCTCCGGTCGCGGGAGGGCTCGAAGCGGAAGCGCTGCTCGATCAGGCGGCAGGTGGTGGCATCGAGCGCGCGGTTGCCGCTGGAATGCGTGATCCGGCACTCGTCGGCGCGGCCGTCGGGCTCGATCGTATAGATGACCGAAACCGTGCCGCCGATGCCGGCTTCGCCCACCGCGGCCGGATAATCGCGGTCGGTGATCCGCCCGCGGATCCGGCGCGGCGGGGAATAGCCGCCCCCTCTGCCGTCGCCGTCACCGTCGAGGCCGTTGCCGGGACCGTTGCCGAAGCGGCCGCTGCCGGTGCCGTTGCCGATCCCGCCGGCGCCGGTGCCCGGCCCGGGGAAAGGCGTGGCGCCCGACGTCGGGTTGACGCCCGGCCCGGCGACCGGGGCGGCGGGGATGACGGACGGCGCCGGCAAAACGGGCGGCGGCGCGACGATCTCGGTCGGCCGCGCTTCCAGAGCGGGCGGGGCGGCGGCGCCCTCGCGGCGGGAGCTGCGCTCGGGCGCGCGGACCGGATGCACTTCGATGACCGGCGGCGGCGGCGTGACATTGACGAGCTTGAGGATCTCGGGCGGGGCGATGCCGGTGGCGACGCCGAGGCCGCGCAGGATGAGCAAGGCGAGCAGGGCGTGCACCGCCAGCGCGGGCGCCGCGGCCCGGATGCGGTCGCGCGGATTCGACTCCAGATACATGGTCCGGACCGAAGCTAGACGCTAAATGGCTGAAATCAAAGGTCGCTTCATAGGGGCGCCGACCCGGCCGCCGCTCAGCCGGCCATGCGCCTGAGCAGCAGCAGGCTCGCCTTGCCGAAGCGCCGTTCGACGACGGTTTCGAGACCCGGCGGGGGAAAGAGCGTCTCGCCGTGCAGCTCGACGCCGAGCCAGCCGCCGGGGGCGAGCCAGGCGGCGGCGCGGTCGAGTGCGGGCTGGGCGAGGCCGGCGCCATAAGGCGGGTCCATGAGGATCAGGTCGCAGGGCCGGGGCGGGGCCGGGACATGCTCCACCGCTTGCGCGCGGATCTCGGCGCGATCGCCGGCGCCGAGCCGCTCGAGGTTGCGGCGGAGGGTGTCGAGCGCGAGGCGGTCCTTCTCGACGAAGGCGCAAAAAGCGGCGCCGCGGGAGAGCGCCTCGAGCCCGAGCGCGCCGGTGCCGGCGAAGAGGTCGGCGACCTGGAGGCCTTCGAAGCCGCCGAGCCGGCTGGCGAGCATCGAGAACAGCCCCTCGCGGGCGCGGTCGCTGGTCGGGCGGGTGGCATTGCCGGGCGGGGCTTCGAGCGGACGGCCGCGCCACTGGCCGGCGATGATTCTCATTTCTCCAGGTTTCCGAGCGACTTCCGGAACACCACCAGATCGTGCTGGCGCACCTCGTCCACCGCGCCGGCCGGCAGACCGCCGAGCGCCAGCGGGCCATAAGCGGTGCGGATCAGGCGGCTGACCTTGAGGCCGAGATGCTCCAATACACGGCGGACCTCGCGATTCTTGCCTTCCCGGAGCCGCATCTCGACCCAGCCATTGCGTCCGGTGCGCCGCTCCAGATTGGCGTTGATCGCGCCGTAGCGGACGCCCTCGATCTCGATGCCGTGGATCAACTCTTCCAGCCGGGCCTGGCTGACGTCGCCGAAGACGCGGGCGCGATAGCTGCGTTCGACCCCCGTCGCGGGCAGCTCGAGCTGGCGTTTGAGCTCGCCGTCGGTGGTGAGGAGCAGCAGCCCCTCGGTGTTCATGTCGAGCCGGCCCACCGGCATCACCCGCGGCAGGCCACCGCCGCCGCCAACGGCGGCCCTCAAAGCCGCTGGCAGGCGGTCGTAGATGGTCGGGCGGCCCTTCGGGTCGCGCTCGGTGGTGAGCAGGCCGGCGGGCTTGTGGTAGCGGAACAGGCGCGCGGGGGCGGGCGCCTTCACCGGCTTGCCGTCGACGGTGACGCCGTGCAACGAGGTGAGCAGGGTGGCCGGCTTGTCGACCGGCTTGCCGTCGATCGCGATCCGGCCTTCCTCGATCATCCGCTCGATCTCGCGGCGCGAGGCGATGCCGGCGCGAGCGAGCAATTTGGCGATGCGCTGTCCGGTCTTGGGCGTTTCGGCCATATTCTCTCTCAAAGAAGCCCGTCTGACCTTTATTTGCGTCGGGGCGATTGCGGGGCGCGGCACCAGCACCCAGATAGCCCGTTAAGCAAAGCTCAACCGGGAGGGGTGGCCCCTACATGCTCTTCGGCAAGCGCGAAAGACGGATCAACCGGATCATGATCGTCGAGGACGAGCCGCTCGTCGCGTTCGACAATGAGAATATGCTGCTGGACGCGGATTATCAGGTGGTCGCTACCGTCGACAATTATGTGGATGCGGCCGAGGTGATGGCCCGGGAGAATCTCGATCTCATCCTCACCGACATCAGCCTGGCGGGAGAGGGGAGCGGCGTCGATGTCGCCCGTGCGGCGGCGGCGCTCAATATCCCCGTCCTGCTCGTCACCGGCAATTGCACCGCGGAGGCGCGGGCGCTGGCCGTTGGCTGCCTCGCCAAGCCCTATAGCGAGCGCGTGCTGCTCGACACGCTGAAGGCCATCGACCAGCATCTGCAGGGCCGCGCGCCGCGCCGCCTGCCGGAAGAACTGACGCTCTACGTCCAGGCGTGATATCAGAGCGCCGATGCGCTGGTTGATCGCTCTTACCCTGCTCGCCGCCGTGGCCTGCGAGCGCGCGCCCGAGACCGCGCGGGAAGCGCGCGCGCAAACACAGACGGGCAATCTCCGCCCGGTGCTGGTCGAATTGTTCACCAGCCAGGGCTGCTCCTCCTGCCCGCCCGCCGACGAATTTCTCGACCGCCTGTCGCGCGAGCCGGCGATCGTTGCGATCAGCCGTCCGGTCACCTCCTGGGACCGGCTCGGCTGGCGCGATACGCTGGCGCGCGAGGAGAATACGCAGCTGCAATATCGCTATGCGGCGCGCCATCATGAGGATGGCTATACGCCGCAGGCGGTCGTGCAGGGCCGGGTGCTGCTGATCGGCGGTCGCGAGGGGGCGGTGCACCGGGCGATCGACGAATATCGCGCCGCTGCGGGCGCGCCGCCGCAGCTCAGGGTGGAAGGGCAGATGCTGATCCTCGACGGCGCCGCGCGGCAGCCCGTCGAGATCCGGCTGCTGGCGCTCCGCGACCGGGTGCGCGTGCCGATCGGGCGCGGCGAGAATAGCGGCCGGACGGTGGATTATGTGAACGTGGTCGTCGACGAGGCGGTGATCGGCAGCTGGCGCGGCGGCCCGCTTCGCCTGCCAATCCCGGCGGCGCGGCTGCACAGGCCGGGCGCGGACCGCTATGCGGTGATCGTGCAGGAGCCGAATGCGGGCCAGGTGCTGACCGCGTCTTTCCTCTAGGCGAGCGCCCGCTCCACCTGATCGTGGAATTTTCGGATGCCGGTCTCCAGCGTACCGAGCGTCAGCGTTTCGAGCGATCCTGACGACAGGCCGTTCTGGCCGAGCGCGGCGGCGCGATAATCCTCGCCGCCGAACACGCCCTCGTCGAGCAGGGTCCAGCTCTTCTCCCAATGCTCGATCTCTTCGTCGCTCTGCGGCGCCGTCGGGATCAGCATGAAATCCTCGACCAGGGTGCGATCGACCCCCTTCGGCATCAGCACCATCAGGTTCACATAGTCCGGGCTCATGATCATGATCGTGGCCGGAAAGAGCTGGTAGGCGAAGGTGATCACCGCGCGCAGCTCCGGCCAGTGCTCATGATCGATCTCGTGCAGATATTCGTTGCGGCCGACGGCCGAGCGCTGGTGGATACCCAGCTGGTCGGCGACGCTGATCCCGTCGGTGAAGAAACGGGCAATGGTCTGCGCGTGCAGGCGCTGGACATGATAGCCTTCGAGGAAGGCATCCATGATCAGCTTCCAGTTGGACGCGACGTCATGGGTGCGGCGGCGGAAGAGATGGTGGCTGGCGAGATCGAAGGCGTCGAACTCCGGCCCGAGAGAGAGTGCGTCGGCGAAGTCATTGGCTTCCCGCGCGAACCAGATCAGGCCGCCTGCCTCGACGTTCGGCAGCTCCAGCAGATGATGATCGGCCTTGTCCATGCCGGGGAAAGTGTCCGGGCGTGGCAAGGCGGCGAGCGCGCCGTCGGGCGTATAGGTCCAGGCGTGATAGGGGCAGACGATGCGCGGGCACCGGGCGACGTCGCCGCCCTCGATCAGCCGGGTGCCGCGATGGCGGCAGACGTTCCAGAAGACATGGGCCATGCCCTGCCTGTCACGGGTCAGCAGCAAGGGGATGCCGAAGCCGTCATGGGCGACGGCCATATTGTTTTCCGGCAGCAAGGCGGACGGCGCGATCACCGTCGGCAGACGATCGAACAGCCTCGCCTTTTCCGCGGCGAAACGGGCCGGGTCGGTATAGACGCCGGCCGGGACGTGCGTGACGGTGTCACCCTCGGTCGGCGAGCCGGACGCGAGCCGGCGCGCGAGCGCGAGCTGGCCTTCGGTCGGGCGCCGGCGGATCGGCATGTCCATGACCGGACTTTGCCCCTTACGCGAACGTAAGGCAAGCATCGGGCGCGGGTGGACCGCGAGGATCAGGGCTTTTCGGCGCCGATTCGCTTGTTACAAGAGCGGGATGACCGACACCGCCTCCGCCGGCCCGCGCACCTGGCGCGATCGACTCCCCGCAGGCTTCCGGGCCTATACGGAGAAGGCGCCGCTCGCTGCCTTGTTCGTCGGTATCTCCTCAGGCTTCCCCTATGCGATGATCGGCGCTACGCTGACCACGCGGCTCGCGCAGGACGGGATCGACAAGAAGACGGTCACCGCCTTCACGCTCGCCTTCCTCGTCTACAACCTCAAATTCCTCTGGTCCTGGGTCATCGACGGGGTGCGCATCCCGCTGCTCGGCCGGCTGGGGCAGCGTGTGTCATGGTTGCTTGTGACCGGTGTGCTGGTGATGGCGGCGATCGCCAATCTCGCTTTCCAGGACCCGGCCGCGAACGTCTTGCAGACCGCCGTGGCGGCGGTGCTGGTCGGCGTTGCCGGCGCGACCTTCGACATCGTCATCGACGCCTATCGCATCGAGCTCCTGGAGCCGCGTCAGCTTGGCGTTGGCTCCGGCATGTCGCAATATGGCTGGCGGATCGGATCGACGCTGGCGGGCGCGCTGGCGCTGGTCCTGGCGGCCCGGATCGGCTGGCAATGGGCCTATTTCGCCTGCGCCGCATTCGCACTGCCGGCGATGATCACCGGGCTCGTCGTCGGCGAGCCGAAACGGCACCGGGAGATCAGCGAGCGCAGGGGCTTCGGTGAGACATTGACCGCGATCTGGGGGCCGTTCGCGGAATTCTTCAAGCGCAGCGGTGCCATGCTCGTCCTGCTTTTCATCCTGCTTCACAAGATCGGCGACACGCTTGCCAATCTGGTGCTGCGGCTGCTGCTCGATGCCCAGGGTTACACCAATGACGAGATCGCCTTCTGGGACGTCGGCGTCGGCTTCTGGGCCTTCCTGATCGGCATCTTCGTCGGCGGCTGGCTCTACAGCTCGCTCGGCCTGAAACGCTCCGTGCTGTTCAGCCTCTTCCTGATGGGCGTTTCCAACGCCAGCTTCGCGGTCCTGGCGATGGTGGGACACACCAATTTGGGCCTTGCAGGCGCGATCGGCTTCGAGAATTTCTCGAGCGGCATCGGCGGCGTCGCGCTCGTCGCCTATTTCTCGGCGCTCACCGATCTCAGGTTCACCGCTACCCAATATGCGCTGATCTCAGCGGCGGCGAGCGTCGTCGGCCGGTTCCTGACCGGCACGACCGCCGGCGCGATGGTCGAGCAGATGGGCTTCGTCAATTTCTACTGGCTGACCACCGTGGCGGCACTGCCCGGCTTCCTGCTCTTCTGGTGGATGATGCGGATCGGGTTGGTCGACGCCTCGATCGGCAGCGCCGGCAAGTCCGGGGAGGGCGATGCCCGCGCGGACGCGCCCGCGACCGGCTGAACCATGCCGATCGTCATCGCCATCATCGCCCTGCAGATCGCCTGTGCCGTGCATTGCGCGCGTTCCGGGCGGAGCAGCGTCTGGGTGATGGTGATCATCTTCTTCCCGGTGCTCGGCAGCCTTGCCTATGTGATCATGGAGGTGCTGCCCGGCTCCGGCATGAACCGAACGGCGCGCAAGGCGCGGGCCAAGGCGGCGCAGGTGCTCGATCCGGAACGGCCTCTCCGACAGGCGCGCGAGGCGCTGGAGATCGCCGACACCGCCGCCAATCATGCCGCGGTCGCCGACGCGCTCTCCGACCGGGGCGAATGGACCACCGCGATCCTGCACTACGAGCAGGCCGAGGCGAAGGCGCCGGGCGGCAGCGACCGGGGGATCAGGCTGAAGCTGATCAAGGCCAGTTTCGAGGCGGGGCGGACGAAGAAGGCGCGGGACATGCTGGAAGCGCTGGCGCCATCGGGCGTGCAGAGCGACAATGACCGGGCGAGCCTGCTGCTCGCACGGATGCTGGAGGCGGAGGGCGATCATGCGCGGGCGCTGGCGCTCTACGCCGATGTCGGCCGGCGCCTGCCGGGCGCGGAGGCGCTCTGCCGGGAGGCGGGTCTGTTGCTCAGCCTCGGCCGCCGCGCAGAGGCGGTGGCGCCTCTGGCCGAGACGGAAAAGCGGGCGAAAAGGATGGACCGCCACGAGCGGGCGAAGGACGCCGACATGTTCGCCTGGGCGGCCGAGACGCTGGCCGAATTGCGGGCCGAGGGACGGGCCTAGTCCGGCAGCTCGCCGTTCGGCGCCAGCACCTCGCCGGCAAGGTAGAGCGAGCCCATGACCAGCACGACCGGCGGATGTTCGCGGTCGGCATGACGGGCGATCCATTTGAGCGCATCCTCGACACTGGCGGCGGGCATGGCGGGCAGGCCGGCCTCGCGCGCCGCGGCGGCCAGCGCCTCGGAGCTGTGATGCTCATGGCCCGGCACCGGGATAGTGTGGACGGTCAGCGAACGGCCGCGAAAGGGATGGAGCACGCCCGGCGCATCCTTGTTGGCGAGCAGGCCGAAGATCATGTGGAAGGGCCGGCCGGCGGGGACGGCGCCGCGGAAATGGTCGGCGACGGCGCGGGCGGCGGCGGGATTGTGGGCGCCGTCGAGCCAGAGCTCGGAGCCCTTCGGCAGCAGATCGCGGACCGGCCCGGCCGAGAGCCGCTGCAGCCGCGCCGGCCATTCCGCCCACCCCATGGCGGCGCGCAGCGCGGCTTCGGGGACCGGCAGCCGGCTTTGGTGGCGCAGCATCGCGACGGCGAGCGCGGCATTGATCGCCTGATGCTCGCCGGCGAGGCGGGGGAGGGGGAGATCGAGGCTGCCGTCCCTGTCGCCATAATGGAGGCGGCCGTCGCGCAGCCCGGCATGCCAGGCGCGGCCGCGCGGCAGCCAGGGGGCGCCCGCCGCCTCCGCCCGGTCGCGGATCACGGCCTCCAGCGCCTCCGGATAGGCGAGGGTGACGAGCGGCGACCCGGCCTTGGCGATGCCGGCTTTCTCGGCGGCGATCTGCTCCAGCGTGTCGCCGAGGAAGAAATGATGATCGTGGCCGAGCTGGGCGATGCCGCAGACCAGCGGCGTCTCGATCACGTTGGTCGCGTCGAGGCGGCCACCGAGCCCGACCTCGATGATCGCGGCGTCGGCGGGGGTGCGGGCGAAAGCCAGGAAAGCGGCGGCGGTGGTCGCCTCGAAGAAGCTCAGCTCCATCTCTCCGCCCGCCTCGAACACTTCGGCCAGCATCGTGGCGAGGGCGTCGTCGCCGATCAGCCGGCCGGCGAGACGGATGCGCTCGTTGAAGCGGACGAGATGGGGGCTGGTGTAGGCGTGAACCTTCAGCCCGGCCGCCTCCAGCGCGGCGCGGAGGAAGGCGCAGGTCGAGCCCTTGCCGTTGGTGCCGGCGACATGGAGCACCGGCGGCAACGAGCGCTCGGGGTTGCCCAGCTGCGCGAGCAGGCCGGAGATGCGCTCCAGCCCGAGGATGTCGCGCCCCGGCGACAGGCGCGCCAGCCGGTCGAGCTGGGCCTGAACGAGAGGGTTATCGGAGCTGGCGCGGTCCGCCACCCGCGAGGCCTCAGGCCGCCTTTTTCCGCGGCGAGAGATAGTCGAGCAGCAGGCCGAGGCGGGTGCGCAGATCTTTGCGATGTATGACCATATCGACCATGCCATGCTCCAGCAGATATTCGGCGCGCTGGAAGCCTTCGGGCAATTTCTCGCGGATCGTCGATTCGATGACCCGCTGGCCCGCGAAGCCGATCAGGGCGCCGGGCTCGGCGAGCTGGACGTCGCCGAGCATCGCATAGGAGGCGGTGACGCCGCCGGTGGTCGGGTCGCAGAGAAGGACGATATAGGGCAGGCCCGCTTCCTTCAGTTCGGCGATCGCGACCGTCGCCTTGGGCATCTGCATCAGCGAGAGGATGCCCTCCTGCATGCGGGCGCCGCCGGCGGCCGTGGCGATGATATAGGCGCAGTTGTCGTCAATCGCGGCGCGGGCGCCGGCGACGAAGGCGGCGCCCACCGCCATGCCCATCGAGCCGCCCATGAAGGCGAAATCCTGCACGCCCATCACCGTGCGGTGGCCGAGGATCGCGCCGCGCGCATTGACCAGCGCATCCTGCTCGCCGGTGGCGGAACGGGCGGCCTTGATCCGGTCGGTGTAGCGCTTGGAGTCGCGAAAGCGGAGCGGGTCCTCCTTCACCTGCGGCGGCGGCAGGATGGTGTAGCCCGGGTCGAGCAGCAGGGCGAAGCGCTGCTTCGGCCCGATCCGCCCGTGATGGTCGCAGCGCGGGCAGACGTAGAGATTGTCCTCATATTCCTTGGTGAACACCATGGCGTCGCATTGCGGGCATTTGTGCCAGAGATTGTCCGGCGTCTCGCGCTTCGGCAGGAAGGGGATCGCGTTGCGGACGCGGGTCAGCCAGCTCATCTCGTCATGCTCCTCGGAGGACGGGCGGATAAGCCCGCGCGGCGGCTGAGTCCACCTTCAGAGGGTGGCGGCGATGGCCCGGGCGGCGTCGACCGGCTCGTCCGCCTGGGTGATCGGGCGGCCCACGACGAGGATCGAGGCGCCGGCATCGAGCGCCTGCCGGGGGGTGACGACGCGCTTCTGGTCGCCGACCGCGGCCTCGGCCGGGCGGACGCCGGGGACGACGATGAAGGCTTCGGGCCAGGCGCCCCGCACCACGCCGATTTCCGCGCCGGAGCAGACCACGCCGTCGAGCCCGGCGTCGCGGGCGAGCAAAGCGAGGCGCTCGACCTGCCGCCGCGGCGTGCTGGCGACGCCGGTCGCGCCGAGATCCTCCTCGTCGAGGCTGGTCAGCACGGTGACGCCGACGACCTTCGTGCCCGACGGCGCGGCAGCCTTGGCATCCTCCATCATCGCCCGGCCGCCGCCGGCGTGGACGGTGAGGATGGCCGGTTCGAGCGGGCGCAGGGCATGCACCGCCTTGGCGACGGTATTGGGAATGTCGTTCAGCTTGAGGTCGAGGAAGATGGGCAGGCCGAATTGCGCCATCTCGCGCACCCCCGCCGGGCCGTTGGCGGCGAAGAATTCGAGGCCGAGCTTGAGGCCGCCGACCTGGCTCCTCACCCGCGCGGCAAGGGCTTTGGCTTTTTCGAGGTCGGGCGTGTCCAGCGCGAGATAGACCGGACTGGTCATGCGGTCGGCCAGGCCTTGCTGTCGGTCGCCTCGCGGTCCGGCGCATCGCGCTCGGCGAGCGGCGTGTCGCCCGGGGCGGAGGAACGGCGCACCGGAATCGGGACGGGGTTGGCGACGACGCCGGGGCCGGCATTGCTCGGATTCTGCGTGTCCAGCCGCCGCTTCAGCGACCAGATGCGCGCGCGATAGACGATCATCGTCGGCACCAGCCCGATCAGCCAGGCGATCAGCACCAGGATGGGCAGCTTGATGTCGGCGACCAGTCCCGCCCAGAGATTGACCTCCACCACGTGCCAGTTGTCGCGGGCGAACAGCACCATCACCACCGCGAGCACGACCCAGAACAGGGTTCTCAGGAACTGCATGGCGGCCTCTTTCGTGGAAAAAGGCGGGCGCGTCCAGCCCTCCTAGCCGACCTCGCGCTCGAGCTCGGCGAACAAGGTGTCGATATGCGTCAGCCGGCCGCGCTCCCGGGCCAGAATGGCGCGGAAGGCGTCGCGCTTCAGCCCGGCAATGGTGGCCGGCGGCAGCTGCCGGCCCTCGGGCACGGCGGAATTGACGATGTCGATCAGCCGGTCGGCGCCGTGCAGGCGGCCCCAGAGATAGTCATTCTCGCGATAGGCGCGGCTGAAGAAGGCGCCGAAGCTGTTGAACTGGATGCCCTTCAGCGTCGCCCGCGCGCCGCCGGCGCGGATCGCCACCGCGTCGTTCGGCGAGATGCGATCGATCTTGATCGGATCGAACTCGTCCAGCCCCTCGCCCTGCAGCAAAGGGAGGGTGGCGATGTCGTAATAGGGATAGCCGAGATAGGCGAGGATCAGGCCGCGCCGGTCGCCCTTCGGAAGCAGCATCAGCGCGTCGCTGAACACCTCGTCGGCCTGCGCGTCGATCGCCTCGAGCCGCCAGAGGTCGCGCAGCGCGGCGAACGCGGCGGCCGGATCCTCCGTCACGGCCGAGAAGGGCATCCGCCGATCCTCGGGCAATTGCTCGGGATCGCGGGCCCGGTAGCGGGCGATGGTGGCGTGGAGGACGTGGAGCATGTCCTCCTGCTCCTCGCGCGGCGCCTCCATCTGTCCGGTCGTCTCGGTGATCCGCCGGGCGACGAAGCGCAGGCGCCGGGTGCGGAAGGTAAGATCGAACTCGACGAGAAAGCGCACCACGTCCTTGCGCGCGCCTTTGGCGGTGAGCGCGTCGGCGTCGGTGAGGCCCAGGGCACGGACATGCGTCCAGACCGCCTCGCGAACCGCATGCCGCCGGGCATTGTCGCCGGCGCCGCCGCCCAGCCGAAGGATGCAGGCGGCCATCTCCTCGACCACGGTCGCGAGCTTGAGCTGCCCGTAAGCGGCATAGGCATAGCCGGCTTCGCGCGCGGAGAGGTTGTGCGCCTTGTTCCGCCAGCTCGCGAGCCGGGCCGGTGTCGGGCTGGACAGGAAGAAGCTGGAGCCGACCGCCCGCTCGATCGCCGCCTCCACCTCCGGGCGGATCGCCTCGACGATCCACCTGAGGCGGCGGACCCGCGCGGAGATGCGCTTGATGCTCTCCAGATTGTCCCGGATCGGCTGTTCGCGGGGGATGTCGGAAAGGGCGCCGAACAAAGTGGAGAGGAAGCCGGGCGGCTCCACCTCACCCTCGCTTGCGCTGGTGAGCCTGACGCTCTTCAGACCGGGCTTCGGATCGATATAGACGAAGCGGCGGTCGACCTCGCGCCGGGCCGGCCGTTTCTCCAGCGCAGCGACGGCGGGACCGAACGGGCGGTTGTGCAGCACCGAGCCGTCGATCAGAATCGCCTGCTCCGCATCGCCCATCGCATGGCGGCGCGGCATGGCGCGGGCCAGGAAAGCGCCGCGACTTGGCCAGTCTTGTCCTCGCTTCTCAAGGCATTGATCAAGCTCGCTCACACGAAATGGAGGGAAGGCGCCGGGGAAGCTCGCGGTCGCCCGCGCCGCATAGACCAGCTCGGCCGGGTCGGCGATCCGCCGTCCGGGGCCGCCCGGATCCTGGAAGCCGATGATCAGACGATGCTCGGTCTCGATCACCTCGGAGGGTGAGTTGAGCCGCAATTGCTCGGGATAGCCGTTGAAATCGGTGACGGTGACGAAGAGGTCGAGCGGCTGATAATCGGGCAGCAGGGGCGTGCCCTTCGGTCCCCTGGCCATCGCCTCGAAGGCGTCGAGCAGCAAATTGGTGAGCCGGGTGCCGCCGAAGGGCGGCTGCAGCCAGGGCGCGCGCACGAAATTGGCGAGCTTCGCCTTCACCTCGGCGCGATGCGCCGGCTCCACCGTCTTGTCGATCGTGCCGGAGCGGGTGGACAGCAGCCAGGCGACGGGCACCGCCGCGTTCTTGATGAACTTCCTGAAGCCGCTGCCGGGCTCGGCGAGCAGCGAATCCACGTCGGCCGAATCCAGCCAGAGATCGGTCAGCGGATCGAGCGCCTCGCCGCTCGCCATGGCATGGGCGAGGAAGACGGCGTTGATCCCGCCCGCGCTGGCGCCGGACAGGATGTCGACGAGGATGCGGATGTCGGTGTTCGTCTCCAGCGCGATCCGCCGGAGCAGATCGGCGTAGACGGCCTCGGTCTCGCCCTCCTCGTCCGGGCGCATGGTTGAGCTGTGGACGTTCTGGCTGGCGCGGGCGAGCCGCCAGACCTCCTTGGTGATGCCGTGCATGTAGACGGCGAGGCTGACGCCGCCATAGCAGACCAGAGCGACCCTGAGCTCCTTCTCGCGCATCCGGCGCTTCCCTCACCGCCTGCGCCGCAGCGTGGCAGGAAGGGGACCGGCTGTCGAGCCGCGCGGCAGGAGGCCGGATTTGGCCGCTTTCCTTCGCGGACGGCGCGGGCTAGGTGCTCAAGCCGTGTTTCGGGGGCGTTTGCCAGTCTATTTGCTGATCGGTCTGGTCGTGGCCGTGGCGTTGTGGGGAATGACCCGCGGCGGCCGGCCCGGCGGCGAGCCCGGCGAAAACAAGGTTCAGGCCGCCCGCTTCACCATCCCCGTCGGCAACGGGACGCCGCCGCGCGGCGCGGTCGATTATGCGCAGCTGGATGCGCGGCTGCAGCGGCTGGTCCGCGACCGGTCGATGGTCGGGCTTGCCGTCGGCATCGTCGAGAATGGCGAGATCCGCTTCCTCAAGGGCTATGGCGTGACCCGGGCCGGCGGCAGCGAGGCGGTGACGCCGTCCACCGTGTTCCGCTGGGCGTCCCTGTCCAAGGGCGTCGCCGCCGACATGGTCGCCCGGCTTGCCGCGGACGGCTCCCTGTCGCTCGATGACCCGATCGCCCGCTACGCCAGCTCGGTGCGCCTGCCCGGCGGCACCGAGAATATCGCGACCATCGCCGACCTCCTCTCCCACACCACCGGCCTGTTCGCCCATGCCGAGGATCCGCGGCTGGAGGAGGGGATGGACCCGCATGTGTTGCGCGCCTCGATGGCGCTGCTGCACAATACCTGCGCGCCCGGCGCCTGCCACGCTTACCAGAACGTGCTCTACGACGCCGCTTCGGAGATCGTCGAGCGGGTGACCGGCAAGCCCTATGGCCAGGTGCTGCGCGAGCGCTTCTTCGGGCCGCTGGGGATGACCACGGCAAGCGCCAGCCGCGCCGGGCTGATGGCCTCGCAAAGCTGGGCGCGCGGCCATGTCGGCGGCAATCCGCAGACCTTCGAGATCAGCGACGCCTATTACCGCGTGCCGGCCGCCGGCGGCGTCAACGGCTCGATCCAGGACCTCGCCATCTGGATGCTCGCCAATATGGGGCTGGCGCCGGACGTGCTGACGCCTGCCATGCTGCAGCGGGTGCAGACCGCGCGGATCGCCACGCCGGGCGAGACCCGGCGGCGCGCCCGCTTCCGCGAACGGACGGCGAGCACGCAATACGGGCTCGGCTGGCGGGTGATCGATTATGCCGGCCACCGCGTGATCGGCCATCATGGCGGAGTGAAGGGCTATCGCTCGATGATCATGTTCGATCCGGCGCTGAAATCCGGCGTGGTCGTGCTCTGGAATTCGGCGAGCTCGCGGCCCAACGGCATCGAATATGAGGTGATGGACATGGTCTATCACCTGCCGTTCCGCGACTGGATGTTCCTCGACAGCGCACCTGGCCAGGTCGCGTCGGAGGCGGAAAACGAGGAGGCGCCGGCGGCGCGGCAGCGTCCCGTGCGCGAGGAGCCCAAAGGCCGTGGAAGGCCGGGCCGGTAACTCGCCATTGAATGCACGCAACCCGTTCGGGCTGAGCCTGTCGAAGCCCTCCACTTCACTTCTTCGGAAAAAAGAAAGGCCCTTCGACAGGCTCAGGGCGAACGGTGGCGGGTTTTCAGCTCGCACCCATCGTCCGCACCCGCGGCGCGAGGTCGGCCCAGATCGGCAGATGGTCGGAGGCGCGGCGGGAGAGCGCGGTGCGGTGCGCGCCGCTGTCCACCACCTTGAGGTCGCGGCTGACCATGATCCGGTCGAGCGAGGCGATCGGGCGGCGGGCGTGGAAGGAGCGGCCGCAGGGGGCGAAATCGTGATCGGCGGCGAACTCGCGCAGGCAGCCGCCATTGGCGCCCCATTCGTTGAGATCTCCCATCAGCACGGTCGGCGGTTCGGGGGGCTCATGCTCGTGGAGGTGGGTGAGGATCGCCTGCGCCTGCTGCCGCCGCCAGAGGCCGGACAGATCGAGATGCATGCCGACGAAGCGCATCAGCACGCCGTCGAGCACAACCTCGGCGAGCACCGCCCCGCGCGGCTCCAGCGAGGGCAGCTGGAAGAGATGATGCTCGCGCACCTCCAGGCCCTTGCGGACGAGCAGCGCATTGCCGTGCCAGCCGATGCTGCCCGGCCGGTTCTCGATCTCGACCGGCTCATAGTCGCTGTGCGCCTCCAGCATCGCGAACGGAATCGCGCTCGCCTTCGATCCGAAGCGCCGGTCCGCCTCCTGCAGGGCGATCACGTCGGCGTCGAGCTCGTTGAGCACGTCGATCGTCCGCTCCGGCCGGCGCTTGCGGTCGGTCCCGATCGCCTTGCGCATATTGTAGGACGCGACGCGGATCATCCTCCGCCCTTAGAAGCGCAGCCGCGACACGCGCAACCTCAGTGGGTCTTTCCCTTGCCGAGCGCGTGCGCGAGCGCGCGCGCCGCCTTGTCGGCAGCCGCGGTCACCGCAAGCTCAACCCGGCCGGCCTCGGCATGGACGGCGATGGGCTGATGGCCGTTCACCCGCGCCTCGAGGCTGACGCGCTTGTCGCTGCCGCCGCCCCTGGCGCCGTTCATGTCGGTGACATGGACCTCGACGTCGGAAAGGCGCGCTTCGAACCGTTTCAGCCTGGCGCGCACCTTCTCCTCGAGCCGGGCATTGGCGCCGGCATCGGTGATGGTGCGGTTGTCGGTGCTGATCTGGACGAACATCCGTGCCTCCTCGCTTGCTGCTGACGGATAAATGCCGGGTGGGGCTGGAGCGTTCCATCGCTCGAAAATCTGCTGGATGTTCCTGTCATGTTCCGCTAGGCAGGCACGATGGCCAGGCCGAAGAAACGCTATGTCTGCCAGCTTTGCGGTTCGGTGAGCCCGCGCTGGACCGGGCAGTGCGTGGATTGCGGCGAGTGGAACAGCCTGGTGGAGGATGCGGAAGGGGTGGTGACGCCCTTTGCCGCGAAGCACAACCTGAGGGGCGGCGGGCGGCGGATCGAGCTGGTCGGCCTCGACGCCGAAGTGACGCTGCCGCCGCGCCTCTCGACGGGGATTGCGGAGCTGGACCGGGCGCTCGGCGGCGGGCTGGTCGCGGGCTCGGCGACCCTGATGGGCGGCGATCCGGGGATCGGCAAGTCGACCTTGCTGTTACAGGCCGCCGCGAAGGTCGCCGCACAAGGCTTTGAGACTGCTTATGTTTCTGGCGAGGAGGCGGCGGATCAGGTGCGGCTGCGCGCGCGCCGGCTCGGGCTCGGCGCGGCGCCCTTGCGGCTGGCGGCGGCGACATCCGTGCGGGACATCCTGACCACGCTTGGTGAGAGCAAGGCGCCGGCTTTGCTGGTGATCGATTCGATCCAGACCATGTATTCCGACCTGATCGAGGGCGCGCCGGGAACGGTGAGCCAGGTCCGCGCCGCCGCGCACGAATTGATCCGCTTCGCCAAGGAGAGCGGCGCGGCTTTGATGCTGGTCGGCCATGTCACCAAGGACGGCGCGATCGCCGGGCCGCGCGTGCTCGAACATATGGTCGATACGGTGCTGAGCTTCGAGGGCGAGCGCAGCCACCAATATCGCATCCTGCGCGCGACCAAGAACCGCTATGGCGGCACCGAGGAGATCGGCGTGTTCGCGATGGGCGAGGAGGGGCTGGCCGAGGTCGCCAACCCGTCGGCCCTGTTCCTCACCGACCGGGGCGAGGCGGTGCCCGGCGCGGTCGTGTTCCCGGCACTGGAAGGGACGCGGCCGGTGCTGGTCGAGATCCAGGCGCTGACCGTGCGGCTGGCCAGCGGGGCGACGCCGCGGCGGGCGGCGGTGGGCTGGGATTCGGGGCGGCTGGCGATGATCCTCGCCGTGCTGGAGGCGCGCTGCGGGCTCAATTTTTCCAGCGCCGAAGTCTATCTGAACGTCGCCGGCGGCTATCGGGTGACCGATCCGGCGGCGGACCTGGCGGTGGCGGCGGCTCTGGTCTCGGCGCTGGCCGAGCGGCCGGTGGCGGCGGAGACGGTGGCGTTCGGGGAGGTCTCGCTGTCGGGCGAGCTCCGCCCGGTGGCGCATGGCGCGCTCAGGTTGAAGGAGAGCGCGAAGCTGGGCTTCGAACGGGCGCTGGTGCCGGCGGCGGTGGCGGCGGAGAAGGGGGCGATGCGGCTGACCGGGTTCCGGACTTTGGGGCAGCTGGTGGACCATCTGCTCGGACGTTAAGCTGCCGCGATTCGAACTCTTCAGGGGCGGATCATGGTTGTTCGCGCGATGCTCGCCTCGCTGCTGCTGCTGGCGATGCAGCCCGCCGCCGACGCGCCAGTGCCCATCTCCGTTCAGGAGGAAGACCCCAACGACCCCGCGCGCTGGCGCTGCGAGCATTCGGTGGAGAGCGAGCAGGGGGAGGTCAACGTGATCAGGTCGCTCGATGCCGACGGGCGCGTGGTGTATGATTATGTCAACTGGCTGCCGCGCAGGCGGATGGGCACCGGCGCCGTCGGCTGGGAAAGGCGCGATCCCCTGAGCTCGACGGCCCTCCCGTGGACATTGCGAACCGATTTCGTGTCGGCCATGCTCACCCTGTCGAGACCGGCACGCCGGCCGGTCTGGCTGGTGCTCCGCGTGGACGGCCGGATCGCCGGGCGCCGCCTCCTGTTCCGGCAGATGAGCGATCTGCCCGATCATGATCGCGAGCAACTGGAGATTTGGCCGGAAGTCCGGACCATGCCCCCTTCAATGGGGCCGGTCCCGGATCTGGACGGCGCCGGAGAAGTCGTCCTGTCCGCCGAGGAGGAAGGCGGCGAGACCCTCGCCAGTCATGCGATTTCCCTGCCCGACCGGCCCTTGGTCGACGCGGCGATTGCTGAGGCGGTGCCGGCGCTTGCCGCCGCAGTGGCCGATTATCGGAACCGGTGCCGGGAGGCTCGGCAACCGCCGGCCAGCCAGCCAGTGTCGGGTTGATCCGCGCCCCTCCCGCCCCGAACAACACTGTCTTTCCCCGAATCGAAACTCCCTCTAGGCAATCACAATGGCTTTCACCGCGCTCGACATCATCGTCATCTTCCTCGTCGGCGGGGGGCTGATGTTCGGCTGGCTGCGCGGCTTCGTCGCGGAGATGCTGTCGCTGTTCGCCTGGTTCCTCGCGATCCTTGCGCTCAGGCTGCTGCACGCGCCGGTTTCGCACGCACTGGAGCGGCCGATCGGGACGGCCTCGGGGGCAGCGGTGCTCGCCTTCATCCTGATCTTCGGCCTCGTCTTCTTCGGCGGGAAAATGGCCTCGCGCCGCGTCGGCGGCCGGGTGCGCAACTCGATCGTCGGGCCGCTCGACCGCGTGCTCGGCGCCGCCTTCGGGGCGCTGAAGGGGCTGATCGGCGCGACCATCCTCTTCATGGTCCTGAACATCGCCTACAGCTTCAGCTTCCTGGGCGGCGGCAGCGGCCGGCCCGACTGGATGACGGGCGCGGCCAGCTACGGCCTGCTCAAGGCGACAAGCGGCACCATGTCCGACCTCGTCGAGGCGCAGCAAAATGCGATGGACGCGGCGGAAGCGGGGAACGAGCTGAACGCCGCGAACCCGAAATGACCGGACTTCGCCTGCACGACACGATGGCGCGGGAGAAACGCGTCTTCACGCCGGCCGATCCGGACCGGGTGACGCTCTATGTCTGCGGGCCGACCGTCTACAACCGCGCCCATATCGGCAATGCCCGCCCCGCGGTCGTGTTCGATGTGCTCTCGCGGCTGCTCCGCCATCTCTATGGCGAGGACAAGGTGGTCTACGCCCGCAACGTCACCGACGTGGACGACAAGATCATCGAGGCGGCGCGGAACGAGGGCGTAGATCCGTCGGTGATTACGGCGCGTTACGAGGCGTTCTACAATCAGGACATGGGCGCGCTCGGCGTCCGCCTGCCGGACCTCGCACCGCACGCGACCGACAATATCGAACCGATGATCGCGCTCATCGCGCGGCTGATCGAGACCGGAAACGCCTATGAAGCCGAAGGGCATGTGCTGTTCCATGTGCCGTCGGACCCCGATTACGGCGCGCTGGGGCGGCGCGACCGGGAGGCGATGATCGCAGGCGCCCGCGTCGAGGTCGCGTCCTACAAGAAGGACCCGGCCGATTTCGTGCTGTGGAAGCCGTCGGACGAAGGGGTGATCGGCTGGGACTCGCCCTGGGGCCGCGGCCGGCCGGGCTGGCATATCGAATGTTCGGCGATGATCGAGGCGCATCTCGGCAGGACCATCGACATTCACGGCGGCGGCCTCGACCTGATCTTCCCGCATCACGAGAACGAGATCGCCCAGAGCCGCTGCGCGCATGAGGGCACGCCGCTGGCGCGCTACTGGGTGCATAACGGCTTCCTGTCGATGGCGGGCTCGGAGAAGATGTCGAAGAGCCTCGGCAATGTCGTGAGCGTGGCCGATTTGCTGGCACAGGGCCATAAGGGAGAAGTGCTGCGGTTCGCTTTGCTTTCAGCGCATTACCGCCAGCCGCTCGAATGGAGTGAGAACCTGATCGCGCAGAGCAAGGCGACATTGGATCGGCTTTATCGCAGCGCCGGCGACACTTCGGATGGCACGGCGGATGCGGCGGTGCTCGAGGCGCTGGCGGACGATCTCAACACGCCGCTGGCCTTGTCCCGCCTGTCGGCGATCGAGGACGGTGCGATGCTCCGGGCGAGCGCGAAAGTGATGGGCCTGCTCGAAAGCGGCGCCACCGCCTGGTTCCAGGGCGAAGGCGACAGCCGGATCGACACCCTCGTCGCCGCGCGTACCGCCGCCAAGCAGAATCGCGACTTCGCCGAGGCTGACCGCATCCGTGCCGAACTGGCGGCGGAGGGGGTCGTGCTCGAAGATGGTCCGCAAGGGACGAGTTGGCGGCGGGCCTGAGCCGCACTAAGTGGGGGCCGTGACCGCCGCCCTCTACACCCGCGACATCCTCCGCCTTGCCGCCTCGATCCCGCATCTGGGGCGGCTGGCCGGGGCGCAGGCGAGCGTCGAGAAGAGCGCGCCGCTTTGCGGGAGTCGGGTGGTCGTCGACCTTTCGCTGAATGCGGAGGGCCGGGTGGCCGCGCTCGGCCAGGAGGTGAAGGCCTGCGCGCTCGGCCAGGCCTCCGCCGCGCTGATGGGCGGCCATGTCATCGGCCGCGACGCCGCCGCCCTGGCCGAGGCCCGCGACGCGCTGGCCGCTTATCTCGCCGGCGGCAGCGACGATCCCGGCCGCTGGCCCGGCCTCGACGCCTTCGCCGCCGCGCGGTCCTTCTCCGCCCGCCACGGCGCGATCCTGTTGCCCTTCCAGGCGGCGGCCGAGGCGGCCTTGCTGGCCGCGCGCGAGCCGGTGCGGCCGTGAACGGCCACGCCGCCCCGGCCGGCTCCTCGCTCCTCCATGACGCGGTGATCCTGCTCGGTTTCGCGCTCGTCTTCGTCCTCGTCTTCCGCCGCCTGGGCCTCGGCGCCACCCTCGGGTTCCTGATCGCCGGCGCGGTCGCCGGCCCGCAGGTGCTGAACATGGTCGGTGGCGCGGAGAGCAAGCTCCAGGCCGCCGAGCTCGGCATCGTGCTGCTGCTCTTCCTCGTCGGGCTGGAGCTGAATCCGGCGCGGCTCTGGCGGATGCGGCACGATATTTTCGGCTTCGGCCTGCTGCAGGTGCTGCTCTGCGGCGCCGTGATCGCGGCGCTGGTCTGGCTCGCGGCCAGCGCCAGCCCGGCCGCGGCGCTCGCGCTGGGCCTGCCGCTCGCCCTGTCGTCGACCGCGCAGGTCTTGCCCTTGCTGCAATCGGCCGGACGGCTGCGCACGCCCTTCGGGGAGCGCGCTTTCTCGATCCTGCTGTTCCAGGATCTGTCGATCGTGCCGTTGATCACGATCGTCGCCGCGATGAGCCGCAACCCGGCCGATGCGGGCGGCCCGCCGGGCTGGCAGCTCGGCCTCTACACGATCGGCGCGATCGTCGGGCTGGTGCTGGCCGGCCGCTTCGTGCTCAGGCCCCTGTTCCGCCTGATCGGCAATCTCGGCGAGCGGGAGATGTTCGTCTTCGCCGCCCTGTTCACGGTGATCGCCAGCGCCGCGGTGATGGAGCTGCTCGGCCTTTCCACCGCGCTGGGCGCGTTCATCGCCGGCGTGATGCTCGCCGACACGCCCTACCGGCACGAGCTGCAGGCCGATGTCGAGCCGTTCCGCTCGATCCTGCTCGGCCTCTTCTTCCTTGCCGTCGGCATGTTGCTGGACCTTCACGCCATCGCCGACCGGCCCTTCTTCGTGATCGGCATGGCGCTCGCCCTGATCGCGCTCAAGGCGGCGATCATCATGGGGCTCGCCATGGCCTTTCGCATGGCCTGGCGACCGGCGCTCGGCCTCGGCCTGCTGCTCAGCCAGGGCGGCGAGTTCGGCTTCGTGCTGTTCGCGCAGGCGCAGAATGCGATGCTGATCGCGCCCGAGGCGGCGAGCCTGTTCGGCGCGATCGTCACTTTGTCGATGGCGACGACCCCGTTCCTGATGATGGCGACGCGCAAATTGCGCTCCGAGCCGGTGAATCCGACGGACGAGACCCGGGACGCGCCGGTGGCGGACGGCGCCAACGCCCTGATCGTCGGCTATGGCCGCTTCGGCCAGACGGTCAGCCAGATGCTGCTCGCCCAGGGTATTCAGGTCACCCTGATCGACACCGACATCGAGATGATCGACGTCGCCGGCGGCTTCGGCGCCAAGGTCTATTATGGCGACGGCACCCGGCTCGACGTGCTCCGCCAGGCGGGGGCGTCGGAGGCCGAATTGATCCTCTTCTGCCTCGACGGCGACCAGGTCGAGCCGGAGCTGGTCGAGGCCGTGCATGAGGCCTTTCCCGCGGCGGCGATCTTCGTTCGCGCCTATGACCGGCGCTCGTTCCTGAAGCTGCGCGGGGCGCCGGTCGCCGGCATCGTCCGCGAGCTGCTCGAATCGGCGGTGAAGATGGCCCGTCTCGCCATGCAGGCGGCCGGCGTCGACGTGGAGGAAATCGACCGCAGCGAGGATCTTTACCGCGCCCGCGACCGCGAGCGGCTGAAGGCGCAGATCGAGACCGGCGACATCCGCGCGAAGAGCGACCGGGTCATCAGCGAGCCCGAACCGGCGCCGGAAACCGTCGCCGAGGAGGAAGCTAAAGACTGAGCGCCGCCAATATCCGGTCCACCATCTGCTCCTGCGAGAGGTCGCCGGCGGCGATGCGGAGATGGGCTTCGGCGTAGACCGGATTGCGGATTTCGGCGAGCGCCTGCAGGGCGCCGACCGGATCGCCCTTGTCCAGCAAGGGCCTGCGTCCGCTGCGGCCGGCACGCCCGGCCAGCGTCGCCGCGTCGCCGTCCAGCCAGATCGCGGTGCAGCGATCGAGGATCATGGCGCGGGTCTCCGCATTCATGAAGGCGCCGCCGCCGGTGGCGAGGATGCACAGCGGCCCGTCGATCAGACGGGCGATGACGCGGCGCTCGCCGTCCCGGAAATGCGCCTCGCCGAAGCGCTCGAAAATCTCCCGGACGGTGAGCCCGGCCGCGGCCTCGATCTCCGCATCCGAATCCAGGAAGGGCAGGCGCAGCCGTTTCGCCAGCCGGCGGCCGACCGTCGTCTTGCCGGCGCCCATCAAACCGACGAGCGCGATCGACTTTTTCACTCTGTCCGGCCGGTTCGGCATGAAGCGGGGGCTATACAGATTGCGCCTCGCTGGGGCAAAAGGCGTGCCATGCCCAAGTACAGCTTCGCGCCGCAGCGCCGCCGCCGCAATCCGATCGGCCTCGTTTTCCTGCTCCTCCTCGTGCTTCTCGCCGGTTTCCTGGTCTGGCTCGGGGTGCGCTCCAACGAGGTGCCGCAGCAGCGGATGGAGCAGGATGTGACCAATGCGGTCCTGGGCCACTAGGGCCAGCCTGCTTGCCGGCAGCGCGGCCCTGCTCATCGCCATTCCGGCGCTGAGCCAGGACCGGCGCAGCCCCGAATCCCTGCTGCCGCCGGGCTTCGGCGACCCGCAGAACCTGCCGCCGCCGGAGAAAGCGACGCCGACGCCGCGGCCGCGGCAGGACCTGCCGCGCCCGAATCCGGAGCAGACCGCGCCGGCCAACACCACCACCGAAGCCATCGCCGAGACGGAGAATGGCGTCGAGAGCGCGGCCGAGGGCGTCGAGGAGGTGCCGCTCGACACCGGCCAGCTGCCGCGGCCGGCCAATTATTTCACGGTGCCGCGCGGCCTCGAGCGCTCCACCGACCTGATCGGGCCGCTGCAGCCCGGCAATTTCGGGCTCGCGCCGGACGCCTTCGGCCGGAGCAACGGCTTCATGCTGCGCGCGATCATGCGGCACCTCGATGCGCCTCTGGCCTCGCGCTGGGCCTCGATCGTGCTCCGCCGTACCTTGCTCTCGCGCGTCCCGGCGCCGGCCGGGGTGCAGCCGGTCGACTGGGTGGCCGAGCGCACCGCCTTGCTGCTGAGAATGGGCGAGGCCGACGCCGCCCGCGCCCTGGTCCAGGCGGTGGACGTCGAGCATTATACCCCGCGGATGATCGAGGCGGCGTCCGAGACCGCGCTCACCACCGCCGATCCCGCCGCGCTCTGCCCGCTGGTGGGGCCGGCGCGGAGCCTGTCGCAGGATCAGGTCTGGATGCTCGCCGACGGCATGTGCGCCGCGCTCGAGGGCGAGGCCGCGCGGGCCAGCGGAATCATCGACCAGATGCGCGACCGCAACGGTCAGAGCATCGACCTGCAGCTCGCCGAGAAGGTCGTCGGCACCGGCGCGGAAACCAGGCGCGCGGCCGAGCTGCGCTGGGACGGGGTCGGGCAGATCACCCCCTGGCGCTTCGGCCTGGCCAGCGCCACCGGCGCCGCGATCCCCGACGCCCTGATCAACAATGCCGGGCCGCGCATCCTGGCCTGGCTGGCCCGGGCGCCGATGGTGCCGCTGGAGCGGCGGCTCGGCGCCGCCTCCACCGCGGCGGCGATCGGGGTCCTTTCCTCCCACAGCCTCGCCGAAATCTACAGCCTCCAGCTCGACCTGACCGACCCGGCCGAAGCGGCGGGGACGGTGGGCGCGCGGCTGCGCACCGCCTGGGTCGAGCAGGATCCGGGCCGCCGGCTGGAGGCGATGCGCAATCTGTGGACCGAGAGCGAGGCGCCGGTCGAGCGGCAGGCCCGCCTGATCCTCACCGCCGGCGCGGCGGCGCGCATCCCGGCCTCCGCCGATTATGTTGCCGACGCGCCCGGTCTCATCGCCTCGATGCTGAGCGCCGGGATGGACGGAGAGGCGGCGCGCTGGGGCGCCGTGATCGAGGCGAACGGCGCCGCGGACAAGGCCTGGGCCTTGCTCGCGCTCGGTGCGCCGCGGCTCAACGTCCCGGTCGACACGGGGCGCATCGCCGCCTTTGCCGGCGCCGACGACAGCCCCGGCCAGCGGCGCGGGCCGATGCTGGTCGCCGGGCTTGCCGGGCTTGGCCGGATCAGCATGGAGCAGGCCTCCTCGGCCGGCTTCCGCCCCGGCGCCGACGATATCTGGACGCAGGCGATCGACCGGGCGGCGCAGGCGCGAGAGCCCGGCACGGTGGCCTTGCTCGCCGGCGTCGGCCTGCAGAGCGCGGGCTGGGAAGGGGTCGCGCCCGACTATCTGTTCCGGATCGTGCGCGCGCTGCGCATGGTCGGCATGGACTTCGAGGCGCGGATGATCGCCGCCGAGGCGGTGGCGCGGCTGTGAACCCGCGCACGGAGCGCGAAGATCCGGGCGCGCCGGACGACCGCATCGCGATCGCCGCCTTCCTGGAGATGATGGCCGCCGAGGCGGGCGCGGCGCGCAACACCCTGCTTGCCTATGAGCGCGACCTGCGCGGCGCCTCCGCGCTGCTCGGCGGCAGGCTGGCGGGCGCGAAACCGGACGCCTTGCGCGGCCTCGCCGAAGCCTGGCTGGCGCTGAAGCGGGCGACGGTGGCGCGCAAGGCGGCCGCGCTCCGGCGCTTCTACGCCTTCCTGCAGGACGAGGGGATGCGGCGGGACGATCCCTCCGCCGCCTTGCCCCGGCCGGCGAGCGAGCGGCCGCTGCCGAAAATCCTCGATCACCGCGCCGTCGATGCCCTGTTCGCCGAGCTCGAGCGGCGCAAGGCGGCCGGAGTGCCGGGAGCGCTGCGCATGGCGGCGCTGGTGGAGTTGCTCTACGGCTCCGGGCTGCGCGCGACGGAGCTGGTCTCGCTGCCGCGCAACGCGGTGCAGCCGGACAAGCCGTTCCTGATCCTGCGCGGCAAGGGCGGGCGCGAGCGGCTGGTGCCGATCTCCGACCGGGCCCGCGCCGCCGTCGCCGAGCATGGCGCAAGCGTGCCGCGCGACGCGCTCTGGCTGTTCCCCTCGGGCAGGAAGCATCTGAGCCGGGTGCGCCTCTACCAATTGGTGCGCGAGCTGGCCGCCGATGCCGGCATTCCGCCCGAGCGGATCAGCCCGCACGTGCTGCGCCACGCCTTCGCCACGCACTTGCTGGAGGGCGGCGCGGATCTGAGAGCGGTGCAGATGCTGCTCGGCCATGCCGACATCGCGACGACGCAGATCTACACGCATGTCGACTCGCGCCGGCTGATCGAGCTGGTGAACAGCCGCCACCCGCTCGCCGACGCCAAACGTCCGGAGCGGCCCCGCGTTGACGCGAAGCCGAACCCGGCCTAACCCCCGGCGCCGCATGGCCACCTTTCTCGATTTCGAAAAGCCGATCGCCGAACTGGAAGCCCGGATCGCCGAGCTGCGCGAGACCGCGTCGGCGTCCGAGCCCAATATCGAGGCGGAGATCGGCCGCCTGCAGGACCGCGCCCAGCGGCAGCTGCGCGACACCTATGCGAAGCTCACCCCCTGGCAGAAGACGCAGGTCGCCCGCCATCCGGAGCGGCCGCATCTCAAGGATTATGTCGACGGGCTGATCGAGGATTTCGTGCCTCTGGCCGGGGACCGCAATTTCGCCGACGATCCCGCCATCATCGGCGGCTTCGGCAAATTAGGCGGGCGCCGCATCGTCGTCATCGGCCATGAGAAAGGCGACGATACCGCCAGCCGCCTCGAGCATAATTTCGGCATGGCCCGGCCCGAAGGCTATCGCAAGGCGATCCGGCTGATGCAGCTCGCCGACCGCTTCGGGCTCGCGGTCGTCACCCTGGTCGATACGCCCGGCGCCTTTCCGGGCGTGCAGGCGGAGGAACGCGGCCAGGCCGAGGCGATCGCCCGCTCGACCGAGCAATGCCTCGCGCTCGGCGTGCCTCTGGTCGCGGCGATCGTCGGGGAAGGCGGGTCGGGCGGCGCCATCGCCATCGCCGCCGCCAACCGGGTGCTGATGCTGGAGCACAGCGTCTATGCGGTGATCTCGCCCGAGGGCTGCGCCTCGATCCTCTGGCGGACCGCGGAAAAGGCCGCCGACGCCGCCGAGGCGATGCGGGTCACCGCGCAGGACCTGAAGCAGCTCGGCGTGATCGAGCGGATCGTGGCCGAGCCGGCGGGCGGCGCCCATCGCGAGCCCGCCCAGACCATCGCCGCGCTCGGCGCCGCGATCGGCGAGGAGCTTGACGCGCTGGCGCCGCTCTCGCGCGATCAGGTCCGCAAGCAGCGGCGCGAAAAGTTCCTCTCGGTCGCCTGACGCGCAAAGCAAAAGGGCGGCGGGGACTGGCCCCACCGCCCTTCGCGATCCGTCTGGACGATCCGTCTGGACGAACGGCTTAGCCGTTCATCGCCGACGCGGCGTTGTTGAAGGTCGTACGGATCGAGGTGCCGAGGCCCTGCATCGCGGTGATGGCGGCGACGGCGATCAGGGCGGCGATCAGGCCATATTCGATGGCGGTGGCGCCCTTGCTATTCTTGATCAGCTTGCGAATGCGCTGCATGTTCCGGTCTCCTTGGTTCCACTTGGCTTACGGAAGGTCCACACTTCCCGGCCGCTCGCCTTTGGAGGCTTGTCGGCCATCCTCGCCCATAAGCGCTCAGCCTTGAGAAACATTTAATGCGCCGTTGCGGTGGAAACCGTGCCGCGGGCAAAAGGAAAAGGCGGCGGACTTTCGTCCACCGCCCCTCCGATACCGGTCTGACCGAACGGCTTAGCCGTTCATCGCCGACGCGGCGTTGTTGAAGGTCGTGCGGATGCTGGTGCCGAGGCCCTGCATCGCGGCAATCGCCGCAACCGCAATGAGAGCGGCGATCAGGCCGTACTCGATGGCGGTGGCAGCCTTGTTATTCCTGATGAGCTTGCGAATGGTCTGCATTGTCCGGTTCCTCGATCTCAATTTCAGTCGCGGAAGGTCCAACGGCCAACCGCGTGCCCCTCTGAGAGCAGGCCCGTTTTCGGCGATCTGGCTTTACAATCGGTTAAAGACCGGCGCTGTTTTTTGACCTGGATCAGCCGGTCATTCCGGCGGCGGCATTATTGAAAGTGGTGTTCACGCTGGTCCCGACGCCCTGCAGGGCGGCGATCGCCGCAACCGCGATGAGCGCGGCGATCAGGCCATATTCGATGGCGGTGGCTGCCCGCGGGCTGCGGACGAGCCTGGTCATGAAGGTCATGTTTTCCGGTCTCCGGATGAGCATGCCGGGCGGGGGCCCGGCCGGTGGAGACCGACCATTATTGCTCGTAAGTTACTGAAAATCTAATGTTTCTCAGGCGTTACGGACTTCGGTCTGGACGTTGTTCCACATATTGGTGGTCACGTTGGCGAGGGCGACCACGCCGACCAGAATGGCAAGAAAGATGAGCGCGACGATCAGGCCATATTCCACGGCGGTCGCGGCCCTGGTTTCACGTATTAGCCGAAAAAGACTGCGCATCTTTCTCTTCCCCTGCTTTCGCAACGGGGAGATACGGGCGATGGGGTTAATGAAATGCTTCCGGAATCGCACGACCTGGAAAAAAATCCGACATTGACGGTGGTGGCGGCCGCCCTGCTGGACGGCGCGGGCCGAATCCTGCTGCAGCAGCGCGCCCCGGGACGGGCGATGGCGGGCCTCTGGGAATTCCCCGGCGGCAAGGTCGAGGATGGCGAATTGCCCGAGGCGGCGCTGGCCCGCGAGCTCAGGGAGGAACTGGGCATCGATATCGAGGCCGCGGACTTCGTCCCGGCCTGCTTCGCCAGCGCGCCGGTGGCCGGGAGGCAGATGATCCTGCTCCTCTATCTCTGCCGCCGCTGGCGGGGCGAACCGGCCGCGCTGGACGCCAGCGCGCTGGTCTGGCTGCGCCCCGACGAGATGGACCCTGCGGCGATGCCGCCGGCCGACGCGCCGCTGATTCCGTTGCTCGGCGCCCTGCTCGCGGCGGAGGCGGCATGACCGGCCCGGAGGGGGAGGCGCGGCTGGAGCGGCTCCGGCTGCTGGCGATGGCGGTCTCGCTCTGTTTCCTCTTTCTCGTCGTGATGGCGCTGGTGACGATCCTGCGCGACCCCTATCAGATGGACTTCGTCTCCTATTGGGCGGCGGGGCGGCTCGGCCTGGAAGGGCAGGCGCCGCTCGCTTATGATTTCAACGCGCACCGCGCGGTCGAGCTGCAAGCGACGATGGTGGCCGGCATCCCGTTCGGCTATCCGCCCGCCTTCCTGATCCTCGCCGCGCCCTTCGCGCTCCTGCCCTATCCGGTGGCGGCGGTGGCCTGGGTGGTGCTGACCTGGGCGCTTTATGCGGTCGCGGTGCGGCGCTGGGCGCCGAACGCGTTCTGGCTGGCCATGGCGATGCCGCCGCTGCTGATCAACGCGATCACCGGACAGGCCGGCTTCCTGCTCGCGGCCTTGTTCGTCGGCGGCATGGCCTTGCTGCCGAAACGGCCGTTGCTTGGCGGCATGCTGCTCGGGCTGATGGTGCTGAAGCCGCAGCTCGGCATCGTCCTGCCCTTCGCGCTTGCGGCCGGGCGGGAATGGCGCGCCTTTGCCGGCGCGGCGATCTCGGCGGCGGGGCTGCTGCTGCTCGGCCTGCTCCTGTTCGGCTGGGGGAGCTATCAGGGCTGGTTCGGCAGCGCGAACCTTTACGCCTCGGTGGTCGCCGACGGGCTGGCGGGCTGGCAGCGCATGGCCAGCGTCTATAGCGCCTTGCGGTTCGACGGACTCGGCGCGGCGCCGGCCTGGATCGCGCAGGGTCTGGCGGCGGCCGCCGCGATCGCCGTCACCGGCCTGCTCTGGCGCCGCAAGGCGGCTTGGGGCGCCCGCGCCGGCACGCTCGCCGCCGCCACCGCGCTCGCGAGCCCCTATCTGTTCGGCTACGATTTGTTGCTGCTGATCATGCCCTTCGCCTGGCTGGTCGCGCGGGGCCGCCATGCCGTGCCGCTCGCTTTGTGCTGGGCGCTGATGCTGCTCGGCCTGCTGCAGGCATTGGGCTGGAGCGGCGGGCCGAATCTGGCGCCGCTCGTGCCCGTGCTTCTCATGGTCCTGATCTGGCTGGAGACTCAGGGCGACCTGGGCTTGAGCGCGTCCGCCAGTGAGGCAGTCGCCGAGCCCCTGCGCGCCGGCGCCGGCTGAGACGGGGCGGGCGCCCAGCCGCTGAGAAAGATCAGTTCGAACCGTTCCACCGTACCCTCGCCGAAATCGGCGATGGCGGCGGCGAGGCCGAGGCGGGTGAAGGGGGCCCTGGCGCGCCGGGCGAGGATATTGGTGGCGCCGGTCAGGCGCAGGTCCGCGACCAGACGGGGCAAGCCGGCATAGCGGACCTCGACCACCTCCCGGTCCGCCACCGGCAGCGCGAAGCCGGCGCGGGTGAGCAGGTCGCCCGCGGCGCGCACGTCGATCTGCGGATGGATGCGCGGCGACGGATCGCGCCCCTCCGCCGCCTCGCCCGCGCGCATCGCCCGGCGCAGCCGCGGCAGGCTGCCGGCCCCGGCGAAGGCGGCGAGGAACAGGCCGTCGGGCTTCAGCGCGCGGCGAATCAGGGCGAGCGCGCCCGGCAGATCGTTGACGATGTCGAGCAGGCCGATCGAGACGGCGAGGTCCACGCTGGCTGCGTCCAGCGAGGGCAGCTGCTCCTCCTCGACGCGCGTCACGTCAAGGCCGCGTTCCGCGAGCCGCGCGCCCAGCCAGGCGTCGCTGCTCAGCTCGAGCGCCCGCGCGAAGGGCCGCGCCACCAGATCGAGCCGGTCGAGCAGCTCTTCCGCGGCACGACGGTGCAGCCACCAGGCCCCGTCCTTGCCCGCGCCGGCGCGCGCCCGGCGCAGCCGGCCGAGCCCGGCGTCGAAGGGAAGGGAGGGCGTGGCGGTCATCCTGCCGCGCCTATAGCAGAGCCGCGCGCCGCTCCAACGCCTGTCCGTCCCCGGACAGCCTGTCCGGAATCGGACGCGTTTCCCGCTGTGTCTTTCCGGCCCCGAGAGAGGAAAATCGCTGGCACGCCTCTTGCTGCGCTGCGGCCGAATGGCCATTGGAGAAACGCTTTCCCTTCCCGGCCCCGGCCGATAAAAGCCCCGAAATACCGATAAGTGTATTGCGTCACTAAAACAGTTGTGCGAAGAGCCGCGACGATGACCGAACTGACTTTCGAACCGATGCGCCGCGCGATGGTGGCGAGCCAGCTCAGGACGACGGGCGTCAACGATCCGCGCGTGGTCGCGGCGATGGGCGAGGTCGCGCGCGAGACGTTCGTGCCCGCCGCCCGGGCCGCGCTCGCTTATGCCGATGCCACGGTGCCGCTGGCCGACGGGCGGGCGCTGAACCCGCCCATGGTGCTCGGCCGACTGCTGACCGAGGCCGGGCTGCGAGGCGATGAGCGGGCGCTGCTGATCGGCGCCGGCACGGGCTATGCGGCGGCGGTGCTGGCGCGGCTGGTGGCGTCGGTGACGGCGGTGGAGGAAGATGCGGCGCTCGCCGCGACCGCGCGCGAGACCCTGGCCGGGACCGGTGTGACGCTCGTCGAGGGGCCGCTGGCGGCGGGCGCGCCTGCCGGTGCGCCCTATGATTTCATCCTGATCGACGGCGCGGTGGAATATCTGCCGCCGGCGATTCTCGCCCAGGCGGCCGACGGCGCGCGGATCGGCCTGGCGTTGCTCGACCGGGGCGTGACGCGGCTGGCCATGGGCCGCGTCGTCGCCGGGGCGTTCGGGCTTTCCACCTTCGCCGATGCGGCGGTGGCGATCCTGCCGGGGTTCGGGAAACCCCGTGGTTTTACCTTTTGAGAGCGGAGTGGGTTTGATGCGTTCAGCTTTGCTGGCAGCGGTCGGGGTGGCGGCCATCGCGATGAGCGGTGCCGCCATGGCCCAGAATCGTGCTGCGCCCCGGACGACGCGCCCGGCGCAGACCACGCCGCGGTCGCAGACCCAGGCCTTCGTGCCCAATCCCACGCCCGCGCCGATGGCGACCACGCCCGCGCCGGCGCCGGTCGATTATGGCCGCGAGCAGACGCTGCGCGACGCCCTCGTCCGCACCTACCGGACCAATCCGACGCTGATGGCCGAGCGGCAGTCGCTCCGCCAGCGCGACGAGGATGTGGACATCGCCCGTGCCGCCGGCCGGCCGCGGGTCGACACCTCCGCGTCGGTCAACCGCGACATCTATACCCGGCACATCATCGGCGGGAATGGCGCCGATCTCAGTGTCTCCGGCACGATCAGCATGCCGATCTATTCGGGCGGACGGGTACGCAATTCGGTGCGCGCCGCGAACACGCGGGTGGAGGCGGGCCGCCACGATCTCCGCGCGACCGAGGGCGATCTCTTCACCGAGGCGGTGGCGGCCTATATGGACGTGATCCGCGACCGCTCGATCGTCCAGCTCAACCAGAATCAGGTGCGCGTGCTGGAGACGAACCTGCAGGCGACGCGCGACCGCTTCGAGGTCGGCGACCTCACCCGCACCGACGTCGCCCAGTCTGACGCCCGCCTCGCGCTCGCCCGCAGCCAGCTCGCCATCGTCGAGGGGCGGCTCCGGGCCAGCGAGGAGAATTACCGGCGCGTGGTCGGCGAGAATCCCGAGGATCTGCAGCCGCCGCCGCTGCCGACGCTGCCGGGCACCGACGATCAGGCGGAGCAGATCGCGCTCGCCAACAATGCCGATCTGGCCTCGATCGTCGCCCAGGCGCGCGCCGCCGGCTATGACGTGCGCGTCGCGCGCGGCGCGCGGCTGCCGACCATCACCGCGAACAGCTCGACCACCTATTTCGACCGGCTCGGCACCGGCGTCGCCGGCGTGAACGGCGTCGGCCTCGATGTCGACAACAATGCCAGCAGCAGCGTCGGCCTTTCGCTCACCCTGCCGCTCTACCAGGGCGGCGCCGCGGCCTCGCGCGTGCGCCGGGCGGAGGCCGTTCGCGGCGAGCTGCTCGAGACGGCGGTGGCGGTGGAGCGCCTCGTCATCTCCAACACCAATGCCGCCTACGCCAATTACCGGGCCGCCCTCCGGGCCATCGATTCGAACGAGATCGCGGTCGCGGCCAATACGCTGGCGCTGGAGGGCACGCGCGCGGAGCAGACGGTCGGCACCCGCAACGTGCTCGACGTGCTCAATGCCGAGCAGGAATTGCTGAACAGCCAGGTGCTGCTCGTCACCGCCCGGCGCGACGCCTATGTCGCCGGCTTCCAGCTGCTCAACGCCATGGGCCAGGCCGAGGCGGAGGACCTGAATCTCGACGGGATCGGGCCGCTCTACGACCCGACGGTCAACTACAGTCACTACAGCAACAACTGGAGCGACTGGGACGATGGCCCGACCATCCGTCCGTCGTCCACCCGGACCGCGCCGCCCGCCAATCAAAGCCCGGTGACAGAACCCCCCGTGACAGTCTCGCCGCAATAAGCAATAAGGCGCGCGCTATGGGGGACGCCCAGCCAGACCCGTCGATGGAGGAGATTCTCGCCTCCATCAAACGCGTGATCGCCGAGGACGGCAAGGCGGCCGAGGCCGTCGCCGAGCCCGCGGCGCCGGCGCGCGGCAAGCGCATCCGGGCGGCCGCGACCGTCGCTCCGCCGACCGCCGATGACGACGTGCTGGAGCTGGACGAGCCGATCACCGAGGGGCCGACCCTGCTTTCCGACAATGCCGCCGCCTCCACCCGCTCGCGGCTCGCCTCGCTCTCGGCGCTCCGCCAGCGCGGCGAGGCGCCCGCCGATCCGGGCGCGCTCGAGGCGGTGGTGCGCGAGATGCTGAAGCCGATGCTGAAGGACTGGCTCGACCAGCGCCTGCCCGAGATCGTCGAGGAGCTGGTGACCCGGGAAATCGCCCGGCTGACGGGCCGGGATATCTAGGTCCCTGAATGGGGACAGTTACTAGTAACTGTCCCCTCGCTTTGCTAACCCGCCGCTCATGAAAAAGCTGCTGCTCGCGAGCCTCGCCGCGCTCGCTCTCGCCCAGGCTCCCGCCGCCCTCGCCCGCCCGATGACCGCCACCGATCTCGCCACCCTGCGGCGGCTGGCTGCGCCCGCCGTCTCGCCGGACGGCAATTGGGCGGTCTATCAATTGAGCGAGACCGATCTCGCCGCCAACCGGCGCCGGACCGACCTCTTCCTGCTCGACCTGCGCACGGCCAATGCGCAGCCGGTAAGGATCGCCTCGCAGCCGAATTTCAACGAGCATGACGCGCGTTTCTCGGCCGACGGGCGCTGGCTCTATTATCTCTCCAACCAATCCGGCTCGGACCAGATCTGGCGCGTGCAGCTGCCCTCCGGCGCGCCGGAGAAAGTGACCGACTTCAACACCGATGTCGGCGGCTTCCTGATCGCGCCGGCCGGCGACCGGGTCGTGATCTGGGCGGACCGCAACATGGCCTGCCGGGACATGAGCTGTGCGAACGTGGCCGGCGCGGCGGCGGATCGCGGCTCGGGCCGGGTCTATGACGAGACCTTCGTCCGGCATTGGGATACATGGGCGGAGCCGAACGTGCGTGCGCGCCTCTTCTCCTTCCCGATGGTCGATGGCCGGCCGCAGGGGGCGGGCGTCCCGCTGGCGCCGAACCTTACCGGCGATTCGCCCTCCAGGCCGTTCGGCGGCGGCGAGGAGCTGGCCTGGAGCCCGGACGGCCGCACCCTCTATTTCACCTTGCGCCTGGGCGGGCGGACCGAGCCCGTTTCGACCAATCTCGACATCTATGCGGTGCCGGCGGACGGCAGCGCGGCGCCGACCAATCTCACCGCCGCCAATCGGGGCACGGACACGACGCCGGCGGTGTCGCCGGACGGGCGCTGGCTCGCCTACACGGCGATGGCGCGGGCGACCTATGAGGCGGACCGGCAGGTGGTGCAGCTCCGCAACCTGCAGACCGGCGAGACGCGGGCGCTGACCCGGGCCTGGGACCGCTCGGTGAACTCGATCGCCTGGGCCGCGGACGGCCGCTCCTTGCTGGTGACGGCGGGCGACACGCTCGACACGCCGGTCTTCCGCGTCGACGTCCGCAGCGGCGCCGTGACCCGGCTGACGCAAAGCGGCACCGCGAACAATGTGCTGCCGCTGCCGGGCGGCGGGGCGCTCTATACTTTGAACAGCCTGCAGGCGCCGGACGACCTCTACCGGCTGGACCGGCGCGGCCAGGCGAGCCAGCTGACCCGGGTCAATGCCGACCGGATGGCCGGGCTCGATCCGGTGACCGTGCAGCGTTTCTCCTTCCCCGGTGCGCATGGCGACACGGTCTGGGGGCAGATCGTGAAGCCGGTCGGGCCGACCGAGCGCCCGGAGCGGCTGCCGGCCCTGCTCCTGATCCATGGCGGGCCGCAGTCCAGCTTCGGCAATGGCTGGTCCTATCGCTGGAATCCCCGGGTGTTCGCCGCGCCCGGCTATGCGGCGGTGACCGTCGACTTCCACGGTTCGACCGGCTACGGCCAGGCCTTCACCGACGCGATCAACCATGACTGGGGCGGGGCGCCGCTCGAGGACCTCAGGCTCGGCCTCGCCGCGGCGGGGCGGACCGACCCGCAGCTCGACACAGGGAACGCCTGCGCGCTCGGCGGCTCCTATGGCGGCTTCATGGTGAACTGGATCGCGGGCAACTGGCCGGACGGCTTCAAATGCCTGGTCAGCCATTCGGGCGTCTTCGATCAGCGCGCCATGGCCTATGAGACGGAGGAACTCTGGTTCTCCGAATGGGAGTTCGGGGGGCCCTATTACGAGCCCGCGGCGGCGGCCAATTACGAGCGGAACAACCCGGTGAACTTCGTCCAGAACTGGCGGACGCCGATGCTGGTCATCCATGGCGAGCGCGATTTCCGGATTCCGTACAGCCAGTCTCTGGGCGTGTTCAACGCGCTGCAGCGGCGGAACATCCCCTCGCGGCTGGTCGTCTTCCCCGACGAGAATCACTGGATCCTGAAGCCGCAAAACTCGATCCAGTGGTACCGCGAGGTCCACGCCTGGCTCGATCAGTGGCTGCGGCCGCAGCAGGTCCAGAATGGACGTTAGAGCGCTTTCCTAATTGGCCCGGGCGACCTATCTTCTTTTCGAGGAGCATAAGATGAGCAGTCGCCCGGCCAAGGTTCGCCCCAGTGATCTGCCGACCAAGACCGTGCGGTCTCCCGACGGCGAGATCGTGCGTCTCAAGGTCGTAAAGGCGGACAGCAAGACACTCGGGGAAGATTTGCTTGCGGCGTTCCGCTCTAATGTGCGGGGCATAAGGGAAAGCCGCCGGCGCAAGGCGAGCGATGCGCCCGACGCCCCGAAAGCCTGACAGGCCAATCCTCTGGATCATCGCCGGCCCCAACGGCTCGGGCAAAAGCTCATTCTACAACCGCACGGACATCGAAGGCTGGGGCGGCTCGGTCTGGATCATAAATCCCGACCTGCTCACCCAGCAGGTCATGGAGCGTGAAGGACTGCTGCTGGACGATGCCAATCTGGCCGCGGTTCAGCGCATCGAAGCCTGGCTCTATCAGTCGATAGAAGTCTATCAGACGATCGGCGTGGAGACGGTGCTCGCCTCACCCAAATATCGGGCTCTCGTGGAGAAAGCGAAACAGCGCGGCTTCGAAGTGCGAATGATCTACATCGTTCTGAAGTCGGCGGACCTGCAGCGCGAACGCGTCGGCATCCGCGTTTCCGAGGGTGGCCATGACGTGCCTGCGGACAAGATCGCGGGGCGTCGGACCCGGTCTTTCGAGCAACTGGCCTGGTTCTTTTCCCGCGCCGACGAATGTTATCTCTATGACAATTCGACCGGTGAGCCTGAACTGCTGGGCGCCAAGGTGGGCTCCTCGCTGGTCCGATTTCATCAGTTTCCGCCCGATCTGGAATCCCATCTCGAAGTCGCGGGTGTTCAAATCGTGACCAGCCCCTGGCGCTGAGCACTTGGCTTCCTTCGGCATAGCCCGTTAAGGGCATGCCATGACCGAACTTCCGAAGACCTTCGACCCGGCCGAGATCGAGGCGCGCTGGTATCAGAAATGGGAAAGCGAGGGCATGTTCCGCCCCGCGCGGCCCGAGGCCGAGCCGTTCACGATCGTCATCCCGCCGCCCAACGTGACCGGGTCGCTGCATATCGGCCATGCGCTCGACAATACGCTGCAGGACATATTGATCCGCCACGCCCGGCTGCAGGGCAAGGACGCGCTCTGGGTGGTCGGCATGGACCATGCCGGCATCGCCACGCAGATGGTGGTCGAGCGGCAGCTGGAGGAGCGGCAGGACAAGCGCACCAATTACACGCGCGACGAATTCATCGCGAAGGTGTGGGAGTGGAAGGAGGAGAGCGGCGGCCAGATCACGCGCCAGCTCCGGCGGCTCGGCGCCTCCTGCGACTGGGCGAACGAGCAGTTCACCATGGACCCCAATTTCGTGCGGGCCGTGCTCAAGGTCTTCGTCGATCTCTACAATCAGGGGCTCCTGTATCGCGACAAGCGCCTGGTGAACTGGGATCCGGGGCTGAAGACCGCGATCTCCGATCTCGAGGTCGAGACCAACGAGATCAATTCCAGCTTCTGGCACTTCCGTTACCCGCTGGCGGAGGGCGGCGGCCATATCTCGGTCGCGACGACGCGGCCCGAGACGATGCTCGGCGACATGGCGGTCGCGGTCCATCCCGACGATCCGCGCTACGCGGCGCTGGTCGGCAAGCAGGTCCGCCTGCCGGTCACCGGCCGGCTGATCCCGATCATCGCCGACGAGCATGCCGATCCGGAGCTCGGCTCGGGCGCGGTCAAGATCACCCCCGGCCACGACTTCAACGATTTCGAGGTCGGCAGGCGGGCCGGGATGAAGCCGGCGGAGATGCTCAACATGCTCGACGGCGAGGCGCGGGTGACGCAGACCGCCGACGGCCTGATCCCCGCCGAACTGATCGGCATGGACCGGTTCGACGCCCGCAAGCGCGTGGTGGCGATGATCGAGGCGGAAGGCTGCCTCGAAAAGGTCGAGGACCGCGTCGTCGCCACCCCGTATGGCGACCGCTCGGCCGTGGTGATCGAGCCCTGGCTGACCGACCAATGGTATGTCGACGCGGCGACGCTCGCGCAGAAGCCGATCGAAGCGGTGCGCTCGGGCGACATCAAGGTCGTGCCCAAGAGCTGGGAGAAGACCTGGTTCAACTGGCTGGAGAATATCCAGCCCTGGTGCGTGTCACGGCAGCTCTGGTGGGGGCACCGGATACCGGCCTGGTACGACGATGCGGCGGACAAGGTCTACGTCGCCGAGACCGAGGCGGAAGCGCAGGCCATGGCCGGCGCGGGCGTGGCGCTTCGGCGCGATCCCGACGTGCTCGACACCTGGTTTTCCTCCGCGCTCTGGCCGTTCGCGACCCTCGGCTGGCCCGAGCAGACCGAGGAGCTGCGCCGCCACTACCCCAATGACGTGCTGATCTCCGGCTTCGACATCATCTTCTTCTGGGACGCGCGCATGGCGATGCAGGGCTTCCAGTTCATGGGCGAGCGGCCGTGGAAGACCTTGTATCTCCACGGCTTGGTCCGCGACGCCAGGGGCCAGAAGATGTCCAAGTCCAAGGGCAATACGGTCGATCCGCTCGGGCTGATCGATCAATATGGCGCGGACGCCTTGCGCTTCACTTTGGCCGCGATGGAGAGCCAGGGGCGCGACATCAAGCTCGATGAAAAGCGCGTCGAGGGCTATCGCAACTTCGCCACCAAGCTCTGGAACGCGGCGCGTTTCTGTCAGGCCAATGGCATCGGCGCCTCGGCGACGCTGGAGCCGCCCGAAGCCGAGCTGCCCGTCAACCGCTGGATCATCGGCGAGACGGTGAAGACCGTCCAGGCGCTGGACATCGCGCTGGCCGAGCTGCGCTTCGACGAGAGCGCGAACACGATCTACCACTTCACCTGGGCCACCTTCTGCGACTGGTATCTGGAACTGATCAAGCCTGTCTCGAGCGCAGACGAGAGAGGCCAGATCGATGACGAGACCAAGACGGTCGCCGCCTGGGTGCTCGACCAGATCCTGGTCATGCTCCACCCGTTCATGCCGTTCGTGACCGAGGAACTCTGGAACGCGATGGGCGAACGGCCTTATCCGCTCATCCACGCGCACTGGCCGATGCCGGACGCGCGGGCGCTCGATCCGGAGGCTGGGCCGGAGGTTGCTTGGATCATTGAATTGATTCAGCAAATTCGGTCAGCTCGATCGGATTTGAACATTCCTCCGTCGGTGAAGCTCGACCTGCGCATTACTCAGCTCGACCAGAGAACCTACGAGTATATTGTCAGGAATCGGGAAGCGATCCGTCGTTTGGCGCGAATTGATAAAATCCACATCCGACGAATTCTCCGTTCGCTGGTGAAAGCCTTCCCCGATGAAGCGGAGGTGCATCAATTTTGGATGGAGTTTGACCTAGCGCATGGTCCATCTTTCCAAGTGGTCATGGAGAATTTCTTAGGCTTCGCTCAATTGGAAGGCGTGATCGATATCGAGGCGGAGAAAGCGCGCCTCGCCAAAGCCGCCGAGGCCGCGGAGAAGGAGCGGGACGGCCTCGCCGCGCGGCTGAACAATCCGAGCTTCGTGGAGCGCGCGAAGCCGGAGGCGGTCGAAAAGGCGCGGGCGGACCATGCGGAGAAGGAGTCGGACGCCGCGAAATATCGGGCTGCGCTGGCGCGGCTGGGCTGATCCAGATTCGTCACCCCGGGCTTGATCCGGGGTCCACCTTCTTCTTCCGTTTCTGGAAAGGCAGGTGGATGCCGGATCAAGTCCGGCATGACGTTTTTGGGGGTTGGTCCGGCCGCTGGCAGGGCTATGAGCCTCGCATGGCGAGTCGTCCCGGCACGGGCCCGCGCGGCGGGATGGACCTTACGCAGGGGCCGATCGGCAAGGCCCTGCTCGCCTTCGCCGTGCCGACGCTCCTCTCCTCGATCCTGCAGTCGCTGAACGGCTCGATCAACGCGATCTGGGTCGGGCGCTTTCTCGGCGAGCAGGCGCTGGCGGCGACCTCCAACGCCAATCTCGTCATGTTCCTGCTGATGTCCTTCGTCTTCGGCTTCGGCATGGCCGCGACGGTGCTGATCGGGCAGGCCTTCGGCCGCAAGGACATGGACGCGGTGCGGCGCGTGACCGGCAGCGCGATCGGCGGCTTCGCGCCGCTGGCGGTGGCGATCGGGGTGATCGGCTGGCTCTTCTCGCCGGATCTGCTGCGGCTGCTGGCGACGCCGGCGGACAGCGCCCCGCTCGCGCTCGCTTATCTGCGCGTCATCTTCATCGCCATGCCGCCCATCCTGATCGCGGTGGTGCTGATCATGGGGCTGCGCGGCACCGGCGATTCGATCAGCCCGCTCTGGTTCATGATCGTCGCGGTGGTGCTCGACAGCGGCCTCAACCCGGTCTTCATCCTCGGGCTCGGCCCGATTCCGGCCATGGGCATCGCCGGCTCGGCGATGGCGACGGTGATCGCCAATTATGCGGCTTTGACCGGCCTCGTCATCTGGATCTACGTCCGCGATCTGCCGATCCGGCTGCGCGGGCCGGAGCTGCGCTATCTGATCCCGGACCGGCGCCTGTTGAAGACCATGGTCGTCAAGGGCTTCCCGATGGGCCTGCAGATGATCGTCATCTCCTCCTCGGCGCTGGCCACGCTCGGCCTCGTCAACCGCGAGGGCGTGGAGACGACCGCGGCGTTCGGCGTGGCGATGCAGCTCTGGACCTATTTGCAGATGCCGGCGATGGCGCTGAGCGCGGCGGCGAGCGCGATGGCGGCGCAGAATATCGGCGCCGGCAAATGGGATCGGGTGAACGCGATCACCCGCGCCGGCATCGTCTACAATCTGGTGATCACCGGCGTGCTGATCGTGCTGCTGATGCTGTTCGACCGGGCGGCGCTGGCGCTGTTCCTCGGCGGGCACAGCCCGGCCTTGCCGATCGCCCAGCATGTCCAGCTGCTCGCGACCTGGAGCTTCCTGCTGTTCGGGGTGACCATGATCATCTTCGGCACGGTCAGGGCGAACGGGGCGGTGATGGGCCCGCTGATCATCCTGTTCATCGGCCTCTATCCGGTCCGGCTCGGCTTCGCGCTCGGCGCCTATGGCTGGCTCGGCGCGGACGCCCTGTGGCTCAGCTTTCCGGTCAGCAGCCTTGCCAACATGCTGCTCGCCATCGGCTTCTATCTGCATGGCGGCTGGCGCAAGGCGCGCATGCATATCCCGCCGCCGCGCGCGGAACTGGAGGAGGAAGCGCAGGCGGGTGCCGAGCCCGGCGGACGGATCAACCCGTCCGCCTAGGCACAGCGATCGGGTCAGAGCGTCGTGTCCGCCAAATTGGATTGATAGGTGGTGTTGGTCTGGCGGTCGATGATCTTGATGTAGACGTAGCTCGGCGGGATCTGACCTTCCGGCATCGAGAACCAGATGTGGCCGAGATTCGCCGGGCTGCCCAGCGCACAGAAGCCGTAGATCCGCGCGTTGGTGCGGCCGTTGAAGAAATCGACCCAGGACCGGGACGCATTGTGGTTGTTGCCGCAGGGCGGCAGGGCCGGCGCCGCCGCGAACATGGCCGCGGGATACTGGTCCTTGTTGAACACGTCATAATTGTAGCGGATGAAGTTCTGCCCGTTGACCGTATAGGGCTCGGTACTCGTCAAATAGAGGATCGGGTTGGGCTGCGCCGCTGCCGGAACCGCGACCGACGCAAACGCAATCGTCGTTACGAATAAAGCCGTTGCTTTCATTCTGATCATAGCTCGTCCCTTCATCGTGAAGCGAAGGACAAGGGAGCGAGGCCGTCCCCCAATGCCGATTTGTTTCGGCGTCGGTACAATGCCACCGATCCCATTTCGCTTCAAGAAGTCCGCGCGGGAGAAAGACGGTTCGTCACTCACGGCTTTGCAGGGCGGGGATCGGGCGCTAAGCCCCTCCCGGTCATGACCGCCGCCGCCTTTCCCGCCCTTCGCATGCGCCGCACCCGCGCCGCGCCGTGGAGCCGGGCGATGGTCGCGGAGACCATGCTCTCGCCGTCCGATCTGATCTGGCCTTTGTTCATCGCCGAAGGGCAGGGGGTGGAGGAGCCGATCGCGACCCTGCCGGGCGTGTCGCGCTGGTCGGTCGACCTGATCGCGGCACGGGCGAAGGAGGCGCGGGCGCTCGGCATTCCCTGCATCGCGCTCTTCCCGAACACGCCGCACGGCCTGCGCAGCGAGGATGCGCGCGAGGCGCTCAATCCCGACAATCTGATCTGCCGCGCGGTCAAGGCGGCGAAGGCGGCGGCGCCGGAGGTCGGCGTGCTGACCGACGTGGCGCTCGATCCCTATACCTCGCACGGCCATGACGGGATCGTCGACGAGGCCGGCTATGTGCTCAACGACACGACCAGCTCCATTCTGACCGGGCAGGCTCTCGTCCAGGCCGAGGCCGGCGCGGACATCATCGCGCCGTCGGACATGATGGACGGCCGCGTCGGCGCGATCCGCGCCGCGCTGGAGCAGGGCGGCCATGTCAACGTCCAGATCATGGCCTATGCCGCCAAATATGCCTCGGCCTTTTACGGGCCGTTCCGCGACGCGGTCGGCAGCAAAGGCCTGCTGAAGGGCGACAAGAAGACCTATCAGATGGACCCGGCCAATGCGCTGGAGGCGCTGCGCGAGGTCGCGCTCGATCTCGCCGAGGGCGCGGATACGGTGATGGTGAAGCCGGGCCTGCCCTATCTCGACATCGTGCGCCGGGTGAAGGAGCGCTTCGAGGTGCCGGTCTTCGCCTATCAGGTGTCCGGCGAATATGCGATGATCGAGGCGGCGGCCGCGGCCGGCGCCGGCGAGCGCGACGCGCTCGTGCTCGAGACCCTGCTGGCCTTCAAGCGGGCCGGCTGCTCGGGCGTGCTCACCTATCATGCGCCGGTGGCGGCGCGGCTGCTCGCGGATCGATGATCGATACGGCGCGGCTGCTGGAGCTGCAGGAGGCGGCGGCGCCGCTGGAGCCCGACTCCGCGACGCGGGCCTCGCTGGCCGGGCTGACCGTCGAGCACGTGCAGGCGTTCCTGACCGGGCTGGAGGACGGCCCGTCTTATGCGGAATGGACCGGGGCCAATGCCGCCGCGCTTGCCGCGCCCTTCCCCGAAGCCGGCCGCGATCCCGGCACCGTGCTCGCCGAATTTGACGCGTGCGTCGCCAGGCCCGGCATTGCGACGGCCTCGCCATTTTTCACCGGCTACATTCCCGGCGGCGGCCTGTTCCACGCGGCGCTGGGCGACTTCCTCGCCGCCGCCACCAACAAATATTCGGGCTTCGCGCCCGCTGCCCCCGGCGCAGTCCGCCTGGAGAATGCGGTCGCCAACTGGCTCGCCCGGGTGATCGGCATGCCGGAGGGGGCGGCCGGCGTGCTGACCTCGGGCGGCAGCATGGCGAACCTCACCGCGATCGTCGCGGCGCGCGAGGCCGCGGATCCGGACGGCGGTGGCGCCGTCTATCTGACCGGCTTCGCCCACCATTGCATCGACAAGGCGCTGCGCATCGCCGGCCGGGCGCGCGCGCCGCGCCGGCTGATCGCCACCGACGACCGCCACCGGATGCGCGCCGATGATCTGGCCGAGGCACTGGCGCGCGACCGGGCGCAGGGCATAAGGCCCTGGCTGATCGTCGCTTCGGCCGGCACCGTGGACACCGGCTCGGTCGACCCGCTTGACGACATCGCCTCGCTCGCCGCGGACCATGGCGCCTGGCTGCACGTCGACGGCGCTTATGGCGGCCTCTTCATGCTGTGCGAGGAGGGGCGGGCGGCGTTGGGCGGGATCGAGCGGGCCGACAGCGTGGCGCTCGATCCGCACAAGACTTTGTTCCTGCCCTACGGGACCGGCGCGGTGGTGGTGCGGGAGGGGCGCAAATTGTTCGACGCGTTCAGCGCCAGCGCCGATTATATCCAGGAATTCGCCGCGAACGATGTCGGGCCGTCGCCCGCCAATCTGTCGCCCGAGCTCACCCGTCATTTCCGCGCGCTCCGGCTCTGGCTGCCCCTGCAGATCGCCGGGGTCGCCGCCTTCCGCGCCGCCCAGTCGGAGAAGATCGGCCTCGCCCGTTATTTCCACGCCCGCCTCGCCGCCATGCCGGGCTGGGATGCCGGGCCGCCGCCCGATCTCTCGGTGGTCGCCTTCCGCTGCCGCCCCGCCGCCGGCGACGTCAATACGTTCAACGACCGCCTGCTGGCGCGCATCCAGCAGGAGGGCCGGATCTTCATGAGCGGGACGCGGATCGCCGGCGAGACCTGGCTGCGCTGCGCGATATTGTCGTTCCGCACCCATCTGGCGCATATCGACGAAACCATCGAGGTGCTGATGCAAACCGCGTCCGCGCTGCAATCGGAATGAAGGGACGACGCGTGCCGATCGAAGACGCCTTGCGCTTTCACGGCCGGTTCAGCAGCGCTGTCGTCCTGTTCATCGTTCACGGGCCGCGCGCGGCAAGGCTGCCGAGGATTTGATGTCGAAGAAGAACCGCAGGCAGCAGGCAGCGAACGCGACCGGAGAGGCCGGCGCGGCCGAAGCCATCATTCAACCGAATCCGACGGCGGCGCGGGTGAACGAGCGTTTTGCGCGGCCGCTGTTCGTGCTGACCATCGTGACCGGTTCGTTTCTGCTGTTTCTCACGCAACCGATGATCGCGCGCATGGCGCTGCCCCGGGTCGGCGGCGCGCCGTCCGTCTGGAACAGCGCGATGCTGGTCTATCAGCTATTGCTGCTGGCGGGTTATTCCTATGCCCACGGCCTGTCCTATTTGCGCCCCCGGCTGCAGAGCGGCATCCATCTCGCCGTCTTCGCGCTCGCCGCCTTGTTCCTGCCGATCGGCCTGATTTCGGCGACGCCGCCGGCCGATGTGCAGCCGGCCTTCTGGGTGCCGTGGTTCCTGATCAGCTCGATCGGGCTGCTCTTCTTCGTGGTGTCCGCGCAGGCGCCGCTGATGCAGCGCTGGTATGCGCTGGAGACGAGCCGGGGCGATCCCTATCCGCTATACGCCGCCTCCAATCTCGGCAGCTTTGCGGGCCTTATCTCCTATCCGTTGCTGGTCGAGCCGCTGATGAGCCTCAACCAGCAGAGCTGGCTGTGGACGGGCATGTACGCTTTCCTGGTGGTGCTCGTCGCCGCCTGCGCGCTCACCGTGCCGGCCAATGCGGTCGAGGTGGTGCCCGACGCGACCGAGCCGCCGCCGACGATGAAGCGGATGCTGCACTGGATCGTGCTCGCGGCGGTGCCGTCGGGGCTGATGCTGTCGACGACGACGCACCTCACCACCGACATCGTCGCCATCCCGATGCTCTGGGTGCTGCCGCTCGGCCTCTATCTGCTGAGCTTCGTCATCGCCTTTTCGGGGCGGCGGCGGTTCGCCGATTTCGTCACCATGCTGGCGCCGATCATCATTCTGGTCGCGGGCGGGCTGGTGTTCGGCCGCGGCACGGAGAACCCGCTCTATCCGGTCACGCTCGGCCTGCTGTTGCTGTTCGCGATCGCGGTGGCGCTGCACGGAGAGATGTTCCGCCTGCGCCCGGCCGCCGGCCACCTGACCCGCTTTTACCTGGCCATGTCGGTCGGCGGCATGCTCGGCGGCCTGTTTTGCGCGATCATCGCCCCGCTCGTCTTCGACTGGGCCTATGAATATCCGCTGCTGGTGCTCGGCGCCGCCCTGCTCGTCCCGCAATTCCCGCTCGTCCCGTGGGTGAAGGGGCTGGAAACGCTGATGCGGATCGCGCTGCCGCTCATGGCCGTGCTGCTCGCCACCGCCGTCTATATGATCCGCGTCGGAGCGCTCGAACAAGGCTCGGTCCTGGCCAGTCCGCAGATGGTCCTGACGGGTTCGATCCTGATCTCGCTGGTGGCCCTCGCCTGTCTGGGCCGCCGCATCTCATTCGCGATCTGCCTGCTCGCCCTGATGGTGAGCTATGACGACCGGAAGATCCTGAAGACCACCTTCGTCGATCATGGCCGGACCCGCTCCTATTTCGGCATTTACGAGGTCTATAACCGGGCCGACGGCAGCGCCCGCGTGCTGACCCATGGCACCACCCTGCACGGCATCCAGAATCTCGATCCGGCCACTGCGCTGGAGCCGACCTCTTATTATGCCCGCCGCTCCGGGGTCGGCCTCGCGCTCACCGCCGCCGATACCATGTTCGGGCCGCGTCCGCGGATCGGCGTGGTCGGGCTCGGCTCCGGAACGCTCTCCTGCTACGCCCAGCCGAACCAGAGCTGGACCTTCTTCGAGATCGATCCGGCGATGGTCGAGGTGGCGCGCAATCGCTTCACCTTCCTGCCACGATGCGCCCCCCGGGCCCGGATCGTGCTCGGCGACGCGCGGCTCAGTCTGCGCGATCCGGGCCGTGTGCCGGACAATTCGATCGACATCCTTGCCGTCGACGCCTTTTCGTCGGACGCGGTGCCGATGCACCTGCTCACCCATGAGGCGCTGCGGGACTATGGCCGGGCGGTGCAGCCGAACGGCATCGTCCTGTTCCACATCTCCAACCGTTACCTCGATCTGCAGCCGGTGATCGCCGAGCTGGCGCAGAGCAGCCATTGGGAGGCGGCGATCCTCGTCTATCAACCGACCGAGGACGAGCTGGCGCAGAACGCCACGATCTCGGTGTGGATCGCGCTGTCGCGCAATCGCGGGACGCTGGAGCATCTGGCGCAACTCAGCGGACCGGATGCCGTCGCGTGGCACACGCTCGAGCCGCGGCCGGGCTTCGCCGGCTGGACCGACGACCATGCCTCGATCCTGCCGATCCTCAATTTCGACTCGTTGCTGCCGAGCGGAACGCGCTGAGGGGCGATGACGATCGAGACCGAACGGCTGCTCCTGCGCGACTGGCGCGAGGAGGATATCGACGCCTTCGACCGGCACACCAACACGCCGGCGGTGATGCGCTGGCTGGGCGGGGTGCAGCCGCGCGAAAAGGTCGAGGAGTCGATGCGGGGCCGGATCATGCGCTGGCAGGTCGAGCGCGGCTTCACCTTCTGGGCGGTGGAGCGCAAGGCCGACGGCGAATTGCTCGGCTTTTGCGGGCTCAAGATCGCGGACACCGAGGGCTCGCCGATCGAGGGTCTGCACGAGATCGGCTGGCGGCTGCGCGAGGACGCCTGGGGGCAGGGCTATGCGAGGGAGGCGGCGATCGCCTCGCTCGATTTCGCCTTCGACAGGCTCGGCGCGGCGCGGGTGGTGGCGATCACCTTCGTCGGCAACGAGCCGAGCTGGGGCCTGATGGAGCGGCTCGGCATGACCCGCCGACCGGAGCTCGATTATGACGACCCGCGCTTTCCCGCGCTCAATCCGACGATCGTCTATGATATCCGCCCCGGGGAGTTGAAACGGTGAGCAGCCTCATTCCGTTTGGCGGCAAGGCCCCTCAGGTCGATCCGGCCGCCTTCGTCGCGCCCGGCGCGCGGCTGATCGGCGACATCGAGATCGGGCCCGAGGCCAGCATCTGGTACAATACAGTGCTGCGCGGCGACATGAACCGGATCCGGATCGGCGCGCGCACCAACATCCAGGACGGGAGCGTTGTCCACGTCGATCCGGCGCGGCCGGGCGGCCCGCCCGAGGGCTTTCCCTGCCTGATCGGCGAGGAGGTGCTGATCGGCCATATGGCGATGGTCCACGGCTGCACCCTCAACGACCGCGCCTTCGTCGGCCTCGGCGCGATCGTGATGGACGGCTGCGTGATCGAAAGCGACGCCATGCTCGCCGCCGGCGCCCTGCTGACCCAGGGCAAGCGCATCCCGGCGGGCCAGCTCTGGGCCGGCCGGCCGGCCAAATTCGCGCGGGAGCTCGACGAGGCGGACCTCGCCGGCATGCGGCTCGGCGTCGCGCATTATGTCGCCCTGGCGAAGCTGCACGCGGAGGCGATGCGGGCGGCTGGCGCCTGACGATCAAAATCGTTCGCCCCGATGATCAGGCCGCCATGCCACAGGCATGGCTGCGGATGTCCGGGGGACATCCGCCCCTGGTCATTGTCGAAGGGCGGTCTTTGTTCGTGAGAAAGTGAAGGGCAGGGCTTCGACAAGCTCAGCCCGAACGGATCGGTGAAGCAGGCGAGCTAGCGCCTGAGCCGGTTGAGGCGCGCCTCCTGCGCCGCGACGATTTCGTCCACCTGCGCGATCGCCGCCTCGAGCGCAGCCTGATCGGCGGGGCTGGTCGGCTGGTCGGCGCGGGCCAGCGCGAGCTGGTGCAGCTCGGCGGCGGCATCGGTGGCGCTGCCGCGCGAAATCTCGACCCGGGAGAGGGCCTGTTGCGCCTCGATCCAGCTGTCGGAGCCCTCGCGCCCGGCGCGCGCCGACGCCCGGACGGCCGCATCATAGTCGCGCTCGAAGGCGGCGTCGCCGGCCCGGGCGTCGCTCAGCAGCCGGTTGATGCGGACGCGAAGAGCGCTGTCATTGGCGATTTGCGGCGCCTCGCGCACCGGTTCGTCGATCGCCAGCCGTTCGTCAGGGCGCGGCGCCAGCGAAGGGAAGGGGCCTTCCGATACGCAGCCCGCAATGAGGGCGGCGGCGCAGCAGAACAGGAGGACGCGGAACGGCTTCATCGCCCCCTCCCTATGCCTCCCCGCCGCGGGCCGCAACACCGGCCTCCGCCGGTGCAGGCACCGCGCCTCCGCCGGTGCAGGCACGGGTCCTCCGCCGGTGCAGGCGAGGGGTTGCGCGCCGCAAACCTTCCCCCTATGTCGGCGCCTCCCGCGCGCCCGTAGCTCAGCTGGATAGAGCACCAGACTACGAATCTGGGGGCCGGAGGTTCGAATCCTTCCGGGCGCGCCACTTTTCATCTTCATCGTGACCGGGACGCGGCTTCGTCGCGCGGCGTGCCGTGTTAATCGCGGCTTTCTTCTCCATTCACCCTTCCTTCAGCACGACTCATCGACATACGCGCCGGCGGCAATCCGTGCTATTACGGCGCCGTCACAAGGTCATGAGGGGTCAGATGAAACGTCTTGGGACTGCGCTTCTGCTTGCGGCGGCCGCTTTCGCGCTGCCGCCTTCCGCGATCGGTCAGGAGGGGGCGCCGGCCACGCGCCCGCTCTCCGTCGGTCAGAACCTCACCGGCGAGCTCAGCGCGAACGACATGCAGCGCCGCTCGGGCAAATATGAGGATGTCTATCTGATCCAGGGCCGCGCCGGCGAGCGGGTCGACCTGCGCCTGCTGTCCGAGGCGTTCGACCCCTATCTGGTGGTGAGCGGCCCCTCCGGCTTCAGCATGTCCAATGACGATGAGGAGGGGCAGAGCGAGAATACCAACAGCCGCCTCGTCCTCCAGCTGCCGGCGGACGGCACCTATCGGGTCTCCGTGACCAGCTTCCGCGCCGGCGAGACCGGCGCCTACCGCATCCAGGCGAGCACGCCGGCGGCCAATGTCGCGGTCAGCCGGCCGCAACCGGCGACGCCGATCCGGATCGGCCAGGTGGTGAACGGCAGCCTCGCCCGCGGCGACGGCCAGCTCGCCTCGGGCGAGTTTCAGGACCAGTACCGGTTCAGCGCGCGCCGCGGCCAGCGGGTCCGCATCGAGTTGACCGGCGTCAACGACATGGACACCTATCTGATGCTGCGCCGTCCCGACGGTTCGCAGGACAATAATGACGATGCCGAGTTTAACGGCGAGCAGTCGCTCAACAGCCGCATCGACACGGTGCTGGCCGAGGACGGCGATTATGTGATCGTCGCCACGACCTACCGGCCGAACACCACCGGTTCCTATCGCCTCAGCCTGCAACAGAGCCCCGGCCTGCCGCGCCAGGCGCGGGTGCCCGGCGGGCCGCACGTGATCGCCTTGCTGGTCGGCGTCTCCGATTATGGCGGGCGGACCAATCCGCTGCCCAATACGGACGACGACGCGCGCGAGCTGTACAACAGCCTGCGCGGCGCCGGCCTGCTCCATCCGGCGAGCCAGTTGCTCGTCAATGAGGAAGCGACAACCAAGAATGTCGCCAACGCCTTCTCCCGCGCCGCGGCGCAGGCCGGGCCGAACGACATGTTCCTGTTCTTCTTCTCCGGCCACGGCAACCAGGTCGACGTGCCGGTCAGCGCCGCCGAGCTGGACGGGCGGGCCGAGACGATCGAGCTCTATGACGAGGCGATGACCGATGCGCAGCTGAAGCCGCTGTTCGACGGCGTCCGCGGGCGCATGTCGATGGTGGTGCTCGACTCCTGCTTCTCGGGCGGCTTCCGCAGCCTGATCGACCGGCCGAACGTAATGGGCCTGTTCAGCTCGGAAGAGGATCTGACCAGCCTCGTCGCCGACCGTTTCAAGGCGGGCGGCTTCCTCTCCTATTTCCTGCGCGGCGGCCTGCAGGGTGAGGCGGACAATGACGGCGACCGGATCGTCACCGCCGGCGAGCTTTCCACCTATGTCCGCCGCCGCTTCCGCCGCGAGGGCGACATTCCCGCCTCCACCCGCGAGGATGAGGATAATTTCCAGAACCTCCTCGTCGAGCGCGGCGGCGTCCATATCGACGATGTGGTGGTGCGCCTCGCCTCGGCCGCGACCTCGGGCATGCCGCAGCAGTCGCGGCTGGCGCCGGTCCAGGTGCAGCCGATGCCGGTCGGCGACAGCGATGGCAAGCGCCGCCGCGCCAGACCGGTGAAGGCGGTCAGGCGGTAGGCGGTTCCGGAGGGTTTCAACCGCGCACGTGCTCGGGCTTGCCCTTGCGCTTCGTGTGGGCGAACTCCTCCAGCTGCTTCTCGGTCATCGACTCCACCATCTGACGCGAGGCGCCCCGGAGCTTGCTCTTGGGCGTGTCGCCGCGCTTGGCCGACAGGGCGGCACCGGCCGCCTTTTGCTGGGCTGCGGACTTCGCAGGCATGACCATTCTCCTTCGCGCGCGAAAACGGGTGGCGCGACGGCGCGGTTCCGGCGATGCTGGGCCATGACCGGATGGACGCGGCGGGCATTGTTGGAGGCGGGGCTGGGCGCAGGGGCGGCAAGCCTGCTCGCGCCGCGCTTCGCCGCCGCGCAGCCGGCACGCCGCAGCCGGCTGATCCTGCTCGGCACCAAAGGCGGGCCGACCCCGAGCCGGTTCCGCGCCCCGGCCTCGAACCTGCTGATCGTCGACGGCGTGCCGTTCGTGATCGACGCGCCGGACGGCGTCGCCGAAAGGATCGTGCGCGCCGGGGTCGCCCTCGACCGGATCGGCGAGGTTTTCATTACCCACAATCATAGCGATCACAGCGCCGGGCTCGGCGCCCTGCTGGTGCTCGCCTGGGGCTCGGGCCTGAGGACGCCGGTGACGATCCGCGGCCCGGCGCCGCTCGCCCGCCTCGTCGCCGGCCATCTCGCCGCCAATGATTACGACATCCAGATCCGGATGAGCGAGGAGGCGCGCATCCCGCTCGCGCCCTTGATCTCGACGCGCGAGATTTCAGCGCCGGGCGTGGTGCTGGAAACGCCGGCGGTGCGCGTAAGCTGCGCCTTCGCCGACCATTATCACGTCCCGGATATCGCTTACCGGTTCGACACGCCCGACCGGAGCTTCGTCTTTTCCGGCGATACCCGGCCGAGCGACCATCTGATCGCACTCGCGCGCGGCGCCGACGTGCTGGTGCATGAGGTGATCATGCTCTCGGCGCTCGGGTCGATCGGCAATGACGGCAATGCGCGCAACATCATGGACCATCTGGTGAACAGCCATGCCGACGTCGGGGAGGTCGGCCGCGTCGCCGCCGCCGCGGGCGTGCGGACGCTCGTGCTGAGCCATCTCGTGCCCGCATCGCCTGACGTCACCGACGCGATGTGGATCGCGCCCGTCCGCCGCCATTTCCATGGCCGGATCATCGTCGGCCGCGACATGATGGAGCTTTAGGCGAGCAGAGCGAGGCGCCGCGCGCTTTCCTTCGCGCCGATTTCGACCCCGGCGGTTTCGTAGAGCGTCGCGGCTTCCGCCCAGAGCGTCTTCGCCTCCGCGCGGTCGCCCGCTTTCTCCTTCAGCATGGCAAGCGGGCGCAACAGGTTCGCGAGATCGAGCACCGGCGCATCGGCGCGGCTCCGGTAAAGCGCGAGGGCCTCGTCATAAAAGGGCGCGGCCTCGGCGTCGCGGCCGGCATCCTGATGGATGTCGCCGATATGGCGGAGGCGATGCGCGAGGACGAGGGCGTCGCCCTGCAGGCGGGCCTGCCCGGCGGCGCGCGCATAGAGCTCGATCGCCTCATCGCTCCGGCCTTCATTCCGCGCCGCCGCGGCGGCGATCACCAGTTCCGCACGGTCTTGCATCAGGCGAGCTCCCCGAGTTCGAGCAGCGACAGCAAAGCCGAGCGCGCCGCCGCGATCCTCCCCTGCAGGTCCGGATCGGCGAGGTCGGCCGGGTCGATCCGTTCCGGCCACCAAGATTCGATCAACGCGGAGATGCGGTCAAGCTTTGCCTCGTCGACGAGGAAGCGCGGGTCGACCGTCGCGGGATCGGCGACGACACGCAGGCGCAGGCAGGCGGGGCCGCCGCCATTGGCCATGGACTGGCGCACGTCGACAACCGAGAGTCGGCGGATCGGGCCGTTGCCGGCGGCCATCTGCTCCAGCCAGGTCCAGACCGCCGGAATCTCCCTCGCCTCGCCGGGCAGGATCAGCGCCATGCCGCCCTCGGGGAGCGTCACCAGCTGGGCGTTGAACAGATAGGATTTCACCGCATCGGCGAGGCTGACCAGGCTGGCCGGCACCTCGACGATCTCGACCTGGGGGAGCAGCCGCTTCAGCTCCCCGTAGAAGCGGTCCTTGTCGGCGAAGGCCTGCTCGTGGGCGAACAGGACATGCTCGTTGGCGACCGCGACCACGTCATTGTGGAAGGCACCGGCGGCGATCGCGTCCCGCGATTGCTGGACGAACAGGGCCCGCGCCGGATCGAGCGCGTTGAGGCGGGCGATGGCACGCGAGGCTTCGAGATGCTGGCGGGCGGGGAAGGGGCCGCCGCTCACCCCGTAGACGAAGACCTCGACGCCCGGCGCGCCGTGACCCGGGCAGAGCCGCATATGATTGGCCGCGCCCTCGTCGCCGAAGGTCGCGGGGACCGGTTCATGGACCGCGAAATGCGCGTCGTCGGCGAAGGCGAGGCGGAGCTGCGCGAGCGTCTCGGGCCATTCATGGCTGCGATGGGCCATGGTGCGCAGGTTGGCGACGGTGAGGTGGCAGCGGCCGTCGGCCGTATCGGGCGCGGGGGAGACGGTCGCGGCATTGGCGGCCCACATCGCCGAGGCGGAGAAAGCGGGGGCACGGAGGCTGTCCGCCTCCTCGACCGTCGTGCCGAGCGCGGCCAGCCAGTCCCGGTTCGGGCGGCGGTGCGGCGGCAAAATGCCCTGGGCGAGGCCGAGGCGCAGATTGTGCCGCATTTTCTCCACGCCCTGCAGCGCCGCCTCGCGCGGGAAGGCGCTGTTGCCGGCGCTGGCGGTCGCGGCAAGATTGCCGGGGCTGAGCCCCGCATAATTGTGGCTCGGGCCGACGATGCCGTCGAAATTGATCTCGACCAGCGCCATGACGTCAGCGGGCGACCGCGAGGAAGCTGTCGCCGGGCGCCACGCCGAGCACGGCCGCGCTCGTCACATCGATCACGGCCGACCCGTCCGGCTCGGCATGGCCATGCGCGAAGGTCGCGGCGAAATCGGCGAACCGGCCGGAAGCGGCGAGCATCTTTTCGCCATCCGCCTCGCCGCACAAAGCCGCGATCCTGAGCTCGCGCGCCTCCTTCACCGTCCGGATCTGGTCGGTCTTCGCCGACATGGTCGGGCCGCCGTCGAAAATGTCGATATAGCCCTCGCTGCTGAAGCCCTCGCGCTCCAGCATCCGCATCGCCGCCTCGCCGGTCGGGTGCGGCCTGCGCATCACCGCCAGCGCCTCGGGCGAGAGCATGGCCGTATAGACCGGCGTCTTCGGCATCAGGTCGGCGATGAACTGGGTGCCGTGCATGCCGTTGAACGCATCGGCCTCGCTGAAGCCCATGCCGAAGAACCGCCCCGCGATCGCATCCCAGAAAGGCGAGTTGCCCTCTTCGTCGATCACCCCGCGAAGCTCGGCGACCATGATGTCGGCGAAGCGCTCGCGGTTGCGGCGGATGAACAGGTAGCGGCTGCGCGCGAGCAGCAGGCCGAGGCCGAGCCCGCTCGCCCGCGCCTCCGGATGGAGGAACAGCCCGCCGACCTCCGAGCAGTCGTTGAAGTCGGTGCACAGCGTCAGCATCTCGGTCCGGAAGGTGCGGCCGAGCTCGGGCGAGGTCTGGGTGAGCTTCGAGATCCGGTAGGAATAGAAAGGATGCTCGATGCCGATCCGGCTGAACACCTGACAGGTGCCCCGCGCCTCGCCGGTCCCGGCATTTTCGAGCATGAACAGGAAGAGGTCGCCCTCCGGCGCCGCGGCCTCGCCGGCGAAGGCGGCTTCGGAGCGGGCGAGCTTGGCGCGCATCGCGCCCTTGTCCCGCGGCAAATTGGTGAAGCCGCCGCCGGTCAGCTTCGCCATCTCGTAAATCGCGTCGAAATCCCCGGCTCGCGCCGGGCGTACCCTGAAGCTCACAAATCCTCCCCATGTGCGAGGCGCAGGATCGTCAGCGCGGACAATTGCGCGCGCTCGACCAGGCTCTCCACGATCAGAAACTCGTCGCTCGAATGAATGGACCCGCCGCGCGCGCCCATCGTGTCGACGACGGGGACGCCGCAGGCGGCGATATTGTTGCCGTCGCAGACCCCGCCCGTGTCGCGCCAGCCGATCTGCTGGCCGAGGTCGGCGCCGGCGCGCTTCACCAGCGCGAACAATTGTTGCGCCTTCGCGTCCAGCGGCTTGGGCGCGCGGGCGAAGCCGCCATGGACGTGGATGGTGACATCGTGCCGCGCCGCGACCGCCGCCACCGCCTCGTCGAGCAGGCGCTGCGCGGCCGCCTGCAGTGCCGGCGTGCCGGGCCGCAGGTTGACGCGCAATATCGCTTGGTCGGGCACGACGTTGTTCGGCCCGCCGCCATCGATCTTCGCCGGATTGACGCTGAGTCCGTCCCGCCGCGCCGCGGCGAGGCGCAGCGCGAGGTCCGCCGCCGCCAGCACCGCATTGCGGCCTTCCTCCGGATTGCGGCCGGCATGGGCGGAGCGGCCGGTGATCCGACAGGAGAAATTGCCGCTGCCCGGCCGCGCGCCGGCGAGGGTGCCGTCGGGAAGGGCGGAGGGCTCGTAGGTGAGGGCGGCCTTTTTGCCGTTCGCAGCCGCTGCGATCAGAGCGGCCGAGCCCGGCGAGCCGACCTCTTCGTCCGAATTGATCACCACCTCATAGCCGAGCTGCGGCACGCCGGCGCTCTCCACCGCCGCCAGCGCCGCCAGCATCACCGCGAGGCCGCTCTTCATATCGGCGACGCCCGGCCCCCCGAGCACGCCCGGCTCACGCCAGAAGACCTTCTGGAAGTCGTGGTCGGCGGCGAAGACGGTGTCCATATGACCGGTGAACAGCATCTGCACCGGGGCTTCGGGGCGGACCCTGAGATGCAGGTTGCGGCCATGCTCGATCCGGTTCAGGCAGCCGTCCGTGCCCATCGCCTCGACGGGCGCGGGCCCGGCCAGCACGATCTCCCCCGGCAGAATTGCGAACGCCTCGGCGAGCCGCCCGGCGACCTGGGCCAGCCCGGCAAGGTTGCGCGAGCCGCTGTTGATCGCGGCCCATTCGGTCACCTGGTCGAGCATCGGCGCGTCGGCGCAGCGCGCGACCGCCGCCTGTTCGATGCTGGAAAGACCCGCCATGGCGCCTCCCTAGCGCCGGGGACGCCGCGCTGGAACCCCCGGCTCAGGGGTCAGAGCCAGGCGGCGAAGGCCTTCAGCACGTCGCGGTACAGGCCCTGCTTGAACGGGACGATCAGTTCCGGCAGCTCGCCCGGCTCCGCCCATTTCCAGGCGCGGAATTCCGGCTCGGGCGTCGCGAGGTTCACGTCCCTGTCCTCGCCGGTGAAGCGCATCAGGAACCAGGTCTGGCGCTGCCCGCGCCATTTGCCCTTCCAGATTTTGCCGAGCAGGTCGTCGGGCAGGTCGTAGAGCAATTGCCCCGGCGCGCGGGCGAGGATCTCGACCTTGTCGCGGCTGATGCCGGTTTCCTCCTCAAGCTCGCGGAGCGCGCCGTCCAGCGGCTCTTCGCCGGGATCGAGTCCGCCCTGCGGCATTTGCCAGGCCTCCAGCGTGGAATCGAGCCGCTGGCCGACCCAGACCTTCCTGTCATGGTTCAGCAGCATCACCCCGGCGGCGGGGCGGTAGGGGAGGGACTCGCGGTCGATCGCCTTGCTCATGCCGCCTCGGCCAGCAGCAGCTTCAACGCCGCGATACAGTCCTGCAAATCCCGCTCGGACGAGGGGATCGCCTTTCTGAGATTCATGAAGCCGTGGATATTGCCCCGGGCCTCGCGGAAGATGGTGGGGACGCCGGCCTGGATGCAGGCGGCGGCATAGGCGCGGCCCTGGTCGCGGATCGGATCGAGGCCGGCGGTGAGGACCAAAGTCGGCGGCATCCCCGCCTGGCTCTTCACCAAAGGTGCGTAGCGCCAGTCCTTGTGGTCCGCGGCGTAGCAATCCTCGAACCAGTCCATGCCGGGTTTGGTCAGCAGATAGCCTTCGCCATAATCGTCATAGCTCGGATAGCCCTTGCCGGGATCGGCGGCGGGATAGATCGGCCATTGCGCCAGCACGGGGACTTTGGCCGGCGTGTCGCGCAAGGCGAGGCCGACGATGATCGCGAAATTGCCGCCGGCGCTGTCGCCGCAGGTGATGAGGCCGGTAACCTCGCGGCCGAGCGCGTCCGGGCTCTCCGCCGCCCAGTAAGCGGCGGCGATCGCGTCCTCCACTCCCGCCGGCCAGGGATGTTCGGGCGCAAGCCGATAGTCGACCGCAAGCACCGGCAGGTCCAGTTGCCGCGCCACTTCCGCGCAGAAACTTTCGTGGCTGTCGAGGTCGCCGAGCACGAAGCCGCCGCCATGCATGAAATAGAAGAGCGGCCCGGCCGCCCGCGTCGCGCGCGCGTCGAACAGGCGCAAGGGGATCTCGCCGCCGGGGCCGGGGCAGGACAGGTCGCGCACGACCGCAAGCTCCCCCGGCGGGGCGTCGGCGACGTGGCGCATCTTCGACATCAGAAAGCGGGCCTCGGCCGGCGGCAGCTCATGGGTCTTCGGCCCGGGCAGGCCGTTCAGATAGTCGAGGAACTGCCGGACATCCGGCCGGACATAGGGATCTGTCATGCGCGCTCCTTGCGGGCCGAATCGGGAAACGGGCTCGTTCCTGTCTCCATAAGCGAAGCCGGCGTCCCTGCCAGCGGTTGTCGTGGCGCGCCCGCAGGTCTAGGGTTCGCGCTGCGTTCGAAGACTCAAGGAAGTCACTTTGGCTACGGCCAGACATTATCTGACCCCAGAAGAAGCGAAATCCGATGCGCCGCCCGAAGCGGTGGTGGTCCGCTTCGCCGGCGATTCCGGCGACGGCATGCAGTTGACCGGCGGCCAGTTCACTCTCTCCACCGCGCTGGCCGGCAACGATCTCGCCACCTTCCCGGATTTCCCGGCGGAGATCCGCGCGCCGCAAGGCACGACCTTCGGCGTCTCCGCCTTCCAGATCAATTTCGGCTCGGCCGCGATCGATACGGCCGGCGATGCGCCCGACGTGCTGATCGCGATGAACCCGGCGGCGCTGAAGACCAATGTCGCCGATCTGAAGCCGGGCGGCCTGATCATCGCCGACGAGGGCGAGTTCGGGCAGCGCAACCTCGCCAAGGCGGGCTATGAGAGCAATCCGCTGGACGACGACCAGCTCGCCAAATGGCAGGTGATCCGGCTCAACATCTCGCAGCTCACGCTCGACGCCGTGAAGCCCTTCGGCCTCGGCAACAAGGAGGCCCTGCGCTGCAAGAATATGTGGACGCTCGGGCTCGCGCTCTGGATGTTCGATCGGGACCGCGAGCCGATCGTCGCCTGGCTGAAGGCCAAGTTCGCGAAGGCGGCGGAGCTGGCCGAGGCCAATATCGCGGCGCTCAACGCCGGCCATGCCTATGGCGAGACGGCCGAGATGAGCGGCCAGTTTCAGCAGCATCATATCGATCCGGCGCCCGCCGAGCCGGGCCTCTACCGCACCGTCACCGGCGCGGAGGCGATCTCGCTCGGCCTCGTCGCAGGGGCGAAGCTTGCCGGGCTGCCGATGTTCTTCGGCGGCTATCCGATCACCCCGGCCTCGGCGATCCTCCACCATCTCTCGCGGCTCAAGGAATATGGCGTCACCACCTTCCAGGCGGAGGACGAGATCGCGGCGATCGCCGCCTCGATCGGCGCGAGCTTCGCCGGCTCGCTCGGCGTCACCTCCTCGTCGGGTCCCGGCATCGCGCTGAAGACCGAGGCGATGGGCCTCGCGATCATGACCGAGCTGCCTCTGGTCATCGTCAATTCGCAGCGCGGCGGCCCCTCGACCGGCCTGCCGACCAAGACCGAGCAATCGGACCTCTATCAGGCGGTCTATGGCCGCAACGCGGATTCGCCGCTGCCGGTGATCGCCGCGCGCTCGCCGGCCGACGCGTTCGATTGCGCGATCGAGGCGGTGCGCATCGCCGTCGAATATATGACGCCGGTGATCCTGCTGACCGACGGCTATATCGCCAATGCCGCCGAGCCCTGGAAGGTGCCGGACATGGGCACCTATGCGCCCTTCCCGGTCGAATTTCAGGAAGAGGCGCCGGTGGAAGGCGAAGCGGTCAACCCCTATCGGCGCGACGGGAAATTGAAGCGGGTCTGGATCAAGCCGGGGACGCCGGGGCTGATGCACCGGATCGGCGGCATCGAGAAGAATGTCGGCTCCGGCCATATCGATTATTCGCCGGACAACCATCAGGCGATGACCGACATCCGCGCCGACAAGATCCTGGGCGTGGCCGACTCCTGCCCGCCGCAGGATGTGTGCCTCGGCCAGCCGGGCGGCAGGCTGGCGGTGGTGGGCTGGGGCTCGACCTTCGGGCCGATCCACCAGGCGGTCCGCCGCGCCCGCCGCGACGGCCAGGACGTCAGCCACATCCATCTCCGCCATATCTGGCCGCTGCCGACCAATCTGGGCGAGTTGCTGAGATCCTATGACAAGATCATCGTGCCGGAAATGAACAAGGGCCAGCTGAAGACCCTGCTCCGCGATCAATATCTGGTCGACGCCCGGCCGGTCACCAAAGTCTCCGGCCAGCCCTTCAAGATCGCCGAGATCGAAGCGGCGATCGACGAGGCGCTGGGGTGATGGCCAAGTCATTCGAGATCCACTCCGATCGCCCTGAGCCTGTCGAAGGGCTGCCCTTCTTCGCCACAAAGAGGAAGGGCAGGGCTTCGACGGGCTCAGCCCGAACGGTTTATTGGGAATGAGCCTCGATGGACGCCAAACCGCCCCGCCTGTTCCCGCTGCTCGCCATGCTGGTGCTGGTGATCGGCATGATCGTTTATCTGACAACAAAAGGCTGAACGCATGACCGAGATGGTCAAACTGACCGCCAAGGATTTCGCCACCGACCAGGAGGTGCGCTGGTGCCCGGGCTGCGGCGACTATGCGATCCTGAAGGCGGTGCAGCGCACCATGCCGGAGCTCGAGGTGGACCCGGCGAAGACGGTGTTCATCTCCGGCATCGGCTGCTCGAGCCGCTTCCCTTATTATATGGAGACCTACGGCTTCCACACCATTCACGGCCGCGCGCCGGCGCTGGCGACGGGGGTGAAGCTGGCCAATCCGGAGCTCGACGTCTGGATCGTGACCGGCGACGGCGACGCGCTGTCGATCGGCGGCAATCACACGATGCACATCCTCAGGCGCAATCTCGATTGCCAGATATTGCTGTTCAACAACGAGATTTACGGCCTTACGAAAGGGCAATATTCCCCGACGTCGCGGGTCGGGACGCGCAGCCCCTCGACGCCCTTCGGCTCGGTCGACCGGCCGGTCCGGCCCTGCGCCTTCGCGCTCGGTTCGGGCGGTCGTTTCGTGGCGCGGGCGATCGACGTGCACAAGAATCTGCCGGACGTGCTGAAAGCGGCGCACGCTCACAAGGGGGCCGCGTTCGTCGAGATTTTCCAGAATTGCATCGTTTATAATGACGATGTCTTCGCGCCGTTCACCGACAAGGCCAATGCGGGCAAGCAGCTCTGGCTGAAGCCCGGCGAGCCGATGCTGTTCGACAATGGCAGCAAGGGCCTGACCCTCGACCGCCAGGCGCTCAACCTCAAGGTCGTCGACGTCGTCGACGGCGACTGGCAGGCCGCCGACGTGATCGTCCATGACCCAAGCAACAAGGCGGTCGCGCATATGCTGATCGACATGCCGATCGGCTCCTTCCCGATGGCATTGGGCGTGATCTACGACGATCCGCGCCCGACCTTCGAAAGCGCGGTGCGCGACCAGAATGCCGAGGCCGCCGCCGGCAAGCCGGCCGACCTGCAGGCGCTCGTCTCCCGCGGCCAGACCTGGCAGGTCGAGAAGGAACCGCACGAATTGTGATGACGCGGCGGCTTCTGTTGCCGTTGCTCGCCTGTTCGGCCGCGGATGTGGCTGCCGCCCAAACGCCCCCGCCGCCCGTCTCGCTGACCGCGGCGCCGATGGATATCCGGCTTGCAACTCCGGCCGACAGCGGACCGGTGAGCCTCGCCGTGATCGTGGTACCGGCGGGCGGGACCTTCCTCAATTTCCTCCAATTCCCGGCTTCGGCGGAGCGGCCGCAGGGCGAGATCGACTCGCTGGTCGAGCATCGGGGGACCTTCGTCGGGCGGATTTTGGCGGGGCCCCGCGTGCCGGGACGAATCACGATCCGCCAGGTCTATCCGGAGACAGCTGGGTTCCGCACAGGCCCGGTCCGGAGGCTGGCCTTCCTGGAACGGACCGACCAGGGCTATTGGTTCGTGCAATGGCAGGTGGAGATACAGGGCGGCCGCGCCTGCCTGACGCCGGAGGCGATCGCGCGCTTTCGGATCGCAATCCCCCGCCGCGCGCCGGACCGGAATGGCGAGATTTGCCTGCGTCTTTGACTTGCGCCGGAACGCCTGCCGCCGCATCTAGCGCACAGATGCTGCAGCGGGGCAAACATCTGGTCGCGGCGGATCGCGCCTTCGCCAAGGGGGGCGGCTTCTTTGCGCCTTTGTTCGCGGGCGGCTTCAACCGGCTCATCGACCGGGTCGACCGCGGCGTCAGGGAAGGGCGGATCGAGGCGACGCTGCCGGACGGCTCCTTGCGTATCGTCGGCGGGCGCGGCGACGGACCGGTCGCCATCATTCACCTGAAAAGCTGGCGGTCGATGGTCCGGCTCGTCGTCTCGGGCTCGGTCGGCTGGTATGTCGCGTGGGCGCGCGGGGAGTGGACCAGCCCGGACCCGGTGAAGATTTTCGAGATTTTTCTGCGCAACGCGGCCTCGCTCGGCGACACCGGGCGGGCGAAGGGGCCGTGGAAGGTGGTGAACTGGCTCGCCCATCGCCTGCGCGCCAACGGCCGGAAGCGGGCACGGCGCAACATCGCCCATCATTATGATCTCGGGAACGATTTCTACGCCGCCTGGCTCGATTCCTCGATGACCTATTCGAGCGCGGTCTTCGCCAATCCCGGCGACATGCTCGGCGAGGCGCAGGAGCACAAAATCCGCCTGCTGCTCGACCGGCTCGATCTTCGGCCCGGCCAGAGCCTGCTCGAGATCGGCTGCGGCTGGGGCGCGCTCGCGGAGATTGCGGCGCGCGACTATGGCGTCCACGTCACAGGCCTCACCTTGTCCGAAGAGCAGAAGGCCTTTGCGGAGGCGCGGCTCGCCCGTGCCGGGCTGGCGGACAGGGTGGGCATCCAGCTCAAAGACTATCGCGACGTCGCCGGCACCTTCGACGCGGTCGCCAGCGTTGAGATGGTGGAAGCGGTTGGACAGGAATATTGGCCGGCCTATCTCGAGGCGATCGCCGGGGCGTTGAAGCCCGGCGGCAAGGCGGCGATCCAGCTCATCTCGATCCGCGATGACCTGTTCCCGCGCTACGCGGCCAATGCCGATTTCATCCAGACCTATATCTTCCCCGGCGGGATGCTGATCGGCGAGGCGGAGTTCCGGACGATCGGGGAAAAAGCCGGGCTGTCCTGGCGGGATCGCGTCGGCCATGGCGACCATTATGCCGAGACGCTGAAGATCTGGCGCGGGCGCTACGAGGCGGCGGTGCGCGAGGGCCGGCTGCCGGACGGATTCGACGCCGCCTTCCACGACCTCTGGCGTTATTATCTCATGTATTGCGAGGGCGGTTTCCGGAGCGGCGGCATCGATGTCGCCCAGGTCACTCTGGTGAAGGATGGCGGCCATGGCTGATGCGGACGTCACCGCTGCGGACTGGGTGACGCTCGGCGTCGCTTTGCTGCGCCGCGAGGGACCGGCCTCGCTGGATGTGGCCGGCCTCTGCGAACGGCTCGGCTGCGCGCCGGCGGACTTTCACAGCCATTTCGCCGACCGGGGCGCCTATGCGCTGGCGGTGGCGCGGCACTGGGCCGACGGGGCCGAGGCCGCGGCAAGGGAAGCGCGGCGCGGAAAGAAGCCGAGCGAACGGCTGCTCGCCATGCTGGCGCTGAGCGTCGAGGCCGATGTGGACCTGGAGCGGGGCGTTCGCGCGCTCGCGGCAGATCATGCGGAGGTGGCGGCTTTGGTGCGGGCCGCGGACGACCGCCACGAACTGATCCTCACCACCGATCTCGCTGCGGTTTATGGGCTGCAGGGCGAGGAGGCGCAGGAATTCGGCCGGGCGCTGCACGCCATCCATGTCGCGGCGATGACCCGGCCGGCGGACGAGGCGAAGAGCTGGGGCGCGGGGCCGGCCCGCGCGCTGACCGCCCTGCTGGGATCGAACTTCCCTATCGAGTGAGCTGCAGACGGAAGCCGCTCTCGAAATCCTCTTTCAGCAGGCCGGCCACCGCCTTGCCGACCACGTCCGGCGCTTTCAGCGTGGCAGCATCCTCGCCGGGAAAGGCGCGGGCGCGCATCCGGGTGGCGGTGGCGGCCGGATCGACGATGCCGACCCTGATTGGCGTCACATTGCCGACCTCCTGGCCATAGGCGAAGATCAAGGTCTCCAGCGCCGCCTTGGAGGCACCATAGGCGCCCCAATAAGCGCGCGGGCTCGCGCCGACACTGGAGGTCAGGGCCAGCACCCGGCCGGCCTCGCTCCGCCGCAGCATCGGATCGAAGGCAGCGATCAGCGCCTGCTGGGCAAGCAGGTTGAGGGTCAGAACCTTGCTGAACTCCTTGCCATCGATCTGCGCGACCGGACCAAGCGTACCGAGCAAAGCGGCGTTGAGGACGAGGATGTCGAGCGCTTCCCAGCGGCCGGCGATCGCGCTGGCCAGCTTGCCGATACTGTCCTGCCCGGTGAGATCGAGCGGGGCGATGGTCGCGGAGCCGCCCGTCGCGTGGATGCGCTCCTCGACCTGCTCGAGATCGGCCGCCGTGCGCGCGGTCAGGATGACGTGAGCACCCTCCGCGGCGAGCGCCTCGGCAATCGCCGCGCCGATCCCCCGGCTGGCGCCGGTCACCAGCGCCAGTCTACCTTCAAACGGCTTCGACATCAGGCGACGCGGCCTTCCTGGAGCGAGAGCTGGTTGCGGCGTTCCAGGTCGTCATGGTCGGTCAGGCTGGTTGGATAGTCGCCGGTGAAGCAGGCGTCGCAATGTTGCGGCGCCGCCTCGTCCCGGCCATGCTCGCCGAGGGCCCGGTAGAGGCCCTCGATCGAGATGAAGGCCAGGCTGTCGGCATGGATGAAGCGGTTCATCGCCGAGACGTCCATTTGCGCGGCGAGCAGTTTCGCGCGCTCGGGCGTGTCGACGCCGTAGAAGCAGCTGTGCCGGGTCGGCGGGCTGGCGATCCGCATATGGACCTCGCGCGCGCCGGCGTCGCGCATCATCTGCACGATCTTCATCGAGGTGGTGCCGCGCACGATCGAATCGTCAACCAGCACGATCGACTTGCCCTGGACGAGGGCGCTGTTCGCATTGTGCTTCAGCTTCACGCCGAGATGGCGGACATGGTCGCCCGGCTGGATGAAGGTGCGGCCCACATAGTGGGAGCGGATGATGCCGAGCTCGAACGGGATGCCCGCTTCCTGCGCATAGCCGATCGCCGCCGGGACGCCGCTGTCGGGGACGGGGACGATCAGATCCGCCTCGACCGGGCTCTCCAGCGCCAGCTGGGCGCCGATCCGCTTGCGGACATTGTAGACGCTGTGCCCGTCCAGCACGCTGTCAGGCCGCGAGAAATAGATATGCTCGAAGATGCAGGGCCGCGGCCGCTGCGGCGCGAACGGGCGGTGCGAGCGCAGGCCCTTGTCGGACACCTCGATCAGCTCGCCCGGCTCGACCGAGCGGAGATAGGTCGCGCCGACGATATCGAGCGCCACCGTCTCCGAGGCGAAGATATAGGCTTCGCCGAGCCGGCCCATGACCAAAGGGCGGATGCCGAGCGGGTCGCGGCAGGCGATCATGCCCTCGTTGGTCAGGCAGACGAGGCTGTAGGCGCCCTCCACCTGCTTCAGCGCATCAATGAAACGGTCGAGCAGGGTGCGGTATTCGGAGGTGGCGACAAGGTGGATGATCACCTCGGTGTCGCTGGTCGACTGAAAGATCGAGCCGCGCCGGTTGAGCTCGGCGCGCACCTTCATCGCGTTCGAAATATTGCCGTTATGGGCGACCGCGAAGCCGCCCAGCGCCAGCTCGGCGAAGAGCGGCTGCACGTTCCGGAGCGCCGTCTCGCCGGTGGTGGAATAGCGGACATGACCGATCGCGGCGCGCCCGGCGAGCCGGCGGATCACCGCCTCATTCTCGAAATTCTCGGCGACCTGGCCCATGCCGCGATGGCTGTGGAAGGTCTTGCCGTCGAAGCTGGTCATGCCCGCGGCTTCCTGGCCGCGATGCTGCAAAGCGTGGAGGCCGAGCGCGCCGAGCGCCGCGGCGCCGTCCGCGCCCCAGACGCCGAATACGCCGCATTCCTCACGCAGCTTGTCGGTCTCGAATGGGTTTGTGGTAAGCATGTCGCCCGCTGGCCGGCTGATCCTGGCGCGCATATAAGCAGGGCATTGTCATTTGTCGCCCCGGATATCGGAGGCCAGATGAGAAAGTTGTTGATCCTCGCCTGTTTTCTCGCAGCGGGCTGCGACCAGGAGGGCGGACCGTCCGGCAATGCCGGCGGCAACCGGATCGCGACCATGCCGCGAGGCGTCCCGGTCCAGACCGCGACCCTGACCGGCCTCTACGAGACTGCCGGCTCACCGCCGAGCCAATTGTGCATCACCGAGCAGGGTGGGGCGGCCCGCTTCGGACTCGTCATCCGCCGGAGCGGGCGGCCCGGCTGCTCCGGGGCAGGCACCGCGACCCGCGCGGGCACGAGCCTGCGCCTTGTCATGGACGGCGACTCACCCTGCACGATCGAGGCCCGGATCGAGGGCCGGCGGGTGATTTTCCCAGCCGCTTTGCCGCGCGGCTGCAGCTATTATTGCGCCGCGGGGGCCGGCGCCGAGGGTACGGTCTTCGCCAAAACCGGCGGCACGCCCGAGGATGCGCGCCGCGCCCGCGACATCGTCGGCGATCCCTTATGCAACTAGCCCCGCCTCCCTACCGAGGGAGGCGGGGCCAGACATTGAGAGCAAATTCAGACCTTCCGGTCAGCACCCATAGATCGGTCCGCCTCCGACCGAGTGACAGCCCGGGCCCGGCAGAAGGATCTGGTCGTAGACGCCCTGGCCTTCCTGATATTGAGAGTCACAATAAGTGACGTTCGTGGTGTAGCAATTATAGTAGGAATAATATCCCTGTTCCTCCCAATATTGCGTGCACAGGGCCGTCACCAGCTCGTCGCAATATGAGGTGTTGCTATGCTGCTGAGCCATAGCCAGATTGGTGGTGTTGATGAAAAAAACCGAAGCAATGCCAAGGAAAGTGATTTTGGATGCCATGTCATATTCTCCCCTTAATTGTCTGAGTTTGCTCGTCAGACCTCGTGAATTTTGCAGCGGTCAAGTTAGATGGCATCTCATGGGGAGATTGAGTCTGCAAGCACAATAAAGGGTAATATGGAGCGTCTTCGGTGTTTCACTCGCCTCCGACCTCTTCTACGCCTGATCGATTACAGTAGTTTCCACAGATCTTGACAGCGGGCCCGCGCCTATCCGGTTCTCTACCTCCGAGACTCAAGGGACGGCGCGGTCTGCGCCCGATCCCCGCACGGAGGGCAGGGCGGGAGCTTGACGTTAACGTAAAGCTGAAATACCCCGGCTCCATGCCCGAAACCGCGCTTCATTCGGATTATCGCGAGCCGCGCCAGGTGCGCACCTATACGATCACCCAGCTCTGCGACGAATTCGGCGTCACTGCCCGCGCCCTGCGCTTCTACGAGGACGAAGGCCTGATCTTCCCAAGGCGCAACGGCCTCGCCCGCGTCTATTCCTGGCGGGACCGGGCCCGGCTCGCCTGGATCCTGCGCGGCAAGAGGGTCGGCTTCTCGCTCTCCGACATTCGCGAGATGATCGACCTGTACGACGCCGGCGACGACCGCCTGTCGCAGCGCCGCGTCACGCTCGAAAAATGCCGCGCCCGCGTCGAGACCCTGAAGAAACAGAAGATCGACATCGACGCCACGATCGACGAGCTCGACCGGTTCATCGCCATGGTCGAGGCAAGCGACCCTCAACTCTCCCGATAAGGAAGCCGAGCATGCCCAGCTACACCGCCCCCGTCGCCGACACGCGCTACGTGCTCGAGGATGTGCTCGGCATCGACCGCTATTCGAATCTGCCCGGCTTCGAGAATGCGACGCCCGACCTGGTCGAGGCGATCCTGAACGAGGGCGGCCGCTTCGCCGCCGAAGTGTTGTTCCCGCTGAACCGGACCGGCGACGAGCATGGCTGTATCCGCCACGAGGACGGCTCGGTCACCACGCCGCCGGGCTTCAAGGAGGCCTATGCGCAATTCTGCGAGGGCGGCTGGACGACGCTCTCCGCGCCCGAACAATATGGCGGGCAGGGGCTGCCCTCGGTGCTTGCCACAGCGGTCACCGAATATCTGCTTTCCGCCAATCAGGCGTTCGAAATGTATAACGGCCTGACCCAGGGCGCGATCGCCTCGATCCTGGTGAAGGGGTCGGACGAGCAGAAGGACAAATATCTGCCCAACATGGTCGCCGGCAAATGGACCGGGACGATGAACCTGACCGAGCCGCATTGCGGCACCGATCTCGGCCTCCTCAAGACCAAGGCCGAGCCGCAGGCGGACGGCACCTACAAGATCACCGGCACGAAGATCTTCATCTCCTCCGGCGAGCACGACCTCAGCGAGAACATCATCCACCTCGTTCTCGCCAAGATCGCCGGCGCGCCGGACAATGTGAAGGGCATCTCGCTCTTCATCGTCCCGAAATTCCTGGTGAATGACGACGGCTCGCTCGGTGAGCGCAACGGCGTGGTCTGCGGCTCGATCGAGGAGAAGATGGGCATCCACGGCAATTCGACCTGCCTGCTCAATTATGACGGCGCGACCGGCTGGCTGATCGGCACCGCCGAGAAAGGGCTGGAGGCGATGTTCATCATGATGAACGCGGCCCGCCTCGGCGTCGGCCTGCAGGGCCTGGCGCAGGGCGAGATCGCCTATCAGAATGCGGTGATCTACGCGAAGGACCGGCGGCAGGGCAAAGCGCTCCGCCCCGAGGAGCGCGAGCCGGACGCCAAGGCAGACACCATCATCCACCATCCGGACATCCGCCGCATGCTGATGGAGGCGAAGGCGTTCAACGAGGCGGCGCGCGCGCTCGTCCTCTGGGGCGCGCTGCAGGTCGACATCAGCCGCAAGGCGCAGACCGAGGAGGAGCGCGAGGCGGCGAACGATCTGCTTGGCCTGCTCACCCCGGTGATCAAGGGCTATCTGACCGACAAGGGCTTCGAGGCTGCGGTGAACAGCCAGCAAATCTATGGCGGCCACGGCTACATCCGCGAATGGGGCATGGAGCAGTTCGTCCGCGACGCCCGCATCGCCCAGATTTACGAGGGCACGAACGGCATCCAGGCGCTCGATCTGGTCGGCCGCAAGCTCGGCGCGAACAATGGCCGGGCGATCCAGGCCTTCTTCAAGATCGTCGGCGAGGAAGCCGCCGCGGCCAAGGCGGATCCGGAGCTCGGCACGTTGGCGAACGGGCTGGAGCGCGCGAATGGCGATCTGCAGACCGCCTCGCTGTGGCTGATGCAGAACGGCCTTGCCAATCCGAACAATGCCGGCGCCGCGGCCTATCCCTATATGAACCTGATGGGCGTGGTCTGCCTCGGCCTGATGTGGCTGCGCATGGGGAAAGCGAGCCAGGCGGCACTGGCCGGTGGCACGGACAATGAGACCTTCCACCGCAACAAGCTCGCGACCGCCCGCTTCTACGCCGACCGCATCCTGCCGGAGAGCAATGCGCATCGGCGCAAGCTGGAATCGGGCGCCGACAGCCTGATGGCGCTGCCGGCCGAGGCGTTCTGATCGGGCTGGTCGCCTTGCTCGCCGCCCTCCAGACGGGGCCGACTGCGGGGATGCCGGAATGCGATCCCAAACATCCCGGGATCGTGCCCTGCATCGAGCACTTGCCGGCCGTCCAGCTCCCCGCGACGACGCTCCGCCTGCCCGAGCTGGCCGCTCTCGGTGGCGAGTCCATCCGGGCGACGATGATGCCGTCGCTGGGCGGTCGCGCCGAGCTCTATCAGGTCACCTTCGACCCGCAGGGCAGGGCCAGCCTGCTCGCCGTCTGGCTGGCCGGCCATCCCTATTCCGGCTGGCGGGAGATCGGGCGGGAGGAGGTTGTGCTGACGCCACGCGAATATCGGCAGCTCGCCCGGCGGGTCGACACCGCACTCGCCCGGACCGAGACCCCGGGCGGCGATGAGGCATGCCTGGACGGGCCCGGGATGCGGACCGAGCGGCGCCGGGACGGACGCACGGCGAATTATGAAGCCTGGGGCTGCGGCAACGAACCGGGCAGCGTGGCGTTCGGTGTCGTGGCGGCCTTCGCCTGCCGGCAGATCGGCCGGGAAACCGCCACCATTTCGATCCGGCGCCTGTGCAGCTACCGGATCAGGTCGGACCGGCCAGCCGATTAGACAGTTTCAATCGCGCGCGCGGAAGAAGGCGATGCTGCGCCGCATCGCCTCCGGAACGGCGCTTTCGTGGCCGCCCTCGACCTCCTCGACGGCCACGTCGCGACCGGCGGCACGCCCCACCTCCACGAGCCGCCGGCTGCTCAGGCGCCAATGCGCCTCCCGCGTTCCGAAATAGAGGCGCGTGGGCACCCTCAGGCTTCCCGCCCAGGATAAAGGCGAGCGCATTTGCAGCTCGCGCGCGCTGGCGGGATCGAAGGGGATATCGGCAGGGCGAATCCCGTATCGCGTGAAGACAACCTGGTCCGGTGAAGCGGAGAAGCTGACTGCCGCGCGGAACCGTCCCGAAGCGGCAGCCGTGAGCAGCGCAAGCGTGCCGCCGGCGCTGTGCCCGGCAAGATAGATGCGCGCGCGATCGACATAAGGCAGATGCCGGGTGAAGTCGGCTGCGGCGAGGACGTCGTCCACCTCGTCATAGAACAGGGAAAAGCTGCCCGCCTGGCCGTTCTCGCCGCGCAGGATTGGTGCGATCACGACGAAACCCGCCGCGCGATAGGGCGCCGCCATCTCCCAGTCCTCGACGCCGAAGCCGAACCCGCCATGGAGAAAAATCACCACCGGCATGCGTTCCCGCCGCTGTGGAGGCAGACCAATCCAGGCCCGCAGCCTGAGTGGACCGGAACGAAATTCGGCCTCGGTGACGCCGGCGGGCGTCGTCTGCATCGGCACCGTCTGGGGAGACGGCCCGCGCCGCAGCAGATGCGTGGTGAAGACCGATCTGGCACGGGCATAGTCGCCGCGCTGCACCGCGACTTCGGGCGGGATCGTCCCGTCCGCATTGGGCTGCGCGGGGGGTTGGGTGGCCGCGACCAGCATCAGGCTCGCGAGCGGTTTGAGGTTAGGCATGGCTCGTCCTCCTGTCCCGCCTTTGTGGCCGCCGGGGCCGGCATCGGATGAGGGATCAGATACGGCGTGGAGCCAAAGCGGCGCAGAAGAGCAGGAGCAGCAGCCCGCTCGCCAGTACGGGCAAATCGATCCGCGCACCGAGCGCGTCGACAGTGGCCGCGACGCGCGGGCCGAGCAGGATGAGGGCGGCGGTCAGCCCGGCGAGGAGCGGCAGCTTACGTGCATGGCGCAGAATACGCCGCCGCCGCCCCAGCCGGAACAGCACTTCCGCGCTGAATCTCGCATCGATCGGAGCCGCCGTGTCCGCGAGCGCCGCGCGGATCGCATTCTCATCGCTGTTCATCGATATGTCTCCAGGGATTTGACCAGAATCGCCTTCGCCGCAGCGACACGGGATTTGAGCGTGCCAAGCGGAATGCCGAGCGCGGTGGCGGCTTCGGCGTGCGACCAGTCTGAAGCGAGGCAGAGCGCCGCCGCCGCCTGCTGCTCGATCGAGAGGGTGCGGAATGCGGTCTCGATGTCCAGCCGGCGCTCCGTTCGACCGCGGGGATCGTCCATGCCGTCGGCGTCCTGCGCCGCCAGCCGCTCACGTCGCATCCGGCGCCAGCCTCCGCGCCGGCTCTCGCGCAGCTTGAACCAGGCAATGCCGCAGAGCCATGCCCGCAGGCTCGCCTCGCCGCGGAACCTGTCGAACCTTGAGAAAGCGGCCAGGAAGGTCTCTTGCGCCAGATCGTCGGCGAGATCGGGATTCCCGCACATCCGCCGCAGGAAACTGCGGACTGCACCCTGGTGGCGGCGAAGCATTTCCGCCAGCGCCGCCGCGCTGCCGCCCTTCGCGGCGGCGACCAGCTCCGGATCGCCCCGCTCGATCACAGGCCGGCGCGGCGTCCGAACAGATGGACGACGAGCAAGGCTCCCCCGGTCAGGCCAGCGATCGATGCGACCAGCAGCAGCGCCCGTTCGCTCGCCGCTTCACCGACCGCCCAGGACCCGATGAAGAAGGCAAGGGCCAGGAGCAGGAACAAGGCGGCCGTCCGCAGCAGGGCGCGGCGCGGATAGGGGCCGGCTTCGCCTTTCGGCGTCTCGCCGGCAAGGCGGGCCAGGAGTTCGGGCGGCAGCTCATGCCCGGCCTCCAGAGCAGCCGCGACGATCTCCATCAGCCGCCGCTCGGCCCGATGTTCGAGCCACATCCCCCAGGCGGTCAGCGATGTGCCGAGCACGGCCATGATGCCCAGGGTCCAGACGATGATCGTCGCTTCCATGCTCCACTTCCTCCCGCACCCTGAGTGGCCGCCGAAGCCCGGATCGGATCAAGAAAAATCTCGAGCGGCCAAAGGCGGTTTCACAGAGCCGCGAAGTTGTCGAGGATCGCCATTTGGCTCGGCAGGATCCGCTCCCGCGCCTCCGCCAGAGTGAACCAGGCCGCGCGGTCGATTTCGGGGAAGGTCTGCAGGCGGCCACTTCTGGGCGGCCATTCCAGGGTGAAGCTGTCGCTGCGGATTGCTTCGGCATCGAGATCGCCCTCGAGCGCGAAGGCGTCGACATATTTGCCGCCTTTCTGGCGGATGCGGCCGAGCGGGACGAGGCTTCCCTCCGCCGGAACGCCGATCTCTTCCTGAAACTCCCGCCGCGCCGCCTGCTCCGGTGTCTCGCCCGCCTCGACCACGCCCTTGGGAATCGCCCAGGCGCCCGCGTCGCGCTTCGCCCAGAGCGGGCCGCCGAAATGGCCGAGCAGCACCTCCAGCGCGCCCTCCGCGCCATGCCGCCATAACAGGATTCCGGCGCTCAAAGTCATGACGCGGACATAAGCCGCTCTTGCCAGCCGTGCCAGCGCGTGGCCAAGTGCGTCGGGGGAGGGCGAGACGATGACGCGCGACCAGAAGATCGTCGCCGCCGGCGCGGCGAGCGGCGTGCTGGCGATGGCGGCGGCGATGTGGGGGCTCAGCCGCGCGCTGCCGATGCCGGCCGGGCTGGCATCGGTCGGCGACCGGCTCGGCTACGCCTTGCGCTGGGATGCGCTGGCGGCGGTGCCGTTCCTGCTGATGATCCTCGCGATCGGCAATGCCCGCGCGCTCGGCCCGGCGATCGATCCGACGCTTGGGGCGGAGAGCCGGGCGATGCAGATCAATGGCCGCGTCGCCGACAATACGCTCCAGCAATATGCGATCTTCGTCGTGGCCACCCTCGCGCTCGCCACGAGTCTCCCGCTCGAACATGTGAACGTGATTGCCGCCGCGGCGATCGTCTTCACGGTGGCGCGGATCGTCTTCTGGATCGGCTACCGGATCCACCCGCTCTATCGCGCGCCCGGCTTCGCCGCGACAGCCTATCTCAATATCGGCCTGCTCGCGGCCGCGCTCTGGCTGGGCTTCGCCTGATGCTGGTCACCGAGCTCATCCGCCGCGGGGCGCTCTATCATCGCGAGCGCACGGCGCTGATCTTCGGCGATCGCACGCTGAGCTTCGGCGAGGTCGAGAGCCTCTCCAACGGCATCGCGCAGGTGCTGGGCGGGCGGTTCGGGCTCGGCAAAGGCAGTGCCGTCACCCTGCTGCTCGACAATGATCTGGTGTCCGTCCCCACCGATTTCGCTTGCGTGAAGGCGGGGCTGGTGCGGACTCCGCTCAACGGCCGGCTGTCGCTCGAAGAGCATCGGGCGATGATCGAAAAGCTCGGCGCCACGACCCTGATCTACGGGCCGCGGCAGGCGGAACGGGCGGCGGCGCTGCAGGCGGCGCTCCCCGGTCTCGCCGTCTACGGCGCCGGCGATGCCGAAGCCGGCCCTGATCTGCTCCGGCTCGCCGAGGGGGCGCCGCAGACCGATCCGCGGCTGGATTGCCAGCCCGACGACATCATCCTCGCGCTGTTCACCTCGGGCACGACCGGCACGCTGAAGGCGGTGCAGCACACCCACCGCTCCTATGCCGCGGTGGTCCAGAACGTGCTGGCCAACATTATCGATCCGAAGCCCGGCGAGATCATGCTGCACGCCGCCTCGCTGATCCACGCCAGCGGCTGCTTCGTCCTGCCCTACTGGCTGCGCGGCGGCACCGCGGCGATCCTGCCCGGCTTCACGCCGCCCTCTTATCTGGAGGCGATCGAGCGGCTGCGGCCGCAGGCGCTGAACCTGGTGCCGACCATGTTGCAGATGCTGTTCCAGACCCCGGGGATCGACCGGGCCGATCTCTCCTCGGTCGAGACGATTGTCTACGGCGCCTCGCCGATGCCGCGCCCGGTGCTGGAACGGGCGCTGGCGCGCTGGGGGCCGGTCTTTGTGCAATATTACGGGCAGACCGAAGCGCCGCTGGCGATCTGCTGCCTGGGCAAGCAGGAGCATGTGAACGCCTCGCCGGGGCGGTTGCTGTCCTGCGGCCGGCCGAGCCCCGAGACGGAGATCAGGCTGGTGGACGAGGCGGGGCGCGACGCGCCCGCAGGCGAGGCCGGCGAGATTCTGCTGCGCGCGCCCTTCGTGATGAAGGGCTATACCGATCCCATCCTCACTGCCGAGACCCTGCTCCCCGGCGGCTGGCTCAGGACCCGCGACATCGGTCGCTTCGACGACGAGGGCTATCTCAGCCTCGTCGACCGGACCTCCGACATGATCGTGACCGGCGGCTACAACGTCTATCCGCGCGAGGTGGAGGATGTGCTGGCCGGCCATGAAGCGGTGGCACAGGTGGCCGTGGTCGGCCTGCCCGACGACAAATGGGGCGAGGTGGTCACCGCTTTCATCATCCCCCATGCCGGCGCCGCGGCGGACGAGGCCGCCCTGATCGCCCACGCCCATACGCATCTCGCCGGCTACAAGGCTCCGGAGGCGGTGCGCTTCGTCGAGTCCATCCCGCTGAGTCCGGTCGGCAAGCCGTTGCGGCGGGCCCTGCGCGAGCCATTCTGGGCCGGACGGGAGCGCAGGATATGAGCGTGCTCGTCGAGAAAGACGGCCCGGTCACCACGGTGATCATCGACCGGCCGGCGCTGCGCAATGCCGTTGACCCCGCCACCGCCGAGGTGCTGCGCGCGACGTTTGCTGCCTTCGAGGCGGATGCCGATGCGCAGGTCGCGGTGTTGACCGGCGCCGGCGGCCAGTTCTGCGCGGGTTTCGACCTGAAGGCGCTGGCGGGCGGCGGGGTCAGCTACGATCCGGATGGCGAGGGGCCGATGGGCCCGACGCGCAGGCTGCTTGCCAAGCCCGTGCTCGCCGCGGTCGAGGGCTATGCGGTGGCGGGCGGGCTGGAGCTGGCGCTCTGGTGCGACCTGCGGATCGCCGCGGAAGGGGCGATTTTCGGGGTCTTCTGCCGCCGCTGGGGCGTGCCTTTGATCGATGGCGGCACCGTGCGCCTGCCCCGGATCGTCGGGCAAGGCAGGGCGCTCGACCTGATCCTGACCGGGCGGCCGGTCGGCGCCGGGGAAGCTTTGGCCATGGGCCTCGCCAATCGGGTCGTTCCGGACGGGCAGGCGCGGGCGGAGGCGGAGAAGATCGCACAGGCGATCGCGCGCTTCCCGCAGCTCTGCCTCAGGACGGACCGGACCAGCGCCTATGCGGGCTGGGATGGTACGCTCGGCGAAGCGCTTCTTGCGGAGGCTCTTGCAGGCGCGGCGCCAGTCCGCGAAGGTGCCGCGGAGGGGGCGTTGCGCTTCGCGGACGGCAGGGGCCGGTCCGGGGATTTCGGTGACATCTAGAGGGGGGAATCATGGGATATATGTTTCTGCCGTATAAGCGGTTTCTCGATTTTTCGGGGCGCTCGCGCCCGCTGGAATACTGGCTCTACGTAATTCTCTATTCGCTGGAGATTACCGCCGGCGTGATCATTGACGTCAAGTTCGATCTCGGCGGGACCGCCACCTCCTATGCTGATTTCGGCGACGGGTCGGCTTCCGTTGGCTTCAACGCTTCGCTCGGCATCGTGTCGATCATCGTCCTGCTGGTGAATCTCGTGCCGAGCATCGCCTTGTCGGTCCGCCGCGCCCACGATTCGGACAAGAGCGGCTGGTGGATCCTCGTGCCGATTTACAATTTCCTGCTGATGTGTTTCCCGGGAACGCGCGGGCCCAACCGTTTCGGGCCGGATCCGCTGGACGACGGCAAAGCGGGAGTCTTCTCCTGAGGGGCCATTGCCGGCCGGCCCCGGCGCGGATAGAGACGCCGGGCGTGCCCCTGTGGCGGAATTGGTAGACGCGCTCGACTCAAAATCGAGTTCCGCAAGGAGTGCCCGTTCGAGTCGGGCCAGGGGCACCATTAATCCGCCGTAATTCTGCCTTCTCAGCCGCTCGCGCGTGAGGCATTGTCGGCGCATGAGGAAGCCGGCCGACAACGAGCTCGAGGCACCGCCGCCCCGGCGGACGCGGTCGATCCTGCCGCGCGCGTCCGAGGCGGCGGCCGAGGCCGAATCCGACAACAATATCTGGCGCCGGGACCGGTTGCTCGCCTCGATGACCCTGATCACCGGTGCGGGCGTGCTGATCGCGCTGCCCTTTGCGCTCCGCGCCGGCGCGGAATTCTTCCTGCCGGTCACCGCGGCTCTCGTGATCGCCATCGCTCTGGTGCCGCCGCTGGAATGGCTGGAGCGGCGGCGCGTGCCCTCGGGTCTCGCCGCCTTCCTTTGCCTGATGCTGTTCCTGGTCGTCGCCAATGCCGCGGTCGCCGCGATCGTCTTCCCGGCGAGCAACTGGCTGCGGACGCTGCCGGAAAAGATCGATCGGGTCAGGGCCACGCTCAGACCCGTGCTGGAGGCGTTTTCCGATCTGGACCATTTCATCCAGAGTACCGCCCAGGGCTTCTCCCGCGGCCCCGGCCTGGCCAGCCAGACGGTGACCGTGGAAACGCCCAACTCGCTGCTGCAGATCATCGCGACCTCGGCGCCGTTCGCGATCATCCAGATGTTTTTCGCGACGCTGGTGATCTACTTCTTCCTCGCCGGCTGGACGAAGATGCGCAAACGCACGATCACCAATCGCGCCAGCTTCGACGGCGCAATGACGACGGCGCGGGTCATCCAGCAGGTCGTGGACGCGACCTCCACCTATCTCGGCACGATCACCCTGGTGAATATCAGCCTGGGCCTGCTGGTCGCTTTCGCGCTGTGGTTGCTTGGCATGCCCAATCCGCTGATGTGGGGCGGCATCGTCGCGGTGATGAATTACATTCCCTATCTGGGCCCGATCGCGGCGGCGTTCCTGCTCGCTCTGGCGGGCCTGATGGAACCCGTCTTCCCCAGCTTCTGGCAAGCGATGGTGCCGGCGATCCTGTTCGTGGTCTGCCACCTGATCGAGGCGAACATCGTCACCCCGACCATCGTCGGCAGGAAGCTGACCATCAACCCGCTGATGATCCTGCTCGCCCTGAGCTTCTGGGCCTGGGTCTGGGGGACGACCGGGGCGCTGCTGGCGGTGCCTTTGCTGATCATCCTCAGGACGGTTTTCGCCGCTGCCGGCAAGCCCGACATTACCGGCTTCCTGTTCGAGGAAGGCACCCTGGTGCAGGACCCCGACGAGCCCCGCGGACAATCGCCGCCGCCGGCCTGATCTTCAGGGCGGAATGACCGGGAACCTCGCTTGACAGGCCACGGCGGCTTCACTAGGTCGCCGCCTTCACCGCACGCGGGTGTAGCTCAGTTGGTTAGAGCGCCGGCCTGTCACGCCGGAGGTCGCGGGTTCGAGCCCCGTCACTCGCGCCATTCCTTTCAGTCCAGGCGCCAGCTCGCCACGCGCACCGTGGCGCAGGCCGGCGTGCCGTCCGCGCCCGTCCCGTGGACGGTGCCGACGAGGCATTTTCCGGCCGCCGCGCCGTCGAGCAGCACCTGCGCGATGTCGTGGATGTCGATCTTCATCCGCCGACTCCAGCAGAGGTCGTGAGCGCCCGCCTGTCGCCCGGTCGCGACATAGATGAAGCGGCGCTCCGGCCCTTCGCTGCGCACTTGCTCGCCGTAGAATTTCGGGCCGGGTCCGATCCGGACGGGAAAATCGAAGCTGAGGGATTCGCCCGCCTGCGAGACTTTCGGGTCGACCGGTTTGCTCTTCTTGTCCTGGAGGCTGTGCATCACCCCTGGCACCGGTCCCTCGACGACGAGACGCATTCGGATGTCGGTCTGTCCGGCGCGGGTCATTCCGGCCCCACCAGCCGGCGCCAGCGGCCGGTCTCCATCCAGCGGAGCAGGGGCTTCAGCGGGAAGATCCAGGCGATGCCGGCGACGACGTAATAAGGCGCTTGCGCCCACCAGGGCGCCGCCACGATCAGGGCGCCGAGGCTCGCGACGCCGACGCACCACAGGGTCACCCAGGCGAGGATCAGGAAGATGCCGGCGCCCTGCCGCCAGGTCGGTGCTACGCGCATGAGACCCATTCGCCCGGCGTGGCGACTGCGTCCAGCCGCATGTCCCAGGGATCGGCCGGCAGCGGGCCATCGACCAGCTGGTCCGGCCAGCACAGGCCGATCGTGGTGACGCGGTGGCTGCTGTCGCGGAGATGGGCGAGGGCGCGGTCATAATGGCCCTTGCCATGGCCGATGCGGACGCCCTGCCGGTCGGCCAGCACGATCGGGACGAGGACGACGTCCGGGGCCAATGCGGGCGCCTCGGCGGGCGGCTGCAGCACGCCCCACGGGCTCGGGTCGGTCGCCGGGCCCTCGCGCCAGAGGAATATCGCATCGCGATGCGCGAACCAGGGCAGGCCGGAGCGCTGCCCTTCGCCGAGACCGGCGATGATCCGGGCGGGGCTGATCTCGTCCTGCAGCGGATGATAGGCGGCGACCACCCGCGCGCCGAGCAGATGGGGCAGCACCAGCCGGGCCAGCGCCTCTTCCATGCCGGCGCGCGTCGACGCGTCGAGGCTCTGCGCATAATCGCGCCGCCGCTTCAGGCCCTCGGCGCGCAGGTCTTTTTTGTCGGGAGAAAGCATGGGTGACGGGACCGCCATGGCCGTTTGCCGGAATATCCTCTGACGCCTCAACGTCAGGTGGGGACCATATACGTCGGGCCAGGGCCCGGGCAGGGACAGCCCCCGAGGATGTCATATCGCCTCAGGGATGTTCTCATAAGCTCGTACCGGGCAGTACCCGTCGCGGGCCTATCTAGTGGCTGGAGGGCAGGTTCTCAAGGCTGTCGGCCAGGGTCTCCAGCCGGGCGGCCAGACGCTCCAGCGCTTGCGCGACCGCCGGGTCGGGCGGCGGCGGTGCCGGCTCCGGGATTCCGGCGCCGGCGCGGATCTCCTTGATGTCGTCGGCCATGAGCAGGGCGGCGAACAGCAATTGCCGGGTTTCGGTGAGGCTGCCCAGCGTCTGGGCGGCATCGCGCGCGCGCTGATCGACCATCGCCGCGACCGAGTGGAGATGCGCCTCCTCGCCGTCTCGGCAGGCGACGTTGTAGCGCCGGCCGGCCACCTCGATGTCGATCGTCGCCATCAGCCTCCCTCGCTTTCGAGCAGCCGGTCGATCTGGCCGATCGCGCCCTCGACGCGGGCGCGGAGCGCCTGATGGGCGTCGCGCAATCCGGTCAATTCCGCCGGATCGGAGGATGATGTCGCGGGCCTGCGGGATGCGGTCTCGATTCGCGCCAGCGCGCGCTCGATCCGGGCAATTGCGTCCAGGGCCCGTACATCCCCCATAAGCAATGGCATAGCATGAGCCGTGGCCATGGCAAACTGCCATGGTTGACGGGCGCGCGAGGGCCGATAAAGGGACCGCAGCGCCTCCGCGCGCCCGTCTCCGGATAAGCCCCAGGGAGCCCATGGCCGTCCAGATCCGCACGCTCGCCAACGCCATCCGCGCCCTCGCGATGGATGCGGTCGAGGCCGCCAATAGCGGCCATCCCGGCATGCCCATGGGCATGGCCGATGCCGCGATGGTCCTCTGGACCGAATATCTGAAGCATGATCCCGCGGACCCGCACTGGCCGGACCGCGACCGCTTCGTGCTCTCGGCGGGCCATGGTTCGATGCTGATCTACGCCTTGCTGCACCTGACCGGCTACGCCCGGCCGACGCTCGAGGACATCAAACATTTCCGTCAGCTCGGCAGCCCGTGCGCCGGCCATCCCGAGAATTTCCTGCTGGAGGGCGTCGAGGCGACGACCGGGCCGCTGGGGCAGGGCGTGGCGATGGCGGTCGGCATGGCGATCGCGGAGCGGCACCTCAATGCGAGCTTCGGCGACGCGCTCGTAGACCATCGCACCTGGGTGATTGCCGGCGATGGCTGCCTGATGGAGGGCGTGAATCACGAAGCCGCCGGCCTTGCCGGCCATCTCGGGCTCGGGCGGCTCAACGTGCTGTGGGACGACAATAGCATCACCATCGACGGCGCCACGAGTCTTTCGACCTCGGAAGATATCGAGGCGCGCTACCGGGCCTATGGCTGGCACGTCGTGCGCTGCGACGGGCTGGAGGCGGACGACGTGCGCCGCGCCTTCGACGAGGCGGTGGCGGATCCGCGCCCGAGCCTGATCGCCTGCCGCACGATCATCGGCTTCGGCGCGCCCAACAAGCAGGGCACGGCGGCGACGCACGGTTCCGCGCTCGGCGCGGACGAGGTGGCGGCCGCCCGGCAGGCGCTGGGCTGGGACTATCCGCCGTTCGAGCTTCCCGCCGATCTGCTGGCCACCTGGCATGCGCTCGGCACGCGCGGGCATGAAGCGCATGGCGCCTGGAACGAGCGGCTAGCCGCCAGCGACCAGGCGGCGGAGTTCAGCCGGCGCATGGCGGGCGAATTGCCCGAAGGCTTTTCGCTCGACGACTACATCGCCGGCCTCATCGCCGGTCCGCAGAAGCTCGCCACGCGCAAGGCCTCGGAAGCGGCACTCGGCGCGATCAATGCGCTGCTGCCCGAGACGGTCGGCGGCTCGGCCGATCTTACCGGCTCGAACAACACCAAAACGAAGGACCAGAAGCCTCTGACGAAAGAGGATTATTCCGGCCGCTACATCTATTACGGCATCCGCGAATTCGGCATGGCGGCGGCGATGAACGGGATGGCGCTGCATGGCGGGGTGATCCCCTATGGCGGCACGTTCCTGGTCTTCGCCGATTATGCCCGCCCCGCCATCCGCCTCGCCGCGCTGCAACAGGTCCGCGTCATCTATGTGATGACCCATGATTCGATCGGCCTCGGCGAGGACGGGCCGACGCATCAGCCGGTCGAGCATCTGATGAGCCTGAGGGCAATGCCCGGTCTCGACGTCTACCGGCCATGCGATGTGGTGGAGACGGCGGAGTGCTGGGAGCTCGCGCTGCGCAGGACGGACGGGCCGTCCTTGCTCGCGCTGACCCGCCAGAATCTGCCGCAGGTCCGTTTGGAGGCTTCCGAAAACCGCTGCGCAAAAGGCGCCTATCGCCTGCGCGCCGCCGCCGCGGCCCGCAAGGTCGTGCTGCTGGCCACCGGCTCCGAGGTCGAGGTCGCGCTCGCCACGGCCGACGTCCTTGAAGGGCAGGGGATCGGCGCCGACGTCGTCTCCATGCCCTGCCGGGAATTGTTCGACGCACAGGATGCGGTCTGGCGCGCCGGCCTCATCCCCGGCGATGCGCTGATCGTCTCGATCGAGGCGGGCGCGACGCTGGGCTGGGAGCGCTATACGGGCCGTGACGGCCTCAATATCGGCCTCGACCGGTTCGGCGCCTCGGCGCCGGCCGGGGACCTTTTCAAACGCTTCGGCTTTACCGCCGAAGCGATCGTGCCGCAGATCCTTGCGGCCCTCGAAAATCAAGGAGATCAATAAGATGGCAACCAGAGTTGCGATTAACGGCTTCGGCAGGATCGGCCGTCTCGTGGCGCGCGCCTTGCTCGAAAGGCAGGACAGCGGCCTCGAGCTGGTCTCGGTCAACGATCTTGCCGATGCCGAATCCAACGCCTTGCTGTTCAAGCGTGACTCGGTCCACGGCGCCTGGCCGGGCGAGGTCCGCGCCGCCGGCAGCGACCTGATCGTCGACGGCCGGCGGATCAAGGTCACCGCCGAGAAGGATCCCGGCCAGCTGCCGCACGGCGCGAATGGTGTCGATCTCGTGCTGGAATGCACCGGTTTCTTCGCGGATCGTGAGAATGCCGGCAAGCATCTCACTGCAGGCGCACGGAAAGTGCTGATTTCGGCGCCAGCCAAGGGCGCCGATCTGACCGTCGTCTACGGAGTCAATCACGGCAAGCTCGAGGCCGGTCACACGATTGTCTCCAACGCCTCCTGCACAACCAACTGCCTCGCGCCGGTCGCCAAGGTGATGCACGACCATATCGGCATCGCCCGCGGCCTGATGACCACGGTCCACGCCTATACGAACGACCAGAAGATTCTCGACCAGATCCACAGCGACAAGCGCCGCGCCCGCGCCGCCGCCATGTCGATCATCCCGACCACCACCGGCGCCGCCCGCGCGGTTGGCGAGGTGCTGCCGGAGCTGAAGGGCAAGCTCGACGGCTCGGCAATCCGCGTGCCGACGCCCAATGTCAGCCTCGTCGATCTCACCTTCACGCCGAACCGCGACACTTCGGTCGACGAGGTGAATGCCCTGCTCAAGGCCGCGGCCGGGAGCGGCCCGCTCGCCGGCATCCTCGACTATAGCGAGGAGCCTTTGGTCTCGATCGACTATAACCACAATCCGGCCAGCTCGACCGTCGACAGCCTCGAGACCGCGGTGCTGGAGGGCCAATTGGTCCGCGTCGTCTCCTGGTACGACAATGAATGGGGCTTCTCGAACCGCATGGTCGACACCGCCGCGGCGATGGCTCGCCTGATCTGACGTCATGGCGTCGTTCCGGACCCTTGATGACATCGGTGATGTACGAGGCAAGCGCGTGCTGGTGCGCGTGGATCTGAACGTGCCGATGCAGGAGGGGAAAGTCACCGACGACACGCGCTTTCGCGCCACCTTGCCGACGGTGACCGAGCTGGCGGACAAGGGCGCCATCGTGCTGCTGCTTGCCCATTTCGGCCGGCCCAAGGCGCCCGGCCCGGAATTCTCGCTGGCGCTGGTCACGAAACCCTATGAGGCGGTCCTCGGCCGCCCGGTCCGCTACATCGACTGGGAAGTGGACCAGGAGAGCGTCGCCACGCTGCAGCCGGGCGATGTCGCCATCCTGGAGAATACCCGCTTCTTCGGCGGCGAGGAGAAGAACGACCCGGCCGTCGTGGATCGCTTCGCCCGCCTCGGCGACCCCTACGTCAACGACGCCTTCTCGGCGGCCCACCGCGCCCACGCCTCGACCGAGGGGCTGGCGCACCGCCTGCCGGCTTATGCGGGCCGGGCGATGGAGGCGGAGCTGAACGCGCTGGAAAAAGCGCTGGGCAATCCGCGGCGGCCCGTCGCGGCGGTGGTCGGCGGCGCGAAGGTTTCCACCAAGCTTGAGGTCCTGCGTCACCTCGTCGCCAGGGTCGATCATCTAATTATCGGCGGCGGCATGGCCAACACCTTCCTCGCCGCGCGCGGCATCAATGTCGGCAAGAGCCTGTGCGAGCACGATCTGACCGGCACCGCGGAAGCGATACTCGACACCGCCGAGCGGGCGAACTGCATTGTTCACCTGCCCTATGACGTGGTGGTGGCGAAGGAGTTCGCGGCCAACCCGCCGGGCCTCAGAACCTGCAACGTCCACGAAGTCGCCGCCGACGAGATGATCCTCGATATCGGTCCCGCCGCCGTCGAGGCGCTGGCCGACGTGCTGAAGACCTGCCGGACCCTGGTCTGGAACGGCCCGCTCGGCGCCTTCGAGACGCCGCCATTCGATGCCGCCACGGTCGCGCTCGCCCGCACCGCCGGGGCGCTGACGCAGGAAGGCAGCCTGGTCTCGGTCGCCGGCGGCGGCGATACGGTCGCGGCGCTCAACCAGGCCGGCGTCGCCGGCGACTTCACCTTCGTCTCCACCGCCGGCGGCGCCTTTCTGGAATGGATGGAGGGCAAGGAGCTGCCCGGCGTCGCCGCGCTCACCCGATGATTTCATACGAACAGAGGATCGACATGCAGGACAATGAGATGCGCGAGCGAATGGCAGGCGGAAAGGGCTTCATCGCCGCTTTGGACCAGAGCGGCGGCTCCACGCCCAAGGCGCTGAAGGGCTATGGCATCGAAGAGGGCGCCTGGTCCTCGGACGAGGAGATGTTCGGCCTGATCCACCAGATGCGCGCCCGGATCATCACCTCGCCCGCCTTCACCGGCGACAAGGTGCTCGGCGCGATCCTATTCGAGCGGACGATGGACGGCATGATCGACGGCCGGCCGGTGCCGGACGTGCTGAAGGCGCGCGGCGTCGTCCCCTTCATCAAGATCGACAGGGGCCTGGAGACGGAGGCGGACGGCGTGCAGCTGATGAAGCCGATGCCGGAGCTGGAGGCATTGCTGGCCCGCGCGAAGGGGCTGGGCGTGTTCGGCACCAAGGAGCGTTCGGTGATCAACCTCGCCAATCCCGCCGGCATCGCCGCGGTGGTGCGGCAGCAATTCGAGGTGGCGCAGCAGGTGCTGGCGGCGGGCCTGGTCCCGATCATCGAGCCCGAAGTCAACATCAAGAGCCCGGAGCGGGCCGCTGCCGACCGGATTCTGCTCGAAGAGCTGGGCAAGGCGCTGGACGCTCTGCCGGGCGACGACAAAGTGATGCTGAAGCTCAGCCTGCCGGTGACGCCAGGTCTGTTCGGTCCGCTCGTCGCGCATCCGCGGGTGCTGCGCGTTGTGGCCCTCTCCGGTGGCTTCGCCCGGCCCGAGGCCTGCGCCGAGCTCGCGAGGAATCGCGGCATCATCGCCAGCTTCAGTCGCGCTTTGCTCGAGGATCTGCGCTACCAGATGAGCGACGAAGCGTTCGACGCGGCGCTGGGCGAGGCGATCGACGAGATCTACCAGGCGTCCGTCGTCAAGGTGTAGCGCGTTCGATTCATGTCCGAAATGGAAGACCCGGCGCTTTTCCCGCGGCCGGTTTCCGGTTAGGTGTTGTCTTCGTGGGGCGGGCAAAATTCTCCTTTCTGATTGTCGCGGCGCTCGTCGCCTCTCGGGCCGACTCCGCCGGACCGGCCCGCCGCCAGCGCGGTGCAATTAGACTCCAATGCCGCGATCGAGGCGCAGGCCATGGCTTTCGGCGCATGGGTCAACCGGGCCAATGCCGTCCAGTTGCGCTCCCAGGGCGCGATGATGGGGTTGGGACCAGCGATCCAGCAGATCAACGCCTCCGGAGCGGCCCCGACGGAAAGGCTAAGCCGGATGCGGACGGTCCTGCAGCAGGCGCTGGCCGTTGTCGAAGCTTCGGGCGCCCAATTTGAAGAGCTCGATACGCCCGAATTTCCATTGCTCGACCTGTCGGAAGACCTTCGCCCTCTCGCGTTGAAGCGGCAAATGCTGGTTCTCAACCACAGCCAACGCGGCCTACTCGTCGATATTCTGCACGCATTCGAAGTCGGAATGGCGAACCCGGCAACGTTTCGCGAATCGGTCCAGAGCCTGTTCCGCAACATCGCGGCGATCTATGATTCACAGATCCTGCTCGCGCGGGCGAGGATGGAATCGGCGCCACGGGACAGTTCGGAGCGGGCGATCCTCAGCTTCGAACTCAGCCTGCTTCGCGGCATGTACCGGCTCTTGCGGGCCTATTCTCCCTTCGACCGCGTCGTCGATCGGGGCCTGCCTGCCGATGTTGCCGCTCTGGCCGACGATATCGACGCACAAATTCAGAACGGCGAGACCCGTCTGGCGGCAGAGCTCGCGGCGTTAGAAGGGGAGCTCGCGGGTGGCGACATCGATAACGGCCGGGCTGCGCTCCTCAGGCGCACCATCGCGGTGATTTCGATCACGCGAGATTATTTCCCGGCCGCGCGCCGGCTTTCGGCCCATTTCAGGGCACTGTCGCAGAGTCTCCGCGGTCAGGTTCTGACGGAGGCGCTTCTATCGCAAGTGGTCGGACCCCTGCGCCAGTTCCGGTTCGACATGGACGCGGTAACGACACGGCAGAATCAGGTCCTGGCGGCGACGCCTTGAGCATTGCTTTTTCATACAGCCGCGCGCTCACGCCTCTGCTCTGGATCTTCGTCGCTATCATGGCCGTCGAACTCGTGCTCATGCATCTTCTGCTGTCGGCGCTGTGGAGCCATGTCGCCGCGCTGATCCTTTCAGGTATCAGCCTTGCCGCGCTGCTCTGGACGATCGCCTTCATCCGCTCGCTGAAGCGCCGCCCGGTGCTGGTGGATGAGGGGGGCGTGACCATGCGGCTCGGTTCGCTGAGATCGGTTCGCGTGCCCGCGGCCAGCATCGGCGGGCTGCTGACGTCATGGCCGCGCGAGCGGCTGAAGCAGCGGGGCGTTCTCAATCTCTCGATGATCAACTATCCGAACGTGATGTTGGAGCTCGATCCGCCGCTGCCCGCCCGCCGCCGCAGCCTCGGCGCCATTGCCCACGGGCTCGACGACCCCGCCGGCTTTACGGCGGCAGTGGCTCGCCTGCTGGAGGCGCGGGCATGATCGACGAGCTGGATCCCGATTTCGCGATGCAGTTCGAGCGCGATCCGCGCCGGCCGCCCTGCCAGCTCTATCTGATCTCGCCCCTCGACGTGACCGGCGCCTTTCCCGACGCGCTGCAGGCGGCGCTGGACGCGGGGCCGGTCGCCGCCTTCCAGTTCCGGGTGAAGGGTGTGGATCAGCACGAGGCCGCCCGGCTCGCCGCGCCGCTCATGGAGATTTGCGCCGCGCGCGAGGTCGCCTTCATCGTCAACGACGATATCGGGCTGGCGAAGCGGCTCGGCGCCGACGGCGTCCATCTCGGGCAGGGGGATGGCGATCCCGAGGTGGCGCGGCGCCTGCTCGGCGCCTCCGCGCAGATCGGCATCACCTGCCACGACAGCCGCCATCTCGCCATGGAGGCGGGGGAGGCGGGCGCCGACTATGTCGCCTTCGGCGCCTTTTTCCCGACCACGACCAAGGAGACCCGCCACCGCCCGGACCCGTCCATCCTCTCCTGGTGGACGGCCCTGTTCGAGATTCCCTGCGTGGCGATCGGGGGGATCACGCCCGAGAATGGCCGCGCGCTGGTCGAGGCCGGCGCCGACTTCCTCGCCACCTGCGGGGCGGTGTGGAACGAACCGGCGGGGCCGGCCGCGGCCGTCGCGCGCTTCCGGACGATCCTCGCCTGAGTCCTATTCCCCGCCCGGCCCGTTGCAATCCAGCGAGCGCAGCCGGCCCGCGCGCACGTCATATTCCAGGTTGAGGACCGTGCAGCCGCCGTCGGCAATCTCGGGAAGCCGGGCGACGTCCACCCATTCCCGCTCGCCCGGCGTTCCGGCCGTCGACGGATAGCCCTCGTTCGAAAAGACATAGACCGCCCGGACCCGGCCATCGGGCAGGTGTGCATAAAAGCGCGCATAACGCTGGAGGGGGATGTCGCGATGGCGCGCAAGCACGGCGCTCTCCACCTGCGCGGCGATCTCATCGTCGCCGGGCGGGACGGGCGCGGCGCCGGGCGCGGCGGCGAGGAACAGGAAGGCGAGCAGGTGATGGATGCCGATCATCGCCGCCTTATGCGGCCACGCGCCTCGCGCAGCAATCGCGCCGGTTCGTCGCGCGTGCGGAACGACATGGCGTTCGCGGCGGTTTTCCGGCCATGCGAAGGCTGGCGCTTGCTCTTACCATCCTTATCACCGGCGCGGTGACGGCCTTCCTCGTCTCCATGCTCTGGGTCAGCCTCTATGCCGCCGCCAATGGCGGCATGGCCGGCCAGGCCGCGACCGGCAACTATCCGGGCAAGGAGGAGCGAGTCGACGAAGGGCCCAGCCCGGAAGAGCTGGACGCGGCGCTGGACTCCGCGAAGCCGGCGCTGGCTTTGGGCGGGTCGGGCCTGATCATCCCCGTCGCCGGGGTTCGCGCCGCCCAGCTCGTCAACACCTTCGCCAATGCCCGCGCGGGCGGCCGACGCCGGCACGACGCGATCGACATCATGGCGCCCCACGGCACGCCGGTGGTGGCGGCGGCCTCGGGGACGGTCGAGAAGCTCTATTTCAGCCATGGCGGCGGCGGGATCACCGCCTATGTGCGTTCCGAGGACGGGCGCTGGATGTATTATTACGCCCATCTCCAGTCCTACGCGCCGGGGCTGCGCGAGGGCGCCCATGTCGAGCAGGGCGAGGTGATCGCGCGCGTCGGCAGCACCGGCAATGCCAGCCCCGCCGGCCCGCATCTGCATTTCGCGGTCTACCGCATGGCGCCGGGCGCGCGCTTCTATCAGGGTCAGGCGGTCAATCCCTACCCTTTGCTTGCCGGAAACGCGCGCCGCCGCTAAGAGCCGCCGACTTTCTCCAGTCAGCGAGCGGAATATGAAGATCAGCGGCGTGGACATTCGTCCCGGCAACATCATCGAATATGAAGGCGGCATCTGGCGCGCGGTGAAGATCCAGCACACCCAGCCCGGCAAGGGCGGCGCCTATATGCAGGTCGAGATGAAGAACCTCATCGATGGCCGCAAGAACAATGTCCGCTTCCGCTCGGCCGAGACGGTGGAGCGCGTCCGGCTCGACACCAAGGACTTCCAGTATCTCTACGCCGAGGGCGACAGCCTCGTCTTCATGGACAAGGACACCTATGAACAGGTGACCCTGCCGCGCGACCTGATCGGCGATCCGGCCGCCTTCCTGCAGGACGGCATGGACGTGATCATGGAGCTTTACGAGGAGCGGCCGATCAGCGTGCAGCTGCCCGATACGATCGAGGCCACGATCGTCGAGGCCGATGCGGTGGTGAAGGGGCAGACCGCCTCCTCGTCCTACAAGCCGGCGATCCTTGACAATGGCGTCCGCGTCATGGTGCCGCCGCACATCAGCAGCGGAACCCGGATTGTCGTCGACGTCTACGAGCAGACCTACGTCCGTCGCGCGGAATAGTCGGCGCCTGGAAAGCAGAAGCAATGAGGCTGTTCGATTGCTTCACTTTCTTCAATGAACTCGACCTGCTCGAAATCCGGTTGAACGAACTTGACGAGGTCGTGGACCATTTCGTCATCGTGGACTCCGACCGGACCTTCACGAACCGTCCGAAGACCGGGGTTTTCGAGGAAAACCGACATAGATTCAAACGGTTCGAGCACAAGATAATCCATGTCTGCGTCACCGACATGCCCGCGGGTCGCGATCCGTGGAAACGGGAGCGGTTTCAGCGGAACGCCATATTGCGCGGGCTCGGGGATGCCGGCGACGAAGATTACATCCTGATCTCGGATGTCGACGAGATTCCGAGAAAGTCAGCCCTCCAGGAGCTGATCCGAGGCGGCGGCGATTGCTACGGCCTGCGCCTCTGGTTTTTCTCGCTGCGCCTGAACAATCTGAATGTCGCCGGCCCGGAAGTGCATCAGGTCTGGCCGATGCTTGTGCGAAAGCGCCTGTTGACCACGCCGGACGCGATCAGAAGAAAGAGATTTGCCGTCGACGCCGGTGGCGAAGGCCTGGCGGTCGACGACGCCGGCTGGCATTTTACCAGCATCGGCGACACGGAAAGCGTCAGGGCGAAGATCAGGAGCTTCTCGCACCAGGAATTCAACCGGCCGGAGGTGGTCGAGACGCTGGATGTCGAGCGTCTGCTCGAAAGCGGTGCGGACCTCTTCGGCAGGCCGGGCTATGCCTGGCATCTGGTCGACCCCGGCCATTGGCTTCCCGCCTCGATTATCAAGAACCCGGAGCGATATGAACATCTTATATCGCCATGCGTGGATCCGGATCATGGCGACGTGGCGCGGGCGGCGCTCATCGGCGCCGCGCAGGTCTCCCGCAGGATAGAGGGTTACTCGCTCGCCGCGCATTTCCGCCGCTCGCTGGCCGGGCGGCTCAGACGAGCGCTGGGGCGATGATCGCCGCTTGGCACATCAGGCTCCGTGGCGTAGCGCGCGACCGAGGCAGCAAACAGGACATAAAGTCAAAATGGTTTCTCATTCCGGCCTGATCACCGTCATGCAGCGCGCCGCGCGCAAGGCGGCGCCGCGGCTCAGGCGCGACTTCGGCGAGGTCGAGCAGCTGCAGGTCAGCCGCAAGGGGCCGGCCGACTTCGTCTCCATGGCCGACGAGCAGGCCGAGCAGACGGTGGTCGAGGAATTGCGCCACGCCCGGCCGGACTGGAGCCTGCACCTGGAGGAGGGCGGCGCGATCGAGGGCGATCCGCTGAAGCCCCGCTGGGTCGTCGATCCGATCGACGGCACCTCCAATTTCCTGCACGGCATCCCCCATTTCGCGATCTCGATCGCGGTGCAGGAGCCGAAGCCGGGCGGGCAGGGCTGGGGGGAGATCAGCCAGGGCCTTGTCTACAACCCGATCACCGACGAGAGCTTCTGGGCCGAGAAGGGCCGGGGTGCCTGGCTGAACGAGCGGCGTCTGCGCGTCTCCGCGCGCCGCACGCTCGACGAAGCGCTGATCGCGACCGGCATTCCCTACAAGGCGCATGGCGATCTCGATCGCTTCGACCGGATCCTAAACGCGGTCTCGCCGGAAGTGGCGGGCATCCGCCGCTTCGGCTCGGCCGCGCTCGACCTCGCCTGGGTCGCCGCCGGGCGGTTCGACGGCTTCTGGGAAGAGGACCTGCAGCTCTGGGATATCGCCGCCGGCATCTTGCTGGTGCGGGAGGCCGGGGGCTTCGTCAGCGATTTTCGCGGGAGCGACGCGGGGCTGGCCAAAGGGCAGGTGCTCGCCGCCAACGATCAGCTTCACTCGAAATTGCACAAGCTGGTCGCGGGAGCCCTGCGCGGGTGAGGCCGGGGCGGGGGGCATCGGTCGCCGCAGCGCTGTTGGTCGCGGCCTGCACGGCGCCCGTGGCCGGAGACTCCGCGCGGGTCGCCGGCCGGGACGCCCCCTGGCCGACGCCGGTCGAGGATCCGGTCCAGCTCACCTCCGCCTTTCCCGACAGCGCGTCCGTGCTGCGTCGCCAGCTCGCCGCCGCCAATGACGCGCGCGACGCGGAGGCGGTGCGCACCGGGCTGCGTCGGCTCGCGGCCATGGGCTATGCGCCCGGCCAGCAGATGCTCGACACGCTCGCGCCGTATGTGCCCGACGCCGAAATGGCGGCGCTGCGGCAGCGTTTCGCCGCCAATCGCGCGACCGTGCAGGCCAGCCGCCTGCTGATCAACGTGCCGGCCCAGCACCAGCTGATCGAGGGCATCGCCTGGGACGGGCGAACCGGCCGCCTGTTCGCCGCCTCGGTGGTCAGCCGCGCCTTGCTGGTGCGCGAGGCGCAGGGCTGGCGGGCGGTGGAGGGGCTGGAATCGGGCAGCCTGTTCGGCCTCGCCATCGACTCGCGCCGCCGGGTGATCTGGGCCGCCTCCGGCGTCGTCGAGCAGACGCCGTCGCCGGCAACTGCCTTTCGCGGCCTGATCGCGGTCGATCTCGCGACCTTGCGCCCGGTCCGCCGCCTCGCCGTCGAGGGCGAAGGCTCGCCGGCCGATATTGCCGTCGCGCCGGACGGCACCGTCTATGCGAGCGACCCCAATACCGGCGCCATTTACCGCGCTCGCCTGACCGACACCGCGCTGACCGTGCTGGTTCCGCCGGGCCGGCTGCGCAGTCCCCAGGGGCTGGTTCCCGCCGCCGACGGGCGCAGGCTCTATGTCTCCGATTATGGCTACGGCCTCGCCGAGGTGAGGCTCGCGGACGGCACTGTCGCCCGGCTTGAGTCCGACGCGAACACCATGCTTGACGGGGTCGATGGCCTCTATCCCTGGCGCGGCGGCCTGATCGCCATCCAGAACGGCACCAACCCCAGGCGGATCCTGTTGCTGGCGCTCAGCGCGGACGGCGGCCGGATCACCTCCGTGCGCGTGCTGGAAAACGGCAATCCCGAATGGGGCGAGCCGACCCTCGGCACCGTGCGCAACCGCGACTTCCTCTACGTCGCCGACGCCCAGTGGGAGCGTTACGGCGAGGGCGGCGCGCTGCAGGGCGAGGCGGCGACGCGCCCGACCCCGGTCCGCCTGCTCAGACCGCCTTATTGACGCTTTTCCGGGTGTTGCGATGCTCCGCGCGCTGGCCTAAAGCCCCGGCAACCCTGGGAGTAACCAATGGCGTCCGTCGCCGCCGACTATCTGCCGATCCTCCTGTTTCTGGCCGTCGCGCTGGGTCTTTCCATGGCCTTCGTCGTGCTGCCGATGCTGGTCGCGAAACTGACCGGGTCGGACCGGCCCTATCCGGACAAGCTCACCGAATATGAATGCGGCTTCCCCGCCTTCGAGGACAGCCGCGCCCAGTTCGACGTGCGCTTCTACCTGGTCGCCATCCTGTTCATCGTCTTCGATCTCGAGGCGGCCTTCCTCTTTCCCTGGGCGGTCAGCGTGTTCAGCCTCGGCTGGGCCGCCTGGTTCGCCATGATGATTTTCCTCGTCGAGCTGGCGCTCGGGCTGGTCTATGCCTGGAAGAAAGGCGCGCTCGAATGGGAGTGATCCTCGACGCGGGCGGGCGGCCGATGCAGCCGGCGCCCGCCGACGGTACGCCGCCGGACCCGTACATCTTCAACCAGATCCAGTCCGAAGTCTCGGACAAGGGCTTTCTGGTCACCACCACGGAAGATCTGTTCCAGTGGGCGCGAACCGGCTCGCTCTGGTGGATGACCTTCGGCCTCGCCTGCTGCGCGGTCGAGATGATCCATGTGAACATGCCGCGCTACGATCTCGAGCGCTTCGGCGCCGCGCCCCGCGCGAGCCCGCGCCAGTCGGACGTGATGATCGTCGCCGGCACGCTCTGCAACAAGATGGCGCCGGCGCTCAGGCGGGTCTACGACCAGATGTCTGAGCCGCGCTACGTCATCTCCATGGGCAGCTGCGCCAATGGCGGCGGCTATTATCATTACAGCTATTCCGTCGTGCGCGGCTGCGACCGGATCGTGCCGGTCGACATCTACGTCCCCGGCTGCCCGCCGACCGCCGAGGCCCTGCTCTACGGGATCATGCAGCTGCAGCGGAAAATCCGGCGCGAGGGGACGGTCGAGCGCTGATATGGCCAGCCCCGCTCCACTCGTTCCCGTCCGCGACGGCATTGCCGATCAGGTGAAGGCCGCAATCGGTGCCGCCTTTCTTTCCGCGAAGAACGAGGTGGACGAGGTCTCGATCGATGTCGCGCGCGAGAGCGTTGCCGACGTGCTCGCCACGCTTCGCGACTCCTTCGACTATCAGCAGCTGATGGAGATTGCCGGGGTCGACTATCCCGAGCGCGCCGAGCGCTTCGAGGTGGTCTATCACCTGCTCTCGGTCACCAGGAACCACCGCCTCCGCGTCCGCGCCTCGACCGACGAGGAGCAGCCGGTGCCGACCGTGACCGGAATCTATCCGGTAGCAGGCTGGCTCGAGCGCGAGGTGTTCGACATGTACGGCGTGATCTTCGCCGGCCATCCGGACCTGCGCCGCATCCTCACCGATTACGGTTTTCGCGGCTTTCCGCAGCGCAAGGACTTCCCGCTCACCGGCTATGTCGAATTGCGCTACTCCGAGGAGGAGAAGCGCGTCGTCTACGAGCCGGTCAGCCTCGCCCAGGATTTCCGCACGTTCGACTTCCTCTCTCCCTGGGAAGGCGCCGAATATGTGATCCCGGGCGACGAGAAGGCCCGGCCCGAGGCGCCCGGCGCTCCGACCCCGCTCAAGGCCGACGACATCGCCAAGCCAGCGCCGACCAAGGCGAGGCCGGTCAGAAAGGCGGCCGCTCCGAAGGCGGCGGCCAAGCCCCGCGCGCCCCGCAAGCCCAAGGCTGACAAGTGATGGCCGACAATTTCGACGTGATCCCGCATGAGGCGGAAGCCGAGGCCGAGGTGGCCGGCACCAGCCCGGCCCATACCGAGATCAGCAACTACACGATCAATTTCGGTCCGCAGCATCCGGCCGCGCACGGCGTGCTGCGCCTGGTGCTTGAGCTGGACGGCGAGATCATCGAGCGGGTCGACCCGCATATCGGCCTCTTGCACCGCGGCACCGAGAAACTCTGCGAGTACAAGACCTATCTCCAGGCTTTGCCCTATTTCGACCGGCTCGATTACTGCTCGCCGCTCTGCATGGAGCATAGCTTCGTGCTGGCCATCGAGAAGCTCCTCGGCCTCGAAGTCCCCTTGCGCGCCCAATATCTGCGCGTCTTCTTCGCCGAGCTGACCCGCATCTCCAACCACATGCTGAACCTCGGCAGCCACGTCATGGACGTCGGCGCGATGACGCCGAACCTCTGGCTGTTCGAGCTCCGCGAGGATTGCATGAACTTCTACGAACGGGCCTCGGGCGCGCGCATGCATGCGGCCTGGTTCCGGCCCGGCGGCGTCCACCAGGACGTGCCGCTGAAACTGCTGACCGACATCGGCGACTGGCTCGACAAGCGGGTGCCGCGCCTGTTCGAGGATGCGATCAGCCTCGTCGCCGACAACCGCATCTTCAAGCAGCGCAACGTCGATATCGCCACCGTTTCGAAGGAGGACGCGCTCGCCTGGGGCTTCTCCGGCCCGATGATCCGCGCCGCCGGCATCCCCTGGGACCTCCGCAAGTCGCAGCCTTACGAGGTCTACGACCGGATGGACTTCGACATTCCGGTCGGGACGAAGGGCGATTGCTACGACCGCTTCATGGTCCGCGTCGAGGAGGTCCGCCAGTCGGTGCGGATCATGAAGCAGTGCCTGAACGAGATGCCGGAAGGGCCCATCGCCAGCCTCGACCGCAAGGTCGTCCCGCCGAAGCGCGGCGAGATGAAGCAGTCGATGGAAGCGCTCATCCACCACTTCAAGCTCTACACCGAAGGCTTCCACGTCCCCGCCGGCGAGGTCTATGTCGCGACCGAAAGCCCGAAGGGCGAGTTCGGCGTCTATCTGGTCGCCGACGGCACCAACAAGCCCTACCGCGTGAAGATCCGCCCGACTGCGTTCAGCCATCTGCAGGCGATGGACTTCATGTCGAAGGGGCATATGCTGGCGGACGTCACCGCGATCCTCGGCGCCATGGATATCGTCTTCGGAGAATGCGATCGGTGAGAAGCCTCGATCGCCCTGCCCAGGGGCTCACGGCCTTCTTTATCGCGCTGTTTGCGATTCCCCCCGCCGCGCTTCTTGTCGGTATGGCGAGCGAACGCTCGTTTTGGATCGCTGTCCTGTCTTGGGCGCCATTAGTCGTTATCCCGCCTTTGATGCGGAATCCGCTTCGCACTCTGGCGCGCGCGCCCCGGTTGGTTGCCTGGTTCTGTATCGGCGTGACGTGCGCAGTGTTCTTCTGGCTTGGTCGCGGTCAGCAGTTCAATCTGGCCATTGCCGTAAGTTGTGGACTGGCGCTGGCGATCGTCGAATCCCTCGCTGAGTATTTCGAGGAGCGGAGGATGGCTGACCAGTGAGCGCGCCGGACACGGTCAACCTCGCCAACAAGCTCGCGCTCTTCGCCGATCACTGGAACCCGCGGATCGTCGGCCATTACAACGGCAATGAGGTGCGCCTCGCCAAATTGCAGGGCGAGTTCATCTGGCACAGCCATGCCGGGACGGACGAGCTCTTCCTCGTGCTGAAGGGCCGCCTCGTCATCGAGTTCCGCGACGACGTCCGCACGCTCGGCCCCGGCGAGTTCCTCGTCGTCCCGAAAGGCGTCGAGCACCGCCCGGTCGCGCCCGACGAAGTGGAGCTGCTGGTCATGGACCGGGAGGGCGAGCCCAATACGGGCGGCGAGGCGGTCTCGGCGCTCACCCGAACTTCGCTCGAAACGCTCTGAATTCGGGCATTGAATCCGTGACCTTGCCATTGCCCGGCCCGCCCGGCGGGGCTAGGGGACGGCGCAGGGAAGTCATCATAATGGAATCACGTCATGGCTGAGGCCGCGCGGGCGCCCGCGACCCCCGAAATCCGCGAACGCTGGGGCGGCTTCGCCTGGACCGCGGAGAATGCGAAGGCGGCGAAGGCGATCGTCGCGCGTTATCCGGCCGGGCGCCAGAAGAGCGCGGTCATTCCGCTGCTCGATCTCGCCCAGCGCCAGGTCGGCGCGGAGACGGAGACGCAGGGCTGGCTGCCCATTCCGGTGATCGAGTTCGTCGCCGCCGAGCTGGCGATGCCCTATATCCGCGCCTACGAGGTCGCGACCTTCTACACGATGTTCAACCTCGCCCCGGTCGGCCGCCATCACGTCCAGGTTTGCGGCACCACGCCCTGCCTGCTGCGCGGCTCCGACGACGTGCTCGCCGCCTGCTATGCGAAGGGGCTGAAGAAGGGCAACACCACCGATGACGGCCTGTTCACGCTGACCGAGGTCGAGTGCCTCGGCGCCTGCGCCAATGCGCCGATGGTCCAGATCAACGACGACAATTATGAGGATCTGACCTTCGACAGCATGACCAGAATCCTCGAGGCTTTGGCCAAGGGCAAGCAGCCGAAAATCGGCCCGCAGGTGAAGCGGCAGACCAGCTGCGCCGAAACCGGCCCGACCACGCTCAGGGAGATGGTCAAGGAGAATCACGATTATCGGGGCCGTTGGTGAGGGCCTTGGCTGTCCTTCTCGCCTTGCCGGCCGCGTGCCAGAACCAGCCCCCGGCGGCGGCCAACAGCGCGCCGCCGGCAAAGGCTGCCGAGGCGCTGCCGCGCAATGACCTCCAGGTCGCGGAAGAGGTCGTGCGCCGCCAGCTCAATAATGCCGAAGGGCTTGGCTTCGCCAATGGCGTCGCCTGGCGCGACGACCGCATCGCCATCGTTTGCGGCGAGGTCGCCCGCAACGGCCGGAGCGAACGTTACATCGTCGTCGATGGCCGCGGCGCCTGGGTCGAATCCGAGATGCGGCCCGGCGAGATGGACCGCGCCGTCCGTGAATTCTGCCGTGCCGGGGCGCGGCGTCCGCAGGGGAGGGCATCATGAGCGCTGTGATCGGGGTCATTCTCGCGATCCTCGCCATTGTCGTGCTGATCAAGGTCGCCGTCTTCGTGCTGAAGCTGATTGCGGTGGTCGTGCTGATCGGCGTCCTCGTCGGCGCCTATGTCGTGATCCAGCGCAAGATCGATGGCGGCCGGCGGTGAACAAGGTCGCCCTCTTCCTCATTCTGGCGGTGGCGATCGCCACGGCTTCCTTCCTGCTGCTCGGCGTGCTGCTCTTGCCGGCGCTCGGGCTCGGCGGTCAGTGGCTCACCATGATCCCCGGCGGGATCAGCGGCGGCACCATCGCCATCCTCTATTTCACGATGTTCAGGAAATCCGACGGTGCTTGAGGACAAAGACCGGATCTTCACCAATCTCTACGGCTTCCAGGACTGGCGGCTGAAGGCCGCGCGGCAGCGCGGCGACTGGGACAAGACCAATGAGCTGATGGCGCTCGGCCAGGACCAGATCATCGAGGAGGTGAAGCTGTCGGGCCTGCGCGGGCGGGGCGGCGCCGGTTTTCCCACCGGCATGAAGTGGAGCTTCATGCCGAAGCAACCCAATCCCGAGCGGCCCAATTTCCTCGTCATCAACGCCGACGAATCCGAGCCGGGCTCCTGCAAGGACCGCGAGATCATCCGCCACGACCCGCACAAGCTGGTCGAGGGCGCGCTGCTCGCCGGCTTCGCGATGCGGGCGCGGGCTGCCTATATCTATATCCGCGGCGAGTTCATCTTCGAGACGCAAATCCTCGAGGCGGCGGTGCGGGAAGCCTATGAGGCCGGCCTGCTTGGGCCGAATGCCTGCAAATCAGGCTATGATTTCGACCTCTTCGTCCACCGCGGCGCCGGCGCCTATATTTGCGGCGAAGAGACGGCGATGCTGGAGAGCCTTGAGGGCAAGCCCGGCAAGCCGCGCCTGAAGCCGCCTTTCCCGGCGGGCGCCGGCCTCTACGGCTGTCCGACCACGGTCAACAATGTGGAGAGCATCGCCGTCGTGCCGGCCATCCTCCGCCGCGGCGGGCTCTGGTTCAAGAGCTTCGGGCGCGAGCGGAACGAAGGCACCAAGCTCTTCCAGATTTCCGGCCATGTGAACTGCCCCTGCGTGGTCGAGGAGGCGATGTCGATCCCGTTCCGCGAGCTGATCGACAAACATGCCGGGGGCATCCGCGGCGGCTGGGACAATTTGCTGGCGGTCATCCCCGGCGGTTCCTCCGTGCCGCTCGTCCCCGCCGAGCAGATCATGGACGCGCCGATGGATTTCGACGGGCTGAAGGACCTCGGCTCCGGCCTCGGCACCGCCGCCGTCATCGTCATGGACAAGTCCACCGATGTGGTGAAGGCGATCAGCCGCATCTCCTATTTCTACAAGCATGAGAGCTGCGGCCAGTGCACGCCCTGCCGCGAGGGCACGGGCTGGATGTGGCGGGTGATGGAGCGGCTGGTGACCGGCGAGGCCGAGATCCACGAGATCGACATGCTCCATGACGTCACCAAGCAGGTCGAGGGCCATACCATCTGCGCGCTGGGCGATGCCGCCGCCTGGCCCATACAGGGGCTCATCCGCCATTTCCGGCCCGAGCTGGAGCGGCGGATCATCGAGCGGCAGGGGGGCCAGCTGGAGGCTGCAGAATGAAGAAGTTGCTTTTGTCCGCCCTTGCCGCGCTGACCGTCGTCACCGGCATGCCCGCGCCCGCTTCGGCGCAAGACTCGGCCCCCCAGGAAAATCCGATGCAGGCCCGCCGCCGCGCCCAGGCACGGGGCGAGCAGGCGGCGCAGGCCGCGTCGACCCGGGCAGACCTGATCCGCGCCGTCGGCTGCCAGCTCTCGGCCGACGCCGCCCCGCTCGAGGCCCTGCTCGCCACTTCGCCTTATTCGCCGCAGGAGGCCGCCGCCGCCGAGGCGCTGATGCCGTTGCTCCGCCACTGCAATTCGAACCGCGCCTTCACCACGCCGGCCGCGGCGGTGCGGGGCGCGGTCGCCGAGGCCGTGCTGAAGGCGCGGTTTGCGGCGCCCCAGGCGGCGCGCACGCCGGCGCTCAACGCCAGGCCGCTGCTCGACGTCGCCGCCGCGACCACGCGCCCGGACGCCGCCACCCTGGTCACGTCCTACGGTATGGCCGACTGCATGGGCGCGACTCAGGGCGCACAGGTCCGCGCCTTGCTCGCCACCGATCCCGGCACGCCGGCCGAGGCGACGTTCTTCAACGGCACGCTCGCGCCTCTGCTCGGCCGCTGCGCCGCGACCGCCGGCGGCTCGGGCCAGATCACCGTCGACGCCCGCACCCTGCGCGGCATCCTCGCCGAGGCGCTTTACCGCTGGTCCGTCGTGCAGCGCGACGGCGCCACGTCGCCCTGGGCCAGGCCGTAATCGATGACGCCGGGACCCCTTGCCCGTCACACGGCCAGGCGGCTACCGGCGCCGCAGGCCCCGTCCCGTCCCTGGTTCACTTCGTTCGAGTCTTTCATGCTCAAGTCCAAAGTCGATAATCTCCGGAAGGCGATCTCGCGCGGCGTTGCAGGGCTGCTCGCCGGACTGGCGCTGGCGTCCATGGCAGGACCGACACTTGCCCAGGCTCGCTCATCGCAGGTCCGGCCGTCCGATGAAGCGACGACGGAAGATCTGCGGGCACTGCGGCAATTCGCGCGCTGCATTGTCCAGCACGAGCCGGGCCGGGCCGGGTCGCTGATCGTCGGCGACTATACGTCCGAAGCCTATCAGGTCGCGCTGCGACGGCTTGCCACGAGCAACAATGACTGCCTCCCCGCCGAGAGCCGGCTGGCCTCCGCCGGCGTCCTGCTTGCCGGAAATCTGGCCGAAGAGCTGCTTCCCGGGGTGGCACCTCGCGGTACGCTCGCGCAGCGGGTTGCGTTCAATGCCGCTGCCGCGCCGTTCCGGGCCCACGACGAGGGCGAGGTGATGAGCCTTTGCGTGGTTCGCGCGGCGCCCGCGGAGACCGAGACGCTTCTGGTCACGGCGCAGGGCTCTGCCGGGGAAGCCGCCGCGCTGCGTGCAATTACCCCGCAGATCGGTCCGTGCCTGGCCTCGGGCGCGGCCATACGCTTCAACCGTCCGGGTCTGCGCGCCTTGCTCGCGCTCGCTGCCTATCGCCTTGTCTGCCACAATCAGGCGGCCGCGGCCGCCGTCGCGGCGAGGAACTGAGTCATGCCCAAGCTCAAGGTTGACGGTGTCGAGATCGAGGTGCCGCAGGGTGCCACCGTGCTGCAGGCCTGCGAGATCGCCGGCAAGGAGATTCCGCGCTTCTGCTATCATGAGCGGCTGGCGATCGCCGGCAATTGCCGGATGTGCCTGGTCGAGGTGAAGCCGGGGCCGCCCAAGCCGCAGGCGAGCTGCGCTTTGCCCGCGGCCGAGAATCAGGAGATTTTCACCAACACGCCCGGCGTGAAGAAGGCGCGCGAGGGGGTGATGGAGTTCCTGCTCATCAACCACCCGCTCGATTGCCCGATCTGCGACCAGGGCGGCGAGTGCGACCTGCAGGATCAGGCGATCGCCTATGGCCGCGGTCACAAAAGATACGAAGAAAACAAACGCGCCGTCACCGAAAAATATATGGGCCCGGTGGTGAAGACGGTGATGACGCGCTGCATCCACTGCACGCGCTGCGTCCGCTTCATGGAGCAGGTCGCCGGCGTCGAGGATATCGGCACGGTGGGCCGCGGCGAGAATATGGAGATCACGTCTTACCTGGAGGAGGCGCTGAAGAGCGAGCTTTCCGGCAATGTCGTCGATCTCTGCCCGGTCGGCGCGCTGACGTCGAAGCTTTATGCGTTCGACGCCCGGCCCTGGGAGCTCAGGAAGGTCCCGGCGATCGACGTGATGGACGCAGTCGGTACCAATATCCGGCTCGACGCGCGCGGCCGCGAGGTGATGCGCGCTTTGCCGCGCCTCAACGAGGACGTGAACGAGGAGTGGGCGCACGACAAGACCCGCCACGCTGTCGATGGCCTGACGAGAAACCGTCTCGACCGGCCCTGGCTGCGCGAGGACGGCAGGCTCCGCCCGGCCAGCTGGGACGAGGCCTTCGCCGCGATCGCTGCGGTGGCCGCGAAGGCGAAGGGCAGCATTGCCGCGGTGGCCGGCGATCTGGTGGACGTCGAGACCATGTATGCGGCGAAGCAGTTGCTCGCCGGGCTCGGCTCCGATCTGCTCGAGGGCCGCCAGACCGGCCTCGCCTATGACGCGACCAGTCTCGCCGCGGTCAATTTCAACACGACGATCGCCGGTATCGAGACGGCGGACGTCATCCTGCTCGTCGGCACCAACCCGCGCTGGGAGGCCGCCTTGGTCAACACCCGCATCCGCAAGGCGGTGCGGGCGGGGGCGAGGGTGTTCGCGATCGGGCCCGAGACGGACCTCACCTACAATGTCCGCTGGCTCGGCGACGATCTCGCGCTGGTCGCGGACCTGCCGAAGGAAGCGGCGGACGCCTTTGCCGGGGCCCAGCGCCCGGCGGTGATCGTCGGCGGCGCGGCGCTGAAGGCCGCGGGCGGGCAGGCGGCGACTTTGGGCCTCGTGAAGAGCCTGAACCTCATTCGCGACGGTTGGAACGGCTATAACGTCCTCCACACCGCGGCGGCACGGACCGGCGGCCTGATGCTTGGTTACGCGCAGACCGGCGGCATGGCGTCACTGGCCGAGGCCGCGCCCAAATTGCTCTTCCTGCTCGGCGCGGACGAGGCGGACCTCGCCCCGTTCGGCGAGAGCTTCAAGGTCTATCTCGGCCATCATGGCGACAAGGGCGCGCATGCGGCGGACGTGATCCTGCCCGGCGCCGCTTACACCGAGAAGCACGGCATCCATGTGAACCTCGAAGGCCGTGTCCAACATAGCGAGAAGGCAGTCGATCCGCCGGGCGACGCCCGCGCCGACTGGTCGATCCTGCGCGCGCTCTCCGACGCGCTTGGCCAGCCTTTGCCGTTCGACAGCTTCGGGCAGCTCCGCGCTCAGCTTTTCGCCGACTATCCGGCCTTTGCCCAACCGGGGCTTGTGTCTTTCCCGTGGAGCCCGCCCGAGCTCCCGGCAGCGAAACTCGCCGAGGGCACGACTATCGCCTATCCGATCAAGGACTTCTACCTCACCAACCCGATCGCCCGCTCCTCGCCGACGCTGCAGCGCTGCTCGGCGGAATTGCTGCATGGCAAGGATTATGCGGAGGCGGCGGAATGAACATGCGATCCGCGACCACCTCCGTTCTTCCTGCTCGCATCGGGAGGCCGTTCGAATGACCGCCTGGTTCCAGGGTCTGCTGGGCGCCGGCTGGGGCTGGTTCATCGCCACCCTCATCCTGATCCTCCTGATCGCGCTGCCTTTGATGCTGGCGGTGGCGATGATCATCTATGTCGACCGCAAGATCTGGGCGGCGATGGCGCTCCGGCGCGGGCCCAACGTGGTCGGACCGTTCGGCCTGCTGCAGAGCTTCGCCGACGGGCTGAAGGTCTTCCTCAAGGAGACGATCATCCCGTCGAGCGCCAATCGCGGCCTCTTCCTGCTCGCGCCGATCATCACCTTCACCGTGGCCCTGCTCGCCTGGGCGGTGATCCCGTTCGGCTCCGGCGTGGTGCTCGCCAACATCAATGTCGGCCTGCTCTATCTGCTCGCGGTATCCTCGCTCGGCGTCTACGGGATCATCATCGCGGGCTGGGCTTCCAACTCGAAATACCCGTTTTACAGTGCCTTGCGAGCGGCCGCTCAGATGGTATCCTATGAAGTTTCGATCGGCTTCATCCTGATCCCGGTGGTGCTCTGGGCGGGCACGTTCAACCTTTCCGGCATCGTCGAGGCGCAGCGGGCGCATATTTTCGGGACGATCAACGGCTTCGGCTTCAATCCCTTGCTGTTCCCGCTCGCGGTCATGTTCCTGATCTCCGCCATGGCCGAAACCGCGCGCGCGCCCTTCGACCTCACCGAGGCGGAATCGGAGCTCGTTGCCGGCTACCAGACCGAATATAGTTCGATGAGCTTCGCGCTCTTCTGGCTCGGCGAATATGGCAATGTGCTGCTGATGTGCGGCATGAACGCCGTGCTCTTCTGGGGCGGCTGGCTGCCGCCGATCGACTGGGCGCCGCTCTACTACGTGCCGGGCATCATCTGGTTCTTCATCAAGATCTTCGCCTTCTTCTTCGTCTTCTCCTGGGTGAAGGCGACCGTCCCGCGCTTCCGCTACGACCAGCTGATGCGGCTCGGCTGGAAGATCTTCCTGCCCATCTCGCTGATCTGGGTGTTTCTGGTGTCGGGCTATTTGATGCTGACAAGACCGACTTGCTCGCCGCTGCCGCACGCTGGTCAGGGTTGGACGGTCTATGCCCCCGCACTTGAGGGTACCCACCACTGCCTGCCGGAAGGTCGGACCCAATGAGCATCGGCCATTACATCAAGACCTTCACCCTCTGGGAGTTCGTGAAGGCACACGCCCTCACCTTGAAGTACTTCTTCAAGCCCAAGGCGACGATCAACTACCCCTATGAGAAGAACCCGATCTCGCCCCGCTTCCGCGGCGAACATGCGCTGCGCCGTTATGCCAATGGCGAGGAGCGCTGCATCGCCTGCAAGCTCTGCGAGGCGGTCTGCCCGGCCCAGGCGATCACCATCGAGGCCGAGCCGCGGGCGGACGGCAGCCGCCGCACCACGCGTTACGACATCGACATGACCAAGTGCATCTATTGCGGGCTCTGCCAGGAGGCCTGTCCGGTCGATGCGATCGTCGAGGGGCCGAACATGGATTTCTCGACCGAGACCCGGGAGGAGCTGATCTACGACAAGGCCAAGCTGCTCGACAATGGCGACAAATGGGAACGCGCGCTCGCCGCGAACCTTGCCGCCGATGCCCCCTGGCGCTAACGCCCCCGCAACCCTTCGCAGGCCCGACCGGAACCCGTGATTCAAGTCTTCACCTTCTACCTGTTCGCAACCCTCGTCATCGCCTCGGGCGTGATGACGATCGCGTCGCGCAACCCGGTCCATTCGGTACTCTGGCTGATCCTGGCCTTCTTCAACGCGGCCGGCCTGTTCCTGCTGATCGGGGCCGAGTTCCTCGCCTTCCTGCTGGTCATCGTCTACGTCGGCGCGGTCGCGGTGCTCTTCCTGTTCGTGGTGATGATGCTCGACGTCGACTTCGCGGAGCTGCGCGCGGGCTTTGCCAATTATCTCTTCCCCGGCCTGATCCTCGCTATCGTCCTCCTCGCCGAGATGGTCGCCGCGCTGATCGCGCGCAATCAGGGCCAGATCGATCTTACCGGCGCGCAGGCCGTGCCGCCGGCCGCCGGGCCGTCCAACATCGTCGCGCTCGGTGAGCTGCTTTACTCGCGCTACCTGTTCATCTTCGAGGCGGCGGGGATCGTCCTGCTCGTCGCCATGGTCGGCGCGATCGTGTTGACCCGGCGCAAGCGCTCCGACGTCCGCCCGCAGAAGATCGACCGCCAGGTCCGCCGCCGCCCGAAGGACGCGGTCGTCAACATGCAGCCCGGCGTGGGGCAGGGGGTGGAGCTGTGAGGTCGAACCCCGCTCCGTTCGCCCTGAGCCTGTCGAAGGACTGCCCTTCTTCAAGACAGGAGGGAAGGGCAGGGCTTCGACGGGCTCAGCCCGAACGGATGTCGAGAGCCGGAGGCGCCGCATGATCGGCCTGGGTCATTACCTGACCGTCGGCGCGATCCTGTTCGTGCTCGGCGTGTTCGGCATCTTCCTCAACCGGAAGAATGTGATCGTCATCCTGATGGCGATCGAGCTGATCCTGCTCGCGGTGAACATCAACCTCGTCGCCTTCTCGGTCTTCCTCAATAATATGGTCGGGCAGGTCTTCGCCATGTTCGTGCTGACCGTGGCCGCGGCGGAAGCCGCGATCGGCCTCGCCATCCTCGTCATCTATTTCCGCGGCCGCGGCACGATCGCGGTCGCCGACATCAACCAGATGAAGGGGTGATGATGATGCAGCACTCCCTCGTCATCCCGGCGAAGGCCGGGACCCAGCCCACAAAGAAGAAACCCGTCTGGGCCCCGGCCTTCGCCGGGATGACGGCCGTCGCATGATTCAGGCGATCGTCTTCCTGCCCTTGCTGGCCGCGATCGTCGCGGGTCTCGGCAACCGGATGATCGGCAACGTGCCGGCCAAGCTGGTGACGACCGGAGCCCTGTTCGTCTCGATGTTCCTCTCCTGGCCGATCTTCATCGGCTTCCTGACCGGCGCCCAGCACAGCGACGTCCATCCGGTCTTCACCTGGATCGCGTCGGGAGACATGCAGGTGAGCTGGGCGCTGCGCGTCGACGCTTTGACCGCGGTGATGCTGGTGGTCGTGACCACCGTCTCGGCGCTCGTCCACCTCTATAGCTGGGGCTATATGGCGGAGGACGACAGCCAGCCCCGCTTCTTCGCCTATCTCTCGCTCTTCACCTTCGCGATGCTGATGCTGGTGACGGCGGACAATCTCGTCCAGATGTTCTTCGGCTGGGAGGGCGTCGGTCTCGCCTCCTATCTCCTGATCGGCTTCTGGTACCACAAGCCGAGCGCCAATGTCGCCGCGCTCAAGGCGTTCATCGTCAATCGCGTCGGCGATTTCGGCTTCAGCCTCGGCATTTTCGGGACCTTCCTCGTCTTCGGGACGATCTCCATCCCGGCGATCCTCGAGGCGGTGCCGGGCATGCAGGGCTCGACGATCGGCTTCCTCGGCATGCGGATCGACACGATCACCCTGCTCTGCATCCTCCTCTTCATCGGCGCCTGCGGCAAATCGGCGCAGCTCGGCCTGCACACCTGGCTGCCCGACGCGATGGAGGGCCCGACTCCGGTCTCCGCTTTGATCCACGCCGCCACCATGGTGACCGCGGGCGTGTTCATGGTCTGCCGGCTCTCGCCGATGTTCGCCGCCAGCCCGACCGCCTCCGGCATCGTTACCTTCGTCGGCGCCGCCACCGCCATCTTCGCGGCGACGGTCGGCACCGTGCAGAACGACATCAAGCGGGTGATCGCCTATTCGACCTGCTCACAGCTCGGCTACATGTTCTTCGCCGCGGGCGTCGGCGCCTATGGCGCGGCCATGTTCCACCTGTTCACCCACGCCGCTTTCAAGGCTTTGCTCTTCCTCGGCGCCGGCTCCGTGATCCACGCCATGCACCATGAGCAGGACATGCGTTATTATGGCGGCCTGCGTAAAAGCATCCCGGTCACCTTCTGGGTGATGCTGGTCGGGACGCTGGCGATCACCGGTGTCGGCATCATCCAGATCGCCGGCCTGCCGCAGCTCGGCTTCGCCGGCTTCTTCTCCAAGGACGCGATCATCGAGAGCGCCTATGCGGCCGGGACGACGGTCGGCGGCTTCGCCTTCTTCATCGGCGTGCTCGCGGCTTTGCTGACCAGCTTCTATTCGTGGCGGCTCGTCTTCCTCACCTTCTACGGCAAGCCGCGCTGGATCGAATCCGAGCATATCCAGCATGCGCTGCACGGGGCTCATCACGACCATCCCGATGCCGAGGATGCCGGCCACGACACGCACGAGCATGAAGCCGGCGCGCAGCAAGTGCCTGCGGGCACCGGCGGCTATCATCCGCACGAGAGCCCGTGGACGATCCTGGTGCCGATCATCCTGCTCGCGCTCGGCGCCGTGCTTGCCGGCCAGCTCTTCCACGAGGCCTTGATCGGCCATCATGCCGGCCACGATTTCTGGCACGGGAGCGTCGCCTTCGATGCGGAGCAGGTCGAGCGCATGCACGCCGTCCCGCTCTGGGTGAAGCTCTCGGCGACGACGGCGATGCTGATCGGCCTGCTGATCGCCTTTTACGCCTATATCCGGAATACGGATTTCCCGCGGGCCTTCGTGGGGCAGTTCGGGCTGCTCTACCGCTTCCTGCTCAACAAATGGTATTTCGACGAGATCTTCAACACGCTGCTCGTCCGGCCGGCGATGTGGCTGGGCCGCTTTCTCTGGAAGAAGGGCGACGAGGGCACGATCGACCGGTTCGGCCCGGACGGCTTCGCTGCCGCCGTGGTCGCGGGCACCAGGGTCACCGCCCGGATCCAGACCGGCTATCTCTACACTTATGCTTTGGTGATGCTGCTCGGCGTCGCCGCCGCGATCACCTGGGCGATGGCGCAATAGGATGGCGAATTTCCCCATCCTCTCGGTCATGCTGGCGCTGCCTTTGCTCGGCGCGCTCGCCTGCCTGCTGACCAGCGCCGCCAATGCGCGGTGGATTGCCTTGCTGACGACGCTCGGGGTGTTCGGCTTGGCCGTCGGGCTTTGGGTGACGTATCAGATCGGGGGCCCGCAATGGCAGTTCACCGAATATCACCAGCTCTTCGGCAAATTCTCCTGGGCGCTCGGCATTGACGGCATCGCTTTGATGCTGATCGTGCTGACCGCCTTCCTGATGCCGATCTGCATCGCCGCCTCGTGGAAATCGATCGGGCAGCGCGTGCCGGAGTTCATGGCCTGCTTCCTCGTCATGGAGACGACCATGCTCGGCGTCTTCGCGGCGCAGGATCTCTATCTCTTCTACATCTTCTTCGAGGCCGGTCTGATCCCGATGTACCTGATCATCGGCATCTGGGGCGGCGCCAACCGCGTCTACGCGGCCTACAAATTCTTCCTCTACACCCTGCTCGGCTCGGTGCTGATGCTGATCGCCATGCTGTGGATGGTGAACTTCGCCGGCACCACCTCAATCCCGGCGCTGATGGAGACCGATTTCCCGGCCGGGGCGCAGAACTGGCTCTGGCTCGCCTTCTTCGCCAGCTTCGCGGTGAAGATGCCGATGTGGCCGGTCCACACCTGGCTGCCCGACGCGCACGTGCAGGCGCCGACCGCGGGCTCGGTGATCCTCGCCGGCGTGCTGCTGAAGATGGGCGGCTACGGCTTCATCCGCTTCTCGCTGCCGATGTTCCCGGAGGCCTCCGCCACTCTGATCTGGATCATCTTCGGCCTTTCCATGGTCGCCGTCGTCTACACCTCGCTGGTCGCCCTCGTGCAGCAGGACATGAAGAAGCTGATCGCCTACTCGTCGGTCGCGCACATGGCCTTCGTCACCATCGGCCTGTTCGTCTTCAACCGGCAGGGGATCGAGGGCGGCCTGATCGTGATGCTCGCCCACGGCCTGGTTTCGGGCGCGCTCTTCCTCTGCGTGGGCGTGGTCTATGACCGGCTGCACACCCGCGAGATCGACAAATATGGCGGCCTCTCCAACAATATGCCGGGCTTTGCCCTGTTGTTCATGATCTTCACCATGGCCTCGGTCGGCCTGCCGGGCACCGCGAACTTCGTCGGCGAGTTCCTGAGCCTGGTCGGCGCCTATCAGGCCAACAGCTGGGTGGCCGCGGTCGCGACGAGCGGCATCATCCTCGGCGCCGCCTACATGCTCTGGCTCTACTGGCGGGTCGCCTTCGGCGCGGCGCGCACGCCCGAGGCGGCGGCGATGCCGGACCTCGAGATCCGCGAGTGGCTGATCCTCGCGCCGATCGCCGCCGCGGTCTTCTGGATGGGCGTCTATCCGGAGAGCTTCATGGCGCCGATGCGCGGCGACGTCGAAATCCTGCTCGAGCGCGTCAACCGCGCCCGGCCCGAGGGCGACGCGCAACTGACCGCCGGTCATCCCGCGCCTGCCGCCGCGGGGGAGGGGGCGCACCACTGATGCTCCGCGATTTCATCCTGATCCTCCCCGAAGAGATTCTGAGCGTCGGCGCGCTGGTGCTGATGCTGGTCGCCGCCTGGGGCGGGGACAAGGCCGGGCCGGTGCTGACCTGGCTCGGCGTGCTGCTGCTCGCCGTGGCCGGCGCCTTCGTGCCGGGCGTGCGCGACGCCGGCGGCAGCGCCTTTGGCGGCCTGTTCGTCGCCGACAGCTTCGCCGCCTTCGCCAAGCTGGTCATCTATGCGGGCGCCGCGATCGCCATGCTGATGGCGATGAGCTGGTTCGGGCGCGACCGCGACTATCGCGCCGAATATCCGGTTTTGATCATCTTCTCGGCGATCGGCATGGGGATGATGGTCAGCGCGGCGGACCTGCTTACCCTCTATGTCGGGCTCGAGCTGACCAGCCTCGCTTCCTATGTGCTCGCCAGCTTCCAGCGCAACGACACCCGCTCGGCCGAGGCCGGCCTCAAATATTTCGTGCTCGGCGCGCTCGCCTCCGGCATCCTGCTCTACGGCATTTCGCTGCTCTACGGGTTCACCGGCACCACCCTCTTCTCCGACATCGCGGCGAAGCTGGGTGACGGCATCTCGACCGGCGAATTGTTCGGCATCGTCTTCGTGCTTGCCGGCCTCGCCTTCAAGATCAGCGCGGTGCCGTTCCACATGTGGACGCCGGACGTCTATGAGGGCGCGCCGAGCCCGGTCACCGCCTTCTTCGCCTCCGCGCCCAAGGTCGCCGCCATGGCCCTGCTGGTCCGCGTCTCGGTCGAGGCGATGGGCCCGGCGACCCTGCAATGGCGGCAGATCGTGATCTTCGCCTCGCTCGCTTCGACCATTCTCGGCGGCGTCGCCGCGATCGGCCAGAGGAACATCAAGCGCCTGATGGCCTATTCGTCGATCAACAATGTCGGCTTCGCGCTGGTCGGGCTCGCCGCCTCGGGCGTCGCCGGCGTCGCCTCGGTGCTCACCTATATGGCGGTCTATCTGGTGATGACGCTCGGCACCTTCCTCGTCGTCATGCGGATGCGCGACGCCGAAGGACGCGCGGTCGAGACCATCGCCTCGCTCTCCGGCCTGTCGCAGACCCGGCCGATGCTCGCCGGCGCCATGGCGATGTTCATGTTCAGCCTCGCCGGCATTCCGGGCCTGTTCGGCTTCTGGCCGAAATTCCTGGTGTTCGACGCGGCGGTGCAGGCGAAGCTGACCTGGCTGGCGGCGGTGGCGATCGCGACCTCGGTGATCAGCGCCTTCTATTATCTGATGATCGTCAAGCGCATGTATTTCGACGAGCCGGCGCCGGCTTATGCGGCGACGAAGGAGCCGGTCGGCAGTTTCCTCATCCTCGTATCGGCCCTGCTCGTCTCGCCGCTCGGCTATCTGACCATCCAGCCGCTCGGCCAGGCCGCCACCACCGCCGCCCGGGCATTGTTCTAGGTAAGACTACCGTATAGATGGCCTGTGGCTGCTATCCGGACTGTTTCCGAGACAGGATCAACCAATGACGACGTCGCCGCGCTGGCGCGGGACGGCGCCCCCGAGGGCCTGTGGCTGCGCGCGGAACGGCAATCGGGCGGCAAGGGCCGGCAGGGCCGGGCCTGGCAGTCGCCGCCGGGCAATCTCTATGCCTCCACGCTGATCCGCGTCGATCCGAAGCATCCGCCGCCGCCGAGCCTTGCCCTGGTCGCCGCCGTCGCCCTGCACGAGGCGGTGTCGCGTTACACCGGGCGCGCGCAGATCAAGTGGCCGAACGACATCTATATCAACCGCGCCAAATTGGCCGGCATCCTGCTGGAGCGGCAGGCGGACGCGGTCGTCATCGGCTTCGGCGTCAATCTCGCCCATCATCCGGAGGATCTGGACCGGCCGGCGGCCAGCCTCGGTGCGCGGGTCACGCCGGAGGTCCTGCTCCGCCGGCTCGCCGCCTGTTTCGAAGCCTGGCTGGAGCGCTGGCGCAGCGAAGGGCTCGCGCCGGTCCGCGCCGCCTGGCTTGCCGCCGCCCATCCGGTCGGGACGCCGCTCGCCAGCGGCGGCACCGAGGGCACGTTCGACGGCCTCGACGAAACCGGGGCGCTCCGCCTCCGGCTCGCCGACGGCGCGATCCGCGTGGTCCACGCCGGTGACGTCTTCCTGATCTGACGATGGCCGCCTAGGATGGCCCCGAAGGGGCGCGGAACCATGGCGGGCGAGACGGAAATCCTGACACCTGAAGCGGCGCTCGAAGTGGACAGGCTGATCGAGACGCCGTTCGCCACGTTCGACGACTTCCTGCCGCTCGCCGAAGCTCAGGCGATGCGCGCCGCCGCGGAGGCGCATTTCCTGGAGCCCTACAAGCACCGCCCCGAAAGCCATCATGTCTGGAATTACTGGTACGTGCCCGGCATCTACACCTATTTGCGCGCCATGCCGGAACGGGTGCTCGGGCAGGAGCTCGTCACCCGCTTCTTCCAGACGCTGCGGAATTGGTCGATCGAGCGGCTCGGGCTGAGCAATGTGACCTGGCCGATGCTCAGCCTCTATGTCGACGGCTGCGGGCAGGGCATCCACAATGATTCGACCAACGGCCGCTTCGGCTACGTCTTCTCGCTGACCCGCGACGACCGGGGCAGCCGGGGCGGCGAGACCATCGTCTGGAAGGAGGGCGATCCGTTTCGCACGCGGATGAGCCGCGCCGATGCCGGCGAAGGACTCTACGATCTGGTGCCGCCGCGCTTCAACCGGCTCGTCCTGTTCGACGACCGCATGCCGCACGGCGTGCAGCGGATCGAGGGCTCGATGGATCCGCTCGACGGCCGCCTCGTCCTGCACGGCCATATCAGCGAGGGCGGGACATTGGTGAACGGGCCGCTGACCGCGCAGACCGTGCAGTCGCAGCTCGTGCCCGCGGCGGAACGGGCGCTCGACGCCTTTCCGGAGACCGGGCAGCTGCACCACGGCCCGCTGACCCTGCGCGTGGAAATCGGCGCGGACGGGCGCGTCGCCGCCTGCCGCATCCTCGTCAACCGCGTCGCCCGCAGCGACGGCGGCAGCCCCGAGGCGCTGGTGGCGAAGATCGTCGAGACGATCGGCGCCCTGCGCTTTCCGCCCGGCGGCGCCCCGACGCTGGTGATCTTCCCGATCCTCACCGGCGGCGTCCTGCCGCTGGTCCGCCAGCAGCTCGAACGGCAGGACTCGCCGATCCGCTTCTAGGAATCCGGCGCGCAGGTCCGGATCGCCGCGGCGCTTGGCGGAAGGACCGGCGGGCGTCATAGAGGCGGGCGACACCTTCCCGGCGGACCGAAAGGGCGATGGCGATGTGGCATTCGAGGATATTGGCGGCGATGCTCGCGGTCGCGATCGCGACGCCGGCGACCGCGATCACGCCCACGCTGGCGATCGGCAATGCCTATTCCGCGCGCGTCACCATCACCCGTGACGATTGGGGCATCGCTCACGTTCGCGGGCAAAGCGACGCTGACGCCGTGTTCGGCGCCATCTACGCCCAGGCCGAGGACGACTTCCCCCGGATCGAGGCGAATTACCTGACCGCTTTGGGGCGGACCGCCGAAGCGGAAGGCGGGCGGGCGCTCTGGCAGGATCTGCGGCAACGCCTGTTCATCGATTCGGCGGTCCTGCAGGCCGATTACCGCCGCAGCCCGGCCTGGCTTCGCGCCCTGATGGACGCATGGGCCGGCGGCCTGAACTATTATCTCGCCACCCATCCCGACGTTCACCCGCGCGTCCTCACCCGCTTCGAGCCGTGGATGGCCTTGTCCTTCACCGAGGGCAGCATCGGCGGCGATATCGAGCAGGTCGACCCCGGCCGCCTGCGCGCCTTTTACGAGGGCACGCCGCCCGGCGATCCGCTCGTCGCCGCACCGCCGCCTTATGAGGAGCGGAGCGCCTCGAACGGCATCGCCATCGCGCCCGCGCTCACCCGCGACGGCCACGCCTTGCTGCTGATCAACCCCCATACCAGCTTCTTCTTCCGCTCCGAGCTCGGCATGGAGAGCGGGCAGGGGCTGCACGCCTATGGCGCCTCCACCTGGGGCCAGTTCTTCCTCTATCAGGGGTTCAACGAGCGGCTCGGCTGGATGCACACGTCGAGCGGCGTCGATTCGGTCGACGAGTTCGCCGAGACGATCAGCCGCCGGGGCGGGCGAATCTTCTACCGCTACGGCCGCGCGCTGCGCCCGGTCCGCAGCCAGCGGATCGACCTCAAGGTCCGGCGGCCGGACGGCAGCCTCGCCACCCGCAGCTTCACCACCTACGCCACCCATCACGGCCCGATCGTCCGGGCCGAAGGCGGGCGCTGGATCGCGATGGCCCTGATGAACCGGCCGATCCCCGCGCTCCAGCAGAGCTGGCTGAGGACCAAGGCCCGCGATTTCGCCGGCTATTTGCGGGTGGCGGCGCTGCAGGCCAATTCGTCGAACGACACCGTCTATGCCGACGCCGACGGCCATATCGCCTATCTCCATCCCCAGTTCGTGCCGGTGCGCGACGATCGCTTCGACTATCGCGATCCGGTCGATGGCAGCGATCCGGCGACCGATTGGCGCGGGCTGACCCCGCTGACGGCGCTGCCCGCCGTGCGCGATCCCCGCACCCGCTGGCTCTACAATGCCAACGACGCCCCGTGGCGCGCTGCCGGGGCCGACAGCCCGCGCCAGGCGGCGTATCCACGCTACATGGATCAGGCGGGAGCGAATCCGCGCGGCGACCATGCGACGACCAGCCTCGACCGCGCCCGGGCGCTGACCGCGGACGATCTCAGGCGCATCGCTTTCGGTCCCTGGCTGCCATATTTCGTGCGGGCGACGGCGGATCTCGATCGGGCCTGGGCGGACCTGCCCCGCGCCGATCCGCGCCGCGCCCGGCTGGAACGGCCGGTCGCGCTGCTTCGCGACTGGGACAAGAGATGGTCGGCGGATTCGGAGGCAACCACTTTGGCCTGTTTCTGGGGCGAGGAATTATGGGCGCTTGCCGGGCGGCAGCGGCCGCCGCACGGCAATATGTGGGAGGCGATGAACGCGCTTTCCCCGGCCGACCGGCTCGCCACCTTCGGTCGCGCGCTGGACCGGCTGGAGCGGGAATGGGGCGGCTGGCGGGTGCGCTGGGGCGAGGTGAACCGCTTCCAGCGCAACGACGCGGCGATCGTCCAGACTTTCTCCGACGTGCGCCCCAGCATTCCGGTGCCGTTCGCCCAGGCCCGCTGGGGGACGCTCGCCTCCTTCGCCGCCCGTTCCTATCCCGGCACCCGGCGCTGGTACGGGACCAGCGGCAACAGCTTCGTCGCCGTGGTCGAATTCGGGCCGCGCCTGCGCGCCTGGGCGGTCACCGCCGGCGGCGAGAGCGGCTATCCGGACTCGCCCCATTTCAACGACGAGGCGCAGCGCTACGCCTCGGGCAATTTGCGGCCGGTCTATTTCTACCAGGCCGACCTCAGCGGCCATGTCGAGCGCAGCTACCATCCGGGTCAATGACGGGCTAGGAAGGCGCCCATGCTGCTCGCCGTCGATGCCGGAAACACCAACCTGGTCTTCGCGCTGGTCGAGGACGGGGCGATCCGCGCGCGCTGGCGGATCGCGACCGATCCCCGGCGGACGGCGGACCAATATGCGGTCTGGCTGCACCAATTGCTGGCGCTGGAGGGCTTCACCAGGGCGGATGTCGAGGCGGTGATCATCGGCACGGTGGTGCCGCGCGCGCTCCACAATCTGGAGGTGCTGGCCTCCAAATATTTCGGGGTCACGCCGCTGGTCGCGGGCGAGGCGCCGGTGGAATGGGGCATCCAGCTCGACGTCGCCGAGCCGAAATCGGTCGGCGCGGACCGGGTGCTGAACACGATCGCCGCCCATGCGCTGCACGAGGGCGACCTGATCGTCGTCGATTTCGGCACCGCGACCACCTTCGACGTGGTCGATTATTCGGGCGCCTATAAAGGCGGGATCATCGCGCCGGGCATCAACCTGTCGCTCGACGCGCTGGTCAACGCCGCCGCGAAGCTGCCGCGCGTCGCCATCGAGGCGCCGGAGAGCCGCTCGATGATCGGCCGCACCACCGAGGAACAGATGCATGTCGGCATCTACTGGGGCTATGTCGCGATGATGGAAGGGCTGGTCGCGCGGCTGAAGGCCGAGATCGGCCGCCCGGTCAAGGTGATCGCCACCGGCGGCCTCGCCACTTTGTTCGACGAGCACACCGCCATTTTCGACGCGATCGAGGGCGATCTCACCATCCAGGGGCTGGCGATGCTCTATGCACGGAGCCAGGGGGCGGCGTGACCGTTCCACGCCCATGAAACCCGGCAAGGAGCTCCTTTTCCTCGCGCTCGGCGGCTCGGGCGAGATCGGCATGAACGTCAATCTCTACGGCTGCGAGGGCAAATGGCTCATGGTCGATCTCGGCCTGACCTTCGCCGATCCCTATTATCCGGGCGTCGAGCTGGTCCTGCCCGATCTCGCCTTCATCGAGGAGCGGAAGGAGGATCTGCTCGGCATCGTCCTCACCCATGGCCATGAGGATCATATCGGCGCGATCCCCTATCTCGCCCACGATCTCGGCGTGCCGCTCTACGCCACGCCCTTCACCGCCGGCCTGATCGCCGGCAAGCTGGAGGAGGAGGGCCTGACCGGGCAGGTCGAGCTCAGGACGGTCGAGATGCAGGGCGAGTTCCGGCTCGGGCCCTTCGGCCTCAACTATATCCCGCTCGCCCATTCGATCCCCGAGGGCAATGCGCTGCTGATCGACACGCCTTACGGGCGCATCTTCCACACCGGCGACTGGAAGCTGGACGATAGTCCGCAGCTCGGCGACCCTTCCACCGAGGCGGAGTTGCGCGCGATCGGCGATGCCGGCGTGCTCGCTCTGGTCTGCGATTCGACCAATGTCTTCCAGGAGGCGCCGTCCGGCTCCGAGCTCGGCGTCCGGCAGGGGCTGGACGAGGTCATCCAGGAGGCCGATTGCCGCGTGCTGGTCACCACCTTCGCCTCCAACGCGGCGCGGCTGAAGACGCTCGGCCATGTCGCGCAGGATACGGGGCGCAGGCTCTGCATCGCCGGCCGCTCGCTGGATCGCATCTTACGCGTTGCGAAGAGTGTCGGTTATCTCACTGATTTTCCTGAGATAATTGACTTCGAAGAGGCGATGAAGCTACCTCGCCGCGAGGTGATGATCATCGCCACGGGCGGGCAGGGCGAGCCGCGCGCCGCGCTCGCCCGGATCGCCTTCGACCAGCACAAATTGAGCCTCGAACGGGGCGATCTCGTCGTCTTCTCCTCCAAGCAGATCCCCGGCAACGAGATCGCCATCGGCCGCATCCAGAACGAACTGGCCGAAAAGGGCATCGAGATGATCACGGACAAGCAGGCGCCGGTCCACGTCTCCGGCCATCCGGGCCGCCCCGAGCTCGCCGCCATGTACGACTGGATCCGGCCGGAGATCATCGTCCCGGTCCATGGCGAGTTCCGTCATATGTTCGAACAGGCGCGCTTCGCCCGCGCCCGCGGCATCCCGCACGGCATCGTCCAGAAGAATGGGGATCTGATCAGGCTCGCGCCGAACGGCCCGGAAAAGCTCTCCGAGGAACGGGTCGGCCGCCTGATCCTGGACGGCGACGTGATCCTCGCCGCGGACGGCGCGACGATGAACGAGCGCCGCCGCCTCGCCACCTCCGGTCTGATCTCGGTCGCGGTCGCGCTGGACGATGATGGCCGCGTGCCGGGCGAGGTCGAGATCGGGCTCGAGGGCATTCCCGTCGAGGAGGATCGCGAGGCCTTCCTCGAGGAGGCCCGTCAGGCGGCCGCCGATGCCGCCGCCAAAGGCGCGGGCAATGAGGAGAAGCTCCGCGAGGCCATCCGCCTCGCCGTCCGCCGCGTCGCCACCGACTGGACGGGCAAGAAGCCCGTGGTCAGCGTGCTGATCGTCGGGGTCTGAGCCGGTGCGCTGGACCTCGATCCTCGCCATCTATGTCCTGTTCTGGACGCTGGCGCTCTTCATCGTCCTCCCCTTCGGTGTCCGCACGCCCGAAGAGGAGGGGACGAAGGCCGGACCCGGCCACGCCGAGAGCGCGCCGCACCGCTTCTCCCTCGGCAAGGCCGCCATCCGCGCCAGCATCGTGGCCGCGATCCTGACCGGCCTCTACGTCGCCAATTACATTTACGGCTGGATCAGGGTCGAGGATGTCGACTGGCTGAACCGGTAGAGAAGGAGGGCGGCCAACGCTCCGGCCTTCGCCGGAGCACAAAAGGGCCGGGCCGATCCATGCTCCGGCGAAGGCCGGAGCGCTGGATGAAGCGCTACTTCCTCAGCCGCTCGATCGCCTGGGCGAGCGCCACGTAGAGCTTGCCCATGTCCGACGAGAGCAGGGTGATGCCGAGCGCATTGCCGCCCTGGCCGGCGAGCACGGTGCGCAGCATCGTCTCGAAATCGGCAATGTAGCGGTTCACCTGGTCGCGGAAGTCCGGCTCCTCCTCATAATGGCGGTGGATTTCCCGCGCCTCGCCCGATTCCAGCAGCCGCACGGCGCGCCGGGTGAAGGCGCCGCGATCACCCTTGAGATAGGCGGCCCAGGCGGCGTCGCTGACCTCGTTGGAGAGGATCTTGGAGACGTCGATCGCGGTCGAGTTGAGCGCGTCGATGATCAAAGCCACGCGTCGTGACATCTCGCCCGCCTCGCGCTCCTCGCGCGCCGCGCGATCGTCGGCGATCCGGTCCTCGATCGCCGCCGCGGTCTCGCCGATGGTCAGCAATTGCCGGGTCAGCCGCTCGCTCGCCGCCCTGGCGGTGGCCAGCGCCAGGTGCGAGGCATTGCCGATTTCGGCGATCTTCTCCTGCACCGGCTCGTCCAGCGCCTCGCGAAGCGCGCCCTTGCTCGCCTCGACCAAAGCCACGACGCTATCGGGAATGACGGCGGCAATCGCCTCGCGGGCATGGGCGGCGGCCTGATTGGCGGCGTCGCGGACGCGCACGAGCGTGTCGACCAGCTCCGGTCCGGTGTCGCGGATCAATTGCGCCGCCGCGCCGTCGGCCTCGCCGACCGCCGCACCAAGCGCCAGCATCTTTTCCTCGGCCTCCCGGGCGCCCTCGCTGAGCGTGGCGAGCAGGGCGTCGAGCGCCTCGCGCTGCCGGGCGAGACTGGCCTCGGTCTCGGTGACCCGCTCGGCTGCGGCATTGGCGGCATTTTCCATCCGCGCCATCTTCTCGACCACCGCCTCCGCGGAGGCCGCGGTGCGCTCGGACTGGATTTCGATCCCCGCCATGGCCGGCGGCATTTCCTCGCGCAATTTCCGGGTCACGTCGGCCAGCGCGGCGCTCAGCGCCTCCGCCCGCTCGGTCAGCGCCGCCGACTGGGCCTCGCCCTGCCCGATTTCGCGGAGCAGGCCGGCGGCGTTCGCCTTCAGCGCATCCATCGACTGGGTGAGCCTGGCATTCTGCCGGTCGCCGCTGTCGCCGATATGGGCGATTTGTGCGCCGATCTCGTCGAGCTGGCGGCTCATTCCGCCAAGCAGGGTCCGGCTCGCCGCATCCTGGCTGGCGAGGCGCCCGGCCAGCATCTCGATCTTGCGCCCGGCCATGTCGAGCCGCTCCGCAAGCGCATTGGTGGTCTCGGCGCCGGCTTCCTCGAAGGCGGCCTTGCTCTGCTCGACCATGGCCAGCATCGCCTGGCCCTGCGCCTCGAGGCCGGCACGCGCCATGTCGACCGCTTCGGCCGCCTTGCCCATCGAGCCGTCGACCGCCGCCTCCATCTGCGCCGCCGCTTCGGTCATCCGGGCGGTCGCGGCATCCGTGCTGCTTTCGATCCGCGCGACATGGGCGCCGAGCCGCTGCGCCGCGCCGCCGGTCACCTCGTCGGCCTCGCGCCCCTTGGCGGCGAGGGCGGCGAGCTGGCTTTCCAGCGCGCCCGCCTGCTCATGCGCGGCGAGGCCGGCCTCCTTCATCGCCTCGGCGGCGGCGCGGGCCTGGGCCTCGGCCCTGGGCAGGTCGCTCATCAGCACGCCGACATCGATCCGCGCCGCCTCGGCGGCCAGATCGAGCGCGCTCGCCTTGCGGTCCAGCTCCGCGCCCTCGCGGGCCAGAGTCGCGGTGACCCGGCTGATCCGGTCGGAGGCTTCCTCGCCAAGGCTCATCAGCCGAGCCGCTTCCTCGCTGAGCGCGGTCCGGTTCGCCTCGATCCGCGCCGCGACCGCGGCCAGAACGGCCTCCAGCGCCTCGCTTTCGCCGCGCATCGTAGTTACCGCATTGGTGAATCTTTCGGTTTCGCGCCGGCCGGTGCGCCCGAAAATCAACCAGGCGAGACCGACGAGGACAAGCGGCGCCGAGAAGGTCCCGGCCCAGCCGATCCAGGCCGGCAGGCTCGGCCCCGGCCAGGCCAGGCTGAGCGCGTAGACCGATGCGCCGATCCAGCCGAGCGCCAGCAGAATCAGCAATCCCGCCAACAGCTTGGGGCCGAGATTTGAGGCTTCCGGAGCGACCTCGATATCCTCGATCCGGAAGCTGTCCGCCGTCATTTGAGGATCCGGCTCGAGTGTGGTCACCCAGCCGCTTTCATCCTCCTGAACCTGCGTTTCCACGCCCGTCACGCTCATGACCCGCCCCTCTTTGGTTGCCGCTTTGTACCAGAATGGGCCGGATATGAAACGCCCCGTTAACTCCACTGGTCTTATCCGCGGCAAATGGCCTTCGATCCCGGAGCTTTGAACGCCTCGCTCGCCGCCGCCGTCGGCAGCGATCCGGCGCTGATGGCGGAGTTGAAAACCGCCTTCATCGAGAGCGTGTCGCGGCAGCTCGACCTGCTCGGCCGCGCCCGTTGCGACGCCAATTGGGAGATCGCCGCCGCCCGTCTGAAGAGCATCGCCGCCAGCTTCGGCGCGCTCGGCCTGATCGCGCTGGCCGACGAGGCGCTGCGGGGCGCGCCGGGGGATCCTGTGGTGCTCCGCAAAATCGCCTTCGCGCTCGACGAATTCGCTTCCGGCTGAGGCGAATTGCAGCGGAACCGCTTTGCATTAGGGCGGGCACTTGCCTACCGTCCGCGCCGAGCGGAGGGTGAAGAGTGGCGCTGACAGCGCTGATCGCGGCCTATCATGAATCGGGAGAGGCGGGCCATTTGCGCGCCACCCTGCCGCTTGCCGGCCGCACGGTGATCGAGCGGCAGGCCCGGCTCGCAGCGTCCGCCGGCGCCAATCCCGTGGTGATTTTCGTCGAGCGGCTGCCCGCGGCCTTGTCCGCCGCGGTCGAGCGGCTGCGGCGCGACCGCGTGCCCGTCAAGCTGGTGCGCAGCGTCGAGGAGGCGGCCGAGGCGGTCGACCCCTTCGACCGCGTTCTCCTCGTCGGCGACGGCGCGATCGTGCCGGCGGCCCAGCAGGTCCGGCTCGCCGCCGAGGACGGACCGGCGGTGCTCACCGTCCCGGAAGGCGCGCATGGCGAGATCTATGAGCGGATCGACGCGCAGTCCCGCTGGGGCGGCCTCGCCGCGATCGACGGCGCGCTGCTCCGCGAGACCGCGGGCATGCTCCGCGACTGGGACCTGCAATCGACCTTGCTGCGGCGCACGCTCCAGGCGGGAGCCGGCCATGTCGAGGCCGACAATGCCGCCTCGGTCGCGATCCTGGACCGCGACCAGGATCTGGACGAGCTGGAGCGCCGGATCATCGCCGGCGCCGACACCGCCAATCGCAGCTGGTCCGATTTCGTGCTCTCGCCGATCGAGCGGCTGCTGACCATGATGCTGATCGGCAGCCCGCTCTCGCCGCAGCTGATCGGGCTCGGCGCGGCCCTGCTCACCGGCCTCGCCGGCGCCGCTTTCTACGTCGGCTGGTACTGGATCGGCCTGATCAAATTGCTCGCGGCGACGCCGCTGGAGGGTATCGCCACCCGGCTCGCCCGGCTGCGGATGCAAAGCGGCATCCGGCAGAGCTGGTGGGCCTATCTGATCCCGCTGTTCACCGCGGTCGCGTTCATCATCCTCTCCTACAAGCTGATGCCGGCTTATGGCTGGGGGGTGGTTTTGCTGCCGTTCGTGACGCTCGCCTTCCTCCACGCCCTCTCCGTCGAAACCGAGGCGCATCGCGTCCCCGGCGCGGTTCTGCTCGCCGAGCGCCGCGGCATGATCTGGCTGCTCGTCCCCTTCGCCCTGTTCGGGCTCTGGCCGGCCGGGTTCATCTTCCTCGCCGCTTATGCCGCCGCCTCCTTCTTCTGGGCGCAGCAGCAGGTCCATGGCCGGCCCGGCGCGGAGGGGCGCCGCTAGGGCCCGATACCGGGTGCGGACCGGATCAGGATTAGCGCCGCTTTAACCCTGCGTGGCATAGGGAAAGCCATGGCCGAAGCCGGATCGAACGGTCGGGGAAAACAGAGCGATGCTGCGCGCCTGCTGCTGGCGGCGGCGCGGGAGCGCTTTGCCGTGGCCGCAACCGATCTGCTGCTGCCCGATCAGGCGCGGCTCAGCGAGTGGCAAAGGCTGACCGCGGCCGCTTTGCTCACCCGCCTGATCCATTCGATCGAGGACGAGTTGCGCGCCCGGCTCGCCACGAGCTTCGAGGCGCATCCCGCCGTCCATGCGGCGCTCTCCTCGGCCCGGGTGCCGATCGCCTTGCCGATCCTGGAGCGGGCGCAGGTGCTGCGCGACGCCGATCTCGGCAACGTCCTCGTCCGCCGCGTCGAGGAGCATCGCTTCTGGAAGGCGCATGCCCCGGTCGAGGGGCAGGATCTGCTGTTCGCATTGGTCCGCGACCCCGACGAAATCGTCGCCGCGGAGGCGATGGAGCTGGTGATCGCGCGCAGCCGCCGCTTCGACCGCTTCCAGGAGCCCGACATGGGCCAGGTCGAGCTGCCCGCCGAGCTCCAGCACAAGCTGGTCTGGCTCGTCGCGGCGTCGCTCCGCCACTATATCGTCCAGCAGCACGGGCTCGCCGCCGTCGACGGCATTATCGAGGAGGCGGGGAGCGCGCTCGTCGCCGGCCATGACGAGGGCACGATCCTCGAAGCCCATGCCATCCGACTCTGCCGGCGTCTGGCGGCAAATGGCCGCCTCGACGGCGCCTTTCTCGTCCGCGTCCTGTCCGAAGGCATGCTGCCCCTGTTCATCGCCGGCGCCGCCACGCTCTGCGGGCTCGACCATGCCGCCACCTGGGAGGTGGTCGCCGATCCGCGCGGCCGCGGCCCCGCCATCCTGCTGCGCGCCGCCGGGGTGGAGCGCGAGCAGGCCGCCGCCATCCTGCTGCTCGCCAACAGCCACGGCCCGTTCCTGTCGGGCGCCGAGGGCGACGCCACCGCCACCCAGCTCGAACTGTATGACAGCCTCGACCGCGCCTCGGCCGAGGAAGTGCTGCGGCTCTGGCGCGCCGCGCCCGGCTATCGCGCCGCCGTCGCCCGGGTCTCGACCCGCGCGCGCCCGTCCGCCGAGGCGGCATGAGCAGCCAGGCCCCCGCTGAAACCGACGTTGTTTCCGGCCGCCTCGACGCGGACGGCAGGCTGATCGCGGCCGATCCGCCGCTCGCCGCGCTGCAGGCGCAGGCGGGCGGCCGCACCGGCGGCATGCTCGCGGTGCCGCAGATCGCCGCGCTCGCCCGGCTCGCCCAGCGGCTGGGCATCATCGTGTCGCGCGCCGCCGTCGCCGCCAATGGTGAGGAGGATCTCGATCTCTGGGTCCGCGCCGAGCCGGAAGGGCGGGAGGTGGCGCTCGCCATCACCGGCTGGATCCAGCGCACGCCGCGTCCGCCGGCGGCCTCGCCGTCCCGGGAGCGCGAGGCCGATTTCCTTCGCGCCGCCGCCGACTGGACCTGGGAGACGGATGACCGGCTCCGCCTCACCGCCTTGTCGCCGGGCGCGGGCGCCGCGATCGGCAGCCCGCCTTCGACCTATGTCGGCAAGCAGCTCACCCGCCTGTTCCGCTTCCTCGAGGATGCGGACGGCGGCCTGCCGATCCTGACCGCGCTTGCCGAGCATCGCAGCTTCGACGCGCAGGCGGCGGCCCTGCGCGGCGGCCGCCTGGGTCGCTACCGCCTCTCCGGCGTGCCGTTGATCGACGGCGGCGGCAATTTCGCCGGCTTTCGCGGCGCCGCCGTCGCCGAGGACGAAGCCGCGGCACGCGGCGAGGCGGATCCGGCGGAGGCGCGGCGCGAGGGCTCGGCCTTCGGCGAGCGGCTCGATCAGGCGCTGCGCGCGCCGCTCGCCCACATCATCGACAATGCCGAGCGGCTGCGCGCCCAGCCCGAGGGGCCGCTGCGCCGCGATTATACCGGCTATGCCGAGGATATCGCCTCGGCCGGGCGCCACCTGCTCGCTCTGGTCGACGATCTGGTCGATCTGCAGGCGGTCGAGCGCCCCGATTTCCGTCCGGAGGCGGAGGCGATCGACCTTGCCGATCTCGCCCGCCGCGCTGCCGGCCTGCTCGGCGTCCGCGCCGGCGACCGGGGTGTGACGATCGACGCACCGGGCGCGGACGAGACCTTGCCGGCGACGGGGGACTTCACCCGCGCGCTCCAGATCCTGATGAACCTGATCGCCAACGCGGTCCGCTACACGCCCGAAGGCGCCCAGGTCTGGGTCCGCACCGAGCAGGAAGGCGATCTCGCCGCGATCATCGTCGCCGACCAGGGCCGGGGCATCGCCGAGGCGGACCAGGACCGGATTTTCGACAAGTTCGAGCGCGTCGATCCCGCCGAGCCGGGCGGCTCCGGCCTCGGTCTCTACATCGCCCGCCGCCTCGCCCGCGCCATGGGCGGCGACATTTCGGTCGACAGCGCGCCGGGGCAGGGCGCCCGCTTCACCTTCACTTTGCCTTTGCGGAACCCCGGCTGAGCACTCAGGATGGGCCCGAACGCGGAGTCGGGCGCATGATCGAGCTGACCGAGAGCCATTGTCGCGACCTCTGCCGGGCGCCTCGCGTGCAGGCTGAGACAAGCAGGCTGGCCGGCCGGCGCCGCTTCACCCTCTTCATCTTCTGGCTGGCGCTCCTCCTCGGCCTGGCGCTGGCCGGGCTGACCTTCTGGATCGCCTTCACCAACGACCGGTTGATCCTCGGCGTCATCCTCGCCAGCGTGGTCGCGGTCGTCGCGATGGGGGCCGCGGCTCTGCCGATCTCGAAGGTCGGGCGCGATCTCAAGCTGCCCGTGCTCGAGACGCTCGCCGGGCAGAGCGGGCTGACCTATGTCTCGCACGATTTCGCGCCGCCGGTGTTTGAGGAGGCGAGCGGTCCCCTGTTCGGGTCCTGGCTCTCCAGCCGGCATGTCTCGGATCTTTTCCAGGGCGCGGAGGAGGACGGGCGGCGCTTCGCCATCTACGAGGCCTATCTCACCCGTCATGCCGGCAAGGATATCGAGGTCGTTTTCACCGGCCAGATCTACGCCTTTCAGCGGCGCCGGCACGGCAGCGGCCCGATCGTCATCGTCCCGGACCGCGGCATTTTCAATTTCTTCAACCCCGCCGGCCTCGCCGAACGGGTGCGGTTCGACGGCGACCCGGAGTTCGAGCGCCGGTTCCAGGTCTATGCCGAACGTCCGCAGGATGCACTCGCCTTGCTCGGCGGCGAGACGCGCCGGAAATTCCTCGAATGGCGTCGGGGCGGGCGGGTCATGGCCTGGGTCGGTGGCGAGGATGTGCTTGTCGCCATTCCCGGCAATAAACGGTTCGAGCCCGGCTCGATGTTCCGCGGTCGCACCGGCGCGGAGCGCGTCCGCCTGATGTTCGACGACCTTCGTGCCTCGCTGGCGACGCTCAGGAGTCTGCAGGCGAGCCTCGACCCGGGCCCTTGATCGCCGCGACAAGGTCGGCGACGGCGGCGGTGACCATGATCGCCCCGGCGCCATAGATCGCCACCAGCTTCAGCGCGCGCAGCAGCGGCGCGGCGGCGGCCAGCCCCAAGCCCCAGCTGACCAGCCAGGCAATGGCGATGAAGAAGAAGGCCGGGACGATCATGAAGCGGGTGAGGACCCACAGCGTCGCGATCGGGCTGCCGCCCAGTGACGCGATATTCGCCCGCCTGGCGACGCGGGCGAGTTCGCTGAGCAGGGCCGCGCCGAACAGCGCCCCGAGCACCCAGAGATTGACGTGGACCTGCTCGACCCTGGCCCCGAGCCAGATCGCCAGCACCATGATCGCGGTCGCGCCCGCGAGCGTCGCCCAGCCGAGCCAGCGCGGGGTCAGTTGCTCCCCCTGATCGTGCGCAGCAGATTGGCGAGGCAGCTGCCGATCAGGCCGAGCAGTACCCCGGTCAGGATCACCAGCAATACCGCCTGGAAGATCTCCCGCGCGATCTTCAGCCCGGCGAGCCACGGCCCGATCCAGATCAGGATCAGGATCGCCGCCGCGGTGGCGAAAGCGAAGCGGGCGGCCCAGAAGAAGCGCTGGCGGCCGGAGGAGAAAGGCTCGGGCGCCGGCCCGCCGCGCACCCGGGCGAGGATCATCAGGCCCAAGGTCAGCACGGCGAGGATCAGGATCGGCACCGGCGCGACCCGATCCGCCACCCATTCGGCAGGATCGTCGAGCAGCAGGCCCGCCGCCAGCGCCAGCACCGCCAGCGCCAGCGCGCCGAACAGCACCATGCGGGTCAGGCCCGGCGGCGCGCTGTCGGAAAAGGCGGGCGCGCTCGCCACGGCCTAGCGCTGGCCGACCGGCACATAATCGCGCTGCGTGTGCCCGCAATAAAGCTGGCGCGGGCGGCCGATCTTCTGGTCGGGGTCGGAGATCATCTCGTTCCACTGCGCGACCCAGCCGACCGTGCGGGCGAGCGCGAACAGGGCGGTGAACATCTCGGTCGGAAAGCCGATCGCGTTCAGGATCACGCCCGAATAGAAATCCACGTTCGGATAGAGCTTCTTCTCGATGAAATAATCGTCCTTGAGCGCGATCTGCTCGAGCTCCCGGGCGGTATCGAGCACCGGATCGGAAATGCCGAGCTCTTTCAGCACCTCTTCGGCGGTCGCCTGCATCACCTTCGCGCGCGGATCGAAATTCTTGTAGACGCGGTGACCGAAGCCCATCAGTCGGAACGGATCGTCCTTGTCCTTGGCGCGAGCGATATATTCCGGGATCCGCTCGGGCCGCCCGATCTCGCGCAGCATGTTGAGCGCGGCCTCGTTGGCGCCGCCATGGGCCGGGCCCCAGAGGCAGGCGATGCCGGCGGCGATGCAGGCAAAGGGATTGGCGCCCGACGAGCCGGCGAGGCGCACGGTCGAGGTCGACGCGTTCTGCTCGTGATCGGCGTGGAGGATGAAGATCCGCCGCATCGCCTTCTCGATCACCGGGTTCACCTCATAGGGCTCGGCCGGCACGCCGAACGTCATCCTGAGGAAATTGCCGGTGTAGGAGAGGCTGTTCTGCGGATACATGAACGGCTGGCCGAGCGTATATTTATAGGCCATCGCCGCGATCGTCGGCATCTTGGCGATCAGCCGGTGCGAGGCGATCATCCTTTGCTTGGGATCGGTGATGTCGGTGCTGTCGTGATAGAAAGCCGAGAGCGCGCCGACGACGCCGCACATTACCGCCATCGGATGGGCGTCGCGGCGGAAGCCGCGGTAGAAGGTCGACAGCTGCTCGTGCAGCATGGTGTGGCGCGAGATCGTGTAGGTGAACCTGGCAAGCTCGTCGGCGTTCGGCAGCTCGCCGTTCAGCAGCAGGTAGCAAACCTCCATGAAGGTCGAGTTCTCGGCGAGCTGGTCGATCGGATAGCCGCGATGGAGGAGGATGCCGGCATCGCCGTCGATATAGGTGATTTCAGAGCGGCAGGAGGCGGTCGAGGTGAAGCCAGGATCGTAGGTGAAGGCCCCGGTCTGGCCATAGAGCTTGCGGATATCGATCACGTCCGGCCCGACCGTGCCGGACAAAGTGTCATAATCGTAGGCGTTGCCGCCGAGGGTGAGTGAGGCTTTGCCCGACATCTAGATGTCCTTCCTGGTCTGCGCGTCGGCGATCCGGGCAAGGCTCTCCTCCCTCCCCAGCAGCACCAGCACATCGAAAATCCCCGGCGAGGTCGCCCGGCCGGTCAGCGCCGCCCGCAGGGGCTGCGCCACCTGGCCCAGCTTGACGCCGGACGTTTCAGCCACCTCCCGCACCGCCTGCTCCGTCGCCCCGGCCGTCCAGTCGCCCGCCGCAGCGAGGGCCTGATGGACGCGGCCGAGCAGGTCCCGCGCGTCTCCTGCGAGCAGCAAGGCTGCTTTTTCTTCCATGTCAAGCGGGATGGATTTGAACAGGAAGGCCGCGCCCTCGGCCAGTTCGTTGAGGTCCTTCGCACGCGGCGTGAGCACAGGCATGGCGCGCGCGAGCAAGGCGGCATCCGCGTCCGGCAATCTGGCCGCGACGAGCGCCGCGAGCCGGGCCGGCTCGGCCTCGCGCAGATAATGGCCGTTGAGATTTTCGAGCTTCTTCAGGTCGAAACGCGAGGGCGACTTGCCGATCGCATCCGCGTCGAACCATTGGATCGCCTGCTCCCGGCTGATGATTTCATCGTCGCCATGGCCCCAGCCCAGGCGGAGCAGATAGTTGAAGATCGCCTCGGGCAACATGCCGAGCTCGTCGCGATAGGTTTCGACGCCGAGCGCGCCGTGCCGCTTGGAGAGCTTCGCCCCGTCCGACCCGTGGATCAACGGCACATGGCCGTAGACCGGCTCCGGCCAGCCCATCGCCCGGATGATGGCGAGCTGGCGGAAGGCGTTGTTGAGATGATCGTCGCCGCGGATCACATGGGTCACGCCCATGTCGAAATCGTCGACGACCACCGCGAGCATATAGGTCGGCGAGCCGTCCGAGCGGAGCAGGACGAAATCGTCGAGCTCCGCATTCTGCACGGTGACGCGGCCCTGGACGAGATCGTCGATGACCGTCTCGCCCTCTTGCGGCGCCTTCAGGCGGACGACATAGCCGCCTTCATTCCTGCCGGTCGCATCGCGCCAGGGGCTGCGGATCCGGAACGGCCGCCGCTCCGCCTGCGCCGCCTCGCGCTGCGCGGCCAGCTCCTCCTGGCTCATCCAGCATTGATAGGCATGACCCTTTGACAACATCTGCGCGGCGATCTCTGCATGACGGTCCGCATATTCGCTCTGGAAATGCGCCTCGCCGTCCCAGTCGAGGCCGAGCCAGGACATGCCGTCGAGGATGGCGTCGATCGCCGCCTTGGTGGAGCGCGCTTTGTCCGTATCCTCGATCCTGAGCACGAAGCGGCCGCCATGATGGCGCGCATAGAGCCAGTTGAAGAGCGCGGTGCGGGCGCCGCCGACATGCAGGAAGCCCGTTGGAGAAGGAGCGAATCTGGTTACAACCCGGCTTGCGCTCACGCGTCTATTCTCCAACAACAGGCGCATGGCGGCCGGTCACGCGAGGGCCCCTAGCATAGGCGAAGCGCCGCCACCAGGGGCGGGCAGGGCCGGGGCGGGCTTTTCGCGTCTTTCCGCCAGATTGGAGGCATTGTTCGAGGCCGAGCGGGCGCAATTGCCGCTCTGGCTGCCCGTCGGCCTCCTCGCCGGCATCGCCGCCTGGTTCTTCCTGCCCGACTGGCCGGCGTGGGCCGCTTTCCTGCTGCTCTCGGGCGGGGCGGGGCTCGGCGTCCTCGCGCTGGCGCCGGGCACGCGCTGGGGCAGGGCGCTGGCCCTGTTCGGCCTCGCCGCGGCTCTGGGCTGCGGCCTGATCTGGTGGCGCGCGGAGCAGGCGGCGGCGCCCCGCATCGAGCGCGAACAGCTCATGGAGGTCAGCGCCAGTGTCGAGAGCGTTCAGACGCTGGCCGCGGAAGAGGCGGTGCGCCTCGTCGTCCGCCCGAGCCGCGACGGCATGCCGGTGCGCCTGCGCGTCAATGTCGACCGGGACAAATTGCCGCCCGGGCTCGTCCCCGGCGCGACCGTGCGCCTGCGCGCCTGGATCATGCCGCCGGCGCCGATGGCTGTCCCCGGCGGCTATGATTTCTCCCGCGCCGCCTGGTTCCAGCAGATCGGCGGGACCGGGCGCGCCCTCGATATCGCGGTCACCGCGCCGCCGTCGGGCCAGAGCCTCCCGGCCCGTATTGCCGGCTGGCGGCAGGGCTTGTCCGCCCATATCCGCGGCACGCTCGGCAATGGTGGCGAGGGCGGCATCGCCGCCGCGCTCGCCACCGGCGACCAGTTCGGCATTCCGGACGAGGATGCCGAGGCAATGCGCCGCTCCGGCCTCGCCCATCTGCTTTCGGTCAGCGGCCTGCACCTGACCGCGGTGGTCGGCGCGGTCATGCTGCTGACCCTGCGCCTGCTTGCCCTGAGCCCCGCTTTGGCGCTGCGCTTTCGCCTGATCCTGATCGCCGCGGCGGCGGGGGCGGTGGCAGGAATCGCCTATACCCTGCTCACCGGCGCGGAGGTGCCCACGGTCCGCTCCTGCATCGCCGCCTTGCTCGTCCTGCTCGGCATCGCGCTCGGTCGCGAGGCGCTGACGCTCCGCCTCGTCGCCGTCGGCGCGCTCGTCGTCTTGCTGCTCTGGCCGGAAAGCCTGCCCGGCGCGAGCTTTCAGATGAGCTTCGCCGCGATCGTCGCGATCATCGCGCTGCACGAAAATCCGCGAGTCCAGGCCTGGGTCGCGCGCCGTGACGAGGGCTGGCCGATGCGGATCGGCCGCTTCCTGTTAGGGCTGATTCTCACCGGGCTCGCCGTCGAGCTCGCCTTGCTGCCGATCGCGCTCTTTCATTTCCACAAGGCGGGCCTCTACGGCGCCCTCGCAAACGTCATCGCCATCCCGCTGACCACCTTCGTGATCATGCCGCTGGAGGCTTTGGCCCTGCTGTTCGACACGATCGGCCTCGGCGCGCCTTTCTGGTGGCTGACCGGCCAGGCCCTGTCCTTCCTGCTCTGGCTCGCCCATGCCGCCGCCGCCGCGCCGGGCGCGGTCGCCCTGCTCCCCGCCATGCCGCCCGCCGCCTTCGCGCTGATCGCGGCCGGCGGGCTCTGGGTCTGCCTGTGGCGGACGAGCTGGCGGCGCTGGGGGATGGTGCCGGTCGCCGCCGGCGCCTTGCTCGCGCTCGCGACGCCGGCGCCGGATCTCGTCGTCACCGGCGACGGCCGTCACCTCGCCTTGCGCACCGAGGATGGCCGGCTCGCCATCCTCCGCGCCCGCGCCGGCGACTATGTCCGCGACACGCTGGCGGAGGCGGGCGGCGTGGAGGCCGATTTTCTCGACCTCGAAACCTTGCCCAACGCCGCCTGCAGCGACGCGCTCTGCACCGCGACCATCGAGCGGGGTGGCCGTCGCTGGCGCCTGCTCGCCACGCGCAGCCGCGATCTCGTCGCGCGGGAAGAGATGCTCACCGCCTGCGCCGGGGCCGACATCATCGTCGCCGACCGCGCCCTGCCGCGCGGCTGCAACCCGCGCTGGCTGCGTGCCGACCGCGCCTTCCTCGCCCGCACCGGCGGCCTCTCGATCATGCTTGGCGATCCGCCCGCGGTGGTGACGGTCGCGGAACGGGTCGGCCGCCATCCCTGGGCTGGCCCGCGCTGAACCGTTTTTTGTGCCTCAGTGCGGCGCGTCCGCCTGCATGACGGCAAGCTCGTTGCCGCCCGGATCGGTGAACTGGAAGCGCCGCCCGCCGGGGAATGAGAAGATCGGCCTGACGATCACGCCGCCGGCCTCGGTCACCGCCCCCAGCGCGGCCTCCAGATCGTCGACCTGGATCACCGGAAGGGGCGCGGCGGTCGCCTCGCTGGCGTCGCCCTGCAGGCCGATATCGGTGTCGCCGGTCAGCGTCGACGCATAGGTCGGGCCAAAATCGGTCAGCGCCCAGCCGAATGCGGCCTCGTAGAAAGCCTTCGCCGCGGGGACGTCCCGCACCGGCAATTCGACATAATTCAGACGGGCCATACGTCCTCCATGGGTGACATTGGTCAGGCGGCGAGGGCGTGCGCCTCGGCGATCCATCCCATCAGTTCGCCATCGATCGCCCCCACTGACTCGATCAGCAGCTCATTATGACAGCGGTTGGCCGAGACCCGCTCGACCTTGCGGATGCGGGGGCTTTCGATCGGTGTCCGGCTGCGCAGGTTCAGCAGAAGGGCATCCCGCCGCGGGTGGAGCCCCGCAAATGCCGTGCGGTGATTGAGATGGAGGCAGGTGCCCTTGGGATCGACGACCACGCCCGGCAAGCGCTGAGCGCGCTCGATCAGGGCATGGACGATCGCGCGAACCCGGGGCTCGCTGCGTGCGAACACCCGCGTGATCGCGTCCTCGGCCACGGTTCAATACCGCCGCAGCAACCCCGCCAGCCGGCCCTGAATCCGCACCTGCTCGGGCCGGTAACGCTGCGGGTCGTAATGGCGGTTGGCCGGGTCGAGGCGGATCATCTGGCCCTCGCGGCGCAGCGTCTTCAGCGTCGCCTCCTCCTCGTTGACCAGAGCCACCACGATCTCGCCGTCGCGGGCCGTGTCGGTCTTGCGGATCAAGGCATAATCGCCGTCGAGAATGCCGAGCTCGACCATCGAGTCGCCGGCCACCTCCAGCGCATAATGCTCGCCCGGGCCGAGCAAGGCGGCGGGGACGGGGAGGGTATCGGTGCCCTGCAAGGCCTCGATCGGCGTGCCGGCCGCGATCCGGCCGTGCAGCGGGATGTCGAGCACGTCGTCATTGGCGGCGCGCGGCGGCAGCACCGGCGCCTTGTCGGGAGCGCTTTTGTTCGCCTCGGGGATCTTCAGCACCTCCAGCGCCCGCGCCCGGTTGGGCAGGCGGCGGATGAAGCCGCGCTCGACCAAAGCCGAGATCAGCCGGTGGACGCCGCTCTTGGACTTGAGGTCCAGCGCCTCCTTCATTTCCTCGAACGAGGGGGAAATGCCGGTCTCCGACAGGCGCGCGTCGATATAGAGAAGCAGCTCATGTTGCTTGCGCGTGAGCATCTGCATGTCCCTCCCGTGGAACGTTTGCGGAACGTGTAAGGAACGTTTCGCAAGGAGTCAAGCGGGGCGGGAGTCAGCCCTGTATCACGGCGTGACGCACGGCGACGCCGCGGGCATCGAACTCGATGACGAGCAGATAGGGATCGATCGGAACCGGGTCGTCGTCGGGATAGCCGAGATTGTACGCGAACCTGTCGGTCCCGGATGGCGGACTCGGCGGACCGAGCAATGCCACGACCTGCGAACGGGTCATGCCCTCAAGCGGATGGCGCGCGAGCAGATCGGGAACCATCCGGCCGCGGATATAGGCAGTCCCACGCGCCTCGCGCCAGATTTCGGAGTCGAAGACACGGCTTTGCGCGTCCAGATGGCGAAGCCAGACGACTCAACCGCCGAACAGGGCCACGGCCGCGCAGAGGCTCAGCAGGACGCGGCGCCGTCTAGGCACCGGCCTCCGCCTGGCTCCGGGCCAGCGCCAGGAAATTGCCGAGCAGTGCGTGGCCATGCTCGCTGGCGATGCTCTCCGGGTGGAACTGGACGCCGTGGATCGGCAGGCTTTCGTGGCGCAGGCCCTGGATGGTGCCGTCGGGGGCGCGGGCATTGACGATCAGCGCTTCCGGCAGGCTGTCGGGAGCCAGCGTCAGGCTGTGATAGCGGGTCGCCGCAAAGGGGGAGGGCAGGCCGGCAAAGACCCCACTGCCGTCATGCGCGATCTCCGAGACCTTGCCGTGCATCGGCGCCGGCGCGCGCGCGATCCGCCCGCCAAAATGTTGCGCGATCGCCTGGTGGCCGAGGCAGACGCCGAGCAGGGGCAGGCGCGCCACGGCGCAGGCGCCGACCAGTTCCAGCGAAATGCCGGCCCCGTCCGGCGTGCCGGGGCCCGGCGAGATCAGCACCGCTTCCGGCGCGGCCGCGAGCGCTTCGGCGGGGGTCAGCGCATCGTTTCGCGCGACCCGGACGTCGCGCCCCAGCGCGCGCAGATACTGGACCAGATTCCAGGTGAAGCTGTCATAATTGTCGATGATCAGGATCAAGCCGGCGCCGTCTCTATTGCGTCGCCGCGCCCACGGTGCCCGCGATGCGCCGCCGCTCGGCCTGGATCGCGGGGACGTTGCGCTGCACGCCGATGCTTCGCTCCATCGCCTTCAGCAGACTGAACTGCGCCTCCTGCGGCACCACCTGGACGAGGTCGTTCCGGACCGGACCGATCGCCTCCGGCGGCGCGCTCGCGGCACGGATGCTCTGCTGCGGCGCGGCGATCATCCAGCCGCCATTATTGGGCGCCGCGATCACGCCCGCCGTGCCGGGCCGCAGCCGGAAGAAGAGCCGCAGCGAGTCCGGCGCCTGCGGGACCATGGCCTGGCCGCGGCGGGCGCTGATCGTCGTCGGCGGCGGCAGCGGGAGGCCGGCCTGGGCGAAGGCCTGCAGGATCGGCGTGCCTGCATTGATCCGCGCGGCAATGGCATCGGCGATCTGGCGGGCACGGACGATTGCCGTCCGCCGGATCAGCTGGCTGCGCACGAGATCGTGGACTTCGGCGAGGGGGGGCGGCGCCGCGGCCTCGACCCGCTCCACGCCGACCAGCGCATAACGGACATTGTCCGGCAGCGCGGCGACCACCGGCCGCGGACGATCCCCGTCAATGTCGAACGCGGCCGCCATCACCGCGGTGACGTCGGCGGTGACGCCCGGCCAGGCCTGACGGCTGGACAGGCGGCCTGTCGCGGTCACCGGCGGCGTCGTGACGATCGTCAGGTGCGCGGCATTGGCGGCATCCTCGAGGCTGGTGCCGTCCTGGAGCTGCTGCTCCAGGTCCGTCGCCAGCGTGGAGATGGCGGCGGCGCGCTTGCGGCGCTCCAGCTCGCGGACGATGTCGGCGCGCACCGTCTCCAGCGGGCTGCCGCCGGCGGCGGTCTCGACCCGCACGACCTGCCAGCCGAGCTGGGACTGGATCGGGCCGACAATACCGCCCTGCTGCGCGCGGAACGCCTGCGCCGCGACCGGCGCCGTGACCAGGCCGGCAAAGTCCCGCTCGGTCTGGTTGGCGCGCCGGGAATAGGCCTCGCCGCGGCCCGCCGCCTGCGCGGCCTGCTGGAAGGAGGCGCCGCCGCGGACGCGCTGGACGAAGGCGGTCGCTTCCGCCTGCGCGGTACCGCTATTGCCGAAATTGACCGCTTCCAGCGTCCGGATCCGCCCCGCCTGATAGCGCGGCGTATTGTCGTAGATGGTACGGATCTCCGTATCGGTCGGCGGCGTGATGGTGATCTGCTCCGGCCCGATCACCGCATATTTGATCACCCGCCGCTCCGGGATGGTGAAATAGTCGCGATAGCGCTGATAATAACGCTGGACCTCGGCCTCGGTCGGATTGAGCGTCCGCTCGATCGCGCCGACCGGCACCACGCCGATCATGCCGGACCGTTGCTCGAGCGGCACCGTCGCATAGGCCTGGACCACGCCCTCCGGCATGACGAAGCCGGTCTGGATCGGCTGCAGCAGCTGCCGCTGCATCAGCCGCCGGCCATATTCCTCGCGGATCTGGTCCACCGAAATGCCCGCCCGCTGCAGCGCCGTCTGAAAGACATTATTGTCGAAATTACTGCCGTTCCGGGCGAACTGGAATTCGGGCGAAATGCTGATCGCATGGTCGATCATCCGCCGCGTCGCGACGATGCCGCGCGCCCGCGCATATTGGGCGAGCGCCTGCAGCGAGATCAGCCGGTCGACCGAGCCCTCGAACCCCCCCTGGCTCACAAATTCGCCGATCTGCGCGTTGGGCAGCTGCCGCTGCAGCTGCTGGAAGTCCTGGTTGAACTGATTGTTGGCCTCCCCGGCGGTGATCGTGACGCGGCCCACCGTGGCGAGATCGGTGCTGCCCGGGCTGGTGCCGCCGCCGCCGAGGCTGGAGAGGCCGCCGAAGCCGCCTGTGCCGAAGCCGGTGATGACGATCGCGACCAGCGAAAAGAAGAGAATGCTGGCAGCGACCCAGTTTTTCATTTTTCTGCGGGCCATGGGGATCCTGACGAAGGTGATTTGCGCGGGTCATAGAAGCGCGCTAGGCGGCCCGCAACTCCCCGCGTCCTGAAAGCCCGAGTCCCATGCACCTCCGCCGCAAGCTCGTCGCCGGCAACTGGAAGATGAACGGCAGCCTCGCCGCGCTGGCCGAGCTGGGCCCGATCGCCGAGGCGGCGCGCGAGGCGGGCGGCGTCGATGTCGCCATCTGCCCGCCTTTCACCCTGATCGCCCCGGCGCTGACCCGGGCCGGCGGCGTCGTCGCGATCGGTGCGCAGGATTGCCACGCGCACGACGGCGGCGCCCATACCGGCTGCATCTCGGTCGCCATGCTGAAGGAGGCCGGCGCGAAGCTCGTTATCGCCGGCCATTCGGAGCGCCGCGCCGACCAGCACGAGAGTGACGCCGAAGTCTGCGCCAAGGCGGAGGCGGCCTTGAAGGGCGGCCTCACCACCATCGTCTGCGTCGGCGAGAGTGACGCCGAGCGCCGCGCCGGCAACCATGTCGAGATCGTCACCGCGATGCTCGCCGGCTCGCTGCCGGACGACTGGGAGGAAGGCGAACTCGCCATCGCCTATGAGCCGGTCTGGGCGATCGGCACCGGCAATGTCGCCACGCCGGCCGACGTCGCCGAAATGCACGCGGCGATTCGCGCCCGGCTCGTCGCCCGCTATGGCGACCGCGGCGAGCGTATCCGCATTCTCTACGGCGGCTCGGTCAAGGCCGACAATGCCGCGGAGCTGTTCGCGGTCGCCGACGTGGACGGCGCCCTGGTCGGCGGCGCCAGCCTCACCGCCGCCGCCTTCGTCCCGATCGTCGAGGCGGCCTCGGCCAGTTGAACCACGGCGTCCGATCGACTAGATCGCCCGCAACCACTCTCCCGAAAGCTCCAGATGTCCGGTTTCTTCACCTTCGTCCTCATCATCCAGACGCTCGTCGCCGTCGCCTTGATCTCGCTCATCCTGATGCAGCGCTCGGAGGGCGGCGGGCTGGCCGGCGGCGGCAGCCCGGCCGGGATGATGAGCGCGCGCGGCGCCGCCGACTTCCTGACCCGCGGCACCTCGATCCTCGCGACCGTGTTCATCTGTCTGTCGATCCTGCTCGCCGGCCTCGCCGCCGGCACGCGCACACGCAGCGGCATCGAGGCGAGCCCGACCGCGCCCGCCACCGCGCCGCGCCCGGCGAACCAGCCGGTGGCGCAGCCCAAGGCGGCAACGCCTGCTGCGCAGCCCGCCACGCCGGCTGCACCGGCGGGCAACCGCACCTCGATTCCGGGCCAGTAAAAGTCGCGCTGCCGCGCCGGCAGCGAAAATAAACCTGATTCGACGGCTTGCCGGATCGCCCCCCGCCCGCCTAAGCGATGATTCCCATGGCGCGGTTCATTTTTATCACCGGCGGCGTGGTCTCATCGCTTGGCAAAGGGCTCATGGCTGCCTCTCTGGCGGCGCTCCTGCAGGCGCGCGGCTATCAGGTCCGCCTTCGCAAGCTCGATCCCTATCTGAACGTCGATCCGGGAACGATGAGCCCCTATCAGCATGGCGAGGTCTACGTCACCGACGACGGCGCCGAGACCGATCTCGATCTCGGCCATTACGAGCGCTTCACCGGCGTCCCCGCCCGCCAGTCGGACAATGTCACCTCGGGCCGGATCTATCAGGGCATCATCCAGCGCGAGCGGCGCGGCGACTATCTCGGCGCCACCGTCCAGGTGATCCCGCACGTCACCAACGCGATCAAGGAGTTCATCGGCGCCGATATCGAGCCCGATTGCGATTTCGTCCTTTGCGAGGTGGGCGGCACGGTCGGCGACATCGAGAGCCTGCCGTTCGTCGAGGCAATCCGCCAGTTCCGCAACGAAAGCCCGCGCGGCTCCTGCCTCTCCATCCACACCACGCTCGTGCCCTATATCGCCGCCGCCGGCGAGCTGAAGACCAAGCCGACCCAGCATAGCGTCCGCGAGCTCACCAGCCTCGGCATCCAGCCCGAGATTATCGTTTGTCGCTGCGAGCATCCGCTGCCGGAGAATGAGCGGGCGAAGATCGCCCTGTTCTGCAACGTCCGCAAGGAAGCGGTGATCCCCGCGCTCGACGCGCCCAGCATCTACGCCGTTCCCGCCCAGTATCACGCGGCCGGGCTCGACGCCGAGGTGCTGCTCGCCTTCGGCATCGAGGGCTCGCCGGAGCCCGACATGGCCCGCTGGGACGACGTGCTCGACCGCCTCTTCCATCCGGAAGGCGAGGTCTCGATCGGCGTGGTCGGCAAATATGTCGGCCTGCAGGACGCCTACAAAAGCCTCACCGAGGCGCTCGTCCATGGCGGCCTCGCCAATAGGGTGAAGGTCAACATCAAATGGCTCGACGCGGAATTGTTCGAGCATCCCGAGGCGGAGATCGCGCAGACGCTCGAGCCGATGCACGCCATCCTCGTTCCCGGCGGCTTCGGCGAGCGCGGCACCGAGGGCAAGATCGCCTCCGTCCAGTTCGCCCGCACCCGCGAAGTGCCCTTCTTCGGCATTTGCCTCGGCATGCAGATGGCCTGCATCGAGGCGGCCCGGAACATGGCCGGCCTGGCGGGGGCGGGGAGCAGCGAGTTCGGCGAGGCCGAGGAGCCCATTGTCGGCCTGATCACCGAATGGATGAGCCCCGAAGGCCTCCAGAAACGCGGCGCCGACACTGACCTCGGCGGCACCATGCGCCTCGGCGCCTATGACGCGGTGCTGGACGGCAACAGCGTGGTGCGGAGCATCTACGGCAGCGACCAGATCAGCGAACGCCACCGGCATCGCTACGAGGTCAACGTCCACTATAAGGACGCGCTGGAGCAGGGCGGCCTGGTCTTTTCGGGGATGAGCCCGGACGGGGAGCTGCCGGAGATCGTCGAGCGCCCGGAGCATCCCTGGTTCGTGGGCGTGCAATTCCACCCCGAGTTGAAGAGCAAACCTTTCGACCCGCATCCGTTGTTCGCGAGTTTTATCGAAGCGGCGGTGAAGCAATCACGGCTGGTCTAAACTCGCCGAATCAGGGGTTTTCCGGCGTGCGGCTTGGCAATTCGTCGCCCGGCGCTTCGGAGTCCGTGCGCTCCGACCCGGCCCCGCCGCTCATCACGCGCGCGCCGAGCGTCGTCAGCCGATAGCCAAGCGCCGGATGCAGGAAGGCGAGCGCCGACATCGCCCATCCCGCGAGGACCAGCTCGGCGTAGAAGATGATGTCGGAGGCGATGAACATCGCCATGTCGAGCGCCACGAACTCCGCCAAGGTCAGGGCGACGAGCACGATAACCACCCATTTCATCCCGCGATAGGTCTTGCTGAGGGAAGTGCGGCAATGCTCGCCGATTCGTCGCGATAGGGAAGACAAGCTGCGGCTCTCCGTTACACGTGCGTTACAGGCACCTCCGCGCTAGCAGACTTCATCATTGTGGCTCCTGTCAACATCTTTATTTTAGTATTTTAGCCGTGACGCGACTTTACAAATTAGAAATCGTAAATGAGATTGCAGACTCGCCAATAAAGGCAAGAAAAAGGGGGGTTAAGATGGCTGTTTCTATAGAACATCTGCCTCACCTGACTCACAAGCCGAGGCATGAAGGGCTCACAATTCATCTTCAGTGCCGCCGCGGACCGCGTTGAACAGGTCATGCAGACGCGCTTCAACCCTGTGATCTTCGACATGGCGCAATGCGTCGAGGATGATGGCGTCCACGAGCAGATTGAACAAATCGCGGCGCAACACTCGGACGACTACATCCGTTATTACGCCTTCAGGTCGCTTGCTGTCCGGGAAGAGGGCCATTGGGGCTCCGCCTTCGTCGAGCGCGCTCGGCGGCTTGGTGGCACTGCTGCGCAACCGTGGCACTCGCCTGGCCTGGGACGCGGTAGCCGGGAAAAGGCTGATCGCCACCTCGCCTTTGGGCCTCGCCTCGATCGCCGTCATCGCGCTGGTGCAGCCAGTCGTAGTCGCGGCCCGAACGCTGCTCGGCCACGGCTTCAACGAAGCCGCCGTGCATCAGGGAGCGGTGCTGTTCCTGCTCACCCTGTCCACCCTCTACGGCCTGCTCGTCGCTGCCAGACTCCCTGCCGCCGCGCCGTCCCGGGGATGAGGCTGGACCGGGGTCCGGTCGAGGCCCTCGGATCGTTGGATACAAATAGGATTTCGTCTGTCAGACTCACGCGACTCGGCGCCTGACGCCGGACGGCTCTTTCGCAGCGTTCGCCATCCCCGCCCGGACCCGGTCCAGACGTTTCGCTATGCCCTGGAGGGCGCGTTGCCGGGGAAGACCCCCCGCATTGCCATGTGACACTCGTGTCACTCGTGTCAGTCGCAACCCTTCCGCCCGAACCGCGCATTGGCCTGACCTTTGCCTGACCTTTGGCGGTTTTCCGGGCTTTTTCCCGCCGTGATTCTCGCCTCCGGCACCGGAATCCGCTGTCCGCATCTGGCAACTCAGGTTAGCGTGCCGCCATGCCTCGCGCCGCCAAGGGTCTGCTCGCTTTGGGTCTGCTCGCTCTCGCCGCGCCACTCCCTGCCCATGCCCAGGTCACCGTCGACATGGAGACCGGGCAATTGCGCGCCAATGACGGCTTGCGGCCCGGTCAGTCCCGCTGGCTGCCCGACGCCGCGACCGCCACCGGTCAGGTCAGCATCGTGGTCAGTCTGCCGTTGCAGCGCGCTTATGTGTTTCGCGGGAGTGTGTTGATCGGAGTGACCACGGTCTCCACCGGCCAGCCCGGCTGGGACACGCCGGTCGGCCGCTTCACGATCCTCGAGAAGCAGGTCACGCACCATTCGAGCCTCTATGAGAATGCGCCGATGCCGTTCATGCAGCGGCTGACCGTGGACGGGATCGCGCTCCATGCCGGGCCGATCGCCAGGTCTGGCGAGCCGGTCTCGCATGGCTGCATCCGCCTGCCGCGCGCTTTCGCGGAGCGCCTCTACGGAATGACCGCGCTCGGCACCGTGGTCATGGTCACCGACGAGGCGCCCGGCACGCCCGAAGAGGTGCTCGCCCTCGCCGCCGCCTAGCGCCGCCGGAACAGGCCGAGCGGAATCGCCTCGGCCATCGCCCGATAGCCGGCATCGCTGCCGTGCAGATGGTCGCCGGAATGATAGCCCTCGCGGATCGCCGCCGGGTCGGCGGGATCGCGCACCGCCGCATCGAAGTCGATCACGCCGTCGAATTCGCCGCTGGTGCGGATGAAAAGATTGACCGCCTGACGCGCCGCCTCGCCTTCGGGGGTCCAGTAGAAGGCGCCCTTATAGGGCAGGATGGTGGCGCCGATCACGCGGACGCCGCTTGCATGGGCGCGGGCGATGATCTGGCGGTAGGCAGCGATCAAGGCCGCGGCGTCGACCCGGTCCTGCGGTCGCTGCCGGATCACTTCGGCGAGCGGCCCCTCGATCCGGCCGAAGGAGACGCCCAGATCGTTGACGCCCTCGAGCAGGATGAGCGTGTCCACGCCGGGCAGTTCGAGCACGTCGCGATCGAGCCGGGCGAGCGCATTCTCGCCGGCGCCCTGGTTCAGCAGCCGGTTGCCGCTGATCCCCTGATTGGCGACCCCCCAGCCCGGGCCGAGCCGCCGGGCGAGCAGATCCGGCCAGCGTCGGTCGGTGCCGCTGGTCGAGCCGACCCCGTCCGAGATCGAATCGCCGAGGATCGCGACCACCCGCGTCGCCGCCGGCGCATCGACCTCGACCGCGGCGAGGAAGGCGCGTCCCGCCTCGACGCTGGCAGGCGCGAACGGCGCGGCCGAAAAGTCGCCCGGCGCGGAGATTTCGAGCCGGTCGAGCCCGACCGGATGGCAGGTGCAGGGGCCGGTCGCGCCCGGTAGATAGAGCGTGACGGCGACTTTGGCGCCCGGCTCGACCCGGAGGTCGACCGGATCGCTGAGGAACGGCGCGCCTTCGGGGATCATGGCCCGGGGCCGGCCGGAGAAGGTGAGGCGCCGGCTCGTCCCCGGCCGCTCGCGCCCGGCCGCGTCGACGATGGCGATGCGCGCGCCGCCGATCGCGAGCGGCGCCTGGCCATAGAGATTGGTCAGCCGGATGCGGACCGCCCGGCCGCCCGCCGAAAGGCGCAGGGTCTGACGGAGCGTCCGGTTCTCGAAAGCAGGCGTGGCGGGAAAGGGTCCCATGGCGGGCGACGGCGTCACCGGCGCCGCTGTCCAGCTCGCCACCCATTTCGCTTCGGCGGGCAAAGCCGTCGCCAGCATCGCCGCCGCGCCGGGCATGAGGGCCCAGTGTCGCATGCCGCGCCTCCCCGGCTGCCGGTCTACACCGCGGGCTTCTCCGCGCCTTCGTCTATGGATCAGGGCGGCACGGCGGCAAGGCGCCGTGCCGCCCCGCAAAGCGAGGCTGCTATCGGGCCTTTCGTACCAGGCCGACGACCAGCAGCAGGATGACCGCGCCGATCAGGGCGTAGACGATCCCGGTCACCATCGCATTCATGACCATGAAGGCGACGCCGAGCTTCGGCAGCAGCCAGGTGGCCAGAAACGCGCCGAGCACGCCGACGACGATATTGCCGACCAGGCCGAGGCCGTAGCCCCTGACGATCATGCCGGCCAGCCAGCCGGCAATGGCGCCGACGACGATCAGGGTCAGGATTGATTGCATATCCAGGTTCATGTCGCTCTCCTCTTGCCCCCCGGCGTCCGTGAACCGGATTCGCCTGGCGGCAGCAGGCATAGCAGGTGGCGGCGGCAATGGAACCCGGCGGACGCCGTCCCGCTCAGACCGCCGGCTTCGCCACCCCCTCGGCCTGCATCAGCGCCCGCACCCTGTCGATGTCCGCCGCCTCGTGCCGCTCGGAGACGCGGTGCTCCTCCGGGCCCCAGGTGAGGTTCACGATTCGCCCGCGCTGCACGGCCTCGCGCGCCGAGATCGTCTCCGTCCAGCGGTCGACATGCGGGTAGTCCTGCACCGACAGGAACTCCGCCGCGCCATAGGCGCCGCGCATCATGTTGCCGTACCAGGGGAAGGCGGCCATGTCGGCGATCGTATAATCGTCGCCGGCGAGGAATTCGTGCGCCGCCAGATGCATGTCGAGCACGTGCAGCTGCCGCTTCGTCTCCATCGCGTAGCGGTTGATCGCATATTCGATCTTGAACGGCGCATAATTGTAGAAATGACCGAAGCCGCCGCCGACGAAGGGCGCCGAGCCCATCTGCCACATCAGCCAGTTGAACGTCTCCGCCCGCGCCCGCGTCCCGGTCGGCAGAAAGGCGCCGAATTTCTCGGCCAGGTAGACCAGGATCGAGCCGCTCTCGAAAAGGCGGACGGGCGGGTCCAGGCTATGGTCCGCCATGGCCGGGATCTTGCTGTTCGGGTTGATCGCGACGAAACCCGAGCCGAACTGGTCGCCCTCGCCGATCCGGATCAGCCAGGCATCATATTCGGCCTCCGCATGACCGGCCGCGAGCAGCTCCTCGAGCATGATCGTGACCTTCACTCCGTTGGGCGTGCCCTGCGAGTAAAGCTGCAGGGGATGCCTGCCGATCGGCAGCGCCTTGTCGTGGGTGGCGCCGGAGACCGGGCGGTTGATATTGGCGAACTGGCCGCCGCTCGCTTTGTCCCAGGTCCAGACTTTGGGCGGCACATAGCCTGGCGGCTGGTTGTCGGCGGGATCGGGCTGGGGCGCGTCGGCCATGATGCTCTCCGGAAGAATCGTGTGTGTGGCACACAATCTAGGGTGCCGCGTGCACGCCGTCATCCCGGACTTGATCCGGGCACCACCTTTTCTCTGCGGCTCAGCGCGGCGGGATCAGAACAATGCGATAGGTCACGAACTGACCGAGATGATTGGCGGGGTTGCCGCCGCGGGCGATCTCGATGGCGAGGCCCGGCAGGCGGAAACGCGCACGATAATAAGGAAAGCTGAGGTGGTCCCCGCGGACGTCGCCGTCGCTGCTTTCGTCCGGCGCGCGCCGCGCTTCAGGGAGGCAGCGGGCCACCTCCTCCGCCATCATCTCCGCCTGCCTGTCGTAGGTTACATATTGCCGGCAGCGCAACGCCGGGGGTTGTGCCTCGACCATGCAGGGCCAGGCGATGCGGAACAGCATGTGGCCTTGCTGAAGGATCCGGGGCGGCAGCGTGGAAAATGGCGGGTCGGCCCGGGCGGCCGCAATGGCAAGGTGCAGATCGGCGCAGACCTCGGCCGCCGCGTCCTCACCGCCCGCCGCGGGGGGTGCGGTCAACAACGCGGCAGCGATCAGCATCCGCATCAGCGCCGCTCCACCGGCAAGGCGAACAGGTTGAACCGCGTCATCACATCGCCATGCTCGACACTGAGCGCGAGCGTGCCGAGCCGAAAGCGGAAGAGACGGGAGCCTTCGGGCTCGCTCATCCGGAGCGCTTCCGGAAGGCATTTGGCGATCCGGACCTCGGGCGCTGCCCCGGTCGCGTCGCGCGGATTGACGAAACGCGTGCAGGCCAGGCGATTGCCGTAGAGATCAGCCTCGATTCGGCAAGCCTCCAGGCCCAGGCCGGCGGCAGCGTGCGCCGGTCCCGTCCGTCCGAGCGACGCAAAAGCGGGCCGTTGGTGCGCCGCCGTCAGCAACTGGCGCAGCGTCGCGCAGAAGCGAGCGTCGGAAATCTGCGCCTGCGCGTCGCCCGCGCCGGTCACCGCCAGCAATGCCGCCGCGAACCATGCCCGCATATTCGGCCTCCCGGCTGCTTCGTCCGGGATCGTCGATGAGTCTGGGGTGAACGGCTGCCGAAGGGCAGGGGGTCAGGCGGCCTTGCCGCCGGTGCCGCGGCGCCCGGTGATCACGCGCCTGGCGACCCCGGACCCGGCCTCCAGCACCGGCTCGTTGTTGCGGATCGCGGCGAGGCGGCCGAGCGCGACCATCGCCTCGATCCTGTCGGCGGGGAGCGCCTTGGCGAAGAGATAGCCCTGCAAATGGGTACAGCCGACTTTCTGCATCGCCTGCATTTCCTGCTCGGTCTCGATGCCCTCGGCGACCACGTCTTTGCCGAGGATGCGGCCGAAATTGGCCACGGCCTCAATGATTGCGAGTGCGCGTTCGCTGTTTTTGAGGCCGTGGACGAAGCTGCGGCCGATCTTCAGCCGGTCGAACGGGAAGTCGCGGATGTAGGCGAGCGACGAGTAGCCGGTGCCGAAATCGTCGAGCGCAAGGGCGAAGCCGCAATCCTTCAGCGTCTGCAGCATGCGGCTGGTATGGCCGTCATTGGAGAGCAGGACGGATTCCGTGATCTCGATCGTGATCTGCTCCGGCCTCACGCCATATTTCTCGGTCGGAGCGATCAGGTCCTCGAGGATCGAGACGGCGCGCAGCTGCGCGGCCGAGACGTTGATCGCGGTATGCAGCTTCGGCCAGCGCAGCGAATCCTGCACCGCGCGCTCGATCACGAAGCGGCCGAGATCGGCCATCAGACCCGCTTCCTCGGCGATCGGAATGAAGACGTCGGGCGGCACGAAGCCGTGGCGCGGGCTGTTCCAGCGGCAGAGCGCCTCGACCGAAGCGATCTGGCCGGTCGAGGCTTCGACGATCGGCTGATAGAGGACGCTGAGCTCGCCCGCCGCGATGGCGGTCTTGAGATCGACCTCCAGCATGCGGCGCTTCTCGATCTTCGCGCCCATCTCGTTTTCGAAGCGCACGTCGCAGCCGCGACCCGAGGCCTTGGCCTCGTAGAGGGCGATATCGGCCTCGCGCATCAGATCGTCGAACGAGCGGCCGGGCTCGGCGAAGGCGACGCCGGCGGAAGCATTGGCCTCGACCAGATGGCCGACCACGCGGAAGGGCGAGCGGAAGCAGTCGCGGATATTGGCAAGCAGGCTCTCGCCATCCTCGCTGTCGCGGCAGTTGCGCATCACCGCGAATTCGTCGCCGCCGAGCCGGGCGATGAAATCGTCCTCGCGCACCGCGCCGCGCAGCCGGTCGGCGAGGCTGCGGATCAGCTGGTCGCCGGCATGGTGGCCGAGCGTGTCGTTAATATCCTTGAAGCGGTCGACGTCGACGCAGGCGATGGCGAGCGAGTGGCCCTCGCGCGCGGCCGCTTCGGTGAAGCGGGCAAATTCGGTTTCCAGCTTGCGCCGGTTGGGCAAGCCGGTGAGGCTGTCATGATTGGCGAGATGCTGAGCCCTGGCTTCCCTCGCCTCGATCGCGCGGGAGGCGGAGAAGAGCCGGCGGGCGAAGGCGCCGATCACGAGCAGCGAGATGGCGAGGCCGATGAGGACCAGCGGCAGCACGTTCTTCATCAGCAGCAGGCCGGGGCGCCGGGGCGTCCAGGAGAGGGTGCCGAGCGGCTGGCCCGTATCCGTGCGGAGCGCGTAGGCGCCGCGCTTCTCGCCGGCGGGCTGGCCGAAGCCGAGATCGGGCAGCAGCATGTCGCGCCCGGCCCCGACCCAATAGGCCGGATCCAGCTTGATGAAGGAGACGAGAATCCGCGGCGTCGGGCTCTGCAGGCTCATGTCGACCGACGGCGTGATCGCCATCGCCGAGGCGAGCTCGCCATGATCGCCGATCCGGACGACCGCGGCGGCGCTGCGGCCATAGCGGCGGGCGGTCGTGCCTTCGGTCGCGCCCTCGGCATAGGAAGCATCGGTGATGCGCGGCGAGACGTTGCGGCCGCCGCGAATCTGCCGGACCAGGGGCATGACCGCGGCGAGGTCCGCGGCCAGGCGCTCGTTGGCGATGCGGCCCTCGCCATTATAGCCATAGACGGGGCGATTCTGCTCATCGAGGATCATGATCCGGTCGTGATGGAAGCTCTCGGTCATGAAGGCGCCGACCTCGAGGTCGAGCCAGCCGACGTCGATCGTGCCGCGGCTCTTGGTCACCGCCTCGTCCCACCAGGCGACGGAGCGTACTTCGGAGAGGGAGCGGGTGAGGCGGGCGTTGAGGCTGTTGTCGATCAATTCGGTCTGCGCGCTGACGATATTCTCGTCCATCTTGCGCGCGGAATAGAGGATGACGGCGACCATCGCGGCGCCGACCAGCAGCATCACGATTGCGATCGGCGCGACAAAACGGCGCGTCGCGGACACGCCGTTTTCCTCGCGAACTGTGGTCACAGCCGTCGCCATTTCCCTGACTTTCTAAGCCCTTAAAGTTAACGAAGTCCTGACCATCGGAGCGCGTGCTTTCACGGTAGGGACCCCGTTTCCGCCGCCGCCCGGGCGTGGTGCCGGCCCGCTTCCGGTAAATTTTTTGTTTACCATGCGACATTTGCGCGCCGGTCCCGAGACTAGGGGGGTGAAGGCAGGACTGCGGAGCGGGCCTTCTCGGGAAAGCAAGAGGTTGATTTTGTGATCGTTTCACTGGCCATTCTCGCCGCTGCGTTGCAGGCGTTGGGCTACATCCTGTACGCCCGCCTGTTCCTGAAGAAGGTGATCCGCCCCAACGCCGCCAGTTCCTTCATGTTCGCCTACGGCACGGCGTTGCTCGTCCTGCTCGAAGCCAGCGACGGCGCCTCCTGGCCGATGCTGGCGCTGCCGGCGACCTGCGCTTTCATGAGCATCTTCATCGCCCTGCTCTGCCTCAGGAAGGGCGCGACCGAGAAAGTCGACAAGGTCGAGGCGGTCGCTTTCTCCGCCGATGTCTGGCTGACCGCGCTCTGGGCCGCTATCGCCTTCGGCTATGGCGATATCTCTCCTTATTCCGCCGGCTTTCTCCTCGCCGGCAATGTCACCACGCTCACCGCATTTTTCCCGGTCCTCCGCTCGACCTGGAAGACCCCCGAGCGGGAGCGGCCGGAACCCTGGCTGGTGTGGACCTCGGCCTATATCGTCCTCGCCGTGGTGACATTTCTTGCAGACCGGGGCCAGCATCCGGCCCTCATGGTCTATCCGGTGCTGAGCGCCATGCTGCACGGCTCCATCGCTCTCATGTCCCTGCGCGGTCCCGCGCGGATCCTGCGCTGGGTCGATGCCGCCCGCTCCATCTATATCGGGCGGAGCGAGATTCACGGGCGTGGCATGATCGCCGGCCGCCGCTTCGAGCCCGGCGAGCCGGTCTGGACGCTGACCGGCAGGCCGATCTTCGGGGCGGTCACCGAAAGCGGCCCCAATTATATCGGCCTCGGCCCGGACGTCTGGATCGATCCCGATCTGCCGCTGGACCATATCAACCATCATTGCGCGCCCAACGCCGCCTTCGGTCCGCGCCGCCAGCTGGTCGCGCTGCGCCCGATCGAAGCGCATGAGGAAGTGACGATCGACTATTCCACGACCGAATGCGACGCGGCCTGGGCGATGAGATGCGTTTGCGGCGGCGAGCATTGCCGCGGCATGCTCTATTCGATTCAGCACAGCTTCGCGCTTGACGACGAGCCGCCGGCCGCGAGCCCGCTGATGCAGCTGGTCTGGCGCCACCGCCGCGCGGCCGCGGCCGCCGCCAGCGCCTTCCCGCAGCTGCCGGCGCCGGCGCCCGTGGAAATGCCGGCCCCGATCACTGTGTCCCGCCAGCGCTACGAGGCGGTGCATGTCTATGCCCGCAATCACCCGTTGAGCCCCGGCGCCGCCGCGCGGCGGCGGCTGCTGCGCTCGCGGCGGGCGGCGGCCTCCCGGCTCGCCTTCCGCGCGACGGGCTCGGCCTGACGATCGGCGGCGGGCCTTTGGTTAACGGTCCGCTAACCCGGCTCGGCTAGAAGTCCGCGCCATGACCCAGCTTCGCCATCGCCACGTCGCGCTCGCCGCTTTCCTCGCCACCGCGTTCGCCGCGCCTGCCTATGCGCAGGACGAGCAGGAGCCCGCCGGCGGCGACGGCGGCTTCGATATCTCGGCGACCGCGACCGGCGTCTCCGACTATCGCTTCCGCGGCGTTTCCGCTTCGGACCGCGATCCGGCGCTGCAGGGCTCGGTCGACGTCGCCTGGCACGGCTTCTATGCCGGCGCCTGGGCTAGCTCGATCGCCCGCACCGCCGACACCAACGTCGAGCTCGATCTCTATGCCGGCTATACCGGCAACGCCGGCCCGCTCGAATATGATTTCGGGGTGATCGCCTATCTCTATCCGGGCGGCGACGGCACGGCGACCGTCTACGAGGGCAAGGCTTCCCTCTCCTACTCGCTCGGGCCGGCGACCGGAAAGGTCAGCCTCAATTATGCGCCCGACCAGGAGAATCTGGCCGGCGACAATCTCTATCTGAACGGCGAGCTGCGCGTCGGTATCCCGACCACGCCGGTCACGGTCTTCGCGAGCCTGGGCCGCGAGCGCGGCTCCTTTTACGGCCGCAAATGGGATTGGTCGCTGGGCCTCGAATTCACGCGCGGCCCGTTCACCGCAAGCCTCGCTTATGTCGACACCAATCTCGACAGCGCGACCTCGTTCCTGGGCCGCAACATCCGCGCCGGCGTCGTCGCCAGCGCCAGCTTCGAGTTCTGACGCGGCCTATTTGGTCGCGAACTGACCCGCTTCGGCGCCGAAATGCTCGCGGGCGTGACTGCGCGCCGCGGTCGCGCTCCTGAAGGTCTCGTCCACCGGATGGGTGGTCACCAGCGGATAGCCCTGGCTGTTATAGCGGACCTCGCGGACGGCGAGGCGGAACTGGCCGTCCTCGCCTTTCGCGATCAGGAAGGGTTTGGGTATCTCTCTCGACATCTTCGGGTTCCTATCGTGCAAGCGCTCTCCCGTTGCGGGGCGAGCGCGATGGTGCCGGGCTAGTCGATCATCGCCGCGACGAGGCGGCGCAGATCTTGCGGCAGGGGCAGGGCGGCAGGCTCAAGCCTCGTCGTCCTTGCCGGCGTTGGCCGGGCCGCGAGCAGGGCAAGCGGCGGGTATAATCTGGGTCTTGTCTGGATATTCATTTCAGGTCCGGGCGGCCTCGGCCGCCGATATTCTTGGAAAATGATTGAGTGGCTGATCGCCGGGCGATCCGCCTCGGCGCGCTGCCGCCGGGCCGCTGGCCCGGCGTGCGGTGCGGAAGACGGTGTGGCCCCTCGTAAGGTCGCCCACCGGGTCTCCCTTCGCCGTTCCTAGGAGGCGTCGGCGAGGTTCACGGCCGAGGTCTTGCCGTCGCGGCCGGTCTCCAGTTCGTAGCTGAGCTTCTGGCCCTCGCGCAGCGAGCTCATGCCGGAGCGCTCGACGGCGCTGATATGGACGAAGGCGTCCTTGCCGCCCTCCTCGTTGGTGATGAAGCCGTAGCCGCGGTCGTTGTTGAAGAATTTAACGGTGCCGGTGGGCATGATCAGGTCCTTTCAATGCAATAAATGCCCGCGCGCAAATGGCGCGGCGGGGCCGGAGAAGCTCGAAAGGGAAGAAGAGAGGCCCGAAGGCGTCGAATTCGCTCGCAGGCGACGTCAGCAGCGCCGGATATAGGCGAAGAGGCCCCCGGTTACAATGCGAGGCGCGACGGAACTGCCGCCCGGCGACGCGATCCGAAAAAACAAGTGCCCGGACGTTTCCGCCCGGGCACCCGTGAGACGGGTTTGACGCCGTCTACCCCCTTGTGATGCTTCCGCCCGCGCGCTTGTCCTCACCTCGCAGAGGAAAGCGGGGCCGAAGCCTCCCCGAACCAGGCCGTTAAGTCCTTGGTTGCGTGGGTATACGCTATGCAGCACAAACGATCTTGTCATGATTCCTTTGCAGGGCGTGACCAGTTTGCGTCTCGGCTGTTGCCGGTTGGCAACAGGGGGTGCGGGCCCGCCCTTTATTGCCTTGACCCCTAACCCCCCCTAGAGCGTCGGCCATGCGCCTGACCCGTTATTTCCTGCCTGTCACCAAAGAGACGCCCGCCGACGCCCAGATCGTCAGCCACAAGCTGATGCTGCGCGCCGGCCTGATCCGCCAGACCGCCGCGGGCATTTATGCCTGGCTGCCGCTCGGCCATCGCGTGCTCAGGAAGATCGAGCAGATCGTGCGCGAGGAGCAGGACGCGGCCGGCGCGGTCGAGATGCTGATGCCGACCATCCAGTCGGCGGACCTCTGGCGCGAGTCCGGCCGCTACGACGCCTATGGCCCCGAAATGCTGCGCTTCCCGGACCGCAAGGGCAGCGAGATGCTCTATGGCCCGACCAATGAGGAGATGATCACCCGGATCTTCCTCGGCGCCGTGAAATCCTGGCGCGATCTGCCGCGCACGCTCTACCATATCCAGTGGAAGTTCCGCGACGAGATCCGGCCCCGTTTCGGGATCATGCGCGGCCGCGAGTTCCTGATGAAGGACGCCTACAGCTTCGATCTGGACGAGGCCGGGATGAAGGCGAGCTACGAGGCGATGTTCGTCGCCTATCTGCGGACCTTCGCGCGCCTCGGCCTGCAGGCGGTGCCGGTGCGCGCGCCCACCGGCCCGATCGGCGGCGATCTCAGCCACGAATTCCACATCCTCGCCGAGACCGGCGAGAGCGCGCTCTTCTACGATGCCGCGATCGACGAGGTGACCCGTGAGGAGCTGCTCTCCGCCGACGCCGCGACCATCGCCCGCCTGACCGGCCTCTATGCGATGGAGGAAGAGGAGCATGCGAAGGTCGAGACCTGCCCGGTGCCGGCCGAGCGGCTGCGCAGCCGCCGCGGCATCGAGGTCGGCCACATTTTCGCGTTCGGCGACAAATACAGCAAGGCGATGGGGCTCAGCGTGCAGACCGGCGATGGCGGCCAGGTTCATCCGCTCGGCGGCAGCTACGGCGTCGGCGTGTCGCGGCTGATGGGCGCGATCATCGAGGCGAGTCACGACGACAATGGCATCGTCTGGCCGGAGAGCGTCGCGCCGTTCAAGGTCGGCCTGATCAACATGCGCGCCGATGACGGCAATTGCGCCTCGGCCGCCGACGAGATTTACGGCCGCCTGCGGCAGCAGGGCATCGAGACGCTCTACGACGACCGCGACGAGCGCGGCGGCGCCAAGTTCGCGACCATGGACCTGATCGGTCTGCCCTGGCAGCTGATCATCGGCCCCAGGGGGCTGGAGAATGGCGTGGTCGAGCTGAAGCGCCGCGCCACCGGCGAGCGCGAGGAGCTCAGCATCGAGAATGCGCTGGCGAGGCTCGTGGCGTGATCCTCAACCGCTACGAGCGGATGGTGGCGCGGCGGTACCTGCTCCCGCACAAGGGCGAGGGCTTCATCTTCGTCGTCGCCGGGATCAGCCTTGGCGCGGTGATGCTGGGCGTGATGGCGCTGGTCGTCGTGATGAGCGTGATGAACGGCTTCCGCGCGGAGTTGTTCGAGAAGGTGACGGGGCTCAACGGCCATGCCGTCGTCCAGGGGCTGGACAACCGGCTCGAGAATTGGCGGCCCGCTTTGACCGAGGCGAGGCGCACGCCCGGTATCACCAATGCGCAACCCTTGATCGAACAGCCGTTGATGGCGACCCGCGAGGGTCGGGTCGCTTTGATCCTGCTGCGCGGCATGCCGGTCGACCAGATCGCCGGCAACCGCGCGATGCAGGTCCGCGCCGGCTCGCTCGCCACGCTCCGCCCGGGCAGCAACAATGTCGCGATCGGCACCGAGCTCGCCCGGCAGCTTGGCCTGTCCGTCGGCAGCCAGATCACCATATTGTCGCCCGAGGGCCGCACCACGCCCTTCGGCACCGTGCCCCGCATCGTCGACTATAACGTCACTGCCATCATCGAGACCGGGCTCTATGATTTCGACAAGGCGTTCGTGATCATGCCGATGGAGGACGCCCAGGAATTTCTGCTGATGGGTGATGCGGTCGGCATGATCGAGGTGACGACGACGGATCCGGATCGGGTCCAGCAGATTCTCGATCCGCTCCGCGCCCGCCTCGCCAATCGGGTGATCGTCACCGACTGGCGGCAGATGAACTCGGCCCTGTTCGAGGCGATCCAGGTCGAGCGCGTGGTGATGTTCTGCATCCTGTCGCTGATCATCCTGGTCGCGGCGTTCAACATCCTCTCCTCGCTGACCATGCTGGTCCGGGCCAAGTCCCGCGACATCGCGATCATGCGCACGATGGGCGCCACGCGCCGCTCGCTGCTCAAGATTTTCATGACCGTGGGCCTCACCATCGGCGTGCTCGGCACGATCCTCGGCCTGATCTTCGGCTTCCTGATCCTCTATTTCCGACAGGGCCTCGTGAACTTCTTCCAGGGCGTCTCGGGCGAGAATCTGTGGGATCCCAGCGTTCGCTTCATCGCCGAGCTGCCGTCGCGCCCGAATCCGTTCGAGATCGTGCTGATCGTCGTCCTGGCGATCGGCTCGTCCTTCCTGTTCACCCTCTATCCGGCATGGAAGGCGGCGAAGACCGATCCGGTGCAGGTGCTGCGCTATGAATGAGGTGCTCCGGGTCGACGGCCTCAGGCGCAGTTTCGTCCAGGCCGATGTCGAGATTCAGGTCCTGCGCGGCGTCGATCTCAGCGTAGGCGAAGGCGAGATCGTCGCCCTGCTCGGCCCCTCGGGCTCGGGCAAGTCGACCCTGTTGCAGGCGGTCGGGCTGCTCGAGGGCGGCTTCGAGGGCTCGATCCGGATCAAGGATCTGGAGGTCGCGGCGCTGAAGGAAAGCGAGCGCACCGCGGCCCGGCGCGATCTGCTCGGCTTCGTCTACCAGTTCCATCACTTGCTGCCCGATTTCAGCGCGCTGGAGAATGTGATCCTCGCCCGGCTCGTTCACGGCGCCACCAGGGCCGAGGCGTCCGCCCGTGCAGAATCCTTGCTCGGTGCCCTCGGCCTCGCCGAGCGGCTGACCCACCGCCCGTCCAAGCTCTCCGGCGGCGAGCAGCAGCGGGTCGCGGTCGCCCGCGCGCTCGCCAACAAGCCCGCGCTCATCCTTGCCGACGAGCCCACCGGTAATCTCGACGAGAGCACGGCCGACATCGTCTTCGCTGAATTCCTCCGCCTGGTCCGCGAGGAAGGCAGCGCCGCTCTGGTTGCCACCCACAATGAGCGGATCGCGGCGAAGATGGACCGCGTCTTGCGCCTGCACGAGGGCGTCATCGAATGAGCCGGCGGCGCCGTGCCCTGATCGGCGCGGGCATTGTCATCGTCGTCATTTTGGCCGTGCCGGCGTCCCTGTTCGTCACCGGCTTTGCGCGCTTCTTCTATACGCCGTCTGAGGCGATGGAGCCGACGATGAAGAAGGGCGATCAGTGGGTCGCCTGGATGCGCGCGCCAGCCACCTTCAACCGGGGTGACATCGTCCTCTTCGAGATGCGCTCGGCGGGCATCTGGGCGAAACGGATCGTCGGCCTTCCCGGCGACCGGGTGGCGATGATCGATGGCGTCGTGTGGCTCAACGGCCGTACCGTCGCCCAGCGCTTTCTCGCCAACGAACCGGCGCCGTCCCGCGCCGAGCGTGGCTACGGCCCGCCACAGATGCGTCGGCTTTCCGAGCAGCTTCCGGGCGAGGCGAGTCCGCACGAAATCCTCGATGCCGGCCGCTCGCCGCTGGACGATCTGCCGGAGCAGGTCGTCGCGCCCGGACACTTCTTCGTGATGGGGGACAATCGCGACGAAAGCGTCGACAGCCGCATGCCCGCCAATCGCGGCATTCAGGGTGTCGGCCAGTTGTCCATCGCCGATGTGGTCGGCGTGCCCTGGTTCTACCGCTCCTGGTATCGCTTCGGGGAAGCGGCGGGCCACTGACCCGGATCGGGCAGGCGCGCTCTTTTCAAACGCGCCGCGGCATCGCATAGTCCCGGGCGGTGGCTCGCTGATCGGGAGAATGTTCATGCTGGCCGCTGCCTTCCTGCTCGCCACGTCCGCCCAGACGCCCCCGCCGCCACCCGCCTGCGCGATGCCGCAGCATCGCCAGTTCGATTTCTGGGTCGGTGCCTGGGACGTCTATGCCACCGGCACGGACCGGCTGGTCGCGCACAGCCTGATCGAGCGCCGCTACAATGGTTGCGCGATCCGGGAGAACTGGATGCCGCTCAGGGGGCAGGGCGGCGGCAGCTTCAGCGCCTGGCGCCCCGGCGTCGGCCGCTGGCAACAGACCTGGGTGGATTCCAGCGGCGCCTGGGTCGAGTTCTCCGGCGGCATGGACGGGAATGCGATGGTCCTGACCGGGCCGTGGGCGGGTTCCGCTGCCAACGGCCGGGACGGCATCGTCCGCATGCGCTATTCGCCCGAACCCGGCGGCGCGGTCCGCCAGCACGGCTAGGTCTCGACCGACAATGGCGCGACCTGGACCGACAGCTTCGACTTCATCTACCGGCCCGCCGCCGCGCCGCAGTCGTCCTCCCCGTCGCCAGGCTGATTTCCTGTGGAGAAGTAAGGCGAAAGCCTTCCGCGAATCGTCCCCGGCTCCCATAACCGGCTCATGTCCGCCGCGCCTTACGTCCCCCTGCGTCTCTTTTCCTGCTTCACCATGCTCGAAGGGGCGATGGATCCGAAGGCGATCGCGAAGCAGGCGAAGCGGCTCGATTTCCCCGCCGCCGCGATCACCGACCGGAACGGGCTCTATGGCGTCATGCCGTTCAGCGACGCCTGTCTCGACGAGGGCGTACAGCCGATTGTCGGCGCGCTGCTCGGTGTTGCCCGGCCAGGCACCCCGGAAGGGAAACCTCCGCTCATCGACTGGCTGCCGCTCTATGCGCAGGACGAGCAGGGCTATGAAAATCTCTGCGCCCTGGTCTCCGAGGCGCATCTCGGCCGCCCGGTCGAGGAGGATGCGCATGTCCCCCTCGCCGCGCTCGAGGGCCGCACGGGCGGCCTGATCGCGCTGACCGGGGGCGGGGAGGGGGCGCTCGCCCGCCTGATCGCCGAGGGTCAGCCGGCCGATGCGATGACGGAGAAGCTCGTCCGGCTCTTCCCGGGCCGCCTCTATGTCGAGCTCAGCCGGCGCGGCGATCCGGTCGAGCAGGCGGCGGAGGCGGGTCTGATCGACCTCGCCTACGTCCGCGACCTCCCGCTCGTCGCCACCAATCCCGCCGCTTATGCCGAGGCCCATTTTCACGCCGCGCATGACGCGATGCTCTGCATCGCCCAGTCGAGCCAGATCGACCGCGACGACCGCCAGCGTAGCTCGCCCGAAGCCTGGATGAAGCCCGCGCAGGACATGCGAACCCTGTTCGCCGATCTGCCGGAGGCGATCGACAACACGTCGGTGATCGCGCGCCGCTGCGCCTTCGCCGCGCCGAAGCGCAAGCCGATCCTCCCAAGTCTTGCCGGCGATCTCGACGCCGAAGCGCGCCAGCTTCGCGAGGATGCCGTCGCCGGGCTGGAGGCGCGGCTCGCCGTCTACGGCGCGCTGCCCGAGGAGGAGCGCAAGGCCTATTTCGACCGGCTCGATTACGAGATCAGCGTCATCGTCGATATGGGCTTTCCGGGCTATTTCCTGATCGTCGCCGATTTCATCAAATGGGCGAAGAGCCGCGACATCCCGGTGGGTCCGGGCCGTGGCTCGGGCGCCGGCTCGGTCGTCGCCTGGTCGCTGACCATCACCGACCTCGATCCGATCCGCCAGCGGCTGATCTTCGAGCGTTTCCTCAATCCCGAGCGCGTGTCGATGCCGGATTTCGACGTCGACTTCTGCGAAACGCGGCGCGGCGAGGTGATCCGCTACGTCCAGGAGCGCTACGGCGCCGACAAGGTCGCCCAGATCATCACCTTCGGGAAGCTGAAGGCCCGCGCCGTCCTCAAGGATACCGGCCGCGTCCTGCAAATGCCCTATGGCCAGGTCGACCGGCTCGCCAAATTGATCCCGAATCATCCGACAGATCCCTGGACACTCGACCGCGCCCTCCGCGACGTCCCCGAGCTCGCCGACGAATATCGCAGCGACGCCCAGGTCCGCCGTCTGTTCGATCTGGCGATGCGGCTGGAGGGCCTGCCGCGGCACAGCTCGACCCACGCCGCCGGCGTCGTCATTGGCGACCGCCCGCTGGCCGAATTGGTACCGCTCTACCGCGATCCGCGATCCGACATGCCGGTCACTCAATTCGACATGAAATATGTCGAACAGGCCGGGCTGGTGAAATTCGACTTTCTCGGTCTCAAGACGCTGTCGGTGCTGAAGAAGGCCGTCGACATGCTGGCGAAGCGCGGTGTCGAGGTCGATCTCGACCGGATCGACCTCGAGGACCCGCAGGTCTACGAAATGCTCCAGCGCGGCGATACGGTCGGCGTCTTTCAGCTGGAATCGGAGGGGATGCGGCGGACGCTGGCGGCGGTGCGGCCGACCTCGTTCGAGGACATCATCGCGCTCGTCTCGCTCTACCGGCCTGGGCCGATGGATTCGATTCCGGCGTTCGGCGCGCGCAAGAACGGGCGCGAGGACATTACCTATCCCCATCCCTTGCTCGAGACCGTGCTCAAGGACACGTACGGCATCTTCGTCGTCCAGGAGCAGGTGATGGAGGCGGCACGGGTGCTGGCCGGTTTTTCGATGGGCGAGGCCGATCTGCTGCGCCGGGCGATGGGCAAGAAGATCAAGTCCGAAATGGACGCCCAGCGCGCCGGCTTCGTCGAAGGCTGTCAAAGGGTCAACGACATACCCAGGGGCTGGGCCAACGATCTGTTCGACCTGATCGACAAGTTCGCCGGCTATGGCTTCAACCGCTGCCACGCCGCGCCCTATGCCCTGCTCGCTTACCAGACCGCGTGGTTGAAGCGCCATTATCCGGTGGAATTCTACGCGTCCTCAATGTGCTTCGACATCCACCAGACCGACAAGCTCGCCATCTTCGTCGACGATATGCGGCGGGGCGGGGTCGTCTGCCTGCCGCCATCGATCAATGCGAGCGAGGCGGAGTTTTCGGTGGAGGCCAAGGCCGAAGGCCATGCCGTCCGTTACGCGCTCGGCGCGCTGAAGGGGGTCGGCGAGAAGGCGATGGAGCAGCTCGTCGAGGAGCGCCGGCACAATGGCCGCTTCGCCAGCCTCGACGATTTCGCCTCGCGCATCGATCCGCGCCTGCTCAATCGCCGTCAGATCGAGAGCCTCGCCGGCGGCGGCGCCTTCGACGGTGTGCCCATTTCCGGCTACCCCGTAGCCGGAACCAGCCATGCCGGGGGCATGGCTGGCGGGCCCACTGCGGAGCGCTGGCAGACGAGCGCCGCGGCCGAGACCATCCTGTCCGCCGCTGCCAGCGCCGCCGATGCGCGCAGCTCCGGGCAGGGCGGCCTGTTCGGTGAAGGGCTCGCCAACGTTGTCCCGATCCGCATGCCGACCGGCGAGAGCTGGACGCTGGCCCAGCGTATGGCTGCAGAGAAAGAGAGCTTCGGCTTCTATTTCTCCGCCCATCCGGTCGACAATTACCGGCATCTCGCCCGCGCGAACGGCGCCCGCAGCTTCGCCGAGCTGGCCGCCATACCGGCGCCCGCGGATGGCGGCCGCGTTCCGGCCACGATGGCCGGCCTGGTCGAGGACTCGCGCTGGCGCACCTCGGCCCGCGGCCGCCGCTACATGATCGCGACCTTTTCCGATTCCTCCGGCCAGTTCGAGGCGACGGTGTTCGACGATCAGGTCGCCGAGCAGGTCGCCGCTGCCGCCAAGGGCGGGCAATGCGCGCTGATCGGCGTCGAGCTGGATCGCCGTCCCGGCGAGGAGACGCCCCGCGTCACCATCCGCTCGCTGCAGGGCTTTGAAGGTCTCGCGCGGCGCACCCGCCTGCAGATCGAGGTCGAGGTGGAGGACGAGGCTGCGCTGCGCCTGCTCGCCGCCGAAACCGCGGACGCGCATGGCGGCACCGGCCAGCTCCTGCTGAAAGCCAGGCTCGCCATCGGGGAGGCGGATCTCGTCCTCGCCCGCGACCTCCTCGCTGATGCCGAACTCGCGGCGCGCATCGAACGCATCCCCGGCATCGCCGCCGTCCGTCTCGCGGTCGCCGAAGCGCCGCGCCTTGCGCTGGTCTCCTGACCGGGGACAGTTACTCGTAACTGTCCCCATTCCTGCGGCCCCTGCTCACCGAATGGGGACAGGTACGAGTACCTGTCCCCGGTGCCTTGCGCTGGTTTCCTGACCTTATATCATCCCCCTCGGAAAAAGGACTGGAGGGAAGCCCCGATGCTGGGCGGAATGCAGGACTGGGAGCTGCGCATCCCGCGGCTGATCGACCACGCCGCGCGCGAGCATGGCCCCCGGGAGATCGTCAGCCACTGGGCCGACGGAACGGAAACGCGCACCAACTGGGCCGGCATCCACCGCGATGCGCGCAGGCTCGCTTTGGCGCTGGAGGCGATGGGTGCGCAGCGCGGCGACCGCGTCGCCACGCTCGCCATGAACCATCACCGCCATCTCGTCGCCTGGTATGGCGCGATCGGCATGGGCGGCGTCATCCACACCGTCAATCCGCGCCTGTTCGACGAGCAGCTGGTCTACATCGCCAATCATGCCGAAGACAAAGTTCTGTTCTACGACAAGGCCTTCCAACCCATTGTTGACAGACTGAGGCGGCAATGGACCACCATCGAGCACTATGTCTGTTTCGACAACGGGGAATTCGAGGCCCTGCTCGACCGCTATGACGGCGACTATCAATGGGTCGAGGGCTCCGAGCGCGAGCCCTGCATGCTCTGCTATACGTCGGGCACGACCGGCAATCCCAAGGGCGTGCTTTACGAGCATCGCTCCTCGGTCATCCACGCCATGGCGGAGATCGCGCCCTCCTGCTTCGATCTGTCGCCGGCGACGGTGGCGCTGCCGATCGTGCCGATGTTCCACGCCGCCGCCTGGGGCCTGCCTTTCGCCGGCGCGATGGCGGGGATCAAGTTCGTCTATTCGGCGGTCAACGATCCGGTCGTGCTCTGCCGGCTGATGAACGAGGAGAAGGTGACGCATTCGGCGGGCGTCCCCACCGTCTGGCTCGCCATGTTCCAGCATATGGACGCGACCGGCATCGAGCCGAAGCATCTGAAGATCGTCACCATCGGCGGCTCGGCCGCGCCGCGGGCGATGATCGAGCGGCTGATGAAGATGGGCATTCGCGTCGGCCATGCCTGGGGGATGACCGAGACCTCGCCGATCGGCACGATCGGCTCGCCGCCCGCCGACTGGCCCGAGATGAGCTTCAACGAGCAAGTCGATCTCGTCGCCAAGCAGGGGCGGGTGCCGTTCGGCGTGGAGCTGCGCGTCGTCGACGAGGAGGACGAGGTGCAGCCGCGTGACGGCCAGAGCTCCGGTCGCCTCCAGATCCGCGGCCCCTGGGTGATCCGGCGCTATTTCCAGGACGAGAAAGGCGATTGCGCCGGCGAAGGGAACTGGTTCGACACCGGCGACGTCGCCGTTATCCATCCCTGCGGCACGCTGCAGATCACCGATCGTTCCAAGGACGTGATCAAGTCGGGCGGCGAGTGGATCAGCTCGGTGGACCTCGAAAATGCCGCGGTCGGCTGTCCCGGCGTCGCCGAGGCGGCGGCGATCGGGGTGAAACACCCGAAATGGGACGAGCGCCCGCTGCTGCTGATCGTCGCCAGCGAGGGCTCGAGCGTGACCCCCGAGGATGTCCGTGCCCATCTGGCCGCCCATGTCGCCAAATGGTGGCTGCCGGACGAGATCCTGTTCGTCGACGATCTGCCCCATACGGCCACCGGCAAGCTGCTGAAGACTGCGCTGCGCGAGCAATATCGCGACTATCAGCTGGCGACTGCCTGACGACTAATTAACCTCTCCGCGCTATCGGTCGGGCATGACCTCGATGGGGCGGATCGACACGACGGCGGACCGGCGGGCGGTGCTCCGCGCGCCGCTGACCCCGGTGCCGGCCCCGACCGAGTTGCGCGTTCTCATCCGCTCCGCCGCGAGCGCGATAGAGGGGCTCGAGGCGGAATGGACCGCGCTGGCCGAGGCCGCGTCCGAGCCCAATCCCTTCGCCGAGCACTGGTTCGTCGCCGCCTCGCTCCGCACCCTCGCTGCCGGGCAGGAAATCCGCCTGCTGGAGGTCCGGCGCGGCGAGGTGCTGATCGGGCTGCTGCCCGTGGAAAGCCACCGCGGCTATGCGCGGCTGCCGGTCCGGATCACGCGGAACTGGGCGCACGACCAGATGTTCCTCTACACGCCGCTCGTCGCGGCGGGCGAGGAGCGCGCCTTCTGGTCTGCCGTTCTTGAGACGCTCGACGCGGCCGCCTGGGCGCCGGGGCTGCTGCACCTGCGCGGCCTCGCGGAACACGGCCCCGTCCATCGTGGCCTGCTCGAGGCGCGCCATGGCGTCACCGTGCACCGCGAAGTCCGCGCCTTCCTCGAAAGCGCGCTGTCCCCGGACGCCTATTATGAACAGGCGGTCCGCCAGAAGAAGCGAAAGGAAATCCGCCGCCTGAAGAACCGGCTCGCCGAGCAGGGGTCGATCTCTGCCCGCATTCTCCACGATGACGCCGGGCTGGACCCTTGGTGCGCCACCTATCTCGCGCTCGAGAAAGCGGGCTGGAAAGGGAAGCGGGGCAGCGCGCTCGCCGACCGTGCCGAGACCGACGCCTTCTTTCGCGAGGCCGTGGCCGCGGCCTGGCAGGCCGGGCGCCTGCAGTTCCTGCGGCTCGACCTCGGCGACACCTGCATCGCCATGCTGGTCAACTTCCTCACCCCGCCCGGCAGCTTCTCGTTCAAGACGGTGTTCGACGAGGACTATGCCCGCTTCTCGCCGGGCGTCCTGATCCAGCTCGAGAATCTGAAGATCCTCGATGATCCGCGCATCGCCTGGATGGACAGCTGCGCCGCCGAGGACCATCCGATGATCGACAGCCTCTGGACCGAGCGCCGCGCGATCGTGCGGGTCTCGGTGCCGCTGAACGGCTTTCGCCGCCGCCTTGCCTACGCGCTCTGCACCATGCTGGAGCGCGCCTCGGCATTGGTAAGAAAGCGCAACAACCACCGTTCGGCCTGAGCCTGTCGAAGGCCTGCCCTTTTGGGGCAGAAGGGCAGAACAGGGCTTCGACAAGCTCAGCCCGAACGGATTTAGGTTAGCTCGTGGATGGCTGCTCAGTGCGCCGCGGCCGTCGTTGCCGCCACCCCGCCCGCCGGCGGCGTCGCCCGGGGCTGGGTCCCGCCGAAGGCGTCGCCGAAGAAGCTGCCCCGGTACCAGCGCGGCACCTCCGCCCCGTCCGCGATCTCGCGCGCGATCAGATAGTTGAGCAAAGCGAACTTCGCCCCGGCCTGCCAGTTGATAGGCTGCGACAGATCGTCGCCGACATTATGGTAGCGGGTGGCGAGGAAGCTCCGGAACTCGCGCTCGCCGCCATTGGCGAAGCCGGTCATCAGGAACACCGAGGGGACCCCCATCCGCACGAAATTATAATGGTCCGAGCGGGTGAACAGGCCTTCTTCCGGCAGCGGATCGGGCGACAGGCGCACGCCCATCCGGCCCGCCGCCCGTGCGACGATCGGCCCCATCGTGGAATGTTCGGCGCCGAAGGCGACGACGTCCTGGAAGTCGTAGGTGAGGATCGGCATGTCCAGATTGACCTCGGAGATCACCCGGCCGCTGCCGATCACCGGATGATGCGCCAGAAACTGGGCGCCGAGCAGACCCTTCTCCTCCGCAGTCACCGCAGCGATGATGACCGGCCGGCGCGGCCGGTTGCCCGGCCGGCTGAGCGCGCGCGCGACCTCGATCAGGGTGGCGATGCCGGTGGCATTGTCCATCGCGCCATTGTTGATCCGGTCGCCATTGGCGGGGTCGCCGGGACGCGGCTCGCGAATCCCGATATGGTCGAGATGCGCGGTCAGCAGCACATATTCATTGGCGACGCCGGGGTCGGTGCCGGGGAGGATCGCGACCACATTCTGGCTGGAGAAACGCTGCGCCGTGCCCGGCGCGCGGGTCACATGCACGGGCCGCGCAAGCGCGAAGCCGCGCGGCCTCGCGCCCGGGTTGGTCGCTTCCTGCAAGATGTCGGCGAGCGGCCGGCGGGCGCCGTCGAACAGGGCGGGCGCCGCCTCGTCGCTGACTCCGGCGGCGAAGCGCAGGCCGGCCGTGTCCTGGAAGGGGGTGCCGTCGGTGTCGAGCCAGGTCGTGCCCGGCCGGTTGCCGAAGCGCACCGCCCGTTCCCAGGGCAGCCGCGCGGCGTCGGCGCGGGTCCTGACCGTGATCAGGCCGATCGCGCCGCGGGCGCCGGCCATCCGCCTCTTCTCCGAATTGAGATGCGCCTCGACGTCGCTCGGGATGCCCGATGGCACCCCGCTCAGCGCGACCACGATCTTCCCGCGCACGTCGAGACCGCGATAATCGTCGAAGCCGTGGCTCGGCATGTCGAGCCCGTAGCCGACGAACACCATCGGCGCGTTGACGTCGAGCGGCGCCGGATCGGGGCTGCCGCGCATCGCTATCTCCTGGCCCTGGGTGAAGGTGCGGCTGCCTACGGTGATCGTCGCATTGCCGGTGCCGGTGAAGCGGACGAACTCGACCGGCTGATACCAGCCGCCATTGGCGCCGGCGGGCTGCAGGCCGAGCTGGGCGAACTGGCTGCTCACATAGCGAGACGCGATGTCATAGCCGCGCGTGCCCGCCTCGCGCCCTTCCAGCAGGTCGTCGGCGAGGAAGGCGACATGCGCGCGGAACGCCTCGGCGCTGAACTCCGGCGAGGCATTCGCGGTGGCCGTGGCGGCAGGCTGGGCGGCGGCGGAAGCCGTGAGCGAGAGCGCGGCCAGGCCGGCCAGCAAGGGTCTGACGATCATGGGAGAAACAGTCCTCGGAATAGGGTGTGGCGTCGGCCTAATGCAGCGGGATGGCGCTTTCAATATAGCGCCGCCGAATTGCGCAAGTTCGGTCAAGCGAACCTGAACGGAACAAAACGGAACGATTCAGCCTTCGTTCAACTCATCGATGTAATAGAACGGTTCGTCGCAGCCACGCTCGGCCGCGATCAGGGAGTAAGAGCAATGCGTGTTTCGCTTTTCGGCAAGGCGGCGAGGGACCAGAGGCGCGATCATGCGCACGATCCGTCGCGGCGCGGCTACCATATCGCCTGGCGCGAGGACCAGGTGAACCATTGCCCGGGCTGCGGCCGCTCGCACTGGTATGTCGGCCGCCTCACCGCCGAATGCGGCTTCTGCGGCACCGCCTTGCCGCTGACCGAGAGCCTCAGCACGGGCGCCGGCCTGTTCCGCTGCACCGGCCGCAGCCACGCGCTGCCCGATTTCGCGGCGGCGGCCTGACTTTTTGCCATGCCCCTTTCCCCGAGCGGGGAGGGGCGGGTGAGGGCGCGCGGCGAGCGATCGCCCGCGACCTGCGCGTCCTCACCCATCCATTTCCGGGACCATCAGGAGCGGGAAACGAGCCCCCAGTCGGGAGCTTCGGCCGGCGCGGCCTGCGCCGCCAGCCAGAGATTCAGCTGGCCGATGGCGAGCGGCTGATCGAATTCGATGCCGGCATGATCGCCGTGCGACCAGCGCACCATCCCGGCGAGCCGCATCTGCAGGCCCCGCATCGTGATCGTTACCCGGTCGCCCGGGCAGAGCAGATCGTCGACCAGCACCTTCACGCCGTCGGTCGAGATGTCGCAGATCCGCGCCGCCATGCTCTGGCCCACCACCTCCAGCCTGGCGCGGGCGTCGACCTCGACGCGCGGCAGGGTGCGGCGGCCGATTCCGGCCAGCATTGCGGGATCGGCGAGGATCGCCTCGGGGTCGATTTCCCGGGAGGGACGCAGCTCCGCGCGCTTGCCGGCGATGAACACCAGAGCGCCGGCCATCGTCTCCTTGCCGATCACCAGCGAAGCCTCTTCGGCGCCGGCGAACGGTACCTCGATGTCGAGAGCGATTGCGAAGGGGGAGATCATCCGCACGATGCAGAGCGCCTGGCCGGCAGGGGTGGCGATTTTGCCGACCCGGTAGGTGGAGATGCCGCGCGCGGTTTCGGTCTGCGCCGCCGCGACGACCGCCGCCTCCGGCGTCCGCGCCTTACCGAACCGGCCTTTCTGCTGCTGCACTGCCATGGCAAACCCCGCCCCCTGAACTCTGTGCGGGAGATAGCGCGCACATGGTTTACAAAGCATTAGCCATAAAGCCGTTTCGATGCCCCTCGTGCCTTGCCCTCGCGCCTCCGCCTGCTATAGGACGCCGCCGAGCCGGCCTCAGCGGGTGTGGCGGAACTGGTAGACGCGCCAGGTTTAGGTCCTGGTATCGAAAGATGTGGGGGTTCGAGTCCCTTCGCCCGCACCAGTTTCGCAAGCGCCCGCGTCCGTCGCCGGAACTGCCGACACTTAAAGGTTTGAACCCGAGATGCAGACTGTCGAGACGTTGAACCAGGGCCTGAAGCGCGCCTACCGGATCACCATTCCCGCCACGGAGATCGACGCCCTCGTCGACAAGGAGCTGAAGTCGATCGCGCCGCAGGTGCGGATGCCCGGCTTCCGCCCCGGCAAGGTGCCGGCCAATCTGGTGCGCAAGATGCATGGTCCCGCGCTCGAGCAGCAGGCGCTGGAGAGCGCGGTCCAGGACGGCGTCCAGAAACTGCTCAGCGAGCAGAAGATCCGCCCGGCCATGCAGCCCCAGGTGGCGCTCGAGGCGGGCGGCGGCGGCAAGGACGCGGTCCTCACCGTCGAGGTCGAGACCCTGCCCGACGTGCCGGAACCGAAGGTCGGGGGCCTGAAGATCGAGCGTCTCCGCGTCGAGCCGGAGCAGGCGGCGATCGACGCCGCCGTGAACCGGCTTGCCGAGGGCCAGAAGAGCTACGATCCCGCGCCGGCGAAGCATCCGGCCGCGAAGGGCGACCTCGTCGTGCTCGACTATGAAGGCAAGGTCGACGGCGCCCCCTTCGAGGGCGGCACCGGCACCGGCATGTCGCTGGAGCTCGGCTCGGGCCGGCTGATCCCGGGCTTCGAGGACCAGCTGGTCGGCGCGAAGGCCAACGAGCAGCGCGTCGTCAGCGTCACCTTCCCGGACAATTATCCGGTCGATTATCTGAAGGGCCGCCCGGCGACCTTCGACGTCACCGTCAACGAAGTGCAGATCGCCCGCGCGGTAAAGGCCGACGACGATTTCGCCAAGTCGATGGGCATGGAGGGGATCGGCCAGCTGCGCGAGCTGATGAAGGGCCAGATCGAGCAGGAGCTGAACGGCCTCACCCGCACGCACATGAAGCGCCAGCTGCTCGACCAGCTGGCCGCGACGCACGATTTCCCGGTGCCGGAATCGATGGTCGGCGCCGAGTTCCAGCAGATCTGGCAGCAGCTCGAGCATGAGGCGAGCCACGAGGAGGATCCGAAGGCCGCGCTCACCGAGATGGAGAAGGAGAAGGGCGATTACCGCGCCATTGCCGAGCGCCGCGTCCGCCTCGGCCTGCTGCTCTCCGATATCGGCAACCGCAACGGCATCCAGATCAGCGAGCAGGAGATGAACCAGCTGATCCTGCAGGCGGCCCAGCAATACCGGCCGGAGCAGCGGCAGCAATTCGTCGAATATGTCCGCAATGAACCGATGGCCGCCGCGCAGTTGCGCGCGCCCCTGTTCGAGGACAAGGTCGTCGACTTCCTGTTCGGCACGGCCGACATCGCCGAGCGCGAGGTGAACCGCGCCGACCTCGAGGCCGCGATCGAATCCGAGGACGGCCACGTCCACGGCCCGGGCTGCGGCCATGATCACGGCCACGACCACAAGCCGGCGAAAAAGGCGGGTGCGAAAAAGGCGCCCGCCGCGAAGGCGGGGAAGGCCGAGGCTGCTGCGGAGAAGCCGGCGAAAAAGGCCGCCGCGCCCAAGGCCGCGAAGGCGGAAGCGGCTGCCGCCGAGAAGCCCGCGAAAAAGGCGCCGGCCGGGAAACCCGCCGCCAAAAAGGCATAACAACCACCGTTCGCGCTCAGGCCGAGCGGGTAGGGGGGTCAAATGGCAAGGACACCGGCAAAGGCGACGCCCGCGGCCCCCTTTACGGGCCTGCGCATCGCCGTGCTGCTTCCCTGCTACAATGAGGAAGCGGCGATCGCGCGGACGATCGCCGGCTTCCGCGCCTCGCTGCCGGACGCCATCGTCTACGTCTACGACAATAACAGCACCGACCGGACGATCGAGGTCGCCTCAGCGGCGGGCGCGATCACTCGTTCCGAAAAGATGCAGGGCAAGGGCAATGTCGTGCGCCGCATGTTCGCGGACGTCGAGGCGGACATCTATGTGATGGCCGACGGCGATGCGACCTATGACGCCGCCGCTGCCCCCGAAATGGTCCGCAAATTGCTGGATGAGCGGCTCGACATGGTGGTCGGCGCCCGCAAGTCCGAGGTGGACGAGGCCTATCGCCGCGGCCACGCGATCGGCAACCGGCTGTTCACCGGGCTGCTCGCCAGCCTGTTCGGCCGCAGCTTCACCGACATTTTCTCCGGCTACCGCGTCTTCTCGCGGCGCTTCGCCAAGAGCTTCCCGGCGCTGGCGCGGGGCTTCGAAACCGAGACGGAGATCAGCGTCCACGCGCTGGAGCTCGCCATGCCGGTGGGCGAGGTGGTGACCGCCTACAGCGCTCGTCCCGAAGGCTCGGAGTCCAAGCTGTCGACCTGGCGGGACGGCTGGCGGATCCTGAAGACGATCCTTCATCTCTACCGGATCGAGCGGCCCGTATTGTTCTACGGCAGCTTCAGCTTGTTCCTCGTCGCGCTCGCGGTCGTCTTGGCCATCCCGCTGGCGATCACCTATTTCCAGACCGGCCTGGTGCCGCGCTTCCCCACTGCGATCCTCGCCACCGGCCTGATGATCCTCGCCTTCCTGAGCTTCTTCTGCGGCCTGATCCTCGACACGGTGGTGCGCGGCCGCCGCGAGGTCCGGCGCCTCTTCTACCTGAGCTTCCCGGCCCCGGGGGCAGCCGGTCGTAGTTAGGTCTTCTTCTGGAATCGTCTCCAGCAATGCCCGTTTCCGGGTCATAAGTTGATTTTTTACCTCCTCGAACCTAAGTACACGATGTCTATCGAGTTTTCTTCATGCGCTTCGAGAGTTTCGCACCTGGGAGCGCCGCGCGATTGTACGGATGAGTCGAAACAGCAGGGCATCGGCCCTTGATCCGCTCAGACCGCTTTCGGTGAAAGGACATCGTTAGGCATGCACCAGGGGAGCTACAAGGTACTCCCCAGTGCAGCGTTCGTCAGAAGAAGTCGTTCGAGAACATATTTAGGTGGTCCGCACCGCGCGCAGCGCGCCGTCTCACGTCGTGGCAATCGGGGAAATCGCCCTTCAGGATGGCATTGCGGTCTCGGCTGACGTTGAAATGCCTCCCTTTGTCAAAGCGGCGCCCAAAACGAAAATCGATTCCCAAGACACATAGCTGGTTATGGGGTGGCTGGGCCGTCTCCGCTTGGGCGTGTCTCTTATGTCCAAGCTCAAAGTACTTGCCGTCATCGTCGACTAGGTAGTTCCGTGGAGATTTTGACACCTTCTTCGGTCGCCGCCGCTTACGCAGGCGAGCGAGAACCTGATCAAGCGTCGAACGGAAGTCGGGCTGATTCATGATGTCGCGGCAAACCGTGCGCATCTGGTCAATCTCAGGCGCTTCGAAGTTACGCAGCGGCAAGCGCAAAATCTGCTGGTATTTCAGATCGTCAAAGCGCGTCTTTAACAGATAGTGCGCTCGGAGAGCCTTCCCCAGTATCGCCCCAACGATGCTGCCGACATCATCTTGATGGCCCGGTGGGGTAAACCGGCTCACCGAAAAGACATCGCCAAGGAGTTCGACGAGGCCGGGCAGCCTTTCATCTGTAAGCAGTATCAGACCTGATGCCGCATCCAGATCGAGTGCTTCGATATGCGTGATTGCATCTGTGAGGGTGTCGGTTGGCCCGACCCGAAATACCGATAAAGCAACCTCTTCGCCTCCCAGCTCAGCGAAACCTCGTGCGCGAAGTTCGGAAGGAACCAGCGCAGCGCGTCTCTCGGTCACTTGGCTGATAACCGCCTCGTGAGCCGTTGCGACGACGACAAATAGGGTCATCGATGCCTGAGTAGAGCGACAAGCGTCTTGGCAGGGACCTGGAAGCTCTCCAGCGACTCGTCGGGTAGGTTCATTAGGCTTTGCACAAACTGTACGAGTGCTCGTGAGCGCGGACCCTTGGGCGTGGTTTGCTCCCGCTCCGCTGCAGCATCTGCGACTTCGAACGCAAATCCGGAATCAGAAGGCACGAATCCGATCCTGGCCTTCTGCGTCGGGTGCACAACAAGCATTGTGTCGGGTATCTCGTTTGTTGCGGCCCACTGGCTAAGTTTCAGCACCGGACCGATGAGCGCTCGGTAGTCGATCCCGAGCGTCTTCAGATCTGTCGCGACGAAACTCAGATAGTAGGGGCCCTGACGTTCGTCCCAAGTCTCCTTGGTTCGCCTCTGCAAGAACTGCTTGAGGCTGGCTACATCCGTCACGGAATCTGGCATGCCTAACGTCCTCCTCGGGAGGTCTCGATATGACCCTAGCGGATATCAGGAAAAAGCCAAATTGAGGCCTGCCCGAATCTCCGATGTTGGTCGGTGGCCACCTCGGCCCAGCGGAACCGCTGCCTCTCACCTGACGTTTCCCTGCCACGTCGCGCCCGCTTCCGCGAGGCGCCCCGTCAGGGAGTGAAACGCCATGCTCTGGTCGCTTATCGTACTGCTGCTGATCCTCTGGGTTCTCGGCTTCTCGTTCCACGTCGCCGGCGGCCTCGTTCATCTGCTGCTGGTCGTCGCCGTCGTCGTCCTGATCTTCCAGCTGATCACCGGCCGCCGCGCCGTCTGATGGATTCATTATTTGAACGGGTCAGGCGCGTCGCCGAGACAATTGTAACACTTCTGCAACGACGCGCCTGAATTCGACCACGACTGGGCGGTTGCCCCGCCCTTTTCGCTTCCGCTCGCCCTGGACCCAGCCTAATTTCTCCGGCGAGGGGCCCGCGCGCCCGTAGCGGTCGTGAGCGCGCCCCCGAACAGGGAGCGTCGCGCCATGTTTTCTCTCTCCGCCCGTGCCCGCCTTGGCTGTGCCCTCATTGCCATCGCCGCCGCCACCGCCACGCCGGCGTTCGCCCAGCCGGGCCCTGCCCAGCCCAACACCAGCTCCTCCGAGGAGGGCAATAATGTCGTGGTCACCGGCTCGCGCATTCGCCGCGACCCGCTCGATCAGGATCAGCCGGTCACCTTCGTCGACCGCGCCGACCTCGACCGCACCGGCCTGACCTCCACCGCGGAAGTTCTCCAGCGCCTGCCAGGTTCGGGCGGCGCCCTCAACAGCCGCTTCAACAATAGCGGCAATTTCGGCAATCCGCCCGATGGCGGCGGCGTCGGCGCCGGCGCGGCCGAAGTGGATCTGCGCTATCTCGGCTCCCGCCGCGTCCTCGTGCTGGTCGACGGCCTGCGCTACGTGAACGGCGCCTCGGCCAGCGGCGTGCCGGGCTCGGTCGACCTCAATTCCATCCCCGAGGGGATGATCGACCGTGTCGAGGTCCTCCAGGGCGGCGCCTCGGCCATCTACGGCTCGGACGCGATTGCGGGCGTGGTCAACATCATCACCCGCCAGCAGCAGAACGGCTTCAACGCCTCCGCGCAGCTCGGCACGTTCGGCGAGGGCGATGGCTTCCAGCAAAATTATTCGCTCACCTGGGGTGCCGGCAACAGCGACAGCACCACCCGCGTGGTGATCGGCATCAATTATGTGAAGCAGGACGACGTCAGCTCGGGGGATCGCTCGATCTCGCTCTTCCCGACCCCGGGAACGACCGCCTGCGACGCAAGCTGCAGCTCCGGCACGCCCAATGGCCGCTTCATCGTGCTCGGGCAGAATCTCACCCTGATCGCGCCGGTTCTGAACCGGGCGCCGGTGCTTGCCGACTACCGGAACTTCGTTTCGCCCGCGGATCGCTTCAACTTCGCGCCGTTCAATCTCATCCAGGTACCGCTGGAGCGTTATGGCGGCTTCGTGAATTTCACCACGGAGCTGGGCGAGAACGTCAACTTCCGGGCACGCGCGGTCTACAACCGGCGCAACTCGGCGAACCAGGCAGCGCCGCTGCCGCTGTTCGTCGGGCCCGATTCCGGCAACGGCAATCTGCTCGACAATATCACCATCGACGCCAGCAACCCGTTCAATCCGTTCGGCACCTTGCAATCGGGCCGCAATCTGGACGGCACGCCCAACGGCCAGGTGCCGAACTACAATTTCATCGGCCGCCGCGTCGTCGAGAACGGGCCCCGGCGCTATGAACAGTCGGTCGATACCTATTATGTCGCCGCCACGCTCGACGGCTCGTTCCAGTGGCTCGGCCATGACTGGTACTGGGACGTGAACGGCGTCTGGGGCCGCAATCGCGCCGAGCAGGATGTGCACGGCAATTTCAACGCCGCCAATCTGGCCCGGGCGCTCGGCCCGGTCGGGGCCTGCACCGCGCCCTGCGTGCCGTTCAACATCTTCGGCGGTCAGGGCTCGATCACCCAGGCGATGCTCGATTATGTCGCCTTCGAGCAGCATGACGAGAGCCGCCAGCGGATCTGGGACTTCTCGGCCAACCTGTCGGGCGGCCTGTTCGATCTGCCGGGCGGCGCGGCGAGCATCGCGATCGGCGTCGAGCATCGCGACCTGTCCGGCCGCTTCGATCCCGACCCGATCATCGCCGCGGGCCTCGGCTCGGACATCCCGGCGCAGCCGACCTCCGGCAGCTACGACGTCAACGAGGCCTATGCCGAATTGCGCCTGCCCTTGCTCCGCGACACGGCCGGCTTCCACCGCCTCGAACTGACGGGCGCCGCGCGTTATTCCGATTATTCCACATCTGGTTCCACGACGACCTTCAGTGCCGGTATCAACTGGGAGCCGATCGAGGACCTGCTCTTCCGCGGCAGCTGGGCGGAAGGGTTCCGCGCGCCCAGCATCGGCGAGCTGTTCGGCACGCCGTCGCGCTTCGATCAGGAGGTCCAGGACCCCTGCTCCGGCCTCGCACCCGCCCCGCCCAATTGCGTCGCCGACGGCGTGCCGCCGGGCGGCTACACCCAGCTCAACGCGCAATTGCCCGTGATCACCGGCGGCAATCCGAATCTCGATCCGGAGACCAGCGAGAGCTGGGGCTTCGGCATGGTCTGGCGGCCGAGCTTCCTGCCGCGCCTGTCGCTCGAGGCCAATTATTACAACATCAAGGTCGACGGCGCGATCGCGGCGATCGACGCGGGCACTTTGCTCGGCCGCTGCTTCGCCAATGCGGACCCGTTGAGCTGCGACGCGATCGACCGCAGCGCCTCGGGCCAGGTCACCCAGATCCGCGGCCTGTTGCAGAACATCGCCTCGATCGAGACCGACGGCGTCGACCTGACCCTGATCTATCGTGGCGGCAACGGCCCGGCGGGCACGTTCAACCTCACCTGGACCAGCACCTTCCTGTTCAACTATCATGTGACGGTGCCGGCGACGAGCGGCGTCACCGTGATCGAACGGGAAGGCACCGAGCAGGGCAGCCCCGACCAGGCCTTCCCCAAGTTCAAGTCGACCGGCATCATCGACTGGACCCTGGGCCAGGTCGGCGCCTCGCTCACCGGCCGCTATATCGGCGGCGTGGACGAGTCCAACGGCAACCGGCTCCACCCGCGCTTCTACACCGACATCCAGCTGCGCTGGAATCCGGGCTGGATGGACGGGCTGGGCTTCGCGATCGGCGCGAACAACGTGTTCGACAGCGATCCGCCGGCCTGCTTCACCTGCGGCCTCAACAATATGGACCCGACCACCTATGACGTGCCGGGGACCTTCTTCTACGGCAGGGTCACCTTCCGCATGTGATCGGCCGGAGGTAGCGCCCTCTGTTCCCCGCCCGCGGCCCCGTGCTAGGCTTGCGGGCGGGGAGGGCCTGTCATGCTGCTCTTGTCGATCGCCGCCGCCATGATCCTGCAGGCCCCGGAGCCGCCGGGCGCCGGGAGGATTGCGGCCCCTCCGCTGCAGCCGGGCGAGGTCGAGTTCTTCCGCCCCGATCGGTCCAACCCGTTCACCAGGGCGACCTACCAGGCGGGCAGCATCATCCGCGACGGCACGCGGTTGCGCGTCCGCATCCACTTCGTGATCCCGCGCAGCGGGCTGATGGACATTCCGGTCGACAGCCTGGTCGAGCTGGATTGCGGCCGGCGGCTGCACCGCACTCTCGAGCGCGCGCACTGGGACAGCTACGATCCGGGCCCGCCGCGCCGTCGCACCCCCCGGGCGCGCTTCCAGCCCATCGCCGATGGCGACGGCAGATATGGGCGCTGACCAGCCGGCTCTGCCACGCCGCGGCCAACGAAGCCTGGGTCGAGTTCGACCGCCGCCCGTCCGGCTGGGACACATCTCCCTTCGACTATGAGGCCGCCGGCCTCGAGCGGCGGGGCGACAGCGTGCGCGTCACCTGTCGCTATACGGTCTTCACCAGCGGCGTGCCGGACTATCGCTACCGCGTCCGGCTGGAGATCGACTGCGCCAGGCACCGCGCCCGCGCGCTGGAAATCCTGCTCTATGGCGGGCCTTACGAGCTGAGCCGGAGCGAGCCGCTGCGCGAGCCGGCGCCCACCGCCGAGACGCCGATCGAAGCGGGCGGCGTCGAGGAGTCGCTGGCCCGGCGCGTCTGCCCGGCTGGCCCGCCGTCCGCGTCCGCCGCGCCTGCACAGGGATAGGCGGGATGCACAAGGGCGCCTGCCTCTGCGGCGCGATCAGCTTCGAGGTGGCGGGCGAGCTCAAGCCGGGCGACGCCTGCCATTGCGATCAGTGCCGCCGCTGGTCCGGCCATGTCTGGGCCTCGACCAACGTCCCCCGCGACAGGCTTGTCGTCCACGGCATGGATCAGGTCGCCTGGTTCCAGTCTTCGGAAAAGGTCCGGCGCGGCTTCTGCAAGACCTGCGGCTCGGCGCTCTTCTGGGATCCGCCGCATCTCGACCGGACGTCGATCGCGCTCGGCGCCTTCGATCCACCCACCGGCACCCGTCTGGAGATGCACATCTTCGTCAGCCGGAAGGGCGATTATTACGAGATCGCCGACGGGCTGCCGCAACACGAACGCTAGGGCAGGGCGCGCATCCGCACCCGCGCCGCGCCCTCAATCGGCCTGCGCCGCCGGCGCCAGCACGTGGGTCCGGAACGGGCCGGGCGGCCCGTCCTGGCGGGCGATCTTGCGCCCGTCGCGCCACAATTCGACGGGGACGTCGAGCGTGCGTCCCTGCAGCTGGTGCACGGCGGCGACGTCGTCGCCGGCATGGAGCGTCTCGCGCCGGTCGATATGGCCGCTGACCGGGTTCATATAATAAAGCTGGTAATAAGGCATCGGGGCCGGCCGGCTGAAAAATGCTGCGCCCCGGTAACGATCCGCCGCCCCGCCCGTTCCGCGCTTCGGCGGCCGGACGCAGCCAAACTCCCTCCATTTCGGATCAAATAATCCTGTCCTACAGCGTACCCTTTATGTTCTACACTGGTCGATGGGCAATTCGGGGACGGGAACAGGCGGCGGCTGGCACAAGCCGATCGACGATGAGGCGAAGGGCCTGTTCCTCGCCGGCCTGAAGCGCGGCCTCTCGATGGAGGATGCCGCCCGCAACGCCGGCCATTCGCCCGGCGGCTTCTGGAAGGCGCGCAAGCGCGATCCGGCCTTCGACGAGGCCGTCGAGGAGATGCTGGAGCTCTCCAACACGCCCCGTTTCGTCGCGCCCGGCAATGGCCGCCGCTGGCAGCTCAAACGCATCCGCCGCCTGCGCTTCGTCGCCTGGCGCAAGCAGGTCTTCCTGTCCCATCTCGCGGGGACCTGCGACCTCACCGCAGCCGCGGAAGCCGCCGGCGTCTCGCCCTCCACGGTCCACCGCCATCTCGCCAGGGACCCTGATTTCGCCGCGCTCTTCCAGGCGGCGCTCCAGCAGGGTTATCCGCTGCTGGAGGCGGAGGCCCTCCGCCAGCGGCTCGAGGCCCAGCGCCTGCTCCGCGAAGGCATGCTTCCTGCGGGCGAGATTCCGCAGGAATTCGAACGGGTCCTGAAGCTGCTCCAGCGCTGGGACCGGCGCGACGGCCAGCTCGGCCCGCGCCGGATCGCGCCCGGCCGCCGCCAGCCGATGAGCTTCGAGCAGGCCATCGCCGAGCTGGACCGCTACCTCGCCGCTCTGGGGATCCCGATCCTTGGTGAAGACCGGGAGGGGACAGTTACTCGTAACTGTCCCCATGCAAGCGACGAAGGGGATGCGAAAAGGACCGGGGACGGGTGCTAGCACCTGTCCCCGGTCCCGTACGGTGAACGCCCCCTTCGATCCGCACGCCGGCCCCGGCGCCTTCCGCGCCTGGGCCCGCCGCGTCCTTCGCACCTTCGCCGCGCTCTCGCCCGAGCAGCGTCGCCACGCCTGGCAGGCGCTCCCGCGCGCGCTCGCCCACGCGCTCCGCGACGAATTCTGGTGGCACGCTCATGGCGGCCAGATCGAGCCGAACGCGGCCCCGGACGGCGCCCCCTGGCGGATCTGGGCGATCGTCGCCGGCCGCGGCTTCGGCAAGACTCGCGCCGGCGCCGAATGGGTCTGGGCCCGCGCCCGGGCGCATCCTGACGCCCGCATCGCCCTCGTCGCCGCCAGCCTCGACGAGGTCGCCCATGTCATGGTCGAAGGCGAAAGCGGCCTGCTCGCCTGCGCCCGCAGTGGCGAGGACCCGCTCTGGCTGCCCAGCCGCGGCCTCTTTCACTTCCCGTCGGGTGCAATTGCCTATGCCCACACCGCCGGGCGCCCGGCGCGCCTGCGCGGCCCACAGCATCATTTCGCCTGGTGCGACGAGCTCGCGAAATGGGAGCGCGCCGGCGGCCGCGACAAGGCCGCCTGGGACAATCTGATGCTCGGCCTGCGCCTCGGCGAGGCCCCGCGCACCATCGTCACCACCACACCCCAGCCCGTGCCCCTGCTGAAGCGCATTCTCGCTCTGCCGCGCTGCGCCGCCACCCACGGCCGCACCGCCGAGAACCCGCACCTCCCGGCCGATTTTCGCGAAGCGGTGGAAGGCATGTACGCCGGCACCAGGCTCGGCCGGCAGGAGCTGGACGGCGAGCTCCTCGACGACACCCCCGGCGCGCTGTGGACGCGGGAGATGCTGGAGGCCTGTCGGACAGGACAGGGGACAGGTACTAGCACCTGTCCCCATTCACCCCATTCACCCCATTCCTTCACCCGCATCGTCATCGGCCTCGATCCCCCCGCCACCGCCGACGGCGACGCCTGCGGCATCATCGTCTGCGGCCTCGACAAGGACGGCATCCTCCACGTCCTCGCCGACCACAGCGCCAAGGGCCTCAGCCCCGAAGCCTGGGCCCGCCGCGCCGCCGCCGCAGCCGAAAGCTGGGGCGCCCAATTGGTCGTGGCGGAGAAGAACCAGGGCGGCGACATGATCGGCAGCGTGCTGCGCGGCATCGACGCCAACCTGCCGGTCCGGCTGGTCAATGCCGGCCTCGGCAAGGCGGCAAGGGCGGAGCCGGTGGCGCTCAGGTTCGAGACGGGGCGGGCGAAGCTGGCGGGATCATTCCCCGAGCTGGAGGATGAGCTTTGTGCGATGACCTATGGTGGCTATGAAGGCGAAGGCTCGCCGGACCGGGCAGACGCAATGGTCTGGGCGATGACCGAACTGATGAAGCCACAATGCGAACCAAAGATACGGGGGCTTTAAAGCGGAGAAATATAGCCTTCCCGCAAATTGGTCATTTGTGAACTCATCGCATTGCGCTACTCTGGCCAAGTATCCTGGGGAGGGGCGCCATGAGGATCACCAATTCACTGGCAATTGCTCTGTTCTTGACGGCTTCTTCCGCTTGGGCGCGTATGGGGCCGGATCAGTCGCTGAACATTGCGCGTCCCGCGGGACCGGATTCCGTTTCGAAAACCATGCTTTTGTCGCAGAGGGGATCGAGAAGAAGCCCTGCTCCGCGGGTCCAGCCGGTGCCGGCACCGCCGCCGGCGCCTCGTACGCCGAATTTTGCCGCGGAGAGGCGTCCTGCCGGCATTTATCTCGTTTCCGGAGGGCAGCTGGTTCGAGTTGACTTCAACGTGTCCGGACAAACCAGAACCGGCGGCATACTCGGGAGTGCGCTAACCTGGGGTATCGCGCCCACAAGCGTCAGGGTTGTCCTGCAAGGCGAGGTCGCCCGTGTCCGGACGAGCGAGCGTTCGCCCACCTTCTATTTCTTCCTGCCGGATGCCGTCACCGCGAACAATCGCAGCAGCTTCGAGCAAACGACGACGGGCCCGACATCGCCCAACGAGTTTTCCCTCATACGCCTCAGAGTGAAGCGGGGCCGTCGCGAAGCCCGGGTTGCGCGCATCAACATCGGCGGCGCGCAGACCGGCGTGGTGGACAGAGACCGGATCGGCTTCCGGTTCGAGAATCCCCGGCCGGGCGTATACTCGGTCACCACGGATGCGCCGCTTGAGCCCGGCGAATACAGCTTCGTCATGATCGGCTCAGGCGGCGCCAGCCAGGCGCGCTTCTTCGACTTTTCCGTTCAGTAGCAACCCGCGCAGCATCGCCTCCTGAGGCCAGTCCCACGGAAGGCTGGAGCCTGAGGCTCGCCGCCAGCTTACTACAGAGGCTCGAGCGCCGGTCCTACAGTCCGGGCGCCGGTCGACGGTTGGCCGCTGCCCGCTCCTCAGCTCGTTGTCGCTCGGCGGCGGCAGTAGACGCTGTGTTGTAGGCTGCGGCCATGCGTGCCGCATGCGGGCCACTGCTTATCTCGACTCTCATCTCCTTGGCCAACTCGGGATTGTCGGGACGAGGGCGCACCTCTGCGATGACGAAATAGGGACAGTCGAGGCGGGGCGGCCCGCTGGTGTCGCGCGCTGTGCATCGATACTCAATCTGGCCGGCGGAAGCTCGGCCGTCCGCTCCGACAAGTCCAGTTGCAGCAAAGCCGTAGCGTAGGCGCTGCTCGGGCGGCAGACCGTTCACCAGCCCGTACTTACGCCGCAGCTCAGCTTCGAGTGTCGCTATCGTGGGCTCGGTGCCCGGCGCAAAATTCATCTCTCGAAGAATGGCAACGACCTGCTCCTGACCAGGCCGCCCGGCCAATTGCACGCGAAACGAGTCAGGCGCCACGCCATTGCTGACTCGAGTCTCAATGAAGTCGCGAGTGTCCGCGGGGTACGGGCGGCTAACGTAGTCGTATGGATTGCTGCTGTAACTGCGATAGGCGATCTGCAGATTTGGCGCGGCACAGACGACGCGCTGAAACGCCTCATCGGCGCTCATCCCGACGTGAATACCCACGATGTCAAGACCGGGCGCAGGGCTAGGCGTCGGGCAGGCCGGTGTCGACTGCTCTGCCACAGCAGGCACGGTAACGGTGGCGCCCATGGCGTTTCCCCCGGCAAGCGCGCCGTTGGCGGTGGTGAAATTATCGGTTCCTCCGCGATCACGGCCACATGCGGCAAGCGAAACGATAAGGCTGAGCGCCAGTCCGGCTTTCATATTCCCCCCTGTCTGAAGCAGATGAAGCTATGGAGACGCAAACTGAGCCGGTGGAGTCTATACTGCCCGCCCTTGGTCGACAACTCGATCAGTAATACTCATCTCGTTCGCGCCCTTTTCTTCGCGCCTTCGCGCCTTCGCGTGAAACAAACCTGCCTTCTCCGCGCCTCCGCGCCTCCCCACGAAACCCCGCCTTAACCGCCCCCATGCCATCCACCCCGCATGCAGCGCGCCATCGTCATCATCTTCCCGCTCGGCGGCGCCGTGAAGCTGCTCGACATCACCTACACCCATCTGGTCCGCCCGCATCTGGTCGGCCAGGCCAATGCACCCCCCAAGCCGAAGCCGCCGGCGCCCTATACGGATGCGGACCGTATCCGCGACGCGGAAAGGTCTGCCTGGCTGCGGCGGGAAGCGGAGAAGGACCCGACCCTCGCCCGCCTCGTCCGCGAACGGCGCGAGGAGCGCGCGCGGCCGGGTGCGCAGTTCGTGAACTGAGGGGCTTGGCCTTCCCCAAAGCTTACCTGTCCTCACCGTCCACCAGCCCATCAAGCTCCCGCGCGCCATGGACCACGCGGATAATATCGACGCTGTCGGGTCCGACCCGATAGAGAACCAAATAGCGGTCGATGACGATGCTGCGAACCTCGGGTCCGAGGTCGGGCCGGGACGTCCCGCTATGGGGAAAGCGTACCAGCCGGTCCGTGGCATGCGCGATCCGCTCTGCCAGCCTTTCGGCGGTCGCCATATTGTCTGCCGCGATCCAGTCCCAGATTTCTTCGACGTCCCGGATCGCCCGCGGGAGACGCCGGATCCTCACCCCCCGGCCTCACGCTTCTTCGCCATCCGCTCCCTCCCGCGCCGAATGATGTCCTCGGCGTCGAAGCCGCCCTCGATCGGCTCCCCACTAGCCAGCCCCTCCTCATAAAGCTCCCGCAGCCGCGCCACGGCCGCCTCCCGCCCGCTTCGCTCGCGCTTCCAGGCGCGCAGTGCATCGCGCACCACCTCGCTCGCGGTGGAATAATCCCCGCTCGCAACGGCCTGTTCGATCTCCCGCGCCAGCTCCTCGGTCAGCGCGATGCTCATTTTCTGGACGGCGCCCATTTCAACCTCCGGTAGGATTTATTCCTACTACTCCTCCGGCGCTCGCTCCGCAAGAATCGTGAAACCAAAATCCGTCATGCCGGACTTGATCCGGTATCCACCTTCTCTTCGCGTCCTCCCTTAGCGCCTTCGCGCCTTCGCGTGAAACAAACCTGCCTTCTCCGCGCCTCCGCGTTCTGGCCGAAGGCCAGGTTTATCCTGAGCGCCCGCAAGGCAGTCGAAGGGCGCGAACCAGAAAGAAGCTGGACCCCGGATCGAGCCCGGGGTGACGAAAAGGGCACAGGCCGGCGGTCCATCGCCGACGAGCGGAGTCGAGGGGGCTTGAACCTTCCCGCGAAGGCTCCGATGTACCCCACACCACAATTTCTCAGGGACGCTCTCGCCGCCATGGATCATCTGGATATCGCCGCCGGGCTCGTGCCCATCGTCATCGAGCAGTCGAATCGCGGCGAGCGCAGCTTCGACATCTATTCGCGGCTGCTGCGCGAGCGGATCGTGTTCATCACCGGCGGGATCGAGGACCATATGGCCTCGCTGATCACCGCCCAGTTGCTCTTCCTCGAGTCCGAGAACCCGAAGAAGGACATCTATATGTACATCAACTCGCCGGGCGGGGTGGTCACGGCGGGCATGGCGATCCACGACACCATGCAATATATCCGCCCGCGCATCGGCACGGTCTGCATCGGCCAGGCCGCCTCGATGGGCAGCTTCCTGCTCTCCGCCGGCGAGCCCGGCATGCGGGTCGCTTTGACCAATTCGCGGATCATGGTCCACCAGCCCTCGGGCGGCGCCCAGGGCATGGCCGCGGACATCGAGATCCAGGCGCGCGAGATTTTGCGGATGCGCGCCGACCTCAACGCGCTCTACGCCAAATATACCGGCAAGAAGCTCGAGGATATCGAGAAGGCGATGGACCGCGACAAGTTCATGTCGGCCGAGGAGGCGAAGGAATTCGGCCTGGTCGACGAGGTGTTCGATAAAAGGCCGGTGCCGGCCGACGGCGAGGCGCCCGCCAAGGCGGCCTAGAACGGCTTAACGATTACACCATTGTCCTGTCGTAGATTTGCCGTCAGGATGATGCGCTGACTGAAGGGAAGGGGCTGCGGCCCCACGGGAAAGTATGACGAAACTGAGCGGCGGCGACAGCAAGAGCACCCTCTATTGCTCCTTCTGCGGCAAGTCCCAGCACGAGGTGAGGAAGCTCATCGCCGGCCCCACCGTGTTCATCTGCGACGAATGCGTCGAGCTGTGCAACGACATCATCCGCGAGGAGACGAAGTCCGCCCTCGTCCGCACCCGCGACGGCGTCCCGACGCCCGCGGAAATCTGCAAGGTGCTGGACGATTATGTGATCGGCCAGGCCCAGGCGAAGCGCGTTCTCTCGGTCGCGGTGCACAATCACTACAAGCGCCTCGCCCATGGCGCGAAGGGTGCCGAAGTCGAGCTCGCCAAGTCGAACATCCTGCTCGTCGGGCCGACCGGCTGCGGCAAGACCCTGCTCGCCCAGACGCTGGCGCGCACCTTCGACGTGCCCTTCACCATGGCCGATGCGACGACGCTGACCGAGGCGGGCTATGTCGGCGAGGATGTCGAGAACATCATCCTGAAGCTGCTCCAGGCCTCGGACTATAATGTCGAGCGGGCGCAGCGCGGCATCGTCTATATCGACGAGATCGACAAGATCAGCCGCAAGTCGGACAATCCCTCGATCACCCGCGACGTCTCGGGCGAGGGCGTCCAGCAGGCCCTGCTGAAGCTGATGGAAGGCACCACCGCCTCCGTCCCGCCCCAGGGCGGCCGCAAGCATCCGCAGCAGGAATTCCTGCAGGTCGACACCACCAACATCCTGTTCATCTGCGGCGGCGCCTTTGCCGGCCTCGAGAAGATCATCGGCGACCGGATGGAAGGCAAGTCGATCGGCTTCGGCGCCCATGTCGCCGCGCCCGACGAGCGGCGGACCGGCGAGGTGCTGCGCCATACCGAGCCCGAGGATCTGCTGAAATTCGGCCTGATCCCCGAATTCGTCGGCCGCCTGCCGGTGATCGCGACGCTGGAGGATCTCGACACCGACGCGCTCGTGAAGATTCTGAAGGAGCCGAAGAACGCCCTCGTCAAACAATATCAGAAATTGTTCGACATGGAGGACGTGAAGCTCACCTATACGGACGACGCCTTGATGGCGACCGCGAAGCGGGCGATCGAGCGCAAGACCGGCGCGCGCGGTCTCCGCTCGATCATGGAGAATATCCTGCTCGACACGATGTTCGACCTGCCCAGCATGGACGGCGTCGACGAGGTACTGATCGACAAGGACGTGGTCGAGGGTCGCAAGGAGCCGGTCCGCGTCTATTCCGAAGAGAAGGCCGAGGACGCGGCCTGAGCGTGCGTGGCGGCTGGTTCGCGCTGGCCGCCGTGGCCTCGCTGCTCCCAGTCGCGCGTGCGGCGGCCCAGCCTGCGACCCCAATCGTTCCCACCGCCGAACGCGCCGGGATCAGCCTGCCGGTCGAGCTCTGCGCGATGCGCCAGGAGCGGCTCGACACCTCTCCGGCCAGCCTCGAAGCCGCCTACCGGCTGACGGGCGATGGCTCGCTCCGTATCTCCGTGGTGCGCGCGCGGCAGTCGGTGGGCGGAGAGTTCGTCGATATCGAGCGGGCGATCCGCGGCTATTTCGGCGATATCGTCATGATCCGCGAGCTTGATCCGCCCCAAAGTGCGCCCGAGGGACGGGCGCGGCTCTGGCGCGGTATCCTGGACGGGCGCCGGGTGCTGACCGGGCTCTGGCTCTGGCACCATGAGGGCCTGCGCATCGAGCTGCGCGGCACGATCCCGCTCGGCGCGGCGGCTCGGCTCTGGCCCGAGATCGAGTGCGCAGTCCGGACGCTCGCAGGCGCCGCAACTGCCTGATCAGCGAGCTGCCGGAACACTCTGCGCCGACTCGATATCCAGTCCGAAACGGATGAAGTCGTCCGCGACGTCGAACCTGCGACGCCGGGCGTCGCGCCGGTCCCGTTCCCCGGCGGCGCCGTTGCCCTGCCGGATTCGCGCAATGCCGCGCCCGTAAAGCGCATTGGCCTCCGATCGTGTCCCGCGCTGCACCTGATCGTCGAAAGCATGCTCGGCGTCGGTCCATCTTTGCAGCCGCAGATAGAGGCGTGGCAGCGCACCCCCTGCAACCGGCTGCGCGGGGTCCGCCCGCAACGCGGCTTCGCAGTCAGCTAAAGCCAGAGGCAGCTCGATATTGCCCTCCATCCGCAGCCAGCAACGAGCGCCCAGTACCGCCGCGTTGTCGGGCATGCGCCCAAGCTCTGCGTCGAGAATCCGAATGGCCTCGGCGTAACGGCCGCTCCGGCCCAACAGATTCAGGCGTGTCTCCACCATCCAGGGTTCGGGGTGGCCATCGGTGGCTGCGATCCGCCGATCCAGCACGGTCAATGCATCACGATAGCTGGCGGCCGCCTCATCCCTCCGGCCGAATATATAGAGAAAGTCGCCGCGCCAGATCCGGTAGGCTGAGGCGCGCGGTGCGGCGGCGATAGCCCGGTCGATCGCCGCCAGCGCGTCCGCTTGCCGATCGCCGCGCCAGTGCGCAAGAATGCGCGCCCGTTCGAAATAGGCACTGGCGCTGTCTGGCGACGCTGCGACGATCCGGTCGAGATCGGCCAGCGCGAGATCCATCTGCCCCATGCTCTCATAGGCTTCGGCCCGGAGGTTGAGCCAATCCGGATTGCCGGGTTGCAGTTGGAGCGCTCGGGTATAGGCCTCCACGGCCGCCGGGAACTCGCCCTTCTTGAGGTGCACATAACCCGCGCCGAACTGCACGAAAGCATTGGTCTCGCGAAGACGAAGCGCCGTGGCGATCGCTGCGTCGGCTTCCGCATAGCGCCGCATGTCGGCAAGGGCGATGGCCCGACCGGCATGGGCCATCGGCGACGTCGGCGTCAGCGCAACCGCGCGGTCGAAATCGGCCAGCGCATCGGCGGGCTGCGAGCGGTTCCACTTCGTCATGCCCTCGTTGAAAGCGGCCTGGGCCGCCCGGATCGCCTCCGCCGTAGGCTGTGCTGCGGAGGCCTGTTGCGCCAACGCCGTTTCCGGCATTCCGGCGATTGCCAGCAGCAGGGCAAAGACGGCACGCATCCACCTATCTCCCTTGATTCATGAGGAGAATGTCATCCTGTGACGGGATTGCAATAGGGGCCTGTTGCACGCGGCGGGTTCGCCACATCAGCGCCGCATAGACGACGAGCGCCAATGCCAGGCCGATGAACCAGGCATAGGCATAGGCTGCCACCCAGACATCGCCGATCCATTGAAAGCTTGTGGGCGCCGCGGTCCTGAGGAAGCCCGGCAGGTTCGGCAGCACGCCCGCGGCGAAGGCGATCAAAGCGGCGGGGTTCCAGCCTCGACGATAGGTGTAAGCGCCGTCCTCCTGATAGAGCGCCTCGGCGTCGAGCCTTGTGCGCCGGATCAGCCAGTAATCGGCGATCATGATCCCGGCGATCGGGCCGAGCAAAGCCGAATAGCCCGCCAGCCAGACGAAGATATAGCCGCCGGTCGAGGCGAGCAGCTGCCAGGGCATGATCAGCACCCCGACCAAAGCGGTGATCATGCCGCCGGTCCGGTAGCTGACCCGCTTCGGCCAGAGCGAGGAGAAATCATAGGCAGCCGAGACGAGATTGGCGGCGATGTTGCAGGAGATTGTGTCGATGGTGATGATGACGAGGCCAATGAGGACGAACGGCCCGGCCATGGTGCCGGCCAGCTCCACCGGGTCCCAGATCGCATGGCCGTAAATCACCACGGTGGCGCTGGTCGTGATCACGCTGGCCAGAGCGATCAGGCCCATCATCGGCGGCAAGCCGACCACCTGACCCACCGCCTGGTCCCTCTGCGAGCGGGCGAAGCGGGTGAAATCGGGGATGTTGAGCGCCAGCGTCGCCCAATAGCCGACCATCGCGGTCAGAGCCGGCCAGAAGACGGTCCAGAACTGGCCCGCTTTCGGTCCGCCCTCAGCGAAGGCGGAAGGCGCCGAGAAGACCGGGCCGAGGCCGCCGGCCCGGTCCACCGCCCACCAGACCAGGGCGCCGCAGATCAAGATCTTGACCGGTGCGGTCCAGGTTTCGAGGCGACGGATGGTGAGCAGCCCCTTGCGGACGAAGAAGAGCTGCAGCCCCCAGAAGGCAAGGAAGGCGCCGAGCTGGCCGGCGCCGATGCCCAGGACGGGGAGGGGCGCTCCGCGAAGATCCGCGCCGAGCAAGATCCCGAGCAAGGTGAGCAATGCCTCGCCGCCGATCCAGGTCTGGATGCCGTACCAGCCGCAGGCGACGAGGGCGCGGGCCAGCGCCGGCAGCCGTGCGCCAAACGTGCCGAAAGAGGCGCGGACCAGCACCGCATAGGGAATGCCGTAGCGCGCGCCGGCATGACCGATCAGCAGCATCGGGACGAGGACGATGAGATTGCCGAGCAGCACGGTGAGCGCCGCCTGCAGCGCCGACATCCCCTGTTCGATCAGCCCGGCGGCAAGCATCCAGCCGGGCACCGCGACGATCATCCCGATCCAGAGCGAGGCATAATGATACCAGGTCCAGGTGCGCTGCCCCGGCCCGGTCGGCGCGAGATCGGGATTCCAGAGCCTGTTGCCTTCCGCCATGCCGCTTCCCCCTCTGCGGTTCGCCGGATACCTGCCCGTCAGGAATCGTACCGCCTGGTCGATACGTTGTAGCGGCGGAGTTGCTCCTGCGTGAGGCAGCGTCTGGTCTCGCGGCTTTGCGGGCCGGTGTTCACCGGGACCCGGTACATCACCTCGGTCAGCAGGCCCGGACGGACCCCCATGCCGACCAGGAACACATTGTCCTCGCTCGCCAGCATGGCCGAGCCCTGCTCGATGCCGTTGATCAGCCGGATCGCGCGATCCTCGTTGACCGTGACTTCCTCACGGATCGCCTGGCGATCGGCGGTGTAGGTGAACATATGGACGATGAAGAGCCCGCCGGCATCCACGAAGCGGGCATTGCCGCCCATGAAGAGGAAGTTGCAGGCGGAGAAGCAGGCCCAGCCTTCCGGAATGCGGGTCTGGAACAGGCCATCGCGAATGATCCGGCCCGCCTGATTGCCGACCTCGGCATTGCCGCCGGGCGACCGCAGCCAGATTTCGTCGCCCTGAAAGGCTGTGAGCGCGGCCCTGAGGCGGGGGATGAGGTCGTCGTCCACCACGCCCTCGGCGAGCAGCACCGGGCGCTGGCCCTGCCGCGGCATCACCGTGAAGGTCATCTGCCGGTTGGTCGACCAGTTCGGGTGGAGCGGGCAGGTGGGATTGTCGGGGTCCATCCGGGCCTGCGCGGCCTGCTGCGCCTGAACGGCGGGCCCGACGAGCAGGGCCGCCAGCGCCATCGCCGCGGCCGGCCTGCGGATCCGCCCGGTCATGTCAGACCCGCTGATAGCGGTTGGTCGGGGGACGCCGGCACATCCGCTTCGGCACTTCGGTTTCCTGACCGTCGACGATGATGATGTCGGAAACCGTCATGCAGTCGTCGCCGCCGCTGCGGTCAACCGCGACGACCGTCGAGGTCCCGCTGACGTTGGGCCGCGTCTCCGATTGCCAGGCGGCGGTGTCGCCGACATTGCCGCCGCGCACCGCCGTCTCGGTGGCGTTCGCCGCCTGCTCCTGCTCGCGGCAGTCGAGCAGGCTCATGAGCGCGTCGCCGAGCATCGAGCTCATCGGCGACACCACGTTGGCGACGCTGCCGCCGCCGATCCGGCCGAGGAGGCCGCGGCCGATCGAGCCGAGCGCGGAACCGCGCTGGCGGCGCGTCTCGTTGCGCTGGCAATTCTGGCCGGTGCGGGACTGGGCTGCCGCCGCGCCGTCGACCGGGGTCGAAGGCAGCGAAACCGGAATCAGAAAGAAGAAGGTGGTAAGCAAAAAAGCACGGAACATGGAGGCAAACTCCCTCGCTGGAAGCGGAATTTTCCTAGTCTCCACCCGTAAGAGGGTCAATCGCACACCAAGGCTGAAGAGAATCTGAACGCGCCTTTCATTGATGCGTAGGGGCTTTGGCCCCATATAGTCAGCAAGAGACCCGCGCCTTCCGCGCGGACCACGGAGTTCAGATGAGCGTCACCTATCCCGTCCTTCCCCTGCGCGACATCGTCGTCTTTCCCCATATGATCGTGCCGCTGTTCGTCGGCCGCGACAAAAGCGTGGCGGCGCTCGAATCCGCGATGGCCGCAGACAAGAACATCTTCCTCGTTTCCCAGCTCGACCCGGCCGAGGACGATCCCGATCGCGAGGCCCTCTACGACCTCGGCGTCGTCGCGACCGTCCTGCAGCTGCTGAAGCTGCCCGACGGCACCGTGCGCGTGCTCGTCGAGGGCAAGCATCGCGCGACGCTGAAGACGCTACACAGCGATGCCGGGCACCTCACTGCCGAGATCGACGACGTCGAGACCAGCGAGCCCGAGGGCGTCGAGGTGAAGGCTCTGGTCCGCTCGGTGATCGAGCAGTTCGAGAATTATTCGAAGGTGAACCGGAAGCTGCCGGCGGAGACCGCGGTCCAGCTCGGCCAGATCGAGGAGCCCTCCAAGCTCGCCGACGCGGTAGCCGCCAACGTCAACATCAAGGTCTCCGACAAGCAGGCCCTGCTTGCCGAGCTGGACCCGGTCCGCCGCCTCGAAATGGCTTTCGCCTTCATGGAGGGCGAGCTTGGCGTGATGCAGGTCGAGAAGAAGATCCGCAGCCGCGTAAAGCGGCAGATGGAGAAGACCCAGCGCGAATATTATCTGAACGAGCAGCTGAAGGCGATCCAGCGCGAACTCGGCAATGAGGGCGAGGAAGGCGGCGGTGACGAGCTGGCCGAGCTGGCCCGCAAGATCGAGCGCACCAAGCTTTCCAAGGAGGCGCGCGGCAAGGCCAATCAGGAGCTGAAGAAGCTGCGCGGCATGGCGCCGATGTCGGCGGAGGCGACGGTCAGCCGCAACTATCTGGACGTCCTGCTCGGCCTGCCCTGGGGCAAGAAGTCGAAGTTGAAGCACGACATTGCCGAGGCGCAGCGGATCCTCGACGAGGATCATTATGGCCTCGAGAAGGTGAAGGACCGGATCGTCGAATATCTCGCGGTCCAGGCCCGCACAAACCGGCTGAAGGGCCCGATCCTCTGCCTCGTCGGCCCGCCCGGCGTCGGCAAGACCTCGCTCGGCCGCTCGATCGCCCGTGCCACAGGCCGCGAATTCGTGCGCCAGTCGCTCGGCGGCGTGCGCGACGAGGCCGAGATCCGCGGCCACCGCCGGACCTATATCGGCTCGCTGCCCGGCAAAATCATGACCAACCTGAAGAAGGCGGGCACCTCCAACCCGCTCTTCCTGCTCGACGAAATCGACAAGCTCGGCCAGGATTTTCGCGGCGATCCCGCCTCGGCTCTGCTCGAAGTCCTGGACCCGGAGCAGAACAGCCGCTTCCAGGATCATTATCTGGAGGTCGACTACGATCTTTCGGACGTGATGTTCGTCACCACGGCCAATTCGCTAAACCTGCCGCAACCCTTGCTCGACCGCATGGAGATCATCCGGCTCGAAGGCTATACCGAGGACGAGAAGGTGGAGATCGCGCAGCGCCACCTCATCCCGAAGCAGATCGAATCGCACGGTCTGAAGGAAGGCGAGTTCAGCCTGACCGAAGAGGGGCTACGCGCACTGATCCGCCACTACACCCGCGAGGCGGGCGTGCGCACGCTGGAGCGTGAGATCGCCAAGGTCGCCCGCAAGGCGCTCCGTCAGATCCTCGAAGGCAAGGCGGAAGGGATCACCGTTACCGGCGACAATGTCGGCGATTTCGTCGGTGTCCGCCGCTTCCGCCACGGGATGAGCGAGGAAGAGGATCAGATCGGCGCCGTCACCGGCCTGGCCTGGACCGAGGTGGGCGGCGAATTGCTGACCATCGAGGCGGTCACCGTGCCCGGCAAGGGTGTGATCAAGACCACCGGCAAACTCGGCGAGGTCATGCAGGAATCCGTCCAGGCTGCCTTCTCCTTCGTGAAGGCGCGGGCGCCGAGCTACGGCGTCAAGCCAAGCCTGTTTGGTCGCAAGGATATCCACGTCCATTTGCCCGAGGGCGCGGTGCCCAAGGACGGCCCGTCAGCGGGCATCGGCATGGTCACCGCGATCATCTCGACGCTGGCGGGCATCCCGGTCCGACGCGACGTCGCCATGACCGGCGAGGTGACGCTGCGCGGGCGTGTGCTGCCGATCGGCGGCCTCAAGGAGAAATTGCTCGCGGCCCTGCGCGGCGGCATCGTCAAGGTGCTGATCCCGGCGGAGAATGAGAAGGATCTCGCCGAAATCCCGGCCAATATCCGCGAGGGCCTTGAGATCGTGCCGGTCAGCCATGTCGACGAGGTGCTCGGCCATGCGCTCGTCTCGGCGGTCGTGCCGATCGAATGGACGGAAGCGGACGAGCTCGCGGCCATGCCGCCTGCCGAAATCGCCGCCGCCGGCGACGACAAGGCGGGACTTTCGGTCCGCCATTGATCCATGTCGTGAAGAGGGGCGATTCCACAAGAACTTCGCCCTTCTTTCCTTTTGACTCCTGCCCCGCTGCTGGCATTTAATCGCCGCTTCGTGGGTCAGGCCTCCACGAGTCTCTAGCGCAGGGGTCAGAGAGAGATGAACAAGCAGGATCTCATCGTGCAGGTCGCGGATGCGACCGGTCTCGGCCGGGCCGAGGCTTCGCGCGCAGTCGAGTCTGTGTTCGATGTGATCAGCAGTGCGTTGAAGCGTGGCGATGAGGTGCGGCTGGTCGGGTTCGGCACCTTTTCCTGTTCCCGCCGCAAGGCGTCGACCGGCCGCAATCCCCGAACCGGGGAACCGATGCAGATCAAGGAATCCACCCAGCCCAAGTTCAAGGCGGGCAAGGGCCTGAAGGACGCGGTCAACGGCTGACCCGGTCTGGACAGGGGGCAGGGCGGCCGTTATGGGCCGCCTTCCGTCCGGCTTACCACACGGACGTTTTTCCGAGGCGTGGGCGCGTAGCTCAGTGGTAGAGCACTGTGTTCACACCGCAGGGGTCGCAAGTTCAATCCTTGCCGCGCCCACCACGCCTTTCCCGCCATGACCGCGCTCGAGATCACCTGCCTCACCAGGCGCTACGGGGCGCAGGCCGCGCTCGACCGTGTGAACCTGTCGGCCGAGGCGGGTCAGTTCGTCGCCTTAGTCGGCCCGTCCGGATCGGGCAAGACCACCCTGCTCAAATCGGTCAACCGTCTCGTCGAGCCGGATGAGGGCCTGGTCACCGTCGAAGGCCGCAACGTCCGCGACCTGCCGCTGGCGGAGCTGCGCCACAATATCGGCTACGTCATCCAGTCGATCGGCCTGTTCCCGCATATGAGCGTGGCGGAGAACATCGCCATCGTCCCTCGGCTGATGGGCCGCAAGGGCGAGGACCGCACGACGGAGCTGCTGGAGCTGGTGGCGCTGCCGGCGGAGATGGCGTCGCGCTATCCGCGCGAGCTGTCGGGCGGGCAGGCGCAGCGGGTCGGCTTCGCGCGGGCGCTGGCGGCGGGACCGAAGCTGATGCTGATGGACGAGCCGTTCGGCGCGCTCGATCCGGTCACCCGCGATTCGCTGGGCCGCGCCTATCGCGACCTGCACGACCAGCTCGGGCTCACCACGCTCATGGTCACCCATGACATCTCGGAGGCGCTGCTGCTCGCGGACCGGATCGTGGTGCTGATCGAGGGCCGGATCCGCGCCGACGGCACGCCGGCCCAATTGCTCGCCCATGACGATCCGGACGTGAAGGCGATGATCGACGTGCCGCGCCGGCAGGCGGCCAGGCTGGCCTCGCTATGAGTCCCGCACTGGCCGAGGCCCTTGCGGCGCTGCCGACGCTGGTTCGCGCGCACCTGCTGCTGAGCGGCTCGGCGGTCGCGATCGGCGTGATTGCAGGCCTGCCGCTCGCCATTGTCGGCTCCCGCCGCGCGGCGGTGAGGACGCCGCTGCTGGCCTTTGCCGGGCTCGTGCAGACCATTCCCGCGCTGGCTCTGCTCGCGCTCTTCTATCCGGCGCTGTTGATCCTCGGGCGGGCGACCGGGCTCGCCATTCCCGCGCTCGGCTTCCTGCCCGCGCTGATCGCGCTCGGTCTCTATGCGCTCCTGCCGATCCTCAGGAACGGCGTCGCCGCGCTGCAGGGGATCGATCCCGGCGTGCTGGAGGCGGCGGAAGGGCTCGGCATGACCCGGCGTCAGCGCCTGACCATGATCGAGCTGCCGCTCGGCGCGCCGGTGATCCTTGCCGGCATCCGCACCGCCGCGGTCTGGACGATCGGCGCGGCGACCCTCGCCACCACGGTCGGCCAGCCAAGCCTCGGTGATCTGATCTTTTCCGGCCTGCAGACCGAGAACTGGATCCGCGTGCTCGCCGGCTGCGCGGCCGCTGCGGCGTTGGCCCTGCTCGTCGACGGGTTGCTGGCGCTGGTCGAGGCAGGCCTCCGCCGGCGTTCCCGCTGGCGGGTTCGCCTCGGCCTCGGCGCGCTGGCCGCGGCCTTGCTGCTCGCCTTCCTGCCCCTCTCCGGCACCGCGTCGAGCCGCGCCGAGACCGTCGTCATCGGCGCCAAGAATTTCTCCGAGCAATATATCCTGGCCAGCGTCATCGAGCGCCGGCTGCAGGCGGCGGGCTACCACATCGAGCGGCGCGACAATCTCGGCTCCACCGTCGCCTATCAGGCGCTCGCGGCGGGGGATATCGACGTCTATGTCGATTATTCGGGCACGCTCTGGACCAACATCTTGCAGCGCACCGACACGCCTGCGCCCCAGGCGATGCTGGCGACGCTGACCGGCGAGTTGCACCGCCGCGACGGCGTGCTGCTGATGGGCGCGCTCGGCTTCGAAAACGCCTATGCGCTGGCGATGCGCCGGCCGCGGGCCGAGGCGCTCGGCGTCCGGACGCTGGCGGACCTGAGCCGGGCCGCGCCGCAGCTCCAGTTCGGCGCCGACCTCGAATTCCTGACCCGTGCGGAATGGCGCTCGGTGCAGGGCCGCTACGGTCTTCGCTTCGCCGGCCAGCGCTCCTACAGCCCGACCTTCATGTACCGCGCGATCGCGGACGGCTCGGCGGACGTGATCACCGCTTTCTCGTCCGACGGCCGTATCGCCGCGCTCGATCTGGTCACGCTCGCCGATCCGCGCCGGGCGCTGCCAGCCTATGACGCGGTGCTGCTCGTCACGGCGACGCGGGCCGGCGACCGGCGCTTCGTCGAGGCGCTGCGCCCGTTGCTCGGCGCGATCACGGTGGAGCGGATGCGCCAGGCCAATCTGATGGTCGACCGCGACGCCGACAAACGAACGCCCGCTGAAGCGGCGCGCTGGCTCGATGCCGGCCGGGATTAAAGCCGGCTCCCGAACCGTTCCCCATTTTGTCACAGGCGCATGATACCGCCTGCGGGGAGGGACAGATGGAAGACGATCGCTCTTATTATGCACGCCGCGCCGAAGCCGAATGGCGCTCCGCGACGGCGGCCCCGAATGCGGAGGCGCGCCGGCTCCATTTCGAACTGGCCGAAATGCTGCGCGTCAAGGCAATGCTGCATGGCCCCCGCAGGGATTCTGCCTTCTTCAAATAAGCCTCGGTTCCCAGGCCGGTCCTGGCGGCCCGCACCGGTCCTTGACGCTCGGGGGTCCGCGCCCCTATGTGCGCCCACCTATCTGCGTGGCGATCGTAGCTCAGCTGGTTAGAGCATCGGTTTGTGGTACCGAGGGTCGCGGGTTCAAGTCCCGTCGATCGCCCCATTTTACAATGCCTTAGGACCCGATATTAATGACCGCGCTCTGGGATCTTCCCGATTTCGACGAGCATGAGCTCGTGCATTTCGTCACCGATGCGGCCAGTGGCCTCAAGGCAGTCATCGCGGTCCATTCGACCCATCTCGGCCCGGGCGCCGGCGGCACGCGCTTCTGGCATTATGCAAGACCCGAAGACGGGATTGCCGACGCGCTGCGCCTGTCACGCGGGATGAGCTACAAGAACGCAATGGCCGGCCTTCCGCTCGGCGGCGGCAAGGCGGTGATCCTGGCCGACGGGGCCCGTACCAAGACGCCGGCGATGCTCGACGCCTTCGGCAGGGCCGTGGATAATCTCTGCGGCCGTTACGTGACCGCCGAGGATGTCGGGATGAGCGTCGCGGACTTGGTCGCGATCGCGCGGCGGACGAACCATGTCGCGGGCCTGCCGGTCGCCGAGGGCGCGGTCGGCGGCGATCCCGGACCGCATACCAGCTACGGCGTCTTCCTCGGTGTGAAGGCGGCGGTGAAGCGCGCGCTCGGCAAGGACAGCCTTGCGGGCCTCCGCATCGCCCTGCAGGGCGCGGGCAGCGTCGCCTCCGGCTTCGCCCGGCGGGCGGCGGCGGAAGGAGCCCGGCTCAACATCACCGACGTCGATCAGGCCAAGGCTGCCGCGCTCGCAGCGGAGACGGGCGGCACCGTCGTCGGCACCGATGAAGTCATGACCCTGGAGGCGGACGTGCTGAGCCCCAATGCGCTCGGTGCGATCCTGACCGAAGCCTCGATCGCAGCGCTCAATGTGCCGGTCGTCGCGGGCGGGGCCAACAACCAGCTCGCGACCCCGGCCGACGGCGACCGCATCCACGCCCGCGGCATACTCTATGCGCCCGATTATGTGATCAACGCCGGCGGGATCATCAACGTCTCCACCGAATATCTCGGCGACGGCGACCGGAATATGGTCCGCGAGCGGATCGAGGCCATCCCCGGCAAGCTGGAGTCAATCTGGCAGGAAAGCGCGGCAACCGGGCGCAACGCCGCCGATGTCGCCGACGCGATGGCCCGCCGCCTGATCGGGCGCGGCTGACCTCAGGACCCGGGCTCGAGCGGCACGCCCTGCTTCACCCGGCGGACGATCCGGCGGGTATTGGCGAAGTCGGCGAGCGGATCGCCGCCCAAAACGAGGAAGCTCGCCTCATAGCCGTCGCGCAGCACGCCGATCCGGCGGTCGGGGAAGATCGCCCGCGGCGTCGTCACGCTCCACATTCGCAGCAATTCGAGATTGGTGAACAATCCTGACCGCGCCAGCGCCGCCGCCTCGGTCGCCGCCGTATCGCCGAAGCGGTCGCTGCCGAGCAGCAACGGCACGCCAAAGCGCCGGAGCAGCCTGATATTGTGGGCATATTGGGTGCGCACCAGCTGATCGGTCAGCGCGCTGTCGCCATGCTGGGTAATGGTGGTGACGACGGTGACATGATGCCGGCGGGCGAGCCGGGCATCGGCCTCGGTGAGCAGAAAGGGCGCCGGACCGGCGCCGCGGCCGCCGGGCAGATGTGCGATCCAGTCGACGCCGCCCGCGACGGCATTGCGGAAGTCGGCGGCGGTGAAGACGTGCGCGGAGACTTTCAGCCCGGCCTGATGGGCCAGGCGCACGATCACCGGCACCAGTGCCGGATCGAGGCCGCGATTGCCTTCGAACCGCGGGTCGTTCCGCCGCTGCGCATAATCCTCCGAATAGAGCAGGAAGATCTTGACCAGGTCCGGGCGCGGATTTCCGGCCAGAAAGCCCGGCCAGCGGCGCGCGACATCGGCAGGCGTGTCGACCTGCATGACGAAGTCCGGGTCCATATGCTCGCGGATATAGGCCCCCATCGGGTTGCCAGGGACGGCCGCGCGCATGACCACCTCCACCGGATGCCCGCCCGGCGAGGTCCAGCCCTGATTGGCGCTGACATAGTCGAAGGCGGTCGGGCGATTGAGCAGGCGATGAAAGGCCTGACGGCCGAGCGGCGCGTTCGCCTGGTCCCGCACGTAAAAGATGCCGTCGCGCAGATAGGCGCGGATCTGGGGCTCGATCGGCGCGTAGAGATGCTGATGCGCGTCGGAAAAGGGCGGCACGACATAGCCGCCGGCCAGTTTCACCACCGAGTCGATGCGGGCGGGGCGGCGCTGACGAAAGGTCCCCTCCACCACATACATGGTCCGCGGAACGAAGCGCGTGCCATCGAACCAGCGGCCGCCGCGATACTCCATGCCATGGGGCGCCGGTGTCCGGGCGCGGAGCGCTACGGGAGCGCCGAAAAGGACAAGGAGCATGAAAAGCGCCCGCCAATGCGTGACGAGCCTGCACGACATTGACCGGAGCGACGCCTGAGCCTTCATCGCACCCTCCCTCGCTATGTGAGTCAGAGTGTTAATACACCAACACACAGCATGCAAGGGGGTGCTACAACGGCTCGGCGGGTCGGTCCTTGTCGCGGCCCAGCTTGTGCTCGCGGTAAAGCGTGTAGAGCCCGCTGCCGACGATGATCGCGGCGCCGAGCCAGGTGGTCGCGGCCGGGTGCGTGTCCCAGAGCAGCCAGCCGAGCAGCACCGCCCAGAGCAATTGCGTGTAATCGAACGGCACCACCACCGGCACCGGGGCGAAGCGCAGCGACGAGGTGAGGAAGAGCTGGCCGATCCCGCCCGACAGGCCGAGCCCGAGGAGGATCAGCCATGTGCTCGCATCATGCGCCTGTCCGTACCATGGCAAAAAAATGCCGGTCCCGAGCATGGAGAGGCAGGTGAACCAGAGGACGATGGTCGGCGTCCGCTCGGTCTTGCCGATCTGCCGGAGCGTGATCGTGACTCCCGCCACGCCCAGCGCCGCAAGCAGGGCAAGGCCAAGGCCGCGCGGATCGAGATGCGTCCCGCCCGGCTGCATGACGACGATCACCCCGATCAGGCCCGCCGCCACCGCGGTCCAGCGGTGCCGCCCCACCGGTTCGGCGAGGAATAACGCCGACAAGGCCACCGAGAAAAGCGGCGCGATGAAGCTGAGCGTCGTCGCTTCGGCGAGCGGCAGCAGGGTCACCGCGGTGAAGGCGACGACCATGGTCGAAAGCCCGATCGCGCCGCGCCAGAGGTGGGCGAGCGGTCGCGCCGTCCGCCAGGCGCCGAAGCTCCCGGTCAGCGCGATCCAGAGCAGCAGCGGCGGCAGGCCGAAGGCGAAGCGATAGAAGGCGGTCTCCGGCAGGCTGACGCCATGCTGGGCGGAGAGCTTGATCGAGGCACCCATGAAAGCGAAGCTGGTCGCCGCGCCGACGCGCAGGCCGATGCCGAGCAGTCGGTTCTGCTGGAGCGGAAAGGCCGAGTCTTTGGGCACGCGTCCCCATAAGCACAAGCTTCCCCGCCGCCAACGCCTGAGCTAACAGAGACGCCGACCATGCACGTCTTCGCGAATCCGGCCCGTTTCCTGAAAATCGCCCGTCCTCTCACAGCCTGGCTGGGCTGGCTCGGCGGCGCGATGATCGCGGTTGCGCTCGCGTGGGGGCTGTTCATCGCCCCGGCCGAACGCCTGCAGGGCGAAAGCGTGCGCATCCTCTATGTCCACGTGCCCGCCGCCTGGCTGGCCATGGCGGGGTGGACCGGGATTGCGGTGGCCAGCCTGATCCAGCTAGTCTGGCGACACCCGCTCGCGGCCGTCGCGGCACGGGCCGTCTCCGTGCCCGGAGCCTTGTTCACCGCCATCTGCCTCGCCACCGGCTCGCTCTGGGGCAAGCCGACCTGGGGCACCTGGTGGGAATGGGACGGGCGGATGACCTCCATGCTTGTGCTTCTGTTTCTGTTTCTCGCCTGGATCGCGCTCGCCAGTGCGGAGCGGGAGAAGGAAGGGGAGGGCCGGCTGACCGCCATTTTCGGCCTGGTCGGCGCGGTCAACCTGCCGATCATCCATTATTCGGTGATCTGGTGGAACACGCTCCACCAGGGGCAGAGCATCTCCTTCGTCCGCGGCACCTCGACGATCCACGTCTCGATGCTTTACCCGTTGCTGCTCTCCGCGCTCGGCTTCTCCCTGTTGTTCGGGGCGATCGTGCTGATGCGGATGCGGATCGAGCTGGCCCGCAACAAGGTCGAGGCGCGCCTGAAGCGGATGGCGGCGTCATGACCGTCGACCCCTGGCCGTTCATCATCGCCGCTTATGCTGTCGCGATCCTCGGTACGCTCGGCGTGACCATCCGGTCGTGGTGGGCCATGCGCAAAGCCGAGCGGGATGCCGAGGCGCTGGGCAACAAGCCGTGAAGAAAAAGCACCAGCGTCTCACCCTCTTGCTCCTCGCCATCGGCGCGGTGCTCGGCGCCGTCCTCCTCGCCATGTGGGGCCTCCGCAGCAATGCCAGCTTCTTCTACGCGCCCGAGGACATCGCGAAGCAGGGCCGGCCGCCCGTGGACCGCGCCGTGCGCGTCGGCGGCATGGTCCGCCGGATCGAGCGCCTGCCCGACGGAGTCAGCATCCGCTTCGTCATCGGCGACACCAGCGCCAGCACCATCCGGGCGCGCTATACCGGCATCACCCCCGAGCTGTTCCGCGAGGGCAGCGGCGTGATCGCCGACGGCCGCTTCCAGGCGGACGGCACCTTCCTCGCCAGCGAGATCCTCGCGAAGCATGACGAAAATTACATGCCGCCCCAGCTGACCGAGCGCGGCATGCACAAGACGGACGCGGTGCGGTGATCGCCGAGGCAGGCCTCGCTTTGCTCTGGCTGGCCGCGGCCATGTCGCTGCTCCAGTTCGTGCTCGGCTGGGCGGGCTTGCGGCCAAGCGGGCAGGGCCTGCTGAAGATCGTCCGGCCGGTCGCGGTGGCGCAGGGTGTGCTCGCGGGCCTCGCCTTCCTCAGCCTGATCTGGCTGTTCCTTGAGACCGATCTGTCGGTGAAGCTGGTTGCGGCCAACAGCCATTCGCTGAAGCCCTGGCTCTACAAATTCGCCGGCGCCTGGGGGAATCACGAAGGCTCGATGCTGCTCTGGGTGACGGTGCTGGCGGTCGCCGGCGCCGCCGTGGCCCTGTTCGAGAAGAAGCTGCGCCAGGACACGTTGCTCGCGACGCTCCTCGCCCAGGCGGCGATCGGGCTGGGCTTCTATGCCTATATCCTGAAAGCCTCCAATCCGTTCGAGCGACTGGCGGCGGGCCAGATCCCGGTCGAGGGCAACGGCCTCAATCCGCTGCTGCAGGACCCGGGCCTGGCCTTCCATCCGCCGACGCTTTATTTCGGCTATGTCGGCATCTCGATCGCTTTCTCCTTCGCGGTCGGCGCCCTGATCACCCGCGACGTCGGCCCCGCTTTCGCCCGGGCGATGCGGCCCTGGGTGCTGGGGGCGTGGATCTTCCTGACGCTCGGCATCACCGCCGGCTCCTACTGGGCCTATTACGAGCTCGGCTGGGGCGGCTGGTGGTTCTGGGACCCGGTCGAGAATGCCTCGCTCATGCCCTGGCTGGCGGCGACGGCGCTGCTGCACAGCGTCACCGTGCTCGCGACCCGGGCGGGGCTCAGGGCCTGGACGATCATGCTCGCCGTCGTCGCTTTCTCGATGTCGATGATCGGCACCTTCCTGGTCCGGTCGGGCATCCTCACGAGCGTGCACAGCTTCGCGGTCGATCCGCTCAGGGGCAGCTTCATCCTGACCCTGCTCGCCCTCTATATCGGCGGCGCCCTGCTGCTGTTCGGGCTGCGCGTGCGGCATGTGAAGGAAGGCTCGACCTTCGAGCCGGTCAGCCGCGAGGCGTCGCTGGTGATCAACAATCTGCTGCTGTCGGTGCTGCTTGGCATCGTCTTCTACGGCACGCTCTACCCGCTCGTGGCGCAGGCCCTCGGCCATGAGGTTTCGGTCGGGGCGCTTTATTTCAACGCCTATACCGGGCCGATCGCGCTCTTCCTCGTCGCGCTGATGGCGCTCGGGCCGATGCTCCGCTGGCGCCGGGACCGGCTGCGCGAAACCGCGGGCCGGATCGCCATCCCCGCCCTGCTCGGCGCCGCGACCCTGCTGCTGATCGTCACCCGCGCGCCGGACACGCGCCCGCTGCCGATGTTCGGCCTCGCCGTCGCGGTCGGCGTCGGCATCGCCAGCCTGGCGCCGTTGTGGAGGCGCAACCTCCGGCGCACGCCGCTCTTCACCTATGGCATGGTCGTCGCCCATCTTGGCATTGCCGTCGCGCTCGCCGGCATGGCCTGCGAAAGCGCCTTTTCGAAGGAGACCCTGGCCGCGGTCAACCCGGGCCAGAGCGTCAGCGTGGCCGGTTTCTCGGTCAAATATAATGGCGCACAGCCGGTCACCGGGCCGAACTGGACCGCGGTGCGCGCCGAGCTCGAGGTCCGCCGCGGCGGCGGCGAGCCCTTCCTCATGCACCCCGAGGCGCGGCTGTTCAGCACGCCGCCGCAGCCGACCAGCGAGGCCGCGATCCGAACCTTGTGGGACGGCCAGCTCTATCTCGCGGTCGGCGATCCGGTCGACCAGAACAACCAGGCCGGCCGCCGTCAGCTCCGGCTCTGGTGGAAGCCGATGGTGACGTTGATCTGGTTCGGCGGCTTCCTGATCGCCTTTGGCGGTTTCCTCGCTCTGGTCGGCCGCCTGCGCCGCGACCGTCGCCACGCGCCGGCCGCGTCCGATGGCAAGGAAGCGTTCGCGTGAAGACGCTGCGCCTGATTCTCTGGGTGCCGCTGATCGGCTTCCTCATCTTCCTGGCCGTCTTCGCGCGCGGGCTGCGCCAGCCGGAGACCAAGACCATTCCCTCCGCTCTGGTCGGCCAGCCCATGCCGGAATTCAGCCTGGCGGCGGCAATGCCGGGGCGCCCGGGCCTTTCCAGCGCGGAAATGAGGCGCGGCGGAGCGCGGTTGATCAACATCTTCGCAAGCTGGTGCATCCCCTGCCGCGTCGAAGCGCCGCAACTCGATGAACTCTCCCGCCGCGGTATTCCGATCGACGGCATCGCGGTGCGCGATCGGCCGCAGGACCTCGCCCGGTTCCTCGCCGCTTATGGCGATCCCTTCCGCGCGATCGGCGCCGACGTGGATCGGCACGTTCAGCTGAATCTCGGCTCCGCCGGCGTGCCCGAAACCTTCGTCGTCGACGGCCGCGGCATCATTCGCCACCAGCATATCGGCGCGATCACCGCGAACGACATGCCGGCGATCATGGCCGCCTATGCGGAGGCCTCGCGGTGAAGCGCGCGCTGATCGCCCTGGCCGTGATCATCGCGACGCCCGCCTTCGCCGATTCGCTGATGCCGCCGGCGCGCTGGGCCAATGTCCAGCTTCCCGATCCGGTAAAGGAGCGCCAGGCCAAGGAGCTGATGGAATCGATCCGCTGCCTCGTCTGCCAGGGTGAATCCATTGCCGACAGTCCGGCCGAGATGGCGGGCGACATGCGGTCGATGGTCCGCGAGCGGATCCTGGCAGGCGAGGATCCGGAATCGATCCGGACCTGGCTGATCTCGCGCTATGGCGATCAGATCAGTATGCGACCGCCCTTCACCTGGCAGAACATGTCGCTCTACGCTCTGCCCTTCCTTCTGCTGGCCGGCGGATTCTTTCTCGCACGCGGACGCTTTCGCAGGCGGAAGAAAGCCTGATGGCCTGGCTGACCGTCGCCCTGCTCGTCCTCGCCATCGCCGCGGGGCTTTACCCCTTTCTGCGCAGGGACAAGGGGGCACTCCAGTTCCTCGCGGCGGCCTTGCTGCTCGCCCTCGCCGGCTATAGCTGGCAGGGCAAACCCGACCAGGCCGGCAGCCCGAAATCGGCGCAGGCGCCCGAGCCCGTGGCCGACGACGATTTCGCGATCCTGCATCCCGATTTGCTCGGCCGCTTCGACCGCGCCGCCGCCTGGATGGCGCTGGCCGATGCCGACCGGCGGGCGGGCAATCCGCTCGGCAGCGCCCAGATCCTCGAAAGGGCGGTGCACGAGCACCCGCGGTCATATGCGCTGTGGACCGCTTATGCCTACGCCCTGGTCGCCTCCAACGACAATCTGATGAGCCCGGCCTCGCAGCTCGCCTTCGAGCGCGCGAGCCGGCTTGCGCCCGATTATCCGGCGCCGATGTTCTTCTACGGCCTCGCTTTGGCCCGGAGCGGCAACTGGGATGCGGCCGAGCAGGTCTGGCGCGAGCAGCTGCAGGGCCTGGGCAGCGCGCATCCACTCTATCGCGCCGCGCTCGAGGAGCGCCTTGCCGCCATTCAGCAGGCGCGCGCGACAGGAATGCCGGTTCGTCCGGCCTCTCCGCCACCTCCACAACCCGGTCAGATGCAAGGCGTGCCGGCAGCACCGCCGTCCGGCGCGGGCGGCGATGCCGCCGCACCCGCGCCGGCAGGCAATAGCGCGAACCCGGCCCGTCAGGCCGGCTCGTAGGGCAGGCCCAGCGCCTCGGCGACCGCCTGATGCCGGATCTTGCCACCCGAGACGTTGAGGCCGGCAGCGAGGTGCGGATCCGCCGCCATCGCCGCCTCGGCGCCCTTGTTGGCAAGCTTCAGAACGAAGGGCAGGGTGGCGTTGTTGAGCGCGAAGGCCGAGGTGCGCGCGACCGCGCCCGGCATGTTCGCCACGCAATAATGGATGACCCCGTCAATCTCGTAGACCGGATCGCTGTGCGTGGTCGGCTTCGAGGTTTCGAAGCAGCCGCCCTGGTCGATCGCGATGTCGACGAGCACCGAGCCGCGCATCATCGTCTTCAGCTGGTCGCGGGTGACCAGCTTCGGCGCCGCCGCGCCGGGGACAAGGACCGCGCCGATCACCACCTGGCTGCGCCTGATCGCCTCCGCGACCGCAGACTTGGAGGCATAGGCGGTCTTGATCTGGCTGCCGAAATGCATGTCGAGCTCGGCCAGGCGCTCATTGCTGATGTCGTAGATGGTGACGTCGGCGCGCTGGCCGGTGGCCATCTGCGCCGCATTGATGCCGGCGACGCCGCCGCCGAGGATCGCCACCTTGCACGGCGCCACGCCCGGCACGCCGCCGAGCAATTCACCGCGGCCGCCCTGCTCCTTCTCCAGATAGTGCGAGGCGACCTGGATCGACATCCGGCCCGCCACTTCCGACATCGGCTTCAACAAGGGGAGGGCGCCCGAATCGGAGGTCACCGTCTCATAGGCGATGCAGGTCGCGCCCGAGGCCATCAGGCCGTTCGTCTGCTCGGGATTCGGGGCAAGGTGGAGATAGGTGAAGAGCAGATGGCGCGGCTCGAGCAGCGCGATTTCCTGCGCCTGCGGCTCCTTCACCTTCACGATCATGTCGGCCTTGGCGAAGACCTCGGCCGCGTCGGCGGCGATCGTGGCGCCGACATTGACATAATCCTGGTCGGAGAAATCGATGCCGGTGCCGGCCTTCGTCTCGACGATCACGTCGTGGCCGGCGGCGGTCAGCTCTGCGACCGAGGCCGGGACGAGGCCGACCCGATACTCATGAACCTTGATTTCCTTTGGCACGCCGACGCGCATCTTCTGGCTCCTGTGTAAGAAAGTGGCGGGTCTATAGCGGGACCCGAACCCTTTGTCGCCGTTGCGAAGGCGAAATGCCGGTGTTAATGCGCCCGCCGCTCTGTATAGCGGGGCACCAACAGAGAAAGTCGGACGTTCGTTCCTGACCGATGAGCGATAGCCCCGCATCCGAGCTGCCAGCCGACCGACCGGCGGGGCATCACCATCCGCAGTCGGGAATTGTCGGCCTCGCCGTAGGCGCCGTCGGCATCGTCTTCGGCGATATCGGCACCAGCCCGATCTACGCCTTCCGCGAGACCTTCAAGGGCCACCACCATCTCGAGCAGGGCGATCCGGAAATCCTGGGTGTGCTAAGCCTGATCTTCTGGTCGATGATGATCGTGGTCGCGATCAAATATGTCATCGTCATCATGCGCGCCGATAACAAGGGGGAGGGCGGCAGCCTGGCCCTGCTTGCGCTGATCAACCGCAAATCCTCCGAGGGTGGCCAGCGGCGGCGCTGGACGGCAGGAATCGTCTTGCTCGGCGTCTTCGCCTGCGCGCTCTTCTACGGCGATTCGATGATCACGCCGGCGATCTCCGTGCTTTCGGCGGTGGAGGGCCTCAACACCGTGCAGACGGGCTTCGAGCCCTATGTCATACCGATCGCGATCGGCATTCTGGTCTGCCTGTTCGCGATCCAGTCGCGCGGCACCGCCAAGGTCGGGGCGTTATTCGGCCCGATCATGATCCTCTATTTCCTCACCATCTCGGTGCTGGGCGTGATGCATATCGCCGGCGACCCGATGATCATCCTGCACACGATCAATCCGCTGAACGCGGTCAATTTCTTCATCGCCGACGGTTGGCGGGCCTTCCTCGCCCTGGGCTCGGTCGTGCTGGCGGTGACGGGAGCAGAGGCACTCTATGCCGACATGGGCCATTTCGGCCGCAAGCCGATCGGCCTGTCCTGGCTCTGCTTCGTCATGCCCGCCCTCATGCTCAACTATATGGGCCAGGGGGCGATGATCATTTCGATGAGCGACGTGGCGGCGGACCAGGCGCTCTCCAATCCCTTCTTCTTCCTCGCACCCGAGAATCTGCGCCTGCCGCTGGTCATCCTCGCCACCTTCGCAACGATCATCGCCAGCCAGGCGGTGATCTCCGGCGCCTTCTCGGTGACCCAGCAGGCGATGCATCTCGGCTTCATCCCGCGCCTCCGCATCCAGCACACCAGCGCCAGCGCCGCCGGCCAGATCTACATCCCGGTGGTGAACTGGGCGCTGATGATCATGGTCATCCTGCTCGTCCTCTTCTTCCGCACCTCGACCAACCTCGCCGCCGCCTATGGCATTGCCGTGACCGGCGCGATGTTCATCGACACCTGCCTGCTCACCGTCGTCCTGTTCGTGCTGTGGAAGTGGAAGCCCTGGCTGGCCGTGCCGGCGCTCGCCATCTTCTTCCTGGTCGACATCGCCTATTTCGCCGCCAACCTCACCAAGGTCCCGGACGGCGGCTGGTTCCCGCTGCTGATCGGCTTCTTCGCCTTCACCCTGCTCACAACCTGGGCGCGGGGCCGCCAGCTGATGATCAAGCGGATGAACGAGGCGGCGATGCCGGCCTCGATCTTCATCAAGTCCGCCGCCTCCAGCGCCACCCGCGTGCCCGGCACCGCCGTCTTCATGACCACCTCGTCCGACGGCATCCCCCATGCGCTGCTGCACAATCTCAAGCACAACAAGGTGCTGCACGAACGGGTGCTGCTGATGACCGTGAAGATCGAGGACGTGCCCTATGTCGAGGAGCAGAAGACCTTCCACCTCGAAGAGCTGGGCCAGGGCTTTTACCGGTTGATCGTCCGCTACGGCTTCATGCAGGAGACGAACGTGCCCGCCGCGCTCGGCCGCCTGGACAATTGCGGGCCGCAGATCCGGATGATGGAGACCAGCTTCTTCCTCGCCCGCCAGACTTTGATCGCCAGCCCCAAGCCCGGCATGGCGCTCTGGCGCGAGAAATTGTTCGCCTGGATGCTTCGCAACGCGGAAAGCGCGATGGAATTCTTCAGCCTGCCGCCCAACCGGGTGGTGGAGCTGGGCAGCCAGGTGGAGATCTGAGGGCCGGCCATGGCTGACGGGCCGATCCTCGTCACGGCCCTGTTCGGGCCCGGCGACGACGGCTGGCTCCAGCAGCTGCGCCAGGCCCATTATCCCGCCGCGCGCAACCGGGTGCCGGCCCACCTCACTCTGTTTCACCATCTCCCGCCAAGCCTCGAGCGTGAGCTGTCGGCGCGGCTCGCGGAGGTCACCGCCGCGCCGCCGCCGCCGGCCATGCTCGCCGGTATCATGGATCTGGGGGAGGGGGCCGCCTTCCGCGTCGAGAGCGCGGCGCTGGCCGACATTCGCGGGCAGCTGGCCGGGGCCTTTCACGGCCTGCTCGTGCCGCAGGACCTGGCGCCCTGGCGGCCGCATGTGACGATCCAGAACAAGGTGGCGCCGCGCGATGCGCGCGCGCTTCAGCAGCAGCTCGATGCCGGCTTCGAACCGCGCCCGCTGCTGATCCGCGCGCTGGCGTCATGGCGCTATCTGGACGGGCCGTGGGAGCGGCTGAAGGTGCACGCCTTCCGGCGCTGAGCGGGCGTCAGTCGACCTGGCCGACGCCGTCGCAGCTATAGTCGAAAGCGGCGAGACCCGCCTCGAGGTGACCGCCGAGCAACGGCATGTCGAGCAATTCCTCGATCCTTTCGTCCGGGTCGAGGTCGCTCGCCTCGGCAAAGGCCTCGTCCCATTCGCCGGCCTCCCAGGTGCCGCGGCCGACCCAGGCCAAAGCGAGGATTTCGGCGAGCTGGTCCTCGGCGAGATCGTCGAGCGTCGCGCGGACCTCCTCCTCGACGCTTTCGTTCAGCTCGTCCTCCAGCACGGAGAGGGTGCCGCCGCCTTCGCCGTCATCGTCGAAATCGTCGATATCGTCCGGATCCTCGCCGGGCGCCCCGGCGGGGACCCGCGCCTCCAGCTCCTTGGCGCGCAGGACCAGGCGGCAGATCGTTTCGAGGGGCGTCAGCAATTCCATCCGGCTTCTCCGTCCTCCCGAAACGACAGGGCCCGCGCGCGGTTCCGGGCCTTGAAATCCCGAATCGCCCGCGCCAGTTGACCGGCCCGGCGGCGCTTTCTATAGCGCCGCCTCGCGCCGGGCCCGAGAGGGTCCGCCCGATGGTGCGGCGGAGTAGCTCAGCTGGTTAGAGCAGCGGAATCATAATCCGCGTGTCGGGGGTTCAAGTCCCTCCTCCGCTACCATCGCTTTCGCCAGGCCCTTCCATCCCGCGCCGGCGCACCTATCTAGGCGCGATGCGCGTTGCCGCAGCCTTTCTGGCCCTCGGCCTGCTCGCCGCCGCTCCGGCAGCCGGGCAGAGCGGCGCGCCCGCGCCCGAGGCCCCCGCCAATCCCTATCGGGAGATGTTCACCCGCTGGGACGGCGCCAATCAGGATTCGATGGCCGCCGAGGCCGGCACGGCACAGCCGGCGGCCGAGCCGGAGGACAGGGCGATTCCCGCTTATTCGCCGCTCGTCTCCCGCCCGCAGGCGGAAGCGGTGGCGCTTGGCGAGCGGGTCGGCGCGGTGGTGCGCGCCGGCGACTGCGCCGAAGGCGAACGGATCGCGCGCGAGGCCGGCGATTTTGCACTGGTCCGGGCGGTCCGCGAGCATTGCCGCAGCCCGCATTGAGCCCCGAATCTATTTGATTGTCACCGCCGCGTGGCGTGCTATCCCTCCCCTGCCTTTGGGAGGAGGTCCACCATGAAGCCAACTCGTCGCCTGAGCCGTCGTTCCTTCATCGGCCGGGTTGCCGGCGGAGCCATCGTCGGGGGTGCGGCACTGACCGTTCTCGGCGCGAGCACGGCCAGCGCCCAGGTCACCGATCATGACCCCACCGATTCGCCCGGCCACGGCCGCGGCAATATCACCGACGGCGACAGCGGCGCGCGCGCCGACCAGGCCGGGCATGGCCGCGGCCCCCGCCGCCGCAGCTGCTCCGATCAGGACAGCGGCGATTCCGCCGGTCACGCCTCGCACGGCCCGACCGACGGCGACACCGGCGGCAATGCCGACGCGGCCCATTGCGGCCGCGGCCCGCGCCGCCGCTGAGCCGGACCTCATCTGCGGAAAGGAAAAACCCCGGCCGTCGCGCCGGGGTTTTTCTCATGCGTCCAGGCGCTCCAGATAGCCGCCCGCCCAGAGCGTGCGGATCAGCTCGTCCGGCTTCTCATGCTTCAGGTCGGCGGCGGTAAACGGGTCGCCCGACAAGGCGATGTCGAGCGCGTCACCCTCCTCGGCCCTGAATTCGAGGTCGCCGCCCGGCCCGATCAGGATCAGTTTGCCCTCGTCGTCGGCCACGTTCCAGGGAACGAAGCGGCGGCGGCGGTAGCGGTCGTCGGGCCGGGTGACGGCCGAGGCGATGATCACGCCGGAGACGTTCGGCCGCCGCCCGCGCAGGAAATTGTCGGCGAGCAGATCGAAGGCGCCGTCCATGCTGGCGTCCTGCGAGATCTGCTTGATCAATTTGTCGAAATGGACGCGCGCTTTCTCGCGGTCGAAATCGCGATTGGCATAGCCGGCGGGCAGCGAGCGCCGGAAATCGGGGGAATTGAGGGCCAGTTCGGAGATCGATTCGAGCAACAGATCCGCCCAGGTCTTGGTGATCATGCCGACGGTGATGTGCAGCGATGGCTCCTCGCCGACATTCTCCGCGTCGTGCATGATGCCGCGCGGCAGATAGAGGCAGTCGCCGGGGTCGAGGGTGAATTCCTGCGTCACCTCGCCGGGTTCGTGCCGGCCGACCTCGAAGCGCTCGCCGCGGAACGGCGTCGCCACTGCGGTGCCATAGACCCGCCAGGCCTTGGACCCCGAAATCTGCATCACGAACACGTCGTGATTGTCATAATGGGGCGGGAAACCCTGATTGGCCGCCCCGTCCTCGAACACCTGCGGGGTCAGATAGATGTTGGTCTGCATGTGGCAGGTGAGCACTTCCTCGAGCGCGCGGCAGAATTCGCCCAGATTGAAGATCGAATCGTGGAGCTGGGGCAGGATGATCGTGGCACCGTTCAGATATTCCTCGGCGACGATCGCGCGGCTCACCCGCCCGTCCTCGTCGACATAATCGTTGCGGTCGATCCGGTTGCGGTGATTGGTGAGGTCGACCAGGCCTTCGCGCAGATCGGCCGAATTGATGAACTGGTCGACGATGCCGAGCGTCAGCAGGTCGGCATAGCGGTCCGGCTCGCCCCGAATGTTGATGAGCGGCTTCTGCTCGTAATAATTCTCGAGGAAATCCTCCTTGCCGACCGGCGCGATCAGGAAGCCCAGGGCATCCTCTTCCCAGCGCGGCGATGGACCCGCCTCATCCGCCTTGAATTGCCCGGTCCGCAACGCCTTGGTCATGTCAGCCTCTCCCCAGGGAAAGGCGACTGTATCGGGCACCCTGCGGGTGAGGAAGCGCTTATTTGCGGAGGCGCGGGACCAGCGTCGCCGGATCGGGGCGATAGGGTTCGAGCGCGGTTTCGAGCAGGCGCAGGGTCGCGGTGGCGGGCGCCGCCAGCCGTTTCTGCTCGAGCGGTTCGCGAAAGGCGGCAAGCACGGCGCGGGCAGCGGCGGCGAGCAGCAGTTCGCGCGGCGCGAAGCTGTCAGGATCCGGGGCTCCCGGCGTCACCGCCTGGCTTCTCGCGGCCGGGTCGGGTGCCGGGACGGCGGCGTCAGCATCTGTTGGCCGACAGGAAAACTGGCGCGCCTTTATTGAACCGGGAAGAAAGGGTCGGCATAGAGAGGGTCCAAAAAGGATGAATCCGCCCGATTAATTCACCGGTTTTCGCGCAATAGTCAAGCAGGACTTTTCAAAACAGATGAGTTTCGGAACGCGCCTCGCAGAAGAACGCAAGCGGCTTGGCCTAAAACAGGCGGAGTTCGCCGATCTCGTCGGGACCGATGTGCCGAAACAGAGCCTTTACGAGAATGACCGGCGCGAGCTCCGCGCCGATTATCTTGCCAGGCTCGCCAATGCGGACGTCGATATTGTCTATGTGCTGACCGGACAGCGCAGCGAGGGTGAATGGCTCGAGGAGGGGCCGAGCGACCTCTTGTCCTGCTATCTGTCGCTGCCGCCGGAAATGCAGGAGGCGCTGGAAGGGCTGGCCCGCTCGCTGCGCGACCAGTTCAGCCGCGCGCACGGCGCCCCGACGCTGCATGCGCGACGGACCGATTACCGCCAGGGAGGCGGGAAGGGCTAAGCAAGGACAGCGGACAGTTACCGGTAACTGTCCCCATCCAGAAACAATCAGGCCTCGGCCTTCGCCGGGATCACGCCGCGCTTGATCTGGTCGAGCTCGATCGATTCGAAGAGCGCCTTGAAATTGCCCTCGCCGAAGCCCTCATTGCCCTTGCGCTGGATGATCTCGAAGAAGATCGGGCCGACCATATTCTCGGTGAAGATCTGGAGCAAAAGCCCCTCGCCGGTCTCGGGCGAGCCGTCGATCAGGATACGGCGCTTGCGCATCTCCGCGATCGAATGGCCGTGGCCGGGGACGCGCCTGTCGATCATCTCATAATAGGTATCGGGCGTATCCTGGAAGCGGATGCCGTTGGCCCGGAGCCGGTCCACGGTCGCGAAGATGTCGTCGGTGGCGAGCGCCAGATGCTGGATGCCCTCGCCCTTATAGTCCCGGATGAACTCCTCGATCTGGCTGTGCTCGTCCTGGCTCTCGTTCAGCGGGATGCGGATCTTGTCGTCGGGCGCGGTCATCGCGCGGCTGAACAGGCCGGTTTGCTGGCCCTCGATGTCGAAATAGCGGATCTCGCGGAAGTTGAAGATGCGCTCGTAATAGCCGGCCCAGTAATCCATCCGCCCGCGCATGAGGTTGTGGGTGAGATGGTCGAGCGTGTGCAGGCCGACGCTGTTCGCATCCGGCGCCGCGCCATCGACCGGTTCGAAATCGATGTCGTAGATCGTCGCCGCGCCGCGCCGGTCGACGAGATAGAGGTTGGCGCCGCCAATGCCCTCGATCGCCGGCAGGTTCAGCTCGCCCGGCCCCGCCTTGCCCTCGACCGGCACCGCGCCGCGCTCGACCGCGAGCTTCAGCGCCTTCGCCGCGTCCTTCACCCGGAAGGCCATGGCATTGGCCGAGGGGCCGTGCGCCGCGCGGAAATCCGCCACCTGGCCGGCCGGCTCCATGTTCAGCAGGAAGTTGATGTCGCCCTGCGTGTAGCGCCGGACATGCTTCGAGCGGTGATTGGCGAGATGGGTGAAGCCCATGGCGGTGAACAGGCCGGCCAGTGCCTCGGGATCGGGGCCGGTGAACTCGACGAACTCGAAGCCGTCGAGGCCCAGGGGGTTGTCGTGCGGATTGTCATGCTGAGTCATGGCCGCGGCTCATATCAGCGCCGGTGAGCCCCGGCAAATGGGCCATTGCGCGCGGGGAAAGGGGTCCCTAACTCGCACGGATGACCGCGACCCACAGCTCCCGCATGATCATCCTCGGCTCCGGCCCCGCCGGGCTGACCGCCGCCATTTACGCCGCCCGCGCCGGCCTCGCGCCGATTGTCGTGCAGGGCATCCAGCCCGGCGGCCAGCTGACGATCACCACCGATGTCGAGAATTATCCCGGCTTCGCGGACGTCATCCAGGGACCCTGGCTGATGGAGCAGATGCAGAAGCAGGCCGAGCATGTCGGGACGCGGATGGAATGGGACCATATCAGCGAGGTCGACCTCAGCCAGCGCCCGTTTCGGCTGAAGGGGGACGACGGCACGCTCTATCTCGGCGACACGCTGGTGATTGCCACCGGCGCGCAGGCGCGCTGGCTGAACATCCCGACCGAGGAGCATATGAAGGGCAAGGGCGTCAGCGCCTGCGCGACCTGCGACGGCTTCTTCTACCGGGGCAAGAAGGTGGTGGTGATCGGCGGCGGCAACACTGCGGTCGAGGAAGCGCTCTACATGACCAATCACAGCCATGACGTGACCCTGATCCACCGCCGCGATTCGCTTCGCGCCGAAAAGATCCTGCAGCAGCGCCTGTTCGCCCATCCGAACATCAACGTCCGCTGGAACAGCGAGGTTGCGCAGTTCATCGCCGGCGGGACGCCGGAGACGCTGGTCGCGGTCGACCTCAGGGACACGAAGACCGGCGAGGTCGAGCGGCTGGACACGGAGGGCGCCTTCGTCGCCATCGGCCATTCGCCGGCGACGGAGCTGTTCCGCGATCATCTGGATCTGGACGAGGACGGCTACATCCGCGTCGAGACCGGGACGACCCGCACCAGCGTGCCCGGCGTCTTCGCCAGCGGCGACGTGATGGACAAAATCTACCGCCAGGCGGTCACCGCCGCCGGCACCGGCTGCATGGCCGCGCTCGACGCCGAGAAGTTCCTCGCGGAGGCGGATTTCGAGACGGTCGGCGCGCCGGCGCTTCAGGAAGCCTGAGCGGGGAGCTCCGCTAGCGCCGTCTCGACCATGGTCAGCAGCATCGCGTCGTCGCCCGGGCGGGCGAAAGTGTGCGAATCGCTTTCGATGATCTGCGTCGCGCGGATCAGGTCCGCATAAGGCCAGGCGCGGATCTCGGCGTCGGCCGCGATCGCGGTATTGTCGCCGGTGCAGAGGATCGCTTCGGCTGGCAGGCGGTGACGGAGCAGGGCCTGGGCGACGTCAGTGGACAGGCTTTCGGGCTTGCGGCGTGAAAACAGCCTGCGAATGCCGCCCCATAACTTCCTGAAATTGACTGCTCCCGTCAGCAGCCGCTTCCAGCCCTCCCGGCTCAGCAGCCGCTTGCGGTAATGGGCGCGGACCGCGGCCGGGGCGGGCGCCCCTTCCTCCACCTCGACCAGCCAGGGATTGGCGAGGATCAGCCCGTCCAGCCCGGCCTCGTCGCCATAAAGCGCGATCGCGCTGGCTCCGTCGCAAAGGCCGAAGCCGACCATGCTTTTGAGGGCCGGCACTTCTTTCCGGAACGCGTCAACGGCAGCTTTCAGGTCCGGCCCGCTGCCACGGAAACCGGGGTCCTCGCCCGCGCTATCGCCAACCCCGCGACGATCGAACCGAAAACAGGCATAACCCTTATCTGCGAGACCCCTGGCGAGCCTTTCATACATCCGGTGCGAACCGATTCGGGTCTGGCTGCCGCCAACAACCAGCAACACACCCTGCGCGGCACCTTCACCAACATCCAGGCTTCCCGCCAGCGTCGCATCACCGCAGGGAAAGGCGATCAGCCGGCGCATGCGCGACTCCACTCGGCCAGGTCCGCGGCCAGCGCCTCAGCCAGCTCCGGCGAAGTGCCGGGCTCCGACCGGCGCCACAAAGCGGGGCCGTCCACCTTGAGATCAGCCGCCTGGGCATCGGTCGCCAGCCGCACGGTCCGCAGCGGCGTCAACTCGGCCGCCGTCGCGCCCGCAAGCCCACTCTTCAGGGAGTCGCCCGGGTTGTAGCCGGCCCATTCCACGCCCGCGAGCCCGGCCCGGACCATGTCGCGCTGCAGCGCCAGCCCGTCCACCGGCGCGAACCGCCACCAGCCGCGGGCGTCCACCGCATCGTCCAGCAGGACGCCGCCGCGCAGACCCGCGACCAGGGGTTTTCCCGCCTTTTCCGCGACATGGGCGGCGGCGGCAGCGACGTCATGCCGCCAGTCGCTCCACGCCGCCTCGCCCAGCGCACGCTCGCTCTCGCCGGTGCCGGAGAGGTCCGGGAGCCAGCAGCCGAGGTCCTGCGCCGCCAGCCGCCGCATCAATGCGGCGATCAGCGCGCGGGTCCGGTTCAGTTCCTCGAAAAGCGGCGGAACGAAGAGGATGGCAGGCGCGTCCTCCGCCCCGATCCGCATCAGCCATTCCTGCCGGCCGCCGCTGTCGAAGCGGGCGAAGACGAGGCTGGCCGCCGCCTGGTTCACGTCAGCGCCTTGCCCCGCGCGAAACCGAGCAGGGCGCCGAATGTCTCCATCATGTCGGCGTCGACCTCATGGTCCTCGATCAGGATGCCGAGCCGTTCCTCGAGCTCGGTCAGCAGGCCGGCGACGGCCATGGAGTCGAATTCGGGCAACGCGCCGAACAGCGGCGTTTCCTCGCGGAAGCCTGCAACGCGCGCCTTGTCGAGGCCAAGGACATCAACAAGCACGGCGCGCAGGGTCGCCTCGACCTCGATCTCGTCATTCGGCGCGGCGGCCATTCTTGCCTGTTCCTCCAGCGGGTGGGGCGGACCTAACCGTTGCGGAGCCGGCCCGCAAGCGCCCGGGCCGCGCCGGCGAGGCCGCCGAGCGTGCCCGGATTGAAGGCCTGCAGGCGCCACAGCGACCGTCTTTCGTCCATCCAGTCGCGTTTATAGGCGTCGTCGCCGGTGCCATAGTCGATGACGCTGACCCGATCCTCGTCGATCGCACACCGGAACATCGCCTCGCCGAGGATGGTGCCGGGGGAAAGCTCCTTCGCATCCTCGTGATAAGCGAGCTTGTGGATCGTCGCTTCCCCGTTCTCGATCAGCCAGAGCTGGACCGCGAGCGGCCGCCCGTCCTTGCGCGCCACGCCGAGCCGCAGCGTGCCCGCTTCGCCCTCCTGCTCCGCCAAAGCGCGCAGGAACGGGAAGGAGCCTTCCTCGGGCTTCCAGCTGGCGCGGTAGACTTCCTCATAGGCGGCCCAGGCAGCCGCGTCGAAGCGATCGAAAATCTCGATCTCCAGGCCCGCTGCCTTTGCCTTGCGCCTGGCGGTGCTGCGTAGCTGGCCGGGGCGCCTCGCCCACCAGGTAGCGAAATCCTCGCCTTCGGTGACGGTGCGCCAGTTGCCGGTCTTCTCGGTCAGCCGCACCCGCCAGCCCGCGGCGCGGAAAGCGGCGGCGAGCGGTTCCGGATCCTCCAGCGGCGCCAACTCCAGCTTGGCGAGGCCGCTCTTGCGAATTGCGGAGATCAGTGCCGTCATGACGTCAGTTTCGCCGATCCCGTTGAACCGAAGGCTGTACCAGGCGGCATAGGCGCTGGCCTTCTTCCCCTCGACGGCAAGGAACAGCCAGGCGGCCCTGTCGCCGTCCCGCGCCCGCCAGACGGCCAGCCTGCCCGCCGGCGGGACATGGTCGTGCAGCAGCCGGAACCAGTCGAGGCGGTCGAACAGGCTCGCCTGCCGCGCACGGTCCAGCGCGCCGGCGGCGTCCGCGGCCACGGCGTCGAGATCGTTGAACAAAGCGATGTTAACCGTCACGCTTTATGCCCCTTCCGCGCCGCCCTATCATGACGTGCTTTAAGCAGGAATGAAGTTGACCTCCCCGGATCCCACCCCGCTGCCGCTCGACCATCTCACCCTGCGCGGCGAGCCCGCGGCGCCGGCTCTGCTGACGCGCGAGGGCGCGCTCGATTATGCGGGGCTCGAGAACGCGGTCGGCCGGCTCGCCGCGGCGCTGCTGGCGCGGGGCCTCAGGCATGGCGACCGGGTCGCCTCGTGGCTGCCCAAGGGCAAACTCACCAGCCTGCTGCCGCTCGCCGCGGCCCGCGCCGGCCTGGTCCATGTCCCGGTCAACCCGCTGCTGAAGCGGATGCAGGTCGCCCATATCCTCGCCGACAGCGGCGCGGCCTTGCTGATCAGCGGCACCGCGCGCCTCGCCACGCTGGAGGACGGGGACGTCACCTGCTCGCGCCTCGAAGAGGCGGAAGCGAACGCATTGTTCGACCATCCGGAGGCGCTCGGGCCGTCCGGCCACGATACGGACGAACTCGCCGCCTTGCTCTATACCTCCGGCTCCACGGGGCGCCCGAAGGGAGTGATGCTGAGCCACGCCAATATGTGGCTCGGCGCGATCAGCGTGGCGCATTATCTGCGGCTGACGAGCGATGACCGGACGCTGGCGGTGCTGCCGCTGAGCTTCGACTACGGCCAGAACCAGCTGCTCTCGACCTGGGCCGCGGGCGGCGTGGCGGTGCCGCTCGACTATCTGACGGCGAAAGATGTGATTCGCGCAGTCGAACGCAATCGGATCAGCACCCTGGCGGGCGTTCCTCCGCTCTGGGTGCAACTGATCGAGGCGCCCTGGCCAGCGGAAGCCGCGCTCTCGCTGCGCCGGCTGACCAACAGCGGCGGCAAGCTCGCGCCCTCGGTGGTCCGGCGGCTGCGCGAGGTCTTCCCGGCCGCCGACATCTATTCGATGTACGGCCTCACCGAGGCCTTCCGCTCCACCTTTCTGGAGCCGGCCCTGCTCGACGCGCATCCCGATTCGATGGGCACGGCCATTCCCTTCGCCGAGATCATGGTGGTCGATGCGGACGGGCAGGAGGCGGCCGAAGGCGAGCTGGTCCATGCCGGCCCGCTGGTCGCGAAAGGCTATTGGCAGGATCCGGAACGCACCGCGGAGCGGTTCAAGCCGGCGCCGGCCGGCTCGGCGTTCGGCGGAACGGCGGTCTGGTCCGGAGACCGGGTCCGGCAGGACGGGGCGGGATTGCTCTATTTCGTCGGGCGCGAGGACGGGATGATCAAGACCTCCGGCAACCGGGTCAGCCCGACCGAGGTGGAGGAAGCGGCGATCGCCTCGGGCCTGATCCACGAGGCGGTGGCGCTGGGCTATCCGGACGACCGGCTTGGGGAGGGGATCGCGCTGATCGTCCGCCCGGATCGAAGCGGCCGGGAGGAAGAGTTCAAGGCCTTTCTCAAGCGCCAGCTGCCCAATTTCATGCAGCCCGGCCGGATCATCTGGCGCGACGAGCTGCCGCGCAGCCCCAACGGCAAGCTTGACCGCAACCTTTTGAAAGACGAGCTGGGCGCATGAGCAAGCCCATGGGCCCGATCCCCGCCGGTTTCGCGGCGGACAGGGACGGTATGCTGCTGATCGGCGGCCAACGCGCCGACGCGCTCGTCGACCAGGCCGGCGACACGCCGCTCTTCGTCTACGATCTGGCCTTGATCGACGCGAAGATCGCCCGCTTCCGCGCCGCCTTTCCGGGTGTTCATCTGCATTATGCCATAAAAGCAAATAGCTATCAGCCATTGCTCGACCATGTTGCGAGGCAGATGGACGGGCTCGACATCGCCTCGGTCGGCGAGATGGACTTCGCGCTGGAGGCGGGGACGCCCGCCGCCGCAATCAGCTTCGCCGGCCCCGGCAAGCGCGACGGCGAGCTCTCCGAGGCGATCCAGGAAGGGATCACGCTCAACGCCGAATCCGAGGGCGAGGTCGAGCGGGCGCTGAGGATCGGCGCCAAGGCCGGTCGCCGGCCGCGGCTCGCGGTCAGGGTCAATCCGGAGTTCGAGATCAAGGGCTCCGGCATGCGCATGGGCGGCGGCGCCAAGCCGTTCGGCGTCGATGCCGCGCGCGTGCCCGTTCTGGTCCGCCATATCATCGAAAGCGGCGCGGAATGGCGCGGCTTCCATATCTTCGCCGGCTCGCAGGCGCTCGACGCCGACGCCCTGATCGAGGCGCAGGCGGCGACCCTCGCGCTCGCGGCGCAACTTTCGGAGGCGGTGGGGGAGACGCCGCCTTTGGTGAATCTGGGCGGCGGCTTCGGCATCCCGCATTTCCATGGCGAGCAGGTGCTCGACATCGAGAAGGTCGGCGTCGCGCTCGGCGAAGGCCTCGCCGCGCGGGCGCCGATCCTGAAGGACAGCCGGTTCGCGATCGAGCTTGGCCGCTGGCTGGTCGGCGAATGCGGCGTCTATCTGACCCGGATCGTCGACAGAAAAGTGAGCCACGGCAAGACGTTCCTGATCGTCGACGGCGGTCTGCATCATCAGCTCGCCGCTTCCGGCAATTTCGGTCAGGTGGTGCGGCGCAACTATCCGGCAGCGATCGCCACCCGTTTCGGCGCGGACCCCGTGGAGGAGGTCAACATCGTCGGCTGCCTGTGCACGCCGCTTGACCGGCTGGCGGATGACGTCATGACGCCACAGGCCGAAGTCGGCGATCTCGTCGCCGTCTTTCTCGCCGGTGCCTACGGCCTCTCGGCCAGCCCGCAGGCCTTCCTCACCCAGCAGCCGGCGCTCGAAACGGTCCTGAACGGCCGCAATTAACCTCCCGCAGCGGCCAGGTCCCGAAACGGGACGGCACCGATCAGGCGGTCGCAGGCGCCTTGTTCCTAACGTTAATTTTACCTCTTGGCCGCATAGCAGGCCGACTTCCCGCGCCTTGCATCCCCTTTGGGGACGCCCGGCACATGGGATCGGAGCGAGTGAAGAGGGTTCGATCATGCGCGTATCCGCCAGGTTCTTCGCCAGCCTTGCCGCCTCGGTGAGCGTGCTTGCGCTCTGCGGCTGTGCCGGGGGCGGCAGCTCCGGCCGCAGCCTGCCGCCGGCCTATTCCGCCTCCGACGCCGCCGCGTCCCAGGTCGGCGAAAGCTACGTCATCGGCCCGATGGACGAGCTCACCATCTTCGTCTGGCGCAACGCCGAGCTCGGCGCCAACGTCCAGGTTCGCCCGGACGGCCGGATCACCACGCCGCTGATCAACGACATGATCGCGGCGGGCAAGACGCCGGCGCAGCTCGCCGACGATATCCGTCAGGCGCTCACGCCCTACATCACCGAGCCTCTGGTCTCGGTGATGGTCAATCGGCCGCAGGGCACCTTCTCGCAGCAGATCCGCATCGTCGGTGCCACCGCGCGGCCGGCGGCGATCCCCTATCGTGCCAACATGACCCTGCTCGACGGCATGATCGCGGTCGGCGGGCTGTCCGAATATGCCGCCGGCAACCGGGCGCGCCTGATCCGCGTCGACCGCCGGACCGGCGAGCAGCAGGAATATCACCTCCGGATCACCGACCTGCTCCGCCGCGGCGACGTGCGCGCCAACGTCCGGCTGGAGCCTGGCGACGTGATCATCATTCCCGAAAGCATGTTCTGACGCGCGCCGCGCGCCCGCCAACCTGAAGGACGCCTGCCGCTCATGGACGGACTCTACAGCCAGATCAGGATTGCGCTGCACCAGGTATGGCGCCGCCGCTGGCTGGCGGCCGCCGTCGCCTGGGGCGTGGCCGTTCTGGGCTGGCTGGTCATCGCGCTCATTCCCAACAGCTATGAGGCGAAGGCGCGTCTGTTCATCCAGCAGCAGCAGGTCTTCGCCAACCTGCCCGGCAGCACCGTCGAAGACCGCAACGCCCAGATGCTCCGCCTGAAGCAGACCCTCGTCTCGAACGAGAATCTGACCCGCGTCGTCCGCCGCACCGATCTCAATTCGCTCGTCGCCAGCGACCGCGATCTCGCCTCGGTCGTCTCGGCGCTGCGCCTCCGGATCACGGTGACGCAGCAGCCGGACGGCGGCCTCGAGATCAAGGCGAGCTCCAACATCTCCGGTTTCTCCAACACCCAGAATGCGCGCACCGCCGCCGGCACCGTCCAGGGGCTGATCGACGCCTTCCGGGAGCAGAACATGTCGGGCGACCGGCAGGAATCCGGCCAGGGCCTGCAGGTGCTGGACGAGGAGCTTGCCCGCCGCGAGGCCGCGCTGCGCGAGGCCGAGCAGCGCCGCGTCGAATTCGAGCAGCGCTACATGGGCGCGCTGCCCGGCACCGGCACGATCGAAGACCGGATGAACGCGGCCCGCACCGAGATGGCCAGCCTGGACCAGCAGATCGCCGCGGCTTCCGCCTCGCTCACCGCGATGCGCGGCCAGCTCGCGGCAACGCCCGCGACCATCCCGGGCATGGGCGGCGACAATAGCGGCACCGCCACCGGCCAGATCGCGCAGCTGCAGGGCCAGATCGCGCAGAATCTGGCGCGCGGCTGGACCGAATCGCATCCCGACATCGTCGCCGCGCGCGCCCAGATCGCGCGCCTGAGGCCCTATGCCGCGCAGGAGCGCAACTCGGGCAATACCGGCGGCATGTCCAACCCCTCTTATGTCTCGCTGCGGGCGATGATGGCGGAGCGCGAGGCGCAGCTGAGCTCCGCCCAGATGCGCCGCAACCAGCTCCAGTCCGATCTCGCCCAGCTCTCCTCGCGCCAGTCGACCGAGCCCAGCCTCGCCGCGCAGCAGAGCCAGCTGACCAGCGACTACAACACGCTGAAGACGCAATATGACCAGCTGGTCGCCCAGCGCGAGCAGATCCGCCTGCGCCGCGACATCAACAGCCGGACCAGCCCGATCAGCATTTCCGTGGTCGAGCCGCCGAGCGTGCCGAGTGCGCCCGCCGCGCCGAACCGCCCGATCTTCCTGACCCTGGTGCTGATCATCGCGCTTGGCGCCGGCGTCGCGGCGGCGTTCGTCGCCGGCCAGCTGCAGACCACTTTCCCGACCGCCAACCGGCTCGTGCAGGTCACCGGCCTGAAGGTGATGGGCACGGTCAGCGAGGTGGTGAGCGCCTTCGAGCGGAGCCGCCGGCGCAAGAAGCTGGTGCTGCTCGGCGGCACCGTCGCGGCGCTTGGCGGCGCCTGGATGGTGCTGATGCTGGTCGAGTTCTGGCAGCGCAGCGGCGTGGCATGAGGAGCGAGATGGCCAAGCATATTCCCCAGTCGCTGCTCGAGCGCGCCGCCGAAATGTACGATTTCGGCTCGGCGCTGCGCTCGTCCGCGCCGGCCCCCGATGCCGCGCCGGCCGAGGCCCGCAAGCCCGCGCCGGTGCCGGAGCCCGTGGCCGCGCCGGAGCCGGTTCTCGTCTCCGCGCCGGCGCCGGTGTCCGAACCGGCCGCGGTCGCGGCGCCGAAGCCCGCTCCTGCGCCGGCGCCCGTGCCCGTGCGCCCTGTTTTCACCGCGCCGGCGACGCCCGATGGCGAGCCGGCCGAGATCAATCGCGACGTGCTCGCCGCGAACGGCTTCATCGTCCCCGGCGCGCCGATGAACGCGCTCGCCGAGGAATTCCGGCTGCTCAAGCATCAGCTGCTCCAGGACATCGAGGCGGCGAAGCGGCAGAGCGAGGAGAAAAGGCGGACCGTGCTGGTCTGCTCGTCCCAGCCGAAAGAGGGGAAGACCTTCTCCGCGATCAACCTCGCCCTCAGCCTGGCCGGCGAGAAGGAGCTGGAGGTGCTGCTCGTCGAAGCGGACTTCCTGAAGCCCGACGCTTTGGCCCTGCTCGGCATTCCGGGCGGCCCGGGTTTCGTCGACGCCTTGCTCGACCCCGATTCCGACCCCGAGACCTTCGTGATCCGCACCGACGTGCCGGGCCTTTCGGTCCTGCCCGCCGGCGCCAAAACCAATAATGTACCGGAGCTGCTCGCTTCGGATCGATGCAGGGAGGTGCTGGCGAAGCTCGCCGGCAGTCAGCGGCGGATCGTCATTTTCGATTCACCGCCGGTGTTGATGGCGTCCCACGCGACCGTGCTCGCCGGCCTTGTCGGCCGGGCGCTCGTCGTCGTGCGCGCCGACCGGACAACCGAAGCCGACCTGCGCGAGGCCATTGGCCTGCTCCAGGGCTGCGATGTCAGCCTGCTCCTGAACGGAGCGGGCATCGCGGTCACCGGACGCAAGTTCGGCTCCTATGATGGATATGGCCATGATGACTGAGCTTGCTCTCGCGCGCCGCATGACGCGCCTCACGCTGGCGCTGGGCGCCGCCGTCGCGCTGGCGACCGCCGCCGAGGCGCAGGACACGCCGCGCCTCGGCTACGGCAGCTTTGCCGGCCCGTCCGCTTCCGCGCCCTCGGGCGGCGGGCAGGACGATGCGCAAGGCGGCGATGCCGATCAGGGCAATGCCCCGGCGCGCCGCGACGACGGCCGCCGGGAGCGCCGGCGCACCGACGTCTCGGCCTATCTCGAGGTCGCCCAGGTGCTGAGCGCCGATCTCGGCAGCGGCGGCGAGACGCTCACCTATACGAGCGTCGCCGCCGGCGTGGACGGCGTGATCCAGACCCGGCGCGTCACCGCGCAGGTCAGCTATCGCTACGAGCGCGACATCGACTGGCAGGATCATGGCATCGACCAGGATGCCCATGCCGGCCTCGCCATGGTCAACGTCCAGGTCGTGCCGGGGGCGCTGCAGATCGACGCGGGCGGCCTCGCCACCCGCACCGGCGGCAACGGCCGCGTCTTCGGCGTCACCAACCGCTCCGACAATGTCGACGTCTATTCGGCCTATGTCGGCCCGACCCTGTCGACCCATGCCGGGCCGCTGGCGATCAACGCCTCCTACCGGCTCGGCTCGGTCTGGGTGGACGATCACAGCCCGAACAGCCCGCTCAACGAGGATTTCGATCACGCCACCGCGCAGAGCGCCAGCGCCAGCATCGGCATGGCGCCCGGTCACGGCTTCCCGATCGGCTGGACGATCGGCGCCGGCTATGCCCGCGAGGACACGGCCGGCCGCTTCGACCAGGATTTCGAGGGCATGTATGTCCGCGGCGACGTGGTCGTGCCGATCGGCGCGACGCTCGCGCTGACCGCGGGCGTCGGCTATGAGGATATCGAGGCCAGCCAGCTCGACTTCGTCCGCGACGCGGGCGGCTTCCCGGTGATCGGCCCGAACGGCGTGACCCCGGACCCCGCCGCGCCGCGGCTGCTGACCTACGACCAGTCGGGCGTCATGTATGATGGCGGCATCATCTGGCGGCCCGGCCCGCGCACCGAGCTGCAGGCCCGCGCCGGTCATCGTTATGGCGGCACCACCTATACCGGCTCGCTCGACCATCAGTTCGACGAGCATCAGGGCATCCATGCCGAGGTGTTCGACACGGTCGAGACTTTCGGCCGGTCGCTGACCAATGACTATGCCGGCCTGCCGGTGGATCTGGACGTCAACCGCGACCCGCTGACCGGCGGGCTCGGCGGCTGCGTGTTCAGCCGTCAGGGGCAGGGCGGCTCCTGCTTCGACCGCTCGCTCTCGGCGATCACCGGCTCGACCTTCCGCATGCGCGGCGGCAGCCTGGTCTTCTCCGGCGAGCGCGGGCTGTGGAGCTACGGGCTCGGCGCCGGCTATGCCCATCGCCGCTATGCCCGGCCGGCCGTGCCCGGCGTCGCCGCCTTCGCCCAGACCGACGACGTCTGGTCGGTCTACGGCTCGCTCAGCCGCCAGCTCAGCCGCGTCTCGGACGTCAATTTCGACGCTTATGCCAGCTGGTATTCGAACGATGTCGATCCGAACACGGTCCGCACGCTCGGCGCCACGCTCAGCTACAACCGCCGGCTGTTCCTGGAGCGGCTGCAGATGCTGGCCTCGGTCGGCATCTACAATACCGACGACGGCGTCGACAGCTCGACCAATGCCTCGGCCCTGGGCGGTCTGAGATATACCTTCTAAGGGCCTGTGCCCGCGGAGATATTTGTCTATGTACACCGACCATTATCGCCTGACCGGCCAGCCTTTCCAGCTGACCCCCGACGCGCGCTTCTGGTTTGACAGCCGCACGCACCGGAAGGCGATGGCCTATCTCGGCTACGGGCTGGCGCAGGGCGAGGGCTTCATCACCGTCACCGGCGAGATCGGTGCCGGCAAGTCCACCCTCGTCGCCCATGTCATGGCCAATATCGATCGGGCCCGGCTCAATGCGATCAGCCTGGTCTCGACCCAGGTCGAGGGCGACGACATGCTCCGGCTCGTCGCCCAGGGCCTGGGCGTGGCGACCGACAGGCAGGAGAAAGCGCGGCTGCTGGACGCGGTCGAGCAGCGCCTCGAGGAAGAGCTTCGCGCCGGCAAGCGCACCCTGCTGATCGTCGACGAGGCGCAGAATCTGCCGGTCTCGGCGCTGGAAGAGCTCAGGATGCTCTCCAACTTCCAGATCGGCGGCCGGGCCCTGCTGCAGATCGTTCTGCTCGGCCAGCCCGAGTTCCGCGACAAGCTCGCCCGCCCGGGGCTGGAGCAGCTCCGCCAGCGGGTCATCGCCACCCACCATCTGGAGGCCATGGACGCCGACGAGGTCGCCGCCTATGTCCGCCACCGCCTCACCCGGGTGGACTGGCAGGGCAATCCCGACCTCGAACCCGAAGCCTTCGATGCCCTCCACCGCTACAGCGGCGGCATTCCGCGCAAGGTGAACCAGCTCATGCAGCGCGTTCTCCTCGCCGCGGCGCTCGAAAATGCGGAACTGGTCGGCGCGGAGACGGTGGACGCCGTCGCCGCCGACATGGGCGCCGATGCGGCGCCACCGCCGGCCGCCGCGGAGCCGGCTGCCGCCGGGGAAAAGGTCTTTTCGCTCCGCTCGGCCCGCCGCGCGGTCGAGCCCGCGCCCGCGCCCGTCATCGTCGCGGATCCGTTGCTCGAGCAGCGCCTCGCCGCGCTGGAGGCACGCGCCGAGGAGCAGGAGGCGATGCTGCGCCGTGTCCTGATCCTGCTCGTCGACTGGGTCGAAAACACTCAGGAACCGGCCTATCACCGCACCCACGCGGCTTAGGCCCCGTGGGGAAGCGATGAAAAACGCGCTGTCGGTCGATGTCGAGGACTGGTTTCAGGTCGGTGCCTTCGAAAAGGTGATCGCCCGCGACGCGTGGGAGACGTTGCCGCGCCGCGTGGAGATCAACACCGACCGCGTGCTCGCGCTCTTCGAAGAGGCGGGTGTCAAGGCGACCTTCTTCACGTTGGGCTGGGTCGCCGCGCGCCATCCGGCCTTGATCCGCCGGATCGCCGGGGCCGGCCATGAGATTGCCAGCCATGGCTGGGATCACCAGCGCGTTTTCACCATGGACGAGAGAGGTTTCCGGGCCGATTTGGACAAGGCGCACAAGGCGATCGCGGACGCGTCCGGCCACGAGCCGGCGGGCTATCGCGCGCCCAGTTTCTCGATCGACGCGCGCACGCCCTGGGCGCATCCGGTGCTCGCCGAGCAGGGCTATGCCTATTCCTCCAGCGTCGCCCCGGTGCGGCACGACCATTATGGCTGGCGCGAGGCGCCGCGCTTCGCCTGGCGCCCGGTGGCGGGATCGAGCCTGATCGAGCTGCCGGTCACCACCGTCGATCTCGCCGGGCGGCGCTTCGCCGCCGGGGGAGGGGGTTTCTTCCGGCTGCTGCCCTATCGCTTTTCCAGCTGGGCGATCCGCCGGGTGAACCGGGACGAGGAGCGGCCGGCCATCTTCTATTTCCATCCGTGGGAGGTGGATCCTGAGCAGCCGCGGGTGCCCGACGCGCCGGCGCGCTCGAAGATCCGCCATTATACCAATCTGGAAGTGATGGAGTCCAAGCTCCTGAAATTGCTTCGCGACCATGAATGGGGGCGCACCGACGAAGTGGCCGCCGCCGAGCAGGCGCGGCTGCAATGAACATGGCCGCCCCGGTCGCACCGCTCGCGGTGCATGTTGCGGCGGCGGATGACGCCCGGCTCGATCCTTTCGTGCGCGCGCATCCGGACGGCGCTTTCTTTCACTTGGCGAAATGGACCGCAGCCGTCGAGCGCGGCACCGGGCAGAAAAGCCATTATCTGGTCGCCGAGCAGGGCGGGTCGGTTCGCGGCGTGCTGCCGCTCACCGAAATCCGCTCGGCCCTGTTCGGCAACGCCCTGGTCTCGGCCGGTTTCGGCACGGGCGGCGGCATCCTTGCCGCGGACGACCGGACGGCCGAGGCGCTGGCCGGCGCCGCCTGGGAGTTGGCCGAACGGCTCGGCTGCAAATCGGCAGAGCTGCGCGGCGGCCCGGTTCCGGAGGGCTGGCGGGCCAGTAAGGGCATCTATGCAAGCTTCGCCTGCGCCATTTCCGGGACCGCGGAGACCCTGCTCGCCGCCATCCCGCGCAAGCAACGGGCCGAAGTGCGCCGGGCGCTGACCTTCGACCTGGAAAGCAGCTGCGGCACCGACCGGCGCCACCGCGACGCCCATTACCGCGTCTATGCGGAGAGCGTCCGCAATCTCGGCACGCCCGTTTTCCCGCGCAGCCTGTTCGAGGCCGCGCTTGACGCCTTCGGCGACGAGGCGCGGATCGACCTGATCCGGAAAGACGGCCGCCCGCTCGCGGCCATGCTGAGCTTCACGTTCAACAATTGTTGCCAGCCTTATTGGGGCGGCGGGACGCGCGAGGCGCGGCAATGGCGGGCCAACGATCTCGTTTATTATGAGGTGATGCGCCGGGCGCTGGAGGCGGGCTGCACGCGCGTCGATTTCGGCCGCTCCAAGATCGGCACCGGCCCCTGGGACCGCAAGCGCATCTGGGGCTTCGAGGAGAGCCAGCTCACCTATGCGGTGCGCGCGGCGGACGGAGGGGCGGTGCGCGCCGTCAACCCGCTCGATCCGAAATACCGGCTGAAGATCGCCGCCTGGCAGAAGCTGCCGCTCTGGGCCGCCAACCGGCTCGGCCCGATCATCGCGCGAGGGCTCGGCTGATGGCGGAGATTCTCTTTCTCGCGCACCGGATTCCCTATCCGCCGAACCGCGGCGACAAGATGCGGTCCTGGCATTTGCTGCGTCATCTCGGGCGCTACGCCAAAGTCCATCTCGGCGCCTTTGCCGACGACGACGGTGATGCCGCCCATCTCGACGCGCTGCGCGAGGCAATGGGCGGGGCGCTGGGCGAGGCGTGGATCGAGCCCCGGCACCACGATCGCAGCTGGGCGGTCCGCGCCATCCTCAGGAACCAGCCGGCCACGATCGCCGCCTTCCACGGCGAAGGCATGGAGGCGTTCGCCGCGAAGATGCTGGCCCGACCGCAGCTCTCGGGGGTTTTCGCTTTCTCCATCCAGATGGCGCAGTTCGTCCCGGCGGGCGTCCGCAAGCCGTTCGTGATGGACTTCGTCGACTTCGATTCCGCCAAATATGCGGACTATGCCGCCAGCGCCCGGGGCCTGCGAAAACTCGCCTTGCTGCGCGAAACCCGGCGGCTCCGCGCCTATGAAAAATCGGTCGCCGAGCGCGCCGACATTTCCCTGTTCGTCAGCGGCGCCGAAGCGGCCTTGTTCCGCGCGGCGGCGGCGCCGAAGCATGCGGACATCCGCGCCCTCTCCAACGGCATCGACCTTGTCTATTACGACCCCGACGGCGAGTTCAGGCCGATCGAGGCGCCGGCGCATCCCCTGATCGTCTTCACCGGCCAGATGGACTATCAGCCCAATATCGAGGGCGTCCGCGCCTTCGCCGAGGGCGTCATGCCCGCCATCCGGCAATCCTGCCCCGGGGCGGGCTTCGCCATTGTCGGCCGGAACCCGGATCCCTCGGTGCGCGAGCTGGACGGGCAAGATGGGGTGATCGTCACCGGCGAGGTGCCCGACGTCCGCCCCTGGCTCGCCGCCGCGTCCGTGGTCGTCGCGCCACTGGAGATCGCGCGCGGCGTGCAGAACAAGGTGCTGGAGGCGATGGCGATGGGGCGCCCGGTCGTCGCTTCGCCGGGGGCCTTCGAGGGGATCGACGCCGTTCCCGGCCGGGATTTGCTCGTCGCCGACGGCGCCAGGGACCAGCGCGACGCGGTGCTCGGCCTGGCCGGGGAGCCCGAGCGCGCCACGGCCATGGGCATGGCGGCGCGCCAGCGCATGGTCGATCATTATGACTGGGAAGCCCGGCTCGCGCCGCTTCCGGCGATGCTCGGCCTCGGTGCCCGCCGGGAGGCGGCATGATCGCCGTCGCCATTCCGCAAGCGCGCGCCGCCGCTTCGGGCTGGCGCGCGCATTTGCTCGCGCTCGGCTTCGCGTCGGCGGCGATCCTGCTGCTCTTCTATCACGATGCCGCGGCAATTGCTTCGATCTGGTGGAACAGCTCGACCTTCAACCATTGCCTGCTGATCCCCTTCATCCTCTGGTGGCTGGTCGCGCAGCGCAGGCGGGAGCTGGCGCAGCTGACCCCGGCCGCCTGGTGGCCCGGCCTGTTGCTCGTCGGCGCCGGAGCATTGGGCTGGATGCTGGGCGAAGCGGGCGGCGTCGCCTTTGCGCGGCATCTCGGCCTGATGTTCATGCTGCAGGGAGCGACGATCGCCATTCTGGGCCGGGGCGTGGCCAGGGGGCTCGCCTTCCCGCTCTTCTACGCGCTCTTCCTCGTGCCCGGCGGCGAGGAGCTGGTGCCGGCGATGCAGACCGTGACCGCGCAGATCGCTTCGGCCCTGCTCTCGCTGACCGGCGTCCCCGCCCATCTCGAAGGCATCTTCATCACCACGCCGACCGGCTATTTCGAGGTGGCGGAGGCCTGCGCCGGCGTGAAGTTCCTGATCGCCATGGCCGCGTTCGGCGCCTTGGTGGCCAATGTCTGCTTCCGCTCGTGGAAGCGCAGGATCGCCTTCGTCGCCATCGCCCTGCTCGTGCCGGTCTTCGCCAATGGCGTCCGCGCCTGGCTGACCATCTATGTCGCGCATCGCACGGGCAGCGTCGATCTCGCCGCCGGCTTCGACCATGTCGTCTATGGCGGCATCTTCTTCGCGATCGTGATCGCGATCATCCTCGCTCTGGGCTGGCGCTTCTTCGACCGCGGCGTGAACGAGCCATGGTTCGATCCGAAACAGCTGCAGCCGGAGGCGCCGCGCGGGGCCCGGCTCAACGCCGTCATCGCCGTCATTCTCGGCCTCGCCTTGGCGCCGGTCGCCTGGCTGTTTCTGGTCAGCGCCAGCGGCGCCCGCCCGGTGCCCGCCGAAATCGCGCTGCCGCAGGTTCAGGGCTGGCAAGTCGTGCCGCAGGGACAGGGCCGGCCCTGGGAGCCCCATTATATCGGCGCCGACCGCATCCGCCTCGCCCATTATCGCGACGCGCAGGGCCGGACCGTCGATCTCGCCATTGTCGTGTTCGCCAGCCAGAGCGAGGGCCGCGAGCTGGTCGGCTACGGCCAGGGCGCGGTCGCGCCGGACAGCGGCGCCTGGGCCTGGACGGCGAGTGCCACCGCGCCGCCGGACGGACGCGCGGAACGGATCGCCTCCAACGGGGTGGCGCGCGAGGTGCTGAGCTTCTACCGGGTCGGCGAGATACTGACCGGGAGCGGGGTGGAAGTGAAACTGGCGACGCTGAAGACGCGCCTTCTCGGCGGGCCGCAGCGCGCGGTCGCGATCCTCGTCTCGGCCGAGGACAGCGCCGCGGGCGTCAGCGCCCGGCCCGCCATCGACGATTTCCTCCGCTCGCTCGGGCCGCTGGACCGGCTCGCCGACCGCGCCGCCGGGCTGGACTAGGCCGATGTGCGGCATCGCCGGCATTTTTCATGTCGACGTCCCCAAGCCGGTCGATCCGGCGCGGGTCGAGGCGATGGCCGATGCGCTTGCCCATCGCGGACCCGACGGCAGCGGCGTCTGGACGGCGGCGGGCGTCGGCCTCGGCCACCGCCGCCTCGCGATCATCGACCTCAGCGAAAAGGGCGCCCAGCCGATGCTCTCGCCCGATGCGCGCGAGGCGATCAGCTATAATGGCGAAATCTACAATTTCCGGGACGTGCGGGCCGAGCTGGAAGCGAAGGGCTTCGTCTTCCGGAGCGAGAGCGACACCGAGGTGATCCTCGCCGCCTGGCGGCAATGGGGGCCGGATTGCCTGGCGAAGCTCAACGGCATGTTCGCGCTCGCCATTTACGACGCGCCGACCGATTCCCTGTTCCTCGCCCGCGACCGGCTCGGCGTGAAGCCGCTTTTCTATGCCGAGCTTTCCGACGGCGCCCTGATCTTCGCCTCGGAGCTGAAGGGCCTGCTCGCCCACCCCCTGCTCCGCCGCAACCCGAGCGCGCAGGCGATCGATGATTATCTGGCTTATGGTTATGTTCCCGACGATGCTTCGATCATCGAGGGCGTGAAGAAGCTCCCCGCCGGACACTGGCTCCGGATCCGCCGCGGCCGTCCGGTGCCGGCGCCGGTCCTATGGTGGGACGTGGATTTCTCAAATCCCGTTCGCGCCTCCGTGAAATCGCTCGAGGAGGAGATGGTCGAGCGGCTGCGCGAGGGCGTGCGTTCGCGTATGGTCGCGGACGTCACTTGCGGCGCCTTCCTTTCGGGCGGCGTCGACAGCTCGGCGGTGGTCGCCTTCATGGCCGAATGGAGCAAGGGCGCGGTCGAGACCTGCTCGATCGGCTTCGACGCCGCGGACCATGACGAGACTCGCCACGCGAAGCGCATCGCCGAATTGTTCGCGACCAACCATCGCGCCCGCCGGGTCGCGGCCGAGGATTTCGGCCTGATCGACACGCTTGCGCATGCCTTTGACGAGCCCTTCGCCGACGCCTCCGCCTTCGGCACCTACCGGGTCTCCGAGCTGGCGGTGGAGAAAGTGAAGGTCGCTTTGTCCGGCGACGGCGCCGACGAGGCGATGGCCGGCTATCGCCGCTACCGCCTGTTCGCCGCCGAGGAGCGGGTGCGCCGGTTGCTGCCCGCGCCCCTTGCCCGCGCCGCCGGCCTGCTCGGCGACCATTATCCGAAGCTGGACTGGGCGCCGCAGATGTTCCGCGCCAAGACGACCTTGCAGGCGCTGGGGCAGGGGAGCGGCGCGGCCTATGCCCGGGCGGTCGGCGTGACCCCGCCCGCCATCCGCCGCCAGGTGCTGACCGCCAGCCTCCACGGCCACGACGCCGAGGCGCGCTACGTGAAGGCCTTCGACCATGCGCCGGCCCGCGACGCGCTCTCCCGCGCCCAATATGCCGACCTCAAGCTCTGGCTGCCGGGCGATATCCTCACCAAGGTCGACCGGGCGAGCATGGCGGTGAGCCTGGAAGCGCGCGAGCCCTTGCTCGATCACCGCTTCGTCGAATTCTCCGCGCGCCTGCCCGCCAGGCTGCGGCTCAGGGGCGGCGAGGGCAAATATCTGATGAAGCGGGCGCTCGCCTCACGCCTGCCCGACGACATCCTGCACCGCCGCAAGATGGGCTTCGTCACGCCGGTCTCGGCCTGGTTCCGCGGCCCGCTGGCGCACGAGGCGCTCGCCATCGCCAATGCGCCGAGCTTCGCCGAGCTCGGCTGGTTCGACGCCTCCGCCATCCGTCAGCTCGCCGAGGCGCACCTCTCGGGCCGCTCCGACCATGGCCGCCTGCTCTGGCAGCTGGTGATGCTCGACAAGAGCCTGCAGCGCCTGTTCGGCCTCGGCGGCGCGGGAATGGGGACAGTTGCTAGCAACTGTCCCCGTACAGCGCCCCGGCAAAATAGAGCCCGTCGGGCGGCGCGTTGAAGCCCAGAGCGGCGCGGTCCGCCGCGTCCAGCGCCGCCTGCAGATCCGCCTTCGTCCATTTTCCCCGCCCGACCAGCTCCAGGCAGCCGACCATCGAGCGCACCTGATGGTGGAGGAAGGAGCGGGCGGCCGCCTCGATCTCGATCGTCTCGCCGAGGCGGCTGACGGTCAACCGGTCCAGGGTCTTCACCGGGCTGTCCGCCTGACAGTGGGCAGAGCGGAATGTCGTGAAATCGTGCCTGCCGACAAGCACTTGTGCGGCGTCGTTCATATCATCCTCGGCGAGCAAAACCGGCACCCGCCAGGCCCGGCCCGCCGCCAGCGCCAGCGGCGCCCGGCGATTGGCGATCCGGTAGAGATAGCGCCGTCCGGTGCAGGAGAAACGGGCGTGGAAGTCGTCACCCACCACCTCCGCCGCGAGGATGGCGATCGGGAGCGGGCGCAGCTTCGCATTGGTGCCGTCGGCGAGCCGGTGGGCGGTGACCGGCCGTGCGATGTCGACATGGGCGGTCATCGCCAGCGCATGCACGCCGGCGTCGGTCCGCCCGGCGGCGTGCAGCGTGACCTCCTCATCGGTGATCGCCCGGATCGCCTCCTCGATCGCCTGCTGCACCGACGGACCGTGCGCCTGCCGCTGCCAGCCCATGAACGGCCGGCCGTCATATTCGACGAGGAGGCGGAAGCGGGTCATGCCAGGCACGCGCCGGCGGGGATCGCGAAGCCGCGCAGCAGCTCCGCAGTGGCCATCGCCCCGCGCCCGGCCCGCTGCACGAGGACCGGCAGGATCGACCCTTCGGCGCAGGCGATGGCGAGGCGGTCATCGAGCACCGTGCCCGGGGCGCCGCCCGGCTCCTCGATCTCCGTCGCCAGCACCTTGATCCGCTCGCCGCCATATTCGAAATACGCCCCGGGGGCCGGATTGAAGGCCCGCACCTGCCGCTCGACCTCGACCGCGCGCTTCGCGAAATCGAGCTTCGCCTCGTTTTTCTCGATCTTGGGCGCATAGGTGGCGCGGGCCTCGTCCTGCGGGATGCGGCCGACCTGACCGGGGAGCAGGTCCAGCACCTGGACCATCAGCCCCGCGCCCAGCTCCGCCAGCTCCGCGGTGAGCTCACCCGCTGTCTTGCGGCCGACCTCCGCGGGCAGCACCGCCAGCATCGGCCCGGTGTCGAGCCCTTTCTCCATCTGCATGATGGTGACGCCGGTGCGCCGGTCGCCGGCGAGGATCGCGCGCTGAACGGGCGCCGCGCCCCGCCAGCGCGGCAGCATGGAGGCATGAACGTTGAGACAGCCGAAATCACTCGCCTTCAGGACCGGCTCGGGCAGGATCAGCCCGTAGGCCGCGACCACCGCCACATCGACCCACAGGTCCGCAAAGGCCTGCTGCTCGGCCTCGCCCCGCAGCGACCCGGGCGTCCGCACCGCCAGCCCCGCTGCCCCGGCGCGCTGCTGGACCGGGGAGGGCAGCAGCGCCTTGCCGCGCCCGGCGGGCCGCGGCGGCTGCGTATAGACCGCCACCACGTCGTGCCCCGCGGCGAGCAGGGCATCGAGGGTCGGCACGGCGAAATCCGGGGTTCCCATGAAGGCGATCCGCATGCCGTGCGTCTAGCCGAGGCTTGCCCGGCCCTGCCAGCCTTCATATGTCCGCCCCATGGCATCGCAGGAAATCGAGGCGCTGACCCAGGCGCTGGCGCGGCTCCCCGGGCTCGGGCCGCGCTCGGCGCGCCGCGCAGTGCTGCACCTGATGAAGAAGCGGGAGACCGCTCTGGTGCCGTTGCTGCGCGCGCTGGAGCAGGTCAGCACCCGGCTCTCGGTCTGCGGCAGCTGCGGCAATGTCGACACGGTCGACCCCTGCGGCATCTGCGCCGACCCGCGCCGCGACGTCCGTTTGCTCTGCGTGGTCGAGGAGGTCTCGGACCTCTGGGCGCTGGACCGCTCGCGCCTCTTCCCAGGCCGCTTCCATGTCCTCGGCGGCCGGCTCTCGGCGCTGGAGGGCATCCGGCCGGAGGATCTGGGCATCGACACACTGGTCGCCCGCGTCGCCGCCGGCGGCATCGACGAGGTCGTGCTGGCGATGAACGCCACCCTGGAGGGGCAGACCACCGCCCATTATCTCGCCGAGCGGCTGGAGCGCTTCCCGGTCCGCCTCACCCAGCTCGCCCATGGCCTCCCCGTCGGCGGCGAGCTTGATTATCTGGACGAGGGGACTTTGGCCCAGGCGCTGCGCGCAAGGCGGCCTGTCGCTTGAAGAATCGGGCTTTTCCACCTATCTCCCCGCCATGGCTTTGCTTCCGATTATCGAAGTGCCCGATCCGCGGCTGCGTCAGATTTCCACACCCGTCGAGGCGGTGACCGACGAGACGCGCCAGCTGATCGCCGACATGTTCGAAACGATGTACGAAGCGCCGGGCATCGGCCTCGCCGCGGTGCAGGTGGGCGTGCCGAAGCGGCTGTTGATCATCGACCTGCAGGAGCCCGAAGAGGAAGGCGGCGAGCCGGTCCGGGACCCGCGCGTCTTCATCAACCCGGAGCTTTACGAACATTCGGAGCAGGAGGTGCCCTATACCGAGGGCTGCCTCTCCGTGCCGGACCAATATGCCGAGGTCGACCGCCCGGACCGCATCCGCGCCCGCTGGCTCGACGAGCATGGCGCGGCGCATGACGAGGAGATTACCGGCATGCTCGCCGTCTGCCTCCAGCACGAGATGGACCATCTCGAAGGCATCCTGTTCATCGACCACCTCTCCCGCCTGAAGCGCGAGATGATCCTGCGGAAAATCGCCAAGGCGCGGAAGCAGGCGGCCTGACGGTCGTGTTCTGGCGCAGGCCGAAACCGAAACCCCGCGAACAAGTAGTGCCCGACGTTTCGGTGCTTGCGCCCTTTGTCGACGAAGACCCGCAGGATTTCTCGGAACTGGAAGACAGCTGCGGCAAGTTCATCGACGCTTGGCTTGATGCCGGAGGCGAGCCAACTGACGACGCGATAATCGACGTCTACGGCATATGGGCGCAGTCTCTGGACGCACGCGGAAGGGACGAGGCGGACTTCTTCGCGTGGGGGCAACCTTTGTTCATTCGGTTCCGCGACGAGGTCAGGGACCTGCTCAATGGTTCAAAGCCATGATGGCGCTTGAGGCTTTCCGGCAAGCACTGTAGGTTCGCTTTTCGTTCTACATGGACAACTTGCCGATGGACCCCGTCACGCTCCTCATCATTGCCGCCCTCGTCGCGGGCGGGATCGTACTTGGCTGGGTGCTGGGCAAGGGCCGCGCCGGCGCCGTCGCCGAGGAGCGGGGCAAAGCGGCGGAGCAGCTGCGTGCCGATCTTGCTGTCATCACCGGGGAGCGCGACACCGTTGTCCGCGAGCTGGCCGCCCTCCAGGCCGATGCGCGCAATTTCGAAGCGCGGATGAAGGAGCTGATGGAGGCCAAGGAGGCGCTCACCGCCCAGTTCCACGAGGTCGGCGCGAAATTGCTGAGCGAAGCGCAGCGCCAGTTTCTCGAACGCGCCGACGCGCGCTTCCACCAGGCCGGCGAGAAGAGCGAGGCGCAGCTGAAGGCGCTGCTCCAGCCAGTCGAGGCGACTTTGAAGCGCTATGAGGAAGGGCTGAAGGAGGTCGAGAAGAGCCGCGTCGATCAATATGCGGGGCTGCGCGAGGCCGTGCAGCTCCTGAACGCGGGCCACACGCAGGTCCGCGACGAGACGCGGAACCTCGTCAACGCACTCCGCTCGAGCCCCAAGGCCCGCGGCCGCTGGGGGGAGCAGAGTCTGAAGAACGTCCTCGAGCAGGCTGGTCTATCGCCCTACGCCGATTTCCAGACCGAGGTGTCCGTGGACACCGAGGACGGTCGGCTGCGCCCCGATGTGATCGTCAGCCTGCCCGGCGGGCGGAAGCTGATCATCGACGCCAAATGCTCGCTCAACGCCTTCCTCGACGCCAATGACGAGACCGACGACACGCAGCGCGTCACGCATCTCAAGGCCCACGCCGCCTCGATCCGCAACCATGCCCAGCAGCTTGGCTCCAAGGCCTATTGGGAGCAGTTCGGCGACGCCGCCGACTATGTCGTCATGTATATTCCGGGCGAGCATTTCCTGACCGCGGCGCTGGAGCAGGACGACAATCTCTGGTCCTGGGCGTTCGAGCGGCGCGTGCTGCTGGCGACGCCGACCAATCTCGTCGCCATCGCCCGTACCGTCTCCTCGGTCTGGCGGCAGGAAAAGATCGCCGAGGAGGCCGCGGAGATCGCCCGGCTCGGCAAGGAATTGCACAGCCGGCTCGCCACGATGGGCGGCCATGTCGCCCGCCTCGGCCGCAATCTCGAGCTCGCGACCGGCGCCTATAACGCCTTCGTCGGCAGCCTCGAAAGCCAGGTCATGACCCAGGCCAGGCGCTTCGAGGCGCTGGAAGTGGCCGGCGGCACCAAGGAGGTCGAGCCGCTGCCGGTGATCGAGAGCGGCACCCGCCCGCTCACCAAGCTCTTCCCGACCGAAGGCGACGGCCAGCCCAATTAGGTCCGGCCCAGGGGATCAATCTGATGCTGCCGCCGCGGCCGGTCGGGATCAAGGTATCGCCGTCCACGAAGCGCATCCTGACGGGGCCGCGCAAGATGGCGAGCAGCCGCCTTTCGAGCGCCGCGCCAGATTCAGTCTCCGGGCGCCTCGCGCAGCACACGGCCGCCGCAGCCGAAGACCCGCCAGCTCCCGGCGGCGACCGTCACCGTGTCGGCATAGGTGCGCTCGTCCTCGAGCTGGCAATTCTCCCGTCTGAGCAGGACATTGATCCCCGGCGCCCGGTAGCGGCGCATGCGGCCGTTCACCTGCGCCCGCGGCACCGGGACGATGAACACATCCTCGTTGACCCCGAAATAGAGGCGTCCGTCGGCGATCTCGAGCGACCAGAAGGGCTCGCCCCCCGCCGCGCCATAGGGTTCGGGCCGATGCCAGCCACGCGCGCCGCCGCCGCAGCCCCGGTAAGTCCTTCCCCCCGCCTGAATCGTCACGCTGTCGGCGAAGACGCGGCGGCTGAGGGCATCGGTGCAGTCGCGATGCTCGACGGAGATGGTGAGCTCATCCGTGCGCCAGGAGAAGCCAAGCTCGGTCTCCTGCCGCGCCGGCGCCTGCACATTCACCGCCGCGCGGCCCGGCGTCTCGAAGCTCATAAAGCCATTGCCGACCGCGGCCTGCCACAAGGGCGCGGTGCCGAGCGCGCGCCAGGCCTCCGGCGCGGCGGGCTGCGCGGTCACCAGAGCGAGGGCGGCGAGCAGGCTCATTGCCGTCGCAGGGTCACATAGACCCCCGCGCCGTCGCGGTCGGCCTGCAGCATCATGATCATCCCGCCCCGGTAGCTGATCCGGACCGGCCCGCCGAGCAGGCGCAGCACCTTTGCCTCATGTGCGCCGGCTTCGCCCGGACAGGCCATGCGCGTCACGCGGAGCGCGCCGGGGGTCAGAATGTGGCCCGACTGGCCGTAGGGGCCGGAGAAGCGATTGCAGCCGGCGCGGCCTTGCATGCCGTTGGCGTCGAACTGCAGCTGATAGGCCTCGCCGCCGACCTGCGCGCCGTCGATGTCGACGATCGACCAGCCGGTATCGAGGAGCGTCGCGGGCGGAAGGATGCCGCCGCCGCAACCTTCGAGCGCGCGCCCGGTCCGGCTCCGCCCGAACCGGATGCGGACCGTGTCCGGATATTCATATTCGCTCATGCCGTCGTTGCAGCGGCCTTCATGGCTGACCTCGACGGTGAATCGCCTGGTCCGGTAGACATGAACGCCGCCGCGCGTGGTCGGCCGCGGGCGGAGGACCTCGATCCGCTCCACTTCGTCGGACCAGATCATCTTGCCGTCCTCGAAGGTCAGGCCCCAGAACGGCTCGGTGCCATGCGCGGTGTAAATCTCGCCTTCGGGCCCCTGCGGCCGGGCGACGGCCGGGCTCGCGGCGGCGAGCAAGGCAAGGGTCGCAAGGCGCAGTCTCATGGTCCGCTTCATCGATGAGTCGTGCTTTCTGAGCGATGAACGGAGTGTAGCGTCAGGACAGCCCCTCGATCAAGCCATTCTCGTCGATCCGCATCCCCTCCGCCGAAGGCGCTTTGGGCAGGCCCGGCATGGTCATCAGGTCGCCGCAGACCGCGACGATGAAGCCCGCGCCCGCGGACAGCCGCACCTCACGCACCGGCACGACGTGATGGCTGGGCGCGCCGAGCAAGGCCGGGTCGGTCGAGAAGCTGTACTGCGTCTTCGCCATGCAGACGGGGAAATGGCCATAGCCGTCCTTCTCCCACTGGCGGAGCTGGTTGCGGACGGGCGAATTGGCGATCGCCTCGTCGGCGCGGTAGATGCGCTTGGCGATCGTATTGATCTTGTCGAACAGCCCCAGCTCGGTGTCGTAGAGCGGGGCGAACTGGCCGCCATCCGCGTCCGCCAGCGCGGCCACCCTGTCGGCAAGCTCCGCCGCGCCCGCGCTGCCGTCCGCAAAATGTGTGCAGATCACCGCCTCGACACCATGCGCTGCGGCAATCTCCTGGATCGCCCGGATCTCGGCCCCGGTGTCGGAAGCGAACCGGTTGATCGCGACCACCGCCGGCACGCCGAACTGGCGAACATTCTCGATATGGCGGGCGAGGTTGATGCCCCCCGCCTCGACCGCCGCGACATTCTCGCTGCCCAAATCGGCCCTGGCGACGCCGCCATTATATTTGAGCGCCCGCACCGTCGCGACGATCACCGCGGCAGCGGGCTTCAGCCCCGCCTGCCGGCATTTGATGTCGAAGAATTTCTCGGCGCCGAGGTCCGCGCCGAAGCCGGCCTCGGTGACCACATAATCGGCCAGCGCCAGCGCCGATTTGGTCGCGATCACACTATTGCAGCCATGGGCGATGTTGGCGAAGGGGCCGCCATGGATGAAGGCGGGGTTGTTCTCGACCGTCTGGACGAGGTTCGGCGCCAGCGCCTGCGACAGCAATACGGTCATGGCGCCCTCGGCCTTGAGGTCCGCCGCCGTCACCGCCTGCTTGTCGCGGGTATAGCCGATCACGATCCGTCCGAGCCGCTCGCGCAGATCCTCCAGATCCTCCGCGAGGCAGAAGATCGCCATGATCTCGGAGGCGACGGTGATGTCGAAGCCGGATTCGCGCGGGAAGCCGTTGCCGACGCCGCCGATCGACTGGACGATGTCGCGCAGGGCCCGGTCGTTCATGTCCAGCACGCGCTTCCAGACGATGCGGCGCACGTCGATGCCGAGCGCATTGCCCCAGTGGATATGGTTGTCGATCAGGGCGGCGAGCAGATTGTGCGTCGTGGTGATCGCGTGGAAATCGCCGGTGAAGTGAAGGTTGATCTCTTCCATCGGCACGACCTGGGCATAGCCGCCGCCCGCAGCGCCGCCCTTCATCCCGAAACAGGGGCCGAGCGAGGGCTCGCGCAGGCAGAGCATCGCCTTGCGGCCGATCCGGTTGAGGCCGTCGGTAAGCCCGACCGAGGTCGTCGTCTTGCCCTCGCCCGCGGGGGTCGGATTGATCGCGGTGACCAGGATCAGTTTGCCCTGCGGTCCCGCGCGCTTCCCGTTCAGCCATCGCAGCGAGATTTTCGCCTTGGTGCGGCCATAGGGCTCGACCGCCTCGTCGGGAATGCCGAGCCGCGCCGCGATCTCTCCGATCGGACGCATTTTCGCGGCGCGTGAGATTTCGATGTCGGTCGGCATCTTAGTCCCCTCAAATATTGTATGTCTTACATAACATTTTGATGCGACCCTTAAAGGGGACGGTTGCTAGCAACTGTCCCCGGTCCCGCGGCGCTGGTTCAGCACTTCATAGGCCATGACCGCGGTCGCCACCGCGGCGTTGAGGCTGTCCGCCTTGCCGAGCATCGGGATTTTCACCAGCAGATCGCATTCCGTCTCACAGGCCACCGGCAGGCCCTGCGCTTCATTGCCGACCAGCAGGAAGGTCGGCGCGGCGTAGCGGGGCGCCTGATAGTCCTGCGTCGCCCTGAGGCTGGCGCCGACCAGCTGGCCCGGGCCGGCGCGCAGCCAGGCGACGAACGCGTCCCAGCGTGCGGTCGCCAGCTTTTGCGTGAACAGCGCGCCCATCGACGCGCGCACGGCCTCGACCGAAAAGGGGTCGACCGTATCGTCGATCAGGATCAACCCGCCGGCGCCGACCGCGTCGCCGGTGCGCAAGATGGTGCCGAGATTGCCCGGGTCGCGCAGTGCCTGCGCCACGATCCAGAGCGGCGCCGCCGCCCGGTCCAGCCCCGCCAAATCGGTGTCGAACTGGCGAAAAACGCCGATCACCGCCTGCGGATTCTCCTTGCCGCTGATCTTGTGGAGGATGTCCTCGCTGGTTTGCACCGCCTCGCCGCCGGCAGCCTCGACCGCCGCCACCAGCGCCTCGACCAGCCGGCGCCCGCCGTCCGAGAAGAAAATCCGCTCCGGCAGCATGCCGGCTTCGCGCGCCTCGGTCAGGATCCTGAGGCCCTCGGCGAGGAACAGGCCCTCGGCGCGGCGGTGCTTCTTGTCGCGCAGCCCGCGGGCCTGTTTGACCAGCGGGTTGGAGAAAGACGTGACCGCCTTGACCACCTGCGCTCACACCTCTTCGAGGAAGCGCGCTTCGACCAGGGCGGAGAGTTGCTCCACCGCCTGCTCGGCGCCGAGGCCGGTGGCGCTGATCGTGATCGAATCGCCCATCGCGGCGCCAAGCATCATCAGCCCCATGATCGAGGTGCCGCAAACCTTGTTGCCGTCTTTTTCAACTTCGATCGCGGCGTCGATCTGGGCGGCCATGGTCACGAATTTCGCGCTCGCGCGGGCGTGCAGGCCTTTCTTGTTGCAGATCTCCACGGTGCGCGAGGCCGAGCTCAAGCCGCCGCCTCGCCCAGGATTTCGGAAGCCACCGAGATATATTTGCGTCCCGCCTCGCGCGCCGCCGCCACCGCGGCGCGGACATCCATCGTCTTGCGCGCACCCTCGAGGCGAATCAGCATCGGCAGGTTCACGCCGGCGATCACCTCGATCTTGTCCGATTTCATCAGGCTGATGGCGAGATTGGAGGGAGTGCCGCCGAACAGATCGGTGAGGATGATCACGCCCTCGCCCTTGTCGACCGCCTTGATCGCCTGGGCGATCTGGCTGCGGCGTTCCTCCATGTCGTCGTCCGGGCCGATGCAGATCGCCGCGATCTGCCGTTGCGGGCCCACTACATGCTCCATGGCGACAATGAACTCGGACGCGAGTCGCCCGTGTGTCACCAATACCAAACCGATCATTTAATCACCTTAGCAGCCGTCTGCCTTGCCCCTGCGGACCGCTCGGTACCGTCAGGAGGCGGCGCGGCGAGGTCGCGATGATCGAGATTGGGGGAAAAACCCGCCGCGCGCAACCGTTCCGCGATTCGCTCGGCGACATGGACCGAACGATGGCGGCCGCCGGTACAGCCGAAGGCGACGCGGACCGGGGCTTTTCCGTCCGCCTGATAAACGGGGAGCAGGGTGATCAGCAGGGCCTCGATCCGAGACAGGGCGACCGCATAGGCCGGATCGTCCGCAATATAGGCGCCGACCGCCTCGTCCAGCCCGGAAAGGGGGCGCAGCTCATCCTGCCAGTGAGGATTGCGCAGGAAGCGCATGTCGAACAGCAGATTTGCATCGGGAGGCTCGGCCCGCGAATAAGCGAAGGACATGATCGTCAGCTGGCTCATCCCGCCGGCAGGCCGAACAGGCGCAGGGCGGCCTCGACCTTCAGCGGCGCGGAGGCGTGGTGGCCGTCGAGCGCGACCGAGGGCACGGGGATGCCGGCCACCGCGATCCGCTCCGCCGCTTCCGGCAGCCGGACCGGCTCGCCGGACAAGTCGACATAGAGCGCGACCGGCACGTTCTGCGCCGTCTCCAGCTCGACGATGCCGACGCCGCGCATCTCGATCTTGCCGGCGATGCGCTCGGGGGCGGAGGCGAGAGCCTGGCCCTGGACCCGCCGCACGAAGGTGTAATCGTCGCTGATCAGGGTCGCGCCGCGATCGATCAGGCGCATTGCGAGATCCGACTTGCCGGCGCCGGAGCGGCCGCCGATCAGCACGGCGCGGCCGTCGATCGCCACGCTGCTGACGTGGATGGTTTCGGACGAAAGGGATGGCGCGCTCATTGCGGGACTCCCGAAAAGCGGACGACGAAGCGGGCCCCCGTGCGTCCGTCCTGACGATCCTCGATCCCGATCCACCCGTCATGCGCGTCCACGATCGCTTTCGCAATCGCCAGGCCGAGCCCGCTGTGGCGGCCGAAATCCTCTTCCGGCCTGATGCTATGAAAGCGGTTAAAGATCGCTTCCCGCGCCTCCACGGGAACGCCCGGGCCGTCGTCTTGGACGGAAATCACCACCTCGCTGCCGACGAGCGCCGCGCCGACCTCGACCAGGCCGCCGGCCGGCGAGAAGGACACCGCATTGTCGATCAAATTGCCGAGCATCCGGGCGAGGCGCGATTCGTCGCCCAGCATGGTCGCGGTGCCGATCCGCGGCCGGGCAAAGGCGATCTCGGCCTTGCCCTCGGCCATGCTCTCCCACATCGGCATCAGGGTCTCCATCATCTTGCCGACGTCGATCGGCTCGAAGCGGGCGCGGGAGAGCTCGGCGTCGAGCCGCGAAGCTTCGGCGACCTCGACCACCAGCCGGTCGAGCCGGCATACGTCCTGCCGGACGATGTCCAGCAATTGCCGCCGGGTCGCCGGATCCTCGACGCGGTCAAGCGTGTCGACCGCGGAGCGCAAAGAGGCGAGCGGGTTCTTGAGCTCGTGCGTCACGTCGGCGGCGAAGGCGTCGGTGGCGTCGATCCGCTGGCGGAGGCTTTGCGTCATGTCGTTCAGCGCCCGCGCGAGCTGGCCGATCTCGTCGGTGCGCAGCGGCAGCGTGGGGACGTCCACCTCGCGCGCGCTGCCGCGCCGCACGCGACGCGCGGCGTGGGCAAGCCGGCGGAGCGGATTGGCGATCGTCCTGGCGAGGAAGCGCGAGAGCAGGATCGAGACGATCAGGGTGGCGAGCAGGATCAGGAACAGATTGTAGCGCTCGGCCCGGACCACACGGCGCACATCCCGCGCATTGACGGTCAGCAGCAGCACCGGCCGGTCGGCGCTTTCCACCCGCTGCGCGGCGGCGATGAATGGCGTTCCGTCCGGCGCCCGCCGCAGCAGCGGCTGCGGCTGCCCGCTGCGCAGGGCATTCTGCGCCTCGGGCCAGTCGGCGAGCCCGTCGCCGGCGCGCGGCACATAATCGGGCGGAGCGGGCGTCCCCACCAGCCGGTCGAAGGCATTGTCGAGCCAGACGGCGAGATCGCGATACCAGGGCTCGATATTGGGATCGCGCAGGGTGTAGGTCGGCGGCACGCCGTTCCAGCTGTCGGCCAGCCTCTGCCCGCCCGGCGCATAGAGCCGGAGCCGCGTCCCCGAATCCCGGCCGAGCCGGATCAGGATCGGCTCGCGCGCCGCAGGCGGCACGGCGGCCATCATGTGCGCGATCATCACCACTTCCGACTGGGCTTGGTCGATCCGCGCCTGGGTCAGCCGCGTCCGAAAGCTGTCGAGGTAGAAGATGCCGCCCGAGAGGATCGCGACGGCGAAGATGTTCACCGCCAGGATGCGCTGGCGCAGCGTCAGCCGCTTGGTCCAGGCGCGGAACCGCCCGACCTTGCGGTCACTCTTCGGCAAAACGGTAGCCGACGCCATAGAGCGTCTCGATCGAGTTGAAGCTGTCGTCGGTCGCGCGGAACTTGCGCCGCATCCGCTTGATGTGGCTGTCGATCGTGCGATCGTCGACATAGATGTCGTCCTGATAGGCGACGTCCATCAGCTGGTTGCGGGACTTCACCACGCCCGGCCGCTGGGCCAGCGCCTCCAGGATCATGAATTCCGTCACGGTAAGCGTCACGTCCCGCCCGTCCCATTTCACCCGGTGCCGGGCCGGGTCCATGACGAGGCGGCCGCGCAGGATCTCCGCCTGCTCCGGCTCCTCGTCCTCCGTCACCGGCCGCGCGCGCATCTCCGTGCGCCGGAGCACGGCGCGGATGCGGGCGAGCAGCAGCCGCTGGGAGAAGGGCTTGGCGATATAATCGTCGGCGCCCATGGCGAGGCCAAGCGCCTCGTCAAGCTCCTCGTCCTTGGAGGTCAGGAAGATGACCGGGAAGTCGCTCTTCTCCCTCAAGCGCCGGAGGAGCTCCATTCCGTCCATGCGCGGCATCTTGATGTCGAGCACGGCGAGATCGGGCGGGTTCTCGACCAAGGCCTTCAGCGCCGCCTCGCCGTCCGAATAGAGGCGGGTGACGAAGCCTTCCGACTGCAGGGTGACCGAGAGCGAGGTCAGGATGTTGCGGTCATCGTCGACAAGCGCGATCGTTATCGACATGCCACTCTCTGCCCGCTTTACCCCGTGCTCTGTCCGGGCTTTAGCCAAGGGCGTCCCGCCGCGCTACCCTTTGACGACTCGGCTCCGCTCGGATATGCGGCCCGGCCATGAAGCAGGGCTCGCTTACCGGCAGCCGACCCGCACATCGGAAGGGATTTCACGTGGCCAACAAGGTCCCGTCATACGATCTGTCATACCAGGGCATCGACACGCCCGCCGCGATCCACTGGAATCTCGGCTCCGCCTGCCTCGTCGAGGAGGCGCTGAAGCGCGGCGAGGGTCTGCTCTCGAAGGACGGGCCTCTGGTCGTGAAGACCGGCAAGCACACCGGCCGTTCGGCGAAGGACAAGTTCATCGTCCGCGACGCCGAGACCGAGAGCCAGATCTGGTGGGACAACAACGCCTCGATCGCGCCCGAGCATTTCGCCGCGCTCAAGGCCGACTTCATGGCCGCGCTCGCCGGCAAAGAGGACCTGTTCGTGCAGGACCTTTATGGCGGCTCGCAGCCTGAGCATCGCGTGCGCGTGCGCGTGATCAACGAGCTTGCCTGGCACAATCTCTTCATCCGCACCCTGCTGGTCCGTCCGGAGAAGACCGAGCTGACCGGGTTCGAGCCGGAGTTCACGATCATCGACCTGCCGAGCTTCCGCGCCGATCCGGCCCGGCATGGCACGCGCACCGAGACGGTGATCGCGGTGAACCTCAGCGAGAAGCTGATCCTGATCGGCGGCACCCAGTATGCCGGCGAGATGAAGAAGTCGGTCTTCGGCATCCTCAACTATCTGCTGCCGCCGGAGGGCATCATGCCGATGCACTGCTCGGCCAATATCGGCCCGGACGGCGACACCGCCGTCTTCTTCGGCCTCTCCGGCACCGGCAAGACCACCTTGTCGGCCGACGCCTCGCGCACCTTGATCGGCGACGACGAGCATGGGTGGTCGGATACGGCGGTGTTCAATTTCGAGGGCGGGTGTTACGCGAAGATGATCCGGTTGAGCCCCGAGGCGGAGCCGGAGATTTACGCGACCACGAAGCGCTTCGGCACGGTGCTCGAAAATGTGGTGATGAACGCGGAGACGCGCGAGCTCGACCTCGACGATCCGAGCCTCGCCGAGAATACCCGCGGCGCCTATCCGATCGACTTCATCCCGAACTGCTCCGAACGCAACATGGGGCCGGTGCCGAAGAACGTGGTCTTTCTGACCGCCGACGCGTTCGGGGTCCTCCCGCCGATCGCGCGGCTGACGCCCGAGCAGGCCATGTACCATTTCCTCTCCGGCTACACCGCCAAGGTCGCCGGCACCGAGATCGGCGTGACCGAGCCCGAGGCGACCTTCTCGACCTGCTTCGGCGCGCCCTTCATGCCGCGCTTTCCCTGGGTCTACGGCAACCTCCTGAAGACGCGGATCGCCGCGGGCGGCGTCCGCTGCTGGCTGGTCAATACCGGCTGGACCGGCGGCAAATACGGCACCGGCACCCGCATGCCGATCAAGGCGACCCGCGCGCTGCTGAACGCCGCGCTCGACGGCTCGCTGAACGAGGTGGAGTTCCGCATCGACCCCAATTTCGGCGTCGAGGTGCCGGTCAGCGTGCCGGGCGTCGACGGCGCGATCCTGAATCCGCGCGACACCTGGGCGGACAAGGCCGATTATGACGCGACCGCGGCCCGGCTGGTGACCCTGTTCACCAACAATTTCGCCCGCTTCGCCGACCATGTCGATCCGGCCGTCCGCGATGCCGCACCGCGCATCGCGGGCCAACAGGCGCAACCCATCCAGGAGACCGTGATCACGGCCTGACGCCCAGTTTCAGCTCTTGCCATTCGAGGGAGCGTGCCGGGGTCCGGCGCGCTCCCTTTTGCTATGTAAAGGACAAGAAAATGACCGACACGACGACCCACACACCGCGGCTCTGGCCGCATGACGAGGCGATCCGCGACACCGGCACGCGTTTTCTCGCCCGCACCCTGCCCAAGGGGGAGTGGACGCACGAGGCGCATATCTCGACGACCTGCTGGCTCATCCTCGAACGCCCGGAGATCCTGCCCGAGCGCGACGTCCCCGACCTGATCCGCCGCTACAATGAGAGCGTCGGCGGGGTGAACAGCGACACGGAAGGCTATCACGAGACGATCACCCAGGTCTTCATCCGGACCCTGCGGCGGGTGCTGGCGGAGAGCGAAGGGCAGGGGCTGGCGGCGCGGGTCAACGCCGTGCTGCTGGCGCCGGAAGGCCGGCGGGACTGGCCGCTGCGTTTCTATTCGCGCGACTTGCTCTTCTCGAAGGACGCGCGGCTGGGTTGGGTGGAACCGGACCTGCAGCAGCTACCTGTCAGCTAGGTGCGGGTTCGAACGCTGTTTTATCTCACGCAAAGACGCAAAGGCGCAAAGAGGTCTGGAGAGCGGAATCCTCACTGTCTTTCCGGCGAAGCCAGCACCCGATCCACTGCCAAGGAGATCAGCCGCTTCGCGAAGAGCAGGCTGAAAGCCCCTTAGTGTCTTTGCGTCTTTGCGCGAGATGTTACGATCTGCCCGCTGGCACGCCGTCAGAGGTTCGCTCAATTCCCTCCCGGCGGGGGCGGGGGCGGCGGGCCGCCGGCGCCCGGGCCGCCGCGCGGGCCCGCCAGGGCGGCCATCGCCGCCCGGCGTTCGGCGTCGCTGATCGTGCCGTTGTGATCGGCGTCGACCCGGTCGAACAGGGTGAGCAGGCCGGCGCCATTCTCGGCGGCGGAAATCTTGCCGTCATGGTCCGTGTCGAGCCGCGCCAGCGCCGCCTGGGCGCGCTCGCCGAGCTCGTCATTGGTCAGGAAGCCGTCATGATTGCCGTCCTGCCGCGCGAACAGGGCCTGGGTCATCTGCTGCATCTCGGTGCGGGTCGCCGGCAGCATGTTGAGATTGCCACCGCCGCGGCGCCCCTCGCCGCCGCCGAACCGGGCCATCACCGCCTGCCGCTCGGCATCGTCGATCCGGCCGTCATGATTGGCATCGGCCCGGTCGAACATCGCCAGCGAGTTCGCGGTCGCCTCGGCCGCGGAGATCTTGCCGTCATGGTCGGCGTCCTGCCGCTCGAGCAGCATCGCCCCGCGCTCGCCGAGCTCGTCGCCGCTGAGGAAGCCGTCATGATCGGCGTCGCGCTCGGCAAAGCGCCGCTGCACCATCTGCTCCACCTCGGCGCGGGTCGACGGCAGCATCCGCATGCCGCCGCCACGAAAGCCACCGGGGCCGGGAGGCCCACCGGGCGGCGGGCCGCCCTCGGGCGGCTGGGCGGCGAGCGGGGCGGAAATGGCGGCGATGGCCAGAGCGGCGAGCAGGTGGAATTTCATCGGGGACTCCTCGGCAGGCGAGCGGCGCGCCCCTCGCCACATTATTCATGCGGTGTCGCGCGGCGGAGGCCAGCCCGCAAGCGGAAAAAGGTCGCGAATTGTCGTGAGGGGACACGTACTTTTTCGCGAAAAAGTACGTGTCCCCATTCCATTGTCATCGTCGCGGGGCGGGGCGGAGGGGACGTCCGGTCGCGGCTGACAGCCCGGCAATGAAGGCGGCGCCGCCGAGCGCCCGCCCGGTGCGCTCACCGGCGCGGATCGCGTCGCGCTCGCCTTCATCCAGGCCGCGCCCGAGCAGCGCGCGCCAGTCCTCGACGCGCTCCCGGGCGGGGGCAAGCGCCGTGATCCCGTCGCTGGCGAGGCCGAGATGCGCCCGGGCGCTCGACCAGCGCCATTGCTCGGCCCGCTCGACCAGCCCGGCGCGCACCGGATTGAGCTCGACGTAGCGCAGGCAGGCCTGCAGATGCGCTTCGTCCATCGGCGCCGACGCGAAGCGGCTCTGCCACAGGAAACCGCGCCAGCCTTCCCGCTGGTTGATCGCCGAAGTGTAGTGGCGATGCGTCGGCGCCAGTGTCGCGGCGAGCCCGTCGACCCCGCTCGGGACCAGCACGAGGTGAACATGATTGGGCATCAGGCACCACGCCCATACCGCCGTGCCCGCCTTGCCTGACCAGAAGCGGAGCAGCCTCAGGTAGAGCGCGTAGTCGGCGTCGCCGAAAAAAGTCTGCTGGCGGCGATTGCCGCGCTGGGTGACGTGATGCGGGATCCCCGGGACAACGAGACGCGCGGCTCTCGGCATGGCTCAACCTAGCCGGAAAAGGCGGAGTCAGCCACGGGTTCCCACCAAAACCGAGCAAACGGGATAAGCAAAAGGGGACACGTACTTTTTCGCGAAAAAGTACGTGTCCCCATCTGTGTCCCGTGTCCCCATCTGTGTCCATCCAAGCCGTCCGTGGGAGAACGGGCTGAGTGTCAGCCACGGCAGGCTGGGCTGCAGCAAGAAGGATTCCGAGCAGGAGCGACATGGTCCGGTTGTTTCACGGTTCCCGAATGCCTGCAACGGTTTGGAGGCGTTAAAGCCCCCGCACCCGCGGAATCGCCGGCTCCCTTTCGAACAATTCCGTCATCGCCCACACCATGGCATCGACCCGGTCCGGGCTCCCGGCGCCCTGGAACCCCGCCCAGGTCAAGGCGCACATCTGGTCCTCCAGCTCGGGAAACACGCCCGCCAGCTTCGCCCGGCCCGTCTCGAACCTCAGCGCGATCGGCTCCGCGCGGGCGGCCTTGCTGCGGGTCGCCGGCACGAGGCGGACGGGGAGGTTGGCGTCCACCGCGCGGAGCACCGAGGCGATCATGTCACCGCCCTGATTCTTCTCGGCGACCACGCGGCTCGCGCCGAACCGCACGGCGGCGTCGGCGACGCGGCGGGCCCAGGCTTCGGGGGAGAGGCCCTGCGCGGTGAGATCGGCGAGGACGTGGGCGATGCCGTCCCGGTCCATGCCGCAGACGACGAGGCCGCAGCTGTCGCCGCCGGTGGAGGCGGGGGGATCGAGGCCGATGACCAGTCGTGCGAAAGTGGTACTTTCGCCCGGGCGAAGGGAGGGGGAACGGGCTTTCTCGATCAGCGCCCGGCTCCACAACGCCCCCTCGAAATCCTCCAGCAGGACGCCCTCCAGCTCCTGCCGGCCGAGGCGGGTGCCGGCGTAGAGGCCGGTCACCGCATCGATGAAGTCGGCGGGGAGGTGGGGATTGTCCGCGGTCCGTCCGCCGGTCACGAGGCAGCGCTTCAGGGCGAGGATCGTGCGCAGCAAGGGGAGGGGCTTGGGCGTCGTCGTGACGATCGTGCGCGCGCGCGCGCCGAGGCGCATGCCGAGCATCAGATTGTGCCAGGTGTCGTCGGCATTGGGCCATTTCGCCAGCTCGTCGCACCAGGCGAAATGATGCTGCGGGCCGCGCAGTTTCTCCGGCGCCTGGGCCGAGAAAGCGTGTGCTTCGGCGCCCGACGGGAAGCGGAGCAGGCCGCGGCTGGCGATCCAGCGCGGGCGCTCGTTGCAGCGGGCAGTGGCAAGCAGGCCGCTCTCGCCGCGGACCATCACCCGCTCGACCTCGTCCAGGCTTGCCGCGACCAGAGCGATGCGCGCCCCGGGATGCGCCCGCGCCTGCGCCCAGATCCACTCCGCCCCGGCCCGGGTCTTGCCGAAGCCGCGCCCGGCCACGATCGCCCAGATGCGCCAGGGCAAAGCGCCCGGCTCGTCCGGCGGCTCCTGGCCGGCATGCGCGCAGAGCCACCATTCATCGAACATGGCGCGGAGGAGCGGTACCGGCAGAGACACATAGAATTTGAGCCGCGCCTCGGGCTCCAGCCGGGCAATATCGAGCATGACGGAGCGCGCGTCGGCGCGGCTGTGCGCGGGCTTCAAGTTTCGTCTTCGTCCGGGACGGGGCGCGGCCCTTCGCCAGGCTCAGGACGGGGCGGGCGGATCGGCTCGGCATGGATGCCGTGACGGGCGCCGAGGGCGCACAGCTTGCGGTCGGCCGCGGCGATGAACTCCCAGAAGTCGGCGCGCTGCTGGCCGCCGGGGCCGACTTCGCGCAGGCCGATGCGGCCGTCCCTGCGGTCGTGGCGTTCGAGCAGCTTCAGCTGCCGGTCAAACTCCTTCGCCGCCTCTCCGGCCGGACAGATGCCGGCGCGCAGGTTGCGCTGCGCCTCGAGCCGGGCGCGCAGGGCCTCGGCTTCCATGGCGGCATAAGCGATGGCGAGCGCCTCGTCGCAGGCGGCGCGGAATTCGGGGTCCTTGCGGCGATGCTGGGTGAAGGTGGAATAAGCGATGCCGGCAGCGGCGCAGGCCGCTTCCGCGTCAGCGGTCCCGGCATAATGATCGAGGAAGATGCGCTTGCGGCGATCGTCGAAGCGCGGGCGGCGGACGTGGCGGCGCTGCAGCCGGCGGCCGCCGGTGGGCGTGATCTCGCCGGTGCCGGGGAGGGCGCGGACGCAGCGTTCGGCCCGGCCGTCGGCGGCGGAGAGGTCGAGCGCCCAGGCATGAGCGAGGGCGAAGACCGGGTCGCGCTCCCGCGCATGATAGAAAGCGGTGGTCGAGAAGCCCGCCGCCTTCGCCGCATCCGCGCGCTTCAGGCCCGCGCGCAGGCCGGTGAGGAAACGGGTTTTCGCCGCTTCGTCGATCCGCCGCCCTGGAGATTTGCCCGCCACCCGGCAGCCTGAAGCATAAAAGCCGCGTGTAGGACAGCTTTATTAACCAGATAGGTTCATAGTGGATGCGATTGTCAGCGCCCCGCCCGCCGCCGCCCGAGCGTCTCCGCCACGATCCAGGCGGCGCCCATCAGCACCAGGTTGACGCCATTCTCCGCCCAGGCGCCGGGCGCCGAGGGGTCGGCGAGCACGCGCGGCGGATGCACGATCAGGGCGAAGACCAGATACATGACGGTCAGCAGGATGGCGGCGAGGTGCGCCTTGATGCCGCTCAGCAGCGCGAGCCCGGCGGCGATCTGGCAGGCGCCGGTGACATAGGCCCAGAAGATTTGCGAGGGCGGCAACCAGGCGGGAACGAAGGTGGCGGTGAAGACGGCATAGACAAGCTCGCTGGTGCCGAAGACGACCAGGCAGGCGCCGAAGAGGCGCGGGAGCAGGCGCAGCAGCATCGCCGCGCGACCGCTGCGCCGGTCCCGCACCAGCAGGCAGGCGAGCAGGGCGCCGATCGCCATGGCCAAAGGCTCGGCGATCACCTCCCAGGTGACCCAGACGTTGAGCTGACTGAAGGCGCGCGGGACTTCCAGCGCGAGCACCCTGAGGCCGAAGAAAGCAGCGAGCGCCAGCGCGGCGACGGCGGCGGTCCGCTTCAGATTGAGCGCGAGGCCGGCGAGGATCAGGAAGGCGGCAAGCGCCATCGCCAGCGGCCGCGAGGCCATGGAGGCCGGCAGCGCCAGCCCCATCGCGCCGAACTTGCCGAAGACCAGCGCCGGCACGCCAAGGATGATCGCGGCAAAACCGTGGAAGCGGACGGAGATGGGCATGACAGGCCTCCCTTCCGGGGAAGAGCGAGCCCGGGCGCAGTCTAGCCGGCCGGAAGGGCCGGGGCAACGCAGACGCGTTTGAAGGCGCGTTCAGGCCTGCAGCAACCGGAAGCCGTTCACCACGCTATAATGCAGGCCGGCCTGCGTCGCCGCGCCGCCGGTAATGTCATATTTGCCGGCGAGCTCGCGGTAACGGCTATGGTCGAGCAGGACCCAGTCCGCTGCGGACACCGGCACCATCCAGGGATTGCCGTTCGAATCCTTCATCAGATTGACGCAACCGACGAGGAAGGCGGCCTGGTCGGCGCCGATCGTCTGGTCCCAGCTCTCGCCCGAATCGACCTGCCGCTGCGCCTCGCTGGCGATCGTCTGGGTACTGGTGTCGGAGGTCTTGAGGCTGGTCGAGGCGGAGAATTTCGCGAAATATTCGCCCTCGGCGCTGGCGTTGACGTTCCACTCCATCATGTGCTGCGAAACCATCTGATAGGATTGCGCGGTGCGGGTGGATTCATTGTGAAAGCGCTTGATCGTCTGGCCGCCGGTCTCGACCCCCATGATCACTTCGACATTGGATTGCACCGGCGTCGAGGCGACATAATCCTGGACCACGTCGAAACTCAGCGAGTCGACGAGCGCGCCGCAGCGGCCGGAAATGTTGATGATGCGGAGGTTCGAGTAAGACGCCTCGCCGCCGCCGTCGCCCCCTCTCTCGAGCGTCCGCCCGCCGCTGCTGGTCAGCTTCAGATGATCGATCAGCGAGCCCGAGCGGATGTAGATCGAGTTCCAGTATTCGCCGGGTGAGAGCGTCTCGACACTGGTCGCGGAACCGCCGTCGCCGCCATATTTCTGGCCGTTGATGATGATCGCGTCGAGGAGGGCGCCGCCACGCAGGCCGAGGCTGCCCGGATGACCGCCAACGAACGGACCGCCGCCGTCGCCGCCAAAGGTGAGAGTTCTGCGCTGCATGCCACCGCCCCCTCTTTATTTCGGTGGAAAAAATAACGGCCGGGCAAAAGCGGGTCAATCGGCGAATAACGGTGAAAAGCGCGACTTGCTCGCTCTTTGCGCGGTAGATGCGCTTTATTGCGTCACGCTGCGAAGGCCGGGCGGCGATCGTCTGGGGCGGAAACCGTCCGCGGGCGCCCGCGTTTTCACATCGCGCTCAAACGCCAGTCCATTTGTCATCGATCATGCGTGAAGCCACCGCCCCGAACGCCCGTGCCGCCCTGCTCCAACGGCGAGCCGCCGACAGGCTGGGTTGGTCCGGCCCGCTGCTCATGCTGTTCGCGCGGCCGGCTTTGGCGGTGATTGCGCAGGGGCTGGTCGCGGCGATCTATGCGGCACAGGGATCGACGGCGCCCTGGCGCGACGCCGGCACCTGGCTGCCGGTCTACGCGATCCTGATCGACGGCGGCTGCCTCTTCCTGCTTTGGCGGCTGACGCGGCGCGAGGGGATCGGCCTCAACGACCTGATCGGCTTCGACCGCCGGCGGCTGGGGCGCGACCTGCTGCTCGGCCTCGCCTTGATCCCGCCGGGCCTCGCCTTCATCCTCGGCGGGAATTTCGGCGCCGCCTGGCTGGTCTATGGCCATTTCGACATGCCGGAGGTCTTCGGCGCGCTGCCGCTCGGGGCGGCGCTTTATGCGGTGCTGGTCTTTCCCCTGCTCTGGGGCGTGGTGGAGCAGACCACCTATAACGGCTATGTGCTGCCGCGTTTGCAGGCATTGTCCGGACGCACGTGGCTTGCCGTGGCCATGGTTGCCGTCATCTGGTCCGGGCAGCATGCTGAGATGCCACTGACCTTCGATTCCAGCTTCATGCTCTACCGGCTGCTGTCGCCGCTTCCCTTCTCGACGTCCATCATCCTCGTCTGGCTGCGCCTCCGCCGCATCCTGCCGCTGGCGATCGCGCACTGGCTGATGGACGGCGCCTCGGCCTTCCTCTCCGTCCTCTGGCCATTGCTGCGCTAGGGGGTCACTCGCGGGCGGGATCTCCGCTATGACTGCCTCCGACAGCGCACGGGGGAACGGGAGATCAGCGGGAGAGGGACAAAGATCGCCGTTCTGCTCGGCGTGCTCGCCGTGCTGATCGGGTTGCCGGTCGGCTTCTTCCTCTGGATGACCGCCGTTCCCGGCACGCCATGGGCGGGTCCGTTGCCGCCACTCACGGCCGAGCAAACGCTGGGCGCCGGGCGGCTGCGGGAGGACGTAACGGCGATCGCCTCCGAACCGCACAATGTCGCGCATCCCGCCGCCCTCGAGCGCGCGGCCGCCTATCTCGAAGGCCGGCTTCAGGCGATGGGCTACCCGGTCCGCCGGCAGCCGTTTCAGGCCGGCGGGCGGCAGGTGCGCAACCTCGAGGTGCTCATCGAGTCCCGACTGGTGAACGCGGGGACCCTGGTCGTCGGCGCCCATTATGACAGCTATGGCGAGGCGCCCGGCGCGAACGACAATGGCACTGGCGCCGCCGCCGTGCTGGAGCTGGCAAGGCGGCTCACGGACCTGCGAGGACGGGCCGCGATCCGCATCCGGCTGGTCCTGTTCGTCAACGAGGAGCCGCCTTTCTTCCGGACTGAACAGATGGGCAGCCTGGTTTATGCCAGGCACCTCGCGCAGTCAGGCGAGCCGGTGATCGGGATGCTCTCGCTGGAAACTCTCGGCTTCTACAGCGACGCGCCGGGCAGCCAGCATTATCCCTTCCCGCTGGACCTGCGCTATCCGGACAAAGGCGATTTCGTCGCCTTCGTCGGCTCCCTGTCCGCCCGCGGCTTCGTGCGGCGGACCGTCGGCGCGTTCCGGGAACAGGCGCAATTCCCGAGCGAAGGCGGCACCGCGCCCGGCTTCGTCCAGGGCATCGACTGGTCGGACCACTGGTCGTTCGGCGAGGTCGGCATTCCGGCACTGATGGTCACCGATACCGCCACGTTCCGCTATCCGCATTATCACAGCCCGGCCGACACGCCGGACAAGGTGGATTATGCGCGGCTGGCTCGGGTGGTGGACGGGCTGGGGCGGGTGATCAGGGGCTGGGCGACGGCAGGCTAGGGTCCCGGCAAGCCGCCCGGCTCGTCAGGTCACCGCCTGTTTACGCTTGCGCGGTAGTTTGAGGCGATGAGCTTCCGCAAGCCATTCCGGGCGGCGCCGGTGCGGCTCGGGCCGCACGCCGAGGCGCGCCGGCGCAAAGCCGGATATGGGCACGCCGCACAGCTGTTCATGTGCGCCATGTTGGTCGGGCTCGCGATCGGCATGGTGCTCGCCGCCGGGCCTCGCTCCGGCCCCCGCTATGTCCGCCGGTTCGCGCCCCCGGCCGGCGCTTATTATCCGGGCTGCAACGCCGCCCGCGCCGCCGGCGTCGCACCGATCCTTGAAGGCGAGCCGGGCTACCGGCCGGAGCTGGACGGCGACAGCGACGGCATTGCCTGCGAGCCGGTGCGGTAAGGCTGGCCGGCGTCCGTTCCCGCGCGATGAGCTCGCGGCGCTGCGGCGCCCCCTTCGCCAGCGGGAATCGGGGTGGGCCGGGGCCCACCCCTCCGCCTCTCACAGGCCGTCAACCGCCTTGCTGACCAGGATACTCACCGTGACGCGGCGATTTTGCGCCTGGCCCTCGGCGGTATCGTTGCTCGCCGCCGGATCCGCTTCCGACATCCCGGTGGGAGTCAGCATGCGCCAGGGCTGCCAGCGGCACGCCTGCTGCAGATGATTGACCACGCTGCCAGCGCGCCGTTCGCTAAGCACCTGGTTGAATTCAGGGCTCCCCCTGGAATCGGTGTAACCGACGACGAGCAGCAGGGCATTGGGGATGGCCCCGGCCGAGGTCGCGGCGGCGCAGAGATCGGCCTTCGCCTGCTCGGACAGGGTCGCCCGGCCGGTATCGAAGGTCACGCTCGTCGTGCTTCTGACATTATACTGGTCGATGCTGGCCACGGCGCCGCGCAGCGCCTCCGTCGCCGCCTCGTTAGCGGCGAAGCGCTGGTTGGTGCCGCCATGGATCATGTTCGCGGTCCTGAGGTCCCCGTTCCTGAGCACGATCCGGCGCGCCACAAGGCCGCTGTCCGCCTGCACGGTCTCGACGCGAACGGGCAGGCCGTTCATCAGCGCCGTCTCGGTAAGCCGGGTCCGGTTCAGACCCAGGACCCCGCCGCGGGCCGTGATCCTGGTGTCGCTGCTGATGACGATGGGCGTGCTGGTGCCGTCGGGAGCGGTGACCTGCACAAGTGGGCCGCGGCGCGCGGTGATGATGCCGTCAACCGCTGGCCCTGCCGTCGCCCCGGCCATGTCAAAGGGCTGCGGGCTGGCGGCCGTCACCCTGATGTCGGCCTCGGGCGGGTCCTGCGGCTGCTGGGCGGCCAGCAGGCTGCCCGGCGCCGTCCCGGCAAGCGTGGCAAGGAGGAGGAGGCTTGGGGTTTTGGAAATGAGGCGCATGGAATATTCCTTCTGGCTCGACCCCCCCGAGCGCCAAGGCTGCACGGCAGGCAGCCGCGCATTAACCCTGATGGCGGTCCGGCCCCTGTTCGGGCAAACCTGTCTCCCAGATGAACGAACCCGGCATTGCCGGCCGTTGCGACGCCGATTCGAGTTGATCGCGGGACGAACCGCCGGCAGGCCGGTTCGTGGTCGGGCTCAGCGTCGGAAGGCGAGCCTGAAGCTCAGCCAGAGCAGGGCGAGGATCGCCGCGCTGATCGCCGCGCCCCAGACCATGAAACCAGGTCGCCAGGATCGTGGACGGATAGAGCAGGAGGCTGCCGAGCCTGGTCTGCCACAGGACGATCGAAGCGGAGCGCGATCCCCAGCAGCAGGGTGATGCGCTGTTTCCGGTCCTGATCGGCGAGGATGCTGGGCATCAGGGGCTCCGGCTGAAAAGGCAACAGGCTTCTAGACCGCCATGGTCTCCCGAATTTGCCGGTTGATCTCCGCCAACTCCAATTGGTCATGCTCGTAGAGGCGCATCTCGTCGGTGCCGGGAACACGGCAGCGGATCAGCAGGGCATGCCGGCGGTTACCCAGATCTACCATCCGGCGGGCGCGCTCGGAATCCCCGTCGGGAGCCATGACATTTGGCCGAAGCGCGAACGGATCATAGACAGCACACTCGTCCAAAAGGAACAACAGGCGCTTGCGACCGCCCATCTGTGGACTGACATCGATGAGGTTGCCGAGCTTGTTGCGCCACACCGCATGGTGTTCGGCCTCAAAATACAGACCAGGCAGATGCCAGATCGCCCATCCGCAAGCGGTTGATCCCCCCTTCTCTCTGACCCTCCGCGCTACATTGTCGAAGCAAAATGAAGTCACTGTGCGCTTGATCGGGACTGACGGGATGAACACGGGTTCGGCAGACGCTATCGAGGCGCAAAATTGAAGCAAAGCGGGGGTGAGCGAACGGGGAACAGTGTTGGGGGTCTTATTTCCCTTCATGGCGGTAACCGCGTTGAGAGGCCCTCATAGCGAAGTGCCTCGACCCCTTAAGCCAACTCCACCGTCAGCAAGGTCCCGTCCGCGGCGGTGATCCGTACCTTCGCGCCGCTCGGCGCATCCGGACCGGTCGCGTTCCAGACGCCGTCGCCGACGCGGACGCGGCCCTTGCCGTTCTCGATCGCGCTTTCGACCGTCACGGTCTGGCCGATCAGCCGGGCGGCGCGGATGTTGAGATGGGGGTCGGCGCTCTCGACCGGGTTGCGGGCATAATATTGGCGGCCGAGGAAAACCGTGATGAATGCGAGCAGGACGAAGATGACGAGCTGCCAGGCGAGGGTCATCGGCGCCAGCGCGACGATGATCGCCGTCGCCCAGGCGGCGACCGCGATCCAGATCAGGAAGATGCCGGGCAGCAATATTTCGAGGATGCCGAGCAGGGCGCCGGCGCCGACCCACCACCAGTGCCAGTCGAGATGGCCCAGCCATTCGCTCATTGCTTGCCTCCCTCGAACGGGCCGCGGCGGGGCGCGGGCGGAGCGCCGTCGCCACCACCGCCCCGGCCGAGCGCATCCCTGGCGAGCTCGCCGATACCGCCCAGCGTGCCGATCAGCTGCGTCGCCTCGACCGGGAAGAGGATGGTCTTCGAATTGGGCGAATCCGCGAACCGGCCGACCGCGTCGACATATTTCTGGGCGATGAAATAATTGATCGCCTGGGTGGAGCCGCTGGCGATCGCGTCCGAGACCATCTGCGTCGCCTTGGCCTCGGCCTCGGCGGCGCGCTCGCGGGCCTCGGCGTCGCGGAAGGCGGCCTCGCGGCGCCCTTCCGCCTCAAGGATGTTGGCCTGCTTGGCGCCTTCGGCCTTCAGGATCTCGGAGGCGCGCAGGCCCTCGGATTCGAGGATCAAAGCGCGCTTCTCGCGTTCGGCCTTCATCTGCCGGCCCATGGCGTTGACGATGTCGCCCGGCGGGCGGATGTCCTTGACCTCGACGCGGGTGATCTTCACGCCCCAGGCCTCGGTCGCCTGGTCGACCACCACGAGCAGCCGGGCGTTGATCTCGTCGCGCTTGGAGAGGGTCTCGTCGAGGTCCATCGAGCCCATCACCGTGCGCAGGTTCGTCGTGGCGAGCTGCAGGATCGCGATATAGAGGTCGGACACTTCATAGGCCGCCTTGGCCGCGTCCAGCACCTGGAAGAAGACGATCCCGTCCACCCCCACCATCGCATTGTCCTTGGTGATGATCTCCTGGCCCGGAATGTCGAGCACCTGCTCCATCATGTTCACCCGGCGGCCGACGCGGTAGAAGAAGGCCGGAAAGAAGTTCAGGCCGGGACTCGCGACCGTGGTGAAGCGCCCGAAATATTCTATCGTATATTGATAGCCCTGGCGGACGATCTTCACACTCGCGAACAGATAGAGCAGGCCCAGAGCGACTGCGATCCCGATAACGCCGGTCATGGCTTCATTCCCTTCGCTTGACGATAAGCATCATGTCGATAAACCGGCCTGGCTCCAAGCGGAATCATGGGCATGGACCAGACCGATCTTCGCACCTGCCGCAGCCTTCTCTTCCTGCCTGCCTCCAACCCGCGCGCGATCGGGAAAGCGCGCGAGCTTGCCGCCGACCTGATCATCCTCGACCTCGAGGACGCGGTCCGCGACGAGGAGAAAGCCGAGGCGCGGCGGCTCGCCGTCGAGGCCAGCAGGGAGGGCTTCGGCGGGCGCCCGCTCGCGATCCGGATCAACCCGAGCGGCGGCCGCCATTATGGCGAGGACGTCACCGCGGTGCGTCAGGCCGAGATCGACTATATCATTCTCGCCAAGGCCGAGAGCGGCAAGGATGTGCACGATGCGGGCTGGCTGATGTCGAAGCCGGTGCTGGCGATGATCGAGACGCCGCGCGCGGTGATCGACGCGGCGGCAATCGCGCCGCCCTCGGCCGGCCTGATCGCGGGAGTCAACGACCTGTCCGCCGCGCTTGCCCTGCCGGCGCAGCAGGAGCGGGAAGGGCTGGTCTATGCGCTGCAGCGGATCGTGCTCGCCGCCCGCGCCGCCGGCGTCCCGGCCTTTGACGGCGTCTACAACCGGCTGGAGGCGGATGCCGGGCTGGAGGCGGAATGCCGGCAGGGCCGCGCCTGGGGCTTCGACGGCAAGTCGGTCATCCATCCCGACCAGATCGAGACGGCCAACCGCCTGTTCGGCCCGACCGAGGAGGAACTGGCCGAAGCCCGCCGCCTCGTCGCCGCCGCGACCGGCGGAGCCGAACGCCACGACGGCCGGATGATCGAAGCGTTGCATGTTGAAATGGCGCACCGGCTGATCGCCAGAGCCCGTCACTGACGATCCGAATCGCTTGCGCCGGGGGGCATGCCTCCTTAAGCAGCGCCATGTTCAAGCACCTGATCCGCGCCGCCGGGCTGCTTTCCCTCGCTCTGGCCGCGCCGGCCACCGCGCAGCGGCCTGCGCCGCCGGTCACGCCCGCCGACCTGCTGCGCCATATTCGTGTCCTGGCCAGCGACGACTTCCAGGGCCGCGCACCGGGGACGGAAGGCGAGCGCCGCACCGTCGCCTATCTCATCGAGCAGTTCCGTGCCCGCGGGCTCGAACCGGCGGGTGTGCAGGGCACGTACCTGCAGCCGTTCGAGCTGCTCACCCGGCGGCCGGGGCAGACCAGCCTGAGCTGGACGGGCCCTCAGCCGGGCCGGCTGGGCGCGGATGAGATCGTCGGCATCGGCCGCGGCGACCGGGAGTCGTGGGAAAACGCACGCATCGTCTTCGCGGCCCATGGCGCGCGGATGCCGGATCGCGGCATCGACCAGTTCGCCGGAGCCGAGATCCGGGACGCAGCGGTCCTGATCCTGTACGAAGGTCCGGCGGTCGAGGGCTTTCCGAGCTTCCAGGAGCGGGTGCACGCCCTCCAGGCGGCGGGCGCCGCCGCAATCATCGTGATCCTCGGCGACGATACCTCGCTCGCCGAGATCCGGGCCGGCCTGCAGCGGACCCTGCCACGTGCCGACGACCCGCAGACTCCGCACCTGCTCGCCTTCATCCAGATGGCCGGCGCCCAGCGGCTGATCGCGGGCGCGGGCGGGGACATGAACCGGCTGCTGAACGAGCAGCCCGGCTCCTCCTTCCGCGCGGTCACCCTGCGGGGCCGGCTCTCGATCGCGATGACGACAACGATCACCCGGGTCCCGACCAGCAACGTCATCGGCCGGCTGCGCGGCAGCGGCTCGACCGGCGAGAATGTGCTGCTGCTCGCCCATTGGGACCATCTCGGCCTCTGCGAGCCGCCAGGGGCGCGGGACCGGATCTGCAACGGCGCCGTCGATAATGCGAGCGGCATCGCCGGGCTGATCGAGATTGCCGGCCAGCTCTCGCGCGGCCGGCGGCCGGCCCGCGACATCCTGTTCATGGCGACCACCGCCGAGGAGGTCGGCCTGGTCGGCGCCGGATATTTCGCCGACCACCCGACCGTGCCGCTGGGCTCCATCCTCGCCGCGATCAATATGGACACGATCGCCATCGCGCCCCGCGGCGCGCCCGTGGCGATCATGCCGAGCAATGTGCCCGCGCTGAACGCTTTGGTGGCCGCCACCGTCACCGCCGCGGGCCGAACGCTCGATCCTGACGACGAGGCCGCCAGCCTCGTCCAGCGCCAGGACGGCTGGGCGCTCGCGCGGCACGGCGTCCCGGCGCTGATGGTCGGCGGTTCCTTCTCCGACATGCAATTGCTCGGCCGCTTTCTGGAGGGCGGCCGCTATCACCGCTTCGATGATCAGGCGGACGACCAGCTCATCCTCGACGGCGCCGCAGAGGATGTGAACCTCACCGTCGCGATCGTCCGCCGGCTCGCCGATCCCGCCCGGTATCAGCGACCCCGGCAAAGGCCCGCGCAATGACCGCCGACATCCCGCTTGGCCTCACCTTCGACGATGTGCTGCTGAAGCCCGCGGCGTCGTCCATCGTGCCAAGCCAGGCCGACACGAAGAGCCGACTGACCCGCGAGATCAGTCTCAACATCCCGATTCTCTCTTCGGCCATGGACACGGTGACCGAGGCGGAGATGGCGATCGTCATGGCGCAACTGGGCGGCCTCGGCGTCCTCCACCGCAACATGGACGTGGCGGCGCAGGCCGCCGCCGTGCGCAGCGTGAAGCGCTACGAAAGCGGGATGGTGGTCAATCCGATCACCATCCGCCCGGACCAGAATCTGGCCGATGCCCGCGCCCTGATGGAGAAGCACAATATCTCCGGCATTCCGGTGACCGAGGCGGACGGACGGCTGGTCGGCATCCTCACCAATCGGGACGTCCGCTTCGCCGAGAATCCGCGCCAGCCCGTCTCCGAGTTGATGACGCACGATCAACTCGTCACCGTCGGCCCCGGCGTCAGCCAGGAGGAGGCGCGCCGGCTGCTGCACCAGCGCCGGATCGAGAAACTGCTGGTGGTCGACGAGAGCAATCGCTGCATCGGCCTGATCACCGTCAAGGATATCGAAAAGGCGGTCGCCTGTCCCGACGCGACCAAGGACGCCAATGGCCGCCTCCGCATCGCCGCCGCGACCACGGTCGGCGACAAGGGCTTCGAGCGCTCGCAGGCCCTGATCGATGCCGAGTGCGACCTGATCGTGATCGACACCGCCCACGGCCACAATGCCGACGTGGCGGCGGCGGTCGAGCGCATCCGCAAGACCTCCAATGCGGTCCAGATCGTCGCCGGCAATGTCGCCACGGGCGAGGCGACCCGCGCCCTGATCGGCGCGGGCGCGGACGCGGTGAAGGTGGGCATCGGCCCCGGCTCGATCTGCACCACGCGGGTGGTCGCCGGCGTCGGCGTGCCGCAGCTGACCGCGATCATGGACAGCGCCGGAGCGGCGCGGGAGACGGGCACGCCGGTCATCGCCGATGGCGGGCTGCGCACCTCGGGCGATGTCGCCAAGGCGCTGGCCGCGGGCGCGTCGGCAGTGATGATCGGCTCCTTGCTCGCCGGCACCGAGGAGGCGCCGGGCGAGACCTTCCTCTACCAGGGCCGCGCCTATAAATCCTATCGCGGCATGGGCTCGCTCGGCGCGATGGCGCGCGGCTCCGCCGACCGCTATTTCCAGCAGGACATCAAGGACCAGCTGAAGCTCGTCCCCGAGGGTATCGAGGGCCAGGTCGCCTATAAGGGCCATGCCGCCGACGTCGTCCATCAGCTGGTCGGCGGGGTGAAGGCGGCGATGGGCTATACCGGCGCCGCGACCATCGCCGACCTGCAAAAGGCCGAATTCATCCGCATCACCAATGCCGGTCTGCGCGAGAGCCATGTCCACGACGTCACCGTTACCCGCGAGGCGCCGAATTATCCCCTGAGATGACGCCGCGGGAACGCCCGGGTCAGCGGGAAAAGGCGTCCTGATGGACCATGGCCTTGCTCGCCGCCAGCCGGGCCGCGATCGCCGCATGCTCGCGTTTCAGGACGGGCGCCGTGCCCGCAGGCAGGTCATCGCGCTCCGACAGAAAGCGGCAGAACCGGTCCGTTTCGGCGAGAAAGTGGACATTGGTGGTCGGCTCGGCCTCCCAATATGCGGAAATCAGCCGGTTGAGCTCGTCGCCGAGCGCGTGACACAGATCGGGGCAATTGAGCGCGACCGGCGCCAGGCGGTTGGCGCGGTAGAGCATGCAATTGGCTTCCATGCCCTTGCTGCGCACGATGCCGTTCAGCCGCCGCGCCTCCCGCCCGGTCAGCGCATAGCGGCTGGCAAGGAAGGCCGGGTCCGCGCGGGCGGCACGGCACAAAGCGGGCGAGGCGGTGAGATCGGTCAGCGCGCGCTGGAAGGCCGCCAGCATCAGGCGGGGATCGGCGCCGGGGCCCGGGCCAGCGCGATCCCGGCGGCGCAGACGTGCATCAGCTCCAGCTCCTCGATCACCCCGGCAAGGCCGATCCGCTGATGATAGGATTCGTGATATTCGAAGGTGATCGCGGCCAGGTTCGGAAAACGCGGTCCCCATTCGCGGAGCCAGGCCACAACCGGCTCCGGCGACCGGCGCGAATGCGAATCGGTATAATGCGAATGCAGCCAGTCGCCGCCGGCGATGTGGATCTCGACCACGATCTCCGGATCGAGCGCACCAAGATATTCCCCGGCGTCCCAACCGAGATTGAGCGTGTTGGCGTAGAGATTGTGGAGGTCGAGCAGCAGGCCGCAGCCCGTCGCGGCCCGTAGCCGGTTCATGAATTCCGGCTCGCTCATGTCCGGATCGGGCACCGCCGAGAAGATCGTCCCGTTCTCGAGCAGGATCGGGCGATCGAGCGCGTCCTGGAGCTGGCGGACCTTGCGGCCGACTATGTCCAGCGTCTCCGCGTCGTGAACCATCGGCAGGCCAAGCCCGGCCTGGGCATCGGGGACACTGCCGTGGGGAGTCAGGAACATGCTGAGATGCTCGCTGTACCAGCGATAATCCAGGCACCGGTGCGACGCGGCCACTTCCTCGAGCAAGGCTTCGTCGAGCGGCATCGCGCTCGGCAGCGACAGGCCGATGCCATGCCCGATCACCGGGCATTGTTCGGCATAACGGCGAAGCTCCGCGATCGCACCATGGGCATGGGAGAAACGCTCGGCGGCGGCGGCGGCACCGAAATCGTACCAGAGGCGGTCGGGGATGACCTCGACATAGTCCACCAGATCGCCCGCGGCGTCGAGCACCAGGGGCACGGCAGGGTTGTAGAGCAACCCGATCATCGGCGCTGCGGCGGTCATCCCCGACGAACCGTCGTCAGCCGAGATTGACCTCGATGGTCTTCGCGTAGTCCTGCTCCCAGATCACGGGGATAATGCCGGACAGGCAGGCACAGCCGGTCAGGCCCTTGATCACGTCCTCGACCAGGGCTTTCTCGATCCGGCCGACCTCGGGCCCGGTGAGCCTGCCCGGATAGGAAACGCGCACGGCGCGAGTGTCTCCCTTGTCGCCAAAGGAAATGTGCGCCGCCCGGCGGGCGGGAGATACTGCCATGACATCATTCCTTTCTATTGCCCCGGGGAGGCCGGGGAACAGTTTACACGACGATATTTGAGTCGTTCGGTTTCTTTGTGCAAACACGGAAAGAACTGGGCGACTCAAGCTTCGAATTATTACACGCGCGTATCAAAGCAGCAACCGAAATTATTGTTAACGTAACATTATGTCTGTTTCACGATGACTCGACTAGAAGGCGAACAAGGTATCTGGCAGGTCATGCTGACTGAAGCTTTGCTTTTCAAAGCACCCATTCGCCTTTGAATTCCAGAGACAAGTAGCGATCGATGCCGGCGCCGTCGCACAATATTCCGGTCCCGTCTTCTTGCGACACCCGCCGCAGATCCGCGCGACTCCGGGCTTTATTAACCCGTCTGCCTCTGCTCTGCGCTTCGCGATGACGCCGCAGGCACGCCTCCAGGCCGCGATCGAGCTGGTCGACGAGATTATCGCTTCGGCGCGCGCGGGCGGGGCGGCCGCGGACACTTTGATCGCCCGCTATTTCAAGACACGCCGCTATGCCGGCTCGAAGGACCGCCGCGCGGTGCGCGAGCTCGTCTTCCGCGCGGTCCGCAGGGCAGGGGAGACGCCCGTTTCCGGGCGCGCCGCCCTGCTGGGGCTGGAGGATCTGCGCGAATTGTTCGACGGCGCGCCGCACGGCCCGGCGCCGGTCGCGGAGGGCGAGCCCGTCGCGGAGGCCGGAATCGCGCCGGCCTGGCTGCTCGAGCGCTTCGACCCGCAGATCGGCGCGGGCGAGCTGGCGGCCCTGCTGGCGCGCGCGCCGCTGGACGTCCGCATCAATCGACTGAAACCGGCGCCCGGGGGCCTGCAGGCCGGGCCGACGCCGCATTCCCCGACCGGCCTGCGATTCCCGGAGGGGACCCGGGTGGAGCAGCTCGACGCCTGGGCCTCCGGGCAGATCGAGGTGCAGGACGAGGGCAGCCAGCTCATCTGTCTGGCCTGCGGGGCCGCGCCGGCGATGCTCGCGATCGACCTCTGCGCCGGCGCGGGCGGCAAGACGCTGGCTTTGGCCGCGGAGATGCAAAATGACGGCTCGCTGATCGCCGCCGACACCGACCGCGCCCGGCTCTCCCGCCTGGCGCCCCGCGCCGAACGGGCCGGCGTGACAATCGTGGAGGCTCGTCTGCTGGACCCGGGCCGCGAGGCGGCGGCGCTTGCGGATATCGCCGGCAAGGCGGATCTGGTTCTGGTCGACGCCCCTTGCTCGGGCACTGGCACCTGGCGGCGCAATCCGGAGACGCGCTGGCGGGTCAACGAGCAGCGCCTCGCGCAGCTCACCGCGCTGCAGGCCCGGCTGCTCGATCTCGCCGGAACCTTGCTGAAGCCCGGCGGCATTCTCGTTTACGCGGTCTGCTCGCTGCTGGCGGAGGAGGGCAGGGACCAGGCCGCCGCCTTCACCGCCCGTTCAGGCCTGCCGCCCGAGACCGTGGTGATGAAAGCGGGCCGCGCCGCCGGCACCGGAATTCTGCTGAGTCCGGGCCATGACGGAACGGACGGCTTTTTCGTCGCGCGCTGGCGAGCGCCATGCTAGACCGCCGCGCGACAGGAAAGATGGAGTATTTGATGCGCCTTACGCCGATCATCGTCACGCTCGGGATCGCGGCCGCGACCATGGCCAGCGCCGGCAACAGCCAGCGGCCCGACGACCAGGTCGATCCCCGCTCCGTCGCGCTCGTCGCGCAGGCCCAGAGCCGCACGGCCGCCGGTCAATATGACCAGGCGATCGACCTGCTGGAGACGGCGCTCGCCGTCGATCCCGGCAATCGCGGCGCCTATATCGCACTCGGCCGCGTCGCCCAGGCGCAGCGGCTGCCGGGCAAGGCGATCGGCTATTATGCCGACGCGCTCCGTCTCGAGCCCAATGACGTGAACGCGCTCGCCAGCCAGGGCGAGGCCTATGTCCAGCGCGGCGCCGTCGACCGCGCCCGGCAGAATCTGCAGCGGGTGCAGAGCCTGTGCAGCCAGCCCTGTCCGCAGGCCCAGCAGCTCGCCTCGGTGATCCAGCGCGGCCCGCCCGCCGAAGTGCTGGCGGCGCAGCGGCCCGAGCAGGGCGCTCCGCCCGCAACCCCGACGCCGGCGCCGCGGCCGAACTAGAGTAAGCGCGCGATCGCCACGAAGTCGCCGACGGCGAGCGTTTCCGCCCGCCGTTCGGGGTCGATGCCGAGCGTTTCCAGCGCCCCGACCGCGCCCGGCAGGCCCGCGAGGGAGCGGCGGAGCATCTTGCGGCGCTGGCCGAAGGCGGCACCGGTGAGCCGCTCAAGCGCGGCGGCGGTCACGCCGTCAGGTTGAGCAGCAGGCGTGATGTGCACCACCGCCGACATCACTTTCGGCGGCGGCACGAAGGCGGAGCGGTGGACCTTCATCGCCAGCTTCGCCCCGCTCCGCCATTGGGCGAGCACCGAGAGCCGGCCATAGGCCTCGCCGCCCGGCCGGGCGACGATCCGCTCGGCCACTTCCTGCTGGAACATCAGGGTGAGCGATTTCCACGAAGGCGGCCAGCCCTCGCCGCCGAGCCAGCGCACGAGCAGGGCGGTGCCGACATTATAGGGGAGGTTGGCGACGATATGCGCGTCCGCCGGCGGCTCGATTTCCAGCGCGTCGCCCTGGACGACTTCAAGCCGGCCCGCCGCCGCTTCGGAGAGCTCGGCGAGCGGGGCAAGGCAGCGCCGGTCGCGCTCGACCGCCTTGACCCGCGCCCCGGCCCGGAGCAGCGCCCGGGTCAGGCCACCGGGGCCGGGGCCGACCTCATAGACCAGGGCGCCGTCGAGCGGCCCCGGCACGCGCGCGATCCGGTCGAGCAATTGCTCATCGAGCAGGAAATTCTGGCCGAGCGCTTTCGACGCGCTGAGCCCGTGCCGCGCGATCACCTCGCGCAGGGGCGGCAAGCCTTCCAGGAGCGGCTGAGCGTTCGGGTGCGTCATGCGCCCGGCATGCCGCAGATTGCGCCGGGGGAGCAATCGGCCCCGGTGCTCAGCCGCTCGCCCCGGCGAGCCGGCGCGCGCAATCTCCGGCGGTGCGGAGGGCGGAGATCATCGCGCCGGGATCGGCAAGTCCCTTGCCGGCAATGTCGAAGGCGGTGCCGTGATCGGGCGAGGTGCGAACAATCGGCAGGCCCAGGGTGCAGTTGATCCCCTCGTCGAAATGCAGCGTCTTCAGCGGGATCAGTGCCTGATCGTGATACATGCAGAGCGCCGCATCATAATTGCGGCGGCGGCGCTCGTGGAACATGATGTCGGGCGGATGCGGGCCGCTCACCTCGTAGCCCTCCTCGCGCAGCCGCTCGATGGCCGGGACGACCAGGTCCACTTCCTCGCGGCCCAGCGTGCCATTCTCGCCGGCATGGGGATTCAGCCCCGCCACCGCGACACGCGGATTGTCGAGCCCGAACTGCCGCTGCAGACCCTTGATCGCGACCCGCCCCTTGAGCACGATCCGCTCGATGCTGAGCTGGTCGGGGACGGTGCGGAGCGGGATATGGGTGGTGACGGGGATCACCTTCAACGTCGGCCCGGCGAGCATCATCGCGACGGAATCGGTGGCGACCCCGCAGCGCTCGGCGACGAATTCGGTCTGGCCCGGATGGACGAAACCGATCGCATAGAGCTGGGCCTTGGAGACGGGGCCGGTGACCAGACCGGAAGCCGCGCCGGAGCGGGTCAGGCCGACCGCGAATTCCAGCGAATCGAGCGAGTTGCGTGCGCCTTCGAGGTCGGGCCGGCCCGGCACCACCTCGGTATCGGATTTGACGCGCAGGATCGGCAGACCCTCGTCCCAGGCTTCGGCCGCATCGTGCGGGTCTTCGATCAGGGCGATCGGTCCGTCCCAGACCGCGCGCACCGCCGAGACGCTGCCCACCGCGAGAAACGGCGGGACCTGCTCGTCCTGCCGTCTCTCCCAGCTTTTCGCGATTACTTCAGGCCCGATCCCCGCCGGGTCGCCGAGCGAGACGGCGAGCGGGGCAGGCGGCCGGTCAGCGATAGTCGATCACCGCGTCGCGTCGGAGATCGCGCAGATAACGCTGCGCCCGCCGCTGCACACGCTGCTCGTTGATCTGGCTGTAGATCGCGTCGGCGTTCGGCGCGGTCTGCTCGGGCGGATCCTCGCGGCCGCACAGGACCAGCACGCTGATCCGCTCGGGCGAGCCGAAGGCCTGCGTCGCCTGACCGATGCCGAGGCTCAGCAGCATCTGCTGGAGTGCCGGCGGCAGCTCGCGGACACGGACCTGATCGTTGGAAATGAGTTCGGCGCCAATCCTCTGAGCGGTCGCCTGCGCGTTGCCACAGCCGCCCATGTTCTGCGCGGCCCGGCCAAGCTCCTGGCCACGGGCCTCGGCCTGGGCGGCAGGCGTCCCGGCCGGAAGAGCGACCGACATCTGCATCAGGCTCATGGTCGCGTCGCGCGGATCGGTGGTGAGAATGCGCCTCGTGTCGACCAGGGCGATGATCGAATAGCCGCCCGGTACGGGAATCGCGTCGCTGACCGCGCCGACCGGCATCTGCGTGACCAGAGCGCTGAGCTCCGTCGGCAGCTGGTCTGGCTGGACCCAGCCGAGATCGCCGCCGCGCGCGGCCGTGCTCGCCTCGGAGAATTGCTGCGCCATCGTCGAGAAAGGCGCGCCCTGGCGAATCTGCTGGACGAGGCGCTGGGCATTGGCCTGCGACTCCGCCGCGGTTTCGGGCGTCGAGGAAATGTAGATTTCCGCGACATGATATTCAGGCGTGCCGCGCATCCGCTGCATGCGCGCCATCACCGCCTGAACCTCGTCGTCGCCAACCGTGACCTGCCACTCGATGTTGCGGCGCTGGACGCGCTGCCAGCTGAGCTCGCCCCTGATCTGGCGCTTCAGCGTGCGCTCCGAGGCGCCGATCGAGCGCAGATAGGCGGTAAAGGCCTGGGGGGTCTGCCGCTGGTTCTGCGCGAAGCGCTGGAAATATTGCTCCACCTCGCGGTCATCGACGCCGATGTCCTGCTGTGTTGCTGCCTGGATCTGCAGCGATTCGTCGATCAGGTTGCGCAGCACCTGGGCGCGGAAGCGCTCCATCTCGGACGGCTGCAGCTGAATCTGGTTGGTGACGATCAGCAGGTTGGTGCGCTGGTCGACATCGCTGCCGGTGATCACGTCGCCGTTGACGATCGCGGTCGCCTTGCGGACGCCCGGCTCCGTCTGGCCGACGAACTGCACGTTGCTGGGGATGTTGAGCGGGCCGGTGCTGGCGGGCGGCTGGCCCCCGCCCTGTGCCGCAGCCATTGCCGATGCCAGCGGCGTGATCAACAGAATCGCCGCCCTTGCGAACCTACCGAGCTTCATCATTCCTCCAGTGAAAGCAGGGGCATGCCCTGCGCCATCCATGCTGAACCGCAGCTTAGCGGTCGTTCCCTGCCCCTGTCGCGCCGTTCTTAGCGCCCCAAATTCCGAAGCGCCACCCGGATCAGGAAGGTGTTTCCCCGCTTGGCGTCGCCGGTCGTCTCATAGTCGCGCCGCCACGTCAGGCCAAGCTCGATGCAATCGTCGTCATAGAGGATGCCGAGCCGGTGGCGGATCGGCGTGAAGCCGTCGGCGACGGAAAGCGGATCCTCCTGCCGGCTGGTGAGATCGATGACCGCCGAGCCGAAGATCGACCAGTAGCGCGCGAAGCCGATCCGGCCGCCGAAACGGATTTCCTCGCGGTCGCGCAGATCCTCGATCGACGGATCGATGTTCCGGTCGAGCCTGAGATAGCCGATCGTCGCATAGGTGCGCCGTCCGCCGATCGTCGCGTCGATCTCGTTCCGCCGCAGCGCGAGGCTGTCCTTGTCCAGCCGGAAGCGATGGGTGAGGTTCACCATCCGGCCAATCCGGACGTTCGTCCGGCCGACAATGTCCGAGAAGCGGTCCGAGAGGCCGGTGCCCGGCGGCAGGATCGTCTGCCGGCTGGAGAGGCGGTAGGATTGGCCGATGGTCGAGCGGATCGAGATCGTCGGCAGGTCCAGCGCCCAGTCCGCGCCATAGGTGACGCGCACGCCATCCTCCCAGCGGTCATAGCCGGGAAAGCGGTTCAGCGCGAACAGGTTGGAATCCTCGAGATCGACCGAGCGGGCGTCCTCATTGGGGATGTCGAGATTGCTGGTCGGCGGCGAGGCGACGAACTGCAGACGCGGCGTCAGCCGCTGCGTGCCGCCGAGGAACTGGCCGACGAACGGCCATTTGATATCCGCGGCGACGGCGCCGATGAAGCGCCCCGACCAGCCCTCATTGCCGCGATAGCTCACCGTCTGGGTCAGCAGGGTGTCGCTGGCATGATAGAGATCGCCGCGCGCATAGGCGGTGAGCAGCACCTCCTGGCCGAGCGGCGTGATGAACCGCCGGTCCCAGCGCGCGCCGGCGAAGGCGCGCTGCGAGTCCTGCCCCTCGGTACGGATGATGCCGAGGCTGTTCGCCTGCAGCTCGATCTGGCCGCCGGCGATCGGGTCGGCGATCCGCCAGCGCGCGTCGATGGCGGGCAGCACGAAGGGCTGCATGCCCTCGACGTCGGTCAGCCGCAGGCCCTCGAACGCCCAGCCGGCGATCGAAACATAGCTGTCCTCGGTGATCCGCTCGGCATTGACGAAGGAGCGCAGCCGGTCGTCGCGCGAAATGTCGTAGCGACGCATGAAGGTGCGGTCGGTCGTGTACCGCCCGAAGCCGGTGATCGTCCATTCCGGGCTGAGGATGATCCGGCCGCCGCCCTCGACATAGGCGCGGATGCCTTCATTGCCGCCGGCGTTGGGCGGCGCCAGCGGGTCGAGCGCGATGCGCGAGCCGTAGGTGAAATAGCCGTGAACGGAAAAGGCGCTGTTCGAGGTGAGCTGGCGATATTCCGCCTCCAGCATCGGCAGCACGCCGGTGAAGACGTGCGGCGTGAGCGTCGCATCCCGGTTCGGCGCCAGCCGAATATAGTAAGGAACGCTGAGCTCGAGCCCGTTACGGCGGCCATAACGGATCTCGGGCACCAGCACGCCGGTGCCGCCGCCCTGGCTGCCGTCCGGATGGGACAGGCCCGGCAAGCCGAGGATCGGCTGGCCGAACAGGTTCAGGGTCGCGCCCCGGTAGGAGATGCGGTGGCGGACCGGATCGTGGACGACGCGGACCGCATTGATCTGCCATGTCGGGTTTTTCGGACAGCCGTCGGGTGAGATCACCGCGCAGGCCGTATAGGCGGCGCGATAGAGGGTGGTGACGCCATTCCGCCGTTCGGCATGGATCGCGGCCAGCCGGCCGCCGTCGGCGAGCACGATCAGCATATTCTCGACGACGCCGTCCTTCAGCGTGTCGGTCAGCTCGACCGAATCTCCATAGGCGACATCGCCGCCGGGGCTGACGATGCGGACGCTGCCTTCCGCGCGGACCTGGCCGCTGCGCCGGTTCCAGGTGACGCTGTTGGCCCTGAGATTGTAGCCTTCGCGCGTCATCCTGACCTCGCCCGACGCGGTCACCACGTCGGCCTGATCGTCATAAACGAGCTGGTCGGAGCTGAACCGGACCTCGACCGGCGTGGAGTCGGCGTCGGCGGTGACCGGTTCGGCGGGCGTCGGGGAGGGGGCCGGAGCCGGCTCCGGCGACGGCGGCACATCCTGCGCCCAGGCCGCACAAGGTACGCTCAGCAGCAGGGGGAGCGCTGTCCGGCAGATCAGTTTAAGCCTGTTCACAAATCCCGCTTGGGCCGAGACGTCGAGCGCCAGCCTATTGCACCGGAAGCCGCTCCCTGCAATGGCGCAGGTTTGCGCGCGGTTATCCACCGCTTCAGGAGAGCTTCGTTGATCAAAGTCGAATTCGCAGCGGCGCGCCCCGATGGCGCCTTCGCGCTCGCCATTCCCGCCCGCAGCGACGACGCGCTCGAGGAGCGGCTCGGCGCGCTCGGCGAGTCCGCCGGGGTTGCCGCCCGCGCCGCCGAGGCGCAGCGCTTCGAGCGCGAGCTCGGCGGCGTTGCCGAGACCTTCATCGCCGAGGGCGAGGGGGTCCGCCGATTGTTGATCGTCGGCCTTGGCGCCCAGCCCGAGGCCGATGGCGGCTTCGAGCGCGCCGGCGGCGCGCTCACCGCCAGGCTGCTCGTCTCCGGCGAGACGAAGCTCGTCGTCGACCTTACCGGTCTCAACCTCAGCGGCAAGGAAGCCGCGCGCCTCGCTTTCGGCGCCGCCGCGCGCTCGTGGCGCTACGACAATTACCGCACCAGATTGCCGCGCAAGCAGCAGCCCACCCTCGAAGAGCTGGTGATCGTCGGCGCCGGCGCGGATGCGGCGAAGGAATGGAAGCGGCTCGACGCATTGCTCCAGGGGCTTGACCTCACCCGCATGCTGGTCACCGAGCCGGCCAACATCATTTATCCCGAGAGTTTCGTCGCCCGGGTCAGCGCCGCGCTCGAGGGCAGCGGCGTCGAGATCGAGGTGCTGGACGAAAAGCAGATGGCCAAGCTCGGCATGGGTGCCCTGCTGGGCGTCGCCCAGGGCTCGGTGCGGCCGGCGCGGCTGATGATCATGCGCTGGAACGGCGGCAGTGCCGGCAAGAAGCCCGTCGCTCTCGTCGGCAAGGGCGTGACCTTCGACACCGGCGGCATCTCGATCAAGCCTGCGCTCGGGATGGAGGCGATGAAGTGGGACATGGGCGGCGCCGGCGCGGTCGCCGGCACGATGAAGGCGCTCGCCGCCCGCAAGGCGAAGGTCAATGTGATCGGCGTCTGCGGCCTGGTCGAGAACATGCCCGACGGCAACGCCCAGCGGCCCGGCGACGTGGTCACCTCCATGTCCGGCCAGACCATCGAGGTGATCAACACCGATGCGGAAGGGCGGCTCGTCCTCGCCGACGCGCTGACCTGGGTGCAGCGCGAGGCGAAGCCGGAGGTGGTGATCGATCTCGCCACGCTCACCGGCGCGATGATCATCAGCCTCGGCCACGAATATGGCGGCATGTTCTCGAACGACGACGGGCTGGCGGAGAAGCTGTCCGCCGCGAGCCTCGCCACCGGCGACAAGCTTTGGCGCTTCCCGATGGGCGACGCCTATAACAAGATCATGGACAGCCAGATCGCCGACATGAAGAACAGCGCGTCGCGCGAGGGCGGATCGATCACTGCCGCCTGCTTCCTCGAGCGCTTCGTCGAGGAGGGCGTCAAATGGGCCCATCTCGACATTGCCGGCATGGTCTGGGCGGATAAGGCGAACCACCTCTACGACAAGGGCGCCACCGGCTTCGGCGTCGCCCTGCTCGAGCGCTACATCGCCGACAATCACGAGGGCTGAGCCATGCAGGCGCTGCTGATCATCGGCGCCCTGCTTGCACAGACGGCCGGCAGCGGAAGGCCGACTGATGGCCTGCGTGGGACATGGAGCTTTCGCGGCAACTGCCCGGTCAGCCATGTCCGCTATCACGGCCGGCTCACCATTTCCGGCGAAGGCCCGATCTACAGCTTCACCTGGACCGACGGCGCGACGGAGTTGCCCGGTCACGGCCTCCGCGCCGGAAACGGTTTGAGCGCCCGCTTTGGCGACGATGAATCCGGCGGACTCATGCACATGCGGCGGCAGGGCAGGGGCTGGCGCGGCAGCTGGGCCTATTATGGCCGGCGCGAAATCTGCACCGAAAGCTGGTGGCGGGGCTGAGCCTTGCCACTGTCACACTCGGTCGCTAGGGGACCGGCCAAACCAATCCCTCAAATGACGGAGCTTCAGCAGGCCATGGCCGAGCGTACCTTTTCGATCATCAAACCCGACGCCACCCGGCGCAACCTGACCGGCGCGATCACGCGGATGCTGGAGGAGGGCGGCCTGCGCGTCGTCGCCTCGAAGCGGCTCCGCATGACGAGGGAGCAGGCCGAGGGCTTTTACGGCGTCCATCGCGAGCGGCCCTTCTTCAACGACCTCGTCGCCTTCATGACCTCCGGCCCGGTTGTCGTGCAGGTGCTGGAGGGCGACAATGCCGTCGCCCGCAACCGCGAGATCATGGGCGCGACCAACCCGGCCAATGCCGACGAGGGCACGATCCGCAAGGTCCATGCGGAATCGATCGAGGCGAACAGCGTCCACGGCTCCGACAGCCAGGAAAATGCCGCGATCGAGATCGCCTTCTTCTTCAAGCCTGAAGAGATTGTCGGCTGAATGGCCGGCCTGCCGGGGGCAGGCTGGCAGCCGACAATTCGGCTGAGGCGTTGCGGTCCCGAATGGGGTCGCGCCCGCCTGTGCTGCGCTTGTGCGGTGCGACGCAATGACGTCTAATCCGCCGTTCGATTCGGCTCCGGGGGAAGGTTCGTGCCGCACTATCCGGCGCTCTTGAAGAACCGGTTCACGGTCACCGCTCTGGTCATGCTGGCCGGATGCGCCATCGCCGCGGCTTTCACCTGGTGGCCGCGGGCCGGCGAGGCGCGCGCCACGTTGCCGTCCGCTGCCGCCGCCGTGCCGGCCCCACAGGCGCCGACCGTGCTCGCCGGCCTATCCCGGAACTTTGCCGATGCCGCAATGTCGGGGCGGCCGATCGAGATCGGCGTCTTCGGCGACAGCTTCGGCGACGGCATCTGGTTTGCCCTGAATCAACAGCTCGGCCATGAGCCGGCGTTCCGCCTCCACCAGCTCAGCCAGCGCTCGACCGGCTTTGCGGGCTGGACCGACATGGCCGGCGATTTCCGCGAGAAGCTCGATCTGCAGCCGCTCGATGTCGCGGTCATCTCCTTCGGCGCCAACGATACGCACGGCCTCACCTTCGACGGCCGCCATCATGATTTCATGTCGGCCGAATGGCGCCGGGTGGTCGGCGCGCGGATCGACGCGGCGGTCAACCTGCTCCGGGAACGGGGCGTGCAGGTCTACTGGATCGGCCTGCCGCGCATGCGTCGTCCTGCCTTCGAGGCGAAGGCGCGGGCGCTGAACAATTTCTACGCCGAGCGGATGCGGGCGCTGAACGTCCCCTTCATCGACACCGTCGCCGCGACCAGCGACACGCAGGGCCGCTATGTCGAGCGGCTCGTCAACCCGCGGACCGGCCAACCGATGCTCGCCCGCGCCGGCGATGGCATCCATATGACGATGCAGGGCTATACGGTGCTGACCGCGGGGCTCGCGCGGCACCTGCGCGTCCGCGTCGCCGCCGCCCGCGCCGAGGCCGCCCGGATCAACGCCCGCCAGGCCGACGCGGCCGCTAGGGCCCAAGCCACTGCCGGCTGAGCCCGAAGTCGCCGGCGGCACGGTAAGCGCCTTGGCCCCCAAGGGAATTCCTGCACGGACCGGCGCCGGCGACTCTTGCCAAGAGTCGACGATTCGCACATAAATCAACCGGGCGGCGGGAACGGGTGTCGGGAACCCGGCCGTAGAGCCCTGATGATTTGCGGAGGAAGCGCGGCGCGCTTTCGCCGCAAGGCGTTGATCAGGCTCTATCCCTGGCTCGGACCTTGGGTCGCATTTCAGGCTGGATTCAGGCTGGAACGAACAGGGTTCGGCGCCGCCCGGAGCGGATGAGGGCCTGGATACCCGTGAACAAATTGCTTTTTGCGTTGGACCGGACCGCCGTGCTGTTCATCGGCATTGTCGTGGGCGCGGTGGTCGGCATTTCCTTCTTCACCGGCGGCGGTGGTGGCGATGCCACCAAGACCGCGCTGCCCGGGCCGACGGCGGTGGCCGGATCGCCGACCGCCCCGAACGCACCCGCGACGCCGGCCAATCCCAATGCGGTCGACGGCCTCGCGCCGCGCCTTGCCGCGGCGGTGCGCGAGGGGCGCAAGATCCAGATCGGCGTGTTCGGCGACAGTTTCGGCGACGGCGTCTGGTCCGGCCTCTACAATATCCTGCGCGGCGACGAGCATTACGAGGTCCATCAATTCTCCGAGCGCTCGACCGGCTTCACCCGCTATCGCAGCCTGAACCTGCTCGACGACACCCGCGCCAAGCTGGACCGCACCCCGGTCGACATCGCCGTCATCTCCTACGGCGCCAACGACACCCAGGGCATCTTTCTCGACGGCCATGGCAACACCTTCATGAGCGAAGGCTGGCAGCGGATCGTCACCGAGCGGGTCACCGCGATCGTCAGCCTGATGCGCCAGCGCGGCATCCAGGTCTATTGGGTCGGCCTGCCGAAGATGCGTGAGGCCGAATTCGACACCAATATCCGCGCGATGAACGCCTTCTACGTCTCGCGCATGCAGGCGCTGGGCGTCCCCTATATCGAGACCGCCTCGCTCACCGCCGGCGCCGACGGGCAGTTCGCTGCCTATCTCACCGATCCGCGCACCCGTGAACGGTTCAACGCCCGCACCAATGACGGCATCCACATGACCATTCCGGGCTACATCCTGGTCATCAGGCAATTGACCGACCGCATCCGCCGCTCGGTGGCACAGGCCGGCGGCCCCGCCGTGCCGGCGCCCGCGACCCGCACCGCCGCCAACCGCCCGCCGCCGCCCGCCGCGGATCGCCCGCCCGCCCGGCGGGAGGCCGCGAACGACGAGCGGCCGCGCGAGCGGGCGCGGGATAATGACCGCAACGAGCGCGAGCGCGAGGCGCCCGCGCGCAACGCCCGCGAGGCCAGGTCCACGCGCTGATGCTGATTCTGCTCGGCGCAGCCGCGGCCGTCGCGGCGGTCCAGGCGCCAGGTCCCTCAGGCTGTTACCAGACGCTTTGCAACAGCGAGGCGATCGCGCCGTTCCTCGCCAGGCTGCGCGCGGCACGGCCCAATAGCGGCACCCCGGTGCACATCATCCAGATCGGCGACAGCCACACCGCCGGCGACAACATCACCCAGGGCTGGCGCAGCCGCATCCAGGCCGCGCATGGCAATGGGGGCAGGGGGGTGCTGGCCGCCGGCCGGCCCTATCAGGGTTATCTGACCTGGGGCGTCACCGCCTCGCAGACCGCCGGCTGGAGCGTGAACGCCACGTTCGGCGGCCGCTATCAGGATGGCGGCCAGCCGCTCGGCATTTCCGGTTTCACCCAGACCGCCCGCGCGCCGAACGAGACGATCGGCGTCACCGCCGATTCGCCCGATCAGAATTTCGACCGGGTCATCCTCTGCGCGATCGCCCAGCCGGGCGGCGGCACCTTCATCCTCAGGATGGGCGCGGAGGAGCATCGCTGGAGCCTCGATGCGCCGCAGGTGCAGCCGGCCTGCCGCGCGGTCGACAGCCAGTATCCGGTCGGCTCCGCCTCGGTCACCACCGAGGATGAGGGAGTCGTCGCGATCACCTCCTTCGGCACCTTCAGGCGACGCGGCGGCGTGGTCCTCTCCAATCTCGGCGTGGTCGGCTCGCAGCTCAGCCATTTCGGCCGCACCGACGACGCGGTGCTGCGCGCCGAATTCGCCGCCTACCGGCCCGATCTGATCGTGCTCGCCTTCGGCACGAACGAAGGCTTCTCGCCATCCGGCTCCGGCGACAATTTCGAGGCGGTGATCCGCGGCCAGGTGATGCGGATCCGGCGTCTTGCCCCGAATGTGCCGATCATGCTGCTTGGCGCGCCGGATGCCGGCACCCGCAACGGCGCGATCTCGGGCGGCATCGATTGCGGCGAGGGCTGGTACGAGCCGCGCCTGCTGTCGCTGGTCCGCGACCGCCAGCTGCGCGTCGCCCGCGATCTGCGCCTCGCCTTCTGGAACTGGGCGGCAGCGATGGGCGGGCGCTGCGCCTCCTGGCAGTGGCGCCTGACCGAGCAGATGCGCGGCGACCACGTCCATTTCACCCGCACCGGCGGCGACCGGATCGGCTCGATGCTCGACGCCGACATTGCCCGCGCCGCCGCGACGGTCCGCGCCGCCGCGCCCTCAACCTCGCCGGCGCTGGACCGGAGGCGGCCCTAGATGCTGTTCCCGACGCTGACCTTCGGGCTGTTCTTCCTGCTGGTCTACGCGGCGGCCTGGACGTTCAAGGCGTCGAACGAGTGGCGCAAGATCATCCTGCTCGTCGCCTCCTGGTATTTCTACGGCGCCTGGGACACGCGCTTCGTCGCCCTCCTGATGGCGTCCGGCATCCTGAACTGGGGATCGGCGCGCCTGATCGTCGCGGCCGGGGACAGGGAAAGGCTGCGCAAGCTCGCTTTGTTCGTCGGCCTTGCGATCAATCTCACCATTCTCGGCTTCTTCAAATATTACGGCTTCTTCATGGAGCAGGTGGAGCATCTGCTCCACAGCCTGGGCTGGCAGCGCGACCTCGCCATCATGCAGGTCGTCCTCCCCGTCGGCATCTCCTTCTTCACCTTCCAGGGGATGAGCTACGTCATCGACATCTACCGGCGGAAGACCGAGCCGGCGACCCTGCTGAACATGGTCCTGCTGATGAGCTTCTTCCCGCATCTGGTGGCGGGTCCGATCGTCCGCGCCTCGCACCTCATTCCCCAGTTCCAGAAGGTGCCGGAGCTCACCCGCGGCATGGCGGCGATGGGCATCGCTTTGATCACCTGGGGCCTGTTCAAGAAGGCGATCATCGCCTCCGAGCTCGCCACCGGCCTGGTCGACCAGGTCTTCTTCGATCCCGCCGCCCATTCCAGCCTCGACCTCGTCTCCGCCACCTACGGCTATGCGGTGCAGATCTATTGCGATTTCTCCGCCTATAGTGACATGGCGGTCGGGCTCGCGGCGTTGCTCGGCTACCGCTTCCCGCACAATTTCAACCAGCCCTATCGCGCCCATTCGCTGCAGGATTTCTGGCGGCGCTGGCATATCAGCCTGTCGAGCTGGCTCAGGGACTATCTCTACGTCTCGCTCGGCGGCTCCCGCCACGGCCTCGCCCGGCTCTGCCTCGCCTTGATGACGACGATGCTGCTCGGCGGGCTCTGGCACGGAGCGAGCTGGAATTTCGTGATCTGGGGCGCGCTGCACGGCTCGGTGCTGGCGGTCGAGCGGCTCTGGCGTGAGTTCCGTCCGAAAGGCCTGAAACCGCTGCCGAACGTGCTTGGGGTGATCATTACGCTGCACATCGTCCTGCTCGGCTGGATCTTCTTCCGCGCGCAGAGCTTCGACAGCGCGCTCGCCTTCATCCACGGCATCTTCACCGCCGGCGGTGCGGCCGCGCTAGTGACGCCGATGCTGCTGGCGATGATCGTGGTCGGCATGAGCTTCCACTATTTCCCGCCCTGGACGATGCAGCGCACGGCGATGAAGCTGCGGACGCTGAACCCGGTGCTGGTCGGACTCGGCGTCGGCCTGTTCATCCTGGTCGTCGACGCGATGCGGCCGGAGGGCGTGGCGCCCTTCATCTATTACCAGTTCTGACGAGACGCAGATGGCGAACGAGACGGAACAGATCAAAACGACGAGCGAGGAGATCGCGAAGGTCCCGGTCGAGACCCGGCCGCTGCCCGACGCGCTGGGGCTCACCCACACCACCTCGCCGGTCGATCTGCCGGAGCCGGCGGTGCCGCTGCCGCATGACGGGCTCCGCTGGGCGACGACGGTGATCGCGATCGCCGCGGCTATCCTGCTCGTCTTCAACGCCCATGCGCTGCGCGGCTGGGCCTATGAGCTGACCCCCACCGACACCAATGCGAAGGTCGTGACGGCGAGCGAAAGCTGGTACGATCTCACCGCCCGCGTTGGCCTCAACCGCCCGGTCGAGGCGCTCCATCACTGGTGGCGCGGCAACATGAACCTGCGCTTCCCGGGCCAGGCAGCGGCGGCCGTGGACGTCCGTCTCGACGACGATCGGCCGGGCGGCTGAACCACGAAAAAGGGCGGCCCCGAAGGACCGCCCTCATCGTTCCTGTTTCCGACTGCTCTCAGCGGTAGAAGATATGCCCCGCGATCCGCCCGACGCGGGTGCGACCGCGGAACGGGCCGGCATAGGCCGCGTGGAAGAAGAGCGCGCCCTCCATCACCGGCTCGGCGGTGCCGTCGCGGGCCTGGCGGGCGATCTCCAGCGCCTGGAACCAGCGGGTGTCGCGCCGCGGATTGTAGGCATTGACGTTGAAAAACTGGCCGCGCTGCATGACCACGCCGCAGATCGTCCGGCCGAAGCGGCCGCGCGGATCGTTGACCCGGTTCATCACCACCTGGGCGACGGCCATCTGGCCGGCGCGGGGCTGGTTGCCGGACTCGTGCAGCACGACCTTGGCGAGGCAGATCAGCTCGGCATCGACCACCCGCGAAGCGGGCGGGGTCGGCGCGTCCGTCCCAGGCGCGGGGACCAGGTTGCGAAGGCCCCCATTGCGAATCTGGTCCGCTTCCTCGGGCACGGCGGGCTGCTCGACGACGAGCGCCTCGGCGGGCGGGGCGGGAAGGGGGGCGGGCGCCGAAGCGTCCTGGACGAAGGCTGGCGCCTGGGGCGCCTGATGCGCTTCAGCCGCACCGGCGGCGAGCGCGAAACCAAGGGGCGCCAACGCGGCGCCGGAAAGCGCGACGGCACTCACGGCCACCGCAAGCGGCTTTCCGAAAAACGACATTCAAAACTCCAACACATGCGCCAAACGGAGCAAATCCGCGCCGGACAGGGTCCGCGCGTGCCGCGTTTCACGTCTTATCTTGGGATGAGGATTACGCCTCCCGCGATCGGGATTCGCTGTGGCGGGGGAATCTTAAGGTTGCAAATAAGGGGCGGCGAGTCGTGAGTCCAACGGGACGAACGGCGGACCCGAAACGACGTTTCGGACCTACGTCAGCCCTCTCTGTCTGCCCCCATTTCCCTCACCGCGCGGCAATATTCCTCCAGCGCCAGCGGATAGAGCCGATGCTCCTCCGCCAGGACTCGTTCCGCGAGCGACTCGGCATCGTCGCGCGGCAGGATCTTGACCTTCGCCCGGGCGATGACCGGCCCCGAATCGAGGTCCGCGGTGACGATATGGACCGAGCAGCCGGCATATTCGTCACCGGCCAGGATCGCCCGCCGATGCGTGTCGAGCCCCTTGTGGAGCGGCAGCAAAGAGGGGTGGATGTTGAGCAGCCGACCCTCCCATTCGTCGACGAAGCCGGGGGAGAGTAGCCGCATGTAGCCGGCCAGCGCGACGATCTCGACTTCATGCGCGTGCAGCGCCTCGTCGAGCAAAAGGTCGAACTCCGCTCGGGTCATGCCCTGATGGCTCTTCGCCCAGGTCCTGATCCCGAACCTCTTGGCGAGGACCAGCCCGCGCGCGTCCGGCACGTTCGAGGCAACCAGCACGATCCTGTACGAGCGGTCCGGATCGCGGCGCTTGTGTTCGGACAGGGCGAGCATGTTGGACCCGCGCCCGGAAATCAGCACCGCGACGCGCACCGGCTCAGCCATGATGGCTGGCGCTCCACGCCGCGCGCGCCGACCAGCTCTCCGCGGGCCCGGCGACGGTACAGCCGCGCTCCCCGGCCTCGACATGACCGATGCGGAAGGCAGTTTCTCCTGCTTTCTCAAGTTGCTCGGTCACGCCTTTCACATCTGATGGAGAAACCAGCAGCACCATGCCGATGCCGCAATTGAAGGTGCGCGCGAACTCGCCGGGCTCGATATTGCCCTGCGCCTGCAGGAAGGCCATCAGCCGCGGCTGCGGCCAGGCACCGGCGTCGATCCGGGCGTGCAGGCCTTCGGGCAGGACGCGCGGGACATTCTCCAGCAGGCCGCCGCCGGTGATATGGGCCAGCGCGTGGATCTGCCCGGCGCGGATCACCGGCAGCAGCGGCTTCACATAGATGCGGGTCGGCGCCAGCAGCGCCTCGATCAGCAGCCGGTCCGGATCGAACAGCGCCGGGCGATCGAGCTTCCAGCCTTTGTCGGCGGCCAGCCTGCGGACCAGCGAGAAGCCGTTCGAATGGACGCCCGAGGAAGCGAGCCCCAGAATGACGTCGCCCGCGGCCACCCTGTCGCCGGTCAGCGCCTCGCCGCGCTCGACCGCGCCGACGCAGAAGCCGGCCAGATCGTAATCGCCCTCGGCATACATGCCCGGCATTTCCGCGGTCTCGCCGCCGATCAGCGCGCAGCCGGCCTGCCGGCAGCCCTCCGCGATCGAGGCGATCACCGTCTCGGCGACCTGATTGTCCAGCCTGCCGGTGGCGAAATAGTCGAGAAAGAAGAGCGGCTCCGCGCCCTGCACGATCAGATCGTTGGCGCACATCGCGACGAGGTCGATGCCAACCCCGTCATGGCGCCCGCTCTCGATGGCGAGCTTCAATTTGGTGCCGACGCCGTCATTGGCCGCAACCAGCAAGGGATCCCGGTAGCCCGCCGCCTTCGGATCGAAGAAGCCGCCGAAGCCGCCCAGCGAGGCATCGGCCCCGGGACGCGCGGTTGCCTTCGCCAGCGGCCCGATCGCCTTTACCAGCGCATTGCCGGCGGCGATGTCGACGCCGGCTCTGGCGTAGGTGTAGCTTTCCTCGTCGCTCATCCTGCCGCGCCTACCCAGAACCCGCTTGGATTTCCACGGCCAACTCGCCAAAAGGCGCGCGTGAGGTTCCTGCGCCGCCCGTTTGCCCCCCTGATTCCGGTGATGGCGCTGACCTTCCTGCTGGCGGGCTCCTCTTCCGCCCAGCTGGACGGCACCGATCGCGGTATCGACCCCTATGACAGCTCGACCAATTTCGAGGTCGGCGGCGTCCAGGTCGACGTGCGCGCGGCCAGCGGCGAGGCGGCGCGGACCGAGGGCTGGCGCCGCGCCCAGATCCTCGGCTGGCGGATGCTCTGGGCGCGCACCCACAACCGGCCGGTCGAGCAGGCGCCCGACCTGCCCGAAGCGACCCTCTCCGGCATCGTCTCCGGCATCGTCATCGAGCAGGAGCAGATCGGGCCGACCCGCTATATCGCCCGCCTCGGCGTGATGTTCGACCGGGCGCGGACCGGGCAATTGCTCGGCGTCTCCGGCCAGATCACCCGCTCGGCGCCGATGCTGTTGATCCCGGTCATGGTCACCGGCTCGACCAGCTACAGCTTCGAATATCGCAACCTGTGGCAGCGCGCCTGGGCGGAATATCGCACCGCCGGCTCGACCATCGACTATGTCCGCACCGCCGGGCGCGGCATCGACCCCTTGCTGCTCAACTTCGCCCAGACCCAGCGGCGCGGGCGCGGCTGGTGGCGGATGCTGCTCGACCAATATGGCGCCGCCGACATCCTGATCGCCGAAGTGGAATTGCGGCGGCTCTATCCGGGCGGCCCGGCCATGGGCATCTTCACCGCCCGCTACGGCCCCGACGGCACGTTCCTCGGCCGCTTCGTCCTGCGGGCGGCGAACAGCGGCGCGCTCCGCACCATGCTGGACGAAGGCGTGCGGCGGCTGGACGGCCTCTACCGCCAGGCGCTGGCGCAGGGGCTGCTCCGGCCCGATCCCAGCCTCGTCATCCTCGCCGCGCCGCTGCCGGCCGCGCTCGAGGAGGCGACCGAGGAGATCGTCGACGAGAATGGCAGCGCCACCGCGGCGGAGCCGACGACGGCGCCGGCCGCGGCGGTGCAGAGCTTCAACGTCCAGGTCTCGACGCCCGACGCCGCCTCGGTGCAGCGCGCCGAACTGGGCGTGAGCCGCGTCGATGGCGTCGCCTCCGCGATCACCACCAGCCTCGCGCTCGGCGGCACCTCGGTGATGAACGTGCGCTTCGCCGGCGATACCACCGCCTTCACCGCCGCGCTGCGCGGCGCCGGCTGGAACGTCTCCGTCGTCAACGGCAACACAGTGAGGATTTCGCGCTGAGGCCCGCCGAACAGAGCCAGATCGCCTTGCCCTTCGCCTGGCCGGTGGCCGACCGGGACGAGGATTTCCTGCTTTCCGATGCGAACCGGAATGTGTTCGAGCATCTCACCCGCTGGTCGCTCTGGCCGGTCATGGCGACCCTGGTCACCGGGCCCCGCAAGTCCGGGCGCAGCCTGCTCGGCCGCATCTTCGTCCGCAGGACCGGCGGGCGGCTGTTCGACAATGCCGAGGAGCATGACGAGGAGGCGCTCTTCCACGCCTGGAACGAGGCGCAGGGCGCGCGCCGCCCGTTGCTGATCGTCGCGGACCGCCCGCCGCCCGCCTGGGCGATCAGCCTGCCGGACCTTCGCTCGCGCCTCGCCGCCACGCCGCAGGTGGAGATCGGGCCGCCGGACGATGCCCTGCTCGGCCAGCTTCTGCTCAAGCTGCTCGGCGACCGCGGCATCGCCGCGCCGCCCGAGCTTGCCGACTATCTGGTCCCCCGCGTCGAACGCAGTTATGTTTCGGTCATCATGATCGTGGATATTCTCGACCGGGTGATGCTCTCGCATCACCGCCGGATGACCGTCCCGCTCGCCAGGCGCGCGCTGGAGGAAGTCGGCCTGATCCATCGCGCGAGGCATGTTGGCTGAAATGACCCGTCCCATCCCGATCACCCCCGCCAACGATGCCGCGGCGCCGGAAACGCCGGAAACGGGCGCGCGCTTCTTCAATCGCGAGCTTTCCTGGCTGGCCTTCAACCGCCGCGTGCTGGAGGAGGCGTGCAACCCCGCCCATCCGCTGCTGGAGCGGCTGCGTTTCCTCTCCATCTCCGGCAACAATATCGACGAATTCTTCATGGTCCGCGTCGCCGGCCTCAAGGGCCAGCAACTCGCCGGCGTGGAGGAGCGGTCGGCGGACGGGCTCAATCCGGCCCAGCAGCTCGCCGCGATCGCCGCCGAGGCGGACGATCTCACCGCCAGCCAGCAGCGCGTCTGGGCGGATCTGCGCGAGGCGCTGCGCGAGGCCGGCGTCGTCGTGCTCTCGAACGAGGAGATCACCGCCGAGGAGGATGAATGGCTGGAGCGTCATTTCGATGATCACGTCTCCCGCGTCCTCACCCCGCAGGCGATCGATCCCGCCCACCCGTTCCCGTTCATCCCGAACAAGGGCTTCTCGCTGATCTTCGACCTCCGCCGCATCTCCGACGGCGAGCCGATCCGCGAATTGCTGATGATCCCGGCCAGCCTGCCGCGCTTCATCCGCCTGCCGGGCGAGGCGGCGCGTTACGTGCCGATCGAGACCCTGATCCGCCGCCAGATCGCCAAGCTCTTCCCGGGCTACAAATTGCTCGGCGGCGGTGCCTTTCGCATCATCCGCGACAGCGACATCGAGATCGAGGAGGAAGCGGAGGATCTGGTCCGCTTCTTCCGCACCGCGATCAAGCGCCGTCGCCGGGGGCGGGTGATTCGCCTGAAGCTCGAGGAGATGATCCCGGACGATCTGGAGGCTTTGGTCCGCGAGGGCATCGACGCCTCCGATGCCCTGGTCTTCGAATCGACCGGCTTCCTCGGCATTGCCGACCTCGCTCTGCTGGTCGAGGAGGACCGGCCGGACCTCAAATTCCCGCCCTTCACGCCCCGTTTCCCGGAGCGGATCCGCGAATATGACGGCGACTGCTTTGCCGCGATCCGGGCCAAGGACATCGTCGTCCACCATCCCTATGAGAGCTTCGAGGTGGTCCTCGCCTTCCTTCAGCAGGCGGCGGCCGATCCGGGCGTGGTCGCGATCAAGCAGACGCTCTATCGCGCCGGCAAGCAGTCCGCGGTGATCAACGCGCTGATCGCCGCCGCCGAGGCCGGCAAGTCGGTCACCGCCGTGGTCGAGCTGAAGGCACGCTTCGACGAAGAGCAGAATCTGATGTGGGCCGACGCGCTGGAGCGCGCCGGCGTCCAGGTCGTCTACGGCTTCATCGAGTGGAAGACCCACGCCAAGATGTCGATGGTCGTGCGGCGCGAGGAGGGCGGCAGCTATCGCACCTACTGCCATCTCGGCACCGGCAATTATCACCCGGTGACGGCGCGCATCTACACGGACCTCAGCTTCTTCACCGCCGATCCCAGGATCAGCTCCGACGTCGCCGACATCTTCAACTACATCACCGGCTATATCGAGCCGCGCGGTCTCGAGAAGGTCGTGATGTCGCCGCTGCGCCTGCGCCCGCAGATCGAGGCGATGATCGACGCCGAGATCGCCAATGCCCGCGCCGGGCGGCACGGCGCGGTCTGGGCGAAGCTCAACTCGCTGGTCGACCCGGCGATCATCGACAAGCTCTACGAGGCGAGCCAGGCGGGCGTCGACGTCGACCTGATCATTCGCGGCATCTGCTGCCTGAGACCGGGCGTGCCGGGCCTCAGCGAGAATATCAGCGTCAAATCGATCGTCGGCCGCTTCCTGGAGCACAGCCGCATCTGGTGCTTCGGCAATGGCGATGCGCTGCCCAATCGGGAGGCGAAGGTCTACATCTCTTCCGCAGACTGGATGCAGCGCAATTTCGACCGCCGGGTGGAATATGCGCTGCCGATCGAGACCGACACGGTCCACGCCCAGGTGCTCGATCAGGTGATGGTCGCCAACATCATCGACAATGAACAAAGCTGGCACCTGAACGCCGACGGCTCCTACACGCGCTTCGCCTTGCTGCCCGACGAAAAGCCGTTCAACCTGCATCATTATTTCATGACCAATCCGTCCCTCTCCGGGCGGGGCGCCGCGCTCCGCTCCGACGGCGCGACCCCGAGCAAGCTCACCATCCCGCGCGGCCGGGCGTAGCGCGCAGTGATTGCATCGACCCCCCTTCGTCATGCCGGGCTTGATCCGGCATCCGCCTTTTTCTTCGCGACGCAGGAAGAAGACGGACCCCGGATCAAGTCCGGGGTGACGGATTTCGGGCGCGGCCGGGCCTAGGATCCGGGCCGGGATGTTCGCGGAGCAGCCGGTCGCGATCATCGACATCGGCTCCAACTCCGTCCGTCTCGTCGTCTATTCGGGCGCGACCCGCATCCCCTCCGTCATCTTCAACGAGAAGGTGCTGGCCGGGCTCGGCAAAGCCGTCGGCGAGACCGGCGCGATCGCGCCCGAGGCCGAGGCCCGCGCCCTCGACGCGCTGGAGCGCTTCACCTTGCTGGTGAAGCAGATGCAGGTCGCCCGCATCCGGACCGTGGCCACGGCGGCGGTGCGCGAGGCCTCGAACGGCGGCGCCTTCCTCGCCAACGTGAAAAAGCTCGGCCTCGAACCCAGAATCCTGTCGGGCGAGGAGGAAGGCAAGCGGGCAGGGCAGGGCGTGCTCTCCGCCATTCCCGAGGCGGACGGCATTGTCGGCGATCTCGGCGGCGGCAGCCTCGAACTGGTCGAGATCGGCGGCGGCCAGGTGCGGCGCAGCGCCTCGCTGCCGCTGGGCGTGCTCCGCCTCGACGCGCTGGCCGAGAAAGGCAATTTCGCGAAAAGGGTCGGCAAGGCGGTCGAGGCGGCGGGCTTCGCCGGGGCCTGCGACGGCCGGCCTTTCTATATGGTCGGCGGCTCCTGGCGCGCGCTGGCGCGGCTCGACATGGCCTTCACCGACCATCCGCTGCCCATCACCCACCAGCATATCATGGAAACGGCGCGCCCCGCCCAGCTTCGCGAATTGCTGAAGGACAAGGCCGCCATTCCCGATCTCGGCTCGGTCTCGATCTCGCGTTTCCCGACCTTGCCCAATGCGGCGATGCTGCTTGACGCGCTGGTCGCTACGCTCAATCCGGGGGGGCTGATCGTCTCCGCCTTCGGCATCCGCGAGGGCCTGCTCTACCACGAATTGCCAAAGGCGGAGCGGGTGCTCGATCCGCTCATCGTCGCCGCGCGCGAGGCGGGAGCGGGGCTCGGCCGCTTCGCCCAGCATGGCGATCTGCTCGACCGGTGGATCGCCCCGGCCTTCGACGACGATGCCCGCTGCGCCCGGCTCCGGCTGGCGTCGTGCCTGCTCGCCGACATCGCCTGGGCGGCGCATCCCGACTTCCGGGCCGAGCGCGGCATCGACATGGCGCTGCACGGCAATTGGGTGGCGATCGACGCGCCGGGCCGGGTGATGCTGGCCCAGGCCCTGTTCTGCAATTTCGGCGGCGGCCGCGTGCTGCCTTATGAGGAGATTGCCGCCCTCGCCACGCCCGCCGAGCTGAAGCGCGCCACCGCCTGGGGCTATGCGATGCGCCTCGGCCAGCGGCTCAGCGGCGGCGTCGCGTCCGGCCTGAAGCACAGCCGCCTGACCCGCGCAGGCGATACGCTCCGCCTCGCTGTGGACGAGGCCAATCATCCGCTTGTCGGCGAGATCGTGGAACGGCGGTTGAAGAGCCTGGCGGGCGCGCTCGGCCTGAAGGCGGCCTATTAGCCGCAGATGATCCGCGCGACCTTGTCCCGGGCATCGAGATGGAGGTTCAGCCGATCGGCGCGATATTCCATCGTCACGATCTCGCCGGGGCGCAGGAAGCGGACGGTGCCGGCGCGGCTCAGCCTTTGCGCCTCCTGGGCGAGGGCCGGGCCGGCCTGCCGCCCGATCAGTCCCTGCGCCGGCGCGGCGTTGCAGGCGGGGCCTTCCGGCGGCGGCGTGCTCTCGACACGGGAGCAGCCGGCACCCGCCAGGGCCGACAGCGCAAGCAGCGCGAGCCTCATTCCTCGTCCTCGTCCCCGACCCGCGTCCGCACCAGCTTGCCGTTGCGGACCGCGAAGGCGAGCCGGCCCTCGACCAGGTCGAGCGCGTCGCGGCCGAATTCGTCGTACCGCCAGCCCGAAAGGATCGCGAGGCCCTCGCGCCGGCCGGCGGCGAGCTGCTCCAGCTCCTCGGCCCGCGCGACCAGCCGCGGCGCGACATTGCTTTCGCGCGCCTTGATCTTGAGCAGCAGCTTCAGCAGGTCCGCGACGAGCGCCCCGTCCTTGCCGAGCCCGGGCCCGCGATCCTCGCGCGCCGGCAGCTCCGACGGGGGGAGGGGATCGGCATTGGCCAGGGCCTCCATCATCCGCGCGCCGATGTCGTTCGCCTTCCAGGCCGCGGACAGGCCGCGCACGTTGCCGAGCGACTCCTGGGCTGCAGGCGGATGCACGGCGACGTCGGCCAGCGTTTCGTCCTTCATGATCCGGCCGCGCGGCAGATTCTTGGAGCGCGCCTCCAGCTCCCGCCAAGCGGCCAGCGCCTTCAGCCGCCCGAGCGCATCGGGCCGCCGGGTCTGCACCTTCACCCGTTTCCAGGCGAGCGCCGGATCGTTGAGATAATTGGCCGGATCGGCGATCCGCTCCATCTCCTGGTCGAGCCATTCGCCGCGGCCGGTCCGCTTCAGCTGCTCCAGCATGCGCGGGAACAGCTCGGCGAGATGGGTGACGTCGCCGATCGCATAGTCGATCTGCCTCTTGTCCAGCGGCCGCCGCCCCCAGTCGGTAAAGCGCGCGCCCTTGTCGAGATGGCGGCCGAGCAGGCTCTCGACCAGATTCTGGTAGCCGACCTGCTCGCCGAGCCCGAGCGCCATGGCCGCGACCTGCGTGTCGAACAGGGGATGGGGCGTGCCCCCGGTCAGGTTGAAGACGATCTCGATGTCCTGGCCGCCGGCATGGAAGACCTTCAGCACATGCTCGTTGTTGACGAGCAGGTTCATCAGCGGCGTCAGGTCGATCCCTTCCGCCTTGGGGTCGATCGCGGCCGCCTCCTCGCCATTGGCCACCTGGAACAGGCACAGGTCCGGCCAATAGGTGTTCTCGCGCATGAACTCGGTGTCGACCGTGACGAAGTCCGACCTGGCGAGCCGTTCGCAGAGCTTTTCGAGAGTATCGGTGTCGGTAATCAGGGGATGGATTCGCATTTGAGGCGTCTCATAGCGGCGGCTCCGCGCTTGACAAAGCACGTTCGCTCACGCGAAGCGCCGCGCGGTCATTTTTCCGTCAACAGCGACCTTTGAAAGCGATCCCGGATGCACGCCTATCGTACCCATACCTGCGGCCAGCTCCGCGAGAGCGATGTCGGCGCGCGCGTCCGCCTGTCGGGCTGGGTGCATCGCAAGCGCGATCATGGCGGCGTGCTCTTCGTCGACCTGCGCGACCATTATGGCCTCACCCAGATCGTCTGCCGCGCGAACAGCGAGGCGCTGGCGATCCTCGAGCATCTGCGCGTCGAGTCGGTGGTGACGATCGACGGCGAGGTGGTCGCGCGCGGGCCCGAGGCGACCAACGCCAACCTCGCCACCGGCGCGATCGAGGTGGTCGCCGACACGGTCACCGTCCAGTCCCAGGCCGAGGAGCTGCCGCTTCCGGTCGCCGGGGAGGCGGATTATCCCGAGGATATCCGCCTCCGCTACCGCTTCCTCGATCTGCGGCGCGAGCGGCTCCACGCCAACATCCTGCTGCGCTCGCAGGTGATCAGCTCGATCCGCCGCCGGATGATCGAGCAGGGCTTCACCGAGTTCCAGACGCCGATCCTGACCGCCTCCAGCCCCGAGGGCGCGCGCGACTATCTGGTGCCGAGCCGCGTCCATCCCGGCAAATTCTACGCGCTCCCGCAGGCGCCGCAGATGTTCAAGCAGTTGATCATGGTCGCCGGCTTCGACCGCTATTTCCAGATCGCGCCCTGCTTCCGCGACGAGGATGCCCGCGCCGACCGTTCGCCCGGCGAATTCTACCAGCTCGATTTCGAGATGAGCTACGTCACCCAGGACGACGTCTTCGAGGCGATCGAGCCGGTCCTCGCCGGCGTCTTCCAGGAATTCGCGAACGGCAAGAGCGTGACGCCGGCCGGCGAGTTCCCGCGCATTCCGTTCCGGGAGGCGATGCTCAAATACGGCTCCGACAAGCCGGATCTCAGGAACCCGCTGCTGATCAGCGACGTCTCCGACCATTTCGCCGGCTCGGGCTTCGGCCTGTTCGCCCGGATCGTCGAGGGCGGCGGCGTGGTCCGCGCGATCCCCGCGCCGGCCACGGCGGAGAAAAGCCGCAAATTCTTCGACGATATGAACGACTGGGCGCGCAGCGAGGGCCATGCCGGTCTCGGCTACATCACCCGCAAAGGCGGCGAGCCTGGCGGCCCGATCGCGAAGAATCACGGCGAGGAAGCGACGCTGAAGCTCTACGAGGCACTCGGCCTCGGCCCCGACGACGGCATCTTCTTCGCCGCCGGCAAGGAAGCGCAGGCGGCCAGGCTGGCCGGCGCCGCGCGCACCCGCGTCGGCGAGGAGCTGGGCCTGATCCCCGACGATGCCTTCAAATTCTGCTGGATCGTCGATTTCCCGATGTTCGACTATGACGAGGAGGCGAAGAAGGTCGATTTCTCGCACAACCCCTTCTCGATGCCGCAGGGCGGGCTGGAGGCGCTCGAGCAGAAGGACCCGCTCGAGATTCTCGCCTTCCAGTACGACATCGTCTGCAACGGCGTGGAGCTGAGCTCGGGCGCGATCCGTAACCACCGCCCCGACATCATGTACAAGGCCTTCGCGATCGCCGGCTATAGCGAGGAGGAGGTCAACACCAACTTCCCCGGCATGATCAACGCCTTCCGCTACGGCGCGCCGCCGCATGGCGGCTCGGCGCCCGGCATCGACCGCATCGTCATGCTGCTCGCCGGCGAGCCGAACATCCGCGAGGTCGTCCTCTTCCCGATGAACCAGCGGGCCGAGGATCTGATGATGAACGCGCCGGGCGCGGTCACCGCGAAGCAGCTGCGCGAGCTCAACATCCGCATCGTCGAGCAGCCGGCGAAAGGCTGATTGCCCCACATCGGCACCACCCCGTTCGGGCTGAGCTTGTCGAAGCCCCGCATTTTCCCTTAGTCCGCATAAGGGAAGGACAGCCCTTCGACGGGCTCAGGGGGGAACGGTGGTATTGTGATCGAGCTCTCCGACTATGAAGCCGGCGCCGCTTATGAGGGCGACTATGACGACGATCTCGCGAAGCTGCAGAAACGGCTTTCCCATCTCTTCGTCGCCAACCATATCTACAAAAAGTCCGCGATCATCGTCTGCGAGGGCTGGGATGCGGCGGGGAAGGGCGGGGCGATCCAGCGCCTGGTCGCCGAGTGCGACCCGCGTGCCTTCAGCGTCTGGCCGATCGCGGCCCCGACGCCCGAGGAAAAGGCGCATCACTATCTCTGGCGCTTCTGGCAGCGTCTGCCGGCGGCCGGCGAGGTCGCGATCTTCGACCGCAGCTGGTACGGCCGCGTCCTCGTCGAGCGGGTGGAGGGCTTCGCCACCGGTATGGAGTGGCGGCGCGCCTATGACGAGATCAACGAGTTCGAATCCCAGCTCGTCGCCGGCGGTACCCTGATCGTGAAGCTCTTCTTCCACGTCACCGGGGAAGAGCAGGACGAGAGGTTCAGGGAGCGGCTCGACCATCCCTGGAAGCGCTGGAAGGTGAATGCCGAGGACATCCGCAACCGGGCGAAGCGGGACGACTATCTGAAGGCATACAAGGACATGTTCGCCCAGACCGACACGCACTGGGCGCCCTGGTGCGCGATCGACGGCAATGACAAGAAGGCCGCCCGTATCGCCGCGCTCACCCGCGTCGCCGACGCGCTGGCCGGCGTGCTGCCGAAAGACCCGCCCAAATCGGGCCCGGAGCTGGACGAGCTGCGGCGGGCGCTCGACTGATCAGTCCGGATAGGCGATCGCGATCACCTCGTAATCCTTCTCGCCCGACGGCAAGGTCACGGGCCGGAGATCGCCGATCGCGGCGCCCCGGATTGCCCGGGCCAGCGGAGAATGGAAGCTGATCCGCCCGGCGCCGGCATCGGCCTCATCCTCGCCGACCAGGGTGACGATACGCTCATGGTCGTCCTCGTCGGCCAGGGTGACGGTGGCGCCGAACCACGCGCGGCTCTTGTCGGGCTGCTTCGCGGGGTCGGTGACCTTCGCCTCCTTCATCCGCCGGGCGAGGAAGTTGATCCGCCGGTCCACCTCGCGGAGCCGCCGCCGGCCATATTGATAATCGGCATTTTCCGACCGGTCCCCGTTCGCCGCGGCCCAGGCGATGGTTTCGAGCAGCTGCGGCCGTTCGCCGGCGAACAAGGCGTCATATTCCTCGCGCAGCCGGCGGAAGCCGTCCGGGGTGATGTAATTGGGCCGCTCGCTCATCGGCCCCTTATAGGCGCTAGGGCGCTGCCCGCATCCCCAGATAGGAGGACAGCCGCCCCGCCGGCCGCGGTCCGCGATAGGGGTTGATCGTGTCGTAGACGACCATGTTCTCCAGCACCCGCTGCACATAATTGCGGGTCTCGGTGAACGGGATGTCCTCGATCCAGCGGACCACGTCCACGCCCGGCAGGCGCGGGTCGCCATTCTGCGCGATCCAGCGGTTCACGTTCCCGCCGCCGGCATTGTAGGCGGCGGCGACCAGCACGGCATTGCCGCCATATTGGCCCATCAGGAGCTGGATATGATCGTTGCCGAGCAGGATGTTGTAATTGGGATCGTCGATCAGCCGGCCGAGGCTGTAGGGCACGCCGAGCCGCCGCGCCTGCGAGGCCGCGGTGCCGGGCATCAGCTGCATCAGCCCGCGCGCGCCGACCTGCGAGACGGCGGTCCGCTCGAACGAGCTTTCCTGGCGGATGATCGCATGGGCGAAGGCCCATTGATTCGAATAGGCCGGGGGCATGGGCAGTTCGGGGAAGGCCGGACGGGCGTAGAAGCTCTCGCCGGACGAGCGCGCCTCCCGCGAGGCCCAGACGCCCATGTCGAGCCGGCCGATCTGCCGGCCGAACTCGCCGGCGACGGCCCGCTCCCGGTCATTGTCGAGCGTCCCGGCAAGGGCGCGGATGAACAAGGTCTGGTCGCCGCGGCGGCCGAGCATGCCGAGATAGCGAATCGCCTCGGCCATCGGCCGCTGCGCGAAGGCGGCGCGCTCGGCCGCGCTGACGGGCGCCGGCAAGGGCGGCGGCGGCGCCGTCCGGCCGAGCCGCTCCAGCGCGAGCTGGCCGTAAAACTGGTCGGGGCTGTCCGCCGCGCGCTCCAGCCATTGCTGCGCCTCGGCCACGCGCCCGGCCTGCTGCGCCGCGCGGGCGGCCCAGTAGAAGCCCTTGGCCCGGGTCTGCGGCGAACGCGCCGCCTGGCCGTAAAGCTGGAACAGCCGCGCCGCCTCGGCCGGCCGGTTCAGCCGGTAGAAGGCGGCCTGGCCGCCGAGCCAGGTCAGGCTCGTATAATCGTCGCGCTCGTCATAGGGCCGGTCGGAGACGTCGGTCCCCGGCGCGTGCAGATCCTCGACCCGCGCCGCGATATCGTAGGCGGTCTGCCAGTTGCGGTCATTGGCCGCGCCCCGCGCCAGCGTCAGGGCGATGTCGAGATAGCGCGCCGGATTGGCCGGCGGGCGCGAGAAGCGCGGTCGCTCCGCCAGCAAGGCGCGCGCCGCCGCGCTCTGGTTCGAATTCCGGAGCCAGATCGCCTTGTCGATCGTCAGCCCCGGATCGCGCGCGGCGGCTGGGTCGAGCGCCGAGACTCGCGCAAAGGCGTCCGGCGCCCGCGTCTGCAGGGCGAGCCTGGCTTCGAAGAGCGGCCTTTTGCCCGGCCGCGCCCAGGGAAGCGCGCGCGCGGCGCTCACCGTGTCGCCATTGCCGAGCAGGGCCTCGAGCCGTTCGTCATGATCGTCCGGCGTGAACGCGCCGCTGAACGCACCGAGCAGGCGCGCCTCGTCATTCTGCCCCATTGCGCCCATCCGCCAGGCGCGCCGCGCCGCCTCGCGCGCCTCGCCGCTCCGGCCGGCGGCCTGCAGCGCCAGCGCATAATTGGCGGTGCCGCCCGGCGTCGTCGGCGGCAGCGCGGTGAAGAAGCGGATCACCTCGTTCGGCGAGGCCGTCTCGGTCGACAGCCGCCGCTCGGCGCTGCGCCTCAGCCCCGTCTCGCCGGGCCAGCCGCGATAGCGGGTCAGGAAGGCGGAATAGGCGTAGAAGCTGTTATTGTCGCTCTGTCTGAGCGCGTTCCACTGGGCGATGGCGCCGGCGACCGGGCTGGAAATGGCGGCGCGCGGCGGCTCGGGCACGACCTGCTCCACCTGCGCGGTGACGGCCACCGCGGACATCCCCAACAGGAGGAACAGGCCCGCTTTCCGATGCATGCTGGACAGAATGATATGCCCCTCCTTATCAGGCCCTGAACGCCCCGTTTCGTTCCCGGTTCGGTCTAGGCCACACGAAACGTCGAGGTGAAGGAGACAATCATGTTCAGGGGCTCGATCCCGGCTCTGGTGACCGCATTTCGCGACGAAGCGATTGATGAGAGCGCTTGTCGAGCCTTCGTCGACTGGCAGATCGGCGAGGGAAGTCACGGCCTCGTCCCCTGCGGCACCACCGGCGAATCCGCGACGCTTTCCGCCGACGAGCATTACCGGCTGATCGAAATCTGCGTCGACCAGGCCGCCGGCCGCGTTCCGGTCATTGCCGGCTGCGGCTCGAACGACACCCGGGTCGCGATCCAGAATATGGCGGCGGCGAAGGCGCGGGGGGCCGATGCCGCTCTGGTCGTGCTGCCTTATTATAACCGGCCGAACCAGGCCGGCCTGATCGCCCATTTCCGCGCTCTGGTGAACGCCTGCGACCTGCCGATCGTCGTCTATAATGTGCCGGGCCGCACGGTGACCGACATCTTGCCCGAGACTCTGGGGGAAATCGCGAAGCTGCCGACCGTGGTCGGGATCAAGGATGCGAGCGGCAATCTCGCCCGGGTGAGCGCGCATCGCGCCCTCTGCGGCGAGGCTTTCTGTCAGCTCTCGGGCAATGACGATCTGGCGCTCGGCTTCAACGCCATGGGCGGCACCGGCTGCATCTCGGTCACCGCCAATGTCGCGCCGCGCCTCTGCGCCGATTTCCAGAATGCCATACTTTCAGGAGATTGGGCGGCAGCTTTGATATTGCAGGACAAGCTCTATCCGCTCCACGACGCGCTTTTCTCGGATGCCTCGCCGGGGCCGACCAAATATGCGCTGAGCCGCGTCCGCCCCGGTTTTCCCACCGGCCTCCGCCTGCCGATGACCTGGCCGTCCGAGGCCAGCCGCAAGGCGGTGGACGCGGCGCTCGCGCATGCCGGCCTGATCTGAGCCTTGGCTTTCCTGCTCTTCGTCGCGCCGCTGCTCGGCCTGCCCGTCGGCTTCTTTATAGGGCGGATCGCAGCTTCGCTCTGGCGCTGGCTCGCCTTCACCCTGGCGATGCTCGCCCCGTTCGCGGGCGGCACCGCCTGGCTGCTGCACGATTCGGTGCCGGGGCGGAATGTCTTCGCCTGGTGGTTCACCGGCATGGTCATGCTCGCGGCGCCGATCGGCCTCTGGTGGCTGGCAACCGTCTCGGGCTTCATCGTCGGCAATGCGCGCCGCAAATATCCGCCCGCTTAGTCCCGCTTCCCCTCGCACCGCTTCCTCCCTATGTGCCGCTGATGCCTCGTCCCAGGCCCGAGATGTTCGACAAGAAGAAGGTGGTCGCCGAGAACCGGCGGGCGCGCTTCGACTATGCGATCGAGGACAAATATGAGGCGGGCATCGCCCTGACCGGCACCGAGGTGAAGAGCTTGCGCTTCGGCGAGGGCTCGATCGCGGAAAGCTATGCCGAGGTGAAGGACGACCAGGTCTGGCTGATCAACGCCACCATCCCCGAATTCAGCCACGGCAACCGCCACAACCATGAGCCGAAGCGCCCCCGCAAATTGCTGCTCCACGGCCGCGAGATCGCGAAGCTGCACGGCGCGGTGGCGCGGCGGGGCATGACCCTCGTCCCGCTCAGCGTCTATTTCAACAGCCGCGGCCGGGCGAAGGTGGAGCTGGCGCTGGCCCGGGGCCGCAAGCATCACGACAAGCGGGAATATGAGAAAGAGAAGGACTGGAAGCGTGAACAGGGGCGGCTGTTGAGAAGCCATGGCTGAGCAGACGCCGCCATCCGGGAAAGCGGGCTGGGTCGACCGCTGGGTGAAGAACAACATGCCCAGCCGCGAGCAGCTCGCCGAGAGCCGCTGGATGAAGCCGTTCGGCGCGCGCATCCTGCACAGCGAATTCTGGCGCTTCACCCGCCGGTCGGTGCCGCGCGGCGTCGCCATGGGCCTGTTCGTCGGGGTCTTCTTCCTGATTCCGGGCGTGCAGATCATCGGCGCGGCTTTGTTCTGCGTGCCGGTGCGCGGCAACATCCCGATCGCGGCCGGGATGACCTTCCTGACCAATCCCTTCACCACCCCCTTCCTGATCCTCGCCTCGCTGCCGATCGGCAATCTGTTCGGCTTCCACGCCGACGGGGGCGCGATCATGACCATGTACCGGAACAGCGCGCCGCTCTCCGACTGGCTGGCCTGGCTCGCCTCGGACGCGGCGCCGGCTCTGGTCATCGGCCTGTTCGTGATTGCGGTGGTCAGCGCGGTGATCGGCTATGTGATCGCCATCTTCAGCTGGCGCTGGTGGGTGGCCCGCAAGTGGCGCCGCCGCGCCGCGCGTATGGGGGCCGCCGCAGATTGATCGGCGCGGAGGGAGTGCTATAGCGCGCCCACACACCCGATAGAGGACGCCGCCGCATGCGCACCCTGCTTCTCGCCGCCGCCACCATCTCCGTCGCCAGCCTGTCGGTCGCCATCGCCGGCAGCCAGGCCGCCCAGCCGGCCGCCAGGGCGCAGAGCGCCAACGCGCCGCGCTACGGCACGTTCGGCTTCGACGCCGCCGGCATGGACCGCAACGTCGCCCCGGGGCAGAGCTTCTACAATTTCGCCAACGGCAATTGGGACCGGACCACCGAGATTCCCGCCGACCAGGCCAATTACGGCATGTTCACCGTGCTCGCCGACCTCTCCGAGGCGCGCACCCGCTCCATTCTCGAGGAGGCCGCCCGCAATCCCGGCAGCCGGATGGGCGATTTCTATGCGAGCTTCATGGACGAGGCCGCGACCGAGCGCGCCGGCATCACCCCGATCCAGCCGATCCTGACCCACATCAAGGGCCTCGCCGACCGCAGCCAGTGGGCGGCCGCGCTCGGCCACCTCGCCCATCAGGGGGTCCGCGGCCCGATCGCCGGCTTCGTCGGCAGCGACGAGCGCCATCCCGACGTGATGATCGTGCATCTCAATCAGGCCGGCCTCGGCCTGCCCGACCGCGATTATTATCTGAGCCAGGACGCGACCCTCACCCAGAAGCGCACCGCCTATCAGGCCTATCTCGCCCAGCTGCTGACCCTGGCCGGCGAGGGCAATGCCGAGGCCCGCGCCGCCGCCGTGGTCCGGTTCGAGCGCAGCCTCGCCGAGGTGCAGTGGACCCGCATCCAGAATCGCGACGAGCAGGCCACCTATAATCGCTGGGCGATGGCCGATTTCGCGCGCACCGCGCCCGGCCTCGACTGGGCCGCCTATTTCCGCGAGGCCGGCTTCGCCGGGCAGGAGACCTTGCTGGTCGCGCAGCCGCCGGCCTTCACCGCCTCGGCGCGGATCATCGGCGAGACGCCGCAGGCGGTGCTCAACGACTATCTGATGCTGCGCGTGATCGACCGCACCGCGCCCTATCTCTCCAGCAATTTCGTCAACGCCCAGTTCGCCTTCCGCGGCACCGTGCTGAACGGCACGCCGCAGATCCAGGACCGCTGGAAACGGGGCGTGCAGCTGGTCACCGGCGCGATTCCCGACGATGTCAGCCGGGTCTATGTCCAGCGTTACTTCCCGCCCGAGGCGAAGCGCGCCGCCGACGCTTTGGTCCGCAACATCATCGCGGCGATGGACCGGCGCCTGCAGACCCTGAGCTGGATGGCGCCGGCGACGCGCGAGCGCGCCCGCGCCAAGCTGCGCGCCTTCACGCCCAAGATCGGCTATCCCGATTTCTGGCACGATTATTCGAGCATCCAGATCAGCCGCACCAATCTCGTCCAGAACATCATGAACGCGAACGAGTGGGACTATCAGTTCGATCTTCATCGCCTCGGCCGGCCGGTTGATCGCCGCGAATGGGGCATGACCCCGATGCAGGTGAACGCCTATGCCAATCCGGTCTGGAACGAGATCGTCTTCCCGGCCGCGATCCTGCAGCCGCCTTTCTTCGATCCGCATGCCGACGTGGCGGTCAATTATGGCGGCATCGGCGCGGTGATCGGCCACGAGCTCAGCCACCATTTCGACGATCAGGGCAGCCAGTATGACGAGCATGGCGCGCTCGCCGAATGGTGGACGCCGCAGGACCGGGAGCGGTTCAATGCGCTGACCGCGCAGCTCGTCGCCCAATATGACGCCTATGAGCCGCTGCCCGGCCGCCACGTCCAGGGCCGCCTCACGCTCGGCGAGAATATCGCCGATCTCGCCGGCCTCACCGTCGCCTTTGACGCCTATCATCACGCGCTCGGCAACCGCCGCGCGCCGACTCTGGCGGGCTGGAACGGCGACCAGCGCTTCTATCTCGGCTGGGCGCAGGTCTGGCGGCGCAAATATCGCGAGGCGAACCTGCTGCAGCGGCTGCTGACCGATCCGCATTCGCCGAGCGCGCAGCGGGCCGCGGTCGTGCGCAATCTCGATCCCTGGTATGCGGCGTTCAACCCGCGGCCCAGCGACGCGCTCTTCCTCGCGCCCGAGCGCCGGGTCCGCATCTGGTAGGCATGGCGAGCGCGGCGGGTCTGCACAAGGGAGGGGGACGGCCGGGCCGTTCCCTGCTCCTGTTCGGGCTCGCCGCGCTCGGTTCCGCCGGCCTGTTGCTCTGGGCGGCGGGCAGCCCGGTCTTCGCCGCCGCCTTTTTCGCCGGTCTCGTCGCGGCCGGCGGCTTCATCGCGCTGAGGCGCCCCGCCGAGGCCGCGTCGCCGGCCGCGGCGCCGCTCGCCATCGACGCCGCCTTGCTGCGCGCGGCGCTCGACAATGCCCCGCCGACGACCGCGCTCGCGATCACCGACGGCGACGGCGTGCTGATCGCCGCCAACGCCACCTGGTCGGGCTGGTTCGTCGGCGCCGCCGCGCCGGCGGAGCTGGCGCGGGAGGGGGACAAGCCGGCCATCGCCGCCGCGATCCGCGCGGCCCGGCGGGACCGCAGCGCCGTCGTCCCGCCGCTCACCCTCGCCAATGTACCGGTCCGCGGCGATGTCGCGCAGCTCGGCGGCGGCCATCTGCTCTGGCGCCTGCAGCGCGGCGAAAGCGCCGATCTCGCCGCCGACACCCGGCGGCTGGTCGCCGGCGAGGCCGGGCGCCGCATGGGCGAGGCCGGCGTCATGACCGCGATCGTCGATGCGGCGGGGACGATTCTCGCCGCCAACGGCGCCTTCATCGCCCGCACCGCCGGCGTCGACGGCGTCGACGGCGAGCCGCGCGCGGTCGAGGGCACGCCCTTCGTCGAGCATCTCGGCGCCGGGCCGAACGGCCAGTTCCACTTCGTCGCCGAGGGCAAGGCCGCGCCGCCGCTCAGGATCGTGCAGGTCCCCGCCGGCGACGGCCCGGAGGCGCTCTCGGCCTTCCTGCTGCTGGACGACGTGCCGGGCCCGCGCACCGGCGACGAGACCGCGCATGTCCATGCCCTGCTCGACAGCCTGCCGCTGGGGCTGGCGCTGGCCGACGGCGACGGCCGCTTTCTCTTCCTCAACAAGGTGTTCCGCACCGCGGCGGGCCTCTCCGCCGGCGAAAAACCGGCCTGGCCGGGCGATCTCGTCGTCGACGAGGACAAGGCGGCGGTGTCCGACGCGGTCCGCCGCTTCGGCCGCGGCCGCCCCATGTCCGGCGACCTCGCGGTGCGCCTGCGCTGCAATCCCGACGAGCCGGTGGCGATGACCGTCGCCGGCGCGCGCGGCCTCGGCAATGCCGCCGTCCTTTTGAGCCTCAAGGACAATAGCGAGGAGGCGCGGCTCAAGCGCGAGATCGCACAGGCGACCAAGATGCAGGCGGTCGGCCAGCTTGCCGGCGGCGTCGCCCACGATTTCAACAATATCCTGACCGCGATTCTCGGCACCTGCGATCTGATGCTGATGCGCCATACGCCCGGCGACTCGGATTATGACGACATCCAGCAGATCCGCTCCAACTCCAACCGCGCCGCCAATCTGACCCGCCAGCTGCTGGCCTTCTCCCGCCAGCAGACCCTGCGCCCGCAGGTCCTCCAGCTTCCGGACGTCGTCGCCGAAGTCTCGCATCTGCTCACCCGCCTGCTCGGCGAGCGGGTGAAGCTGGAGGTGAAGCATGGCCGCGGCCTCGGCCCGGTCCGCGCCGATCCGGGCCAGCTCGAGCAGGTGATCGTCAATCTCGCGGTCAACGCCCGCGACGCGATGATCGTGAAGGAAGGGGCGGGGGGCACGCTCACCCTGCAGACCTTCGCGGTCGGCGCCGAGGATGTCCGCCGCATGTCGAGCGACGTGCTGCCGGTCGGCGACTATACCGCGCTCAAGGTCACCGACACCGGCACCGGCATCCCGCAGTCGATCCTCGGCAAGATTTTCGAGCCCTTCTTCACCACCAAGGAGGTGGGCAAGGGGACCGGGCTCGGCCTCTCCATGGTCTACGGCTTCGTCAAGCAGTCCGGCGGCTTCATCTTCGCCGAGAGCCAGCTGCGCAAAGGCACCAGCTTCACCATCTATCTGCCGGTCCACCACGCCCAGCCCGGCGAGGCGCCGGCCAAAGCGAGAGCGAAGGGCAAGCCCGGCGAGCTCTGGGGCACCGGCACGGTGCTGGTCGTCGAGGACGAAGTCATGGTCCGCGCCGTCGCCGAGCGGGCGCTGGCCCGGCATGGCTATAACGTGCTGTCCGCCGAGAATGGCGAGGCGGCGCTGGAAATCTTGCAGCGCGAGAAGAAGGTCGATCTGATGATCTCCGACGTGGTCATGCCGACCATGGACGGCCCGACCACGGTCCGCGCGGCGCGCAAGATGCACCCGGAGCTGCCGATTCTCTTCATCTCGGGCTATGCCGAGGAACAGTTGCGCAAGTCGATCGACATCCCCAACGTCTCCTTCCTCGCCAAACCCTTCTCGGTGCAGCAGCTCGCCGAGACCGTGCGGGACGTGCTCGCGGCGGGGAAATAGCCGCGAGGCGGAAATCCCCTTTTCCTTTGCGCGCCAGACGTTAAGGGCGGCCCATGCCGGGGACCAAATCCATCCTCATCGTCGAGGACGAGCCTTTGATCGCGATGATGCTCGAGGATTTCCTCGATACGCTCGGTCACCGCGTGGCCGCGAGCTGCGACAATGTCGCCGACGCGCTCGGCCATATCGAAAGCGGCGGCTTCGACGTCGCCATCCTCGATGTCCGCCTGCGCGACGGCGAGCAGAGCTGGCCGGTCGCCGACGCGCTCGCCGATGCGGGCAAGCCCTTCATTCTCGCCACCGGCGGCCATGTCGAGCCGCCGCCCGCCCGTCACGCCGGCGCCCCGGTCCTCGCCAAGCCCTATACGATCGATGCGATCGAGCCGCTGCTTGCCCGGGCGCTCGGGCGCTAGCGGCGGGCCGCACCGGTGACCCGCAGGCGCAAGGTGACCCTGCTGCTCATCCTGCTGCCGATCCTTGGCTACGCCGCCATCTGCGCGGCGGTGTTCTTCCTTCAGACCTCCTTGATCTTCCCGGTCTCGCAGGTCGGTGCGGCCGGGCCGCTGCCGCCCGGCGCCGCGCGGGTCGAGCTCAGGGCCGCGAGCGGCGAGCGCCTGACCGGGCTGCACATCCGGCCCGGCGCCGGCGAGGGGGAAGCGGAGCTGCCGCCGGTGATCATCGGCTTCGGCGGCAATGCCTGGAATGCGGACGCGATGGCCGCCTATCTGCACGACCTCTATCCGGTGGCGGACGTCATCGCCTTCCACTATCGCGGCTATCCGCCGAGCGAGGGCAGCCCCGGCGGCGCCGCGCTGCGCGAGGACGCGCTCGCCATCTTCGACCGGGCGCGGCAGCGCTTTCCTGGACGGCGGATCGTCGCCGTCGGCTTCAGCATCGGCAGCGGCATTGCCACCCATCTCGCGGCGCGGCGCCCGCTGGCGGGTGCGATCCTCGTCACCCCGTTCGACAGCCTCGCCGCGGCCGCCGCCGACCATTATCCCTGGCTGCCGGTGCGCCTGCTCTTCCGCCACGAAATGCCGGCGGCGGAGGACCTGCGCGGCAGCCGGGTGCCGGTCGCGATCCTGTCGGGTGAGCGCGACACGCTGATCCTCCCCGCCCGCGCCGACGCGCTGCGACGGGCGGCACCCGATCTGGCCTATAGTCGCGTCATTGCCGGCGCCGGCCACAACGACATCTACCAGCGCGAGACGTTCCGCGCGGCGATGCGCGAGGCGCTGGCGGCCCTGCTCCGCCGCTGATCTTGTGGCCCCCCGAAATTATTTCGTTTCCTACTTGTTCCATGAGAACAAATACGGTACATCGTTTTCCAGCCATTGATCGGCGCGGGTCAACGCAATACGGGGAGCAAGCCAATGACGGCCTCACTTCAGGTGGTTTCCGACAGGAGTTCCATGGACACGGACAAGCAGAAGGCGCTCGACGCCGCACTGGCGCAGATCGACCGCGCTTTCGGCAAGGGCAGCGCGATGCGTTTGGGTTCGCGCGAGGCGATCGAGATCGAGACCATCTCGACCGGCTCGCTCGGCCTCGACATCGCGCTCGGCATTGGCGGCCTGCCGCGCGGCCGGGTGGTCGAGGTCTACGGTCCGGAGAGCTCGGGCAAGACCACGCTCGCCCTGCACGCGATCGCCGAGGCGCAGAAGAATGGCGGCGTCGCCGCCTTCGTCGATGCCGAGCATGCGCTCGATCCGGTCTATGCCAGAAAGCTGGGCGTCGATATCGACGAGCTGATCGTCTCGCAGCCCGATACGGGCGAGCAGGCGCTGGAGATCACCGACACGCTCGTCCGCTCCAACGCGGTCGACATCCTCGTCGTCGATTCGGTCGCGGCGCTGGTGCCGCGGGCCGAGATCGAGGGCGAGATGGGCGACAGCCATGTCGGCCTGCAGGCACGTTTGATGTCGCAGTCGCTGCGGAAGCTCACCGGCTCGATCTCCAAGTCCAAATGCCTGGTCATCTTCATCAACCAGCTGCGCATGAAGATCGGCGTGATGTACGGCAATCCGGAGACGACCACGGGCGGCAATGCGCTGAAATTCTACGCCAGCGTCCGCCTCGACATCCGCCGCACCGGCCAGATCAAGGATCGCGACGACATCGTCGGCAACGCCACCCGCGTGAAGGTGGTGAAGAACAAGCTGGCGCCGCCGTTCAAGCAGGTCGAGTTCGACATCATGTATGGCGAGGGCGTCTCCAAGACCGGCGAGATCCTCGATCTCGGCGTCAAGGCGGGCCTGGTCGAGAAATCGGGCGCCTGGTTCAGCTACGATTCGATCCGCATCGGCCAGGGCCGCGAGAACGCCAAGCAGTACCTCAAGGACAATCCCGAGGTCTCGGACAAGATCGAGCGCGCGATTCGCGGCAAGACCGAGGAGGTCGCCGAGGCGCTGATGACCGGTCCGGACGCCGAGGACGACCTTTAGGCGATGAAGCCCGGGGGAGGGGCGACCCTCCCCTGGCATCGTGTCAACTTTGTCAACTTCCGCCCGGCGGACGGCCTAGCCGAGCGGCGATTCCACCGGCTCGGTCAGCTCGTTGCGCGAATGGGCCGGCAGCCCGGCATTGGCCCAGCTGGCGATGACCAGGCCCGCCCCGCCGCAGAGCACGAAACCGGTGACGAGCGGGATCGTCGTGCCGTTGAACAGCTGGCCGATGAACAGGCCGATCAGGGCCGCGCCGACCGTGCTCAGCAGGCCCTGCAGCGCCGAGGCCGTCCCCGCGACATGGCCGAGCGGCTCCATCGCCAGCGCGCCGCTGTTCGCGCCGACCAGCCCGAAGCAGCCCATGGTCAGCGCCTGCGCCGCAACGAAGCTCCAGATCGTCTCGCCGACGGTCAGGATCAGCGCGAGGTGCAATGCCGCCATGCAGGTGAAGGCGCCGAGCGCGGTCAGCAGCAGCCGGCGCGAGCCGAAGCGCATCACCAGCCGGGAGTTCAGCCAGGAGCTGATCGCCATCGGCCCGGCGATGCAGGCGAAAGCGAGGCCGATCAGATCGGGCCGGTGGAAGACATCGAACACCACCTGCTGGATCGAGTTGATGAAGCCGAGCAGGGCCCCGAAGGTCAGGGTCATGGCCAGCGTGTTGCCTGCCGAGGCGCGGTTGGTCAGCGTCTCCCTGACCGCCGCGCCGAAATGACGCGCCGAGAGCGGCCGGCGATGCTCGCTCGCCAGCGTCTCGGGCAGGCGCAGCCCCGCCCAGACCGACAGGAACAGGGCGTAAATCGCGAGCGCGACGAAGATCCAGCGCCAGCTCCCGACCGAGAGCAGGAGCTGGCCGAGCCCCGGCGCCAGGATCGGCGCGAGCATGAAGATGATCATCGCCGTCGACATGATCTGCGCCATGGCCGAGCCCCGGAAGCGGTCGCGCACCACCGCGATGATCAGCACGCGCGTTCCCGCCGCCGCCACGCCGTGCAGGGCCCGCGCCGCGAGCAGCAGGGCGAAGCTCCCCGCCAGCCCGGAGAGCAAGGCGAAGCCCGCATAAGCGAGCATGCAGCCGACCAGCAGCCGCCGGCGCCCGAACCGGTCGGCGAGCGGGCCGTAAGCGAGCTGCGCGACGCCGAAACCCAGCATGTAGAAGCTGATCACCAGCTGCCTTTTATTCTCCTCGGTGACGTCGAGCGCCTCGCCGATCGCGGGCAGGGCCGGCAGCATCGCGTCGATGCCGAGCGCGTTCGACGCCATCAGGGCGGCGATGAGCAGCACGAATTCTCTTCTGCCCGGCGCGGGGCCGGCGGCGCTCGCTTGCATGTCCCGGCTTTCGCAAGGGCCCGGCGGGCCCGTGACCCGCTTTGCCCGAACGGACAGCGCGGGAGGAAATTCGATCCGGCACCGGCCTATAAGCCCTGCCTCGCGCCCGGCAACCCCTGCGGACCGCTGCACGAAAGCGGCTCGCCCCGCCGCGCGCGATGTTCTAGAGCCGCCCCATGCTCGCAGTCACCGAATGGCAGGGACAGACCGGCGAGGCCTGGGCCGAGGAATGGCGCCGGACCGACCGCACGCTCGAACCGGTAAACCAGACCCTGCTCGCCCGCGCCTTGCCCTTTGACGGACGGCGCATCCTCGATGTCGGCTGCGGCGCCGGTGCCACCAGCTTCGCGCTGGCCGACGCCGCGCAACATGCCGAGGTGACCGGCCTCGATCTGTCGGACGCTTTGGTCGCCGCGGCGCGCGGGCGGACCGAGGGGCGCGGCAACGTCCGCTTCGTCAGCGGCGACGCCTCCACATGGTCGCCGGACGGAGGCGAAACCTTCGAGCTGATCGTGTCGCGCCACGGGATAATGTTCTTCAACGATCCCGTCGCCGCCTTCACCCATCTCCACGGCCTCGCGCCGCGCGGGCGACTGCTCTTCTCCTGCTTCCGGGCGGCGACCGAGAATGAATGGATGGCGGCGATGCGCGCGATCATCGAACGCCACGCGCCGGCGGCGCTCGCCGCGCCGGAATCGGCCCCCGGCCCCTTCGCCTTCGCCGATCCGGCGCGGATCGAGGCCATTCTGCACCGCGCCGGCTTCGCCCCGCCGGTGATCGAGCCGTTCGACTTCGATTTCATGGCCGGCGCCGGGCCCGACCCGCTGGCGGACGCGATCGGCTATTTCCGGCGGATCGGCCCGATGGCGCGGCTGCTGGCGGCGATCGAGGACGAAGCGGCGAAGACCGCCTTCCTCGCCGACCTGAAGGCGGTCGCGGCGGACCATTTGTCCAGCCGGGGGATCGTCTTCCGCGCCGCCGCCTGGATCGTCAGCAGCCGGGCATGAGCGGGGCGGGCCGCCGCATTCCGGCGCCGGCCATTGGCGCGCCGCGCATCCGCCTGATCGGCCTGCCGACCGACGCGCACAGCTCCTTCCTGCGCGGGGCCGCCGCCGGCCCTGCCGCGATCCGCCAGGCACTCGCCTCCGAGCATGGCAATCAGGCCGCCGAGAACGGGCTGGAGATCGGCGCCGACGTGGCGGTGGAGGATGGCGGCGATCTCGCTTTGTCCGGCACGGCGGACGATCTCGCTATCATCCGCCGCACGATTCTCGAAGCGCATGCGGCCGGCGCCGTGCCCGTCTCGCTGGGCGGCGATCACAGCGTCACCTACCCGATCGTCGCGGCGCTCGCCGAGCTGCACGGCCCGCTCAACATCCTCCATTTCGACGCCCATCCCGACCTCTACGACGACTATGCGGGCGACCCGCTGAGCCACGCCTCGCCCTTCGCACGCATCATGGAGAAAGGGCATGCGCGCCGCCTCGTCCAGTTCGGCATCCGCACGCTCAACCGCCATTGCCGCGCGCAGGCCGCCCGCTTCGGCGTCGAGATGGTCGAGATGCGCGGCTTCGCGCCGGAACGCGTCCCGATTCCCGAGGCACCGCTCTACATCAGCGTGGATCTGGACGGGTTCGACCCCGCCTTCGCGCCGGGCGTCGCCCATCATGAGCCGGGCGGCCCCGGCGTGCGCGAGTTTCTGCAGGTGCTGCACCGCGTGCCGGGCGGGATCGTGGGCGCCGACATCGTCGAGCTCCACCCGCCGCGCGACGTGAACGGCGTCACCGCCACCCTTGCCGCCAAGCTCGTCAGGGAGCTGGCCTCCCTCGTGCCAGGAGCACCATCATGATCAGGGTCCATCATCTCGAGAACAGCCGCTCGCAGCGCATCCTCTGGCTGCTGGAGGAGCTTGATATGCCCTATGAGGTGATCCGCTACGAGCGCGATCCCGGGACCCTGCTCGCGCCGCCGTCGCTGCGGAAGGTGCATCCGCTCGGCAAGTCGCCGGTGATCGAGGACGAGGGCCGGGTGCTCGCCGAAACCGGCGCGATCGTGGAATATCTGGTGGAGAAAGGGGAGGGCCGGCTCGGGCCGCCCGCCAATCGCGATACGATCCTGCGCTACCGCCAGTTCCTTCATTATGCCGAAGGCTCGATGATGCCGCCCTTGCTGGCCCTGCTCGTCGTCAACCGGCTCGGCCTGCTCGGCCGGCCGGCGCGGAAGCCCTTGCTCGCCATGTTCCGCCACCATCTCGACTGGCTGGAAGGCGAGCTCTGCACGCGCGCCTGGTTCGCGGGCGAGGAATTCACCGCCGCCGACGTGATGATGAGCTTTCCGCTCGAGGCTGCGCGTCAGCGCGCCGGGCTCGGCCCCGCGCATCCCAATCTGCTCGACTGGCTGGAGCGCATCCACGCGCGGCCCGCTTATGCCGAGGCGCTGAAGCGGGGCGGCCCTTACGCTTATGCGTGACGGCGCGAGGCCAAAGCGAGCTGCAACGCCAGCGCGCCCATCGCCGTCGCCGCCAGCCAGCGCGCCGCGCGGCCGAGCCAGGAGATGTGCCGCAGCCGGTCCGCCGCGCCCGCCGCAATCAGCGCCACGACGATATTGACCAGGGTTCCGACCAGATCGAACCAGAGGCCGAGGCAGAGGATCTGCAGCGCCGGCACCTGCGCCGCCGGGTCGACGAATTGTGGCAGGAAGGCAAGAAAGAAGAGCGCGACCTTCGGGTTCAGGATGTTGACCAGCATCGCGGCGCGGAACAGCCGCCAGGGCGATGAGGGCGGACGCGGCGCGCCGTCCGGCGCCTCGCCCGAGCGGAGCAGCGAGACCGCGAGCCAGAGCAGCCAGGCCGCGCCGAGCCATTTGATGATCTCGAACGCCGCCTGGGAGGAGGCGAGGATCGCGGAGAGGCCGAGCACGGCCGCAACAATGTGGATCAGCGCACCGCTGCCCACCCCCAAAGCGGCGATGACGCCATCGCGCCGGCCACCCCGTGCGGCGCTCGCGATAATGAAGGTCATGTCCGCGCCCGGCACGATGTTGAGCGCCAGGCCCGCGGCGACGAAGCCTAGGAAGACCGGCCAGGCCGGCAGCAATTCGATCCCCGCAATCTCCAGCATGCCGGTTTCCTAGGCCTTCGCCGGGGGCTCGCCCGTGCTCTCGAACTGGTCTCGCGCATCGGAAGGGTGATGGCGCGACGAGGGTGCGGGCGGCCAAGTGTCAGCGTCAGGCTCGGGCGGCTCGAGCTGGCCCTCCCAGCGCGCCACGACGGCGCTCGCCACCGCATTGCCGACAACGTTCGTCCCTGAACGGCCCATGTCGAGGAAATGGTCGACGCCGATGATGAGCGCGATCGCCGTCTCGGGAATACCGAAGGTTGGCAGGATGGCGACGATCACGACCAGGCTGGCGCGCGGGACGCCGGCAATGCCCTTCGACGTGATCATCAGCGTCAGCAGCATGGCGATCTCCTGCCCGAGCGTGAGCTCGACGCCATAGGCCTGGGCGAGGAAAATCGACGCGAAGGTCATATAGAGCATCGACCCGTCGAGGTTGAATGAATAGCCGAGCGGCAGAACGAAGCTGCCGATCTTGCGGGGCACGCCGAACCGGTCGAGCGCTTCCAGCGTCCGCGGATAGGCGGCTTCGGAAGAGGCGGTGGAGAAAGCGAGCAGCACCGGATCGCGGATGTAGCGGACGAGCTGGCGGATGCGCGGGCCGATAAAGATGAAGCCGAGCCCGATCAGCAGCGCCCAGAGGATGGCGAGACCGAAGTAGAAGCTGCCGATGAACCAGCCGAAGGTCGTGAGAATGCTCAGGCCCTTTTGCGCGATGATCGCGGTGACCGCGGCGAAGACCGCGAACGGCGCGAGGCGCATTACGTAGTTGGTGACGGTGAGCATCACGTCGACGAGCGCGTCGACGGCGCGGACCAGAGGTTTCGCCTTCTCGCCGACCGCGGTGATCGCAACGCCGATGAACAGGGAGAAGATGACGATCTGGAGGATCTTGTTGTTCGCCATCGCCTCGATCCCGGACTTCGGGACAATGTCGTTGACGAAATGCTCCATGGTGAAAGCTGCCTGATCGACACTGCTCGCCGACGCGGCCAGTGTCAGATCGACGCCGACGCCGGGTTTCAGCAGATTGACCAGGATCAGGCCCAAAGTAAGCGACACCAGGCTCGCGCAGATGAACCATCCTACCGCCCGGAAGCCGACCCGCCCGAGTGCCTTGGTGTCACCCATATGGGCGATGCCGGCGACGAGCGTCGCGAACACCAGCGGCGCGATGATCATTTTGATCAGGTTGAGAAAGATCGTAACGACGAGCGAGAAGCCGGCCCCGATCGAGGTCAGCATCTGGGCCGCTGTCTTGTCCTCGCCCAGCCAGCCCCAGCTGATGAAGAGGCGCCTCAAGGCCTCGCTGTTGATATTGATCAGCCAGCCGGCGAGGACGCCGAGCACCAGGCCGGCGAGGATGTAGTAAGTGAGCCGTTTGGCCATGGTCGCTCCCCTCGATCTTTCGCGGGAGGACACCCTATTGCGGCGGCGCGGTCAAGCCGCCGCACCAGGTCAGCGGACGACCGGATCCTGCGTGCCGGTGTTCGTATTGGTCTGCGGCCGCGGGCGGCGGCGCAGGATCGGCGTGGTGTTCGTCGCGTTCGTCGTCCGTGGCGGCTGCGTCGCGCCCGGTACGTTATTATTGTTGTTGGTCGAGGGCGGCCGTGAATTGGGCGGGCGTGTCGGATTGGTGTTCGCGGGCGGGCGCGTCGGGTTGGTCGACGGGCGCCGCGGCCGCTGCGGCCGGTTGGTCAGGATGTCGCCGATCAGCCCCGGAATGTTGACCCGCGGCCGCTGCGGCCGTGGCGGCCGGCTCGGCGGCGGATCGTCGGTCGCCGGCGGCTTGTCGTCGGTGCGCGGCGGCGGCGTGTAGGGCGGGGGATTGTTGACCGGCGGCACATAGACGGGCGGATTGTAATCGGTCGGCGGGGTGACGGGCGGCTGGCGAACCGGGGGCTGCCGCACGGGCGGCTGGCGCACCGGCGTCGTCGGCGCGGGGGTGGGAGCCGGAGTCGGCTCCGCCTGGTTGACCGGCGTGGCGGCGGGTTCTTCGATCGGCTCCAGAACCGGCTGCGACTGCGGCTCGGAGTCCGGCGCGGCCTGGTTCTGCGCCGCTTCCAGCTCGGTGACGCGCGCCTGCAGCATGGACCGGTCATTGACCAGATTGCGAACCGCGCTGACTGCCCAGACCGCGGCGGCGACCGCGCCGGCGGCGGCGAAGAGCTGGAAGGCCAGCAGGATCCAGGCGGTGCGGACGAAGCGCCGCGTGGTGGGGGAACCGTGCGTACTCATCGGCGTGAGGCCCTGGCGATGCGGGTGAGGGTGAAGATGGTCATCAGCAGCAAGGTGGCCGATGCAGCCATGGCGAAGATGGTGAAGCCGCCGAACATCTGCGGCGGCAGCGTCCCGGTCGCGACCAGACCGGTGATCACGCAGACGGCGGCGGCGAGCAGGATCGCCGCCCAGCCGAGCAGGGAGACCTTGCCGAGCCCCTGCAGCGCGGGCCCGGGCGGCGGCGCATGGGCGTCGACCCATTCGCCGTTGAGCCGGCGCCGGACGCGGCCGTCGAGCGAGGTCCAGCATTCCTCGGTCCGGGCGCCGCCCCAGCCGCTGAAATCGAGAAAGTTGAGCGCCGAGAAGGGCAAAGGCAGCTTGGTCCTGTCGAGACTGATCTGGACCAGCTTGCCGGAGTCGAGCGCCTCATTGGCCTCGGCGCGCACCCAAAGCGATTGCCGCGCCGTCTCCGACCAGGCGACGACCACGCAGGACGCCGCATTGATCTGCTCCTCGATCAGCAGGGCATAATCGTCGCCGGGCTTCAGCGACCGGTCCCACCAGACCGAATAGCCGCTCTCCTCAAGCCCGTCGCTCACGGTCACGATCCGGTCGCGATTGACGCGCGAGTAAGAGACGAACACCTCGGCCATAAGCCCAGCCTAGCAAATATCGGGCGGTTTGTCAGGGCAACCGCACCGGAGCCATCCCGGCATAAGCCGAGACTCATGAACGCCGCATTGCGTATGCGAAACGACTCTCGGGCGGAGGTCAGGCCGGCTCCAGCTCCTTCTGCACCACCTTGTCGGCGAGAACGCCGTTCAGCTCGGCGAGATGGTCATAGGCCGCCTCATAGGTGGCGAGGCCCTGGCTCAGCGAGCGCAGCTCGGCGTCGAAGCCCTGCATCTCCGCTTCCGGGATGAGCGCGTCGACCCGGTCCCAGCGTGACCAGCCCTCGCGCGGCTCCATGCCGAGCATCTGTCCGCGCCGACTCGCGACCGCCGAAGTCGCCTTGGAGGTGGCATGGTTGGGGACGAGGATGACGACCTTCATCACCGGCTCGAGCAGATGCGGCGCGGCCTGCGCGAGCGCTTCCGCCATCCCGATCCGCCCCGCTGTGCGGAAGGCGAGCTCGGAGGAATCGACGCTGTGATAGGAGCCGTCGACCAGGGTGACATGGACGTCGACCACCGGGAAGCCCAGCGGCCCCTTGCCGAGCGCGTCCCGTACGCCGTCCTCGACCGCCGGAATCCACTGCTTCGGCACGACGCCGCCGGAAATCCGGTCCTCGAATTTGAAGCCTTCGCCGCGCGCCAGCGGCTTCACCTCCAGCACGCAATCGCCGAACTGGCCGTGGCCGCCCGATTGCTTCTTGTGCCGCCCGCGCTGGGTGACGCCCCTGCGGATCGATTCCTTGTAGCCGACCGCCGGCTGGCGGCTGTCGATCGCGACGCCATAGCGCCGCCTGAGCCGCTCCAGCGTCACCTTCAGATGCTCGTCATTGACGCCCTTCAGCCGCGTCTCGTGCATCGCTTCGTCCTGCTCCCATTGCAGCGCGCGATCCTCCTCGGTGAGCTTGTGCAATGCGGTGGACAGGCGGACGTCGTCCTTGCGGTCCTTGGTCGCGATGGCGAGCGTGTAGTTGCGGATCGGCTGCGCGATCTCGAGCGCGGCCGGCGCCTTGCCCGCGCCGAGCCATTCACCGGCATGGACGCCGTCCAGCTTGGCGACCGCGACGACCTCGCCGTCCTTCGCCTCGGCGAGCTTGGCGGTCTTCTCGCCCTGCATCGCGAACAGCGTGCCGATGCGGACATGCTCGCCGCCGCTCGACACCAGCTCCTGACCTTCCTTCAGGCCGCCGCCGAAGACGCGCGCATAGGAAAGCCGTCCCATCGCGCCGCCATGGCTGACCTTGAAGATGACCGTCGCCGCGCCGCTTGCGCCGAGCCGTCCGGCCGCGGCCGAGGGCGCCGGGGCCTCGTGGCGCAGCGCCTTCATCAGCCGGCGGATACCCTGCGTGCCGGTCGCCGAGCCGAACAGCACCGGCACGATCTGGCCCGCGCCCGTCTCCTTGGCGAGATCGGTGAACACCGTCTCGCGGTCCGGAATCTCGTCCATCAGCAATTGCTCGAGCAGCACATCGTCATGATCGGCGAGCTTCTCCAGCATCGCCACGCGCTCCAGCGCCTCGCGGTCGGCGAGGTCGGGCGGGATGTCCTTCTGCTCGCTGGGCTTGCCCGGCTGGTAATAATAAGCGCGCTCCAGCGCGATATCGACGAAGCCGGTGATCTTCTCGCCGTCGCGGATCGGGATCCAGCGGGCGATGAGCGGGGAGGCGGACATGGGCTGCAGCGCCTCCAGCAGGCCCTGGATCGAGCCGCGCGCCTGGTCGATCTTGTTGACGAAGATCATGTGCGGGATGCCCTGCGCCTCGAGCTGGCGGAGCGTCGGCTCGGCGAGCAAGGCGCGGTCGGCATCGGGATCGACGACGACGATGGCGAGGTCCGCGACCGCGGTGCCGAGCGCGCCGTCCGCGGCGAAGCCCACCGAGCCCGGGCAGTCGGTCAGCACGTAACGGTCGCCCAGATAGTCGAAATGCATCAGATTGAGCTCGGTCGAGCCGCCGCGCGCCCGGGCCTCGGGGCTGGCGTCGCCGGTGCTGGAGCCGTCCGCGACATGGCCCTGCCGCCCGGTCGCGCCCGCCGCAAAAAGAAGGGCCTCGGCTAGGCTGGTTTTACCCGCCCCGCCGGGGCCCACGAGCGCTATATTTCTGGTGCCGGAGGCTCTGGTGGGCATGCTGTTCTCCTTCGTCCGCCGGCGCGGGTCCGCGAAGAAGACGCGGCCGCGCGCGTCATAGGGAAACGTTCAGCTTCGGCTTCTCTTTGGCGAAGCGCAAGGGGGGAAAATGGCGGCTCGTCCCGCGCTTGTGCGCCGTTCGCCGCGTGCTAGGGTTCATGCCTGAAGCAAGGCGGGAGGAGCCGGCATGGACATAAGGCAGGCAATTCTGACGGTTTTCGTCGCGTTCGCCGCCGCATCGCCGGCACCGGCGCAGGCGCCCGACGCACCTGTCCGGACCGCGCTCCTCGAGGGCCGCTGTGACACCCTCATCCTTGCCGGGCAGGATGCGAGCGCGGGCTGCCGCGGCGCGGTCGTCAACGCCCGCTACAGATCGGGCCGCTTCTCCTTCATGTTCATGCAGGAGGGGGCGATGACCTCGTTCAGCGGCATCAACCCGACCGGCGAGGCGGGGCGGAGGCGGCTGACGATCGACCGGATCACGCAGGTCAGCCAGGCGGACACCACCGCCCGGCCGGCAACCGGGCTTTGCGAATTTGGCGACATCGACGCCGGGCCCGCCGAGATACGCTGCGCCGGGCGGACCGAGGCCGGCGCGTTCGTCGGCGTCTTCGCCACCGGCGGCCCGCCGACGCGCATCCTCGAATAGACGACCGGCTTGCTTGCCGCAGCGCAGCATGTCGCTTACATCGCCGGCATGACCTCGACGAACGACATCCGGCGGGCCTTCCTCGATTATTTCGGCCGCGAGGGGCACGAGGTCGTGCGCTCCGCGCCGCTCATCCCGCAGAACGACCCGACCCTGATGTTCGTGAACGCCGGCATGGTGCCGTTCAAGAACGTGTTCACCGGCCTCGAGACCCGGCCCTACGTGACCGCGGCCAGCTCGCAGAAATGCGTGCGCGCGGGCGGCAAGCATAACGATCTCGACAATGTCGGCTACACCGCCCGGCATCTCACCTTCTTCGAGATGCTCGGCAATTTCTCGTTCGGCGATTATTTCAAGGAGCGGGCGATCCACCTCGCCTGGCATCTCCTCACCCGCGATTTCGGCCTGCCCGCGGAGAAGCTCACCGCCACCGTCTATCATACCGACGACGAGGCCTGGGACCTGTGGAAGAAGATCGCCGGCCTGCCCGACGAACGGATTATCCGCATCCCGACCAGGGACAATTTCTGGGCGATGGGCGACAACGGCCCGTGCGGGCCTTGCTCGGAGATATTCTTCGATCATGGCCCGTCCATCCCGGGCGGCCCGCCCGGCAGCCCGGACGAGGACGGCGACCGCTTCGTCGAGGTCTGGAACCTCGTCTTCATGCAATACGAGCAGGAAGATAATGAGATCGTTCGGGAATTGCCGAACAAGTCGATCGACACCGGCATGGGGCTGGAGCGAATCTCGACCATCCTGCAGGGCGTCCACAGCGTCTTCGAAACCAACACCTTCCGCGAGCTGATCGGCGCCTCGGCCGAATTGACGAAGACGGACGCGGAGAATGTCAGCCACAAGGTGATCGCCGATCATCTGCGTTCCTCGGGCTTCCTGATCGCCGACGGCGTGCTGCCGTCGAACGAGGGCCGGGGCTATGTGCTCCGCCGGATCATGCGCCGCGCCATGCGCCATGCCCATTTGCTCGGCGCGTCGGAGCCGCTGATGCACAGGCTGGTCCCCCAGCTGGTCGCCGAGATGGGCGCCGCCTATCCCGAGCTGGTCCGCGCCCGGCCGCTGATCGAGGAGACGCTGAAGCTGGAGGAGAGCCGCTTCCGCCAGACTCTCGCCAACGGCCTGAAGCTGCTCGACGAGGCGACCGGGAGCATGAAGGCGGGAGACACTTTGCCCGGGGCCACCGCGTTCAAGCTCTACGACACCTACGGCTTTCCCTACGACCTCACCGAGGATGCGCTCCGCGCCCAGGGCTATGGCGTCGACCGCGCCGGCTTCGACGCCGCCATGGCCGAGCAGAAGCAGAAGGCGCGCGAGGCCTGGAAGGGCTCCGGCGCCAAGGCCAGCGAAGATGTCTGGTTCGACATTGCCGAGGACGAAGGCGCGACCGAGTTCACCGGCTATCTCGGCCATGACGGCGAGGGCGTGGTGGTCGCGCTGGTCAAGGATGGCGCACGCGTCGATACGGCCGGGGAGGACGACAAGGTCGTCATCCTCACCAACCAGACGCCTTTCTACGGCGAGAGCGGCGGGCAGATCGGCGACACCGGAACCATAAGCTCAGACAGGGGGTTGCAGGCCGATATTCAGGATACGTCGAAGCCGCTTGGCAAGCTGCACGCCCATCACGCGGTGATCCGCAAAGGTGGCGTCGCGGTCGGCGATGCTGTCGCGCTGCACGTCGATGCGGCGCGGCGGACCAAGGTCCGCGCCAATCACAGCGCCACGCACCTTCTCCACGCGGCCTTGCGCAAGCGGCTCGGCAGCCACGTGACGCAGAAAGGCAGCCTGGTTGCGCCCGACTATTTCCGCTTCGATTTCTCGCACAACAAGCCGATGACCCGCGAGGAAATCGAGGCGGTAGAGGCGGACGTGAACCGGCTGATCCGCTCCAACGAGCCGGTCGGCATCCGGCTGATGAGCATGGACGATGCGCTCGAGGCCGGCGCCATGGCCCTGTTCGGCGAGAAATATGGCGAGGAGGTCCGCGTCCTCTCCATGGGCGAAGAGGAGGGCGGCACCTATTCGGTCGAATTGTGCGGCGGCACCCATGTCGGCGCGCTCGGCGATATCCAGCTGTTCAAGATCACCTCGGAAAGCGCCGTCGCCGCGGGCGTCCGCCGCATCGAGGCGCTCACCGGCGAGGCCGCACGGCGGTGGCTCACCGACCGCGAGGACCGGCTCAGGGAAGCTGCAGCCACGCTCAAGGCCGCGCCGGACGAGGTGCCCGCGCGGGTCGCCAGCCTGCTCGACGACCGCCGCCGGCTGGAACGCGAGCTGGCGGAAGCGAAGAAGGCGCTGGCGCTCGGCGGCGGCGGCAAGGCCGAGGCGGCAGGGCCCGAGAAGGTCGGCGACGTGCAGTTCATCGGTCAGGTGCTGGACGGCATGGACCCGAAGGCGCTGCGCGGCCTGATCGACGAGAACAAGACCCGGCTCGGCTCCGGCGTGGTCGCGCTCGTCGCGGTCAATGACGGCCGCGCGACCGTGGCGGTCGGCGTCACCGACGACCTCGCCGGCAGCCGTAATGCGGTGGAGCTGGTCCGCAAGGCGGTCGAGGCGGTCGGCGGCCAGGGCGGCGGCGGCCGGCCCGACATGGCCCAGGGCGGCGGCCCCGACGGCGGCAAGGCGGAGGAGGCGCTGGCGGCAGTGCGGAGCGCGCTGGAGACAGTGGCAGCCTGATCTCGGGCCCGGCCCAACCTCCGGGCCTGCCAGCATCTTTATTGGATACAAATAGGATTTCGTCCGCCAAAGTCCGGCAGGCTCTTTCAAATTGTCGACTCTCCGGGAGACCTTCGCCGGGCGTGCGTGACGCCTTTTTCGGGGGAGGCTGACACACGGATGGCAAGTGTCAGTTTCGTCAGTTTCGCCCGTCAACCTGGTCTGATTCGCGAGTCCGCATCAGCGCTTCAGCGCGTCCCTCAGCCGCTTCCCCCGCTGGGGCGGCTCTTCCGCGAGTTCGCCCATCTCCATGATCTGCTGGCGCATCTCGGCGCGCTTTTCGTGGATCGAGGCGATCACGGGGCCCATCGCCATGCCGAGGTCGACGAGCACCGCCTCGGACAGCTGCAGCGAGGATTCGAGCGTCTCCGGCACCGCGTCGGTCGCGCCGGCCTTGTAGAGCTCGGCGGCATGGCCGGTGTCGCGGGCGCGGGCGACGATCGTGAGATCCGGACACCAGGCGCGCACCCTTTTCACCGTGCGGATCGCCTGCACCGGATCGTCCATGGTGAGGATCAGCGCGCTGGCATGGCCGACGTTCAGCCGGTCGAGAAATTCCGGCCGGGCCGCGTCGCCGAACACGATCTGGAAGCCCTCGGCCCGCGCCGCCTTGACCGAGTCGATGTCCGAATCGACCGCAACATAGGGCTTGCCGTGCTCGGTCAGCATCTCGGCGACCATCCGGCCGACGCGGCCGAAGCCGATGATCACCGCGCGCGGCTCCTCCCGCGACGGCTTGATGTCGGGCTCGCCGCGCGCGAGGCGCTTCTCGATCCGCGCGCCGGCGTCGCGGCCGATCCGGGCGAGGAGGGGCGTCAGCGTCAGCCCCATGGCGGTGACGATCTGCCAGAAGGCGGTGGTTCCGGCGTCGATCAGGCCGGCCGCGCCCGCCGCGCCGAGGACGATCAGGGTGGTCTCGGACGGCGAGGCCATGAGCAGGCTCGCCTCCGCCGCGACCGCGCGCCGGCGCCCGCCCCACCATCGCAGGCTGATCGCGGTCACCACCGTCTTGGCGATCATCACGCCGACCAGCGCCATCAGCAGCTGCGGCCAATGATCGGCGATGAAGGCGAGGTTCACGCTCATCCCGACGGTGATCAGGAAGATGCCGAGCCCGAGGCCGCGGAACGGCGCCGTCATCACCTCGACCTCGCCATGATAATCGGTCTCGGCGATCAATATGCCGGCGACGAGCGCCCCGACGATCGGCGACAGGCCGGCGGCGGTGGTGGCGAGGCTGGCGGCGATGACGACCAGCAGGCTCGCCGAGAGGAACATTTCCGGGCTTTTGGTCCGCGCCGCCTGGGCGAAAAGCGGCGGCAGCAGGAAGCGGCCCAGCACCAGCATCACCGCGACCACCGCCGCGCCGGCGCCGAGCGTCGAGAGCAGCGGCCCGATCCCGTCCTGCGTGCGCGGATCGAGCGCCCCCAAAGCGAAGACGATCGGGACGAGCGCCAGATCCTCGAACAGCAGCATGGCAAAGGCGGAGCGGCCGACCGCGCTCGTCGTGCCGACCAGAGGCAGCACCACCGCGGTCGAGGACAAAGCGAGCGCGCCGCCGAGCGCGAAGGCGGTGGTCCAGCCGGCGCCGCCGAGATGGATGGCGATACCGATCAGGATCGCGGAGGCGACGAGTTGTCCCGCACCAACGCCGAAGACGAGCCGCCGCATCCCCAAGAGCCTGCGGAAGGACAGTTCGAGCCCGATCGAGAAGAGCAGCATGATGATGCCGAACTCGGCGAACGGCTCGATCGCATGAATATTGCTGATCGTGAGGTAGTGGAGCCATGGCGCCCGGTCGCTGAGCTGGCCCAGCCCGAAGGGGCCGATCAAAATGCCGATCAGGATGAAGCCGATGACCGGGTTGATCCGGATCCGCGCGAAGGCCGGGATGACGATCCCCGCCGCGCCGAGAATGACGAGCGCGTCGGACAGGCCGGAAGTGCTGAAGTCGGTCGGGCTTGCCATATTGCCTTTATGCCGCAATCCGTGCCTTTGTCAGCCGCATGGCTGACGAAAACCCCGATCTGCTGATCGTTGGCGGCGGCCCGGCGGGAATGATGGCCGGCCTGCTCTTCGCCCGCGCCGGCGTGAAGACGTTGGTGATCGAGAAGCATGGCGATTTCCTGCGCGACTTCCGCGGCGACACCGTCCACCCCTCGACGCTGGAACTGTTTCACGAGCTCGGCGCGCTCGATACGCTCCTCGCCAGGCCGCACGACAAGGCCGCGCAGCTGAGCGGCATGATCGGCGGCGAGCAGGTGCTGATCGCCGATTTCAGGCATCTGCCGGTCCATGCCCGCTTTATCGCGCTGATGCCGCAATGGGAGTTCCTCGATTGCGTCGCGGATCTCGCCCGCGCCTCGCCGCACTTCGCGCTCAGGATGAATGCCGGGGCGACCGATCTGCTCTGGGACGGTGACCGGGTCTGCGGGGCGATCTGCAACGGCGCGCCGATCCGCGCGAAGCTGGTCATCGCCGCCGACGGCCGGCGCTCGCTGCTTCGCGAACGGGCGGACCTGCCGCGTGAAGATCTGGGGGCGCCGATCGACGTCTTCTGGTTCCGGCTGCCGAAGGAGCGCACCACCGACAACCTGAGCACCGGCGTCATCACGACGGGACGGTTGCTCGCCTTGCTCGACCGCGGCGATTACTGGCAGTGCGCCTATGTCTTCGCCAAGGGCATGGCCGATGCCATCAGGGAGACCGGCCTCGACAGCTTTCGCGCCGACGTCGCCGCGACCGCGCCCTTCCTGGCCACCGGACTCGAGGAGCTGCAGAGCTGGGACCAGGTGAAGCTGCTGACCGTCGAGCTGGACCGGCTCACGCGCTGGCACCGGCCCGGCCTGCTGGCGATCGGCGACGCCGCCCATGCGATGTCGCCGATCGGCGGCGTCGGGGTCAATCTCGCCGTCCAGGACGCCGTCGCCGCGGCCAATTACCTGGCGGGGCCGATGGCGGACGGGAGCGACGTCGACGATCTGCTCTGGCGCGTCCAGCGCCGGCGGATGCTGCCCACCCGGATTATCCAAGCCATGCAGCGCACCGCCCAGAACCGCATCATCGACCGCGTCGTCCTGAAGAACGTGCCGATCACGCGGCCCCCGCGCGTGGTGCGCCTGATGCAGCGCTTTCCGGTCCTGCAGCGAATTCCCGCCTGGCTGATCGGCCTCGGCTTCCGGCGCGAGCATATCCGCTCGCCGCAGGCCTGAGCCTTCAGAACATCGGGTGCGCGTTGGCCGAGCGCTCGGGCACCGGCTGGAACACGTCCCAATGCTCGACGATCATACCGTTTTCGAGCCGCAAGATGTCGACGATCGCGGCGCCCCGGTCCTGCGCATTGGCGCGGACGCGCAGATGCACCACCGCGAGATTGCCGTCGACGACGATCCTTTGCACCTCGCGGATCGCATCGGGCTGGCTCGCGAAATAGGGCTCCAGCGCCGCGATGGCGGCATCGCGGCCGTCCTGCGCGAGCGGATTGTGCTGGATATAGCCGGGCGCGACATAGGTCATGAACGCCTCGCGCACCCGGCCCTGGCCGTAGAAGAGGTGGACGAAGCGGGTGACGATCTCGCGGTTGCGCTCCGTCTCCATATGCCGGGCATGCATTGCGGGATCGTGATGCTCGCCCTGTGCGGCCGGCTGGCTCGAACCATGACCGCCATGCTGCGCCGGCGCCGGGACCGCGCCGGCCAGCGACAAAGCGGCGCCCGCCGCCAGGATGCTCCGCTTCATCTTCCCCTCCTTTGCACAGGGCTCAGGCCCAGCTGCCCATCTCCTGCTCCAGATTGATCCGGATCGCCTCGAAGAATTGCTCGGTCGTCATCCAGCTCTGGTCCGGCCCTATCAGGATGGCGAGATCCTTGGTCATCTTGCCGGATTCGACGGTCTCGATGCAGACCCGCTCCAGCGTCTCGGCGAAGCGGGTGACCTCCGGCGTCTCGTCGAACTTGCCGCGGAACGACAGACCTTGCGTCCAGGCGAAGATCGAGGCGATCGGATTGGTCGAGGTCGCCTTGCCCTGCTGGTGCATGCGGTAATGCCGGGTGACGGTGCCGTGCGCCGCCTCGGCCTCGACCGTCTTGCCGTCCGGCGACATCAGCACGGAGGTCATCAGGCCGAGCGACCCGAAGCCCTGCGCGACCTGATCGGACTGCACGTCGCCGTCGTAATTCTTGCAGGCCCAGACGAACTTGCCGCTCCATTTGAGCGCGCTGGCGACCATGTCGTCGATCAGCCGGTGCTGATATTCGATGCCCGCTTCCCTGAAGCGCTCCTCGAACTCCGCTTCGTAAATCTCCTGGAAGATGTCCTTGAAGCGGCCGTCATAGGCCTTGAGGATGGTGTTCTTGGTCGAGAGATAGACCGGCCATTTCCGGTTGAGCCCGTAATTGAGCGAGGCATGGGCGAAATCGCGGATCGAGGCCTCCAGATTGTACATGCCCATGGCGACGCCGGCGTCGGGGAAGTCGAACACCTCGCGCTCGATGACCTCGCCATTCTTGCCTTCCCACCTCATGGTCAGTTTGCCGGCGCCCGGGACGACGAAGTCGGTCGCCTTGTACTGGTCGCCGAAGGCATGACGACCGACGACGATCGGGTCGGTCCAGCCGGGGATCAGCCGCGGCACATTCTCGATCACGATCGGCTCGCGGAAGATGGTGCCGCCGAGGATGTTGCGGATCGTGCCGTTCGGCGATTTCCACATCTGCTTGAGGCCAAACTCCGCGACGCGGGCTTCGTCCGGCGTGATCGTGGCGCATTTGACGCCGACGCCATGCTCCCTGATCGCCAGCGCGGACTCCACGGTGATCTGGTCGTTGGTCTCGTCGCGCTTCTCGACGCCAAGATCGTAATAGAGCAGGTCCACGTCCAGATAGGGCAGGATCAGCCGCTCGCGGATCCACTGCCAGATGATCCGCGTCATCTCGTCGCCGTCCAGCTCGACGACGGGGTTCTTCACCTTGATTTTGGCCATGAGGGCGCGCGCTTTCCTGTCTCGGTGTTTCTAGGGGTCGCAGCCGTCCCTAAGGGTGGAGAGGCGGCTGTCAACCGCCGGACGCACGGTTGTTTCACTCCGCCGCACCGCCTAAAGGCGTCCGAATGTCTTCCCTCGAAAAGCCGGACCTCGTCACCACCAACGTCCAGTGGCGCTGGCCCTCCGTTCATCCGGAGGGGCGCAAGTTCGTCGTCGTCGCGCTCGCGGTCGCGATGCTCTTCTGGTTCGTCATCGACTGGGACTGGCTCGGCTATGCCGCGCTGGCGCTGAGTGTGTTCATCGCCGCCTTCTTCCGCGACCCGATCCGCACCACGCCGGTCGGGGAGGGCATCATCGTCTCGCCGGCCGACGGGCTGGTGACGATGATCACCAACGTGCCGCCACCCCGCGAATTGCAGGGGGAAGGGGGCCTTTCCGCCGACCCGGTCGTGCGCGTCTCGATCTTCATGAGCGTGTTCGACGTGCACATCAATCGCACGCCGATCACCGGCATCATCCGCAAGGTCCACTATATCGCCGGCAAGTTCCTCAGCGCCGACCTCGACAAGGCGAGCGAGGAGAATGAGCGCCAGCATATCCTCGTCGAGGCCGAGGATGGCAGCCTCGTCGCCTTCACCCAGATTGCCGGGCTGGTGGCGCGCCGGATCGTTCCCTGGATCCGGCCGGGCGACCGGGTCATCGCAGGGCAGCGCATCGGCCTGATCCGCTTCGGCAGCCGGGTCGACGTCTACCTGCCCGCCGGCACCTCAAGCCAGGTTCTGCTCGGCCAGCGCACCATTGCCGGCGAGACGATCGTCGGCCGCACCGGCATTTCCGAGTTGATCGAGGGCGTGGCGCAATGAGGGGCCGGCAATGACTTTGCCGCCCAGGCAGCGCGCCAGAGATTTGGGGCGTCCGGGCATTCCCCTGCGTGCGGTGGTTCCCAATGCGGTGACCGCGCTCGCCCTCTGTTCCGGTCTGTCGGGCATCCGTTTCGCGATCACCGCCGAGTGGGACAAGGCGCTGATGTTCATCATCATCGCCGCCTTGCTGGACGGCCTGGACGGGCGGATCGCCCGGATGCTGCGCGGCCAGAGCCGGTTCGGAGCCGAGCTCGACTCGCTGTCCGATGTCGTCGCCTTCGGCGTGGCGCCCGCGTTGATCGTCTATCTGTGGGTGCTGCAGATCGGCAATTCGCCCGGCTGGAATACCTATGGCTGGATCTTCGCGCTCGCCTACGCGGTCTGCATGGCGATGCGGCTCGCCCGCTTCAACGCCCGGATCGACGTCGAGGATCAGCCGCACAAATCCGCCGGCTTCCTGACCGGAGTGCCGGCGCCGGCGGGGGCGGGGATCATGCTGCTGCCGGTCATGGCCTGGCTGGCGGGCGACCGGCAATGGCACTGGCTGGAAAGCCCCGGGCTGATCATGGCCTGGTCGGGTATTTCCGCCTTTCTGATCATTTCCAGTCTCGCCACCTTCTCGATGGGGGCGCTGCGGCTGAAGCGCAATGTCAGGCTGGAGGCGATTCTCGTCATCGTCCTGATCGGGATCGCGCTGATCGTCGCGCCCTGGGCGACGTTGAGCGTGCTCGCGCTCGTCTATCTGGCGAGCATCCCGTTCAGCATCATGCGCTACGCGGCGGTCAAAAGGCGGCGCGCGCGCCAAGCGGCGGGCGAACCGACCTTGCCCTTGTCTCCGCCCTTGCCGCCGGCCGGCCCGAAGGCCCCCGCAAGGCAGCGGCGATCGCCGCCCGGTTCGCCCTGAAAATATGCTCAAGCAAAGTGGCCAGCGCCACGAGCAAGCCGAAGAAGAAGACGATCGAAAGCAGGTAGCCCACAGCTTTTCCCCTTACTTATCCACAGCGCAAATCCCGAAGGGGCGGTCCGGCTCCCTCGGATGGAGACAGTGTTCCTGTTTTGTTCCTGTGTCAAGCGCCGAATTGTGACGAGAACAGGTTGGTCCGATTCGGCGGGACCGCCGCGCGCTTCGAACCGGCCCGCCCCGGGAGCTTGATTTCCGCCGGTTTCGCCTCTAAGTGCGCGCCCATTCCACATGCGGGGTCAACATACCGGTGCTGGAGGCGCCCTTCGGGGCTCGCCAGTTTCACGGCCCCGCAGAGGTATAACCGGAAGGAGAACGACTATGGCGTCCACCGACGTCACCATGCAGCAATTGCTCGAGGCCGGAGCGCATTTCGGCCACCAGACCCACCGCTGGAACCCCAAGATGAAGCCGTATATTTTCGGCGATCGCAACGGGGTGCATATCATCGACCTATCGCAGACCGTGCCGCTGTTCGCGCGCGCGCTCGACTTCGTCCGCCAGACCGTCGCCGCCGGCGGCAAGGTGCTGTTCGTCGGCACCAAGCGCCAGGCGCAGGAGCCGATCGCGGACGCCGCGCGCCGCTCGGGCCAGCATTTCGTCAACCACCGCTGGCTGGGCGGCATGCTCACCAACTGGAAGACCATCTCCAACTCGATCAAGCGCTTCAAGAGCCTCGAGGAGCAGCTGGCCGGCGACACCACCGGCCTCACCAAGAAGGAGGTGCTCCAGCTCACCCGCGAGCGCGACAAGCTCGAGCTCAGCCTCGGCGGCATCCGCGACATGGGCGGCATTCCGGACGTGATGTTCGTGATCGACGCCAACAAGGAAGAGCTGGCGATCAAGGAAGCCAATGTCCTCGGCATCCCGGTCGTCGCGATCCTCGATTCGAATGTCAGCCCGCAGGGCATCGCCTTCCCGGTTCCGGGCAATGACGACGCCAGCCGCGCCATCCGTCTCTACACCGACGCGATCGCCGAGGCGGTGCTCGCCGGCAAGCAGGGCGGCGCGGCCGCGCGCGGCGCCGATCTCGGTGCGATGGACGAGCCGCCGGCGGAAGCGGCGCTCGCCGAGGCCTGACTCCCTTGTCCCCGTCACGGCGGGGACCCAGATTCTACTTAACGACCCCGGCCATTGCCGGGGCACCAGAAGGACATGAGACATGGCTGAGATCACGGCCGCAACTGTGAAGGAACTGCGCGAGCGCACCGGCGCCGGCATGATGGATTGCAAGAAGGCGCTCGCCGAGACCAATGGCGACATGGAAGCCGCCATCGACTGGCTGCGCACCAAGGGCCTCGCCGCCGCCGCCAAGAAAGCGGGGCGCCAGGCGGCCGAAGGCCTGGTCGGCGTCGCCGTCGACGGCCGGAAGGGCGCGATTCTGGAGGTGAATAGCGAAACCGACTTCGTCGCCAAGAACGAGCAGTTCCAGGATTTCGTCCGCACCGCCACCGCGATGACGCTCGGCACCGGCAGCGACATCGACGCGCTGAAGGACGCCTGCTGGCCGGGCGGCGGCACCGTCGAGGAGAAGCTGACCTCCAACATCGCCACGATCGGCGAGAACCAGTCGATCCGCCGCGGCGCCCTGCTTGAAGTGGGAGAGGGCGTGATCACCTCCTACGTCCATAACGCGGCGGCCTCCGGCCTCGGCAGGATCGGCGTGCTGGTCGCGCTGGAGAGCGGTGCCGACAAGGCCGTGCTCGAGACGCTCGGCAAGCAGCTCGCCATGCACATTGCCGCCGCCAATCCGCTGGCGCTGCGCGGCGAGGAGCTGGATCCGGCGCTCGTCGAGCGCGAGCGCGCGATCGCGAAGGAGAAGGCCGCCGAGACCGGCAAGCCGGCCGAGATCGTCGAGAAGATGGTCGAGGGCGCGATGGCCAAGTTCCGCAAGGAGAATGCGCTGCTGTCCCAGATCTTCGTCATCGACAACAAGACGAAGATCGAGGACGTCGTCGCCGCCGCCGGCAAGCAGGCCGGCGCGCCGATCACGCTCAGGGCCTATGTCCGCTTCCAGCTCGGCGAAGGCATCGAGAGGCAGGAAAGCGACTTCGCGGCCGAGGTCGCCGCGGCTTCGGGCGTAAAAAAAAACCCGGAACTGATGGACAAGGCTGAGCCGGTCGCCTGAGCCCGATATGCTTGGCAGGGTGGCGTGCGCCGATTAAGGTGTGCGCCGCCCTTCTTTTTATCCGCGGACCATCTTAAGGGAGCCCCATGACGCGCCCGCCCTTCAAACGCATCCTGCTCAAGCTTTCGGGCGAAGCCGCGGCCGGCGACGGTCCCGGCGGGATCGACGTGGAGGCGGTCGACCGGCTCGCCGCCGAGGTCAAGCAGGCGCGCGACGCCGGCTTCCAGCTCTGCCTGGTCACCGGCGGCGGCAACATCTTCCGCGGCCTCGCTGCCGCGGCGAAGGGGCTCGACCGCACCAGCGCCGACTATATGGGTATGCTGGCGACGGTGATGAACGCGCTCGCCGTGCAGAATGCGCTCGAGAAGATCGGTGTCGACACCCGCGTCCAGTCGGCGATCCCGATGGCCAGCGTCTGCGAGCCCTATATCCGGCGCCGGGCGATGCGGCACATGGAGAAGGGGCGGGTGGTGATCTTCGCCGCCGGCACCGGCAATCCCTATTTCACCACCGATACCGGGGCCGCGCTGCGTGCTGCGGAGATGAATTGCGACGCCTTGTTCAAGGGCACCAGCGTCGACGGCGTCTACGATGCCGACCCCAAGCAATTTCCCGAAGCAAAGCGTTATGAAACAGTCACTTTCAACAAGGTCCTTTCGGACAATCTGAAGGTGATGGACGCCACCGCCATCGCGCTCTGCCGCGACAACAATATTCCGATCGTCGTGTTCAACATCCGCGAGCAGGGCAATCTGGCCCGGGTGCTCGCCGGCGAGGGCACCGTGACGATCGTCCGGAACTGACGAGGAGAGAGACGATGCCGGCCTATGACAAGGGCGATATCCAGCGCCGGATGCACGGCGCAGTCGAGGTGCTGAAGCACGACCTCGGCGGCCTGAGGACCGGACGCGCGTCCACGGCCCTGCTCGATCCGATCCACGTCGAGGTCTATGGCGCGCATATGCCGCTCAACCAGGTGGCGACCGTGTCCGCGCCCGAGCCGCGCCTCCTGTCCGTGCAGGTCTGGGACCGGTCGAACATCTCCGCGGTCGAAAAGGCGATCCGCAATGCCGGCCTCGGCATCAATCCGATCACCGACGGCCAGAATATCCGTCTGCCCATCCCCGACCTCACCGAGGAACGGCGCAAGGAGCTGGCCAAGCTCGCCCATCAATATGCCGAGAAGGCGCGCATCGCGGTCCGCAACGTGCGCGGCGACGGCAGGGATGCGCTGAAGACGGACGAGAAGAAGAAGGACATCAGCGAGGACGAGCACAAGCGCCTCGACACGGAGGTGCAGAAGCTCACCGACGAGGCGATCAAGGAGATTGACGAGGTCCTCGCCGCCAAGGACAGGGAAATCCTTCAGACGTGACGGCTGAGGCCGCCAGCGGCCTGCCCGACACCGGCTCAGGCGCGGTGCCCCGGCATGTTGCGATCATCATGGACGGCAATGGTCGCTGGGCGAAGGCGCGGGGGCTGCCGCGTGCCGCCGGCCACCGCGCCGGCGCCGAGGCCGCCCGCGCCGTGCTGCGCGCCGCGGGCGAGGCCGGGGTGGAATGCCTCACCCTCTACGCTTTCTCGTCGGAAAACTGGCGGCGGCCCGCGCAGGAGATCAGCGACCTGACCGGCCTGCTGCGCTTCTACATCCAGCGCGAGCTGAACAGCCTTCACAAGGAAGGCGTCCGCCTGAAAATCCTTGGCGATCACAATGCCTTCGAGGCGGATGTGGCGAAGATGGTCGACAAGGCGGTGGAGCGCACCGCGGGCAATCGCCGGATGACGCTCGCCATCGCGCTCAATTACGGCGCGCGCGCCGAGCTGGTCCGCGCCGCCCGTACCGCCGCGACCGCGGGCGAGATCGACGAGGCGGCGATCGAGCGCGCGCTCGACACGCACGATCTGCCGCCGCTCGACCTCTTGATCCGGACCTCGGGCGAGCAGCGCCTGTCCAACTTCCTGCTCTGGCAGGCGGCCTATGCGGAATTGCTCTTCGTCGACACGCTCTGGCCCGATTTCGACGGCGACGCGCTGCGCGCCGCTCTGGCAACCTATGCGAAACGCGAGCGGCGCTACGGAGGCCTATGAGCGACGCGCCGCAGCCCCAGCCCACGCCGGACGCCGGTTCCGACCTTACCGTCCGCTTCGCCATGGGCGTGGCGATGATCGCGGTGGCGGTGCTGGTCGCGATCGTCGGCGGCTGGGCGTTCCGCGTCTTCGCGCTGGCGGCGGCGGCGCTGATGCTGGTCGAGTGGGCGGACCTGCACAAGGTGCCGTGGTTCTGGGCCTGGGTCGGTGCGGCGCTGGCCGCGGGCGTGCTGCTCGGCGCGGCGGAATATTATTATCCCAATGCCGCGACCGAGGGCGAGCTCGCCTGGCTCAGCCTGGCGCCGGCCCTGGGCGCGGCCGCCCTGCTCGGCCTCGTCAGCCGCAGCCTCGCGATGGGCTGGGGCTTCGCCTATATCGTCCTCCCCGCCTTCGCGCTCATCGTCATTTCCTGGGTGTCGGAGGTTGCGACGGGCCTGATCTTCTGGGTGCTGATCGTCACCTGGGCGACCGACATCTTCGCCTATTTCGCCGGCCGGGCGATCGGCGGTCCGAAGCTCGCGCCAGGGATCAGCCCGAACAAGACCTGGGCCGGCCTGATCGGCGGCATGGCCGGCGCTTCCTTCTTCGGCTGGCTCACCGCCTGGTATTTCCACCTCGGCAAACCCTTCATCTGGATCGGCGCGACCATGGGGCTGCTCGCCCAGCTCGGCGACCTCTACGAAAGCTGGGTGAAGCGCCGCGCGGGCGTCAAGGACAGCTCCGGCCTGCTCCCCGGCCATGGCGGCGTGCTGGACCGGCTGGACGGCCTGCTCGTGGTCGCCGCCGCGACCATGCTGATCCTGCTCACCGAGCTCTGGAGCCTGCCCGATCCGATCCTGATCCCGGATACGGTGACGGTGATGCACCTCACGGGGCCGCAGGCAGGGTGAAATGAGCCGCAGCGTCACCATCCTCGGCGCGACCGGCTCGGTCGGTCGCTCGACGCTCGATCTGGTCGCGCGCCAGGCGGACCGGTTCGACGTGGTGGCGCTCACCGCCCATCGCGACGTTGCCGGCCTCGCCGAGCTCGCCAGGCGGCATCGCCCGCGGCTGGCGGTGATCGGCGAGGCGGATCTGCATAACGAGCTGAAGGCGGCGCTCGCGGGCACCGGCATCGCGACCGCGGCGGGGGAGGGGGCGATTGCCGACGCGGCCGCCTCCGGCGCGAACTGGACGATGGCCGCGATCGTCGGCACGGCCGGTCTGAAGCCCGTGATGCGCGCGCTCGAGGGCGGCGGCACGGTGGCGCTGGCGAACAAGGAAGCGCTGGTCTCGGCCGGCGCGCTGATGATCCAGGCGGCGGCGGCGAGCGGGGCGACCCTGCTGCCCGTCGATTCCGAGCATAATGCGATCTTCCAGTGCTTCGACCGCGCCCGGCCGGAGAGCGTCAGGCGGATCATTCTCACCGCCAGCGGCGGCCCGTTCCGCGACTGGCCGCTGGAGAAGATGCGCACCGCGACACCGGATCAGGCGGTCGCCCATCCGAACTGGTCGATGGGCGCCAAGATCTCGGTCGATTCGGCGACCCTGATGAACAAGGGCCTCGAGCTGATCGAGGCGCACCGGCTGTTTCCGGTCGGAGCCCAGGCGATCGAGGTGGTCGTCCATCCCCAGTCCGTCATCCACAGCCTCGTCGAATATGTCGACGGCTCGGTCCTCGCCCAGCTGGGCGCGCCCGACATGCGGGTGCCGATCGCCCATACTCTGGCCTGGCCTGACAGAATGGAGACGCCGTGCCAGCGGCTCGATCTGGTGGCGATCGGCGCGCTCGCCTTCGAGGCACCGGACCTGGCGCGATTCCCCGCGCTCGGCCTCGCCCGCGCGGCGCTGGCCGCGGGCGGCGGCAAGCCGGCCATCCTCAATGCCGCCAATGAGATAGCGGTTGCATCTTTCCTTGAAAGACGCGTCGGTTTCCTCGATATCGCGTCGCTGGTCGGCGAGGTGCTGGCCCGCTTCGACCCGCCCGCGCCGACCTCGATCGACGCGGTGCTTGAGATTGACGGAGAGGCCCGTAGGGTGGCCGCCGCGCTGACCGGAAAGATCCACGCTTGAGCAATCCCGGCTTCCTGTCCACGATCCTCTATTTCCTGCTCGCCATCGGGCCGCTGATCTTCATCCACGAGCTCGGCCATTATTATGTCGGCCGCTGGTTCGGGGTGAAGGCGGACACCTTCTCGATCGGCTTCGGCCGCGAGCTGTTCGGCTGGACCGACAAGCGAGGCACGCGCTGGAAGGTAGGCTGGCTGCCGCTCGGCGGCTACGTGAAATTCGCCGGCGACATGAACCCGGCCTCGACCCCCACCGACGAGTGGCTGTCGCTGCCCCCCGAGGAGCGTAACCGCACCTTTCAGGCGAAGAAGGTCTGGCAGCGTTTCCTGATAGTGCTGGCGGGGCCGGTCACCAATTTCCTGTTCGCGATCGTCGCGTTCATGATCATTTTCGGCATTTACGGCACGCCGTCCGATCGGGCCTCGATCGGAGTGGTCGAGCCGGGAAGCGTCGCCCAGGCGGCAGGCTTCCGGCCCGGCGACCAGATTATCGAGGCCAATGGCAGCCGCATCGATACCTTCGCCGACCTCGCGACCTACATCGCGCTGCGCCCCAACGAGGCGATGGACTTCCGCGTGCTCCGCGGCGGGGGCGAGGTACGGCTCCATGCGACACCGCGCCAGGTCACGGAAAGCGACCGCTTCGGCAATCAGGCGCGGATCGGACGGCTGGGGGTCAAGCCGGGAGGCCCGCTGGCCTTCACCCGGCTTCAGTTCTACGAGCTGCCGGGCGCCGCCGTCCGTCAGACCGTTGACACCGTGGAGACCATGCTGACCGCGCTCGGCCAGGTGATCAGCGGCCGCCGCTCCCTCTCGGAGCTGGGCGGGCCGCTGAAGATCGCCCAGGTCTCGGGCCAGCAGGCGAGCCTGGGCTGGCTCAACTTCTTCTGGTTCATGACGGTGGTCTCAATTAATCTGGGATTCATCAACCTCTTGCCAATCCCTCTCCTGGATGGCGGGCATCTGCTGTTCTACATGATCGAGGGAGTGAGGCGTAAACCGCTGCGGCCAGAAGCCCAGGAATGGGCGTTCCGGACGGGCCTCGCGGTGCTGCTGGCGCTGATGATTTTCGTTACTTTCAACGACCTGGCCTCTTTTGGCCTCTTTGAGAAGCTTGGCGGCTTGATCGGCTGACCCGGATCGGGCAGGGCGGTGCGCTGACAGGGAGTATACGAGGTCCGGGCGAAGCTCCGACCTTTAGAGTAAAGGCGGGGACGCGTGACGGCGAACAGAGTTTTTCCCAAGGGACGTAGATATTGCGCCGCGCTGCTGGTTGGCACCGTGCTCGGCGGCATCGCGACGCCGGCCATGGCCCAGCCGGGCGCCCAGCCGCCGGCTGCCGGCGCCCAGCAGCCCGCCGCGGTGACGGCGCCGGCGCCGCAGCGCCAGATCATTTCCGTTTCGGTGAGCGGCAATCAGCGCCTCGAGCCGGAGACCATCCTGTCCTATACCAATCTGCGTCCCGGCGAGCCCTATGACAATGAGCGGCTCGATCAGGCGCTGAGGGACCTGCTCGCCACCGAATTGTTCGCCGACGTGCAGATCGCCGGCGCGGATACCGGCAACCTGATCATCCAGGTTCGCGAGAATCCGGTCATCAACCGGATCATCCTCGAGGGAAATCGCCGCGTCAAAGACGACAAGATCACGCCCGAAATCCGGCTGGCGCCGCGCCAGATCTTCACGCGCAGCCGCGCCCGCGCCGACGTCGCCCGGATCATCGAGCTCTATCGCCGCCAGGGCCGCTATGCCGCCAGCGTCGAGCCGCAGATCGTCCAGCTGGACCAGAATCGCGTCGATGTCGTGTTCGAGGTCAACGAGGGCCCGAAATCGCGCGTCCGCCGGATCAACATCATCGGCAACGAGCATTTCGGCGACGGCCGCCTGATCGGCGAAATGGCGACGCGCGAGCACACCTGGTACAATATCTTCAGCTCGCGGGACACGTACGACCCCGACCGTTTGGCCTATGACCAGCAGAAGCTGCGCCAGTTCTACCTGACCCAGGGCTATGCCGATTTCCGCGTCGTTTCCGCGGTCGCCGAGCTCACGCCGGACCGGCGCGACTTCATCATCACCTATGTGGTCGAGGAAGGGCAGCGCTACAAATTCGGCGACGTCGCCATCGAGAGCGACATTCGCGATTTCAGCCCGGAGCAGCTTCGCGCCAACCTGCCGATGCGCGCCGGCCAATATTATAATGCACAGCAGGTCGAGGACACGGTCACCCGGCTGAACGAGCTGGCCGGCCTGTTCGGCTATGCCTTTGCCGACGTCCGCCCGACCTTTAACCGCAACCGCGAGAATCTCACCATGTCGGTCACCTTCCGGGTGGCCGAGGCGCCGCGCGTCTATGTCGAGCGGATCGACATTTCCGGCAACACCACGACCCGCGACAAGGTGATCCGGCGCGAATTCCGGCTCGCCGAGGGCGATCCGTTCAACAATGTCCGCGTCCGCCGCTCCCGCGACCGCATCCAGTCGCTCGGCTTCTTCCAGGAGAATCTGGAGATCAACCAGACGCAGGGCTCGGCCCCCGACCGGGTGATTTTGGGCGTCGACGTGGAAGAGCGAGCCACCGGCCAGCTCCAGCTCTCGGCCGGCTTCTCCAGCCTCGAGCGCTTTCTCGTGAATCTGTCGATCGAGCAGCGCAACTTCCGCGGCGCCGGTCAGCAGATCCGTGCCGCGGTGAACTATTCCAGCTATTCCAAGTCGGTCGAGCTGGGCTTCACCGAGCCCTATCTGTTCGATCGCAATATCGCGATCGGCTTCGACCTGTTCCGGCGCGACCTGAACAGCTTCAACTTCTTCGGCAACCAGCGCACCACCACCTATGAGCAGACCACGACCGGCGGACAGATCCGCGCCGGCGTGCCGATCACCGAAACGCTGTCGCTGGCGCTCCGCTACGGCCTCTCCTATGACGAGATCGGCCTGAACCGGACCCTCTATTTCACCGATCCAGACGGGGCCGGGCCGCTGCCCGCGCAATGCGACCCGCTGATTGCCGGCCGCTATCTGTGCGATGTGCTCGGCAACCGGCTCAACAGCTCGATCGGCTTCTCCCTGGTCCGGGATACGCTCAACAACCGGATCCGGCCGAGCCGCGGCTCGCGCTTCACGATCAGCATGGATTATGCCGGGCTGGGCGGTGACGTGCGCTATCTACGCACCCGGGCCAGCGCCGCCCGCTACTGGCCGGTGCTCGGCAACTTCATCTTCTCGGTCCAGGCCGAGGGCGGTTATATTCACAGCTTCGAGAATGGCGCTCCCGGCGTCGATCCGGTCCGGCTGACCGACCGCTTCTTCCTCGGCAATCCGCAGATTCGCGGCTTCGACATCCGCGGCGTCGGCCCGCGTATCCAGCGCTTGCGCTACACCTATACCACCGACACGAACAATCCGGACGGGCCGGCCCTGAACGTGGCTCTCGACACGGATCCCAACAACATCACCGACGATTCGATCGGCGGGCGGGCCTATTATGTTGCGCGCGCCGAGCTTGAGATTCCGCTCGGTGCCGGCGTCCGCGAACTGGGTCTGAGGCCAAGCATCTACGTCGATGCAGGTGCCGTGTTCGGGGTGCGGCGGCCGAACCTGCTCGACATCAACCCGGACAACCCGCTCGCCTTCAACGAGTGTACGCTCACCGCCGGCGGGACGACGCGGATCACGCGCGGGGCCTGTGACGTCAACACCGAAACGCTTACGCGCTTCGCGACCGCGCCGTTCCAGGAACGCTTCCTCGGCGATACGCCGAGCCCGCGCGTCTCGGTCGGCTTCGGCGTCAACTGGAACTCGCCGTTCGGGCCGTTCCGCCTCGATATCGCCCATGCCCTGCTCAGCGAGCCGGGCGACGACACCAAACTTTTCACATTCAACGTAGGGACAGCATTCTGATGAAGAAGACGATCATTCTCGGCGCCGCATTCGTTGCGCTCGCCGCCACCGCTCCGGCCGTGCTGCAGGCGCAGCAGCTGCCGGCGCCGGTTATCGCCGTGGTCAACACCGACCAGATTTTCAGCACCTGCACGCAGTGCGCCGCGGCCCAGACCCAGATCCAGGCCCAGGCCAATACGCTGCAGGCGCGCGTGCAGGCCCTGCAGACGCAGATCCAGACGGAAGGCAATGCCCTCGATCCGCTGGTCCGTGCCCTGAACGGCGCGGCGCCGGATGCGGCCCTCTCCACCCGAATCCAGAATTTCCAGACGATGCAGCAGAATGCCGAGCGTGAGATTGCTGCGTCGCGCGACCGCATCCAGCGTAACCTGAACTTCGTCCGCCAGCAGATCGGCCAGCGCATCCAACCGGCGCTGCAGACCGTTTCCCAGCAGCGGGGCGCGTCGATCGTCATGGACAGCAGCCAGGTGCTGATCTCCGCGCCGACGCTGGACATCACCGCGGCGGTCCTCGCCATCGTGAACCAGAATTCAAATCCGCTGAACGTCAACGCGCCGCCGCCGACGCCGGCTCCGGCCCAGGCCGGTCGTCCGGCCACGCCGACGCCGACCCCGGCGCAGCCGAACCGGCCGCGGCCGCAAGGCCGCTAATGGCCGATCAGGAAAGCGGAGCGGCAGCGGCCGCCACCGGCGTCCCTTTCGACGTCCGGCGGGTGATGGAATCGCTGCCGCACCGCTATCCAATGCTCCTCGTCGACCGCGTCGAGGAGATGGTGCTCGACCAGCGCATCGTCGCCGTGAAGGCGGTGACGATGAACGAATTGTTTTTCCAGGGCCATTTCCCCGGGCGCCCGATCATGCCCGGGGTGATGATCATCGAGGCGCTCGCCCAGGCGGCGGGCGTGCTCGCGGTGGAAAGCCTCGGCCTCGCCCATTCGGGCAAGCTCGTCTATTTCATGTCGATCGAGAATGCGAAGTTCCGCTCGCCGGTCGAGCCCGGCGTGCTCCTCCGCCTCGAATGCGACCTGATCCAGCGGCGCGGCCCGGTCTGGAAGTTCGGCGGCAAGGCCTTTGTCGGCGACAAGCTCGCGACCCAGGCCGATTTCACCGCGATGATCGCCGATCCGCCGCCACACGCCTGAACGTCAGCCACGAACGGGCCGCCACCGCCCGTCCACCTTCTCGATCCCGAAAATCGCCGCGACATGCGGGCCGTCCAGCCCCTCGGCCGCGATCCGTCCCTTGTCCATCACGAGGATGCGGTCGGCATGGCGGTGGGCCGCGTCGAGGTCGTGAATTGCGATGATCGCCGCGCAGTTGTGATCAGTCAGCCCGGCGCGGACCAACTCCATCAGCCTGATCTGCCAAAGCGGGTCGAGATTGGCGGTCGGCTCGTCGAGCAGCAGCAGCTTCGGCTTCGGCGCCAGCGCGCGCGCGATCAGCACCCGGCTGCGCTCGCCGGTCGACAGCGTGTCGACGCGCCGGTCCAGCACCGCGTCCAGCTCCAGCCCGTCGACGGTGCCGCCGCCGCCGCCGAGCGCGATCAGGTCGCGGGCGAGCAAAGGCCAGGGCAGATCGCGCGACGCCGGCAGCCAGGTGAAGGCGCGGGGCCGTTCGGCAGGGCCGAGCGCGCGCGGATCCACGCCGTCGAGCGACACCGTGCCGCCGCCGCCGCCAATGCCGGCGAGGGCATGGAGCAAACTGGTCTTGCCGCTGCCGTTCGGGCCAACCAGGCAGACCAGCTCGCCGCCCGCGACCTCCAGCGCGGCATCATGCAAGCGGCCGGGCAGCGAGAGACCGGAGGCGCTCAGCCTCATGACGTCACCCGCCAGCGCATATGTGCGACCAGCCAGAGGAAGAAGGGGACGCCGATCAGCGCCGTCACGACCCCGATGGGCAAGGTCCGGCCAAGCGGGGCGAGGCGGACGGCGAGATCGGCAGCGGTAAGCAGCAAAGCGCCGATCATCGCGGCGGGCAGGATCGCCCGGCCCGGATGGCCCCGAACCAGCCGCCGCGCGAAGATCGGCGCGATCAGGCCGATAAAGCCGATCGCGCCGCAGATCGCGACGCAGGCGCCGACGCCCAGCGCGGTCAGGCAGACGATCTGCAGGCGCAGGCGGCGGACATTGTGGCCGAGCGATTCCGCCACCTCCTCGCCAAGCGCCAGCCGGTCGAGCGCCGGCGCCAGGCGGAGCAGCAGCGCGATGACGAGCAGGGCGGGCACCGCGGCGAACGCGGCCTGGTCCAGGCTCCGGTCGATCAGCGAGCCCATCAGCCAGTCATAGGCGTCGTAAAAGGCAAAGGGGGAGGGGGCGAGGGCGAGCGCCAGCGTGGTGAGCGCCCCGGCCAGCGCGCTGATCGCCAGGCCGGCGAGCAGCAGGGTCGCCGTCTCGGCCTTCGGCCCGGCCAGCGCCAGCAACAGGAACAAGGCGAGCAAGGCCCCGGCTACCGACCCGACGGCGAGCGCCGCCGGCGCGGCGAAGCCGAAATAATAAGCGGTCACCACCGCACCCAGAGCCGCGCCACTGGTCGTGCCGGTGAGATCGGGCGAGGCGAGGGGATTGGCGAACAGGGCCTGCACCGCCGCCCCCGCCGCACCGAGCGTCGCGCCATAAGCGAGCGCGAGCAAGGCGCGGGGCAGGCGAAGCTCCACCAGCACCGCGGCGGCGAGATTCGAATCCTCGGCGAGCAGGGTCCGCAACGGCGCGAAGGGCAGCAGCACCGATGCGGCCGCCACCAGCGCCAGCGCAAGCAGCAGGAGCAAAGTGGTCCGCGCCTTCACCGGCCTACCTCCCGCCGCAGCCGCTCAATCTCCCCGATCAACGATGGCCCCATACAGGTCCAGAGCCGCCCGTCCGTGGGGAGGGTTTGCACGCCCGCAGCCAGACGCGCCGCCGGATGGGTGAGCCAGCGCTGGCCGTTCGAATACTGGCCGGCGCGATAGTCGCTGCGCAGCAGCAAGGCGGGCGGGCTGGCGATCAACGTCTCGAGCGAAACCCGGTCGCCCCGGAGCGGCCGTTGCCTGAGGCCGGCCAGCGCCATCCATTGCGCTTCCAGCCCGGTCGCGGCGACGGTGCGCCCGCCGCCGCCCAGCCAGATCGTGTCGACCCGGAGCGGGGGGCGGCTGCGGATCAGCGCATTCATCCGGCGCAGGACCGCGGCCCCGGCCGAGGGGCGCCCGATCGCCGCGGCAAGGCGCCGGACATTTTCGCCAACCTCGCCCAGGGTCTGGGCGAAGACGAGGTCGAGCGTCGGGATGCCGAGCCGCGCCGCGATGCCGAGCCGGTCGCGCGTACCGCCGCCCATCGTCACGATCAGGTCCGGCCGGCGCTCGACCACGGAGAGCAGGCTGCCGTCATTGTGCGGATAAAGCCGCGCCTGCCGCCAGAGCGGCGTCTCCGCCTCCTGTTGGGAAAGCCAGGTGACGGAGGCGATCTGCGCCGGATCGGCGAGCTGCAGCAGCAGCTCGTCGGTGCACAGGTTCAGCGACGCCACCCGGCGCGGTTCGGCCGTCGCCGGCGCTGCCCCGAGCAGCGCGCTAGCGGCCAAGAGCGACGCGAAGACCCGCATAGATCGTCCGTCCCGGCGTATTGTAGCCGACCACATCCTGATAGTCGGCGTCGAACGCATTCTCCACCCGGGCATAGAATTCCAGCTGCGGCAGGATCCGGTAGGCGACCCGGAGCGAGCCAAGCACATAATCGTCGAGCCGGACCACCGCAGCGGGAAAGAGATCGAAATCCGTGTCCCGGCGCGCACCGACATAAGCGAGGCTCGCGCCCCAGTTGAACCGGCCCGCCTCGCCCCAGGCGGCGAGATTCGCCGTGTTGCGGGGCCGGCGCACTTCGCGCAGCTGCGCCGAGCCGGCGACGCGCTGCTCGCTGGCGTCGAGCCAGGTGTAATTGGCCTCGAGATTCAGCCAGTCGGCATGACGCCACGACGCCGTCAGCTCGATGCCGTCGCGCCTGCTTCTGCCCGAAGCATTGGCGGTGCCGGAGAGGAAGGTCTGCGGATCGAACGTGTCGACGATCTCGTGCCTGAGCCGGCTGGTAAAGCCGGCGACGCCGAGGGAAAGCCGGCCGCCGGTCCAGCGAATCCCCGCTTCCCAGCCGCGCGAGGTCTCGGGTTTCAGGTCCGGATTGCCGGCGAAGGAGCCCGGGAAGAAGCCGTACAGATCGTAGAAGCTCGGCTGGGCGACGCCCTCGCCATAGGCGCCGAACAACGTGAAGCCCCCGCCCGGGCGGACGAGGACGGAGGCGCGGAAGGTGGTTTCGTCCGCGAAGGCGCTGAAATCGTCGTGGCGCACGGCAAGATCGGTCACGATCGCCGGGCTCCATTCCGCCCGCCATTCGCCGATGAAGGCGGTCAGCTTGCGCGACCGGTCCTGATCCGTGCCGCCGAAATATTGCGTATCGCGTGCGCGAAAGTCCTCGTCCTCATGCTCGATGGCCGCGACGATCGTGTGGCCGCCGAATCGCCGCGAGACCTGGCCGCCGAGCGTGAGCCGGTTCCCGAACGTGCTGTTCAACGGGGCCCCGGCAAGGCGGTTACGATTTGAGCTGTCGAGATAGCTCGCATCGGCCCGCGCCGACCAATCTCCCCAATTGCCCGACGCGAACGCGCGCACCGCCCCGATCCGGCTCTTCGTCTCGTCCAGCGTGTCGGCGCGCGTGAAGAAAACCGGATCGAAGCCGTCATACTCGCTCGTCCCCTGGCTCCAGTAACCGGACATGCCGAGTTGGACATTGGCCGAGGGCCGGGCTTCGACACGCAGGGTCCCGGCGAGATTCTCGAAGCCGTCACGGTCGCCCGCGCCACCGCCAAGCGAGTCGATCCCGTCGCTGCGCTGGTAGCCGAGCCCCGCGCTGATCCCGACATCGCCCGTGCGCACCGCATAGCGGCCGAACAGGCGGGCGCTGTCGCGGCTGCCATATTCGCCCTCGCCGACGAAGCCGGTGCGGCGGAAGGGATCGGCAGTCTCGGCCGCGATCACGCCGCCCAGGGCCTCCGAGCCCCAGAGTGCCGATTGCGGCCCCCGCACCACTTCGAGCCGCGACAGCAGGTCGCTGGTCAGCAATTCGAAGCGCGCCTCGTTACCCGCCGCCGGATCGTTGAAGCGGATGCCGTCGATGAAGAACAAGGTGTGATTGGCCTCGGCGCCGCGGATGCGAAGCTGCGTCTGGGTCCCGCGTGGACCCGTCGTGGAGACCGAAATGCCGGGAGTGAGCCGCAGCAGATCCACGCCGTTCGGCAGATCGAGCGCCTCGATCTCCTCCTCGCCGAGCACGGACGAAGAGACGGGCGCCGTCTCTTCCGGGACCGGCAACCGGCCGGCGGTGACGACGATCTCCGGGCCGGCCTGGGCGATCGCGGCGCCAAGAAGAAGCAGGGATAAAGTCATGTTTTTCCTCCTGAACCGACACATGCACATGTCGCCTCGGAGGAGCCGCGCGGGCCGGACCGGCCCAGACGGCGCCACGCACCGCAGGCTGGTCCCGGCCGGGCGCGGACGACGGCGAAGGCAGGTCTCCTGGCTCGCGGCTCGAACGCCTGGTCATCCTTTGCGGATGGCGGGCTCGCCGCTTACAGTTGCGGGCACAGCGCCGGTCTTGCACCGGCTTCCCATTTTCACCGCCCTGTGACGGGCGGCACCTTCACGGCAGCAGGCTTATTGCGGTGCAGCATGGGTTGTCAATCGCGGCCCCAGCGGCTAGAGCGCCGGTCTGCTTTTTCCAGAGGCTGGTCGGAACCAGCCAAAATCACGGAAGATCAAAGAGATGAAGACCGATATCCACCCCGACTACCACATGATCAAGGTGCAGATGACCAACGGCACCGTGTACGAGACCCGCTCCACCTGGGGCAAGGAGGGCGACACGCTGCAGCTCGACGTCGACCCCTCGGTCCATCCGGCCTGGACGGGCGGCAACGCACGGGTGCTCGATCAGGGCGGCCAGGTGGCGCGCTTCAACAAAAGGTTCGGCGGCCTCTCCCTCGGCAAGAAGTAAGAGGTGGCGCGCGAGGCTCCCCGGCTGGAGACTTCGCGCCTCGTCCTCAGGCCCTTCGAGGCCGGCGACGTCGACGCCCAGGCGGCGATGATGGGCGACGCCGTGGTGATGCATCACCTCGGCGGCCAGGCTTTGTCGCGCGAGGACGCCTGGCGCAAATTGCTGAACGGCCATGCCTTCTGGAGCCTGCTCGACTATGGCTATTGGGCGGTCGCGCGCCGGTCGGACGGCGTCATGATCGGTCAGGTCGGCTTCGCCGACTTCAAGCGCGCGGTGACGCCCGATATCGAGAACATCCCCGAAATGGGCTGGCTGTTCGCACGCGAGGCGTTCGGGCAGGGCTATGCGACCGAGGCGGCGCTGGCCGCGCTTGCATGGGCGGATGAGGCGATGCAGGCGCCCGAGATCGTCGCCATTATCGACGCGGACAACGCGCCCTCCATCCGGGTCGCGGAAAAATGCGGCTTCAACGAAAATGAGCCCGCCACTTATCGCGGCGAGCCCATAATCCTGTTCCGGCGAAAACGCGCCTAGCGCGCGCGCTGCGCCTCGCGCCACTGTTGCGCGGTCCGGCAGACGCGCCTGCCGCGGCGCGTCGAGGAATCAATATCGACGCGGCGACAGATCATCCGCTCGCCGTTCGAGACCTGATTCTCGTTGGTCTCGGTCGTGTCGTTCTGCGTGGCGATCTCGCCGGCGCTGCCGCTGACCGAGGTGCTGCCACCCTGCGCGAAGGCCGGAGCCGCCATCAAAGCAACAGAAGCAAAAGCAACAAAAGCCTTCATCGGAAAATCCCTCCGCCCGCTATGACCCCTGATTGGAAGCGGCTCCCATAGTCGGTGAACGAAATCAGCACAAGTGGCTGGACCCGCGCACTTTATCCATTCGTCGCAGATTCTCCGGCCAGGCGCGGGCCGGGCGTGTCGGCGATCTGTCTCTTGCCGTCGATGACGATCGGGGAGGCGACGCCCGGCACCCCGCCCGGATCGATTCGCATGCCGCGCGCGATCACCTGCGGATCGGCGAAGACCCGGGCGAGATCGTTGATCGGCCCGGCCGGAATCCCGGCCGCGGCGAGCGCGGCGAGCAGCTCATCGCGGCGGCGGCGCGCGATGACAGGGGTGAGTAGGGCATCGAGCGCCGCCCGGTTCCTTACCCGATCCGCATTGGTCGCATAGGCTGGATCGTCCGCGACGCCGAGCAGGGCCAGCAGGCGCCGGAACTGCGCGTCATTGCCGACCGCGACGATGATATGACCGTCGGCCACCGCGAAGGTTTGATAGGGGGCGATGTTCGGATGGGCGTTGCCCAGCCGGTGCGGCACCGTGCCGCCGATCAGATAGTTCATCGCCTGATTGGCGAGCACCGCCACCTGCACGTCGAGCAGGGCCATGTCGATATGGCAGCCGGCACCGGTCGCGTCGCGGCCGCGCAAGGCGGCAAGGATCGCACTCGACGCATAGACGCCGGTGAAGATGTCGGCATAGGCGACCCCGGTCTTCATCGGCGGCCCGTCCGGCGCGCCGGTCAGGTCCATGCTCCCGCCCATGGCCTGGATCATGAAGTCGTAGCCGGGCCGGTCGGCATAGGGCCCATGCTGGCCGAAGCCGGTGATCGAGCAATAGATCAGCCGCGGATTGACCTCACTCAGCCTCGCATAATCCAGCCCGTATTTCGCCAGCCCGCCGACCTTGAAATTCTCGATCAGCACATCGGCTTCGCGGACCATGTCGCGGATTGCGCGCCGGTCAGCTTCGCTCTCCAGATCGAGCGCGACCGAAACCTTTCCACGGTTACAGCCATGAAAATAGGCGGCGCTGCCGTCGGCGGCGAAAGGCGGACCCCAGCTCCGCGTATCGTCGCCGACGCCCGGCCGCTCGATTTTGACCACAGTCGCGCCGAGGTCGGCGAGCAATTGCCCGGCCCAGGGCCCCGCGAGGATGCGGGCGAGCTCGACGACCTTCAGCCCGGCGAGCGGCTTGTCCATCAGAAAGCGGCAATCCCCGTAATCGCCCGCCCCAAGATCAGGGCATGGACGTCGTGCGTGCCCTCATAGGTGTTGACGGTCTCGAGATTGGCGGCATGGCGCATGACCTGGAACTCGGCGGAGATGCCGTTGCCGCCATGCATGTCGCGCGCGATCCGGGCGATCTCCAGCGCCTTGCCGCAATTGTTGCGCTTGATCAGGCTGATCGTCTCGGGGATCAGCTCGCCCTCGTCGAGCCGCCGGCCGACGCGCAAGGCCGCCTGCAGACCCAACGTGATCTCGGTGACCATATTGGCGAGCTTCAACTGGACGAGCTGGGTTGCGGCGAGCGGGCGGCCGAACTGCCTGCGATCGAGCGTGTAGCTGCGCGCCGCGTTGAAGCAGGCCTCGGCCGCGCCCATCGAGCCCCAGGCGATGCCGTAGCGGGCACGATTGAGGCAGCCGAACGGCCCGGCGAGGCCGGAGACGTCGGGCAGCAGATTCTCCTCCGGCACCTCGACCTCGTCCATCACGATCTCGCCGGTGATCGAGGCGCGCAGGCTGAGCTTCTCCTTCACCTTGGGCGCGGAGAGGCCCTTCATGCCCTTCTCGAGCACGAAGCCCTTGATCCGGCCCTCATGCTCGTCCGACTTGGCCCAGACCACGAAGACGTCGGCGATCGGCGAATTGGTGATCCACATCTTGGCGCCGGACAGCCGATAGCCGCCGTCCACCTTCTTCGCCCGCGTGCGCATCGAGCCGGGATCGGAGCCGGCGTCGGGCTCGGTCAGGCCGAAGCAGCCGACCCACTCGCCGGTGGCGAGCCTCGGCAGATATTTCCGGCGCTGCGCCTCCGAGCCATAGGCGTTGATCGGGTGCATCACGAGCGAGGATTGCACCGACATGGCCGAGCGGTAGCCGCTGTCCACCCGCTCCACCGCCCGCGCGATCAGGCCGTAGCTCACATAATTGAGGCCGGCGCCGCCATAATCGGGCGAAATAGTCGCGCCGAGCAGGCCGAGCTCGCCGAGCTCGTTCATGATCTCCCGGTCGAAGCGCTCCTCCAGATAGGCGCTGGTGACGCGCGGCTGCAGCCGGCCTTGCGCGAACGCCTCGGCGGTGTCGCGCACCATCCGTTCCTCGTCGGAAAGCTGCGCGTCGAGCGCGAACGGGTCCGCCCAGTCGAAGGGCAAAGGTCTGGGGTCGGCCATGATCTTGTGTCTCCTGCCGGACCGCCTAGCGGAGGCCGCGCCCGGAGGGAAGATCAGACCCCCGTTGGCCGGTGAGGCGCTCACCTCGCCGGCGCGGGCGCATCGGCGGTCTTGAAGATCATTGTGTCCGCCGGGCGCTGGCGGGCGCGGGCAAGGCGCAGATAAACCGCGGCGAGATCGGCGCCGTCCGGGTCGTGGACGGTCGGCGAGACCGGCAGGAGCAGGGCCTCGGCCTGCTCGAACTCGCCGCGCAGGAGCAAGAGATGCGCGGCAGCCAGCCTGATTTCGATCACCTGGGGCGCCAGGCTGGTCGCAAGCAGGAGAATGTTGCGGCCATTGTCGGACAATAGCCGTTCGGAGGGCAGCGTCTCCGCATAATGGAAGAGGGACGGCCAGTGATCGGGATCGGCGCGGATGGCTCGCGCGAAGAAGGTACCGGCGAGCCGGTATTGCGCCACGCGCGCCGCCGGATCGCGGCGCCCCGCGACGAGGTGCCGCAATCCCTTGAGGTAGAGCAGGTCGGCATCGGCGGGCGCCGCCGCGAGCTGCGGGTCAAGCAGGGCGTCGGCCGCCGCAGGATCGCCGTACAGGATTTCCGCTCGCGCCCGGATCCGCTGCCCGTAGGGATCGCCGCCGCCGGCCGCGCGCCGCGCCCGATCGAGCATCCGGCCCGGGGCGTTGGCGGCTCCGCCCGTCATCAGTCCGGCCTCGAGCAAAGGCGGGTCGAGGCCTCCATTGGCGATTCGGGTGATGGCGATCTGCGGGGCCGGCCGCGCGCCGACCCGCTCGATGCGATGGAAGGTGATCCGGCGCCGATAGTCGCGCAGGGTCCGGTCCACATCGGCCACGCTCATCCGGAAGGCGGCGGTGAAGGCGGCCCGCGGATCCTCGCCGCGGCCCAGCGCCTGGACGAAGCGGACGAAGGCCGCGCGCCGGCCTTCGTCAGCCATGATGTAATGCACCAGCAGCCAGCTCTGCGCGTAATAGGTGCCGGCGCGCACCCGTTTCAGGCTGCCGAACAGAATTTCGTCATAGGAGACCCAGGGCGCGTCCGAGGTGAGCCAGGAGGCGCGGACCAGGCTGTAATTGCCATATTCTATCCGCTCGGGCCGAATGTCGGCGGTCGCGACATAGTCGGCGAACCCTTCCACATACCAGGAGGGGTAAGGCGCCGGATGATATTGCATCATGAAATGGTGGGCATATTCGTGGAGCAAAGTGTCGTCCTCGTTGCGGCGCCAGTTCGTGGTTTCGTCGGCGACCGCGACGATCGCTTCCGGGCCGGCGCGGTAGAAACCGCCGACGCCCTCTCCGACCGGCATGACGATCTGCATCTCCGCCGGGCCATGGACCAGATAGACGCGCAGCTTGTTGGGCGCGGGCGGTGCCGTGGTTCCGGTCAGCAGACGCAGGAAGGCGTCGAATTCCTCCAGCAGGGCGGCGCGCTCGCGCAACTGGCTTTGCGTCATCTCGCCATAGACGATGAAATTGGGGCTTTCCGCGCGAAACCATTCCGCGCGCGCCGGGGACGCCGCCAGCACCAGCAGCAGAAACCAGAACAGTCCGCGCAAATACCCCGCCTTTCCGCCAGATCGGAGGAAAATTCTAATATCCCAGCACGTTAAGACAAGCCCTTTCGCGACTCAAAGCGGCCGCCGCCCCACGCTGACGAACAGGCCGCCTTCGCCGCCGAGGCTGCGCATCCAGCCGAGCTGGGCGAGCACGGCCTCGAACCGCCAGGCGTCGGCGGCGGGCGCGAACAGATCCTCCGGCTCCTCGCCGAGCATCGTGCTCGGATAGGTCCTGAGCCATTCGATCCCGGCCGCGGCGAACCAGCGGCGGACTTCGGCGACGCTGTGACGATGCTCCTCGGGGTGCTGATACTGGTCGCGGAGCCAGGCCTCGCGGCGCGCCGGTTCGGCCTTTCGGTCGCGCAGCACGGGATCGAAGGGGATCCAGCGATGGAAAGTGAGCCGGGCGATCGCGCGCCGCAGCCTGAGCGGCAGCCGCGCGATCCGGTTGTAGAGGCCGATGACGATGAAGCCGCCCGGCTTCACCGCCTCCGCGATGCGCAGGAAGGCGGCGCGCGGATCCGGCGTGTGGTGCAGCACGCCCGAGGAATAAACGAGGTCGAAGGCGCCCGGCCGCAGCGGCAGACGGGTCAGGTCCGCCTCGACGAAGGCGATGCGGTCGATGCCGTAGCGCCGTGCCGCATCCGCGCCCAGCTTCAGCGCCTCGCGCGAGAGATCGAGCGCCAGCACGTCTCGGTCGGCGCGGGCGAGGTAGAGGCTCATCTGGCCGGTGCCGCAGCCCACCTCCACGATCTTCGCGTCGCCCGCGATCGAGGCGTCGAGCAGGCGGGCGAAATCGCTGCGCCCGGCGCGGGCGCGCAGCCAGGTCAGGCTGTCGCCCGGCGGGTAACCGGGGAAGGGCGCGGCATTGTAGAAGCGGCGGACCGTCTCGGTGCGCGCATCGCCCTCGACGCGCAGGGCCGGGATGCCGTCCGGCGCGGGCCAGGCGGCGCCGCAGCCGGCACAGACGAAAGCGGCGTCGAGCGCGCCGCTGCAGGCCGGGCAGGCTAGAAGATCGAATAGATGAATGGCGCCAACGCCTCGACGCCCGCGGCGAGGATCAACAGGAAGCCGAGCACGCACAGGAACAAAGCGAGCGGCAGGACGAGGCGTTTTTCGGAGCCGCCGCGCCAGAGACCCCGCGCCAGATGGCCGATCGAGCCGAAGGCGCTGCCCATCACGGTGAGCGAGCGGCGGAAGCGGCCGCGCTTCGGGATCATGATGCCAGTTCCTCCTCGAGCGTCGCCTCGGCGCGCGCATGTTTCCTCACCATGACGTCGCCGGCGACCAGCAGGTCGATGCCGCAGCGGCGGAAGGTCGAATAGCCCTCGGCGGCGCTGCAGACGATCGGCTCGCCGGCAATGTTCAGCGAAGTGTTGAGCAGCACCGGGATGCCGCTGCGTTTCCCATAGGCCTGAATCAGATCGTAGAGCCTCGGTGCGAACTCCCGGCTCAGCGTCTGCAGGCGGGCGGTGCCGTCGACATGGGTGATCGCGGCCAGCCGCTCGCGCCATTCCGGCCGGACCGGGAAGACGCCGGACATGAAGCGGGCGAGCCGCGCCCCGCCCGGCGGCAGCTCGAAATAGGTGTCGGCGAGTTCCTCGGGCACGACGGGGGCGAAGGGCCGGAACTCCTCGCGATATTTGATGTCGCGGTTCAGCCGGTCGCGCATCGCTGCCTCGTGCGGCGCCGCGAGCAGGCTGCGATGGCCGAGCGCGCGCGGGCCGAATTCGCAGCGCCCGTCCATCCAGCCGACGATCATGTCATTGGCGAGCGCGTCCGCGACCTCTTCGATCACGTCGCCGCCCCGGGTAACCGGCAGCCCATCCTCGCCGGCGATGCGGGCCAGCGCAGCCTCGTCGACCGCCGGGCCCCAAAAGCCGTGATCAGGCAGGTCCCGGTCGGGCTGGCCGAAATGGATCCGGTCGGCGAACAGGGCCGCGCCGAGCGCGCAGCCGGCATCGCCCGGCGCGGTCGGCACGAACAGCCGCTCGAAGCCGGATTCCTTCAGGATACGGGTGTTGGCGACCCCGTTCAGCGCCACCCCGCCGCCGAAACAGAGGTCCGGGAGGCCGGTCCGCTCGTGCAGGCCGCGGGCGATGTCGACGAGAATGTCCTCGAGCACGAGCTGCACGCTGGCCGCGCAATCGGCATAATGCCGGCCCTGCTCGCTGGCGAGATCGATCGGGTCATAGGGCCGCCGCGCCGGTCCGAACAGCTTGACGAAGCGGTCGGAAAAGGAGCGCCGCGCGCTGCCGTGAAAATCGAAATAGTCGAGGTCGAGCCGGAACGCGCCGTCCGGCGTGCGCGGCACCAGCCTGCGCACCTCGTCGGCGAGCGTCGGGCGGCCATAGGCGGCGAGGCCCATCACCTTATACTCGCCCTCATTGACCGCGAAGCCGAGCCAGGCGGTGAAGGTCGAATAGAGCATGCCGAGCGAATGCGGGAAGCGAATCTCCCGCTCGAGCGCGATCGTCGTGCCCTCCGGGCCCCGCTTGCCGCGGCCGACGGTCAGGGTCGCCCATTCGCCGACCCCGTCGGCGGTGAGCAGGGCCGCCTCCCGGGTCGGGGCGGTCAGGAAGGCGGCGGCGGCGTGCGACTGGTGATGCTCGGTGAACAGCACCTTGTTCCCCGGCACGCCGAGCCGCGAGGAGATGATGCCCCTGACCCAGGCCTTTTCGCTCAGCATGTTCTTCATCGCATGCGGAAAGGCCTTCCACGAGCGGGGGAAGGAGCGGAGCAAAGTGGTCAGCACCCGGTCGAACTTCAGCATCGGCCGCTCGTAGAAGACGACGGCGTCGAGCTCGTCCGGCTCCAGCGCCGCCGCGTCGAGGCAATATTCGGCCGCGCCGATCGGGAAGGCGGCATCGTTCTTGCGCCGCGACAGCCTCTCCTCCTGCACCGCCGCGGCCGGAACGCCGTCGACCAGCAAGGCCGCGGCGGCATCGTGATAATGGGCGGAGAGGCCGAGGATCTTCATCAGAATTGGCGGCGGAGATCGCGGCCCGCCTCGGGGGCCAATTCGACCCAGCCCTGGGGGGCGCGGCGCGCGGCGCGTTTCGAGATCAGGGCGAAGGCGGGGAGCAGGATGAAATATTGCAGCGCGAGCAGGACGGTGCCGATCAACCCGGCAAGCGCGACCGCGAAGCGCAGATAGGCCTTCCACAGCCGCGAGAGCCGCGCCCGCCAGACCAGCTTCTTCTGCCGCTCCGGCGCCACCCGCGCCAGCTCGGCCCGCGTATAATTCATGTGGAACTCCTCGTCGCGAAGGATGGTCTGGAAGACTTTGCGCGTGTCCGCATCCTTGCCGACCGCGTCCCGATAGACCGTGAACTGGCGCGTCGCGGCTCGCTCCGACAGATGGAGGAAGGCGAGCAGGGCGCCGTCGCGGCCGGCCTCGACATTGACGTCGTCGAGCCCGCGCTCACCGGGAGTCAGCCAGTCGCTGCGCGGCGCCGGCGCGTCATTGCCCGGATCGGCCCGGAGCAGCTCCAGGCCCCGCTTGCGGAAAATGTCGGCGTGGCGCTGCTCGTCTCTGGCGTGGCGCAGATAGAGGCGGCGGAGGCGGGAATCGTCGGTCAGCTCTGCGGCGCGGACCAGATCGCGGCCGCCGTCCGCCTCGACCTCGGCGAAACGCAACAGCCGCTGGGCGCGGCGCCCGGCGTCCGCCCAAACCCAATATTGGAGCGGCTTGAGCAGAAAGCGCATCACCGATACTCCCCGAGGAAGACAGGCTTAACAAAGGGCGGGAGGGCTGCCAATGCCGGGCGTGGACCGCTCTTCCGGCCAACTTGCGAACCTGCTCATCGGCCTTTCCGGGCTGCTCCTGATGATCCTCGCGGCTTTGGCAGGCCATGGCTGGGCCGACCGCCACTTCCTGCCCAGCTTCGCCTTCTCGCGCGCCTTCCAGCTCGGGCTGGTCGACGGGCAGCGGTTCGCCCTGGCGCTGCTTGGCCTCGCCCTGCTGCTGGTCGTGCGGCCGCGCGTGGTCCGTGCGGTGCGTGAGGGGAGGGGGCGGCGGCTGGCGGTCACCACTCTGTCGGCCACCGTCGCCATCGCCGCCGCCTTTGCCGTCGCCGAGGCCGTCCTGCACAGCCGCACCTGGCAGGCGACGCAGGAGCGCTGGGACGGCAAGGAGCCTTTACGCGCCCGCGACACGCGGATGGGCTGGACGATGGCGCCGAACCATGTCGGCCGCGCCACGGTCGACGGGCGCGAGATCGTCTATGCGACCGACGCTTTCGGCTATCGCACCAACGGCGCCCCGCTCGATCTCGCCCGGCCGACCGTCGTTTTCGCCGGGGAATCGATCCTGCTCGGCTACGGTCTGCAGGAAGCGGAGACGATCCCCGCGCGGGTGCGGGCGCTGACCGGCCTGCAGACCGCCAATATCTCGGTCAACGCCCATGCCGCCGACCAGAGCCTGATGCGCCTGCAGGCTGAGCTGCCCCGCTTCCAGCGCCCGGTCGCGGTGGTGATCCCGTTCGTGCCGATGCTGTTCGACCGCAATCTGGACCGCGACCGCCCGCATCTGGACGCCGCGCTCGTCTGGCACGAGGCGGAGCCGCCCCCCTTGCGCCTCATCGAGCTCGCCCGCCGCCTGCTCCGCTACCGCAGCGCGGCGGCGATCGAGGAGGGGGTGATCATGACCCGCGCCGTGCTCCGGGCGGCGATCGCGGAGGCCGAACGGCGCGGCGCCCGCGCGATCATCCTCGTCCCCCAGCTCCAGCCCGAAGACCCCACCGAACGCGCGCTCCGCATGCGGGTGCTGGACGAGGGTCACATCCCCTATCTGCTGGTCCCGCTCGACCCGGGCTGGCGCCTGCAGGTGGACCGCCATCCCAATGCTCGCGGCGCGGAAGCGATCGCGCGGGCGGTGGCGGACAGAGTGGGAGGCGAATAAGGGCTGTCGTGAACAGCGTCGACAGATCGTTCCCCGCAATATTGCGCGTCGCAAACGGCGGCTATCAATCGGGATTGCGGCCATTACCGCATCAGTGCGAACCTGCTACGTTGACGAGGTGCTGACCGAAGCCGAGATCGAGCGCCGCTTGCCCGTTTGGCATGCCCTCTCCGACTTGTTTCTCGATACCGAGCTGCGACCCGAGGACTACACCCGTATTGCCGCGTCGCTGAGCGCCAGCAGTTTCAAACAAATGGAAATTCGAACCATCCTCGAAAAGGAGGTCGCGCCTGCTTTCGTTTTCAATCTGGTGGATGTCGCGGGAGAATGGAGCGCCTGGAGCGCGCTGCAGGTACGCGACATCGTGCTCCTGTCGTTGAGGTCGCGAACGGGTCCATCATCCCTGCCCTGGCTCAAGCGACGCCGGTCTCGTCGCCACATCGCCGACATATGGTCGAAGATCGAGCCTCTCCTTGCCGAAGGCTGAGAGCGACGAGCGTCTGTCCGACTATGAAGCGATCGACCTCGCACCGGCGACAAACCGCTGAGAGCCCGCATTCCGCTTGTGGACGCCATTCGCCGCGCCGCTGATCGGGAAGCTGGCGGATGGGGTGGGATTCGAACCCACGGTGAGCGTGAACCCACGCCGGTTTTCAAGACCGGTGCCTTAAACCACTCGGCCACCCATCCCCTGACCCTGATCCGGTCGCGTCGCGATCGGTGAATCAGGGTCTGACTCAGAAACTCGGCGCGGCTTATCGCGAAGGGAAGACGGACTCCAGCTTTCTCCGCCTTTGCCCCTTGCCCCGGCCCGCGCCATGTGGGAGTCGAACGCATCGAGGGGTGATTATGCGTGTTGTTTTCGGGCTTGCGGCGTGCCTGCTGGTGGCAGGGCTCGGCCTGCCCGGCCTGCCGCCGGGAGAAACGCCGGCGGCGGCGCAGGGGACGGGGCTCAGCGAAGCCGGTTTCCAGGCCTGGCTGCCGCGGCTCCGGACCGACGCCGAGCGCGCCGGCATCCGGCCCGAGACGCTGGACCGGATCTTCCCGAATTTGAGCTTCTCCGCCCGCACCATCCAGCTCGACCGCAACCAGCCCGGCGGCACGCCCGGAATTTCCCCCGGCGGCTTCACCCCCTTCGCGCCCTATCGCGCCCGCCATCTCAGCCAGGCGCTGATCGACCGGGGCCGGGCCCGCTATGCCGCCAACCTCCCCCGGCTCAGGGAATTCCAGCGCCGCACCGGCGTGCCCGGCTCGATCATGGTCGCGATCTGGGGGAAGGAGACCGGCTACGGCGCCAATATGGGCAATTTCGACCTGCTCAACTCGCTCGCCAGCCTTGCCTATGACGGGCGGCGGCGGGAGCTGTTCACCACCGAGTTCATCGCCACGCTCCGGCTGGTCGAGCGCGGCTTCCCGCGCGACGAGCTGCAGGGCAGCTGGGCGGGCGCGGCCGGCCATCCGCAATTCCTGCCCAGCGTGTTTCTGCGCCTCGCCGTGGACGGCGACGGGGACGGGCGGCCGGACATCTGGCGCAGCCATCTCGATGCGCTCGCCTCGATCGGCAATTATTTCCGCGCCGCCGGCTGGCGGCCGGGCCTGCCCTGGGGGGTGGCGGTGCGCGTCCCCGCCGGCTTCGACCGCGCCGCCGTCGCCAGCCGCCTGCGCGCGCCGCGCTGCCCCGCCGTCTTCGCCCGCCACAGCCGCTGGCTGACCGGGGCGGAATGGCAAAGGCTCGGCATCGTCAATGCGCTGCCGTCCGACGCCATGGCGACCCTGTTCGAGCCGGACGGGCCGGGCGCCACCGCCTATCTGCTCACCAACAATTACCGCGTGATCCTCGACTATAATTGCTCGAACTTCTACGCGCTCACCGTCGGCCTGCTCTCCGATTCGATCGGGCGCTGATCTGCCAGGGATTTTTTGAACGCCATGACCCGCAAGCCTTTCCTCCTCCTCGCCGCCGCCTTCCTCGCCGCCATGCCCGCCGGGGCGGCCGCGCCGCCGTTCGAGACCGCCGCGACCACGGCGATCATGATCGATCTCTCCTCGGGCGCGGTGCTCTACGCGAAAGATGCCGACCGCCGCATGCCGCCGGCCTCGATGGCGAAGATGATGACCACCCACGTCGCCTTCGACCTGATCAAGCGCGGCCAGCTCAACCCGAACCGCATGTGCACGGTGCGCCCGGAGACCTGGCAGCGCTGGCACGGACCGGCCGCGGGCTCGACCATGTTCCTGTCGCCGGGCGAGCAGGTGAAGGTGAGCGATCTGCTCCACGGCATCGTCACCCTGTCCGGCAACGACGCGACGGTGGTGCTCGCCGAGTGCATTTCCGGCAACGAGGCGGCCTTCGTCCAGCTGATGAACCGCCAGTCGCAGCAAATGGGCCTGACCAACTCCCGTTGGGGCAATCCGGTCGGCTGGCCGGACGGCGGCGTCACCTATACCACGGCGCGCGACCTCGCGACGCTCGCCGCCGCGACGATCCGCGATTATCCGGATCTCTACCGCACCTATTACAGCGTCCGCGATTTCACGTGGGGCCGGACGATGGGCACCAACCAGCCGATCCGGCAGGAGAATCGCAATCCGCTGCTCGGCCGGGTGAACGGCGCCGACGGCCTCAAGACCGGCCATACCGAGGAGGCGGGCTATGGCTTCACCGGCTCGGCGGCCCGCGACGGCCGCCGGATCGTGATGGTCGTCGCCGGGCTGACCAGCTTCAACCAGCGGATCGAGGAATCGGTGCGCTTCATGGAATGGGGCTTCGCCGCCTGGCAGTCCCGCCCGCTGCTGCGTCAGAACCAGCATATCGGCGAGGCGCAGGTGCAGGGCGCGACCGTCTCCACCGTCGGCCTCGTCGCGCCGCAGCCGATCGCGGTCACCTTCCCGGCCGGCCTCGGCCAGAATATCCGCGCCAGGATCGTCTATAACGGGCCCGTCCGCGCGCCGATCACCCGGGGCCAGCATATCGCCGATCTGGTCGTGGAAACGGGCGACGGCACCCCGCCGCAGGTGATGCCGCTCGCCGCCGAAAGCGCGGTCGGCGAGGCCGGCTTCTTCGGCCGCATCTGGTACGGCCTGAAGAGCCTGTTCGGGGCGGCGTGACGGCCGGCCGCTTCATCACCCTCGAAGGGGGGGAAGGCGTCGGCAAATCGACTCAGGCGAAGGCGCTGGCCGCAGCGCTGCGCGCACGCGGCCTCGAGGTGATCGAGACCCGGGAGCCGGGCGGCAGCCCGGGCGCCGAGGCGATCCGAAGCCTGCTGCTCCACGATCATCGCTGGCCGCCGGAGGCCGAGGCGCTGTTGTTCGCCGCCGCGCGCGCCGATCATGTCGCCCGCACGATCCGACCCGCGCTGGCGCACGGCATTTGGGTGGTGTGCGACCGCTTCGTCGACAGCTCGATCGCCTATCAGGGCGGGGCTGGCGGCCTCGGCTTCAACGCAATCCGGGCGCTGCACACGTTCGGCAGCGGCGGCTTTCGGCCCGACCGCGTGCTGCTGCTTGAGCTGCCCAGAGCCGAAGCGCACCGGCGCGCCGGCGACCGCGACCAGGGCGCCGCCGACCTGATCGGCGGCCGCGCCGTCGACTATCATCGGCGCGTCACCGAGGCCTATCGGCGCCTCGTCGAAGAGGCGCCGGACCGCTACTGCGTGCTTGACGCTTCGGGCAGCGCCGAACAGGTCACCGCGCGCCTGCTCGCCGCGCTCGAGGACCTGCTGCCTTGACCCCGCTCTTCGGCCATGACGATGCGGTCGCCGCCTTTCGCGCGGCGCTGGACTCGGGACGGCTGCACCATGCCTGGCTGCTCGCCGGACCGGAAGGCGTCGGCAAGGCCCTGTTCGCCGACAAGGCGGCGCTCCGCCTGCTCGCCGAAGGGGCGGGGCCGCCGGTCGCCGCGCCCGGCCTCGACGTGCCGGACGAGCATCCGGCGGCGAAGCTGGTCGCGGCCGGCAGCCATCCCGACCTGATGCGGCTGGAGCGGCTGACCAAGGAGGGCGGCACCGAGCTCGCCCGCTCGATCAATGTCGAGCAGGTGCGCGGCCTGCAGCGCCTGTTCGCGACCACCACCTCGCTGTCGCCGCGCCGGGCGGTGGTGATCGACGCGATCGACGATCTCGAGCGCAACGCCGCCAATGCGCTCCTGAAGAATCTGGAGGAGCCGCCGCCCGACACCTTGTTCCTGCTGGTCAGCCACTCGCCCGAGCGGCTGCTGCCGACGATCCGCTCGCGCTGCCGGCTGCTGCGCCTGTCGCCGCTTGCGCCGGACGCCATGACGTCGGCGCTGAGAGCCGCGCTGCCGGACGCCGACGCGGAGGAGATCGGGACGCTGGCCGCGGTGGGGGAGGGCGCCCCCGGCCGGGCGATCGCCTGGCGCGGGCTCGACATCGCCGCGCTCGACCGGGAGATGGACGCGCTCGTCCGCCAGGGCGACCCGAGCAATGCCCGTCGCTCGGCGCTCGCCGGCAGCCTGTCGCTCAAGGCCGCGCAGGGCCGCTACGAGGCCTTTCTCGCGCGCGCCCCGTCGCGCATCGCCGCCGCGGCAAAGGGAAAGACGGGCACCGCCCGCGCCGGGGCGATCCGGCTCTGGGAGCGCGCCACCAGCCTCGCCGGCAGCGCCCGCCGCCACTCGCTCGACCCGCAGAGCGTCGTCTTCGAGCTGGCCGGGATGCTGGCGGCGCTGGCCGCCGGGGAGGGCCGGGACGCCGCTTGAGCCAGTGCGCCAAACCCTCTAGGCGCTCAGCCTATGGGCGAGCCTTTCTACATCACCACCGCGATCAGCTATCCGAACGGGCGGCCGCATATCGGCCACGCCTATGAGGCGATCGCGACCGATGCGATCGCCCGTTTCCAGCGGCTCAGGGGCCGCGACGTCTTCTTCCTCACCGGCACCGACGAACATGGCCTGAAAATGGCCCAGGCGGCGCGCGAGCGAACTATCCCGCCGGCCGAATTCGCCGATGAAATGTCGAGCACGTTCAAGGCAATGGACGACGCCCTGAACATTTCCTACGACCGCTTCATCCGCACCACCGAGCCGGCGCACCACAAAGCGAGCCGGGCGATCTGGCAGGCGATGGCGGCCAGGGGCGACATCTATCTCGGCCGCTACGAGGGTTGGTACTCGGTCCGCGACGAGGCCTATTATGACGAGAGCGAGCTGGTCGTCGCGGACAGCGGCGAGAAGCTGTCGCCGCAGGGCACGCCGGTCGACTGGACGGTGGAGGAAAGCTGGTTCTTCCGCCTCTCCGCCTATCAGGACCGGCTGCTCGCTTTTTATGCCGCCCAGCCCGACTTCATCCGCCCGGAGACGCGGCGCAACGAAGTGCTGCGCTTCGTCGAGGGCGGGCTCAACGACCTGTCCATCTCCCGGGCAAGCTTCGACTGGGGGGTGAAGGTGCCGGGCAGCGAAGACCATGTCATGTATGTCTGGCTCGACGCGCTCACCAACTATATTACCGGCGTTGGTTACCCCGACGATACAGAGTCTTACAGGAAGTTCTGGCCAGCCGATCTGCACATCATCGGCAAGGATGTGGTGCGCTTCCACGCCGTCTACTGGCCCGCTTTCCTGATGTCGGCCGGGATCCCGCTGCCGAAGCAGGTGTTCGGCCACGGCTTCCTGCTCCACCGCGGCGAGAAAATGTCCAAGTCGCTCGGCAATGTCGTCGACCCGCTCGAGCTGATCGAGGCGTTCGGCGTCGACCAATTGCGCTATTTCCTGCTCCGCGAGGTCCCCTTCGGCCAGGATGGAACTTACAGCGCTGAGGCAATCGTCACACGGACGAATGCGGACTTGGCCAACAGCTTCGGCAATCTTGCACAGCGCACGCTCTCCTTCATCGCCAAGAACTTTGAAGGGAGGCTGCCCTTACCTCTGTCCGAGAATATGGCGGAAGCCGACAAGGAACTGTTCGGTCGTTTGGAATTGAATCTCGGCCAATTTTTGATCGAGTTTGACCTGCTGTGGATCGACCGCGCAATTTTGAATTGGACGGCATCCGTGTACGACGCAAATGCGTATATCGATGCTCAAGCACCTTGGACGCTGAGGAAGACAGACCCCGAACGGATGAACGAGGTCCTAGCGACACTATACGTAGTGATCACCAATCTGGCCCTAGCAATCCAGCCTATCGCCCCATCCTCTGCGTCACGCCTTCTAGATCAGCTTGGAATTCCCCAAGGAAAGCGCTGCTTTCCGGTAGGGGAGGATGGACTTTGGTGCGTATGGAATGATCTGAGTTGGTATCATCGCCTTGCCAACTCCGGCTTCACGCTGGCGCCGCCCACTCCGATCTTCCCGCGGCTCGAACTCCCCGCAGACGCGTGAGTCATGTTCGTCGATAGCCACTGCCATCTGAACTACAAAGGCCTGGTCGAGGACCAGCAGGGCGTGCTCGACCGCGCCCGGGCGGCGGGCGTCTCGCAGATGCTCAACATCTCGACCCGCGCCTCCGAATGGGATGCGGTGATCGCCGTGGCCGAGCGGGAAAGTGACGTCATGGCGTCGGTCGGCATCCACCCGCACGAGGCCGACGTGCACCCGGATGTCGAGACGGCGACGCTCGTCGAGAAGGCGAGACATCCGCGGGTGATCGGGATCGGCGAGAGCGGGCTCGATTATTATTACGACCATTCGGATCGCGCCCGGCAGCGCGACAGCTTCCGCAACCATGTCGCCGCCGCGCGCGAGACGCAGCTGCCGCTGATCGTCCACACCCGCGACGCGGAGGAGGATACGTACGACATCCTCGCCGACGAGATGGGGAAGGGGGCTTACCCTGCCCTCATCCACTGCTTCACCGCCAGCCAGGCCTTTGCCGAGCAAGTGCTCGCGCTCGGCCTCTACATCTCCATTTCCGGCATCGTCACCTTCAAGAATGCGAAGGAGCTGCAGGCGGCGGCGAAGGCGGTCCCGCTCGACCGGCTGCTGATCGAGACCGACTCTCCGTTCCTCGCGCCGGTGCCCCACCGCGGCAGGCCCTGCGAGCCGGCCTATGTGGCCGATACCGCCCGCTTTCTCGCCGACCTGCGCGGTGAGCCGCTCGCGACGCTGGCCGAGGCGACGACCGCCAATTTCCATCGCCTGTTCAGCAAGGTCCCCCAGAAAGCGGTTAATCCATGAAGGTCCGGATTCTCGGCTGCGGCACCTCTTCCGGCGTGCCGCGGGTCGGCGACGATTGGGGCGAATGCGATCGCACCGAGCCCAGGAACCGCCGCCGCCGCGCCTCGATCCTCGTCTCCTGGGGGGAAACGCGGATCCTCGTCGACACCAGCCCGGACCTCAGGGAGCAATTGCTCGACGCCAGGGTCAGCGACATCGAGGCGGTGATCTGGACGCACGACCATGCCGATCATTGCCACGGCATCGACGATCTGAGGCAGCTCTATCACGCCCGCCGGCGCCCGGTGGCCGGCTATGCGCGCAAGGAGGCGTTGGCCCTGCTGAAGCGGCGCTTCGCCTACGCCTTCGAGGGGCAGGGCGGCTATCCGGCGTTGGTCACGCCCCACCTGCTCCCCAATCATGTCAATCTCGGCGGCATCTCGATCCGCGCCGTCGACCAGCCGCATGGCGAGATCACCAGCGCCGGACTGCGCTTCGACGCGGGCGGCGTTTCGATAGGATATTCCACTGATTTCAGTGCGATGACGGACGATATGAGAATGTTGTTCGAAGGCCTGGACCTGTGGGTGGTCGATGCCCTGCGCCGCCGGCCGCATCCGACCCATCCGCATCTGGCCGACACGCTCGAATGGATTCGCGCGCTGGGGGCGAAGCGCGCTATCCTGATCCACATGGACAACAGCATGGACTATCGCACCTTGTGCGCGGAGCTGCCGGCGGGGGTCATTCCGGGCTATGACGGGCTCGAGGCGCCCGCCGGGGTGGAAGCATGAGAAACGGCGATCAGGCCCTTAATCTTATTTATCTTTTCATCGTCCTGCTGATGGTCGTGAGCGCGTTCATGGTGCGCCGGACCCGGCTCGGCACGACGCTCAAAATGGCCCTTGCCTGGGTGCTGATCTTCGGCGCGCTCTTCACCATCTTCGCCTTGCGCGACGATTTCCGCGCGCTCGGCAACCGGATCTGGGCCGCGGTCACCGGCACGGACATGCAGGAAGTGCAGGGCGGCGAGCTGCGCATCGCCATGTCCGACGACGGCCATTTCTGGGCCAATGGCGAGATCAACGGCCGGCCGGTGCGCTTCCTGATCGACAGCGGCGCCACCGTCACCACCATCGGCCCGGACACGGCGCGCGAGGCCGGCATCGGGCCGAGCGGCGGGCGCACGATGGTCGATACCGCCAACGGCATCGCCCAGGTCGACCGCGGCCGCGCGGAGCTGCTGACGATCGGGCCGATCGAGCGGCGCGACTTTGGCCTGTTCATCGCCCGCGAGGACGCGACCAACGTGATCGGGATGAATTTCCTGTCGACCCTGTCGCGCTGGAGCGTCGAGGGGCGGACCCTGGTGCTGCGGCCGTGACCGCATCGCCGGGAGCGCGAACGCCTCTGCGGCTCTCTCTCGATTTTACATAATGTATATTATCGGACTTATCCATGGCTGAGCAGGAGAGCCCCTCTCTCGCCGATCTCGCGGCGATCATGGCGCAGCTGCGCGATCCGGAGACCGGCTGCGAATGGGACAAGGTGCAGACCTTCGAGACGATCGCGCCCTACACGATCGAGGAAGCCTATGAGGTGGACGACGCGATCCGCCGCGGCGACATGGCGGCGCTGAAGGACGAGCTCGGCGATCTCCAGCTCCAGGTCGTCTATCATGCCCGCATCGCCGAAGAGCGCGGCGACTTCACTCTGGCCGACGTCATGGCGTCGATCTGCGACAAGATGACCCGCCGGCATCCGCATATCTTCGGCGATGCCGAGGCCAGCCCGGGCTGGGAAGCGCTGAAGGCGGCCGAACGCGGCGGGCGCGAGGAGGCGGGGACGCTGGCGGGTGTCGCCCTCGCCCTCCCCGCCCTGAAACGCGCCGAGAAGATCCAGCGCCGCGCGGCCCGCGTCGGCTTCGACTGGCCGGACGCGGACGGGCCGCGGCAGAAAATCGACGAGGAGCTGGGCGAGATCGGGCGCGCGGAGACGGACGAGGACCGCGCCGGCGAGCTAGGCGACCTGCTCTTCGCTGTCGTCAACTATGCCCGCCATCTCGGCGTGAACCCGGAAACGGCGCTGCGCGAGGCCACTGCCCGCTTCGAAACGCGCTTCCGCAAGGTGGAAGAAATCGCCGACAAGTCGCTCAGGGATATGAATATCGACGAGCTTGAGGCGCTCTGGCAGCGGGCCAAGAAGCTGGTCTAGCCCTCGCGCGCCCCGCGCCAGGCCTGGAAACGGGCCCAGTCGAGATCGGACAGGCGCACCGCGAACCGCGTCTCCAGCCCCTCATGATCGTGGCTCAGCACCTCGCCATTGGCATGGAGCCAGGCGATCAGCTCGCCGTCCGAGGCGGCGACGGTGACGGTGCGCACCTTGTTCTCCCGGCGCAGCCGCTCCGACACGGTCGCGAGCAGCAGCTCCGTCCCCTCCCCGGTCAGCGCGGAGAGCGGCACCACGTCCCGGCGCCGCGCCGCCTCGGCCCGGAGCCGCGCGATCGCCTCGCCGTCGGGCAGGTCGATCTTGTTCCAGGCCTCGAGCCGGGGCGCTCCGCTTTCTTCGACGCCGATCTCCTTCAGCACCTGCTCGACATCCGCGGCCTGCGCCTCGCTGTCCGGGTGCGAGATATCGCGGACGTGGACGATGAGATCGGCCGAAACCACCTCCTCCAAAGTGGCGCGGAAGGCGGCGACGAGCTGGGTGGGCAGATCCGAGATGAAGCCGACCGTGTCGGAAAGGATCGCCTTGTCGAAGCCCGGCAGGCGGATCTCGCGCATCGTCGGATCGAGCGTGGCGAACAGCAGGTCCTCGGCCAGCACCTCGGCCCGGGTCAGCCGGTTGAACAGCGTCGACTTGCCGGCATTCGTATAGCCGACCAGCGCGATCACCGGCCAGGGCGCGCGCTGGCGCCGGGCGCGGTGCAGGCCGCGCGTGCGGGCGACCTGGTCGAGCTCCCTGCGCAGCTTCGCCATGCGGTCGCGGATCAGGCGCCGGTCGGCCTCGATCTGGGTCTCGCCGGGGCCGCCGAGGAAGCCGAAGCCGCCGCGCTGCCGCTCGAGGTGGGTCCAGGACCGGACCAGCCGGCCCGCCTGATAGTCGAGATGGGCGAGCTCGACCTGGAGGCGGCCCTCGGCGGTGGCGGCGCGCTCGCCGAAGATTTCGAGGATGAGGCCGGTGCGGTCGATCACCTTGGCCTTGGTGCCGTCCTCCAGATTCTTCTGCTGGACGGGGGTGATGGCGGCATCGACGATGACCAGCTCGGCCTCCGCCTGCCGCACCGCGTCGGCGATCCGGTCGACCTGGCCGGGGCCGAACAGGGTCGCCGGACGCGGGGCGCGGATGCGGAAATGCAGCCGGTCCTCGACCGCGACGCCGATCGCCCCGGCAAGGCCGGCGGCTTCGTCGAGACGCGCTTCGGGGTCGCGCCGCGCCTCGCGTCCGCCGCCCTGCGCCAGCTCCGGCAGCGCGATCACGGCGCGGGCGCCGCGGGTCACTTCATTGTCCTGATCCCGGTTGAAAACGCTCAGCCGCTCACTCCTCGGCCTGGGCTTCCTGGAAGTTCACCGGGTTTTCGGGCTGCACGGTCGAGATGGCGTGCTTGTAGACAAGCTGACACAGGCCATCACGTTCGAGCAGCATGCAGAACAGGTCGAACGCGCCGATCTCGCCCTGCAGCATCACGCCATTCACCAGGAACATCGTGACATGCTCGCCGGACTTCTTGACCGCGGTCAGGAAGACCTCCTGCAGCAAGGTCGGCTTCTTCTTCTCGATCTGCTCGGCAAAGGCCTGCTGCAGCCCGCCGAGATCGAGCGGCTGCGACGGCATGATCGTCGAAATGGCATGCTTGTAGATGAGCTGCGCCTGACCGTCGCGGCGCAGCAGCACCGAGAAATTGTCGAACCAGGTGATGATCCCCTGAAGTTTCACGCCTTTCACCAGGAACATGGTGACCGGGGTCTTGCTGCGGCGGAGGCTGTTCAGGAACATGTCCTGGAGGTTGTTGACCTTGTCGGGCATTGCGCTCTCTTTCCGGGTCTTATTGGCGGCAGTCCGCAGGCGCTCAATATCACGCCCCGGGGGGATGCGCCAACCGGCCTATTCGCCCCCCTCCCCGCGCGTATCGGCGAGGCCGAGCGCCTTCAGCTTGCGGTGCAGCGCCGAGCGCTCCATGCCGATGAAATTGGCGGTCCGGGAGATGTTGCCGGAGAAACGGCGGATCTGGACGCGCAGATATTCGCGCTCGAAGGTCTCGCGCGCCTCGCGCAGCGGCGTCCCCATGATCGCCTTCACCGCCTCGTTCGGGGTGAGCTGCGCCTGATCGTTCAATATCTCGGGCGGCAGCATGTCGATCTCGATGCAGCCGATCCGCTCGCCCGGCGCCATGATGATCGTGCGCTCGATGATGTTCCTGAGCTGGCGGACATTGCCCGGCCAGTCATAGGCCTGGAGCGCGGCCATGGCGTCGTCGGAGATGCGCGGCGTCGGCACCCGCTGCTCGGCGGCGTAACGGGCGGCGAAATGCTCGACGATCGCGGGAATATCCTCGCGCCGGTCCGCCAGCGCCGGCAGGTGCACGGGGACGACGTTGAGCCGGTAATAGAGATCCTCGCGAAAACGCCCCGCATTTATCTCCTCGGGCAGGGTCCGCGCCGTCGAGGAGATGACGCGCATGTCGACCTTGACGGTGCGCTGGCCGCCGACGCGGGTGAAGCTCTGGTCGGTCAGCACGCGCAGGATCTTGCCCTGCGTGGAGAGCGGCATGTCGGCGATCTCGTCGAGGAAGAGCGTCCCGCCATGCGCCTGCTCGAGCAGGCCGGGCCTGGCCAGCTCGCCGCCCTCCTCCGCGCCGAACAATTCCTCCTCGACCCGCTCCGGCGTCATCCGCGCGGCGGTGACGACGACGAACGGCCCGTCGGCGCGGCTCGACCAATTGTGCAGCAGGCGCGCCGCCACTTCCTTGCCGACGCCGGCGGGCCCGGAGATCAGCACGCGGCTGCCGGTCGCGGCGACGCGCTTCAGGGTCGCGCGGACATTGTTGATCGCGGCCGACGAGCCGGTCAGCTCCATCTCGGTGCCGATCTGCTGCCGCAGCGCCTCATTCTCGCGCCGCAGCCGCTCCGTCTCGGTCGCGCGCGAGACCAGATGGACCAGCCGCCCCGCCTCGAACGGCTTCTCGATGAAATCGACCGCCCCCTGCCGGATCGCGGCGACCGCGGTGTCGAGATTGCCGTGACCGGAGATCATCAGCACCGGCAGGGTCGGATCGCGCGTCTTCACCGTCTCCAGCAGCTGCAGGCCGTCCAGCTTCGAGCCCTGCAGCCAGACGTCGAGCAGCAGCAGCGAGGGCCGCCGGTCGGCCAGCGCCTGCAGCGCCTCGTCGCTGCTGCCGGCGGTGCGGGTCTCGAACCCCTCATCCTCCAGCACGCCCGCGACCAATTCACGGATATCGCGCTCGTCATCGACAATCAGGATGTCCAAAGCCATAATCTTTTCAACTATCTGCTGCAGTTTCTTCGGAAACGGACGGGGCGGAGCGATCGAGCTTGGCGAGCGCCTCCGCATCGAAAATCAGCCGGACCAGGGAGCCGCCCTCCGGCGCGTCGGCAAATTCGATCTGGCCGAAATGCTCCTCGACGATCTTCTTGACGATGGCGAGGCCGAGGCCGGTGCCCTTGGTCCGGGTCGTCATATAGGGTTCGGTGAGGCGGCCGCGCTCGGCGGGAAGGCCGATGCCGGTATCCGCCACCTCGATGACCACCAGCGGGCCATCGGTGCGGATCGTCATCGCAATCTTCTCGCCGCCTTTCGCCTTCCGCTTGCCCGCCTCGCGTTTCTGCTCGACCGCCTCGACCCCGTTCTTGACGATGTTGGTGAGCGCCTGGCCGAGCAGGCGGCGGTCGCAGACCAGCACCGGCGCCGGCTCGGGCACGGAAAGGCTGAAGGCGATCTCGGGATGCGCGACCTCGTGCAGGAACAGGGCCTGGCGGGCGATCTCGGCCAGCGGCTCGGCCGCGAAGGCCGGCTTGGGCATGCGCGCGAAGGAGGAGAATTCGTCGACCATGCGCCGCAAATCGCCGACCTGGCGGACGATGGTCCCGGTCAGCCGGTCGAAGGTCGCCGGATCGCTGTCGATCTCCTTGCCGTATCTGCGTTGCAGCCGCTCGGCGGCGAGCTGGATCGGGGTCAGCGGATTCTTGATCTCGTGCGCGATTCGCCGGGCGACGTCGGACCAGGCGGCGCGGCGCTGGTCGAGCAATTGCTCGGTGATGTCGTCGAAGGTCAGCACATAGCCGCCGCGCACCTGCACCGTCTTCACGGCCAGCGTCCTGGGCTCGCCGCGGGAGGCGAGCTGGACGACGTCCTCCTCGTCCTCGGTCGTCAGGTGCCGGTCCAGCTCCGGCGCGAGATCGACCAGCTTCTGGCCGACCGGGCTCTTGCCGCCGATCTTCAGCAAAGCCTCGGCCGAGCTGTTGATCAGGCGGACGACATGATCCTCGTCGACCGACAGCACGCCCGCGGTCACCCCCGACAGCACCGCCTCGGTAAAGGCACGCCGGCTTTCCAGCTGGGCGTTGGCGGTGACCAGCGCGCCGGTCTGCTCCTCGAGCCTGGTCGTCATCCGGTTGAAGGCGAATCCGAGCGTTGCGACCTCGTCGTTGGAGCCCGTCGGCGGCACGCGCGTGGAGAGATCGCCGGCGGTAACCTGCCGCGCCGCGTTGACCAGCTGCCCCACCGGCCGCACCAGCCGGTCAGCCAGCTTCAGCGCGATCCAGATCGCCAGGGCGACGATCAGGAGCGCCAGCCCGAGCAGGGCCGCGTTGAAGCGGATCTGCAGATCGCGGGAACGGTTGGCCAGCGCCTGATAGTCGTTCAATATGGTCGCGCCGCGGCGGAGCTGCGTGGCGAGCGAGGCTTCGAAAACGCGGGCGGCGTAGACATAGACATTGTCCGCGCCGGGGAGGGCGGCGACGGCCTCGAACCGGTCCGCGCGCACCATCTTGATGGCTCCCTCGCGCCGAACGCGCTCGATCATCTGCGGAGTCACGGCCCGCTCCAGCGGGCGGTCATAGGGATTAAGCAGCACCAGCGACTGGACCTGCCCGCCCGGCGAGACGCGGAAGAGGATCGCCTCGGACAGGTTTCGCTCCAGGAGCTGACGCCCGAACAGATCGTAGAAGACGGGATCGTCATAGCTGACCTGCCGGAGGTAGCGGGAGAGATCGCCCGTCATCGTCGTCGTCTCGGCGCGAACCCGCTCGAATTCCCGGTTGTAATTCTCCTGGGCGAGGCTGGTAGCATTCTCCAGCATGCCCCGCGCCCGGTCCGAGAACCAGAATTCGACGCTATACTGGAAGAGCAGCGAGACGAAGATCGCTACGAGGAGAGTCGGAACCGCCGCGATCATCGAGAAGATCGCGACCAGGCGGACCGGCAGCCTGCTCTTCAGTCCGAGCCCGCTCCGCGCCGCGCGCCGGATCGCCAGGCGCCGGGCGAACAGCACCATCAGGGTCATGGCCGGAACAAGATTGGCGATGAGCAGGGTGGCGACCAAAGGCGGGGTCAGCAACCCGCCGGGATCGCGCCGCACGATCAGAACGTAACTGACGGCCACCGTCACGAGGAGCAGCAGCGCCACGCCGACCTCGATGACCGGAATCCAGCCGCCGCGCCGCCGGATGACGCGCAGCCTTCGGCGCCAACGGGGCCGCATCGGGGACGCTACAGGAATCGCGGCTTCGGCATTCACACTGCGGCTCTAGCACAACAATGTGGCATAAAGAACACAGTGAATTTCGCCGCCCGTCGCGTTGAGAGAGCAATCCGTCTCAGGCGGCGGCGCGGCTCAGCCAGGGAGCGTAGAAATCGCGCAACATGGCGAGCGCGCGCTTCGGCTCGGCTTCCTTGTTGAAGGCGTTGCGGAACTCGGCCGAGCCGTGCAGACCCTTCGTGTACCAGCCGACATGCTTGCGCGCGCAATTGGCGCCGACCTGCTCGCCGTAAAGCGCCAGCATTGCCTGATATTGCTCGACGATTACGGCATATTGCTCGTCGAGGCCGGGATCGGGCAGCCGCTCGCCGGTCTTCAGCCAGTGCATCACCTGCTTCAGCAGCCAGGGCCGGCCATAGGCGCCGCGGCCGACCATCACGCCGTCGGCGCCGGACTGGTCCAGCGCCAGATCGACATCCTCGATCGTATTGATGTCGCCATTGGCGATGACGGGTACCGACACCGCGTCCTTCACCTGGCGGATGAACGCCCAGTCGGCGCTGTCCCGGTACATCTGGCAGCGGGTCCGGCCATGCACCGTGATCATCTTCACGCCCAGATCCTCGGCGATCCGGGCGAGCTCGGGCGCGTTCAGGCTGTGATGGTCCCAGCCCGTGCGCATCTTCAGCGTCACCGGCACTTTGACCGCCTTCACGGTCGCGTCGATGATCGCCGAGGCGAGCTTCAGGTCCCGCATCAAAGCGGAGCCCGCCTCCCCGTTCACCACCTTCTTCACCGGGCAGCCCATGTTGATGTCGATGATCGCGGCGCCGCGCTCCTCGTTGAGCTTCGCCGCCTCGGCCATTTCCTTCGGCGAGCAGCCGGCAAGCTGCATGGAGACCGGCTCCTCGGACGGATCCCATGCCATTTTCTGCAGCGACTGGCGGGTCTCGCGGATCGCGGCCTGGCTGGCGATCATCTCGGTGACGGTGAGCCCGGCGCCATAGCGCTTCACGATCCGCCGGAAGGGCATGTCGGTGACGCCCGTCATCGGCGCCAGAATCACCGGCGTCTCGATCCGGACGGGACCGATCTGGATGGGCTGCAGGCGGGTCATGGGAGGCGCGAGATAGGGTGAATAGCGCTGGCGGGCAAGTTCGGGCTTCGCTAGGCGGAAAGTGCATGACACGCACGGTGGCATTGATCGTGGCCGCGGGCAGCGGCAGCCGCGCCGGTGGAGACGTCCCGAAACAATATCGGAAGGTCGCCGGCAAGGCGCTGCTCGCCCATGCGATCGACGCCCTGCGCCATCCCGGGATCGATGAGGTGCGGGCGGTGATCGGCGCGGGTCAGGAGGCGGCCTATGCCGCGGCGGTGGGCGCGCGCGCCCTCCCCGCCCCGGTCATCGGCGGCGCGACCCGGCGGGGCTCGGTGGCGAACGGACTGGCGGCGCTGGGCGAGGCGGACGTCGTGCTGATCCACGACGCCGCGCGTCCCTTCCTGCCGGGGGCGGTGATCGACCGGCTGCTCGATGCGCTGGCGAGCCACGACGGCGCCATCCCCGTCCTCCCCGTCGTCGACACCTTGACCACGCGGGCGGGCGAAGCCGTCGACCGCGCCGCGCTGGTCCGCGTGCAGACGCCGCAGGCCTTCCGCCTTGACGCCATCCGCGCGGCCCACGCCGCCTGGGCCGGCGACGAGCCGACCGACGACGCGCAGGTCGCCCGGGCGGCCGGGCTGGACGTCGCCCTGGTCGAGGGCGATCCGGCGCTCGAGAAACTGACCTGGGAGGCGGACTTCGCCCGCGCCGCGGCCGCGCGCCTCATCCCGCGCACCGGCACGGGCTTCGATGTCCATGCCTTCGGGCCCGGCGATCATGTCTGGCTCGGCGGCATACGCATCGCGCACGAGCGCGGCCTCAGGGGCCATAGCGACGCGGACGTCGCCCTCCATGCGCTGACCGACGCCTTGCTCGGCGCGATCGCGGCGGGCGATATCGGCGATCATTTCCCGCCGTCCGACCCGCAATGGCGTGGCGCGCCCTCGTCGGTCTTTCTGGAGCATGCGCGCGGGCTGGTGAGCGAGGCCGGCGGACGGATCGTTCATGCCGATCTCACCATCATCTGCGAGGCGCCGCGGATCGGCCCGCATCGGGACGCCATGCGTCGGTTCATCGCGGAGCTGTTGCGGGTCCCCCTGGCGCGGATTAGCGTCAAGGCGACGACCACCGAGCGGCTGGGCTTCACCGGCCGCGGCGAAGGCATCGCCGCCCAGGCGATCGCCACGGTCATGACAGGGGAAGACTGATGCTCAAATTTCTGACGATGGCCGCGATGCTCGGCACCCAGGCGGCAGGCCCGCCGCCCCTGCCCCGGCCCGTTCCGTGCGTCACCCGGGCGGAGGTCGGAGCCTTTACCGTGATCGGCATGGCGGTGACGGTCGAGATGGTGCGGAACGCCTGCAGGCCGCACCTTGCCGACACTGCCTACCTCCGCACGCCCGCCGCCGCGGAGTTTTCAGCCCGGCTGCGGAGCGAGGCCCATCAGCGGTTCGATGTGGCTATGGCCGGGGTCAGCCGGATGGTGGGCGGCTCCGCGGACCAGGCCCAGACGACCGCGATGATGCGGGGGATGTTCGGGTTGATGATGACGGAGGGCGCCGGTGCCGACTTTGCCGGCTCCCTCGACGCGGAATTCTGCCGCGACGCGAATGAAATCGTCGAGATCAGCTCGGCCCTCTCGCCCGATCAGATGGCGCGCCTGATGGGCGCCTTCGCGTCGATTGCCGATCATTTCATCCGCACCGGACCCCCCCGGTTGCCGGCGCCGGCCGCGCCGGCAGCGGCTCCGCCCGCCGCCGCACCGGCCCCGCCCCGGCCCACGCCTTTGGCCTTCGACGTCCAGCGGCGCGCCCGCAGGCCGGCCGCGCCGCCGGCGGTCACCGCTCCGCCGCCACGGCCGCCGATCCAGCCCTTCCTCTGCCGGCCGAGCGAATGAGTGAGCATCGCGACTTCGTCCTGCCGCCGGAGCTGCTCGATCTCGCGCGCCGCGTGGTCGAGGAGAATCGGGCGGCCGGGCGGCGGGTGGCGACGGCGGAAAGCTGCACGGGCGGCCTCGTCGCCGCCGCGCTGACCGAGATTGCCGGCAGCTCCGACGTCCTGGAGGCCGGGCTCGTCACCTATTCGAACGAATCGAAAGCGAAGTTGCTCGGCGTCTCGATGGACGTGATCGACACCTTCGGCTCGGTTTCGGTCGCGGTCGCCTGGGCGATGGCGCAGGGCGCATTGCAGGCGAGCGACGCCGATGTCGCGGTGGCGCTGACCGGCATTGCCGGCCCGGCCGGCGGTTCGGACCGGAAGCCGGTCGGCACCGTGGTGTTCGCGCGGGCGGAGCGGGACGCGGACCCGAAGAACATCGTCGCCGACACCCAGTGTTTCGGCGATCTCGGCCGCGGCGGAGTCAGGCTTCAGGCGGCGCTTTGCGCGCTGGAGCTGCTGCTGCCGGAATCGCCGGCGCCGTAGAGGACCTGGGCGCGCTCCTCGAAGGCGCCGATCATCCGCCTGAGCGCCCGGTCGAACATCTGCCCGGCCAGCGCCTCGAAGATGCGGTTGCGAAACGCGAAATCGACGCAGAAATCCACCTCGGTCCCGCCCGGCACGGCGCGAAACTTCCAGTGGTTGTGCAGATATTTGAGCGGCCCTTCGACATAGTCGATCCCGATCTCGGTCGGCCGCGTCTTCTTCACCCGCGAGGTGAAGGTCTCCTTCAGCGCCTTGAAGCCGACGATCAGGTCGGCGACCATCTCGGTCTCATTGTCCTCGCGGATGCGGGTGGCGGCGACCCAGGGCAGGAAGTCCTGATAATGGCCGACATCGGCAACCAGATCGAACAATTGCTCCGGCGTGTAGGGCAGGATGCGCTGTTCGGTATGGCGGGGCATCGCTGTCCTAACGCGCGGCTGCGAGCTTCGCCTCGCGCGCGGCGCGCATCTTCTCGAAATCGTCGCCGGCATGATAGCTGGAGCGGGTCAGCGGGCTGGCTGCGACCAGGAGGAAGCCCTTGGCGCGGGCGATCGCCGCATAGGCGTTGAACGCCTGCGGGGTGACGAACTCCTCGACCGTCGCGTGACGCGGGGTCGGCTGCAGATACTGGCCCATGGTCAGGAAATCGACGTCGGCCGAGCGCATGTCGTCCATCACCTGATGGACTTCGAGCCGTTCTTCGCCGAGGCCGACCATCAGGCCCGACTTCGTGAAAATGCCCGGATCGTGCCGCTTGACGCTCTCCAGCAGGCGCAGCGAGGCATAATAACGCGCGCCCGGCCGGATCGTCGGATAGAGGCGCGGCACGGTCTCCAGATTGTGATTGTAGACGTCGGGGCGGGCCTGGATGATCTTCTCGACCGCCGCTTCCGACTTGTTGCGGAAATCGGGGGTCAGGATCTCGATCGTGGTCGACGGCGTGTTGCGGCGCAGGGCCTCGATCACCTTCACGAACTGGGAGGCGCCGCCGTCCGGCAGGTCGTCCCGGTCCACCGAGGTGACGACGATATGGCTGAGGCCGAGCTCGGCCGCCGCAACCGCGACATGCTCGGGCTCCAGCGGATCGACCGCGCGGGGCATGCCGGTCTTCACGTTGCAGAAGGCGCAGGCCCGCGTGCAGGTGTCGCCGAGAATCATCACCGTCGCGTGCTTCTTCGTCCAGCACTCGCCGATATTGGGGCAGGCCGCCTCTTCGCACACGGTGGCGAGGTTCAACCGCCGCATCAGCTTGCGTGTCTCCATGAAGCCGGCGCTCACCGGCGCCTTCACGCGGATCCAGTCGGGTTTCCGCGGGCGCGGCTGGCGCTGGGGGATAAGGGCTGGGTCGGCTTCGCTCATGGCGCGCAGATAGCGATCCTTGGCCCCACTTGCCACCCCCCGCCCTCACCCTTAACGGAGCGCCAATGGCTGATTTCGCGACCCTGATCGAAGGTTACCACCGCTTCCGCGACCGCGAGTGGAAGGCGGAGCGCGACCGCTGGACCGAGCTTGCCGAGGGGCAGAGCCCCAAGGTCATGGTGATCGCCTGCTCCGACAGCCGGGTCGATCCCGCGACGATCTTCGACGCGCGGCCGGGCGAGATGTTCGTGGTCAGGAACGTCGCCAATCTGGTCCCGCCCTTCGAGCCAGACCGGAATTATCACGGCGTCTCGGCAGCGCTCGAATTCGCGGTGACCCAGCTCGAAGTGGACGAGCTGGTGGTGATGGGCCACGGCTTTTGCGGCGGCTGCGCGGCGGCGCTCACCGGCCAGTTCGACGATGCCGATCACGGCCAGGGCCATTTCATCGCCCACTGGATCGAGATGCTGGCCGACGCGCGGGAGAAAATCCGGGCCGAACATCCCGAGCTGGACCGTCAGGCCTTTCTGGAAATGGAGCTGGAGGGCGTGCGCCTGTCACTACGCAACCTGATGGGCTTCCCCTGGGTGCGCGAGCGGGTGGAGAGCGGACGGCTGACGCTGCATGGCGCCTATTTCGCCATCGCCGACGGCGTGCTTCATGTCTGCGACGAGACGACCGGGGAATTCGCTCCGGCCTGACCTAGCGCGGCACCGGCACCCGCCGGGCGGTGATGATCCTGACCCGCGGCTGCAGCATCTGCCCGCGCATCGCCCCCTGCCCTTCGGTCGGCGAGGTCGGCGCATTGAGGATCGCGCGGACCACGTCCATCCCCTCGACCACGCGCCCGAACACGGCAAAGCCCAGACCGTCGCCGCTGCCCGATTCCGGCCCGGCGTCGAGATAGTGGAGCGGGCTTGCCATGATCGTGAAATCGGCACGCGCCGTGCCGACCGCGCCGCGCGGCGCGGACAGCGCGCCTTCCACATGGGTGAGCCCGGTCTGCGACGTGGGCTCGTGCGCGATCGGCTGGAAGAGCAGACGGCCGTCGGTGACGATGCCCCCCTGGATCAGGCCGGTATTCTCGCCGGTCTTCATCGAGCGATAGATTTGCTGGCCGTCATAACGGCGCGTGTCGACATAGTGCAGGAAATTCCGGGCGGTGATCGGGGCATGCACCGTGTCGAGCTCGACCACGATCCGGCCCATGCTCGTCGTCAGCGCCACCCGCGGCAGCGGCGCCGGTGTGGCCGGCGGCCGCTGGGCCGGAGCAGGCCCGGCCAGGACCATCAGCACACACAGCAACAAACCCTTCAGCATCGTCTCACCCTTTCTTTCCTGCCGCCAGCGCCTCGGAGACCCGGCCCGCGCCGAACAGGATCGCGCCAACGAGGAGGCCGCCCATCCCTGCCAGGAAGGCCATGAACTGGCGGGTGAAGCGCAGCCCGCCACCGGCATCGCCCATCGCTGGATCGTAGACAAAGGCGGCGATTGCGATCAGCAGGCCCACCGCGCCGACGATCAACCCGGCATATTGCATCGGTTCCGGCTTGCGCTCGGACAGCACGCTCTTCCTGTATCCGTAGGCCAGATAGAACACCAACCCTGCCGCATTCCAGATCAGGAAATATTTCTGGGTGAGGAAGGGCAAGCTGTAGAGCAGATAGAGGCAGCCGAAGATTGCGACGAGCCCCACCGGCCATGCCAGCGGTGTCCGGAATTTACGCTCCACGTCCGGCGCGCGTACGCGCAATACGAGCATGCAGACAGCCACCGCGATAAAGGCGGTCAGCGTGCCGGCATTGGCGAGCGCGGCAAGGTCGGCGAGCGGAATCAAACCGGCCAGCACGGCGACGACGAGCGCGGTGAACAAGGTGATCCGGGTCGGCGAGCCACGTTTCGAAACCTTGGCGAGGCCCGAAGGCAGTACACCGTCACGTGCCATCACGAAGAAAATCCGGCTTTGCCCGTAGAAGAAGGCGAGGATCACCGTCGGCAATGCGATTACGGCGGAGGCGCCGAGGAATTTCGCCGGCCCGTCCTCGCCCAGTGACCGGAGGATCAGCGCCAGGGGCTCCGGGCTGTTCGCGAAACCGGTAAAGTGCATCGCTCCGATCGCGACCGCGGCGACCGCCATGTAGATTATGATGCAGATAAGCATCGAACCGATGATGCCTATCTTGAGGTCGCGAGCCGGATTCTTCGTTTCCTCCGCCGCCGTGGCTATCGCGTCGAAGCCGTAGAAGGCGAAGAAGATAATGGCCGCCGCCGCCATGACGCCAACCTCGGCGCCCGGTGCCCCCGACTTTCCGAAACCGAAGGGCATGAAGGGCTCGAAATTCGCCGCATTGAAGTGCGGCAACGTGACCGCGACAAAGACAATCAGGGCTACGACCTTCAGCGCGACCAGCAATGCGTTCACGGTCGCGCTCTCGCGCGTCCCCACGATAAGCAGGCCCGCGACCACGAAGATGATGAAGATCGCCGGCAGGTTCAGGATCCCGCCCAGATGCGGTCCAGCGGCCAGAAGCGAGGGTATCGCGAATTGCGTATCAGCCAGAAAGCCTGTCGTGTAGCCCGACCACCCGACCGCCACTGCGCTCACCACGAGACTATATTCCAGGATCAGGCTCCAGCCGACGACCCAGGCCAGCAATTCGCCGAGCACGACATAGGTATAGGTGTAAGCGCTGCCCGAGGCCGGGATCATCGTCGCCATCTCGGCATAAGCGAGCGCGGCGGCGATGCAGATCACGCCCGCAATGGCGAAGGACAGGATCACCGCCGGCCCGGCCTTCGCCGCGCCGACGCCGGTCAGCGTCAGGATGCCGGTGCCGACGATCGCGCCGACGCCGAGCGCCACGAGATGCGGCCAGGACAGGCTCGGCCGCAGCCGGTGATGCTCGGGCATCTCCTCGCGCGGGATCACCGTCTTCTTCGCGTTCCAGGCTGCCACTGCCGATCTCCCCTTTTTCGCCTTTCTGGGCTGTATCGCGTCGGCTCGGCAAGCCGGAAACGGCGGAGGCCGAAAAACAGGGAGGGCCGACAGACGCTCCATTCGTCGCTCGGGCGGAACATTCCGTCCTAACCTGTGTTATTGCCGCCGTTATGGGGGACCATCTCGATACCGCTGCCGCGCCCGGACCGGAGGAAATGATCGGCATCGCCCTCGCGGCCGCCCGCCAGGGCCGCGACGCGCTCGCCGCCGCGCTGACGACGCTCCCGGCGCCGATCTACACCGCCGATCTCGATGGCTATGTGACCTTCTTCAACGCCGCCTGCATCGGCTTCACCGGGCGCACGCCCGAGGTGGGCAAGGATCGCTGGTGCGTCACCTGGAAGCTCTACAACAGCAACGGCGCGGCGCTCGCCCACGAGGATTGCCCGATGGCGGTGGCGATCAAGGGCAGCGTCGCCGTGCGCGACGTGGTCGCGGTGGCCGAGCGGCCGGACGGCACGCGGGTGATGTTCGCCCCCTACCCCACCCCGCTGCTCGGCGAGGCCGGCGAGATCATCGGCGCCGTCAATATCCTGATCGACGTCACCGAGGAATGTCAGGCCGGCGAGTTGCGGTTCCAGGCGATGCGCTGCCGCCGCCTCGCCCGTTCACTGACCGACCAGCGCGCGATCGACACCCTGCTGCTGATGGCGGCGGAATATGACGACAAGGCCGGGGAGTTGGGCCGGAGCCGATCCGGGCCAGGCTAGCGCGTCAGCTTCCGATAGGTGACCCGGTGCGGCCGATCCGCCTCCGGGCCCAGGCGGCGGCGCTTGTCCTCTTCATAAGCCTCGAAATTCCCCTCGAACCATTCGACATGGCTGTCGCCCTCGAAGGCGAGGATGTGGGTGGCGAGGCGGTCGAGGAAGAAGCGGTCGTGGCTGATGATCACCGCGCAGCCGGCGAAATTCTCGAGCGCCTCCTCCAGCGCGCGCAGCGTCTCGACGTCGAGATCGTTGGTCGGCTCGTCGAGCAGCAGGACGTTGCCGCCCTCCTTCAGCATCTTGGCAAGGTGGACGCGGTTGCGCTCGCCGCCCGAAAGCTGGCCGACCTTTTTCTGCTGGTCGGGGCCGCGGAAGTTGAAGGCGCCGACATAGGCCCGCGTGCCGATCTCGTGCTTGCCGAAGCGGAAGACGTCCGCGCCGCCCGAGACTTCCTCCCAGACATTCTTGTTCGGGCTCAGATGGTCGCGGGACTGGTCGACATGGCCGAGATGGACGGTCGGGCCGATCTTGATCTCGCCCGAATCCGGCTGCTCCGCGCCGGTGATCAGCCTGAACAAAGTGGTCTTGCCGGCGCCGTTCGGGCCGATCACGCCGACAATGCCGCCGGGCGGGAGCGAAAAGCTCAGCTCGTCGAAAAGCAGTTTGTCGCCATAGGCTTTTGAGACGTTGTTGAGATCGATGACATTGCCGCCAAGGCGCTCCGGCACCTGAATCAGGATCGCGGCCTTGCCGGGGGTGCGATTCTCCTGCGCCTCGACGAGCTCGTCGAAAGCGCGGATGCGGGCCTTTGACTTGGCCTGCCGCGCCTTGGGGCTGCGGCGGATCCAGTCCAGCTCGTCATTGATCGCCTTCTGCTTGCCCGCCTCCTCGCGCTCCTCCTGCTCCAGCCGCTTGGCTTTCTTCTCCAGATAACCGGAATAATTGCTCTCGTAGACATAATAGCGGCCGCGATCGAGCTCCAGCACCCAGTTCACGACATGGTCGAGGAAGTAGCGGTCGTGGGTCACCAGGATCACATTGCCCGGATAGTCGACCAGATGCTTCTCGAGCCATTGCACGCTCTCGGCGTCGAGATGGTTGGTGGGCTCGTCGAGCAGCAGAATGTCCGGCTTTTCGAGCAGCAGCCGGGTCAGCGCGACGCGGCGCTTCTCGCCGCCCGAAAGATGCTCGACCGCGGCGTCGCCCGGCGGGCAGCGCAGCGCGTCCATCGCGATTTCGAGCTGGTTGTCGAGCGTCCAGCCGTCGACCGCGTCGATCTTCTCCTGCAGCTCGCCCATCTCGGTGCCGAGCGCGTCGAAATCGGCGCCTTCCTCGCTCATCTCCACGACGATCTGGTTGTAGCGATCGACCAGATCGGCGACCGGGCGGACGCCGTCGCGGACATTCTCCATCACCGTCTTCGTCGGATCGAGCTGCGGCTCCTGCTCCAGATAGCCGACTTTGATCCCCTCGCCCGGCCAGGCCTCGCCGGAAAATTCGGTGTCGCGGCCGGCCATGATCTTCATCAGGGTCGATTTGCCCGAGCCGTTCGGGCCGACGATGCCGATCTTGGCGTCGGGATAGAATTGCAGGTGAATGTTGTTGAGCACCGGCTTGGGGGCGCCGGGGAAGGTCTTGGTCATGCCCTTCATGACGAAGCTGTACTGGGCGGCCATGTGCGCGCGCTCGCTTTCTGTTCTGCTGTTGGTCGAATGGTTTTGCGTTTGGTCGAACGAGGCGACCGGTCATCGCGGCGTTCCCTAAAGCGGCGGACCGAGATTGGCAAACCGCCCCGGCGCAGCTAGGTCGCATCCCCATGAAAAAGCTTGTCCTGCTTGCCCTCGCCCTTCCCTCCATCGCTTTCGCCCAGCCGGCCTCTGACCGGGCCGCTGTGCTGCGCGACCAGGCGCTCAACAATGACACGCTGGCCTGGGACCTTCTCGAAGGGCTCACCACCGAAATCGGACCCCGGCAGGCGGGGACGGAGGCGGAGGCGCGGGCGCGCGACTGGGCGGTGCGCCGGCTGACCGCGCTCGGCTTTTCCAACGTCCATGTCGAACCGTTCGAGATGCCGGTCTGGATGCGTGGCGTCGAGCGGGCCGAGATCGTCTCCCCCTTCCCGCAGCCTTTGGTGCTGACGGCGCTCGGCAACAGCGCGGCGACGCCGGCGAGCGGGCTCGAGGCGGAAGTGGTCGGCTTCCAGAGCGTCGCCGAGCTGCAGGCGGCGCCGGACGCGGCGGTGCGCGGCAGGATCGTCTTCATCAACCATGCGATGGCGCCGACCCAGGACGGCTCGGGCTACGGCCAGTTCGGCGCGCCCCGCCGGCAGGGCCCGACCGTCGCCAGCCGCAAGGGCGCGGCGGCGATCGTCGTCCGCTCGATCGGCACCGATCATCACCGCAACGGCCATACCGGCGTGCAGAGCTTCGGCGAGGGCGCGACCCCGATCCCCGCCGCGGCGCTGACCGTGCCCGATGCCGAGCAGCTGCAGCGCATCCTGAACCGCGCCGGCGGCCGCCCGGTCCGGATGCGGCTCATCCTGACCCCGCGCAACATCGGCCGGCATCAGTCCGGCAATGTCGTCGCGGAGGTGCCCGGGACCGACCCGGGCGCCGGGGTGATCATCATCGGCGGGCACCTCGACAGCTGGGATCTCGGCACCGGCGCGATCGACGACGGGGCCGGCGTCGCGATCACCACTGCGGCGGCGCACCGGATCATGCAGGCCGGCCGCCCGCGCCGGACCATCCGCGTCGTCCTGTTCGGCGCGGAAGAGGTTGGCGGCGGCGGCGGCCCGACCCATTTCCGGCTCAACCAGCCGGCGGGCAACACCGTCATGGTCGGCGAATCCGATTTCGGCGCGGACCGGGTGTGGCGCGTCGAGTTCAGCTTCGCGCCGGCCAATGCGGCGCTGGCGGACCGGATCGCGGCCGTGCTGGCTCCGCTCGGGATCGTGCGCGGCAACGACCCCGCCACCGCCGGCGCCGATCTCGGTCAGTGGGTGCGCGCCGGCACCGCGGGCATCGACCTGAACCAGGACGGCACCCGCTATTTCGACTATCACCACACCCCGGACGACACGCTCGACAAGGTCGATCCCGTCCAGCTCCGGCAGAATGTCGCGGCCTGGACGGCGGTCCTCTGGGTGCTGGCCAATGCGCCCGAGCGGATCGAGGGGATTGCGCCGACGCCGCGTCCGGCCCAGTAGCGCGAGACGACGAACGAGATTACCCTCCGCCCTACCAAATAATGTCCCTAGGGCCGGGAGCGGGGCATGCGCGAACCGAAGGCGGGTAAAGTCGAAGAGGACAGGCTCGACGTAAAACTGGTCGCGATCGGCCATGGCGACGCGATCCTGCTGCATTGGGCGCCGGCCGGACAGGAGCCAAGCACGATCCTGATCGACGGCGGACCGGGCGGCAGTGCCGGCGCGTCGCTGCGAGAGGCGCTGAGCGAGGTCGAGGCCAAGAAAATCTCGCTCCTCGTCTTGACCCATACTGACGCCGATCATGTCGACGGGCTGGTGCAATATGCGGAGTCCACCAACCGGCTTCCGATCGAGGAATATCGGGGGCCGTGCCTGCCCGCCTTTCAGCGTTTCGAATGGCTGTTTCCACCGCGCGTCAAACGCGGGCTTGAGCAGGCGGCGCGGCTGGAAACCCTCCTGGGCCCAGCAACCACGCAACTCTATCCCGTCGAGTCCGCCTACTGGTCCTCTCCCGACGGAGGACTGGAGGTGACCGTCCTGTCGCCAGCCGCGCGGCTGGTCGAACGGCTCCTCCTGGCCGACGATGCGGCCGACCTCTTCGATGGCGAGGTCATGCCGCTGAGCTGGCTGCTCCAACCGGCAGCGCCTCCCGATGTGGAAGATATTTACGAGGACGTCCGCGCGGCCCTGAGCAGCGGCTACCTCGCGCCGGACCGCGTCCGCGCGGCACCAGCGCCCGAGCCCCTGCAGGAAACGGCGCGGGGGTTTCGCCAGACTTCGGCCGACCCGGAATTTTTCGGCAACAATGTGCTTAACGACACCTCGATCGTCCTGCTCGTGGAGGCACGCACTGGGCGCACCACCAAGCGGCTGCTGCTCACCGGCGATCTCGAGAACTTCACCTATCTGGCCGCCCGCCATCCGCTCGGCCTGAACTGCGACGTCGTCAAGGCGCCGCACCATGGGTCGTGGTCCTATCTGGACCGGGGCGATAAAGCCCTCGACGAAGTCTGGCAGTGGCTGCGCCCCAAGGCGGTGCTGGTGAGCGGCCGCGGCAAACATGGCCTGCCCCGCGCCGAGTTTCGCGATGCGGTACTGCGCTGGGGCTCGACGCTGTTCTGCACCTGCCGGAGGGCCAAAGAGCTCGTAGTCGGGCATCAGCCGACCGGCTCTTGCCATGACCAGTTCGGGTGCGGCGGCCGGCCCCAGGAAACGGTGACGCTGACGCTCCGCGAAGCGGAGATCAGCGCGCAGGGCGTCGCCTGCGGGGCCGGCGCGCTGACGGGCACCATGCCGATCATCCAGGTGCGGCAGCATGTCATCGATCCCAGCGCTATCCTAGACCGCTTCACCGAGCGGGAGCTGGCGCGCCATGTCGGCTGGGTCGTGAATCAGCTGCGCGACCTGCACCGCGCTCGCCGCGAGGCGGGTGCGGAGCATGACGAGAATATCCAGGCGATCAGCAGCACAGTGCTTTGCCGGCAGGCGCTGGCGGTGAAGCAATATCCTGCGGTTCCCAATATCGACCTGATACTCGACCGGGCGGTGGCAAAGGGGCTGATCTGGTCGCCTGCGCAGCGATGGCGCAACGAGAATCGGGAAAGCTATATCCTGCCCTCCGACGCGGACTGGAAAGATCTGAAGGCGTGGATCGGCGGCTTCCTTGCCATTCAGTTCAGGATGCCCGACGCAAAGGTGCCAAGGACCACGCTCGAACTGCTCGCCGCCGTCGACCACACCTATCTCAGCAAGCGGGCGAGCATATTGTTCGGCTTTCCCGCCGCGATGTTCGCGGACGCCATCTGGGGCCGGCTGGCCCGACATTTGCTCGAACGTTCAATGCTCGCCATCTCGGCCGAGCGCTACTACGGACCGTATCTACTCCTGCACCGGGACCTGAACGCCCAGGGTCTCTCGCTCGCACTCAACGAGGATTCACTCGACGATATCAGCGACTTCCTAACGCGGCTGATGCGCTGGGATCGCTATTCACGTTCCGACGCTCCGTCATGGCCGGAAGCACTAAAAGACCTGCTTGCGCCCCCGTGGTCGGGGGACGCACCAGATCTGGGCGGCCTAAGAGAACTGGGGAGTCGCCGCAACTTCTATCACGACGTGTCGCCGAGGACTGCGCTCGCGATGTTCGCCGACTGGCCGGTACATGCATCCACGCCCTTTTCCGCGTCCCTGACTAGCGAGTGAATTGAACAACTTGACGTTTACCCGCAGGCGATAAAAAAGCGCCTGACGCCGGGGGGCGACGCGAGGGCTGCCGGCCGTGAGACGACGCCGCTTGATCCCCTGTCTGATTGGCGGCGCCGCCGCCGCGTTCGGCGCCGGTGGCGCCCGTGCCCGGGACGTGCCAACGCCGCCGCCCCGGCCCGCCGGTCAGGACGATCTCTCCAGCCTCTCGATCGAGGATCTGGCGCAGCTCAATGTCCGCTCCGCCTCGAAGCGCGACGAGCCGCTGTCGGCCGCGCCGACCGCCTTGTTCGTGATCACCGGCGGCGACATTGCGGACAGCGCCGCCACCTCGCTGCCCGAAGTGCTCCGCCTCGCCCCCAATCTCGGCGTCCAGCAGGTCAGCGCCCACGATTATGCGATCACCGCACGCGGCTTCAACAGCGTCGAGACGGCCAATAAATTGCTCGTCCTCGTCGACGGCCGCAGCGTCTATTCGACCCTCCATTCCGGGGTGTTCTGGGACACGCAGACGCCCCTGCTCGAGGACATCGACCAGATCGAGGTGATCTCGGGCCCGGGCGGCACGCTCTACGGCCCCAATGCGGTGAACGGCGTGATCAGCATCGCGACGCGGGACGCGCGCGAGACCCGGGGCGGGCTCGTCCGCGGCAGCGCCGGCGGCTACGAATGGAATGTCGGCGCCCGCTACGGTTTGGGGCTCGGCGATGATGGCGCGATCCGCGTTTACGGCCATTATTTCGACCGCGAGGACCTGCCCCAAGGCAATGTCGGGCCGCCGCTGAGCGACGCCTTCCGCGGCTGGCAGGCCGGGTTCCGCGCCGATTTCGGAGCGCAGGCGGATCAGTTCACCTTCCAGGGCGATCTTTTCGACAATGAGGTCGGCGACCTGCCCGGCGACGGCAATGAAGGGCACAACCTCCTCGCCCGCTGGACCCACCGCACCGGCGTCACGGATGCGCTGCGCGTCCAGACCTATTACAACAATTACGAGCGGCGGGCGCAGCTGACTTCGGACTCGCTGCAGGTCTTCGACCTCGACCTGCAATATAATGCCAGCCTCGGCGCGCACGATCTCGTCCTGGGCGGCGGGATCAGGACGACTCGTGACGAATTCGTCAACAATCTGAACGGCTTCCAGCTCAATCCGCAGAGCCGGCGATTGTGGGTCTACAACGCCTTCGCCCAGGACCGCATCCGGATCGGCAACGCCTTCTCGATCATCGCCGGCGTGAAGATCGAGGAGACCAGCTTCACCGGCATCGAGATCCTGCCCAATCTCCGCCTCGCCTGGCAGCCCGACGACCGCACTTTGCTCTGGGCGGCGGTGTCGCGGGCGGTGCGCACGCCGTCGCGGATCGACCGGCAGCTCGAATTCCTCCCCCTGCTCGCGCCCGGCGACGGCTTCGTCTCGGAGAAGCTGATCGCCTTCGAGGCCGGCTATCGCGGCCAGCCGACCGAGCGCACCAGCCTGTCGGTCAATGTCTTCTTCAACCTCTATGACGATATCAGAACGACCGAATTCTCGCCCGGCCAGCAGCTTCCGATCCGGCTGATGAACGGGATTGAGGGCCATAGCTGGGGCGTGGAGGCGTGGAGCGCCACCCAGATCTTGCCCTGGTGGCGGCTGAATCTCGGCCTTTCCACCCTGTTCAAGCATTTCCGGCAGAAACCGGGCCATCTCGATCTGGCGGCCGGGGATTCGATCGGCCACGATCCGGAATTCCAGCTTTTCGCCCGCTCGCAATTCGATCTGACCAGCCGGCTGCGAGTCAATGCGGGGCTGCGCTTCATCGGCGAGATCCAGTCCGATCCCCCGCTCGGCTCCTATGTCGAGGCGGATGCGACGATCACCTGGCGGCTGACCGACAGGCTCGATCTCTATGCGTCCGGCAACAATCTGCTTCATGCCACCCATCAGGAAAGCAACGATCCCGAGCGGGCCCAGCTCGCCCGGCGTTCCATCCTGCTCGGCGCGAGGGTCCGATTCTGAAGCGCCGGCCCGCCTTTCGCGCGGCGGCCCTGCTCGCCTTGACCTCCTGCATCCTGACGGGCGGACCGGCGCGCGCCCAGCCGACCGAGGAGGCGGTAAAGGCGACCTTCCTGCCCAAATTCGCGCGCTATGTTGCCTGGCCCGCGGCACGGCAGCTCACCGCCGGCGCGCCGTTCCAGCTCTGCGTGATCGGCCGCGACCCGTTCGGCGGGATGCTCGACGCCGCGGCGTCCGCCGAGCAGATCGACGGCCATGGCGTCATCGTGCGGCGGCTGCCCGACGAGCGCGGCGCCGGCGCCTGCCATCTCGCCTTCGTGCAGGGCCGGCAGCCCGCGGACACCGGGCGGCTGCTCCTCGCCCTCCGCACCCAGCCGATCCTCACCATCACCGACGCCCGCGCCGGCCCGCAGCGCGGCATGATCCACTTCACCAACGTTTCGGGCCGCGTGCGCTTCTTCATCAACGAGCGGGAAGCGGCGCAGCGCGGCCTGACGATCAGCTCGCGGCTGCTCGCGCTCGCCGCCGGCGTGACGCAGAGGCGCTGATGGCCAAACTCCCCCGCCTGTCCCGCGCCTGGATCGACGCCCCCGCGGCGATCGTCGCCGTGGTCGTGCTGATGCTGCTCGCCGGCATCGGCATCATCATGCAGAGCGAGGCCGCCTATCGTGACCTCCAGCAGCAGGAAACCCGGGTCCAGGCCGAGATTCTCGCCGCCAGCGTCACCGCCGCGCTCGACTTCGACGACGCCGTGGCGGCGCGCGAGGCGGTGAGCGCGATCCGGGTCAACCGCCAGGTGCGCAGCGTCGGCATCTATAACGAGCAGGGCATTCTCGTCGCCGGCTATGGCCGCGACGGCCCCGGCCCGTCGCCGCGCTTCGTCGAACGGCTGCCGGCGCCCGAAAATGCGGTTTCGTCCGAAGTGCCGGTGATGAGCCGCGGCGAGCGGATCGGGACCGTCATTCTCGCCACCGATCCGGAGCCGGTCGCCCGCCGGCTCACCCGTTATCTGGTCATCGGCCTGCTGATCGTCATGGCGGCGCTGGTGGTCAGCGTGCTCGGGCTGGCGCAGAACGCCTTGCGCCGCGCCAACCGGGAGCTGGAGGAACGGGCCGACGCGCTCGCCGGGGCCAATGCCGAGCTGAAGGTCCAGGTCAGCGAGCGCGGCAAGGCCGAGGAGCAATTGCGTCAGGCGCACAAGATGCAGGCGCTCGGTCAGCTGACCGGCGGCATCGCCCACGATTTCAACAATCTGCTGACCGTCATCCAGGGCTCGGCCGACATGCTGCGGCGGCCGGGCGTGTCCGAGGACAAGCGCATCCGCTTCGCCGAGGCGGTCGTGCAGGCCTCGGACAAGGCGGCGGCGCTGACCGGGCAATTGCTCGCCTTCGCGCGCCGCCAGCCGCTGCAGCCGGAGGTGATCGAGGTCAACGCCCTGATCCGCGACATGACCGACCTGCTGGACCGGACTCTGGGCGAGCGGATCGAGGTTACCACCGTGCTCGCGCCCGTCGCCTGCACGGTGGAGGCGGATCGCGCCCAGCTGGAATCGGCCTTGCTGAACATCGCCGTCAATGCCCGCGATGCCATGCCGGAGGGTGGCCAGCTCGACATCCGCACCGCCCCGGTCGGCGATGCCGCGCGCGGCGAGATGATCGCGATTTCGGTCGGTGACTGCGGCACGGGCATGGACGACGCCACTCTGGACCGCGCCTTCGAGCCCTTCTTCACCACCAAGTCGACCGGCAAGGGCACCGGCCTCGGGCTCAGCCAGGTCTACGGCTTCGCCAGCCAGTCCGGCGGCGACGTGCGCATCGATTCGACGCCCGGGCGCGGCACCATTGTCACCTTGCTGCTGCCCCGGCGCGGCACCGCCGGCGAGAAAGCGCCCGCGGAGAAGAGCGTGAGCCTGGAGCGGGGCCGCCCCGGGCGCATCCTGCTGGTCGAGGACAATGACGAGGTCGGCGCGTTCGCCGCGCAGCTGCTGGACGAGCTCGGCCACGAGGTCGTCCGCACGGCGTCGGGCGAGGAAGCGCTGGCGCGCCTGCAGGCCGAGCCGTTCGATCTGGTCTTCACCGACGTGGTGATGCCCGGGATGAGCGGCCTCGATCTCGCCGGCCGCATCGCCGAGGCGCGCCCCGACCTGCCGGTCATCCTCACCACCGGCTATAGCGACGAGATCGCCCGCTCCGGCGCCGGCGGCCGCCCGGTCATCCTGAAGCCCTACCGGCCCGAGACTTTGGCCTCGGCGATCAGTCAGGCGCTTGCGACAAAAGGCTAATTTCAATAGCTTCGGGACAGGAGGAGAGGATAATGGCGATCATCAACGGCACTTCCGGACCCGACCCCCTCGACGGCACCTCCGGCGACGACGAGATTTACGGCTTCGCCGGCAACGACGTCCTGCGCGGCCTGCTCGGCAATGACTATATCGAGGGCGGCGCCGACAATGATTTCATCGACGGCGGCGCGGGCTTCGACACCATGCTCGGCGGCGCCGGCGACGACATTTTCGTGGTCGACAGCCTCTATGACGTCACCACCGAGGCGGTCGGCGAGGGGAATGACATCGTCTACGCCTATAACGATTACGAATTGCAGGCGGGCAGCGAGATCGAGCGCCTGTCCTCGGTGGACTGGCGCTTCACCAGCGCGCTGCAGCTGACCGGCAACGAGTTCGCCAATTTGATCGAGGGCAATCGCGGCGACAATTATCTGAACGGCGGCGGCGGCGACGACGTGCTGGTCGGGTTCGAGGGCGACGATGTCTATGTGGTCGATTCCGCCGGCGACGCGGTGATCGAGGACGGGGATCTGACCAGCGAGTTCGGGCGCACGCATGGCGGCCGCGACACGGTGCTGACGACGGTGAGCTATGCGCTGGCCGCCGGCTCTTTCGTCGAGGAACTGGCCGCGTCCGATATCGCCGGCACAGCGGCACTCTTTCTCACCGGCAACGAGCTGGCCAACGTCCTGCGCGGCAATGCGGGCGCCAACACGCTCTACGACGGCGGCGGCGCCGACACCATGTACGGCTACGGCGGCGACGACACCTATGTCGTCAGCGACACCAGCAGCCAGATCGTCGAGCTTGGGGGCCAGGGCAATGACATCGTCTACGCTCTCGGCAGCTATACGCTGGGCGCCGCCGTTTCGGTCGAACGGCTGTCGACGATCGACTGGACTTCCACGGCGGCGGTGACCCTGATCGGCAACGAGCTGGCCAATCTGATCGAGGGCAATGCCGGCGACAATATTCTCGAAGGCGGCGGCGGCGGGGACGTGCTGGCCGGCCTGGGCGGCGACGATACCTATTTCATCCGCGGGAACGGCAACCAGGCCGTGATTGAGGCGAATGGCGGCGGTACCGACTACGTCATCGCCTTCGTCGATTACACGCTGAACGAGGACAGCTATGTCGAGGAACTCAGAGCCGGCACCGGCGGAGTGACGCTGCGGGGCAACGCATTCGCCAATACGCTGCGCGGCGTGGGCGGCGACGACGTTCTTGATGGCGGAGACGGGGCCGACATCATGATCGGCGCTGTCGGAAACGATGCCTTCGTCGTCAATGACCCCGGCGACCAGATCTTTGAAGTGCAGGGAGGTTACAACATCGTCTATACGACGATCAGCTATACGCTCGCCCCCGGTTCGATGCTCAGCGCTTTGTCGGCGATCGATTACAGTCTCAATCTGGGCCTCACGCTGACCGGGAACGAGCACGGGAACGGCATTTTTGGCGACGCCGGCGTAAACCTGATCAACGGCCTCCTGGGCAGCGACGATCTATACGGCAAAGGCGGCGCCGACACCTTTGCCTTCACCACCGCGCTCAGCGCGTCCCAAAATGTCGACAGCCTCAAGGATTTTGAGGTCGGGGTCGACAAGATCGCCCTCGACGACGCGATCTTCATGGGGCTTTCCCCCGGCGCGCTGCCGGCCAGCGTCTTCGCGCTCGGCAGCGCGGGGGACGCGGATGACCGCATCGTCTACGATTCCGTAACCGGCCGGATCTTCTACGATTCCAACGGTTCGGCGGCTGGCGGCTCCACCCTGTTCGCCCTCGTCACCCCGGGCACCGCTCTGACCGCGAGCGATTTCACGGTGATCTGAGGCCGCCCGCGGCGCGGCCAGCGGCGATGGTCGGGGAGACAGGATTCGAACCTGCGACCCTCTGCTCCCAAAGCAGATGCGCTACCAGGCTGCGCTACTCCCCGACCCTGGCTTGCCGCCGGCGCCCGCGGGCGACGGCTGGTGGGCCCGGCAGGATTCGAACCTGCAACCAAGCCGTTATGAGCGGCCGGCTCTACCGTTGAGCTACAGGCCCCGCCGCGCGCCATGCCACGCGCGGGCGGCGGCGGCAATGTGAAAGGCTCAGACCGAGCCTTCGCTGCGCGTGACCGGCGGCGCCTCGCCGGCCTCCGCCGGAAGGGTGAGCACGAAGCCCTCTCCCGCGATGTCGAGCGTGCCGCCGACCGCTTCGGCGAGGTTGCGGACCAGGCGGAGCGCGAAGCCGAGGCCGAGCGCCGGCGCGCCGGGCCAGTCGCCGTCCGGGCTGTAGCCGGGATCGAGCAGATCGCTTTCCCCGAGGCCGGCGATCGCCTGCGGGCGGCCGATCGCGAGACGCAGCACCGGAGGGCCGGCCTCGGCATTGCGCGAGAGGGTCAGCGCGATCGACTCTCCCTCGCCGGCGAGGCCGATCGTGCCGGCGAGCAGGCGGCCGATCATCCGCTCGACCGCGCCAGGCTCGACCCTGGCGCGCGGCAGGCCTTCCTCGATCCGCATCGCGATCGCGGCGCCGCGCTGGGCGGCGATCCGCTCATAACTGTCGTGCAGCCGGACCAGCAAAGCGACCGCGTCGGCCGCGCCCTCCTCCAGCTCCAGCCGGCGTGATTCGATGCGCGCGGCGGTGTCGAGATCGTCGACCGCGGTCAGCAGGCCGCGAGCCTGCTCCATGATCGTCGCCGCGCGCCCGCGATAGGGCATGGCGGCGGGCCCCATATATTGCCCCTCGATCATCTCCGCGAAGCCGATGATCGCGTTCAAGGGCGTGCGCAGCTCGTGGATCAGCTGGCGCAGCGAATCCGCCGGGAATTGGGTGCCGAACACGCCGGGTTCCGCGTCCTGCAACGCGGTGCGCGCGACCTCGTCCGGGCGCGGCCGCCGGGCGGTGCCGCGATAGCCCTGGAAGGCGCCGCTCGCGGAATCGAAAAAGGGGATGCCGGAGATGCGCCAGTCGCCGGAGGCCGGCCCCTCTCCGGCGACGGTGAAGCGGGCGTCGCGAAACGGGCTGCGCTTCTCGAAGCCGCCGGCGGCCTGGCCGTCGACGCCATGCTGGCCGCGCCCCGCAATCCAGGCGATGCTCTGCCCGACGAGCGGCCCGCGCGGCGCGCCCTCGACCCAGACGAGGACGCCGTCGGTGCCGGTCTCCCAGCGAAACGCCCGGGCGACGCCTTGGCTCGGCGCCGGCGGGAAAGCGTCGCGGCGCTGGCGATAGGCCTCGATCCGGTCGACCAGCTCGCGGATCTGTGAATCGCCGCCCGCCGGTGCCGCCGCCTCGCCCGCACCGCTGCTTTCGATCCGGAAGTCGCTGGGGCCGAACGCGGCGAGCGCGCTTCTGACCTCCGGTGCCAGATCCTCGCGGTTGCGGAGCAGCGACCGGGCCGCAGGCCCGAGCCGCGGCAGCAAGGCGAGCCAGGCGTCGGTCCCGAGCCGGGCGCCGGCGATCAAGGGTGCGGCGACCGAGGGCGCATCCTCGGCGAAGAAGGCGATCAGGCCGGGGTCGATCGCGCGGCCCGCGAGCGAGCGCGCCGACTGGCGGCGGGTCTCCGGGTTGATCGCGCGCCGCGTTTCACGCAGCCAGGCATAGGCCTCGGCCTCGCCATCCGCCGCGCCCGTCTCCGGTCGGCGCTGGGCGAGCAGATCGACGATCTGCTGCCAGCGCGCCGCCTGCCGGTCCGGCCGGTCGGCGGCCTGGGCGAGCACGGTCGCGATCATGTCGTCGAAACGCATGCCCAAGGCCTAACCCGCCGGCCGGCGGCGCGGAAGCGCGTTCTTGGACGCGCCTCAAATCGGGACGCGTCAGCCTGTCCTGGTGGACAGCCAGAGCAGCCAGAGCTGGGCGAGCTCGGCGCGCGGCCCGGTCACGGCGCGGAACGCGGTCTCCGCCTCCGCGCGCTGTCCCGCCAAAGCGAGCGCCGCGCCGAGCCGGAGATTGGCGACGCCGGCATCCGCGCCCTTCTGCAGCGCCGCCCGGTAGAGCTCGGCCGCGGGGCCATATTCGCCATAGCCGTAATAGGCATCGCCCATGGCGAGCACGGCGGCGGCGTCATTGCCGGCCAGCGCCGCCCTGCGGCCTTCCGCGAGCGAGCCGCGATCGTCCGCGATCCGCCGGTCGGTCAGGGTGAGCCGCTCCCGGGCAAAGCCGGCATTCTGGGTGATGAGGTTGCGGCGCAGGCCGTCCTCGAGCACCGCCTTCACCTCGCCAAAGGCGCGCACTTCGTTGGCGGCCTGGGACAGCTCGATGAAGTCGCGCTCGCTGTTCATCGCGCCCGCGGCGCGCATCAGGCGGTAGGTATCGAGCTTCAGCCCGTTGTTGGCATTGTTGAGCTCCGAATAGATGGCCAGCGCGTCGTGCCAGAGCGCGGGGCTCGGCGCCGCGACCAGCCATTCGCGCAAATAGCGCATCGTGTCCGGCGAGCGGGCACGCCAGGCGAGGCCGGCGATCTGCTGCCGCCATTCGACGGGGATCGGCTGCCCGGCCCGCTGCTGCGCCTGCATCGCCTGCTGATAGAGGCCGATCGCCCCCGCCGAATCATTGGCCCCCGCCCGGACCCGGGCCAGGCGGACATAGCGGGCCGGATCGTTGGGGCTGATCCGGTCGAGCTCGGCCATGGCGCGCTGCGCCTTGGCGGTGTCGTTCGCCGCCATCGCGAATTCGAGCTGGTTCTCGTACAGGGCCTGCATCTCGGTGGGCAGCGCCCCGCCCGAGGCGATCATCTCGTCAATGCCCTGCGACTGGAAGGCGCGGTTCTGGGTGTTGATGCCGATCTGCAGCCGGATCTGGCCGACCAGATATTTGGCGTCATTGCCGCGCGCCTGCGCCTCCGCTGCCGCCAGCGCGGTGGTCGCGGTCGCCCAGTCGCCCGCATTGACCGCGACGATCACCGGCTGGAACGCGGTCCGCTCGGCGCGGCTGAGATTATACTGGCGCGTCGGCTGGGCCGGCGGCTGCGGCTGAGCCGGCGCCGGCACCGGCGGCGCCATGATCTGGGGCTGGGGGGTCGGCCGCTGATAGGATCCCTGCGCCAGCGCCGGCGTCGCCGCGCCGAGCAGCAGCGTGATCGCCAGGGCGGCCTTGGTGGTGGTCATCGAAAATTCTCCTGTCGCACGAATTGGAAAAACGGACATCAGACCGGGCGGCGCGCCAGCCAGCTCAGCCAGAAGCCGGCGAGATCGGCGCGCGGCCCGGTGACGAGCCTCAGCGCCGCCTCCGCCTCCGGCCGGCGGCCCGCCATGGCGAGCGCGGCGCCGAGGCGCAGATTGACGAGACTGGCATCCTCGCCGCCCTTCTGCAGGGCAAGACCGTAGAGCGCCGCCGCATCGGCATATTGGCCGTAAGCATAGAAATTGTCGGCCGCGGCGCGCGCCACCGCGCCGGTGCCGCTCTGCGCGCGGGTCCTGAGGCCCGCCAGCGCCGCGCGGTCGGCGGTCACCGCGCGCGGCGCGATCCGGGTGGCGAGCGCCGGCGCGACGCGCGCCGTTTCGACCATGTTGCGCTGGACGCCCTCGTCGATCACCGCCCGCGCCTCACCGATCAGCCGGGCGTCGGCCAGCGCGCCGGCAAACTCCATATAGTCCCGCTCGCCGGCCAGCGCGCCGGCGGCGCGCATCAGCCGCCTGATGTCGAGATCGAGCACCGGATCGCCGGCGAGGTCGCGATAGGCGGCAAGGGCATCATGCCAGTTGGCGGGGGTCGGGTAGGCGGCGACCAGGCCGCGCGCGAAGGCCATGGTCGGCGCCACGAAGGATGGATTGCTGATCGGCGGCCTCGTGCCGTCATAGGCGATGGCGAGGCCCCGCAAATACCAGCTTTCGGGGGACAGCCGCCCGGCCGCCTGATCGGCGGCGAGCGCCCGTTGAAACAGGCTGACCGCATTGCTGCGGATCGTGATCGCGTTCGGGCCGCGCGCGCTGATCAACTGGCTCGCCGTGAATTGGCCATAGTCGACCAGGGCAGCGCTGTTGGCAGGCTGCAGCTCGACCAGCCGGGCGATCAGCCGGTCGGTTCTGATCGGATCCCGGCCGGCGAGCGCGCGCCCGGCAAGCCAGGCGACGAGGCCCGGCGCTTCTTCGGCCGTCACCAGGCCGCTGTCCATCATCGCCTCGGCCGCCTGGGTCTGCATCGCATTGTCGTTGCGCTGCCGGCCGATCTGGAACTGGAAATGGGCGACCGCATAGCGGGCGGAAGCGCTCTGCGCCCGCCCGCGCGCCGCCGCCAGCGCGGCATCCTGCGCGGTCCGGTCGATGCCGCTGGCCGCGGCCTGCAGCGCGGCAATGGCGTCGCGCTCCTCCCGGCCGAGGTTCAGCGAGCGCGGCGTCTGCGCCCGGGCGTCGGCCGCGGCGACGGAGACTCCACCCGTGGCCAGCAGGGCGGCGGTCAGGGCCGTCAGAGCTTTCATCGGGAAGCCTCCTGTCACAAATGCCGAGCCTGACGAATCCAGCCAGCCCCGGCAATCGGGCGGTGGCTTCTAACGCTAATGAAGGCCGCTTTCTAGGGTCGCGCCAATGAACCGGCGTTGAACTGGCCGGGCCCGACAATATCCCTGATAACAGGCGCTTTTCCCCGCTTTTTCTTTTGCCCTTCTCGCGCGCGCGTGCGCACGTGCGCGCGGGGTGGTCAGAGGCCCTTCCTTGGTCTAGGGTCCGGCTTCGCCAGCGCTGTTGCGCCTCCTCGCACTGACAACAACCAGGAAAATCCATTGGCCAGCGTCCCGCCGACCATCGAGTCCAGCGACATTTCCCCCGTCTCCATCGTCGAGGAGATGAAGACCTCCTATCTCGATTACGCCATGTCGGTGATCGTCGCGCGGGCGCTGCCCGACGTGCGCGACGGGCTGAAGCCGGTCCACCGGCGCATTCTCTACGCCTGCCAGCAGGGCGGCTTCGTCGCCGGCCGTCCGTATCGCAAGTCGGCGAAGATCGTCGGCGACACGATGGGCAATTACCATCCGCACGGCAATCTCGCGATCTACGACGCGCTCGCCCGGATGACCCAGGACTGGTCGATGCGCGTGCCGCTGATCGACGGCCAGGGCAATTTCGGCTCGATGGACCCCGATCCGCCCGCGGCGGAACGTTATACCGAGGCGCGGCTGGCCAAGGTGGCGATGACCCTGCTCGAGGATCTCGAGAAGGACACGGTCGACTTCACCCCCAATTACGACGCCTCGCTGACCGAGCCGACGGTGCTGCCCGCGCGCTTCCCCAACCTGCTGGTGAACGGCGCCGGCGGCATCGCGGTGGGCATGGCGACCAACATCCCGCCGCACAATCTCGGCGAGGTCATCGCCGCCTGCAAAGCCTGGATGGACGACCCCGCCATCTCGTCCGAAGGGCTGATGGACTATGTCCCCGCGCCCGATTTCCCGACCCGGCCGCTGATCCTCGGCCAGGCCGGCGCGCGCAGCGCCTATCTGACCGGCAAGGGCTCGATCATCATGCGCGCCCGCCACGAAATCGAGGAAGGCCGCGGCGACCGCCGCTCGATCGTGCTCACCTCCATCCCCTATCAGGTCGGCAAGAACGGCCTGGTCGAGAAGATCGCCGAGGCGGCCAAGGACAAGCGCGTCGAGGGCATTTCCGACATTCGCGACGAATCCAACCGCGAGGGCGTCCGCGTCGTCATCGACCTGAAGCGCGACGCGACCCCCGACGTCGTGCTGAACCAGCTCTGGCGGCACACCCCGGCGCAATCCTCCTTCCCCGCCAACATGCTCGCCATCCGCGGCGGCCGGCCCGAGACGTTGACCCTCAGGGACATTATCGAGAGCTTCGTCCGCTTCCGCGAGGAGGTGATCACCCGGCGCTCCAAATTCGAGCTCGCCAAGGCGCGCGAGCGGGCCCATTTGCTGCTCGGCCTCGTCATCGCGGTCACCAATCTCGACGAAGTGGTGCGGATCATCCGCGGCTCCGCCTCGCCCGCCGAAGCCCGCGCCGCCTTGCTCGCCCGCGAATGGCCGGTGGCCGAGATCGCGCCCTATGTCCGGCTGGTCGAAGCGGTGGAGACCCGGATCGGCGGCGACAGCTATCGCCTCTCCGAAGCCCAGGTCCGCGCCATCCTGGAGCTGCGCCTGCACCGCCTGACCGCGCTCGGCCGCGACGAGATCGCCGGCGAGCTGCGCGAGCTCGCCAGCTCGATCGGGGAGCTGCTCGAAATCCTCGGCGACCGGGTGAGGCTCTACGCGATCATGCGCGCCGAGTTCGACGAGATCGCCGAGGCCTATGCGACGCCGCGCGTCACCGAGATCGCGCCGGCCTGGGACGGGATCGAGGACGAGGCGCTGATCGAGCGCGAGGACATGGTCGTGACCGTGACCCTCGGCGGCTACATCAAGCGCACCCCGCTCGAGGCGTTCCGCACCCAGGCGCGCGGCGGCAAGGGCCGCGCCGGCATGGCGACCAAGGAAGAGGATGCGGTCACCGAATTGTTCGTGACCTCGACCCACAATCCGGTCCTGTTCTTCTCGACCCACGGCAAGGCCTATCGCCTGAAGGTCTGGCGCCTGCCCGAGGGCGCGGCCAATACGCGCGGCCGGCCGATGGTGAACCTGCTGCCGCTGGCCGAGGGCGAGACCATCTCGACCATATTGCCGCTGCCGGAGAACGAGGAGGAATGGGGCAAGCTCCACGTCATGTTCGCCACCGCCAAGGGGCTGGTGCGGCGCAACTCGATGGACGCCTTCGCCAGCATCCGCGCGGGCGGCAAGCTGGCCATGCGCTTCGACGAGGGGTCCGAGGACCGGCTGATCGGCGTCTCGCTGCTCACCGAGGAGGATGACGTGCTGCTCGCGACGCGCAACGGCAAGGCGATCCGCTTCGCCGCCACCGACGTGCGCGAATTCCAGAGCCGCACCGCCGCCGGCGTGCGCGGCGCCCGGATGATCGGCGGCGACGAGGTCATCTCCCTGTCCATCCTCAGGGGCTTCAGCGCCACCACCGAGGAGCGCGACGCCTACCTCAGGGCGGCGCCCTGGAAGGAGGGCGAGCGCGAGGCGACCTTGAGCCCCGGGCGCATGGCCGAGTTTGAGGCGGCGGAGGAGTTCATCCTCACCGTCTGCGCCAACGGCTATGGCAAGCGCAGCTCCGCCTTCGAATATCGCCGCACCAATCGCGGCGGCCAGGGGATCACCAATATCGACAATCTGGAGCGCAACGGCCCGGTCGTCGCCTCCTTCCCCGCGCATGATGGTGAGGAGATCATGCTCGTCACCGATCAGGCCAAGATGATCCGGATGAAGGTCCGCTCGCCGGCGCCGGGCGAAAAGGTGGAATCCGATATGCTGCGCGTGATCGGCCGCAACAGTGCGGGCGTCCGCCTGTTCAACGTCGCCGAGGACGAGCATGTCGTCTCGGCGGCGCGGATCGAGGAAAGCGAGGAAGAAGACGAGACGGTGACGGAGAGCGTGGAAGGCGAGGATGGCTTCGACGCCGGAACCGAATAGGCGGCAGCGGCTGGTCGATGGCCCAAGGCTGCTCGCCGGGATCGTCGTCGCCGCGCTCGCCGCGGGACCGGTCTTCTTCATCGCCGGCACGCTGGTTTCGGGCTTCATCGCCTCGCCGGGCGGCGAGGTGTTCCGCTGGGCGGAAGCGCAGGCGCTGCCCTTCATCCTGCTGCTCTCGGTCCGCTACGCCTTCCTGCCCGCAATCCTGCCGGTCACGCTCGGCGCGGCGGCGATGGCGGTGCTCGGCGCGATGTTCAGGCGCGCCCGCGCCTGGCTGGCCTGGCTGCTGGCGGGCGCGGTACTGGCGGGCGTCGCCTGCCTGCTCTTTCCCGATCTGCTGACCTTCCGGCTGCTGGCGGTCGCCCTGCTGATCACCGGCATGATCTGCGGCGCCATCTGCCGCGCCTTCGCCCGCTGGCCGGAGGACGCGGACGCGGCAGTGGAGACTGGCGCGCTCTAGTGCGGAGGCGCCGGTGAATGCGCGGTGCCGTTGGCATGGCGCCGGTGGCGCTGGCGGGTATCGGCCGGCCGGTCGGATGCTTCATTCGTGGCGGCGGGCGCCGTTGTCCGGCCGGCGTCGGCGGACGGCGGCGGCGCCTGGCTGCTGTCCGCGGGCGGCGCGGTCTGCGCACTGTTGCCGTCTTCCGGTGTCGTCTGGGTCGTGGACGGGCCGCCGGTCGGCGGCGCCGGCTGGCCGCCTTCGGGCGGGGTCGTCGCCTGCCCGGCGAGAGCCGGCGCCGCGGTCAGGGCAATGATGGCAGCGGACGTCAACGCAAGGATACGCATCCTCTTCTCCTTTGAGGGGTTGGAATGCCGACAACGGCCCGCGCGGACAGGGGTTCGCGCGCGGCGGGGCCGTTCGCCCCGGCCGTGCGGGAAACGCGGTCAGGCGTAGAGGTCGATCACCTCGGCGTGCGGGAGCACCGTCTGATGGAGCGGCGTGCGATGGCAGCCGGCCGGATCCCGCTCGAAACAGAGCAAGGCCGACGGCTTCTCCTCCGCCAGCGCGACCATTTGCGCCGCCTCGATCCCGGCTTCCGGCGTATCGAGCTGCCGGGCGAAGATCCGCTTCATCTCGTCCATCCGGCCCTTGCGCGCGGCCTCGCGGCCGGCGGGCGGCGTGCCCAGCGCCTTCAGAAGCACATAGTCGATCCCGGCTTCCTTCAGGCCGGCGGCGAGAACGTTCTTCGAGAAGCCCGGCTTGCGGGAGAGCGGCACGGCGCGGACGTCGATCACCCGCTCGACGCCCGCCTGCCGCAGGGCGGCGATCAGCTCCGGCTGGGTCGCGCCCTCATAGCCGATGGTGAAAATCCGCATCCGTGCCTCACCTGATGTCGGTATAGCCGCGCGTCGCCGGCTTGCCGCGGAAGACGATGGAGAAGAAGTTGATGAAGTAGAGGCCGGCCATCCTGAAAAAGCCCTGCTTCTGCAGGCGGCGCCCGGAGGTCGGCATCACGAAGCGCGGGTGGAACAGCACCTGCCCGTATTTCTTCGCCCGCTTGGCGATGTCCGCATCCTCGCCGTAGAATTCGATCCTCGGATCGAAGCCGCCCATCTTCTCCAGCACGTCGCGGCGGATCGCGAAATTGCCGCCGACCAGCATATAGCCGATGATCCCGTAGAGCGGCCGGGCGGCGACGAACCAGCCCGAGGCGACCTTGTTCCTGAGCCCGCTGAGATCGTAGAAGCTGTACGGACCGGAGAGCGAGGCCAGCTTCCGGTTCCGGCCGAACTGGTCCCAGATCTGCTCGATCCACCCCGCCGGCGGATGGGTGTCGGCATCGACATAAGCGAGGATGTCGCCCTTCGCGGTGAGGAAGCCGCGCTGGCGGGCCCGGGTGATCCCCTTTTCCGGCTCGAACACATAGGTGACGGCCGGATAATTGAGCGCGACCGCCCTCGTGCCGTCGGTGCTGTTATTGTCGACGACGATAATCTCCAGCGCCTTGCCGGCAATATTCGCCATCACCGCGTCAAGGCAGGCGCCGAGCCAGGCCTCCTCATTATAGGCCGGGATGATGAGGCTGATCGTCGGCCTGTCTGGCTTGGTCTCGGCGGTCATGGTCTGGCCTAGTGCCGTAATATCCCGTTTCTGGCCAGAGCCGAAAGCCCCGGCGGACGGGCGCGGCGGGGCGCCTATTCGGGCCTGTGACATACCGCTTCGACGTTGATCCCGTCGGGATCGAGCACGAACGCGCCGTAATAATTCGGGTGGTAGTGCGGCCTCAGCCCGGGGGCGCCATGATCGCGGCCGCCGGCGGCGAGCGCGGCGGCGTAAAAGGCATCGACCTCCGCGCGCGTGGCTGCGGCGAAGGCGACATGGGTGCCCTCCCCCACCTTCTCGTTATCGCCGACCCAGAAATAGGGCTTGCCGTTCGAGCCGAAGCCGTGCGCGGTGCCGCCGGCTTCCGTATGCTCCGGCCCCGCGGTCATGATCAGGCCGATGCCGAGCGGCGCCAGCGCCTGTTCGTAAAAGGCGCGCGAACGGGCGGCGTCGGCGACGGCGAATCCGACATGGTCGAGCATGGCTTCCTCCTGCTGGCGAAGGAGACTATCGCACGCGGCCATGACTCACCAAGTCCATATCATCGGCGGCGGGCTGGCCGGCTCGGAGGCGGCCTGGCAACTCGCCGGGGCCGGTCTGAAAGTGCGGCTCAGCGAAATGCGCGGCTCGGGCGAGATGACGCCGGCGCACCAGACGGACGGGCTCGCCGAGCTGGTCTGCTCGAACAGCTTCCGCTCGGACGATGCGGTCAGCAACGCGGTGGGCTTGCTCCATGCCGAGATGCGCGGCCTCGGCTCGCTGATCATGGCGGCGGCGGACGCGCACCGCGTGCCCGCCGGCTCGGCATTGGCGGTGGACCGGGACGGCTTTTCGGCGGCGGTGACGGCGCGGCTCGCCGCCCATCCCAATGTCGAGATCGTGCGGGAGCGGATCGACATGCTGCCCGCCTCGGGCCCGACCATCGTCGCCACCGGCCCGCTGACCGCCGCCCGGCTCGCGGAAGCGATCGGCGCGGCGACCGGCGCGGACGCCCTCGCCTTCTTCGACGCGATCGCGCCGATCGTGCACCGCGACACGATCGACATGGAGATCTGCTGGATGGCCAGCCGCTGGGACAAGGGCGACACGGCCGACTACATCAACTGCCCGATGACGAAGGCGCAATATCTCGCCTTCCACCAGGGCCTGCTCGACGGCGAGAAAGGCGAATTTCGCGACTGGGAGAAGGACACGCCCTATTTCGAGGGCTGCATGCCGATCGAGGTCATGGCCGAGCGCGGCGTCGACACGCTGCGCTACGGGCCGATGAAACCGGTCGGGCTGGACGACCCCAAAACGGGCCGCTGGCCCCATGCCGTGGTGCAACTGCGGCAGGACAATGCGCTCGGCACGCTCTGGAACATGGTCGGCTTCCAGACCAAGCTCAAACATGCCGAGCAGGTGCGGCTGTTCCGCACCATCCCCGGGCTGGAGAAGGCGGAGTTCGCCCGGCTTGGCGGGCTGCACCGGAACACCTTCATCAATGCGCCCGTGCTGCTCGACGGGACGCTGCGGCTGCGGAAGGCGCCGCATATCCGTTTCGCCGGCCAGATCACCGGCTGCGAGGGCTATGTGGAATCGGCCGCGATCGGCCTGCTCGCCGGCCGCTTCGCCATCGCCGAAGCCAAGGGCGAGACGCTGGCCCCGCCGCCGGCCACGACCGCGCTCGGCGCCTTGCTCGGCCACATCACCGGCGGCGCTGACGCGGCGAGCTACCAGCCGATGAACGTCAATTTCGGCCTGTTCCCGCCGCTGGGCGCCGGCCGCACGAAGAAAGCGGACCGCAAGAGGCTCTACACCGACCGGGCGCGGGCCGATCTGGAAACCTGGCTGGCCTGACCCCCTCCCCATCGGCGCGATGATGGGGAGGAGGAAGCTAGCGCGTGGCCGCCGCGGCCCTGGCGCCGCCCGAGGCGCTGCGCCGGTCGCTGCAGTCGCAGCGCGCGGAGGCGGTCCGCCGCGGGCGCGGGGCGGTGGCGGCGAATTCGGTGCGGCTGAGCGCGCGGTCATGGTTCGCGTCGGCATCGGCGAACTTGCGCAACGTGCTCGCCGCCCATTCCTCGAAGCTCAGCTGGCCGTCATGATTGACGTCGAGCCGCTGATAATTGCGCCGGCGCTGGTAGGTCATCTCCTCCAGCGTGACATTGCCATTATTGTCGCGGTCGGCGCGGTCGAAGCGGCGCTGCTCGCGGGTCCGCGCATCCGCCGCCGGCGGCTGGCCCGGGACCTCGGGAATGTCCGCGGCGGAGGCGGTCTCGACCGGCGCGCCGGGCACCGGACTGTCGCTGCGCTGGGCGATGCCCTTCCAGATGAAGAAGCCGGCAAGCAGAAGCAAAGTCGCGGCGCCGGCGCCAGTGAGGAATCGAAGCATGAAGCCCTCCCCTTTTCCCGGAGAGGCTAACCACGATTCATCGGAAATGCAAAATATTCACGGCAATTACATCCATAATGGACTAATATCCGCTGATCCGGTGCCGGATCATGCGCAGCATGCGCGCCGGGCTGCCCTGTTTTTCCTGTTGTCGTCCAGATCGTTCGAGATCGCGTCTCGCAAGCATTGCCAGCATGCCGAGCGGGCGAAGCTTTCGCGGCCATTTCATCTTCGACCCGGGCGATCGTGTCTTCACTTCACCGACTCGGCGGCTGTGCCGGGCGAGATCGGCCAGCGCCCAGAGTTCGCCGGCGGGCCTTGCCGGAAAGCCGGGATCGCCGAGCAGACGCGCCGAGTAGGTGAAGAGCAGACCGCCCCGCAGCGCCGCATAAAGGGCCAGCTCCTCCCCGGTCAGCGCCTCCCCGGAGAGCAGGATCAGCCAGCCTTCCTCCATGGCCGCAAGCTCGGCGCCGCTCACCGTCGGCAGGACGTGCCGGGCCAGCGCCTGCAGCACCGGCTCGGCGGGCGGCGGGGCATGATCGAGCCGCTCCAGCGCCTCCCGCCACCAGGCGAGCCGCATCTGCGAGATCAGGGGCTGGGTGCCGGTGGCGAGGATCGCGGCAAGGCTGGCGTCAAGCCGCCACAGGGCCTCGATCCCCGGCCGCGCCGGCGCGGGAACATAGGCAAGCGCGAGCTGGCGGTCCGGATCCAGGTTCATCTCACTGACCGGCGGTCAGCGGTAGCAGACCTTTTTCGCCGCCGCGACGACGTCGGCGACCTTGATCAGCGCCATTTTCTCCAGGTTCGCGGCATAAGGCAGCGGCACGTCCGCATTGGTGACGCGCAGCACCGGCGCGTCGAGATCGTCGAAGCCCTCCTCCATCGCGATCGCCTGCAGCTCCGAGGAAATGGAGCAGACCGGCCAGCCTTCCTCGACGCAGACCATCCGGTTGGTCTTCTTCAGGCTGGCGAGGACGGTCGCCCGGTCGAGCGGACGCAGCGTCCGGAGGTCGATCACCTCGGCGTCGATCCCCTCGCCGGCCAGCTCGGCCGCGGCCTCCAGCGCCACGCCGACGCCGATCGAGTAGGAGACCAGGGTGACGTCTTTGCCCTGCTTCACCACCGCCGCCCTGCCGATCGGCAGGACATAATCGTCGAGCTTCGGCACGTCGAAGCTCTGGCCGTAGAGCAATTCATTCTCGAGGAAGACGACCGGATCCTCGGCGCGGATCGCGGCCTTGAGCAGCCCCTTGGCGTCGGCCGCGGAATAGGGCGCGATCACCACCAGGCCGGGGACCGCGGCATACCAGGGCACATAATTCTGGCTGTGCTGCGCGCCGACCCGGGCGGCAGCGCCGTTCGGCCCGCGGAACACGATCGGGCAGCGCATCTGGCCGCCGGACATATAATTGGTCTTCGCCGCCGAATTGATGATGTGGTCGATCGCCTGCATCGCGAAGTTGAAGGTCATGAACTCGACGATCGGCCTGAGGCCGCCCATCGCCGCGCCGGTGCCGACCCCGGCAAAGCCATATTCGGTGATCGGCGTGTCGATCACGCGCTTCGCCCCGAATTCCTCGAGCAGGCCCTGGGTGACCTTGTAGGCGCCCTGATATTCGGCGACCTCCTCGCCCATCACGAAGACGCGGCCGTCGGCGCGCATCTCCTCGGCCATCGCGTCGCGCAGGGCCTCGCGCACCGTCGTCTTCACCATCTCGGTGCCGGCGGGCACGTCCGGCTCGTCCTGCGTATGCGCGACCGCGGCGACCAGATCGCGCGCCGCCGTCTCCATCCGGTGCGGCGTCGGGGAAGAGGATTCGGGCGCCGGCGCTTCCGCGGCCGGCGCGGGTTCAGCCGGTGCAGGGGCCGGTGCTGGCGCAGATGCCGACACCTCCTCGCCTTCGGCCGCCATGATCGCGATCACCGCGCCGACCTTCACCTCGTCCGTGCCCTCGGGGACGACGATCTTCGCGATCCTGCCCTCGTCGACCGCCTCGAACTCCATCGTCGCCTTGTCGGTCTCGATCTCGGCGAGGATGTCGCCCGCGGAAACGGTGTCGCCTTCCTTGACCAGCCACCTGGCGAGCGTCCCCTCCTCCATCGTCGGAGAGAGCGCGGGCATCTTGATCTCAATCGGCATCGGTTTCTCTCAAGCGGAAGGCGTGGTGAATTCGTTACAGGTCGTCGGCGGGACCGGCGGTGGGTTCGTCCTGAACTGGTTGCGCACTTCGTCGAACTGCACGCCGTCGCCGTCGCGGCTGCGAACCTGCAGATCGGATATGATCATGCTGGCGGCGAAACCGGGGTTGTGGAAGCCAAGCAGGCCGTCCATCAGCCGACCCATTGGCGAGTTGGAATCGCCCAAGCGCCACGCCGTCTCAATTTCGCAATCGATGAAGCCCCGGAATCGCCGGGCAGGAATCCGGTCTGCCAGGATCGCGAAATCTTCCGCGCTGACCGAAGCGCGCAGACACGCCACGGCGTCTTCAATCGTCGTCGGCGCGCAGGTCTGAATGATCTCGCGACGGAAGGATGGCGGCAGCGCCGGCTCGGCGGCCGCAGGCGCGCCGGGAGCTGCAAGCAGCGCCAGCACCGCCGCCAGCATCATCAGTAGCTCCCGACCAGCACGTCGGTATGGAGCTCGGACGCCGCCGGCTCGGGCGCCTGCTCGGCGAAGTCGGCGGCCTCGACGACGAGCTTCTTGATCTCGGTGTCGATCGCCTTGAGCGCGGCCTCGGTCACGCCCATCGCCTCCAGCTCCTGCTTCGCATGGTCGATGGGATCGGACTTGTCGCGGACCGCCTGCACCTCCTCGCGCGAGCGATATTTGGCCGGATCCGACATGGAGTGGCCGCGATAGCGATAGGTCTTCAATTCGAGCAGGATCGGGCCCTTGCCGCCGCGCACCCAGGCGAGCGCGGTCTCGGCGGCGCCGCGCACCGCGAGCACGTCCATGCCGTCGACCTGCAGGCCGTTGATCCGGAAGCTGTCGCCGCGCTTGTAGAGCTGGTCCTCGGCCGAGGAGCGGTTGACGCTCGTGCCCATCGCATATTGATTGTTCTCGATCACGAAGATGATCGGCAGCTTCCACAGCTCGGCCATGTTGAAGCTCTCGTAGACCTGGCCCTGATTGGCCGCGCCGTCGCCGAAATAGGCGAGGCAGACGCCGCCATCCTCCGCATATTTGTGCTTGAAGGCGAGGCCGGTGCCGAGGCTGACCTGCGCGCCGACGATGCCGTGGCCGCCGTAGAAGCCGTGCTCGACGCTGAACATGTGCATCGAGCCGCCCTTGCCCTTCGAGATGCCGGCCTCGCGCCCGGTCAGCTCGGCCATGATCACCTTGGGGTCGATGCCGTAGGCGAGCATGTGGCCATGATCGCGATAGCCGGTGATCACGCTGTCCTTGCCGACGGTCAGCGCCGATTGCAGGCCGACCGCGACCGCCTCCTGGCCGATATAGAGATGGCAGAAGCCGCCGATCAGGCCGAGGCCGTAAAGCTGGCCGGCGCGCTCCTCGAAACGGCGGATGAGCAGCATCTGGCGGTAGAATTCGAGCAGCTCGTCCTTGCCGGCCTTGTAGCGCGCCGGCTCGGGCGGGCGTTCGCGGTTGGGAATCCGGGGCGCCGGACCGGCGGCTGCTTTCTTCGCGGCGCGCTTCGGCGATGCTGCCTTGGCCATTCCCGGCTCTCTCCCTGACTAAACGGCTGCCCTCGACGGCTGCGGCTCTATGGCGACAAACGGACGGGCGCGCAACATGGCGCCGGGCTTCGGACGGTGCGGAAATTCAGCGCCGCTGGGCGGCGGGACGCGCGGCGGTCGAATCGTCGAGCGGGATGATGATCTCGTCGGGCCGGACATAGCCGAGCTGGTTGCGGATCATCTCCTCGGCCAAATCTGGATCGGCATTGCCGGGATCGAGCAGCTCGGAGCGGTGCTGGAGGCGGGCGCGCTCGGTTTCGAGCCGCGCGAGCGTCGCGCCGCGCTCGGCCCTGGTGCGGCGATAGTCGCCCCACGCCATGACGCCATTCTCGCCGACCACCGCGGCGCCGACGAAATAGCAGATGATGAGCAGGCCCGCGGCCGGCCACGCCGCCCGCCGGATCAAAGCCAAAGGATTCCGCCCCACCGTCATCGTCCCGCCACAGAATCAGCAAAGCGCAGGAGAATCAACCCCTTTGACGGTTAATGCGTAGAAATCCGGTAGGGCGAGGCGCTAGCGAGTCGAGCTGTTGAAGACGCCCCGCCCCGGATAGATCGCCGCGCTCCCCAGCTCCTCCTCGATGCGCAGCAGCTGGTTATATTTGGCGAGCCGGTCGGAGCGGGCGAGGCTGCCGGTCTTGATCTGCCCGCACTGGCAAGCGACGGCGAGGTCGGCGATGGTCGTGTCCTCGGTCTCGCCGGAGCGGTGCGACATCACCGCGGTGTAGGCGGCACGCTGGGCGTCGGCGACGGCGGCGAGGGTCTCGGTGAGCGTGCCGATCTGGTTGACCTTGATCAGGATCGAATTGGCGAGCCCCCGCTCGATGCCCATGGCGAGCCGCTTCGGATTGGTGACGAAGAGATCGTCGCCGACCAGCTGAATGCGGTCGCCGAGCAGATCGGTGACCGCCTTCCAGCCGATCAGATCGTCCTCGGCCATGCCGTCCTCGATCGAGGCGATCGGATAATCGTCGCAGAGCGCGGCAAGGAAGGCGGCCATCTCGTCGGGCGAGAGGGTCATGGCCTCGCCCTCCATCCGGTAGGCGCCGTCCCTGAAGAATTCGGTCGCGGCGCAGTCCAGCGCGAGCACGACGTCGTCGCCCGCTTTATATCCTGCCTTCTCGATCGAGCTCATGATGAAGTCGAGCGCGGCCCGGGCCGAGGCGAGATTCGGGGCGAAGCCGCCCTCGTCGCCGACTGCGGTCGACAGGCCGGCCTCGTGCAGGCCCTGCTTCAGCGTATGGAAAATCTCGGCACCGCAGCGCAGCCCTTCCGCGAAGCTCGGCGCGCCGACCGGCATGATCATGAATTCCTGGAAGTCGATCGGATTGTCGGCATGGGCGCCGCCGTTCAGGATGTTCATCATCGGCACCGGCAGGGTCCCCGCGGAGACGCCGCCGACATAGCGGTAGAGCGGCAGCCCGCGCGCGTCCGCCGCCGCCTTCGCCACGGCGAGGCTGACCCCGAGGATCGCATTGGCGCCGAGCCGCGACTTGTTCTCGGTGCCGTCCAGCGCGAGCATCGCCGCGTCGATTTCGGCCTGATCCTCGGCCTCCATGCCAAGCACCGTCCCGGCGATTTCGCCGTTCACCGCCTCGACGGCCTGATCGACGCCCTTGCCGAGCCAGCGGCTCTTGTCCCCGTCCCTCTTCTCCACCGCCTCGTGCGCGCCGGTCGACGCGCCCGACGGGACGGCGGCGCGGCCGAGGCTGCCATCCTCGAGGCTGACCTCCACCTCGACGGTCGGATTGCCGCGGCTGTCGAGGATCTGGCGGCCGTGGACGTGGATGATCGCGGTCATTTTGTTGCGGCCTCGTTATGAGATATGGAAGACTTTGCCGGGCAGATATCGGCCCGCCGGAGCTCATGCAACTTTCCTCGCACCGCCCGGGAACGGCAGGGCGGCGACGGTTGTTTGGGCCTGAAGAGTCTGAGCGTCATAACCAGGTGGAGATCCGTCATGCCCCCTCGCAAAACCGCCCTGCCCGAAGGCACCGATCATGTCGTGCGCGGCGCCTCCGCCGGGGATGAGGGCACCGGCTCGCTGATTGAAGCCAAGGACAAGCTGGTCGGCCAGGTCCGCGAGCAGGTCTCCAGCCTCAGGGGCGAGGCCTCGAGCCGGGTGCGCAGCTTCGCCGACGACGGCAAGGCACGGGCGACCACCCTGCTCGACGATGTCAGCGAGGTGATCGACGAGGCCGCGCAGGCCATCGACCGCAAATTCGGCGAGGATTATGGCGATTATGCCCACCGCGCCTCGTCCGCGGTTTCCGGGCTCGCCGACAAGGTCCGCGCCCGGACGATCGACGATCTGATCGACGACACGCGCGATTTCGTCCGCAAGAGTCCCGGCATCGCCATCGGCATCGCCGCCGTCGCCGGTTTCATGCTGGTCCGGCTGATCAAGACCGGTCTGGACGACGTGTCGGCCGGCCGCGAAGCCGCGAACGACGGAGCCTGAGCTTGGCCGACGCGGGGGAGCCCAACGAGGAATCGATCGGCGAGCTGCTCGGCCGGCTCGCCGATGATGGCCGGACGTTCGTGAAGGCGGAGATCGGGGTCTACAAGGCGATCGTGGCGCGCCGGGCCGCGCGGGCGCGGAACGGTCTGATCGCGCTGGCGGTCGGCGCGGTGCTGATGATCGCCTCGATCACCGCTTTGCTGCTCGGGCTGGTGCTCTGGCTGTCGACCCTGATCGGGCCGCTGCTGGCGGGGCTCGCGGTGGCGGCGGCCCTGATCCTGAGCGGTTTCGCGCTGGTGCGCGTCGGCATCTCCGGGCTGAAGGCGCTGGGTGGCGACGAGGCGGAGCGTGAAGCCCTGTCCCGCGGGGACGACCAGGCATGAGCATCGAGGCGCTGCAGCAGGCGAAGAGCGACGCGGTCGCCGCCAAAGCGCGCTTCCTCGACACGCTCGACGAGGCCCGCGAGCGGCTGAAGCCCGGCAATCTCGCCGACGAGGCGTGGACCGGGGTCAAGGGCAAGACCGCCGAGGCGGCCGGCAATGCGGTCGAGGCGGTGAAGCAGCGGCCGAAGACGGTCGCGCTGGTGCTTGGCGGGCTGGCGCTCTTTCTGGCGCGCCGGCCGCTCGGCCGGGCCGCGACCGGGCTGGTGTCGCGCCGCCGAAAGCGCAAGGGCAACGAAGACGAGGTTTGACGGTTGATTGCGCGGGTGCCCGAACGCCCGCGCCGGTGAGTGAGGAAGGACAAAAGATGGCCAGTGACAGCGACGCCCCGAAAGGCCGGGCGGCCAGCGCCCTCGAAGCGGCGCGCGAGCGGACCGCCTCCGCCTATGAAGCGGCGCGCAGCCGCGCGTCGGACGCGACCCGCAAGGCGAACGAGCAGCTCAGCGTCTATCCGATCAGCGCGGTGGTCGGCGGCTTCCTGTTCGGCGCCCTGGTCGGCGCGATGCTCCCGGGCACGGATCGGGAGAAGAAAGTGATGGGCAAGGCCGGGCGCCGGGTCGCCGGCGCCGCCAGGGACGCCGCCCAGCGCGGCATCGATGCCGGCCGGGAGCAATTCGACCAGCTGAAGACGAAGGCCGCGGAGTCGATCAGCGAGGCGGTCTCCGGCCTGGCGGGCGGGAAGGAGTGAGCTGCTCGTGCGGGATGGCTCCTTCTGTGCTCCGGCGAAGGCCGGAGCGTTGCGAGACCCGCCAGCGGAGCCGGCCAGCGCTCCGGCCTTCGCCGGAGCACGATGGTGGCTCCTTGCGTCGGCACCCCTTCCCTTTTAACCGCCCTCGCCCATGAGCAAGCTGCATTTCGTCTTCGGCGGGCGCGTCAGGGATCCGCGCGGCATGGATTTCGACCTCGACACGATCGACATGGTCGGCCTCTATCCCGATTATGCCAGCGCGCTCGACGCGTGGCGCGGCAAGGCGCAGCGCACGGTCGACGATGCCGAGATGAAATATATGATCGTCCACCTGCACCGGCTGCTCGATCCGGCGGCGGAGGAAGGGATGGCGTAGAGCGCCACCGGCGCGGGGACGGTTACTCGTAACTGTCCCCGTTCAGGCGGCGGCACAATGGGGACCGTTGCAGGCGACCGTCCCCGCCTAGGCCTTCCGGTATTTGAACAGCAGCAGCGGACGCGCGAGCAGGATACCGACGATGAAGCCGCCAATATGGGCGGCCACGGCAATCGTTACCCCCTCGCCCCCGGTCACGAAAGTTGCGCCGCTCAGGGCAATGCCGACGCAAATGTTCAGCACGATCCAGGCCGCCATCAGCCACAGGGCGTTGAGCCAGAGCGCGAGCCTGTGGCTGGCGACCTTCACCTTGTTCTGGCCGAACAGCATCGCATAGGCGCCGAGCACGGCCGAGATGGCGCCGCTCGCCCCGATCATCTGCGCGCCCGGATCGACCAGATATTGCGCGCCTGCGGCGGCATAGGCGCCGAGCACGTAGAGGATCGCCATGGCGGGCGTGCCGAGCACGCTCTCCACCGGCCGCCCGCAAAAGACGAGCACGATCATGTTGAACAGGAGGTGGGCGAAATTGGCATGAACCAGGGTCGCGGTGAGCGGCTGCAGCCAGATCGGCACCAGCCCCGTCCCCGTCGCCGGCAGGAAGCTGAACAATTCGATCGCCCGGTCCTCCTGCCGGAACAGCGCCGCGATCAGCCAGGCGGCGATCGTCACGATCGCCAGCCCGGCGGTGAGCGGAGCCTTTTTCCAGGTGTCGGGCAGACGCATCGCTCGGCAGCAGGCGATCAGACGAACTGGATCTTGGTGATCTCGAAATATTTGTCGCCGGAGGGCGCGGAGAATTCCACCTCCTCGCCCTTCATCCGGCCGATCAGCGCCCGGCCGAGCGGCGAGGCATAGGAGATGCGGCCGAGCCTGGCGTCGGCCTCGGTCTCGCCGACGATCTGATATTTGATCTTGTTGTCATTCTCGTCGAGCAGGTGGACCGTCGCGCCGAAGATCACCTTGTCGCCGCCGAGCGTCGTCGGATCGATGACCAGCGCGCGGGAGAGGCGGTCCTCGATATCGGCGATCTGCGCCTCGATCTGGCCCTGGCGTTCCTTGGCGGCGTGATATTCGGCGTTTTCGGAGAGGTCGCCATGCGCGCGCGCTTCCTCGATCGCGTCGATGATCGCCGGCCGCTCCACCGTCTTCAGGTGGCGGACGTCGGTCTGCAACTTCTCATAGCCCTCGGCCAGCATCGGCAATTTGTCGACCGTTGCCATTCAAGCGTGCCTTTCATTCCCAAAAACAATTCCCGGAGCGACGCTGCGCAAGCACCGCCTGACCATTCGCCCGATTGTGGAAGGATCATGCTCCGGAAGCGGAATAATAGTCCTGGAGCGAGCGCACTTCAAGGCCATGCTCCGTCAGCACCGCGATCGCCTTTGAAACCGCGATGGCCGAGGAGGCGGTGGTGAAATAGGGAATCTTGCCCATCAGGGCCGCGGCGCGGATCGAGGCCGAGTCCCGGTGGCTCTGCCAGCCCTCGGTGGTGTTGAAGACGATGTCGACGCCGTGATCCTTGATCCGGTCGACGATGTGCGGGCGGCCCTGCGCCACCTTGTTCACCCGCTCGACCGCCAGCCCCTGCCCCGCCAGATAGTCGGCGGTGCCGCCCGTGGCGATCACCTCGAAGCCGAGCGCGATCAGCCCCTTCACGGCCGGGACGACGATCGGCTTGTCGCTGTCCTTGACCGAGACGAAGAGCGTGCCGGCGGTCGGCAGATCGAGCCCGGCGCCTTGCTGCGATTTGAGGAAGGCCGTGGCGAAATCGCTTGCGATCCCCATCACTTCGCCGGTGGACTTCATTTCCGGCGACAGCACCGGATCGATGCCGGGGAAGCGCGCGAAGGGGAAGACCGCCTCCTTGACCGCGAGCCAGGCCAGGTCGCGGCCGAGCGGCGGCAGGTCGGCCAGTTTCTCGCCGGCCATGACCCGCGCGGCGAGCTTGGCGACCGGCGCGCCGATCGCCTTGGCGACGAAGGGCACGGTGCGGCTCGCGCGCGGATTGACCTCGATCAGATAGACCACCTCTTCCTTCACCGCGAACTGCACGTTCATCAGCCCGACGACACCGAGCGATTGCGCGAGCAGGCGCGCCTGCCGCTCGATCTCGGCGACGATGGCGGGCTCCAGGCTGTAGGGCGGCAGCGAGCAGGCGGAATCGCCCGAATGGACCCCCGCCTCCTCGATATGCTGCATCACCCCGGCGATGACGACATCGTCGCCGTCGCAGATCGCGTCGACGTCCACCTCGATCGCGTCGCGCAGATACTGGTCGATGAGAACGGGGCTGTCGCCCGACACCTGCACCGCGGTGTGGATGTAATCGTCGAGCTGGACCGGCGAATCGACGATCTCCATCGCCCGGCCGCCGAGCACATAGGAGGGCCGGGTCAGCACCGGATAGCCGATCCGCTCGGCCACCTTCAGCGCCTCGTCGCGGCTGCGGGCGATGCCGTTGGCGGGCTGGCGCAGCTCCAGCCGGTCGACCAGCTTCGCGAAGCGCTCGCGGTCCTCGGCGAGGTCGATCGCGTCGGGCGAGGTGCCGAGGATCGGGATCCCCTCGTCCGCCAGCGCCTGCGCCAGCTTCAGCGGGGTCTGGCCGCCGAACTGGACGATGACGCCGTGCAGCGTGCCGTGCGACGCCTCGACCTGCAGGATTTCGAGCACGTCCTCGACGGTCAGCGGCTCGAAATAGAGCCGGTCCGACGTGTCGTAATCGGTCGAGACCGTCTCCGGATTGCAGTTGATCATCACCGTCTCGTAGCCCGCCTCCTTCAGCGCATAGGCGGCGTGGACGCAGCAATAGTCGAACTCGATCCCCTGCCCGATCCGGTTCGGCCCGCCGCCGAGGATGACCACCTTCCTGCGGTCGCTCGGCTGGCTCTCGTCTTCGGGCGCGCCGAAGCTCGGCGCCTCGTAGGTCGAATACATATAGGGCGTCTTCGCCTCGAACTCGGCGGCGCAGGTGTCGATCCGCTTGAACACCGGGCGGACGCCGAGCCGGTGGCGCAGGCGGCGCACCTCCGCCTCGGTGGTCGCGCCGATCATCGCCTTCACCGCGTCATGCAGCAGGCCGTGCGAGCGCGCCCGCGTCTTCACCCCGCCGCCGGCGATGTTCGCCGACTTGAGGTTGAGCTCGGCGAGGCGGCGGTCGGAGAAGCCCATCGCCTTCAGCCGCCTGAGCCCCGCGGCGTCGCCGGGCAGGCCGTCGCGGCAAATCGCCTCCTCCTCCTCGACAAGCTCCCGGATCCGCTCGAGGAACCACGGATCGTATCGGGTGACCGCATGCACCTCGGCGACGCTCAGCCCCTCGCGCAACGCCTGGGCGGCGACGAGCAGCCGGTCGGGCGAGGGCACGGCCAGCGCCGCCTCGATATCCTCCTTCTGCGCGCCATAGAGGCTGCGGACGCCGTCGAGGCCGTTGAGGCTGGTCTCCAGCCCGCGCAGCGCCTTCTGCAGGCTCTCGTGCAGCGAGCGGCCGATCGCCATCACCTCGCCGACCGATTTCATCGCGGTCGAGAGCAACGCCTCGCTCTCCTTGAACTTCTCGAAGGCGAAACGCGGAATCTTGGTGACGATATAGTCGATCGTCGGCTCGAACGAGGCCGGGGTGACGCCGGTAATGTCGTTCCGGATCTCGTCGAGCGTGTAGCCCACCGCCAGCTTGGCGGCGACCTTGGCGATCGGGAAGCCGGTCGCCTTCGATGCCAGCGCCGAGGAGCGGCTGACGCGCGGATTCATCTCGATCACGACGAGCCGGCCGTCCTTCGGATTGACCGCGAACTGGACGTTGGAACCGCCTGTTTCCACGCCGATTTCACGCAACACCGCGATCGACGCGTTGCGCATGATCTGATATTCCTTGTCGGTCAGGGTCAGCGCCGGCGCGACGGTAATGCTGTCGCCCGTGTGGATGCCCATCGGGTCCACATTCTCGATCGAGCAGATGATGATGGCATTGTCGTTGCGGTCCCGCACGACCTCCATCTCATATTCCTTCCAGCCGAGCACCGATTCCTCGATCAGCACCTCGGTGGTCGGGCTCGCCTCCAGCCCGCCGCGGACGATGTCCTCGAACTCCTCGCGATTATAGGCGATGCCGCCGCCGGTGCCGCCGAGCGTGAAGCTCGGGCGGATGATGGCCGGGAGCCCGACATGCTCCAGTGCCGCCATGGCGTCATCGAGGCTGTGCGCGATCGCCGAGCGCGGGCTTTCGAGGCCGATCCGGTCCATCGCCTGGCGGAATTTCAGCCGGTCCTCGGCCTTCTCGATCGCGTCCGCGTCGGCGCCGATCAGCTTCACGCCGTACTTGGCGAGCGTCCCGTCCTTGAAGAGCGCCAGCGCGGTGTTGAGCCCGGTCTGCCCGCCCATCGTCGGGAGCAAGGCGTCCGGCCGCTCCTTCGCGATGATCTCGGCGACATAGGCCGGCGTCACCGGCTCGATATAGGTCGCGTCCGCCGTCTCCGGATCGGTCATGATCGTCGCCGGATTGGAATTGACGACGATGACCCGATAGCCCTCCTCCTTCAGCGCCTTCACCGCCTGCGACCCCGAATAATCGAACTCCGCCGCCTGCCCGATCACGATCGGGCCGGCGCCGATGATCAGGATGGAGGAGATGTCGGTGCGTTTAGGCATGCGAAGGGCAATCTGCTAAACCTCCCTCTCCCCGGCGGGGAGAGGGCTGGGGTGAGGGGGTCCGGCGCTGGCCAGAAAGAAACTGACTCCGATCGCCCGCAAATTGCGCCGGGACCAGACCGAGGCCGAGGAACGCCTCTGGCATCACCTCCGCGGCCGCCGGTTCGAGAGTGAGAAATTCGTCCGCCAGTTCCAGATCGACCATTATGTCGCCGACCTCGCCTGCCGCTCCGCCCGGCTGGCGATCGAGCTGGACGGCGGCCGGCACGATCCGGCGCGCGACGCGGCCCGCACCGCGATCATCGAGAAATATGGCTACCGGGTGCTCCGCTTCTGGAACCACGACGTGCTGGCGAACACCGACGGCGTCCTCGAAGCCATCCGCCAGGAACTCCTGATCGCCCGAAACCGCACGGAATGACCCTCTCCCCCTTCTCAACCCTCTCCCCGGCGGGGAGAGGGCAGGGTGAGGGGGTCCGGCGTCAGAAGCTACCCACAAACTCAGCCCCCCCTCACCCCAGCCCTCTCCCCCACGGGGAGAGGGAGCCGGGCCGGCGCCGATAATGAGGATGGAGGAGATGTCGGTGCGGCGGGGCATCAATGATTACTCAGGGAGAGGTACGAAAAGTATGCAGCGGCGACAGCTGCTACAGCAGCAATGACGGCGGCCAGCGCGCTCACGGCGGCCCAGTTCAGGTTCTTGAGCTTGTGTCTCAACGGCCGGCGATGCAGTTTCCGACTAATCCGCGAAGCTTCTCGAAAACCCTTATCGCTGAAGCGAAAATAAGGCCTCGTCATTATCTGATGATCGACGATTCGAAGTGTACCGATTCCTCGATTTTCCCAATCCTTCGCAATGGTTTCTATATCGCCCTGATAGCCGCAATTGTTGTTGAGCCCGAAGGCCTGGGGAGATGGAACTACGACGAGATCAACTTCCTTGAGGCCTTCATCTCCAACGAATTGAGTGGCCTCCACTAAGAACCTGTCGCTCTGACGCCTGAGTCTAGGAGTCACCGTTGGTGCTCCTAAGCTGCTCCACGAACTTGCCGAACACATACTGGCTGTCCTGCGGCCCCGGGCTCGCTTCGGGGTGATATTGCACGCTGAACGCCGGCCTGTCGGTCAGCTCCAGCCCGCACAGGCTGCCGTCGAACAGGCTCACATGCGTGGGCCGCGCATTGGCCGGCAGGCTTTCCGTCTCGACCGCGAAGCCGTGATTCATGCTGGTGATCTCTACGCGGCCGTCGGCGAGGCGCTTGACCGGATGATTGGCGCCGCGATGGCCCTGATGCATCTTCACCGTCCGCCCGCCCACGGCGAGGCCGAGCAATTGGTGGCCGAGGCAGATGCCGAACAGCGGCTTGCCGCTTTCCAGCATCGCCTGGATGACGGGCACCGCATAGTCGCCGGTCGCCGCGGGGTCGCCGGGGCCGTTGGAGAGGAAGAAGCCGTCCGGTTCGTGCGCCATCACCTCCTCGAAACTCGCGGTGGCGGGCAGCACGGTCACCCGGGCGCCGGCAGCGGCGAGGTTGCGGAAGATGTTGCGCTTGGCGCCGTAATCGATCGCGACGACGTGCGGCAGCGCTTCGTCATGCGCGCGCTCTTCATATCCCCGCCCAAGCCGCCAAAGCCCCCCACTCCACCGATACAGCTGCCGGCACGAAACCTCCTTCGCGAGGTCCATCCCCTCCAGCCCGGGCCAGGCGCGCGCTTTCTCCAGCAAGGCCGGAATGTCGAATTGCCCGTCCTCGCGATAAGCGATCACCCCGTTGGGCGCGCCATCGGTCCGGATCTTGCGGGTCAGCGCCCTCGTGTCGACGCCCGAGAGCCCGACCCGGCCGTTCGCCCGCAGCCACTCGACGAAGCTCTGCGCCGCCCGGAAATTGCTCGGCGCGGTCACATCCTGCCGGACCACGCAACCGAGCGCGAAGGGATTGTCCGCCTCCAGATCCTCATAATTGGCGCCGACATTGCCGATATGCGGGAAGGTGAAGGTGACGATCTGCCCGGCATAGGACGGGTCGGTCATGATCTCCTGATAGCCGGTCATCGCGGTGTTGAAGCAGACCTCGCCGACCGCCTCGCCCCCGGCGCCGAAGCCTTTGCCCCAGATCACGCTGCCATCGCCAAGAACCAATACGCCCGTGGCCCCGTCAGGCATGGGCGTGGTCGTGGCGTCGGCCATCGTGGCGGGCACTCCTTCTCGGGTTTCGCGATGTCGCTAAGTCCCTGCCGCTAGAGCCACGCCGGTGGAGCGTCAATCTATTAAAAGCCGGGCCGGTTCTTTATGCTGGCGGTTTCCCTTTTCATGCCCAGAGGGCTCATGATTCGCGATGACATAAAGCAGGCGCTGGTCGGCGCCATGAAGGCCGGCGACACGGCGAAACGCGACGCGATCCGGCTGATCCAGGCGGCGCTGAAGAATCGCGACATCGAGCTGCGCGGGTCCGCCAATCCGCCCCGGGACGACGTGCTGGTCACCGAGGTGCTGCAGAAAATGGTCAAGCAGCGCCGCGAATCGATCGCCATGTACGAGCAGGGCGGCCGCGCCGAATTGGCCGCGGCCGAGGCCGCGGAAGTGACGGTGATCGAGGCCTTCCTCCCCGCCCAGATGGACGACGCCCGGCTCGCCGCCGCGATCGACGCGCTCGTCGCCGAGACGGGCGCCGCGAGCGTCAGGGACATGGGCCGGGTCATGGCCCTCCTCCGCGAGCGCCACGCCGGCGACGTCGACATGGGCAAGGCCAGCGCGGCGGTGAAGGCGCGGTTGTCATAGGGTTGGGCACAATCCTCCCCTCCCGCTTGCGGGAGGGAGGCGATTGACCCCCTGCCCCGCCCGGCCTAATACTCGCCGGGCACCAGTCGGCGCACCCAAAAAGGGGATTCTCGACAAGTAAATTCGCCGATTGTTGCTTCTCAGAAACCAACGGGAGGGCGAATTCATGTATATGTATTTCATCCTGGGATGGTTCGGCACTGTCTGGTGGCCCGGCATCGAGGTCGATGCGCCGAGACCAGGCGGCGACCCGCAACCCTGGTGGACCCGCGTGATCGTCGCAATCATCGGCGGCGCCGCCGCCGTCGGCTTCGGTCGCCTGGTCGGAACCTATGCCGATCCGGTGAGCATGGTGTTCTGCTCGCTCGCGGCCGGCAAGGCCGCCGCGATGATCGTCGCCCCGCTGCTCGGCGGTCTGGGGAGAAAGTAACCGTTTGAACCTTGCGAGTCCGGCCGCCTGCCCCGGGCGGCCGGATTTCGTTTGCGCGGATGGTGTTGAGAGCAGGCCGCGATCAGTCTAGCACTTCGATGTGACGCTTTCCCCCCAGTTTCTCGACGAGCTGCGCGCCAGGACGACGCTGTCGAATCTGGTCGGCCGCACGCTGAAGCTCACCCGTGCCGGGCGCGAGTTCAAGGCCTGCTGCCCGTTCCACAACGAGAAGACGGCGAGCTTCTACGTCAATGACGAGAAGGGTTTCTATCATTGCTTCGGCTGTCAGGCGCATGGCGATGCGATCCGCTGGCTGACCGACCAGCGCGGGCTCGCCTTCATGGACGCGGTCAAGGAGCTGGCGGATGCGGCGGGGATGGCGGTGCCGGCGCCGGACCCGCGGTCGCAGGAGAAAGCGGAGCGGGCGGCGGGGCTGTACGAGGTGATGGAAGCGGCGGCTTCATGGTTCGCGGAGCAGCTGGATGTCGGCGAAGGGGCCACGGCGCGTGACTATCTCCGGCAGCGGGGCATCGGGGCGGAGACCCGGACGCGGTTCGGGTTCGGGCTGGCGCCGGACAATCGGGGCAAGCTCCGCGGTGCGCTGAAGAAATTCGGCAATGACAAATTGATCGAGGCCGGGCTTCTGATCCAGCCTGAGGACGAGCGGGAGCCCTATGACCGCTTTCGCGGACGGCTGATGTTTCCGATCCGGGATGCCCGCGGGCGCTGCATCGCCTTTTCCGGGCGGATCCTCGGCAGCGGCGAGCCGAAATATCTGAACTCGCCCGACACGCCCCTGTTCGACAAGGGCCGGACCCTGTTCAACCTCCATCAGGCCGGCCCCGCCAGCCGGGCGCTGCGGCGCGTGATCGTGGTCGAAGGGCAGATGGACGTGGTCGCGCTCGACCAGGCGGGCTTTCAGGAGGCGCTGGCGCCGCTCGGCACCGCGCTGACCGACGCCCAGCTCGCCTTGCTCTGGAAGCTCTCCCCCGCCCCGCTCATGTGCTTCGACGGCGATTCGGCAGGGCAGAAAGCGGCGGTGCGCGCCGCGCTGAGGGCGCTGCCCCATGTCGGACCGGGGCGGTCGCTCGGCTTCGTCACCCTGCCGGCGGGCCAGGATCCGGACGATCTGATCCGCGCCGGCGGCGGGGCGGCGGCGTTCGAGGCGCTGCTGGCGACGCCCGAAAGCCTGGTCGACCGGCTCTGGCGGCACGAGCGCGCGGCGGAGCCGCTGACCACGCCGGAGCAGAAAGCCGGGCTCAGGCGGCGGCTGCTGGATCATGTCGGAACCATCCGGGACCCGGACGTGCGCGAGCAATATCGCCACGAATTGCTCGGCCGCTTCCGGGCGCTGACCCTGCCGCAACAGGAAAAGCGGCCCTGGACGCCGAACCTCACAGGGCGCCCCGGCACCCGCTTCGCCCCGCCGCCCCGCCCCGCCAGCGCCGGGGCGAAGGCGCTGGGCCGCACCGGGCTCAGCCCCGAACTGGCCCGCGCCGTGCTCGTCGGCCTCGCCCGTTTCCCGGCCCTGATCGGCGAGCATGCGGAGCAGATCGCGGCGCTCGATTTAAGCGATGCCGCCGCCGCCCGTTTACGGGATTTGATGGTGGAAGCGGCGATGACGCACGCCACGCTTGATCCGGAGGCGCTGAATACCATATTGGCCGGGAATGGCGGGGCGTCTCTGCTGGAGATTCTGCGCCGTAAGCGAGGACTTGGCTTTTCCTTCACGCGGCGTGATGCCGAGCCGGACCGCGCCCGCCGCGATCTGGCTCTCGCCATAGAGACTTTGGCCGCGCGGCCGGGGCTGGATGCGGCACTGGAAGCGGCGACGGCGCGTTTGAAGGACGGTGGAGACGAAGCGGCGTTCGACGAGCAGCAACGGCTGCGGACCGCGCGCGACGAGGCGGACCGGCAGCTTGCGACATTGTTCGAGGCCGGCGGGGACTAATCGCCCCGAACGAGATAAGGCTGGTAGATGGCAAAGACGAATATTGCGGAAACCGAAGAGAAGACGGAGACCGGCGATGCGCCGCTCATCGATCTCAACGAAGCCCAGCTCAAGAAGCTGATCAGCCGCGCCCGCAAGCGCGGCTATATCACCTATGACGAGCTGAACGACGCCTTGCCGCAGGACCAGATGTCGTCCGAGCAGATCGAGGACGTGATGTCCGCGCTCTCCGAAATGGGCGTCAACATCGTCGAGAATGAGGAAGCCGACGAGGACCAGGAGCAGGACAATAATGACGGCCCCGACGAGATGGACGGCGGCGTCGAGACCTTCGTGCTCGAGAAGAAGAAGGAAACCGTCGACCGGACCGACGATCCGGTGCGCATGTATCTGCGCGAGATGGGCGCGGTGGAATTGCTCAGCCGCGAAGGCGAGATCGCCATCGCCAAGCGCATCGAGGCCGGCCGCGACACGATGATCTGGGGGCTGTGCGAGAGCCCGATCACTTTCAACGCGATCATCGACTGGTCGACCGCGCTCAACAACGGCCAGATGCAGCTGCGCGAGATTCTCGATCTCGAGGCGATGCTCTCCAAGGGCCCGACCGCCGAGCAGGTCGAGGGCGCCGAGGCCGACGACGACACCATCTCCGAGAGCACGGCCGGCCCGAGCTTCAAGGAGGAAGAGGAGGTCGAGGAGGCCCCGCCCGAGGACGAGGACGAGGACAGCCTGGTCGAGCGGCGCGCGCCGCGCCCGGCCGAGGAGGATGACGAGGACAACACGCTCAGCCTCGCCCAGATGGAAGAGACGCTGAAGCCCGCCGCGCTGGAGAAGTTCGCGGCGATCACCGATCTCTACAAGAAGTTCGGCAAGCTGCAGCTCTCGCGGATGGACGCGATGAGCGCGGGCCAGGATTTCTCCGCCGGCGACGAGAAGAAATACCAGCGCTATCGCGAGCAGCTCACCGCCGAGGTGGAGAGCGTCCAGTTCCACGGCGCCAAGATCGAATATCTGGTCGATCAATTGTACAGCTACAACCGCCGGCTGACCACGCTCGGCGGGCAGATGCTGCGCCTCGCCGAGCGCCACAAGGTGCCGCGCAAGGCCTTCCTCGAAGCCTATATGGGCCACGAGCTGGACGAGGGCTGGGCCGAGCGCGTCTGCGGCATCGACAAGAAGTTCGCCGCCTTCTGCGCGGCCGAGGCGGGCGCGATCGAGCGCATCCGCACCGAGATCGCCGAGATCAGCCAGGCCACCGGCATGAGCCTCGGCGAGTTCCGCCGGATCGTGAACCAGGTCCAGAAAGGCGAGCGCGAGGCGCGGATCGCCAAGAAGGAAATGGTCGAGGCGAACCTGCGCCTCGTCATCTCGATCGCCAAGAAATACACCAATCGCGGCCTGCAATTCCTCGACCTGATCCAGGAGGGCAATATCGGTCTGATGAAAGCGGTCGACAAATTCGAATATCGCCGCGGCTACAAATTCTCGACCTATGCGACCTGGTGGATCCGGCAGGCGATCACCCGCTCGATCGCCGACCAGGCGCGGACCATCCGCATCCCGGTCCACATGATCGAGACGATCAACAAGCTGGTCCGCACCAGCCGCCAGATCCTCCACGAAATCGGCCGCGAGCCGACGCCCGAGGAGCTGGCCGAGCGCCTCTCCATGCCGCTGGAGAAGGTCCGCAAGGTGATGAAGATCGCCAAGGAGCCGATCAGCCTCGAGACGCCGATCGGCGACGAGGAGGATTCGCACCTCGGCGATTTCATCGAGGACAAGAATGCGGTGATCCCGGTCGACGCGGCGATCCAGAGCAATCTGAAGGAGACCGTGACCCGCGTGCTGGCGTCCCTGACGCCGCGCGAAGAGCGTGTGCTCCGCATGCGGTTCGGGATCGGGATGAACACCGATCACACGCTGGAGGAAGTCGGGCAGCAATTCTCGGTGACGAGGGAGCGGATCAGGCAGATCGAGGCGAAGGCCTTGCGGAAATTGAAGCATCCGAGCCGGTCTCGGAAGATGCGGAGCTTTTTGGACCAATAAGGTCCGGCACTCAGTTCGCGATATCATTCGGGCGTCGGAGCATGGCTCTGGCGCCCTTATGTTTCACGCAAAGACGCGAAGGCACCAATGGCGCCGCGGCCCTCCCCCGGCATGTCGGATCAGTCAGCCGGCGCGGTCGGTAAGCGACTGGCGCGAAGAGTGACTACACGCAAGCTTCTGCGATACGGTCCTGATTCTCGATCTGATGCTCGATCAGCGTGGGCATAACGCCAAATTCGCTGGCGATCGAAAACTCATCGCGCTCATCAGCGCGCATCGATTTGATCTCTTCGATCGGCGCGAGGAATTCAGCGGCGAAGGCGCGCCCTGCGGCCTGACGGTAGGCGTGCCGCAGTCGATTAATTGGAGCTGCCTCGGCTTCGGGGAAGCAAACGGCATCGCCGATCGCGCGGGCCAAGGCGAAAAGATGCCCCTGAGGACTGCCGTGATCGCGAACGTGAACGTCAATCCCGTTCGACGTTTCACGGCGTAAGGCATTAATTCCGTCAACTCGTGGAGCGAGGTCGTAGGCAGCTCCCGCGCCAAGTAACCGGGCGAGATCTCGAAATGTCGAGAAACGATGATTCTGACTGATACCTAGCTTGTTACGCATGGCTCTGGCCCGCCGATATCCGGCCGCCCAAGCCGCCGTCCCGGTCCATGCGGGTAGATCCTTTGTGATCACATCCACAATTGGTCGAAGATCAGCAAGTCGATAACGGAAGCCTTTGAAATGGACCATCCGGTCAACCCACTCGATCAGTTTTTCTTGGCCGACTTGTTCGGCCCCAGATACGAATTCGACCGCCGCCTCTTCGTGGAAAACGGCTTCTGCCCTTTCTATGAAGTGCGCGACCGAATCCACAATCTGATACGGATCGAGCCCTAGGCTTCCAGCAGCCTCGCAGAATGTCCTTTCCCCTCTGCTCAGGGATGACCGAATTCGATGCCAGCGTATTTCCGCGCCTGAATCTCGAATGCCACGGTCGTGAAGGCGAGCAATCACTTCCTGAACGAGGCTGCCAAGCCAAGTTTCCCCCTCATCCCGGCTGAGAATCTCTGAGGTTCCTCCGAGAAATCGAAGATCGGGGTCTGTGTAAGCGCATTGCCAAGCCGAGACTTCAAAGACTGCACCATCAAAGCCGAGGCGTATATCTGGGAGAAGATAGCCTGATCTATACCGCTGCAGGGATACCTCCTGATCGCGCGCGCCAAAAATTGTCCACCAATCATGAACGAGCCCATTTGCTAGGCCATAAAGGGCAACCGTGACGTGATCGCCAGGCTCACCGGCCATCATGTGCATGGTGACATTCTGCTCGTTAAGAAACAGGCGCAGATCACCCACCGTTGCCCGCTCTTCAGGGGCAGCGTTCACCGCATCGTCTTGCCAATCAATCGAATGCCGCACGCTTTTCCCACTCCTCTATCGGCCAGCCCTTATAGGTTCCTGCGGTCTGATTCACGGCAAATCCGAACCAGAACTGACCATCGTCGTCCTTGTACCAGATATGCTTAGGATAGGTCTTATCTCCTTCGCAGAACCTTAACTGACCTGCCGCCAGCGCGCTGCGCACCCAGCGAGTCGCCTCTTCACGATCCGCCTCAGTTACCTTTCGGCAAATGTTCGTATGTTCTTTCGCAGGGCGCGTGGCCTTCCCATCCGGTCCTTCCCAAGCTTCAGGGAGTCCGCCCCACCAACGCTTCACCTTGTGTTCCGGACTCCCAACATAACTCGCCTTCTCTATTTCCTCATGCGTCAAAGGCGCCCGATAAGGGATTTGTTTCGGTCTGGGCATGTCGACCAGATAGTCCGGAGGCATCGCCCCGATCAAGAAACATGGAAATCGGTTTCGTTTTGAAGATTCTTCGCTCTCGCGCCGTCGTCATAACGCTCGCACCCTAGGCGCGCACTGGACACCCAGCATCAACTCCGTGAGTCCCCAGACCATCGCATCCGCCCGATCCGGGCTCACGCCGGGCCCTTCATACTCCCCGCCGGCAATCATCCCCAGCAGCTCCGCCTCCAGCGCCGGAAACCGCCCGTGCACCACTACCCTCCCCGCCTCGAACAGCATCGCGACCGGGGCGGCGCGCTCCGCCTTCCCCACCGTCGCCGTCACCAGCTTGACCCTGAGCGTCGGGTCGGCGGTGTGGAGGACGGCTTTGACCATCTTGCCGCCCTGATTCTGCTCGGCGACCACTAGGGGTGAATGGGGACAGTTACTAGTAACTGTCCCCTGTCCTGCTCCTGTCCCCTGTCCTGCTCCTGTCCCCGGCCCTGCTTCGCTCCAGATCTTCACCGCATCCGCCACCGCCCGCGCCCAGCCTTCGGGGCTGCGGGCGGTGACGCTGTGGTCGGCGAGGATGTGGGCGGTGCCTGCTGCGTCCCTCGCGCAGGCGATGATGCCGCAGGTGCCGTCGCCGGCGGGGGGATCGACGGCGATGACCAGCCTGGCGAGGGGGCTTGCATGGTCCCCCTCCCCGTTCCGGGGCGGAGCTGATTGGCGGCACCTTTCCAGCAATTCCACCGTCCACAAGGCCCCCGCCGCGTCGGTCAGCAATTCCCCGTCCAGCTCCTGCCGGCCGAGCCGGGTGCCGGCATAGAGGCGGCTGGTGGATTGGCGCCACGCCGCGGCGGTGTGCGGGTTGGCCGACGTCGGCCCGCCGGTCCGGACCGTGTCGGGCTCGGCGAGGATCGCGCGGAGCAGCGGGCCGGGGCGCGGGGTGGTGGTGACGATCGCGCGCGGCCAGCGGCCGAGGCGGAGGCCGAATTGCAGCATGTCCCAGGTCTCTTGCGCCTTCTCCCACTTGGCGAGCTCGTCGCACCAGGCGAGATGATGCTCGGGGCCGCGCAGCTGCTCCGGGCTGGCGCCGGAAAAGAGCACCGCCTCGGCGCCGGAGCGGAAGCGGAGACGGCGCCGGCTCGGCTGCCAGTCGGCCACCCAGGCGTCGGCGACCTCGAGCAGCCCGCTCCGCCCCTCGACCATCACCCGCCGCGCCTCGTCGAGCGTGGCGCCGACCAGGGCGATCCGGAGCGGTTCTGAATGGGGACAGGTACTAGTACCTGTCCCCCGTCCTTCTCCTGTCCCCCGTCCTTCTCCTGTCCCCCGTCCTTCTCCTGTCCCCCATCCTGTCCCCAGTCCTTCTCCCGCAATCAGGCCGGTGATCCATTTGGCGCCGGCCAAAGTCTTGCCGAAGCCGCGGCCGGCCATGATCACCCAGCTCCGCCAGGGCGACCCGTCCGCGCAGGTTTCGGGCGGGAGCTGGCCGCGATGCGACCAGCTCGGCCAGTCGAAATCCGCCTCCATCGCCTCGTCGTCGGTCAGCGCCCGGGCGAGCCGGTCATGCTCCGCCGCGTCCAGATCCCCGATCCAGTCGCGATAACGGCCCGCCGGCGCCGCCGCGCCCCGCTCAGGCGGGTTCGGGGGCCGGAACGTCATCGCCGCCCTGATCCCGCGCCTTGCGGATCGCCTCGACCTTGCGCTGGATGCTCTGCCGGTAATGTTCGATGCCGCGCGGCAGCGGCCGCCGCCCCGCCCGGCCGCCGCGCTCGCCCCGCGCCTCGGGGCCGTGCAGCCGCAACAGGTTCATCGCCTGCTCGACCGTCATCTTCGCGAATGGCCGCTCGGGATCGATGTCCAGCTCGCCGAGCGTCTCCAGGGCCGCCGCGACCAGCGCCATCTCCAGCCGGGCGTAATTGTGCGCCAGCACCGCCTGCCACTTCGCCGCGAAGTCCGGCCGCAGGCGCTTGTGACGATAGACGGTGAAGTGGGTGAAGCCCACCGCCGCCGCCGAGGCGCGCACGTTGCAGGTCTCGGCGAGATGATCGAGGAACGCCTCCTCGGCCTCGTCCGACCATTGACGGCCGCCCGTCTTGATCCGCTGCGCCCGCCCCGCCGGCCCGTAACGCACCCGGCTCCCCGCCGGCCCGCGGCCCTGCCCCGCCCTGTTTTCCGCCATCCCGCCCGCCCTCCATGTTCCCGCTTTGTTCTTATATATGGTGCGAAACCGGGATTTCAAGGAACCGGAGCGGTTGGCAGTGGGTCAGTTTGAAATCTAGGCTGCGCCTGGGGATGCTTCTGCGCTCGCCATTTGCTGGTCCAGCAAGCGACTCAGCAGCCCATGAAGCGGCGCCACATTGAGATTCGGCAGGCTGGCATCCACCGCTCTCAGCGCGGCAACGTACTCATCCCTATTCTGGCGGATCAGCTCCGGCAAAAGCACGTCGCCACCCAGCCAATGGCCAATCTTACAGCATAAGGCGAAGTAGCAGGCCACGCGGGCGGTCCGACCGTTCCCGTTTACGAACGGGTGAATGTGATTCAGCCGCCATAGAACGAATGTTGCCAGGAAAACCGGGTCGGCTCGCTCCCAGTTACGGTTTACCTCATCGATGAACATGGCCATGAGCGCCGGCACTTCGTAGTGCGGAGGCGGCTCATAGTCGCCGACCGTCACCTTGCAGGGCCTCAGCTGCCCCGCGTTCCCGTGCAGGCAAGAGATTGCATGGTAATTCAGCGACAGAATTACCTCTAGAGAGAGCAGGGGGCGGTTCATTCCAAGCGAGGCGATGACCGCCGAGCGCATGAAACTGTACTGGCGCTCCAGGTTCTCCACCAAGAGTCGCTGATAGACGGGATGATCTTCTCTCCCGACCAGCTCAAAGATGAACACCGGCTACGCCGCCGCCTTGCCCTCGTTCTCGTCCAGGATTTTCTCGATCTGGCCGCGCGTGATCGTACTGTCCTTGGGCAAGCTGCCCATAATGTACGAAACCCGCTGGCGGCGTAGCTGCTCGCTGGTCACGTACTGGCCGGACTTTTTCAGGCGCTCGATAAGGCGCGCGTCAGTCCGAATGTCCTCTGGCATGGCTCCTCCATTCCCCCTGTCTAGAATGGTTTCGCTATGTCGCCACAACGCACCAGAGCCGGATACGTCGCGTCGCCTCCCGATTGTCGCCCCGCGAATCTGACGACACGGTCATGTAACACGGCGTGACTCCTGTAGGAAAGAACATTACGCGACCGCTTTGCGCTTGTAGGGTCCGCGCACACGGCTAACGCGGCTCTCCGCCTTCTCGATCAGCGCCACGATATCCGAGACTTCCCAAAGCCGATCGGCAACGCCCGCGGCCATCGCCGGGGTGACGCGCAGCGTCTTATGGATGCGGACGAAGTTGTAATACATCATGTGAAGCGCGACCGCGTACAGGTGGTTTTCGACCTTCTTTGAGAAGGCGTTGGTGAGCCGGGTGAAGCGGCGCATGTGCATCCGCATGGTGAGGTTGGACCGCTCGGCGAAGCTGGTCGAAACATCGTCAATGTCAGGATTGCCGGTGACGCGGGTTCGCTTGGCGCCGCAGCACTCGCCGGGGCTGTAGCGGCCTTTGAAGCTCTCCGGCACGTTGCCGTAAATCTTGACGAGCTGCGCATGGTCCACGTTATCGCCGAACGCGGTTTCCACGGCTGCCAGATAAGCCTTGTGGCCGTCGCTGGTGAGCTGAACGCGGTTGCGAAGCCGGGAGCGCAGATCGAGCATGAATTCCTTGGCGTAATCCGCGTCGCGCCCGCCAACGGGTAGTGGGGCAGTTTGAATTTCGGGTCCGGAATGAGTGGCGGACTCCGCCCCGTCTCGACCGGGGGACCTCCGACCCGAAAGTCGGCGCTCTACTCAGCTGAGCTACGGAGCCGCCGCGGGCGGTATATCACGCCGCCCCCTTCTTGTAAGGCCCGCGCACACGGCGAACGCGGCTCTCCGCTTTCGACTGCGCGAGCCGCGCGCCGCTCGGGACGAAGGATGGTGAGCATGCCCGCCTGGCCCTGGCCGGAGACGCAGGATTTTTCCGCGTATCGCGTTCACTCCCTCTTTACGCCGCCTGGTCTATGACATCGGCAAGACAGGCCGCGTCGCGGGCCCGGAGGTTTTTGTTGATGGCTTCACTCTCGGTCGAATCGGCGCAAGGCGTACGGACCGGCGGCCTGCTGGTCGCCTGCGTCGCCGAGCATGGCAGCGCGACCCACGCCTGGTTCGGCAGCGACGCCCTGCTGTCGGGGCCGGAGGCGTCGCGCAATCTCGCCGACGCGATCCATTTCCTCTGCGCCCTGCACGGCCGCCATCCGGGCGTGATCGATCATGCGGCGACACGCACGGTCGATCCGGCCGGCCGCGCCTGGCTGAACGCCGCGGCGGCGGCGGCGGCCTCGGAGCGCGCCTTGCTGACCAGGCTGGCGGTGGCGGCGGGGCCGATCCCCTCCACCCCGGGCGGCGGCGGCAGCGAGGCGGCGATCCAGGCGCAGCGCGGCGCGCTCGCCACCCTCGCCCAGTCCGACCGCACCGGCACCGCGCTCGGCGCCGCTCTGGCCTTCGCCTGCGACTGGGCGCCGGTGCGCGGGCGCGTGATCGAGGCGGCGGCGAAGCGGCTCGGCGTCGAGGTCGCGCCGGCGGGGTTCGGCGACGAGGCGACTTTGCGCGCGGTCGCCGACGAGGCCGGCCCGGCGGAACGCGCCCTTTTGTTCGGCGCGCAGCAGCTCGCTCTCCAGCACCGCGCGCTCTGGGACCTGCTCGAGGCACGGCAGCAGGCGCGCGCCCTCTAAGCCGCTTGCGCGCATAAAGGGGCACCGCTACGCGAGAGCCCATGCGCTTCGAAGGCACCTCCAATTATGTCGCGACCGAGGATCTGAAGGTCGCGGTCAATGCCGCGGTCCGGCTGCGCCGGCCCCTGCTGGTCAAGGGCGAGCCGGGGACGGGCAAGACCATCCTCGCCCACGAGATCGCCACCGCGATCGGCGCGCCGCTGATCGAATGGCACGTCAAGTCGACCACCAGGGCGCATCAGGGCCTGTACGAATATGATGCGGTGGCGCGGCTGCGCGACGGCCAGCTCGGCGACGCGCGGGTCCACGACATCAGGAACTATATCAAGCGGGGCAAGCTCTGGGAGGCGTTCACCTCGCCGGAATTGCCGGTGCTGCTGATCGACGAGATCGACAAGGCCGATATCGAATTCCCGAACGATCTCCTCCAGGAGCTCGATCGCATGTCGTTCGACGTCTACGAGACGCACGAGACGATCGCCGCGGTCGAGCGCCCGATCGTCGTGATCACCTCGAACAACGAGAAAGAACTCCCCGACGCGTTCCTCCGCCGCTGCTTCTTCCACTATATCCGCTTCCCCGACCGCCAAACCATGCCCGCAATCATCGACGTCCACTTCCCGGGCATCCAGAAACTGCTCGTCCAGAAGGCGATGGACGTCTTCTATCAGGTCCGCGAGGTGCCCGGCCTGAAGAAGAAGCCGTCGACCAGCGAACTGATCGACTGGCTGAAATTGCTGTTGCACGAGGACATGCCGCTCGAGGTGCTGCAGTCGAAAGACCCGTCAAAGGCGATCCCGCCGCTGCACGGCGCGCTCCTGAAGAACGAGCAGGATGTGATGCTGTTCGAGAAGCTCGCCTTCATGAGCCGGCGGCAGGGCAGCTGAGATGGCGCGTGGCGCGGGCTGCCTTTGCGGTGCGGTGCGCGTGCGCATCGCGGCCGAGCCGCTGGCGGCGCGGATGTGCTGGTGCCGGCTCTGCCAGTATCTGGGCGGCGGCGGGCCGACGGTGAACGTCTGCTTCCCGAGCGCGGCGGTGACGATCGAGGGCGAGGTCAGCTGGCACGACAGCATTGCGGACAGCGGCAATGCGATGCAGCGCGGCTTCTGCCCGATCTGCGGCACGCCCTTGTTCAGCAAGGCGGAGAGCCGGCCATATCTGCTCTTCATCCGTGCCGGCGCGCTCGACGATCCCGACTTGATGGGGCCGCAGGCGGTGATCTGGACGGATGCCGCGCCGGCTTGGGAATGCAGTCTTGCCAGCCTGCCGAGGAGCGAGGGTCAGCTGCCGCCGGTTGCCTGAAAAGCCGATTGCTCCCAAGACGTTGCCCCTATAGGCTTACCTTGTCGAGGGTTTGCGGGGGATTTGAAATGCGTGCGATCTGGATCGTGGCTGCGGCGCTCTTCATGCTGGCGCCGGATGCGGCCTTTGCCGAAGGCTGGCGGCACGGGCCGAGCGGGGTCTCGATCCCCGACCTTCCGGACGGGCTCGGCGCCGGCCGGGTCACCGACAATCGCGGCGACGGTTCCGACGTCTTCATCCAGCTCGGCCGGGACAATGAGCCGGTGACCTTCTATGTCTACCGCTCGGCCTTCCCCAATCCCGCACTCTGGTTCGAGCGGACGCGCCTCGCGATGAACGTCCATGTCGGCTCCGGCAATGCCGGCGCCGCGCCGCGCAGCTTCACGCTGGGCGGGGCGAGCGCGCCGAACGGGCTGCGCGAGGAGATCGAACTGGCACCCGGCAATAATTTCCGCACCACCGCGGTGGCCATCGCCCAATATGGCGAATGGATGGTGAAGATCAGGATCACCTCGTCCAGCCTCGACCGCGACGGGATCAGGGCGAAAATGGACCGGCTGCTCGCCGCCATCCGCCTGCCCGGTGCGGCGCCGGCGCCGGCGCCTTTGGTCATCCCCGGGCTCTGCCCCGACGAGAACCGGATGAGCGGGCGGATGCGGCAGACCAGCGAAGAGGGCGTCGCCGTGGCCCGTGCCGCGCTGCGGCGGGCGCACGACCAAGCCCGCGGCCGCGGCGGGCTGGCCGCCGAACCCAACGCCTGGTGCCGCGAGCGGACCAGCTTCCCGCTGCAATATGGCAGCATCTACCGGCAGCGCGACGGCCGCGCCTGGACCGTCTTGCTCGGCGATTCCGGGCTCGCGGTCTCGGCCTATCCGATCGACGTGCCAGACGCCGACGGCGCCGCCACCTTCACCGCAACGAGCGCAGCGACGAGCCTCGCCCGAATCTACGATCACATGCCCTCGCCGGACGAGGCGATCGACCCGGCAATACCGATGCTCGTCGGCCGGGAACGGCCGGCTGCGCAGATCGACGCCAACCATCCCGACCGGCGCTGAGCGATGCGGCGGCGGAGCCTGCTCGCCGGCCTGCTAGGCCTGGCCCTGCTGGCGGGTGCCGCGCAGGCCCAGCAGCAGCCGTCAGCACCGCCCGCTGCCCGGATCTACAGCCAGGCCGATCTCTGGGACCGGAACGAGAGCCGCATCACCTTCCGGCTCGCGCATCTCAGCTTTCCCGTCCGGGCAGGCTCGACGCGGCTGAGCCGGATCCTCGAGGCCAGCCGCGAGGGTCAGGGGCTGGACAATGCGCTGCAATATTTCTCGCCCGACGAGCAGGTTTTCGCCACGATTTACGTCTACGCGCCCGGCCTGCCCGATGCCGGCCTCACCGCTTTCATGACCGACTATGCGATCCACGTTCAGTCGGACGCCGGGCTCAGCGTGCTGCGCAGCGGGATCGTCGCCGCGGGCGGCCGCGAGGGCGTCGCCATTCGGCTCGACTATGCCGGCTTCCGGCAGAACCGGCTGGCGAGCAGCGCCGCCTTCATGCGAGTCGGCCGCTGGATCGTGAAGCTGCGCGTGTCCGGGCCGGAGGCGCGCCGTGCCGAGGTCGAGGGGACGATGGCCAGCCTGCTCGCGGAGCTCCGCTTCGAGGGCCAGCCGCTGCCGGCCGCCGCCGCGCCTATCGTGGCACCGGACTGCCCGCAAGCGCCTGACCGGGCCGCGCACCCCCTGTCCTCGGACGGCACCGGGACGATGGAGGACGCGATCTTGTCGCACTTCCTGGAGAGCGACGGGACGGTGGGCAGCGTGCGGACGGCCGAGCCCGATGCACGGCAGCCCGGGCCACATTGGTGCCGGTCCCCGGGCTTCCGCCTCGCCAATATGAGCGGGCCCACGCCCGTCCTCCGCGCCACCACCCCCGGAGCGGGCGACGACACGCGGCGAAGCGTGCTGTTCGCCCTGATCGCCGATAACGGGACGATGCTCGAAGTCGTGGAGCGGCGCTTTCGCAACCGGACGCGCTATGTCCTCGTCCATCACCAGATCGGCCGGACGATGATTCTGGGAGCCTATGACGCGGTGCCGACCGACGCCCAGCTTGCTGATATCCTCTCCGGCAGGGACCAGGCGGGTGGCCGGGCGCGGGCAACGATCGTCTACCAGGCAAGCGGCGACAGCACCATCAACCTGCTGGTTCCGATGGACGTCCCCGCGATGCCGGCGCGACCGCGGACCTGAGCTGCCGTAGAGAGCTCCGTCTCCCCGTCGGGGAGAGGGCGAGCTAGCGCACGCTCTCGTCGCGATAGGCGAGCTCGAAATTGCCCCAGCGGCGGCCGCGGACGAAGAGCGGCACGAATACGTTCTTCACCGGCAGATAGCGGCCCTTGCCGAGCTCCATGCCGTAAGTGGCGAGCATCGCCTCCTTGTCCGAGGCGATCGCCCGGCGGGTGATGTCGTCGAGGAAATTGCGGCGGTTGCGGCAATGCTCGGCATTCCACTCGGGATCGTCGGGGCGCTGCGGGTGCGAGCGGGACGAGATGTGGGTCGGCAGATAGCCGTTCACGTCGGTGATCGCGGTGGCGATCAGCCGCGCCTCCTCGCTCATCAGCCGGTCGAGCACCGGGCGGACATGAGCGTCGGCGAAATCGCAGAAGCGGGTCTCCTGCTGGACCGGATTGGTCCCCGGCATGACGACATAATCGGTGTCGAACACCGCCTCCATGTCGACCCGGCCTTCGGCGACGCCGGCCTCGATGACGTTGCGGATCTCGTGGCAGGCGCGTTGCGCATATTCGATGAAGGGCGTGTCGTCGATGCGCACGCCCGAGGAAGCGAGCCGGTCCAGCATCTCGTTGGAGAGCAGTTCCAGCTTGTTGAGCCGCTCCCAGGTTTCCCTGAGCTGGCCGCCATTGTCGCGGGCGTCGGCGGCGAAGCTGGAAAGGCCGCTCTTCACACTGTCGACGCTGGCCTGGATATGGTTGGTCGACTGGGCGATGCCATCGGTCTGGCGGTCGACCAGGGCGACGATGTCGGAGACGTCGCGCACCGTGTCGTTGATCCGGGTGAAGCTTCCCTGCGCGACCCGGCTCTTCTCGACGCCGGCCTTGATCTCGCTGGTGACGGCCTCGGCCTCGCGGGTGAGCTGGGCGATGGTGCCGGCAATCTCGCCGGTGGCGCCGCGCGTATCGTGGGCGAGCTTCTTCACCTCGGCGGCGACGACCGCGAAGCTCCGGCCCGCCTCCCCTGCCCGCGCCGCCTCGATCGTGGCGTTGAGTGCGAGCATGTTGGTCTTGCTGGCGATGCTCTCGATCGAGGACGAGACGCTCTGCACGCGCGCCATCGCCTCGGAGAAGCCGGCCATGCGGTCGCCGAGCTGGACGACGAGATCGGTGAGGCCGGAGAAGATGCGGATCGTGTCCTCGATCGCGGCGCGGCCCTGGTCGAGCTTCGCCCGCGCCTGATCCGCGAGAACGCGGGCCTCGTCGGTGGAATCGGAGACCCGGGCCTGATCGGCCATCAGCCTTGTAGTGACCTCCTCGAGGCCGTCGAGCATCTTCAAATTGCGCGAAATGCGCTCGTTGACACCGGCGACATAGCCGGCGACGTCGCTGCATTCGATCGCCAGCGACCCGCAATTGCGGGCCACCTGGTTGATCGCTTCACCGTCCGTCCGCTCGTTCGCGCTGCTCGCCACAAAGCGTCCCCGTTCTCGTTGTCGCGAACGGGCTAGGGAAAAATGGTTGAAAGGGCGTTAACCAGAAGAAGCGGAGACAACGGGGAGGCTTGGCCATACGACACGAAAATACGGGATCGACGCGCCGACCGTGGTGCGCAACTTCACGCTCATCGGCGCGGTCGGCTGGCAGTTCGCGGCGCGGAAACCGGGCCAGGCCTAAGCGGGCGCGGCCTCTTTCGGTTGCGGGAGGCGCTCCATCGGCACCTCTTCATACATCCGCCTCGCCGCCGGCCGTTCGTTGATCTGCTTCAGCCAGCGCAGGATGCCGGGCGTGTCGCTTTCATTGACCAGCTCGGCGAAACCGAACTGCATGCCGTTGGCGATCGCGAAATTGCAGATGTCGGCGAGGCTGTACTGGTCCGCGGCCAGCCATTCATGGTCCCGCAGCCTGTCCTCCAGCCGGCGAACGGAGATGCCGATCCTGCGCATCTCCTCGTCCAGCACCTCCTGGGGGAAACCAGCCCGGGCGTTGCGCCACTTGGTCTGCTGCTCGGGGATCGGGATGCGCTTCACCTTCTCCTCGAACTCCTCGTCCGAAAGGGCGCGGGCCATGTGCTTCACCATCCGCTCCCAGCCGATCGTGGAGACGCACCAGCAGAAATATTCGTCGACCCACTTGGTCCAGACCCGCATCTCGGCGCGGCCATAGCTGTCCGCGGGGCGCAGTTTCACCTCGGTCGGATATTCATCCTCAAGATATTCGCAGATCACGGTCGATTCGGTGATCACCTTGTCGCCGTCGACCAGCGCCGGCACCTGGCCGCGCGGATTGATCGACTTATACCAATCCTCATGATGCTCGAACTTCGCAGGATTGAGCCGCACACCTTTGAAATCGAGGCCTTTCTCATAGAGCGCCAGCAATGGCTTCAGCGAATTGGCGCCCGGGCCGAAGCTGTAGAGGGTGAGCATCAGGGTCTCCCGCTATTTGTATGTGTCCCATCCTTTTTTCACGAAGCGCGCCAGGCTACAAGGCGTCATGTTCTTCTCCTTCGTCGACGAGCTCCGCGCCGCAGGCATCACCGCCTCGATGAAGGAGCATCTGACCTTGCTGGAGGCGCTGGACGCCGACGTGATCGGCGCGCGGCCTGAGGATTTCTATTATCTGGCGCGGGCGACCTTCGTGAAGGACGAGGGGCTGCTCGACCGTTTCGACCAGGTGTTCGGCAAGGTCTTCAAGGGGCTGGAGACGACCTATGGCACGGATGCGCAGCCGGTGCCCGACGAGTGGCTGAAGGCGGTCGCGGAACTCTATCTTACCCCGGAGCAGATGGCGGAGATCAAGGCGCTCGGTTCCTGGGAAGAGATCATGGAGGCCCTCAAGAAACGCCTCGAAGAACAGCAGGGCCGCCACCAGGGCGGCAGCAAGTGGATCGGCACCGGCGGCACCTCGCCCTTCGGCAATAGCGGCTTCAATCCCGAGGGCGTCCGGATCGGCGGAGAGGGCGGGCAGAAACGGGCGTTGAAGGTCTGGGACAAACGGGAGTTCCGCAATCTCGACAACCAGGTCGAGCTCGGCACCCGCAACATCAAGGTCGCACTGCGGCGCCTGCGCCGCTTCGCCCGCGAGGGCGCAGCCGAGGAGCTGGACCTGGACGAGACCATCAGCGGCACCGCGCGCAAGGGCTGGCTCGACATCCAGATGCGCCCCGAACGGCACAATGCGGTGAAATTGCTGCTCTTCCTCGACGTCGGCGGCTCGATGGACCCGCATATCAAGCTCACTGAGGAATTGTTCAGCGCGGCCACGTCGGAGTTCAAGAATCTCGAATTCTTCTACTTCCACAATTGCCCCTATGAGACGGTGTGGAAGGACAATCGCCGCCGCTTCTCCGAGCGCACGCCGACCTGGGACGTGCTCCACAAATATGGCCATGACTACAAGCTCGTCTTCGTCGGCGACGGCTCGATGAGCCCCTATGAGATCAGCCATGCCGGCGGCTCGGTGGAGCATTATAACGAGGAGGCTGGCGCAGTCTGGCTGCAGCGACTGACTGCCACCTATCCCGCGGCGATCTGGCTGAACCCGGTGCCGGAGAAATATTGGGGCTATACCAGCTCGATCCAGCTCGTCCGCCAGCTCATGCAGGACCGCATGTACCCGCTGACGCTGGCGGGGCTGGACGACGCGATGCGGACTTTGAGCCGGAAATCGTGAAACGCGCAGGCGTGCTGCTTCTTGCCCTGGCGCTGTCCGCCGGTGCTTCGGCACAAGTGCCGCAACCCCCCTCCCCCGAAGCGCGCATCGCCTGGCATTTCGACCATAGCGATCTGGCGCCAGATCCGCGCATCCGCTTCGGCGTGCTCGGGAACGGGATGCGTTATGCGATCCTGCCCAACCGGACGCCGGCTGGGGCGGTCTCGATCCGGCTGCTGGTCCGGGTCGGCGCGACGAACGGGGCGCCGGGCGAGGCGCACTATCTGGAGCATATGGCGTTCATGGGTTCGCGCGGCGTGCCGGAGGGCGCGCGCGAGCGGCTGCGCCGCGAGGAGCATCTGCGCGAAGGCATCGGATTCAACGCCCATACCGGCGATTATGACACTTATTACCGGCTCGACCTCGCGCGGCCGGACCGGGCGCAGGTGGGGCGGATGCTCTTCCTGCTCCGCGGGATGGCGAGCGAGCTGACTTTGAGCCCCGAGGCGGTGACCCGGGCGCGGGCGGAGATAATCGCGGAGGTGCGCCGGCGCTCGGGACCGGACGACCGGCGCGATCGCGACCAGATCGCCTTTTTCGCGCCCGGCACCCGCATCGCCCGCGTCTCGCTGACCGGTAGCGAGGGAGAGGCCGGGGCGATCAATGCCGAGGGGCTGCGGCGGCTCTACGAGAGCTTTTACTCGCCCGACCGCGCGACCCTGATCGTGGTCGGCGAGGTCGACCCGGCCTGGCTGGAGGAGCAGATCGCCGCACGCTTCGGCGACTGGCGGGCCGCCACCCGGGACGAGGTCGCCGTGACCGGAAGCAGGATCGGCGAGGCCGCCGACCGGCTGGAGATCGCGCACGACACGGAATTCCGCATCCTCGTCGCGCCGGTCGGCCCGACCTGGGTGACGATCGCTTCGGTCACCCCGCTCGGCGGCGGCGACGCCTCGGCGCCGCGCGACGAGGGCTTCCTGCAGTCCCTGGCCGCGGACATGCTGGCGGCGCGGGTGACCGGCCATCGCGGCGGCGACCGGCCGTTCATGGATGCGGACGCCGCGGTCGAGGATTATTACCGCACGGCGCGGATCGCGCGCTTCGCGGTGCGCGCTTTCGACAATGACTGGCAGCTGGCGCTGGCGGTCGCCGGGCAGGAGCTGCGCTGCGCGCTGGAAAACGGCTTCACGCAGGACGAGCTGGCCATCGAGCTGGAGCGGGAAAGCGAGCGGCTGGCGGCCTTCGCGGCGCCGGAGACCAGCAGCGCGGTGGCGGACCGGCTGGTCGAGATGGTCGGGCGCGGGATCGTCCCGACCACGCCCGCGCGCCCGCCAGACACGCGGGCCTATCTCGCCCGCATCCGGCTCGAGGCGGTCAATGCTGCCTTCCGGGCCGCCTGGGCGGCGCCGGGCCGGCGCATCCATGTCGCGCACGACCGGCCGATCGAAGGTGGCGAGGCCGCTGTGGCTGCGGCCTGGGCGGCGGCCACGCCCTGCCCGCATCAGGCGGCGTAAGGCGCTTTCCTTTTCCCGATCACGCAGGTCGCGAAGGCGACGGCCGTGCCGATGCAAAGCTGGTACGGGAACGCCAGGGCTTTCCAGGACGCGGGCAGGCCCAGCACGTCGACGACGTAGCTCTGCTGCAGCGCGATCGCGATGAAGCCGGTGGCGAGCGCGGCGATTACCGAGACGGCGGAGCCGCGGTTCGTGAACAGCAGGGTGAAATAGACGCCGAGCAGCCCGGAATAGGCGAAGGTCATCACCCCGAGCGCAAAATCGAGCAGCGGCGCGTCGGTGTAACGCTGCCAGTAGAAACAGAGGAACGACATGGCGAGCAGGGCCAGCGCGAGGACGATCATGCCGACCCGGCCGGCGCGGACATAATGCGCCTCGTCCCGCGGCGCCCGCCGCTCCGCCCAGGGCCGGTAGAAATCCTGGATCAGCACCGAGGACATGGAGATCAGCCCTGAATTGACCGCCGCCGCGGCGAGCACGCCGACCGCGACGAAACCGCGCACGCCCGGCGGGATCTGAGTCAGGATGTAGTGCATGAAGACGGTGATCCGCTCGCCCTCGAACGTGCCGCCGCCGGCCCCCTGCGCGGCATGCCCCATCAGGTCGGGGCGGTCGTAGACGATGTGCAGCAGGGAGCCGATCAAGAGGAACAGAAAGACCACCGGGATCCCGGCCAGCACGGACGCGTAGAGCGCGCGCTTGCCTTCCCTCGTGTCGCGGCAGGCGAGGAAGCGCTGGGTGATGTCCTGGTCCAGCCCCATGCTCGCGAAGAACAAGAGGGTGATGCCGGTGACGATGGCGAGCAGGGAGAAGGGCGCGGCCGGATCGAGTGACAGGTCGAACAGGCGAAGCTTGTTCTCGGCCGAAAGCGCGGAGACCATCTCTCCCGTCGATGCCGGGATCGAGGTCCAGAGGATGACCAGCACCACCAAAGCCGCGCCGACATAAAGCAGGACCTGGACGAGATCGCTCCAGATCACCGAGCGCAGCCCGCCGACGAAGGTGAAGACGATGCCGAGCACGACCAGCAAGGCGGAGGCGGCCAGTACGTGCGACGCCTCTATGTCGGTGAAGACGATCATCGAGACCGCGATCGCGGCGAGATAGAGCCGGGCGCCGCTCGCGAAGATCCGGCCGATCAGATACATGCCGCCCGCCGCGCGCATCGCGACCGCGCCATAGCGTGCGCGGAGCAGCTCATAAACCGTGGTCACCCCCTCCGCGTAGAAACGCGGGATCAGGAAGCGGCCGACCAGGAAGGCGCCGATGATCGGGCCGAGGTTTGAGGCGAGATAGGTATAGTCGCCGCGATAGCTATAATCCGGCGCGCCGAGGAAGGTCGCCGCCGACTGGGTGGTGGAAAGCACCGAGATCGCGATCAGCCAGACGGGGACGCTCTGGCCGGCGAGGAAATAATCCTCGGTGCTCCGCTGCCGTCTGGTGGAGAGCCAGCCGGCGACGGCAAGGATCAGGATATAGCCGCCGACGACGGCCCAATCGAGCCCGGTGAATTCGGCCCGGGCGCTCAATAGCGCAGGTGCGGCCGGCGGGCTTCGGCCCAGGCCTCCTCGTCAGGACCGGTCAGCGCGTCGAGATCGGCGGGGGTGGCGGCCGCGTCGTCGACCCATTCACGCAGGCCTGGGCCGCCGTTGATCACGTCGATGGCCAGCTTGTCGAACTCATATTCGTAGGGGAAATCCCGCCACAGATCGTAATCCGGATAGAGGCTGCGGATCGCCTTGAAACCGAGCGCCAGCACGCGCCAGGGGCGGAAGGCGTCATGGTCGTAGGCCGCACCCTCGGCATGGACGAAGATGCCCGCGCAGAGCTCGCCGACATGTTTGTGGAAGGTCGGCTGGAACCAGAGGTCGCGCAAAGTGCAGCCGGCGAGCCAGTCCGGCGCGATCCGGCGCATTTCGGCGATCACCCGGCGGGCGTCGAGATCGGGCGCGCCGAACAATTCCAGCGGGCGGGTCGTCCCCCGCCCTTCCGACAATTTCGTGCCTTCGAGCATCACGGTGCCGGCGTAAGCGCGGGCCATGTTGAGCGTCACCGCATTGGGGCTGGGATTGATCCAGATCCGCTCGGACGGCCAGCCATAGCCAGGCGCCGCGTCCGGCTGCCACCCGTCCATCGCGATCACCCGATAGTCCACATCGAGCCCGAAATTGGCGATGAACCAGTGGCCCATTTCGCCGAGCGTCAGGCCGTGGCGCATCGGCATCGGCCCGGCGCCGACGAAGCTCTCCCAGCCATGGCGAAGCGTCAGTCCCTCGACCGGGCGGCCGGCGGGGTTGGGCCGGTCCAGCACCCAGACCGATTTGCCGTGCCTGGCCGCGGCCTCGAGCACGTAGAGCAAGGTGGTGACGAAGGTATAGATCCGGCAGCCCACGTCCTGCAGGTCGACGAGGATCACGTCGAACGTGCCCATCGCCTGGCCCGAGGGCCGCCGCTCCTCGCCATAGAGGCTGAACACCGGCACGCCGTAGGTCGGGTCGGTATAATCGGGCGACTCCATCATATTGTCCTGGAGGTCGCCGCGCATGCCATGCTGCGGCCCGAACATCGCCGAGACGTTGAGCCCCGCCGCGATCAGGGCGTCGAGGCTGTGCGTGAGGTCGGCGGTGACCGAGGCAGGGTGGGCGAGCAGGGCGACACGCCGGCCCTCGAGTGGCTTGCGGAGGTCAGGGTCGGCGAGCAGCCGGTCGATACCGAAGTTCATGCGGCCCCTTCTTCGTCATGCCGGACCCAATCCGGCATCCATCTTATTCTCCTGTCTCGTAAAGAAGGTGGACCCCGGATCAAGTCCGGGGTGACGATGAGGGGGTTGGCGGGAGTTCGAGGATGAAGCTGCCTGGATGATGGAAATCAGGCTTCTCCGGATCGGGATGTGCGAGCGCCCAATATGATTTGGTGCCATCCCGCTCTTCGAGAATGGCGGCCAAGCCAATACTGATGTCGCCGCTCACCAATTCGGGCGGCCACGGCTCTGCCGCAAGGAAGAAAGTGTGGTCGGGCAGCAGGGAAATCTCGATCCCCGGATCGACGGCGGTCAGCTCCCGCATCCCGGACCGATAGCCGTCAAATTCGTAAGCCGCCCACTCGAACGACGGCGAGAAGTTGAATTCATAGTAAGAGGCCGAACTTGGCCTCATCGAGAAAAGCTCGAAGCAGGTCGTGTTCCACAGACCATCAGCCCTGCGCGGGACCGCTCCGGACGGCAAGACCAGTTGGCCGGGACCCCTGACCCAATATTCCAGCCAGACGCCCCCTTTCTGCTGGCGCTCGACTTGAACGCTTACCCCTTCCACAAACCGGGGAGGAAAAGCCGGGTGGGGGACGAGAGTCAGAATCATCCTTTATTCCGCCACCATCTCCCCGGACCCGCCAATCTCCTTCGGGAAATCCCGGAACTTGGGTAGCCCGTCCTGCATCGGATGGACGGTCGCGGCATAATGGAGATGGACCGTGGGCGTGAAGGTCAGGCTGGTCAGCTTGGCCGCCGGGATGTCGACCGCGCCGAGGGTGGGGTGCTCGACGAAGGCGGTGCCGCCGCAATTGGTGCAGGCGCGGCGGTTGCTGAAGCCGGTCTTGTTATAGCCGCCGAGCACGTCCGCGCCCTGCGTGACGCTGACCGAATCCGCCGGCCAGAGCGAAAATCCGTGGATCGGCCCGCCCGACCAACTCCGGCAGTCGTTGCAATGGCAATAGCCCATGTCCAGCGGCGCGCCCCGCGCCTCGAAGGTGACGGCGCCGCAGAAGCAGCTGCCCTGGTGTGTGTCGGTCATCGCGGGACTCCCTTCGGCTGATTGCCGCGTTCTAGCCGAACGGGTTTGTCCGTGTCACCGCGCATGCTAAGCGCCTCGGCGACATGACGAGCTACAAATCAGATCTCCTGCGCCTGCTCGACGAGCGGGGCTATGTTCACCAGATCACCGATCCGGCGGGGCTGGACGCGCTCGCGGCGAAGCAGGTGGTGCCCGGCTATATCGGCTTCGACGCGACCGCGCCCTCGCTGCATGTCGGCAGCCTGCTGGTGGTGATGCTGCTGCGCCGGCTCCAGCAGACCGGACACAAGCCGATCGTGCTGATGGGCGGCGGCACCTCGAAGATCGGCGATCCGAGCTTCAAGGACGAGGCGCGCAAGCTGCTAACCGCGGAAACGATCGACACGAACATCGCCTCGATCAGGCAGGTGTTCGAGCGCTTCCTGACCTTCGGTGACGGGCCCACCGACGCCGTCATGGTCAACAATGCGGACTGGCTGGACGCGCTCGAATATATCCCCTTCCTCAGGCAGATCGGCCAGCATTTCTCGGTCAACCGGATGCTGAGCTTCGAGAGCGTGAAATTGCGGCTCGACCGTGAGCAGTCGCTGAGCTTCCTCGAATTCAATTACATGATCCTGCAGGCCTATGATTTCCGCGAGCTCGCACTGCGGGCGGGCTGCCGGCTGCAGCTTGGCGGCTCCGACCAATGGGGCAATATCGTCAACGGGATCGAGCTGACCCGGCGGATGGACAGCGTCGAGGTCTATGGGGTGACCACGCCTTTGATCACCACCGCCGACGGCGGCAAGATGGGCAAGACCGAGAAAGGCGCGGTCTGGCTGAACGCGGACCAGCTCAGCCCCTACGATTACTGGCAGTTCTGGCGGAACACGCAGGATGCCGATGTCGGCAAATTCATGCGCCTGTTCACCGATCTGCCGCTCGACGAGATCGCGCGGCTGGAACGCCAGGAAGGCGCCGGGATCAATGACGCCAAGAAGGCGCTGGCGGATGCGGCGACGGCAATGCTGCATGGCGAGGCGGCCGCGGCCGGGGCTGCCGAAACGGCGCGCCGGACCTTCGAGGAAGGCGCCGGCGGCGAGGATCTGCCGAAATTGCAGGTCTCGGGCGAGATCGGCCTGGTCGATGCGCTGGTGGGCCTCGGCCTCGTCGCCTCGAAGGGCGAGGCCCGGCGGCTGATCCAGCAGGGCGGCGCGCGGGTGAACGGCGAGGTCGTCGCCGAGGACAAGCCGGTTGCGGTGACGGGCGAGGTCCGCATATCCGCCGGCAAGAAGAAGCACGGTTTGCTGCTCGGGTGAGCCGCGACGAGAAACTGCCCTTGCTGATCGGCGCCCTGCTCGCGGCGCTGGGCGTGCTGCTCGGCGCATTCGGAGCGCATGGCCTCAGGACCGCGCTCAGCCCCGAGGCGCTCGGCTGGTGGCAGACCGGTGTCCAGTGGCAGATGTGGCAGGCGATCGGCCTGGTCGCGATCGGCGCCGCGCGGCTGCCCGGCACGCACCTCTCCGTCTGGCTGCTCGCGCTCGGCACGCTGCTCTTCGCCGGCTCGCTCTACGTGATGGCGCTGACCGGCGCCCGCTGGCTCGGGATGGTGACGCCGGTGGGCGGCGTGCTGATGATCGCCGGCTGGGTCTGCTTCAGCCTGAAGCTGCTGCGCCGCTAAGCGGGCCGCACACCGCATCTTAACGCGCGGCGCTTACAGCCACGGCCATGTCGGCCGAGCTTGCCGCCTTGCCGGAGCGAAGGAAGCTGCGCGTCAACTGGTCGGCGGCGGCGCGCTTCACTCTGCCTGGCGTGATGTTCGTTGCGACGATCTTCGAGCTGCTACTCGCGGAGCGCAAATATGCCCTGTTCGGCGGCGGCTTCGGCCAGTCGCAGACGCTGGACACCCCGCTCGAGATCGGCGCCTTCCTCGCCGGGCTTCTGCTCTGCCAGCTCGTCCTTTTCCTCGGGCTCTACCGCCTCCTGCGGCGGCTGCACCGCAAGCGGCCGGATAGCCCTCTCTTCCACTTCAACTTTCTGTTCTTCGTCGGCGGCGGCGCGCTGGCGGTGCTGATCGGCAAATATCAGGCGCTCGCCTTCTTCTCCGACGCGATGAGCTTCCAGATCATCCGCAATCTCGGCGGCGGCAGCCTGACCGATGCCTTGCTCTATTCGCTGAGCGAGGCCGGGCTGATGCTGATCGGCGGCGGGCTGGCCTTGCTCTTCTATGCCGGCATGCGCTTCTTTTTCCGGAGGCGCTGGCGCGAGGCCGCGCCGCTGCCGGATTATTGGCGGCTGACGCGGCGGCAGCTCTTCGCTCTGCTGCTGGCGACGCCCTTCGTCCTGTTCGCGGTCAACCGGGTCGACGATGCCCGCGCGGCGCTCAGCCGCTTCAACAGCGTCACCACGATTTCGCTTGTGCTGGAGCAGGCGAGCGATTTCGACCGGGACGGCTATAGTTTCTTCTCCTTCCCGATCGACCGCCAGCCGTTCGACGGCAGCCGTCACCCCTATGCGCTCGACATTCCGGGCGACGGCATCGACCAGGACGGGCTGGCCGGCGATTTTCAATTCTCCGGCACGGCGCCCGCGCCGCAGGTGCCGGTCATCCCGGCCGCGCACCGGCCGAACGTCGTGCTGATCGTGCTGGAAAGCACCCGCGCCGATGCGATCGGCCGCCGCGTCGACGGACGTTCGGTGACGCCGGTGCTCGACGCCATGGCCGCTGCGGGCAGCTTCGCGCCGCGCGCCTACTCCCATGTCGGCTTCACCACCGCCTCGCTGCAGAGCCTGTTCACGGGCACGCTGGCGCCGCTCGACGACCGTCAGTCTTTGGTCCGCGACTTCCTCGCCAACGGCTATCGGGTCGGCACCTTTTCCGGGCAGGCCGAGGATTTCGGCGACACCGCCCGCCTGGTCGGCCTCCGCCGCGGGCAGATTTTCGTCGACGGCACGATGCTCAGGGATGAGCGCTCCGGCGCCTTCGCCGCGCAGGGCTCGGTCAATATCGACGGCAAGATATTGCTTCGCGAGTTCGACCGCCGCCTCGGCAGTCCGCAGGCCTGGCGACAACCGAACTTCCTCTATTTCAACCTCCAGTCCGCCCACTTCCCCTATTTCAATCCGGGGATGGACCAGGTGCTGCCCGGCACGCCGATCGCCCGCGGCGAGATCAATGCCGGCAATCGCGACCATGTCGCCGCGACCTACTGGAATGCGGTCGCCTATGACGATCGGTTGATCGGCATGTTGCTGGAGCGGCTGCGGCGGCTCGGCGTGCTGGAGAACAGCATCGTCGTGGTCACCGCCGACCATGGCGAATCCCTGTTCGACGACGGTTTCCTCGGCCACGGCCATATGCTGAACGAGCAGCAGACCCGCATCCCCTTCATCCTGAGCGCGCCGGGCGTCGCCATGCCGCCGGTGATCGGCCTCGACGACATGCGCGCGCTGATCCTGCGCGCGGCCGGGGCGCAGGTCGCGGCGCCGACGGGGCAGCCGGTCTTCCAGTTCCTCGGCAGCCTCGACCGGCCCGGCGCGATCGGCACGATCGACGCGAGCGGCCACCGGCTCGTGTTCGATTTCTTCCAGGAGACGTTGCGCGACTCAGCGACGGGACAGAATCTGCGCTATTCCGATCTCGCGCCGGGAAGCCCGGAAAAGAATGCCGCCGACGCCCTGCTCAATGAGTGGGCGCGGCAGCGCTGGCTCCGCCATCTGCAGGGCGGCTAACCGCCATTGCCCGTCGCCGGGCCCTCGATCTTCACATCGGCCTTGATGTTGGTGTCGCCGCCGAGGATGCGATCCTTGAACACGAAGAACAAAACGGCGAGCAACGCCAGCACCAGGATCACGCCTGCAAGCATGCCGAAACCCGCGCCGCTGCCATCGGTGACGATTACTTCTTTTTCTCGATCAGCCATTCAGGCCTCCTCTTCCCTGATTGCCCGGCCCAACGCGCCCGCTGCCTGCGCTGTTCCGCTTGCGGCCCGCGCGCGGCTCGCCCATGAAGCGGGTATGACCAGCATCGGCATCATGGGCGTGCACGGGCGGATGGGCCGCGCGATCGGCAATGCCGCTGCCGCGGCGGGCGCCACCATCGCCGGCGGCATCGACCGTGAGGGCGCGGTCCATGGCGAGCACCAGACTTTGGCCGCGCTGGCCGCCGCGAGCAACGTGCTGGTCGATTTCACCGCGCCCGACGCGTTGGAAACGCATCTCGACGCGGCGGTGACGGCGGGCACGCCGATCGTGATCGGCACGACCGGCCTCGCGCCCGGCCATCACGCCGCGATCGACGCGGCGGCCGCGACCATCCCGATCGTCCAGACCGCCAACACCTCGCTCGGCATCAATCTCCTCCGCGCGCTGGTCGAGCAGGCGGCGCGGCGGCTTGGGCCGGATTGGGACATCGAGATTCTGGAGATGCACCACCGGGGCAAGCTGGACACGCCGTCCGGCACCGCCTTGCTGCTCGGCGCGTCGGCCAATATCGGCCGCGGGGCCGCCTCGCCAATCGAGTTGAACCGCTTCGACCGAATGCAGGAGGGGCCGCACGGGCGCGAGGAAGGCGGCATCTATTACGCTTCACTGCGCGGCGGCTCGGTCGCCGGCGACCATCTCGTCATCTTCGCCGGCGACGGCGAAAGGATCGAGCTCGGCCACCGCGCCGAAAGCCGCACCATCTTCGCGAAGGGTGCGGTGAAGGCGGCGCTCTGGCTGCACGGCAAGGTGCCGGGGCGCTACACTATGCAGGACGTGCTGGGGCTCGGGTGAGCGGGTCCGCGCAGCACGCCCAGCCCGCGCTTCGCCGGCAGCTCGGCCTGTTCGACGCGACCATGCTGGTCATGGGCGGGATCATCGGCTCCGGCATCTTCCTCAATCCGGCGCGGGTCGCGGCGAGCGTGCACACGCCCGTCTTCATCGTCGGCGTCTGGCTGATCGGCGGGGCGATCGCGATCATGGGTGCCTTCGTCTATGCGGAGCTGGCGGCGCGGCGGCCGGAGGTGGGCGGGCAATATGCCTATTTGCGCGACGCCTGGGGGCCGATGCCGGCCTTCCTCTATGGTTGGTCGCTGCTGCTCGTCATCCAGTCGGGCGGGATGGCCGCGGTGGCCACCACCTTCGCGGTCTATTTCCAGGCGCTCACCGGGCTGGCCGTGCCGCACGGCGCGGTCGCGGCCGCCGTCCTCCTCCTGTTGACCGCGATCAACTGTGTCGGCGTGAAGGCTGGCAGCAATGTGCAAAGCCTGCTGATGGTGCTGAAGATCCTTGCCATCGGCGCGCTCGTGCTCTGCGGCCTGCTGATCGCCGGGCCGGCTCCCGCCCAATCCACGCTGCCCGCGGAGACGCTGGGCCTGCTGGCCGCGCTCACGCCCGTCATGTTCGCTTATGGTGGCTGGCAGACCTCCAGCTTCGTCGCCGGCGAGATGCGCGATCCCCGGCGCGATCTCGCGCGCGGCCTGCTGCTCGGCGTGATCGGGGTGGTGATCCTCTACACCGCCGTTGCCTTGACCTGCATGCTCGTCCTCGGGCCGCAGGGCCTCGCCGCCAGCACGGCGCCAGCCAGCGACGTGATGCAGCGCGCCCTGGGCAGCACCGGCGCGACCCTGATCGGGCTCGGTATCGCCGTCTCGACCCTCGGATTCCTCAGCCAGTCCATGCTGACCGCGCCGCGCGTCTATTTCGCCATGGCGGAGGACCGGCTCTTCTTCCGGAAGGTCGCCGAGGTCAACGAGACCAGCCGTGTCCCGGTCTTCGCCATCCTCCTTCAGGGCGCGGTGGCGATCGCCATCGCCCTTTCCGGCACCTACGACCAGATCCTCTCCTATGTCGTCTCGGCGGATTTCATCTGGTTCGCGCTGACGGGCGCGGCCTTGTTCGTCTTCCGCAGGCGCGACGCCGACGGCGCGGACGGCTTTCGCGCGCCCGGCCATCCCTTCACCACAGGCCTCTTCGTCCTCGCCTGCAGCGCGGTGGTGATCGCGACGGTCGCGAGCAGCCCGAAGAACAGCACGATCGGCTTCGGCATCTTGCTCGCGGGCATCCCCGCCTTCCTCTATTGGCGGAGCCGGCGGGGCTGAGGCGAGCCTTCGGCGATCAGGACAGAGGCCCGCCGGCAATCGTGATCCGGTGCATCAGCCGGCGCTCCCCGTGATAGTCGTTCAGCGCGTAGTGCCAGGTGGCGCGATTGTCCCAGAAGGCGAGCGAACCCGGGCGCCAGGCGTGGCGATGAGTGAATTGCGGCTGCGCAGCGTGGTTGAACAAATCGGCCAGCAGCGGCGCGGCTTCGGCCTCGTCCATCCCCTCGATCCCGGTCGTGAAGATCGGATTGACGTAGAGCACCGGCTTGCCGCTGTCCGGATGGGTGATGACGACCGGGTGGACGGCGGTCGGCGTGTCGGCATGGCCGGCGAGGTCCGCGCGGTCGGTGCCGGCGAGCGCGCCTGATTTGCCGAAGATGTGCGCGGCGCTGTGGATCGCGCGAAGGCCCTCGATCCGCCGTTTCTGCGCCTCCGACAGGCCCTCATAAGCGGCGTACATGTCCGCGAACAACGTATCGCCGCCCGAGGTTGGCGTCTCGATGGCGAGCAGCAGCGAGCCCATGGCCGGCTCCTGATCGTAGCTGTGATCGGTGTGCCAGCCGCCGCCGATATTCATCACCTGTTCCTCGGTCTTCTCGACCTTCGCGATCTCCGGATATCGCTCCGTTTTCGGGAAATAACGGTTGATCACGATCGGCCCGAAGCGCCTGGCGAGAGCGATCTGCTCTGGCTGCGTCATATGCTGATCGTCCATGAAGACCACCCCATGCTCGGCCAGCGCCCCGCGCACGATTGCAATATTGTCGTCGGACGCCTCGGCCGCCACGAAGCCGTGAATGGCCGCACCGCAGCCCGGCAGTTTTTCCACCCGGATCTCTGTGTCGATCATCGCCATGATCTCCTTGCTCGCCGGACCGGCCTAGCGGGACGCGTTGCCACAGAATGTAACTATCGTTACAATTAGGCGAATGAGCGAGGACACCCTGCTCGCCGCGCGGCGGCTGCCGCAAGCCGAGTGGCTCGGTGTCTGGCGGTCGCTCGCCCCGCGCCTGCTCGCCCAGGGCGCGTTGCGGCGGCTCGCCCCCGGCCAGTGGGTGCAGGCGGAAGGGGATGAAGAGACCGGGCTGCTCGCGGTGATCGACGGGACCATCGACCTCTATTGCCAGGCGCCGGGCGACCGCGTGCTGCTGCTCCACCGGATCGGTGCGGGGATGGCAATCGGGCAAACCGTCGCATTCGGCGGCGGGCCGCGGCTGGTGACCGCGATCGCCGCCCGCTCCAGCCTGATCCTGGCGGTGCCGGACCGGGCGCTGGCGCGGATCGCGCGTGACGAGCCCGGCATCCGGACGCTGATGGCGGGCCTGCTCTTCAACCAGCTGGGCGTTGTGCTGCAGCTCGCCGTGCAGGCCATTGCGCTGCCGCCCCGCCAGCGGATCGCCGCACGCCTGCTCCTGCTCTCCGAAGGCGGCGACCCCGCAGCCGAACTGCCGTTCAGCCAGGAGGCGATCGCGGAGATGACCGGGCTGTCACGCAAGACGGTCAACGCCCATCTGGCGGCGCTCGCGAAGGCGGGGGCCATTGCGGCCGGCTATGGCCGCCTGACGATAAGCGATCGCGGTCGACTCCGCGCGATCAGCGAGGCATGACCTTGCCGCAATGAGCGGGCGCGTGCTGCAGAGCGAGTATATGTACTGGGCCAAGAACCAGGCCCCGGTCACCTATCATCTCGCCTCAAGCGAGGTCCCGCACTTCCGGATGGATGAGTGGGAGATCGACCCGGCCGGGCTCGAGCTGGATGGCGCCAGCCGCTACCGCTATCCGCTCCTCCGCGAGGCGATCGCCCGCAAGACCGGCGTCTCGCCCGACCGGGTGGTGATGGCGGACGGCACCTCGATGGCCAACATGCTCGCCATGGCCGGCCTGATCGCGCCCGGCGACGACGTGCTGATCGAACATCCGGTCTACGAGCCCCTGGTCGCGGCCGCGCGCTTTCTCGGCGCCGAGGTCCGGCATTTCTCGCGGCATGGCCCCGCCTTCGCGCTCGATCCGGACGCGGTGAAAATGGCGCTGACGGCGCGCACCACCCTGATCGTCCTCACCAATTTACACAATCCGGCCGGCAATCTCGCCGATACGGAAACGTTGCGGGCGATCGGCGCGCTCGGGCCGCGCATCCTGATCGACGAGGTCTATCTGGACGCGGCCCCCGGCGAGCGTAGCGCCGCCTTGCTCGGCGACGCCTTCGTCTGCACCTCCAGCCTCACCAAGGTCTACGGCCTGTCGGGCCTGCGCTGCGGCTGGATCCTGGCGGCGCCGGATTTGGTCGAAAGGCTCTGGCGGCTGAACGAACTGTTCTCGGTCGCCCAGGGCCATGCCACCGAGCGGCTCTCGCTGATCGCGCTCGCCCGGCTGGACGAGGTGGCCGCCGACACTCCTGCCTTGCTCGCCCGCAACCGCGCCCGCGCCAACGCCTTCTTCGCCGGCCGGGACGACCTCGAGGTGGCGCCGATGGTCCACAACGTCACCTGCTTCCCGCGCCTGAAACATGGCGACGTCGACGCGCTCAACGCCCGGCTGCGCGCTGCTTACGGCACGTCGATCGTCCCCGGCCGCTTCTTCGGCCTTGCCGACCATTTCCGGATGGGCATCGGCAATCCGACCGAAATTGTCGAAGCGGGACTGGAGCGGATCGGCCGCGCGCTGGACGAGCTGTCATGAAGAAAGCGGACGTCGCGGAGTTCTACCGCCGCCTCTCCGAGCGCACACCGCATCCGGAGACGGAGCTGGAGTCCGCCAACACTTATACGTTGCTGGTGGCGGTGGTGCTTTCCGCCCAGGCGACCGACGCGGGCGTGAACCGGGCGACGAAGGACCTGTTCGAGACGGTCACCACGCCGCAGCAGATGCTGGCGCTCGGCGAAGCGGGCCTCAAGCAGCTCATCAAGACGATCGGCCTGTTCAACATGAAGGCGAGGAACGTCATCGCCCTCTCGCAGGCTTTGGTCGACAAATATGGAGGCGAGGTGCCGCGCGACCGCGACGCGCTGCAATCCCTGCCCGGCGTCGGCCGCAAGACCGCGAACGTGGTGATGAACGTCGCCTTCGGCGAGGAGACCTTCGCGGTCGATACCCATGTCTTCCGCGTCTCCAACCGCACCGGCCTGGCCAAAGGCAGGAACGTGGATCAGGTCGAGGCGACGCTCGATAAGGTCACGCCGGCGCCGTACCGCCTAACCGCGCACCATCTTCTGATCCTGCACGGCCGCTATGTCTGCAAGGCGAGGAAGCCGGAATGCTGGCGCTGCGTGGTCGCGGATCTCTGCGCCTTCAGGCCGAAGACGCCCCGCCTGCCTGACCCTCAGATCACGCCGGGCAGGAAGCGCTTCACCCGCCCCGCATAGTCGTCATAGGCGGCGCCGAATTCGCCGCGCAGCAACCTTTCCTCCTCGCGGATGCGGATGAAGGTGCCGAGCGCGAACAAAGGCAGACCTGCAATCAGGCCAAATTCGTGCCCGAAGGCGATCGCCATCGCGATCAGGAAGCACCCCATCGCAGTGTAGATCGGGTGGCGGAGATGCGCGAACACGCCGCCGGTGACCAGCTCATGGCCCTCGCGCATGCGCGCGACGATGCTCCAGTTCGCGCCCATCGCCCGCGCCGCCGCGGTGAACAGCCCGAGCGCGAGCAGCATCAATGCCGCGACCGCCGCCGCCTCGCCGAGCGCCAGCGGGCTCGCCGCCGGCAGCGCGAGGACGACCTTGCCGAACCCGGTCGAGACGAAACCCAGCATCTGGATGAAAACCCCCCAGCGCGAGAGGCTGCTCTTCTTCGCCGCCGCCCCGCCGCCGGCACGGTTCGCGCCGATCCGGGTCCAGCCGATGCTGACGAAGCCCAGCAGGCCGCCGACCACCAGGGCGATCAGCCCGGGCAGACCGACCGGCTGCAGATGAAGCCACGCGAGCATTGCGAACCCTCCCCCGCCGCAAACCTGGCAGGATCGAGGAGGAAAAGAAAGGCCCGCGCCGGCTTGACCGTTCCGGACCCGGAGCGATAGCCTCACCCCTTTCAGGCAAAAGGGGACAGCCATGAAAATGCTCGCACTGGCAGCTTTGACGCTCACCGCCACCGCCGCTTCGGCGCAGCCCACGCAGGACAGCGACCGCACGGTCACCGCCGACCAGGCCGCTTATGGCGAGGTCAGGATCAACGACACCGTGCCCTGCCCGCGCAGCCAACCCAATTACACGACCGTCTACAATTTCCCGATCCGCTTCCAGACGGCCTTCGCCAATGATCGCTATGCGGTGGTCCTCGGCCAGAGCGGGGCGCTGGTGCAGCCGGGGCAGAGCCTGAGCTACAGCACCCTGGTCACCGACCGGGCGCGCGAGGGGATGACGATCACCGTGACGCTGCGCTGCACCGCCGGTTCGCGCGGGCTGACGATCAACTACGCGGCGATCGGCAGACGCTGACAAAGGGGGCTGGTCCGCCCCGTCCGGCTTTGCTAAGGCCCCGCGTCCAGGCGATGCACCCATAGCTCAGCTGGATAGAGCGCTGCCCTCCGAAGGCAGAGGTCAGAGGTTCGAATCCTCTTGGGTGCGCCAGCCGCTCACCCGCCGGCCTTGCCATTCACGCGCGCCATGAAGCGCTCGCGCTCGATCAGCGCGCGCCGGTACTCGCCCTCGCAGATCAGGTCGACCTCGTCCCTGACCGAGACGCGGAAGCCGAGGCTGCGGCCCGCCACCTCGATCAGCTCGACCTCGGCCGTCACGGTCATGCCGACCGGCGTTGCGGCGATATGGCTGACGTCGACATGGATGCCGACCGTGCCCTGGCCCTCGGCAAGCCAGGGCTGCAGCGCCTCGATGCAGGTCGCCTCGATGAAGCCGACCAGATAGGCGGTTGCGAAGACCGGCGGCATGTCCCGGAAGCCGGCGAAATGGTCCGAGACCTGCGGCACGGTCAGGCTTTCGTCGACACGCTGGGTGGCGTTGTGCCGCAATCCGACCAGCGAAGCGTCAACACCCATAACTATTCTCCCCCGGTGTCGGGCGGTCCTAGTCGCAGCTTCCGCCGCCGCCACCGTCGCTTGAGCCGCCGCTGTCGCCGGAGCTGAAACCACCGCCGTCGCCGCTATCGCAGCTGCTGCTATTGCCGGTATCCCAGTTGCCGCCGCTGCCGGTATCCCAGCTGTTGCCGCTGATGCCGGAGCTCCAGACGCCGTCGTCGCGAGGCTGCCCGGCGCCGGTGTCCATGCCGGCAAAGGTGACGCCGCTGGTATTGCTGCCAAGTCCGCTCTCGTCCGTTCCGCCCCGCTGGACGCTGCCGCGCCCGCTGCTGCGCAGCACGACCCACAGGATCAGGCCCGCCGGGACGAGGAACGCCAGAAACATGGCGAGCTCGAACATCATTCCACCGTCACGCTCTTCGCCAGATTGCGCGGCTGATCCACGTCCGTGCCCTTGGCGACGGCGACATGATAAGCGAGCAATTGCACCGGCACCGCATAGACGAGCGGCGCGATCAAGGGGTGGACCGTCGGCATTTCGATCGTCGCGATGACGCCCTCGCCGGCCAGCGCGATACCGTCCGCATCGGAGATCAGGACGACCTGGGCGCCGCGGGCCATCGCCTCCTGCATATTGGAGACGGTCTTGTCGAACAGGGGGCCCGACGGCGCCAGCACGATCAGCGGCACCTCGTCGTCGATCAGGGCGATCGGCCCGTGCTTCATCTCCCCCGAGGCATAGCCCTCGGCATGGATGTAGCTGATCTCCTTCAGCTTCAGCGCGCCTTCCAGCGCCAGCGGATAATCGGGGCCGCGGCCGAGATAGAGCACGTCGCGGGCGCCGGCGATTTTCGGCGCCATCGCCTCGATCTCCTCGTCATGATCGAGCGCGGCGTTGATCGCAGCCGGGGATTCGACGAGGTGGCGGACGATCTCGCGCTCCTCGTCCTCGGTCAGCCGCCCCTTCGCCCGCGCGAGATTGACGGCGAGCGCCGCCATCACCGCCAGCTGGCAGGTGAACGCCTTGGTCGAGGCGACGCCGATCTCCGGACCGGCATGGGTGGGCAGCAGCAGATCCACCTCGCGCGCCATCGAGCTGGTCGGGACGTTGATGATGCCGGCGGTGGTGACGCCATGTTCCTTCATGTGGCGCAGCGCCGCCAGCGTGTCGGCGGTCTCGCCGGACTGGGAGACGACGACGCCGAGGGTGTTCGGCAGCAGGACCGGATCGCGGTAACGGAACTCCGAGGCGACATCGACCTCGACCGGCACCCGGGCGAAGCGCTCGATCCAGTATTTGCCGATCATCCCGACATAGGAGGCGGTGCCGCAGGCGACGATCGCGACCCGCTCGATCCCCTCCAGGTCGAAGGCCATGTCGGGAAGCGCGACCTGCTCCTCGAGCGGACGGATGTAGGAGCCGAGTGTCTGCGCCACGACGACCGGCTGCTCGTAAATCTCCTTCTGCATGAAGTGGCGGTGATTGCCCTTGTCGATCAGCTGGCCCGAGGCGCCGCTGTTCACCACCTCGCGCGCGACCCGATTGTTGTCGCGGTCGTATATCTCGACGCTCTCGCGGCTCACCGCCGCCCAGTCGCCTTCTTCCAGATAGGCGATGCGCTGGGTGAGCGGCGCGAGGCCGATCGCGTCCGAGCCGATATAATTCTCGCCCTTGCCATAGCCGACGGTGAGCGGCGCGCCGAGCCGGGCGGCGATCAGCAGGTCCGGATCGGTGCGGAACAGGAAGGCGATGGCGAAGGCGCCGTGCAGACGCGGCAGCACCGCAGCCACGGCTTCGCGCGGTGCGCGGCCCCGCTCCAGCTCGCGCGAGACGAGGTGCGCGACCACTTCCGTGTCGGTCTGGCTGTTGAACACGCGCCCGTCGGCAATCAGTTCGTCGCGCAGCGGCTTGAAATTCTCGATGATGCCGTTGTGGACGATGGAGACATCCCCGACGATATGCGGATGGGCATTGTCCACCGTCGGCGCGCCATGCGTTGCCCAGCGGGTATGGGCGATGCCGGTGGTGCCGGCGAGCGGGCTGTCGTCGAGGATGGTCGCGAGATTGCCGAGCTTGCCCTCAGCCCGGCGCCGGTCGATCCGCCCGCTGTCCAAAGTGGCGATGCCGGCCGAATCATAGCCGCGATATTCGAGCCTTCTCAGCCCGTCGAGCAGCCGCCCGGCGACATCACCCTTGCCGACAATGCCGATAATTCCGCACATCTAGCTTTGCTTCTTCTTCTTTTTTCTGGCGGTCATGACCGCGCGGAATTTCGCGGCGCGCCCCGCTTTTTCAACCTGCTCGCCGCGCGCCAGCGCGACCGCGTCGGCCGGCACGTCGCGAGTGATCACCGAGCCGGCGGCGACCAGCGCGCCGGCGCCGATGCTGACCGGGGCGACCAAAGCGCTGTTCGAGCCGATGAAGGCGCCCTCGCCAATGTTCGTACGGTATTTGAAGAACCCGTCATAATTGCAGGTAATCGTTCCCGCGCCGATATTGGCGCCGACGCCGACTTCGGCGTCGCCAAGATAAGTGAGATGATTGGCCTTGGCGCCTTTGCCGAGCCGGGTCTGCTTCACCTCGACGAAATTGCCGATCTTCGCGCCCTCGCCAATCTCGGCGCCCGGGCGCAGCCGCGCATAGGGGCCGATCTCCGCGCCCGTGGCGATCGTCGCGCCCTCGATATGGGAGAAAGCGCGGATCCGGACATCGTCGCCAATGCTGACGCCGGGCCCGAAGAAAACATTCGGTTCGACAAGCACATCGCGGCCGAGCTTTGTGTCGTGGCTGAACCAGACCGTCTCCGGCGCGAGCAGGGAGGCGCCGTCCTCCATGGCCTCGGCACGGCGCCGTTCCTGCCAGGCGAGCTCCGCCGCGGCCAGCTCGGCGCGGCTGTTGATCCCCTCGACCTCCGCAGCTGCGACCTCGACCGCGACCGATGCCCACCCGTCGCCCGCCGCGATCATCACGATGTCGGGTAAATAATATTCGCCCGCCGCATTCGCGTTGCCGACCCGCGCCAGCAGCGGCCAGAGCTCGGCCGCCCGCACCGCCATCAGCCCGCTGTTGCAGAGATCGAGCGCCCGCTCCGCCGCGCTGGCATCCTTATATTCGACCATCTTCACGATCCTGCCGCCCGGCTCCGCGAGGATGCGGCCATATTGCTTGGGATCGTCGGGCCGGAAGGCCGCGACCACGGCGCCGTCCGCCTTCGCCAGCCGCTCCAGCATGTGCCGCATGGTCTCGCTGCGCACGAAGGGCACGTCGCCGAACAGGATCAGCACATCGCCGTCGAAGCCGGCCAGCGCCGCTTCAGCTTGCTGCACGGCATGGCCGGTGCCGTGCTGCGGGTCCTGCACCACGACCACGCCGCCATACTCCCGCACCAGCGGCTCGACCTGCTCCGCCTTGTCGCCGACCACGACCACGGTGTTTGCGGGCGCCAGCTCCGAGACGCTGGCGAGCAGATGCGCGAGCATGGGCCGCCCCGCAATCGGATGCAGCACCTTGTGCAGCTCGGACTTCATCCGCGTGCCCTTGCCGGCAGCGAGGATGATCGCGGCAACGGGCCTCGTCATGGCGCGGCAGATGCCACGGAAAGCTTGCCATTTCCATAGCGGCCCGTAGCGGGAGGCGGATGCCCGCCTTCCGCTTCGACGTCGTCGCCTTCGATCTGGACGGCACTCTGGCCGATACCGCGCCGGATATCGCCGCGGGGATCAACCGGATGCTGGCCGATTTCGGGCGGCCCGCGCTTGCCGAAGCGGCGATCCGGCCGCTGATCGGCGACGGCGCCCGGAATCTGCTGCGCCGGGTCCTCGTCGCGACCGGCGGCACGACGGAGGCGCTGCTGGACGAGGCCCATCCCCGCTATCTCGACCATTATGCCGCCAATGTCTGCGCCGGCACCGTCCGCTATCCGGGCGTCGAGCAGGCGATGGACGGGCTCGCCGCTTCGGGCGCCCGTCTCGCCATCTGCACCAACAAGTCGGAGCGGATGACCAGGCTCCTGGTCGACGCGCTCGGCTGGACCGACCGCTTCGCGGCCCTGGTCTGCGGCGACACGCTGCCGGTCCACAAGCCCGATCCGCGCCTGCTGCATGAGTCGGTCGCCCGGGCCGGCGGCGGCCGCGCCGTCTTGATCGGCGATTCGATGATCGACGCGGAGACGGCGCGCGCGGCGGGTATCCCTTTCGTCGCGGTCAGCTTCGGCTTTCGCGACCGGCCGGTGGCGGCGCTCGGCGCCGATGCTGTGATCGACAGCTACGAGGAACTCATTCCCGCGCTGCGCATGCTCTAGCGCCGGCGGCGATCCTCCTCGGGCGGCGGGCCGAGCTCGTCACGGGTGATCCGTCCGTCATGATTGCGGTCGACCAGCAGGAAGCGCTGCCCCGCCGTATGGCGGAATTCGGCCGGGGAGACGCCCCGGTTGAGATCGGCGTCGGCGGAGATGACCGGCTCGGGAATGGCGAGCAGGGCCTGGCTGCCCATGCCGAACGGCCCTTCGCCCGGCCGCAGCCGTCTGCGCCGGTTGTTGTTATTGGTTCCGAAGGTGACGGTGCGGATCCCCGACTGGACCTCGGGCGCGACCTGGGTCTCGTAGCGGGTAATCTCGTCGGGCGCGATCTCGCCGTCATGATCGACGTCGAGTACGGCGAAGAAACGGGCGGCGTCCGCCTGGAATTCGGTGACGCTGAGCGCGCCGTCATGATCCGTGTCGGCGCCCTGGAACCAGCGCTCGATCGGCTCGCCCGGGCCCTGCGCGCGGCGAAAGGGCTCGCCCATCGGGCTGATGAAGACGATCACCGGCGGCCCGGCGGGCGCGGGCGGCGGCTGCGCCGCGGCGCTTCCCGCAAGCGTCGCCGCGAAGGCCAGGGACGAAAGACTTTTCCGCATTCACGCAACTCCCCGCTCCGGCCGAACGTTTCGAAACCGGCTTGAACCGTAATGACTTCTCGCCCACATCTAGAACGAGAGGGGCGATGCGTGAAAGGGAATTGATGTGGCGTTCTCCCCTGTCCGACTTGCCGCCCTGCTGAGCGCGGCCGCGGCGCTCCCGTCGATCGCCTTTGCCGAAGGGCCGCCGTCCCGCCAGTCGACCCTCGTCGTCTATGGCAACGATCCCTGCCCGACCACCGGGCCCGATAATGAGGTGGTGGTCTGCGCCCGCCGGCCGGAGGAGGAGCGCTACCGCATTCCCCGCCGGCTTCGCGAGCGCCAGCAGATCGACACCAGCTGGGCCTCGCGGGTCGACGGGCTGGAGGAGGAGAGCCGCCCGGGCCGGCCGAACAGCTGCTCGGTGGTCGGCTCCTACGGCTTTACCGGCTGCACCGCGGCCCTGATCCGGCAATGGTATGCCGAGCGCCGCGCCCGCCGCGCGGCGGAAGCCGGAGTCCCCTGAGGCCTCAGTCGTCGCGACCGACGGTCGCCGGCGCCCGCTCGGCGGCGTCGCGCTCGCGGCGGGACTGGTCGGCGAGCCGCGCCGCCTCCGCCCGCGCCGCGTCCGACACCGGCCGGGGGTTGCCCGCGCTGTCATAGGCGTGCTGCGCCCGCCCGTTCCGGTAGGCAAAGGCCCGGCCCTCTTTCTGGACGAAGAAGGGCCGGTTTTCGCCGGGATGGAAATAGGCGATGCGCTGGCCGTCGTCCGAAGCGGTGCGCACCACCTGACCGTCCTCACGCCAGGCGAGGCCACCCTGGACCGGCACCCGCTCGATCATCGTGTTGCTGGAGATTTCCGAGGCGATCTCGCCGGCATCGTTGAGCGGCTGGGCTTCGGCGGCGGTAGCCTCGTCGGGAATGGCGGGCGGGGGCGCCACGGCGGCACTGGCCAGCTCCATGCTTTTCTGCGCCGGCGCGGTCGCCGTGGACTGGTCCGGGCCGACGCCGCAGCCGGCGACGAGGAAAAGCGCCGCAAGCGCGGCGCCACTGGCCATCGGATGGAACTTCATCACCGGGTCTCCGTTCGGGGGACCCCCGCGCAACGCAGCACGGGACGATCGGCTCCCGCGGTGCCCTGGCGCGCGGGCCGAAGCGCCGCCCGGCAGCGGCCAATGGAGGACGGCTGGCACGGAAGGCCGGGATCGCCTAGGCTCCGCCGCCGGCGCAAGGGGGAGAGCGGCCATGTCAACACATGCCGGGCCGGACCTGGGAGCCTTTGGCTACCGGCAGGAACTGAAGCGCTCGCTCGGCCTTGGCGACCTGCTCATCTACGGCCTGATCTTCATCGGCGTGATCGCGCCGGCGCCGGTGTTCGGCATCGTCTTCGCGGCGAGCGGCGGCATGGTGCCGCTGACCTACGCGCTGGGGCTGGTCGCGATGCTGTTCACCGCGTTCAGCTATATGAGCATGGCGCGGGTCTTCCCGGTCGCGGGCTCGGTCTATGCCTATACCTCGCGCAGCATCGGCGAGACCGCGGGCTTCTTCGCCGGCTGGGCGATCCTGCTCGACTATCTGCTGCTGCCGACCCTGTGCAACGTGGTGTGCGCGATCGCGCTCCACGCCGTGCTCCCCGTCGTCCCGCAATGGCTGTGCGTGGTCGTGCTGCTGATCCTGACCACGACGGTCAATTATCTGGGGATCGAGACGACGGCGCGCGCCAATATCCTGCTGCTGATCGTGCAAGTCGCAATCCTCGTCTGCTTCCTCGGCGCCGGCGCGGTCGCGGCCGCCGGCGGGGTCGGCGGCGCCCATCTCTCGACCCTGCCCTTCTACAATCCGGCGACGTTCAGCCCGGCCCTGCTGTTCGGCGCCGCCTCGCTGGGCGTGCTCAGCTTCCTCGGTTTCGACGCCATTTCCACGCTCGCCGAAGAGGCGAAGGACGGCGCCGCCGGCATTGCCCGGGCGACGATCATCTCGCTCGTCGTCGCCGGCATGATCTTCATCGCCATGACCTGGCTCGCCTCGCTCTTTCTGCTCGGCCGGAGCGGGTTCGCGAATGCCGACGCCGCCAATGCGGCCTTTTACGATATTTCCGGCACCATCGGGGGCGCATGGCTGCGGTTTCTCGTCACCGTGCCTGGCGTGATCGTCGGCGCCACGGCCGGCGCCCTCGCGGCGCAGGCCGCGACCGCCAGGCTGATCTTTTCCATGGCGCGGGACGGCAAGCTGCCGCGGCCGCTGGCCCACGTCCACCCGACCCGCAAGGTCCCCGAGCGGGCGGTGTTCCTGGTCGCCGCGATCAACCTGGTGATGAGCCTTACCCTGGTCTCGAGCCTCGAATTGCTGACCTCGATGGTCTGCTTCGGCGCCTTGCTCGGCTTCGTGCTGGTCAATCTGTCGGTGATCGCCCATTTCCGGCGCCGGCCCGAGCGGCGCTGGCTGGCGCATATCATGTCGCCGGCGATCGGCGCGCTGATCACCGCCGCCGTGCTGTGGAACGGCGACCGGAATGCCAAGGTCGCGGGCCTGGCCTGGCTGGCAGTCGGCGGGCTCTACTTCCTCGCGCTGCGCTGGCTAGGGCGCTCGACCGCCATGGTGGAGGTCTGAGCGGTCGCTAACGCCGTGCCTTGGTCCAGAGGTGCCGGGCGAGCATCAAAGGCGGCATGCGCAGCCAGTGCGAGCGCAGGTAGAAAGCGAAACGCAGCACCCTTCTTTCCTCCTGCCCCCAGCCATTGCGGGCGAGCAGGCGGGCACGGAAGAGGCGATCGGCCAAAGTCAGCCGGGTAGTGACACCGTCGCGAAGCGGCGTGCGGTAAAGCGCGTGCGACAGGCGAAGCGCCCGCGCCACCGGCGCGGCCAGCTGGTGCCGCCGCGCGCGGGTGTCGAGCGCCTGCCAGAAAGCCGGATCCGCCGCCGCGAACTGGCGGAGCAGCCGGTCGATGTCCCAGAGGTTGCGGAGGCCGCCGGCAAGGTCGCCGTCCGCGAAGAGATGGGCGGCGGCATGGACGATCATGTCGGCGGGCGAGAGGATGCGGAGGCCGTTCTCCAGCGTCGCGCTGTCGGCGATCAGCGCCTCCGCGTCGGGGGTCGGGCGGGCAGTGAGCGGCAGGATGGTATGGTGGACGTCGATCATCCGGTCGCGGGTGCGGTGGATGAGCGGCGGCAGCTCGTGCATCCATTGCCGGTAATAGAGATCGTCATAGCCCTCGGCCGGCTTCAGCCGCTCCCAGCCGGCGCCGAGCAGGGCCTGCTCGACCCGCTCGATCGCTTCGCGCGGGACGAGGATGTCGAGATCGCCGACGCTCCGGCCGGCACAGGCGTCGAGCCCGGCGGCGTGGAAGGCGGTGCCCTTCAGCAGGATCACCGGCACGCCGAGCGGCGCCAGCGCGCGCCGCGCCATCTCGGCCTCCCAGAGCGCCTGGGTGCGGGCATAAGCGGCATCGCGGCGGGCGGAATCGAGAATCCCCGCCACCCGCGGCGGCACTTCCAGCCCCGCCAGCCGCATGGCGAGGCTGCCGGACAATTGCTCCGCCCGCGCCGCACTGATCAGGCCCGGCCAGTCCGTGTCCGGCCCCAGGCTCGCCGGATCGCGCAGCGCGCGAACGAGGAGCCTGCCGTTCATGCCGCCCGCTCCCGCCAGAAGTCGTCGACGAGACCGATCGCCGTATCCGTGTCCGGATAGTCAATGGCGAGCGCCGGGTTGCTTTCGACCAGCCGGGTCAGCGCATCGAAGCCGCGCCGGCCGAGCGCGACATAATTGGTCGAGGCCTGGGTGAGGCGCATGAACACCTCCGCCTTGCCGACGCCGCGGACGTCCGCCGCCGGGCCGAAACGCGGGAACAGGATCAGCGAGGGCATCGCCCCTTCCGCCATTCGGGTCAGCGCGGCGCCATTGGGCCGCATGTGCCGGATCGCGCCCTTGGGCGTATCCTTCAGCAGCGGACCGAAGCGGTCGGCGGGCACCTCCGCCTCCATCACCCTGATCGCGCCATTCTTGAGGCTGACCGCGCGCGGGAACGGCAGAAGCGCGCCCGTCGCCATGTCGAGCAAGGCGAATTCGTCGCCCATCAGCCGCCAGCCGCGCTCGCCGAGCAGGGCCGCCAGCGTCGATTTCCCGGCCCCCGATTCGCCGGTCATGATCAAGGCACGCCCGTCCTTCTCGACCGTCGCCGCGTGGAGCAGCAGCCAGTTTTTCTGCCCCAGCGCCATCTGCAGGTTCATCCCCATCTCGGCGGCGAGCAGACCGTGGGCGAGCGCGAGCGGAGCGGCGTCGGGCAGGATATAGTCGCCGCGGATCGCCACCGAGGGCCTGAGGAAACGCCGCCAGGGCTTTTCCGGCTCCAGCCGCACGGTGAAATCGGCGAGCCCGTCCTCCGGCGCCGGATAGGCGGCGTAGAGCCGGGCCAGCGCGTCGAGCGGCGCCCGCCAGGCCGAGCCGATCCGGAATGCCACCGGGCCGATCCGGAGGTTGAGGCTGTGCCTCACGCCCGGCGCACCAGCCCGGCCTCCTCCAGCTCGCCGAGGCGGACGTGGATCACCTCGTCGCCGTCAAACTCATATTTTTCGTGCAGCCGCCGGAGCAGCTCCGCCGCGTCGGCGGGCCCGTCGGTCAGCGCTTCGAGGATCTCCGGCGCCGGCGTGGCGACGATATGGGAGGCGCCGGAAGCCTCGTGATAGATGAGGCTCAGCCCGTCCAGCGGGACGGTCACCAGGTCGCGGGCGTCGTCGGCGATCCAGGTCGGGCCGGCCGTCGCCGACGGGTCTTTGCTGTCGCGGGTCTGTTTCACAAAACCGGTATCCACTTGTGTGGACCCGCTTCTAGCGCATCAGCGCGGCATCTGCAGCGAGGCGTAGCAGGTGAAGCCGCTCATCCCCGCCTGCAGGCGCCTGATATAATTGGCATAAGCCTGAGCGGAGGTCGGATCGGTGCCGGCGGGCACGGTGCCTGAGCGCAGCAGCGCCTTGACCTCTTCGCCCTTCAGCGGCCGGGCCAGCGGCGGTGCCGCGCCGGCCGTGCCGGGGGCGACGAGGCTGCCGTCGGTCGCGACATACTGGCCGCCGGCCTGGGGCCCGGGCACGGGAATCTCGCAGTTCAGCACCGAGCCGGCGGTCTGGGCCAAAGCGGGGCGCACCGTGACGACGGTCGAGGCCGCCGCCGCGCCGAGCACGAGCACCGTCCGCCGGCTGGGCGCGAACCCGTTGCCAGCCTCTTGCCCGCCGCCCGCTTGTCCGTCAGTGCCGCTCATGGAGAATCCGATACACGTCCGCTCTTTATTAAGCGTAAAGCGCGGCCGAAGGCGAGCGGAACGACAGTGGCGTCCCGCCTTGGGACGGAGTGAAGGCGGACTGTGACCGGCATGGAAAAAGGCGAGACGGTGCGGGAGATCGTGGCGGAGGATCTGATCGCCGCCTTCGAGGAGCCGTTACTGGTGGTACGCGAGCGGCGGGTGACGATCGCCAACCAGGCGGCCCGGGACCTGCTTGGCGCGCATATCGAGGGCGCCGACGTCCGCCTCGCCATCCGCCACCCGGCCGCGGCCGAGCATCTTGCCGGCGACGGCGACGACGGGTTCGTGCGGATCGAGCTGGTCGGACTCGGCGAGGTGGGCCGCCCCTGGGAGCTGATCATCGCGCCGCTTCCCGACGGCAGCCGGCTCGTCCGGCTCGCCGATCAGAGCCAGCAGCGCGCGGCCGAGCAGATGCGCGTCGATTTCGTCGCCAATGCCTCGCACGAGCTGAGAACTCCGCTCGCTACCCTGCTGGGTTTTCTTGAAACATTGCAGGATGAGGAGGCGGTGGATGCGGAGACACGGCAGCGCTTCGTCGCGATCATGTTCGGCGAGGCGACGCGGATGCGCGGCCTGCTCGACGACCTGATGTCGCTGTCGAGGATCGAGGCCGAGCGCTTCGCGGTGCCCCGCGACGAGGTCGAGCTGGTGCCGCTGATCGAGGATGTGAAAGCCTCGGTCCGGCCGCTCGCCAAAGGCCGCGCGATCCGCATCGAGAATGAGGCGGGCGACGCCCGGGTCAGCGGCGACGAGATCCAGCTCAGCCAGATGCTGAACAATCTCGTCGTCAACGCGCTCAAATATGGCCGGCCGGGCTCGGCGGTGCGGGTCCGGCTGGAGGAAGCGCCGCCGGACCTCGTGAAGGTCAGCGTGATCGACAGCGGCGACGGCATTCCCGCCGACCATATTCCGCGCCTCACCGAGCGCTTCTACCGCGTCGACCCGGGCCGCAGCCGCTCGGTCGGCGGCACCGGCCTCGGCCTCGCCATCGTCAAGCATATCGTGCTCCGCCACCGCGGCCGTCTGGACATCCAGTCCGAGCTCGGGGTCGGGACGATCGTGTCGGTGTCCCTGCCCCGCGCCTGAGCGCGCCTGTCATCAAAGAGTCATGACCGCGCCGCAGTGACCGAGCTGAGCCGGCAGCGCCGGCCGGGGAGTTTCAATGGCGAGCACGGGCCAGACGATCAGCGCGTTCGACGCAGAGCTGGACACGCTGCGCGGCACGATCTGCGAGATGGGCGGGATCGCGGAGCAGGCTCTCGCCGACGCGATGGAGGCGCTCGTCCGTCGCGATCTCGACGCGGCCGCCAGGGTGGTGGAGCGCGACCACCGGCTCGATGCGCTCGAAACCCAGATCGAGCATCAGGCGGTGCAGATCATCGCGCGCTGCGCGCCCAAGGCGGACGATCTGCGCGAGGTGGTCGCGGCGCTGAAGATCGCCGGCGTGGTCGAGCGGATCGGCGACTATGCCAAGAATATCGCCAAGCGCGTGCCGAGCCTCGTCGACAGCCGCATCCATCCGGTCGCCCTGTTCCCCGAAATGGCGCGGATCGCCGCCGAGATGGTGCACAATGTGCTCGACGCCTTCGCCGCGCGCGACGCGGTCAAGGCCGCCCAGGTCCGCGACCGGGACGTCGCCGTCGACGATTTCTACAACAGCATCTTCCGGGCCCTGCTCACCCACATGATGGAGAATCCGCACAACATCACGCCGGCGACGCACCTTCTGTTCGTCGCCAGGAATCTCGAGCGGATCGGCGATCATGCCACCAACGTCGCCGAAATGGTCTATTTCGCCGCGACCGGACAGCATCTGGGGGACCGCGCCAGAGGCGCCGACACGACCGGCATCGCCGCCGACGATATCGGGGACGACCCCTATGGCCGCTAAGGGCCGCATTCTCGTCGTCGAGGACGACAAGGCGCTGGTCGAGCTGCTCATCTATCAATTCGAGCGCGAGGATTTCGAGGTCGAACATACGCCGGACGGCGAGGAGGCCCTGATCATGGCGCGCGAGAGCCCGCCCGATCTCGTCATCCTCGACTGGATGCTGGAGAGCCTGTCCGGCATCGAGGTCTGCCGCCAGCTGCGCCGCATTCCGGAAACCGCCAACGTCCCGATCATCATGCTGACCGCGCGCGGCGAGGAGGGCGACCGGATCAGGGGCTTCGAGACCGGCGCCGACGATTATGTGACCAAGCCGTTCAGCCCGCGCGAGCTGGTCGCCCGCACCACCGCCGTGCTGCGCCGGGTCCGCCCGGCCCTGGTCGGCGAGCAGCTTGCCTATGCGGACATCGAGATGGACGTGGCCGGCCACAAGGTGAGACGCGGGGGCGTGGCGGTCGCGCTCGGCCCGACCGAATTCCGGCTGCTCCGCCACTTCCTCGAACATCCCGGCCGGGTCTTCTCGCGCGAGCGGCTGCTCGATTCGGTCTGGGGCCAGGACAGCGAGATCGAGCTGCGCACGGTCGACGTCCACATCCGCCGCCTCCGCAAGGCGATCAATGCCGGCCAGAAGGCGGACATCATCCGCACCGTCCGCTCCGCCGGCTATGCGCTGGATGCCGACGGGCATCGTTAAACCGCGCAAGAGACGAAACAATCCTCCCCGAGCCACGTTTATGTCGCCGTGACCGCTGCTTGCGCGCGGCCCTGACGCGCCCGCTCCTGTTCCGGGCGTGAACCAAGGAGGATATCGATGAAATCGTTCCTGTTCGCAGCTGCCTTGCTGACCGGCACGGCGGCCTTTGCCCAGACCGATCCGGCGACCCCGGTACCGCCCGCCGATCCGGCGATGACCGCGCCGGCCGAGCCGCTGGCGGCGTCGCCGACCGGCCAGGTCGTTGCCCCGAGTAACGCCGCGCCGGAGCGTGACGCACGCGGCATCGCGGTGATTTCGGACGCCGCCACGGCGCCCCCGGGCTTCAACCAGCCGCCGGGGATGAACGGCATGGGCGGTCCGCTCGCCGATCCGTCGCAGCCGCCGCCCCAGCAGCCGGCCGACGCCACCTATCCGGTCTGCTCGCGCACCGTCACCGACAATTGCGTGCAGGCCTACGAGCGGCGGTCCCGCCGCTGACGCACGCGTGCCGGCCCTTTCCGGCGCCGCGATAATCCCCTAACCGGCTGAGCGACGATCAGCCGGTTGGGGGATTTTTTCTTGCAATGACCATCACCTTCACGGACCGCGTCGCCATCGTCACCGGCGCCGGCGGCGGGCTTGGCCGCGCCTATGCGCTCGAACTCGCGAAGCGCGGCGCGAAGGTCGTGGTGAACGATCTTGGCGGGGCCCGCGACGGCACCGGCCACAGCGACGCCGCGGCCGCAGTGGTCGAGGAGATCCGCGCCGCCGGCGGTACCGCGATGGCGGATGGCGGCAGCGTCACCGATCTCGCCCAGATGCAGGCGATGGCCGCGAGGGCGAAACAGGCCTGGGGCGGCGTCCATATCCTGATCAACAATGCCGGCATCCTCAGGGACAAGAGCTTCGCCAAGCTGGCCATGGACGACTTCAGGGCGGTGATCAACGTCCATCTGAACGGCTCGGCCAACGCCACCCATGCGGTCTGGGAGCTGATGCGCGAGCAGACTTATGGTCGCATCCTGATGACGGCGAGTTCGACCGGCCTGTACGGCAATTTCGGGCAGGCCAATTACGGCGCGGCCAAGCTCGGTCTGGCGGGCTTCGCCAGGACGCTCGCGCTCGAGGGCGCGAAATACAATGTCCGGGTCAACACGATCGCGCCGACCGCGGCGACGCGGATGACCGAGGATATTTTCCCGGCCGAGCTGCTGGCCCGCTTCCAGCCGGAGGCGGTCGCGCCCGCCGCTTTGTTCCTCGTTTCGGAGGAGGCGCCGACCAACATGATCCTCGGCGCCGGCGCCGGCGTCGTCCAGGCCGCCTATATCACCCTCACCCGCGGCGCCGTGCTGGCCGAGTCGACGCCGGAGGCGGTCGCCGCGCAATATGCGGCGATCACCGACCGCAGCGGCGAAATCGTGCCCCAGTCCGGCACCGAGCAGACGATGCAGATCCTGCAGCGCCTGCAAGGCGGGTAACGCGGCGGAAAGAGTGGCGATCGCCGCGTCCGGCCTGCGTTGACCGGACCGGAATGTCGTGGGAAACAGGGCTGTTCTTTGGTGTCAGGGGGGACAGCCAATGTACAGCCAGACCGATATCAACGACGCCGTCGCGGGCGGCGCTCTCACCGAGGAGCAGGCGGCGAGCCTGCGCGGCTTCGTCGCGAGGCGCAACGGCGCCCCGACCGGCGACGAGGAATATGTCCGCATCCTGCTCGGCTTCAACGACCTGTTCGTGTTCACCGCCTGCTTCTTCGCGCTGGCCGGGGCCGGCTGGCTCGGCACGCTGATCCCGATTTCGAGCCGGGGCATGGGCATGGGGCCGATTCCGATCCAGGCACCCTTCGCCGCCCTGTTCGTCGCGGCAGCCTCCTGGGGCCTCGCCGAAATCTTCACGCGCAAGCGCTATTCGGCGCTGCCCGGCATCCTGCTGACGTTCGGGTTTGCGTGGGGGGTTGCCTTCTTTCTGCTCCTGCTTCTCGGCTCGGCCGGAGGGATGCGGCCGGACAGCGTCTCGGTGATCGCGTCCCTCTCCTTCGCCGCGGGGGCGGGCGCCGCCTGGCTGCACTGGAAGCGCTTCCGGGTGCCGATCGCGATCGCTTTGGCCGCGGGCACCGCCTTGCTGGCCTTGCTGTCGCTGCTGGCCACCTCGATGCGCAGCCCGGAAGCCCTGTGGGTGATCATGCTGCTCGCCGGGATCGGCTGCTTCCTCTGGGCGATGTGGTGGGACGGCCAGGACCCGCCGCGCCTCACCGAGAAAGCCGACGTCGCCTTCTGGCTGCACTGGCTGGGCGGGGCGCTGATGATCAACGGGCTGGCCCAGCTGTTCGGCGTCGCCAATCGCATCGATTCGATGGGCGGCGCGATCGTGGTCCTCATCCTCTATGCGCTGCTCGGCCTGCTCGCTCTGGTGGTGAACCGGAAAGTCTACCTGCTCGCCGGGGTCTCGCCGCTGATGCTTGCGCTCCAGAATCTGTTCGGCGGCAGCTCCGGCTATGACCGCTACGCGCCCGATGAACGCTATGGCGCCATTCCCTATCGCAGCCCCTACGGGGATCCCTATGGCGGCGGCTATCCGATCCGGCCCTATCGAAGCGCCGCCGAGTCGGTCGAGGCGACGATGCTCACCTTCCTGATCGTCGGCATCATCCTCGTCCTCCTCGCCATCTACTGGGCGCCGGTGCGCCGCAAGATCGTCGGCCTGCTGCCGGAGAGCCTGCGCGCCAGGGTCCCGCCGACCGGGATGGAGGCCGAGGAACAGGCGACCGCCTTCGAATAGGCCCCGCGGCCGCATGGCTCTGGTGTATTAGTGTATTGCATTCCCAATACACCTATGCCATGGACGGCGGTCGTGGGAGACCTTTCGAATGTATAGCGAGACCGATCTGGAAGCCGCGGTCGCCGGCGGCGTGCTGAGCGCCGAGCAGGCCGCCGCCTTTCGCGCCTTCATCGCCTCGGGGCGGCAAATGCCGGCGGCCGACGAGGAGCATTTCCGGCTGCTCACCGGCTTCAACGACATTTTTGTCGGCATCGCGGCGACCATCCTGCTCGTCGCGGTAGGCTGGATCGGCCAGTATCTGGGGCCGAAGATCGACGGCGGCGGCCCGTCCATGCTCGGCCCCTTGCTCGTCGCCGCCACCGCCTGGGGCCTCGGCGAGTTCTTCACGCTGAAGCGGCGCATGGCCTTGCCCAGCATCATCCTGCTGCTCGCTTTCGCCGGCGGCACCTTCTTCGCCACCTGGTTCACCGAAGTGCTGGTCATCGGCGAGCGCAACGTCACGCCGCAGGGCATGTCCGCGCTGGTCGCGGCGGCCTCCGCGGTCGCCTGCGCGGCGACCTGGGCGCACTGGCGGCGCTTCAAGGTGCCGATCACCGTGGCGGTCGGCGCCGCGGCGGTGGCGGCCCTGATCGTCACCCTCATCGCCTCGCTGCTGATCGGCGGTCAGCCGGAGCTGATCACCCGCGACGAATGGCACCGCATCCAGTCGCTGCTCGAGGGCACCGCCCTGCTGCTCGGCATCGCCACCTTCCTGTTCGCAATGCGCTGGGACGCGTCCGACCGGCGCCGCGAGACGCGGCGCTCGGACGTCGCCTTCTGGCTGCATCTGCTGGCGGCACCGCTGATCGTCCACCCGGTCTTCTCCTTGCTCGGCCTGACCACGGGCGAGGCCAGCGTCGGCGGCGCGGTCGTGGTGATCCTGCTTTATGTGGCGCTGGCGGTGGTCGCGCTGGCGATCGACCGGCGCGCCCTGCTGGTCTCCGCGCTCGCTTACGTGCTCTGGGCGATCAACGCGCTCTTCCAGCAATCGGGCGCGGTGGAGCTGAGCGTCGCGCTGACCGCCCTCGTCATCGGCTCGGCCCTGCTTCTGCTCTCCGCCTTCTGGACGAATGCGCGGCGCGTCGTCGTCGGGCCGCTGCCGGACGGGCTGCAGGCGAAGCTGCCCTTGCTCGACCGGCCGGCGACGCGGGTGGTGCCCGCCTGATCGCCTGGCGGATTGACCGCTCCGCCCGGGCGTGAAAAGCAGGGCCGTGCTTGGCAAGGTTCTGAGTTTCGATCCCGCGGACGGCGGCCTGCTCCGCGGCGAGGATGGCCGGCGCTACGCTTTCGACGCGGCAGAATGGAAGGGTCCGGCGCCGCGCGCCATGGGCGGCCTCGTCGATTTCGAACCCGACGGCGAGCGAGCGCTCAGCGTCCACCCCCTGCCCGCGCCGCCCGGAGCCGCGGCCGGCCCGCGCCCGTTTCTCGCCGACCGGCCGGGCCTGCCGATCGCATTGCTGATGCTGATCGCCTGCTTCCTGCCCTTCCTCACGCTCGGCCCCTTCCGGGCGAACATGTTCAACGTGGCCGGCGTCGCCGCGTCGCTCGGCGACTATGCGCCGGTGAACGTCGACATGGCGACGGGGCTGTGGCTGTTTCACTTCCTCTATGTCGTGCCGGCTGCGGCGGTGGCGCTGCTCGTCCTCGAATGGCGCGGCCTGGCCGGGCGCTGGCTCCGGATCGGCGCCGGCCTGATCGGGCTGCTGGCGCCCGTCGCGATCGCGCTCGGCGCCCGCGCCATGTTCACGCCCGCCGCCCCCGGCCACCATGCCAGCCTCGGCGCGCGCGTGCTGCGCCGGATCGGCGAATATGTCGCGCCGGACCTGTTCGTGCCGCATATCGGCCTTGGCTGGATCGCCCTTGCCGTGCTGAGCCTTGCCTTGATCTGTGTAGGGATTTTCGCGCCGTCGCGGGGCCGGGTCACGGGGACGGTTACTCGCTAACTGTCCCCGTTCGAGGACAGCAATGGGGACAGATACAGGAAACTGTCCCCGCCACCTCTAGCCGGCGACCAGCTTCAGCAGCCGCCGCTCGAGCGGCGCCAGCACCGGGCCCAGCTCATGGCCGCGCCTGAGCACTTGGCCGCTTTCGCCGATCAGCGCCCACATGCCCTGGCGGCTGTGCAGGGCCGGGCGCTTCTCGATCCGGACTTCCGGAGTCTCGGCGGTGCGGCGGAAGGCCCAGAAGGCGGCCGCGCCGGGCTCGAAGGCGATCGCATAATCCTTCCACAGGCCGGCGGCGACCATGCGGCCGTAAAGATCGACGATGCGGTTGAGCTCGAAACGGGTGAAGCCGGTCTGCTGCTGTCCTCCCGCATCCCTTTGCGGAAACGGGAGGACCGTGCCCATCAGGCCCGGTCTCCGACATTTGCACGCCGGCGGGGCTTGGCCGCCTCCTCCTTGGCCTGGTCACGCTCCTCGACCAGTTCGGCGATCCGCGCCCGGAGTTGCTCCAGCTCGCATTGCAGGATCTCGAGCTTCTGCGTCGCCGGATCGAAGGCCTGCGTGCAGGGCGTGCCATAAGGCAGGAAGCTGGCGGAGCTCTGATCGGCGTCGACCAGCGTGGCGCGGGCGGGAATGCCGACCATGGTCGCGCCCGGCGGCACGTCGCGCGTCACCACGCTGTTCGCGCCGATCCGCGCGCGGGCGCCGACGATGATCGGGCCAAGCACATTGGCGCCGGAGCCGATGATCGCGCCATCCTCGATGGTCGGGTGGCGCTTGCCGGCGACGCCGTTGGTCGGATTGGTCCCGCCCAGGGTCACCTGCTGGTAGATGGTGACGTCGTCGCCGATCTCGGCGGTCTCGCCGATCACGACGAAGCCGTGGTCGATGAAGAAATTCCTGCCGATCTTCGCGCCGGGATGGATGTCGATCGCAGTCAGCATCCGCGACCAGTGATTGACCAGCCTGGCGAGGAAGAAGAGATTCCCCTCGAACAGCCAATGCGCGATGCGGTGATAGAAAAGCGCCCAGACGCCGGGATAAAGCAGGATTTCCCAGCGCGAGCGCGGCGCCGGATCGCGTGCCTTGATCGAGTCGAGATAGGCCAGCAAGCCGAAGGACATAAAAACCGAGCGCTCTTACCGTTACGGAGCAGAGATAAGCCCGCGTCGTTCCGATTACCAGAGGCTGGTTAAGGACGGGTTGGCACCGGCGAGAGCGCGATGTTCAGCCGCCGCACGTCGCGGATCCGCCCGGCGACCATCCGCCCCTCGATCAGCTCGGTGCCGGACAGGCCGAAAATGCGCCCGTCGGTGAAGATCGGCCGGCTGTTCCCGTACCAGTCGGTGCACGATACCTCGCACTGATAGCCGGGCACGCCGTCCTCATCCTCCCTGTTGCTGTCCTCGTCCCAGGAATCGACATAGTCGAAGCGCCGGAGCAGCTCGCCGGCCGGGCGCAGCCGGCCTTGCCGGTCGGCGGCGAGGAAGCTGAGGTCCGAGGCGCGGCTGCGCCAGACCTCGCGATCGCTATCCTCGACGCGCGGCACGGTCGGCAGGCCCATCAGGCTGCTCCCGTCCGGATCGATCCGGCTGTTGAAGGCGTGGCTTCGGCCCTCGCTCTCGTAACGGCCGGGAAGCAGAACCGTGGAGGCGATGCGGGGTGTGCCCTGGAGCCCGATCAGGGTGACGCTGAGCCCGGCGCGGTCGCGATAGCCGGTGAGGATGACATCGTCGCCGAGCCGGCCGGCACGGATCACGGTATGGCCCGTCGCGAGCGTCTGGATGCGCTCGGGATGGTCGATCGGAACGACGACCGCGGGGGACGAGCGCATGCCGATGAACCGGCGCGGCGTATAGTCATCATCGGGGTCGATGCCGCGGCGCTCGTAACGATAGAATTCGTTCGGATCGGGCAGGCCGCGGCGATAACCGCTGAGCCCGCCATAAACGAGATAGCGCTCGGTAAAGCGGGCCGCGACCTGCGGCGTGGGCGTGCCGCGCAGCGCAACGAACGCGCGCTGCGGAAGCGCCGCCAGCGTCGGCCTGAAGCCGGTTTGAGGGATGGTGACGAAGGCAAGCTGCGCCGGATCGTAGTAGGAGCCCCGGCATCGCGCCGATTCCAGGCTGACCAAAGCGTAGAGGTTCCGTGCGTCGGCCTGCATCGCGAACTGGTCCGGCGGCGCGCCGCGTGCGGCGATCAGGCCCGGCGGGGCCCCGGCAAGAGGCACCCGATAGACCAGCGCCTCCCGGGCATCCGCGATTGTGGGCGCCGGCGCGCGGGCGTCGTCCCGGCAATAGTCGCCCTCGCTGCCCGTCCAGAGCCAGGCATTGTCGGCGGTAACGTACCATTGTCGCGCCGCAGGGCCGACCATGGCGGTGCTGCGGCAGGCGAGCGCGCCTTGCCGGGCCGTGGCCAGCGGACAAACCGAGACAATATGGACGACCGGTTCGCCGAGCCGTTCGACGGGCCGGTAGATGTCGCTGCCGCCGAGCAGCGGCGGACCGCTGTCGGGCAGGGGCTCACGCGGCGTGTGCCAGTCGCGCCGGTAGCGCTCGAGCCAGGCCTGCTCGCGGGCATCGTCCTCTGCCCGCCAGGGCCGGACCCGGGGCCAGACGAATTCCTCCTCGTCGATATCCGAGAGCAGGATCGGGGTGTAGACGACGAGATCGTCGCCGATCAGGCGGGTCGCGTAATTGGTGGTGTCGTAATAATCGTTTGAGGCCATCCGGAAGACGCCCTCGCGGCGCAGCCGGCCGCTGCGCGTGTCGAGCCGGAACACCGCAAATTCGCTGGCATGCGTCTCGTAGGAATAGCCGGTGACGAGGACGCGGTCGCCCGAGACGAGCATCTCGTCATACCAGGTCTCGTAGGAGCTGTCCCGGCTGACGTAGCGATAGACATTCGCCCGGTCGGCGAGCCGCAGCTCCCGCCCCGGCCGTCCCGCCACCCCGCCCGCATTCGTGTCGATCACGAACAGCCGGCCGTCCTGCAGGACCAGCAGATAATGATCGATCTGCTTGATGATGTCGCCTTCCTCGACACCGCGCATCTGGTTGTTGGTGATCGAGGGGTTGCGCGGCGGCGCGACGCGGGAGCCGGTGACGGTCACCATCTCGCCGGTGTCTTCGCCATTCGTACAGGGATGGCCGGGAGTCGGCACGCAACGCTCGTCGGCGGTATCGCTCTGCGTGGCAGCCTGACCAGGCGACGGCGTCGTCGCCTGGGCGAAGCGAGATTGCACCGCCTCGGCGGACGAATAGGTGTAATAATAACTGCCGCGCGTCCGTTCTTCCTCTCGGACGGCGGCAACGTAACGCCGGAATTCCGCCTCGTCGCGGAAGCGGGTCAGGGTCGGGCTGGTGAAGGCGTCGAGCGCCGCCCGTGCCGCCTCCCGTTCCGGCTGGGTGATCTCGTGCCGCTGCGCGCGCCGTTGCGCCGCCGCGCCCTGCGCCAGGCCCGGCACGAGCAAGGCCGCGACCGCCGTTCGCCAGAGCCTCATGGCGCCCTCCTCCGTCGACCTGAAGGCTATTGGAAATACGGCATAAAGCAAGCGCCCCTTGCCTTCCGCCGCGCTTGATCTAGCCTTCGCCCATGACCGATCTCGACGCCTTCATCGCCGGCCTGCCCAAGGCCGAGCTGCACGTGCATATCGAGGGAAGCCTCGAGCCCGAATTGATGTTCGCGCTGGCGGAGCGGAACAATGTCGCCATCCCGTTCGCAAGCGTCGAGGAGGTGCGGGCGGCCTACAGCTTCTCCAACCTGCAGGACTTTCTCGACATCTATTATCAGGGCGCGAACGTGCTTCGGACGGCGCGGGACTTCCAGGATCTCGCCGCCGCCTATTTCGACCGGATCGCGGCGGACGGCGTCGTCCATGCCGAAATCTTCTTCGATCCGCAGACCCATACCGACCGCGGCATTTCGTTCGACACGGTGATGGAGGGACTGCTCGCGGGCATGGCGGAGGCCGAGGCAGCGCACGGCATCACCTCGAAGCTCATCCTCTGCTTCCTCCGCCATCTCGATGAAGAGGCGGCCTTTGCGACGCTGGAGCAGGCGAAGCCCTGGCTGGCGCAGATCGAGGCGGTCGGGCTGGACAGTTCCGAGCTCGGCCACCCGCCGTCCAAGTTCGCGCGGGTCTTTGAAGCGGCGCGCAATCTCGGCCTGAAGCTGGTCGCCCATGCCGGCGAGGAGGGGCCGCCCGATTATGTGCGCGAGGCGCTCGACATCCTCCACATCGACCGGCTCGACCATGGCAATCGCAGCCTCGAGGATGCGGCGCTGACCGACCGGCTGGTGGCCGAACGGATGACGCTCACCGTTTGCCCCCTCTCCAACGTCAAGCTCTGCAACGTTGCCTCGATGGAGGCCCACCCGATCGACCGGATGCTGCAGCTCGGCCTGCGCGCGACGATCAATTCGGACGATCCCGCTTATTTCGGCGGCTATATCAACGACAATTACCGCGCCGCCGCCCACGCCCGCGGCCTCGGCCGGGAGGCGCTCGTCACGCTGGCGCGCAACTCCTTCCTCGGCGCCTTCCTGAGCGACGAGGAGAAAGCGGTGCAACTCGCGCGCGTCGATGCCTATACCGCCTCCGCCTGAGGAGACTCGCCATGCAGCTCGTCTACGCCATCAAATATGTCGCCGATATGGACAAGGCGGTGGCCTTTCACCGCGACAATTTGGGGCTCGCGCTCCGCTTCGCCTCACCCTTCTGGACCGAGTTCGACACCGGCGCGACGACGCTCGCGCTGCACGGCGCCAGCGACGAGCACCCCGCCGGCAGCGTCCAGCTCGGCTTTCGCGCGGAGGATCTCGACGCCTTCTATGCGGCCCGCGAAGCGAACGGGATCAGCTTCACCGCGCCGCCGGCGCCGATGCATGGCGTCCGCATCGCCCGCTTCCTGGATTGCGAGGGCGCCGAGACCTCGGTCAGCGGCGCCTGACGCCTAGGGGCGCGGCGGCTGCGCCGGCAGGCGATAGCCGCCCTGCCGCTCGATCATCCAGCCGGGATATTCGGCGGGCAGCTTCGAGACCGCGTCGAGCGTGGCGCGCTCCTCCGCCGAGAGCTGGACCTCGACCGCGCCGAGATTGTCCTGGAGCTGGTCGATCCGCTTGGCGCCGACGATGACGCTGGTCACCGCCGGCTGGTGGAGCAGCCAGGCCAAAGCGATCTGCGCGACGGTGACGCCCTTCGCGTCGGCGATGACCCGCATCGCATCGACAATGTCCCAGGCGCGCGCCTTGTCGACCGGCGGGAAATCGAAACTGGCGCGGCGGCCGCCATCGCCCTTGTCGTCCTCGCGGCCATATTTGCCGGACAGGAGCCCGCCGGCGAGCGGGCTCCAGACCATCAGCCCGACCCCCTCCGAGGCCATCATCGGCACGATCTCGCGCTCCAGGTCGCGGCCGGCGATCGTATAATAAGCCTGCAGCGAGACCGGCCGGGCGAGCCGCCGCGCCTCGGCGATGCCGACCGCCCTGGCGACCTGCCAGGCGGCCCAGTTGGAGAGGCCGACATAGCGGACCAGCCCGCGCCGCACGAGATTGTCGAGCGCCTCGATCGTCTCCTCGACCGGGGTCAAAGGATCGACGCCGTGGATTTGATACAGATCGACATGATCGAGCTGCAAACGCTTGAGGCTGCTTTCGATCTGGTCGAGAATATGGCCACGCGAGGCCCCGGCCCCGTTCGGCCCCGGGCTCATCCGGCCGAGCACCTTGGTGGCGACCACCACCTGGTCGCGCGCCACCCCGAGATTCTTTAGACCCTGTCCGAGAATCGTCTCGGAAAGGCCTTCGGAATAGACATTTGCGGTGTCGATGAAGTTGATCCCCGCATCCAGCGACGCCTTCAGGATCGCATCCGCCTCGTTCTGCTGGACGCGGCCGACCACCTGCCACATTCCCTCGCCGCCGCCGAAGGTCATCGTGCCGAGGCAGAGCTCGGAGACATAGAGGCCGGAGCGGCCGAGCGGGTTGTAGCGCATGGGATGATTCCTTCGTTCGCGGACGGCACTGCCAAGCGCTTTATCGCGCGCGAGGCCCGCTCGCCACGGCCTTGATCGGGACGGGAGGGCAAAGCCGGCGGCACCGGGGGGTTTGACGCCGCCAAAATGGTTGATTAACCACGATCACGGCGGCGAAACAAAACCATGGCTGCCCGGTGCTGTCGCATATCCGCATGAGCTTCGAACGAGGGGGGGCACATGAGGAGTTTCGCAGATGTTCCAACCCTTGTTCCGCTCGACCCTTCGCCGTGGCCTCACCCTTAGCGCCACCGCCTTCATCACCACCGCGCTGACGCCGCTCGCAGCCCATGCCCAGGACGCCACCTGGTCCGGCCCGGGCAACAATTTCAATGACCCGGTGAACTGGACGCCGACCACGGTGCCGACGAACCGCGCAACCTTCCTCACCAACCCCCCGACTGTTGTCAGCGTGACGGCGCCAACGGCAATCAACCAGATTCGCTTCGGCGTCGGCGCCAACGCCTACACGATCATCAACCTTTCCGATCTCACCATCAACGGCATTGGCGGGGTCGGCGTCGAAAACCAGTCGAGCGCCGTCCAGCAAATCTCGAACCTGGGCTCGCTGACGCTGAACGACGCGTCGATCCTGGGCGGCACCGGCGGCTTCCTGCTGTTCAATGACGGCACCAATTCCACCGCCGCCCTGACCCTGAACGGTACCAGCCAGTTCGGCACCAATGCCGACCTGCAGATTTCCGGCGGCGACGTAGTCGCCAACGGCAATGTCGTAATCGGCGGGATCGCGACGACGACCTTCAACGACACGTCCGGCGCAGATGGCCGCAGCATCGTCCAGACCGGCGGCACGGCGGTGGCGGTCGGCTTCGGCGGCAATGACGGAGTCGCGGTGGGCGGCAGCGCCGTCCTCGCCTTCAACCAGAACGCCCATGCCGACACGGCGGAGTTCGACCTCTCGGGCGGCGGCGCGGTCGCGGTCGACTCCGGCGCCGGCGCGACCGCGGTCGCCGGCGCCAGCATCGTCACCTTCAACGATTCGTCGCACGCCGACGGCGCGACCTTCAACAGCACCGACGGCGGCACGACGTCGGTCGCGAGCTTCGACGGCTTCGTCACGACCGCCGTCGGCGGTGGCTCCACGATCCAGTTCAACGGCACCTCCCATGCCGACAATGCCGAGTTCAACAATACCGGCGCGGGCGTGGTCTCGGTCGGGGGGAGCGGCCGCAACGGGACGCCGGGGAATACCGGCGCGGCCGGCGGGGTCGCGATCGGCGTCGGCGGCGGGGTCAGCCTGAATTTCCTGGACAATTCCCATGCCAACGGGGCCACGATCACCAATTTGGCGAGCGCGGTGACCGCGGTCGGCGGCACCGGCGGGATCGGCGACACCGGCGCCGGCGGCGACGGCGGCTCGGCCCAGGCCTTCGGCGCGTCGGTCGGCCTCAACGTCTTGAACAACACCCATCTCGACAATGCCACCATCGACAACAGCATCCAGGACACGCTGGGCGTGGGCGGAGCTGGCGGCGCCGGCGGCGCGGCCGGAGCGGGCGGCAATGGCGGCTCCTCCTTCGCGTTCGGCGGCATTGTCACGGTCCTGGTCAACAACACCGCCTCGGTGAGCGGCACCGTGTTCAACAACACGGCCGGCAACGCGGAAGCGCACGGCGGCAGCGGCGGCACGGGTGGCGCCGGCGGCAATGGCGGCACCGGCGGACAGACCGACGTGTTCGGCGGCAGTGCCACCATCACCTTCGCCGGCACCGTCACGCTCGGCGCGGGCAACCAGATCAACAACCGGTCGGGCGATGCCGAGGCCACCGGCGGACAGGGCGGCACTGGCGGCGCCGGCGGCGCGGGCGGGACCGGCGGCGTCGCCAATGCGACGGGCGGCGCGGCGACCGTGCGCTTCGAGGACAGCGCCAGCGCGGGCAGCGCGACGATCGTCAATACCGGCGGCGCGATCAGCTCGACCGGCGGCGACGGCGGCGACGGCGGCACCGGCAATGGCGGCAATGGCGGCTTCGCCTCGGCGACGCAGGGCAAGGCCCTGATCGAGTTCACCGATACATCGACCGCCGGATCGGCGACCATCCAGAATGTCGGCGGGCCGGGCTACACACTGGCCGGGGGCTTCGGCGGGATGGGAGGACCCGGCGGCGGCGCAGGCGGCTCGGGCGGCAGCGCGTCCATCGCGTTCGACATTCCCGAAATCCGGTTCAGCAACAGCGCGACCGGCGGCAGCGCCCATATCACGAACACCGGCGGACTGATCGACTTCGAGGACAATGCGGTGTTCGGCACTGCCGCCGGAGGCGGCGCGCGGATCGACAATCTCGCGCAGGGTTTCGTCGCGTTCAACGGGTCGAGCAGCCTCGGCAATGGCCGGATCGTCAACGGCAATGGCGCCGTCTTCTCGTTCGTCACCTTCGCCGACTCTTCCACGGCCGGCAGCGGCACGATCACCAACAACGCCCTCGCCTTCGTCGATTTCATCGGCAATTCGACGATGGGCACCGCCACGGTCACCAATAGCGGCACGGTGGATTTCAACGATGCCAGCGATGCCGTCGCCGGCTCCATCGTCAACAATGCCGGTGGCCTGGTGAACGTGTTCGTCAACGCGCTTCGCCTCGGTTCGCTGAGCGGCACCGGCAGCGTCAACATCAACGCGACCTCGCTCCAGGTCGGCTATCTCGACCGGAACGAAACCTTCGCCGGCGTGATTTCGGGCGGCGGCATGCTGGTCAAGCGCGGCACCGGCACCTGGGTCCTGACCGGGGCCAATACCTATGCCGGCGGCACGCTGATCGCTACCGGCACCCTCGAGCTGAACGGCAGCGTCGCCTCGCTGGTGACGATCTCCGGCCCGGGCCGGCTGACCGGGACGGGGACGGTGAACGCCGCCATCGGCAATGGCGGCACGATCTCGCCGGGCAACGCGACCAGCCCGTTCGGCACGCTGACCGCCACCGGCGCCGTCACCTTCAACGCCGGCTCCTTCCTCGCGCCGACGATCAATGCGGCGGGGCAGAGCAGCCTGCTCCAGGCCGGCTCGCTCGTCATCAATGGCGGCCAGGTGCGGCCGACGGCGATCTCGGGCGGCCTGTTCATGATGCAAACCGATTTCCGGATCGCCAATGGCACGGGCGGGCGCACCGGCACCTTCACCGGCGTCGACGAATCGCTGCTGCCGTCCTTCCTCGATGCGTCGCTCAACTATGTCGGCAACGACGTCTTCCTGCGCATCCGGCGCAACGCGACGACCTTTGCGCAGACGACCGGCCTGACCCCGAACCAGGCGGCGGCAGGCGGCTCGCTCGATGCGGCGGTGGCGGCGAACAACCCGCTGGTTTTCACCACCTATCTCTCGACCTACAACACCTTGCTGCCGCTGTCCGGCGCCCAGCTGCAAGGCGCATTGAACGTGCTGTCGGGCGACGCGCTCACCGCCTTCCCTGTCGCGGCGCAGGAGCATGCGAACCGCTTCGCCGAGCGTCTCAATGCCAATACGTGGAGCAACAGCTCAAACCTCTGGGCCCTGATCGCTTATGGTGACCAGGATGCCGACGGCGACGGCAACGGCCCGGGCTTCGAGGCCGACGGCGTCGAATTCCAGATCGGCTTCAACACCAGCCTGGGTCCGAACACCCGGCTTGGCCTCTCCGCGGGGATGAACAATGGCGACGTCAGCGTCGACGACCGGCTGACCACCGGCAATGTCGACACCTGGAGCGTCGGCGCGCAGCTCCGCCACGATTTCGGGCAGCTCTATGTGTCCGGGCAGCTCACCTATAGCTGGCACAGCGTCGACAGCATTCGCGTCCTGTTCCCGGGCGGTTTCGGCACGGCCGATTATGACGCGATGACCTGGACCGCCGGCGGCGAAATCGGCTGGGTGATCCACAGCGGCTCGCTCAGCATCGAGCCGCATGTCAGCGTCCGTCATGCCAACACCAGCACCGACGCCTATAGCGAGTCCGGCCCGGTCGGCGTGCTGAACGTGGCGCCGGCCGACTATGAGACGACGCGGCTCGGCATCGGCCTCCGGCTCGCCAATCGCTACCCGGCGGCGCCGGTCCGCTTCTACGCCCTGGCCCGCTACGAGCGGAACAGCGGCGACGATCAATCGGCGCTGGACAATGCGCTGGTCGGCCTGCCGGCCTTCCGGGTCGTCGGCACCGAGCTCGGCGACGACATCTTCTCCGGCGAGGTCGGCGCCGAATTCCGGATCTCCGGCGGCCTGTCGCTGTTCGCGGCCGGCGGCGGCCATACCCGGACTAACGAGACCAGCCTGCAGGCCAATGCCGGCCTGAGGATCGTCTTCTAGGAGGGACTGGCGCCAGCCTTGAAAAAAAGGGCGCGGCGGCCGTGGCCACCGCGCCCATCTTTTCCGTTCCGTTCGGGGAGGGCGGGGGGCAGCCCTTGGCCGTGGAACGAAAGGCACGCCCGGAGGGGTCCTGGCGGCAGAGGCCCAAATAACGGGCTGGCTTTCATCGTTCAAATAGATTAAATCGCTCTGATTGATCGACTGAGACGATGAGCGTCCACCTCCCCACCCTGAAACAGCTCCAGTATCTGGTGGCCCTCCGCACCCACGGCCATTTCGGCCGCGCGGCCGAGGCCTGCTTCGTGACGCAATCGACCCTGTCCGCCGGCATCAAGGAGCTGGAGAGCCAGATCGGCGTCACTCTGGTGGAGCGCACCCGCCGCGTGGTCCGCTTCAGCCCGCTCGGTCTGCGCGTCGCCGAAAAGGCCCGGCGGATCCTGCGCGAGACGGAGGATCTCGCCGACATGGTCCGCGCCTCGGGCAAGCCGCTGGCCGGCGAGCTCCGGCTCGGCGTGATCCCGACCATCGCGCCGTTCCTGCTGCCGGCGCTCCTCCCGCGCCTCCGCGCGCAATGGCCGGACCTGAAGCTCTATCTGCGCGAGGAGACCAGCCCGGCCGCCTGCAAGGCGCTGCACCGCGGCCAGCTCGACTGCGTGCTGCTCGCCCTTCCCTATGCCTGCGGCGAGGTCGAGCGGGCGGAGCTGTTCGACGACAGCTTCCTCGTCGCCTTCCCGCCCGGCACCGCCGATGCGCTGCCCGAGAAGGTCAAGCCGGCGGCGATCGACGAAACCAAATTGCTGCTGCTCGAGGACGGCCATTGCCTGAAGGACCATGCCCTGTCCGCCTGCAACCGGCCGGAGCTGCGCGCGGAAGCGGCGATCCTCGGCACCTCGCTGCACACTCTGGTGCAGATGGTCGATAATGGCCTCGGGATGACGCTCGTGCCGGAAATGGCGGTCGCGGCCGGCCTGCTCGCCGGCACCGGCGTCGTCACCCGCCGGCTCGACGCCGAGCATCCGTCGCGGCGGATCGCTTTGGTCTGGCGCCGGGGCAGCCCCCGCGAGAAGGAATTCCGCCTGCTGGCGGACGCCCTGAAGGCCGCGGCCTGATCAATCCATGTGCTTGATGCCGACCCTCAGATAGTCCCAGCCGGTCACCACGGTCAGCGCCGCCGCGCCCCATAGCGAGACCAGGCCGACCTGGTGGATCCAGGGCCATTGCGGCATCGCGCCGGACAGGATGAGCGCGCCGAGCGCGATCATCTGCAGCGCCGTCTTCCACTTGGCGAGCGCGCTGACCGGCACCGAGACCTGCAGCCCGGCGAGGAATTCGCGCAGGCCGGAGACGGTGATCTCGCGCAGCAGGATGACCAGCGCCGGAATCAGGTGGAAGCCCTCGATGATCGGGACCGGCGCCGGGCTCGGCTGGCGGGTCGTCACCAGCATCGCGATCACCGCGACCACCATGATCTTGTCGGCGATCGGATCGAGGAACTGGCCGAGCCGCGACACCGTGCCCTGCGCGCGGGCCAGATAGCCGTCGAAATAATCGGTGATGCCGACGAGGCAGTAGAGCACGAAGGTGATGCCGTAATCCCACCAGCTCGGCCGCCAGAGCAGGAAGACCAGAATCGGCACCGCCAGGATCCGCGAGAGCGTCAGCAGGTTCGGCAGCGTCAGCATGGTCGGCGAAGCCCTTAACCGTAAAAAGCCGGAAATGGGAGCGGGTTCCGTCCGTCCGGCGGAGGAATGCGGGGCTTGTCTGGCTTTGCAAGGGCGGACTATGAGCATCGGTCAAAGTTCATCCGGCGGATTCTGGAAGGGGCGCCATGCTTATGTTCGCAGGCCACCCGTCCGCCCGCTTTTCCGGAGCGCGATCCGCCTCATGAGTCATTCGCACGGCGTCTTCCACCTGCTCGCCACGCGCCGCTTCCTGCCCCTGTTCGGCACGCAGTTGCTGGGGGCGTTCAACGACAATCTGTTCAAGCAGAGCGTGCTGCTGTTCGTCGTCTACGAACATTATCACAACGAGCAGGCGGAGAACTGGTTCTCGGCGCTGACCACCGCGCTCTTCACTATCCCTTTCTTCGTGCTCTCGGCCCTGTCCGGCCAGCTCGCGGATGCCAGGGACAAGGCGAAGATCATCCGCATCGTCAAGACCTGCGAGATCGCGATCATGATCGTCGGCGCAGGCGGCCTGATGATGGCGCGCGGGGGCATCTTGGTCGACAGCGTCGCCATCCCGCTGATGCTGCTCGCCATGTTCGCCATGGGCACCCACTCCACCTTCTTCGGCCCGATCAAATATGCGATCCTGCCGCAGCATCTGGAGAAGCAGGAGGTGCTCGGCGGCACCGGCCTGGTCGAGGCGGGCACCTATGTCGCGATCCTCGGAGGGACGCTGCTCGCCGGGCTGATTTCGGTCGAGCTCGCCGCCACCCTGGTGCTCAGCGTCGCCCTGGTCGGCTGGCTGTTCGGCCGCCAGGTGCCGCCGGCGCCGCCGCTGGAGGACGGGCACAGGCTCGATCTCAACATCTTCACCGCCTCGGTGCGGCTGGTCAAAGCCACGCTGAAGATCCGCCGCCTGTTCCTCGCCATCATCGCGATCAGCTTCTTCTGGACGATCGGCGCGGTGCTGTTCATCCAGTTTCCGCCGCTGGTGAAGAATGCGCTGACCTCCGACAAGGCGGTGGCCAGCGTCTTCCTCGCCATCTTCTCGATCGGCGTCGCGATCGGCTCGCTGGCCGTGAACCGGCTGCTGAAGGGCGAGGTTTCGGCCCGCTATTCCACCGCGGCGGTGCTGATCATGGGCCTGTTCGTTTTCGCCTTCTACTGGCTCTCGGCGACCTGGCAGCACGCGCCCGAGGGCACGCTCTACAATGTCGGCGACTTCCTGCGCCATCCGGGCGCGCTCTGGCTGGGCCTCTCCTTGCTCTGCATCGCGATTTTCGGCGGCATCTTCGTCGTCCCGCTCTACGCCTTCCTGACCACCACCGTGAAGAAGAGCGAGGCGGCGCGAACGGTCGCCGCGAACAACATCGTCAATGCCGGCTCGATGGTGATCGGAACCCTGTTCACGATGGGGCTGACGGCGCTCAATGTGAGCGCGGCCGACCAATTGATGTTCGCCGCCGCGATGTGCACGGTCTCCGCCTGGCTGGCCTGGATGCTGCACAAGGCCTGCGATCATCCGCTCGAGACGGAAGTGGCGACGGAGGGCGCCCCGCCGGCGGGCGGCATGGGGCACTGACGCTCAGCGGGAATGAACGGAAGCGCCGGCCGCTTTAGCTGAGCAGGGTTCCGAAGAAGACGACGCCGCCCAGCCAGGCGGTGGCGAACAGGCGCAGGTCCCCCAGCCATTCCGCCGCCTGCGCGCCGCTGAACGGTTCGACCTCCGGAGCGGGCATGGCAATGGCCATGGACCGGGCCGTGGCGCGGCGGGTGATGAGGGGCGTGAGGCGGCTCATGCCGCCATTAAGAATTCATTTGCCATCAAGCCGCAAGCGGGCTTGAACGGTTAATTCCGGCGCTGCTGTTCCGCGGCGGGACGCCGGCGTCAGCGGCCCATGACGGGGGGCGGCAAAGTCAGCTCGCGCACCGTCACCGGCCGGCCGGAGAAGAAGGCGATCAGGATGCCGGCGACGTCCGGATGCGCCTCGAACAGATTATGCCCGCCATTGTGGACGAGGATGCGCTGCATCCGGGTCAGGCCCCGGGTCGCAATCGCCTGCTCCTCCAGCGGCGTGCGCACGTCGAGGTCGCCTTCGAACACCAGCACCGGATGGTTCGAGCGGATCTCGCGCCGGAAGGCGTCGCCGAGATCGAGGCCCGGCACCGCGCCACGCAACTGGGGCATGGGGAAATTGACCGAGAGGCCGAGCAGCGACCCCGGCGCCTGCCGCGCGACCTGCGCCTGGCGGGCGTCGGTGATGCCGGAGGCCACATCCATCAGCTCGCCCATGCCGACCGTGATCGGGTCGCGGTAGAAGACCTCGTAGAGCGGCTGCGCGACCGCCTGGCCCTGCCCCGCGTCAAGCGCGGCATAGGCGCCCATGACCCGCGCATAGCCGGACGGGTCCGACATCAGCCCGCCCGCCATCCGCCGGGCGGCGAAGCTGTCCATGCGAAAGGTGACCGGCGCGTCGGCGGGCCCGGCGGTGAGCGTCAGCGGCTCGGCGTCGAGCCGGGCATGAACCCGGCGCATCCGCGCGACGAGGCCGCCGCCCACAGCGGCATCGATCCGGGCATAGGTCGCGTCGACATGCGCCGGGAGCTTCACTGTCTGGCCCAGCCCCTCCACCGACGAAAAGGCGACGCGCCCGACTGAATTGGGGTGCCGGCGCATCATCGCCAGGCCAAGATGGGTGCCGTAGGAAATCCCCCACAGATCGACCTGCCGGGCGCCCAGCGCGCGGCGCAAATCCTCGATATCGTCGGCGCTCTGCACGGTCGTGTAGCCGTTCACCGCCACGCCGGCGGCGCGCCAGCGGGCGACGCAGGTGCGCAGCGTCCCGGCATAATAAGCGGTCAGCGCCGCCTCGTTCAGCCCCGCCGCCGGATCGAGCCGGCGCTCGGTCGTGCAATTCGGAATATGGTTCGACAAGCCAACCCCGCGCTGATCGAGCACGATCACGTCGGCGACCTGCCGCAAGGCGAGGAAGATCGGCTGCCGCGGGCCCCGCGCCGTAAACAGGCCGGATCCACCGGGGCCGCCGGCGAGATAGACGATTGGATTGCCGGGCCGCGCCGCCGTCGAGCGGAGGCGGAGGAAGCCGATCTCGATCCGGCGCGAGCGGGGATCGTTGCGGTCCTCCGGCACCATCATCCGGCCGCGCTCGACGGCGAGTTCGGTATTGTCGCGCAGCCGGAAGGAATAGGGCTCGAACCGGACCTGGGGTCCGGCCTGCGTGGCGGTGTGCGCGGGCGCGGCCATCGCGACCGTCAGCAATGAGATCAGTCCGGTGAACACGCGCCGCATCATTTCCCTCCCGCGAAAGAGTGCTGCTTCGCGCCCGGCACGCCTGACCGCCAGCATTGCTCGGTGAACGACGGTCCGGCTCGGGGAGCGGCAGAGACGCCTCGGCGAACGGCGCTATAAGCAGGGCATGCGCCCGCTCCTCCTCCTGCTCGCCTGCTGGCTGCTGATCGGCGCGGCGCCGGTCCTCCACGGGCCGATCCAGCGCTGCCCGACGCTCCAGTCGGCGGCGGGGTGCGTCACGATCTCGCGCTGGCGCTCGCCGCTGGAGGGTCCGGAAACGATCCTGAGGCGTGAAATCACCATCGACACGGCGGCCCTGCAGGGCCGCCCGCCGCTCATGGTTTCACTGATCGCGCTGGCGAGCTCGGAGGTGCGCTGGAACGGCGTCGTGATCGGGCGCAACGGCGTCCCGGGCCCGGATCGGGCGAGCGAAGTGCCGGGTTATTATGTCTCGGCCTTCATCATCCCGCCGCGGCTGATCCGCCAGGGGGTGAACGTCCTGGAGGCCCGGATGTCCGGCCATTACATCTGGGCGCCGGTCGTGATGCCGATCCACGATTTCAGCCTCGGCTTCTACGAATCGCCCGGCCTGCCCGGGCTCGATTATTATCTTCCGGCCCTGCTGACGCTTGGCGCATTGCTGGCCGGGCTCGCCTATTTCGCGGTCGCCTTCGTCTCAGATCGCAGGGATCGGGGCGCGCTGACGGTCGCGCTCGCCGCCGGCGCCGGCGCGGCGCAGTTGCTGGTCGAGGTCAGCCGCGCCTTCATCGCCTACACCTATCCCTGGCATCTGACGCGAGTCAGCGCGATCGCCTTGCTCTCGGCGCTGACCGCCTGCCTGATCGTGGCTTATGCCGGGCGCCGCTTCGCCCCGCGCCGGACGCGCCGCATGGTGGCCACGACCGCCATCCTGTCGGCAATGCTCATCCTGCTGCTCCCCGGCTTCGATCTGAAGGCGATGGGCGCGATCGCGCTCGCCTGGCTGTGGCTGGGCATTGCGGCGGTGCTGGGGTGGCGCAACGCCAGGCGACCCGCGATGGTCGCCCTCGCCATGGCAATCGCCGCGCTCGCCCTCATGGTCCGGGACTTCACCGACTATCTGGACCGCACCCATTATCTCCTGCTCGCAATCTTCATCATCCTCCTGGTCTCGGAGCAGGTCATCGCGCTCCGCCGCGCCCGGTCCGAACGAGACGAACAGGCACAGCTCGCGGCGGCGCTGACGGAGCGGCTGCGCAAGGCGGAGCAAAGCGGGGAGCCCATTGTGGCGCTTCGCGACGGCAGCCGCATCCATCGCGTGGCGGAAGGCGACATGGTCGCGATCCGCGCCGCGGACGATTATTGCGACGTGATTCTGACCGGCGGCCGGGATCTGCTGGTGACGCAGACGCTGGCGAAGCTGCTGGAGACGCTGCCGCCGCGCTTCATGCGCGTCCACAAGAGCCATGCGGTCAACCGCGCCCATGTCACCGGCGCGACGCCGCGGCCCGGCGGCGGCACCTTGCTGATGATGAGCGACGGCAGTGAAATCCCGGTCGGCCGCACCTATGCGCGCGCCGTCACCGCCTGGCTCAGGTGATCATCGCCCGCGGCTTCGAGAAGACCCGGGTCACTTCCGGCTCGAAGCTCTCGAGCGGATCCGCGTCGAACGCGGGATCGAAAGCGGGTCCATCCCATTCGTCGACCAGCTTCTCGGCGAAATCGTACCAGCTCTCGCCCTTGAACCGCTCGCGTCCTTCCGGGTCCTTGCCGAGATGCTCGAAATAATAGCGGCCCTGGAATTCCTGGTGCCAGTAGACGGCGTGATAGATATCCTCGCGGACATAGGGCTTCAGCATCTCCGCCGCGATCGCGCCGTGATTGGGGATGGAGAAGAGCTTGCCGAGATCGTGGCAGAGCGCCGCCACCACCTCCTCGTCGCTCGCGCCCGAGCGCCGCGCCAGCGTGCCGGCCATCAGCGAGTGGCCGAGCTGCGTCGCCGCGAAGCCGACCTCGATCGCATCCAGCCGGGCGAGGCTCTCCATGATCTGCTTCGGCGCGGCCGAGACCTGATGCTTGCCATGCTCGGCGGCGATGTGCATCCAGTCCTCGCGCGTGCCTTCCTTCATGTCGGTGAACATCGCACCTCTCCTTTGCCGTCAGCCTATCATTTCGGCGCGCGGCTCGCAAAGCCGCGACGCTTGCGCTAGCCAGCTTGGATGCACGGGGCGGCGACAGGAACGGTGGCGGACGGGCTGCGGCTCGCGGCGCGGCTGCTGCGCGACGATCCGGCGCTGGCGGCAAGCCAAGCGCGCGAGGTGCTGAAGGCGTCGCCGCGCAATGCCGACGCCTATCGGTTGCTCGGGGCCGCCTTGCGCCGCACCGGCGACGACGAGGCGGCCGAGCAGGCCGAGCTCGACGCGATCAGCGCCTCGGTCCACGATCCCGCCCTGATGCGCGCCGCCGAGGCGTTGCTCGACAATGATCTGCCGGCGGTCGAGGACATTCTCCGTCCGCGCCTGCACGAAAAGCCGACCGACGTCGCCGCGATCCGGATGATGGCCGAGCTCGCCGCGCGGATCGGCCGGCTGCAGGATGCGGAGCATCTGCTGCGCCGCGCGCTGGTGCTGGCGCCCGGCTTCGCTCCGGCCCGCTCCAACCTCGCCACCGTGCTCTACAAGCAGAACCGGCCGGCCGAGGCGATCGCCGCGCTCGCCCCGCTGCAGGGCGTGGAGCTGGAGGCCAATCAGAATCTGAAGGCGGCCGCGCTCGGCCGGATCGGCGCCTATGAGGAGGCGATCGCGCTCTACGAGGCGGTGCTGCAGCGCTTCCCCGATCAGGCCAAAGTCTGGATGAGCTACGGCCATTTGCTGAAGACGGTCGGCCGGCAGGCGGACAGCATCGCCGCCTATCGCCGCGCCCTCGCCGCCGCGCCGGGCCTCGGCGAGGTCTGGTGGAGCCTCGCCAATCTGAAGACGGTGAAGCTCGGCGCGAGCGAGGCCGCGGCGATGGAGGCCGCGCTCGGCGATCCGGCGATCGGCGAGGAGGACCGCTTCCATCTCCATTTCGCGCTCGGCAAGGCGCTCGAGGATCTGCGCCGGCCGGAGGCGGCGTTCCGCCATTATGCCGACGGCAATCGCCGGCGCCGGGCGTTGCTCGACTATGATCCCGACGACATAACCGAACATGTCAGCCGCAGCCGCGCCGTCCTCACCCGCGAGCTGTTCGAGCGCCGCGAAGGCCAGGGCTGCCCCGCGCCCGATCCGATCTTCATCCTCGGCATGCCCCGTGCCGGCTCGACCCTGATCGAGCAGATTCTCGCCAGCCACCCCGCGGTCGAGGGCACGATGGAGCTGCCCGACATTCCCGCCATCGCGAAGCAGCTCGGGCGGCGCGAGCTGAAGGACGAGACTTCCGCCTATCCGGAATGCCTCGCGGCTCTGGACGCGGACGCGCTGCGCGCGCTCGGCGAATCCTATCTCGAAACCACGCGCGTGCAGCGCAAGACGGAGCGGCCGTTCTTCATCGACAAGATGCCGAACAACTGGGCCCATGCCGGCCTGATCCGGCTGATCCTGCCCGAGGCGAAGATCATCGACGCGCGCCGCCATCCGCTCGCCTGCTGCTTCTCCAACTACAAGCAGCATTTCGCCCGCGGCCAGGCCTTCACCTATGATCTCGGCGAGCTCGGCACCTATTATCGCGACTATGTGAGCCTGATGGCGCATCTCGACGCGGTGCAGCCGGGCAAGGTCCACCGCGTCATCCACGAGAGCCTGGTCGACGATCCCGAGGCCGAAGTCCGCCGGCTGCTCGATTTTCTCGGCCTGCCCTTCGATCCGGCCTGCCTCGCTTTCCACGAGAATGAGCGCGCGGTGCGCACCGCCAGCTCCGAGCAGGTCCGCCGCCCGATCAACCGCGAGGGCTTCGACCAGTGGCGCCCGTTCGAGCCCTGGCTCGGCCCGCTCAAGAAAGCGCTGGGCCCGGTGCTGGACTCTTATCCCGACGCACCCTGACCGGGCCGGGGCGGGGAAACCCGCAGCGTGGCAAATCCGTCACAGCCCCGTCGCGCTTTCGTTGCGCGGACAAAACCAAATTGACGCGTGCTGAAAAGCGGAAGACTTTGTGACCGGGCGCCAAAAAGGGGAAAGAAAAATGGCGGTTTCATCCTTGCGCAAATTCGCCGGTCTCGGCCTGTTGACCTCGACGATGCTCTGCGGCTCGGGCGCCGCCTTCGCCCAGAATACGCCGCCCCAGCCCAACCCGGCGGCCGCCCAGGGCGCGCAGGAGGACAATGACATCGTCGTCACCGCCACCCGCCGCGCCGAAAATCTGCAGGACGTGCCGCTGGCGATCACCGCGCTCGGTACGCAGACGCTCGACCAGCAGCAGGTCACCAATTTCGACGGTTACGCCCGGCTCGTGCCCAGCCTCTCCTACCGCACCTCGGGCCCCGGCTTCTCCAACGTCTATTTCCGCGGCGTCTCCTCGGGCGAGAATGCGAACCACTCCGCCTCGCTGCCCAGCGTCGGCACCTATCTGGACGAGCAGCCGATCACCACGATCAGCGGTGCGCTCGACCTGCACATTTACGACATCGCCCGCGTCGAGGCGCTGGCCGGCCCGCAGGGCACGCTCTACGGCGCCTCGTCCGAGGCCGGCACGGTGCGCATCATCACCAACCGGCCGGACCTCGCCTCCACCTATGGCGAGATCAGGGGCGAGCTGAACAGCGTCGCGCACGGCGATTTCGGCGGCAATGTCGAGGGCTTCGTCAACGCCCCGCTCGGCAGCAACGCCGCGCTGCGCGTGGTCGGCTGGTACCAGCACGACGCCGGCTATATCGACAACGTCGCCGGCTCGCTGACTTTCCCCACCTCCGGCATCACGATGAACAACAATGCGCTGGTCGAGGAGAATTATAACGACGTCGACACCTATGGCGCCCGCGCCGCGCTCCGCATCGAGCTGAGCGACCGCTGGACGGTCACCCCGACCATCATGGGCCAGCGCCAGCGCAGCCACGGCTCCTTCGGGCAGGAAAGCGGCCTCGCCCCGCTTCAGGTGCAGCAGTTCAATCCGGAATTCGCCAATGATCGCTGGGTGCAGGGCGCGCTCACCATCGAGGGGCGGATCGGCAATTGGGATCTGACCTATGCCGGCTCCTACATGCGCCGCCGCATCGACGGCGCGGCGGATTATTCCGATTATGCCTATTTCTACGACGCCCTCGCCGGCTACGGCACCTATTTCTACGACAACCAGGGCAATCTGGTGAACCCGAACCAGTATATCGTGTTCACCGACCGCTACCGGAAGCTCAGCCAGGAGCTGCGGATCACCTCCCCGGCCGACCGGCCGGTCCGCCTCGTCGCCGGCCTGTTCTACCAGCGCCAGCAGCACGGCATCGAGCAGAATTACATCATCGACAATATCGCCGACGCAATCACCGTGCCCGGCACGGACAGCAATATCTGGCTGACCAAGCAGCGCCGCGTCGACCGCGACTATGCCGTGTTCGGCGAGCTGTCATGGGACATCACCCCGCAGCTGACCGCGACCGGCGGCATCCGCGTCTACCGCTATGACAACAGCCTGGTCGGCTTCTTCGGCTATTCGGCCGGCTATTCGAGCGGCACCGGCGTCGCCGCCTGCTTCGGCCCGGCGCAGGTGAACGGCAGCCCCTGCACCAATCTCGACAAGTCGACCTCGGACACCGATTTCATCCACCGGCTGAACCTCACCTGGCATATCACCGACGATCATATGATCTACGCGACCTGGTCGCGCGGCTTCCGGCCGGGCGGCATCAACCGCCGCGGCACGCTGCCGCCCTACGGCGCCGACACGGTCGACAATTACGAGCTCGGTGTGAAGACCGACTGGCTGGCCCATCGCCTCCGGATCAACTTCGCGCTCTACCAGCTCAACTGGGAGAATATTCAGCTTTCCTTCCTCGGCGCCAACGGCCTCACCGAAATCCGCAATGCCGGCAATGCCCGCATCCGCGGCTTCGAGTTCGACGTGCTGGCGCGGCCGACCGAAGGGCTGACGCTCAGCTTCGGCGGCTCCTACAATCATGCGGAGATCACCCGCGATTTCTGCCTGATGGCCAATGCCAATTTCGATTGCACAACGCCCGGCAACGCCCTGCTCGCGCCCTCCGGCACGCGCCTGCCGATCACCGCCCGCTTCAAGGGCAATGCCCGGATCCGTTACGAATTCCCGGTCTCGGATGGCTGGCAGGCGCACCTCCAGGCCGCCGCCGCCTATGAGGGACGGCGCACCCGCGACCTGAGGCTCGTGCAGCGCGCCATCTACGGCGACATGCCCTCCTACGCCACGGTGGATCTCAGCGCCGGCCTCGAGCATCGCGACTGGTCGTTCGAATTGTTCGCGCGCAATCTGTTCGATGCGCGCGGCGCGACCGGCCGGTCGATCCAGTGCAACGAGCTGGTCTGCGGCGACCCGCTGCTGCAGACCGCGATCGGGCCGAAAATCTATACGTTCGTGACGACGCCGCGCACGATCGGCCTGCGCATTGGGCGGCGCTTCTGACGGAGCGCCGCCCGCCTGGGGCAAGCAGAAGATAAATAGCCGCACAGTCTCGACCAAGTTGATTTCGCCGTTTTGGTGGAATTTGGCAAGGCATGCTCTCAAGCTAATTGTTGATCGCCTCCCCCCGGCTCCCGGGGGAATCCGAAAGGACTCATTTGAGGGTTGGTCCCATGGTCGGGACAATAAAATATCAGAAAGTAATCGAAACATGTCCGATTCTAAGAATCAATTAACTTAATTGCGCTAATAGAACAACAGGACCAGTCCGGGGGGCTTATTCACTCTATATTGGAGATGAGTGATGAGAACCGGCTCAGGTTTCGGGAACGGGAATTATGCACGCCTCGCCTGTCTTTTTCTCTGCGCGACCGCCTGCCTGACATTCGGCGCCGGTCGGGCGGAGGCGCAATCGAACCCGCCGGTCGTTTCGGCCTGCTCCGGCGTACGGCTGCCACGCTCGGTCATAACCGACATCATGGGGCCTGTTGTCACGGGCTCGGTCGCGCCACTGCAGACCCAGCTCAATTCGCTGGTCGATACGCTCGACAATATCCCCTTGATCGGTAGCTTGCTGCCGCCACTCAGCATCGACGTCACCAACCTGCTGACCGGTGCCGCGAGCGGCCAGCCGGTCACCCTTATGGCCTACGACGAGAACGGCAATGCCGTGGATCCGGCGGGCGGCTGCAGCCTGCAGGCGGATTCGATCACGCTGGCCAATGAGGGCGGCGTTGCGATCGGCGGCAACCAGATCACCGGCCTCGGCGCCAATGGCGAGACCGCCTTTGCCGGCGACATCGACGCAGTGGCGCTCGGCAACAATGCGCGCGCCGAGGTCGGCGCCACCGGCTCGGTCGCAATCGGCGCGGACAGCCAGGTCACGGCGGTGAACAGCGTCGCCATCGGCCAGGGCGCGACCGCGACGCGCGGCGCGCAGCTCCAATATACCGCCCTCTCCATTGCCGGGCCGGTCGACAGCGCCGGCGAATTCTCCGTCGGCGCCCCGGGCGCGGAGCGGCAGATCACCAATGTCGCGCCGGGCTCCGCCCCGACCGACGCGGTCAACGTCGCCCAGCTCCAGGGCGCGGTCGACCGGATCGACGATGTCGAAACGGATGTCGCCGCGCTGGAGGACGGTGCCGTCCAGTATGACGATGCGACGCATGCCCGCACGACCCTGACCGGCGGCGCCGGCGGCACGGTGATCGACAATGTCGCCGACGGCACGCTTGCCGCGGGCTCGCGCGAGGCGGTGAATGGCGGCCAGCTCTTCGTCACCAACCAGAATGTCGCGGGCAATACGTCCGCGATCACCAATCTCACCACCCGCGTCGACACTATCGACGTCCAGATCACCAATCTCACCACCCTGATCGGCAGCGGCAGCGGCGGCATGCCCGGGCCGGTCCATTATTCGGACGCCGGCGGGGCGCCCAATGGCGATACGCCGTCAAACGACGCGGCGCTCGTCGGCGCGAGCGCCGGCCCGGTCGTGCTGCACAATGTCGGCGAAGGCCAGGTCGCGGCCGGGTCGACCGACGCGGTCAATGGCAGCCAGCTCGCCGAAACCAACCGGGACCTCGCGGACCTGACCTCCGAGGCCACCAACAACACGCTCGCCATCACCAATCTCACCAATCTGATCGGCACGCTGACCGGCGGCACCGTCACCGCCAATCCGGTGCAATATTCGGACGCCAGCGGAGCCCCCAATGGCGGCGTGCCGAGCAACGACGTGACCCTGGTCGGGGCCGCGCCCGGCGCAGTGGTGATGCACAATGTCGCCGACGGCCAGGTCGCGGCGGGCTCGACCGACGCGGTCAATGGCGGCCAGCTCTATGCGGTCCAGCAAAATTCGGTCCAATATGACAATCCGGCGCATGACAGCGTCACCTTCGGCGACGGGACCATGCCGGTCGTGCTGCACAATGTCGGCCCCGGCACCGCGCCGACCGACGCGGTCAATGTCAGCCAGCTGCAGAGCGGCATGGCGAGCGCCGTGCAGACCGCGGTCGAGCAGGCCAATGCCTATACCGACATGCGCCTCGCCTCGATGAGCTTCGATCTTGACACCATGCGCCGCGACCTCAACGGCGGCATTGCCGGCGCGCTGGCGGCGGCAGGCATGCCGCAGGCTTCCGATTCCGGCAGCTCGATGATCGCGCTCGGCGTCGGCGCCTATCAGGGTCAGCAGGCGGTCGCCTTCGGCTTCTCCACCCGGCGCGGCCGCACCGTGGTCCGCGCCGGCGCCAGCTTCGACACGCGCGGCCGGGCCGGCGGTACCGCCGGCGTCGGGGTCCAGTTCTGATGAGTTTCTGGTCGCGCCTGGTCTCGCGATCAGAGGGAGGGGGTGCTACTTTCAGCCCCCCACGCGCCTCCTCCCGCCCCTATGTCGCCGGTGAGTTTCGCCGGCCAGGACATTGGGCACAAAATCGAGCTCCACATCAAGCTCTGGAAGGCAGAAGCGCTTCCGAGTCCTGTGGTCCCGCGGACCGTCGTTCCCCACCGTGCAATCGAATGACCGACCACGTCGCTGAAAACTTGGCGGCTGCCTGCGCGGAACTCATGAGTGTCGTCAAATACGGCCTCAACTGGGCCCCATCCGATGTAATCCTTCTGCGCGCGAAAATCCTCGCGCACCGGGCGATCCGTTTGGGGCGCGACGCGTATATTGAGACGCTTGCCTGTCGGATCATGGGGTGGATGTCGCGCGCATTTGCGGCCGAATCGGACTCCGAGTTACGCGAGACATTCCTGGGTTGTGCGCGGGAAGATACCTACCGGCTTTGGCGCTACGTGATATGGGAATACCAAGGGACGCAGCCTATTCAGAATTCTAAGTAGCGGTCAAAGGATCGGCGGTCTCCGGACTGGCAGGCGCAGCGGTCATGCCGAGGACAAATTGTCTTCGAGTTCTAAGTTCGGCGTCGCCGGGCGGCGGTGCCGAGTAGATTGACAGCGGGTTCCCATTTTGTTCTGATGCGGTCATGGCGCGTGGCTCCGATACGCTTTCGCTGAAGACCACGCGCAGGATCGCGCTGGCGGCGCAGGGCTTCGGCTCGCCACGGCCGGCCAACGTCACCCGCTCCCATCTCGCGCGCACGATCGACCGGCTCGGCCTGCACCAGATCGACAGCGTCAATGTGCTGGCCCGCGCCCATTATCTCCCGGCCTTCTCGCGGCTCGGCGCCTATGACCGGGCGCTGCTCGACGAGGCGGCCTGGGGCGGGAAGCGCCGGCGCCGGCTGTTCGAATATTGGGCGCACGAGGCTTCGCTGCTCCCGCTCGCCCTCCACCCCTTGCTGCGCTGGCGGATGGAGCAGGCGGCGCAGGGCGAGCGCGGCTGGCCGGCCCTGCGCACCTTCGCCCATGAGCGCCGCCCCGAGGCAGAGGCCATGCTCGAACGGATCCGCACCGAAGGGCCGCTCGGCGCCTCGGACTTCGAGCATGGCAAGAGCAAGAGCGGCTGGTGGGAATGGGGCCATACCAAGCAGGCGCTGGAATTCCTGTTCTGGTCAGGCCGGATCACCACCGCCACCCGGCGCGGCAGCTTCGAGCGGGTCTACGATCTCACCGAACGGGTGATCCCGAAGGCGATCCTCGCTCTGCCGACGCCCGAGCCCGCCGAGGCGCAGCGCGCCCTGGTCGAGATTGCGGCGCGAGCCATGGGCGTCGCCACCATGGCGGACCTGCGCGACTATTTCCGGCTCGACCTCGACGACAATCGCCGCGCGGTCGAAAGCCTCGTCGAGGATGGCCGCCTGCTGCCGGTTTCGGTCCACGGCTGGCGGCAGCCGGCCTTCCTCCATCCCGAGGCCCGCATTCCGCGCCGCATCGCCGGCCAGGCGCTGCTCGTCCCTTTCGACCCCCTGATCTGGGAGCGCGCCCGCACCGAGCGATTGTTCGAATTCCGCTACCGCATCGAAATCTACACGCCCGCGCACAAGCGCCAACACGGCTATTATGTCCTGCCCTTCCTGATGGACGGCGCTCTCGTCGCCCGGGTCGACCTGAAAAGCGACCGGCAGAATGGCAGGCTGCTCGTGCAGAAGACGACCTGTGAACCGACGGCATCGCTGGAAACGCGGGAGCGGCTGGCCGCGGAGCTCGACCTGATGGCGGGTTGGCTGGGGTTGGAGAGCGTCGCCGGCGCGGTCTGATTGCCCCTCGCCACACCCGGGTGTATTGCCGCGCTCAAACACAGAGTCAGGGGAGAAGAAAGATGCGGGCCACGTGGATCTTCATGGGCGCGGCGCTGGCCACGCTCGGCGCCGGCGCCCTCGCCTCCCAGCAACCGGCACCGGCCGCACCCTCGGTGCCGGTCGACGTCACCGCCTGTCAGGCCTGCCATGGCGAGAACGGCATCAGCCGCAATCCGCGCGTCCCCAATCTCGCCGGCCAGCAGCAGGCCTATCTGGCGGCGCAGCTCACGGCGTTTCGCGCCGGGACCCGCCGGAACGACCTCATGCAGGCGGTCGCCGCGCAGCTCGGCGACGCCGACATCGCCGCGCTTGCCGCTTACTGGCACGGCCTCCCGGCGGCGGCGCCTGCCGGCGCGCACGGCGAGGTGAATGCGGGCCCGGCCATCCCTTCGCGCATGACCTTCCCCGCCAATTTTCCCACGGGCTTCACCTCCTATGAGCGCATCGCGGCGGAGGGTGGCGGCACCACCGAACGTTATGCCAACGGGGCCGCGCTCGGGGCGGCGCGCGCCGGTCGTCCGCTGCCCGACGGGTCCACGATCATGGTCGTGAGCCGCGACGCCGCGGGCACGATCACCTCCTATGCCGCCATGGCCGCTTTGCCCGGAAGGGGCGATTCCGTGCCGGCTCTGCTGCGGGACGGCAATTGGGATTTTGCCCTGTTCGACGCGGCCCGTGTCCGCAACGACCGGCTGAACCAGGCGCCATGCCTCGCCTGCCACCGGCCGCAGGCCTCGAACAGCTTCGTCTTCACTCTGCCGGCGCTTCGCGCACGCGCGCAGCGCCCTGCGGGCTGAGAGAATCCGCGGGGCTGGCCGGCTGGCCGGGTCTCAGAAGTCCATCGCCAGGCTGATCCGCCCGTCGCCGGCGGTGTAGCCGGCCGGTGCCGGCTCGTCGCTGCGCGCGACGCTGTAATGCTGCGTCCCGAAAGCCTTCAGCAGCTCGTCGTTCGGCACCCCGTTATGGATCTTGGTCTCGACCGAGACCATGGCCGGTATCCCCTTCGGCAGCAGCGCATTGATCAAGGTCACCGGCGAGGCATTGTGGCTGGCATGATGGCCGACCTTGAGGAAGGTCGTCGTCTTGATCAGCTCGCACCAGTGCGGTTCGGCGAGGATCGCGCGCCAATTGCCCCATTGGGCGTCGGCGCAGAACAGCAACCGGGCCGTGCCCACCTCGATCATGACCACCAGGCTGGTATTGTTGATCGCATTGTCGATCGCCGCGGACAAAGCCGTCAGCGACGATTGCGCGGAAAGTCTGGCGAGCTCCTGTTCGTCATCGCCATCCAAGGCCGGCTTTTCCGGCGGAAGCAATATGGTGTCGTTGCGTACCCATTGCGCGGGGAACGGGACAAAACCGGTGCCGCCGCCCGCGCCGCCGGCCGCGGCCAGCTTGCGGAACGTCTCCGCCTTGGGCGGATCCATCGTGCCGAGCGTGGTTTCGTCGCGCGTCGGGCCCATCACATGCAGGCGCACGCCGGGCACGCCGCTCAGGGTCAGCGGCTCCAGCGGGTCGGTCTCGTCGGGCAGATAACGGCGCACCGGGGCGCCGGCGAAGCCGTGGTAGAGCGTGTCCATGGCGGCTTCGTTGGACAAAGCGAGCTCGAGCAGGCCAAGGCTGTGCCTGTTGGCGCCGAGCGCGGGATTGGTCGTGGCCGCCGCCTGCGCCAGCGCCGCTGCCTTGACCTGCCGGGCGGCGAGACCGCGGGCATTGGGGTCCTCCGGATTCTCGGTCCAGGGCAACCAGACCTCGCGGACCTGCACCTTGTCCCAGCCGTCGGCGGCGAAGCCGCTGACGTGATCCTTGTGGCGGTGGGTGGCGACGATCACATCGATCCTCGCGGTACCGTCCGCGTCCTTCGCCGCTTCGATCACCTCGTCCGCGAGCTCCTGATTCTCCTTCGTGCCGCCCTTGTGCCGGCCGCAATCGAACAGCATGCGGAACGGACGGCTCCCGACGGGAATGTCGACCAGGAAGCAGTCGCCGAACCCGACATTGAACATCGTGACGTTGAGCTCGTCGGCCATCACTCGCCCTCCCCGTGCAGCGCGCGCAGGTTGAACCGCGCCTTCATCCGGTCGGGCATCTTCGCCGGCGAGGTGTAAGCGGAGGCGGGGTCATCGAGATCGCAGAGGCTGACGAAGCCGGCAATGGCCTCCCGCCGCGCAACGCCCGGGTCGGCCGCACCTGCGGGCGCCGCCTTGCCCGCGGCCGGCGGCGGCGGCAGCGGCTTGCCGATGATGTAGCGGATCTGGCCCTCGGCGGAGGCGATGACGGTGCAGCCGCCGCGCAGCGGCAGGCCGCCGAGCCGCGGATCGTCGCCGCCCGCCTCGTCCTTCTGCTCGAAGCGCAGCACGATCTCGTTCAGCACCCGGCCGTTGGGGCTGACCCGCGCGACGCGATGGAAGCCGGCGACGCGCACCTTGAGGTCCGGCCTGAGGCCGAGCAGCGCCGTATGGCGGCTGGCGAAATCATGGAAGGTCGCGGCGGCCTTTGCCTGGAGGTCGCCATAATCTTCATGCGCGCCCGTATCCTCCACCTCCTCGCGCTTCCGGCGCCGGTCATGGCGGGTTCGGAGGCCGCCATGAATGGTCTCATAGTTGAACCAGCGCAGGATCTCGTCGCTCAGCGTCAGCCGCTCGAGCGCGGGGTCCTGCTCCGGCCAGACCAGAGTTTCCTCGGCCAGCGAGAGGACGCCTTCCGGATAGATGGCGCGCGCCCGGAAGCCCTCGATCAGGGCGGCGCGAAGGCCGTGACTGTCCTCCGGCGCGATCACGACGTCGGCGGTGACCAGGGCGCGCAGGAAATCGCCGAAGGTCATATCCATCGGCGGCATGTAATCGAAGGCGCGGATGATCATCGTCAGCATGGCGTCCGCGAGCCGCACCGCGACCTTGACCAATTCGTCGACCAGCTCCGGATGCAGATCGCCGGCCGGCAGGATGCCGGTGCCGCCGCTGGCCAGCCGCAGCAAAGGCGCGGCCTCGTTGGCATAGGCGGCCTTGAAGGCGTCGAACACCGCGGCGAGCAGGATGCCGCCCCGCGCATGCGGCTCGCTCACCGACGCAGTGAGCTTGGCGTCCGGGTCGCGGAGCGCCGAGCGCAAGGCGCCGCCGGCCCGCGTCGCCGCGCCGAACTGGCTGGCGAGGTCGCTCAGCACCGAGCCCTGGCTCAGGTCGCCGCGCACGGCGCGCATCTGCGCGCGCAGCGCCACCGGGTGGGTGAAATGCTGGAACAGGGCGACGAGGTCGGAAAAGCCCTCGTGGAAGGCGAGGATGTCGACATTGGTCGGCTCGAGGAAATGCGGCCGCAGCCGGTGGATCAGCGCGTGCGTGACCTCGTGCGCGATGATGTCGTGCGAAAGACAGGTGAAGATGATCTGGTTGGGCAGGTTCGGCCCCGGATCGTCGGGGTCGGCCCGGAAATAGCCGAACAACACCGCGTGCAGATCCGGGTCGTAATAGGCGTTGGCGCCGTTGAAGGCATGCGGCAGCAGGCGAAGCTGCGGCCGTTTCTGGCTCTTGTAGAGCTGGATCGGGCGGCCGAGCGCACGGTCGAAATGCTGCAGCGTGCGCATCGCCACCGCATAGACCATCTGCTGGTGGAAGCGCGGATCGGCCTCGCTGTGATCGAGCCCGCCGCGCATGAGGATCGCCTTGTCCTCGAGATCCACCGCCTCATAATATTGGCCGTTGCCGCCGTCATAATCGATCACCGCGAGGCGGTCGCCGACCGGGCCGGGATTGAGCGGCTCGTAATCGACCGAAACCGTGTCGCGATTGCCGGTCTGGTTGAGGAATTGCGGATCGAGCGCGAAAATCTTCAACCGCCTCGCCGACGGCAAAGGGATGGGTGTGCCCATGGCGACTCTCCCCCGGAAACTGCGTGCGGACAATAGCATGACACAAAAGCAGCAAGAACAAAAATCGTGCCCTGCCATTAATATTATGCCTGACCTGAACAGCGTCACAAAAACTGCCGGCGCAGGAAATGAAGGCGCGGGCCGAACCGGACTCGCGCCCGAAAAACCGGAACCGGACTCGAAGGCGGCGTCAGCGGCGCCGCGGCTCCGGGGCGGGCCGGCGACCGCCGAATAATCTGGCGCCGCCGCTCCCGCTGTAATAGCCTAACCGATTGCGAACGAGCGATTGGAGTTTTCGAATGACGTTACCGGAGGGCAAAGGCGGCCATATCCGCCTGACCTCGCATCCCGGCTCGCGCGGGCCCGCGCGTTTCCCGCTGCACTGGGACGCGCCGACGGCCGGGGCGCGCGGCCCGGTCATCGCCACGGTCAATGCCGGGTCGCACCGCAATGCGATCGGCGCCCATGGCGGCTCCTATTCCATCTACCGCGCGCTCGCCATCTCGGCCGGCGCGATGGACCCGTCCGCCCGCCCGGACCTGCAGGATACCTCGCCGGTCTGCGAGATCGGTCCGCACAAGCAGTGGGGCGAGGCCGGCAGGATCGTCTCGCTCGATCCCTGGGGGCACCGGGTCGCGCAGGATTATGGCGAGCTGATCGCCGAGGGGATCGACATCCGCCCCTCGATCGCGATCACCAGGGCGCGCCTCACCTTGCCCGAAATTCAGGCCGCGATCGCGGTCGGCCGGCTCGCCGTCGACGGCGAGATCGTGCACGAGGCGGGCGACGTCTCGGTCACCAAGATCGCGGTCGATCCGGTCTGGTGGCTGCCCGGCGTCGCCGAGCGCTTCGGGGTCAGCGAGGCGAGCCTGCGCCGCTGCCTGTTCGAGCAGACCGGCGGCATGTATCCGGAGCTGGTCACCCGCCACGACCTTTCCGTCTTCCTGCCGCCGATCGGCGGCATGACGCTCTACATTTTCGGCGACCCCGCTTTCCTGGGCAACAAGCGCAAGACGCTGACCTGCCGGGTCCATGACGAGTGCAACGGCTCCGACGTGTTCGGCTCCGACATCTGCACCTGCCGCCCCTATCTCACCCACGGCATCGAGGAAGCGACACGGCAGGCGCAGGCCGGCGGCGTCGGCCTGATCGTCTACAACCGCAAGGAGGGCCGCGCGCTCGGCGAGGTCACCAAATTCCTCGTCTACAATGCCCGCAAGCGCCAGCCGGGCGGCGACCAGGCCGCGACCTATTTCGAGCGGACCGAATGCGTCGCCGGCGTGCAGGACGCGCGCTTCCAGCAGCTGATGCCGGACATCATCCACTGGCTCGGCATCCGCCGGATCGACCGCTTCGTCTCCATGTCGAACATGAAATATGACGCGCTCGCCGAGGGCGGGATCGAGATCAACGAGCGCGTGCCGATCCCCGACGACCTCGTCCCGCCCGACGCCAGCGTCGAGATGGAGGCGAAGAAAGCGGCCGGCTATTTCACCCCCCAGGGCGCGCCGAGCAAGAAGAAGCTGCGCGACACGGTCGGCCGCGATCTCGGGAAGTTCTGATGGTCCGGCTTCTTCCGTGCTCCGGCGAAGGCCGGAGCGCTGGCCATGGGCAAAGCCTCCGAATTCCCCGCGCTTCATCCACCGCTCCGGCCTTCGCCGGAGCACGGTTCGCTTAGGTGACGGCGGATACAGGCATGCGGTCTGATGCGATCCGCTCCCTGCTGAGCGCGGCCGCCGTGCGCGAGCGGGCGCACGAGATGCTGGCGCTCGCCCTCGCCGGCAAGGTCGAGGGCTGGGCCGTCGACCTCGCCCGCCTTGCCGACGCGGCCGACCTCACCGCCGCCGTCACCCGCGAAAATTATCCGGACCTCGATATCCCCTTCCATGCCCGCGCCCGCCATTTCGTCGCCGGCCCGCCCCGCCTGCCGGAGGGCGATCCGGCGGCGCGCGGCCGGGCGGCCTTCGATCTCGTCATCCTCTCGGTCCTGCTCGACGCGGGTACCGGGCCGGGCTGGCGTTACGCCGATCCCGTCACCGGCGGCACTTTCACCCGCTCCGAAGGCCTCGCCGTGGCGAGCCAGCGGATGTTCGAACGGGGCGAGCTGGACGAGCCTGTCGGGCTGGAGGCGGACCGGCTGGCGCGCGGCTTTCAGGTCTCGGCGGACAATCCCCTGCTCGGCCTCGACGGCCGCGCCGCCCTGCTCCGCCGCCTCGGCGCGCAGGTCGCGGCCCGCCCGGACCTCTTCCCGAACGGGCGCCCCGGCGGCCTCTACGACAGCCTCGCCGCCCGCGCGAAAGACGGCGCCCTCCCCGCCCCCGCGATCCTCGAAGCGCTGCTGGAAGCGCTCGGCCCGATCTGGGCGGACCGGCTGGTCATCCACAACATCCCGCTCGGCGATTGCTGGCGGCATCCCGCCCTCCGCCGCGACGACGCGACCGACGGCCTGGTGCCGCTGCACAAGCTCTCGCAATGGCTCTCTTACTCGCTGATCGAGCCGCTGGAGGAGTCCGGCATCCGGGTCACCGACGTCGACGGCCTCACCGGCCTTGCCGAATATCGCAATGGCGGCCTGTTCGTGGACATGGGCGTGCTCGCTCTCACGGACGCGGCGGCTGCGACCCGCGAACATCATGTCTCCGACCCTCTGATCGTCGCCTGGCGCGCGCTCACCGTCGCCCTGCTCGACCGGATGGCGCCGCTGGTGCGCGCGCGGCTCGGCGTCAGCGAAGCAGCCTTCCCGCTCGCCCGCATGCTCGAAGGCGGCAGCTGGGCCGCGGGCCGGCGGATCGCCGCCGAGCGGCGCCCGGGTGGCGGCCCGCCTTTCACCATCATCAGCGACGGCACGGTTTTCTGAAGAGGCCCGACATGGACGGAATGACGATCGTTTCCCACCCTTTGGTGCAGCACAAGCTCACCATCCTGCGCGACAGGAACAGCTCCACGAAGCTGTTCCGCGCCGTGGTCCGCGAGATCGCGGCCTTGCTCTGCTACGAGGTGACGCGCGACCTGCCGACCGCGCTGGTCGACATCGAGACCCCGATCGCCCCGACCCGCTCGCCGGAAATTGCCGGCAAGAAGCTGGTGATCGCCCCGATCCTGCGCGCCGGCCTCGCCATGGCGGAGGGCATGATGGAGCTCGTCCCCTCGGCCCGCGTCGCCCATATCGGCCTCTACCGCGATCCGGTGACGCTCCAGGCGGTCGAATATTATTTCAAGACGCCCGAGGACGTCGCCGACCGGCTCGTCATCATCGTCGATCCGATGCTCGCCACCGGCCATACCGCGGTCGCCGCGATCGACCGGCTGAAGGAAGCGGGCGTCACCGACATGCGCTTCGTCTGCCTGCTCGCCTCGCGGAGCGGCGCCGAGACGGTCCGCGCCATGCATCCCGACGTGCCGATCTGGTGCGCGGCGATGGACGAGGAGCTGAACGACCACGGCTATATCGTCCCCGGCCTCGGCGATGCCGGCGACCGGACCTTCGGCACGCGCTAGGCGGCGCTGGCCGCTTTCCGCGGCGGCCCGGCAGGCATATGCTTCCGCCATGAAGCGGACCGACAGCCCGCTGTTCCGCAAGGCGCTCGCCGCCGTCGCGCTCTGGCTGCTGGCCTGGGCGGCGATCGGTTATCTGAACCATCGCGCGGTCCTGCCCTTCGACCAGCGCACGGGCTATCGCGAGGCGATGCAGGGCTGCGCCGACGACCGGCTCGAACTGTCGCGAAACGGCGCCTGGATCTCGCGCCCGATCAGCCGGCTGGAGATGATCGCGTGCACCGAACATGTCCGCGCGCGCTATGTCGGCGCGGAAACGGCCGATCAGCGGCGGGTCGCCTTCGCCACCCTCGCCTGCGCCTTGCTGCCATCGTCGCTCCTGCTGCTGCTCGCGGCCTTCGCCGCGGAGCTGCGGCGGCGCTTTCCGCGCCGCACGGATCGTCGCTGAAACATGCAGTTCGTCGAATAAGCCCGGCATCCGCCGCATGATTCGGCTCAGGGTTTCCCGGGGACAGTCAGATTGGTGATTCGCCATGACCGTCTCCGCACGCCCAAATCGCCGTGAATTCGTTGCCCTCGCCACCGCCCTCGGCGCCAGCCTCGCTTTTGGTCCGGGCAAGGCCCTCGCCGCGCCGTGGCGCGAGCGCCGCGTCGCTTATCCGCAGGGCGTCGCCTCGGGCGATCCCGATGCGCACAGCGTCATCCTCTGGACGCGGCGCGAGCCCGAGGCCGGCGCTTCGGTCTATCGCCTCGCGGTCGAGGTCGCGACCGATCCGGCCTTCCGCCGCATCGTCGCGCGCGGCACCACGCGGGTCGATGCCGGGACCGACTGGACCTGCCGCTTCCTCGCCGCCGGCCTCCGCCCCGCTACCGAATATTTTTACCGCTTCACCGACGAGAGCGGCGCCGGCAGCCGCGTCGGCCGCACCCTGACCGCGCCGGCCGAGGATGATGACCGTCCGTTCCGCTTCGCCTTCGTCTCCTGCCAGGACGTCACCGAGGGCTATTGCAACGCCTACAAGCGCATGATCTTCGAGGACGAGCGGCGGCCCGCGGCCGAGCGGCTGGCCTTCGTCCTCCATCTCGGCGACTTCATCTACGAGGTGACCTGGTATCCTGAGGACACGCCGGACGGCACCAAGGGCGGCCGCCGCCTGCAGGGCAACCTCCGCTACCCGACCGGCGAGAAGCTTCACGATTATCACGTGCCGGCCGATCTGGCCGATTATCGCGTCGCCTATAAATCCTACCTGCTCGATCCGGACCTGCAGGACGCCCGCGCCCGCTTCCCGTTCATTCCGGTCTGGGACAATCACGAATTCTCCTGGAATGGTTATCAGAGCCAGCAGGTGTGGGACGGCGTGGCCCGGCCGGCGCAGACCCTGAAGATCGCAGCCAACCGGGCCTGGTGGGAATTTCAGCCATCACGCGCGCGCCAGATGGACGGCGTGCATTTGGACCGCTTCCGGGCGCCCGCGGTGCAGAATGCGGCAATCGCGCATTATGACGGCCTCGGCCTGGGCCAGGAGCCCAACAATCTCGCCGCGATCCGCAGCCTGCAAATCTATCGGACCCTGAAATGGGGCCGCAATGCCGACCTGATCCTGACCGACAACAGGAGCTTCCAAGCGGCGCAGCCGGACGGCGGCGGCCCGTTCTTCGTCCCGGGTTTCCCGCTCATGTACCCCCAGGACGTCAACGACATCTTCGACGGCGGCCGGGACTATAATGACGGCCATCCGCCGGCGACGATCCCCGCCCCGGGCGGGCAGAATCTGCCCAATCCGGCACTCGGGTTCCCGCGCCAATCCTATCTCGGCGCCGATCAGAAAGCCTGGTTCCTCGCGCAGCTGCGCGGCTCACGCAAGCCGTGGAAGATCTGGGGCCACAGCTTCGGCACGTTGCGGGTACGGATGGATGTCCAGAATCTGCCCGAGGCGCTCCGCACGAACTGGACCGGAGGCTACGGCCTGCTCAGCGGCGGCTATGAAATCGACCATGGCGAGATTGCCGACGTGCTGAAGAACGAAGGCATAACCGGCCTCGCCATCGTCGCCGGCGACAAACACAGTTTCTGGGCCGGCACCTTTTCGAAGACGCTGCCGCCCAGGCCTTTCGAGCCGGTTGCCGTCGAGTTCATCACCGGCTCGATCTCCGCCCGCGGCCTCGCCGAGTCGATCGAGCGTTCGATGCGGGCCGACCATCCGCTGCGCGCGCTGTACATCCATGATGGCCCGAACGGCCCCGACGGCCACAAGCTGAACATGACCCTGCTGCACGGCGTCCGCTCGTCGCTGACCTTCAAGGAAACCGGCGACGCGGCGGCCGCCCGCGCCGTGCGCAATCCGGACCTCGCGCCGCACCTCTCCTTCGCCGATTACGGAGGGCACGGCTATACGACAGTGCACGTGACCCCCACCGAGATGGTGACCGAGTTCGTCTGCATCCCGCGCCCGCTGACCCATGCCGAGACACCGGACGGCGGCCCCCTCCTCTACCGGGCCCGCCACCGCGTGCCGCTCTGGCAGGCCGGCCAGCCGCCGCGCCTCATCCAGGAGGTGGTCGAAGGCAATCCACCCTTCGCGACCTAGATCGCCGCCCGACGCCTGCTTCGGGGTCATCCCGGCGAAGGCCGGCGCGATCGACGCCTCACTGGCGCCTCGCCCGGGCCGCGCGGCGGGCTCGTTCAGGGATACATTGCCGCCACGGTCGCGATGTCGCCGGGGCTGAGGCCGTCGCGCTGGCCGACGACGTCGCCCGCTTTCAGCGGCTTGAGCAGGGTCAGGACCGGGTTGCGGACGTCTGTGGCGAAGTCCCGGTCGCCATAATGCATGATCGACCCGTAATCATAATCGCCGACATCCTCGGTCGGGACGGGAACGCCGGCAATGTTGTTCTGCGCGAAATTGCTTCGTTTTTTTGGTGAGACGTTCAGCAGATTGACCTGCACCCACTGATCGCGATCGTTGCGGCAATGTTCGTGCCAGAGGCCGACGGTGTGGCCCAGCTCGTGGATGACGATCCCGGCCACCGAGGTGTCGCCAAGCCCGATCTTCTGCGCCCCGCCGCGACGGCCGACGTCCGACAGCGCATAGCCGGGCAGCCGGTAGAGCAGAACATGATCCGCCTCGTCATTGCGCGGCACGAAATGGATGCAGCTCTTGTCGTTCCAGTGCTCGATCGCGGCCATCGCCGCGACTTTGCAGCCGAGGTCCGGCGCGAGCACATAGGGAATCGTCCGGTTCGGCCAGCGATACTGCGCCCCTGTTATGGCCAGTCCCATCGACTTTGCCCCCCTTCGCTGCCAGCCCGCTCTTCTTGCGGCGCCGGGTTCCAGTCTGCGCCTCCTCCCGATTTTGCGCAATAGAGGAGATGAAATCAATCGTTTAGCCAAGCTTTCAGACCTGTCATTACTGTGGTAATACGAAGTCGTGCCGCGCGCTTTTCTTGACGCGGGAGCGGCGATCCCCGGTGCGAAACGGGAGGGCATCATGAAGACGGGACACAGGCTCAGCACCATTTCCATGGCCCTCAGCGCGGGCGTTGCCCTGTTCGCTATTTCGTGCACGCAGGGCGGACCGAACCCGCCCCCGGAGTTGAAGCAGGGCTGGAACAACGACCAGCGCAGCAGTTGGTATCAAGCCACGCAGGGCTCGCGACTGATGCCGCAGACCTGGGCGCGGGCGCTGGAAAAGGCGGACAGCCAGGAGCGCTTCTTCACGGACGCCAATCTCGCCCGGTTCGGTTTCCTGCCCCTGCCGGGCTCGCGCGCCGGGCTCCCGATCGGCTTCGCCGTCGACGTGCAGGATGCCCGCGAGCTCAGCTACACCAACCTCACCTGGTACCGGGAGCAGCCGGCCAATGAACCCTGGATCGGGTTGAACTGCTCGGCCTGCCACACCGCCCGGCTCACCTATGAGGGTCAGGAAATGACGGTCGACGGCGGCCCGAATCTGCTCGACTTCCAGAGGTTCATCGAAGGGGTCGACGCCGCGATGGTCGCGACCCAGTCCGACCCGGCGAAATGGGAGCGTTTCGCCGCCCTCGTGCTCGCCGGCCACGACAATACCGACAACCGCAATCTGCTTCGCCAGGAATTCGGCCGGCTGGTGGCCTTCTATCAAGACAATGCCCGGCTGAACGCGACGCCGATGCGCTACGGCTTTGGCCGGCTCGACGCCGTCGGCCACATCCTGAACAAGGTCTCGCAACTCGCCGTCCTGGGGACCAATCCGCAGGTGCCGGCGACGCCGAACCCCGCCGACGCGCCGGTCAGCTATCCGTTCCTCTGGGACATCTATCGTCAGAGCCGGCTGCAGTGGAACGGCATTGTCGCCTCGAACCGCGTAAACCTCCGCGGGAGCAGCCACTACCTCGATGTCGGGGCGCTCGGGCGCAACACCGGCGAGGTGATCGGCGTGTTCGGCGACGTCGTGCTCCGGTCCGGCTCTTTCCCCCACGGCTTCCGGTCGAGCGTCAGGACTCAGAATCTCAACTCGCTCGAGGAGGTCTTGAGACACTTGCGGCCACCGGCCTGGCCGACGAATTTCCCCGCGCTCAATCAGGCCAGGGTAGAGGCGGGCCGCGCCCTGTTCGAGAGCAGGGGCTGCCAGGGCTGCCACGGACCCCAGCCGACCGGCACCCCGATGCCGGCCGGCGACACCGTCTATACCGTCCGCATGGAGCCGCTCACCCGCTTCCAGCCCAGGCCGACCCCCGATAACCCGAACCCCCCGCCCAGGCCGAACCCCAACAATACCGACCCCTGGATGGCCTGCAACGCGATCACCTATGAGAGCGCCACGGGCAAGCTGCAGGGGACCCGCTCGGGCTATATCAGGGGCAATGCGTTGCCGGAGGAGGCACCGGTGGCGACCATGCTCGCGGCGAGCGTCATCGGCACGATCATCGGGGACTGGCGAGAGGTGGTTGCGGCCTCGGCCAAGATCTTCTTCGGGATCGAACGGCTTCCGGTGGTGGAAGGCGCCGCGGCTGCGGTCAGCGAAGAGGAGGTGCGAAACGGCCGGCTCGAACAATGCTACCAGGCCAATGACCAGCCCCGCGATCCGGGGGCGCCGCCGCCCTTCGCCTACAAGGCACGGCCGCTCGACGGCATCTGGGCGACCGCCCCCTATCTGCACAACGGCTCGGTGCCGACGCTCTACGACATGTTGTTGCCGCCGGCGCAGCGGCCGCGCAGCTTCAACGTCGGCACCCGCGAATATGACCCGGTCCGGGCCGGCTACCGGACCGATGCGGCGGCGGCCGGCAACACCTTCACCCTCACTGCGAGCGGGCACGGCAATTCCAACGAGGGCCACGATTACAATGTCGGCCGGTTGACCGAGGAGGAGCGCCTGTCGCTCCTCGAATATCTGAAGTCGCTCTGAGGCGGCGGCGATGGGTGCTTTTCTCGACCGCATCGACGCCGCGCCCGACGCGGAGAAATGGCCGCTCGTCCGCCAGCTGATGAGCCGCGAGCGCCAGCCTTTCTTCGCCGAGCTCCGCGCCGAGCGGCCGGTGCTGAAGCTGCCGGACGGCATTTATTTCGCCACCCGCCATGCCGATTGCACGATGGTGCTGCAGCGCTGGCACGATTTCGGCGTCGACCTCTACAAGCCCAAGCAGGGCAGCTATTTCATGGCGCAGGACGACACCGCCGAGCATTGGCGGGACAAGTCGATCATGAAGTCGATCCTCGATTTCGAGGACCTGCCGGCGATCCGTACTTTCGTCGGCGCGGAGGCGGCGCGGATCCTGCACGAGGCGGGCGGCAGGATCGACACGCCGCAGCAACTCTCGCGGATGGTGCCCTGCCGGCTGGTCCAGGAGTTTTTCGGCTTCACCGGCAGCGATCCGGCGAAATTGATCGACTGGTCCTACTGGAACCAGACCGACGCCTTCCACAACCAGTTCTTTGACCGCGACGTGATCGCCGATGCCGACGCCGTCGTCTGGCAGCGCAAGAAGGCCGGCTTCATGCTCGCCTTATATCTGGGCCGCGTCTGCCTCACCCGCTGGGTCCAGCTGAAGCTGCACCGCGACAAGCAGGATCCGGTCACCCGCCTGCTGCGCCTGTCCGGCTCCGGCGGCCTGAAATTCGGCCTTCGCCAGGTCCTGCTCAACGCCGGCGGCCTGCTGATCGGGACGATCGAGACGACCTCGGTCACGGTCTGCAACGCGCTGGCGGAGCTGCTCGGCCGGCCGGATATGCTGGCGCTGGCCCGCGCCGCGGCGGCGTCGCCCGATCCGGTCGCCGCGTTCGACGGCTATGTGATCGAGGCGCTGCGCTTCAACCCGGCCTTCCCCTATTTCTTCCGCACCTGCCACACCCCCACCCAGCTCGCCGGCGGCACCGGCCATGCGGTGACGGTGGAGCCGGGCGCGACCGTGATCGCCTGCACGCACAGCGCGATGTTCGATCCGGAGGCCTATGCCGATCCCGACCATTTCGATGCGCGCCGGACGATGTACCAGACCTTCACGCTCGGCTACGGCCATCACGAATGCCTCGGCCGCGCGATCGCCACGGTGATGATCCCGGAGATCGTCCGCCAGGTCCTGCTCCTCCCCAACCTCCGCGCGGACGGCCCGGTCGAATGGAAGAACGGCGTCCCGGACCATTATCCCTTGCGCTGGGATGCCTGACGAAGCCGCTTCCTGAAGGGGAATGGTGGAGCCGAGGGGGATCGAACCCCTGACCTCCGCAATGCCATTGCGGCGCTCTCCCAGCTGAGCTACGGCCCCGAACCCTGTCGCGCCCGGATGGGTCCGGGGCGGGTGAGGCGCCGCCTTTAGGCGAGGACGCCGTGTGGCGCAAGCCCGTCGCCGCGCTTTCCGCGGCGGCGTCCGTCACCGGCCCGCGCGCCTCGTGAGGCGGCGGCGCGGAGGGGCCTAGACCTCTTCCTCGTCCGCGCCGGCGCCGGGCACGCCGATATCGTCGTCGCCGCCCAGATCGACCTCGTCGTCCGGATTCTCCTCGGCATCCTCGTCGACGTCGGCCACCAGCTCGTCGGCGGCCAGATCGGCGTCTTCCTTCTCGGCCTCGACCTCGACCTTGGCGGCCTCGAACGGCAAGGGCTGCTTGGATTTCAGGACCGGCTCAGCCTGCCAGGCGACCCCGCAATTGATGCAATGGATCGGATCGTCTTTGCCGAGGTCGTAGAAGCGGGTGGCGCATTTGGGGCAGGTCCGCTTGGTGCCCCATTCCGGTTTCACCATGGGTGAAGGCTCTCCAACAGAAAATGAAAAAGCGGGCGCCGTCCTGACGGATGGTGCCGGGTCGGCGCGCGCCTTGCCACATGGGGTGCGCGCTGTCAAAGCCAAGCCCCATGTCGGCCTTTCAACCGTTCGCGCGCCCGTGATCATCGCCGTCGACGGACCCGCCGCGAGCGGCAAGGGCACGGTCGCGCGCGCCGTCGCGGCCCATTTCGGCCTGCCGCACATGGACACCGGCCTGCTCTACCGGGCGACCGCGCTGAATCTGCTGGAGCTGGGCGGCGACCTCGACAGCGAGTTCGCGGCCGCCCGCGCCGCCGATCTGTCGCAAATCCGCCTCGACGATCCGGAGCTGAAGAGCGAGACGGTGGGCGGCATCGCCTCGCGCATCTCCGCTTATCCGCTGGTCCGCGAGGCCTTGCTGGAGCGGCAGAAGCGGTTCGCCGGGCAGCCGGGCGGCGCCGTCCTCGACGGCCGCGACATCGGCACGGTGATCGCGCCGGAGGCCGCGGTGAAGCTGTTCGTCACCGCCCGCCCGGAGGTCCGCGCCCGCCGCCGCTATGCCGAGCTCAAGGCCCGCGGCCTCGACGTCCATTTTGCCGACGTGCTCGCCGACATCCGCGCCCGCGACGAGCGCGACACCGGCCGCGACGCCGCCCCGCTGGCCATGGCGGAGGACGCGATCCTGCTCGACACCAGCGAAATGGACGTGGCGGCGGCCGTCGCCGCGGCGATTGCGGCCGTCGAAGCGAAGACCGCCTAGCGCGCCGGGGCAACCGTGACCGTGGCCGGCGGGGCGCCGTCCGCGCCCGGCGTCCAGCTCACCGTCAGCCGCCGTCTGCGGCTGCCGATCTCGCCCGTGGCCTCGTTCATGATGCTCTCGTTGACCTCGATCAGGACGCGGCCCCGGCGCGTCGAGATCACCCGGTAGGTCAGGAAATCGCCGATCCGGAACACGCGCCAGCCATCGGGCGGCGAGATGTAAAAGGCGAGATAGGTGTAGAGGCCGTTCATCGCCGGATCCCCGCCGGCCGTGCCGAACAGCTTGGCGGTGAGACTGCCCTGCCCCGCCAGTTCGTTGATCACGATCACTCCGGCCGAATCCTGCAGCCCCTCGTCCTCGTCCGGCTGCAGCCGCTCCGGCCCCGCCTGCGCGACCGGCTGGGCGGCGGCGGGCGCGGCGGCGAGCAAGCCAAGCGCCAGCGCTGCTTTCAGATGCAAGGCCATGGTCGCTCTCCCCTTCCGCTGCCCGGCGACGCCGCCTGGTTCGCCGGCGCCGGCCCCGTCGCCAGCGTCGTGATCGTCACCGAAGTCGGCGGGGTGCCGTCCGGCGGCGCGGTCCAGGTCACCGCGAGGCGCCGCGTCTGGCTGGTGATCTCCGTCCCGTTCACATTCTCCTCCACCTCGATCACCACGCGGCCCGGCGTCTCGGAGATCAGGCGATAGGCGTTGAAGTCGCCGATCCGGAACACCCGCCAGCCCTCCTGCGGCGAGAGGTAGAAGGAGACATAGGTGTAGAGCCCGTTCATCGCCGCGTCGCCGCCGCCCGTCCCGAACAGGGAGGCCGAGAGATCGCCCTGATGCTCCAGCGGCGTGACCAGCTCGACCGAGGCGGAATATTGCAGATTCTCGTTGGTGTCGGCCTCGACCGTCAGCGGCGGCCTATCGTCAACCGGCCGGGCGGTCGCGGGCGCGGCCGCGAGCATGAAGCCGAGGGCAAGCGCGGCGTTCAGGTGCTGGGCCATGCCGATCCTCCCCCCTGCCGGACCGGGCGATGATGCGCCGCCCGGTTATCCCTGTCTATCGCCAATGTCCGCCGGCCCGGCCGCCTTCAGAACCCGCCGGTCGTCAGCCACCAGCCGGTCCCCGCGATCGCGCATCCGGCGAGGGTCGGGAGCGCACCGATCCGAAAGCGGAAGATGGCGAGGGCCGCGCCGGCGGTGAGGAGCAGGGCCGGGAGGTTCAGGCTGCGCGCCACCGGGAGGTCGAAGGCGACCGGTCCCCAGCCGACGGGCTGCGTCTGCCGGAACAGGGTGTGCAGCGCGAACCACAAGGCGAGGTTGAGGATCACGCCGACGATGGCGGCGCTGATCCCGGTGAGCGCCGCCGAGACGGAACGGTTGGCGCGGAGCCGCTCGGCATAAGGCGCGCCGAGGAAGATCCAGAGGAAGCAGGGCACGAAGGTCACCCAGGTGGTGAGGATGCCGCCCAGCGTCCCGGCCAGCAGCGGATCGAGCCCGGTCGCCTGACGGGAGGCGCCCATGAAGCCGACGAATTGCGTGACCATGATCAATGGCCCCGGCGTCGTCTCCGCCATGCCGAGGCCGTCCAGCATTTCGCCGGGCCGGAGCCAGCCGAAGCCGTCCACCGCCTGCTGCGCGACATAAGCGAGCACCGCATAGGCGCCGCCGAAGGTCACCACCGCCATTTGCGAGAAGAAGGTGGCGATCTGGCTGAACACATGGTTCGGACCGAGCAGGGCGAGCAGCAGGATCACCGGCGCCAGCCAGAGCAACACCAGCGTGACCGCAACGGCCAGCGAGGCGCGCCAGCCCCCGCGCGCGTGATCGGGAATCTCCTCGCCGAGCAGGGTCGGCCCGTCATCCGCCGCCGCGCCCGCCGGGCCATGGCCCGCGGCAGCGAAGGCGTGGGACCCGGCCCGGCTTGCCAGCCAGCCGATCAGGCCGGCGGCGATCACGATCAGCGGAAAGGGCGCGCCGAAAAAGAAAATGGCGACGAAGGCGGTGGCGGCGAGCGCGCGCAGCGTCGCGTTCTTCAATGTCCGCGCCCCGATCCGCCGCACCGCGTCGAGCACGATCGCGAGCACCGCCGCCTTCAGCCCGAAGAACAAGGCCGTCACCGCCCCGACATTGCCGAACAGGGCGTAGAGCCAGGACAGGACCATGATCGCGACGAAACCGGGCAGCACGAACAGCGCGCCGGCGATCAACCCGCCCCTCGTCCTGTGCATCAGCCAGCCGATATAGGTGGCGAGCTGCTGCGCCTCCGGGCCCGGCAGCAGCATGCAATAGTTGAGCGCGTGCAGGAACCGCGCGTCGGAGATCCAGCGTTTCTCCTCGACGAGGATGCGGTGCATGACCGCGATCTGGCCGGCGGGGCCGCCGAAGCTGAGCGCCGCGATCTTCGCCCAGGTCCGGGTCGCCTCGCCGAGCGACACGCCATGGCCCTGGCTCGCTCCCTTCATGCGGCGGCCAGCGCGATCGAGCGCGGGTTTTCCGCCCGGCAAGCGCGCGCGTAGATCGTGGCCGCGGCGGCGGCGTCCTGAAGGCCGGTCCCGGTCGAATCGAACAATGTGAGCTGATCGGGCGAGGTCCGTCCCGGCTTGCGGCCGGTCACCAGGTCACCAAGCTCGGCATGCGCGTCCGAAGCGTCCATGAGGCCGGCCGCCACCGCATGGTGCAGGTCGCCCATCACCTCGCACTGATCGAGCCGGTCGACGACGACCAGGGCGCTCGCCATCAGCCCGGGCGCGATCTCGCTCTTGCCCGGGCTGTCCGCGCCCACCGCCGCGACAAAGGTCCCCGGGCTGACCAGATCTCGACCCAGAAACGGCTCGGCGGAAGTTGTGCAGGTGACGATCGCGTCGCACCGGCGCGCAGCCGCGAGATCGGCGACCGCTTCGACCATGAACTCTCTTTCCGCGCATTGCCGGGCGAACGCGCGGGCGCGCTCGGGGTCGCGGTCGAAAGCACAAGCCCGCCGAAGCGGCAGCACCGCGCGCAAAGCGGCAAGATGCGCGCGCCCCTGTTCGCCGCAGCCGCAGATGAACAGGCTTTCGGAGTCGGCGCGGGCCAGATGCCGGGCAGCCAGCGCGCTTGCCGCCGCCGTCCGCCGGAGCGTGATCTCCACCGAATCCATGATCGCGAGCAAACAGCCGGTCGCGCCGTCGCAGAGCAGGATCGCGCCCTGAATGGTCGGCAGGCCGCGCAGCTCCGGATTGGCCGGGAAGTTGCCGTTCAGCTTGAGCGCGGCGAACAGCCGCCCGTCCTGCGTGATCGTGGCGCCTTTGGCGTGGAAGGCGCCCTCCCGGCCCTCCAACGCCATCGGGGGCGGCGCGTGGCTTCCGCCCTCCACCGCCGCGCGGAAGGCGAGTTCGGCCGCCATGAGCCAGTCAGCCGGCGCCATCAGCGCGGAAACCTCCCCGCGCGAAAGCAAGATGGTTTCGGAAGCTGACTGCCCTCCGTCGAGGGCTGCCATCACGCTTTCACCTTCGTCCTGGGCGTGTGGGAGACCCAGTCGTGGGTTTCGTCGACCGCGTCGCGGCACCAGCGGTAGAACGCGTCATAGACCGGCATGCCCGCCTCGAGCTGTTCGAGGTCGTCCGAATAGATGCGCGACAGGCCGAGCGAGATGGCGAGCAGGCCCGGCGCCTGCGGCGCCAGCTCCGGATGCGCCGTATCCGCTCCACGCACGATCGGGGCGAGCCGGTCGAGGCCCGGGAGACCGGCGAGGCCGAATTCGGCGAGCATGGTATCGAAAGTGCAGGCCGCGCCGCGATGGCTCCAGAAGACGCCGTCCACGTCGAACGGGGCGGCGTCCATCCGCTCGCTGACCGAGGAGATGTCCGGCGTGGCGGCGAACAGGAAGATGGCGGCGGGATCGACGAAGCGGCGGATCAGCCAGGGGCAGGCGATCCGGTCCACCTTGGGGCGGGCGCGGGTGACCCAGCGGGTGCGCCCCGCGGCATCGCGCGGTGGCAGCACCGCCTCGCGCACCAGCGGCAGACCGGCGGCGGTCCAGGCCTCGACGCCGCCTTCCAGCAGCTCGGCGCGGATGCCCTGGTGACGAAGCCAGGCGGCAGCGGCGGGGCTCTCCTCCGCGCCGGTGCGGCAGATCAGAATGGCGGCGGGTCGGCAGAGCGCCCCGGCCCAGCGTTCGATCTCGCGCGGGTTCCGGCGGAGCGATCCGGGAATGAAGTCGCCGGCCTCGCGCAGGTCGATGAGGGCGGGGTCGGCCGGCGTGCCGATCAGGCGGGCGAGCTTGTCGGGAGAGATGGCGTTGATCGCGGGCATGGAGCGTCCCTTCGGATAGAGGACGCGATGCTTCAGCCTGTCGCCTCATGGGGAGATCGCATTCCCCATGCCGGGATTAGGCGCGCCGGCGCCGGCGCTGTCAAGGCCCGGCAATGAACGAACGACGCGCGTGTTCGTATGCCTCACTTACTATTGCGCCGGCCTCGTTATTGCGCGACATTCCGGGCGACAAGGAGGCTGGCCGCCATGGCGAAGGACAATCGCATCACGCTCTACGATCTGCAGCTCGCCACCGGCGCGACGATCAGCCCGTTCGTCTGGGCGACCAGATATGCGCTCGCCCACAAGGGCTTCGACGTCGAGCTCGTGCCCGGCGGCTTCACCGGCATCCTGGAGCGGACCGGCGGCCAGACCGAGCGCCTCCCCGCCATCGTCGACGACGGCCGCTGGGTTCTGGACAGCTGGGGGGTCGTCGAATATCTCGACGCCGCCTATCCGGACCGGCCGGCCCTGATCGGCGACCCCGGCGTCGCCACCCTCACCCGCTTTCTCGACACCTGGCTCTGGGCGACCGCGACCGGCCCCTGGATGCGCTGTTACTGCCAGGACTATCGCGATCTCTCGCTGCCGCAGGACCATGATTATATCACCCTGTCGCGCGAGAATATGCTCGGCACCACGCTGGAGGCGATGCAGGCCGGCCGCGAGGACCGCCTCCCCGCCATCTCCGCCGCGCTCGAGCCCCTGCGCAAGAGCCTGCGCGAGAGCCCCTGGCTCGGCGGCCCCTCGCCCAATTATGCCGATTACCGCGCGCTCGGCACCTTCCTGTTCACCGCCTCGGTCGCGACCGTTCCCGCCCTCGCCGGGGACGATCCGCTGCGCGACTGGCTGGACCGCGCCTTCGACCTGTACGGCGGGCTCGGCCGCCATCCCGGCCTGCACAGCCTGTTCGGCCTCGGGCAGCGCGACGGCGACCCGGACCTGTTCAGCCGCGCGGGGCCCTGGGGCGGCCTCGAGAAACGCAATACCGGGCCCGCTTCCACCCGCGCCGAGACCGAGCTGATCCTGAAGCCGAAAGTGCCCGCCTGAAGCTCAGGCCGGCGGCGCCTTCTTCCGTTTCTCCGCGAGCCACAGCCCGATCGCGGAGCCGATCCCGGCCCCGACCGCCACCGCGAGGTTCCCGGAGACGAGCATCGCCACCCCGCCCGCGACGATTGCGGCGACGACCGGCATCAGGATCTGCTGCATAATCCCTCCCTGCTTCCGGCTTCCGGACCCGGCCCCCGGCCCCGGCGCGGCGATCCGTCCGGCCCCCGCCCCCGACAGGCCGGAGCATCGGCCGGTTTCGCCCGCCGCGCAAGCCCGTCGCGCCGGCTTGGCTTCGCCGCCTTAACCTGCCATGCTGGCCGCTCGGATTTGCGGGAGAGCGTGATGCGTGGACGGATGCTGGCGGTCGCTGCCGCCATTTCGATGATCAGCCCGAGCGGCGGCGCGCTCGCCCGGTCGGCGGCGCCCCTGAGCCTTTCGCCCGCGGTCCGGGCCGGGGCCGACAGCCGCGAGGCGAGCGACATCAACGGCGGCTTCATCCTGCCGACGCTGGCCATCGCGGCGATCATCGCCGTCATCTACGTGCTCACCAAGGGCGGCGACCCCCAAAGCCCCTGAGCGCGGCGCTCCCGCGCGGTGCTGACGGCTACAGCCCCCGCACCGCCGGCGCGCGCGGCGCCCGGAGCAATTCGGTCATCGCCCAGACCATCGCGTCCGCCCGGTCCGGCGAGCGCCCCGGCCCCTCGTAGCCGCCGCCGATCATCAGCCCGGCCAGCTCGTCCTCCAGCGCCGGAAAGCGGCCCGCGAAAAACGCCGCCCCGGCCTCGAACCGCGCCGCCACCGGCTCCGCGCGCGCCACCTTCCCCCGGCTCGCGCTGACCAGCGTCACCGGCAGCGGCGCCTGACCCGAGCCTGTCGAGGGGCCGGCGGCGCGCAGCACGCCCGCCACCATGTCGCCGCCCTGATTCTTCTCCGCCACCACCCGGTCCGCGCCCCACGCCTCGGCCGCCGCCGCGACCTTGCGCGCCCAGCCCTCGGGCGAGAGCCCGCCGACGCTCGCATCCGCCAGCACGAACAGCCGCAGATCCGCCGTCTGCCCGCACACCACGATCCCGCAGGCATCGCCGTCCGCGCTGACCGGCGGGTCCACCCCGACCACGATCCGCCGCATCGGGGGACAGGTACCGGTACCTGTCCCCATTCCCGCCCCCATCCCCTTCACCCGGCACTTCTCGATCAAGTCCCGCGGAAACAGCGCCCCCGCCGGCGCGTCGAACAGCATTCCGTCCAGCTCCTGCCGCCCCAGCCGCGTCCCGCCATAGGTCTCCTCCAGCCAGGCCCTGACCCCCGCGGCCAGATGCGCATTCTCCTCCGTCCGCCCGCACGTCTCCACCGTCCCCGGCGCCGCCTTCACCCGCCGGAGGATCGCCACCGGGCGCGGCGTCGTCGTCACCAGCGCCCGCGGCCGTTCCCCGACCCTCAGGCCCATCATCAGATTGTCCCAGGCCGCGTCCGCCCGGCTCGGCCCCGTCCGCGACGCGGGCCATTTCGCCAGCTCGTCGCACCAGGCGAAATGATGCTCGGGCCCGCGCAGGCTTTCCGGCGCCGCCGCCGAGTAAACATACGCCTCCGCTCCCGACGCGAAGGTCACCACGCCCCTTGTCGGCCACCAGACCATCTCCTCGTCCGCCCGCGCCACCGCGAGCAGCCCGGATGGCCCCTCGACCATCACCTTCGCCGCCTCGTCCCGGCTCGCCGCGACCAGCGCGATGCTGCACCCCGGATGCGCCCGCGCCCGCGCCGACACCCACTCCGCCCCCGCCCGCGTCTTCCCGAACCCCCGCCCCGCCATCAGCAGCCAGGTCCGCCACGCGCCCCGGGGCTCCGCCTGCCCGCCATGCGCGCGCCAGACGTCGAACGCCTCGAAGATTGCCCGCCGCACCGGCTCGGCCAGCCGGGTCAGCAGCCAGGGCCAGGGATCGTGGCCGCGCTCCGCCAGTTCCGCGAAGCGTTCCAGCACCGGGCGGAAGTCGCCCGGGTCGCAGGCGGTCAACGCGTCCCGCCTCCCGGGCCGATCCGCCGCTGGAACACCCTCAGCGCCCTTTCCAGCTCGGTCCGGACCTCCGCATTCGTCGCCACCCGCGGCCGCCGCCCCTGCTTGCGCGCCTCGCCCGCGCCCGCGCCTTTGCCCGCCAGATAGCGCCCGTGCTCGCGCAGCAGCAGGATGGCGCGGTCGGGGTCCATCTGCTGCATCGCCGGCACGTCCCGGTCCCCCTCGATCCCGATCGGCGCCGCCGCGTCCTCGGCGATCTTCGTCTCCAGCTGCTGCGCCAGCAGCCGCGCAAAGCCCTGCCGCAACGCCCGGTCATAAGCCTCGGCGAAGACCGGGTCGTTCATCCGGTGCCGCAGCACCGTCTTGTAATTGAACCCCGCCTGCCGCGCCGACCACCCCAGATTCGCCGTCGCCGCGAACCATTCGAGAAAGTCCTGCTTGGCGGCCTTGCCGAACAGCTTGCGCTTGCCCGGCTGCGTCAGCTGCAGCGCGCGATGCTTGTTCGGCGTGATCCGCTCAACCCCGTCATTGCGAGGAACCTCGCGACGCGGCAACCCATCCTTCTCACTCATCCCAAATCTCCTTCGGACAAAAAGAAAGCCGCAACGGCAAACACCGCGCGGCTGACCCACTGGAGTCATCCCGGCGAAGGCCGGGACCCACCTTCTTCACGTCATCCCGGACCCCGATCCGGGACCTGAAATTCACCTCCTCAACCGCGACTCGCGCAGTTCCAGAGCTTGTTATCCTTGTACCATATCAGCGCAACGCTGTCAAGAATAAAGCCTATTTGGCACAATTGCTGACTATCGCAATCACCCCCTCGGTCGCGGCCTTTCACCACCGGGGCGGCTTGTTGAACAGACCTCTGGCATCCCTCATCTGCGTCGGAAACCGTGCCAGATTCAGGGCCGAATAACGAATGGGCTTCACGAAGTCCGCAAGCGGCAACAGCGCCCGGCTCGCACGCTGCTGCGGGTTGAGCAGCCCGATGGTCTTGCCGAAGCGTTGTTTGACCTGGGCGATCGGCTCCTTGAGATCGCTGTCGTTGCTGACGATCACGGCACAGTCGAACAGATCGTCGAAGGCATCCACCAAGAGAAAGGTGGCGAGATTGACGTCGGAGCCCTTTTCCTCGGTCTTCATCACCGATCGCCTGAGATATCGCCCCCGGCGCCATGCCGCGGCATCGGGCATGTCGACCTGATGGGTCAGAAAATGGCCGAGATGCACGCTGATCCTTGGTTCGGTGGCGAGAGCTCTGAAATAGGTCTGCTGGCGGGTCGCCTGATCGGGATCGTTCGGCCGCGCGCTGACGGTCGCGGTGAAATAGCGAACCGCCTCGATGCGGTTGCGCGGAAGCAAATTATCGCAAAGCAGCGCAGGATTGAGCCATTTGGCCCCGGTGCCCTTGAGGCAGCCATAGAAAAGGTTGAAGCCGTCTATGTAGACGCGCGTGCGCATCGCTCCCCCCGGATAAAGCAGCGGCGACCCTTTCGGATCGCCGCGCACCTTGGCCCCGAAGCGCCAAGGGAGATATGCCGCCTATATGGCACGCATTTTCCTACAGTCAAATGAACAGGCCCAAGCCGGGCTCTACCTCGATAGCCTCCTCCGGAGTTGATCCGGTGCGGCCTTCCTTCTTTGCGTCGTGGACTGCCCCGGACCCGAGCGCTTCGCGGAAGCGAGGGCGGCTCAGGCCGCCGCGACGACCTCGATCTCGAGCAGCCACGCTTCGTCGAAGAGGCCGCAAATGATGACGGTGAGCGCCCGCGTACGCGCGCCCATGACCTCGGTGCGAATGGCGCGATTTTCGATCGCGTATTTGCGGTCCGAGAGAAATGTCGTGGCCTTGACGACATTATCGAGCGTCATGCCGACCTCTGCGAGCTGCGCTTCGATGTTTCTCCAGATGAGCCGGCATTGCCCGGCGAAGGAGCCCGGCACGGCGCCGTCGCGCGTCACCGGCACCTGGCCGCTGAAATAGGCAAAGCGTGTCGCGCCGCTGACCTCGACGACTTGCGCATGGCCGACGGCGGGCCGCGGCGCGTCGGCGGCGTTGTGCGATGTGATTTTCATACGTGCGACATCCTTCCGGGCACAAACTTCGTGCTTCATCCCGTTCCCTCCTCCTCGATGGAGGAGGTGGCCTGCCCGTCTCGTCCGGCCAGGCGCAATCCGGGCTATCGAACTTCAAACTGCGACACTAGCCCTGGGAACAGTGCCTTGCCCCTCCCCCCTCTCTCCTCTAGAGGCGCGCCCGTCCGACGGGCGGCGGCCCGGGCATTTCGGGGACACTATACTTATTGGGCTCCGTTGCGGGGCATCCCTCCGTCCGCCGGCGGGCCTTCGGGCAGAGACGGTGGGCGCGGCGGAGGGGGTTCGGCGGCTAATTAGTATCGTGTCCCCGGAATTCGGGCAGAGACGGTGGGCGCGGCGGAGGGGGGGCTAATTAGTATCGTGTCCCCGGAATTCGTGTCCCCGGAATTCGTGTCCCCGGAATTCGGTGTCCCCGGAATTGGTGTCCCCGGAATTGCGGCATCGCCGCTTCTCCGGCGAAGCCTGCAGGGTTCAGGCGAACTCCCTTACTTTCACAGCGCCGGTCCCCGCGTGCCGGGCGCTGATGCCGATCTCGATGTCGTGGCCGAGCGCGCGCAGGCAATCCTCGAGCTTGGTCTGGCTGATGTCGTCGAGCTTCCCGCGCACGAGCAGGGAGAGCTTGGGCTGCGTGATCGGCATGCGCGCGGCCGCCTCCCGCTGGGTCAGGCCCATTTCGGCGATCGACTTCTGGATGCGAATGGCCAACTTGGCCTTGACGACATAACCCGCATCGAGCCCGAGCTCGTCGAGCACGCTCCTGCCGGCTGGGGTGACATGCATGTTCATCGCGATCCTTTCTTTCTCGCCTTCTCTCGTTCCGCTTCGAGCCGCTTCATTTCCGTCAGCCGGGCCTCGATGGTTTCCTTGTCGCGCTTCGGCAGGTTGCGGCCGCTGGTGGATTTCTTCTGAAAGCAGTGGACGACGTAAACGACGCCTTCGAAATGGGCGGTATAGATGGCGCGGTAGGTGTCGCCGTCGTCATCCTCCAGAATCTCGACCAGCGCCGGCTTGAAGGCGACCAGTCTCTTCGCGTCCGCATAGGGCAGGTTGTTCTGCGCAAGGCCAAGCGCATGGCCGAAGGTCCCGCGCACCCGCTCCGGCATGGCGCACAGATCCTTGTAGCTGCTGCCCAGCCAGTGGATCGCCCTTTCATCCATATATGTGTCCGCATCCTTCGCAATCTGATATCAGAAAAGGTATCAAGATGCAAGCCGATCGTTCGCCCGGACACCACTGAGGTTGCCGGCCACCGCTTCTATAGTCCAGTCCCGGCCGACCCTGCCCCACTCAAGCGCTTTCAGCGGCCCATTTCCCATCCTACTGCAAAAATCAGTTTACCTTTCGTTCGTGTTTCATGATATGTTCCGCTCAAAGTGAGGTGCGGCATGGAATCGGAGAGTCGACTGAAGGAGATGCTTCTGAGGAGGAGCCAAACGGCAGAAAAATCGCGGCAAGAAGCCGAGGAGCGTCAACGGTTAGAGGCCCGCAAGGCGGCCGAGACAGCGCGAATCCTGAGCCAATGGCGTAACCGGGCAGCCGAACTTCAGGTCGCGGTAGGTGAACTGAACGAGAAGATAGCTTCCAACGGCATGAAGCTGACTATGAACCAGTTCGAGGCCAAGGAGAGTTATGCAAAGGCGATTGCCGGGGCTGGCGTAGCTCACGAGCAGCACACACTTCATGTTCACCCCCGCTGGTCATTGTCAGCTTCAGTCGATCGCGAGGGCCGTGTTCGAGCTATTGTCGGGAGCATGGAAGGCATGAAACGCCCGGTGGTTGACTTCGATGTATCTGAACCGTCGGCCGCGCGTTGGATGGAACTGTTGCTCGATTATCTCGACGCAACCATCATTGCTCCCAACGAGTAACGGCAGAGCTGGTCATGAATAATTGGATTCAGCTAATCGGCGGCGGCTTCGCTCACATGGATGCCCCCTTCGGAGCGCATCCTCGGGACAAGGAGCGCGCTCACGAGTATCGCCAGGCGGCTCGCGATGCACACCTCGACTGGCCATCAATCCAGGGCCACTTCGACGCTTATGCTGCCAAGCAGGACTGGAGCACGGCCAAGCGGTTTGAGGAGTTGGCGAGGGTTCGCAAATTCATGTCCAACTAACAAGGCAAACTAGGAACGAGGCCATGGCTTTCGAGGATTGGGAAAAAAACGAGGATGGCTCGATCGTCGTCAGGCCCTTGGCGGGATATGATTCCTTCGTCCCCTTCGGAATGATGTGTGGTCTGCGGCTGGGGTATGTGACTAGCGATGCGCAATTGCTCAGTGGAGGAGGGGAGCATTTGCCCCTGATCATGACTCCCCACCAAGCGCGTGAATTGGCGGAAGTGCTTCTTCGCTTGGCAGACAAGGCCGAAAGCCCGCCGTCGTCGGGTGAGACGGCGCAATAGCCCTGACCCGCTCTTTGCGCCTTCGCGTGAAACCAAAATTCCTCGGCGGCTGGAGACGATGAGCGAATTGGTGATTTGTCGCCGTAAGCCCAGCAACCCGTCCTTGTGACCGACGCCGGAACGATGAGCTGATCCGCCCGGGAAGCCGCCTGGACAGGAAAGACGGATTGCCCGAGGCGGAGCGTACCAGATATCGACCGCTGACGGTCCGGTCATTTCTCGTTGACAGTTTGGAAACCCTGCCCATATATACGGACCCAAGAGAGCGTTTAGACGTTTTCACGAGATACTTGACGTCTCCCTGAGAGGCGACAATCCTAAGGCTCCTGTCACAGCAATGTGGCAGGGGCCTTTTAGGTTTCTGGGAAGAGACGTCATGAAAACGGTGCTATTGGTTGATGGCGGCTATTTGCGCGCAACCGCGAAGGGCGCCGGACACACGTACGACAACTCATTTATTGAGAAGTTTTCCCACTCATGTTTCCTTGGAGATGAGTATCTTCTGCGGATTCTCTACTATGACGCTCCGCAATATAAGGGCAAAGTAGCCCTCCCGGTTTCGGGTAACAATTTCACCTTTCAAGCCAACGACAAATGGCTCCTGCAACTCGCCAAATTGGAGAGATTTGCCGTTAGGGCGGGCACCCTCGGTTTCCGGGGATGGAAGCCGCGGAACACTCCCATCGGGGGCGCGGCGCTTCAAGATAAGGACTTCGAGCCTGTTTTCGAGCAGAAGGGCGTCGATATGCGTATTGGCTTGGATATCGCCACATTTTCGGACGCACGCGCAATTGAGCGCCTGCTTTTGGTATCCGGCGACGCGGACATGATCCCGGCCATGAAGCACGCTCGCAAGTCAGGCCTAGAGGTTGGACTGATTCAAATTCCCGCCCCCGCTTTCCCCTTATCAAACGCTCTAAAGTCGCACGCCGATTTCGTCCGTCATATCGGCTGGCCAGCGCCCTAGATGGGCGGCAGGGAGTTTGACGAGCTGGATCAGGCCAATGAATGCGGGCTGCCCTCAAACTGACCCGTTGCCCGACCGAGACATCCCTTGCCCCTCCCCCCACTCTCCTCTATAGGCGCGCCCGTCCAACGGGCGGCGGCCCGGAGGTAGCCAGGAATAAGGCACGCGCGTCGGGGACCGGTATCCCCGTTCCCTCCACGCGCCTTTTGCGCCTCTCCCCCGGCTCCCCTCCCCGCCGCTCCGACGACGCCGCCACGGGATGGGCCCGCGGCGGCATGCTGGTTCAAAGACCGGGGGAACCAACCCCCAGGCCGGCAAAAACACGAATGAGGACTACCCACATGGCCACTACGGCAAACCCCACGCGCGACGATTTCGCCGCGCTGCTCAACGAATCCCTCGGCGGCGAGAACGAATCCTTCGAAGGCCGCGTCGTCACCGGCACGGTCACCGCGATCGAGAATGATCTCGCGGTGATCGACGTCGGCCTGAAATCCGAGGGCCGCGTGCCGCTGCGCGAGTTCGCCGCGCCGGGCCAGAAGGCCGAGATCGGCATCGGCGATCAGGTCGAGGTCTATGTCGACCGCATCGAGAATATCAACGGCGAGGCGATGCTGTCGCGCGACCGCGCCCGCCGCGAGGCCGCCTGGGACAAGCTGGAGGCCGAGCACACCGCCGGCAACCGCGTCGAGGGCGTGATCTTTGGCCGGGTCAAGGGCGGCTTCACCGTCGATCTGGGCGGCGCCGTCGCCTTCCTGCCGGGCTCGCAGGTCGACATCCGCCCGGTCCGCGACGTCGGCCCGCTGATGGACCTGCCGCAGCCCTTCCAGATCCTGAAGATGGACCGCAGGCGCGGCAATATCGTGGTCTCCCGCCGCGCCATCCTCGAGGAGACCCGCGCCGAGCAGCGCTCGGGCCTGATCATGTCGCTGGCGGAAGGGCAGATCCTCGACGGCGTCGTCAAGAACATCACCGATTACGGCGCCTTCGTCGATCTCGGCGGCATCGACGGCCTGCTCCACGTCACCGACATTTCCTACAAGCGCGTCGGCCACCCCTCCGAGGTGATCAATATCGGCGACACGGTGAAGGTGCAGATCATCCGCATCAACCGCGACACCCAGCGCATCTCGCTCGGCATGAAGCAGCTGGAGAGCGATCCCTGGGAGGGCGCGGCGACCAAATATCCGGTCGGCGGCGTGTTCAAGGGCCGGGTCACCAACATCACCGAATATGGCGCCTTCGTCGAGCTGGAGCCCGGCATCGAGGGCCTGGTCCACGTCTCCGAGATGAGCTGGACCAAGAAGAACGTGCATCCGGGCAAGATCGTCTCCACCTCGCAGGAGGTGGACGTGGCGGTGATCGAGGTGGACGAGGAGAAGCGCCGCATCTCGCTGGGCCTCAAGCAGGCGCAGGCCAATCCCTGGTCGGATTTCGCCGGCAAGCATCCGGTCGGCACCGAGGTCGAGGGCGAGGTCAAGAACGCCACCGAGTTCGGCCTGTTCATCGGCCTCGACGGCGATGTCGACGGCATGGTCCACATGTCGGACATCGCCTGGGGCGTGACCGGCGAGGAGGCGCTGAACCTGCACCGCAAGGGCGAGATGGTGAAGGCCGTGGTGCTCGACGTCGATGTCGAGAAGGAGCGGATCTCGCTCGGCATGAAGCAGCTGGAGCGGGGCGGGGTCGCCAGGGGCGGTGCCGCGGGCGCGGGCGCCGGGGTCAGCAAGAACGAGACCGTCACCGTCACCGTGCTCGAGGTGCGCGACGGCGGGCTCGAGGTGCAGGTCGGCGACGACGGCGCGACCGGCTTCATCAAGCGCACCGATCTGGGTCGCGACCGCGACGAGCAGCGCCCGGAGCGTTTCCAGGTCGGGCAGAAGTTCGACGCGATGGTGATCGGCTTCGACCGCTCGAAAAAGCCCAATTTCTCGGTGAAGGCGCTGCAGATCGCCGAGGAGAAGCAGGCGGTCGCGCAATATGGCTCCTCCGATTCGGGGGCATCTTTGGGCGACATCCTCGGCGAGGCCCTCAAACAGAAAAAATCCTGACCTTCCGTTACGGCAGGCGCCCCCGCCGGGGCGCCTGCCCGCATTATTACGGTACTTTCTGACTAACCTTTTTGATTTGCCGGGATTTTTCCCGGCGAGGCGGGTTGATTTTTATCAATATCGGTGCGAGGGTCGCTTCCGAAACGTGTCGCCTGTGGGGGCTAGCGACATGGACCGGGGCTTCCGGTGACTAAATGCTGGGAAGGGGGACACCCGTGATCCGATCCGAACTTGTCCAGAAGCTCTGCGACGATCATCCGGACCTGACGCTGAAGGAGGTTGAGCGGGTCGTTTCCGCCTTCTTCGACTCGATCATCGAACAGCTGCAAAATGGCGGCCGGGTGGAACTGCGCGGCTTCGGCGCCTTCTCCACCCGCGGTCGCGACGCCCGCAAGGGCCGCAACCCCCGCACCGGCGAGCCGGTCGACGTCTCCGCCAAGAGCGTCCCCTATTTCAAGCCCGGCAAGGAAATGCGCGAGCGCTTAAACGTCTGAGGACGCCTGGACTGGGCTCCGGGCAGGCGTTGACGCGGGGCCAGCGCATCGGCACGTCCCGCAAGCATGCGGACGTGGCGGAATGGTAGACGCTGCGGACTTAAAAGCCAACGAAAACAACAATATCAAAGAAAAAACGTTGCAAAACCAATCATTTCTGATAAGATCGAAGCCGTAACAAGCTAGCACATGTCTAGCACAAACGGCGTCTTTCGGGGCGCCACTGGCGGTCTCGATGGAAACCTCTCGGCACACTCTCTTTGACGGTAAGGTCCAACTCTATCGCCGGACCAATAGTCCGCACTGGCAGTGCTCCTGCTCAGTCGCTGGACGGCAGCGCCGGACCACCACGAAGGAAGAAAGCCTTGCGCGCGCCAAGGACGTGGCGAGCGATTGGTATCTCGGCCTCATGGGGAAATATCGCGCGGGCGAGTTGAAGGAGGGCAAGACCTTCAAGGAGGCCTCCGAGCGCTTCCTCGACGAGTTCGAGGTGATCACGCTGGGCCAGCGCAGCCCGCTCTACGTCGCCCACCACAAGAAGCGGGTGGCGAATCACCTCAATCCCTTTTTCGGCGAGAAGGTGATTACCGAGATCACGCCCGGCATGGTGCAGGACTACCGCATCCACCGAATGAAAAACGGGCGAGGCGGCAAGCCGCCCTCGCGCAGTACGCTGCATCAGGAAATTGTCTGCCTACGACAGGTGCTCAAAACCGCGAATCGGCACGGTTGGCTTCCCTACCTTCCCGACCTCTCCGCTCCGTACAAAACCTCCGGCAAGATCACGCACCGGGCGTGGTTCTCGCCGGCCGAGTATAAGCGGCTCTACGAGGCGACCCGCGACCGGGCGAAAAATCCCAAGAAGGAACGCTGGCGCACGGCCTGCGAAAATCTCCACGACTTCGTCCTGTTCATGGTGAACACCGGCCTTCGGCCAGACGAGGCCTTGCGCCTCGAATATAGAGACGTCGCCATCGAAACCGATGAAGCGACGCGCGAACGCATCCTCATTATCGAAGTCCGCGGCAAACGCGGCGTCGGCTACTGCAAAAGTATGCCTGGCGCCGTTCAGCCCTTCCGGCGCCTCAAGGAACGGAGCAAGGCACAGCCGACAGACCAGCTCTTCCCCAATCTCCAACGCGAGCTTTTCAACGCCCTCTTGAAGGAACTCGACCTAAAGACTGACCGCGAGGGCCAGCCCCGCACCTTCTACAGCCTTCGACACACCTACATATGCTTCCGCCTGATGGAGGGAGCCGACATCTACCAGATCGCAAAAAACTGCCGCACCAGCGTCGAGATGATCGAAACCTTCTACGCCTCGCACATCAAAAACACGCTCGACGCGGCCGCGATCAACGTTCGCAAGCCGAAGTCTACTCGGTCAGGGAACGGCAAAGCGACCCGCTAGGCCTAGCGTCGTGCGCAAATCGCACATGCCGCTTGGCTCCGATTCCGCCGCCCTCTATATCTATCGGCGGTATGCGGGCGTGGCGAAACTGGTAGACGCACCGGACTTAGACGACTTGAGTGCTCCCGGGGAAACCCGGGATGCAGAACTGCTCAAATTCGGGGAACCCTGTCAGATGGCGATCCCGAGCCAAGCCCGGCAACGGGAAGGTGTAGAGACTAGACGGGCAGCACCTACACTCCGGCGATCGGAGCATGGTGAAGGGATAGTCCAGACCACAAACGCCCGGAAGTGGGCGGCGGCGAAAGCCGAAGTGGTATGAAAATCCGTAGGGCCGCAAGGCCTGTGGGGGTTCGAGTCCCCCCGCCCGCACCACAACTTTCACCGGTAATATCGGACAAGGTCGTTACTATGCAGGCAGCTTGGGATGGTCAGGCCTTCAGGCAGAGAATGGCCGCGAAAGCAGAAGGCGAGGAACGATACTGTACGGAGCAGCGCGATCGTATCCGACGAGGTCAGTCAAACGGCTCCAAGCCCACCCATGATCGGTTCCTCGGAGAGTGGTGGGTCCATTATCGCCTGGCGGCGAGAATGGAGACGGAATCGCGTGAAACGCTGATCGCTGAGCTGTGCTGGTTGCGCGACAACTATCCCGGCATTGCGGGAGCGTATGACCAGACGGCAGCTGAAACCGGCTATCAAATGTCCATTCGAGCCCTTCTTGGGGAATTGGGGTCCGACGTAGCGGACGAGTGAAGTCCTTTGCGGGGATCACCGCCGCATCACGAAGATCACTTGGGCAATGGCGGATACGACCGAGGCGATGGCCTCAATCAACATGATAATGTCGGTGGTAGTCACGGCTCCTCTCTTTCTCGCACGGCATGTGCGTCGAGGGCCTTCAGCCGACCGCCCAGGCGCACCGGACAAGGCCGCCAGCCGCCACGCGGGATGAGTCTGCACGACAGGAAGACCATCGCCTTTTCCGGGAGCAGCGGTCTGCTATCACCCGAGAAAACAGCACCTTGCCAACGAGAAACGGAGCCTCCCCACCGATCCAAAGAATGATTGACGAAGCCGAAAGTCTTAACGGGAATTAACCAAATTTTAGCGATCGGCGGATATACTCAGGGTTGAAAACACACCTCGCCGGTAGCCCATCAGTCGCAACCCGACAGTCCAGCAGACGCCTACGACGACCGCACCAATCTCAGCGGTCGATCGCTCCGAATTGCTGACGCAGATCCTTTCCGCGCAGTCCGATATCGGAGCCACGGTCGCCGGCTTGAACGGTGCCGGCGACGCCTCGCTAATCGCCCAGGCGCTTGCCCATCAGCAGACGCTCGCGAAGCTCGAACGAGCGCTCTCATCTGGTAGCGCTGCAATGATTGCACCGAACATCCGGGGCGAAATCGCCGCAGTTCTCGCAGCCAGCGCAAACCTTAGCCAGCAGGCGAAGCTGACGGCCGACCAGCAGACCGTCGATCTAGCGACCGCACAGGCCCGCGCTCGCGCGACAGTTCAGGAAATCGGCCGCGACATTTACGGACGGCGCATCTTCGATCCCTACCTTCGGTTCGCGTCCGAAGAAGACGAAGTGGCGTACCGCCGTCGTGAAGAAGAAAACCGCCGCGCCATCGCGGAGGCGCTCGCGGAACATACGCCGGAAGGCGATCTCCGCGCTGCGCAAATTACCGAACGCCAATTGCAGGATGCTGGCGCCCATGGCGCAGACGCATCACCACAATTTAGCAACCTGGTCAGCCGCAACCGCGAGAATATGAATGGCCTTGAGACCGCGATCGGTCAGCAGACCTCCGCGCAAGTCGACGAGCAATCCGCTACGCGGCAATCTCCCCCAAGTACCCCCACGCCGGCGACCAACGATCAATTGGCTTCGGTGCTCGCCACCTTCCGAGCCGCGGGGATCAACGGTGGCGTGCCCGCCCATGATTCAGGGCACGGCCTCAGTGTCGACAATAGCTCAGCCGATCAAAGCCGAAGCATCCGAACCTAGCTCGCCAGTCCAATCGCGCGGCATTCCGACTGCAGCTGGTTTCTGTAGCGCTGATCGCGAGCCAGTCGGACGCCTTCGTAAGCGGTGTAGTGATTGAAGTCGGCATTGAGTTGCCGATTGGTTAGATTCTGGAGCTGACCAAGACGCATCACCGCGTCATAGGCGCGACGGGCGGCACCGTCGTCGTGATAGCTCGAAGCCACCACGAAACAGCGGTGCGCAAACTCATAGGCCGTCCGATAATTCTGGGGGGAAGGCGGACTTTGAACCGCCATCGATCCGGCCAGCAAGGCCGTCAAAACACCCTGCATTTCGCTGCCTTCCAAGCATGAGGAGACGCTTGGAAGATTGCCACTCTGCAACAAAATCAGCAATTTTGTTGCAAGTTAAATTCTTTATTTTCCGTAGCTTATCGACAACTATTTCTTCGGTCGGATCACCTTCACGCGCCCCGTCTTAGTCTGATTCGAGGTGCACCCTCTAGGGATTGCCACCGCTCGACCATCGGCTCCCTCCCTCGAAGTTCCACCCGGTGGAATGGCGACAACACGTCCGTCTCGGCCTTGGCGTGATGTGTATCCCTTGGGAATCGCCACGACTCTACCATCGGCGCCTTCCCTGGACGTGCCGCCAGGAGGGATCGGCACAACGCGACCGTCTCGGCCCTGCCTTGACGTGTAGCCTTTCTTGATAGCCACCACATGGCCGTCCGACCCCTCGCGGCTCGTTGCGCCGGGAGGGATCGTTATGGTCTGGCCATCCCGACCTGTCCTTTTCGTTGCCATGCTTCGCTCTCCTATTCGTAAGTGTTGCCTCGATTGGAGATAATGCCTCCACAGACAGATCGAGAATTTATTCGCGCAACCCTATTGCTGATTTTGTTGCGGCGAGGGTTGCATGTCCTTCATTCCAATCGGTGATTGGCAGATCCATGATCCTGCCGGCCGCCGAAAATATGTTACGGCCGGCGAGCGCAGGCGCTTCCTGGCGGCGGCCGATGGCCTGCCGCCGAGCCGTCGCGCATTCTGCTACGTCCTCGCCTTCACCGGCTTTCGGGTGAGTGAAGTCCTCAGCCTCACTCGCCACCAGCTCAACGAGGAGACGTGCACCCTCACAGTGCGTACGTTGAAGCGCCGGCAAGTCGTCTTCCGTACAGTGCCTGTTCCCGACCGGCTAGCGGCCACGCTGGCCATGCTCCCGACGACAAGCGAAGGGCGCTTTTGGAATATGCACCGGACTACGGCATGGCGCCTCGTTCATTCCACGATGACCAGCGCACGCATCGCTGGTCCGATGGCCACGTGCAAAGGCCTCCGGCATGGGTTGGGCGTCGCGGCTGCTACGGCAGGCGTACCGCCAAATCTGATCGGCAAATGGCTGGGGCACGCCTCCCTGTCGACCACCGCAATCTATCTGGACGCGGTTGGCATCGAGGAACGGTTTTTCGCTCAGCGCCTGTGGTGAAAGGCAACGACGCCGCAGTAGTCGCCTCGATCAAATGGCCGATTACCGATCATTGACACCTACTTCACAATTCTGGAACACTGATCGGCGGAACGATCGTACCCGACCGATCATTTACCGATCTCGCTCAAAGTCTGGATGTATTCGACCTCGTTCGCGCCTGCCTTTGTGAAAGGCCCGTTCAAGGGCATCAACCTCATCTTTGCCTAACAACCGGGCGCTCGGCCGCTCGGTAGGAGCGGCGGTCCCAGGAACGTCCCTCTGACTGTCAGTTTCTTTCGGCAATCAAGCTAATGAAATGGTCCCACAGTGAGCAATCATAAACAATAGGTTATATTGATGATAGGCTGAATAAGCATGAATGGCCATTTCCCTCAATATACTTACATCAAATGTCTCATCGAATCTAACACTATCGGACTTTGAGTCAATGGAAATCATGCCAACAATACCAGATACAGAAGACAGCGCCGGATCCCCCTTACCTGAAGATCCATGAATTACTCCGTTACCTATCATTTTAGGATCATGACTCTGCGAAACGGGAACAATTATGCATTTAGTATAGTAGTTAAGGGCAACATTGTTCGGCTCCGGGAAATCATCATTTGCCTTATTAAGGATATATGAGCTCATATCATTGCTAATGAAATACTCTTTAGATCGGTTATCTCTTAGAAATACAAAGCATGAATTCTCATCGAAACCGTAGTCTCTTTTCCTGCGAAACTGAGCGTCCCAACGCGAACCCGCATAATGATCAGAAGCCGCAACGGTTTTATATGCTACCCGCTCTCCATCAGGAAAGAACAGCTTGATATTGACTGCACATTGATTTTGCCCAATGCCCTTGCGATTGGCGATAATGCTCTCCGTCGCATCACAGAGGAACGATAGATAACGCATCAACTCTTTTAGAAGTCTGTCTCGGTCAAATGATCCGTTGACGAACGTGGCTTCAAATGATTCTTGGTCAAATTCGCTTCTGTACTCGGCAAGCTCTCTAAACGTTTGATCGGAATAGAGAACGCCGTTAATAAATTTCTGATTGTCAGCATCCTTAAGAGATAGCTGACGAATATTAAAAATAGCGTAGCAAACGACGGCCATCAGCGCCAATTGATAGACGGCTAGTACGATCAAAATCGTTTTCAAATTACCGGTCGGATCGTTCAGGCCAACAAGCAACAACGCGCAGATTGTTGCAGCGGTGCCTGCGATCGAAAGGAGGTAATCGAGAACGAACTTGCCTGCACGTCGGCTAAAGTCGGCCATGTTCTCCCCCAAAGCATGAGCCGTCCGGCCAGCCGTTAAGACTAGACCGACCGATCGTAGCAACACAACCGTCATTCACACTGAGCCGCGATCATTCTAATTGCTGTCACAATCGGCGTCTCTGGCTGCATCGGCCAGACCTTCGCTGAGTATTCCTGGACCGCCAGAACGGTCCCCTGCTGGAGGTGGCGCAGCAGTTCGCTGAGGTCGGTGCCCTCGATCACGAACTGTCGTCGCCCGAAATCGAGCGATAGCATTCGCTCGCCGAAATAGTCGGCTGAGACGAGGTACGGGTAGCTGGCCTGCCAACCGACCAGCAAGCCCGAGCGGGGGTCGAATTTCCTCAGATTGAGCAGCAGCGCTGGCCGCGTGCGGCCGCGCTGCACGACCCACGGCCGATACGGCACCTGGCCCGGCGCCATCGTCTCGTCCTCGTCATCAGGCACGGACGGCGCCGGCGGTGGCATCGGCGCAGGCCCACCATTCCTCTCGTCCTCAAATCGATCGCGCCAGTTTCCGCTCATATCTACCGATCCCGTTCAAGGTTAATGTCATGCGAATGCGTCTGCGGCGCCGGCTCGAGGCGCCCGAGCTGGCGATCGAACCAGTCATAGAATCGCTGCAACCGCCCGGCAGCGTCAGCGGACGGGCGGCCGGCGACGAGGGGGTCCGCCTTGCGATAGGCCGCCTTGGCGGCCTGCTCGACGGCGCGGTAATGCTGGGCCATCTGAAACTGACCGAACCGGTCCTTCATGCAGCCGTAGAGGTCGCGAAGGTAATAGGCGAGGCGAAGGGCCGGCTCAGGCAACCGCGACAATCCGCGGGCCAGCAGGCTGCGCCTGTCAATGCGGGCCTCGGAGCCGGCGCGCTCCAAGGCCGTATTGGCGATGCTCTCCCAATCCTCGCGGCAGCGCTCAAAATAGTCTGGGCAGTTCCAACTGTCGCGATTGCTTACGACCATGACCGGCCGCCCGTCCGGGTGGGTCCGCCCCTGCGGGTCAGGCACCCAATCGTGCCGGGCCTTCGGCCCGAACCCGGATGCGGTCAGCGGCCGCATGGTGAGCAGGACATGGGCATGGGGCTGCTCCAGCCCATCTGAGGCCGTCTTGTTGTGCCAGGCGACGTCGGCCACCATGCCCTTCGAGACGAAGCTGCGCCCGACATACTCGCGAATGAGACTCAGCCGCTCGGCCGAAGGCACCTCGCGCGGGATCATGATCCTGAGCTCGCGGGCGGTCTGGGCGTCCCGCCGCTTCTCGCTCGCCTCGACCTGGTTCCACAGAGCCTCCCGGCTAAGGTCCCGGCACCAGTCGGGCGCGTCCGCCGGCAGCAGGATCTCGGAATGCTCGACCCCGCTGCGGCGGGAATAGTCATAGGTCAGACCCTGCCGTTCGTCGCGCAAGCGCTCCCCGGCACGGTAGGCAGCAGCGGCAACCACTGAGCGACCAGCACTCCGCTTGATGATCTGCATCGACCAACTGAACTGCGCCATTTTAAGCCCCGGCTATCCATTCCCTATGTTTTCTCCAAAGGCTCGAAGTCCCGGCTAGAAGGGCGAAGTGTGCACTTATACGTTGCAAGCAACGTGCACCCCTGCCGGAGGCCTTTTTGTAGAAGAACATAAGGTGATCATGGTTAAAGATTTGATAATATGTGCCGGGAACTTGGAGATTATTGCTCGTTCCAGTGTGGCGGGCGGCGCCCCCCGTGAAGGCGGCGCGGCGGGTGTATCCCGGGGGCGGCGGACCTGCGTTGGCACGGCGGGATACACAACCGGAGGTGGCAGAAATTGGCCTCTCCAGATGGAGGTCCACCCGCGTGGCGGAAGCGTCGTGGCAAGGCATCTGGGAGGGGTCGCCGGGCTACCCGCCCGGCCCTCCCAGCACCCGCCAGCAATGCGCCGGAAGCGCGCCATAGGCACCCTTGAGGCTGGGCACCCGGATGACCGGTCGCCCGACACAAATGGCGACGATCGCTTGCCGGGTGATAGGCCGGCGGGACCCGGGCACCGACCGGATCGTACGCCGGCCGAGCCGGGCGAGGCCCACCAGAAGCAGGACAGCGAAGCCCACGCCCAGCCATCCCAGCGCGAACTGGAAGCCCGGCTGGTCGGCGTCGCTGTAGAGGTAGGCGCCGATCCCGGCCGCAATCGCCAGAAAGACGCCGACGCGGATTACCGGATGATCGGCGGCGAGGCGGCGCGCGCCCCCTGGTCCCATGTCATCCCAAGCTCGTTTCCAAGCCCGGTATTCGGCGACCTTGGCATTGGCCTTCACCGTCCAGCCCATCATCACGAGGGACGTGATTCCGATCAGCAGCGCCTCGGGATTGCAGTACCAGATATAGAGCCCGAACGCCTCAACGCCCAACGCGGCGAGCGTGACGATCGGCCGCCCCACCAGCCCGGCCAGGCCGCTCGGCTTCCTCATTGCTGGAACTCCGCCAGCAGAGCGTTGCCGCCCGACGCTGCGAAGCGCCGGCCAGCCTGATACCAGATCGCCGACACGAGGTTACCGTTGGCCGGGCCGCCAGTGCGCAACATCCGCCCGAACTCGCCGGGCTCAAGCAGGTATCCCATCTGCTCGGAAAACCCGTGGCTCACGTTGTTGCTGGCGCTCTCGCCGCGGTTACGTCCCCGATTGTCGCTTTCGCCCTGCGAGCCCCCGCTGTTCCACGAATGGCCGAAGCTGGACGAGCTCCCGCCATTGGAGCTGTAGCTGTGGCTGGAGCTTCCACCGGAGCCGGCATGGGTGCCCCAGTTCGAGCCTACCCCCATGTTGGTCCCGTAATTCGTACTGGAGCCTTCGCCCTCGCTGAAATTGCTCCGCCGCTTCACCACTTGGCCGAGCGTGTCCGCCGCCCAGCGATTGGTCTCGGCGCAGGAGTTGCTGTGCCAGATCTTCGTTGCGAAATTGCCGAGCAGGTGATGCACCCGCTCGCGCGGATGGTCGCCGCCCATCTTGGCATAAAAGGTCGGCAGCGACTGCGACAGGAACACAGTGCAGGCGCGCGAGCCGCGACACGTCGACAAGAACTCGGCGTCGTAGCTGTTGAGGAAATACTGCGCCTCGTCGGCCCACAGGAACACCGGCCGTTCCTGCTGTGCCAGATCGAGCCCGTTGCGTGCGAGGACCGCGCGCTGCCACATATATTTGAAAAGCTGCTGCGCGATGATGCCGTCCTCGTTGAGCGTCAGCGCCGGCATGTTCAGCAGGATGATCGCGCCATGAAAGGTGAGTTCCGGCACGACTGTCGTCTCCGCGCAGAACGCGCGCTGCAGCCAGCCGTGGTTGAAGCGGTCAAGCGCCGTCGACAGCGAGATCGCGATGTTGCCACGAGTCTTGGGATCGAGCCGGGCATAGTCGTCGCTCCAGTAGGAAACCGCCCGTTCGCCCGTAGCGTCGTCGATCCGTTCCGCCGCGTCGAGGAAGCACCGGAAGAAGAAGGAGCCGCGCTGCCATTCCGTACGTGAAAGATCGCCCGGCGCCTGCGGCGCCGACCGCAGAAACGCCAGAATGTCAGCGATGCGCACCGTACCGGTCGCGGCAAACAGGATGGGAATCGTGTTGCGCAGTATCTGCCGGGTCGTGTCCTCCCAGAACGCTTCGCTGGACCGCCCTGGCGTCGGCCCGGCCGCGCGCGCCATCTCGAGGATGCGCATGAGGCATTCGACAACGCTGTTGAGCCCGGCGGCGCCCTGGCGCGCCAGCTCATAGGCGATGAAATTGAGGATGGGTATCGATCCGTCGAGATCAATCAGCGAGCCGCTGCGGCCATGCGCCGCGCAATACTTGCGCCACAGCACCGCTTCTTCGGGCTTGGCACATAGGATGACGCCCCCCATGCCGGCGCGCAGATACGCGCCGGCCAGCGCCTGTCCGCTTCCCGAGGTCTTTCCGCTGCCGATGCCGCCCGTGATGCATACGCCCTGGACGGCATCGCGCAGCGTGAAAGAATCTCCCGAGGAGAGCTTTAGGAACGGCACGTCCAGAGGATCGCGACCCATCACACTCTCCTATCGGTCAACGCCAATGTCATGGGATCGGTCGCCCCACCCGCTGATCCGATTCATATCGTCCGTCCCGCCATGGGAATGGGACGAGGCGGGTGCGGCCGGCCGGCGGCCGAACCACGCCTCGTCGATCAGCTTCTGTCGTATGTCGGAGACCGCACCTCCGAAGGCGTCGGCGAACCAGTCACGCATCGAACGTGGCTCCGCAGCGGTCGCAGCGCCACGCGCTGCGCAAGCTGTTGATCATCTTCATGACGCCAAAAAGCGCGATGCCGCCGAACGTCACGATCGGCAGGTGGAAGTGGTGGCCGCCATGCGTCACATGGGCCACCTTTTCCAATGCATGGTCGGAAAAGTGCTGCGAGCTGATGCTGGTCGAATGACAGGTTGGGTTTGGACACTGCATGATATGTCTCCGAAAATGCGCGCGCAGCTTCCCCTCTCGGCGAGCTGCGCGCCGAGTTGCTTCCGTTTTCAGTTGTCAGTTTGTTCGGGCGAGCGACTTAGCCGCCGCATCCCCCGCCGCAGGCGCCACCGATCTTGGCGCCGAGGGCAGTGCCCGCCGGCCCCAGGAACGGCCCGAGGATGAAGGTGCCGAGCACAGCCCCGACTATCGACGCCACCACACCGGCGGCGACGCGCTCCGTAAAATTCAGTTCCTTGGTCTTTTCCATGATCCACCTCGACTCACGCAGCCACCAGTGGCTGCGAGCCGAGAGATTTCACAAAGCGGGTGAATAGTAAATTAACAACCGCGGTCTATTGTTTACCTCGCTCCCTTCGCCGTATTGCCGACCGAATGCGCTCGGCCTCCCGAAGAGTAAAATCGCCCATCACCTTGGCGAAGCCGGCATCCGGCGATTCCGAACGGAGTTCGTCGATACGTCGTGAAATTCCCTCAGCCTTTGTGGGCAGGTCGAGATCGGCAGGCAGCTCGTTCTTGGGATTTGAAAGCCACTTATAGAGTGAACGATAGAGCGGCTCATCGAGATGCCGCAAGGCAGCCTTGGTAAGCCCATTCCCAAGCCAAGGCCCGTACACGCGCTTGATGAAATCGGGCGGCGTTTCGCCGGGCTGCTTATCGGCCTTCCACGTCGCGGGCGCGCTCGTTGGCAATGCTGCCGGCACCAGCGACGCGTCGCCTTGCCGGGCGTTGGCCGAGAGTTCAGGGAACAAAAGCCTGGCGTATTCGGCCACGCCTTCACCGCTAAATTGCTTTGCGTATGACTCTAGGCGCGACAATCGCTCGTCCACGGAGACGGAAAGTTGGCCCTGACTGGAATCGGCACCTTTCAGATAACCTGCAATAAACCCGAGATAATCCTGCGTATTATACAGAAATCCTCTGAGAATTGCTATCTCTTTATTAAGATGTTTATCGGACTCTATAAGGTTACGTAGACTACCTTGCCTAAGAAATTCCCGGGCTAGCTCCATGTCTTTCGCCAGCATTTTGAAGGGGACAGCCTGAACCTCAGCTACACGATTTCTGTTTTCTAAAAGGAAGCGGATGCCCTCATTGAGTTTTTCGCTCAACGACTTGTTTAGGTCGCCCGCACAGGCGGTGATGAGGTCAACGTCGTTTGTAAATCCAAGGTCCGGCCTTGGCAGCTTCACGACCTCGGGGGTGAGTCGTCCGCCCGGATCGAGTTCCGCTGACACATCTGGAGAGCCGATTTTCACCACGTCTGCGGACACATTTTTTCGAACCATTCCGGAACTCCGGTTGCTTAGAAGCTCGCCGGCTTCACCCAACAGACTGCCAAAGATAGCCTTGGCGTGCCTTTTCACAAAGTTGCGCCTTTGGCGTTGGAGTACCTCCCGATCGGCATGCGGCCATACGGCGATGAAGCGTAAGTTTGAGGGCGATCTCGTCGAACATGGGTGCTCGTATAGCATGGCGCTCCTTCCCGGCACGAAGGACCATGCGCGGCTTCTGAGTGGGTAGCCGATTAGTGCAGGCCCGCCTCGGGTAAACCCGGCTCGCTTCCGCGCTGCGCTTGTGCAGCTACGTCCCCTTCGGGCGCGCTGCGCGCGGGGTGTGACCCTCAGCTTTCTAGGCCCGCCCTCTTTGCTCCCCATCAAGCCGCGGGATGGTCCCGTGGCGGAACCAAGGAGCAGAACATGTCCAAGCAGCAACCCAAACTTCTCGGCCAGAAACCGACCCACCGCATCTACCGCGTCATCGGCGAAGGCAAATCCTCGAGCTGGACCCCGATCGGCGCCGCCTGGCCGAACAAGGACGGCCAAGGCTTCAACATCACCTACGACGCCCTGCCGCTCACGGGCCGCATCGTGATGCGCCTCATCACCGAGCGCCCGCAGGCAGACGCCGCCTGACCGTCACCCCCGCCGCCGGCCGCGCCGGCGGCGGCCAAGCCGCATTTTTGGAGACATTCCTTTTGCCGGGCCTATAGTTGAGCCATATTTTCACCGACAGTGAGAGCAAATGGCAACCGCGCCTAACGAACAAGCTCAGGCCTTCTCATTCATTAAAGGACAAGAGGACGTCGTAGCGCCAAAGGAAGGCGCTCCTTTCGACTGGCAAGGAGCGGCTTCGATTGTGCGCGACCACTTGCGGGATGCAATGAACGCGCAGCACGTTGCATTCCTCCTCGGCTCCGGGTGCTCATCGCTGGTCCGCGATAACGTTCAACTCGGTATCCCGACCATGGGGCCCATGGCCCAAGCATACTTGGCTCAGGTGGGCCCCGATGCAGCAAGCCCCTACATCTCGGATGTCGAGCGGCAGACGCTTTTGAATTTCTTCGGGTTGAACGTGGGAGCAAATCAGTTCCTCGGGAATCTCGAACGCCTCATGGAGGCTCTCTATGGAGCGAAGTTTGCACTCCGAGACACCGCAGAACAGAACGCCCAGAATCTGAGCGCCCTCGTCGATGGCGTCATCGCGAAGATCGCGCGCCACGTGCTGAGCTGCTGTACGACGGGGCCATTTGCACAGGCCGACAGGAGTGTGCTGGGCCTCTATCAGGCCTTTTATCAGAAGTTGCTGCTTCGCGACCGCTCGCTGCCGAGGCCGTGGGTTTTCACCACGAACTACGATCTCTTCAATGAGACTGCGATGGATCGGCGAGGCATTCCCTACTGCAACGGATTCCAGGGCGTCATTGAGCGTCGATTCAATCCTTCGGTGTTTCGCTACGCGCTCGCTGAGCAGCTCGACATAACCAGCCGCAAATGGAATGCGGTCGATAGCTTCGTTTACCTCTGCAAGCTCCATGGCTCGGTAAATTGGATTGAGGACGGCGAGACGTTATTCCCCGTGCGGGAGCTTCAAGCCGCACCGACGGACGCTGCCGCGCGCGTGCTGGTCTATCCGACGCCGGCCAAGCAAAGCGCCAGCTTTGCGTTCCCATACTCGGATCTCTTTCGGGAGTTTCAGAGCCGCATCGTTCGCGACCAATCAGTGCTTGTCGTGATTGGTTACAGCTTTGGCGACGAGCACATAAACAACATCATTTTTCAGGCCCTCACGATCCCGAATTTTCGGCTGATTGCGTTCCTGCCGCCCGGAGCCGCGGGTGTGCCGACGCAGCTCCGCGACCTTAAAGACCCGCGCATTTGGTTGATTGGTGGTGGCGGGCCGACCCCCCATCCACATGCCCACTTTTTCGATACCTTTGTCGAGCAGTTTATGCCGGACCTACCGGGGCAGAACATCGAGGAGGCGATCGAGAAGGTCGTGAAGGGGTTGCTTGCAAAACCAGCCGCGCCTGCAGGAGGCGATGGTGACTGACGATCGCCACCGCGCAATCGGAAAGGTTGTCTCGGTTGCCGCAGACCGGTTTTCCGTCGAGCTTCACCGCGGCAGCGACAATTTCACAGCAGTCGGTTTTGACGACATCCACTATGTGGCCGCCCTTGGCTCGTTCGTCATCATTCCAGCCCACGCTGAGTACGTAGTCGCAGAGGTTGTCGGACTTTGGGAAAAGGATCCGACATCAGGGAAAGCGTCAGCCCAATCGTCCGTGAGCTTGGACAAGGCGGGATCGTCCAAGTTCCTCGAACTCGTCCCCGTTGGAATGCTCCCGCAGGATAAGGACGGCCCGTTTCGGTTTGGGGTGTCTGTTTTCCCCTCTCTATACGCTGATGCACTCTACGTCCTCGATCAGGAGCTCGACAGGATATTCGAGGTTGCCGATTGGGTCGAAAAACTGCCGCCCGATGGAGCCACGACCCGCCTCAGGGCGCTCACCATCGGCAAATCAGTCGTGTTCAAAGACTACGATGTGAAAGCGCGCGTCGACGATCTGTTCGGCGGCCACGTCGCCGTGCTCGGGAACACCGGTAGCGGAAAGTCCTGCACTGTCGCCAGCGTGGTTCAGTCGCTCTTTGAGAAGAAAGACGAGCTGGCAGCGCGAGGTGCGACCTTCGTTTTCCTAGATGTGAATGGCGAATACCGGGCGGCGTTCTCCAAGCTCCCCGATGTGATCCATCGTTCTTACTGTCATGTCGCGGTGGACCCGCAAAGCGCGCCGCCGGCGCCATTGGATGCGAATGAGCGCACCAGCACTTTCCGACTGCCGCACTGGTTCATGTCTGTCGAAGAATGGGAACTCCTGCTTCGTGCCAGTGAGCGAACCCAGCAGCCGGTGCTTCGCATGGCGTTGGGCCTAGCGACCATGTTTTCTGCGGGTGCAAATGCAAATCAGCTGGCCGAGCTGAAAAATCATATCCTCGGCTCTTGCATCAGCCACGTTCTGGCCGGTGATGCATCGAGCCCCAGCAAGAGCGACCGCATCAAGGGCATCTTATCCCGGTTCTCCACGCCTCAGCTGAACAATCCTGCCGTTGCCAACATGGTCCATATCCATTTCGGCAACATGGTGGATGCTGACGGTTTGGGAACCCTGATCGCGCCCCTCATTTTAGAGAACGTCACGATCCCGAATTACACGAATGCGACCTTTAATTTCGCGGACCTTGGGGCAGCGCTGGACCTCGCGCTCCTTTACGAGGAAGCCCACGGAAACAACCACATCAGGGACTACTGCTCTCAGATGATGACGCGCTTCAATTGGATACGCGACCGGGAAGAGTTTGCGTTTCTCCGTGTCCCGGCAGAAAATCTCCGACCCGAAGAGCGCTCGGTCGGCCTCTTCGTAGAAAGCCTTCTCGGTCTTACCCGCCAAGGAACGCAACTCCATAAGACGGCGCAGATCATCATTCTCGATATGAACGAAGCCGCCGATGAGGTGGTGGAGGTCGTATCAGCCGTCATCACCCGACTTATATTTGAGCGGCTTCGCAAAGCGGAGCCTCGTAATCGGCTGCCAATTCACCTCGTCCTGGAGGAAGCTCATCGCTACATCGCCGAGCGACCCTCAACGCACGCGATCGATGCAAGCCGGATTTTCGAGCGTGTGGCGAAGGAGGGGCGCAAATATGGGGCATTCCTGATTGTCGCTTCGCAGCGCCCTAGTGAGCTCTCAAAGACAGTTCTGTCGCAGTGCTCCAACTTCGTCGTCCACCGCATTCAGAACCCGGATGACCTAGCCCACATTCGCCAGATGACGCCGTTCGTTTCTGACAGCGTGATGAAGCGCCTGCCATCGCTACCCAAGCAGCATGCCCTAGTCTTCGGAAATGCGGTGAACCTCCCGACCACCTTCAAAGTTCGAGATGTAGACCCCAAGCCAAAGAGTGACGACGCAGACATCCGCCACCTTTGGTTTAGAGCGGCAACCGAGCCAGTTGAGCTGACGCTGACCGGGCAGGATGCATTGGCTGCGATTGACGCTATGCTAAACGGCTAGCGCGCCCTTCCCGCACGCTGCTGGACGCGACGACGTCCACGACGTTTGAAAACCTCAGGTGCTGCACAGGATCGTAACATCGATCCCGACGGTCTCTTTTATGTAGGTCAACCCCGCCGCCAGCACGGCTGACTGCGCCTTGGTACGCTTAGCTTTGGACAAACCGGGCTGGGCAATAAGGATTTCCGTCTCGATCGGACGGAACCGATGAAGTTTGACGATACGGTTTAGGTCGGATGCATCGCCCTTTAGGAAGCGCGTCGGGCGCCCACCTCGCTTTGCCGGCTCATTGCGAGCCTTCAAATGTTGCGCGAGTTGCGAGAATTTCCCTACCCAGCGGGCTGAGCGCAGAGCTTGCGACGAGACTTCAATCACGTCCTTCACACGCTCACCGGGAGTTGAGCCCCCCGAGAACTTGCAGTGCACCAGCGCCATGCGGATGGCGTTGTCGCCGACTTTCAGACAGACGAGATCGGCCGCTTCGCCGCTGTCATCATCATCGAACACAACATCAAAATCTTCGGCCAGGTATTGCTGCGCGACATGCCATTGGATGGAGTCCTCGCGGACAGCGCCATCCTTCCAGATGGACTCTTTTTTGTGCTCGACATCCGCCCAGGGCCACGCCTCGAAACGGTCATCGCCGATCGTGAGATCGTATGGCGTTTGCGGAACGATATGGAGGTTGGCGTCGAGCTCAGAGAGGTCCACAAACCGAAAGAGCGGCGGGTAGTCCGAGAAATAGTCCGCGAGCGACGCGGTGAGTTTGCCGATGGTGACCGTGAGGGGATTCCCGGAAGTCTGCTCGACTTTGAACTCGTCGGCCCCGCCCAGCGTATATCGGAATGATGCCCAACTCCCCGTGGTCGCCTCGATCATCTCAAAATCGATTGTGTTCGCTGACACGTCCGACGCCGTGATCCGAAGCTCAAACATCGTTTGCGTCTGTTCGCGAGTGCCATCGCTGAACCCGACACGTTCCTCTGCCTGGCTGAGAATCTCGTAGGGCCACTCGATACTCAACAATTCAAGATTGGGCAGCGTCGTGACTACGGTCGGAAGCAGCACGTTGTCGATCAGCTTGGACGTATCGATCGAACCGTCGAGGAGCTTGTCGCCCACGGCTTCGCACCATTCGTTGAAGCGGGGGATCGGCCCTTGTTCCCGCGACCATACGCGACCCTTGGCCGAGCAACCGAGGGTGATTTGCTTTCCACCCTCCCAGCCAATCCCGCTCAACAGCGCCTTGAGAGAGCCGCTCTTCTCCGCTTGGCTGAGCGCGGTGACCACTTCCGCGCCGGTGTAACTGGCATAGGAGAGGTTGCGACGACCGTGCTTCTTCACGCCTAGATTCTGGAAAATGAGCCGGGTGATCCTGCCCATCGCGCGAAAGACCACGTCCCCGTTGATGATCTTGCCGGCACCCACTGCCTTGGCCAAGTCAGGGAACGCCGAAGATTTGTCCGACGAGGACAAGTAGAGCAGCTTCCGAACCGCATCGTGATGCAGCACGAATAGCGTCCACGCGCGGTCCTTCACGGACTTCGACCGGCTCCATTTAACCGTCGGCTCGGAGCGGGTGACGAAGAACAACGTGCTCGATGGCGAGTGCAGCCAGACCCTATAGGGCACCATTGAGGTGGGCAGGCCCTCATGGAACGCCTTCGGTGTGAATTTTTCAGCCTGATAGAAGAGCGTGCTCATACCGGGCTTGAGCAGCTTATGAGAGATCGGCACGTCCTCATCGTCCGGGCCGCTATCGAGACGCTTGGCTTCGTTGAGGAACTTCACCAGCCGCGCATGTTCCTGGGCCGCGGCTGAACTCAGCTCGCTGAGGAGCTCATTCCAATCGGCATCTTCGCTGTAGAGCCGCTCGAGCGCCTCCGAGACGTTCGGCTCGGCAATGTTCGCGATGACCGTCGCATTGCCGATGTTGTCAGCGGCGCTCCGCGTAAAGCGCCCGGTAAACTGCATCAAAATCGCCAAGCTCTTATGGAGATCATGAATCGCAGCGACCTTGAGCTCCGGCAGGTCGAACCCTTCGCCGAGCATGTTGACGCAGACGACGATGCGGCTGTCACCGGATTTCAAGGCATCGATCGCCGGCTGCGTATCCCCCATGTCCGAGTGAACGAGCAGTGGCTTCAGATCGGGCGCCAAGGCTTTGTAGATGTCAAACACCGCGCGTGCTCGTTCGATACGTGCGCATCGTGCCATCATCAGATGATTGAGCTCCTTGCCCAAATCCTCCCGCAAGCGGGCCACTGCCGTCTCGGCGATCGCCTGATCGGCATTAGAAGCCAGGGTTTCATAGACGTGCTCGAACGTGATGGGTTTGAAATACTTGTCTTGCTGCGCGCGATGCAGCGGATAGGAGTAGATGACGTGCCCATCGACCAATTGCCCGTCGCGGCGGAAGGGCGTGGCCGTGAACTGCAAGATCGGTTTGCCGGAGAATGCTTCACGAAAACTCGTCCAGCGTCTGGCGCTGATATGGTGAGCCTCGTCGATGACCAGAGCGCCGATGCGCTCGACAATTTCCGGCCAGATGCCTTCCGCCGCACTATCGGCCAGCGAGTCCATTGTCCCGACGACCACGTTGCAGCGATCGAAAATCTCCAGGTCGGCGGTCGTCTTCGGCACCTTGCGCACAAGGCCGACGATCGGGTTCGGTACGGCGTCAGGAAGCACCTTGAGAAAACGAAGAAGGCCAAAGGTGAGAAACTTTCTCGCGGTTTGAGACCGTAAGGCGTCTGACGGCACAACGACCAGCAATGGCTTACGAAGATAGGCCGCTTGCGCCGCCAGCATCGTTTCAGTTTTTCCGGTGCCCGTCGGCATGACGATGGTCGCCGGCTGCATGTTGATGCTCCAATGGGCGCCGATGGCGTGCAGCGCTCCAAGCTGCGGTGGACGAAGCCCACGCTTGGTTTCGTCGACACTGCCGTCGTCATTCGATTGTTCCGCGCGGAATGCGAACTGGCCGTCCCACTGTTCCGCTCGCTTGCGGACAACCTCAGGCCAGCCGCTTTTCTTAGCTTCGCTCTCAAGCGCTTCAGTCAGGCGATGGTGCAACCACGAAAGCTTGCCGCTTTCCTTCTGCAGAAGAACGCCATCAACATCCTTCGGACGCGCGATGTTGCGCCGGGCAGTGACGACCAGCCTTTCGCCATCGGCCGTTTGGTAGAGAGGATCCTTTAGGCGCGCCGACACAAGGACTTCGCCCACGCGTTTCGCTTCAACGATGGAAGGCGGTCGCAAGACAGCTTCGACGACACCAACCGAAACGCGCACCGGTCCATATCGGAGCTCGGGTAGCTCCAATGTTGCTTGCTCCGCGAATAGATCATCCTGAGCCACTAGGGTCCCCACCGGCTTTTTCTACAGGATAGGGTCGGCTGAGACATTTTCTAGATGAGCCACAACACTTACCCACAATATTCATTGGAATGACTGTTTGTGGCGCCGCCCTGGGCATGCTCTGGACGCCTTCCATCCAGCCTCGGCCGCATGGTCCCTGCAGCCGGCTTCAGAGGTGCTTTGCACCTCGTTATCTAGGCAGAGGCCAAATCATTTGGTTGCGGACGCTCCGCGCCGCCAGAAAATCGCTCTCGGTCCCGACGTGCATTATAAAGGGGGCGCGCTGGCTCTCGGCCCGCAAGGTGATGTCGATCAAGGAGCCATCTTCCAAACGCACAATTGAGTGGGCGTCCAACACGAGAGAATCTCCCGCGACGGCGCTGATCGCCCATCCGCGCACGGCCCGGCTGGTGGGGTTCTCCTCCGCCCACCGATCAACATTGGGGTGGCAGCAGGAGCGTTGCGGCTCGCTTCCATCCGCATAGCGAACCGCGATGCGCTGCACGTCAATCGCTTCCGCCCGACGCGCAAACACATCATCAAAGTAGGCGGCAAGCCAAGGTTCGATCAGGATCGTCAATCAGTGCTTCTTATCGCGCGGCAGGTTCGGATCATGGCCCGGCGCCTTCCTAGTTCGTGGTCGGAATCGTGCCTCCATCAATCACATATTCCGTTCCGGTAATGGAAGCCGCTCGCCGAGACGCAAGAAAGGTGATGAGATCGGCAACCTCTCGTGGCTTGGCCGGTCGCCCGAGGGGGATTCCGCCAAGACCATCCATGATGATGCGCTTGCCGCCTTCATAGTCCGTGCCGGCCTGCTCGGCCAGACGTTGGGCAAGCTTTACCGCCGCTTCCGTTTCGATCCACCCGGGGGACACCCGGATCACCCGCACCCCTTTTGGCGTGACTTCCTTGGAAAGGCTCTTGCTGTAGGTGGAGAGGGCCGCCTTCGCCGCCGCATATGCCGTCGTGGATTCAGGAAGGGGGAGCCTGCCCTGGATCGAAGTGACGTGAATGATGACGCCGGAGCCTTGCTCCAGCATCATTGGCAACAAGGCCCGGTCCAGACGCACCGCCGGCATCAAATTCTGGTTGATCTCCTTCAACCACTCCGTGTCGTCGAGTGCCGCGAAGCCGCCTCCGGGCGCGCTTGAACCACCGAGCACATCGACGACGATGTCCACGCCGCCGAGTTGCCGCAGCACGGTCTGGGCCACGTTCGCGCAACCCTCCGCGGTCGAAAGGTCGGCCGCGATATATTGCACGCCATCGACGGGCTGGGAGGGAATGGAACGCGCGGTTGCGACGACACGCACGCCCGCGTCGGAAAGCGCCTCGACGACGGCGGCGCCAACCCCCTTTGTGCCGCCGGTCACCAATGCCCGCTGGTTGGCTAGTTGCAAATCGAAAGTCATCGCTGTCTCCAGTTCAATTTCTAGCGGGTTGGGTCCGCGGGCTGCACCTGGCTGAGGTCGCCCCAGGAGCTGACCGTCCGCTTCGGCACGTCGCTCAATGGAACGAAGGCCAGCGCGGCGACGGCGTCCTTGTACTTGGGCTCGGCCGCGCTCTCACGTCCGGCAAAGGCCTGTTCAAGCAGCGCCTCAAGAGCCGGGCTACCGTCGAGAGGCGTGAAGGAGATCATGCAGATCGCCTCGGCGGATTCCATCTCGGCTTCCCGGATGAGATCGTCCCTGAGGTCTTCCCGCGTGAACGTGATGATCCAGCAATAATTGTGCTCGACGATCTCGTTCTTCCAGAGGAAGCGAGCCGGCCCGCTGAGCACGGGTCCGCCGAAGATCAAATGCTTCTTGAGCAAGCGATCGAGCAGTCTCAGGCCTTGCGTCCTGAGCTCGGCGCTGATCAGCACCTGATAGAATTTGGCTTGCGGTTGCATGTGCTACCTCCTCGCCCAAGGGGCGGTTTAGGGAATGATCTCGAGGGAAGAGATTTTCCCGCGTTCGAGACGAAAGAAGAATCTCAGATCGGCCTTTCCACCCGGAAAGTTGCCTTCGAGATGGGCCGTCACCACCGTCGCGCCGTCTTTGTGCTCAAGGCTCGTTGGCTCGCAGGTGTAGGTGTACTTGGTGACGGTTTCGGCCTTCCATTTCTTGATGGACGCCACGCCGACATAGGTGTGGCCCTCGTCCTTCACGACGGCGTCCTTCGTGAAGCAGCGCGCGACCGCGTCACTGTCGAGTTTGTCCGCCGCGAAATAGGCGGCGATCGGTTCGGGAAGGTCGAGTTGGCTGGTCATAAACCGCTCCTGTCGTTCGTTGCGTCCAACATAGCGATTTCATTCGATTAGATAATGATGTATAATTGAACTAGGCTATTTAGAGACTGGTGCATAATGAGAGGGTCGGATTTCGCTGAGCTAAGGGCCTTTGCCCTGATTGTGGAACGGGGCAGCTTCGCCCGCACGGCTGAGCAGCTCGGCATCTCGGCGTCCGCCCTGAGCCAGACAATTCGCCAGCTCGAAACCAGACTTGGTACGCGCCTCCTCAATCGCACGACGCGCAGCGTGGCTCCGACAGAGGCAGGAGCGCGGCTCTTTGACCGCATCGCGCCAGTCATGCGGGAGATGGATGACGCGGTGGTCGAGGCGGCCGCGGCCACGGGCCGTTCCGCGGGAACGTTGCGCATCAACACATCGGGCTTCGCTGCCAAGAAGCTCATTGCGCCAAGGCTTGGCCGATTTCATCGGAGCCATCCCGACGTCGTGCTCGACATCGTGATCGACGAGGGCCTGAGTGACATCGTCAAGGAGCGCTTTGATGCGGGTATCCGCGTCGGCGAGCGCTTGGAAAAGGATATGATTGCCGTCCGGCTGACGCCCGATGTCCCCCTGCTGGCGGTTGCCTCGCCTGAATATCTGACCCGAAACCGCGAACCGGCGACGCCAAACGACCTGCATCAACACGCCTGTATCAATTGGCGCTTCCCCGGCAGCGGCGCGATTTATCGCTGGCAACTGGCGAAAAGGGACAAGCGCGTCGAAATGGCGGTCGAGGGGCCGCTGATCTCAAATGATAGGGAAATCGTGTTTGAGGCTGCCCTCCAAGGCATGGGCATTCTCTACAGCTACGACGAAGATCGTGTCACCGAGTCCCTCGCCAAGGGACGGCTAAGGCGCGTTCTGGCGGACTGGTCCGTCACTTTGCCTGGACTCTTCCTCTATTACCCTAGCCGCCGGCATCTTCGGCCCGCGTTGCGCGCGTTCATAGATTGCTTGCTCGATAAGGACCTGCGCGCTGCTCCCAGATCCAAGCCCACGAAAAGAAGATAGGACGCCAATTGGAGGTTACGTTGCCTCCGGCCCGCGCTCTAGGCACTGCGCGCCCGGAGCCTGAAGTCTCCGCCATCCGGTGACGATCGACTAACGCAAGCGACTAAGGGGGTCTCCCCCTGGCGCGGCGCCAAGGCCCAGGCCTGCGGGCGGCCGGCGGTCTCCCCAACCTTCGCTTTGCTGCAGGCCGGGTGATCCCCCTCCACCGGCCGCGGCCAGCGCCTTCCTCCCCCGGTCTCGCCGACGGGCAAGGGTTGCATCTGCAACCCACCCCCGAGGATCAGAATATGAAGAACCCAGCACAGGCCAACCCCCAGCGCGAGGAGAACAAGGCCCCGCGCGAGCGAATTTTCACCACCGAGATCATTGTCTGGCAGGGCACGGCCGTTCGGGTGAAGTATGAGCCAAATTGGCTAGGCGGCACCAACACCGCGCACTTGGAACTCGACGTTCTAGACCCCGAGGGAGCGCCGCTGCCCGTCACGGATACGGGCTACCGTTCGCACTTTTTATGCTGCGGTATCGTCGAGGAGTGCGGTGGACCACTGGCCTATGTTCAACGCTGGCTCGACGAAGCCGCGCGCTCCCCGACATGGAGAAACGCGCTCGCCCGTTGGAACCAGCTGTCGCTATTCTAGGTCATCCTGCGCGTTCGCGGGCAGGCTACGCAACGGGCCGGGCAGTTGGTCATGTCCGGTCCGTTGCAATCATCTGTTGTAAGCGCCGCCGATACAACAGCGGCGCCTTGCCGAGCCAACCTTCACAGCCTCCAATAAGACCGGGACGACCCTCCAACATTCGTCATAGGGAGACTCGCCGCATAGTGCCCCTTCCACAAGGGCTCCAGTTTGGGCGGGTCTTCCGTTCCCATTCAGCTGGCGCGCCCGCAGGGAACCGATACCTGGGGATCGAGCCGCGATTGAGACGGGAAATCCGGGCGCGCATGCCACAGCCCACAGAAATGATACGGTAATCAGCCGTGCCGCGCGCGATGTGCTAACCGTGCGCTAAATTTCGTGCTAGGGAAATCATTGTGCATCTAGGATCGGGCGATGAGAACCCGATCAGCGCGATTTTTTGGGCTATTTTTAGCACATGCGCTAGCACATTATCACAGCACAGTGGCATATTAAGTAGCTATTTCAATAGCTTAGCTATTTGCCAATAAGACTTAAAATCCGCTTCCCTTCGGGGAGTGGGGGTTCAAGTCCCCCGTCCGCACCAGAATTTCCCGGGCGCCTCCGCGTGGAGGCGGACGAGAAGGCCGTCGGGCGGCGGTTCGATTTCCGGTGGCTAAGCGGCGGACGGTCCTGCATAACCTCGCTCAAAGCAGGGGATGGCGAATGCCGGTTGCGAGTGATGCTGTCAGCGTTGTCATGCCGGTTCGCAACGCCATGCCCTTCCTCGATGCGGCGATCGAGAGCATCCTCGCCCAGACGCACGGCAATTTCGAACTGATCGTCGGCGACGACGGCTCCACCGACGGCTCCGGCGAACGGCTCGACCAGTGGGCGCGGCTGGACCGCAGGATCCGGCTGCTTCGTCATGACGATGCGGGCCTGGGCCCGGCCGGGAGCTCGAACTGGGTGGCGGGCCATGCGCGCAACGCGCTGATCGCGCGCATGGATGCCGACGACATTGCGATGCCCGGTCGGCTCGAGGCCCAGGTCCGGCTCTTCCGCGAGCGTCCCGAGGCGGCTGTGGTCGGCAGCCTGTCCGACTATGTCGATGCGGCTGGCCAGCGGATCGCCAGGCGCGATCGCTCGGTCTTCCGCGACAGGCGCTGTGTCTTTCCCTGTGCCCATGGGTCGCTGATGTTCCGCCGCGAGATCTTCGAACGGATCGGCGGCTACCGGCCGCAATGCGATTATTGGGAGGATGTCGACCTGTTCCTCCGGATGGAACGGGAAGGCCGTGTCCTGATCCTCCCGGAAGTACTGTATCGCTACCGCGTCAGCCCGACCAGCACCCGTCATGTCTCGAACGAGGCGCGTGTCGCACGGGCGCTGGAGTTGTGCGTGCAGTGTGTTGCGGCCCGCAATGAGGGCCGGGACTATGAAATGCTGATCGAGGAGCACCACGACACTGCTCCGCGCCAGCATGTCTCTCTGTCGGTCCTGGCGCTGGTTGCGCTGGAACGGCTCTGGCGCGGCGAGCCGCGCTCCATCTCCAAGTCCTGGGCCTGGCAGCATGTCACCATTCGTGGCGGCCTTCGCAACGTCCGCATCCTGGTCTTCATGGCCTGGCTGTGGTTGAATCCGGCCAGCCTCCGCGCCTTTCTCAGGCTGAGAACCCGCTTCTCGGACTGGCGGGCGCGGCACGTCGTGCCGGATGGCACCGTCCATATCTGGCACAACGGCGCGGCCCGCGGACCGGGAAACGGGCGGAACGTCCAGATTCCCGCCGGACCGCCTGCGCACAATGTGCTCTTCGTCGAATCCCTGCCGGCGGCGCCTGAACCCTTGCTCGCAGCCGCCGGACCGGCGCGCTTTTCCGAACCGGCCGGACAATCCCTGAACGACGGCGCATGACCGCCTTGCGGCATCCGCTTATCACCTTCTATCGCACGATGTCGGTGCAGCGCCGCTGGCAGCTGGCCGCCGTCATGCTCGTGACCCTGATCGGCGCATTGGCCGAACTGATGACAATCGGCGCATCGCTCGGCTTCCTGACGCTCGTTGCCAATCCATCCGCGGCCGGTCTCGCGCGCGGCATCATTGCCGGGTTCGGCGGCGACCCGGTGGTGACCGGGTCGATCCTGCTCGTCGCCGCGGCGGTCGCGGCGGCGCTGATTCGCCTGCTTCTCCTCTGGCTGACGCATCGCTTCGTGATGGCGGTCGGCCACGATATGGCGTCGTCCATCTACGGCCGGATGCTCGGCCAATCCTATTCCGATTATGTCCGCAGCAGCAGCAGCGAGGTCCTGTCCGGCATCGAGAAGGTGCAGTCGGTAGTGTCCGACCTGTTGCAGCCGGCGATTCACGGGCTGACCTCGGGCCTGATCGCCCTGCTGATCATCCTCTTCCTCTTCACCATCAATGCGCTGGCGGCCGGACTCGTCATGCTCACCGTGATCCTCGCTTATGCCGTGCTGAGCCGGGTGACCGGGCGCCGCCTCCGCGCCAATTCCCAGGCGCTGTCGGAGGCCGGGACCGCCCGCATCCGGATGATCCAAGAAAGCCATGGCGCCATTCGCGACATCATTCTGGATCAGGCGCAACCGCTGTTCGAGGAGAAATTCCAGCGCATCGATGACCGCTATCGGCGGGCGCGCGCGACCACCGATTTCATCACCGCGGCGCCGCGTTTCGTGGTCGAGGCTGCCGGCATCGTCGCCCTCGCGGTGACTGCTCTCGTCATGAGCCAGCAGCCCGCCGGGATCATCGCTGCGGTTCCGGTTCTCGGCGCGCTCGCGCTCGGCATGCAGCGGCTGCTGCCGCTCGTGCAGCAGGCCTATTCCGGCTGGACGCGATGCATCGGCACGGCGCAGGTCCTCGCCGACGTCGTGACCCTGATGAACGTGCCGGTCGCGCCCGATCGGCTGCGGCCGGGCGGCGCCCGGACCCCGATCCGCTGGCGCGAACTCAGGTTCGAGAATCTATCCTATCGCCACGGTGAAGGCGGCTTCGCCATCGAGAAGCTGAGCCTGACCATACGCCGCGGCAGCCGGATCGGCATTTCCGGACCGACAGGCGCGGGCAAGAGCACATTGCTCGACCTGATCATTGGCCTGATCGAGCCCGACGCGGGATCGATCAGCCTCGACGATCAGCGGCTGGACGAGACCAACCGGGCATCGTGGATGGCGCAGATCGCCCATGTGCCGCAGTCCATCTATCTGGCTGACGCCAGCATTGCCGCCAATATCGCGTTCGGAAAGAGCGCCGATGAAGTGGATCCTGACCGGCTGGCCTCGGCCATTGCCGCCGCCCAGCTTCGTGGTTTCATCGAGGAACTGGCGGAGGGTCACGACACCCGCGTCGGTGAGCGGGGGATCCGGCTGTCCGGCGGACAGCGACAGCGGATCGGCATCGCCCGGGCCTTGTACAAGCCGGCGGAGATTCTGGTTCTGGACGAGGCGACCAGCGCGCTCGACGATGCGACCGAGGCGGCGGTGATGTCGGCGATCGCGCGCCTGGACGAGGAACGGACGATCATCATCGTCGCCCACCGCCTCTCCACACTGGAGCGTTGCGATCAGCTCATTCATGTCGACAGTGGCCGGCTTCGGATCGAGGATCGGCCGGAAAAAGCGCTCAGGCCGCTTCAGCCTTCTCGGCGGTCCATTCGCAGCGGGCGAGGCTGATCGGATCGAGGAACATGCCGCCCATCCTCGTGCCGATCTGCCAGCGCACCTGAGCCTGCACCGGGCCGATGCCCGGCACGTCCAGCGACACGTAGGAGCCGATCATCACCGGCTGCGCGCATTCCGCCATGAACCCGGCCGAAGAGACATTGTGCACCTTGATCTCGACCGAATAGAGATTGTCCGGGCTGAGATGCACGGCTTCGCCGGCGACCCGCACGCGCGCGCTGCGGCGCGGCTGGAAGCCGGGCAGCTCCTCGTCGCTCGGGGGCTTGTTCGTCATGCTTTTCACTTTTCGCATGGAGAGATGAAAGAGCGGTAAAGCTCTTGCTCCGAATCAAACCCGCTGCTGCATTTCGCGTGACGGCCGCTAGAAAGGGCGCGCATGAGTCCCGCCTGCATCCTCTTCGCCTCCGGCCTCGCCGCCTTGCTCGCGCTTGCCGGCTGCGGCGCGGCGGAGACCGGACCGATCGAGGTCAGCGCGATCGGCGGGCAGCCCCGGCTCGACGATCCGAACCGGGCACCGCCCGATGCCCCCTCAGCTTTCCTCACCGAGGCGGTTGCCCAGGGTCTGGTCCGCTTCAATGGCGAGGGCGATATCGAGCCTGCGCTGGCGCAAAGCTGGATCATTTCCGACGACGGGCTCACCTATACCTTCCGGCTCCGGCGGACCAACTGGATCGATGGCGGCCGGGTGACCGCGCAGCAAGTCGCCGCCCGGCTGCGCGCCGCACTGGCGCGGGCGAGCCGGAACCCGCTGAAGCCAGTGCTTGGCGCCATCACCGAAATCGTCGCGATGACCGACGAGGTGATCGTGATCAACCTGCGCGGCCCGCGGCCCAATTTCCTGCAGTTGCTGGCCCATCCCGAAATGGCCGTCATCCAGGGGAGCGCCGGTACCGGCCCCTATCGGCTCGCCGCCGTGGCTGGCGACGTGACCCGGCTCCAGATCCTGCGTGGAGAAGAGGATGAGGCGCCCGCCGACTCGCCCGACATTCTGCTGCGCGGCGAGCCGGCAGTACGCGCCGTCGCCCGCTTCGCCGACCGACGCCGCGTGCTCGTGCTCGGCGGGACGGCCGGGGACCTGCCCTATGCGCGGGCCGCCAACCCGCCCAACAACACGCTCGCCTTCGATCCGGTCAACGGCCTGTTCGGCCTCTCCTTCAATCCGCGCGGCGGACCTCTGATCAGCGCGGCGCTCCGCCAGGCTTTGTCCATGGCGGTCGACCGGCAGGCGCTGGCTGGCGCGATTGGCGCGCCGGGCCAGAGTCCGCGCACCAGCCTTGTCCCGCCGGGCGTTCAGGACTTGCCGAACGTCGCCCAGCCGGACTGGTCCAACATGAGCCAGGCCCAGCGCCGGAACGAGGCCAGGCGAATGATCGCCGAACTCGCTCTGCCCGCGCCGCTCACGCTGCGCGTGGCCATCCCGGACGGGCCCGGCTACCGCGCGATCCTCGCCTACATCAGGCGTGACTGGCGGCTGATCGGCGTTGAGGCGGTCCGCGCCCGCCCGGGCGAGGCGGCGGATCTCATCCTGATCGACGAGGTCGCGCCGGCCAATCTCGGCAGCTGGTACCTCCGCCACTTCACCTGCGATGCCAGCGGCATCTGCGATCCGGCGGCCGATGCGGCGCTGCAGGCGGCCCGCGTCGCGGCATCCGGCGCAGAGCGCCAGAACCAACTTTCGCTGGCCGACGGGATACTAAGCCGCGCGACCCCGTTTATTCCGCTGACCATGCCGGTCCGCTGGTCGCTCGTGCCCGGGCGGCTGGACGGTTTCCGGCCCAACCCGTTCGCGCGGCATCCCGCGGTAAACCTGATCGCGGAGCGGCCCTAGGTCCTCCGGCACAGGAGGATGAGATGGCCATGAATCAGGCCAGGCTGGACAGGATGGCGGACCGGCTGCGAATCGGCCGCGATCCCGACTCCGTCCGGCAGCGTATCGAAGCGATGGAGATGGTGCTGGAGCGCGCCTTCACCATTCCCGGCACGAGCAGGAAGATCGGCCTCGACGTTTTGCTCGACATCGTGCCCATCATCGGCGGCACCGCCGCGGCGGCGATGGGCGCGTGGCTGGTCTGGGAAGCACGCAATCTCGGCATGTCGCGCTGGCATCTCGTTCGCATGGCCGGCAATGTCGGGCTCGACTGGCTGCTCGGCCTGATCCCCTTCATCGGCGCGATCCCCGATTTCTTCTTCCGCTCGAACACGCGGAATTTGCGGATCGTGAAGCGCTGGTTGGACCGGCATCATCCGGAGACGCGGTTGATCGAGGGACGCGTTGTGGAACGCCGTCAGCTCTAGGCCGTCGCGAAATCCAGCCCGATGTCGGCGGCGGGCGCCGATTGGGTGATCCGGCCGACGGAAATGTAGGTCACTCCTGTTTCCGCCCTGGCGCGGATCGTGTCCAGCGTGACGCCGCCGCTTGCCTCGGTCGGGACGCGGCCGGCGACCAAAATGACCGCTTCGCGCAAAACGGGCACGTCCATATTGTCGAGGAGCAGGTGCGTCGCGCCTGCCGCCAGCGCCGGCTCGATCTGGTCGAGGCGGTCGACCTCGACGATGATCCGCTCTATCCCCGACGCGGCCGCGCGACGCACCGCCTCGCCGACCGAGCCGGCGACGGCGACGTGATTGTCCTTGATCATTGCCGCGTCCCAGAGCCCCATGCGGTGATTCTGCGCGCCGCCCATCCGGGTCGCATATTTCTCCAGCCGGCGGAGGCCCGGAATGGTTTTCCTGGTGTCGAGCAGCGTAGCGCCGGTGCCGGCGATCGCGTCGACATAGCGGCGGGTCAGGGTGGCGATGCCGGAGAGGTGCTGGACGAGGTTGAGCGCCGAGCGCTCGGCTGCGAGCAAGGCCCGCGCCCTGCCGGAAAGGCGGAGCAGATTTGCGCCCGCCCCCACCCGCTCGCCATCGGCCGCGAGCCGCTCGATCGCCACATCCGGATCGAGATGACGGAAAAAAAGCTCGGCGACCGGCAGGCCCGCGACCACGATCGCCTCGCGGCTGCCCATCACGCCGGTGAAGCGCGCCGCGGCCGGGATCACCGCCGCCGACGTAATATCGCCGCCCTCGCCCAGGTCCTCCGCAAGCGTGGCAGCGACGAAGCGGTCAAGATCCCGGACATTGGCGATGAACTCCATGACGAGGCTCTGCCACCTGGGCGGGGGTGAAACAAGCGCGACGCGAAGGGGAGTCGGAGCCTGGTTTGACGGCGATCAGGCGGGGGTTAGCGCGACCGTCATGACCTTCGCCGGCGGTAGGCCCGCCCCTTCCGCCTGCGCCGTCAATTCCTCCTTTCGCGCCAGCATCCGGTCGCGCAGGTCAACCAGGTCGACGTCGGTCCCGCGGCACCGGGCGAAAACGCCCCTGGCTGGTTTTTCCTCTTCTTTCACATGATGTTCGATCTCTTCGCAGAGTACCTTCACCTTGGCGTCGTAATAGTCCTCGGCCGGCTCCGCGGCTTCAATGTCGTTGACCAGCACTTTGGCGCCGTCATGCTCGACCAGGGCTTCGTCGATCAGACCCTGTTCGATCTTGCCCTCGAAAGCCGGATAGAAAATCTCCTCCTCGATCATCATGTGGACCTTCAACTCGGTGCAGATTTCCCGCGCCAGCTTCTCCTTGCGGGAGGCGCCCTTCGCCTCGCCGAAGGCGGCGAACAGCTGCTCCACCTTGCGATGATCCGCCTTCAGCAAAGCGATGGCGTCGGTAAAATCCTGCTCGAACATGGGCTTCCTCCAACCGGTTGCCCGCAGAACGCGCCACTGCGGACCCGTATCCATCGGGAAAGAAGGGGCCAATCGAGATCGGGCAGAATGGTCCGGGAACCGGGCGGGCGGCTCGATGGTTGCAGCTTCAAGACCCGACTGACCGTCACACCAGGGAAAGCGCATGATGGACTCAGCCGAGAAGCACTATTTCCTGGAACGCGCCGAAGCAGAGTTGGATCTCGCCAACGAGGCAACGCACGAAAGCGCCGCCCGCGCGCATTATTACCTCGCCGGCTTCTATCTCGACCGCGCCCACACAGGCACGGCCAACGAGAATTGACCAAAGGAGACGCGTCTCATGCCTCCGAAGCGCAATCAGGACAGGAAGATCGAGACGGACGGCGTGCTCGTCCGTCCGATCGGCGGCCAGATCTACCTGGTCGAGGAAGCCGCCGATGAGGCGTCATCGCCCTGGGAGGAGCCGCCGCAACCGGACCGCTCATCCCTTTCCGGGCTAATCAATCGCCACTGATCCGGGGCTTGCCGACGTCGCCTTTGCCGACGGTATGGGCGGCCATTTCGAGCATGCGGTCGAGGCTCTTCTTCGCCCGCAGCCTCAGGCCTTCCTCGATCTCGATGCGCGGCTTCAGATCGCGCAAGGCGATATAGAGCTTCTCCATCGTATTGAGCGCCATATAGGGGCACATATTGCAGTTGCAGTTGCCGTCTGCGCCCGGCGCGCCGATGAACTTTTTGTGCGGCGCCGCCTTTTCCATCTGATGGATGATGTGCGGTTCCGTGGCCACGATCAGCAGCTCCGAGTCTGATTCCAGCGCATATTTGAGGATGCCCGAGGTCGCACCGACATAATCGGCATGATCGATGATGTGCGGCGGGCATTCGGGATGGGCGAGCACCGGCGCGCCCGGATGCTGCGCCTTGAGCTTCAGCAGCTCGGTCTCCGAAAAGGCCTCGTGGACGATGCAGACGCCCGGCCAGAGCAGCATGTCGCGCTTGAGAGTCCGGGCGAGATAGCCGCCGAGATGCTTGTCGGGGCCGAAGATGATCTTCTGTTCCTTCGGGATCTGGGCGAGGATCGTCTCCGCCGACGAGCTGGTAACGATGATGTCGCTGAGCGCTTTCACCTCGGCCGAGCTGTTGATGTAGGTCAACGCGATATGATCCGGATGGGCCTCGCGAAAGGACCGGAATTGCTCGGGCGGGCAGCTGTCCTCCAGGCTGCAGCCGGCGTCCATGTCCGGCAGGATGACGACCTTCTCCGGCGAGAGGATCTTCGCCGTCTCCGCCATGAAACGCACGCCGCAGAAAGCGATGACCTCGGCGTCCGTCGCCTCCGCCTTGCGGCTGAGATCGAGACTGTCGCCGACGAAGTCGGAAATGTCCTGGATTTCGGGCGTCTGGTAATAATGGCCGAGGATGACGGCGTTGCGCTCCCTGCGCAGCCGATCGATCTCGGTGCGCAGATCGAGACCCTTCAGACTCAGATTGGGTGCGTTCATGGGTTCCTTGCCCTTATCCGGTCCTCGATCCTGAGCGGCCGGTCGAGAAAGCTGGCGGTCTCGCGCCCGTCCGGGCCGACGAACCGCGCCGCCACGCTGGCCTCTATCCCGGCCGCCCGCAGCGGCAAAGCGAAACTCCTTGCGACGTCGCGCAAGGCCGCGGCGCGCGCCTCGTTCATCGGCAGCGGGCCCCGCGCCTGTCGGGTCAACTCTTCCTGCGCGGCGCGCCGGTTCGCCTCGTCGATAATCCGTCCCGCGTCAGTGAGCGCCATGACGATGCCGCCATCCGAATATTCCTGCGCGCCAGTGAAATCGAGTTGCGGGCCCGCAACTTCAAGGGGCGGCAGCGTAACGGTCAACGTCGCCGTCGCCGCGTCCCAGGAAAGATCGGTGCGGCGCATCCGGCTGAGATCCACCGCATAGCGGACCTGACCGGGGAGGATCAGGGTCTTGCGCGCGGTCAGGCCCAGCCGGCTTTCGCTGGCCGTGACGATCGCGGCGAAGCGGCCAATGAAGACGATCTGCCGGCCCTGCTCGCGGACCGAGAGCAGGGTCGCATTGGCAATGCCCGTGGCGTCAGGGCCGGGTGCGGCGGAGGGCGGCCGCAACAGCAGCCCGACGCCCGCGCCGATCAGCAGCGCGAGCAAGGGCGGCATGAGGAAGAACCATTTCCTCATGCGGTGACCGCCCGGCGTCTGCCGCCCATCGGGTTACTGGCTGACATGATGATGTTCTCCCGCACGGACGCACATGGCCTCCGCGAGGGCCTCGATCAAGGCAGGTAAGCCTGGAGCGGTCGGTTCGCGCCGGGCGTGCCGTCGACGATCGCACGCGTCGCCTCCAGGCCGAAGGAGCTGTAGGCGATCAGGTCGCCCAGCAGCAAAGCGCCCAGCACCGCGCCCACGCCCCAGAACCAGGCGGGATGCACCCTTCCCTTGCGCCGCTTGTCCGCCGCCATGCCGATCATCGGGAAGATGAGGGTCATCGAAATGACCACCCACCAGGCAAACGGGATGAACAGCGGCATTGGCAGCATCCGGCCGATGCCGGGGCCGGTGAGGACCGCCATCGAGCAATACATCAGGCGGCGGTGCCAGTCGGTCCGCCGGCGCAGCCTGATCGCCGCCGTCACCAGTGACGCGAAAGCCGCGAGCTGCAGCATGTTGCCGAACAGGAATTCGTTTACATCGAAGAAGAAGCGCCCGCCCTTGCGCGCCGAGACGATGGTCATGGTGATGCCGAGCGCGACCATGACCGGGACCCACAGTGCGGCCAACCAGCCGAGGCGGCGATGGACCGCGACATTGTCCGTCGCAATCAGCCCGTTTTGCGTCAGATAGAGCGCCACCCAGCCCATGAAGACGAAGGCGTGGACATGATAGATGAGCGGCAGGCTGAAGCTGGAGCGGCCGAGGAGCAGGTTGGTCGAGAAGCCGGCGACGATGGTGAGCGCCATGACGCAAGCCATCACGAAGAAGAATTTCCGCTCCGCGCGTTCCCTGTCGGCCAGGCCGGCAATGGTCGCCATATTCAGTCCTCTGGGTCGACGATGGCCGCGTTCGGGATATCGGTCCGGCTCCGCAGCGTCAACGAACCGGCGCCGGCGTGTCAGGCGGCGGGCATCCAGGTCCCGCCCTCGCTGCGCACCAGCCCGCGCGCCTCGAGATCCACGAGATGGGCAAGCACGGAGCGGCCGGCGGCCGGGAAGAGCCGCGGATCGGTGCCCTGGTACATGGTCTCGACCATCGCCGGAATGCGTCCCTCCCCCGCGCTCAGCTGCCTCAGAATCTGCTGCTCGCGCATCCGCCGATGGGTGATGAGCGCGCGGACGTGACGGTGCGGTTTTTCAACCGCCGGGCCGTGCGCGGGATAATAGATTTTGTCGTCGCGTTTCAGGAGGAGATCGAGGCTCTCCATGTAGCGCGCCATGTCGCCGTCGGGCGGCGAAACGACGGTGGTCGACCAGCCCATGACATGATCGCCGGTGAACAAGGCCCCCGTCCCGTCCAGCGCGAAGCAGAGATGGTTGGAGGTATGGCCGGGCGTCGCCACCGCAATCAGCCGCCAGCCCGGCCCGGCCACCGCCTCGCGATGCTCCAGCACCCGGTCCGGCGCATAATCGAAATCGAAGGCAGCATCCGCGCGCGGGCCGTCATCGTCGAGTGCGAGCGGCGCGCAGCCGATGATCGGCGCGCCGGTGGCGGCCGCCAGCGGCCGGCTTGCCGGGCTGTGATCGCGATGGGTGTGGGTGCAGAGGATGGCGATGATCCGCTCGCCCCTGGTCGCGGCGAGGATCGCCTCGAGATGCTCGGGCAGGTCCGGGCCGGGATCGATCACGCCGACCTCGGCGCCGGGGTGATTTGGGCCGACGATCCAGGTCTGCGTGCCGGTATAGGTGAAGGGCGAGGGATTGCCCGCCAGCACCCGCCTGATGCCTGGGGCGGGGCGCTCGACCTGGCCGGTGGGGGAATCCTCCATCGCCGCCATGTGGCATCGCCGCGGCAGGAAGTGAAGAGTGAGGGGTGGACCCGGAAAGGGGACTGCGGACCTTGACGGGCCCACCCCTCGCCTTCCCGCTGGGGAAGGGAGAGCGTTGCTACTGCCCGCCGCGCAGCCGGGCGATCTCGCGGTCGATGGCGGCGAGCACGCGCTGGCGCTGCTCGGCCGGAATCTGATCGTCCTCGGCGAGCCGGGCGCGGGCACGCTGCAGGGCTTCCACCTGCTGCGCCGGGTTGCGGGCGCCGTCATTGCCGTGGGTGCAGACGATCACCCGGGTGCGGTTGTCGTCGCTGCCCTCGTTAATCTCGCTGCGGGTCGCGCCCTGGCAATCATGATCCGATAGCACCATCATGCGGCCGCCGGGTCCATCCACCATCATCCGGCGATGATGCTCGTCGCGATTGCCGTCGCCATTGCCATGGCGATCGGTGAGGACCATGACCCGTTGCTCCTCACGGCGCTCGCCGTCGCCGCCATGGCGCTCGGAGCGAGCGCCGTCGCCCTGATGGTCGCGATGCTCGTCGCTGCGATAGGTCCGCACGATCACGCGCTCCTCGTGGCGCTCGCCGTCATGGGCTTGCGGCGCGGCCGCGGACGGCGGTGCGGGTGGCGCGGGCGGCGCCGGCTGGGCGGCCACGCCTGCGCTGCCGAAGGCAAGGCTGAGGCCGCCGAGCGTGGCGACCGCCGCGGCCCCGCCGAGCATGCGCAGCCGGCCCGGCTTGTGGAATTTCATCATCTTCAATCTCCGTTTCAGTTGATCGGCATGATTGAGCGGGCAGGCTGCAATCAGGCCGGGTCGGCTCGCGGATTTGACGAGGGCGCGCGCATAATCGTGGCGCGCGTCGGTATCGGCTCTGGCGGCGACGGCGGCGTCGCAGGCCAGCTCCTGATCGGCGCGGAACGCCTTGAAGGCGAGCCAGGCGACCGGATTGAACCAGTTGAGGGCGAGGATGAGCAGGCCGAAATGATTCCACCACAGGTCGAAACGGCGATGGTGGATCGCCTCATGGTCGAGCGCCAGCGCGCGCTCCCCGGGCGAATAGCGGCTGTCGAAATCCGCCGGCACGACGATGCGGCGGCGGAACAGGCCGAGCGAGATCGGCCCTTCGACGGCAGCGCTCTCGAGCAGCCGGAGGCCGTGATAGGTCCCCAGATCGCGGGCGTCCCGGCGGAGGCCGAGGACGAAGCGCCGGTAGCTCCAGGCCTGCCAGAGCAGGAAAGCGGCCGCGCCGGCGGCCCAGATCGCGAGCAGCAAGGGCACCCACTGCCCGGGTCCGCCCTGCGGCGGCACCGGCGCGGCCATATCCTCCGAGATCAGGATCACTGTCTGCGGCGGAATGATGTTCGGAAGCTCGACCACGCCCCAGGACGGCAGGGGTGGCGCGAGCAGCCGGAAGGCGGGCAGCAGCCACAAGGCATAGGCTGGCCCGGCGCCGAAGAAGGCGGCGAACGGGCGGCGGATGGCCAGCACGAGCAGCATCGCGGCGCTCGCCCAGATCATGTTGGAGACGAGCCAGCCGGTCATTGCCGGAGCGCCTTCAGCAACGCCTCGATCTCCGCAATGTCGGCGGGGCTGAGGCGGTCGCGCTCGGCGAGCTGGGCGACGAGCGGCGTCACCTTGCCGCCGAACATGCGGTCGATCAGCTTTCCGGACTCCTGCGCGACATAATCGGCGCGGGCGATGGCCGGGCGGTAAAGATAGCGGCGGCCATCCTCCTCATGCGAGAGAATGCCCTTGGCGAGCAGGCGCCCGAGCATGGTCTTGACCGTGCGGATGCTCCAGCCGCGCGAGGCGGGCACGCGCTCCGAGACTTCCGCGGCGGTCAGCGGCGCATCCTCCCAGAGCACCTCCATCACCGCATATTCGGCTTCCCCGATCCGTTCCAAAATCCGCCCTCCCCGGCTTCTCCGACTATCGGACTACACGTGTAGTCGAATTGCTGAACGCTGGCTGAATAGGCTCAGTCCAGCAGGCCCGACAGCCAGTGCATGACGTTCAGCGCGAACCGCCGGTTGTCGAGCCCGGGACGGTTCAGTCCAATGAGCAGCCCCTCCGTGGTGCGCTGGGCCGAAAGCATTGCGGCCTCGCCCAGCACGACCACCCTGCCGCGGCCGAAGCGAAAGGCGATGGCCTGCGCCCGGCCCGCCGCGGATATCCTTTGCGCGGGCCGCTGCAGCCTGACCTCGCCCGGTTCCGGCTGGCCCGCGCGCTGCGCCTGCTCGCGGGCGGCGGTAACGGCGGCGCGGATCTCCGCTTCGGTGGCGGGCGGCCGGTCGATCGCCGTGTCGGCCAGCCGCAGCAGGGCGCTGCTCCCCTCCGGCCCGCGGAGCGATTGGCCGCTGAACGTCATCACCCGGCCGACCCGTTCCTCCGGGCCGCGGCCTTCCAGGATGGGATGGCTGCCCAGCCCCTGTCCGTCGCGCGTGTAGAGGATGAAGGAGCGGTTGCCGGTTTCCGGATCGGCGTGACCGGGATCGACGGTCACGCCCTTGCTCATGTCGACGCCGAAGGCCTGAGCGAGCCGCTCGGCGGCGATGCCGAACGGCGCATGATCGGCGATCAGCAGCAGGGCGCCGCCGCCGCGCACCCATGCGGCGACGGCGCGGCATTCTTCCTCGGTAAAGGCGGGCGACCAATAGGCCTCCACGGCCTCCGAGCCCATCGCGTTGACCACGATCAAAATGTCATGGCCGGCGAGCGCCGCCGCCGTGAACGACCCCGGATTGGAAGCGATGCCGTAGCCGTCATTGCGGATCAGATCGGCAAAGGGCCGGTAGCGCGTCCCGGGCGTGTGGAAATTATGATGCCCCTCGTCGAACAGCACTCGCGGATGCCGCGTTCGATAGGCGGGCGCCGCGACGGAGGCGTCGTAATGCGTGTCGGTCTCGAGCGGGGCCTGCGTTGCCGCCGCGCCCGGGCCGACCCGGTTGACCCGGACGCCCGGATCGGCCTGCGCATTCAGGACCACCAGCGCGGCAGCCGCAAGCAGGATGCGTTTCATCGCCCGTCCCCCACCTTGGACTACATCTGTAATCAGCGCCGATCGCTGAATGCCGGATGAACGCCCGCAAATGTGTCGGCGAGCTTTACAGGTGGAGAAGAAGGTTAATTTCGATTCACCGTGAAAAGCGCAGTTTTCTGAGGGTTTCCGGACCTGGCACGCGCCGTGCGTATTGTCCCGCGTCCACAATGGTTCCACTCTCGGGGCGGGCTTTGGCGCTTTTCCGGTCGCGCCGCCCGCCCTAACTTTTTCCGGAATCGCCTTTCCCGAGCAAAGCCGCCGCCGTCGCCTCGTCCGCCGGCAGGAACGCCTCGATCGCCAGCTCGGCCAAAGTGACATCGATCGGCGTGCCGAACATGGTCGTGGTGCCGAGGAAGGACAGCACCCCTTCACCGGTCCTGAGCCTGAGCGGCACGGCGACGCCGGCATAAACGTCCTCGCCCCGCGCCGAACCGCCGGGATAGGCACGCAGCTCGGTCAGCAGGTCCGCCAGCACCGGATCGCCGCTCGCCGCGACCTGCGCCTCCAGCCGGTGCAGGATATGGGCGCGCCACTCCGCCAGCTTCTCGATGCGCGGTGCGACGCCCCCCGGGTGGAGGCTGAGGCGCAGCACGTTGACCGGCGGCGCCAGCAGGTGCGGCGCGACGCCCGCAAGCAGAGGCGCGACCCCCGCATTGGCGGTGACCAGCTGCCAGTGCCGGTCCACGGCGAGCGCCGGAAAGGGCTCGTGCGCCTTCAACACCAGCTCGACCGCCCGCCGCGCCGCCGCCAGCGCTGGATCGTCGAGCGACCGCTCGGGCAAAGCCGGCGCGAAGCCGGCGGCGACGAGCAACAGATTACGGTCGCGCGCCGGGATGGCCAGCCTCTCGGCGAGGCGCAGCAACATGCCCCGGCTGGGCCGCGACCGGCCTGTCTCCAGGAAGGACAGATGCCGGGCCGAGATTTCGGCATCGAGCGCGAGGTCGAGCTGGCTGAGGCGGCGACGCGAGCGCCAGCTGCGCAACTGTTCGCCGACCGGGAGGGTCTGGGTGTGCATGGACGCAGCCTAGCCGCTCCGGCGGGCCAATCCCATTACCTCGCACGTAATCGACGACATGACCCCGGCGGATCATGATTCGGGCACCAACCGCGAAAGGAAATGCCGCCATGACTCAGGTATCCAACACCCTCTTCCTCCGCCGCATCCTCGCGCTCGACGCGCTGAGCTGCCTTGCGATGGGCCTGCTCATGGGACTCGGCGCCGCCGCGCTCGCGCCCCTGTTCGGGCTGCCGGAACCGCTGCTGCGCTTCGCCGGCCTCGCGCTACTGCCGCTGGCCGCCTTCATCTTCTGGCTGGCGTCGCGACCGAATCCGCCGCAGCCGTTTGTCTGGGTCGTTATCCTCGGCAATCTCGGCTGGACCGTCGAGAGCTTCCTCACGCTCGAGCGGAGCCAGGCCACCGCGCTCGGCACGGCCTTCGTCGCCGCGCAGGCGGTGGCGGTGCTGGGGCTCGCCTTGCTCGAATATGTCGGGATCAGGAAAGCGGCCGCGCTTGCCGCTGCCTGAACATGAAATGGGGACAGTTACTCGTAGCTGTCCCCGCTTTTTCAGGCCCGGGCGACCTGTTTGTCGGTGAGCAATTGCTGCAATTCGCCCGCCTCGAACATCTCCATCATGATGTCGGAGCCGCCGACGAACTCGCCCTTCACGTAAAGCTGCGGAATGGTCGGCCAGTCGGAATAGGCTTTGATGCCGTCGCGGATCTCCGGGTCCTGCAGCACATCCACCGTCTCGAAGGCGACGCCGAGATGGTCGAGAATCGCCACTGCGCGGCTGGAGAAGCCGCATTGCGGGAAGAGCGCGGTGCCCTTCATGAACAGGACGATGTCGCTCTTCTTTACAATCTCGTCGATACGCGTGGTGACGTCGGTCATTTCACTTTCCTACTCCGGAACCGCGGTGCTGAGCTTGAGGGCGTGCAGTTCGTTGCCCATCCGTCCGCCCAGCGCCTGATAGACGCGCTGATGCTGCTTCACGCGGGGCTGACCGCGAAAGCTCTCCGCCACCACCCGCGCCTCATAATGGTCGCCATCGCCGGCCAGATCGACAATCTCCACCCGCGCATCCGGTATTCCCTCGCGGATCAGAGTCTCGATCTCGGCGGCCGGCATCGGCATGGCTTCAGCCCTGCGCCTCGATGAAGTGCCGGCGCGCCTCGACCGTCTTGTGGGCGAGCGTCTTGCGGATCACCGCCTCGTCGACGTCGACGCCGGCCGCGGTCAGGTCACCAAGCAGTTTGCGGATCACGTCATCGTCGCCCGCTTCCTCGAAGTCGGCGCGGATCACATCCTTCGCATAGGCATCCGACTCCGCCTCGGTCAGGCCCATCTTCTTCGCCGCCCACTGGCCCAGCAGCCGGTTGCGCCGCGCATGGATCTTGAAGTGCATCTCCTGGTCGCGGGCATACATCAATTCGAAGGCGCGCTCGCGTTCGTCGAAGCTGGTCATGTTGTTCCTTGCTGCTGCCGGTTTCAGGGCCGAGATAGGAGGTCGGGCCGCGGGGCGCAACGCTCTGCGCTCGCGACTCGTCAAAAGCCGATTGCGGCGATGCAGGAACAACTCCGCGCTCAGCCCGGCGCAGTCGAGGCGCAGGTCGCCGCCGGCATCGGGCAGATGCGCGGCATGCCAGCCCCTGCCCCGACACCGGCACCTGCCCAATGGGCTTGCGAGACCGGGGGCTGACCCTCAGCTGCCCGGTCTCGAATAGGGACAGCAAAGCGCCGTCCCCGCAGCCATTCCGACGCCGCCGACGGAGGTCAGGGAAGCCAATCAGAGTTGGCGCGACTGTGTCTCCGACGGCCTCGATCGGCGCCTGGATCGCACGCGGGCCAGTGGGGATTTTTACGGCCTCGCCAGCACAATCCTTGCCGAATGCCGGCCGCAGCAGGACGCGGCGTCCGCCGCGCGCTCCCGCTGGGTCGAAGGGCTGGAACTCAGTCCGGCGCAGAAGACAGTCGCCCTGCGCAGAAACGAGCGAGACGTCCGCACGATGCACGACCTGATTGTCATGCGCGCGCGTCGATCAGCACACGGTTCGACCGGGGCTGGGATTAGACGAAGGACGGATGCCGGGCAGTCTGCCTCAGTCCATCGTCACGACGAGCTTCCCGACCGCCTGGCGCGCGGCCATGTGGGCGATGGCGTCGCCGCCCTCCGCGAGCGGCCAGGTGCGGCTCACCTTCGGCGTGATTTTTCCTTCCTCCCAGAGCCTGAACAGGGTCCGGATATGCGCCGCATTGGCCTTCGGGTCGCGCGCCGCGAAGGCGCCCCAGAAGACGCCACGCACGTCGCAGCTCTTCAGGAGCGTCAGGTTGAGCGGCAGCTTCGGGATGCCGGCCGGAAAGCCGATGACGAGCAGCCGGCCCTCCCAGCCGATCGCGCGCAGTGCCGCCTCGGTATAATCGCCGCCGACCGGATCGTAGATCACGTCGGCCCCGTTCGGCCCCACCGCCTCCTTGAACAGGCCGGCGAGCGCCTTCGCGCCGTCCTTGTCGAACGGCCCGCGCGGATAGATGATCGTGCTGTCCGCCCCGGCGGCCCGCACCGCCTCAGCTTTCTCTTCCGAAGAGACTGCCGCCACCACGCGCGCGCCCATGGCCTTGCCGAGCTCGACCGCCGCCAGCCCGACCCCGCCTGCCGCACCGAGCACCAGCAGGGTCTCGCCTTCCTTAAGCTTCGCGCGATCCACGAGGGCATGGATGGTCGTGGCATAGGTCAGGATCAGCGCCGAGCCTTCTTCGAAGCTCCGTTCTTCCGGCAGCGGGATCGCCATGGCGGCCGACACCAGCAGCTTCTCGGAGAGCCCGCCATGGCCGAGCATGGCGATCAGGCGTGCGCCCTCAGCCCAGCCAGTGACGCCCTCCCCCACCGCCTCGACCACCCCGGCAATCTCGCCGCCGGGAGCGAACGGCCGCTCGGGCCGGAACTGATATTTGTCCTCGATGATCAGCACGTCGGGATAGTTGATCGCGCAGGCTTTGACCCGGACGAGGAGCTGGCCCGGGCCGGGCACTGGATCGGGAAGTTCCGCAAGCTCGAGCGTCGCCGGGCCGCCGGGTGCGCGGGAGAGGAGCGCCTTCATCTTGCCGAAGCCGGAAAGGCCGGGAGCCTGGCGACATCGGCTGGTTCATGCTGGATGATGACATTGGCGTGAAGGTTGCGCGCCAGCCGGTCGAACCGGTCCATCGAGGCGAGCGTTTCGGCCCGGCTGGTGTTGAACGGCGGCACGCCGCGCCGCTGCACTTGCTCGGTGAAATGGTACATGTCGCCCGACAGCAACACCGGGCCCGAGGCGAGACGCACCAGCAGGGCGTGGTGGCCGGGCGTGTGGCCGGGCAGGTTCAGCATGATCACCTTGCCGTCGCCGAACACGTCATGATCGCCGCGCGCCTCGGTGACCTGGCGGCCGCCGGTGAGCCAGGGCGCCAGCGGCGCGCGCTCCACGCCGGGATCGGTGCCGCGCAGCGCGGCGAGGTCGCCGCTGCCCATGATCAGGCGCGCATGCGGAAAGCTCGCGGCCTGGCCGGTATGATCGAAATGATAATGGCTGATGCCAAGGATTGTGACCTGTTCGGGGCGGACGCCGATCCGGGCCAGCTGATCGACGATCGTCGCGCGGAGCGTCGCCCGGATCGCCGGCGTCTGAATCGGCTGCTGAACCACGCCGGCCGGAATGCCCGCGTCCCACAGCATATAATCGGTGCCGTGGCGGATCAGATAGCAGCTGCCGACCAGATTTTTCGGCCCCGGCGGATATTCGGAGGTGTCGGAAAAGAAGGCGTTATAGTCGGTGAACGTGAAGTCGCCGCAATCGAGCCGCCACATTTCCATCAAAGGCGGAGGGGTCGGCGCCTGCATCGCGGTAAGCGCGATCCAGCCGAGCGCAGCCACCAGAGTCCGTTTCAGCATCCTTGCCCCCTATATTGAGACCGGCTCCTTCGGCGAGACATAGGCGGGATCGTGGGCGAAGGGCAATTCATCGCCGCGCGCGAGCGCGTCCAGCACCGCGCGGAAATCGGTGCGGCAGCGAAACCCCATCACCCGCCCGGCGCGGGAGGGATCGTAGACGCGGTCGAGCGAGGCGGGGAGCGTCCAGCCCGCCCGGGCATAGAGCTCCGGAGCGTCGGGAAAGTGGCGCGCGATCACCGCCGGCGCATCTTGGAGCAATTCCCCGCATTCCTTCCGGGCGAAAGGTGGCGGGGCGGACAGGAGGAAGGTTTCGAAACCGAGCGAAGGCGTCTTTTCCAGCGCCACGGCATGGGCCTCCGTCGCATCCTCGACGGTGAGGCGGCGGTTCAGGAATTCGTTCGCCTTTGTATTCGGGCCCGACAGATCCCGATGAGTGTCGTCCTCCTCCGGGAAGAAGCGGCCGGTGCGCAGGACGGTAATGGCCATACCGCTTTCCTCATGCACGACGCGGCAGAGCCGCTCGGCCTCAAGCTTGGTGACGCCGTAGATATTGCGCGGGGCAAGCGGACCGAATCCCTCGTCGAGCCAGGCCGCTTCGATCGCCCCGCCCGACTTGCCCGCGCGGATCGCCTCGGTGATCATCAATGAGGTGGTGGAGGTGAAGAGGAAGCGATCGTTCCCGGCCCGGACGGCCGCGTCGAGCAGGTTGCGCGTGCCTTCGACATTGATCTTTCGGAAGGCGCTTTCCGGAAAGCGGACGATGTCGGGTTTGTGCAGTGCGCCCGCGTGGATCACCGCCTCGATGCCCTGCTCGCCGAAGGTCCGCTCGATCAAGGCAGCGTCCGCGACCGAGCCGCGCACGTCCGTGTCGGCCCCCGGCGCGACGTCGAGGCCGATGACGGCATGACCCGCCGCCCTCAGCCGCGGCGCGAGATACCGGCCGAGCCAGCCGGACGACCCGGTCAGGAGAATCCGCATCGCGCTTCGGTCAGGCCGCGGCCGGGATCGGGGAGGCGAGCTGTTCGGCCGGATCGTGAGCGTCCGCCCAGTCGGTGCGGCGCTTGATGAACGGGTTGAAGAACATGACCGGGATCTTGAGGAAGATCAGCTCCGAATGGATGAAGGTGTCGATCGCCTTCTCCCACCATTTCGGGTCGCGCACGCCGTGGGCCCGAAGCCAATTGTCATAGGGCGCCCAGTGGCTCGGCTCGTCCTTCTCGATCACCTTGAAGATGCGCATCAACGTCTTGTCGCGGTTCACCACCGGATGGTTGAGCAGGATGTCGACCTGCTGCATGCCGCGCTGCTCGGTCAACGAGATGATCCGGCAGAGCCGCCCGAACAATTCGTCATTGCCGATCACCTTGCGGGTATCGAGGTCGTCGATCCGCCGGCGGAACATGATCTCGATGAACCGGTCGATATGACCGCAGGTGCGGTCGACCCGAAGCGGCATCTTCCCCTGCAGCTCGAACCAGCGCTTGAACATCACATAATGTTTGCGCTCGTCGGCCCGGTGCTTCTCGACCGCGGCGATGAAGGCGGCATCGTCCGGGGCGTGCGCACGCACCGCCTCGAGGATGCGGTCGATGCTCGTGTAGCCGCGATGCTCATTATAGATATAGATCGACCCGAGCAGGTCGAGATAGCGGCGGCGGAACCAAGCGAACATGGCGCGGACAAATCTGCCTGTCGGCGCCAAGCGTCAAGTTTTTTGCGGCCTCATGACAGGTAATGCGCGGTCGTCTTCGCCGCGACCTCGTCCGCGGTCACCTCCGGCGCCAGCTCGATCAGCCGGAACGGGCTTTGATGATCGGGCCGGTGGAAGACGGCGAGATCGGTGACGATCATGTCGACCACGTTCTTGCCGGTCAGCGGCAAGGTGCACTCCGGGATGAACTTGGGGTCGCCGGACTTGGCATTATGCTCCATCACCACGATGATCTTCTTGACCCCGGCGACCAGGTCCATGGCGCCGCCCATGCCCTTGATCATCTTGCCCGGGATCATCCAGTTGGCGATGTCGCCATTCTCCGCCACCTCCATCGCGCCGAGCACGGTGAGATCGATATGGCCGCCGCGGATCATCGCGAAGCTGTCGGACGAGGAGAAAAAAGAAGAAGAAGGCAAAGCGCTGATCGTCTGTTTGCCGGCATTGATCAGGTCGGGATCGACCTCGTCTTCATAAGGGAAGGGCCCGATGCCCAGCATCCCGTTCTCGCTCTGCAGCGTCACCTCCATCCCGTCGGGAATGTTGTTGGCGACCAGCGTCGGGATGCCGATGCCGAGATTGACATAATAACCGTCGCGCAGCTCCTTCGCGGCGCGGGCCGCCATCTGGTTGCGGTCCCAGGGCATCAGCGATTTCCTCCTTGCGTGGGGGTCCAGCGCCGGTCCGCCGGAAATACGTCGTCTATCGTGCCGCGCAGCCCGGAGCCGTAGACCGGGTTCGGCAGGATGAACCAGCCATGCCCCCACATCCGGGCGAGCGTCCCGGTCGTTGTGGCGGCACGGCGCTCGGCGACGCCGAGACCATCGGCATTGAACAGGTCGGTGAAGTCGCCGAGTTGGTCACCCGCCATCGCGACGACGCAATAATAAGAGACGATCATCTCGCGGCGAGTATCCTTCGTGGAGACGAGCCCGGCGTCGCCCTGCAGATACAGCGTACGTGCCCAGGTCTGGTTCGGCCCGTGCCAGGCGGGGCCAAGGCCGGCGCCGTTCAGGGCCGCTTCTGTCTGTGCCGCATTCTCGGCCAGGCGGTTCGAGTTGAAGATCACCGTAACGCCGGCCCGGCGAATGGCGGCGAGTGCTTCGACGGCGCCAGGCACCGGCGTGACCCTCGCGGCCCCGGTCTGCTCCCACTGATTCCAGCGCTGCTGATCGTAGGGCCGGCCGGGATGGCTGGCATCGTCATATTCGAAGCCGAGATTGAGCAAGGCGGTTTCGTCCACGTCGAGCACGACGGCCAGCGGCCGCCCCACGCAGGAGTAGAATCGCGGCGCGGCCAGGGTCGCGCTCGGCGCCATCACCACGCTCTGGCGCGGCGGGTGCCGCGCCGCGGCGAGCACATAGTCGCGAAACGCGCGATAGGCCTGGACGCTGATCGCGCCGCCCTCGCCCGATCCGTAGAGCCATTGCATGCCGGGCGGCGGCCGCTGAGGCTGAGGTTGGGCGGAAGCCACGCCCGCCATAAGGACGGCGCCCAGGGTCGCGCCGAGGATGCGCGCCGGCCGGCTCACGCCGCTTCCCTCGGCCGCGTCGTCACGAATTCGATCTTCTTGTCATAGGGCGCACCGAGGACCATCCGCTTCACATAGATGCTCGGCAGGTGGATGGAGTCCGGATCGAGGCTGCCGACCGGCACGATTTCCTCCACTTCGGCGACGCAGGCCCTGCCAGCTGTGGCCATCGGCTGATTGAAGTTGCGCGCGGTCTTGCGGAAGACGAGATTGCCGCTCTCGTCTGCCTTCCAGCCCTTGATGATGGCGAGATCGGCGCGGATGCCGCGCTCAAGAATATAGTCCTCGCCGTCGAAGGTCTTGACCTCCTTGCCCTCGGCCACCTTCGTGCCGACGCCGGTCTTCGTGTAGAAGCCGGGAATGCCCGCGCCGCCGGCCCGGCAGCGCTCGGCGAGCGTACCCTGCGGACAGAATTCCACCTCCAGCTCACCCGCCAGATATTGCCGCTCGAACTCCTTGTTCTCACCGACATAGGAGGAGATCATCTTCCGGATTTGGCGGGAGCGCAGCAGCTTGCCGAGGCCCTCGCCATCGATCCCGGCATTGTTGGAGGCGACGGTAAGATCCTTCACGCCCGAGGCCTGGAGCGCGTCGATCAGCCGCTCCGGGATACCGCACAGGCCGAACCCGCCAGCGCAGATCGTCATGCCGTCGAACAGCAGCCCCTCCAGCGCGGCGGCGGCGTCGGGATAGATTTTTTTCATGTGCGGGCTCCCTCGGGTCGCTCCGCGATAGGCGGGCGTGGCGAGTCCGGTCAAGACAAGTTGAATCAATATTCAACTTCATGATCGGCCCCGCAATTTCGTCGTCAGCCGGGCCGCGTGGACCTCAAACCGGCGGCCGCAATGCCCGCTTCCGCGCAGGCCGCATCCTCCGCCGGCGTCTCCCCCGACACGCCGACCGCGCCGATCCGCTCCCGCCCGTCAGCGGAAAAGATCGGTACGCCGCCCGCAACCGTCACCACATGGGGTGCGTTGCCGAAGCCCGGCGTCTCGCGTGCCGCAGCAGCCATGCCGGAGGTCGGGAAGCCCCAGGCCGCGACGGCCTCGGCCTTGGCCAGCGCGAAGTCCATGATGCCATAGCCATTGCCGTCCATGCGCAATGCCGCGACCAGGTGGCCGCCCGCGTCGAGCACGACGATGGCATGGCTCTGGTTTCGGCCCGCCGAATGGGCGGCGCAGCCGGCGACGATCGCCTGCCCGGCGCGGGCGTCGAGCCGCTGGGCAGGCTGAGCCTGAGCGGTTTGGGCGGACAGGATGACGGCGAGAACAAGCGAACGCAAAGCCATGACGACCTCCCGCAGCGCCCACCGGGTTCGGCGATAAGGCCGGCGGCGACACCCGGTCAAGGCGTGCTTGACACTTGCTCGTGATGAGCTTACTTTGTTTTGCAAAGTTATTTGGAGGCGTATATGGCTTCGCAACCCGATACCGACGACATCGCCTATATCCGCCATCTCTCCGAAAGCGGAGCGCGGGCGCCGCTGATCGGCGGCCGCTTCACCGCCTGGTGGGGATTTCTGCTGATCATCGCCTATGCTGCCATGCATCTGGTCATCAAGGGGGTGTTCGGCCCGCCCAACATGATGCTCGCGATCATCTGGGGCGGCTTCGGGCTGCTCGGCATGGTCGGCCAATTCGTGCTGGCCCGCACCGTCCAGGACAAGCCGGGCGCGGGGTCGGCGGGGAATCTCGCCGCTCGCGCGGTCTGGACGGCGGCGGCCCTGTCGATCGGCGCGATGGTCGTGGGCAGCGCATTCATCTCGAACGGCAACGGGCCGGCCGCGGGCCCGCAGCCCTGGGACTTCATCGTGCCCGTCGCCTTCGCCGTCTATGCCTGTGCGCAATACGTCACCGGCGCGCTGGCCGGGAACCGGATGCTGAAACTCGCCGCATGGGGCGCAGTATTGATGGTCGGCCTGTTCACGGCCGTTTCCCGTTGGCCGGACCGCTATTTGCTGGTCGCAGCCGGCGTCGCGCTGACTGTGATGATCCCGGGCTTGCTTCTGGTGCGCGCCGAACCCAAAGGCTGAGGTCATGGGCGATCAGGGTCCCTTCGACCATAACCGGATCGACGACGTCATCCACGGCCGCATCCGGCTCGGCGTCGTCGCCTATCTCTCGGCCGTGGACTCCGCCTTGTTCGGCGAGCTGCGCGACCAGGTCGGGGCGACCGACGGCAATCTCTCGGCGCACCTCCGGAAGCTTGAGGATGCGGGCTATGTCCGGGCCGACAAGAGCTTCGTGAACCGCAAGCCGCAGACCCGCCTGTCGCTGACCGCGGACGGGCGCAAGGCCTGGGGGATCTGGCTGGACCGGATCGACGCGCTGCGGAAGGCAGCCGGAACCTAACCCCGGAGCTTGGCGAGCACGCCCTGCAGCTGCATGGCGTTGCCCATGTCACCCTCGACCTTCAATTTGCCCTGCATGAAGGCGGTCATGCCGTCGAGCTGGCCGTTGGACATCGCTTCCCAGTCCGCCCAGGCGACCTTGATCGTGGTGTCGGCGGCCCTGTCGTCCTCGGTGACGTTCTGCGCCACGCCGTCGAGCATGACGACGCCGTCGGCGCCGAAATCGAGCTTCACGCGCTTGCCGGGCAGAAAGGCCTGGGCATCGTTGAGGCGGGTGGCCATTTCGCTCTTGGTCATGTCCGTCACTCCCCTGGGGTCTCGAAGCTCTCCTAGGTGACGTGAACGTCAGGTTCAAGCCTACATGAATGTCAGTAAGCGCGGCTTCCCTTCTCCCGCCGAAACTTGTTAGGGGCGCGCGATGGACGCAGCCGAGGCCATTCACGCCAAATTCGTCGCCAAGGTCGGAGAAGGAAAGCTCCCCCGCCGGACCAGCGCGCTCGCGCCCGAAGCGGTCGGCCTCGCCGGCGAGACCGTCGTCGAGCTCTTCTACAGCCAGTGCGTCAGCCGTCAGCTCGACCGTATCTCGCGCCGCCTGCAGGCACGCGGCGAGGGCTTCTATACAATCGGCAGCTCCGGCCATGAGAACAATGCCGCGGTCGCGGAGGCCCTGCGCCTCGATGACATGGCCTTCCTCCACTACCGCTCCAACGCCTTCCAGATCCACCGCTCGAAGAAGCTGCCCGGGCAAACGCCGTCCTGGGACATGCTGCTTAGCTTCGCGGCCTCGGCCGAGGATCCGATCTCCGGCGGCCGCCACAAGGTGATCGGCTCGAAGCCGCTCTTCATCCCGCCGCAGACCAGCACCATCGCCTCGCATTTGCCCAAGGCGGTGGGCGCTGCGTTCAGCATCGGCATCGCGCGGACGCTGAAGCTGGATGACGCCCCTCTGCCCCACGACGCAATCGTGCTGGCGAGCTTCGGCGACGCTTCCGCCAATCATTCGACCGCCCAGGGCGCATTCAACTGCGCTGCCTGGGCCGCCTGGCAGGGCACGCCGATGCCGCTTGTCTTCCTCTGCGAGGACAATGGCATCGGCATCTCGACGAAGACGCCGCACGGCTGGGTCGGCGCCACGTTCGGGCAGCGGGCCGGGCTGGACTATGTCCATTGCAGCGGGCTCGACATGGTCGACGCCTTTCGCGGCGCGACCGAAGCCGCCCGCATCGCCCGCAGCCGCCGACGCCCCGTCTTCCTGCACATGGACATGGTCCGGCTCTATGGTCATGCCGGCTCGGACGTGCAGGGCACCTATTTGTCGAAGGCGCAGATCGAGGCCGACGAGGAGCGCGACCCGCTTGTCCACAGCGCTGCCCTTCTGGTAGAACAAAACCTGCTTTCAGAACGGGATATCCTCGATATTTACAACGAAACCGAGGCGAGGCTGAGCAGGGTCGCCGAGCAGGCGATCAAGCGGCCGAAGCTCAGCACCGGCGCCCAGGTCATGGCCAGCATCGTCCCGCCAAAGCGCGAACTCAGCGTCGGCAACACGCCTTCGCCCGAGGCGCGTACCGCCTTGTTCGCACGCGACGCGAACATGATCGACAAGCCGCAGCATATGGCGCGGCTGCTCAGCTGGACGCTCGCCGACCTGATGCTGAGCCATAAGGAGATCATCATCGCCGGCGAGGATGTCGGCCCCAAGGGCGGCGTCTACAATGTCACCGCCAAGCTGCACGAGCGCTTCGGTCCGGCGCGGGTGATCAACACCTTGCTCGACGAGCAGAGCATCCTCGGCCTCGGCATCGGCGCCGCCCATAACGGCCTGCTGCCGATTACCGAGATTCAGTTCCTTGCCTATGTCCACAATGCCGAGGACCAGCTGCGCGGCGAGGCGGCGACGTTGAGCTTCTTTTCCGGCGGCCAGTACACCAATCCGATGATCGTCCGCATTGCCGGGCTCGGTTATCAGAAGGGCTTTGGCGGGCATTTTCACAATGACAACAGCCTCGCTGTCTTCCGCGACATTCCGGGGCTGGTTCTCGCCGTGCCGAGCAACGGCGCCGACGCGGTGGAGATGCTGCGCGAATGCGTCCGCCTCGCCCGCGAGGAGCAGAGGGTGATGGTCTTCGTCGAGCCGATCGCGCTCTACATGACCCGCGATTTGCACGAAGAGGGCGATGCGCTCTGGACCGCCACTTACCCCCCTCCCGGCGCCGCGAAGCCGATCCGGCTCGGCGAGGTCGGCGTGCATGGCAAGGGCAAGGAGCTGGCGATCGTCACTTATGGCAACGGCTATTATCTCTCCCGCCAGGCGGAGAAGATCCTGACCGACGACCACAAGATGAAGGCGCGGGTGATCGACCTGCGCTGGCTGGCGCCATTGCCCGAGAAGGCGCTGCTGGCGGCGGTGGCGGGTTGCGAGCGCATCCTGATCGTCGACGAATGCCGCCGGACCGGCTCGCAGAGCGAGGCGCTGATGGCGCTGTTCGCCGAACGCGCGCCGGGCGTGCCCTGCCGCCGGATTACCGCCGAAGACAGCTTCATTCCGCTGGGCAAGGCCGCGACGGTGACGTTGCCCAGCCGGGACTCGATCGTCGCCGCGGCGCGGGAGGCGGTTCATGGCTGAGCGTGAGGCGGCGCTGGTGATTTGCCCCGGCCGGGGCACGTACGGCAAGGCGGAGCTTGGCTATCTGCACCGCCTGCACGGCGACCGGAAGGACCTCCTCGCGACCGTCGACCGCCTGCGCGCCGAGCGCGGCCAGCCGACCATCTCGGAGTTGGACGGAGTTGAGCGTTTCAGTCCGGCCCTGCACACACGCGGCGACATCGCCTCGCCGCTCATTTTCACCTCCTCTTACGCCGATTTCCTCGCCATCGACCGGTCGCGCTACGACCTCGTCGCCGTGACCGGCAATTCGATGGGCTGGTATACCACCCTCGCCTGCGCCGGCGCGACCGATCTCGCCCGCGGCTTCTCGATCGTCGATGCGATGGGCGAAAACAGCCAGCAGGGCGAGCCCGGCGGGCAGGTGCTGTTCACCCTGGTTGACGAGGATTGGCGCGAGGTACAGGGCCTGCGCGACGCGTTGCTCGGGCTGCCCGGCAGCATAGACGGCCTTTACGTTTCGATCGACCTCGGCGGCATGCTGATCCTTGCCGGCACCGAGGCTGCACTCAAGGCTGCGCTCGCCGCTGCGCCTCCAACCCCGGGCCGCGAACCGCTCCGGTTGGTCAATCACGGCCCTTTTCACAGCCCTTTGATGCAGGGTTCATCGGAGCAGGCTCTGGCCAGCCTGCCAACGGCCTGGTTCGGCTCGCCGGACCTGCCGATGATCGACGGCCGGGGCCAGATCTGGCGCCCCCACGCGGTCAATGCCGAGCGGCTCCGGCACTACACCTTCGCCACCCAGATCCTCGAACCCTATGATTTCACCCGCGCCATCCAGGTCGCGGTGAAGGAATATGCGCCCGACCGGATCATCCTGCTCGGCCCCGGCGACACTTTGGGCGGCGCGATCGCGCAGGCTTTGGTCGCGATCCGGTGGCAGGGGCTGCGCTCGAAGCAGGATTTCCAGGCGGTGCAGGGGTCCGACAACCCGCTCCTGCTCAGCATGGGCCGCGAGGAGCAGCGCGCCCTCGTCGTCGCCTAACCCGTCGCCAGCTCTTCCGCGAGCACCCGGAAAGCCGGATCGCGCTTGCGGCGCAGGATTGCGGCGGCGGTCTGGCCCTTCGCGCCGGCGATGTCGCCGCGCGCGCCGTGACGGGCGAAAAGGCGGAAGGCCCCGATCGGGCTGCCCTTCCGCAGCATCATATGGAGCGCGGTATCGCCCTTCGGATTGCGAGCATCCGGATCGGCGCCGGCCCGCAGCAATTCCTCGGCCGGGCCGAATTTGCTCCAGGCGACCGCGCCGAGCAAAGGCGTCTCACCGGGCGCGCTGTCGTCGTCCACCTCGGCGCCGTGCCGGAGCAGCAGGCGGATCGTCTCCCGATCCTCGTTCCAGATCGCGGCGAACATGCAATAACGCGGCGTGGAGCCGAGCTTCAGCAAATGCTCCGCCAGCGCGATATTCTTCCCGTGCGCAATGGCGAACCAGAGCGGCGTCGCCTTCCACACGCCCTCGGTGAAGGCGTGATCCTCGAGTCCGAGGCCGAGCTCGAGCAGCAGGTCGGCGGTCATGATGCTGTCTTCCGCCTCGCCGGGCGCGCCGCAGCAGAGGTGCAGCCAGTTGCGGCCCCGTTCGTCGCGGACCGTCAGCAGGTCCGGGCGGCTGGCGAGATCGGCCCGCAACTGCGCCCAGAGATGGCCGCGCACCGTTTCGCGCAGGCTGGTTTTCGAGACCATGAAACGAGGTGATCCGGGTGCCGGAGTACAGGAAATCAATGGCTTGTACGCGATTCCTGTTCCGTGGTCTCAGCCGCGCTCACCGGCCCTGCGCACACGATGGGCGAGGCGATGATGCGCTGCGGCGGGTGCGTGCATCCCGTGGCCGCCGCCCCGGGCGGCATAGTGCCGCGCATGCGCGCGTCCGTGGTGCCCGCCGAGCTGGATGCAGCGATCGGTGACCGTGCGCGAGCAGGGCGGATAATGACGGCGCGTCTCGCGCGGTCCGTTGTCGGGTCCCTTGTCCGGCGGACTGGCACTGACCAGCCCCAATCCGGCAACGGCGGCAAACAGGAGCAGCTTCTTCATGAACGGCCTCCTTCAACGCGACGGCGCTAACCATAACCGGTTCCGCGCGAAGGGGAAACAGCCGTCATCATGAAGCGTCCGGCCGGCGACTTATTCCGCCCAACCCTCCTCGCCGATCAGCGGCACGAAGCGGACGGCCCCGAGGCTGTCCTGCGCCCAGCTTTCCTCGCTTTGCCGGACGACGCGGACGAGATTCTGCACTTCGCCCGGCGCGCCGACCGGCATGACCAATGCGCCGCCGATCGCCAGCTGGCGCTTCAGCACCTCGGGCACGTGACTGCCGCTCGCGGCCGCAAGGATCGCGTCATAGGGCACGCCGCCCGGCCAGCCGGCCGAGCCGTCCCCCGCGACGATCCGGACATTGGCATAACCGAGCTGAGCCATGCGCGCGGCAGCGAGATCGGCGAGCGCGCCATGCCGTTCGATCCCGATCACCTCCGCCGCGATCCGGGAGAGTACGGCCGCCGCATAGCCGGAGCCCGCGCCGATCTCGAGCACGCGGCTGCCCGGCGCGACGCCCGCCGCCTCGATCATCAGCGCCACGATATAGGGCTGCGAGATGGTCTGCCCCGCCTCGATCGGCAGCGGGCCGTCTTCATAGGCGAAGGCCTTCATCGCCTCGGGCACGAACGCCTCGCGCGGCACCGCGCGCATCGCCGCGAGCAGTGGCGCGCCGGTCAGCCCTCGTCCGGCGATCTGCCGCTCGACCATCGCTTCGCGCAGCGCGGCATAGTCGGTCATGGCTGCACAATGATCCGGCGCGGAGGCGTGTTCCGGCGCATCAGTCCCGCAACGTCGCCCGCGTGTCCCGGAGCGAGCGCATCTCCCAGATGGCGACGAGCAGCAGCGTCACCGTCGCTGCGATCGAAAGAATGAGCGGCGAGAAACGCCAGGCGAACGGCACGATCGCCGCCAGCAGGCCGAGCCCGACCAGATGGGAGAGCGGGAAATGGTTGGCATTGGTCCGCTTGAAGATCAGATTGCCGAACAGATAGAGGGCCGGCCCGCCGATCAGGCAGAGGGCTTCCGCGGCCCCGGCATGGCCCAGCGGATGGGCGAGCGCCATTTCGTCCGAGGCGGCGGTGACGATGATCCCGGCGACAATCGGGATGTGGAAATAGGTATAGGCGAGTCGCGCCATCCGCCCCGGATCGACATCGGCGGCCAGCTGCCGAGCCGCCCGCTCCGCCCCCACGTCGAAATAGAGCCACCACATGGCGAGCGTGCCGAGAAAAGCGCTGGCGAAGGCGGCGATGGCGGGCCCGTCCCAGTCGCTTTCGCCGAAGGCGGCCCCGGTAACCAGGATCGATTCTCCGAGCGCGATGATAATGAAGAGGCCGCAGCGTTCGGAGAAATGGTGCCCCTCGACGTCCCAGGTCCGTGTGTCGGTGGCGCCCATGACCGGCAGCCAGTAGGCGATCATCGGCGCGAGGTTCAGAATGGCGATCCCGCCGGCCCAGAACGCCATGCGCGTGACCATATCCCCGGCAAGCGCGCCGGCGATCCAGAATGGCGACTCGATTACCGCCCAGAGCGTGATCCGGATGAAGCTGACGAAATTGTCGTGATTTTGCCGGACGAGCGCGGCGAGCATGAACAGACCCCGGCTGAGCCGGAAGATGAGATAGGCGGAAACGAAAATCCCCCCTTGCTCAGCGAACGCGCGCGGCAGGCCGATCGTCATGACGAGCGCCACGCCCATCAGGAAAAAGAGGAGCAGCCGTACTTCCATCCGGCGGACATCGAGCCAGTTGGTCACCCAGGCGGTTTCGACCCACACCCACCAGATTGCGATGAAGAGGATGCCGGACTGCAGGAAGCCTTTCGGGTCCGGATGCTGGATGATCGCGTGGCTGAGCTGGGTGACCGCGAAGACGAAGACCAGGTCGAAGAACAATTCGACTGGGCCGACCCGCTCCTCGTGATGAGCATCGCGGGCGCGGAGCAGGTTGCGGCGGAACATGCGGCCATCTTGCCCGGCTCAGGTGAAAGGTAAAGCCGACGCCCCAAAGAAATGGAGGCCGCGGCAGCCTATTCTGCCGCAGCCTCCGCCTCATGCGACAATATCAACGCAAATCAGTTGCTTGGCGTTCCGCCAGCTCGTCGCACCTGCAGCCCGGTCGGGCGACGGCAAGGGCCATCAGATCATCCCGGCGAGCGGGCTGGATGGATCGGCATAGCGGCGCTGGCCCATCCGCCCCGCCAGCCAGGCGAGCCGCCCCCCTTCGACCGCGAGCTTCATCGCCCGCGCCATCATCACCGGGTCTTTCGCCTCGGCGATCGCGGTGTTCATCAGCACGCCGTCGCAGCCCAGCTCCATCGCCACCGCTGCGTCCGAGGCGGTGCCGACGCCGGCGTCGACCAGCACGGGCACCTTCGCGCCCTCGACGATCAGTCGGATGGTCACCCGGTTCTGGATACCGAGCCCCGACCCGATCGGCGCCCCCAGCGGCATGATCGCGACCGCCCCCGCCTCCTCGAGCTGCTTCGCGGCGATCGGATCGTCGACGCAATAGACCATTGGCTTGAAGCCTTCCTTTACGAGGGTCTCCGTGGCACGTAACGTCTCGCGCATGTCGGGATAAAGCGTCTTCGCCTCACCCAGCACCTCCAGCTTGACCAGCTCCCAGCCGCCCGCCTCGCGCGCCAACCGCAACGTGCGGATCGCCTCCTCGGCGGTGAAGCAGCCGGCGGTGTTCGGCAGATAGGTGACCTTCTTCGGGTCGACAAAATCGGTCAGCATCGGCTGGCCGGGATCGGAGACGTTCACCCGCCGCACCGCGACGGTGACGATCTCCGCGCCAGACGCTTCCAATGCCGCCGCATTCTGCTCGAAGCTCTTATATTTGCCGGTGCCGACGATCAGCCGCGAGGTGAAGGCCCGGCCGGCGACGCTCCAGGTGTCCGCCATCTCAGCCGCCCCCCACGAAGATGACGATCTCATAATCGTCCCCGTCCTCGACGAGGACCTCGCCGAGCATGGAGCGCGGCACGATCTCCAGATTGCGCTCGACGGCTACCTTCGCCGGCTCAAGGCCCAGCTCCAGCGCGAGGTCTGCGACGTTCATGCCTTCGGGCACGCGGCGGTGCGTGCCGTTGACCCTGATCGATACGTTCTTGTCCAAGATGCGGTCCCTGGTTGGATAATGGGTGCGGGCGTCATATAGACCGCCGCCATGGCGGCGCCACCTCTCGTCTACGTGCTGAACGGGCCGAATCTCAACCTGCTCGGAATGCGGGAGCCCGAAATCTACGGCAGCGACACGCTGGACGACATTGCGGGGCGACTGGAGGACAAGGCGAAGGCGCTCGGCCTCGGCATCGACATGCGCCAGTCCAATCATGAGGGCCATCTGATCGACTGGCTGCACGAGGCGCAGACGAACGGCGCCAAAGCGGTGCTACTCAATGCGGGCGCACTGACCCATACGTCGGTCGCGCTCTACGACGCGGTGCGGGCGATCACGACCCCGGTCATTGAGGTACATCTTTCCAATCCGGCCGCCCGCGAAGCGTACCGCCATCACTCCTATATCGGCATGGCTGCACGGGGAACGATCGCGGGTTTCGGCGCGCTTGGCTATGAGCTTGCTCTGGACGCAGCCGCCCGTCTCTGACAGGAGACCCGGTTTCGAAGGGCCTCCGGCACTTTTTCAGGGGTTAAGGTTCACATGAGCGAAGATAACGAGCCGATGCGGGTTGACACCGAGATGGTGAAGAAGCTCGCCCTGATGCTCGACGAGAATGACCTCAGCGAGATCGAGGTCGAGGACAATGGCCGCCGCATCGTGGTCAAGCGCAAGCTGAGCGCCGGCGCGCCTGTCGCCCGTGCGCCGGCCCCTGCGGCGCCGGCGTCGGCGCCCTCACCGGCGCCGGCTCCCGCTGCGGATGAGGCCAGCCCCGCCAATCACCCTGGCGCAGTCAAATCGCCGATGGTGGGGACCGCCTATCTGACGGCCGAGCCGGGCGCCGTGCCGTTCATCAGCGTCGGCGCGCGCGTGAAGGAAGGCGATACGCTCGTCATCATCGAGGCGATGAAGGTGATGAATCCGATCCCGTCGCCGAAATCGGGCGTGGTGAAGCAGATTCTGATCCAGAACGCCCAACCAGTCGAATATGAGCAGCCGCTGGCGATTATCGAATAATGGCCATTGAAAAGGTCCTCATCGCCAATCGCGGCGAGATTGCGCTTCGCATCCACCGCGCCTGCCATGAGATGGGCATCAGGACCGTGGCGGTCCATTCGACCGCCGACGCGGAGGCAATGCACGTCCGCCTCGCCGATGAGGCGATCTGTATCGGCCCGCCGCCGGCCACCGAATCCTATCTGAACGTCCCGGCGATCATCTCGGCCGCCGAGATCAGCCATGCCGATGCGATCCATCCGGGCTACGGCTTCCTCAGCGAGAATGCCCGCTTCGCCGAGATCGTCGAGACGCACGACATCGTCTGGATCGGCCCGAAGCCCGAACATATCCGCACGATGGGCGACAAGATCGAAGCGAAGGCGACCGCGGCGCGGCTCGGCCTGCCGCTCGTCCCCGGCTCGGCCGGACCGGTGGAGAGTCTGGCGGAGGCGAAGGACGTCGCGAAGCGCACCGGCTATCCGCTGATTGTCAAGGCGGCCTCGGGCGGTGGCGGGCGGGGCATGAAGGTGGTGACCGGCGCCGACCAGCTCGAGACCCAGATCAGCCAGGCGCGCAGTGAGGCGAAGAGCGCGTTCGGCGACGACACCGTCTATATCGAGAAATATCTGGGCGACCCCCGGCACATCGAGTTCCAGGTATTCGGCGACGGCAACGGCAATGCCATCCATCTCGGCGAGCGCGACTGTTCGCTACAGCGCCGCCACCAGAAGGTGCTCGAGGAGGCCCCCTCGCCGATCCTGTCGGCGGGGGGTCGCGAGCGGATGGGCGGTATCTGCGCGAAGGCCATGGCCGATATGGGCTATCGCGGCGCGGGCACGATCGAGTTTCTGTGGGAAGACGGCGAATTCTACTTCATCGAGATGAACACCCGCCTGCAGGTGGAGCATCCGGTGACCGAGGCGATCACCGGGCTCGATCTGGTGCGAGAGCAGATCCGCATCGCTGAAGGCCATCCGCTGACGCTGCGCCAGCAGGACGTCCAGTTCCGCGGCCATGCGATCGAATGCCGGATCAACGCGGAGGACCCGAAGAGCTTCGCGCCCTCGCCCGGCGTGGTGAAGCAATATCACGCCCCCGGCGGGATGAACGTGCGCGTCGATTCAGGGCTCTACGCCGGCTATCGTGTGCCGCCCTATTACGATTCGATGATCGCCAAGCTGATCGTCTACGGCACGAGCCGCGCCGGCGCGATGCGCCGCCTCCGGCGCGCGCTGGAAGAGTTCGTGATCGAGGGGATGAAGACCACCATCCCCCTCCATCAGCGCCTGCTTCAGGATCCGGAATTCCAGGCCGGCGATTATACGATCAAGTGGCTGGAGGAATGGCTGGCGCGGCAGGAAGACTAACGCCGACGGCCTGATCAATTCTCCTGCATTTCCTCAATCCGGCCAGGGACGAGCCAGCGAACCGCGTGGCGGTCGCGGTCGTCGCGGCGGGCCTGACAGGCGCGGAGCGCGTCGAGCACGGCTTGCCGCGGGGTCTTGCGCCACGGGCCGACCAGCGCCGGCGTCCGGTACCGGTAAAGATGAGCAGCCACTTCAGGCTGGCTGGGTGCATTGCTGGCCATGATCTGCGGTGCCCCGACGCTTCACTCGCCCCCCTAACGGATTGATTGAGATTAAGTTCCGTTGATCCGGCCCGCCTGCCGAGGGGGGTTGAGCCGGATCACGGCGACCGTTACGCGGCCTGTCATCTCCTGAACGGAACCGGCCGAGACCATGAAAGCGATGATCTACCACAATCCCAAATGCTCCACGTCGCGCCAGACGCTCGACATGCTCCGCGAGGCGGACGCGGAGGTGACCGTGATCGAATATCTGAAAACGCCGCCCTCCAAAGGCGAACTCGGCCGCCTCTTTGCCCGCGCCGGCATGACCCCGCGCGAAGGCCTGAGGATGAAGGAGGAGGCCGCCAGAGCACTCGCAAATGCCTCCGGCGACGCGATCCTCGACGCGATGATGGCGAGCCCGGTCCTGATCGAGCGGCCGCTGGTGGAGACCGAGAAGGGCGCCATCCTCGCGCGCCCGAAGGAACGGGTGTACGATATCCTTTAACCTCCGTGGGCCATGGGAGGCCCGATGAAGACGGTCGCGATCTACAGCCTGAAGGGCGGTGTCGGGAAGACAACGCTGGCGGTGAATCTCGCCTGGGCTTCGGCCACGCGGTCGGCGCGCCGGACCCTCCTCTGGGACCTCGACTCCCAGGCCGCCGCCACCTTTCTGCTTGGCGGTGCCCAGCCTAAACGCCGCGACGCGCAGGCTGTATTCGCCAGAGACGTCGACCCCGCGAAGCTGATCCGCGAGACAGGCACCGGGCGGCTCGATCTGCTTCCCGCCGACGCTTCGCTGCGCGGGCTCGATCGCTTCCTGTTCGGGCTTGGCAAGAAGAAGCGCCTGCTGAAGCTTATCGAGGATGTGGGGCGCGACTATGACCGCATCCTGCTCGATGCCCCGCCCGGCCTCACCGAGACGAGCGAGCAGGTGCTCCGCGCCGCCGATCTCATCATCGTGCCGGTCATCCCCTCCCCGCTCTCCCGCCGCGCGCTGGATGACGTCGTCGCCTGGCTGGACAGGCGCTCGCTGCGCAGCGGCCCGATCCTGCCGGTCTACAATATGGTCGACCGACGCCGCTCATTGCACCGCGCGGCGCTGGAAGCGGAGCCGGACTGGCCGGTCATCCCGATGGCCAGTGCGTTCGAAACGATGAGCGCGGCCGAGCCCGGGACCGGCAGGCTGCCGCCCTCGTCGGCGGCCGCGCAGGCCTTGCTCGCGCTTTGGACCGGCATCGAGAAAAGGCTGACCCGCAAGGCCACGGCCGGTTGACCGCGTTTCCGCACAGGTAGACTCTGCGTGCGATGAGGACGCTTGATCCCGATCTGCTGCTCCGCGCCTACTCGATCGGCGTCTTTCCCATGTCTGATGGACGCGAGACCGAGGATCTCTACTGGGTCGAGCCGCGGCGCCGCGCGGTCATCCCGCTGAACGGCTTCCATCTCTCCCATTCGCTGCGCAAGACGCTTCGTTCCGGAGAGTTCGCGGTCACCCGCGACGCCGCCTTCGCCGAAATCATTCGGCTCTGCGCCGAGCGGCAGGACACCTGGATCAACGCCGAGATCGAGGCGAGCTACATCCGCCTGCACGAGGCGGGCCGGGCCCATTCAATCGAGGTCTGGCGCGGCGGACAACTCGCCGGCGGGTTGTACGGAGTCAGGCTCGGGGCGGCCTTCTTCGGCGAGTCCATGGTTTCACTGGAACGCGACGCCTCAAAGGTTGCGCTCGCCTGGCTGGTTGCGCGGCTGATCGTCGGCAATTTCCAGCTGCTCGACTGCCAGTTCATGACGCCGCACCTCAAGTCGCTGGGCGCGGTGGAGATCGATCAGAAGGATTATCTGGCGCTGTTGGCATCCGCGCTCGGCGAGGGCGTTGGCGCGGGCGGCGCCTCGGGCGGTGGCGTCTCCTCCGCGGGGCCGGTCGAGTTCGAGGCGCTGGACCGGCTGCTCGGCAGCACGGGGCGCGAGGCGGGCGCCGGCTCGCCGCCTTCCGGATGGGTCATCGCGCAGCTTTTGGGCCAGACGTCGTAGATCGGGTGCTCCACTGTGTTGAGCGAGGGTGTTTCCCTGTAGAGCCAGCCTGAAAAGACCCGGCGGAACTGGCCGTCGGCGCCGCGCACATCCAGCTGGATGAAGGCGCCGGTCAGTTGCTGGATCTCCCACGGCGCGGTGGTCTCGCAGGCGCGCAGCCGCACGATCACGTCGCCGACCCGCGCCGCCTGACCGGGGCGCAGCGTCAGATCCCGCTCCAGCCCGTTTCGTTTGTTGAGCAGGCCGATCACGGCGACGCGCTCCGCCATCGGCGTGGTGCCGGGGGTAAGTTGGTTCACGGTCTGCGGCACATCGACGGTCTGGTTCTCGATCTCCGCCTCGTTCTGGCGGTCCGCCTCGTCCGCGCCCCGGGGCGAGCAGGCGGCGAGCGCGAGCAGCGCCGCGAGACCCGGGCAAAGGATAAGGCCGCGCATCGCGATCAGTCGGGCGTCCAGGCCTGGTAATCGCCGCTTGCGGCCTGCCGCCGGCCGCCTTTCTCGAGCGCGCCAGTCGGGCGGTAGGCGTCGACAGTACCGGTCAGGTTCGGCGTCGCGGCCCTGAGGAAGTTGGGCGGCGGCGGGAGCGCCTCGTCGGGCACGCCGTCAATCTGCCGGGTCAGCCACGCATACCATTCGGGCGGCACGCGGCTGACATCGTTGGACCCGGCATACATCACCCAGCGGCGTGCCTTGCCTTCGAAATAGCGATTGCCGTGCGCATCCTCGCCGACCTTGCGGCCGTTTTTCCAGCTGAACAACGCCGTCCCGAGCGTGGCGCCGTCCCACCAGGTGAACAGATTCTTGAAGAAACCCATGGCCTGAGCGCCTAGCGCCGAAGGGCGGGACCGCGCAAGTCCAGTCCGCCTAGACCGATTCCACTTCCACCGCGAGCGGCCCCTTTCGCCCGCTGGCGATGCGGGCACGCAACGGCTGGTCCGGGATCAGATCGCTGAGGCCGCCGCGCCGGACCGTCTCCATATGGACGAAAATATCCTGATCCTCATCGTCCCGGACCAGAAACCCATAGCCGCGTAGCCGGTTGAACCATTTGACCCGGACCGGCTCGAATCCGCCGGCCTCGTCGATCAGGCTGGAGGGATCGATCCGGTCGGACTGCGGAGCGTGCGGACGTACGATCTCCGGGATGACGGCGTGGCTGAGATCGATGTTGAGCACCTTGCGGGCCTGCAGGCCGCGCTCCTGCTGTACGACCAGGCATTCCACCGTCGCGCCTTCCGGCAGGCTGCGCCGGTCATGCTCCTTCAGCACCGAGAAATGGATGAGGATGTCGCCCTCGGCCTCCTCACTGACGATGAAGCCGAAGCCGCGAGTGGCGTCGAACCATTTGATCGTTCCGGTGACCTGGACGAGCGCCTCGCTGTGCGGCTCGATCGCCACCGGCTGCGCACGCACAGCCGGTTCGCTTTCCGCGATCGAGGCATGCCCCCCCTCAACCCGCGCTTGTGGACGCGATGTCATCTACGCCTGAACCCCCCTGGATCAGGCCACGAAGGTATCATGGTTTCGGCTTTTGTGAACCATGTGTGTTCAGCACGTGTCCGCAGGCGGGATTTCGCCCGGTCTTGCCGACACGATAAGGCGGGCGAGGCCGGGCGGATGGCCGGCGCGAAGCATCGCCGCAAAGGCCTTTTCGCGGGCCGGCCGGTCGGCCTCCGCGATGGAGAAAGGCCCGATTTTCCTGCGTTCGGCAAAGCGAAGGGCCGCATCCCAGGCGCCCTCCTCCGCGGCTTCCCGCGCTTCCGCACCGTCCTCTTCGCCGATGCCGGCGGCACGCAGCGCCTGACTGACCCGCCGCGCCCCATAGCCGCGCCGGGTCAGCGCGCCCGCCCTGGCACTCGCAAAGGCGCGGTCATCGACATAGCCGAGCGCCGCCAGCCGCTCGACCACGGCCTCGATCGGTGGCTTCCGAGCCTCCGCCCACCCCCGTTCCCGCACCTTTCGCCCCAGGTAGAGGGCCAGCTTTGCGCGGGTTGTGGCATAGCGTCCAACATAGGAAAGCGCGGCCTGTTCGAGCCCCGCCGCGTCAAGCGGCGGCTTCACCCTTCTGCCACGATCATGACTCATCGCCATGTTTGTGCCATAGTCGAGCCGGATTATGAACGCGCCTCGTCTCGTAGGGCGGAGGCTGAACTTAGAGATTCGGGACTCTATGAGGCCCATGAAGAAGGATTCAGCCGAACGTGCTTGACCATGAAGGCCAGGTAAAGCCGCGCATTGCGGCCGCTCAAGCGCTCATTCCGACGCCGACCGACGACGAGCTGCCCCGCCGTTATGCCGATTTTGCCACGATGACCGAAGCGGTCGACTATGTCACGCAGGGTAAGAAGGGTATTAATCTTCACGATGCACGCGCCGCTCTGGTGCGCGTCTATCCCTATGCGGAACTGCGTGAAGACGCCATCCGCGCGGCCCACCGGCTGAAAGCCCGCGGCATCCAGTCCGGCGAGCGCGTTGCGCTGATCGCCGAGACCGCGGCCGAGTTCATCGCGCTCTTCTTCGGCGCGATGTATGCCGGCGTCTGGCCGGTGCCGCTGCCTTTGCCGACCTCTTTCGGCGGCAAGGAAGCCTATATCGACCAGCTCGCCGTGCAGCTTAACAGCTCTGACCCGGTCCTGCTCCTCTATCCGCCCGAACTCGCCATGGCCGCTGATGCGGCCGAAGCGGCCGGTTTCGAGTCGCAGGATTGGGCAAGCTTCTTCGCGGCCGAGGTACCGCCCTGCCCGCTCGACGCGCCGAAGGCGGACGACATCGCCTATCTGCAATATTCGAGCGGATCGACCCGCTTTCCGCACGGTGTCGTCATCACCCACAAGGCCCTGATGTCGAACCTCGCCGCCCACGCCCACTCCATGCATATCGGTCAGGGCGATCGGGGTGTTTCCTGGCTGCCTTTCTATCACGACATGGGCCTCGTCGGCTGCATGATGTCGATGATCGCCAACCAGATGTCGGTCGACTATCTCAAGACCGAGGACTTCGCCCGCCGTCCGCTCGCCTGGCTCGATCTCGTGACGCGCAACAAAGAGCAGACGATGAGCTATTCGCCGACCTTCGGCTACGATATCTGCGCGCGCCGCGTCTCCAGCCAGACCGACGTCGCCAACCGCTTCGATCTGTCGCGCTGGCGGGTTGCCGGCAACGGCGCCGACATGATCCGCCCGGACGTGATGCAGAGCTTTGTCGACACGTTCGCGCCCGCGGGCTTCGACGCCGCCTGCTTCCTCCCCTCCTACGGTCTTGCCGAGGCGACCCTGGCGGTCACCGTCATGCCGCCGAACGAGGGAATCGTCGTCGAGCTGGTCGAGGAGACGCTGCTGGCCGGTGGCTCTGCCGGCGAACGGGACCGGCCGAAGCGCTACCGCGCGGTCGTCAATTGCGGGAAGCCGGTCAGAGACATGGAGGTCGCGATCCGCGGCGACGATGACAGCGTGCTCGGCGAGCGCGAGGTCGGCAAGGTCTATTGCCGCGGCACCTCGGTCATGGTCGGCTATTTTCGCGACGAGGAGGCGACCGACGCCTGCCTCGACGGCGACGCCTGGCTGGACACGGGCGACATGGGTTACATGTCCAACGGCTATCTCTACGTGGTCGGCCGGGCCAAGGATATGATCATCATTAACGGCAAGAACCACTGGCCGCAGGACATCGAGTGGGCGGTGGAGCAATTGCCGGGCTTCAAGGCCGGCGATATCGCCGCCTTCGCGATCACCACGCCAGGCGGCGAGGAGACGCCGGCGGTGCTCGTCCAGTGCCGCACCTCCGATATGGAGGAGCGCGGCCGGTTGCGCGACGCGATCCGTGAGCGGGTCCGCGCGATCACCGGCATTAACTGCGTCATCGAGCTGGTGCCGCCACGCTCGCTGCCGCGGACGAGCTCCGGGAAGCTCTCCCGCGCCAAAGCCCGCAACCTCTACTTGTCCGGCGAGATTCAGACCTACGACATAGCTGCCTGATTTTCAGGGTTAATACGGATCGATACACAGCGCCGGAATAACCCTTCTCTAACGCTTGTTGGTTAAGCCTCCCCCTCTGGAGTGCCATGACCGACAAGACGCTTCCAAAGCTCGACTGGCGCGTAGTCTTCAACCGCGCCGCGCCCCCGGGCGTGAGGGGCTGGGGGCGCGTGCGCGCGGCGCAGCTCGTGGCCATGCGTCCGGCGATGAGCGTCGCGGCCTGGGGCCAGGCGTTCAACGCCCTGTTCATCGCCTATATGCTCTCCGGCCGCGTCTCGCCGTCGGCCCTGGGACTCTGGCTGTTCTGCGTCTCGCTGCTGATGCTCTATTTTACCCAGCAGCAGCGCAGGCTGCGCGGCCGCGAGATCCACTCCCTGCCGCGCAAGACGATCAATCGTGCCGCCTATCATTCGGTCTTCATCGGCCTCGTCTGGGCCTTTCCGGCGCGCTTCTTCTTCGAACATGCCGATCACGGCCAGCAACTCGCGCTTTGCGTGATTACCGCGACGATGATGGCGGGAGCCGCCTTCGTCTTCTCGCCCATTCCGGCCGCGGCCGCCGCCTACGTGCTGATCATGGGTGTCGCGGCGGCGCGCATGCTGTCGACGCAGGACAGTCTGCTGATCCTGCTGATCGCGCCCGTTTACACCGCCGCTCTGGTGGCGATGGTCCTGATCGATGGCCGCGCCTTCATGCAGCGCAAGTTCCTCGATATTGCACTTGAGGAACGCGAGCAGACCGTCAGCCTGCTCCTTCGCGAATATGAGAGTTCGGACGCCGACTGGCTCTGGCAGACAAACACCCAACTCTGCTTCCAGAACGTCTCCGCCCGCTTCGCCCGCGCCACCGGCCGCACTATCGACGAGCTGGAGGGTCATTCGCTCATCGATTTCATGAAGGCGCCTACCCGCAACGACCAGAGCGCACGCCGCGCCCAAGCTGCGGCTCTGGCGACGATCGGCCGGCGGGAAGCGTTCAGCGAATTCGTGCTCGCCTTGCCCGTGCCCGAGGGCGGCACACGAGCGATCGAGCTTTCCGCGCGGCCGACCTACAACAAGCAGGGACGCTTCACCGGCTATCACGGCGTCGGCTCGGACGTGACCGCGGCCCGCCAGGCGGCCGACCGCATCGCCCATATGGCCCGGCACGACGCGCTGACCGGCCTTCCCAATCGCCTCCAGCTGATGGACGATCTGGCCGCCGCCCTGAAGCAGGCCCAGACCCGCGGCACGCAATGCGCGATGCTGCTGGTCGACCTCGACCGCTTCAAGACGATCAACGACAGCCTCGGCCATGTCGCCGGTGACCATCTTCTCCAGCAGGTGTCGCGCAGCTTCGAGACCGTGATCGCCGACGAGATGACCGCGGGCCGGCTTGGCGGCGACGAATTCGCTATCGTCGTCCCCGACGTGGAAAGCCGCGAGGAACTGGAGCAGCTCTGCCTCGCCATGATCAGCGCCCTGCAGGGGCCCTTCCTGTACCGAGAGCAGCGCCTGTTCGTCGGCGCGTCGGTCGGCGTCGCCCTCGGCCCGCGCGACGGCGACACGGTGGAGGAGCTGATTCGCAATGCTGACCTGGCGCTGTATCGGGCCAAGGCCGGCTCCGGGAACGACATCCGCTTTTACGAGCCGGGCCTGCATGCCCGCGCGGAGGAGCGCCGCAAGCTGGAGCTGGCGCTGCGCAACGCGATGGATGCCGGCGAGTTCACGCTCGCTTACCAGCCGGTCGTCGCTGCCCAGTCCGGAGAGGTCACGAGCTGCGAGGCGCTGCTGCGCTGGCACAATCCGGAATTGGGTGACATCCCTCCAGCCAAGTTCATCCCGATCGCCGAGGAGACCGGCATGCTCGGTCGGATCGGCGAATGGGTCTTGCGACGCGCCTGCAAGGAAGCTTCTTGCTGGCCGGAGGATGTCGGCGTCGCGGTCAACGTGAGCCCACGCCAGCTGCGCGATCCAGGCTTCATCGTCACTCTCGTCTCGGCGCTCACCCAAGCGGGGCTGGACCCGAGCCGGCTCGAGCTTGAGGTGACCGAGAGCGTGTTCCTGGAGCTGACCGGCACCACCCAGAAGGTGCTCCAGCAGATCCAGAGCCTCGGCGTGAAGCTGGCCATGGACGATTTCGGGACCGGCTATTCCTCCCTCGGCTATCTGCGCCGCGCCGACTTCGACACGCTCAAGATCGACCAGAGCTTTGTCCAGTCCATCTCCGCCCAGGATCCGGAAAGCACCGCGATCATCCGCGCCGTGGTCGCGCTCGCTGGCAGCCTCGGCATGAAGACAGTCGCGGAAGGCGTCGCCACGCCCGAGCAGCTCGGCATCGTCCGCGCTCTGGGCTGCGACAAGATCCAGGGCTATATCTTCTCCCGACCGATTTCCGCCGAGCAGGTGCGCGAAATCCTCGACCGGAACCGCATCCTAGCCGCTGCCTGAACGCTGCGCACGCAAAGCCTTGCGCCGCGGGGCACCCCCCGCTAATGCCGCGCTCCGGCTCTAGGAGTGTAGCTCAGCTGGTAGAGCATCGGTCTCCAAAACCGAGGGCCGGGGGTTCGAGCCCCTCCACTCCTGCCATTCCCCCGGATCCGCGCGGGTTCCGCACCGCCAGGGGGCCCTTGTCCCGTGCCGTCGATCAGGCTCCGCTGCGCGGACCTGTCGGCCGGCGGGCGCCGACTCCGGACCCGGGGCTGCGGCCCCGCGCCAGGGCGGCTACGCTCTTGCGGGGACGGCCCGGGCTCGCTAGATAGCCAGCCAATCCGATAGCGGTGAAAGCGCGCCGACCCTCAAGGGGCGGCGGAGAGCTCTTGCCCGGAAGCTGAGAGGCACAAGGCGCGACATGGCATTCAATCCCGGCAAGTTCCTGCGCGAGGTGCGCACCGAATCGGCGAAGATCGTCTGGCCGACGCGCAGGGAGACGCTGATGACCGGCGTCATGGTCGTGATCATGACCAGCCTGCTCGCCGTCTTCTTCTTCGCCGTCGACAGCGCGTTCAGCGCCCTCGTCCACTTCCTGCTCGGCCTGGTCGGCTGAGCCGGACCCTCACCCCAACCCTCTCCCCGTGACGGGAGAGGGGGTAAGAAAGACAGACATGTCCCGCTGGTACATCATCCACGCTTATTCGGGCTTCGAGAACAAGGTCCGCGACGCGATCCTGACCGAGGCCACCAGGCTCGCTTTGACCCCGCTGGTCGAGGCGGTCGAGGTCCCGACCGAGAAGGTCACCGAGGTCCGCCGCGGCAAGAAGGTGACCAGCGACCGCAAATTCTTCCCCGGCTATGTGCTCGCCAAGCTGAGCATGAACGACGACGTCTACCACCTCGTCAAGAACACCCCCAAGGTCACCGGCTTCCTCGGCGCCAGCGGCAAGCCGCAGCCGATCAGCGACGCCGAGGCCGCCCGCATCCTCAGCACCAGGGAAGAAGCCGCCAAATCCGAGCCCAAGGCGCGGATCAGCGTCGACTATGAGATCGGCGACGCGGTGAAGGTGCTCGACGGGCCGTTCGCCTCGTTCAACGGCGTGGTCGAGGAACTGGACTTCGAGAAGAGCCGGGTGAAGGTCAGCGTCTCGATCTTCGGGCGGGCGACGCCGGTGGAGCTGGAGTTCGAGCAGGTCGAGCGGGTGAAATGATCGTCTGAAAGTACGACTTTCAGCCGGGCAGTTTCAGAAAGGGCCGGGGCGATGCTCCGGCCTGGTTCGTTCATGGGCCGTATAGGCCGGGGGTGCGACGCTGACCGGATGCGCAGCCCTCTCCTCCTTTTGTCTTTGCCGGCGATGCTGGCGCCCGGCGCGGCCGGCGCCTGCAGGATGGCCCCCGTCGCCGACGGGCCGGCGGCGGCACGCCATGCGGTCGACGCTGCCGCGGCGATCGTCGACGGCGAGGTGATCCGTCCCTTCGTCCCGGGCGGGCCGCCGGCTCTGGTCCGCGTGCACCGCCTCTTCAAGGGGCCGCAGCAGGCCGAATTCGAGGTCGGCGCGCTGACCGATTGCGATATCGCCCTGACGCGGCAGGGCGAGCGGTCGCGGATGATCCTCACCGGCGGCCCGGACGTCTGGTTCATCCACATGACCACCCTCGGCGAACGCGCTGTCGACAGCGTGCTCGGCTCGGACCGGCGGCGGGACTGGCCTTTCGTGCGGGGGATTGTGACGCCTTAGAAAGCGCCCGACACTGGCTGTCATTCCGGCCTTGATCCGGAATCCAGCGTCTAGAGGCCGGCGAAAAGGCCGGCCTATTTCATTTCCGCAACGGTTGGATAGGGCTGGCGGCGGGTGCCGGTTATTGGCAGGAAGGCCTTTGGGGAGAGCAATGCCGCTATCGATTAGCCAGCTTGAAGAAATCGTCGCAGAGCTGGCGACCCGACCGGGCCACGAAAAGGTCCGGGCGCTCATCTACCGGCTGCTTATCGAAGGAGTCGGCGCAAAATCGCAGGATGTCACCTTCGAACAGCAGACGTTCGAAGTGCGCGGGCGAATGGATGCGCTGCTCGGGCGCACCGTCATCGAAGCCAAGCGCGACCTGCGCCAGGAGAAATTCGACGCCCAGCTTGCCGGCTATCTGAAGGACCAGAAGGCCAGGACCGGTCAGGATTTCGTCGGCATCGTCAGCGACGGCGCCACTTTCTCCGTGCATGAGCTGGCGAGCGACGGCGAGACGCTCGAACGGATCGGCGAGGAGTTCAAGCCGAGCGCGGACGAGCCGTACAAACTGCTGAACTGGCTCGAAAGCGTCGTCGCCACGCAGGACCGGTTGCCGCCGGACGTCGAGCGGATCAAGCTCGAGCTGGGGCGTGATTCCGTCCTCTATCCGCGCGCCATGCGCGAATTGCGGGCGCTTTGGGACGAGATCGGCGCCGACCCCGAAGTGATGGTCAAGCGCCAGCTCTGGGATAGGCTGCTCCGGGTCGCGTACGGCAGCGAGATCGAGGCCCCCGAGCTGTTCCTGCAACATACCTACCTGGTCATCGTCGCCAAGGCCGTCGCGACGGCGGCTTTCGTGAACCGCCTCCCGGCGAGCGGGCAGGACCTGCTCGACGGCAAGGAGTTCCGCGACCTCGGCATCGTCGGCGCGGTCGAAGCGGATTTCTTTGACTGGTTGCTCCGCGCTCCCGCGGGTGACGCCCTCGTGCTGCGGATCGCACATCAGGCCGCCCGCTTCGATCTCGGCAATATCGAGGCGGACGTGCTCAAGGGTCTCTACGAGAGCCTGATTGATCCCGAGCAGAGGCACGAACTAGGTGAGTATTACACGCCCGATTGGCTGGCGGCGTGGATCGTCGCGGAAGCCTTGGACGATCCGCTCAAGCAAAGGACGATCGATCCGGCCTGCGGATCCGGCACCTTCCTCTTCCATGCGATCCGGCAGTTGGCGGCGGCAGGACAGAAAGCGGGCGTGGGCTCGGCTGAAATCGTCTCGCGAGCTGCCGAACAGATCGCCGGAATCGACATTCACCCCGTGGCCGTGATCTTCGCCCGGGCAACCTGGCTGCTGGCGCTGCTGCCGACCTTCTCGGAAGATCGCCCCCGTTCCCTGACCATTCCCGTTTATCTGGGCAATTCTCTGCAATGGAACGCACGCGAGCTGATGGGCGTGAACGAGCTGGAAATCCTCGTTCCACCGGCACGCGATGGCGAACAACCCTCGGTGCTTCGCTTCCCGGAAGACGCGGTGATCGATCCCAGTTTCTTCGACGAGCTGCTGGATACGATGCTTTCCCATGCCGAGGGCGGACGACCAGCGAAAGACCTTTCGACGTGGCTGAAGGGGCACGGTCTGGACGAGACGGCGCGGACCATGCTGGGCGAGACTTACGAATTGCTTGTCCGCCTCAACGCGGAAGGGCGCAACCACATATGGGGCTACGTCGCCCGCAATCTCTCCCGCCCGATCTGGCTCTCCACCGAGAAGCAGAAGGCGGATGTCGTGATCGGCAATCCGCCCTGGGTCCGCTACAGCTCGCTGTCCAAGGAAAACCAGGAGCGCCTGAAGCAGGAGGCGACCCGGGCTGGAATCTGGGTCGGCGGCAAGGCGGCAACGGCGAACGATATGAGCGCCTACTTCTTCGCCCGTTCCGTCGATCTTTACATGAAGCGCAGGGGCAAGATCGCCTTCGTGCTCCCCTATGCGGCGATGAGCCGTGATCCCTATGCCAAGTTTCGCTCGGGGGATTTCAATAAATGGCGGAGCGCGCCGAAGGCGGTGCGCTTCACAGCGGCTTGGACGTTTCCGTCGGAGGTCCAGCCTCTTTTCCCTGTCCCTTCATGCGTGCTGTTCGCCGAAGGTGCGCGGCATCCGGCGAAGCTGCCTGAAAAGGTGACGCGATTTTCTGGTAGTTTACCGAAGCGAGATGCCTCGGCTGAAACCGCAAAACGCAACCTCTCAAAAGTTCCCGAGCCTTGGCCCGCAGATACCGGCGTGACTGGATCGCCCTACGAAACACTATTTCGCAATGGAGCAACTCTCCAGCCAAGGCGATTGGTAGTCGTCCACGAGCTACCAGGGGGGAGACTAGGTACGAACGCAAAAGCACCGCGCGTGAGAGGCCGCACTTCCAGCCAAGACAAGAGGCCTTGGAAGGAAATTGCGCCGCCTGAAGGGCCGATTGAAATTGAGATGCTCCGCGCTGCCTATCTGGGGGAATCTATCGGGCCGTTTCGTATTCTCTCGAATCTGACCGCGGTTATCCCTTGGGATCAGAACAAGCGCCAATTGATGAATAGTGTGGCGGCCCTCAACGAAGGGCATCGGGGATTGGCCAGATGGTTGGAAGAGGCGGAGACGCTATGGGACGAGCACGGTACCGGTGGAATGACGCTGCTGCAGCGGTGGAATTTCAACCGCGCGCTGACTGCTCAATTTCCGATTGCGCCGCTCCGGGTTGTATATTCCAAGGCTGGATCCCAACCGGCCGCCGCAATTCTTGAGGACAGCAAGGCGATCGTGGAGAACGGTCTCTATTGGATGGGGAGCAAATCCAAAGACGAAGCTTGGTATCTCTGCGCAATTCTCAATAGCGAAACGGCGCGCTCCCGGGCCGAACATTGGCAAGCCGAAGGTCAGTGGGGAAAACGCCATTTCGACAAGGCGATGTTCAACCTGCCGATCCCGATTTTCGACGCGAAAATCGAACTCCATAAGGAACTGGCCGCCGCTGCGATGCAGGCGGAATATGTCGCCGCGCGGGTGGAGGTGAAGGAAGGCGAGTATTTCGTCACGACCCGCAACCGCATCCGCAAAACGTTGGCGCAGGACGGAATTGGGGGCGAGATCGAGATTCTTGTGGAAAAGCTGCTCGGGCCGGTTTGACCGGCAATACCGGTGCGGTATCCTTAGCGGCATGGACGACCAACCCGACATGTTCGGCCCCCATCCGGCGCAGGCCGAAATGTTCGAGGAGCCGGTTGGCGAGCCGCCGAAGCAGCTTACGGCCGACGACATTCGCGCCGAGATGCTGGCGCTGATCGCCACCGCGCGCGCAGCCAAGACGATGCCTTGGACGCCCCGGATCGCGCATCGGCACAACGTGCTGTTTCCTTATATGGCAGAATGGCTGCCCAAGGATGAAGGCGAACAGCTTCTGCTCGCGTTCGAGACCGAGATGGAGCGGCTGCGCAAGGCGGCCTGACTGGTTCGACAGCCTCAGGACCACCCTTCGACAAGCTCAGGACGAGCGGGTGGAAGAGTCACGGCGCGCGCAACACGGTGAAGGTGCCTGCTCCCGGCCTTCGCCGGGACAGGCTCGGGACGCCGGAGCGAGCCGGCGGATCGCGTTGCGGGGGACCGGCAGTCCCCGCCGCGCGCCGCTGCCCTTCGCCAGGGCTATGGCCCGCAAGCCTATCCCTTCCCGCCCCTCTTCCGCTTTTCCCACGTATCGATCCGCCATCCCCCGAACAGCGCCCGGTCGGGATGGTAGGTCACCGTCGCCTTCGCGCCCCATCCACTGACTTGCGTCAGCGGCGGCAGCCCGGGGGCCTCGCCGGGCTCGCCCGGCAGCGTCCAGGTGCCGGTCGCGCGATAATGGTTGGCGCGCTCGATCGCGTCGATGTTGCGGCCGAGGGCGGCCATCGCGGCATGGGGGTTGTGCTCGACCCTGGCCCGGCGGCCGGGCGGGCGGGCGCCGTCGAGGCGGACGGTATTGCGGTGGAGGCAAAGGGTCTGGAAGGCCTGGTTGAAGGTGAAGGCCGGCAGCGGATTGTCGCGGATCGCCGCGGCCAGCCAGCCCTGCTCCTCGGCGCCCGCGAACGCCTGCAGCGTGCGCTCCATGACGACATATTCGATGCGGTCATAGCCGACCTTCAGCGCCTGGCCCATGCGCGCGCTGAAGCCGGGCCAGCGGTCGCGGCGGCGGTAGAAGCTGCTGTGCGCGAAGCCGGCGGCGGCGGCCGAGAGGCGGATATTGGCGGTGGCGGAGAGGGCCGCGAAAAAGGCCTGCTCGGCCGCCCGCGTCATCCGGCCGGGCGGGGCGAGGCGGAGCTGGAGGCGGCCATTCGCCTGGCGGGTGATGACGGGCTCGCCGCCGCGGGTGCGGAGGCCTGAACGGGGACGGTTCTCTGAATGGGGACAGGTACTAGTACCTGTCCCCGGTCCTGTCCCCGGTCCTGTCCCCGGTCCTGTCCCCGGTCCTGCTCCGGCCTCGGGCATCCGTTCCCCGCCGGCGAGCTGGAAGGCGGCGTGGGCGGCGGCGAGGACCATGTCCCACTCGCCGGCGAAGGCGGCGCATTTCGCGCGGCGTTTGGTGTAGGTGGCGCGGTGGACGCCGAGGGTGCGGCAGGTGAGGCGGACATTGCCGGTCCGGCGGAGCGCGGCGAGGAAGCGCGCATTCTGGCGCCGCTGGCGGAGGGTGAAGGGGCGATGCTTTGGGGTTTTGGGTGCCACGCCGAGCGTAGCGCAGATCAAATCCTATTTTGCAATCCGCCTTCGCATCCGAAATGGATGCTTCGGCGGACGAGGCGCGAGACGGGTCCGGAATGGCGGTGTCGGGGACGGTTGCCCGTCAACTGTCCCCGTTCCGAAGGGAAGGACTGGGGACAGTCACGAGGACTGTCCCCGCGGAGTTTGCGGGCCTCCGGCAGGGAGGTCGGGAGGCCCGCTTGCCGACCGCCTGAGCGAGGTCAGAAAAGGTCGGCCTCCATCACCTTCACCCACGCCTTCACGAAGTCGGCCACGAAGGTCGCGCCGGCGTCGGCCGCGGCATAGACCTCCGACAGCGCGCGGAGCTGCGAATTGGAGCCGAAGGCGAGGTCGGTGCGGGTCGCCGTCCATCTGCGCGCGCCGCTCTGCCGGTCATTGCCCGCGAAGACCTCGTCGCCGCTGTCGTCGACCTGTTCCCAGGCGGTGTTCATGTCGAGCAGGTTGACGAAGAAATCGTTGCTGAGCGTGCCGGGCCGGTCGGTGAAGACGCCGTGCGGCGAGCCGCCGGCATTGGCGCCGAGGACGCGGAGGCCCCCGACCAGCACCGTCATCTCCGGCGCGCTGAGGCCGAGCAACTGGGCGCGGTCGATCAGCAATTCCTCGGTCGGCACCGAGTAGCGGACCTGGAGATAGTTGCGGAAGCCGTCGGCTTTGGGCTCGAGCGGTTCGAAGCTTTCGGCGTCGGTCTGCGCCTCCGAGGCGTCGCCGCGGCCGCCGGTGAAGGGCACGACGACGACGTGGCCGGCGGCTTTCGCGGCCTGCTCGACCGCGGCGTTGCCGCCGAGGACGATGGCGTCGGCGAGGCTGACATTGCCGCGCAGACCGTCGAGCGTCGCCAGCACCTTCGCCAGTTCGGCGGGATCGTTGACCGCCCAGTCCTTCTGCGGGGCGAGGCGGATGCGGGCGCCATTGGCGCCGCCTCTATGGTCGGAGCTGCGCCAGGTCGAGGCCGAGGCCCAGGCCGTGCGGACCAGCGCGCCGACGCCGAGGCCCGAGGCGAGGATTTTCGCCTTGAGCGCGGCCACGTCGGCGGCGGCGGGGGCGGCGCCGGCGGGGACCGGGTCCTGCCAGATCAGATCCTCGGCCGGGACTTCGGGGCCGAGATAGCGGGCTTTGGGGCCCATGTCGCGGTGGGTCAGCTTGAACCAGGCGCGGGCGAAGGCGTCGGCGAACTGGTCGGGATCGGCGCGGAACCGCTCGGAGATCTTGCGATAGTCCGGGTCCAGCTTGAAGGCCATGTCGGCGGTGGTCATCATGGTGGGGACGCGCCGGTCCGGGCTGTGCGCGCCGGGCGCCATATCCCCGGGCTTCTGATCGACCGGCTGCCACTGCTTCGCACCGGCCGGGCTGGTGACCAGCTCGTAATCATAGTCGAGCAGCATCCGGAAATAATTGTTCGACCAGCGGTTCGGGGTCGGCGTCCAGGCGCCCTCGAGGCCGGAGGTGATGGTGTGGTCGCCCATCCCGCTCTCATGCCCGCTCTGCCAGCCGAGGCCCTGCTGGGCGATGTCCGCGCCCTCGGGCTCGGCGCCGACCAGCGAGGCGTCGCCGGCGCCGTGGCATTTGCCGAAGGTGTGGCCGCCGGCGGTGAGCGCGACCGTCTCCTCGTCGTTCATCGCCATGCGGGCGAAGGTCATGCGGATGTCGCGGGCGGACTGGAGCGGATCGGGGACGCCGTTCGGCCCCTCCGGATTGACGTAGATCAGGCCCATCTGCACCGCGGCGAGCGGGTCCTCGAACGCCTTGCCCTCGACGATGCGGGTCTGGTGCGGGCCCTGGCCGACCCATTGCTCCTCGGTGCCCCAATAGACGTCATGCTCGGGCGCGTAGACGTCCTTGCGGCCGCCGCCGAAGCCGAACACCGGGCCGCCCATCGACTCGATGGCGACGTTGCCGGCGAGGACGAGCAGGTCCGCCCAGCTGAGGTTGCGGCCATATTTCTGCTTGATCGGCCAGAGCAGCCGCCGCGCCTTGTCGAGATTGGCATTGTCCGGCCAGGAGTTGAGCGGCGCGAAGCGCTGCTGGCCCGAATTGGCGCCGCCGCGGCCGTCGCCCGTCCGGTAGGTGCCCGCGGCATGCCAGGTCATGCGGATGAAGAACGGGCCGTAATGGCCGTAATCGGCCGGCCACCAGGGCTGGCTGTCGGTCATCAGGGCGGTGAGGTCGCGCTTCAGCGCGGCATAATCGAGCGCCCCGAACGCCGCGGCATAATCGAAATCGTCGCCATAGGGATCGCCGCTGGCGCCATGCGATTTGAGGATGTCGAGCGAGAGCTGGTTCGGCCACCAGTCGCGATTGGTGCGGCCGAGCAGGGTCCGGAGCGCGGCCGGCTCCTTCGACGGATCGCTGAGCGGGCTGCCCTTGCTGCTGACGTCCATGATTCTCTCCCCAGGATGCAATATGTGTCGGCACTAGGCGCGTCGCGGCATCGGGAGAAGCGATTAAACTTTGTCACTGTGAACGAGGCAGTCGATGAGTGGTCGGGTGGTGGCGGCGGGCAGCTTGAGGAACGCCCGTTAGAAGCCGTTCACCCGGCAGTGTCCGCTACGTGGACAGCGGACATCAGAGCTGTCTCTCGCGTGCGATCGGGCGCCGCCTAATTTCGACTAGATTGGAAATGAGGATTGACAAGCTCGCGCCACTCTGACATTTCCACAGAAGTCGAAATGAAGGAGGGCAGTTTGGAAGCCTTGACCGCCATTGCCGCCTTGGGCGCGCTTGCGCAGGAGCATCGTCTGGCGCTGTTTCGCTTGCTGGTCCAGGCCGGCGAGGATGGCTTGGCCGCGGGCGCGATCGCAGATGCCCTGGGGGTCCCGAACTCCTCGCTCTCCTTTCACCTTGCTCAACTCAGCCGGGCTGGGCTGATCCGGCAGGAGCGCCAGCATCGCTCGCTGATCTACCGGGCTGACTATGCCGCGATGAATGAGCTTGTCGGCTATCTCATGGAGAACTGCTGCGGTGGCGCTTCCTGCGCTCCCGCTGTTTGCACTCCCCAAACACCGCAAAGGAAATCCGCATGAAGCGTTTTCACGTGCACGTCGGGGTCAATGACCTCGACCAGTCCATCGGCTTCTACTCCACCCTGTTCGGCGCGCCGCCAACGGTAGTGAAGACTGACTATGCGAAGTGGATGCTGGACGATCCCCGCGTCAACTTTGCCATCTCGTCCGGCCACCATGCGGCCAAGGGGATCGAGCATCTTGGCATACAGGCTGAGGACGGGGCTGAGCTCAATGAGGTGTATGGCCGCCTGCAGACTGCGGGTCAGCCGGTGCTGGAGGAAGGCACGACCACCTGTTGCTATGCCAAGTCGGAGAAAAGCTGGGTCACTGATCCTGACGGCGTGATCTGGGAGGCCTTCCACACGACCGGTGAAGCGACAGTCTATGGCGAAAGCCCAGAGCTTACGGCGCTGTCCGCCAACGCCAGCGAGGTGACGTGCTGCGCCCCGGCTGTGACCGCTCCGACCCCCGCCAAGTGTTGCCGCTAGCATGAGCGAGCGGCCCGCCAACGTCCTGTTTCTCTGCACTGGCAATTCGGCGCGGTCGATCCTGGCTGAGGCTCTGTTGAACCGGGACGCTGGTGGGCGCTTCCGTGCCTTCTCGGCAGGCAGCTTTCCCAAGGACGCGGTGCATCCGATGGCTTTGGAGGTCTTGCGCGCTGGTGGCTTCCCCACTGCCGGGCTGCGGTCGAAAAGCTGGGACGAGTTTGCCGGCGCCGAGGCCCCGCCGCTCGATTTCATCGTGACCGTCTGCGACAATGCAGCCAGAGAGGCTTGTCCGATCTGGCCGGGCCAGCCGGTGACGGCGCACTGGGGGATCGAGGACCCCGCAGCGGTCGAGGGACCGGGCCAGAGGGCAGCTTTCGACCTGGCTCTGCAACGTCTCGCTGGACGTGTTCAAGCGTTCCTGGCCTTGCCTGAGGGCACGGACGGGGCGGACCTGAAGGCCCGGCTGCGGGCGATTGGTCAGATGACGGATGCGGCCATTGGCTGATTCCGTGCCATTGGCCCGGCGGCTGGCGTCCGAAGGCGTCGGCTCCTTCTTCCTGTTCGCCACGGTGATCGGCTCGGGGATCATGGCCGAGAACCTGTCGCGTGGAAACGACGCGGTGGCGCTGCTCGGCAACACCATCGCCACCGGCGCGATCCTGTTCGTGCTCATCACCATGCTGGGGCCCGTCTCCGGGGCACACATGAATCCGGCTGTCAGCCTCGTTGCTGCCTTAAGACGGGAACTTAGGTGGAGGGATGCCGGCGCCTATGCGGCCACGCAGATTGCGTTCGGCATCCTCGGGGCGTGGGCGGTGCATCTGATGTTCGACCTGCCGACGCTCCAGCTATCGGTGAAGGCGCGCGCGGGGCTCGGACAGTGGACCGGAGAGGCTATCGCGACGTTCGGTCTGATCCTCACCACCCTCGGGACTGTCCGCCACCGCCCTTCCGCGGTGCCTGCCAGCGTGGCGCTCTACATCACCGCCGCCTACTGGTTCACGTCCTCGACAAGCTTCGCCAACCCGGCCATCACCATTTCGCGCAGTTTGTCGAACAGCTTTGCCGGGATCGCGCCCCGTGACGTTCCCGCATTCGTCGCTGCCCAGCTTATTGGCGCAGCGATCGGGGCGATCGTTGGACACCTGCTATTTGATAGACGCGCTGGCGCCGGCGTCCGCCAAGTCAAACGCAGACTCAAGAAAACGGCGTAGGTCCGCTGGGCCAGTCCACGACTGCTGCAACCTTGCTCTCCAGCGGAGACTGCGCTAAGGGGCCCGCCTTCCAACGCACATGCAATGGAAAGCGCGGGAGACCGGGCCCTGCCCTGTCGTCTGGACCGCTAAACTTGAACCGGCCGGGCCGCGCAAGCGGAGCGGCCAGCAACAGAGTGAGAGACATGGCGAAGAAGATCACGGGCTATATCAAGCTCCAGGTGCCCGCGGGCGCCGCCAATCCGTCGCCGCCGATCGGCCCTGCCCTGGGCCAGCGCGGCGTCAACATCATGGATTTCTGCAAGGCGTTCAACGCCGCCACCGGCGACATGGAAAAGAACATGCCGATCCCGACGGTGATCACCGTCTATGCGGACCGCAGCTTCTCGTTCGAGACCAAGACGCCGCCGGCGAGCTATTTCCTGAAGAAGGCCGCGCGGATCACCTCGGGCTCCAAGGAGCCGGGCAAGATCGGCGCCGGCCGCGTCACCCGCGCGCAGCTCCGCGAGATCGCGGAGATGAAGATGAAGGACCTCAATGCCAATGACATCGAGGCCGCCGCGAACATCATTGAAGGCTCCGCCCGCGCGATGGGCCTCGAAGTGACGGGGAACTGAGCCATGGCGAAGCAGACCAGGAAAGCGAAGAAGCTCGCCGAGCTCGACACGCAGAAGCTCTACGGCGTCGACGAGGCGATCGCCCTGGCCAAGGCCAATGCGACCGCCAAATTCGACGAGACGATCGAGATCGCGCTGAACCTCGGCGTCGATCCCCGCCATGCGGACCAGATGGTGCGCGGCGTCGTCACCCTCCCCGCCGGCACCGGCAAGGACGTGCGCGTCGCCGTCTTCGCCAAGGGCGACAAGGCGGACGAGGCCACCAAGGCGGGCGCCGACGTCGTCGGGGCCGAGGATCTGATGGAGACGATCCAGGGCGGCCAGATCGATTTCGACCGCGTGATCGCGACGCCCGACATGATGGGCATCGTCGGCCGGCTCGGCAAGGTGCTGGGTCCCAAGGGCCTGATGCCGAACCCGAAGCTCGGCACCGTCACGCCGAACGTCGCCGAAGCCGTGAAAGCGGCCAAGGGCGGCCAGGTGGAGTTCCGGGTCGAGAAGGCCGGGATCATCCACTCCGGCATCGGCAAGGCCAGCTTCACCGAAGCCGATCTGCGGCGCAATTTCGACGCCTTCGTCGACGCGATCGTCAAGGCGAAGCCGTCGGGCGCCAAGGGCAAATATGTGAAGAAGGCGGCGCTTTCCTCGACCATGGGCCCGGGCCTCAAGCTCGACGTCGCCGAGGTGGCGAGCGCGTAAGCGCTGGCTTCCGAGCGAAACAAAAAAGGGCCGGAGCATCGCTGCTCCGGCCCTTTTCGCTACTCGTCCTAGCTCGCATCCGCTGGCTTCGGGCGAACACCTGCGCGGTAGAAGCTAACGCCGTCGAACGTAGACTCCTTAGATCGACGGGCGAAGATGAAGGCTGCACAGTCGATGGTGCCATTTTCGGGCATAAACAGCATCGTCATCTGCCGTCCAACGTCGCGCCACTCTTCCAATTCAGGCAGGCTTTTGGCCAGATAGGCGACCAACAGGTACATCTTTTTCCCAACCTCGAATCTCACGGAGATCACATCTTCGCCGTCGGTCGGCACGCCACGCCGGAAACGACGAACGCGCCGCTCGATATCGGCCAGGGCCGGTGGCATCTGGTTGAGGATGACGTTGATGAGGTCGAAGCGATGGCGCTGACCATGATCCTCATACAGCTCGTTCACGATCGCCAGCCAGAGACGGGAAAGCTGAACCCCCTGGACCTCCACGATGGTCCGGTCCACGCGCGGCGTGCGGTTCACCCGGACCGGGCCGTCGGCATTGTGAAAAGCAACTCGCCCACCGTCGAGCTGGCTCGCGTCGATCCATAGGCCGTTGGTGAGATAGACGGAGAGAATATCCTGCTCGTCGCCGTCGAAGTCGATCAAATCCTCCAGAGTTGCCCGACGCGTGAGATAGTGGATGAATGACACTTCCGAATCCAAGAAACGGTCGATCATTTTCAGCTCGCCGAGGGAGAGAACCGGGGCCCAGGCGGTATCGTTTTCCACCAGCCCCATTTCCTTGAGATAGTATTTGGCGCTGGTGAGGGTGGTGAAATGCTCGATGCAAATGCTGAAGGTGAATACAACCTTCGGCTTGTCGAGGCCGATGTCGATCCGGCTGTTGCCGGCCTTGAGGCGCAAGATCGACGACTGCCGCTGTTGATCCAGATAATTCTGAAGGCGCCATGCTTGGATGCCAGGTTCCACAAAGAGTTGACGAAAGTTTGTGGTCAGACTGAGATCACCTCCCCGCCGTGCCGCGTCGCTGATGCGACCCGACTTTGCTTCAAAGACGAAAATAAAGTTTCCGACTACCGCGACAACGTCGTTCTCCCATTGCTGCCCGGTCTCAGGATCGTCCCAGACGACACTTTCGTATACTCTGGCACTTGGCATCGCCGAGCGTAGTAGCGCCGCCGTCGCGCTTTCGAGATAGTCGGCCCGCGCAGCCTCATAGGCGTTTTGCAGCGCGGAATGGCCTTCCATCAGGCCTTCGACGATTGCGAAGGGGAATGAGAAAATTAGCTGTGCAAGAGGTGCAAAGAGGCTGTCGTCTTCGAGTCTCACATAAGGCCGGCGCCAGATCGGATTGTTTAGATAAATGTGTTGCGGATCGACTGTTGCCGCCTCTCCGGGCCGCAGCGACAGCCGGTAGAGTGCATCGACAATCGATGGCGCGAACTCGGCCTCAAGGGTCTTTCGGCTCAGCGTGAACACCCACGGATAGGCGAATTCCGACATCTGAAAGGCCGCGGCGCGAACTGTTTCCGGGTCGGCAAAGCGGTCGGTGCGCCCGCGCCAAGCGCGGTCGGCAACCGGATATGCCGACCTGAAGAAGTCGATTGCTCCGGTCACTTCACCTCGCTTTGGAGAGGTTAAGAGTGTCCGAAGCTGCTCCGCGAACACCTCCAGCCGCCCGATGACAAGGTCCGACAGGCGCGCGCCGGCGCGAAAAAGATCAGAAAGGCGGTAGCCGAGTTCACTCTCGGACCGGGGATCGATTCTTGTCAGCAGCTCCTGAAGGACCTGTTCGCAGTCCGGGCGCGTGAACAAATTGCGATAATAGAGTGTGTGAAGCCGGGCGCGATGACTGACCAGCTGCCGGATATCCGCCGCCTTCCCTTCCTTCCTGGTCAGCTTTCGAATGAAGGAATGAATGTGGCGGCTCACCAGGGGCCAGAGTCGGACTAAGTTGCCGGGCGACGTGGGTACCGGCCTAGTCGGCGGGGGACTGGTGACAATAAGGGCTTGGAGGATCTCCGCTTCCGGCTGCTCTATCGCCCGCAGTGCGTCATCGGTTGTTCCCGACTCAACTATGATGCGGGCTGCTGTCCTCGCCAGGATAATGAGTGGGTCGCGGGCGGCAAGGAACCTCGTCAACTGTTCGCGCGAGCGATCAAATTCTTCCTGCCACTGTGCTTGAGTCCAGTCCGCAGTGCCCGTGAGCTCTTCGGGCTCCGGGAGTTCGAACTGGGCAAAGCCCGGCAGCGCTTTTTCAACGTCGGCCACGCTGGTTCCCACGGGACTCGAACGATTGTCCCATTCCTGCTGACACTTACCCTATCCGCGCCAGCACCAGAAATGTGAAGCCCCGCTGGCTTGACCCGGCGGGGCTCCCATTCTCGCGGTCAGAAGGTCTCGCCGACCAGCCGCTCGCTGAGCGCCCAGAGCGCCCTGGCGCGGGCCGGATCGAGCGCGTAGGCACGGACGCCGCCGCTGAGGTCCATGCCGGACAGCTCGGTGAGCCCGGCGACATGGCAATCCTCGCAATAGCGGCCGCCGACCTCCCCGGCCGACGCGACCACGCCGGCCCAGACCGAGGTCGCCGCGCCCTGCGGGATCGACTTGAACTCGAAGGGCGAGCCGTCCGCATTCTTCCGGGTGCCGAGCGTGTCGAGCAGGCCCTGCACCATCTCCGGGGTCATGTGCCGGCTGAGCTCGGTCCGGATCCCGCCCGGATGGACCGCGGCCGCGCGCACGCCCCGGCCCCGGTGGCGGCGATCGAACTCGACCGCGAACAGGACGTTGGCGGTCTTCGAACGGCCATAAGCGACCCAGGGATCGTAGGCGGTGGTCTCGAAGCCGGGGTCGTCCAGATCGACATCCGAGAAGCGGTGGCCGGCCGAGGCGAGGCTCACCAGGCGGCCGCCGTCGCGGATCAGGGCGGCGATCCGGTTGACGAAGACGAAATGGCCGAGATGGTTGGTGCCGAACTGGGTCTCGAAGCCGTCCGCGGTCTGGCCGAAGGGCGTCGCCATCACGCCGGCATTGGCGATGACGACGTCGAATGGCTCGCCCTTCGCGTTGAGCGCGTCGGCGGCGGCGCGGATGCCGGCGAGCGAGGCGAGATCCAGCTCGACCAGCTCGAGGCCGGTGATGCGGGAGGTCGCGGCGCGGGCCTTGGCGAGATCGCGGGCCGTGCCGACGACCCGGGCGCCGTGCGCGGCGAGCGCCCGCGCGGTCTCGACGCCGAGCCCGGCCGAGACGCCGGTGACGAGGACGCGCTTGTCGGTGAGATCGACGCCCGCGAGGACGTCGTCGGTGGTGGACCTGGCATTGAAAACGGTGGTCATGGACTTTCCTTCCTTGATATTTTGAGCGATTGCTCACTCATTTCGAGGGCAAAAATCAGCGCGCGATCGCCTTCCAGAAGGTCTCGAAGCCGAGCGCGCGGTGATGGTCGTGCCGCCCGGGGTCGCGGGCGATGAAGTCAAGCGTGGTCTCGGCGAGCGCGTTGAGCACCGCGCCGACATAATCGGCGGAAAGGCCGCGGGCATGGCCCGCCAGCGCCGCGTCGAGCATCGTCCTGAAATCGGCGAACAGCTGCTCCCCGCAGCGGCGGCTTTCCGCGCCGATCCGGTCCGAGACCTTGAGCTGCTTGAGCGCTTTCAGCCGCACCGGATTGGCCGCGCTCCAGTCGATCAGCCGGTCCCACATCCGGCGGATCCGCTCGCGGGGCCGCAGGCCGGCCGGCACATTGTCAAGCAAGGCCGCCGCCAGCTCCGCTTCAAGATCGAGAAAGAGCGCGGCGAGCAAAGCGTCCTTGTCCGGGAAATAGGTGAAGAGCGTCCCCTCGGCGACGCCCGCGCCCCTGGCGATCCTTGCGGTCGGCGCGCCGGTTCCCAGCGCCGCCACCAGTTCGGCGGCCGACGCCAGGATCGCGTCTCTCTTGTCTTCGCTGAGGGGTCTGGCCACGATTCCGAATCGCCTATGAGTGAGTGTTCACTCATTTATATGCGCGCGGCCGAGCGATTGCAAGGACCCCTTTTGCTTTGCCGCACGAAGGATTAGGTGAGCGGGCGAAAGGATCGGGCGATGGGCAGCAGGTGGGACGACGAAGACGAACTCGACCGGGGCCGGCACAGCCGTGGCGTGGAACGCGACCCGCCGAGCGAGCAGACGGTGGGCGACGTGATCGACGCCGCGGTGCGCAAGATCGTCACCGCCATCGTCATCGCCGGCGGCCTGATCGGCCTCGCCATCTGGTCGCGCGGCGGCGGTGGCAGCAGCGCACCCGACTATCAGATCACGGCGGCCGACGGGCGGATGTACCGGCTCGAAACCGGCCGGGGCAGGGTCATCGCCTGCCAGATCCAGGGCGGGCATTGCTGGATCGTTCTTCGGCGCGGCCAGGATCTGGACGACGAGGCGCCGAAACAGGATGCGGTCCCCGCCCCTGCCCAGCCGCAGGCCGTGCCCGCGCAGCCGGCGCCAGCGCAGCTTCCCGCGCCGCAGAACGCGGCGGCGCCCGTCCCGGCGGCGCGCTGAGCGTTGACTTTCAGGCGGAAGGCGCTAGATGCGCGCCTTCGCCTGCGGGGCTCGTCCCGCTCGCGTTCCGTCCGAGACAGTCGGTGAGGGCTATCTGGCCCTCTTAATTTCCGGCCGAGACGGGGAACAGTTTTGAACCGGACCCGCGTGCGATGCTGGCCGGGCTCGCCGGACGACAGTCTCCGGCCCTGACTCTCCCCAATCGGACCCTCCCGTCGAAGTGGTACTTCGATGGGGACCCAATGAAACGGTGCGCGTTCCGCGCGCGCCGTTGTCACCCGCAGGGCGGATGGTCCGCGCTGCGTAATGTGGAGAGCAACATGGATCGCGCTCAAAAGAAGGAAGCGGTCGCCGAGCTGAAGCAGACGTTCAACGAGAGCAACGTGGTGGTCATCACCCGCAATCTCGGCCTCACCGTGGCCCAGTCCATGGCGTTGCGGAACCGGATGCGCGACGCCGGCGCCCGCTACAAGGTCGCGAAGAACCGGCTCGCTCTCATCGCGCTCGAGGGCACGCGCTACCAGCCGATCGGCGACCTGCTGACCGGCCCGACCGCGCTTGCGACGTCGGACGACCCCGTCGCCGCGGCCAAGGCCGTGGTCGAGTTCGCCAGGACCAACGATCGTCTCGAGATCGTCGGCGGGGCGATGGGCGAGACCATCCTCGACGTGAACGGAGTGAAGGCGCTGGCCGAGCTCCCGTCGCTCGACGAACTGCGTGCGAAGCTCGTGGGCCTGATTCAGGCGCCCGCGACCAAGATCGCCCGCACGATCAACGAGCCGGGTGCGCAGCTGGCCCGTGTCTTTGGCGCCTACGCCGCCAGGGAAGCCGCATAAGCCAAGACCCTTTCGAACGAACCGATTGAATTTACTGGAGACTTAACATGGCAGACATCAATGCACTGGTTGATCAGCTTTCGTCGCTGACCGTCCTCGAAGCCGCCGACCTCGCGAAGGCGCTGGAAGAGAAATGGGGCGTTTCCGCCGCCGCCGCGGTGGCGGTTGCCGGCCCGGCCGCCGGTGGCGGCGCCGCCGCTCCGGCCGCCGAGGAGCAGACCGAGTTCGACGTGATCCTCACCGGCGACGGCGGCAAGAAGATCAACGTGATCAAGGAGGTCCGCGCGATCACCCAGCTGGGCCTCGGCGAAGCCAAGGCGCTGGTCGAGAGCGCGCCCAAGGCGATCAAGGAAGGCGTCGGCAAGGCCGAGGCCGAGGAGATCAAGAAGAAGATCGAGGAAGCCGGCGGCACGGTTGAGCTGAAATAACTGGCTCGCTGAAACAAGCTTCTTCTCATCGAAGACCGCCGGCTCCGGCCGACACGGAATGAAGGGCGGCCCCGCAAGGAGCCGCCCTTTTTTCGCATCAACCGAGGCGGCGTAACCAGGCCTCGGCCGCGGGCTGCTTGCAATGCACCGCCCAGCCGAGCGCGGTGCCGTGCCAGAGCGTGTCGGGAATGTCGCGGCGCGCGCCGTGGGCGACGAGCGCTTCCATGATCTCGATGTCGCCGTGCAGCGCCGCCTGGTGCAGCGGCGTCGAATGTTTGTGGACCGCCATATAGAGATTGGGATCGGCGCCGGCCGCCAGGCAGAGCCGCGCCGCCTCGGCCTGCCGGTTGATCACCGCCACGGCGAGCGCGTCGTTCGTCTCGCTTGCGCTCGCGGTTTCGAGCAAGCCGGCGAGCGCGGCGGTGCGGCCGAGGCCGGCGGCCTCGATCGCGCCGAGCGCGAGGCCGTGGTCGAGCAGCCAGGCGATGGGCGCCGTCTGGCCGTGGCCGAGGGTCATCAGCACGCCCCCGCGGCCCGCCCGCGCGCCGGCCTCGAACAGGGTCCGGACCAGCGCCATCTGCAGCGGGCGCGGCATCAGGCCGTCGGTCATCACCAGCTCGAGCGTGTAATCGAGATCCTTGCGGGCGACGCCGCGCGCGATCATCAGCCCGGCCAGCTCGACGATATTGGGCGCCGGCGCCGGGACCAGGGTCGGGTTGTTGGCGACGAACCAGAACAGCATCGGATCGGAGAAATAGCCGCGCGGGCCGAGCTCGGGCTCGATCGCCGGCTCGGTGAGCAGGCTCGGCTTCGCATCGAGCAGGCGGGCGAGCGCGGCGGCGTCGCCGGCATGGATCGCGGCGACCGCGGCGCGGAAGTCCGGATCCTCGATCTTCGGGCCGTCATCGAGCAGCCAAAGGACCCGTTCCTTGCCTTCCGGGGCGCTCTCCTTTGCATAGTCATAAGGGCGGCTGCCTTTGGCGTCCCCCTGCCAGACGAGCGCCCCGGCCTTTAGCAGCGCCTCGACGAGCGCGGCCGGACCGCGCCGGGCGGCGGCGTGAAGCGCCGTGGCGCCGTTGGTGCAGCCGCGCTGCAAATGCGCGCCGGCCCCGATCAGCAGATTGGCGACGGCAAGACGCGCTTCAGCGGGTGCGTCGCTTCCGCAGGCAAGGAAGAGCGGCGTATCCGCTTCGTGCGGGGCGCCATCGACCGGCGCACCCCCGGAGAGCAGGGCGCGGACGGTTTCGACATCTCCCTTAGCCGCGGCGGCAGAGAGCGGGGAGCGGCGGCGCGCCTCTACCTCGCGGATCAGCGCCGCCCAGTCGGCATGGCCATAGTCCTTCGCCAGGCGATGCTGGGCGGCGGCGAGCTTCAGGCCATCGGCTCTGGCGAGGCGCCTGGCCTGCTTGCGCAGATGTTCGGCGGACGGATTCGGGGGCAGCTCAGCCATATATCGACCCTTTCCCTTCGGGCCCGTGTCCGCCGGACGGGCAGGAAAAGGCGATGATCGATCGCATCTCTCGAGGCGGGCTTGGCCCTTTCCGCGGACAGGAGGCCGCCCTCACGGCCCTGGCCGCAGACTAAACCCGCGGCGAGGGCGCGGGCAAGGGGGACGGCCGCTAGTGACTGACCCCGGATAGAATCGTAGGCCGGGCATACAGCGGAGGGGGAGAGATACGTTGCCGAGCGTGCGACCGGGCTGGGCCCTGTTCGTGCTGACCGCGATCAGCACCTGCGGCTTCATCGACCGCGTCGTCATGAACGTGCTGGTCCATCCGATCAAAGCGGAATTCCGGCTCAGCGACACCGAGGTGGGCCTGGTCGGCGGCTTCGCCTTTGCCCTGCTCAACGTGCTGCTCGGCATCTGGGTGGCGCGGATCGCGGAGCGGCGCCGGCGGGTGACCCTGATCGGCATCGGCACCCTGCTCTGGTCGGTGGCGACCGCGCTTTGCGCGGCGGCGTCCAGCTTCCTGACGCTCGCGCTGGCGCGGATCGGCGTCGGCGTCGGGGAGGCGGTCGGCCTCCCCTCCTCCCAATCCTTGATCTCCGATTGCTTCCCGAAGGAGAAACGGACGACCGCAATCTCCGTGCTGGTGCTGGCGCCGCCGATCGGCGCCTTTCTGGGCCTGACCGGCGGCGGTCTGATCGCGCAGGAATGGGGCTGGCGCTGGGCCTTCCTGATCGCGGCGGCGCCCGGCTTCCTGCTCTCCGCGCTGGTGCTGCTGACCGTCGCCGAGCCGCCGCGCGGCCGGCATGACGGGCTCGGCGCGGACGCGGAGGCGGTGCCGCCGCTCGGCGCGGTGCTGGCGCGGATGTGGCGGCGGCACAGCTTCCGCCACCTGCTGATCGGCTCGACCGTGGCGTCGGCTGCCGGCTTCGGCGTGAACCTGTTCCTCACCGGCTATTTCGTGCGGCGCTACGGCTATTCGCTCGGGCAGGCGGGGCTGACCACCGGCCTGATCGCCAGCCTGCCCGCCGTGCTCGGCGTGGTCGGCTCGGGCTGGCTGACCGACCGGCTGGGGCGGCGCGACGCGCGCGCCTATGCGACCGTCCCCGGCCTCTGCCTGCTGCTCACCGCCCCGCTCTATATTCTGGCGGTGACGCGGGAGAGCGCGGCCTCGGCGATCCCGCTGCTCGCGCTGGTGACGCTGATCCAGTATAATTATCTCGGGCCTTCCCAGGGGGTCTTCCAGAATCTGATGCATCCGCGCATGCGGGCGACCTCGACCGCGGTGATCGGCATCGCCTATTCGCTGATCGGCGCCGGGCTCGGGCCCTGGCTGGTCGGCGGCCTCAGCGACCATTTCGCGGCCAGCAACGGCCCGGCTGCGGGCCTGATGATCGCGCTGGCGCTCACCGCCCTGCTCTACCTCTGGGCCGCCCTGCACTTCTTCCTCGCGGCCCGTCGGATCCGCGAGGAGCTGGCGCTGCCGCTCTACGGCTCGCCGAGGGCGATCTGATCCAGATTGGCGGGGACGGTCCGGAAATAGGCTGCTTCGCGCGCCGCTACCGGATCGGCCCGATCTCCCCGGGGAAGGTGCGCGGCGATCTCCAGGAAACGCGCGGCAATCCGCCGGAAGCGCGTGGGGACCTGGCCCGGCCGCGCAATCTCCGCCGCGCGGGCAAGCTCGGCGAGCGCGAGGCTTCGCAACACCGAGACGTCATAGGCAGCCTGCCCCGACTCCATGGTGGCCTCGGCGGCCCGGACGCCCGCAAGCCGGTCGAGAAGATCGGCGTGCGCGAGCCGCAGCGCAACCTCGGCCTCGTCGACGGCGCGAAAGCGTGGCCAGATCCAGCCGGTTGACCGCCCCCGCTCCAGATCGAGCAGGATGAGGGCCTGGTCGAAGGATCGGACGTCGCGTGCATTGGCCGTCAGCAGGTCCAGCCGCGCCCTGGCGACGGAGAAATCGAGCAGGCGGGTGGCGAAGCTGTTTTCCTGGTCGCAGGCCCGGGCGAGCGGCGCCAGGCGAGGCTCGTCGCCCACGTCGTCGCAAGGCTCTTTGCCTTCGGCGGCCCGCTCGACGCCCAATGCGAGCACCGGATCGGCCTGACGGGTCAGCATCGCCTCGGCGGCCGCAATGTCCGCGGCTGCGTGGGTGAATTCGGCCTGCGTGATGGCCAGGCGCGCCTCCAGTGCGTGCATCCGGTTGATGTGGTGGTTCCAGAGGCCGAGCCAGGATTCGGTCTGGGACAGCGCGTCCGCCATCGCCGCGCGGTCGCCGTAAAGCAGGCGGAAGCCGGCGAGCGCCGGCGCGAAATAGAGGCGCGCCTTCTCGTAGAGCGCGCGCGAGCGATAAAGATCAGCCGCGCGCAGATATTGCTGGGCGAGAAACATGTAATTCTGTTGCGCGGTCACCAGCGCCCGCAGGCGGCGGATCGGGGCGCTGGCGGTCAGGCGGCGCTGGGCGGCATCCCAGTCGACGGGATGCGCCTCGAGCAAGGCAGTGAGGCCGGCAAGGTCATGCCGCGCGGCCCGTTGCGCGGTGGCGAGCGCCGCGGGGAAGGCGCCGGGCAAGGGAATATCGCGCAGATATTCGGTCTCGAGGAAGGCGAGTGCGGCGGTGACGCTCACCTCATCGCCGACCGCGAGATGCCAGTCGATCAGCGATTCCACGACCAGCGTGAAGCGGGTGCAGCCGCCGGCGAAGAATTGCCGCCGGTAGCCGCGGAACCGGGATCGAACGGATGCTGCGCTGGTCCGCGATCGTGCCCGACCAGTATCGCGCGACGGTGACGCAGACCTCCTGACCCTCGTCCTGCGCCAAAGCGGGCGACGGCAACATCGCGGCGAGAACCAGCGCCAAGGTCGGAAGGAGCAGTCGCATGGCGACACTTTTGTCGCGCAGGATCAAGATTTTATGAAGACCCAAAAGAAACGGGGCGGCCCCGACCGGGACCGCCCCTCCTCGCACCGCTCACGGGTGCCGTAGCCCGGGACGCGTCAGACGCGTTCGGGCTCGCCGTAGAGCCGGGCCTCGACATTCTCCCTGAGACCCGACGAACGGTCGGTGAGGAACGGCTGCAGCTCGCCGCTCTCCGCCGCCGGCACGCCGATCGCGAAGCTTGCATGGGTGCGGCCCTCGCTGCCGTCCGGCAGGGTGTAGCGCGCGTCGGCATGCACCACCGGCAGGACGGATTCGTCGAGGCCTTCCTTGGCAAGGCCGATCTTGGCCTCGACCGTGGTGCCCTCGCCGGCGTCGATCGCGACCTGCTGCACGGCGGCGTCCGCCGGCGGCTCGATCAGCGAGCGCTCATGGTCGCCGGCCTCGCCGGCCGCGACCACCCAGGTCGAGATGCGGACGTCGCGCGCCGGCACGTCGCCGGTATTGCCGACAGTGAGCTCGAACTGCACGATCGCGTTGTCGCGGTTAGTGCCGGCCCGCATCGGCCGCATCAGGAATTCGAGCCACGGACGGCCATGCACCGGCTCGGACGAGGCGGCCAGCGCCTCGACATCGGCATGATCGGCCTCGGCGACGGCGATTTCCTCCGGCGGCGGCAGCGCGGTCGCCTCGTCGGCGACCGGCTGCGCGACCTGACGCGGCTCGGGCACCGGATCGGCGACCGGGCGAATGAACGGCTCGGCGGCGACCGGCGAGACGTCGAGCGGCGGGACGAAAGCCGGCTCGCGGCTCACCTCGCGCGCCGGCGCGGGCTCGAAATAAGTGTCCTCATAGGCCTCGACCGGCCGGCGCCGGCGGAACAGGAAGAAGCCGGCGACCAGCGCCAGCAGCACGAGACCGCCGATGAGCCACGGCAGCATGGTCCGCGCCGGCGGGGCGGGGTTTTCCGCAGGAGCCGGGGCGACCGGGGGCGGCGCGGCCTCGACCGGAGCCGGCGGCGGCGCGATTTCGGCGGGCGCCTGCGCGACCGGCGCGGGGGCCGGAGCGGGTGCGGCGGCCGGGGCCGGCGCGGTGGTGCGTGCGGCCGGGGCCGGGGCGCGGGCCGCGCTGCGCGCCGGCGCCGGTCGCACGGGCGTGCGCGGCGTCGCGCGGGCGGTCGGGGCCGGAGCGGGCGCCGGCGTGGCGCGCGGCGCCGGCGCGGGCGTCGGGGCGACCGCGACGGGCGGCGGCACCGAAATGACCGGTGGCGGCGCCACGATCACCGGCGGCGGCGGCGCAGGGGCCGTCACGGTGTCTTGCGCGAACACTGGCGCGGTGGGGAGGACGAGGGCGGCGAACAGCGCGGCCGTCGCGGGGCGAAGCTGGTTGAGGGGCTGTTTCATATCAGCCCTACAACGAATTCGCGGCAGAAAGGGCTCGGCTTATCGTTTGATCTGCGTCGGGATGGTGGGCGTGAGCGGCGAAACGAATTCGCACGCCCGGGAACCGTCCAGGTCAGGAAAGTTGCGGGGAGCCGAGCCAGGCTTTCAGCTTCCTGACCTCCCCGGCCGGGATCACCTTCTGATGGGTATAGCCCGGATTGAGCACCGCGCCCTTGCCGGGCGGGATGCTGACGATGAAGTCGCGCCAGCGCATTTCGAAGCCGTGCCGGGCATGTTCGGGATAAAGGCCGAGCCGCAGCCGGGAGGTGAAGAAGGCGATCACGACATCGTCATGGGCCTTCATCAGCAACGGCGAGAAGCCGTCGCCGTCCGGCGTCATATTGCTGCTGCCGACATAGATGGAGGTGCCGCGCAGGGCCTCGACCAGCTCGTCATTGCTGCACTCGCCGGCCATTTCCTCGGCCAGCTTCCGCTCGATGGCGTTGTGCGGGATGAATTCGATCAGCTCTTCCACGCCGCGCTCGATAGCAGCATCCGCGCGGCGGGCAAGAGGAAGGCCCCGGTGGACGGGCCCCTAGACGAAGCCGAGATTCCAGGTGCTCGGATTATAGTTCACGATATTGGGCAGGACCGTGGACATCTGCCCGTTGGTGACCCCGAACCAGCTCGCCATGGTCGCGCCATATTGATCGACCGAAAGGGTCGGGAGCAGGCGTCCCTGGCCGACATCGTCCGGCCCGTTATTGGCGAGGACCGGCGGCGTGCCGTAATAGGCGCGGCCGTTGACCGCGCCGCCCATCACGAAATGCATCGAGCCCCAGCCATGGTCGGAGCCGTTGGCGTTCGAGGTCAGGGTGCGGCCGAAATCGGAGGCGGTGAAGGCCGTCACCCTGTCGGAGATCCCCAGGGTCACGGTCGCGTCATAGAAAGCGCGCATCGCCGCCCCGAGCCTCCCCATCAGGGTCGGATGGGTGGTGAGGATGGCATCGTGTGTGTCGAAGCCCCCCAGACTCACGAAGAAGACCTGGCGTTTGGCGCCAAGCTCCTGCGAGACCGAGATCAGGCGGGCGACGATGCGCAGTTGATCCGCGAGGGTGTTCCCCGCCGGAAAGCCGTTAATGGCCGGGCCGGCCGCGAGCGCGGCGCTGACCTGCGCCTGCAGATCCAGCGAGCGCTTGCTGACCGTGGCATGCTCGTTTTCGAGCAGGTGGGAGCGCGGGCCCGTCATCAGCGCCCGCAGTGTCGTCATGCCCGTGTTCGAGCCGAACAGCGAGCTGGCGCTGTTGAGCAGGGCCACCGGGCCGTTGCTGGTGACGCCGTACTGGACGGCGCTGTGGCCGGAGAGAAAGACGGCATTGCCGGCCGCGGTGATGCAGGTGAGCGTGGCGCTGCCATTGCCGGATTGCAGCAGGTCGCCGATCCGCCCGCCCCAACCCGAGGTCGCGCCTTCGGGATTGCAGGCCTGCCAGAAGCTCTGCTGGTCGTTATGCGAGAAGAGCTTGGGCGGCAGCGGCACGCTCTTGTTGGTGTAATTGGTCTTGGACGTGGGCTGAACGAGCGCGCCGACGTTCAGCACCACCGCCAGCCGGCCGGCGTCGAAGATCGGGACGATCGGGGCGAGCTCCTGCGGCAGCGCATATTGGCGGCCGCCCGGGAGCGCCACGTTCGGGAAGAGGATGGTCGAGGCGAGATTGGCGCGGGGGATCGCGATCGTGCCGCGCAGGCTGTTGTAGAGGTCGTAGCTCGGCTGGTCATAGGGCACGACCGTGTTCGCATAATCGTTGCCGCCGAACAGGAAGATGCAGACCAGCGCCTTGTAGTCGCTCGCCGTCGCCGCCGCGGCCTCGCCGATCGCGGCGAGGTTCATCACGAAGGGCGAGGCGGCGCCGACCAGGCCGAAAGCGGCCGTACGCTTCAGGAAGGCGCGGCGGGACTGTTCCGAACTGCTCATGCCGCCCTCCTCATTTCTGCACCAGATATTCGGGCGCGGCCAGGGTCAGCAGGACCGCGGTATAGGTCCGGTTGAGACTGGCATTGGAGGCGCTCGTCGGGATCGCGTCGATCGCCGCCTTGATGCTGGCCTTGGTCGCGGCGCCGAGCTTCGCGCCCAGCAGGATGTCGACCTCGTCGATCAGCGCCTGGCTGTCGCCCGCCAGCGCGACCATGTCGGCATAGTCCGCGCGGAAATCGCCGGCGCCGACCTGGACGAGCGTGGCCAGATAATTGACGTAGGCGACCACCGACGGCTCGTTGGTGATCTGGAATTCCGGCGCGACCAGCCCGGCATCGGCGATCGGGGTGTTCGGCGGGGTGTAGCCGGGGCGGAAGAAGTTGAAGACGCTGGGGCTGCGGCCCGGGCTCTGGCCGAGCCGGGTGCCGCTGGAGCTGGTGTCGCCGATCGCCCAGGCGCCGGACGGCGAATTGGCGTTGAACGCGCGCGCCCAGCCGGTGAGCCGCATCACCGGCTCGCGCAGCTTGCCGAAGCTGGTCGAGCTGCCCGGATCGGTCCGCGCCTCCGTGTCCAGCAGGATGGCGCGGACCACGGCCCTGAGGTCGCCGCGCACGCCGCTGCCATTGTTGATGAACACCTGCGAGATCCGCCCGATATAGGCCGCCGACGGATTGGAGGTGACCAGATGCTGGATCAGCTGCTTGCAGACGAAGGGCGGCAGGTTCGCATGGGCGAAGATCGCGTCCAGCGCCAGCGTCAGGCTCTGCGGCCCGGCCGTGCCGGCGGGGATGGTGGTGCCGAGGAAGGTCTTGACGCCGGTCTCGTGCTGCGAGGCGGTGTTGGTCATCGGCAGCCGCATCCGGTCCGGCGTGGTGTTGTCCGCATTGGCGATGTTCCAGCCGGTGAAGACGCGGGCGAGGCCGGTAATGTCGTCCTGGACGTAGGTTTCCTGGGCGGTGCCGCCCTGCAGGGTGCCGTCATTGTTGAGCTTGAGCAGGCCGATGGTGAAGAGCTGCATCAGCTCGCGGGCATAATTCTCGTCGGGCACCGCGCCGGTCGCGGCGTTCGCCTTCCGGTTGCCGGCGAAGGTCAGATAATAGCCCATCGCGACGTTGGTGGAGATGTTCTGCAGCAGCGTCCGGAAATTGCCGAACGCCCCGTCCCAGAGCACGTCGACATAAGCGGCGACCGCGAATTGCCGCCAGGGGACGTTGACGCCGTCAATGCCGACGACGAGGAAATCGAGCAGGGCCATGCCGACGCGCTGGCGGAGCTGATCCGCCGAGGCGATCAGCTGGCGCCACATGACGGGATCGAAGCCCTGCGTGTTGTCCTGAGTCGCGGTGGTCGCGTAGCCGGCCTGGACCAGCCAGTCCCAGTGGGTGATCGCGCGCGGCATCGCGAGCTGGGCGTCGAGCCAGACATCGAAGCCCTGCGCCGCGACCGCATCGACATTGGCCTTGCTGCTGCCCACCGCTGCCTGGCTGAGGAAGCGCGCGGCCTGCAGCCGGGACGGCAGGATGGCGGCCGGGGGCGGGCTTGGCGCCGCCGGGGCACCGCCCCCGCCACCGCCGCCGCCGCAGGCGGCGAGGCCCAGGGTGACGCCGAGCGCGGCCAGATGCGGCGGCGTGACCGGCGTTTCATCTGCGGGAAGAGGCAGTTCCTCCCCCGTCAGCGTGGCAATGGCGTCCCCGTCGCTCATAGGCCCTCCCGCCTGCGTAACGAGTCGGAAGCAACTTTTCCTTCGCCACCTTACGATAATATGTAGATTCACGCTTAAGAAGCTCGGGCGCGCGGGCTGGAAAGGCGGCGCCGTTTCGGCGACACAGCCCCATGCGCCGTCCCGGATCGACCCTTTCGCCCCTGTCCAGCGGCCTGTTCCTGACGCTCTGGCTGGCGAGCCTGGCGGCGAATTTCGGGCTCGCCATCCAGGCGGTCGGCGCGGCCTGGCTGATGACCCAGCTGGACGGGCGCGCGGACCGGGTGGCGCTGGTGCAGACCGCGGTACAATTGCCGATCATGCTGCTCGCCCTGGTCGGCGGCGCAGCGGCCGACCTGCACGACCGGCGCCGGATCATGCTCGCCGCGCAGGCCGGGATCGCCTTGCTGTCGGCGCTGCTCGCCTTGCTGGCCTGGCAGGGGCTGGCCTCGGCCTGGCTCCTGCTCGCGCTGACCTTCGCGCTCGGCATCGGCACCGCCTTCTACAATCCCGCGGCGCAGGCGAGCCTCGGCGCGACCGTGCCGCGCGCCGAGCTGGCCGGGGCGGCGAGCCTCTACATCCTCGGCTTCAACGTCGCGCGGACGCTGGGGCCGGCGCTGGGCGGCGCGCTGGTCGCCTTTGGCGGCGCGGTCGCGGCGTTCGCGGCCAATGCGCTCGCCGGCCTCGCCGCGGCGCTCACCCTGCTGCTCTGGCGGCTGCCGGCGCGCGACACGCCGCCGGCGCCGCGCCGCCTGCACCGCGCCATCGCCGAGGGGCTGGGCTGCGTGCGCGCGCTGCCGCCGCTCCGCGCCATCGTCGCGCGGGCGCTGGCCTTCACGCTGGCGGGGAGCGCGATCTGGGGGCTGATGCCGCTGGTCGCGCGCGATCTGACCGGCGGCGGCGCGCAAGCCTTCGGCCTGCTGCTCGCGGCGCTCGGCCTCGGCGCGGTGCTCGGCGCCGCGGCCAGCCACGCGGTCCGCCGCCGCTTCCGGCAGGAGACGATCCTGCGCGCGGCCAGCCTCGTCTTCGGCGCGGCCTGCCTGACCATCGCCGCGCGGCCCGGCTTCGCGGCCAGCTTCGCGATGCTGGTCGCCGGCGGCGCCTTCTGGGTGCAGGCCCTGTCGGGCTTCAGCGTCGCCGCCCAGCTCCACGCCCCGGGCCACGCCGTCGGCCGGGTGACCGCCACCGCGACCACCGTCGTCTATGGCGGGATGGCGCTGGGCGCGTGGCTCTGGGGGCATGTCGCGGAAAGTTTCGGCCTCGCCACCGCGATCGCGGCCTCGGGCGCGGCGATGGCGCTGGTGGCGGCCCTGGGGCTGGTCCTGCCAATGCCGGAAGAATCTCGGCCGCCGCCTCCCGATCGAGCAGATCCGACAGACTGAATCGCGGCATCTTCCAGCAATAAAAATGCATGATGACACGCCGCTCTGTCTTCTCTACAACTTTTGACCTGGTCGCGTGAATACCATGAGTTTCGCCGTCAGCAGAGCGGCGACTGTTGCGCATGGGTTAACCTCTATCGAGAACTCGACGTAACCTTTGAAACGGGGAGGGGAAACGAGATGCGAATTGTCGCAACAATGTGCCTTTGTCTCGTCGGTGGACCGGCCATCGCGCAACACCCTCGCCTGCCAAACATACCGACGGTCGTCATTGAACATCCGGAGGATCGGCTGCTCAACCCGAATTGCCCACGCAGCCGTCCCTGGGCGCGCGACGTTGCCGGCGTGCTGACCGCCGTCAGCGCGAATGCGTTCTGCATGCCGCCACCGACGCCATGCGGGCGGACATGGAACTGGCGCCAGTCGCGGCAGTTTCCCGACATCCGGACGCTCTACTACAGTATCGTCGTCACGCCGTCCGATCAGGATGGGATTATTCTGCAGGCACGAAACATGGCGGTGCCGGCACCTGCCGGATTGTATTTTTATCGACTGACATTCACCGCGCACACGTCGGGTCCGCTTACCAAGATAAGTGTGACAGCCCATTATGGGGTGTGCAGACGGGCCGAGTAGCGCACCTCGAGTTCAACCATGTTCAGCCCGCCCGTTACCGTGGCGCTGAGCAGGCAATTCCGGCCGCTCGAAGGGAATCGATATGCCGCTGCCGCGCGTCATCGGACCTGGCCTGCTCGCCGTGACACTTCTTTGCGGCTCCTCCGCCATTCGCGGCGAGCAGGGCGGGACGGAGCGTTTTCCGGGCTGCCGGAGGGGCGGCGCGCACCTCAATTCGCTCGACCAGGAACTGAACCGCGTGACCGCCGAGCCGCGCTGCCCGGTCAACGGCCGCAGTCTCCTTCCGGTCGCGCCAGCCTGCAACGCGGGATGGGCATACCGGCAGACTGCAAACGTTCCCGGTGACCTTTGGGTTGGACCGGATTACGCGGTTCTCACGGTGGCGCAGCAGGATAATATGATCGTCGCGGCCCGATCTCGCGCCGGATTGATCACCACGCCGCCGGGAACGGCGCTCTATCGGATAACCTATTCTCACCAATGCTCCGGCGGAGGCGGCGGGATGGGCGTGACGTGCCGTGTCAGGGCCTCAGCCCATTTCGGCATTTGCGGGGGCCTGCATAATTGAATTCCGCAAGACGGGGACGACCGAGCGCCGGATTCCCAGGAGGGTCCAACACCGCCTGCACCCTTTACATCTCCCCCTCCTCCCCCTATATCGCGCCCCTCACCACAGAGGTTCGGAACAGTTCGCGCCGTCGCGCAGCGCGATCAACGCATTGAATCTCTGAGGTTTCACAGACGCTGAAGCTGCGATTCCCGGTCCGGGAATCCGCGGCTTTTTGCGTTTGTGCGCTCCGTTTTTGACAGGGATCCCGGCCTTTTGCCGGGACAGGAAGCGAGAAAAAATCTCCATGGCGATCAAGGCAGCTCCGGTGCTCGACACCCGGCCCACCGCGTCCAAGCGCATCCGCAAGATTTTCGGCAACATCCACGAAGTCTCCGAAATGCCGAACCTGATCGAGGTTCAGCGCGAGAGCTACGAGCAGTTCCTCCGCTCGCGCCCGCAGGACGGCTATGTCTCCGGCCTCGAAAAGACCCTGCGCTCGGTCTTCCCGATCCGCGATTTCGCCGGCACCGCCGAGCTGGACTTCGTCCATTACGAGCTCGAGGATCCCAAATACGACACGGACGAGTGCCGCCAGCGGGGCATGACCTATGCGGCGCCGATGCGCGTGACTTTGCGCCTGATCGTGTTCGAGGTCGATCCCGATACGGAAACCCGCTCCGTCCTCGATATCAAGGAGCAGGACGTCTACATGGGCGACATGCCGCTGATGACGAAGAACGGCACGTTCATCGTCAACGGCACGGAGCGCGTGATCGTCAGCCAGATGCACCGCTCGCCGGGCGTGCTGTTCGATCATGACCGCGGCAAGACCCACGCCTCGGGGAAGTATCTCTTCGCCGCCCGGGTCATCCCCTATCGCGGCTCGTGGCTCGACTTCGAGTTCGACGCCAAGGACATCGTCAACGTCCGCATCGACCGCAAGCGCAAGCTGCCGGTCACCGCCTTGCTGCACGCGCTCGGCCTGTCGAGCGAGGAGATCCTCAACACCTTCTACAACCGCGTGACCTTCGTCCGCGGCCCGGGCGGCTGGCAGATCCCGTTCGTCGCCGACCAGTGGCGCGGCAACAAGCCGGCCTTCGACATCGTCGATGCCAAATCGGGCGAAATCGTCTTCCCGGCGAGCCAGAAGATCAGCCCCCGCGCCGCCAACAAGGCGCAGAAGGACGGGCTCGAGACGCTGCTCATCCCGACCGAGGAGGTGTTCGGCCGCTATTCCGCCTATGACCTCGTCAACGACGCGACCGGCGAGATCTACATCGAGGCCGGCGACGAGCTTTCCCCGGAGAATCTCGAGAAGCTGGACAAGGCCGGGATCGACCGGCTGGAGCTGCTCGACATCGATCACACCAATACCGGCGCCTGGATCCGCAACACGCTGAAGGCGGACAAGTCCGAGGACCGCGACAGCGCGCTGGCCGACATCTACCGGGTCATGCGCCCGGGCGAGCCGCCGACCAAGGAGACCGCCGAGGCTTTGTTCGCCGGCCTGTTCTTCGATGCGGAGCGCTACGACCTCTCGGCCGTCGGCCGGGTGAAGCTCAACATGCGCCTCGGCCTCGACGCCGACGACACGATCACCACGCTCCGCACCGAGGACATCGTCGCGGTGGTGAAGGAGCTGGTGAACCTGAAGGACGGCAAGGGCGAGATCGACGATATCGACAATCTCGGCAACCGCCGCGTCCGCTCGGTCGGCGAGCTGCTGGAGAATCAGTATCGCGTCGGCCTGCTCCGCATGGAGCGCGCGGTGAAGGAGCGGATGAGCTCGGTCGACGTCTCGACCGTGATGCCGAACGACCTGATCAACGCGAAGCCCGCGGTGGCCGCGGTGCGCGAATTCTTCGGCTCTTCGCAGCTCTCGCAGTTCATGGACCAGACCAACCCGCTCTCGGAAGTCACCCACAAGCGCCGCGTCTCGGCGCTCGGGCCGGGCGGCCTGACCCGCGAGCGCGCCGGCTTCGAGGTCCGCGACGTCCACCCGACCCATTATGGCCGGATCTGCCCGATCGAGACGCCGGAAGGCCCGAATATCGGCCTGATCAACTCGCTCGCCAGCTTCAGCCGGGTCAACAAATACGGCTTCATCGAGACCCCCTACCGCAAGGTCGTCGACAACAAGGTGACCAAGGAGGTCGTCTATCTGTCGGCGATGGAGGAGGCCAAGCATACGATCGCCCAGGCCAATGCCGAGCTCGGCAAGGACAACAGCTTCGCCGAGGAGATCGTCTCCAGCCGCCGTGCCGGCGAATTCCTGATGGCGCCGCGCGAGACCATCACTTTGATGGACGTGTCGCCGAAGCAGCTCGTTTCGGTCGCCGCGTCGCTGATCCCGTTCCTCGAGAATGACGACGCCAACCGCGCCCTGATGGGCTCGAACATGCAGCGCCAGGCGGTGCCGCTGGTTCGCGCCGAGGCGCCGTTCGTCGGCACCGGCATGGAAGAGACGGTGGCCCGCGATTCCGGCGCCGCCATCGCCGCGCGGCGCACCGGCATCGTCGACCAGGTCGACGCCGCCCGTATCGTCGTGCGCGCCACGGACGAGGTCGAGGCCGGCAAGTCGGGCGTCGACATCTATACGTTGATGAAGTTCCAGCGCTCGAACCAGAACACCTGCATCAACCAGCGCCCGCTGGTGAAGAAGGGCGATCTGGTCCAGGCCGGCGACGTCATCGCCGACGGCCCCTCGACCGATCTCGGCGAGCTGGCGCTCGGCCGGAACGTGCTCGTCGCGTTCATGCCCTGGAACGGCTACAATTTCGAGGATAGCATCCTGATCTCCGAGCGGATCGTGAAGGACGACGTCTTCACCTCGATCCACATCGAGGAGTTCGAGGTCATGGCCCGCGACACCAAGCTCGGGCCGGAGGACATCACCCGCGACATCCCGAATGTCGGCGAGGAGGCGCTCCGCAACCTCGACGAGGCCGGGATCGTCTATATCGGCGCCGAGGTGGAGCCGGGCGATATCCTCTGCGGCAAGATCACCCCCAAGGGTGAATCACCGATGACGCCGGAGGAGAAACTGCTCCGCGCGATCTTCGGCGAGAAGGCCTCGGACGTGCGCGACACCTCGCTCCGCCTGCCGCCGGGCGTCAGCGGCACGGTGGTCGAGGTCCGGGTGTTCAACCGCCACGGCATCGACATCGACGACCGCACCCGGGCGATCCAGACCGAGGAGAAGGACCGGCTCCGCAAGGACGCCGAGGACGAGCGCGCCATCCTGAAGCGCTCCTCCTATGCGCGCCTGCGCGAGATGCTGCTCCGCCAGACCGCCGTCGGCGCGCCCAAGGGCGTGAAGAAGGGCGGCACGATCGACGCGGAGGCGCTGGACAGCGTCGAGCCGCACGAATGGTGGAAGTTCGCGGTCAAGGACGACAAGCGCCAGGCCGATCTCGAGGCGGTGCGCGCCCAGTATGACGAGGCCGAGGGCGCGATCCGCCGCCGTCTGGAGGACCGGATCGAGAAGCTGGAGCGCGGCGACGAGCTGCCCCCGGGCGTGCTCAAGATGGTCAAGGTGTTCGTCGCGGTGAAGCGCAAGCTGCAGCCGGGCGACAAGATGGCCGGCCGTCACGGCAACAAGGGCGTGATCAGCCGCATCCTGCCGGAAGAGGACATGCCCTTCCTGGAGGACGGCACCGCCGCCGACATCGTGCTGAACCCGCTTGGCGTGCCCAGCCGCATGAACGTCGGGCAGATTTTCGAGACCCATCTTGGCTGGGCCGCGCGCGGCCTCGGCAAGCAGGTCGCGGCCTTGCTCGACGAGATCCATGCCAAGGGCAAGGCGGCCGAAGCGAGCGACGTGAAGGGCGTGCGCGCCAAGCTCAAGGACATTTACGGCAAGAATTATCATGCCGAGATCGATGGCCGGGGCGAGGAAGACGTGCTCGAGCTGGCGTCGAACCTGACCAGCGGCGTGCCGATGGGCACGCCGGTGTTCGACGGCGCCAAGGAAGCCGACGTGGCCGACATGCTGGTCAAGGCCGGGCTCGACGTGTCGGGCCAGGTGACCCTGTTCGACGGCCGCACCGGCGAGGCGTTCGACCGCAAGGTGACCGTGGGCTACATCTACATGCTGAAGCTCCACCACCTCGTGGACGACAAGATCCACGCCCGCTCGATCGGCCCGTACAGCCTCGTCACCCAGCAGCCGCTGGGCGGCAAGGCGCAGTTCGGCGGCCAGCGCTTCGGCGAGATGGAGGTCTGGGCGCTCCAGGCCTATGGTGCCGCCTACACGCTGCAGGAAATGCTGACCGTGAAGTCGGACGACGTGATCGGCCGCACCAAGGTCTACGAGGCGATCGTCAAGGGCGACGACACGTTCGAGGCCGGCATCCCCGAGAGCTTCAACGTGCTCGTCAAGGAGATGCGGTCGCTGGGCCTCAACGTCGAGCTCAACTCGATCATCGACGAGGATGCCGACGAGGGCTTCGCGGAGGCGGCGGAATAAGGGAGCGGGCGGCGACGCCCCTCCCCTCCCCCGCGCCACCGCAACGAATTTTCCCTGAAAGGGACTGATAAATGAACGAGATGACCACCTTCGCGAACCCGGTCGCCAAGCCGGAGACGTTCGACCAGATCAAGATCGGCATTGCGAGCCCGGAGCGGATCCGCTCCTGGTCGTTCGGCGAGATCAAGAAGCCGGAGACGATCAACTACCGCACGTTCAAGCCCGAGCGCGACGGCCTGTTCTGCGCGCGCATCTTCGGCCCGATCAAGGACTATGAGTGCCTGTGCGGCAAGTACAAGCGCATGAAGTACAAGGGCATCGTCTGCGAGAAGTGCGGCGTCGAGGTCACCGTCTCGAAGGTCCGCCGCGAGCGGATGGGCCATATCGAGCTGGCCGCGCCGGTCGCCCACATCTGGTTCCTGAAGTCGCTGCCGAGCCGCATCGGCCTGCTGCTCGACATGCAGCTGAAGCAGCTCGAGCGCGTGCTCTATTTCGAGTCCTATATCGTGACCGAGCCGGGCCTCACGCCGCTGGAGAAGTTCCAGCTCCTCACCGAGGACGAGCTGCTCGACGCGCAGGATGAATATGGCGAGGACGCCTTCACCGCCGGCATCGGCGCCGAGGCGGTCAAGCAGATGCTGATGGATCTCGACCTCGAGGGCGAGCGCCAGGCCCTGCTCGACGAGCTGGAGACCACCAAGTCCGAGCTGAAGCCCAAGAAGATCATCAAGCGGCTGAAGGTCGTCGAGAGCTTCCTGGAGTCGGGCAACCGGCCGGAGTGGATGATCCTCGACGTCGTGCCGGTGATTCCGCCGGAGCTGCGCCCGCTCGTCCCGCTGGACGGCGGCCGCTTCGCGACCTCGGATCTGAACGACCTCTACCGCCGCGTGATCAACCGCAACAATCGTCTGAAGCGGCTGATGGAGCTGCGCGCGCCGGACATCATCGTCCGCAACGAGAAGCGCATGCTGCAGGAGGCGGTCGACGCTTTGTTCGACAATGGCCGCCGCGGCCGCACCATCACCGGCGCCAACAAACGGCCGCTGAAGAGCCTTTCCGACATGCTGAAGGGCAAGCAGGGCCGCTTCCGCCAGAATCTGCTCGGCAAGCGCGTCGACTATTCGGGCCGTTCGGTGATCGTCACCGGGCCGGAGCTGAAGCTCCACCAGTGCGGCCTGCCGAAGAAGATGGCGCTCGAGCTGTTCAAGCCGTTCATCTACTCGCGCCTCGACGCCAAGGGCCTCTCCATGACCCTGAAGCAGGCGAAGAAGTGGGTCGAGAAGGAGCGCAAGGAAGTCTGGGACATCCTCGACGAGGTGATCCGCGAGCATCCGGTGCTGCTGAACCGCGCACCGACGCTCCACCGCCTCGGCATCCAGGCCTTCGAGCCGGTGCTGATCGAGGGCAAGGCGATCCAGCTCCATCCTTTGGTCTGCGCCGCCTTCAACGCCGACTTCGACGGCGACCAGATGGCCGTGCACGTGCCGCTGAGCCTCGAGGCCCAGCTGGAAGCGCGCGTGCTGATGATGTCGACCAACAACATTCTCTCGCCCGCCAACGGCAAGCCGATCATCGTGCCCTCGCAGGACATGGTGCTCGGGCTCTATTATCTGTCGATGGAGCGCGAGGGCGAGCCGGGCGAAGGCGCGCTCATGTCCGACATGGCCGAAGTCCACCAGGCGCTGCAGACCGGTTCGGTCACCTTGCACACCAAGGTCGTGAGCCGCGTCCCGCAGACCGACGAGGACGGCAATCACTATATGAAGCGGGTCGAGACCACGCCGGGCCGCATGCTGCTCGGCGAGACCCTGCCGAAGAGCCACAAGGTGCCGTTCGAGACGGTCAACCGCCTGCTCACCAAGAAGGAAATCGCCGACGTCATCGACATCGTCTACCGCCATACCGGCCAGAAGGAGACGGTGCTGTTCGCCGACGCGATCATGGGGCTCGGCTTCCGCCACGCCTTCCGCGCCGGCATCTCGTTCGGCAAGGACGACATGATCATTCCGCACGAGAAGGTGGCGATGGTCGACGAGACCCGCGCCCTCGTGAAGGATTATGAGCAGCAGTATCAGGACGGCCTGATCACCCAGCAGGAAAAGTACAACAAAGTGATCGACGCCTGGAGCCGCTGCGGCGACCAGGTCGCGAACGCCATGATGGACAAGATCAAGGCGCAGCCCAAGGACGAGAATGGCCGCATGGCCCCGATCAACTCCATCTACATGATGGCGCATTCGGGTGCCCGTGGTTCGCAGGCCCAGATGAAGCAGCTTGCCGGCATGCGCGGCCTCATGGCCAAGCCGTCGGGCGAGATCATCGAGACGCCGATCATATCGAACTTCAAGGAAGGCCTGACCGTCCTCGAATATTTCAACTCCACCCACGGCGCCCGCAAGGGCCTCGCGGACACGGCGCTGAAGACGGCGAATTCGGGTTACCTGACCCGCCGTCTCGTCGACGTCTCGCAGGATTGCGTGGTCGTCGAGGACGATTGCGGTACCGAGAACAGCCTCGACATGCGCGCCATCGTCCAGGGCGGCGCGATGATCGCCTCGCTCGGCGAGCGCATCCTGGGCCGCACCCCGGCCGAGGACGTGGTCGACGCCAAGACCGGCGAGACCATCGTCAAGGAAGGCGAGCTGATCGACGAGGCCGCGGCCCTGAAGATCGACGAGCTCGGCATCCAGTCCGTGCACATCCGCAGCCCGCTGGTCTGCGAGAGCGAGCATGGCGTCTGCGGCCGCTGCTACGGGCGTGACCTCGCCCGCGGCACCCCGGTCAACATCGGCGAGGCGGTCGGCGTGATCGCCGCCCAGTCGATCGGCGAGCCGGGCACGCAGCTGACGATGCGGACCTTCCACATCGGCGGCGCCGCCCAGCTCAACGAGACGTCGAGCCTCGAGGCGGTGGCGGACGGCACGATCGAGCTTCGCGATCTGCCGACCATCATGGATCCGCGCGGACGCCGCGTGGCCATGGCCCGCAACGGCGAGCTGGCGATCGTCGACATGGACGGCCGCGAGCGCTCCACGCACCGCATCCCCTATGGCGCGCATCTGCTGGCCGACAACGGCCACATCGTGTCGAAGGGCGACCGGATCGCGGAATGGGATCCGTTCATGATGCCGGTGATCACCGAGAAGGGCGGCACCGTGAAGTTCCAGGATCTGATCGAGAGCAAGACGCTCGTCGAGCAGACCGACGAAGCGACCGGCATCGCCCAGCGCGTCGTCACCGAGTTCCGCGCCACCGCGCGGAGCAAGGAGGACCTCAGGCCGCGCATCACCCTGCTCGACGAGAAGAGCGGCGAGGCGGCGCGCTACATGCTCTCCCCGGGCGCCATGCTCTCGGTCGAGGACGGCCAGAATGTGGAGGCCGGCGAGGTGCTCGCCCGCGTCACCCGCGAGGCGGCCAAGACCCGCGACATCACCGGCGGTCTGCCGCGGGTGGCGGAGCTGTTCGAGGCGCGCAAGCCCAAGGAGAATGCGATCATCGCCAAGGTCTCCGGCAAGATCCAGTTCGGCAAGGACTATAAGGCCAAGCGCAAGATCGCGATCGTTCCGGACGACGGGGGCGAGCCGGTCGAGTATCTGGTGCCGAAGTCCAAGGTCATCGACGTGCAGGAAGGCGACTTCGTGAAGCGCGGCGACAATTTGATCGGCGGCTCCCCGGATCCGCACGACATCCTGGAGGTGCTCGGCGTCAAGGCGCTGGCCGAATATCTCGTCTCGGAGATCCAGGAGGTCTACCGGTTGCAGGGCGTGAAGATCAACGACAAGCACATCGAGGTGATCGTCCGCCAGATGCTGCAGAAGGTCGAGATCACCGAGTCCGGCGACAGCACGTTCCTCGTGGGCGAGCAGGTCGACCGGCAGGAGATGAACGAGGTCAACGCCAGGCTGAAGGCGCAGGGCAAGAAGAAGCCTGCCGAAGGCAAGCCGGTGCTGCTCGGCATCACCAAGGCGAGCCTGCAGACCCGCAGCTTCATCTCCGCGGCGAGCTTCCAGGAGACGACCCGCGTCCTCACCGAGGCTTCGGTGCAGGGCAAGATCGACGATCTGGAAGGGCTCAAGGAGAATGTCATCGTCGGCCGCCTGATCCCGGCGGGCACCGGCGCGGGCATGAAGCGGCTGCGCATCGCCGCCTCCTCGCGCGACGCCGCGCTCCGCGCCCAGCATCGCTCGATCCAGGAGGCGCTGATCGCCGCCAATTCGGCGGAAGAGGAGCATGCCGCCGAGCTCGCCCAGGGTCCGGAAGCCGCCACCCATTCGGATCCGCTCGAGGCGGTGACCGTCAGCGGTCACGGCAGCGACGCCGATGCCGGAGACTATCTGCAGCAGGCCGAAGCCGCGGACGGCGACGAAGCCTGAGGCAAATCAGATGAAGCGCCCCGCCGGCTGCGGTCGGCGGGGCGCTTTTCGTCTAGAGGAGTCCGATGACCGCCAAGACCGTCAACCGCAAGACCGGCCTGCCCGGCGCCCTTCGCGAGGCTGCGCGGGGGCTCGACGTCCCCGCCTTGCCGACGCGCCGGGGCAAGGGCCGGGCTTTGCCATCGGCCGACGAGGCCCCTATCGCTCCCGATATGGATGTCTCGGACCTCCGCGTCGCGATTTTCAGCGGCAATTACAATTATGTCCGCGACGGCGCGAACCAGGCGCTGAACCGGCTCGCCGACTATCTGCTGCGCCAGGGCGCCGCGGTCCGCGTCTATTCGCCGACCACCAGGACGCCGGCCTTCGAGCCGAAGGGCGACCTGATCTCCCTCCCCGCCTTCCCGATCCCGGGCCGCCAGGAATATAGGGTGGGGGCGATGATCCCGCCGCGCGTAAGGCGCGACATCGCCGACTTCCGGCCGAACATCATCCATGTTTCCAGCCCGGACATTACCGGCCACCGCGCGGTCAGCCTCGCGCGCCGGCGGGATCTGCCGGTGATCGCCTCGGTCCACACCCGCTTCGAGACCTATCCGCGCTATTACGGTCTCGCCTTCCTGGAGCCGGCGGTGCTCGCCACCTTGCGGCGCTTCTACCGGCGCTGCGACGCCATCTTCGCGCCGTCCGATTCGATGGCGCAGCTGCTCCGCGACCAGCGGATGAACTATGATGTCGGCATCTGGACGCGCGGCATCGACCGGGACATCTTCCATCCCGGCCGGCGCGACATGGCCTGGCGCCGCGCGCTCGGCATCCGCGACGACGAGCCGGTGGTCGGCTTCGTCGGCAGGCTGGTCATGGAAAAGGGTCTCGACGTCTTTTCCGACGCGGTCGACCGGCTGGCGAAGCGCGGCGTGAAGCACCGGGTGCTGATCGTGGGCCAGGGCCCGGCGCGGGACTGGTTCGAGAAGCGCCTGCCGGACGCGGTCTTCGCCGGCTTCCAGTGCGGCGAGGAGCTGGGCCGCGCCGTCGCCTCGATGGACCTGCTGCTCAACCCGTCCGTCACCGAGACGTTCGGCAACGTCACGCTGGAGGCGATGGCCGCCGGCCTGCCCGTGGTCGCGGCGATCGCGACCGGGAGCGAAAGCCTGGTCACGGACGACGTCACCGGCCGCCTGATCCGGCCGGGCGCGATCGACCTCTTCTGCGACGCGCTTGTTCACTATTGCACCGACGCGGAAGCCCGCCGCGCGGCCGGCGAGGCGGGCTATCGGGCGAGCCAGCGCTACGGCTGGGACGCGGTCAATCAGGAGCTGGCCGAAGCCTATCTGCGCGTCATCCGCCAGCACAATGAGGGCGGCCGCCAGCCGCGCCCCACGGTTCCCTAGGAGGATCGGGGGAGAAGGAAAGCCGGTCCGGCCGAGCTTGTCGAAGCCCTGCCCTTCTTCCTGTTCATAAAGAAAGACGGCCCTTCGACAGGCTCGGGGCGAACGGAGAGGGTGAGTTTCCAGCCTCTCCTTTTCGTCAGGCGGCGTCCACCCAGTCGAAAGTCAGCGGCGCCTCGCGGAAGGCGAAGCGGTCGAGGTGGCGCGCGACGGCGCCTTTCAGCGCCTCCAGCTGCCCCTCGACGGACGCGTCGATCCGGCAGGCGAGCACGCCCTCCCCGGCCGTCATCGTCACCAGCGCGTCGCCGGGCCAGGCGGCGCTGCGGGCGTCGCGGGGGAAGGTCACCCTCCCCTCGCGCGCGTCATACTCCACTTCGAGATTGTGCGCCCAGTGCTTGCAGAGCTGCTGCAGATAGCGGCTGCCATGCGCGGTGGGCACGTCGGCGGTGCTGGAAACCGTCATTTCAGCCTTTCGATCTTCTGCGCCGCCTCGTCGAGGATTTCCGCGATCTGGTGCATGGTCGCCTCGTCCATATCGTCGCGGGTCACGCGGTGCCAGATCGAGGCGAGCAGATTGCCGACCGCGCGCCGGATCGGCGGGCCGCCGGCCTTGCGCTGGTCGCCACCGACCTCGTCGAGCCGCTCGAAGAGGCCGGTGACCTCGTCTTCCTTCTCGGCGAGATGGGCCGTGCCATCTTCGGTGATCTGGAAGGCCTTGCGCGAGCCCTCGCCCGGCGCCTCCTCGATCAGGCCCATATCCTGCAACATGGTGAGCGTCGGATAGACGACGCCCGGGCTCGGCGCATAGGCGCCGTGGGTCAGCTCCTCGATCGCGCGGATCAGGTCGTAGCCGTGGCGCGGCTGATCGGCGATCAGCTTCAGCAGGACCAGCCTGAGCTCGCCGGCATCGAACATCCGCCGGCGACCGCGGCCCCGGCCGCCGCCGCCGCCCCATTCGTCGCCGCCCCACTGGCCCCAGCCGCCGCCAAAGCCGCCACGGCCCCAGCCGCGCCCCATGCCCATGGCGATGATCGCCTCGGGGAAGACGCCCCCGCGGGGGCCGCAGCCATGCATCTTGAATCGTCTCATCTGATAACTCCTTACTAAGACGGAGCTGAGATATATCTTTTGAATCGACAGAGTCAAGATATATCTTTTTGTATCGCCGGACGTCGAACGGATCAGCGCGCGGGCCGCGGCGACGCGTCGCGGACATTGCGGTTCAGGAAATTCTCGATCGTCCGCCAGAGATGGAGCTGGCGCGCCTCGCCGCTGACGCCGTGCGTGGCGCCGGGATAGACCATCATCTCGAACGGGACGCTCCTGGCCTGCAGCGCGCCGATCAGGACCGTGGAGTTCTCGAACACGACATTGTCGTCCGCCATGCCGTGGAGGAGCAGCAGCGGGTCCGCGATCCGGTCCGCATGGGGCGCCGCGTCCGCCGCGCGGTAGGGCGCGGGATCGGTCGCCGGATTGCCGAGATAGCGCTCGGTATAATGGGTGTCGTACAGCTCCCAGCGCGTGACCGGCGCGCCGGCAATGCCGGCACGGAAGGTCCCGGGCGCGGCCTCGAGCAGCCGCAGCGTCATATAGCCGCCATAGGACCAGCCGTTGACCGCGATGCGCGTGCCATCGACATAATCCTGACCGCGGAGCCAGGCGATTCCGGCCAGCTGATCCTGGACCTCGACACTGCCCATGGCGCGGTAGATCGCGTCCTCGAACGCCCGGCCGCGATCGGGCGAGCCGCGATTGTCGAGCGAGAAGACGATCCAGCCGTGCTGGGCCAGATATTCGTAGAGCGGATTGACCCAGGCGCGGGTCGCCAGCCGCCCGGTGCCGGGGCCGCCATAGACCTGGAGAAAGACCGGATAGCGGCGGCCCGGCTCGCGCGGCGGCGAGAGCATCCGGTAGTGAAGCACGGTGCCGTCCGCAGCGCGGATCGTGCCGAAGACCGGGGTCAGGTGCGCGGCGCGGAACGGCGCATAGGGATGGGCGGCGTCGAGCCGGTTCTCCTCGATCCAGGTCAGCCGCCGGCCGTTCATGTCGGCGAGATAGACCTGCGCCGGCTGGCCCGGGTTCGAGCGGGTGACGAGGGCGCGGGTGCCGCGATCGTCCATTCTCGCCGCGTTCCACCAGCCGGCCTCGGTGAGCCGGCGCGGAGTGCCGGGGTGGTTCAGCTCGAGGCTGTACAGATGCTGCTCGAGCGGCGTGTCGAGATTGCCGAGGAAGTAGACGCGCCCCGTTCTCTGGTCGACGCCCTCGATCGAGCGCACCTCCCAGTCGCCGCGGGTGAGCTGCGTCCAGCGACCGTTCCGGAAGCGGTAGATGTGCGAGTGGCCCGAGCGCTCCGACGTCCAGAGCAGGCTGCCGTCGTGCAACGCGCGCAGATTGTCGTGGAGGTTGAGCCAGGTGTTCGAGGTCTCGGTGAACAGGATGGTCGAGCGGCCGGTCGCCGGGTCGACGCGCAGCAGATCGAGGCGCTTCTGGTCGCGGCTCTCGCGCTGCACGAGCAGGGCGCTGCCGTCCGCCGTCCAGTCGACGCGGGCGAGGTAGACGTCGGTGTCGGGGCCGAGATCGACCTTGACCCGGCCCGTGCCGTCCGGCGCCATCACATAGAGCTCGACCAGAGCGTTGGGCGTGCCGGCGGCGGGATAACGCTGCGTGTAGACGCGGGTGCCCTCGGTGCCGATCGCGGTGCGGGTGACGGTCTGCACGCGCGCCTCGTCGACCCGGGCGACGGCGATGTAGCGGTCGCCGGGCGACCACCAGTGGCCGATCCGCCGTTTCATTTCCTCCTGCGCGACGAATTCGGCCGTGCCCCAGCTCACCGTGCCGCCGCCGTCGGCGGTGAGGCGATGCTCGTTCTGCCCGCTCGCCTCCACGACATAGAGATTCCGGTCGCGGACGAAGGAGAGATAGCGGCCGGTTTGCGAGATCTGGGCGTCCAGCTCGGTCTCCGGCGTGTCGGTGAGGCGGCGGACGCTGCCGTCCAGCCCGGCAAGATAGAGGTCGCCGTCGAGCGGGACGAGGATCGACTGGCCGTCCGGCGCCCAGTCATAATTGACGATGCCCCTGACGCCGGACAGGCGGGCGCGCTCGCGGCGCATCATCTCGTCCTCGGAGAGCCGGGCGCCGGTGCCGACGCGGGCGCTGTCGACCAGCATGCGCGCCTGACCGGTCGTGGTGTCGACCGCCCAGAGATCGTAGCGGTCGCGGTCGTCCGGGCGGTTGCGCAACAGGGTCGCGAAGCGGCCGTCGGGCGACAGCTTCAACTGCCGGGGGGTCGGGCCCGAGAGCGAGGGGCTGGCGAAGATCCGCTCCAGCGTGAGCGGCTGTTCGGCCCGGGCGGGCGCGACGGCGGCGAGGGCGGCGGCGAGCAGCGGGAAGAAGCGCATGCCGCTTCCTAGCCGGTCCCCGCGCAAAGAAAAGGGCGGGGAAAACACCATCGTCTCCCCGCCCTCATTTGCCGAATGGGGACAGTTGCCGGCAACGGTCCCCTTATTGCTCAGCTCTCGGCGCTCTCCGCCTCGGCGGCCTCGGCGCGGGCGGCGTCGAGGTGGCGGGTGTCGCGGCGCTCGGCGATGCGGGCCGACTTGCCGGTGCGGCCGCGCAGATAATAGAGCTTGGCGCGGCGGACGGCGCCGCGGCGCACGACCTCGATGGAGTCCACGTTCGGCGAGTAAAGCGGGAAGACGCGCTCGACGCCCTCGCCGAAGCTGATCTTGCGGACGGTGAAGGAGCTGCCGAGGCCCTTATTGGCCCGCGCGATGCAGACGCCTTCGAAATTCTGGATGCGGGTGCGCTCGCCCTCGACGACCTTGACGCCGACGCGGAGCGTGTCGCCCGGGCGAAATTCCGGGATCTTCTTGCCGGAGGCGGCGATCTGCTCGGCCTCGAGCTGCTGGATGAGGTTCATCTCATTCGTCCTTGTTCTTCTTCCGCCGCGCGCCAGAGGGCGATGGCCTTCGCGCGTCCCCATGACGCTCGATCAGGTCCGGCCGCCTTAGCCGTGTCTCGTCCTCCGCCCTTTGTTTCCGCCAGGCGGCGATCTTCGCATGATCCCCCGATCGCAGCACTTCGGGGATCCTGCGCCCTTCCCACTCGAGTGGACGGGTATAATGAGGGTATTCGAGAAGGCCGCTTTCAAAGCTCTCCTCCTCACCGCTCGAAGGCGCGCCCATTACCCCGGGAAGCAGCCGGATGCAAGCGTCGAGCAGAGTGAGCGCGGCCGGCTCGCCCCCGGACAGCACATAATCGCCGATCGAGACCGGAATGAGGGGCCGCGCCTCGAACAGCCGCTCGTCCATCCCCTCGAAGCGGCCGCAGAGAATGGTGACGCCGGGACCCGATGACAGCTCGCGGACGAAGGCCTGGCTCAGCGGTTGCCCGCGCGGGCTCATCACCAGCTTGGGCCGGTTGCCGGGGATGCTGTCCAGCGCCGCCGCCAGCACGTCGGCGCGCATCACCATGCCGGCGCCGCCACCGGCCGGGGTATCGTCGACGGAGCGGTGCTTGTCGGTCGCGAAATCGCGGATCTGCACCGTCTCCAGCGACCAGGTTCCTTCGGCCAGCGCGCGGCCAGCAAGGCTCAGGCCCAGCGGCCCGGGGAACATCTCCGGATAGAGGGTGAGGATGGTGGCGGCCCATCCGCTATCAATCTTCGCTTGCGCCGGAGGCGTCGGCGCATCCGCGACAACTTCAAGGATTTCGGGCAGACGGCCGGCAAGTGAGCGCAGTGCCTCGTGAACGCCCGCGTCGGGGCCGGCGACGAGAAACAGCCGGGGCGAATAAGGCCGCGCCCGGATTGCCGTCACCTGTCCGATGCCGAGCGCGGCAATGGCATTCGTCAAGCGGCGCGCCTCCGCCGCATGGCCGCCCGCCGCGCGCGTCTGGTGGTGATAGACGATGAGCGTACGCCCGCCCCGCGCAAGTGCCGCGATTTCCGCCAACGTCACATGCTTGGGTGAGCAGCGCGCGTTCGCGTCGGAGTGGAGATCAATGCCGTTGTCCGGATCGAGGAACAGGATATCCGCCCCTTCCGCAAAATCGCGCACGCCGGACAGCCATGCTGGCCGCGCACGCCTTCGATCGCGATCGGTCGGGACGGGAACTGCGTGGAAGGCCACACCCGGCAACAGCCCCGCCGCCTCAAGCGCGGCCACTGAACGCTCCCCGGAGCGCACGATCCTACCGAGCCCCGCGAAAAGTTCGGGGTCGGCACCACTCCATCGATCGGGTCTTTCGAGATAGCCGACGTGCCGTCCATCATCGCTATGCGCCTCGTCGGCATGAAGCCACCAGCCCACCGCAAGGCTCCGTCCGCCTGGCACGGCGCGAAGCAAGGCAAATTTCAGATAGTCGCCGATGTCACCGGCATAGCGATCCTGCATTCAGCGGGTCCAATTCTCAATCTTGAGGCCGGGCACGTCAGCAAAATCGTCCTCGTTGTTGGTGACGACCGTCGCGCCGATGCTGAGGGCATGGGCAGCCAGCAATCGATCGAAGCGCGCACGTTTGAACGGAAGACGCGCATATTCCCGCGCGGCGGCTTCATCGAAGGGAAGCACCGGAATCACCGCTACAAAAGCCTCCAGCACCTTCGGCGAGGGCGCATGCCCCGATTGCGCGCCAAGCGCGACTTCGGCGAAGCTGATCGCCGAGATCGCCGCGTCGCCTGGGGCGCAGGCTTTCAGCCGTGTCGCCATGGCGGGAAACCGGCCGGAGGTGGCATAGATGATGCTATCGGCGTCGATCAGATACTTGATCACGCGTCATCCGGGCGGGCGCGCCGCGCGAGCGTGCTCGGCCTTTCCTCAAATTCCCGAAGCTCGCGCGGTGGAGGCTCAAGGCCAGGGCATTTCCCCCAGAAGCCGCTGATGTCCAGCTTGCCCTTATCCGGCGCCTTGGCCCGAATGTGCAGGGCGCCGTCCTCTTCGGTCACCGACCATTCCCGGTCCGGCTCGATGCCCAGGGCAGCAGGCATACGGATGGCGACCGAATTGCCGGATTTGAAGCTCTTGGCGACATATTCCTTGCCCATAAGGCCTCCGTATATACATGGTGTATATACATTGACTCGGTCGCTCCTTCAAGGATTGGGCACGACGCGCATGCGCAGCGCCTGGATGGTCGGCGGGTTCGTTGGGGCGAGCAGGAGCTGGCCCTGCACATGGCCGCGTTCGCAGGTCCAGTCGAAGGTGCCGGTCAGCGCGCCGGTCGGAGTGATCGGGCTGAGTATGCAATTGCCCGCCTGCCCCTTCAACCGGGCAAACTCGGCCGCCCAAGTCTCGGCGCTGCGGTCCATCAGGAAGTTCATGGCAAGGTTGCGCCGGCCGGGCTCCAGATTGCCCGCCACCCATATCGCCTGCGCGGCCCGGTAATTGGCCGCCAGCGCAGCGCTGACCGGGAGGGTCCGCGCCGTCAGCAGACCCTGCCGCTGCAGCGCCACCGCCGCCTGCCAGACCGGCGGCGACGGGCCCGCATAGGTGCGGTTGGCGAAGGCGAAGATGGCGACGCCATAGTCCGGCAGCAGCAGCAGGTAGGAGCCGTAGCCCGGATAGCCGCCGCCATGGCCCAGGGTGAGGCCGAGGTCGCAATCCTGCGCCACCCGGAAGCCCATGCCGTAGGTGGTCGCCTGCGGGCAGGAATCGGGATCGCCGGGCCGGCGGGTGACCGAGGCGAAGTTCAGCCCCTGCACCAGCTCGCGCACGCTCGAGCGGCGCACCGGCCCGGTCTCCGGCCCGTCGCGCGGCGGCCAGGCGGAGAGCAGGAAAGCGGCCCAGCGGGCATAATCCCGCGCGCTGGTCTGCACGCCCCCCATCGCCCCGAAGGCGCCGTGGGCCATGTCCGGCTCGCGGGCAAAAGCGTCATTCTCCCAGCGCCAGCCGAGCGCGCGGCGCTCCTGCGGCGCGGCGCTGATATCGTAGCCGGTCGAGGTCATGCCGAGCGGGCGCATGATCTCCTGCTCGATATAGTCCTTATAGGGCCGGCCGGAGACGTTGCTGACGATCCGCCCCAGCAGGGCATAGCCGAAATTCGAATATTCGAACTGGCTGTCCGGCGCGCGGGTGAAGGGGACGCCGTGCCGGAGCATGCGCGTGAATTCGGCCTCGGGGAGCGGCGTCTGCCGGTCGCCCCAGGGATCGTCGGTGACGAAGCCGCCGACATGGGAAAGCAGGTCGCGGACGCGGATGCGCGGGCTGTCGGCGGTGGGATAATGCCAGGTCCGCATCTCCGGCACATAGCGCTCCGCCGGATCGTCCAGCCGGAGCCGCCCCGCGTCGCGCAGCTTCAGGATCGCGAGTGCGGTGAAAGCCTTGGACATGGAGGCGATGCGGAACAGGCTGTCCGGGGTCACGGCCCGCTCCGGATCCCCGGGCGTCAGGCTGCCCATCGCCCGGACGTAGACGAGCCGGCCGTCGGCGACGATGCCGTAGACCAGGCCCGGAATATGCTGCTCCGCCATGTAGCGCTGAAAATAGAGGTCGAGCGACGGCCCCGCCGCCTCGAACCGGTTCGCGACCGGGACCGGGACCTCGGGCGAAGGGGGCTGGCCAGGCGCCTGCCCGGACAGGCTCGCGAGCAGCAGCGCGGCAATCCAGTTTCGCATCGGTCTCCGGCTCCTTTCGCGGGCCGGACCGGAATAGGCGCTCGCCGCGGGCGGAACAATCGTGGAGGCGCCGCGCTGGACCCGAAATGATTACGCCAGACCTCGACTGCCTGATCATCGGCGGCGGCCCGGCCGGGCTGACCGCGGCCATCTATCTCGCGCGCTTCCATCTGAAGCCAAGGGTGGTGGATGCGGGGAAAAGCCGCGCCGCGCTCATTCCCTGCACGCGCAATCATGCCGGCTTTCCCGACGGGATTTCGGGCGCCGAGCTGATCGCGCGAATGCAGGCGCAGGCGCAGAAATATGGCGCCGCGATCGAGAACGGACGGGTGACGCGGCTGGAGCGGATCGAGGGCGGCTTCGCGGCGGAATATGGCGCCGGGCCGGTGACCGCGCGCGCCATCCTGCTCGCCACCGGCGTCGCCAATCGCCGCCCGCCGATGGACGAGGAATTGCACGACGAGGCGCTGGCCCGCGGGCTGATCCGCTATTGCCCGATCTGCGACGGCTATGAGGTGACCGACCGTAAGCTGGGCGTGATCGGTTCCGGCAGCCATGGCGTCGCCGAGGCGGCCTTTCTGCGCGCCTACACCGCCGACGTGACGCTGATCGCGCCGGACAGCGCCCACAAGCTGGCCGCCGCGGACCGGGACAGGCTGGCCGCGCTCGGCGTGCCGACCGTCGACGGGCCGTGCCAGGCGGTGGCGGTGCTGGACGGGGCGATCGTCGTCGACACGCCGCACGGCCATCACACCTTCGACAGCGTCTATCCGGCGCTGGGCTCGGACATTCATAACGAGCTGGCGGGCCAGATCGGGGTGGCGCTGAACGAGGGCAATGGCTGCATTCTCGTCGACGCGCACCAGCGCACCAGCGTGCCCGGCGCCTATGCGGCGGGCGATGTGGTGATCGGCCTCGACCAGATCAGCCACGCGATGGGCGAAGGCGGCGTGGCTGCGACCACGATCCGCAACGATCTGGCGGAATTGAAAAATCTCATGAGATGAGGCCCACACTCCGTTCGCCCTGAGCCTGTCGAAGGCTGCCCCTGCTTACGACAGGAGAGAAGAACGGGGCTTCGACAAGCTCAGGGCGAACGGATTCCGGGATCAGGCGGCATTTTCTAGGCCAGGAAGGCCGGGTCGGCGACGATGCGGCCGTCGATCAGGTCGGCGATGCCGGGCCTGAAAGGGATCAGCGCCTTCTTCCCGTCGGGCCGCGCGATCTCGAGCAGGTCGCCGGCGCCGAAATTCTCGACCGCGGCGACGGTGCCGAGCGGCGTCCCGGCCGCGTCCACGCAGGCCAGGCCGAGCAGATCGGCATGATAATATTCGCCCTCCGCCAGCGGCGGCAGCGCGTCGCGCGGGACGGTGAGCAGAGTGCCGCGCAGCGCCTCGGCGGCGGCGCGGTCGGCGATTTCGGCGAAGCGGGCGATGGCGCCGGCACTGCCGGGCTTCACCGATTTGAGCGTCAGGCGGCGCTCGCCCGCGTGGAGAATCTTGTGACGTTTCAGGCTGTCGAGGCCTTCCGCGAATATCTTCAGGCGCACCTCGCCGCCGACGCCGTGCGCGCCGGCGACGGCGGCGAGGATGACCTGGTCAGCCAATTACTCGGCCTTCTCCGCGCCCTCCGCGGCGGCAGCCGCTTCGGCCGGAGCCTCGGCAGCCGGAGCCTCTTCAACGGCGGCCTCCTCGGCGGCGGGAGCCTCCTCGGCGGGAGCCTCGACAGCCGCCTCGACCGGGCTTTCCCCGGCGGCCGGAGCTTCGGCTTCTTCAGCCGGAGCTTCCCCGGCGGCGGCTTCCCCGGCGGCAGGGGCCTCCTCGGCGGCGGCCTCTTCAGCGGCAGGAGCCTCCTCGACGGCGGCTTCTTCGGCGACCGGCGCCTCCTCGACGGCGGCCTCCTCGGCCGGCGCTGCCTCCTCGGCGGCGGCCTCGGGAGCCTCCTCGGCGGTCACTTCCTCGGCGGCCGCTTCCTCGACAGCCGCTTCCTCGATGGCGGGAGCTTCCTCCTCGGCCGGCGCGGCGGCGGCTTCGGCGGCCTTGGCCTCCTTGTTCGCCCGCTCCTCGACGCGCTCCTTGGCCTTCTCGCCGGGCTCGCCCTTCTTCGGGTTGTTGCGGGCCGCACGCGCCAGGATGCCGGCGGCATCGAGGAAGCGGTGGACGCGGTCGGACGGCTGCGCGCCGACGGAGAGCCAGTGGCGGATGCGGTCCGCATCGAGCTTCACGCGCTCCTCGCTGTCCTTCGGAAGCAGCGGATTGTAGCTGCCGACGCGCTCGATGAACTTGCCGTCACGCGCGTTGCGCGAGTCCGCCACCACGATCTTGTAATAGGGCCGCTTCTTCGCGCCGCCCCGGCTGAGCCTGATTGCAACTGCCATTTTAATGAGTCCTTTCTGAGTGATACGTCTATTTCTTGAAATTCTTCGGTAAATTGAAAGGGGCGCCACCCTGGCCGCCCGGCAGGCCGGGAAGCCCGCCCGGCGGCATTCCGCCCCCCGGGCCGCCGAGGCCTCCGGCCCCGCCGAGGCCGCCCATGCCGCCCATGCCGCCACCGCCGCCGAACAGCGCGCCGAGCTTGCCGAGCCCGCCCATCTTGCGAATCTTCTTCATGGCGGTGGCCATTTCCTGGTGCATCTTCAGCAGCCGGTTGACCTCCTGCACGGTGGTGCCCGAGCCCTTGGCGACGCGGATCTTGCGTTTGGCGTTGAGCAAATCGGGCTTGCCGCGCTCCTTCGGCGTCATCGAGCCGATGATCGCGTCGAGCCGGCCGAGCACATTGCCTTCGAGCACGCCCGATTCATTCGCCTGATTCTTGAGCTTGCCCATGCCCGGGAGCATCGAGGCGAGCGCGCCGAGGCCGCCCATCTTCTGCATCTGGCGGAGCTGGCCACGGAGGTCGTTGAGGTCGAACTGGCCCTTCGCCATCTTGCGGGCGAGCGCCTCGGCCTCCTCGGCCTCGATCGTCTCCTGCGCGCGCTCGACGAGGCTGACCACGTCGCCCATGCCGAGGATGCGGCCGCCGACCCGCTCCGGATGGAAGGGCTCGAGCTTGTCGATCGCCTCGCCCGTGCCGGCGAACTTGATCGGCTTGCCGGTGACCGCGCGCATCGAAAGCGCCGCACCGCCGCGGGCATCGCCGTCCATGCGGGTCAGGATCACGCCGGTCAGCGGGACCTGATCGGTGAAGCTCTTGGCGACGTTGACCGCGTCCTGGCCGGTCAGCGAGTCGGCGACGAGCAGAATCTCGTCGGGATTCGACGCCGCGGCCACCGCCTTCATCTCGTCCATCAGCGCCTGATCGACATGGAGCCGGCCGGCCGTGTCGAGCATCAGCACGTCATAGCCCTGCAGCTTCGCGGCATTGAGCGCGCGGCGGGCGATGTCGACCGGCTGCTGGCCGGGAACGATCGGCAGGGTCGCGACCTCCGCCTGGCGGCCGAGCACGGCGAGCTGCTCCTGCGCGGCCGGGCGGGCGACGTCGAGCGAGGCCATCAGGACCTTCTTGCGGTCCTTCTCGGTGAGTCTTTTGGCGAGCTTGGCGGTGGTGGTGGTCTTGCCGGAGCCCTGCAGGCCGACCATCATGATGATCGCCGGCGGGGTGACCTCGAGCTGCAGCTCCGCCTGCTCGGCGCCGAGCATCTCGACCAGCGCGTCATGGACGATCTTGACGACCTGCTGGCCCGGCGTGACCGAGCGCAGCACCTGCTGGCCCACCGCCTGCTCGGTCGCCTTGTCGACGAACTCGCGGACGACGGGGAGCGCGACGTCGGCTTCGAGCAGGGCGATGCGGACTTCACGCATCGCCTCGCGCACGTCGCCCTCGCTCAGCGCGCCGCGGCCGCGCAGCCGGTCGAAGACCCCGCTCAGGCGATCGCTCAGGCTCTCGAACATTCCATTCTCCACGTCCACCGGATGACCGGCGCCAAACGAAAAACGCCGGCGGGCGAAACCTCGCCGGCCAGCGTGCGTCCTCGACGCGTCGACACTCACCCGTCATCGGGATGGCGGGCACATAGTCGCAGTGCGCGGGAAAGGCAACCTGTTCACCTCCGCGCCAGCTTTGCGGGCCTAGAGCGCCGCTGCCGTTTGCGGGGCGAGTCGATGCACAGACCGGTTTTTCACGATCCGACGGGGCGCCGCGGGCGATGGACCGGCTGGTCACTCGCCTTTCTCGCGCTGCTCGTGATCGCCGCCGTTGCCGCGCTCGCTTTCACCATCGTCGAGATGCCGGTGCCGCCGCCGCTGCCGCTGCAGACCGCGCAGGCGCGGCTGCATGCGCTGGCCGAGAGGCTCGGGGCGCCGCACCGCAGCCTCCGCCTGTTTGGCCATGACTGGCTGCCCAAACATGCGCTCGCCGCCGCCAACGGGCATCAGCTCGTCACCGCCTTCTACGTGCCCTGGGACGATACCAGCCGCGCCTCCCTTGCCAGCCATGCCGGCGAGCTGGACTGGGTGATGCCGGCGGCGGCCTCGATTACCGGCCGCGACCACCGCTTCGTCGCCGAGCCGGACCCGCGCTTCGAGGCGATCCTGACCCAGGCCCAACATCGGCCGGCGGTGCTGCCGATGGTGCAGAATGCGTCGGGCAGCCAGTGGGACGGCCCGGAGCTTGCCGCCTTGCTCCACGATCCGGCGGGATCGGCGCGCCTGCTGGACGCCTGCGAACGGCTGGTCGCGCTGCGCCATGGTGCCGGCATCGCCTTCGACTTCGAGGAGCTGCCACGAAGCGCGCAGGGCGACTATCTGCGCTTCCTCGACGCCGCCAGGCACCGCTTCGGACTGCGCGGCTGGATCGTGACCGCGGCGGTGCCGGTCGGCGACCCCGACTGGAACCTCGCCCAATATGCCCGCGTCACCGACCGGCTCTTCCTGATGCTCTATGACGAGCATTGGGCGACCGGCGATCCCGGTCCGATCGCCTCGCAAGGCTGGTTCGTGCAGCGCCTGCAGGAGGCGATCCGCCAGACCGGGCCGGACAAGGCGATCGCGACCATCGCCAATTACGGCTATGACTGGACGCCCGGCCACCCGGCCGAGGCGCTCTCGGTCGAGGAGGCCTGGCTCTCCGCCCGCGACAGCCAGGCGCCGATCCGCTTCGACGCCGCCAGCGGCAATGCCGCCTTCGACTATGACGAGGACGGCGCGCCCCACCATGTCTGGCTGCTCGACGCCGCCAGCGGCTGGAACCAGCTCCGTGCCGCGCATCTCGAGGGCGCGGCGGGGGTGGCGCTCTGGCGGCTGGGCAGCGAGGATCCGGGCCTCTGGCGCGCCTTCGCCGCCTTCACCCGGCAAGCCGCGCCGCCGGACCTCGGCGCCATCGCCAGCTCGACCAATGTCGACGTCGAGGGCAATGGCGAGATCCTGAGGATTGCCGCGACGCCGACGCTCGGCCGGCGCAGGATCGGCGCGGACGCCTCGGGGCTGATCCGCAGCGAAAGCTATGACCGCCTGCCCTCGCCTTATGTCGTGCGGCGCACCGGCGATCGGCCGGGTCTCGTCGCCCTTACCTTCGACGACGGCCCCGATCCGGCCTGGACGCCGGCCATCCTCGACGTATTGAAGCAGAGGCACGTCCCCGCCACCTTCTTCGTGATCGGCGACAACGTCCTTGGCGAGCAAAGCCTCCTGCAGCGGATCGTCGCCGAGGGGCACGAGCTCGGCAATCACAGCTACACCCACCCCGATTTCGCGACCCTTTCGGATGGCGAAACCCTGTTCGAGCTGAACACGACCGAGCGGCTCATCGAGGCTTATACCGGACACAATACCCGGCTCTTCCGGGCCCCCTATTTCGGCGACGCCGAGCCGACCACGGCGGACGAGCTCGGCCCGGCGCTGGCCGCGCAGAATGACGGCTATGTCAATGTCGGGCTGCACGTCGATCCGGACGATTGGGCGCTGCCCGGCACCGACGCGATCGTGCAGCGGACGATCGCCGGCGTGGAGGCGGGCAATGCCGGGCGCTCCGGCCAGATCGTCCTGCTCCACGACGGCGGAGGCGACCGGCAGCAGACGCTGGAGGCGCTGCCCCGGATCATCGATGCGCTCAGGGCCCGCGGCTACCGCTTCGTGCCCGTGTCGCAGCTTGCCGGGCTCAGCCGCGCGCAGGTGATGCCGGAGATTCAGGGCGCCGATCTGGTCGCGGTGCGGATCGACGTCGCCATCTTCACGACGCTCGCCTGGCTCAACGCCCTGCTGGCCGCGCTCTTCACGCTCGCCATCGCCCTCGGCCTCGCCCGGGCGATCAGCCTCACCTGGCTGGCCGCGCGCGGGAAAGCGGAGGTGCCGCCACCGCTCCCGGACCGTGGCCGGCTGATCTCCGTGCTGATCCCGGCCTGGAACGAAGCGAGAGTGATCGAAGCCTCGGTCCGCCGCGTGCTGGCGAGCGAACAGGCGCGGCTGGAGGTGATCGTCATCGACGACGGCTCGACCGACGCGACCGGCGCGATCGTCATGGCCGCCTTTGCCGGCGACCGGCGCGTGCAACTGCTCAGCCTCGCCAATGGCGGCAAGGCGGCGGCGTTGAACCGCGGCATCGCTCTGGCGCGCGGCGAGATCATCGTCGCGCTCGACGCCGACACCCAGTTCGAGCCGCTGACCATCGCCCGCCTCGCCCGCTGGTTCGCCGACCCGGAAATCGGCGCGGTCGCCGGCACCGCCAGGGTCGGCAACCGGGTCAACCTCGTCACCCGCTGGCAGGCGGTGGAATATGTGACCGCGCAGAATCTGGAGCGGCGCGCGCTGGCGGGGCTCGACGCGATCATGGTCGTGCCCGGCGCGGTCGGCGCCTGGCGGCGCAAGGCGCTGGCGGAGGTCGGCGGCTTCCCGGTCGACACTTTGGCGGAGGATCAGGATCTCACCATCGCCGTGCAACGCGCCGGCTGGCGCGTCGCCAATGATGTCGAGGCGGTGGCCTGGACCGAAGCCCCGCAAAGCCTGCGCGCGCTGGCGAAGCAGCGCTTCCGCTGGGCGTTCGGAACGCTGCAATGCCTGTGGAAGCACCGCCGGGCGCTCCGCGACGGCCGCCCGCGGGGGCTGGCATGGATCGGCATGCCGCAGGCCTGGACCTTCCAGATGCTCTTCTCGCTGGTCTCGCCGATGATCGACCTCGCGCTTTTGTTCAGCATCGTCATGACCTGGGGCCGCGTCTCGCAGCACGGCTGGGCCCAGACCCACACCGATCTCGGCAAGATGGCCTTTTTCTGGGCGCTGTTCGTGACGGTGGATCTGATCTGCGGCTGGCTCGCTTTCCGCATGGACGAGAGAGAGAAGCGCTTCCCCGGCCTGCTGCTGATCGCCCAGCGCTTCGTCTACCGCCAGCTCATGTACTGGGTGGTGCTGAAGGCGGTCGCCGCCGCGATCCGCGGACACCGGGTCGGCTGGGGCAAGCTGGAGCGCACCGGCCGGGCCGAGGCGCCGGTCAATGCGTAACGTCATCCTGACGAAAGTCAGGACCCATGAACACGGACCGATTCAGTTCTCGACGTCAGCGTTCATGGATCCCGGATCAAGTCCGGGATGACGGACAGCGGTTGCCGGTCATAGGCAGGCACCCTAGATGCTGCCGGCGATGACGCAGCATTTCGTCAAGATGCACGGGCTCGGCAACGACTTCGTGATCCTCGACGCCCGCAAGGGCGCGGTGGCGATGGATGCCGCGCGGGCCCGCGCCATCGCCGACCGCCGCACCGGCATCGGCTGCGATCAGGTGATCCTGCTGGAGCCGTCCGAAGTCGCGGACCTCCGGATGCGGATCTGGAACGCCGACGGCGGCGAGGTGGAGAGCTGCGGCAATGCCACGCGCTGCGTGGTGCAGATCGAGGGCGGCAGCACGACGATCGAGACGAAGGGCGGCATCCTGAAAGGCGATGCCGACGGCGTCGACATGGGCGCGCCGAAATTCGGCTGGGACGAAATCCCGCTCGCTTACCCGATGGACACGGCGGCGATGCCGGTGGGGTGGGAGGAGTTGCAGGAGCCGGCGGCGGTCAATGTCGGCAATCCGCATGTCGTCTTCTTCGTGCCCGCGGCGGATGCGGTCGCGCTCGCCGGGATCGGCCCGATCATCGAGACCGATCCGCTCTTTCCCGAACGGGTGAACGTCAACATCGCCTCGATCGAGGAGGGCGCGATCCGCCTCCATGTCTGGGAGCGCGGCGCCGGCCTGACCCAGGCCTGCGGCACCGGCGCCTGCGCCACCGCGGTGGCCGCGATAAGGCGCAAGTTCGTCGAAAGCCCGGTTGACGTGCACCTTCCCGGCGGCACCCTCAATATCGCCTGGCAGCCGGGCGGCACAATCCGGATGAGCGGGCCCGCCACCTTCGTCTTTGCCGGCGAGATGGACCTGTGAGCGGCCCCGAGGTCATCACTCTGGGCTGCCGGCTCAACATGGCCGAGAGCGAGGCCATGCGCGCGCTGGCGGGCGCCGAGGACGATCTGATCATCGTCAACAGCTGCGCCGTCACCAACGAGGCCGTGCGCCAGACCCGACAGGCGATCCGCCGCGCCAAGCGCGCCCGGCCCGAGGCGCGGGTGATCGTGACGGGATGCGCGGCGCAGGTGGAGCCGGACGTGTTTGCGCGCATGCCCGAGGTGAGCCGGGTGCTGGGGAACAGGGAGAAGTGGCTCCCAGAGAATTTCCAATCCACCGTTGGATTTGACCTGCCTGCCGAGAACATCCGCGTCTCCGACATCATGGCGGTGCGGGAGACCGCGCCGCACCTCATCACCGGCTTCGCCGAGCGCTCGCGCGCCTTTGTCGAGGTGCAGAATGGCTGCGACCATCGCTGCACCTTCTGCATCATTCCCTATGGCCGCGGCAACAGCCGCTCGGTGCCGGCCGGGCTGGTGGTGGAGCGGATCAGGGCGCTGGTCGGCGAAGGCTTCAACGAGGTGGTGCTGACCGGCGTCGATGTCACCTCCTACGGCCCGGACCTGCCCGGCAGCCCCGGCCTCGGCCAGCTGATCGAGCGCATCCTGACGCATGTCCCCGACTTGCCGCGCCTCCGGCTCTCCTCGCTCGACTGTATCGAGCTGGACGAACGGCTGTTCGAGCTTGCCACCGGCGAGCCGCGCTTCATGCCGCACCTCCATATGAGCTTCCAGGCCGGCGACGATCTGATCCTGAAGCGGATGAAGCGGCGCCATTCGCGGCGGGACGCGGTCGAGACGGTAAAGCGGCTGAAGGCGCAACGGCCGGAAATCGCGATCGGCGCCGACCTGATCGCCGGCTTTCCGACCGAGACGGACGCGATGGCCGAAAATTCGCTGCGCCTCGTCGAAGAGTGCGACATCGTGATGGGTCATATCTTCCCCTTTTCGCCGAAGCGTGGCACGCCCGCGGCGCGCATGCCCCAAATTCCTCCCGTCATCGCGAAAGAACGGGCCCGGAAACTCCGGGAGGCCTGCGCACGGCGGCGGGCCGGCTGGCTGGAGCGGCTGACGGGAACGCGGCAGCGCGTGCTGGTGGAGAAGGATGGCTTCGGCCACGCCGAGAATTTCGCGCCGGTCCGGCTTGAGGCAGGTGACGCAGGAGAGATTGTGGACGTGCGGATCACCGGCGCGGAAAACGGCATGCTGACCGGGGCGCCCGCATGAGCGAGACCTCATGGTTCGAGCGGATGCGCGCCGGCTTCCGCAAGACCTCGGACCGGCTCGGCGACAATCTCTCCGGCCTGTTCACGAAGGCCAGCTTCGACGCGGAGACGCTGGACGGGATCGAGGAGGCGTTGATCGCGTCCGACCTCGGCCCCGCCACCGCAGCGAAGGTGCGGGAACGGCTGGCCGGCGAGCGCTTCGAGAAAGGGCTCACCGAGGAAGCCGTGCGCCTTGTGGTCGCGGAGGAGCTGGAGAAGATATTGAAGCCCGTCGCCGAACCGCTTGAGGTCATTGCCTTTCCGCGCCCGCAGGTAATCCTCGTCGTTGGCGTGAACGGCTCGGGCAAGACCACCACCATCGCCAAGCTCGCCCACCTGTTCGAGGAGCAGGATTATTCGGTCCTGCTCGCCGCCGGCGACACCTTCCGCGCCGCGGCGATCGAGCAATTGCAGATCTGGGCGGACCGCGCCGGCGTGCCGATCATCCGCGGGCCCGAGGGCTCGGACAGCTCCGCGATCGTCTATGACGGGGTGAAGAAGGCCACGGCCGAGGGCATCGACGTGCTGATCGTCGACACGGCCGGAAGGATGCAGAACAAGAAGGATCTGATGGACGAGCTCGCCAAGATCCGCCGCGTGCTCGGCCGGCTCAATCCCGCGGCGCCGCACGACGTGGTGCTCGTGCTGGACGCCACCACCGGCCAGAACGCCCTCTCCCAGATCGAGGTGTTTCGCGAGGTGGCGGGCGTCACCGGCCTCGTCATGACCAAGCTGGACGGCACCGCGCGCGGCGGCGTGCTGGTCGCGGCGGCGGAGACCTACGGCCTGCCGATCCACGCCATCGGCGTCGGCGAGGGGATGGACGATCTCAGGCCCTTCGATCCGGCGCTCGCCGGCCGCGCCATTGCGGGAGCGGCCGCATGAGCACCGCCGCACCCGCCCCGAAGGGCCGCAGGCCCGGCCTCGGCGCGACCCTGCTGATCGACTACGGGCCGCTGCTCCTCTTCTTCCTCACCAATTTCCTCGCGCCGGTGCCCCAGGAGGCGAAAATCTACTGGGCGACCGGCGTCTTCATGGCGGCGATGGTGGCGGCGATGACCATTTCCCTCGCCCGCTACCGGAAAATCTCGCCGATGCTCTGGTTCTCGGGGATCATGGTGCTGGTCTTCGGCGGCCTCACCCTGTGGCTGCAGGAACGGATCTTCATCCAGATCAAGCCGACCATCTATTATCTGACCGTGGCCGGCCTGCTCTTCTTCGGCCTGCGCACCGGCCGGAATTTCCTGAAGATCGTGCTCGGCACCGCCTATCCGGGCCTCAGGGAGCGCGGCTGGACCCTGCTGACGCGCAACTGGATCGCCTATTTCGTCGCCATGGCGGTGATGAACGAGGCGGTCCGCATGCTGACCAGCTGGGATACCTGGGTCGCCTTCAAGCTCTGGTTCTTCATCCCCGCCACCTTCCTCTTCGCCGCCGCCAACGTGCCGATGCTGTTGCGCCACGGCCTCGGCGACGAGGCACCCGCCGAAACCCCGGACCTGCCGCCCGAGTGACGAACGTCCTCTCCATCAAGGGTCTGACCAAGACCTACGCCACCGGCGTGGAGGCGCTGAAGCCGGTCGATCTCGACATCGAGAAAGGGGAGATTTTCGCGCTGCTCGGCCCGAACGGCGCCGGCAAGACGACGATGATCTCGATCGTCTGCGGGATCGTCACGCCCAGCCGGGGCAGCGTCACCGTCGCCGGCTTCGACATCGGCCGCGACTACAAGCAGACGCGGCGGCGCATCGGCCTGGTGCCGCAGGAGCTGACCACCGACGCGTTCGAGACGGTCTGGGCGACGGTCAATTTCTCTCGCGGCCTGTTCGGCTATCCGCCCGATCCGGCGCATATCGAGAAGATCCTGCGCGACCTCTCGCTCTGGGAGAAGAAGGACGCCCGGATCATGGAGCTGTCCGGCGGCATGAAGCGCCGGGTGATGATCGCCAAGGCGCTGAGCCACGAACCGGAAATCCTCTTTCTCGACGAGCCGACGGCCGGCGTCGACGTCGAGCTGCGCCGCGACATGTGGGAGTTGGTCCGGCGCCTCCGCGACAATGGCGTCACCATCATCCTCACCACCCATTATATCGAGGAGGCCGAAGAGATGGCCGACCGGGTGGGCGTGATCCGTCAGGGCGAGCTGATCCTCGTCGAGGAGAAGAAGGCGCTGATGCGCAAGCTCGGCCGCAAGGAGCTCACCCTCAACCTCAGCGAGGTGATGGAAAGGGTCCCGGCCGAGCTGGCGGAGTGGAATCTCGTCCTGCAGGCGGACGGGCATGAACTGCTCTACACATTCGACGCCAATGCGGAGCGGACCGGCGTGCCGTCGCTGCTGCGGCGGATGAGCGACCTCGGCATCGGCTTCAAGGACCTGCACACGCGGCAGAGCTCGCTCGAGGAGATTTTCGTCAGCCTGGTCCACCAGCGGGAGGGAGGGCGATGAGCTTCAACCGTTACGGCGTCTGGGCGATCTACCGGTTCGAGATGGCGCGCTCGATCCGCACCATCTGGCAGAGCCTGGTGACGCCGGTGATCACCACCTCGCTCTATTTCATCGTCTTCGGCGCGGCGATCGGCTCACGCATGACCGAGGTGGACGGGGTGCCCTACGGCGCCTTCATCGTGCCCGGCCTGATCATGCTCTCTTTATTCACCCAGAGCATCTTCAACGCGAGCTTCGGCATCTTCTTCCCCAAGTTCACGGGGACGATCTACGAATTGCTGTCCGCGCCGATCTCGCCGCTGGAGACGGTGATCGGCTATGTCGGTGCCGCGGCGACCAAGTCGATCGTGCTGGGGCTGGTGATCCTGACGACCGCCGCCTTCTTCGTGCCGATCCAGATCCTCCACCCCTTCTGGATGGCCGCCTTCCTGATCATGATCGCGACCACCTTCTGCCTGTTCGGCTTCATCATCGGCATCTGGGGGAAGAATTTCGAGCAGATCCAGTTCATCCCGATGCTGATCGTGACCCCGCTCACCTTCCTCGGCGGCGCCTTCTATTCGGTGAACATGCTCCCGGAGCCGTGGCGGACGGTCACCCATTTCAACCCGGTCGTCTATCTGATCAGCGGCTTCCGCTGGGCCTTTTACGGCACCGCCGACGTCGCCGTCGGCGTCAGCCTCGCGGCGACGGCGGGCTTCATGCTGGCCTGCATGGGCGTCGTCTGGTGGATCTTCCGGACCGGCTACCGACTGAAGACCTGACGGGTGGCCCTCAGGCCGGGCTGGCCTTCCTTGCCGCCTGCTGATCCGCCCTGGCGATGCCGTTACCGTCGAGATTCCGCGCGACGAAGTCCCAGTTCACGATATTGCCGAGCACCGTCTCGGCGAAGCGGGGGCGCTCGTTGCGGTAATCGAGATAATAAGCGTGCTCCCAGACATCGAGCGTGAGCAAGGGCTTCATGCCCGCATGGACGACCGGCGTGTCGGCGTCGTGCAGCGAGGTGATCTTCAGCGCGCCGCCTTCCAGCACCAGCCAGGCCCAGCCGCTGGCAAAATGGCCGACCGCCTCTTCCTTCAGCCTAGCGAGCAGCCGGTCGGTGCCGTCGAACGCATCCTCGATCAGGTCGGCGAGCCTGCCCCCCGGCCTTTGCCCCTCGGGCGGGGCGAGGCATTGCCAGAAGAAGCTGTGATTCCAGTGCTGCGCGGCATTGTTGAAGAGCTTCCCGTCGCCCTTCTCCTTCGCCTGCCGGATCAACTCGCTGAGCGAGGCGTCGGCAAGGCTGGTCTGGCCGACCAGCTCGTTGAGCTTGTCGACATAGGCCTTGTGATGTTTGCCATGGTGGAAATCGAACGTCTCGGCCGACATGTACGGGGCGAGCGCGTCCCTGGCGAAGGGCAGATCGGGAAGCGTGAAGGACATCGGACTCTCCTGCGCGGGTCTCGACAAACCCGCGCAGGCTTAACCGACAGGGAGCCCCGGCGTTCCGCCTCTAGTGGCTGACCACGCGGAAGCGGGCGAGCTCGAGCCGCGGCTCGCGCCAGTCCGGATCGATCCGGCTCGCCGCCGTATAGTCGCGATAGGCGGCGTTGAGATTGCCGAGCGTCTCGTTGGCGATGGCGCGGCCATAATGGGCCAGCGCCGGCCGCGTCGTATTGCGCTCGAGCGCGATCGTGAACAGGTTCATCGCCTCGGCCGCATTCTCGCGCCGGAGCAAGGCCGCGCCCTTGTTGAGATAGGCTTCGGGCTGGTTCGGATCGAGCGCGATCGCGCGGTCGAAATCGCTGATCGCCAGGTCGATCATGCCGCGCCGCAGACGAAGGATGCCGCGGTTCACATGGGTGGCGACGGTCTCGTAACTGGACAGGGCCTCGCGCAGCAGCGCCTCGTCGCAGCGGCGGATGTCGCGCGCCGCCGGCGTCATCGGGCTGTCCGCCGCCTCGAAGCACATTCTCGCATCGCTGTTGCCGAGCACCACCACGGCGGCGCTGGCCGGCGCGGCAGCGGCGCAGGCGGCGATGCAGGCCGCGGCGCCGAGCAGATGGGTACGGTTTAGCATGATCGCGACTCCCTCTCAAAGACAGCCCACCAGGGCCGCTCCGGACGCGGGGAGACGAAAGGCGCGCCTCCCGGGAGCAGCCCGACCCCTTCCTACGCCAGGAAAGCCGAAACCGGATCGGTTTTTCGACGAAACGCTTCGTCGCGGCTGACGAGGGTCAGGCGGCGCCCTCCAGATGGGCGCCGGCGATCCAGGCCCGATTGGCCTCCAGCCGCGCGATTTCCCGCCGGGCCATGGCGCTGACCAGCAGCGAATCCGCCCGCGTCCCCCGCTCGAACACGGCGATGCGGCCGTCGAGGCCGGGCGCCGCCGCGGCCTGCGCCCGGAGCGCCGCCCAGCGCACCCGCTCGCTCGGATGGGAGGCGGCGAAATGGCGGAGCAGGTCCTCGCCCTCGCCGCCGCCATAATGGGCGGCCAGCGCCAGCATCGGCTCCAGCGAGGTGCGGGTCATGATCCCGGCAATCGTCCCGCTCTCCAGATCGAACTGATATTGATCGCGGAACACGCTGTTGTGCGAGGTCTCGACGATGTTGAGGCTGACCGACATGGCGTCGGCCGGCAGCTGCAAATGGATATCCCTGTGGGCGCGGTAGAGCATCACCTTGCCCTCCTCCAGCCGCGCCTTCTCGATGAAGCGCAGGTTCACGCGCTCGCCGGGACAGCCGATCACCGAGCCGTAATCATATTCGTAATAGTCGGACCAATAGCCGGGCCCGAGATAGCCGACGGTGAGGAAGGAGAAATTATGGTCGTGCGGGACCCCGTAGAAGAAGGGGTCCGGGCCCGAATGGCGGACCACGCTGTCCTTCAGCGCCGGCCAGAAATTGGCGCGCATCACGAATTTCGAATCGGGGTGGGCGTGGAGCATCACCACCTGGGCGGAATATTGATTGTCCTTGAGCTGCCCTGCGCAGCGCTGCTTCAGCTCCGCCATCATCATGTCGGCGAGGAAATGCCGGTCATTGGCGAGCTTGCGGAGCTGCACGCCCCAGGACGCGAAATTATCCTCGTCGTCGCTGTCGAAGTCGCCGGTCTCCAGCAGCTCGACCAGCTCGGCGAGCTCGAGCCTGTCGTCGGTCGGGCAATCGATCACGCGCGGCATGCGGCCTCCTGCGGCGCGGCCTCGTCCGCGAAGAACAGGTCGAGCGTCTGGCGCGCGGCGGCGCGGATCTCGGGATGCGGGTCTGCCTCGGCCATGCGCCGCAGATGCGGCTGCGCGGCGTCGGCGTCGAGCGCCAGCAATTCGCGCATCACATGCCAGCGCGTGTAGAAATGCGGGCTGGCCAGCGCCTCCACGATCAGGGGCACCGCATCCTCCCGCTCCATCGTGCGGAGCAGGGAGACCATCATCTGGATGCGGGACGCGGTTTCGTCGGTGCTGCTCGCGCCGACAAAGGCGAGCGTCTTGCTGTCATATTCGGTGGACAGCGGCGCCGCTTCCGGCCGCACCATGGCGTGGAAATAGAGGATGTCGGACGCGGCATGCTCGATCACGAAGCTCTGGCAGCGGCCGTCGAGCACGAGCTCCTCGCCGTCCGCGATCTTGCGGCGCTCGACGAAGCGGCATTTGCCCGCTTGCGCCGCGACGAATTCGTCGCCGATCGGCGGCGCCTCCCAGAAGGACAAGGTCGCATCGCCCGCCTTCACGAAGCGGAACAGGCCGGTAATGCCGGTAAAGCTGATCGACGAGGCGCCGCGCGGGCCCGCCTTCTTGGCGGCGAGCATGTCGACACCGGAGACGCCGAGCGAAATGGAAAGATCGCGGTGATGGAAGAGGAGCAGGCCGGTCTGGACCTCGCTGGACACCGGATGCAGCGGCGGCCGGAAGAACGGGTCCGCCTCGCTGCCGTGGATCATCGCGGTCAGCAGCGCCGCGATATCCTTCTCGCGGTCGAGAAAGGCGCGGGCGGCGTCGAGGACGGCGACGGCGCTGCGCTCCGGCAGGGCCGCCAGCCGCGTCTCGAGATCGGTCATCAGGGAATGGCGGGCCCAGGTCAGGGACACCGCGTCCACCGCGTCCCGCGACCTTTGCTGTGCGTCGCGGTCGGCCAGCCAGGCGGCAAGCGCTGCCCCGGCAATCATCGCATCACACCTTCTTCCGCATCGCTGCGGAGCTTCTCAAAGGAACCTCAGCGCAGGCCCTGGACCGCGGATGCGAAAGGGACGGAGACGCTTTGCGTCCCCGCCCCTCGCCAAGCGCAGTTCAGGGTCCGAAACTCTCAGATCCCGATGATGATCGCGATGACCACGCCCAGGCAGAAGGGTCCACCGACCTCTTTCTGCTTGACCGAACCGTGCATGCCGACGCCGGTGTTGAGCTCCGGAATGGCGGCTATGTCGATCTTCCTCTTCATCATCGTTCCCCTCTGAAACTTGTCGATCCCCGACAAAGGAGGAAAGGCGTGGGTTCCTTCAGTTCGGCCAAAAACCGCCGGCGGTTTGGATGCTCCCTTCGGGACCGGGCAAAAAATAAGCCAGCGGCCCTCCGGAAACCCGCACGGGACGGCGCCCATACCTTTCCGTTCCCTCTAGTCCCGGCAAATCCGTAAACATGTCGTTAGGGATAATATTTTTTTCACTTTTTTTATAAACTTTTGATTAACAATGATTTTTTGTGCCCTTGAGTGGCCGGGCCGGCTGGGGCACCAAGGGCCATGGACAGAGCCAAGCAGAATAGCGGCACCGGCGCGGTGCGGCCCGGCCAGGAATTCGACGTCGCGGCGCTGGACGCGTGGCTCAAGGACAAGGTCGAGGATTATGCCGGACCGCTGACGGTCGAGCAGTTCCGGGGCGGCCAGTCCAATCCCACCTACAAGTTGATCACCCCCGGCCGCGCCTATGTGATGCGGCGCAAGCCGTCCGGGAAATTGCTGCCGGGCGCGCACGCGGTCGAACGGGAATATCGGGTGATCACCGCTTTGGGAAAGGAGGGCTTCCCGGTCGCGAAGAGCTACGGCCTTTGCGAGGATGAGGGCGTCATCGGCACCCCCTTTTACGTGATGGAGATGGTCGAGGGGCGGATCTTCTGGAACACCGCCTTCCCCGAAATCCCGGCGGCCGGGCGGCCGGCCTATTTCGACGCGATGAACGCCACCATCGCGGCGCTGCACCGGATCGACCCCGAGGCGGCGGGGCTCGGCGACTATGGCAAGCCCGGCAATTATTTCGCGCGGCAGATCGCGCGCTGGTCGAAGCAATATGAAAGCGACGTCGAGGCCGGGCGGGTGGCGGCGATGGACCGGCTCGTCGAATGGCTGCCTGCCAACCTGCCCCCGGACGAGCCGCAGGCCCGGGTGATCCACGGCGATTTCCGCTGCGACAATATGATCTTCCACCCGACCGAGCCGCGTGTGCTGGCGGTGCTCGACTGGGAGCTGTCGACGCTCGGCCACCCGCTCGCCGATTTCACCTATCATCTGATGATGTACCGGATGCCGGCGGACATCACGACCGGCCTGGTCGGCCAGGATATCACGGCGCTCAATCTCCCGAGCGAGGCCGATTATGTCGCCGCTTATTGCGCGCGGACCGGGCGGGACGGCATCGCCGACCTCGATTTCTACATGGCCTTCAATCTCTTCCGCCTCGCCGGCATCGTCCACGGCATCAAGGGCCGGATGGTGCGCGGCACCGCTTCCTCCGCCCATGCCGCCGCCACCGCGGCGACGCTGGAGCCGCTCGCCGGACTCGGCTGGGCGCAGGCGCTGAAGGCCGGCGCGCGCTGAGGCTTTTCCCTCTTCTTCTTTCCTTCTATCCCTCGCTTCTCCAGAGCGGGGGAGGCGGATGGCAGCGGCAGGGACTTCCTGGCGAACGAGGCTGAGGCGCGCGATCGCGCAGATCGGCCTCATTCGCCTCGTCCTCACCCTCCTCTTCCTTGCCGCCGGCCTCTATCTCGCCCGCTATGCCTGGGACCTGCCGCTGGCCAGCGACGCGGAGCGCGGGCTGTATGATCTGAGGTTCAAGGGCAATGCCAACACCGCTGCCGGCGTCGACCGCCGGATTACGCTGGTCGTCTATAATGACGAAACCCTCGAAGGGCTTCGCAAACGCTCGCCGCTGGACCGCCGCACGCTCGCGCGCGCGCTGACCGCGCTCGACCGCATGGGCCCGCGCGCCATCGGCATCGATATCCTGATCGATCAGGTGCAGGACGAGGATGCCGAGCTGGTCAGCGCCTTCCGGCAGATGCGCACGCCGACCTATCTCGGCTTCACCACCAGCGCCGCGAGCCCGGCGCAGATGGAGCCGCAACAGGAGGCGTTCCTCAGGAATTTTCTCGTCAGCGTCGGCCCGGACAGCGCCTTGCGGCCTGCCAGCATCAAGATCGAGCCCGATCTGGATGGCGTCATGCGGCGCTGGCCGCGGCGCGAAGCCCGGCTGCCGACCCTTCTCGCCAATGCGCTGTCCGGCGATCACCCCGCATTCCGCAGCTATACGGGCAGCATCGATTTTCGCCTGCCAGCCGACGGCACCTCGCCCTTCCCGAAAATCTCGATCGAGGCGCTTGCCGCGCTCGGCGCGCCCGACTTGCCGCCGGAAGGGCGGGAGGCGCTGGAAGCGGGCTTTCGTGACGCGGTCAGGGGCCGCTACATCCTGATTGGCGGCGACATCCGCGATCTCGACGATTTCCAGACGCCGATGACCCGCTTCGGCGGCGGCCGGTTCACCAAAGGGCTGGAAGTGCACGCGCAGATGCTGGCGCAGCAGCTGGACGGGCGCATGCGCACCGCCATCTCGCCCGGCATGCTCTGGCTCGCCGCTTTCATCCTGATCATCGCCGGCGGCCTGACCGGCGCCTTCGACCTGTCCGGCTGGCGGCTCGCGATGGTGCTCATCATCCAGATCGGCGCGATCATCTGGCTGCCTTTCCTGCTGCACGGCATGAACGTCGAAACGATCGATCTGCCCGCCTTCGGCTGGGGCGGCGGCTGGCTGCTGGCCTTTATCGGCGTCGGCGCGGCCGCGCGCGCGGTCGGCTCCGAGCAGAAGCGCTTCGCCCAGTCGGCGCTCGGCAAATATCTGCCGCCCGACGTGGCGAAAGAGATCATGCGCAATCCCGAGCAGCTCGCCCTCCACGGCGAGCAGACCGAGATCTACGCGCTGTTCACCGACCTGGAGGGCTTCACCAAGCTCAGCCACGCGATCACGCCGGAAACCCTGTCCAGGCTGCTCAACCGCTATCTCGACGTGATGAGCGATATCGTCCTCAAACATGGCGGCACGCTCGACAAGTTCGTCGGCGACGCGCTCGTCACCTTCTGGGGGGCACCGATCGCGCGGGCGGACGATCCCGACCGGGCGGTGCGCGCGGGCCGGGCCATGTACGAGGCCGGGGAGAAGTTCCGCGCCATGGCCCGCGAGATCGCCGGCGAGGACATTCCGCCGATCGGCGTCACCCGGGTCGGCCTGCACCGCGGCGAGGCGGTGGTCGGCAATTTCGGCGGCGAGGGCCGCATCCAGTACACCGCGCTGGGCGACGCGATGAACACCGCCGCCCGGCTCGAATCCGCCAACAAGGCGCTGAAGACCACCATGCTGGTCAGCGACGAGACGAAACGGGAAAGCTCGCTCACCTGGTTCCGGCCGATGGGCCGGATTGTGCTGTCGGGCCGCGCCACGCCGGTCATGGTCTGGGAGCCGGCGCCCGATGCCGACCCCGCTTTCGTCGCTCGGCTGAACGACGTCTGGGACCGATTCGACGCCGGCGACAGAGAGGCGCTCGTTCAGCTTGAGGCAATCGCCGCCGACCATAAGGAGGATGCGGCGCTGCAATATTTCGTATACAGGTGCCGCGAGGTTGGTTCTGGAGGTCACTTTGTCCTGGGGTCCAAATAGCCGCTTCCTGCGCCGCGCGCTCGTCGCCGCCGCGCTTCTCTCGACGGCCGGCACCGCCGCCGCCAACGTGCTGGTCGTGCGCTCGACCAATCCGTCCTACCGCGCCGGCCAGTCGCTGCCCGACAATGCGCGCATCACCTTGCGCGCCGGCGAGCAGGTGATGGTCCTCGCCAATGGCGGCACCCGCACCTTCCGCGGCCCCGGCACGTTCGCGCCGAACAGCCAGGTGGCGGCCGCAACCGTCAACAATGGCGGGCGCATCGCCCGCGTCGGTGCGGTACGCAACGCCGGCATCGTCCCGAGCGGCCCGACCATCTGGCACGTCGACGTGACGCAGAGCGGCACCTTCTGCCTCGCCAGCGCGCGCAACGTCATGCTCTGGCGGCCCGATGCGAGCGCGCCGGTGCGCTTCACCGTCGCCGGTCCGGGCGGCCCGCGGACGCTGAACTGGGGGGCGAACGAGCCGACCGCCGCATGGCCCGCGGGCGCGCCCGTCGCCGACGGCGCCACCTATACGTTCAGCCAGCCCGGCGTCGCGGTCCCGGTCACGATCACCTTCCGGGTGCTGAGCAGCGAACCGCGCGACGTCGAGGGCGTGGCGCAGGCGCTGATCGCGAATGGCTGCCAGGGCCAGCTCGACGTGCTGGTGGAGAGCCAGCCGCAGCAAACCGCGGCCAACTGACCCCGGGACAGGGGGCGACATGGCGTTTCTGACGGGGCTGCTCCTCCACCTCGGCTTCCTGCTGCTGGCGGCGGCCGTGCTGGTGAAGCGCGCGGTCGTGGTGCGGGCGCTGATCGGCGGCGCGGCGCTCGCCTGGCTGATCCGCGCCGCTTTTGCCGGCGACGCGGTCGGCGCGATCTGGTCCGGGCTGATCGCCGGCCTTGCCCTGATCCTCGTCGGCCGGAACATGTGGCGGGACCGGGCGGTGCGCTTCACCCCCGACGAGCAGCATATGATGGACAGCCTGTTCGACGGCCTGCCGCGCAGCCGGGCGCGGCATCTGGTCGATCAGGGCGTCTGGATTTCCGGCAAGGCGGGCGACGCGCTGACCCGCGAGGGCGAGCCGGTCGACCATTTCTATTATCTGGCGGAGGGCGAGGCGCGGGTGCTCTGCCGGGGCGTCGAGGTCGGCCAGTGCGGCGCCGGCGATCTGGTCGGCGAGCTGACCGTGCTGTCCGGCGAGACCGCGACCGCGACCGTGATCCTGACGCGACCGTCCCGCTTCTGGTGCGCGCCGGCCGAGGATCTCCGGCCCTATGTCGAGGCGCACGAGGATATCAGGCGCGCGATCGAGCATGGCTTCGCCACCGTGCTGAAGGCGAAGCTGCGCGCCTCCAACCGCACCATCGCCGAAGCCGCGGGCGGCCCGGCGCGGGGCTGAAACCGGCCCCGCCGCCACCGTTTCGGCGGCATAATGACCCTTTTCATTTCATGACGTTAGCGTAGGATCGCCGATGGATTGAGAAGGGAGATCGTGATGCGCCCTGCCCTTGTCCTGGCCCTGTCGGCCGCCACTTTCCTCGCCGCGCCCGCCGCCGCGCAGACCACCGAGCCCGGGGGCCAGACGATCACCGTCACGGGGCAGCGTATCCAGGCCTATCGCGACCGGCTTGCCGCCTGCCTCGCCCGGCATTGCCCGGTGAACGAGGATGTGGACGCGACCATGGCGCTCACCGAGGTCTTGTTCCTCGAAGGTCAGTATGAGGAGGCGCGCGCCGCGGTCCGCGCCTCGCTCGCCCGCAACCGGCATCAGGCGGCCGCCTTTCCCGAGCCGGTCGCCGATCTCCACCGGGTGGTCGGACGGGTCTCGGGCGCGCTGGGCTTCGACCGGATGGCGCTGCAATCGACCCACCGGATCCTGAATTCGCTGCAGGAAGGGCTGCCGCAGGAGGATCATCGCCACTTCACCGCGCGTCTGGAAATCGCCGAAGCGCAGCTGGCGCAGGGGCGGCTGCTCGGCGCGCGACGGACACTGGGGGACCTCGCCCGGCATGCGCGGGCGGCGGGGCGCGAGGATGTCGCGGTGATGGCCGAGCTGCGCCGCCTCTGGTATGATTATATCGCCTATCCCTATGGCGACGTCCGCAGCCAGATCGTCCGGATGTCCCGGCTGACCGATCCCGCGCAGCGCATCCGGGCGGCGGGCGCCAAGGTCCTCCTGGCGCGCATCTATCAGCTCGAGGGCAATGAGGAGGCCGCGACGGTGCTGCTGGCGCAGCTCGGGCGCGGCAATCCGGCGCGGCGCCGGCTGATCTACGCGCCCTCCTATCAGCTGACCCGGCAGGACGCCGGGCAGATGTTTGAGGTCGGCGCGTCCACGATGGTGACCTCGGATGGCGTCACCGGCAGCCCCCATTTCGGCGTCAACCAGCGCTTCCTCGGCGACTCGCCGGCGATGAACACGGGCAATTCGCTGATGCGGCTGCCCGAGAACATGCGCGCCATGTGGATCGACATCGGCTTCTGGGTGATGCCGGACGGCAGCGTCGCCGGTCTCGAGTTGCTGCGCCACGGCGCAAGGCCGGACTGGGCCGAACCCTTGCTCGAATCGGTGCGCGGGCGGCGTTATTCGACGGCCGGCGAGCCGACCTACCGGGTGGAGCGCTACAGCTATACGTCGCGGCTCGAAGCCGCGACCGGGAGCCGCGGGACCGCCCACTCGCCGAGGGCGCGGGCCGAATATTTCGACCTCACCGATCCGAGCCAGCCCGCGCCGCCGCCGCCGACCCTGCCGGCAAACCGTCCGGGCGGGAGCGCCCGGCCGATCTGACGTCCAGCCCAAGAGGAGATTGCCATGCGCCGCCTTGCCATCCTTGCTCTCCCCGCTTTCGCGCTGCTCGCCACGCCTGCTTTTGCGCAGCGCAGCCCGGCCAGCCAGTCGGTCACCGTCACCGGTCAGCGCATCCAGGTCTATCGCGACCGGCTCGCCGCCTGCCTCGCCCGGCATTGCCCGGTGAACGAGGATGTCGACGCGACCATGGCGCTGGCCGAGGTGCTGTTCCTCGACGGCCATTATGAAGAGGCGCGCAGCTATGTGCTGCAGTCGCTCGGCCGCAACCACCGGCAGGCGGCGCGCTATCCCGTACCGGTCTCCGATCTGTACCGGGTCAACGGCCGGATTGCCCGCCACGTCGGCCATGATGGCCAGGCCGGGCGATCCACCGACAATATCTTGCGGGCGCTGCAGACCGGCCTCCCGGTCGAGGATTACCGCCACTTCACCGCCCGTTTCGAAATCGCGGACATGCAGATGATGATGGGCAATGCCAATCGCGCCCGGCGCGAGCTGGAAGAGCTGGCGCAGATCGCGCGGGCCAATGGCCGCGAGGATGTCGGCGTGATGGCCGACCTGCGCACGCTCTGGTTCGACTATCTGGTCAGCCGCGAAGGCGATGCGCGGCAACGGCTGGAGACGATGGCGGCGATTACCGATCCAGCGCAGCGCCTGCGCCAGGTCGGCGCCACCGTACTGCTCGCGCGCATCTATCGGGCCGAGAACAACGCCGCACGCGCCGACACTTTGCTCGCCGGGCTCGCCCAGCGTCCCAGCGCGCACCGCCGGCTGCTCTATTCACCGTCCTATGAGCTGCTCCTCCAGGAAGTCCCTTCCCTCTACGAGGTCTATGCGTCGTCGGGTCCGGTCTCCTACACGGCGTCGTTGATGAACAATACGATCCACCGCCTCCCGCAGAATCTGCGCGACAAATGGGTCGACGTGGGTTTCTGGGTGATGCCCGACGGGCATGTTCAGGGGCTGGAGACCGTCCGCCACGGCACCGGCGAGACCGCCTCGTTCGACCCGCTGATGGAGTCGATCCGCGGTCGCGTCTATTCGCGCGGGCCTGAGCCAACCTACCGGCTCGAACGCTATACCTTCACCTCCGGCTATGCGGAACTGAGCGGCACGCGGCTGCTGCAGCACTCGCCGCGCGGCCGGCTCGAATATCTCGATCTCACCACGGGCGACGAGCTGCCCGGCCCGCCGCCCCGGCCGGAGGGCGACGGCGGCCGGCCCGCCCGCCCGGGACGCCCCTCCATCTGAGCCGCCGGGGGCGACGCCATGCGGACGAGCGACCGCCGGCTTCTGGCTGGCGGTTGATCGGCATTGCCGATTTTGTCGCATGGCCTTTCAAAGGCCTGGCGGTCCGGTTAAAGCCGCCCAGACCCCGGAGAATGTCATGCGTACCGCTTTGCTGATCGCGCTGCTCGCCACGTCCGCGCCCGCCTTCGCGCAACAGGGGAGCGCCCCTTCCGCCGCCCGGCCATCCGGCGGCCAGGAGGTAACCGTCACCGGCCGCCGCATCCAGGATTATCTTGCCCGGCTCCGGGCCTGCATCGCCCGCCACTGCCCGCCCAATGAGGATGTGGATGCGAGCCTGGCGCTCGCCGAGGTGCAGTTCGAATCCGGCGCCTATGAGGATGCGCGCAGCACCATCCTGCAGTCGCTCGGCCGCAACCGCCAGCACGCCCGGGCCTATCCGGAGCCGGTCGCGGATCTCTACCGGTCTCGCGCCCGCGTCGCCCGCCATCTCGGCCATGGCGACGAATCCCTGCGCTCGACGCTCGACGTGCGGCGGACGCTGGATCAGGGCATTCCGACCGAAGACTATCGTCATTTCACGGCCCGGCTCGAGGTCGCGGAAGCCTATACAAGGGCCAGCCGGCTCGAGGCGGCGCGCGACGAGCTGGCCGACCTCGCCCGCGTCGCCCGTGCCGCCAACCGGCCCGACGTCGCCACTCTGGCCGAGCTGCGCGGCACCTGGATCTCCTATCTGCTCGCGCCTTACGGCCCGGCCCGCGCCCGGCTCGCCGAAATGGCGCGCGATCCGGTAAACCGCGTGCGTGCGGTCGGCGCGCAGATCCTGCTCGCGCGCATCTATCGCGATCAGGGCGATCCGCGCCATTCCGACGCGCTGGTCGCCGAGCTGGCGCGGCGCGACACCGGCCGCCGCGCGCTGGTCTATTCGCCGCCCTACGTCCTCGCCGCGCGCGAGACGATCGAGGAAGGCGGCACCGTCAACGTCAACACCCGCATCGCCGACACGTTCGACCGGACCTGGATCGACGTCGGCTTCTGGGTGATGCCGGACGGCCGCGTCGACGGGCTGGAGCTCATCCGCCAGCGCGGCAATATCGACTGGGCCGAGCCGCTGCTGCGCTCGATCCGCGGCCGCCGCTACACGGTGGCGAGCGACAACACGCCGACCTTCCGGCTGGAGCGCTACACCTATACCGCCGACCTGGAGCGCGTCTCCGGCACGCGGATCATGCAGCGCGGCCAGCGCGCCCGCGTCGAATATTACGACCTCTCGACCGGCGAGCCGCCGCCCGACGTGGTGATCCCGGAGCGCCCGCCGGTGCCGGCGGAACGGCCGACTGCGGGCTGAGGTCGTCATCCCGGACCTGATCCGGGATCCATGAACATGGCGGACGCCGGTTCTCGCTCGCCGTGTTCATGGCTCCTGACTTTCGTCAGGATGACGGTGTGCGTCAGCCTTTCCGCCGGATCACCAGGTTCCGGATTTCGGTCATGTCCTCCATCGCGAAGCGGATGCCCTCGCGGCCGAGGCCGCTGTCCTTGACGCCGCCATAAGGCATGTTGTCGACGCGGTAGGAGGGGACGTCGTTGATCACGACGCCGCCGACGTCGAGCCGGTCCCAGGCATCGAACATCTGGAAGAGATCGCGGGTGAAGATGCCGGCCTGCAGGCCGAACTTGCTATCGTTCACGATCTCAAGAGCGTGATTGAAGTCATTGAATTTGATGAGGAAGGCAACCGGGCCGAACGCCTCCTCGCGGTTCAGCTTCGTGGCGGGGTCGACAGCCTCCAGCAGGGTCGCCTCGAGCATCGCGCCCTCGCGCCCGCCGCCGCAGAGCAACCGCGCGCCCTTCGCCACCGCCTCCTGGATCCAGCCGTCCAGCCGCTTCGCCTCGCTTTCCGAGATCATCGGGCCGATGAAGGTCTCGCGGTCGTGGGGATTGCCGGCGACGAGCGTCTTCGTCTTCGCCACCAGCATGTCGCGGAATTCGTCATAGACGTCGGCGTGGATCAGGATGCGCTGCACGCCGATGCAGGACTGGCCGGATTGGTAGAAGGCCCCGAAAATCGTCCGCTCCAGCGCGTCCGGCAGATCGGCGTCCTTGTCGATGATCACCGCGGCATTGCCGCCCAGCTCCAGCACCACCTTCTTCTTGCCGGCGCGGGCCTTCAGATCCCAGCCGACCGCCGGCGAGCCGGTGAAGCTCAGCAATTTCAATCGCTCGTCGGTGGTGAACAGGTCGGCGCCCTCGCGGTGCGCCGGCAGGATGGAGAAGGCGCCCCTGGGCAAATCGGTCTCGGCCAGCACCTCGCCCATGATGATCGCGCCGAGCGGCGTACGGCTGGCCGGCTTCATCACGAACGGGCAACCCACGGCGATGGCCGGCGCAATCTTGTGCGCGGCGAGGTTGAGCGGGAAGTTGAACGGTGAGACGAAGCTGCAGGGCCCGATCGGCACGCGCTTCCAGATGCCCTGATAGCCCCTGGCGCGAGGGGAGATGTCGAGCGGCTGCACCTCGCCGGACATCCGCACGCTTTCCTCGGCGGCGATGCGGAAGGTGTCGATCAGGCGGGTGACCTCGCCCTCGCTGTCCTTGATCGGCTTCCCCGCCTCGACGCAGAGCGCGAAAGCGAGCTCGTCATATCTCTCCCTGAATCGGTCGACGCAATGCTGGAGCACGGCCTGGCGCTGATAAGCCGGGAGCCGCGCCATCGGCTCGGCCGCCGCGACCGCGCCCTGGATGCCCGCGTCGATCGTCGCCGCATCCGCCTGCGCGACCCGGAAGGCGACCTCGCCCGTATATTTGTCGGTGACCTCGAGGTCGGCATTCGGCTGCTTCGCCTCATTGTTGAGGTAGAGCGGATAGACGTCCTTGAGCTTCACCATCGCCTCGTCCTCAGAGCTTCGCGCTCAGCGCCTTGATGTCCCTGTTGAGGATCTGGTCGTTCTCCGAATAGTCGACCGGGCAGTCGATCAGGTGGACGCCCGGCGTGTCGAGACAATGTTTGAGCAGCCCGGGAAGTTGCGCGGCGCTTTCCACCCGGTGGCCGATGCCGCCATAGCTTTCCGCATATTTGACGAAGTCCGGATTGCCGTAGGTCAGGCCGAAATCCTTGAAGCCCATATTGGCCTGCTTCCAGCGGATCATGCCATAAGCGTCGTCGCGCAGGATCAGCACGGTGATGTCGAGGCCGAGGCGAACCGCGGTCTCCATCTCCTGGCTGTTCATCATGAAGCCGCCGTCGCCGCAGATCGCCATCACCTTGCGGTCGGGATGGACCATCTTCGAGGCCATGGCGCTCGGCAGGCCCGCGCCCATCGTCGCCAGCGCATTGTCGAGCAGCACCGTATTGGGCTCGCGCGCGGCATAGTTGCGCGCGAACCAGATTTTGTAGACGCCATTGTCGAGGCAGATGATGCCGTCGGCCGGCATCGCCTCGCGCACGCGCTCGACCAGGCAGGGCGGAAAGATCGGGAAACGCTCGTCGCCGCACAGTGACGCGGTGTGCGCGACCTCGGCCGCGCGCGCCTTCATCATCCGCTCGAAATTCCAGGTCGCCGAGGGGACGATGTCCTCCTTGATCTGCCAGATCGCGTTGGCGATGTCGCCGATCACCTCGATCTGCGGGAAATAGACCGGATCGACCGAGGCGGTGTTGGTGGAGACGTGGATCACCTGGGTGCCGCCCTGCTGCATGAAGAAGGGCGGCTTCTCGATCACGTCATGGCCGATATTGACGATCACGTCGGCGGCCTCGATCGCCTTGTGGCAGAAATCGCCGGCGGAAAGCGCGGCGCAGCCGAGGAATTTGGGATGGGCCTCGTCGATCACGCCCTTGCCCAATTGCGTGGTGATGAACGGGATGCCGGTCTTCTCGATGAAGTGGAGCAGGGTCCGGCTGGTCATCTTGCGGTTGGCGCCGGCGCCGATGACGAGGATCGGCGAGCGCGCGGATTCGAGCCGCTCGACGGCGGCGCGGACGGATTTCTCGTCGGCGGTCGGGCGGCGGACCAGGCTGCGCTTCAGCGGCACGCTGTCCGTTTTCTCCTCGGCGATATCCTCGGGGAATTCGAGATGGGTGGCGCCCGGCTTTTCTTCCTCGGCGAGGCGGAAGGCCTCGCGCACCCGGCTCGGGATATTGTCGGCGCTGGCGAGCTGATGGGTATATTTGGTGATCGGCCCCATCATGTCGACGACGTCGAGAATCTGGAAGCGGCCCTGTTTGGATTTCTTGATCGGCTTCTGGCCGGTGATCATCAGGATCGGCATGCCGCCCAACTGGGCGTAAGCAGCGGCGGTCACGAAGTTGGTCGCGCCCGGGCCGAGCGTGGCGACGCAGACGCCGGTCTTGCCGGTATGGCGGCCATAGGTCGCGGCCATGAAGCCGGCGCCCTGCTCATGGCGGGTCAGGATCAATTTGATCCTCGTGGAGCGTGACAGGCTGTCCAGAAAGTCCAGATTCTCCTCGCCCGGCACGCCGAAAATATACTCCACTCCTTCCTCTTCGAGGCACTGGATGAACAGGTCTGAAGCCTTGGTCATTTCGCGCACGCTCCGATCGCTGGACTGGACGCCGGACGGCGATGCAAGGCCGGCCCGAAGCCCCTCGCTGCCGTCGAAAATCAAGCTCTACCGGGCTTTGTTTCGGCTGTCACCAATGCCTTGCGGGCCGTCTTTGCAGCTTGCATGGCCAGGTATGCTGGCCCATAGTTGAAGGCGACTTCTTTGGCCGGAAACAGGGCGGCATGGAGGACGAATGGGGGGCAGCCGCACACTGGCGATCGGTCTCGGGGCCCTTGGCGCGCTGGCTCTCCTCGGCCTGATCCTGCTGCTCAAACCGGTCGATGCCCAGGCCGTCCAGTCCAGCATCAGCGTCAGCCCCGGTTCCTATGTCGGCGTCGCCACCTGCGGCGGCACCACCTGCCACGGCCGCAGCCAGGGCGACGGCCCGCACGTGCGCCAGGACGAGATCATGCTCTGGCAGGATCCGGCGACCGCGGCCGGTGCGCACAGCCGCGCCTATGCGGTGCTGCGCGAGCCCCGTTCCCGTGCGATCGCCGAGCGGCTCGGCATCGGCGAGGCGACCGGCGCGCCGATGTGCCTCGGCTGCCACGCCACGCCGGCCGGCCCGCGCGGCGTCCGTTTCCAGACCAATGACGGCGTCGGCTGTGAATCCTGCCACGGCCCCGCCTCCGGCTGGCTGACCAGCCATTATGCGGTCGGCGGCACGCACGAGGCCAATGTCCGCAACGGCCTCGTCCCGCTCGACGATGCGCGGGCGCGGGCGGACCGCTGCCTCAACTGCCATTTCGGCTCGTCGACCGAGAACCAGTTCGTCACCCACCGGATCATGGCCGCCGGCCATCCCAGGATCAGCTTCGAGCTCGATCTCTTCACGACGCTGCAGCAGCATTACACGGTCGACGACGATTATCGGCAGCGTGGCAAGAATCTGACGACCGGCACCCAGGTCTGGGCGACCGGCCAGGCGATGGCGCTGGAGCGTTCGCTCTCGCTGTTCGTCTCGGCGCGCGGCACCGAGGGCATCTTCCCGGAATTCTATTTCTTCGATTGCCACAGCTGCCACCGGCAGATTTCGGACGATCCCCGCTTCCGCCCGGGCGCGGTCGCCAATCCGGGCCGGCCGATCCCCTCGGGCATGCCGCCCTACAATGACGAGAATATGATCATGCTCTCGGCGGCGGCGCGGGTGGTGGCGCCGGGCCTCGCGGCGCAGTTCGACCGCGACAGCCGCGCCTTCCACCAGGCGATGGGCCAGGGCCGGCAGGCGGCCGTGGCCGCGGCCGGCCGGTTGCGGGCGACCTTGCGCCAGCTCGCCAGTGCCTTCGCCGGCGCCGACATGGGCCGCAACACGACCTTCGCGATCATCGACACGATCACCAGCCAGGCGATCAGCGGCCGCTTCACCGATTATGCCGGCTCGGTGCAGGCGGTGATGGCGACCGATACCCTGCTCTCCGCTTTGGTCAGCGGCGGCTATGTGCCGCTGGCGACGGCCAATGCGATCCGGGTGGACATCAATGGCGCCTATCGCGCCGTGCACGACCCCAACGCCTATGATCCTGGAGGATTCCGGGCGAGCCTCGGCCGCGCCGCGGCTGCCATCAGACGGTTGAGATAATTGTAGCATGACGCGTAACGCCGCCTCCACGATCGCCATCGCCTCCCTGCTTGTCGCCTCCTGCGGCGGCGGCGGCACGAGCAGCGCGGGGCCGGCGCCGGGCCCGGTGCCGCCGGCCGCGACCCGCCTCATCGCCGATCCGGCGCAGGTCGCGCTCACCGTCGCCGACGTGCAGCAGATCATCGCCCAGGCCGTCGCGGAGGCACAGGCGCGGGCGCGTCCGGCGACGATCGTCGTCGTCGACCGGGTCGGCAACGTGCTCGCCGCCTTCCAGATGAACGGGGCGAATACCGGGCTCGCCGTCCCCGCCTCGCCGAGCGGCGTCAATCACGATTTGCAGGGCACGAACGTGCCGGGCGGCGCCGTCGCCGGTGCGATCGCCAAGGCGATCACCGGGGCCTATCTCTCGTCCGCCGGCAACGCCTTCTCGACCCGCACCGCCAGCCAGATCGTGCAGGAGCATTTCCCGCCCTCCGTGGCCGCGCGCGGGCTGGAGAGCGGACCTCTGTTCGGCGTGCAGTTCAGCCAGTTGCCCTGCTCGGACCTCTCCACCCGGTTCGGGGCGCCCGGCCCGGCGGCGTTGATCGGCCCGAAACGCTCGCCGCTCGGCCTCTCCGCCGATGCCGGCGGCTTCCCGCTCTACAAGAACGGCGTCGTCGTCGGCGGCGTCGGCGTGATGGCCGACGGCGTCTACAGTTTCGACCCCGAGATCCAGGATGTCGACCATGACGACGAGGAGGCGATCGCCCTCGCCGCCACCCAGAATTTCGCGGCCGCGGCGGAGATCCAGGCGAACCGGATCACCGTCGACGGCACCACTCTGCGCTATTCCGACGCCCTGGTCGGCGACCTGCGCGCCGGGGCGACGCCGGCTTTCGCCGGCCTGATCCCCGGCGTCGGCAATCTGATCGCGGTCAACGGCTATACGGCCGGCCCGATCACCGCCGGCACGCCCTACGGCACCGAGGCCTCCGGCATCCGGCTCGCCACCGCCGCGGAGTTCAACAATCCCGACGCCTATATCCTCACCAACGGCGCGGGCGCGAACCGCTATCCCGCGATCGCCGGGACGACCCCGGCCGGGACGGCGCTCAGCGCGGCCGAGGTCCGCGCCTTGCTCGAGGAAGCGTTCAAGATCATGGTCGCGGCGCGCGCCCAGATCCGCCAGCCGCTCGACAGCCGCGCGCAGGTGACCATCTCGGTCGTCGACACGAGCGGCAACATCCTCGGCATCGTGCGCGGGCCCGACGCCCCGATCTTCGGCACCGACGTGTCGCTGCAGAAGGCGCGCACCGCCGCTTTCTTCTCCTCGGCGACGGCGGGAACGGAGCTCGCCAACAACGTTGCGACCTCCGCCACCATCCGCAACGACATCCGCAATTTCGTGCCGGCGGCGCGGACCTTCTTCAACGATCCGACCGCGCTGACCGGCCAGTTCGCGTTCACCGACCGGGCCAACGGCAATATCTCCCGCCCCTATTTCCCGGACGGCGAGCTCGGCCGGCCGCCCGGCGCCTTCTCGCGCCCGATCGCCGAGTTCAACCCCTTCTCGACCGGCCTGCAATCGGCGCTGATCGTCGAGAACGTGCTCCAGCATGTCACCTTCATCCTGACCGGCGTGGGCGACACGCCGGCACAGTGCACCGCCAACCCCACACCCGGCCGGCTCGCCAACGGCATCCAGATCTTCCCGGGCTCGGTGCCCGTCTATCGCGGCAACACCCTGGTCGGCGGCGTCGGCGTCTCGGGCGACGGCATCGACCAGGATGACATGATCAGCTTCCTCGGCACGCACAATGGCGGGCTGCGCGCCGGCACGATCGGCAATGCGCCCGCCGGCATCCGCGCCGACCAGATCGTCGTGCCGGTCGCCGGCGCGTCCAACGGCGGCGTCCGCCTGCGCTACGTCAATTGCCCGTTCAATCCGTTCATCGGGACGAACGAGCAAAATGTCTGCCAGGGAAAATGACGGTCGCGGCGGCCCTCCTGTCGCTGATGGCGTCGGCGGGGACGCCGGCCGCACCGCCGACCGAGGCCCCGGCCTTTGGCGGCCAACCAGCGACCAGCCAGCCGCTGCCGGCGGAGGAGCCGCGCGAACAGCCGACCCCGCCCAGCCAGGAAAATCAGGTCGAGGGCCGCCGCCGTCCGGACATCCGCCACGATCTGCCCGAGCCGGTCGATCAATATAATCCCGGCGCGGTCCGCCAGCCGGCGCCGGAGGCCTTTCCGGAAGAGCATGTCGCGATCCCGGACCGCTGGCGGCTGGTCGATACGCTCGGCCTCGTCCGGCAGCGCTGGTACGATCCCTACAACCAGAATGTGCTGAAGGGCGACCGCCCGATCTGCCTGCCGACCGACGAAGAGCAGGCGCGGCGGCGCGAGGCGGGGATCGCGCGCTGCGCCACGCCGCGTTTCCTCGGCCTGCAGAATCCCGACTGGTTCTTCGTCACCAACCTGATTTCCGACACGGTGATCGAGCCGCGGAGCTTCCCGATTCCCGTCGGCGTGCAGACCACCGACCGGCCCGGCAGCGACGACGTGTTCGGCGACAATCGCAGCCTGGTTCTCTCCCAGACCTTCATCGCCAGCGTGGCGCTGATCAAGGGCAACACCGCCTTCCGGCCGCCGGACATCGAATATCGCCTGACCCTCGCGCTCAACGTCAATTATGTCGACGTCGGCGAGCGGCGCATCCTGTTCGTGCAGCCGTCCGAAGGCACCGATCGCTTCGATTATGCGCTCGGCGTCCAGGAAGCCTTTATCGACTATCACATCCGCAACACCTCCTACCGGTTCGACTTCGACTCCGTCCGGGTCGGGATCCAGCCGTTCAACTTCGATTTCCGCGGCTTCCTGTTCCAGGACCAGCAGCTCGGCGTGCGCCTGTTCGGCAATCGCGACAACAACCGCTTCCAGTATAATCTGGCGGCGATCTGGCGGCTGGAGAAGGACACCAATTCGGGCCTCAACAATCTCTTCCAGAGCCCGCGCGACGACTGGATCCTGCACGCCAACGTCTTCCGCCAGGATTTCCCCTTCGTCGGCCTGACCAGCCAGGCGAGCATCACCTGGAACCTGAACCGCGAGCGCGGCGAGCTGGAGGTGGACGATAACGGCTTCCCCGTCCGCCCGGCCTTGATCGGCGACCTCAGGGCGCGCAGCTACGACGCCATCTATCTCGGCTATTCGACCGACGGCCATGTCGGCCGCTTCAACTGGACGAGCGCCTTCTATTTCCTGCTCGGCCAGGACCGGAACAACGTCTTCACGCAGCGGCCGGCGAAATTGCGGGGCTTCTTCTTCGCGGCCGAGCCGAGCGTGGATCTGAACTGGATCCGGATCCGCGGCGCCGGCCTGTTCGCCAGCGGCGACGGCAATCCCTATGACAATGTCGAGCGCGGCTTCGACAATATCTTCGAGAACCCGATCTTCGCCGGTGCCGACACCAGCTACTGGATCCGCCAGACCATCCCCTTCGCCGGCGGTGGCCGCGCGGTCGCGCTCGACCAGCGCAACGGCATTTTGAACAATCTGCGCTCGTCGAAGGAGCAGGGCCAGTCCAACTTCGTCAATCCGGGGACGATGCTGCTTGGCGTCGGCGCGGATTTCGACATCACCGCGGGCCTGCGCGTCTCGGCCAACGTCAACCATCTCTGGTTCCACCGCACCGACGTGCTGCAGGCGCTGCGCGTGCAGGGCACGATCCGGCGCGACATCGGCTGGGACCTCGGCGCGGCGGCGGTCTACCGGCCGCGCGCGACCCAGAACCTCGTCTTCCGGTTGTCCGGCGCGATCCTGCAGGCCGGCACCGGCTTCCGCGATCTGTTCACCAACAACGACCGCGACCGGCAATATTACTCCGTCCTGTTCAACGCGATCCTGAGCTACTGAGGCGATGATGGGCCTGGCCAGATATGGACGCCTGGCGATCGTGGCGGCGGCGCTTGTCGCCGCGACCATGTTCGGCGCGTCCCGGCTCGGCGCCTCCGAGGGCGAGAAGGCGGTGGTGCGCGACTATAGCCTGGTCCGCGCCGCGCCGGCGCCGCGCACCCAGGAATGGGCCGACGCCGAAGCGAAGAGCCAGGGGTGCCAGTCCTGCCACACCGACAGCGATGCCCACACCATGCACCGCTCGCCCGCCGTCGTGCTGGGCTGCGTCGACTGCCATGGCGGCAATCCGCGCGTCACCCGCCCGGAAAATGCCGAGCAGAACACGCCGGCTTATTTCGCCGCGCAGAGCCGCGCCCATGTGCTGCCGCGCTTCCCGGCATCGTGGCACTACCCGTCGAGCGCCAACCCGCAGCGCACCTATACGTTGCTGAACCGCGAGGCGCCGGAGTTCATCCGCTTCACCAATCCGTCCGACTATCGCGTGGTCCGCGACAGCTGCGGCGCCTGCCATATCGAGGTGATCGAGGCGGCGGAGCGCTCCTTGATGGCGTCGGGCGCGATGCTGATGGGCGGTGCGGCCTATAATAACGGCATCCTGCCCTTCAAGAATTACATCGTCGGCGAGGCCTATACGCGCGGCGGCGAGGCGGCGATGATAACCTCGCCGCTCGGCCCGAACGGGATGACCCCGCAGCAGCGGGCGCGCGGCGTGCTCGCGGCGCTCTATCCGCTGCCGACCTGGCACGTCATCCCGCCGGGCGACGTGTTCCGCGTGTTCGAGCGCGGCGGCCGCAATATCGGCACGCAATTCCCGGAGATCGGCCTGCCCAATATCGCCGGCATCATCCAGCGGCTGGAGGAGCCGGGGCGGCCCGATCTGCGCCAGTCGAACCGCGGGCCGGGCACCGGCATCCGCGTCGCCATTCCGGTGCTCAACATCCACAAGACCCGGCTCAACGACCCCTACATGTGGTTCATGGGGACGAACGACCAGCAAGGCGACTATCGCCATTCCGGCTGCGCCGGCTGCCACGTCGTCTATGCGAATGACCGCGAGCCCCGGCATTCGATGACCTATTCGCAATTTGGCCGCGACGGCCAGACGGCGACGGTGGATCCGGCCATCGCCAGCCTGCGTCAGGGCCAGCATCGCGTCGGCGCCGTCGAGGCCCATGGCGAGCATGCCGGCGGCGAGGCGCCAGCCGATTCCAATCACGCCTCGGTCGGCGAGACCGGGCATCCGATCCGCCACGTCTTCAGCCGGGCGATCCCGACCTCGCAGTGCATGACCTGCCACATGCATCAGCCCAACATCTTCCTGAACACCTATCTCGGCTACACGATGTGGGATTATGAATCCGACGCCGACCTGATGTGGCCGGGGCCGGAGAACCGCCTGCCGGCGCGCGACCCGGCCGAGGAGCAATTGCTCCGCCGCCAGCATTATCCGACCGCCGAGCAGGTGGTGACTGCCTATAACCGCAATCCCGAGGGCGCGGTGGCGCGCGGTCTGTGGGCCGACCCCGCTTTCCTGCGCGAAGTCTATGACCGGGTGAACCCGCTCGCCCGCACCACCCAGTTTGCCGACTATCACGGCCATGGCTGGAACTTCCGCGGCATTTTCCGCCGCGACCGCGAGGGCAATCTGCTCGATGCCGAGGGCAATATCGTTCCGCAGGGCGATCCGGAGACCTTCCGCCGCCGCGGCGAAAGCGCGTTCGTCCCCGCCGGCGCCAATCCCGGCCGCGCCGTCCATATGATGGACATCCATGCCGAGCTCGGCCTGCAATGTGCCGACTGCCATTTCAGCCAGGACGCGCATGGCAACGGCTTCATCTACGGCGAAGTGGCGAACGCGATCGAAATCGGCTGCCGCGACTGCCACGGCACCGCGCGCGCGCTGGCCAACCTCCGGACCTCCGGGCCCGCCGCACCGACCCACGGCACCAATCTGGAGCTGATCCGCAACGAGGACGGCCGCCGCCGCTTCGAATGGATGGATTGCGAGCTGGCCCGCGAGGAGGTGCCGAACCTGCGCTGCGCGAGCGCGAACCGGCGCGTCCTCGTCCAGCGCTCGATCGTCGACCCCAGCCTGAGCTGGGCGGTGCAGCAGGTCTCGGACTCGGTGGATGCGACGCTGCCGGCCTGCGGCGAACCCGGCCAGCGCCAGCCCGGCCCCTGCTTCAACATGCGCGCCGCCCGCTCCAAGCTGGTTTCGCGCGCCGGCGCGGAGACCGGCCGCTACACGTTCGGCCCCGGCGTGCCGGAGAACGAGCTCGCCCACCCGACCGAGGAGATGGCCTGCTTCACCTGCCACCTCAGCTGGACGACCAGCTGCGGCGGCTGTCACCTGCCGATCGAGGCGAATTACCGGACCGGCGTCCATCATTATGAGGGCGAGGAGACGCGCAACTTCGCGACCTACAACCCGCAAGTCGCGCGCGAGGACATGTTCCAGCTTGGCCGCCACCAGACCAGCAAGGGCAATATCATCGCGCCGGTCCGCTCGACCTCGGCGCTGGTCCTCTCGTCCACGAACATCAATCGGGAACGAATCTATATCCAGCAGCCGCCCGTGGCCGCGTCCGGCTTCTCGAGCCAGGCCTTCGCGCCGCATTTCCCGCACACGGTGCGCACGACCGAGACCAAGAATTGCACCGACTGCCATGTCAGCCGGAACAACGACAACAATGCGATCATGGCGCAATTGCTGCTGCAGGGGACGAACTTCGTGAACTTCGTCGGCCTGCACTCCTGGCTCGGGCTGGAGGGGGGCTTCGAGGCGGTGCGCGTCACCGAGTGGGACGAGCCGCAGGCGGTGATCGGCTCCTATCTGCAGCGTTTCGCCTATCCGGATTATTACCGATTACATCTCGACCCCAATCACCGCGAGCTGGTCAACTGGACGCGCGGCGAGACCTTCGACCGGCATTTGTCCGGTGAGACCCATCCGCGCGAGCAATTCTACAATATCGTCCAGGGCACGCCCGACCGGGTCGGCTGCCTGCAGAATCGCGGCGAATATATGTTCGTGGCGCAGGGCTCCGGCGGCTTCCGCGTCTACGACATCGCCTCGATCGCCAATAAGGGCTTCTCCGAGCGGATCGTCACCGCACCGGTCTCGCCGGCGGGCCAGGACACGCACGTCGCCTCGCGCAACGCGACCTGCATGGCGCTGCCGACCAACCAGCCGATCCGCCCCGACCGCAACGACGCGATGGCCAACACGCCGCGCGTACAGCCGGACGGCTCGACCATCTCGCTGCTCGAGGAGAATCAGGAGCAGCGCTTCCACCCGATCTACAATTATGCAGTGGTGACCGATGCCGAGGAGGGCCTTTTCCTCGTCAATGTCGACACGCTCGCCGACGGCGAGGCCCGCAACAACCATCTGCGCCGCGCCATCTTCGCGAACGGGGCGACCGCGTGGAACGAGAATGGTGTCCTGACCGGCGCCCGGCACATCACGCTGGCCGGCCACTTCGCCTATATCACCGCCAATGCCGGTCTCGTCGTGCTCGATCTCGACAACCCGCTGGCGCCGCGCGTCACCGCGACCATTCCGCTGAACGACGCGAGGGCGACCGCGCTCCAGTTCCGCTATCTCTGGGTCACCGATGCGGAAGGCCTGAAGCTGTTCGACGTCACCCGCATGGATCAGCCGGTCGCGGTGCCGTCGGCGACCGTGCCCTTCGCCGATGCGCGCCGCGTCTATCTCGCCCGCACCTATGCCTATGTCGCCGCCGGCGCGGAGGGCCTCGTCATCGTCAACGTCACCCGGCCGGAGCATCCCGAAATCTTCTGGCGGATGCCGAACGCCGCCTTCTGGCTCGGCCAGACGCCGGACACGCAGGACGTGACGGTCGCCTCCACCAACGCCTCGCTCTTCGCCTACGTCGCCGACGGGCGGAACGGAATGAAGGTGCTGCAATTGTTCAGCCCGGAGAGCAATCCGAACTTCTACGGTTTCTCGCCGCGGCCGGTGCCGGAGCTGATCGCCTGGGCACGCACGCCGACCCGCGCCTTTTCGGTCGCCAAGGGCCTCGACCGCGACCGCGCGGTCGACGAGACCGGCGGCCAGATCGCGGTCTTCGGCCGCCTCGGCTCCCGGCCCTTCAACCGCAGCGAGATGGAGCGGCTCTATCTCAACAGCCGCGGCATCCCCTATACGGTGACCGACACCGGCTCGATGGACGATTGGATCGGCCCGCGCGCCAGCGTCGCAGCGCGCTAGAGCCCCCTATCCCGCCGCGCGCTCCTTGTTGAGCATGCGGATCAGGCCCTGGCGTTTGGGGCTGAAGCGGGCGAGGACTTCATGCTCCTCGACCGTGTCGAAATGGGTGATCAGGCCCTCGCCGTTCCAGTAGTGGAGCGCAAAATAAGGGCGGTCGGCGACGATCATCGGCCGTTCGTCGGGATGTTCCGCGTCCATCTTCTCCATGTCGAGGGCCACCTGCGGCGCGGTCGACGGGCAGACCGCGAGCGCGGTGCCGGCCCAGCGGGTGACGATCGGGCGGTGGAGATGGCCGCAGACCATGGCGACGATATTGGGATTGGCCTCGACGATGGCGCGGAGCCGTTTCACCCAGCGGCACTCCGGATTCTCCGTCATCCAGCTGAGCCCCGTGGCGATCGGCGGATGATGCAGGACCAGCAGGGTCGGCCGCTCCGGCGCTTCGGCGAGCCGCGCCTCCAGCCAGCGGGCGCGCACCGCGTCGAAGCCGCCACCGTGCCGGCCGATTTCGAGCGTATCGATGACCACGATCCGGACCGGGAACTCCTCCACCACATATTGGACATAGCCGTCCACGTCCGGCGTGGCGGGGAAGACCTGACGGAACATGTCGCGATTGTCGTGATTGCCCATCGCCGGACAGACCCGGAACGGCAGATCGGCAATCGCCTCGCGGAACCGTTCGTAGGACGAACGGTCGTCGCCATTGTCGGCGATGTCGCCGGTCACCAGCAGCAGATCCGGCAGCGGCGTCATCGCGGTCAGCGTGCGCAGCGTGTCGTCCAGCCGCCGGCGATTATATTCGTCGGGATTGCCCGGATCGAAGCCTAAATGGATATCGGTGATCTGGGCGACGAGCATGGCTATGGCCTGCGGGCACCCGGCGCCGGGCTTGCCACGGTCGATGCCCATGGCCGCCCGCGCACGCGGTCGCGGAGCCCCTGCGTCGGCACGCCCTGCTGCCGCGAATCCCGGGCCGCCCCCGACGGGATATGATAATCGTGGCACAAGGCGCAGGTGGACGGCACCGGCAGGCTTGTCCGTTCGCCGCCATGGCAGGCCCGGCAGCTTGCTAGGTTCGGCAGCAGCACGTCGCTGGCGCTGCTGGACGCCCTCGCATTGTGACAGCTCAGGCAGCCCGCCGAGCCATCCAGCCGGCGCTCGCCCGGCCGCTGCACGATCAGGTGCCGGCGGTGATCGAACCAGCCGTGGAAGATGTAGCGGCTGGTGAACTGGACCGGCGCGATCCGGTAATTGAGCGTGCCCGGCGCCGGCGGGACCACGACATGGCATTCGGAGCAGGTGCCGTTGTCGCCGGTAAAGATCGCCTGGATCGCCCGCTCGCCGCGCTGCGCCGTGTCCGCCTGGGCGCGGGCGAACTGGACCGCGGCGCGGATCTGGTTGACGTCGCCTGGCCGCATCCGGCCGCCGGGGCTGAGCTCCGGCGGGAAGACCGGCCCGCCGGCACGGTAGAGGCCGCGAATGTCGGCGATCACCTGCTCCGGCGAGCCGTGACGGAGCGTGCGGAGCGTGCCGCCGATCCGGTCGAAGCTGAGGCTGTGGCAGGTGCCGCAATTGCGCTGCATGTCCACCGCCTGGAAGCGGGCGCCGTCCGGCGTCGGCGTATGACAGCTTGAGCATTCGAGCTGCCGGCCCAACCCGTTCGCCCGCGCCGCCTGGGCGACGCCGTTGCTGTCGCTGAGGTGCAAAGCGTGCGGGAATTTGAGGTTGCTCATCTCCAGCGGCCGCTGGTTGAGCGCGACCCGCTGATAATGCGGCTGGCCATTGTCCCAGCGGGTCAGCACCAGAGGCTGGAATTCGGGATGCTGCCGCTCGAAGTCCGAGGCATTGGCGAGTCGGGTCTGCCTGACGCGCGCGCGCAAATCGGTGTGGCAGTCCGCGCAGAATTGCTGCGGCGTCGGCACCATGCGCTGCGGGCCCTCATGCTCGGTATGGCATTCGACGCAGCGACCCGCGGTCTGGCCGAAGGCGTTGCCGATCGATTGCTGCAGCCGGCGGAAGCCGCCAAGCTCGGGCGTCGCCTGCCGCATCAGGTTCAGCGGGGCATGCTCGTGCACGTTGACGTGACAGGCCGTGCAGGCATTGTCCTGCACCGGCTCGAACGGGCGGACATGGCAGGCCTGGCAGTTGGAGGTGAGCGCCGCATGGGCGCTGGACAGATCGCCGCTGCTCCACATCACATCGGGATGGAAGCCCATCGCCATCCGGTCGGCATCGCTGCGATTCTGGTAGAAAGAGATGATCGGCCAGACGAGGAAGATGGCAAGCACCGCCAGGGTCAGCACCCACGACATGGTGCGCTTGCCGGGCATCACGCTCTGCAGCGCGAAGCGGCGCGTATCGAAACGGTCGTCCTCGGCATCCGTATCGGCCCGCTGGATGTCGATCGGCACATCCTCGCTGCCGAATTCGGGCGGCAGGACGCGCAGCAGGAAGGGGCCGACCTTGACCGCGCCGCCGATGCCGAGGTCGATCTGGCCGAACTGGGTGACGCTGCCGTCAATCTCGACGGTGAGCCCGGCCTCGGCCGAAACGCCGATCCGCGTCGCGGAAACCTGCTCCAGCGTCGCATGGTGCAGCGCGACGGCGAGATCGTTGAGCCTGATGTCGCAATCGGGATCGCGGCCGATCTTCAACAGGTCGTCATTGACCTTCGAGGTGCGGATGATCTCGCGACCCTCGGCGCTGCGGGAGATGCTTCGAAGCAGGAACGCCATGCTCTACTTCCCCCTAGCCCCAGTAGAAGAAGACGCTGACGATGTGCGCGGTCAGCGCGGCGAGCAACATGAAGGTCATCGGAACGTGCACGAACAGCCAGACTTCAAGCAAGGCCCGCCTGCGGACATAGCCGCGCAGCCGCTGCAGGGCCGCGGCCTTTTTCTCGAGCAGCCCGACCACCTGTTCCAGCGCCTGCTCTTCCTTGCCCGCGCTCTCCTCCTGCCGCGCGCGCATGATCCGGAGCGCGTTGATATTGCCGCATCGCGGGTAGGAGCCGGACAGGCGGCGCCAGACGCCGCCGCCGAACGGGTCCTCGCCAAGCGAGCCGATCACCACCGCGCTGTCCTCGTCGGACAAGGGCTGCGCCGCCTGCTGGATCTGCTTGTCGAGGCTGTTCACGGCCTCGATCATCTGCGGTCCGGTCATTTCCGAGCGGCTGTCGGAGAGGCCCTGCGGCAGCAGGGCATAGACCGAGATGCCGTAAATGCCGGAGAGAATGACCAGGATCATCAGCGCCCAGGCCAAAGTGTGCACGTTCCAGCCGAACTGGAAGCCGGTGTGCAGGGTGCCGATGAAGATCAGCGCCAGGCCCAGATAGACATGGGCCGAGGTCCAGGCCTTGAGCGACCAGCGGCCGCGCGTCATCGCGCGCTTGCGGATGCCGAGCAGGGAGAGCCAGACGATCAGCCCGGCACCGATCGTGCCGAGCGTGTAGCCGAGCCAGGAGCCGCCATTGTGGCGCGGCGAGACGTCGACGATCATGTAGACGACGACGAGGAACAGGGAGATGAAGGTCGCGATCTTGAACCAGCGATAACGGCGGTAACGCAGAAAGCTCTCATGAGCCGTCCCGTCTCCCAGTTCGGTCCTCCCTATCCCCCGGCTAGCCACCCTCGATCAGCCCCCCTCTCCCATCCTCGCCACGGTGAGGAACTCTTCCGGCGATACGCGTATAGCAGCACCCGTCGGACAAGCGCGAACGCAGGCCGGCCCGCCCTCGATACCAGAACACATGTCGCATTTGATCGCTTTTTTTGGAGTCTCCGAACTGACCTTGCTGTCGGTCCATTTATGGTCCGGTTCGCCGGGCCCGGGACCTCTGCCGAAAAACAGCCATGACAGCAGGCCCGGTTTCTTCGGCGGCGGCTTGGCCATGCGGATCACGCCATAGGGGCAGTTGCGCTGGCAATTGCCGCAGCCGATGCAGGTGTCGTTGATATAGACCTCGCCGTCCTGGCCGCGGTTGATCGCGTTGGGCGGGCAATCGGCCATGCAGTGCGGATGCTCGCAATGCCGGCAGGAGGTCGGCACGTGGAGGTGGGCGAAGGTCCGTCCGGCCTCGCGGTTGAGGCGGGACAGCCCGTCATGGCTGTCCGCGCAGGCCTTCTCGCAATTGTCGCAGCCGACGCAGAGCTTCTCGTCGATCAGCAGCACGTCGGTCGCCTCGCCAATCCCCTCCGAGACGAGGAAGCCGGCGACCGAGGAATACATGTCGACGGCGCCGCCGAAACCGTCCTTCCGCGCCTCGATGAAGCTGGTCGTCTGCTGGCGCGCGTGCATCTCGGTCTTCATCTTTTCGAGCAGCGCGGGCTTGCCGGCCAGCAAGGCGCGGAAGGCGTCACCGTTCAGCTTGATCACCTCCGACTTGATCGCGGCGCGCACCGTCGCGGTGCGCCGGCCGCCGTCGATCAGCGCCATTTCGCCGACATAGGAGCCGGCCGGCAAATAGCGCAGGAAGACGGGCTTGCCGCCGATCGCCTTCTCGACGGTCATCGAGCCCTGGCGGATGATGAAGACGTCATAGCCTTCATCGCCCTCGTTGATCACGGCCTGGCCGGCACGGATTTCCTGGATCTCGGCGGTCTCCAGCAAGTCGTTCAGATCATCGTCGCTGGCGTCACCAACGATCGAGCGCAGCATCCGGTCGGTGACGATGCGGGTGATCTCGCGCTTGGCGGCCGAATTGGTCGCCATCAGCTTCAGCGCGGCGTTGCGCGGAATTTCGATCACGATCGAGCCGGTGGCGGTGCGTACGGTGGCGCTGCGCTTGCGGCCCGAAATCAGGCCGACCTCGCCGACGATCGAGCCCTGCGCGATCGGGACGCCCTGCCCCGGCCTGGTCGGATCGACCTCGACGATCAGCGAGCCGTCGGCGACGGCGAAGAGCGAGGCGCCGGGATCGTTCCGCTCGAACACGATTTCGCCGGCGCGACAGGCGCGCGGCTCGGAATCGAGCATGAACTCACGCATCTGCAGCATCGAAAGCTCGTTGAGGACGGTCACGCGGCGGCGGAAGAAGGCCAGCCATTCGGTGACGGTGCGGGTGCCGGGCAGGACCTGGAACTTTTTCTCCAGGATCGGCTCGTCGGCCGGCTTGAGTTCGCTATTGCCGTTGATGAACTCGACCGCGTCATAGCCCTGGTTCATGCAATGCTTGATCAGCGGATAGCCGGCCAGCGCGCCGATCACATAGATGCCGGCGATGGTCGTCTCGAATTGCGGCGAGAGCGAGGGATAGGCGTCCTTGTCGGTGCTGGTGAATTCGATCCCGCATTCCTCGACGAACTTGCGCGGCGGCGAAGAGCCCATGCGGGCGATGATCCGGTCGCATTTGATCTTCTGCTCGCCGTCCCGCGTCTCCATGTAGAGGAAACCTGGCACCACCCGGGCCGGCGTGGTCTCGCAGAGAATATTGACCCGGCCATCTCTGCCCGCCTCCATCAGCAGATCGACATTGGCCTGCTTGGCGCGGGCGAATTCGGGGCTGCGGTTCATGATCGAGACGACATTGGCCTGCGCCGGATCGGCGGCGAGGCCCAGCGCATTCTCGATGCCGGCGTCGCCCGAGCCGATCACCATGATATGCTCGTCCACATATTCGCCGGGATCGTCGAGCTGATACTGGATGTGCGGCAGGTCACCGCCCTCGCAGCGCAGCTTGTTCGGATTGCCCTGGGTGCCGATGGCGAGCACCACATATTCGGCGGTAACGCTCTCCCCACCGGTCAGCTCGAGCGTGAAATTGCCCTTGCCGCCGGTGATCTTCTTCACCTCGGCCTTGTGTTTGACGTTGAGCTTCTGCTCGGCGGCCTGCTGATCCCAGGTGCCGAGGACCTTTTCGCGCTTGCCCGCCTCGAAGCCGCAGTCCGAGCGCAGCACGAGCTGGCTCGGCGTCGCCATGACGTGCTTGCCCTTCTGATATTTGTAGATCGTGTCGGAGAGATGGTCGGTCTTCTCCAGCAGCACGTGCGCCAGCCCGAGCTGGGCGGCCCGCGCCGCGGCGCTGAGGCCGGCCGGACCCGAGCCAACGATCGCGATCTTGAAGGCGGCCGACACCCGGAAGCAGCTCCTCCGAAACGGACGGTTTCCGGCCGCGTCACAACCTGTGGCGAAATCCGAAAATCTCTCAGATTCGGCAATCTACCAGAGTTGGGCCGAGACGCCAGCACCGAGGGCGCGGCCGCGCCGCGAATTTCAAGCGCGGGCGAAGTCTTAGCGGCTGGCGTTGAGACGAGGCGCGATGACCGCCGGGCAGCCGCCCTTGACGCCGGACCATTTGCCGCGATGATCCGGCGCAATGGCAGAGACAGCATCTTCCGCGAGGCGGCTCCAGCCGGCCACGATCGCCCTCGCCGCGGCCGCTTTGATCGCCATCGGCGTGCTCGTCTACACGACGGCCTTTCGCGACCGGGACGGCGCCGGCGCGGCCAATACCAACGCCGCCGCCAACGCCATGGCGGGGGCCGAGGCGCCGGACATGGATCAGATGATCGCCGGCCTGATCGAGCAGGTGCGGCGCAACCCGGATGACCACGAAGGCTGGTTTCAGCTGGGCCTGGCCTACAAAGGGGTCGAGGACATCCCGCAGTCGATCCAGGCGTTCCGCCGCGCGATGGAGCTGCAGCCCCGCAATGTCGACTATCTGGGCTTTCTCGGCGAGGCGCTGCTGATCCAGAGCACGCGCCTGCGTCAGCCGGTCCCGCCCGAGGCCGGGCAATTGTTCCACCGCGCGCTCGAGGTCCAGCCCCGCGACCCCCGCAGCCGCTTCTATCTCGCCACGATCCGGGATTTGCGCGGCGACCATCGCGGCGCCGTCGACGATCTCATCGCCCTGCTGCGCACCGCCCCGCCCGGGGCCGGCTGGACATCGCAGGTGCGCAGCACGGTGCAGATGATCGCGCAGGATAATCATATCGACCTGGCCGGCCGGCTGCCGCCCGAGGCGGTGCCTGCGGCCGGCGGGGCGGAGATGGCGACGGCAGGAATTCCCGGTCCGACCCGGGATCAGCTGCGCGCCGCCAGCGGGATGACGCCGACCCAGCAGAGCGAGATGGGCCGCGGCATGGTGGAGCAGCTTGCCGGCCGCCTTCGCCGCAACCCACGCGATGCCCGCGGCTGGATCATGATGATGCGCTCGCGCATGGCATTGAACGAGCCGCAGCTCGCCGCCGAGGCGCTGCGCACCGGCCTCGCCGCCTTCCCGAACGATGCCGCGACGCAGGCGCAGTTGCGCGAGGCGGCGGCGGCGCTGGGCGTGCCGGGGGCGTGAGAGGAAGCGGGCGCCGCTCGCCGTCCTTGCCGGACAGATACGGCGGCGGGACTAGCTCAGGAAATCCTGACCGCCTCCACGCGGCGGTTCTGCGGGCTGTTGCGGATCGTGCCCGGGAGCGGCCGGTCCGGGCCGTAGCCCTGCACGTCGATCCGGCTGCGCGGCACGCCCATCGCGACGAGGAAGTCGGCGACGCTCTGCGCGCGGCGCCGCGACAGGGCGACGTTGCTCGCATGGCTGCCGACGGCGTCCGTATGGCCCTCGATCCGGAAGCGCATATTGGCGAGCTGCGGCATCATCAGCGCCTGACCGAAGGTCCGGGCCTGCGCGGTCGCGGCCGGCGTCAGGCTTGCCGAGCCGGTCGGGAAATTGAGGCTGAGGTTGACGCGCTGGTTGCGCGCGCCGGGCGCCTGGGCGACGGCGAAGGAGAAACGGCGCGGGCCGGCCGCGCCCTGCCGCGCGCCGGCGCTGGCAGCGGGGCGGCGCGGCCGTGCGACGCTGGCGCGCGGCGTGGTGTTCGTCGTCGAGATGGCGAAGCCGCGGGTCGCGGAAATGCGCGGTCCGGGGCCGGTCGGCGCGGCTTCTTCGGCCGGTTCGGTGGCATTGTCGTCACCGCACTCGCCGGAAAAGGCGCAGACATAATCGTCGGCGCTGGCGGGGGGCTGGCTGTCCTGCGACCAGGCCGCGACCGGCACGGCGAAAGCCGCCGAAACCAGCAGGGAAAGACCGGGCGTGCGCATGCGGAACTCCTCTTGCGGCGGACGGAAAGGGGGCCGTCCGCGGGGCGCGAATTCTACCGTATGGCCGATTCGGCGGCAAGGAGCGGCGGTTGAGGTTGGTAGCACGGCTTGCTACCTTGGTCGCAGACTGCGCGCTTTCGTCGCGCGGTTTGCCGGGGGTATGGCCGCTTCATGATCCTGATTCTCACGATCCGTAATCCCGAGGGCCTGCAGGACGGCATTGCGGCGCAATATCTGATGGACGGCGAGAGTGCGGTGCTGGGCCGGTCGCGCAACTGCAACTGGGTCCTGCCGGATCCGCGCAACGCCATTTCCTCGCGCCACTGCGAGATCCGCCGGGAGGGCGACAGCTTCATCCTCACCGACATCAGCACCAACGGCACCTTCGTGAACGACGCCACGGCGCGGATGACCGGGGAGCACCGGCTCGGCGCCGGCGATCTCATCCGCATCGGCCAATATGAGGTCGTCGCCTCGTTCGAGGCGACCGCCGCGGCGGAGCCGGCCCCCGAGCCCGTCCCGCCCGAGCAGGAAATCACCTTTCACCCGACCGAGCCGATCCCGGACGCGCCGCCGCCCGTGCCGGCCGAAGCGGCCGCGGAGACTCGTGTCGAACCCGTTCCCGACAATGCCACCGTGATGTGGGACTCGCTCGCCGACAGCAACCGGATCGACCGCGAGCGCGGCCTGTTCGGCGTCGCGGATGCAGAGTCCGCGCCGGTGGCGGGCGCCGATCCGGCGACGGTCGACAAATTGCTCGCCGCCCTGCTCGACGCGGCCGCGATCGCCGACAGCCAGGTGGAGCGCACGCCGGAGACGGTGCAGAAAGCGGGCAGCCTGCTGAAGCGCCTCGTCGCCGGCCTGCTCGTCATGGTCGAGGCCCGCGCCCGCGCCAAGGCGCAGATGGGGGCGGAGATGACCGGCCTGCAGCTGGAGGGCAACAATCCGATCAAGTTCGCCCGGTCGCCCGACCAGGCGCTGGCGCAATTGCTGATGCCGCCGCAGCCGGGCTTCCTCGAGGCCGACAAGGCGGTCGAGGACGCCTATCTGGACCTGCAATCGCACCAGGTCGCCACCTTGCGCGCGATTCCCGGGGCGCTGCGCTCCACGCTCGACCGCTTCTCCCCCGGCTCGATCCGCCGCCGCGCGGAGAATATCGGCCTGCTCGCCCGCATCCTTCCCGGCGCCCGCGACGCCGCGCTCTGGCGCAATTACGAGCGCGAGTTCGTGGCGGTGAAGAAGGAATCCGACGAGGCCTTCATGGAGGTGTTCTCGAAGGAATTCCGCAAGGCCTATGAGCGGCAGCTCCGGGACGGCCTGAACTAGGCTTCGTATCCTAGCCGGCCCGCTGCTGCTCGGTGCGGATCCAGACCATGTCGCTGCGCCAGTTGCCGTTGCTCGCGGCGACACGAAATTGTTGCTGCCAGTCGGGACCTCGCTCGCCGACGTTCGGCGCGATCAGACCGCTATCGAACGGCCCGGTTCCGGTCAGCAGCAGAAAGCCTGACCAGCCATCATGGGTGATATCAATGCTGATCCGGTAACGGCCATTGCCCAGATCGGTGATCTGGTTGTTTGAATTGGCGATTTCCTGCTGCAATGCACTGCGACCGAGCAGCAACGGCGTGATCTCACCGGTAGGCTGGATGCCGGCCAGCGCGAAATCCGGGACTCCATTGGTATCGATCTCGATCGGCACACGGGCACCGGGCTGGCCCGCATAGTCACCTTCGGTCAGCGTCGAAAGCGCATAGCGGGTCCGCTCGGACGCGATACGATCGGTCCCGTCATTACGAACCTGACGGTAGGTGTCGAGCGCCGAGCAGCCGGCGGGGAGGATCGGCGCGACATCGGCGACGCCGGTCGTAGCGCCGGCGAGTCCGGCACGAGACAGCGCCTGGCCGACTTGCCCTCGCGCCGTTCGAATGTTTCCGGCGACGCCGCGTAACGCGACGGCGACGGGCGGACCTGCCTGAATCCCCGTAACGTCGAGCCATGTGCAGCCGACGTTGGGCAGCACCGAATCCAGCGTGGAACGGGCAATCTCCACGGGAGGGCGGCTGTCTGTCAGCGGACCGGCGCCCCCGGTCGATCCGCTGCTTGTCTGGCTGCTGTTCCCGCCGCCGAACCCGAAGGTGCCGTCGGTCAGATAGGCGGTCACCGCGAGCGCCGCGGCGATCACCAGCAGGATGGCGACGATGATCAGCAGCGGCCGCGGGCCGCCCCCCTCGCCCTCCGGGTCGGCATAGGCATAATCGAAATAAGTCGGCTCCGGCTCCGGCGGGCCGGCCGCGTCGGGCACGGGCGGCGGCTCCGGCGGCGGCGGGCTCTGCTCGACCAGCTCCTCGGGCGGCAGCTTCAGCCGTTCGAGCCGGCCGAGGACCTCGTCCATCGAGCGTAGCCGGTCCTTGGGATCGGGCCTCAGCATGTCGCGGACGATCGGCAGGAGATTGCCCGGGACCGCGCTGATATCCGGCCCCTTGCGGCGCTTGTCGATCGCATCGACCAGCGAGCCCGACATGTCGACGGCCTTGCCCTGGGCGACGGCGAGGATCACCAGGCCGAGGCTGTAGACGTCGGACCACGGCCCGACCTCGCGACCGAAATCGCCGAGCTGCTCGGGCGCGACATAGTTGAGCTTGCCGGCAAAGCCGTCGCCGACAATCGTCGCGGAGCTGGCATCCAGATCCTTGGCGATGCCGAAATCGATGATCGTCGCCTGATGGATGTCGTCATTTTCGAGGATGATATTGTCGGGCGACATATCGCGGTGCACCGCGCCGAGGTTGTGCGCCTCGGCGAGACCCGAAGCCAGCCGCCGCAGCAGGCCGGCCAGCTCGTCCGGCGTCGGCTTCAGCGTAGCGAGCGCGCTGCCGAGATTGGTGCCCTCGATGAAGTCGGTGACGATATAGAGGACGTGGAGCTGCGGCTCCTGCGCCAGCACGCGATATTGGACCAGCGCCGGATGATGCAGCTTGGTCAGCGTCCGCGCCTCCTTGCGGAACATCGCGACCACCTTCTCGTCGCCGGCGAGCGCCGGCAGCATCACCTTGATCGCCACCTTCTCGTCGACATTGACGTTGCAGCCGACGAACACCTCGCCCATTCCGCCGCGCGCCAGGAAGCGGTCGACGCGGAAGATATGGTTGAGCACGTCGCCGACCTTGATGCCGACCGCATCTCTGTGCGGCGCGATGCCGCTGGCACCGGCGCTCTTTCCCGCACTGGTCTCGGCGGAGGCCGGTTCGGGTCCGGACTCCGGCGCGGCCTCGGGCCCCGGCGGGGGCGCGGCTTCGGCGACCGGCTCCTCCGCAGGCGGCGGCGCGGCCCCGGCCACAGGCTCGTCCGGCATTTCGGCCTCGGGCAGCGGCGGCGGCTCGGCTGGCGGCGGCGCTTCGGCCTCCGGCGCCGGTGGCACGGTGAAGCCGCCCGGCATGAACACCGTGCGCTCCTCCTCGGCCTCGGGCGTCTGGTTTTCCGGCGGGGGCGGAGTGCCCTGCGCGTCCTTGTCTTTCTTGTCGCTCATGGCCTGGTTTCCGCAAAGGAGAGGAGGGTCGGCTCGCTGATCCAGATGGCGATGCCGGTGACATTATCGGGGGCGCCCTTTTCGAGCGTCAGGTCGATCAGTTCGTCGAGCGCCTGGCCGGGCGCCTCGCGGGCGAAACGGGCGCCGATCGCCTCGTCGCCGACGACGCCGTGCAGGCCGTCGCTGCACAGAAGGAAGATGTCCCCGGGGTGGATCTCGCCTTCCACCCGGTCGATCTCGACCTCCTTCTGCACGCCGACGGCGCGTGACAGGACATGGCCCATCGGATGGCCCTGCGCCTGCTCGGCCGTCATCAGCCCGCGCTCCACCATTTCCTGCACCTGGGTATGGTCGCGGCTCAGGGGCTCGAGCTTGCCGCCGCGCATCAGATAGGCGCGGCTGTCGCCGGTCCAGAGCACGGCGTAGCGGGTGCCCTCGATCACCAGCATGACGAGCGTCGAGCCCATCGATTTGCCGCGCTTCCTGCCCTCCGCCAGGATCTGCCTGTTGGCGGTGGTCACCGCCTGCTCGGCCTCCTCGCACGTATCCTCATAGCCCAGAGCGAGATCGATCCGGCCGAGCTCCCGGACGATCCGCCCGGACGCCCATTCGCCGCCTTCATGGCCGCCCATTCCGTCCGCCACGGCCCAGAGCCCGCCATCGTCGCGGGCGACATAGGCGTCCTCATTATGGGTGCGGACGCAGCCCTCATGCGTCCGCGAATAGCTTTCGATGCGATAGCCGCCGCCGTCCAGCGTGACCGCTGGCGCGGCCGGCGCCACGGGCGAGGCTGCCTGCTTTGGCGCCGACGCCGCGGGACGCGGCTTCGGACGGAAGCTGGGCAACCATCTCACCATGCGGGCAGGACTCCCCGTTCGCGGCGCGGAACGAGCATCTAAGCACAGCTTCCCCGCCCGATAAAGCAGCCAGTGGCCGGGCTCCCTCGGGCCGTCGCGTGAGAAATTGTATCAGGCCGCCACGGTGCCTCATCCCCCCTTCCCACCGCCCTGCGGCTCGGCTAGGTTCCAGCGCCATTCAACCATTGGGGATTCCCTGAAATGAAGCTGCTTACTACCTCCGTCGCCGTGCTTGCCTTGCTCGGCCTCGCCGCCTGCAACCGCGGCGGCAATGCGAACAACGCCGCTGCCGCCAACGCCGCCAATGCGGCCGCCCCGGCGGCCGACGCCAATGCGGCGGCTCCGGCCGACGCCAATGCCGCGGCCGCCAAGCCGGCCGATGCGGCCGCGCCGGCCGCCGGCGGCGACGAGGGCGCTGCCCCCGCCGAAGGCGGTGAGGATGGCGCGGCGCCGGCCGAGGGCAATGAGAGCGGCGGCAAATAAGCTGTCCGTCTGACTGAACAGGAGGGGCGGTCGCCACGCGACCGCCCCGCTTTGCTTGACAGCGGGGGCCTGTCCCCCATATGCGCCACGCCGCAGCTTCATGCGGCCCCTTCGTCTAGCGGTCCAGGACGTCGCCCTCTCACGGCGAAAACACGGGTTCGAGTCCCGTAGGGGTCACCAGCGAAATCAATGACTTAGCGATGATCTTTTGGATCGTTTAGCGAACATCCCCAATGCGTCCCCAGTATACGGCCAAGGACGCCGACGGACTTTCGGGGTTCTTTTCACACGCCGTGTCGCCTGACGGCCATTGGAATATGGCCCGATCCCATCACGTCGCGCCATCCCATGGGCGGTCTTTTCTCTCGCCGTGGCAGAGACCTCCCCGTAAGGCCTGGCCACGAAGCAGGGCGATGAGGAAAACTACTCATCGGCTCCTCTTTCATCCCTGCCAAGTGAACGATGCGTCAACACGCGGTGGCGTGCCTCCCAGTCATTTGAACTCATCTAGGAAAAGCTTGCTAATAGATGGTCTTGCCGTAGCACTGTTGACTCAACGTTACTTTTGTATAACAATCCAATGTTCTTTCGGATGGCAAATCTGCAAGGCCACTTGGCTTTTGCGCCTGTTTCTTATTGTGCCTCGTTCCGGCCACCTAAGTCGGAGCTGGATCCCGGGGCGTCTAAGGGGAATGCGTCTCCGGGACGCCTCGTCGAACGCCATTCCGCATCACCGGCCTGACGTTTGAGGAAGGTCGAAGAGCCTGAAGTTGTTTTCCAGCTCACCACTCGGCTCAGGACCGTGGGAGGGGGCCAATGGCAATTGTCGACATCACGATCCACGCCTCGGTCCCAATGCCGTTCAACGTGGGTGGCGGCAATCCTCCGATCACCAATGCGGAAACCTTTGACGGAATGATCCCTCGCCCGCCTCTCCTGCTGAACGTGGGTGACACGCTCATCGTTCGCCTGATCAACGACCTTCCCTATCCGACTGGCATCCACTGGCACGGCATCGAGCTCGAGAATTACTCGGACGGCACGGAGGTGACTCAGAACGAGGTTCCCGGCGCGCCGCTGCAGGTGCTTGGAAACGGCGTCCCGGCTGGAGGAACCTTCCTCTACAAGTTCAATGTCCCGCGGCCCGGCATCTTCTGGTTCCATCCCCATCATCATCATTCGACCAACCGGGTGTTCCGGGGCCAGTACGGGATGATCGTCGTGTCCGAGCCGGGGGTCGAAGCGGCCCTCGCCGGCGTGCTGCCAAGTGCGGCCAATACGCACCGGCTGGCGCTGAGCGACATCACAGTCTGCAAGGCGCCGGGGACCAACGACGCGGCGACCTACGTCGACCCGACCACCATCATACCCGCATCGGACCGGCCCGAATGGCTGAGCGGGGCGACGGTCCAGAACGGGCCGACCCCGGTCCAGCTGTGCGAAGCCCCCAACGCGCTGGACGATATGGGCATGCCGGTCGGGATGGGCGGCCCGAATTTTCTCGCAGGGCAGATCCCCAACACTTTCAACATGGCGGCCGGCCTCAGCGTCGAAGGCCAAACCGTCCTCACCAACGGCGTGAATGTGGGCGGGCGGAAGGGAACGCCTGCGGCTCCGCAGGCGCTGGCTGCGGGCTATCTCAGCATTTCGGCACATCCCGGCGACGGCCTGCGCTTCCAGATCGCCAACACGGCCAGCACCCGATACTTCCGTCTGAGGCTCACCACCGCCGCCGGGGCGCAGATCAACCTTGTCAAAGTCGGAGGCGAAGGCGGGATTCTCAACGATGCCCTGCTCGAGGGCGGAACGCTGGGCACCTACAACACCAAATATGCCCAGGGCGAGATCCTGCTGCCGCCCGGCAGCCGCGCTGATGTCGTTGCGGTCATACCGCTCGGCACCAACAATACGACCTGCACGATGTGGACTCGGGACTTCCAGCGCGTGGGCCCCGCCAATCCCGGCAATTGGTCGCAGCTCCCCACCGTCCCGGTGCTGCACATCGACGTCGACAACGCGCCGGTTCCGCTGTTCCCGTTCGCCGCCGGCACGGCCCTGAAGTCGAGCCTTCCTCCAAATCCGCCGCTCGTCCCTAACCAGCCATTGGGCCCGGCGACGGATCCCAATCCATTCCTGGATCCGACCACTTTCGCTCCGGCAAAGCCCGGGGCGCCGAGCCCCGCCATCCCCACCCAGGAAATTCGCCTGACCGCCGGAGGGGGTTCGAACGGCGTCAATGGCGTGGCCGGCTCGTTCGATCTCATGCCCTATACGACGAACCCTCATATCGGTTCGACGCGCTACGCCAAGGCGGGCAGCATCATCCAGTTCAGGGTCCGCAACGAGAGCAACGCCCATCATCCCTTCCACCTGCACGGCTTTTCGTTCCACCCGCTGACGCTCGAAACCAATGGCGGCGTGCTGGCCTTCACCTGGCCCGCCAACGCGACGGAGTTCCGGGACAATTTCGACATCCCTCCCGGCCACACGGTCACCTTCAAGGCGGAAGTCTCGCCGCGCCCGCTGGCCGACGGCGCTACTCCGGGAGGAGCCTTCGGCCGCTGGCTCTTCCATTGCCACATCTTCTTCCACGCCCATCACGGCATGATCAGCGAACTGGTGATCACCGATCCCGATGGCAGCGGCAGCGAAAAGCCGAATGTGAACGTCAACGGTTCCTGGGCTTATGCGCCGTCGGGCGGCACGGCGACCCGTACTGGCACCTATTTCCACCCCGATGGCGATGCCATTACGCTGACCTCGAGCCTCGGCCCGGCCCCGTTGGACCTCGGCGGCGGCAATTGGTCCTGGTCGGCTCCGGGACTGCCCGACCAGACCAGCTACGTCTACATCACCGCGACCGATACGTCGGGGCGCAAGGACCAGGCGGTCTTCAGGGTGAAGATCGGCGGCCCGGACGACGGCTCCGACAATGGCGACCCCCATATCCACACGGTGGACGGGAAGAGCTACGATTTCCAGGCGGTCGGCGAGTTCATCGTGCTGCGCGACCGGGAGGGCCTGGAGGTCCAGACCCGCCAGACGCCGGTGCCGACAGCCAACCCGGTCACCGATCCCAATAGCGGGCTTACATCTTGTGTCAGCCTGAATACGGCGGTCGCGGCACGGGTCGGATCACACCGTATCGCCTATCAACCGACCAGCGAGAGGGGCCAGCTCCAATTCTATCTCGACGGCAAGCCGGCCCGTGTGACCGCCGAAGGGATCGACCTTGAAGGCCACCGCGTCAGCGCATTCGATGCGGGCGGGGCGACCGGCCTGCGTGTCGATTACGGGCACAATGCGGTGCTCACGGTCACGCCGCTTTTCTGGGCCCCTCATAACCTCTGGTACATGAACGTCAGCGTCGCGCGCACCCAGGCCGACGAGGGCATCATGGGCGCCATTCCCGAAGGCACCTGGCTGCCCAGGCTGCCGAGCGGTGCCACGGTGGGCCCACAGCCTCAGGGACTGCACGACCGCTATGTCGCGCTGTACCGCACATTCGCCGACGCCTGGCGCGTCACCGATCAATCGAGCCTGTTCGTCTATGCGCCGGGAACCTCGACGGCGACGTTCACGGACGAGGACTGGCCGGCGGAGAAGCCGCCGTGCAAGCTCAAACCCCAGTTCCAGACCCCCGGTCCGGTCCTCGAGGGCATCGAGATCGAGGAGGCGGAGCGGATATGCCGGCGGGTCACCATCGACGGGTTGCACCAGGACTGCGTCTTCGACGTCGCGACCACCGGGGATGAGTCCTTCGCCGAAGGATATTTGCTCGCGCAGGACCTGAAGCTCCATGGCAGCGCCGTCCAGATCATCGGCGACAGGGACTGCAGTTGCTGCGGGGAGGCCGTGGTCTTCACGGCGACGGTATCCCCCATCAGCGGCGGAAGGCCCAGGCCGAGAGGCAAAGTCACCTTCCTGGTCGACGGCGTCGCCGCGAGCCGGGCCCTCAGGCTCGATCGGGAGGGCCGGGCCTCTCTCGAGATCAGGAGCCTTAAAGTCGGCGAGCACAAGATCCGTGCCGCCTTTGCCGGCGCCGGCCTGTGCGGGGCGATCCTGCGCGCATTGCGCCGGCGCGTTCGCCGGCTCCCGCGCCGGCTCGAGGAATGCACATATCATCCGAGCAGCAGCCCATATTTGCCGCACACGGTCGAGCGCCCAGACGATCCCCACAGCAGCCACGGAGAGGATCATCCCATGAATCATGAGATCGAAGTCCCTGTCGGCGACGGCAAGAAAAAAACCAAGGCGAGGGTGGACGTGAAAACTGCGAGGCGGATCCTCGCGTTCGTCAACAGGGCGAACCGGCCCGAGGACCTGATGCGTCGGCCGGATGTGCTGACGCATCTCCATGTCGAGTATCGAAAGCCCGCCTTCCCTGAACGGCACCCGACCGAGCATGACCTGCGCCCGCATGAGCACAACATCGTCGACGAGAAGCTCGCGGCCGAGATTCTGACGCTCCGGGACGAGAATCCGGTCTATGGCTTCCTGCGGTTCGCCGACCTTGTCCGAATCGACCGTATCCGCGACGTGCTCATACACTGGTGGCCGATTTTCTCGCGGGTTTCGAAAGGCGAATGGACCGGGCCGTTCAATCTCCCGGCGGGGAGCTTCGACCGGCCCGTTCATGCCGCCCTGCTGCGCACCGGCAAGGTACTGTTCTTCGGTCTGCCGACCGGTAAGGATAGCTGGCTGTGGACGCCGAACGGCGCCGGCGCCGGGACGATCGCCGCGACCTTAAACAAGCCTGGCGACTCATTGTTCTGCGCTGGCCACGCATTCCTGTCGGACGGACGGCTGCTGGTAGCGGGCGGCGGCGGCGACGGCACCGGGCCAAGGCACAATCATGGCTGGATCTTCGATCCCTCACCGGGCGTCGAATCCTGGACGAGGACGGCCGGCAACGGCACGCCCGGCAACGGCGACATGAACTTTTTCCGCTGGTATCCGAGCCTCGTCATGATGGGCGAGGAGCCAGGGCGCGTCCTGGTCGTCTCGGGCGACGACACCAGCGGCAATGACGTGCAGCAGATGGAAATGTACATGGAGAGCTCGGACCGGTTCGAGCTGGTCTGGGGACCGGCTGGCGTCGGCGACACGAGCGCGAACCATTCATTTCCTCAAATCTATCCGAGCATGCTCATGCTGCCCGGCGGCGAAGTATTCTACACCCCGACCGGCTGGCACTCCGGGGGCTGCAGCGGCGCGGCGGACTTTCCGGCCGCCAAGCCCTCTGGCTATTATGAGTTCCTGACCACCTCCGTGCCGGTCAAGGCGAGCTGGAACAATATCGGCACGCAGGACGCGGCCGCCGACGCCGCGATCGACCGGGTCAAGGGAATGGCGCTGCTGCTCGTGCAGCCATCCTATCCGTTCGTGCAGGCCATCGTCGTCGGGGGCGGCAAGGACCCGGAGAGCGCCGCCACCTTCCAGATGATCAACCTCTCAACGCTCGCGCCCAAATGGGGACCGCCGGTGACGCTGCCGGACGGCCTCTCCCGCGTGAACGTCAATGTCGTCGCTCTGCCCGACGGGACCGTTTTCGTCTCCGGCGGGCGCCCGCTCGCGGGCACGCCGCCCAATGGCGGCGCGTGCTGGATCTACAATCCGGTGACCATGACCTGGCAGGAGTGCGACGAGATCGCCAACCGGCGTGGCTATCATTCGGTGGCGCTGCTGCTGCCGGACGGCCGGATCGCCTGCGCGGGCAATGAATGTCCGGCCGACAACAGCTATGAGATATTCAGCCCGCCCTATCTGTTCGCGTCCGACGGCACGCTCGCGCCGCGCCCGCAAATCACAGCCTTGCCGGCCCAGGTCCACCATGGGCTTGATCTGGTGATCCAGACACCCTCGCCGTCCGCGATCGCCAAGGTCGTGCTGGTTCGGCCGATGGCCGTGACGCATCAGACTGACAGCGAGCAACGCGTGGTGCAACTTTCGTTCGCGATAACCGGCGCCACCGAGTTGACCGCCACCGCGCCGAACGGCTGGCATCCGCACGGCTTGGCGCCGCGGGGATGGTATATGGTGTTCCTCATCGACCAGCAGGGCGTGCCCTCTGTCGGCCAGTTCATGCACCTGCACTAAGTCACGCCGACAGGCGCTAGCCGACCTGGTCCGAACCCAATCCCTCCAGGATCGGGCAGTCGGGCCGCTCGTCGCCTGCGCATCGGTCCACCAACTGTGACAGCGTCCGTTCCATCGCCCGCAACTCGATGATCTTCGCGCGGATAGCCGCAATGTGGCCGGCGGCCATTTCCCGCACGTCGGCGCTCGCGCGGCCGGTGTCGCGGTAGAGCTCCAGCAAATGCCGGCATTCCTCGACGCTGAAGCCGAGGCCCCGCGCGCGGGCGATGAAGCGGAGCTCGTGGATGTCCTTGTCGCCATAGTCCCGAAACCCGTTGCCGCGGCGGGCCGGGCGGAGAAGACCAATATCCTCGTAATAACGGATGGTCTTGGCCGGCAGGCCCGCTTGCCGTCCTGCCTCTCCAATGTTCATTGCCCAACCTCCAGATCGAGCGCCCGCAGACGGAGCGCATTGGTGATCACCGACACCGAAGAGAGGCTCATGGCAAGGGCCGCGAGCATCGGGCTGAGCAGGAGACCGGTGAGGGGATAGAGAATGCCCGCCGCGATCGGCACGCCAAGCGCGTTATAGCCGAAGGCGAACCAGAGATTCTGGCGGATGTTGCGCGTGACCGCATCAGACAGACGGCGTGCCCTCACCAGGCCCAGGAGATCGCCCTTTACCAAGGTGACGCCGGCGCTCTCCACGGCGACGTCGGCGCCGGTGCCCATCGCGATGCCGATGTCGGCGCGCGCCAAAGCGGGGGCGTCGTTCACGCCGTCGCCCGCCATCGCCACGACGCGACCCTCGCGCTTCAGCCGCTCGATCGCAGCATCCTTGTCCTGCGGCAGCACGTCGGCGATCACCTCGTCGATACCGAGCTTCCTGGCGACGGCCTCCGCCGTGCGGCGATTGTCGCCGGTCAGCATGATCAGCCGCAGCCCTTGTGCGTGAAGCAGCGCGACCGCTTTGGCGGTGGTCGGCTTGATCGGATCGGCAACAGCGACAAGGCCAGCGAACTTGCCCTCGATCGCGACAAACATGACGGTCGCGCCTTCGTCTCGATAGCGGCCGGCGGCCTCGGCCATGCCATTCTCACCAGCACCCTCGGCGTGCATCATGGCGGCATTGCCGATCGCGACGCGCTTGCCGGCGACCTTGCCGACCACGCCCTTGCCCGAAATCGAGGCAAAATCCTCGACCGGCTGGAGCGTCAGGCCCCGCTCCTCGGCCCCTGCGACGATCGCATGGGCGAGCGGATGGGCGCTCGATTGTTCGAGCGAAGCGGCGGCCGCGAGGATCTCGCCTTCCAGATGATCGCCGGCCGGTTCGACGGCAACCAAAGCGGGCTTGCCTTGGGTCAGCGTGCCGGTCTTGTCGACCACGAGCGTATCGACCGCCGCGAAACGCTCCAGCGCCTCGGCACTCTTGATCAGCACGCCGGCCTGGGCGCCCTTGCCGACGCCGACCATGATCGACATCGGCGTGGCCAGCCCGAGCGCGCAGGGGCAGGCGATGATCAGCACCGATACGGCCGCCACCAAAGCGAAGGGCACGCTCGGCGCTGGCGCAGCGAAAGACCAGATGGCGAACGCAAGGACCGCTACGCCGATCACGGCCGGCACGAACCAGGCGGAGACCTGATCGACCTTCTTCTGGATCGGCGCCTGGCTGCGCTGCGCTTCGGCGACCATCTGCACGATGCGCGCGAGCATCGTCTCCGAGCCGACCCGCTCCGCAGTCATGACGAAGGCACCGTCACCGTTGATCGAGCCACCCGTCACCTCGTCGCCCGCCTCCTTGGCGACCGGAAGCGGCTCGCCGGTGAGCATCGATTCATCGACCGCGGACGATCCTTCGACCACAATGCCGTCGACCGGGACGGCTTCACCCGGCTTCACGCGCAATTGATCGCCGCCGTGCACCATGTCGAGCGGGACGGATCGCTCCTTGCCTCCTTCGACCAGATGGGCGGTCTTCGGCGCGAGGTCGAGTAGCGCCCGGATCGCCGAGCCGGTGCGCTCGCGGGCGCGCAGCTCCAGCACCTGGCCGAGCAGCACGAGCGTCACGATCACCGCGGCCGCCTCGAAATAGAGGCCGACGCCGCCGTGCATGGTGCGGAATGAGGCAGGGAAGATTTGCGGCGCCATCGCGCCCGCGACCGAATAGGCCCAGGCGACGCCGGTGCCGAGTGCGATCAGGGTGAACATGTTGAAGCGCATGCGCAGCACGCTCTGCCAGCCGCGCACGAAGAAGGGCCAGCCGCCCCATAGCACCACCGGCGTTGCGAGCGCGAACTCCGTCCAGTCCAGCGCGCGGGCGCCAATCGCCTCGACCGACATCGGCCAGAAATGGCGCAGCATGACGACGACCGCGAGCGGCACGGTTAGGATCACCGAGACGATGAACCGGCGGCGCATGTCGAGATATTCTTCCGACGGCCCTTCGATCACCGCGACGCCCTTGGGCTCAAGCGCCATGCCGCAAATCGGGCAGGTCCCCGGCCCGATCTGCTCGATCTCCGGATGCATCGGGCAGGTGTAGATCACGTCCTCCGGCCCCTGCACGGCTTCGCGCGTCGATCCCTGGAGGAAGATTTCTGGCCTTGCCTCGAAGCGCTCGCGGCATTTGGCCGAGCAGAAATGATAATCCTGTCCCGCATGGCGGGCGTGATGTGGTGTTGATGTCGGGTCCACCGTCATTCCGCAGACCGGATCGATCGCCTTACCGTCCGCTCCATGGCCGGCGAGACCATGCTCTTCGTCATGCCCGGGGCGCGGGCAGCTATGTTCTTTTTCCATTTCGGCACCTGCTGATTCGCATTTGGTGCGCGGCTACTGCCAGTTCCAGTAACTGGAAGGTCAAGGGCCCATTTTCAATCGAACGACCGATCGAAGCTCTTCAGGAGCCCAGGCACGCCCAGCACGGCGACCATCCCACGATCGCTGCCGCCAGAACATAGCGGGCAAGGACAGCCAAACCTATGCCGACGATAAGCGCAGCGCGCCGATGACGACCTCGCATGGCCATTATCGCGGCCAGCATGAGGGGGATGAACCGACGAACCCGAGAGATGTGAGCATTGGCGACCTGCGAGCTAAACGAACCAATTGTCGTCAGGAGCCAAGGACTGCGCCAGACGCCCGAATGTCAAACAAACCGGAGGCGGCGAAGCGCCCTGCCGATAGGCATGAACTGCTCCTTCGTCGCGAGAGCCACAATGGAATCAGGCCGCCGATCGTACGCCGCTCAAGATAAGCGAAACCAGCCGCGCGACCGCAGCCTTTGACTTGAGGCGGCCTGCCCCATCAAGCGCATGCAGACAAAAACCGGCAAGCTCATCCGGCGCGACATCCGCTCTGGCCTGGCCGACCCTCGCCGCTTCCGCAAAGAGGCCCGCGATCTTCGCGCGGAGTTGCTCCCGTGCCCGCGCGGCATGCTCCCCGCGATGCAGCAGCGCCACCAGCTCGGCATCGTGGCGACCGCGCTCATGGGCGATCTGCGCATAGGCGTGGAGCACGGCTTCGAGCCGAGCAGCCGGAGAATTACCCGTGGCCTCGACTTCGACGAGCCGGATGAGATGGCCGGCGACATGGCCTTCGTGCCAAGCGTGAAGGGCCGCCTCCACGTCGGGGAAATATTTGTACAAGGTGGCCCGGCCGATGCCGGCCCTCTTCGCCAGCTCGGACATGGTGACGGCGCGCAGCCCTTGCTCTCCCACCAAAGCGGCCGCGGCATCGAGAATCGCCTCCCGGACCGCATTGCGATGCGCCTCGATCGTTTCGTTCCACAGTTTCGGCATCACTCGCTTCTACCGGCTCCGCGCCCATGATGTCGATATGTAAGACAGAGTGTATTGATAAACACAATCTGTATCGATAAAGCGCGAGGCCTCATCCTTGGAGACCTGGAAGTGGCTGACCTGCCTGATTATCCGGGGCCGCCCCGCTGGGTAAAATTGACTGGGCTCGCCGCCGGCGCTTTGATCCTTCTCGTCGTCGTCCTGATGGCCGTCGGCGGCCGGCACGGACCCTGGCAACATATGTCCGGCGAGCACGGCCCGGCGCAGAACCATCGATGATCATGCCGCCGCGCCTGCGAAGGTTCGCGCTCTTCGTCCATGTCGCCTGCTCGGTGGCCTTGCTCGGGGCCGTCGCCGGCTTCCTGATTCTGTCCATCGCCGGCTTCGCGGATAATGGCGGCGCGATCGCGCGCGCCGCCTATCCGGCGATGGCGCTTATCGTCAGGTTCGCCGTCGTTCCGTTGACGTTGGCGGGAATTGCAACCGGCCTCATCCAGTCGCTCGGGACGCCATGGGGCCTGTTTCGTCATTATTGGGTGCTGGCCAAGCTCGCCATCATGATCCTCGTCGCCATCGTGCTGCTCCTCCAACTCGCGTCGATCGGCGATCTGGCCAGATCGGCTGCGGAGGGAATTCTGGTCGAAGACGCGGCCGTCACGTCGCGACTGTCGCCCGTGATCCATGCCGGCGGCGGCTTGCTGATCCTGCTCATTCCGGTGGCGCTGTCGCTCTACAAGCCTCGCGGCCTCACACGCTATGGCTGGCGGAAGCGATACGGGGTGGGCCCGTAAGAATCGGGCGCCGCACGACGAAGCACCAACGTTGCCGAACATGCTTGATCGCGCACAGTCCCCAACCTAGTCTCGCGCGCGTGACGCGACTGCTCTTGGCACTTCTGCTCGCCTTTTCATTGGCGACCGGCTCGGGACCGGCCTTTGCCGGACCCGCGTCCGACTGCCCGATGACCAAGGCCCCGGGAGGGATGGCCAATCACGACAAGATGGGCTGCTGCGGCTCCGATTGCGCGGTGACATGCCCGCCAGCCATGTTGGCGGCCGATCCTGTCGAGCTCGCGACGATCGCGCCGCCATCGGCGCCGGCGGCGGCCTTGCCGGCGAACCTGCTGCCGTCAGTCAGTCCCCTCACCATCGATCCGCCGCCCCGAACCAGCATCAGCTGAGGCCGCTGCGCATGCCGGCGCCCTGGGGCGCCGCGCCTACGCAATAGGCTGTTCCAAACAAGCTCCGCTGCGACCACGCCTGAGCGGCCGCGCGGTTCAGCGTCGGGCTCGGCGCGCAGGCGCGAGCCGCGGCATTTCTGGTCGAGGTAAGACAGATGAATCCAGTTTCGATTGCCGGCGCACTTGGGCTGTCGCTCGCCATCGCGGCGTGCGGCGGCGGCCAAGACAACCAAAAAGCGCCCGCCAACACCGCCGCCGATGCGAGCCAGGCGGCCTATTCCGCCGCCGGCAATGTCACCGCCATCGCCGGCGACCGGGTGACGATCTCCCACGGCCCGGTCGAGGGCCTCGGCTGGCCCGCAATGACGATGACCTTCCGGGCGGGCGATCCGGCGATGCTGCGGGGTATCGCCGTCGGCGATCGGGTAACGTTCCGGTTCCGCCAGAACGGCAACGACTATCCGCTGACATCGCTGAGCAAGGCCTCGTAAGGCCATGAGACCCCTTCTCGGCCGTCTTGTCGCTGGCCTCGCGGCAAGCGCGGTGATCCTGTCGTCGCCGGCATTCGCCCAGGCGATGCTGACACTGGACGACGCGCTTCGCATCTCGCTGGAACGTCAGCCGGCCCTCGACGCCTACGCCCGCACCGCCCAGGCTTCGAATGAGGCGGCCGTCGCCGCGCGCCAGCTTCCGGATCCTCGCGTCACAGTCGGCATCCAGAACCTCCCGATCACTGGCGACCCCCTAAGCTTCACCAGCGACGACATGACGATGCGGACCATCGGCATCGGCCGGGAGCAGGTGCGGCGTTCCAGGCGCGACGCCGCAGCGGCACGATTGGTGGCGGAAGGTGAAGTGTCTCTCGCCGAGCAGCAGCTGCTTGCCCGACGGATTCAGCGCGAGGTCATGCTTGGCTGGATCGCTGTTCAGGAGGCAATGGAAAAGCAGGAGGCTCTTGGCGATCTGATCGCGCGGCTTGAAGCTCGAGTGGGGGCGGCGGAAGATCAGGTCCCCACCGGGCGGGCTACGCCCGCCGACGTCGTGGCGGTGAGGGCCGAGTTGGCCGCCGCGCGCGGCGACCTCGCGAGCGCGCAGGGAGACGAGCAAGTGGGACGCGCCGCCCTCGCGCGATGGATCGGCGATGCCGCCGATTTCCGCCTGGTCGGCGGCCTGCCAATCTGCCGGCCGCTGGCACGGGAGCTGGCTTTGCCGGCGATCGGCGGCCATCCAATGCTGGAGGTCGCGAGGCGCCAGAATGTCGTCGCCGAGCGCGGCATCGCCGCGGCGACCGCCGACCGCCAGCCCAATTGGAGCTGGTCTGTCATGTACGGCCAGCGGGTCGGGAACAGATCGGACATGGTCGGACTGGAGGTCTCGATCGATCTGCCCTTCAACCGCTCGCGTCTCCAGGACCGCCGAGTTGCCGAGGCAAGCGAGCTGGCGGCGGCCGTTCGCGATCGAATGGAGGACACGCGCCGCGAATTGCTTGCCGGTTTGGATCGGGCGCTGGCCCAATGGACCGCTGCCGAGACCCGGCTCAACATCACGACACAGCAGACGTTGCCGGCATTGCTCGCGGCAGAGCAAGCTCTTGAGGCTCGCTACGCGGGCGGCGGCGGCAACCTTGCAGACATTCTGGTGGCGCGGGAGCGGACCACACGAACCATGCTCGAGCAACTTGAACAGCGTGCCACGCTCGCGAAGGTGAGCGCAGATCTGCTGTTCTACATCGGGGGATGCGCGCCATGACGGAGCAGGAAACCATCATCGTGCGCGACGGCGCAAGGCGGCGCAACGCCCTGCTGGCCGCTGCCGCGGTCGCGCTGGCGATCGCTTCCGGGACCGCAGGCTATTTGCTGAACGGTCGAGGCAGCGCGCCGACCAGCGACGCGTCCGGCCGCCGCATTCTCTACTGGTACGACCCGATGGTGCCACTGGAACGCTATGCGGGCCCGGGCAAGTCGTCGATGAACATGGACCTCATCCCCAGATATGCTGACGAGGCGGACACCGCGGGCGTGCGCGTGTCGCCGGCAATGACCCAGAATCTCGGCATCAGGCTTGCGACCGCAGAATTGCGCGATATGGCGTCCAGCATGCGCGTCGTCGGCCGCGTCGAGCTTGACGAGCGCCTGATCGCCGAGGTTCAGACCCTCACGCCCGGTTTCGTGGAAAACCTGACCGTGCGCGCGGTCGGCGAGCCGGTCAGTCAGGGCCGCCAGATCGCGAGCGTCTATTCCCCGGAGCTGCTGACCGCGCAGCACGAATATCGGGCGGTGCTTGCGATGCCACGGGGCGTCGGATCGCCAGGCCTCCGGCAGGCAGCGCGCAACCGGTTGAGCCTGCTCGGTCTGCCGCCAGCCGCGATAAGCCGGCTCGAACGGGGCGGCGCGCCACAGCGCACCTATCCCGTTTACGCCCGCGCGTCCGGCATCGTCACGCAGATCGGCGCCCGTCCCGGTGCGCAGGTCGCGCCCGGTCAGTCGATCGTCACGATCGCGGGACTCTCCCGTGTGCTGGTGGTCGCCGAGGTTCCGGAAGCGATGCTCGGCCAGGTGCGAGTCGGCCTGCCGGTCGAGATCAGTTTCCCGGCCTATGGCGCGGAGATCGTGCGGGCGCGGGTCGATTACATCTATCCCCGGCTCAACGCCGAGTCCAGGACGGCGCGGGTGCGCATCACGCTCGCCAATCCGGGCGGACGGTTTCGCGAAGGCATGTTCGCCAATGTTGCCGTACGAGGCGCTGGCGGCATGGCGTTGGTCGTGCCGAGCGAAGCGGTGATCGACACCGGCCGGCGCAAGGTGGTGATCGTCCGGCGCAACGGCGCCTTCCGGCCCGTCAACGTCCAAACGGGTCGCGAATTCGGCGAGTGGACGCAGATCCTGTCGGGCGTCCAGCGCGGCGACCAGGTTGTCGCCTCGGGCCAGTTCCTGATCGATTCCGAAGCCTCGCTGTCCGGCTTCGTCGCGCGGATGGGCCAGGACAACCAGGCGGCGCCCGCGCGATGATCGAGCGGGTCATCCGCTGGTCGGCGGCGAACCGCCTGCTGATCCTGATCGGCGCGCTCTTCCTCGCCGCAAGCGGGATCTATGCGGTGACGCGCACGCCGCTCGACGCGATCCCGGACCTCTCCGACGTGCAGGTGATCATTCGCACCTCCTATCCGGGCCAGTCGCCCGACATCGTCGAGAGCCAGGTCACCTATCCCCTCGCGACGACGATGCAGTCGGCGCCTCGGGTGCGGGCGGTGCGGGCCTTCTCCACCTTTGGAGACAGCTTCGTCACCGTCATCTTCGAGGACGGGACCGATCTCTATTGGGCGCGCTTGCGCACGCTCGAATATCTGAGCCAGGCCTCGGGCCGGCTGCCGCCCGGCGTCACGCCGACGCTCGGACCGGACGCGACCGGAGTCGGCTGGGCCTATCAATATGCTTTGGTCGACCGGACCGGCCGGCACGATCTCGGCCAGCTGCGTGCGCTCCAGGACTGGTTCCTGCGCTTCCAATTGAAAGAGATCGACGGCGTCGCCGAGGTGGCGAGCATCGGTGGCATGGTCCGCTCCTATCAGGTCCAGCTCGATCCGCAGCGGCTGCAGCTCTACCGCGTCTCCGTCCCGCAGGTGATCGAGGCGATACGGGGCGCCAACCGCGCCGCCGGCGGCTCAGCGATCGAGCAGGGCGGCGCCGAATATATGATCCGCGTCGGCGGCTATCTTCAGACGCTTGAGGAGTTTCGCAGCATCCCGCTTTCGGCGAGCGGCGGCACGCCGGTGACCGTCGGCGATGTCGCGCGGGTGCAAATGGCGCCCGATTTCCGGCGCGGCATCGCCGAGCTGAACGGCCAAGGGGAAGTGGTCGGCGGCGTGATCGTCGTCCGGCAGGGGGCGGACACCCTGGCGGTCATCGACGCGGTCAAGGCGCGGCTCGCCGAGCTGCGCGCCAGCCTGCCGCCGGGCGTCGAGGTGGTGACCGTCTATGACCGCTCCAGCCTGATCGAGCGTGCGGTCTCGAATCTGTGGGAGAAGCTCGCCGAGGAGTTTCTGGTCGTGGCGCTGGTGGTGGGCCTGTTCCTGCTCCATTTCCGCTCGTCGCTGGTCGCGCTCATCACCCTCCCCTTGGGCGTGCTCGCCGCCTTCATCGTCATGCACCTCCAGGGCGTGAACGCGAACATCATGTCGCTGGGCGGCATTGCCATCGCGATCGGCGCGATGGTCGATGCAGCGATCGTCATGGTCGAGAATGCCCACAAGAAGCTCGAGCACGCGCGCGTCGAAGGAGAGATTTCCGGTCAGCGACGACGCCAGCTCGTCTTGGAGGCGGCGGTAGAGGTCGGCCCAGCCCTGTTCTTCTCGCTGCTCATTATTACCCTCTCCTTCCTGCCGATCTTCACGCTCGAGGCCCAGGAAGGCCGGCTGTTCCGCCCGCTCGCGCTCACCAAGACCTATGCGATGGCCGCTGCGGCCGGGCTTTCGGTGACGATCGTCCCCGTGCTGATGACGATGTTCATCAAAGGGCGGGTGCGTGCGGAGAGCGAAAACCCGATCAATCGCGCGCTGATCGCCGCCTACCGCCCGGCCCTGCATTGGGTGCTCAGATGGCCGAAGCTGACGCTGCTGATCGCCGCGGCCGCGCTCCTGCTGACCGCGCTTCCGTTTTCCCGGCTGGGCGCCGAGTTCATGCCGCCGATGGAGGAAGGCGACCTGCTCTACATGCCGACCGCCTTGCCCGGCCTGTCTGCCGCGGACGCCTCGCAGCTCCTTCAGGTCAGCGACCGGATCATCATGACCGTGCCCGAGGTGCTGACCGTGTTCGGCAAGGCCGGCCGGGCCGATACGGCGACCGACCCCGCGCCGCTGGAGATGTTCGAGACGACGATCCAGCTGAGGCCGCGGAGCCAATGGCGACCGGGCATGACGATGGAACGGATCATCGAGGAGCTGGACCAGCGTCTCCGCATTCCCGGCCTCGCCAATGTCTGGGTCCAGCCGATCCGCAACCGGATCGACATGCTCGCGACCGGCATCAAGAGCCCGGTCGGCGTGAAGATCTCCGGCCCCGATCTCGCCGTGCTGCAGCGGCTCGGGGAAGAAGTCGAGCAGGCGCTGCGGCCGGTTCCCGGCACCGTCTCGGCGGTGTCGGACCGCATCTCGGGCGGGCGCTATATCGACATCCAGGTCGATCGCGCGGCGGCGGCGCGCTACGGCCTCTCGGTCGCCGAGGTGCAGCAGACGGCGGCGGTCGCGGTCGGCGGCACGCCAGTCGGCGAGAAGGTCGAAGGGCTGGCCCGCTTTCCGATCAATGTTCGCTTCCCGCGCGAGACGCGCGACAGCGTGGAGGCGCTTCGGCAATTGCCGATCATCGCGCCGGGCGGCGCGGTGGTGCCGCTCTCGTCGGTGGCAACCATCCGCATCGCCAGCGGCCCGACGATGATCAAGAGCGAGAATGGCCGGCCCTCGGTCTGGGTCTATGTCGACGTGCGCGGGCGCGATCTTGTCGGCTTCGTCAACGACGCCCGGCAAAGAGTCGCGCAGTCGGTCCGTTTGCCGCCCGGCTATTCGATCGCCTGGTCCGGCCAGTTCGAATATGCGCAGCGCGCGGGCGAGAGGTTGAGATGGGTCGTGCCAGCGACGATCGCGATCATCTTCCTCCTGCTCTTCCTCGCCTTCCGCCGCGTCCGCCAGCCGCTGATCATCCTGCTGACCTTGCCCTTCGCGCTGGTGGGCGGCGTCTGGCTGATCTTCCTGCTCGGCCACAACATCTCGATCGCGACCGCCGTCGGCTTCATCGCCCTCGCGGGGCTCGCCGCCGAGTTCGGCGTCGTGATGCTCGTCTATCTTGATCGTGCGATCGACGAGCGGATCAGCGAGCGTCGGTTGTCCGCGGACGAAGATCTGGACGAGGCATTGATCGAAGGCGGCGTGCTGCGCGTTCGACCCAAGGCAATGACTGTCGCGGTGATCCTGGCCGGTCTGTTTCCGCTGCTGATCGGGCACGGCACCGGCTCGGAGGTCATGCAGCGTCTCGCCGCGCCGATGGTCGGCGGCATGATCACGGCCCCTTTGCTGTCGCTGTTCGTTCTTCCGGCGATCTACAAGCTGCTCGGCCGCAGGCGGTTCCTCCGCGAGGACCGGGATGCCGAAGCGCCACTTACGGCGGTGCCGGCGCCGGGCACATAGAGGAGAAGCGCCATGAACTGTCCGATGATGATGATGGGCGGCGGCGGGATGATGATGATCGGCATGGGCCTGGTCTGGCTGTTGATCATCGTCGCCTTGCTGCTCTCGATCGCGGCGCTGATCAAATATTTGCGCTCCTGACAAACGCCTTCCGGGACCGCAAGCATCCGGGTCGTCCGGCGCGCGCGGATAAGGGGAGACCCGGTTGGCCGCGTAGTTTCATGAGACGGCCCGTTGAGAGGTTTTCCAGTGCCTGACGATGATCTTGCCTATTTCGAGCGCCGGGCCGAGCAGGAGTTGCAGCTCGCTCAGCAGGCGGTCGAGCCGCAAGTCGTTGCCGCTCATTATCGCCTCGCCGAATTGTATCTGGAGCGCGTGTCCAAGAAGCGGACTGCTGACCTTCCTGCCGAGGAACCGATCGACGAGGTCGACCCGTCCGGGCCACCACGGTCCCGGTAAGCGCCATGCCGACCGAAAGAGATGGACGGCAACCCCCAAGCATCGATCAATCATCCGACATTGTCCTGATTACCGGCGCGAGCGGCTTCATCGCATCCGGCCTCATCGAGCGCCTTGCGGGTCCTTACAGGATCGTAGGTCTCGACCGTCCCGGCGGTGCTGCTCCTTCCTCGCCGGCGCATTCGATCGACGTGGATCTCGGCAGCGGTAAATCGGTGCGCGAGGCGCTTGCGGAAGTCCGCAAGCAATTCGGCGGCCGCATCGCCTCGGTGGTCCACCTCGCGGCCTATTACGACGTCTCGGGCGAGCCGAACCCGCTCTACGACAAGATCACCATTCAGGGCACGCGCCGACTGATCGACGCGCTTCAGGAATTCGAGGTCGAGCAGTTCATCTTCGCCAGCACCATGCTGGTGCACCGGCCCACCGACATGCCGGACGAGACGATCGACGAGGACTGGCCGATCGATCCGCAATGGGCCTATCCCGAATCCAAGGTCAAGGCAGAGCAGCTGCTCCGCAAGAAGCATGGCGAGATTCCGATTGTGCTGCTCCGGATCGCCGGCGTCTATGACGATATCGGCCATTCGCCGTTCGTCGCCCAGCAGATCTCCCGCATCTACGAGCACCGCCTGACCGCCCATCTCTATCCCGGGATGCTGTGCGCGAACCAGTCGTTCGTCCATCTCGATGACCTTACCGAAGCGGTCGCCAGGCTGATCAAGCGTCGCCGCGATCTGCCGAAAGAGCTGCCGCTGCTGGTCGGCGAGCCGGAGGCACTCGGCTATGAAGAGGTGCAGAACATCATCGGCTGCGCGCTGCACGGCGAGAAATGGACCACGATCCGCATCCCGCAGCCGATCGCCAGGGCGGGCGCCTGGCTCCAGGAGGAAGTGCTCGGCGAGGATAATTTCATCAAGCCGTGGATGATCGAGGCCAGCAACGACCATTACATCCTCGACATCGGCCGCGCTCGCTCCCTGCTCGATTGGGAACCGAAGCACAGATTGCGCGACGCCCTGCCGAAGATGATCGCCGCGCTGAAGCGCGACCCGACCGGCTGGTACAGGGAGAACAAGCTCAACCTCGCACTGGTCGCCTGGTACGGTGAGCGGCCGGCCTCCGAGCGCAGGGGCCACGAAGGTGAGACTGAGGCGATGGATCACGGCGCCGGCCACGGTGCGACAGCCGGCGGTCACAATCACATGGCGATGATGGAGGCGGACGAGAAGAAGGTCCGCTGGGTCCATTACACCGTCATCGGCCTGGGCCTGTGGCTGGCGGCGAGCCCGCTCGTCTATGATGCGATGTCGACCGCGAACGTCAGCGATGCCGTTCGCGCCGTCACCGCCGACCGCGGACTGCCGTCGATCGAATGGCGCTCAGCCGTGCTCACGGTCAGCGATATCGTCAGCGGCTTGCTGATCGCACTGTTCGGCAGTCTCTCGCTCTCCAAACGAACCGCCTGGTGGGCGCAATGGGCGACCACCTTCGTCGGTCTCTGGCTGCTGTTCGCGCCGATGGTCTTCTGGACGCCGAGCGGCGCGCAATATCTCAACGACATGCTGGTCGGCTCGGCGATCATCGCCCTTTCCGTGCTCGTGCCGATGATGCCCGGCATGAGCATGGCGGGAATGATGGACCCCAAGTCCATTCCGCCGGGCTGGATCTATTCGCCCTCGACCTTCGCCCAGCGCCTGCCGATCGCCTATCTGGGGCTGATCGGCCTCCTCATCTCGCGCATCCTCACGGCTTATCAGCTCGGTCATATCGACGGCGCCTGGGACCCGTTCTTCGCGGGCTCGGCGGCCGACCCGCGCAACGGCACCGAGGAGATCATCACCTCCGAGATCTCCAGGATGTGGCCGATCCCAGACGCGGGCCTGGGGGCGATCAGCTATCTGCTCGAGATATTGATGGCGGTGATGGGCGGCCGCGACCGCTGGCGCACCATGCCGTGGATGGTGACCTTCTTCGGTATCCTCGTGATCCCGCTGGGCGTGGTGAGCATCTATTTCATCATCATCCAGCCGGTCCTGCTGGGCACCTGGTGTACGCTCTGCCTGCTCGCGGCGCTCGCCATGCTGATCATGATCCCGTTCGCGCTCGACGAGGTGATCGCGATGGGCCAGTTCCTCTATTGGGCGAAATGCCGCGGCAAGCCGCTGATCCGCACCTTCTTCAAGGGCGATGCGGTCGAGGGCGGCGAGGAGGATCATTCAGATGCCTTGACCGGTCCGGCCGCATTCTGGGCCGACACGACGCGCGGCATCACCCTGCCCTGGACGCTCCTAGCAAGCATGGCGATCGGCCTGTTGCTGATGTTCACGCGCCTGGTGTTCGGAACCGAGAGTACGATGGCGAACAGCGATCATGTCGTGGGCGCGCTCGTGATCACGGTCGCCATCATCGCAACGGCGGAGGTCGCCCGCGCACTTCGCTTCATCAACCTCGGTTTCGGCATCTGGCTGATCGCGGCGCCGTTCCTGCTCGACGGCGCCGGGACGCCGGCATCGATCGCAAGCGTCCTTGCCGGCCTTGTGCTGATCGCGCTGAGCCTGCCGCGCGGCCGACGCAGCCACGAGCATTATGCGGGTTGGGACCGGTTCGTGCTCTGAGCGGCAGCGCGGACATCCGCCGCGATCATAGGGAGGGACTTCGTCATCATGGGACTGACATCCGAGCAGGTGCACTGGCTCTATGGCGGCGCCCTGGTCGTCTTCGCGCTCCTGGCACTCCTTCGCGCTCGAGACCTGCTGGCGGGACGCTGGCCGGATTTTCTGATCAGCATCGCTCTGCTCGTCGTCGGCGCCGCTCTGATCCTAGACCCTTTGGTGCACGGCGACGCGGTACCGGGAAATTACGGTAGCGAGACCGCGCAGCACCTAGCCCTCGGCCTGCTGTTCGTGCTGGCCGCGTCGCTCGAGCTCTATCGGACGGCGACGCGTCGCCGCGCCTTCGCATGGCGCCTGCCGCTCGTCTTCGCACTCGCCGTCGCGGCCTTGATGTTCGCCCTGCACGCCCAGCATGACGCGGAAGCGCCGATGCTGCTGCCCGTCGCCCAGCACCGCATGATCGCCGCGACGCTCCTCGTCCTAGCGCTGGCGGTGCTGATCGCTCCGGCCGAGGCGGATCGCGAGCGCAGCCAGGCCGTGCCCCTGCTCATGCTGGTGCTCGGGATCCAATTCCTGGTCTACACGGAAGGGCGCTCTTTGTTCGGCGTGCCGGGCGAGGCACATGCCGAGCAGGCCGGAGCCGCCCACCAGATGCACTGACTTCTCCAACGACCTGCGCCCCCTCCCGCCCGTTTCCACCGCACGATTTGAAATGAGGGGCACAGGACAGCGCCGCGTAATAGCCACGAGAACAGGCTCCTCCCGGAACTTCCGAGCGACCTTCGCGATCATGCCGCATCACCGCGCGGCAGCCGGAAGGAGTTGCTCAAGGTCCGGGCGCGATCGAGGTGCGGAAGGAAAGAACTGAATGAGCCAGGTGATTGACCGTCGCACGCTGCTGCGCGCAGGCGCTCTCGGCGCGGCAGGCTTCAGTCTCACCAACCTGTTCCCGGCCTGGGCGCAGAGCGGCAGTCCCGGGATTGTGCCCGACATGCCGACCCTGTCCGGGGACGAGATTCGCCTCACGATCGGCCACAGTCCCTTCACCGTCGGCGGACGCACCGGCCATGCGGTGACGATCAACGGCACCTTGCCCGCGCCGCTGATCCGGCTGCGCGAGGGCCAGAATGTCCGGATCGCGGTCACCAACGCGCTCGACGAGGACACCTCCATTCACTGGCACGGCATCATCCTGCCCTTCCAGATGGACGGCGTGCCGGGCGTCAGCTTCCCCGGCATCCGCCCGCGCGAGACGTTCACCTACGAGTTCCCGGTCCGCCAGTCGGGCACCTATTGGTATCACAGCCATAGCGGCCTTCAGGAACAGCACGGCCATTATGGGCCGCTCATCTTCGACCCGGCCGGAGCGGACCCGGTCGCCTATGACCGAGAGCATGTCATCGTGCTCAGCGACTGGAGCTTCCTCCATCCGCACCAGATCGTCGGCCGGCTGAGGCAGCAGGCGGGCTATTTCAACCGTAACCGGATGACGCTGGCGGGCCGCGCCTCGGGGCGGCGCGACCAGCAAGTGCCCCCCGCCGACCGGGCGATGTTCGCACAGATGCGGATGGACCCGACCGACATCCTCGACGTCAACGGCACGACTTACACCTATCTGATCAACGGCCACGGCCCGGCCGAGAACTGGACCGGCCTGTTCCGTCCCGGCGAGCGGGTGCGGCTGCGCTTCATCAACGCCTCGGCGATGACCATCTTCAACGTCCGCATCCCGGGCCTGCCGATGTCCGTGGTCAGCGCCGACGGCCAGAATGTGCATCCCGTCAACGTCGACGAGTTCCAGATCTCCGTCGCCGAAACCTATGACGTCATCGTCCGACCGACCGAGGACCGGGCCTATACCCTGGTCGCAGAGGCGATGGACCGGTCCGGCATGGGCCGCGCCACGCTGGCGCCGCGCCCCGGCATGAGCGCGGCGGTGCCGCCGCTTCGGGCCCGCCCTGTGCTCGGCATGCGCGACATGGGCATGGACATGGGCGCGATGGGCCATGGGTCGATGCCGGGCATGGATCACGGGTCAATGCCGACCATGGCCCATGGCTCGATGCCGGGGATGAGCGGAGGCACAACGCCCGCGCCCGGCGCGCGGCCCGGGCAGGCCGCTGGCGGGATGGCGAGCATGGGCGGGCACAATATGCGTGATCCTGCCAATGCGCCCGGCGTCCGTCTCGGCCCCGGCGTCGACATGATCGCGCCGATGCCGCAGGACCGCACCGGCGATCCCGGCCTCGGCCTCGACAATGCCGGGCACAAGGTGCTCACCTATCGGGATCTGATGGCGCTGACTCCGAGCGCCGACAGGCGCCCGCCGACGCGCACCGTGGAAATCCACCTGACCGGCAACATGGAGCGGTTCATGTGGTCGTTCGATGGCGTTCGAATGAGCGAGGGCGCCGAGCCGATCCGTTTCGAGCGGAACGAGCGGGTCCGCCTCAAGCTGGTCAATGACAGCATGATGGCCCACCCGATCCATCTTCACGGCCATTTCTTCGAGGTGGTGAACGGCCATGCCGGCGCCCATCCGCTCAAGCACACGGTCAACGTCCTGCCAGGCGGGTTCGTGCGGCTCGATCTCACCGCCGACGCGCCCGGAGACTGGGCGTTCCACTGCCATCTTCTCTACCACATGCATGCGGGGATGATGCGCGTCGTCTCGATCCGTCCGCTCGACGGAGACACGGCATGAAGCGGCTCCTGCTTCTTCTCTTCACCGCATCCGCCTCCACGCCGGCGATCGCCCAGCATTCCGGTCACACCATGCCGATGCCCGCGGCCCAAAGCGGGAGCCATGCCGGCCACCAGCCGGCGCGGCCCGCGGCCCGCCCGCGCCCGAACGCCAGCCGGACAGCCGCATGCCCCCGCGGCACCGTGGCGCGGGCAACACGGGCGGGCCGCGCAGCATCGACGGCGCGATGCCAGCCGGCACGGCCGGCCGCTCGGCGCCCCGCGCAGCGAGTGGCGCCCGCGCCCGCCGATCCGCATGCGGGCCACAACATGCCGGCAACGCGACCGGCTGCGCCCTCAGCGCCGATGGCGGGCCATGACATGGGCAACATGCCGCAAAACGGCAGCCAATCCGGAGCCGCGCCGCCGGCCAATCCGCACGCCGGCCACGACATGAGCGCGATGCCCCAGACGGCCATCCAGCCAGCCGCGCCGGCAACGCCCGCCGATCCCCATGCCGGTCACAATATGCCGGCGACGCCGGGGCAAGCGCCGATGCAGATGCCCGGCCACGACATGAGCAATATGCCGCAGGGACAGCCCGGCCAGGCGATGCCCGGCCACGACATGGCCGGCATGGCGGGGGACACACCCGACCCGCCCGTTGCGCCGCCGCCCCAAGGCGCGCTCAGCGGACCCGCCCATGCGGCCGACACCGTCTTTTCCCAAGATCAGATGGAGCAGGCGCGCGGCCAGTTCCTCGACGAGCATGGTTCGATCCGCACCTATCGCGTGCTGATCGACCAGCTCGAGGCGCGCATCCAGAACGGCCGCGACGGTTATGCGTGGGATGCGGAAGCCTGGTATGGCGGCGCGACCAACCGGCTCTGGCTCAAGAGCGAAGGGGAAGGCACTTTCGGCTCGAGTCCGGAGCAGGCCGAGGTGCAGGCGCTGTGGAGCCGGGCGCTCGACCCCTGGTTCAACTTTCAGGCCGGCGTGCGCTACGATATCCGTCCCGACCCGCGGCGCGGCTATCTCGTGCTCGGCATCGAGGGCCTCGCGCCTTACTGGTTCGAGGTCGATGGCGCGATCTTCCTTTCCAACAAGGGCGATCTGTCCGCCCGGTTCGAGGGCGAATATGATCTCAGGATCACCCAGAGGCTGATCCTCCAGCCGCGCGTCGATCTCGACTTCTCGCTGCAGGACGTGCCCGAGCTTCGCATCGGCTCGGGCCTCAGCTCGGCGGAGGGTGGGCTGCGCCTGCGCTACGAGTTCGTCCCCGAATTCGCGCCCTATGTGGGCGTCCATTACGGCCGCGCCTTCGGCGACACGGCGCGCTTCCGCCGCGCGGCCGGCGAGGATGTCGGCGGCTGGAGCTTTCTGGTGGGAGTAAGAACATGGTTTTGAAGCGCCTGACGGGATTCCTCGCTTTTGGCCTGCTCGTATTGCTGGCCAATTTTCTCATGCCATCGGCCGCGTCCGCGCATCCCGAGCATAATGAGCAGGCCGAGCAAGCCGAGCAAGCAGCCAATGCCCAAACTGCGCTTTCACCCGGAATGGCCCCCGGCGCCATGCAGGAGCATATGGAAGAGATGGAGGCGCAGCGGCCGACGACATTCTCGGGCAGACTGTACCGGTTCCTGGGCGCCATGCACCCGTTCGCCGTCCATTTCCCGATCGCGCTGATCCCGGCGAGCTGGCTGGCGCTGGTCATCGCCCGGCGAAGGGGCCATGCCGTCGACGTCATACGCGCCGTGATCATTCTGGCCGGCATCGCCGCCGTCGGCGCCGCGTTGCTCGGCTGGTTCAATGCCGGCTTTGCGCTGACCGACCGCAATCCGATCCAGACCTACCATCGGTGGATCGGCACCACGCTCGCTTTCATTGTGGGCGCGATCGGTATTTGGGCCTGGCGCCATACCCGATCGGTGAACAGCCGTGCCATGACCTGGGCCCTGGGCGCCACGACCCTGCTCCTGCTCTTGCAGGGCTGGCTTGGCGCAACCCTCACGCACGGCATGGACCATATGACTTTTTGATCCGGTCGCTGATCAGCCACCCGACCCATAGGGCGCACGACGAAGTGGAACCCATGATGAAGCCAATGATGACCTTGCTGACCTCCGTAGCGATGCTGCCGGCTCTCGCCGCATGCGGCGGCGGCAATCGCGCAAACGAGGTGACCGCCGACGAGATCAACCACCTCGCGACGCCCCAGGAGAACATCGTGGTGGAGGACGCCAATGTCGCGGCCCCGGTCGCGCCCGAGGCAACGACTCCGGCGGCGCCCGCTCAGGCCAACGCAACGGAGACCTCTCGCCCAGCCAGGCCATCCGCGTCGCCGCCGGCACGGCCGACGTCTCGCCACAAGGCTTCGCCGCCGCAGCCGGCGGACCCGCATGCCGGCCACGATATGAGCAGCATGGGCAATATGGCGAACATGGCGCACTGAGCGGTGGGTCGAGCCGCTCGCGGCGGCTCGACCCACCCGCGTTCAATTGCCGGCCGGAGGTCGCCGCGGGGCGCGCGACGAATTATGACTGCTGACGATGCGCCAGCCGGCGTCGGTCCTTCGCAGCACGCTCGTGGTCACGCCGCGCCGCTCGACCGGCGCGCCCTGCGCCGGCTCGATGCGAAAGGTATAGCTTTCGGTCGCGAGCGCGACCCGGCCCTCGAACCGAACCTGGACGTTCACGTCCGCAAAGTGGAAGCTTCGAAACTCGCGCAGCTCCGGCCCGAGATGATGCGCCAGATAATTGGCGTAGGTGCCTTCGACCCCGCCGCTCTCGAAAATCTGGGAATCCGCGACGAACAGACGTTCGGTGCCGGTGGCGTCGAGCCGCTCGAGCGCCGAGCGATATTGCGCCAGGACCTGGGTCACGGCCACCCTGTCCGCCTGCCGACCTGGCTGGGCGGCCGCGGGTCCTGACGGAACCGCCGCCATCGACAACAGGACGGCAAAGATCATGCTGCGCATCTCAATCCCCCTTCTTTCATGAGCGAACCGGTGCGGCCGAGAGCGGGCTGCAACCCATGCGCCCTGGTCACGCCACGTTGAAGAACAGGCTGGTGCGGCCAGCCCCGTCGAAGGCGAGCACCTGATAAGGCTCCCGGCGCCCGTCCGGCATCTCCATGCCCGGGGATCCGACCGGCATTCCCGGAACCGCCAGCCCGCTTATGCCGGCCGGACGCGAATCGAGCAGCCGGCGCACCTGCGCCAGCGGCACGTGGCCCTCGAACAGGAGGCCTTCGGCGACAGCCGTGTGACAGGAGGCGAGGGCTTGAGGAACCCCGAGCCGTCGCTTGACCGCCGCCATGTCGGGCTCATCGACGATCCGTGCGTCGAAACCCGCATCGCGCGCGAGCTGTGCCCAGGCTTCGCAACAGCCGCAATTCGGATCGCGATGGACGATCATCGAGAGGCGCTCAGGCGGGGATGCGGTGGTCATGCCGCTACCATTCGCATCCGCCGCTTGCCGTTCGTTCGAAGGCGCGCAGCCGATCAGCAGGAGTGAAAGGGCAGCGCCCGCGCCCGAAAGCAGCTCGCGCCTGGACGGAATCAGCGACGGTTCCATTCGGTCCTCCCCCTGCCAATGCGGAATCGCCACCAGCCGACCCGCTCTCATGCAATACGCAGCGCTGCCGATTCCCCCTGAGCGAAGCGTCGAGGGAGTGGCAGGCTTTTTACGTATAATCTATGCAGGGGAGGAGGTTCAGATGAGCGACGACATCGACAGAGCTCTTGAAAGGCTGTCTCGGCAGCCCGTTCCCGGAGCCCTGGCCCAGGCGGAGATCGACGTCCTCGGCCGGATTGCGGCACTGGGACCGCGCCTGCGCGACTTGCCGCCCGGCGTCTACCTTGCCGTGGTGGCGGCCGCGCTCGCCATCGGGATTGCGGGTGGACTCTTCACCGGCCAAAGCTCCGCGAGCGATGCATCGCTCTATCCGCTCGCTCCCACGTCCCGGCTGGCGCCGTCTTCGCTGCTCGGCGGATGAGAAGCATCGGCACATTCGGCCGCAGAATGATCTTCATGACGGTGCTGGCCTTCCTCGCCGCACTGATCGGCGTGCTCGTCGGCCGCTCGATCTCCAATCCTCGCGGCGAACAGGCGAGCGCGCTTCACGATCTGCTCCACCAGGAACTCGATCTGGACCAGCAGCAGCGCGCCCGGATCGATGTGCTGGAGGAAAGCTTCGCGACCCGGCGCCGGGCGCTCGAACTGGAGATAAGGGCCGACAATGCGCGTCTCGCAGCGGCCATCCAGGCCGAGCATGGCTATGGCCCGCGCGTGACCGCGGAGGTCGACCGGTCGCACCGCGTCATGGGGGACCTCCAGAAGGAGACGCTCGCCCATGTCTTCGCGATGCGCGCGGTTCTGCGGCCCGATCAGGCGGAGCGGTTCGACCGTGAGGTTGTTCGGGCCCTGACCGCCAGCTCCGCACCGGAATGACGTGGAACGGGATCAATTTACCGATGGCGAGCTCGCCGCGCTCACGCTCGCCGGACGCCAGACCGCCTTCGCCGAGCTGATGCGGCGGCACCGGGAACCGATCTTCCGGCTGATTCGCGGCTATGTCGGCAATGCCGACGACGCCCTCGACCTGGTCCAGGAAAGCTTTACCTCCGCCTATCTCCATCTTGAGCGCTACGACCAGTCGCGCCCGATGCGGGCCTGGCTGTCGCGCATCGCGATCAACAAATGTCGCGACTGGGCGCGGCGGCGCAAGGTGCGCCGCCTGCTGCTCGCCGCCGGGTCTTTGACCAGGGCGGCGGACGACGTGCCCGATCCCGCGCCCGCGGCCCCGGATGCGATGTCCGACCGCGAGGAGCTGGAGCGGCTGTGGGCGGCGATCGCCGAGCTGCCCGCGACCCTGAAGGAGCCGCTGATCCTTCGAACCATCGAGGGCCTCAGCCAGGCCGAGACGGCCGAGGTGCTGGGGATCAGCGAGAAGGCGGTCGAGACGCGGCTCTACCGGGCGCGAAGCCGGCTCGCCGAGCTTCGTCGACCCTGACCGTTCACACGGCCCGACGGCGGTGGCGACCGATCCCATTTTTCCGGCTTTCATGAGGGGAAGCCGGGTCCGGCGCGTAAGGGCCTAGACCATAGGGGGAGATCGGCATGTCGGCCGCCGCGCGCATTTCGGGCAAGATTCACAAATGGCTGGCGTTGTTGATGGCGATCCAGATTCTGTTCTGGTTCGTCAGCGGACTTTTCTTCGCCGTCGTGCCGATCGAGACGGTGCGCAGCGAGCATCTGGTCGCACAGGCACCACCCGCCTCGATCTCGATGAGCGACGCGGCCGCCGGCATGCAGCGCATCGCGCAGACCGGTGCCCGCCCGGGCGAGAAGATCGAGCTGCGCTCGATGATGGGTCGGCCGGTCGCCTTGGTCAGCGGCGGCGGGCCTCGGCCCCGCCTTTACGACCTCGCCAGCGGCAGCCAACTCTCGCCCATCCCGGCGCCGCTGGCGGCGGCGATCGCCGAACGCGATCATGTCGGCGACACGCGCGCCTCCTCCGTGCAGCTCGTCACCGAAGCCTCGCCGGAATATCGCGGCGCGCTGCCGGCCTGGCGGGTGGATTTCGAAGGCGAGAATGCGGTCTCCTTCTATGTCGCGCAGGATACCGGGGCGGTGAGCGCGCGCCGCTCGACCCTGTGGCGGGTCTATGACTTCCTCTGGTCGCTCCACATCATGGACTTCAAGGACCATGAGGATTTCAACACGCCGCTGCTGATCATCGCCACCGCGCTGGCGCTCATCATGGTCGTGACCGGCATCATCCTGTTCCCGAGCCGGCTCGGATATAATGCATGGAAGCGACGCCGAAGGCGCGAGCGCCAGGCTGCTTCCTAGAGCGAGAGGACGATTCGAAGGCGCGGCGGGCGCACGCCAAGGCAGGATTGAGGCGCAGCCTGCGGATTTCGCGCGCAACGGGCAAAGGACGAGTTGCCGATGAGCCAATGCGCAATCCACTTCGCCAACGACTGGATTTCCGATGCGATCGAGCTTCTGGATGCCGGGGTTGAGCATCCTTCTCCTGCGCTGATCGATGAGTGGGTGATACGGCTCCTTGCCGATGCCGCCGCCGAAGGCATCACCCGCGAGGAGATCGAGGCCGGCCTTGGCGACCTCGCCGGCTACATTGTCGCCTGCCTGGAAGAAGCCGGGAAGCACGGTGGGCGGCGGTGAGGGAATTCAGACCGTTTCGCGGACGTCGTCCCTGCGTCAATATCGCTCGAGAATGCGCTTCATCTGATCGATCTCGGCCCGCTGGGATTGCTGAATGTTGCCGCAGAGCGCGATAATTTCCGGATCGGTGATCGAGGCCTGGCGGCACATCAGGATCGCGCCGCTATGATGCGGGATCATCGAGCGCAGGAACTGGACGTTGCCGATCCCGGCCTGCGCCCGGGTGCCGACCGTTCCGAGCACGAACAGGCCGGCGAATAGCGCATAGAGAAACAGGTTCAGCCTCCTGTTCCCATACATCGCGCCCATCATCAGCAGCATGAGCGCGCCCATCGGCGCGATCATCATCAGCGTCATGTAGAGCATGTTGAGATTGTTGTAGAACTCGCCGATCGTGTCGATCATCGCGAACATCACGAGATACATGACGAGCGCGCTGAGGATGAGGTTGAAGCCGAGCTTCGCATAATGGCCGGTCATCATCGTGCTCCTCCCAAGCCCGGGATTGGACCATCCCCCAACGCGCCGTCGCGGCCCGGTATCCAGTCTCGAGACAATCGCCGCCGCACCCGGATTGCCGCCGGCCTTCCTCCGCACGGCGCTTGGCCGGGAGGCGGAGTTGCCAGCGCTGCGGCGGCCGGGCGCAGCGCGGCTCGCCCGCCGGGCCGGGGAGATCAGGGATCGCCGGCCGGAGTCCTGCGCGATGCCAGGAAGGCTTCAAGGGCAGCCACCGGCACCAAAGTGGTCCGCCCCAGCTTGATCGTCTCGATCTCGCCGGAGGCGATGAACAAATAAAGGGTCGAGCGGCCAATGCCGAGCATCGCGGCCGCTTGCGGGATCCTGACCGTGAGCGGCGCCATGGAGAAGTCCCTGCGCCGCGCCCTCACGAACCAGCTCCCTGACCGCGCGCCTGCCGGCCCTTCACGAACGCGCGGTCGCTTTCTACAAAAGCGGCAAGCATGGCGGGAACGAGCTCGACGACGGACACGCGGGCGCCATAGGCCTCCTCATAGGCGGCGGCATAATCCTGCAGCGCGCCGTTGAGTTCGGGCGAGACGAGGATGGTCAGCTTGACCGGCGTGCGGTCGGGAATGCGGGCGAGCTTCAGCATGGCCGTCTCCCTCAGCCGCGCCACGGCGCGAGGATGAGATCCTTGTGGACAAGGACGCGCAGCGGGAAACCGGGCCTCACCCGGATCGTCGGCTGGATGTCGAGATTGCGCTCGACGATCCGCTGGCCGGCGCGGTCGCCATTGCTCTGCGCCGATTCCCGCAAGGCGCGCACCAGGTCGGCCTCGTTCGAACCGAAGGTCAGCTGCGTGCCGACCCCGAGCAAGGTGGAAAGGCCGATGCCGCGCAGCAGCCGCCAGGTATGATAGTCGACCCGGTCGGCGACGCCGGCATAGCCGGCCGTGTCGGTCGCGGGCAGATTGTCGAGCTGGACGGACGAGCCGTCCGGAAGAACGATACGCTGCCACACGAGCAAAGCCCGGCTCTGGCCGAACGCGACGACGCTGTCGTAGCGCCCGATCAGTCGCGCGCCCCGCGGGATCAGCACCGTCCTTCCCGTCGCCGAGTCGTAGGCATTTTCGGTGACCTGGGCGACCACCATGCCGGGCAGGTCCGAGTTCAATCCGGTGACGAGGCTCGCCGCGATCACGCTCCCCGCGGAGAGCTGCCAGCGCGACGCCGGTGCCTGCAGGCGATGCGGATTGACCGTGCCGCCCGTGCCATGGTCATTGAGGAATGCGATATTCCGGGCCTGGCCAGGTTGCGCTGACGCGCCGTCGCCGGCTGCGGTTCGCTCGCCCCCCGGCTCCGCCGGCGCCTGAGCGAGGGCGTTCATCGGTTCCGCGGCGGCGACCCGCGACAATTGCATCATGATCGGCGCCTGCCTGGCCTGCAACGCTTCGGCGCGCCGTCGCTGCCGTTCGGCTTCGGCGGCCTGCGCAGCCGGGTCCGCGGGCTGCGGCTGACCCGGGAGCGGCGTCTCGCTCGCCATCTCGCGCTGGCGCTCGAGGATCGGTCGACCGAGGTCGCCCGGGAGCGGCGGCCCGAGCCGCGGCACGTCGCCATAATTGCGCGGCGCGCCGGCGAGCACGTCCGTCGCCGCGTTCGCCGCTGCCGCTGACCGGTCCTCGCCCGAGGCGACTAGGCCCAGGCTCGCTGGCCTCAGCGCGAACCAGGCGCTGCCGATCAAGGCGGTCGAGCCCAAGGCGGCGATGGCGACGATGACGCCGCGGCGGAACCGAACGACCCGGCCGGGTCGTCCTCGCAGGACGAGCGTCTCCGGATCGACCTTCTTCGGCTTTGCGGCGCCGGCGGAGGCGGGCATGTCGGTCATGCTGCCCTCCCCTGCCGGCGCCGCGCCCGCCGCTCGGACCTGGATTCCGGCCGTTCTATGCGCACGATCTGCTGGCGCCGCGCGCCGAGTCTGAGCTCGGCGCGCACGAACAGCCGGTCGACCACATAATAGCGGCCCGACATGCGATAATTGACGAGCTCGGCCTCGCCGCTCTCGCCGATCACGAACAGGGGCGGCGCCTCCCCTTGCGCGATCGTCGCCGGGAACTCGATGAAGGTCTGCCGACCATCGTCGAAGGCGCGTAGCGGCCGCCAGGGCGGATCGTCGCCGCTTATCCGATAGCCGAACCTCAGCTGCTCGACCGCGAGACCCGCCGCTACCGGCGGCGCCTCCGCGCCGGTCGCCCCGCGCTGCAGCGCGATCAGCGCGTCCTCGGCATAGGTCCAGGAGAGCGCCGCCATCGCCGCCCGGCGCGTGCTTTCGAGCTGGACATGGTAGACCCGCCGGTCGGTGGTGATGATGAGGTTGGTGTTGAGGCCGGCCGAGAAGGGCTTCACCAATATGTGCGTGCGACGCGAAGGCCCGCTGCCGCTGGTCGTGTCGCCCACCGTCCAGCGCAATGTGTCGCCGGCCGCGACCGCGGTCACATTCTCGCCGGGCTGGAGCGCGATGTCCGTCACACGCTCGGGCGCGGCATAAAGGCGATAGAGCGTTCCTTCCGAATATGGATAGACCTGGACGGCATTGACGAAGCCGGCCCGCGACGGCTCGCGCAAAGCCGCGCGGTTGGCCGACTGGAGCTGGGCGGCCGGTGGCGCTTCCTGCCGTCCGTGTCGCGGCGATGCCATAACGGGAGCGGCGCCGAGCATCAGCGCCAGCAGGCAGGCCGAGGTCGAGAGCGAACGGATCATCGGGAGTTCCTTTCAAGAGGATTGAGCTGGTTCGCCGGCTCGGCGGCCAGGGTCGGGTCGAGCGGCGAGCCCTGCGGCACGCTCGCGGGCGGCGAAGCAGGCGCCGGCACGAATGCCGGCGCTTCGCGCGGCGCGGGCGCTGCCGACGGAGACGTCGGCGCCGGCGTGTCGAGCTCGCGGCTCCAGTCGACCGCGTCGACATAGAGGCCGAGCGGATTCCTGCGCAGGATATCGGCGTTGCGCGGCGGCCTGAGCTGGACGGTCAGTATCGCGGTCCAGCGCGACGTCGAGGCGAGGCTGCCGCGCTCATAATGGCTCTCGGTCCATTTGACCTGGAAAGAGCTTTCCGAAGCGCGCACGACGCTGGTCACCTGCACCGAGACCGTCCTGTCGCCGACATCGGCGAACGGATTGGCGGCACGGGCATATTCGCCGAGGAAGAGCGCGCCGCGCTCGGTCGCGAAATCATAGGCCGAGAGCCAGTTCTCGCGCATCAGCACGGCATCGAGCGACTTGGAGCGGATGTTCGAGATGAACCGCGCCAGGTGCCAGGTGATCTGGGGATCGGTCGGGCGATAGTCGGCGGCGGCCGGCGACACCGCCCGCGCCTCGCCGAGCTGGTCGACCTCGACCACATAGGGCACGACGCGGCTCTGCATCGACTGCCAGACCAGGGCGCTGGACAAGCCCGTGGTCAGGAGCAGTCCACCGAACGCCATCAGCCGCCAGCTTCGTCGCCCCGGTCGCGGCTCTGGCCGGCTTCGGCGCCGAGCTGCACCAGATCCGGTCGTATACGGCCCGGCTCGACGGTGTGATGGGGCAGCATTCCGACCCGCGTTTCGAGCGGCCCGCGACGGCGGTGACCGGCGCGTTGCCGCGCGGCGCCGTACGGCTCGACGGGGTGAGTTTCGGCTATGCGCCGCTGGATCCGCCGCTGATCGACGGCCTCTCGCTCGAGCTCGCGCCGGGCATGCGCGTCGCTCTGGTCGGTCCGTCCGGCTCCGGCAAATCGACGGTCGGCAAGCTCATCGCCGGGCTGGAGCAGCCGCGCGCCGGCGCGGTGCTGGTCGACGGCAGGACGCTGCTCGACTGGCCGCGCGAGGCGCTGGCGCCGCGCCTCGCCTATGTCCGCCAGGACGTGATGCTGTTCGAAGGCACGATCCGCGACAATCTCACATTGTGGGATGACAGCATCGGCGAGCCGGACATGATCCGCGCCGCGAAGGACGCGCAGATCCACGCCGTCATCGCGTCCCGCCCGGGCGGCTATGATGCCGGAATCCTGGAGGGGGGTGGCAATTTCTCGGGCGGCGAAAAGCAGCGGATCGAAATCGCCCGGGCGCTCGCTACCGATCCGGCGATCCTGATCCTCGACGAGGCGACCAGCGCGCTCGACCCGATCAACGAGCACAAGGTGATGGAGGCGATCCGGCGGCGCGGCATCACCTGCATCCTGATCGCCCATCGCCTGTCGGCGATCCGCGACTGCGACCGGATCGTGGTGCTCGATCGCGGTCAGGTGGCGGAAGAGGGCGATCACGCCGCCCTGCTCGCCGCGGACGGGCGCTACGCCCGGCTGGTGGAGGTCTGATGGCCCGGCCGCTCGCCATTCCGGTCGGCGCGCCCTGCCCGTTGCCGCCCGGCGCCCTGCCCTGGCGCGTCGTGGCCGGACAGGTTGAAGTCTATCTTGTCAGCGCCGACCGCCGCCGCCTCCTCGCGCTGATCGAGACCGGCCAGCATGTCTTCCCGCTCCCGGATTGCCCGCTCGCCCTGAGCCTTGTCGCGGTGGAGCCGGCCGAGCTCGTGGAGGAGCCGGGCGGCGCGCTGGCGAGTGCCGCCGCCTGGATCGCACAGCTGGCCGATACCGCCGGGATCGCGCGGCCCGAGCTGGCGCCGGACGCCATTCCGGCCTTTACCGCCTCGCTCGACGCGCATTTCGCCGCCGCCGATGCGCGACGCGACGCGACGCTCGCGGCCCGGATCGCGGAGACGCAGGAGGACCTGCCGGAAGAACGAGCCGGTCTCGCCGGCGCACTTGCGGCGGCAGCGGATCATTTCGGTCTCGCCGCGGGGCGGGGGGGACGGCCGGACGGCACCGACGATTTCCTGTCGGCGCCGTCGCTCGCCCGCCGGTTCGGCTTGCGCGCGAGCCGTGTGATCCTGGCCCTGGCGCCCGGCTGGCACCGCGACGATATGGGAGGGCCGCTGCTGCTGCGCGACCATGACGGCCGGGCGATGCTGGCAGTCTGGAGCCGACGGGGCTGGCGCGATGGCGATGGCGCGCCGATCCCGGCCGACGAGATCGACAGCCTCGCCTTTCGCCTTTACGCCCCGCTGACCCTCGACCTCAGCCGCTTCGGGGGCATGGCGCACAGCGCCCTGGAGGGGCTGCGCGCGGAGCTCTGGCCGATCCTCGCCGCCGGTCTCGGCGCGGCCTTGCTCGGGATGCTCGTGCCGATCGCCAGCGCGTGGGTGTTCGACGAGATCGTGCCGTCCGGCGCCGGCGGCCTGCTGGTCTCGGTGGGGGTGGCGTTGTTGGTTGGCGCATTTGTTTCTGCTGCTTTTGCAACGGTGCGGGCGCTGGCGGTGACGCGCGTGGCCGGGCGGGGCCAGCTCAACATGGCCGCCGGGCTGGCCGACCATGTCCTGCGGCTGCCGGCGCGCTTCTTCAAGACGATGTCGGCCGGCGATTTCAACCAGCGCCTCGCCAGCCTCGCCGGCATCCGCGCGCTGGTGCTCGACATCCTGCTGACCGCCGGCCTGACCCTGGTCTTCGCGACCGTCTATCTGGCTTTGCTCTTCGTCTACGAACCCCGGGTCGCGCTGGCCGGGCTGGCGCTGACGCTCGTCCATATCGCAGCGCTGGCGGTCAGCCGCGTCCTGCGCGCCCGGCCGCTGCGCGAGGCGGCCGAGCGCGACGGCAAGCTCGCCGGCCTGACCTTCGAGATTCTCGACAGCCTGCCCAAATTGCGCTCCGCGGCGGCCGAGCCGAGGGCGCTCGCGCGCTGGGCCCATGCCTATGCCGGCGAACGCGCCGCGACCGCGGCCGGCGAGCGCATCGGCAATCATTTCCATTCCTTCACCGACGCGTGGCAGGTGGTGACCCTGATCGGTCTGTTCGCGGTCGCCGCCCTGCTCGCGGGGCACGACGTCCCGCCCGGCACGTTCATCGCCTTCCTGACCGCTTTCGCCATCTTCCAGGCCTCGCTCACCGCCTTTTGCGACGCCCTGTTCGCGATCCACACCGCCCGCCCGCTTGCCGAGCGGATCCGGCCGATCCTCTCCGAGCCGGTCGAGGCCGGCATCGGCCGCGCCGACCCGGGCCGGCTGACCGGCGACATCCAGGCGAGCGGCCTTTCCTTCACCTACACCGAGGGAACCGCCCCGCTGATCGACGGGCTCAGCTTCTCGATCCGCCCGGGCGAGCATCTCGCCATCGTCGGCGGCTCGGGTTCGGGCAAGTCGACCATCCTCAGGCTCCTGCTCGGCTTCGAACGGCCCGCCACCGGCTCGCTCACCTATGACGGACAGGAGCTGGCCAGCCTCGACCCGGCCCGGGTGCGCGGGCAGATCGGCGTGGTGCTGCAGTCGAGCCAGCTGTTCGCCGGCACGATCCACGAGAATATCCGCGGGGCGAGCGGCGCCGGCCTCGAGCAATGCCTGCGCGCCGCCGAACAGGCGGGGCTGGGCCCGGACCTGAAGCTGATGCCGATGGGCCTGCACACGATGGTCACCGAGGGCGCCGGGACCTTGTCGGGCGGGCAGCGCCAGCGCGTCCTGATCGCGCGCGCGCTGGTCATGGAGCCGGCCATCCTGTTTTTCGACGAGGCGACCAGCGCGCTCGACAATGCCACCCAGGCGGTAGTCGCCGGGACGCTCGACACACTCCACGCGACGCGGGTCACCATCGCCCACCGGCTGTCGACCGTGCGCAATGCGGACCGGATCGCCGTGCTCGAACGCGGCCGCTTCATGGAGACCGGGAATTTTTCCGAACTGATGGCGAAGGACGGCGCCTTCGCCGCGCTCGCCGGACGCCAGCTGCTGGAGGATTGAGATGCGCAAGGCCCTCTACATCCTGGGCGATCTCGAGGATCGCGACATCATCTGGCTGTCGCGCAACGGCAGCGTCCGCGCGCTCGCGCCCGGCGAGACGTTGATTCAGGCCGGCCGCGCCGTCGCCGAGCTCTATTTCGTCACCGACGGCAGCTTCGCGGTGACCTCGGCAAACGGACAGCGCCTCGCCACCCTGGCGCTCGGCGACGCCGTCGGCGAAATGTCCTTCGTCGAGAAGCGCCTGCCGGCCGCCACCGTGACCGCGCTCGACCATGGCCGGGTGCTCGCCGTGCCGCGGGACGCGATCCTCGCCGAGTTCGAGCGCGACAGCGGTTTCGCCGCCCGCTTCTATCACGCCCTTGCCGTCTTCCTCTCGGACCGGCTGCGCTCGGCCACTTCCCAGGACAGTGACGGCGACGAGCTCGACGAAGCCATTCTGGACACGCTCTCGCAGGCCGGCGACCGTTTCGTCAGGCTGGTCGCATTGCTCGAGGGGCGGGAGCGATAACGGGCGCGGCGTGCGAATACGGATGCTATATGGCGGGCCGGCCCGTCACTGCGTGAGGAGAAAGACGATGGCGACAGGAAAGAATGAGGGACCTGCCGGCGAGAATCCCCTGGCGACGCCGATCGCCGACGAGGCGCTCGACGAGGCGGCCGGCGGCGCCGGCGCCCCCGCGGCCCAGGTCGCCGCGGAGCCGGCCGTCCCGAAGCGGAAGACCGAGCAGACCCGGCAGACGACCCTGATTCAGGATCTCTGACAGACGGCCAGGCGGGGCTCAGTCCGTCCAGCGCCGCTGCACGACGCGCGAAGGCTGAAGCCGCGCGTCGACCAGCACAGTTTCCCGATACTCGCTGCCCATCAGGCGGACGCGGACGTCGAGCGTGAACCAGTTCGTCTTGAGCTGCGGCTGCACCTGGGCGTCGAGCGGCACATTGAGTTCGCTCATCGCCTCGATCCGCCAGAATTCGACCTGATTGTTCCAGCCGCCCGACGGCCGCTGGGCGAGGACGCGGCGGGCCCGGTCGAGCGTGATCTGCCCCGGCGCGAGCATCGCCAGCAGCGGCGCCTGATCGGGGCCGAGCGTATTGATGTTGAGCGGCGAGAGATCGTTGACCGGCAGCGCGCAGAGCCACGGGCGGATGCGGGCATAGATATCCGGCGTCATGCCGGCGAGCGCGCGTACCTCGCCCGGATCGGCGAACAGGGTGTTGCCGGTCCGATAGGGCGCCGGGCCGGCGGCATAGGCCTCGTCCTCCGCGCCGCCGGGGCCGGTGGCGGTGTCGCTGTCCACCCAATCGGCGGCGGCCTCGGCGATCCGCCGCGCGTCCTGCTCGCGCACCTCCAGCACGATCATCAGGCCGATGAACTGGGCGACGCCGGACGCGCGGCGGACGAAGGGGCTGCCGGGCTGGCCGTCGACGACGCTGTTGATATTGAAGCAATTGCCGCCGTCGCGGACCGCGACGTCGGCGCTGCCGCCCCCGGGCAATTGCACCGTCCGCGTCGCGCCGTTCCAGCCACCCTCCAGCGTGGTCCGCTCGGGGCTCCGCAGGATGCGATCGTCGAGGGTGAGCAAGGCGAGCCGCTCGACGCCGTCGGCGAACAGCCGCCCCTGATCGCGCGCGGTGGCGTTGACCGCCACGGTGCGCGAGAGGCGCAGGCTCTCCACCATCGAGGCGGCGATCGCGCCGGTCACCGCGACGAGCAGCAACACCGCCAGCAAGGCAGCGCCGCGCTCGCGCTCCGGCCGGCGCCGCATCACCGGGCGCTCCCGACCAGGAAGAGCTGGCGGACCTGGCCCTGGCCGGCGCTGTCGCTGACCAGCTCGATGGCGACCGGCAGGCGCGCCGGATCGGTCGGATCCCAGCGGTCCCGCCACGTGCCGTCGCGGTCCCGGTAGCGTAGCTGCACGCGGCGCACCCCTTCGAGCAGCGGCATGGCGACGGCACGCCCCTCCCCGTCCACCGCGTCGTAGCGCCAGCGCTCCAGCCGTCCGTCCCGGAGCCGATATTCGACGCGCTGCAGCGAGGAGCGGAAAGCGGACTCGTCCTCCCAGCCGCGGCGGACGAAGGCCAGGAGCAGCGGCCCGCCGCCATCGCCACCGCTGAACGCGGCCACCGGCTGCCCGTCGCGGTCGCGGTGGATGCGCGCCGCGGCCTGAGCGAGATCGGCGTTGAGCAAGGCGCCGGTGCGGCGGAGCGCCCCCACGCTGTCGAGCAACCGCTCGGACGTTTCCTGCGTCCGCACGGTCAGCGTCAGCAGGGTCACGCCGGCGGCGGTGATCATCCCGAAGATCACCAGCGCGATCAGCATCTCGACCAGTGTGAACCCCGCTTCCGCGTCGCGCCGACGCATCAGACCGGCCCCCGGCGGAAGATGGTGAGGCTGGCCCGGCCGGGGCCGCCCGCCTCGGGCTGCACAAGGATTTCGATCTGTTGGATGCGGGCCTCCGGCGAGCGGGCGACGGTCCGCGTCCAGCGCCAGCGCCGGCCGGCATTCGCCGCATCCCCCTGACTCGTGCCGAAGGCCGGCGGCTGCGGGTCGGTGAGCGTTTCCACTGCAAGGTTGCGCGCGACAATCTGGGCGACGGCCTGATCCGACAGCCCGGCGCTGTTGGTCGCGGTCGCGCCGCCGAGCCGCAGCAAGGCGAGCGCGGCGAGACTGAAAATGGCGAGCGCCACCAGCATCTCGATCAGCGTGAACCCGCTTTCCCCTGCCGGCCTAGCGGACGACATGCACGCCTCCGTCGCCGCTTATGTCGATCGCCATGCGCTCGCCGTCACGCCGCAGGGTGATGCGGGCCGGCTCGGCAAAGCCGGTGGAATCGAAGCGGATGCTCGCCTCGCCGCTGCCGCCGACATCGGCGACGGTGCGCCGGGCCCAGTCGTAATGGGTGTCGGTCCGCCAGAGGCCGCCTTCGCGCCGGGCCACCTCATAGCCGCCGCGGCCGACCTGCACGGCGACGGCGCGGGATTCGAGAATGGCGGTGTCGCGCGCCGCCTTGGCGCGGGCGGCGAAGCGGTCGGCCTCCCCCGCCAGGCTGCCGCCGGCCTCCGGGAGGGCGAGCATCACCGCCGCCGTCGCCAGGCCGAGGATGACCAGCACCACCATCAGCTCGACGAGGGTAAAGCCCCTCTGCGCCTGTCCGGTCCGCGCCAGTCCGCCGCACGTGGCGCCCGGTTCGTCCCGCTTCAGCACTGCTTGTGGCATTTGCACTTTTTGGGTGGTGACATTCCTTCGCGGACAGGGAAAGGGGGATCGGCCAGAATGGAACTCCGAATGCCAAGACATCCGGTCGTACGGGCGCTGCTCTTCAGCGCGGGGGCGGCGCTTCTCATCCTCCTCGTCATCGTCACCGTCCGTCATTTCAGCGCCGAGCGCGAGGAGCGCCGGGACGCGAGGAACGACTTCGATCCGGCTGCCTATTCGCCAGCGCCGCCCCGCCTCGACGCGCCGCAGGTGGCGAGCGACATGGAGGTGGTCGACGCGATGCTGAGCCTCGCCCGGCTGCAGCCCGACGATATGGTGATCGACCTCGGCTCGGGCGACGGCCGCATCCTGATCGCCGCCGCCCGCTCCAACGGCGCGCACGGGCTCGGCGTCGATATCGATCCGTCGGCCATCGTGCAGGCGAACCGCAATGCGCAGAATGCCGGCGTTACCGGCCTCGTTACGTTCCGCCGGCAGGACCTGTTCCAGACCCCGTTGCAGGAAGCGGACATCCTGACCCTCTATCTCACGCCCGAGGTCAATCTGCGCCTGCGCCCCCGCATTCTCGCCCAGATGCGCCCGGGCACGCGAGTGGTCAGCCACGATTTCGATATGGGCGACTGGCATTACGACCAGCGCCGCCGGATCGGCAATGCGACCGTCTATCTCTGGACCGTGCCCGCGCAGGTGGACGGCAGCTGGACGCTGACCGACGGCAATCGGAGCGTGCCGCTCGCCATCGACCAGGCTTTCCAGCGCTTCACCGGCGCGGCGGGCGAGGATGGACGGATCGAGCAGGGACGGATCGAGGGAACCCGGATCCGTTTCCTCGCCAATATCGGCCGCGGCCGGCACGTCTATGAGGGAATTGTCGACGGCAACCGGATCACCGGGACCGGGGCGGGGGCAGGCTGGTCGGCGGTCCGCGCGCCCTGATGCAGCGAGCGGCCGTCATGGCGGGGCTCGCGCTCGTCTGGGGCGCGATGCTCTGGCTGGGCACGGGCGGGCTCGACAATGCGATTCTGTATGGTCTCCATGCCGGTGACGATGGCGTCCGGAAAACCGTGGCGTTGATCATCACCCGGTTCGGCGACCCGGACCTGCTGCTCCTCGTCACCGGGCTCGTCGCCCTGCTGCTGATCGCCCGCCGCGACCTGCGCGGCGCAGCGTTGCTGCTGGGCATCAGCCTGTCGGGCCGCCTCCTCGTCGAGCTGCAAAAGGCCTGGATCGCCCGCCCCAGGCCCGATGCGCATCTGCATCTGGTCGGCACCCGCACCGATTCCTTTCCCAGCGGCCATGCGGCCAGCGCGGTCATGGTGTGGATCACGCTCGCCCTGCTCATCCCGCGCGACGCACCATGGCGCCGGCCGGCGTTCGCCGCCGCCGCGCTGGCCGCTCTGGCGGCGGGCCTCAGCCGGCCGATGCTCGGCGTCCATTATCCGAGCGACGTCGTCGCCGGCTGGTGCTTCGGGCTGTTCTGGATCCTGCTGCTGACGTGGCTGTCCGACGGCGGCGCCAGGAACGCGCTCAGGGCTTCCTGAACACCGCCGAGATATTGTTCGCCGGCATTTCGACGACCCGGTCGAGCGCGAAGCCGTGCTGTGCCGCCTCGGCCGCCACCGCTTCGAGATCGCGCAGGCCCCAGTCGGGATTGCGGGCCCTGAGGTCCGCGTCGAACGCCTCGTTGCCGGGCGCGGTCTCGATCGCCGCGCGCCGGAAGGGCCCGTAGAGGTAAAGCGGCGACCCGCTCCCCAGCAGCCGCGCCGCCCCGCGCAGCAGCCCGACGGTCGCCGGCCAGGGGCTGATATGGATCATGTTGATGCAGAGCAGGGCATCGGCCTCCGGCACGGGCCATTCCGCCGCGCGGACGTCGAGGGAAATCGCCGGGAGCAGGTTGAACAGGCCGCTCTCCGCCCGCCAGGCCTCGATCGAGCGCAACGCCACAGGCTCCGGGTCGCTGGGCTGCCAGAGCAGTTTCGGAAAGGCGCGCGCGAAATGGAGGCTGTGCTCTCCGGTCCCGCTCGCCACCTCCAGCACCAGCCCGCGCGGCGGCAGGATGTCGCGCAGCACGTCGGCGATCGGCTCCGCATTGCGCGCCACGTGCGGCGCCGAGCGGCGATGATCGGTCATTCCGCCGCTTCGGCCTGCTCCGGTTCGCGCCAGACCAGCACGGGCTTGCGCGCCGCCAAAGTCTCGTCGAGGCGCCGGCGGGGGGCGTGGACCGGCGCCGCCTTCAGGCTCTCGTCGCCCGCTTTCGCCCGCTGCGCGACGCTGCGCAGCGCGCCGATGAACTGGTCCAAAGTCGCCTTCGATTCCGTCTCGGTCGGCTCGACCAGCATCGCGCCGTGGACGACCAGCGGGAAGTACATCGTCATCGGGTGGAAGCCCTCGTCGATCAGCGCCTTGGCGAGATCGAGCGTGGAAATGTCGCCGCCGAAGCCGCGGTCGCTGAACAAAGCCTCGTGCATGCAGGGGCCGCTGGCGCCGAAGGGGGAGTCAAGCACGTCGTCAAGGCTGCGCAGCACATAATTGGCGTTGAGCACCGCATCTTCCGCCACCTGGCGAAGGCCGTCGGCGCCGTGGCTCAACATATAGCTGAGCGCACGGGTGAACATGCCCATCTGGCCGTGGAAGGCGGTCATCCGGCCGAAGCCGTGCGGATGCACGTCCGGTGCATTCTCCTCCTCGATCAAAGCATAATGGCCGTCGGCCTGGCGGGCGACGAAGGGCAAGGGGCCATAAGGCGACAGCGCCTCCGAGAGCACCACCGGGCCGGAGCCCGGCCCGCCGCCGCCATGCGGCGTCGAGAAGGTCTTGTGCAGGTTGATGTGCATCGCATCGATGCCGAGATCGCCCGGCCGCACCCGGCCGACGATCGCGTTGAAATTGGCGCCGTCGCAATAGACGAAACCGCCGGCCGCATGCACGGCGGCCGAAATCTCGATCATGTCCGGCTCGAACAGGCCGCAGGTGTTCGGATTGGTGATCATCACGCCGGCGACATCGGGCCCGAGCCTCGCCTTCAGGGCCGCCACGTCCACGCGTCCGGCCTCGGTCGCCGGAATATTCTCGACGCGATAACCGGCGAAGGCGGCGGTGGCGGGATTGGTGCCGTGCGCGCTTTCCGGGACGAGGATCACCTCGCGCGCGTCGCCCCGCGCCTCCAGCGCCGAGCGGATGCAGAGCAAGCCGCACAATTCGCCATGCGCGCCCGCCTTCGGGCTCATCGCGACGCCGTGCATGCCGGTCAGCTTCAACAGCCACTCGGCGAGCTGATGAATCAGGGCGAAGGCGCCCTGCACCGTGTCGACCGGCTGCAGCGGGTGGATGTCGGCGAAGCCCGGCATTCGGGCGACCTTTTCGTTGAGCCGCGGATTGTGCTTCATCGTGCACGAACCGAGCGGGAAGACGCCGAGATCGATCGCGTAATTCTGGCGGCTGAGGCGCGTGTAATGGCGGACGGTCTCCGGCTCGGACAGGCCGGCAAGGCCGATCCCTTTGTTGCGTTCCAATCCACCTAGTTTGCTTCCCAGGGCTCCTGCTTTCGCAGGAGCACAATTCTCAAAGTCGACGCCCGTGGTCCGGGTATCGCCGATCTCGAAGAGCAGGGGCTCTTCCAGCATCAGCGCGCGATTGCCGGTAAAGGTCTCGGGGGTGGCGTCGGAGGCTTCGGGGGCGGTCGGGCGCCAGCCGCTCTGGTTGACGGTCATGCCAGCACCTCCCCGAGCGCGGAGGCAAGGATCTCGACATCCTCCTCTGTGGTGGTTTCCGTCACGGCGACGACGAGGCCGTTCTCCAGTTCCGGTTCCCCGGGATAGAGCCGCCCGAGCGAGACGCCGGCGAGGATGCGGCGCTCGGCCAGGGTGCGGACGACCGGCCGGGCCTCTTTCGAGAGTCGCAGCGTGAATTCGTTGAAGAAGCCGTCGTTGATCACCGTCACGCCCGGCACTTTCGCCAGCCGGTCCGTGGCGGCCACCGCCTTGGCATGGTTGAGCGCGGCAAGCTGCCTCAGGCCCTTCTCGCCGAGCAGGGTCATATGCGCCGTCCAGGCAAGCGCGCAGAGCACCGAAGAGGTGCAGATGTTCGATGTCGCCTTCTCGCGGCGGATATGTTGCTCGCGGGTGGAGAGGGTGAGCACGAAGCCGCGCTTGCCCTCCGCATCCACCGTCTCACCGGCGAGACGGCCGGGCATTTGCCGCACATATTTCTCGCGCGTCGCGAACAGTCCGCAATAGGGCCCGCCGAACTGCAGGCCGACGCCGATCGACTGACCCTCGCCGACGACGATATCGGCGCCCATCTCGCCGGGCGACTTGATCGCGCCGAGCGCCACCGGCTCGGTGACCACGGCGACCAGCAAAGCGCCCGCGGCCTGGCATTTGGCGGCGAGGCCGGACAAGTCCGCAATGCGGCCGAGAATGTCGGGATATTGCACGACGACGCAGCTCGTTTCGCCATCCACCGCCAGCGTCTCGACGTCGAGCCCGGCGGTCAGAGACGGCGGCGCATGGAGCAGCTCGTCGCCGGTGAACTTCGCCATCGTCTTCGCAAGCGAGACATAATGGGGATGGAGGCCGCTGGAGAGCACCGCCTTCTTCCGCCGCGTGATCCGGCCCGCCATGGCGATCGCCTCCCAGCAGGCGGTCGAGCCGTCATACATCGAGGCATTGGCGACGTCGCAGCCGTAGAGGCGCGCCACCTGCGTCTGGAACTCGAAGAGGCACTGCAGCGTGCCCTGCGCGATTTCCGGCTGATAGGGCGTGTAGCTGGTCAGGAACTCGCCGCGCTGGATGATATGATCGACGCTCGCCGGGATATGGTGGCGATAGGCGCCGCAGCCGATGAAGAAGGGCACTTCGCCCGCCGATATGTTCTGCCGGGCCAGTGCGCCGAGCTGGCGCTCCACGCTCAGCTCCGAGGCATGATCGGGCAGGCCGGCGATCGTGCCGGCCAGCCGCGCCGCCTCAGGCACGTCGGTGAACAGATCGTCGACCGACTGGGCGCCGATCACGCGAAGCATCTCGCTCCGGTCGGCATCGCTCAAAGGAAGATAGCGCAAGGTTCCGTTCCCCAATCCTAGCCAGGCTTCCGCATCGAAAAGCGGAGCCGCACATAATCCGCGCACCAGCTGCCGTCGGGCTGCCGCAGCGCCGGCGCGACGCGCGCCTCGACGGCGGCAGCGATGTCGTCGCGTTCGAACTCGGGCACCATCGCGACGTCCATCACGCCTGCCCGAAAGGTCTTCACCCAGTCCGCCGCGCCGCCGGGCAACGGCGTCGGGCGCGGGATCAGCTCGACATGGACCTCGCAAAAGCCGGTGGTGAGGTAGAGCCGGGTGAACTCCTCCACGCCGGCATACCAGGACGGGTCCTGATCCGGCATCCGGTAGCCGCGCGCGGTCAGCTCGTCGCGGAGGGCGGTCCGCAAGGTAAGCAGGTTGCCCTCGCCGCCCATTTCGCCGACGAAGCGGCCGCCCTCCCTGAGCGCCTCGAAGATGCCCGAGGCGACCGCGTCCGGATCGAGCATCCAGTGCAGGGCCGCATTGGAGAAGACCGCGTCGAACTGGCCGAACCGCGCCAGATCCATATCCTCTGCGTCGGCGACGAAGGCGTCGACGCCGCGCTCGCGCGCCGCCTCGACCATCTCCTCCGAGCTGTCGAGCCCGATCACCCTGGCGCCCGCCTCGGCGATGCGCCGGGTCAGCACGCCATCGCCGCAGCCGACGTCGAGGATCAGCTCACCGGGCCTCGGATCGAGCAATTGCAGCACCGCATCGCCAAGCCGCGGCACGAAGGCGGCGTTTTTCGCATAGTCGGCCGGCGACCAGCGGTTGGCGGTGTTGACCATCGGCCTAGTCCTGTTCGGCGCAATAAGCCTGATACTGATCCGCGTTCATCAGCTCGCCGAGCTCATGATTGTCGGCGAGGGTGAGCTTGAAGAACCAGCCCTCTCCCTCGGGGTCCGTGTTCACCAGGCTCGGCTCGTCGACCACGGCCTGATTGCCCTCCGTCACCGTGCCGGAGACGGGGGCATAGACGTCGGACGCGGCCTTTACCGATTCGACGACTGCGGCTTCGGCGCCCCGGCTGACCGAGCGGCCCGCCTCGGGGACTTCGACGAAGACGACGTCGCCAAGCTGGCCCTGTGCGAAATCGGTGATGCCGACCGTGGCCTGGTCGCCCTCGACCCGCACCCATTCATGCTCCCTGGTGTAATAGACCGTCATGACGCGCCTCCCTTGCGCTGATAGCGATGCGGAACGAACGGCATCGGGGTGACCGTGCCGGTGAAGAGCTTGCCGCGCGATTCGAGGGTGACCGCGGTACCTGGCGCGGCCGAAGCCCATGGCACGTAGGCCATGGCGATCGGCACTTCGAGGCTCGGCGAGAAGCCGCCCGAGGTGACCTTGCCAACCTCACTGCCCTCACCGTCGAGGACGAGCGCGCCCTCGCGGACCGGCTGTCGGCCCTCGATCGTCAGGCCGACGCGTTTGCGGAGCGCACCTTCTTCCAGCTCCTTCGCGATCCGGTGCCAGCCCGGAAAACCGCCCTCGGCGCGGCGGCGCCTCGACAAGGCGAACGTCAGGTCCGCCTCGACCGGCGTGGTGTCATGGCCGAGATCGTGGCCGTAGAGCGGCAGACCCGCCTCCAGCCGCAGCGAATCGCGGGCGCCGAGGCCGATCGGCTTCACCTCGTCCTGATCGGCGAGCAGGGTCGCCACCATCTCCGCGTCGCGCGCGAGGACCGAGATTTCGAAGCCGTCCTCGCCGGTATAGCCCGAGCGGCTGATCCACGCTTTGGCACCACCGATCTCGAACGGCCCGCCGGTCATGAAGCCGAGCTGTTCGACCCCCGGCGCGAGCCGCGACAAAGCGGCCGCCGCCTTCGGCCCCTGCAGGGCGAGCAAAGCCTGGTCCGTCATATGATCGAGCACGACGGTGCGCGGCAGGCGGGCCTCGAAATGCTCGATATCGCCCGCCTTGGTGGCGCCGTTCACGACGACATAGAAGTGATTGCCGCGGCGCGTGACCATCAGATCGTCGATGATCCCGCCTTCCGCATTGAGCAGCAGCGAGTAACGCAGGCGGCCGTCCTTCAGCAAGGTCAGATCGGCGGGAAGCAGGCTTTCCAGCCCTTTCTCGGCGTCGGGGCCGGCGATGATCAGCTGGCCCATATGGCTGACGTCGAACAGGCCGGCGGAGGCGCGCGTCCACTTATGCTCGGCGATGATCCCCTCATACTGGATCGGCATGGCATAGCCGGCGAACGGCACCATGCGTGCGCCGCGGGCGCGGTGCCAGCCGTCGAGGGGAAGGGCTTGTTCGGCTTCGCTCATCTGACCGGCTCCCGGACGTATCGGTCCGACCGCTCGAGCGGCCGGATGGTTCCAATACCCCCTCTGTCACCGGGACCTGAGAGCTTTCCCCGCCATCGCCGAAGCCAGAGCGGGTTACCCCTTCGGTGGTCCGCCTTGACGTGATGCTCAGGCGGACGCTTTCCAGAGTGTCCTGAACGCGCGGTCCTTTTGCCTGAGAGATTCCGGGGCGGTTGCTCCTTCGGCGGTCACGGCAAGCGCGACCCTCTCCCGCGCGTCCTTGAACGGACGCGCGTGCTGTGCAGACTCAGCCAGCCGGAGTCAATCGGCAGGATCAGCGCGTCGCGTTGTAGCGCAGCTGGTCCGGGGTCAGCTCGAAGCCGAGCAGCACCTCGAAATGGGCACGGTCGACGGCGGCGCGGACCGCGGGATCGGCCATCGGGTCGATCGCGGCATCGGGCGCACCCGGACGGCGCTCGCGGGTGATCTGCCGGCGGATGTCATCCGGCAGGGTGGCGGACGAGGTCAGCACGCGCGTCGTGGCGGCGCCGGCCGTGCTGGTCCGATAGGCCCCGTCGGCGAAGGTGAGGGTCAGCGGCCGCACCCGCTTGGCGACGACATTGGTGTTCCCCTGCACGACGGTCGCGAAATAGGGCACAGACACGCTGCGCGCGCCGCGATTGTCGCGGCGCCGCGCCTGCACCTCGAACGTCACCTCGGTGATGATATTCTCGCCGTTCTGATTGCAGGTCGAGCGGACGTTGGTGATGTTCGCGACCACATCGATCGCGGCGGCGTCGCGGCTGTTCGCAGGATCGAACAGGGTGACGTCGCCGGCGGGCGCGAGCACGGCGACCGGCGGGCAATTGGTGTAGCTGGTCAGAATACCGGTTTGCTGGATGTCGCCTTCGCGGGCGCATGCGGCGAGGCCGAGAGTGAGAAGAACGGCGGCGGCCGCTTTGGACGTGAACAGGCGCAAGGCGAGATCCCCGAAGAAATGCTGGAGACGCCTCCCTAGCGTCCCAAGGCTTTCGTGCAAACTGGCAATCGAGTAGAGCCGCCCCCAAGTGAACCTCAGATGACCGCAAAGCCTCCCCTTGCCCTGCTGATCGCCGCGCCGCGCGGCTTCTGCGCCGGCGTGGACCGCGCCATCCGCATCGTCGAGCTGGCGCTGGAGCGCTACGGCGCGCCCGTCTACGTGCGCCACGAGATCGTGCACAACCGCTTCGTCGTCGACAGCCTGAAGGCCAAGGGCGCGATCTTCGTGCCCGAACTGGATAAGGTGCCGGACGGGGCGCCGGTCGTCTTTTCCGCGCATGGCGTCCCGAAGGCGGTGCCGGCCATGGCCGAGATGCGCGGCCTCAACTATCTCGACGCGACCTGCCCTTTGGTCTCGAAGGTCCATCGTCAGGCGGAACGGCTGATCGAGCATGGCCGGCACATCCTGTTCGTCGGCCATGCCGGCCATCCCGAGGTGATCGGCACTTTCGGCCAGGTGCCGGAGGGGCGGATGACCCTGATCGAGACCGCCGCCGACGCCGAAGGCATCCAGCCCGCGGCGCCGGACAGCCTCGCCTTCCTCACCCAGACCACGCTTTCCGTGGACGATACCGCCGAGATCGTGGCGATCCTCCGCCGCCGCTTCCCCTCCATCCAGGGGCCGCGCAGCGAGGACATCTGCTACGCCACCTCCAACCGGCAGGCGGCGGTGAAGGCGATCGCCGGCCGCTGCGACGCCCTGCTGGTGATCGGCTCGCCGAACAGCTCCAATTCGCTGCGCTTGGTCGAGGTCGCCGAGCGGGAAGGCGCCAAGGCGCGGCTGGTCGGGCGCGGCGCGGACCTCGATTTCGGCTGGCTGGAGGGCGTGCAGACGCTCGGCATCACCGCCGGGGCCTCGGCGCCGGAAGTGCTGGTGCGCGAGGTCGTCGCGGCGCTGGGCGCGCATTTCGAGGTGACCGAGGAGCCCGTCGAGGGCGTCGAGGAACGGATGGTGTTCAAGCTGCCGGCGGGGCTGGAAGCCGCGTGACGGCCGAGCTCAGCGAGGTCGAGATGTTCACGGACGGGGCCTGCAAGGGCAATCCGGGGCCGGGCGGCTGGGGCGTTATCATTCGCGCGGGCGCGCGCGAGAAGGAACTGGCCGGAGGCGAGCCGCTCACCACCAACAACCGGATGGAGCTGGCGGCCGCGATCGAGGGGCTGAACGCGCTGAAACGCCCTTGCCGGGTGCAGCTCCATACGGACAGCGTCTATGTCCGCGACGGGATCACAAAGTGGATCCACGGCTGGCGGAAGAACGGCTGGCGGACCGCGGACAAAAAGCCGGTCAAGAATGCCGAGCTCTGGCAGGCTCTGGTCGAGGCCTGCGCGCCGCACCGGATCGAGTGGCACTGGGTGAAGGGCCATAGCGGCCATCCCGGGAACGACCGGGCCGACGCGCTCGCCTGCGCCGAGGCCAGCCGCTACGCGAAGCGCGCCGCCGAATAAGGCGCCGGGTCGATCCGGCCGCCAGGCTTGCCGAGCAGCAAGGCGGCGGCCAGCGCCGAGGCGGCGGGCGCGGTCTGGATGCCGAAGCCGCCCTGCCCCGCGCACCAGAAGAAGCCACTGCCCGAAGCGCTGAAGCCGTAGACCGGCAGCCGGTCCGGCGCGAAGCTCCTGAGGCCGGCCCATACGTGCTCCACCGCCGCGATCCGCCAGTCGACCACCTGCTGCAGCCGGTCGATCGCGATCGCCACGTCCAGTTCCTCGGGCGCGCAGTCGCAGGGCGCGGACGGCGTCTCGTCATGCGGGCTCAGCCAGAGCCGGCCGCCCGCCTCCGGCTTGAAGTAGAAGCGTTCCAGCGCGTCGACGATCAACGGCAGATCCGCGGGGGCCGGCGGATCGGTGCGGAGCTGGACCATCGTGCGGCGACAGGGCTGGATGCCGAGCGGCCGCTCTCCCGCCAGCAAGGCGACCGGGTCCGCCCAGGCGCCGGCCGCGTTCACCAGCACCTCCGCCTCGAAAGCGCCGGCACTGGTGGCGAGGCGCCAGCACCCGCCGGACCGCTCCGCGCCGAGCAGGCGGGCATTGGTGACGAGGGCGGCCTTCGCCGCGCGCAGGCAGGATGCATGCAGCGCCGCGACGTCGATGTCCGCACAGGTCGGTTCGCCGAGGCCCCGCGCCCAGCCGGTCCTGAGACCGGGAAGCTCTGCCTCGAGCGCCGCACGGTCCAGCGGCTGCAGCGGCACCGGTGAGCCTGCAAATTCCTCCGCAAGCGCGAGCAGCACGCCCTCGCCGGCGGCGTCGGCGAGATGGATGCAGCCGCGCGGGCCGAGGAACGGGGTGAGCGCCGCCCGCGAGGCGCTGGTCAAGGGCTGGATCAGCGGCCCGCCATAGGTTTCCGACCAGAAAGCGGCGGAGCGGCCGGTGCTGTGATAGCCCGGCCTGTCCTCGGCCTCGAGCAGCAGCACCCGCGCCTCCCCGGCGAGGGCGGCGGCAAGGCCCGCGCCCGCCATGCCGGCGCCGACGATCGCGACGTCGTAGCGGCTCACCCTTTCAACCCGGCGAGGAAGGCGTCGATCCTGGCGAGCGCGCGATCCCGCACCGCATCGGCATCCCGCAGGATCTCGTGCGCGGCGTCCGGCAGCATCATCAGCTCGGCATGGGGCAGCAGGGCCGCCGCCTCACGGATCGCCCCGGCGCTGACCAGCCGGTCCTGCTCGGCGCCGATGATCAGGATCGGCAGCTTCACCTCACCGAGCTTCTCCGGCGTGAAGGTCGCGGCGCGCGAACGGAAGGCGGCGCGCATCCAGCCGAAGGTCGGCGGGCCGATATTATAGCCGGGTTCGACGCGCCACCAGCAGAGCTCGTCCTCATAACGGGCGCGCGACCCGGTGAGGTTGCGGTTGCGCCGCCCGCCGGGGACCAGCATCGACGGCGGCGTCTTCCACATCGGCAGGCGGCCGAGGCCGAGCCAGTACATCGTGTCGGCGATATCCGGGGCGATGCGGATCGGGATCGGCGCGCTGTTCACGTCGAGCATCGGGGCGGTCAGGATCGCAGCGTCGAGCGGCGGTTTTCGGTCGATGATCGTCCGGAGCAGCAGATGCCCGCCCATCGAATGGCCGAGCACGACATGCGGCCCCGGGCCGGCGGCGCGCCACGCGGCGAGCAGGGCGTCGAGATCGGCGATCAGGATGTCGAAGCTCGCCTCCGCCTTTTCCTCGCCCGGGCCACGCGATGCGCCCTGGCCGCGCCAGTCGAAGCTGGTGACGCTCCAGCCCAGCGCCCGGAAGCGGGCATAGGTCTCCAGATATTTCTCGATGAAGTCGCCCCGGCCGGTCACGAACAGCAGGCTGCCGCGCCGCGTCCCGCCCCCCGCCGCGGGCCAGTCCATGCGCCGCAACCGCATCCCGTCCGGCGCCGCCCAGTCGGAAAAGACGGCGCCCTCAGGGCGAACGCGCCAGGCTGATTGCTCATTTACCATGGCTCACGGTTACGGTTTGGAAAGCAACGGCGTCTAGACCCCTGTGACATGGATATGGGGCTCTCCTGGATTTTGCTCGGGCTGCTGGCCGCGATGCTGCTCGCCTGCTGCTGGTGGGATCTGAAGACGCGGACCATTCCCAACTGGCTCAATCTGGCCATCGCGCTGCTCGCAATCGCTTTCTGGTATTCGGTGCAGCTGCCGGTCTGGCCGGAAGTGGCGCTGCGCGTCGGCGTCGCCTTCGTCGCCTTCTGGGTATTCGCGGCCGCCTTCGCGATGGGCGCGATGGGCGGCGGCGACGTCAAGCTGATCGCCGCGCTCGCGCTCTGGCTGCCGTGGCAGGCGGTGCTGGTGCTGGTGTTCATCATGTCGGTGGCCGGCGGCGTGCTGACCCTCGGCTATCTGATCCGCCACCGGCTCGCGAAGCGTCAGGACAAGCTCGAAATTCCCTACGGGGTGGCCATCGCCTTCGGCGGGCTTTGGCTGATTAGCGAACGTTTTCTTAACCAGTTTGGATGATGAGTACGGACTGAAATTTCACTTCAGTCCCGCAAAGGGGGGCGGTGATCGCCATGGACGTCAAGAAAATCGTGCTTCTGGTAGGCGCACTCCTCATCGCGGGCGTCACCGCGATCATGGCCAAGAACATGTTCACCGGCGCCTCCGCGCCGGCCGCTGAGGCAACGCCCCAGCAGGCGCCGCAAGGCCCCGAAGTTCTGGTCGCGACCCGGACCCTTCCCGTGGGCACCATCATCGACGCGGAAGCCTTTCGCTACCAGCCCTGGCCGCAGGGCCTGGTGCAGGACGCCTATTTCACGCGCGGCGAAGCCAATTCGGATCCGCAAAGCCTGATCGGCACCGTCGTCCGCAACGAGATCACCGCCGGCCAGCCGCTCAGCCAGGGCGCGATCGTGCGCCCCGGCGAGCGCGGCTTCCTTGCCGCGGCGCTCGGCCCGGGCATGCGCGCCGTCACCGTCGGCGTGTCCGCCACGTCGGGCGTCGCCGGCTTCGTCTTCCCGGGCGACCGGGTCGACCTGGTCCTGACCCAGGAGGTCGAGGGTGGCGGCGAAGGCCCGCCCCTGCGCGCTTCCGAGACGATCGTCCGCAACATCCGCGTGCTCGCCGTCGACCAGCGGCTCAACGCCCGCGACGAGAATGGCAATCAGGTCGCGCAGACGGTCTCCACGATCACCTTCGAGGCGACGCCGAAGATCGCCGAGAAGATCGCGGTCGCGCAGACCATCGGCCAGCTCTCGCTGTCGCTGCGCAGCCTCGCGGACAATAATGCCGAGCTGGAGCGCGCCATCGCCGCCGGCGAGGTGACGGTCCCGGCGGGCCAGGATCCCCGCGCCGAGCGCCAGCTGCTGCTCCAGGTCGCCAGCCGGCCGATCGACGTCAACCCGACCTATACGGTCGGCGGCGAAGTGTCCCGCTTCCAGCGCAGCACCGTGCCGTCGCGGGCGCGGAGCAATGACAGCAGCAACGCTGGACGCCCTGCGGCCGGCGTCCCGGTCGCGGCCACCCAGCCCATGGGTCCGGTGGTCCGCATCGCGCGGGGCAACAATGTCACGGTCGTTCCGGTGGGGGGTCGTTGAGATGACGTACAACAACAAGATCCGGCGGCTTGGCCAGCGTACCGCCATCGCCGCCGCGCTGACGGCGGGCCTGATGGCCGCCACGCCCGCCAGCCCCGCTCTGGCCCAGGGCACTCTGGCCCCGGCCAACGACGTGACCCTTTCCGTGGGCACCGGCCGCATGGTTCGCCCGTCGGGCGCGGTCGCCGAAGTGTTCGTCGCCGACGAGAATATCGCCGACGTCCATGCCAGCTCGCCGAGCCAGATCTACATTTTCGGCAAGGCCGCGGGCAGCACCACCGTTTACGCGACCGACCGTAACGGCCGGGTCGTCTATTCGGCCAACGTCCGCGTCGGCCAGAATCTCGGCTCGGTCTCGCAGATGCTGCAGGTCGCGATGCCCGAGGCCGACATCACCGCCACGCCGATGAACGGCATGGTGCTGCTGACCGGGACGGTCGCGCAGCCGAGCGACGCCGCCGAGGCGGAGCGCCTGGTCAAGGCCTTTGTCGGCGCCAATGTCGAGGTGGTGAGCCGCCTGCGCACCGCCACGCCGCAGCAGGTCTATCTTCAGGTCCGCATCGCCGAGGTGAGCCGCACGCTCGCCCGCGATATCGGCGTCAACCTGACCTCGGCGGACAGCACCGGCGGCTTCCAGTTCGGGGTCGCCCAGGGCCGCGGCGCCGTGACCCAGTATAACCCCGGCGGCCCGATGGGCGTCGGCGTGACCGCCGGCGGCACCGGCACTTCGGTCGTCACCAGCCTTGGCACCGGCTCCACCATTGCGACGGCCGGGCGTCTGCTCGGCGTCGATCTGCTGGGCTCGCTGGACCTCGGCGAGACCACCGGCCAGGTGGTGACGCTCGCCGAGCCGACCCTGGTCGCGCTGTCCGGCGAGACCGCCACCTTCCTCGCCGGCGGCGAGTTTCCGGTGCCGATCCCGCAATCGCTGGGCACGGTGACCATCGAGTACAAGCAATATGGCGTGGGCCTCGCCTTCTCGCCGACCGTGCTCGAGAACGGCCGCATCTCGATCCGCGTCCGCCCGGAGGTATCCGAGCTGTCCGCGACCGGCAGCGTCCGCTTCAACGGCTTCGAAATCCCGTCGCTGACCACGCGGCGCGCCGAAACGACGGTCGAGCTGGGCTCCGGCCAGAGCTTCGTGATCGGCGGTCTGATGCGGAACTCGAACTCCAACTCGATCAACCGCACGCCCGGCCTCGGCAACATCCCGATCCTGGGCGCTCTCTTCCGCTCCACGCGCTACCGGCGTGAGGAGACCGAGCTGATGATCGTGGTGACGCCCTATCTGGTGCAGCCTATCTCGGCCAACCGGGTCGTGCTGCCGACCGACGGCTACCGCAATCCCGACGAGGCGTCGCGCCTGATCGTCGGCACGACCAATGCCAGCCGCAACGAGCCGCGCCCGATGCCGAGCGCCGCCGAGCCGCGCACCGTGCGCCCGGGAGTCACGACCGGCGCCGCGACGCCGCCGGCGCCGGATCGTCAGGCGGCTGCCGGCGGCGCCCCCGCCACGCAGCCGACGGCCACCGCCTCGGCCCGGCCAGGGTTCAACTTCTGATGACCGCCCGAGATCGAAAGGACGCCACGACCATGTCTCGCCTGATCAGAATCGCCGCGGTTAGCGCTCTCGGCCTCGCCATGGCCGGTTGCTCCACCGGGCAGCCGCGCACGCTGAACGCGGCCAGCAATTACAGCGTCTATTCGGTTCACCAGCCGGTGGTCGAGCATACCAATTACGTCTTCGACCTGCGCGTCGACGGCGACCGGGTCTCCGAGGCCGAGCTGAACCGGCTCGCCGCCTGGTTCCGCTCGATCGACGCCCGTTATGGCGACCGCATCACGATCGACGAGCCGCGCGGCTATGGCTCCGCCGGCGCCCGCGCCGACGTCGGCCGCGTGGCCGCCGACTTCGGCCTGCTGCTCGCGGACGGCGCCCCGGTCACCGAGGGCGAGATCGCTCCCGGCACGATCCGCGTCGTCGCCAGCCGCGCCAGCGCGCATGTCGAGGGCTGCCCGTCCTACACCAATCCGGGCATCGACTCGCCGGTCCGGACCGACTCCAATTATGGCTGCGCGACCAACTCCAACCTCGCCGCGATGGTCGCCAATCCCGACGATCTCGTCCACGGACAGGAGGGGTCGGGCCGCGAGAGCGCGCAGGTCGCCGGCCGCGCGGTCCGCACCTATCGCGAGCGCCAGCCGACCGGCACGCAGCCGCTGCCGGCGACGACCACGCGCAACTCCGGAGGTGGCCAGTGAACGCGCCTTTCCATCGCGGATCGGGTCTTCGTGACCCGTTCCAGGCCTTCGTAGCCGATGAGACCACGGCCGAGCTGCTCCGCCCGGTTGCGGTCGAGCATGGCTGGTCGCCGGAGAAGGTGAACAAGGGCGGCCTGCGCAATGCCGTGCAGACTTTGTCAGTGGCGGCGAGCCCGTCCATCCTGTTCGTCGACCTCTCCGAGAGCGGCGATCCGCTGAACGATATCAACGCGCTCGCCGAGGTCTGCGAGCCGGGCACGGTGGTGATCGCCGCCGGTCAGGTGAACGACGTCCGCCTCTATCGCGATCTCGTCGCCTCGGGCATCCAGGATTATCTGCTGAAGCCCTTCTCGGCCGACCAGCTGCGCGATGCCTTCGCCAATGCGCAGCAGACCATCTCCGGCCCGCGCCTGATGGAATCGGCGAACGAGAAGCCCAACGTCATGGCCGCCGTGATCGGCGTCCGCGGCGGTGTCGGCGCGTCCACGGTGGCGACCTCGCTCGCCTGGCTGATGGGCGACAAGGCCGGCCGTTCGACCGCGCTGCTCGACCTCGACGTCCATTTCGGCACCGGCGCGCTGGCGCTCGACCTCGAGCCCGGCCGCGGCCTCACTGACGCGATCGAGAATCCGAGCCGCATCGACGGCCTGTTCATCGAGCGCGCGATGGTCCGCGCCAACGACAAGCTCTGCGTGCTTTCCGCCGAGGCGCCGATCAACCAGTCGATGATGACCGACGGCTCCGCTTTCTATCAGCTGCAGGAAGAGATCCGCCATGCCTTCGAGGGCACGGTGATCGACATGCCGCGCAACATGATGGTGCAATTCCCCCATTTGCTCGGCGACGTCCATGTCGTCGTCGTCGTGGTCGAGTTCACCCTTGCCGGCACCCGCGACGCGATCCGCATCCTTTCCTGGCTCAAGGCCAATGCGCCCCAGGCCCGGGTGATCGTGGTCGCCAACCGGGTGCAGGTTGCGGTGCAGGAAGTGAGCCGCAAGGATTTCGAGCATTCGATCGAGCGCAAGGTCGACATCGTCCTGCCGTTCGACGCGAAAGCCGCCTCGCAGTCCGCCAAGCTCGGCCAGCCACTGGCCAAGGTCACCAAGTCGGCGAAGCTGACGCAGCCGTTCGGCGAGTTGCTCAGCCAGACGGTCGACCAGGCGGCCGCCGAAGGCGCCGAGCCGGCGGCGGCCAAAGGCGGCAGTTCGCTGCTCGGCAAGTTCAATCTGAAATCCCTCGTCGCGAAGAAGCCGAAGGAGGCGACCTCGGAGGCGGCCTGACCGCCACCTTGGGGATCGTGACGAGACCAGGGAGGCGACATGCCGTCGATTGAGATGATCTTGCTGTTTGCGGGGGCCGCCGGGGCGGTATTCCTGTTGTACGCCGCCCTGTCCGGGCCGGCGACCGGCAAGCTCGTCCTGCGCCGGCTCGAGGTTCTGCGGGAACGGCACAGCCGGTCGTCCGACGCGGTCGCACAGGCGCAGATGCGCAAGATCTTCGCCCAGCGGCAGAGCAAGAGCGACAGCTTCGCCAAGCGCTTCATCCCCAATCCGGCCCTGCTCCAGCTCCGGCTGACGCAGACCGGCAGGAACTGGCGGCTCGGCCAGTATCTGATCGCTTCGCTCGGCCTCGCCGTGGCGATGATCGCCCTGCTGCTTTTCCAGGGCCTGCCGATCCTGCTCGCGGCGACCGTCGGCCTGCTGATCGGCGTCGCCTTGCCGCATATGGTCGTCTCCAAGCTGATCGCGCGACGCATCAAGGCGTTCAACGCCAAGTTCCCGGACGCGATCGAGCTGATGGTGCGCGGCCTGCGCTCGGGCCTGCCCATTTCGGAGACGATGCAGATCGTCGCCGAGGAGATTCCCGATCCGGTCGGCGGCGAATTCCGCGCCGTCTCCGACAAGATGAAGATCGGCCGGACCATGGACGCCGCGCTGCAGGAGACCTCGAACCGGCTCGGCACGCCGGAATTCCAGTTCTTCGTGATCAGCCTCGCCATCCAGCGCGAGACCGGCGGCAACCTCGCCGAGACGCTGTCGAACCTCGCAGACGTGCTCCGCAAGCGCGCCGCGATGAAGCTCAAGATCCGCGCGATGTCGTCGGAATCGAAGGCGTCCGCCTACATCATCGGCGCCCTGCCCTTCATCGTCTTCGGCCTGATCTGGTGGATCAACGGCAGCTATATGCAGAATTTCTTCGTCGACGAGCGGCTGATGATCGCCGGCGGCGGCGGCCTGGTGTGGATGGGCATCGGTGCCTTCATCATGGCCAAGATGATCAACTTCGAGATCTGAGCGGGGGGAAGAGAAGCAGATGTCGGGGCCTTCGCACGGTACGATCCTCGGGATCGATTTCGTCATGGTGGGGAGCATCCTCGCCGCCGTGGCGACCTTTGCCGTGTTCGTCGCCATTTACGCCGCGGCCACGGTACGCGACCCGATGGGCAAGCGCGTCAAGGCGCTGAACGAGCGGCGCGAGCAGCTCAAGGCCGGCATCGTCGCCTCCACCTCGAAGCGGCGCAAGAGCATCTCGAACCGCAACGAGATGGCGGACAAGGTCCGCGGCATCCTCTCCTCGCTGAAAGTGCTGCAGGAAGAGCAGGTCGTGAAGGCGCAGGCGCGCCTGATGCAGGCCGGCATTCGCTCGAAGGACCTCGCCTTCGTCGTCATCTTCGCCCGGCTCGTGCTGCCGATCGTGCTCGGCACCTTCATCCTGTGGCTGGTCTACTGGGTCGACTATTTCCCGGAATGGGGCTCGTTCAAAAAGTATATGCTGGTCGCGGGCACCTTCCTGCTTGCCTACAAGGCGCCGGACCTGTGGCTGAAGAACAAGGTCGACAAGCGCACCAGCGCCATCCGCAAGGGCCTTCCCGACGCGCTCGACCTGCTCGTGATCTGCGCCGAGGCCGGCCTCACCGTCGATGCCGCCTTCGCCCGCGTGTCGCGTGAGCTTGGCAAGGCCTATCCGGAGCTGGGCGACGAATTCGCCCTGACCTCGATCGAGCTGGGCTTCCTCACCGACCGCCGCCTCGCCTTCGAGAATCTGGCCAAGCGCATCGATCTGGATTCGGTCCGCGGCGTCGTCACGACGATGATCCAGACCGAGAAATACGGCACACCGCTCGCCTCGGCGCTGCGCGTCCTGTCGGCCGAGTTCCGCAACGAGCGCATGATGCGCGCGGAGGAAAAGGCCGCCCGCCTGCCGGCGATCATGACGGTGCCGCTGATCCTGTTCATCCTGCCGGTGCTGTTCATCGTCATCCTCGGCCCGGCCGCCTGCTCGATCAACGACGCCCTCATCGCGGGTCACTGATCCGGAACCTCGGCTGACGGGAGCGGTTGTTCCCCGAAACGAGCCGAGGAGAGTCGCATGTATTTCACGCCCGACCAGTGGCTGATCCTGCTGCTCGCCTTCCTGCTGGGCCTGGTGCTCGGCATGGCCTTCCTGGCCAGTCCGAAATGGAAGGCCCGCTACCGCGAGGAGGTCGCCCGCCGCGAGGAAGTGGAGGCGGAGAACGCGCAGCTCAAGCGCGACGCCGCCGAGATGGACTCGCTCCGCCACGCGGCCGCCCGCGACGAGGCCAGGCGGCGGGACGACGAGCCGGGGCCGCTCTAGCCCTTCCTCAGCGCCGCCTGCGCCGCCGCGAGCCGGGCGATCGGGACGCGGTAGGGCGAGGCCGAGACGTAATCGAGGCCGGTGCTTTCGCAGAAGGCGATGCTGGCCGGGTCGCCGCCATGCTCGCCGCAAATGCCGAGCTTGAGATCCGGCTTCACTCCCCTGCCCCGCTCGGCCGCGAGCGCGATCAGCTCGCCGACGCCCTCGACATCGAGGCTGACGAACGGGTCGCGGGCGAAGATGCCTTTCTCGACATAGGTGGTGAGGAAGCGGCCGGCATCGTCACGGCTGACGCCCAAAGCGGTCTGGGTGAGGTCGTTGGTGCCGAAGCTGAAAAAGGCCGCCTCCTCCGCGATCCCGCCTGCGGCAAGCGCAGCCCGGGGCAGCTCGATCATCGTGCCGACCAGATAGTCGATGCGCCCGCTTTGCTCGGCGAACACCGCCTCGGCGGTCCGCTCGATCAGTGCGCGGATGATGGCGAGCTCGGCCTTCGTCGCGACCAGCGGCACCATGATCTCGGGGATCGGCGCCTCTGCCACCGCCAGCGCCGCCTCGAAGATGGCGCGGGTCTGCATCTCGTAAATCTCGGGATAGGTGATGCCGAGCCGGCAACCGCGATGGCCGAGCATCGGATTGAACTCGTGCAGCTCGCCGACGCGTCGCTTCAGCGTCTCGACCGGCACGCCCGCCGCCCCGGCCACCTCGGCGATCTCCTCGTCCGTATGCGGCAGAAATTCGTGCAGCGGGGGATCGAGCAGGCGAATGGTGACCGGCAGACCCGCCATGATCCGGAAGATCTCGGCGAAGTCGGCGCGCTGGGCGGGCAGCAGATCGGCGAGCGCGGCGCGGCGCCCGGTTTCGTCCTCGGCGAGAATCATGCGGCGGACGTTCATGATCCGCTCGGCGTCAAAGAACATATGTTCGGTGCGGCAGAGGCCGATCCCCTCCGCACCGAATTCACGTGCGGTGCGGCAGTCGAGCGGAGTCTCGGCATTGGTGCGGACCCGGAGCCGGCGCTTCGCATCGGCCCAGGCCATGAGCGTGCCGAAATCGCCGACAAGCTCGGGCTGCACGGTCGGCACCTCGCCCAGCATGACCTCGCCCGTGCTGCCGTCGATGGTGATGACCGTGCCCTCCGGCACATCATGGCCGGCGACGCGCATCGATTTCGTCTTATAGTCGATCGCCAGCGAGCCGGCCCCGGAGACGCACGGGCGGCCCATGCCGCGGGCGACCACCGCCGCGTGGCTGGTCATGCCGCCGCGCGCAGTGAGGATGCCCTCCGCGGCATGCATGCCGTGAATGTCCTCCGGCGAGGTCTCGACGCGGACGAGGATCACCTTCTCGCCCGCCTGCTTCCGCGCCTCGGCCGTGTCGGCGTCGAACACCGCCTTGCCGCAGGCGGCGCCCGGCGAGGCGGGCAGGCCCTTGGCGATGACCCGACGCTCGGCCTCCGGGTCGAGGGTCGGATGCAGCAGCTGGTCGAGCGCGGCGGGATCGATGCGCAAGACCGCCTCGTCCTCGGAGATCAGGCCTTCCTGCGCCATCTCCACGGCGACCCGCAAAGCCGCCTTCGCCGTCCGTTTGCCGGAGCGGGTCTGCAGCATCCAGAGCTGGCCGCGCTCGACGGTGAACTCGATGTCCTGCATGTCGCGATAGTGCCGCTCGAGCAGGTCGAAGATACGCGCCAGCCGGGCGAACACCTCCGGCATCGTCTCTTCCATCGAGGGCGCCTTGGCCCCCGCTTTCTCGCGCGCCGCTTTGGTCAGATATTGCGGCGTGCGGATGCCGGCGACGACGTCCTCGCCCTGCGCGTTGATCAGATATTCGCCATAATAGGCCCGCTCGCCGGTCGAGGGATCGCGGGTGAAGGCGACGCCCGTGGCGGAGGTGTCGCCCATATTGCCGAACACCATCGCCTGGACGTTGACCGCGGTGCCCCAGTCATTCGGGATGCTGTTGAGCCGGCGATAGGTCTTCGCGCGCTCGCCTTGCCAGGAGCCGAACACGGCGGCGATCGCGCCCCAGAGCTGCTCCCCGGGATCCTCCGGGAAGGGCCGGCCCGATTCCTCCTCGACCAAAGTCTTGTAGCGGCGGACCAGCTTCTCCCAGTCCGCGGCTTCCAGCTCGGTGTCGAGATGGACGCCCTTGTCCTCCTTGGCGATCTCCAGCGCTTCCTCGAACAGGCCGTGATCGAGGCCGAGCACCACGTCCGCATACATCTGGATGAAGCGGCGATAGCTGTCCCAGGCGAAGCGCGGATCGCCGGAGGCGGCGGCGAGGCCCTGCACGGTCGCGTCGTTGAGGCCAAGATTGAGGACCGTGTCCATCATCCCCGGCATCGAGACGCGCGCGCCCGAGCGGACCGAAACGAGGAGCGGATCGGCGGCGTCGCCGAAGCTTTTGCCCGTCACGCGCTCGATATGGGCGATCCCCTCCGCCACCTCGGCGGCAATGGAATCGCGGAAACCCTCGCCCCGCTCGTAATAGAGCGCGCAGGCAGGCGTCGCGATGGTGAAGCCCGGCGGCACCGGCAGGCCGATCGAGGCCATTTCCGCGAGATTGGCGCCCTTCCCGCCGAGCAGATTCCTGTTGCCCGCCTCGCCGTCCGAAGCACCGCCGCCGAAGCGGTAGACATTACGCGTCATCTCAGCCTTCGATTCTGGAGAAATCCGCCACCCGGTGCACCGCATCCCGCATCCGGGCGAGCAGGTTGAGGCGTAGCTCGCGCTTCGCGGGATCGGGATCGTTGACCGTGACCTTGTCGAAAAAGGCGTCGACCGGCGCGCGCAGGCTGGCCAGCGCCGCCATCGCCCTTTCATATTCCTCGTCCGCCAGCGCCGCCCTCACCTTGGGCTCGGCCGCGTCCAGCGCGTCGTCCAGCTCGGTTTCCTCGATCTGTGGCGTGTAGCCGGTCCCCGAAACGCGGACACCATCCACATATTCCCCGCGGTTTCGATCGGTTCGGACAGGCTCCCTGTGCTCCCAGCCTTCCTTCTTCAGGATGTTGGCGGCGCGCTTGTAGCCGGCGAGCAGGTCCGCGCCCTGCGTGGATTCCACGAAATGCTGGAGCGCGCCGACGCGGGCGAGGAGACGGACGAGATCGTCCTCCCCGCCGAGCGCGAAGACGGCGTCGATCAAATCGTGGCGGATACCCGCCTCGCGCTGCTGGACCTTCAGGCGGTCCTCAAGGAAATCGAGGATCGCCTCGCCGAGATCCTCGGCTTCCTCGATGATCTTGCCGCGCTCGATATTCGGCGTGAGCTCGGACTTCCAGCGCACGACGACACGGTTGCCATGGCGATAGGTGTAGCTGCCGACCTCGGCAGTGATCTCATGCTCGTGCTCGTCGCTGTCGAGCAGGTCCGGAAAGCTGACGGAGGAGATCGCGCCGAGCCGCGAGACGATGTTCAGCACCGCCGCCTGCACCAGCACGTCCGAAAGCGGCAGGCGGAGCCGGTTCTTCGTCAGCAGCTGCAGGAAGCCCAGCGCGGCGCGGCGCAAAGCGAAGGGATCGCGCGAACCGGTCGGCTTCTCGCCGATCGAGAAGAAAGCGACGAGCGTGTCGAGCCGGTCGGCGATGTTGACCGCGACCGTGACCGGGTCGGAGGGCACGTCATCGCCCTGCCCCGCCGGCTTGTAATGATCGCCGATCGCCGTCGCGACCGCGTCCGGCAGGCCCTGCGCGCGCGCATAATAGCCGCCGATCACGCCCTGCAGCTCGGGGAACTCGCCGACCAGCTCGCTGACCAGATCGGCTTTGGCGAGCCGCGCGGCGGTGAGCGTGTCGAGCGGATCGGCGCCCTTCACCAGCCGCTCGTTGACCAGCCACTGGGCGAGCTTGGCGACCCGCTCGACCTTGTCGGCAATGGTGCCGAGCTTTTCGTGGAAGACGATCTCCTTCAGCTTCTTCGCCTGCTCGGCGAGCGGGATCTTCAGGTCCTGGTCCCAGAAGAAGCGCGCGTCCGACAGGCGGGCGGCGAGCACCTTCTCGTTGCCCCCGACCACGGCGGCAGGATCGGAGCTGTCGATATTGGCGACGCAGACGAAGCGGGAGCAGAGCTTCCCGTCCTCGCTCGTGCAGGCGAAATATTTCTGGTTCACCCGCATGGTCAGGCGAATGAGCTCCGGCGGCAGCGCGAGGAAGGCCTTGTCGAAGCTGCCCTTCAGCGGCACCGGCCATTCGGTGAGCCCGGCATTCTCGGCGACCAGCCCGTCGTCGGGGAGCGTTTTCGTATTGCGCTGGAGCTTGTCGGACTCCTTGCGGATGATTGCCTTGCGCTCCTCCTGATCGACGACGACGTGGCAGGCGCGCAATTTCTCGACATAATCGTGCGCGCCGCCGATCGTGATCGCGCCCGGATGATGGAAACGGTGACCGACCGTTGCGGCGCCCGACCGGATGCCGGCGACTTCGAAGGCCACCACCTCGTCGCCGAGCAGCGCGACGATATTGTGCAGCGGGCGCACCCACCGCTGGCTCTCGGTCGAGACGGAGGCCTCGCCCCAGCGCATCGACTTGGGCCAAGGGAAGGCGCGGACGATGGCGGGGACCGTCTCGGCGAGCACCTCGGCCGCCGCGCGGCCGGGCCGCTCCAGCGTCGCGAACCACACCCCGTCGCGGTCCTCAAGCTGGGCCTGCGTGAGCCCGGTCTTGCGCAGGAAGCCCTCCAGCGCCTGCGGCGGCGCGACGGTGCGCGGACCCTTGACCTCCTCGCTCACCGCCCCGGTCTCGGCCGGCAGCCCGCGCGCGATCAGCACGAGGCGCCGCGGCGTCGTGTAAGTCTCGATCTTTTCGGCCTTGAGCCCCGCCTCGCCGAGCTGCTCCTCGAACAGCCGCGCGAGATCGGCCCGCGCCTTGTCCTGCATCCGCGCGGGGATTTCCTCCGAGAGGAGCTCGAGCAGGAAATCGCTCACAGCAGATCCTCCCCGGCACGGGGAGGATCGAGGCGCTTGCCGCTCACGCCGCCCACCCGTTCTTTTCCATCCAGGCCGCGCAGGCGCCTTTCGCCAGATCGCGCACGCGGCCGATATAGGCCTGGCGCTCGGCGACCGAGATCACGCCGCGGGCCTGGAGCAGGTTGAAGACGTGGCTGGCTTTGATCGCCTGCTCATAAGCGGGCAGCGGCAGCTTGGCGGCGAGGCAATTCTCGCTCTCGGCGGCCGCCTTGCGGAACAGGTCGAACAAAGTCTCGGTGTCGGCCACCTCGAAATTCCAGGCCGACATCTCCCGCTCATTCTCGAGAAAGACGTCGCCATAGGTCACGCCCGCGTCGTTGAAGGCGAGATCGTAGACGCTGTCGACGCCCTGGATGTACATGGCGAGCCGCTCGAGCCCGTAAGTGAGCTCGCCCGCCACCGGCTTGCAGTCATAGCCGCCGACCTGTTGGAAATAGGTGAACTGGGTGATCTCCATGCCGTCGCACCAGACCTCCCAGCCCAGCCCCCAGGCGCCCAGGGTCGGCGATTCCCAATCATCCTCGACGAAGCGGATGTCGTGCTTCAGCGCGTCGACGCCGATCGCGTCGAGGCTGCCGAGATAGAGCGCCTGCAGGTCCGGCGGGCTCGGCTTCAGGATCACCTGATATTGATAATAATGCTGCAGCCGGTTCGGATTCTCGCCGTAGCGGCCGTCGCTCGGCCGGCGGCTCGGCTGCACGAAGGCCGCCTTCCAGGGATCGGGCCCGAGCGCACGGAGCGTCGTCGCCGGATGAAAGGTGCCCGCACCCATTTCCATGTCGTAGGGCTGGAGGATGACGCAGCCCTGATCGCTCCAATAATCGTGGAGGGTCAGGATCAGGCGCTGGAAAGAAAGCGGAGCCCCCATTCTTGCCTTCTTTTTTCCTTCGCAGGTGCAACAAAAGGTCGCTTCGCTTTGGCGCATGGGGCAGGATGGGTCAAGGAAGCCGGATTCGGATATAGGTTAGAAGGACATGGCCATGGGTTGGGGGAAGAGGACGCTGGCCGCCCTGCTGGGCGCGCTCTGGCTCGCCGGGCCAGCGCTTGCGGCGACGGCGCCCGCGAGTCAGGCGCGGCCGCCCGCCAGGATCGCGCAGCCGCAGGGCGAGCCGCGGCCGGCCATCTGGCTGCTTTCCGACGCGGACACCCGCATCTACCTGTTCGGCACCGTCCACGTGCTTCACCCGGAGCTGCGCTGGCGCTCCGCCGCGTTCAACCGGATCGTGCGCGAGGCGCAGGAGCTGGTGCTCGAGCTCAGCGAGCAGGAGATGTCGGCCGACAACAGCGCCGCCTTCACGATGATGCGCATGGGCAAGTCGGTGCCGGTGCTGCAGCGCGTCTCGGCCAACCGGCGGGAGGGGCTGGCACGGCTGATGCGGGAGCTGCAGATTCCCGAGGGCAGCCTCGATTCTCTCGAAACCTGGGCAGTGGCGCTGATTCTGGGCGTCGCCCAGATGACGCACGACTATAATGGCGGCGAAGGCAGCGCCGCGCAGGCGACGGAGGCCGCGTCCGGCGTCGAGGACACGCTGACCCGGGAATTCCGGGCCAATGGCCGCCCGATCTCCGGCGTCGAGACCGCGGCCAGCCAGATCGCCGCCTTTCGCGGCATGCCGCTCAACGTCCAGCAGGCGATGCTCGACGAGACGGTCGACGGCTATATGACCGGCGAGGAGGCCGGCGATCCGGACGAGACCGACTGGATCACCGGCAATCTCGACGGCATCGCCGCGGAGATGGAGACGCTCCCGCCGCCGCTTTACGAAGCGCTGATCACGCGCCGCAACCGCGGCTTCGCCGACTGGCTGGCGCACCGGCTCGACCGGCCGGGCACAATATTGTTCGCGATCGGCGCCGGGCATCTGGCCGGGCGGGTTTCGGTCCAGTCCATGCTCGAAAGCCGCGGCCTGCACGTGCAACGGATTTACTAGGAGAGTTTCCGGATGAAGCGACTGTACCTCGCCGCAATGCTGGCGCTGCTGCCCGGCCTCGCCTGCGCGCAGGCACCGGGCGCGCCGCCGGCCGCCAATCAGACGGCCCCCGCAGTCTCGGCGCGGCCGCCTCTGCCCGGCGCCGACCGCGACGCCGATCCGGCGCTCTGGGTGGTGCGGGACGAGGACACGACCATCTATCTGTTCGGCACCATTCACCTGCTCGATGGCCGCACCTGGTTCAACGACGAGGTGAGGACCGCGTTCGACGCGTCGGGCGAGCTCGTGCTGGAGGCGCGGCTGCCCGAGGATCCGTCCGCGCTGCAGACGATGATCCTGCAATATGCGCTGGATCCGCAGGGCCGGACCATCTCCTCGCGGCTCACCGCGGCCCAGAATGCGGCGCTGAACCGGGCGCTCGGCTCGATCGGCGTGCCGAACGGCGCCTTCGACCGGCTCGAGCCATGGTTCGTCTCGCTGACCCTCTCCGCGGCGCTTGCCCAGCAGCTCGGGGTCAGCGCCGACAATGGCCCCGAGACGATCCTGACCCGCGCCGCGCAGGGGCGGCACATCCCGATCGGCGAGCTGGAAGGGATGGAGCATCAGGTCCGCATCTTCGACGCCCTGCCGGAGGCGCTGCAGCTCACCCAGCTCAGGCAGACGCTGGAGGAGATGGATCATTTCAGCGAGAAGTTCGGACCCCTGGTGGGCGCCTGGTCGACGGGCGATGTCGACCGGTTGGGCGCGCTGACCGGCGAGGAACGGGGAGAAGATGCGGATTCCCGGGCGCTTTACCGGATCGTCTTCACCGACCGGAACGCGGCCTGGGCCGGCTGGATCCAGCAGCGGCTGGCGCAGCCGGGGACGGTGTTCATCGCGGTCGGCGCCGGCCATCTGGCGGGCGACGACAGCGTCCAGGCGGCGCTCCGCGCCCGCGGCATCCAGAGCGCGCGCGTCCCGCACGTCCGGATTCCCGCCCCGTGACGCAGGCGCGGAAGGGGAACTTGCGTCACGACGCACTCTCCCCTATAGGCGCGCCTCCCCCGTCCATGGTCATCCCTGGAGGCGTGAACGGGATCGTTTGAACCCGCATAACGGAGACATGCAATGAGCGAACAGCTTACGCTGTCGGCCGAGACGCGCGAACGGGCTGGCAAGGGAGCCTCCCGCCATCTGCGTCGCGAAGGCCGCGTACCCGCCGTCGTCTACGGCAACAATGAAGAGCCCCTCTCGATCCACCTTGAGGAGAAGGCGCTGGTCAGGGCGCTGTCAGGCGGCCACTTCATGAATTCGGTGGTGATGATCGACGCGGGCGCCGCGCCCGTCCGCACATTGCCCAAGGACGTCCAGTTTCACCCGGTCACCGACCGGCCGCTGCATGTCGATTTCCTGCGCATCTCCGAGCATGCCAAGGTGCATGTCGACGTGCCGATCCACTTCGTCGACGAGGACAAGTCGAAGGGCATCAAGCGCGGCGGCGTGCTGAACCAGGTCCGCCACGATCTTGAGCTGATCTGCGACGCGGCCGAGATTCCGGAAGAGATCGTGATCAGCCTCGCCGGCCTCGACATCGGCGATTCGCTGCACATCAACGACATCACCTTGCCCAGGGGCACGGAGAGCGCGGTCACCGATCGCGACTTCACCATCGCCACCATCGTCGCGCCGTCGGGCGTCAAGTCGGAGGCCCAGGAGGCCGCCGCTGCCGCCGCCGGCATCGAAGGCGAGGAACCCGCCGCAGACGAGGTCCCGACCGTCGGCGAGACCGAGTCCGAAGAAGGCGCGAGCGGGGAATAAGCGCTTGTTTCGCTGGCTCGGCTTCTTGTTCGGCAGACCGCCGGTCGAGGTGCCGGGCCAGCCCGCCTCCGCCCTGGAGGAGGATTGGGGGGAATTCGCACCCGTGCAGATCTGGGTCGGCCTCGGCAATCCCGGCGCGCAATATGCGATGCAGCGCCACAATGTCGGCTTCATGGCGGCGGACGCCATCGCCGAGGTCCACAATTTCGACGCGCCCAAAAAGAGCTTTTCCGGCTGGGCCCAGCAGGGCCGGATCGGTGGCGAGCGCATCCTGCTGCTCAAGCCCGCCACTTTCATGAACGACAGCGGCCGTTCGATCCGCGCGGCGATGGATTTCTTCAAGAAGGACGTCGGCGACGTCACCGTCTTCCACGACGAACTCGACCTCGCGCCCTTCAAGGTGAAGGTGAAGGCCGGCGGCGGCACCGCCGGCCATAACGGCCTGCGCTCGACCGAGGCGCATCTCGGCAACGACTTTCGCCGGGTGCGGATCGGCATCGGCCATCCGGGCCACAAGGACAAGGTCACCCGCCACGTCCTCGGCAATTACGCCAAGGCGGAGATGGAGCCTCTCTCCGATGTGCTCGCCGCCATCGCCGCCGAGGCGGCGTGGCTGGCGAAGGGCGACGACGCGCGGTTCATGAGCGACGTCGCGCTGCGGCTGCAGCAGACAGACTGATTCGAGCCTGCCTATCGCGACGTATTGAAATTGGAGAGCACCACGTAGCGTATCTGCTGGTTGTTGGCATCGATAATTCGGATCCGGGCGCCGCGATAGGAGATTTCACGCGAAGAGCTGAGGTCATATTCCACTTCGTTGGAGAAAGCAGGCCGCGCTACATCTCCTGAAAACTCGCGATATCCGATGCGAATACGATCCCCTACTCGCCCGTTATAGATTAGCGTTTGCTGAAAGTTATTCTCTCCCACCATCGGCCGGGAGGTTCGCTGATATCCATGTTGCGTATCACATGGCTTTGCCCCCAACCGCAGATCCACACATAGTTCCTGATGGTCTTTTGCTGCCCTCAGCGAGACGGCCATCGACATGTCCGGCGCGAGGATTCCACCACCCGATCTCAGGGCTCCGATCCCGTTGAGGCCCATCCCTATCTGGAACGAATGGTACGTGTAACGAGCGTCCTCTCCCACCTGCGGGTAAAAGCCGGGGCTGAACACGAAATTTCGGATATTGTTATCCTCGGACAAAACGATCCCGCGGACGTCAGTGGCAGTGCCTTGCCGTATCATCGACTCGCCGATTGAAACCGACGTCTCTTCACCAACGGCGGGAAAGCTGATCTGCTGCGTAATTGGTCGATAGTTGTTAGGCGTCGACGCACACGCTGCGAGAGCCAATGAACTTACGAAGACAAAGTCGCGCATTTTCCACCCCCTGCTAACTCTTTGACTTCACTCTGCGTCTATGGCGCGGGGCAAGTCAACAAGAAGGAGTGACGCTGGCCGCGTGACCTGCGGCTGGATAGAATCAAAAGGACCGATTAGGATCGGCGCATGCTCGAATCGATCATCGCCATCCTCTTCGCCACCGCCGGCCCCGCGCAGACGCCCGCCGGGGCCGAGCGGCGCTGCGGCTGGCTTTCAAATCCGACGCCCGCCAATTGGTGGCTGACAGACCGGCACGGCGAATGGACGCTTTCCGCGCAGGGCGGCTACCAGGCGCCGGGCATGGACAATCTGCCAGACAGGTCGACGGAGGGCTGGGTCGAGACCAACGGCTCCTATGGCTATGGCTGCGCCTGCCTGACCGTGCGCACCGACCGGCGGACGATGCGGATCACCCGGCTCTATTCGGCGACGCCGGTGCCGCTCCGCCAGTGCCGCGCCGACCCGCGGCTCAGGCGGCCTTCCTAAGCCCGGCTTGCCAATAGCCGGCGCTGGCCACCTAACTCACTCCGTTCGCCCTGAGCCTGTCGAAGGGCTGTCCTTTTCCTGGAGCAGAAGAAAGGCAGGGCTTCGACAAGCTCAGCCCGAACGGATTGTTATGTCTCGAGCGCTCTTCCTGAGTAGGCCCTCTAAAAGTCGTCCGCCGCACCGCCGATCGGCATGCCGGGCGGGATTTGCGGCACGCGCCGCTGCTCGGCCAGCACGGCGGTCAGTGCCTCGCGGTCACCGAGCAGGCGGCCAAGCCCGCGCGCCCAGTCGCTTTGCGCGCCACCGCCACCGGTGCGCTGCAGGGTCGCGGCGAGGCGCTGCAGCCGGCCTGACAGCGCCAGCGCCACGGTCGGCGACAGCGAGGCATCGCGCTGCACGCGGGCCAGGGCGAGGATGATCACCGTGCCAACTCTCCGCTGCAGCGCCTGATTTGCGACGTCGTTGCGGGTCGCGCGCTGGATCAGCCGCTCGAAGATATCGGCGGGCGTCAGCCATTCGCCATCGGCCTGCGCCTGGATCTCCAGCCGGTTCAGCCGCTCCGGGACGAGCAGATTGGACAAAGTGAGCTGGGCCGCGACCTCCGAGGCGACGAGCGGATCGAAGATCGGGCCGCCGGCGGTGCGGAAAATCTCGATGGTCTCCTGCCGGTCCGGATTGCCCGACCAGCCGGCCGACAAATAAGGCAGCAAGGCCGGCGGGACCTCGAGCGCTGATGGCTCCAGCGTGGCGAACAGGGCGTCGAGCGCGCGGCGCTGCTCGGCCAGGGGCACATAAGGCGAGCGCTCGCGCCCGTCGCCGTTCAGCGCATAGGCGAAATCGACGCCGCCGATCAGCTTCGCCGCCGCCTCCAGCTGATAGCGGTGGAGCAGCCAGATCGGCACGAACTTGCGGCGGAGATTGGCGACCGGCTCGTCCGGATAGAGCACGTCCGGGCCGAAGCGCGCCACCGCCGCCTGCCGGACCTGCAGCATGCGACCGAGCTCACCCACCGGCTCCGGCCCGTCGTCCCAGAGGCTGCCGAACGGCTGCGCGGAAAAGGGCGGGCGGGACTCCCCGTCGCCGACATAGCGCAGGCCCTCGGCGAGGCCCGCCGCCATGATCGGCCGCGCCGCCTCGTCGGTCTGCGCGCCGTAAAGCCAGGTCACGGTGAACCGGTCCCATCGCCCCACGCCGGTGCCATAAGCGTCGGAGAGATCCGGCGCGCCGTTGACCAGGCCGATGCGCGGCGCCGGATAGTCCATCACCGAATAGCGGCCCTGCGTGGAGGCCGCGAAATTATGCGCGAAGCCGAGCGCGTGGCCGACCTCGTGCGCGGCGAGCTGGCGGATGCGCTGCAACGCGATCCGCACCGGATCGTTCGCCCCGCCGCCATTGGTCTGCCGTGCCCCGACCAGTCCTTCGTAGATCAGCATGTCCTGCCGCACGCGAAGCGAGCCGAGCAGCACTTGGCCGCGGATGATCTCGCCGGTGCGCGGGTCTTCCACGACCTGGCCATAAGACCACCCACGCGTGGCCCGGTTGACCCAGCGGATCACATTGTAACGCGCGTCGAGCGGGTCGATCCCCTCGGGCAGCAATTCGACGCGGAAGGCGTCGATATAGCCCGCCTGGTCGAACGCCTCCCGCCACCAGCTGGCGCCCTCGAGCAAGGCGGTGCGGATCGGCTCCGGCGCGGCGCGGTCGACATAGAAGACGATCGGGCGGCGGACGCGCGAGCGCGGCGCGTTCGGCTCCAGCTTTTCCAGCCGGAAGCGGTTGGCAAGCTCGTAGACGATCGGCCGGCCGAGCGGCTGGCCGAAGTCCACGATCTGGCTGCCGAACGTGCCGGCGCGCGGATCGAAGCGGCGCGGTACATAGCCGGGCTCGGGCAGGCGGATCAGGCTGTGGCGGACGACGAAGCTCAGATTGCCGTTCACCGCGGCGATATTGTTGGTCTCCGCCGTCGGCGCCGCGGACGTGAAAGTCAGCCGCCCCTCAAGCTCGATATTCTCCGGAAAGACGCGGACCGCATTGGGGTCGGCGACAGAGAGCTCGGGCACCAGCCGGAACTCGCCGCCGCCGCCGTCCTTCAGCGCCTGGGCGATGCCCATTTCGTCGCGGGTCAGGAAGGAGGCGATGTCGACCAGCAGCCGACCGTCCGGCGTTTCCCCTGCGATGTCGCCCATCCAGATCGTGGAGTAGGCGAAGCTGTCGCGGACGCCCGCCTGCTCGGCCGGGGTGCCGGTGGCGGAACGGAAGCGGCTATTCTCGATCTCCGCGACGATCTTGCGCCCGACGCGCCGGAAGACGAGGATCTTGCTGCCTCCGGCCAGCCCCCGGTCCAGCCCGATCGGCGCCGAGCCCAGCCCGGTCTCCAGCGAGGCGACGTAGACGAAGCGCCCGGCTATCCCCTCCGCGTCCGGCGCCGGCAGCGTGACGATGATCCGCCCCTGCCGCCGGTCGACGTTGACCGGCAGCAGCCCGGTCTGCGCGGTGGTGCCCTGCAGAACTTGCGCAGGGCCCGGCGCGGGCGCCGGCTGGGCGGCGACGAGGATGGGGGCGGAGGCGAGCAGGGCGGCGGCCAGACGAAGCTTCATGGCGGGGACACTAAGCTGGCTTTCGCCGGGCGCAACGGCTAACGGAGCGCGCATGTGCGGGCTACGCCCGCTTCCACCACATCATCGGGTTTCTGAAATGGGTTTTCGTTGCGGGATCGTCGGGCTACCGAATGTCGGCAAGTCCACCCTGTTCAATGCGCTGACCGAGACGGCGGCGGCGCAGGCGGCCAATTATCCGTTCTGCACGATCGAGCCGAACGTGGGCCGCGTCGCCGTGCCCGATCCGCGCCTCCGGCAGATCGCCGCGATCGCCAAATCGGCGCAGGTGATCGAGACCCAGCTGGAATTCGTCGACATTGCCGGGTTGGTCCGCGGCGCCTCGACCGGCGAGGGGCTCGGCAACCAGTTCCTCGGCAATATCCGCGAGGTGGACGCCATCGTCCACGTGCTGCGCTGCTTCGAGGGCGGCGACGTCACCCATGTCGAGGGTCGGGTCGATCCGATCGCGGATGCGGAAGTCGTCGAGACCGAGCTCATGCTGGCCGACCTGGAGAGCCTGGAGAAGCGCGTCCCGAATCTCGTCAAGAAGGCGCAGCAAGGCGACAAGGATGCGAAGATTCAGGCGAGCGTCCTCGGTCAGGCGCTGGACCTGCTGCGGGATTCAAAGCCCGCCCGGCTCACCGAGCCGAAGGATCATGAGGAGAAGCTGGCGCTCGACCGGGCGCAATTGCTCACCGCCAAGCCGGTCCTCTACGTCTGCAACGTCGACGAGGGCGACGCCGCCGCCGGCAATGCCCATTCGGTGCGCGTCTTCGAGCGGGCGAAGGCGGAGGGTGCGAAGGCCGTGATCATCTCCGCGGCGATCGAGGCGGAGATCGCGACCATGCCGGCGGAGGATCGTGCCGAATTCCTGTCCGATCTTGGCCTCACGGAGACCGGCCTCGCCCGCATCATTCGCGCCGGCTACGACCTCCTCCACCTGATCACCTTCTTCACCGCCGGCCCCAAGGAATCGCGCGCCTGGACGGTCGAGAAAGGCAGCACGGCGCCGGAAGCAGCCGGCACCATCCACACGGACTTCGAACGCGGTTTCATCCGCGCCGAGACCATCGCCTATGACGATTATGTCGCCTGCAACGGCGAAACCGGGGCGAAGGAAGCCGGCAAGATGCGGTCGGAAGGCAAGGACTACGTCACCCAGGACGGCGACGTGATGCTGTTCCGCTTCAACGTCTGAGTGTCAGCGCGCGCCGCGGCCCTCCAGCCGCGCCAGCAGCGTCGGCATCTCGAAGCGCATCGCGATCTCGCGCATGGTCATGCCGCCGTTGAGTCGCGGCGAGCGCCCACTCGGGTCGGCGCCGGCATCGAGCAAAGCGAGCAGAACCCGCTCGGAATTCGCAAAGAAGAGCGGCGATAGGCCCGACCGATCCTGCATCCGCGCCCGCGCGCCCAAGGCCAGCAATTGCTCGACCAGCTCGACCGACTGCACGCCGTAGAGCGCCGTCCGCCCTGCCTCGTCCTCCGCATTGATGTCCACGCCGAGCGCGACCAGCGCCCCGATCAGCGGGCCGCGCGGCCGGTCCTGACAGGGAAGATAACCGGTCAGCGCGACCATTAGGGCCGTTGCGCCGCGCGGACGCCCTCCCGTCTCAGCGAAGCGCGTGCGCGCATTGGGGTCTGCGCCGGCCGCGACGATCGCCCGCGCCAGCGCCGGATCGCAGCCGCCCGCCCCGCTGGCAAAGGCCTCGGAGAGCCGCCCGCGCGGGACTCGCGCGGCCCAGCCGCGCGCGACCAGGGCGGCGAAGGTGAGCGGCCGGCCCCGGATCGCCGCAAGGATCAGCATCTGCTCGCCGAGCCGCGGCGACAGTTCGCCCGGATCGTCACCCATGTGAAAGGGCCGTTCCAGCGGCAGCCCGGCCTCGATCATGTCGGCGAGCAGCCGGTCCTTGTCCTCCATCGAGACCATAGCGTGACCGGCCAGCCGCATGGCCGCCGTCGACTGGAAATCGAAGCCCTCCGCCCTGAGCGCCGCCACGGTTTCGCCATTGCCCTCGGTCCAGCGCGCCGCGCCGACCGCCTCTTCGATCGCATCGGCCAGCTGACGCAGCTCCGGCGGACCGCCAACGAGGCGGCTCCAATAGTCGCGGACGGTAAAGCTCCGTCCGCCCGTCTCGAAGGTGATCAGGCTGTTCAGGCCATGGGAGACCGTGGCGGCATAGACCGGTTTCAGCCCGAAGAAGCGCGCCGACCGGAAGCGGTCGAGCAGTGCGTCCAGCGCAGCCCTGTCGATCCGGCTGCGATGTTCGCCGGGAATGAGCGCTGACGAGATGGTGATGACGTTCCGGTAATAAGGCGGAGAGGCGCCGTAGGACTGGAGCGCGTTGGCGAAGGTCACATTGCCGGCGCCGTCTATGGTGATTCGATACTCGTCGCCCAAGCTGGCGCGATGGAGCGTGATGCGCAGGCTGGGATAGTCGACCGGCGGGAAGGCGGCATCGGGATCCCGCCATTCGCTCGCCGGTGAAAAACCGATCTGGATAAGCCCCCGTGCCGCCACCGGTCGGCCGCGATAGTTGAACGGCCGGAACCGCCAGCGCCGCGCCTCGGCAAGGACCAGACCCATTTCCGCCGAGTCGCCCGGAGCCGGATCTGTCATGGCGTCGATCACCTCGCCTTCAGGCGAGACGGTCACCCGCACCGCCACCGGCATAAAGGTGGCCGCACCCCCGGCCGGGACGGTGAGTGAGTGCTCGCCAGTGATGCGATGCGTTTCCATCGTCTCGTTGTCGAAGCCGATCGGCGCGGCCGGCGGCGGCGAATCCTGCGCGCCGATGAGCAACAGCAGGGGAAGCAGGCGGGCAATCATGGTGCGAACATAACACGCGCCTCCAGACCTCAACAGACAACCCGCGGCAGGGAAAAACTGCGCTTCCTATCAGGGCCTTGGCCACAGCCTGGTGATCCGGTCCGCGGGCGGCAAAGGCGGCGGGCTCACGCCCATGGCGGCGATATAGCGTTCGAGCGCGTCCACGTCCTGGATGCCGCCGACCGGGTTCGTGCCCTGCCGGAAGACGGTGAAGCTGTCGCCGCCCGAGGCGAGGAAGCTGTTGATCGTGACGCGATAGCTCGCCTCGTCGGTCATCGGCGCACCGTTCAGGCGCATGTCGAGAATGCGCTGCCCCTCCGGGCGCCGGAGATCGTAGCTGTAGGTGAAGCCGCGCGAGGGCTGCAGCATGATCGGGCTCTCCACCGTGTTCGGCCCGCTGGCGAATTGCTGCTCCAGCGCGGCGCGGAGCTGGCGTCCGGTCATGGTCATGACGACGAGATTGTTGCCGAAGGGCTGGACGGCGAAGAGCTGGCCGAAGGTGACGCTGCCGTCCGTCGCCGGGATGAGGTCGGTGCGAACGCTGGTCTGGTTGGTGAAGGCGAGCTGGGCATTGCCGGTTTCCGGCCCGCTCGTGGCGGCGAGGAAGGCGTCGGCGATCAAATCGCCCATGGTCGATTCGCCGGCGTCGTTCGTCTCCTTCATGGCGGGGCCCGCCAGATGGCCGATCGGCCGCGCGATGATCGGCGCCGCCGCCGCCGCATAGCGCGCGACCAGCGCCCGCACCGCCGGATCGGCCGGGAAGACGGGATAGAGATTGCTGAGCGGCACCGTGCCCCTGCGGTCCGTGTAGCCCTCGCCCTGGACGAGGACATTGTCTGCGCTCTTCGCTGTCACCCGGTGCCGCGCGGGATCAATGGTGAGGCTGATATTGGTGAGGATCACGCCGTTCTTCTCGGCGCTCGTGACGAGGATGGGCCGGCTGGCGTCGATCCGCCCGTAATCGCAGATATAGCTATGGTGGGTGTGGCCGGAGACGACGACGTCGATGCTCCTGTCCAGCCGCGCCAGGACCGGCAGCAGGTCTCCGCTCACGCCGCGGCAGCTATGGTCGTTATAGCCCACCTCAGTGCTCAGCCCCTGGTGGATCAGCACGACGATCGCGTCCGCACCCTGCGCGCGTAGCTGCCGGGCGGCCGTGTTGATCGCCTCCGCCTCGTCGCCGAAGGTCAGCCCGGAAATGCCGGTCGGGGTGACCAGCGTGGAGGTGTCGCGCAAGGTCAGGCCGATGAAACCGACCCGGACGCGGTTGCGGCCGGTGCCGAAGCTGCGCAGCGCAGAGGCCGGAAACAAGGTCTGCCCGTTCTCGGTGCGGACATTGGCGGCGAGGATGCGGAAACGGGCGCCGGGGAAGCGGTCGAGCCGGCAGGGCCGACGGGTCGTGAAGCGCTGGCAGCCGCCATTCTGCATGCGCAGCAGCTCCTGCCGCCCGCGATCGAATTCGTGATTGCCGACCGCGCTGAAATCGAGGCCGACCAGGTTCATCGCCAGGATGGTCGGCTCGTCGAGAAACTCGGCGGAGATGAGCGGCGAGGCGCTGATCAGGTCCCCGGCCGAGACGACGACGCTGTTCGGGTTCGCCGCCCGCAGCCGCCGTACCGCGGACGCGAAATAGGCGACGCCGCCCGCCGGCACGCGCACGTCGCCGCCGGGGCCCGGCGCCGTCATCGCCATGCGCGGCGGCTCCAGCGCGCCGTGGAAGTCGTTGAAGGCGATGATGTTGACGCGCACGGGCGCCGGCCGCCGCTGCGCCTCGGCCTTCGTCCCGACGCTCGCCAGCGCCAGCAGGATCGCCAGCCACGATTTGATCCTCATGCCCGTACGCCCCTGCTGCTTGAGTCTGCGCCCGCTGTTTGGCACGGGGCGATGGCACTGTCATCAGAGGCCCGGCATGACCGACCAGACTGTCCGCCTCTTCACCTACGGGACCCTCCGGGACCCCGCCGTCCAGCAGCGGCTGTTCGGGCGATCGGTGTCCGGCACGCCCGACGCCGTCCAGGGCTTCCGGCTGGGCACGGTGACCATCGCCGATGAGGAGGTGATCGCGACCAGCGGCACCACCGTCCATCTCGTCGTCGACGGGACCGGCGACTCCGCCGACCGTGTCGAGGGCATGGTGCTGAGCCTCAGCGAGGCGGAACTGGCCATCGCCGACGGCTATGAGACGGCGGACTACCGGCGCGTCGCCGTGACTTTGGTCTCCGGTGCGGAAGCCTTTCTGTACGCACGGGCCTGACCCTCGTCGTCACTCCAGCGAAAGCTGGAATCTCCGTGTCGTTGGTTGCAAAGGGAAACGAGATTCCGGCCTTCGCCGGAATGACTCGGACGGGAGCATTGCGTGATCTATTTCGAGGATATCGAGATCGGCCGGGAGATGGTCTACGGCAGCTACGAGGTCACGCGCGAAGAGGTGCTGGAATTCGCGCGGAAATATGATCCGCAGCCCTTCCACCTTTCCGACGAGGCCGCCGCCAGGACCCATTTCGGGCGCCTCGCGGCGAGCGGCTGGCACACCTGCGCGATGGTGATGTCGGTGACGGCCAATTATTTCATGAATGGCCGCGGCGAGCCGCAGGCGGGGCTCGGCTCTCCGGGCATTGACGAACTGCGCTGGCTGAAGCCCGTCTATCCCGGCGACACCCTGCACGTGCGCGGCGAGGTGCTGGAAAAGACCCCGTCGCGCTCCAGGCCCGATCTCGGTTCCTTCCGCACGAAGACGACGGTCACCAACCAGGACGATGTCCCGGTCCTGACCTTCACCTCGATCGTCCTGATCCTCCGGCGGCCGGCCGAATAGGCCGGGCAAGGGACAGTTGCCGGCAACTGTCCCCATTCATACGCCGCTCTCAGTGCTTCTTGCCGGCCCAGACGTTCTGATAGGCCATGTAGGCGAGGATCGTGCCGATCAGCAGGAAGATGAGGGTCGCCATGCCCGAATTCTTGCGCTGGTCGGCCTCCGGCTCCGCCGTCCAGGCGAGGAAGGCGGCCACGTCCTGTGCCATCTGGTCGACCGTCGCTCGCGTACCGTCCGCATAGGTCAGTTGATTGTCGGTGAGCGGCGCCGGCATGGCGATGTTGAGGTTCGCGAAATAGGGGTTGAAATGCAGCGAGCCGGCCGGCCGGTTCTCGGCGGGAAGCGCCTCGCCCCGCTCGTTGCGGTAGGTCGCCGGATTGGCGTAGCCGGTGAGCAGCGAATAGACATAGGCCGCGCCGCCGTGCCGCGCCTTGGTGATCAGGCTGAGATCGGGCGGGAGCGCATTGCCGTTGGCGTTGCGGGCGGCCGCCTCGTTCGCGAACGGATTGGGGATGCGATCGGCGGGGAGCGGGGCGCGCTCGGCCGGCGAGCCGTCGGCCGGGTTCACCGTCGCCACCTTATGCGGCCAGCCGGCGGCGAGATTACGGACCTGCGCCGCGTTATAGCCGAGCGCCGCAAAGTCGCGGAACGACACATATTGCAGGCTGTGGCAGTTGGAGCAGACCTGCTGGAAGACATAGAGGCCGCGCTGCAGCTGCTGCTGATTATGGCTGAAGCGGCCGAACGGTCCCTCGAACTCGAAATGCGGATGCCGCGGATGCGCGACGAAGCGCGCTTCGACGGTCGCCCGCGGCGGTTCCCTGAGATAGGCCCTCGTGCCCCAGAGCAGCGACCATGCGGCGACTCCGCAAAAGCCGAGACCAACCAGGATGCCCAGAATGCGAACCATGAGTGCGTCTTCCCCTTACGCGTTGGCCGGAGCGGTGCCGGGCCGGGCGGCTTCCTCCGCCTCGCCGTGCAGCACGCTTTCCGCAATCGAATTGGGCAGAGGCAGCGTTTTTTCCACCCAGGACAGGATCGGCAGGATGATCAGGAAGTGCGCGAAATAGTAGATGGTCGCGAGCTGCGAGATCATCACATAGGGCTCTTCGGCCGGCGAGCCGCCGCAATAGCCGAGCACCAGCACGTCGACGACGAGGATCCAGAAGAACATCCGGAAGCGCGGCCGGTAGCGGCCCGAGCGCACCGGCGACTTGTCGAGCCAGGGCAGGAAGAAGAGCAGCAGGATCGAGCCGAACATCGCCATCACCCCCCAGAGCTTCGCCGGCAGGATGAAGTCGAAGGTGAAGGCTCTGAGGATCGCGTAGAAGGGCCAGAAATACCATTCGGGCACGATATGCGCCGGCGTCGAGAGCGGGTTGGCCGGGATATAATTGTCGGCATGGCCGAAATAGTTCGGCAGGAAGAAGACGAACAGGGCCAGCAGCAGCAGCGCCAGGAACACGCCGAACCCGTCCTTCGCGGTGTAATAGGGATGGAAGGGGACGGTGTCCTGCGGCGACTTCACGTCGACGCCGGTCGGGTTGTTCGAGCCCGGAATGTGGATCGCCCAGATGTGCAGGATGATCACGCCCGCGATCACGAAGGGCAGCAGATAGTGGAGCGAGAAGAAGCGTGTCAGCGTCGCCTGGTCCGGCGCATAGCCGCCGACCAGCCAGTGCTGGATCGGCTCGCCGATGACCGGGATCGCGCCGAACAGGCCGGTGATCACCTTGGCGCCCCAGAAGCTCATCTGCCCCCAGGGCAGGACATAGCCCATGAAGGCGGTCGCCATCATCAGGAGGAAGATGACGAGGCCGAGCATCCACACCATCTCGCGCGGCGCCTTGTAGGAGCCGTAATAGAGGCCGCGGAAGATATGGAGATAGGTGACGATGAAGAAGAAGCTGGCGCCGTTGGCGTGCAGATAACGCAGGAACCAGCCGCCGTTGACGTCGCGCATGATGTGCTCGACCGAGGCGAAGGCGGTGTCCGCATTGGTGTTGTAGTGCATCGCCAGCACGATGCCGGTGATGATCTGCAGGGTCAGCGCGAGCCCGGCGAGCACGCCGAAATTCCAGAAAGCGTTGAGGTTCCGCGGGACCGGATAGCCCTTGCCGGTGGCGTTGTAGACGAAACGCGGCAGCGGCATCCGCTGGTCCAGCCAGCGCATGAACGGATGCTTCGGCTTATATTGTTCAGCCCAGGGGAAGCTCATCTCTTTTGACCTCAGCCGATGCGGACGGACGTGTCGGACAGGAATTCATATTCGGGCACTTCCAGGTTGCGCGGCGCCGGCCCTTTGCGGACGCGGGCCGCGGTGTCGTAGTGCGAGCCGTGGCAGGGGCAGAAATAACCGCCGAAATCGCCCCTCGGCTCGCCCTCCGCCGCGCCCAGCGGCACGCAGCCGAGATGGGTGCAGACGCCGAGCGTGATCAGCCAGTTGCGATGGCCTTCCTTGGTGCGCTCGGCGAGCGTCTGCGGATCGCGCAGGCTGCCCGTGTCCACCGCATTGGCGGCGGACTGCTCGGCCGCGGTCAGGTTGCGGATGAAGATCGGCTGCTTGCGCCAGATCGACTTGATCGCCTGGCCGCTCTCGATGTGGGAGATGTCGACGTCGATCTGCGCGAGCGCGAGCACGTCGGCCGACGGATTCATCTGGTTGATCAGGGGATAGAGGAAGCCGACCGCGCCGACGCCGCCGAAGCTCACCGCGGCGATGTTGATGAAGTCGCGGCGGCGGACGCCGCCTTCCTCCGCGGCGGGCTCCGCCTGTTCGCTCGTTTCGACCGCAGCCATAATGTCCTTCGTCGTTCCCGAAAACCGGATAACCAGAGCCCCCAACCCGAAGGATCGGGCCGCTCGCGGGGCCTGATAGACGGGGCGGACGCCCTTTGCCAACCGTCATTTTGACGAGGGGGTTACGGCCTGCGGAGAGGGCGGCGGTTTAGAGGGAGGCAGCTTTCGAACGGGCCTGTTGGTTTATCCTCCGTTCGGGCCGAGCCCGTCGAAGCCCTGCCCTTCCTTTCGTCAAAAAGGGGTGAGGACAGCCCCCTTCGACAGGCTCAGGGCGAACGGTTAGTGGGGGGCATGCGCCTCGCCCTCTATGAGCCGGACCAGGCCGGCAATGTCGGTACGATCATGCGCCTCGCCGCCTGTTTCGGCGTGCCGCTCGATTTGATCGAGCCCATGGGCTTCCCCTGGGGCGACCGCGCGCTGAAGCGCGCCGGCATGGACTATGCGGAAATGGCCAACCTGACCCGGCATTTGGACTGGGCGGCGTTCGAGGGCGCGCTGACGGGGCGGCTGGTGCTGTTCACGACGCAGGGCGCGGTGCGGCTGCCGGAGGCGCGGTTCGAGGCGGGCGATGTTTTGCTGTTCGGGTCGGAGAGCCGGGGCGTGCCCGATGAGGTGCATGAACGTGCGGCGCTGCGGGTGCGAATCCCGCAGGTGGCGGGGACACGGTCGCTGAACCTTGCCGTGGCGGCGGGGATCGGGGTGGCGGAGGCTGTGCGGCAGGCGGGGTTGTGGGTGGGGTGAGACGTCAGCGGTCTTGGGCCCACTCGCGCGACAACTCGGCCTGACCGGGGGCAGCGATGCTGAGTGCCCGATCGGTCAACGAGTGAGAACGCAAGGTGGATGCCGGATCAGGTCCGGCATGACGAGGAGGGGGAAACTGCCGCTCGGTGCACCGACCCCTCCACCATGCTGCGCATGGTCCCCCTCCCCGTTCCGGGGCGGATTTTTAGTTCGGCGTGCCTTCCCCCTCCTCCCCCTCGCCGATGATCGGCACCCCCATCGCCGCGAGCCATTTGTCCAGTTCCTCGATGGACCGCTCGAACGTCCACGCCTGCCGCCGCCCGCCCGGCTTGAAACTCTGCTCGTTGCGCCGCTGCTTGCGGTCCCAGCGCGCGAGGAGGCGCATCGCGCCGTCGAAGGCTTCGGCCTCGTCGGGGCGGTGGCCGCAGGTGGGGCAGCAGACCGGGCGCTGGCCCGGTTCGGCGGTGTCTAGCGCATACCGGAGGCGGGCCTGCGCCATCAGGCCGAGGGCGAGCGACTCCGCCTCAAGCCGGACATAGGCGCCGGCGAGCGTCTCCCGGTAGAGTTCGCCGAACCCCGGATCGGCGCGGCAGTGATTGTGGACGGTGGCCTCGCAGACGCCGGCCGCCGCCGCCGCGGCCTTCGTGTCAGCGGTCGCGGCGAGATGGACGAGGCAGATGGCACGGCGCTCGGCGGTGAAGCGGACATGGGATCGGCGGCGGCGCTGGACAAAGCGGCGGTTGGCGGCGGCGATGCGGAGCTCGCCCTTTCCTCTCTCTTCATAAGCGCGGGCGCGGCGTTTCCTGGCGGCCGGTGCGGCGAGCGCCGCCGCCCAGTCCGCCGCGAAGGCCGGATCGCGGCGGCGGGCGCCGTAGAAGCCGGTGAGGCTGAAGCCCGCCCCTTCCGCCGCATTCTCGCGCGGGGCGCCGCGGCGGAGGACGGCGAGGAAGGTCGCCTTCGCGTCGGCGTCGATCCGGCGTGGTGGGCTGTGCGACTCGTCTCTTTGCATCTTCCATCCTGGAACAGAAAAGGAACGTGTAGGAAAGCGTTTCTTTCGTTGGGACCTGTGTTCATGGGTCCCGGCCTTCGCCGGGATGACTCCAGGGGGTGGCCGCAACGCGATGGTTGCAAGCCGCGACGTCCTTGGGCATCGGAAGCACATGATCGAGCTCGACGACCAGCAGCAGGCGGCGCGGACCTGGTTCGAATCGCTGAGGGACCGGATCTGCGCGGAATTCGAGGCGATCGAGGCGGAAGACGGGTCAGAAGCGCGCTTCGATTACCTCTCCTGGGACCGGAAGGACCCCGACGGTTCCCCGGGCGGCGGCGGCACGCGCGGGGTGATGAAGGGCCGCGTGTTCGAGAAAGTCGGGGTCAACGTCTCCACCGTCGGCGGCCGCTTCAGCGAGGAGTTCGCGCAGACCGTCCATGGCGCCGGCGAGGATCCCAGCTTCTTCGCCACCGGGATCAGCCTGGTCGCGCATATGGCGAACCCGCACGTCCCGGCCGTCCATATGAACACGCGCTTCCTCTGCACGACGAAGCGCTGGTTCGGCGGCGGCGCAGACCTCAACCCGCCCATCCCCTATGCGGAGGATACGGCGGACTTCCACGCGCGGCTGCGCGCCGCCTGCGCCGCCCACGACCAAACCTATTATGAGCGCTTCGCCAAATGGGCGGAGGATTATTTCTACATCCCCCACCGCGGCGTGCGCCGCGGCGTGGGCGGCATTTTCTACGACCATCTGGAATGCGCCGAGCCGGGCCACGGCGCGACCTTCGAGGAGAATTTCGCCTTCGCCCGCGACGTCGGCGAGGCCTTTCTCGACGTCTATCCGAAGCTGGTGCGGCGGCGGATGGCGACGCCGTTCACGGAAGCCGACCGGGCGACCCAGCTCGAATGGCGGGGGCGCTATGCCGAGTTCAACCTGCTCTACGACCGCGGCACCCTGTTCGGGCTCAGGACCGGCGGCAATGTCGATGCGATCCTGATGAGCCTGCCGCCGCTGGCGACCTGGTCGTGAGCGCCACGCTCGCCGCCGTGCCCGCCGGCCATGTCGCCGCGGTGGTCACCTATCTGGAGATGGACAAGGCGCCGCCGGCCGCGCCCGTGCCGGACTCGCCGCTCCGGCTGGAGCGCCTGGCGGCGGTCGACCCCAACCGCTACCGCGCCCTCTTCCGCCGGGTGGGATCGCGCTGGCTCTGGTTCTCGCGGCTGGCGATGAACGATGCGGAGCTGCGCGCGAAGATCGCCGCAGTGCATGTCGTGACCGGGCCGGACGGCGCCGATGCCGGCTTCATCGAGCTCGATTTCCGGGTGCCCGCGCTCTGCACGATCCGCTTCCTCGGGCTGGTGCCGGAGCTGGCCGGGCGGGGCCACGGCCACTGGCTGTTCGCCGAGACCTTGCGCCGCGCCTGGGCGCCCGGGGTCGCGTACGTGCGGGTCCACACCTGCACGCTCGACCATCCGGCCGCCTTGCCCGCCTATCTGCGCGCCGGCTTCGTCGCCAGGCGCCGCGCCTTCGAGAGCTTCCCGGATCCGCGCCTGGCCGGCCTGCTGCCGCGCGACGCGGCGCCGCAAATCCCGCTGGTCGAGGGTTAGGCCCTTATTCGAAGATCTCGGCGGGCGTCTCCTCGCCCTGCAGCTGGCGGTAGATGCCGGCGGGCACCGTCACCGTCAGCACTGCGAAGGGGAGCGCCAGCGCGACCCGCGGGATCAGGGTGGCGAGGTCGAACGTATAGCCGACGCCGCCCCGCGGGATGCCGCCGGTGCCGACCCCGGTCGCGACCGCGACGCCGATCACGACCAGCGCCATCGCCATGCCGATCAGGAAGAGATAGCGCGTGATCGCCGCCTGGTCGTCCAGCGTCATCCGCCAGGAGTCGCGGGCCGCCGCCCGTAGGTTGAAGCTCCCCCGCGCGGCCATCAGGGGGGTTGCGCAGCTGAGCCGCGCGGCCAGCCAGAACAGGATTCCGCTCACCACCAGCAGCAGCACGGCGATGGCGCCGTCGCCGCCGACCAGGGTGGCGGCAGCGCCGATCGAACCGGTCGCGGCGCCGACCACGATGGCGAAGGCCAGCAGCAGCATCACGACCGCGCCCACCATCACGGTCTGGGTCACGAACAGCAGGGCGAAGGGGACCAGCAGCGGCAGCACGAAGGCCAGCACCGCCAGCAGCCAGGTGTCCGGCGTCGCCAGCAGCAGCGAGGCATATTCGCCGATCGTCCGCGCCACCCCGGCGATCGCGATCGCGAGCAGGCCGGCGAGCAGCCCGTAGAGCAGCGCGGGCGCCAGCCGCCGGCCGAAGCCCAGCCGCCACGCCGCAAAATAGCTGCCGGCCTGCAGGACGAAGCCGGCGAGCAGGACCGCGATCACCACCGGCCGGTCGATCAGCCAGCTGTTGCCATAGGGGTCGGGCCCGGCCCGGCCCAGATTGACCGTCTCGATCGGGCCGCCGAGCAACGCATATTGCAGCGCCAGCGGCGCGGCGATGCCGAGACCGGCCAGAATCAGGATCATGCCGGGCCAGCGCCTCGTGAAGAAGCCGAAGCCGAGCGCCCAGGCGCTCCTGATGCCGAACCCGTTCATGCCGTCCCCCGTCCGTTGCGGCGCCCCCGTGCCGCGCGGCGGACGATGAAGCGAAGGCCGCCGGAAGTCCAGCACCCCCGTGCGATTATCGGTGGAATATCAGCACGATCCAGCGATCGGGGATCAGGCTTCCGGCTTTTGCGGGGCGAGCGCGCGATAGACGGCGGCGGTCAGCATGGTGATGAGGGTGGTCAGCACCGCGTTCAGCGCCGCGAGCAATATCCCGGTGAGCAATTTGCCGAGCTCCTGGCCCGCCAGATAGATGAACAGGCTGCCGGACGCCGCCTCGACCGCATAGATCAGGATCGCGCCCGGCAATGCGACGAGGATGTAGAGGCCGAGAATCTGCCAGCCATGACCCCCGGTCAGGGCGAAGGCGCGGCGGATCGTCTCGATCGGATGGCGCCGGTCCTCCGCCACCATCGCCGCGCTCGCCGGAAACAGCCGCCCGACCAGATAGAGGCCCGGCACGAGCAGCAGCACCAGCCCGATACAGACCGCCAGATTGATGAACACGAGCATCAGCGAATAGACCGGCAGCAGCATGATGCCGAAGCGGAGCGCGCCGCCGACGGTCACGCCCTTTCTGAAGACGAGCCGCAACATGGCGGCGCTGCCGGTCATGATCACGAAGCTTTGCAGCACGAACCAGATCGCATTGTGCCGCAGGAAGGCGCCGTAAATGGCGAGGGCACGGCCCGCCTCGGTATCGGGGGCCGGCTCCGGCCAAGGCACGAAATGATTGACCAGCAGCACCGGCAGGAAATTGAAAACGCCGGCGATCGCGATCAGCGCCGCCCAGTGCGTCCGGGTCAGGCGCAGCGTGTCCGCCCACGCATCATTCTGGGTAAATCTCGCCACGGGCCTGCTCCTCGCCTTCGCCATAGCCGCGCGCGGCGCGGGCCAGCAAGCGGCGCTTGCAAGGCCGCTTGCATGGGGCGGCGAAGCGCACGACATGGTTGACGATGAACGCGGCTGCGATCGAATGGCGGGTTTCGCCGGGACTGGTCCCCTATCCCGAGGCGCTGGCCGAGATGGAGGCGCGCGCGGCGGCGATTCGCGCCGGCGAGGCCGGCGAGCTGATCTGGCTGCTCGAGCATCCGCCGCTCTACACGGCCGGCACCAGCGCCGACCCGGCCGAATTGTTCAATCCCGAAGGCTTCCCGGTCTATTCCGCCGGGCGTGGCGGCCGCTACACCTATCACGGCCCGGGCCAGCGCGTCGGCTATCTGATGCTCGATCTCGACCGGCGCGGCCGCGATGTCCGGCGCTTCGTCCACGAACTGGAAAACTGGCTGATCGATTCGCTCGCCGAGCTCGGCGTTGCCGCCCGTCGCTCGCCGGGACGGATCGGCATCTGGGTTGACCGGCCAGGCGGCGAGGCGAAGGTCGGCGCGCTCGGCCTCCGGGTGAAACGCTGGGTCACCTTGCATGGATTCTCGGTGAACCTTGCCCCCCAACTTTCTCATTTTTCAGGTATTGTGCCCTGCGGCATCGCCGATTCGCCGGTGACGAGTCTCGCCGAACTGGGCGTCGATTACGCGCCGTTCGACCTTGCGCTGCGCCGCCGGCTGGGCGCATTTCTCGCTGCGCTGGGGGGCCGAACAGGCGAGGCTTGAGGGCCTTGGCCTTTCCGTATAAAGCACGGAACTGATTTGGCGAAAAAGGGGCCTACCCGACCAAATCACTAATCTAGGGAGACCTTCTAATGCGCACTCTTACTCTTGCGACGATCGCCGGCGCCGCTCTTCTCGTCGCGGCTTGCGGCGGTGGCGCCGCCAACAACACCGCCAACGCCCCGGCCGACAACGGCAACGCGATGGGCAACGACATGATGGCGCCGACCGACATGAACGCCATGCCGGCCGCCGACAACAACGCCATGGCCGCTCCGGCCGCGAACGCTGCCGCTCCGGCCGCGAACACCACGAACGCGATGTAATCGCACTCGCGGTTTCGAATGCGAGAAGGCCGCCGGGCGACTGGCGGCCTTCTTTTTTGACGCTTCGGACTCCTCGACTCAGTCGGGTAACCGCCTTGTCCTTCGCTTCCCTTGGCGCGAACTCCGAGCAATGCTAGAGTTGCGCCATGCGTAACCCGTTTGATCCGGGCAACTATTGCTCGGACGAGCTCCGCACCTTCGGCTTCAAAGCAATCGGGGACAATGTCCGGATTTCACGGGCCTGCAACATCGTCGGCCTCGAGAATATCGAGATCGGCAACAACGTCCGGATCGATGCCTATTGCCAGCTCATTGCTGTCGGCGGGCCAATCAGATTAGGCAGCTATATTCACATCGGCGGCGGCTGCTTCCTGACCGCGCGTGGCGGAATCGAGATGGGCGACTTTTCCGGCCTGTCGCAAAACGTCGCCATTTACACCGCGACCGACGACTATCTCGGCCGCCACATGACCAACCCAATGGTGCCCGAACATCTGACCGGCGTCCGCGTAGCTCCCGTCCGCATCGGCCGCCACGCCATCGTAGGTTCAGGCTCAGTGATCCTCCCAGGCGCGCACTTGGGGGAAGGTGTTGCGGTCGGAGCCTTGTCGCTCATGACCAACCCCGCCCCTGAATGGACCGTCTATGCTGGATCGCCGGCACGAAAGCGAGCCGACCGCCAGCGCCAGCCACTATTTCTGGAGCAAAAGCTCAATAGCTGGCAGGCGGCGTCCTAAATCAGTTTTTTCTCCACATAGGCCGTATAGGTCATCGAGGCCGGATCCAGTGCGCCGCCAGTTGTGTTGAACAGAGTGATCACGACGGTATTGGCGGCCGTGACGGTGGCACCAAGAATGAAGACTCCCGTTGGGAGCGCCGCGCTGGTGCCCCAGCCAAGCAGGATGTCTCCTGTGGTAGCGCCAGCAACCGTTACGCTAACGGTGCCAAACGATGCTCCAGGGATGCTGGAAACATCAACAGTCGCGCTGCCCTCAAGAATGGCCCGATGCCCGTAGGATATCGAGCCGCTGGAGGGAATCACGGAGAGGGCCGTGGCGCTGCCCTTCGGAGCCTTCGCTACCTTGCCGTAGAAACGATTGTCCCGGACGCGAACCCGGTCACAGTGCGGCCCGATATTGCACATGAACTCCGCACCAAAGTCGAGAGGAGTCAGAGGGGCATCTCCAAGCCACGACTCAAGTGTTCGTGAAACGGCGCCGGTGCCATCGGCTTCGTAGGAGAGAGTAAGGGAAGACATTTGCGATCCTTTATCCTTGAATTCGACTCGCGGGTTCGAATCGAGGATCGGGAAAGAAGGGCACGAAATCCTACATTGCAACATAGACTTAGTTGGCTACGGACCGGCTTGCGGGCGAGTTACTGCGGCCCGATCGGTGCTGAGGCGATCCCCTGCCATTGTTCCCGGGGCGCGCCGGCGACAGGAGCTTTTTTGGCTTCCGCGCAGCGCGGGCGGCGGTAAGATCGGCCGGCACCAGCAAAGGAAGTCACCATGCGTCACTCGATCAGATTCGCGCTGCTCGCCGGCACCGCGCTCGCCGTCTCGGGCTGCAGCCGCCAGGCGGCCCCCGCCAACAACGCTGCCGGCGAAGTCGGTATGAACGAGAGCCTCGCGGCGCCGGGCAACGACGCCAGCGCGATGGAATCGGTGGCCAATGCGCCGCTGCCGGCGGCGCCCGCCGAAGCCAATGCGACGAACAGCGCCGAGCCCGCGCCGCCGCCGCCGTCCACGCCGAACGTCGAGAGCAACGTCGCCGGCATGTGACGGGCGGACGAGCCGTGCCGCCCGCGCGGCAGGTCCGTCCGTTCCTCTGGCGCCCCGCGCCGGGCGCCGCTAAGCCGTGAACCAGCGCTTTTGGCGGAGGGTGAGATGCGCGTATCCGGAAAGAACGGGCTGAGGCAGGCGGTGCCGGCCGCGCTCGCGGCGCTTGCGCTCGCCGCGCCGGCCGCCGCGCCGGCCCAGATCTTCCTCTTCCCGCCCGCTTATCCGTCCGCGCTGATCGACGGCAGCGATCCCCTGGTCGGCCTGCCCATGCCCGGCGCCACGCCCGCGGAATATCGCGCCCATCTGCTCTGGAATCTGCGCTCCGGACTCAACGTCGCCGCGCTGCAATGCCAATTCTCGCCCTTCCTGCGCACGGTGAGCAATTACAATGCGATCCTCGCCCATCATAATCGCGAGCTCGCCGCCGCCTATACGGTGCTGGAGGGCTATTTCCGCCGCGTCGCCGGCCGCAACGGGCCGCGCCAGTTCGATCTCTATTCGACGCAGACCTATAACGGCTTCTCCGCGCTCAACGCCCAGCTCGGCTTCTGCCAGACCGCGGCGCGAATCGGCCGCGAGGCGCTGGCCACGCCCAAGGGCCAGTTCGCCCAGCTCGCCGCCAGCCGGATGCGGGAGTTCCGCGCCAGCCTGATCCCGGCGCCCGACGGCTACAATTTCACCCGCGCGCAGGTCCGGCTCACGCCGATCGCGCTCAGCCCGCGCGACTGCGCCAGCCTGCCCCGCAACGAACGGCGGGAATGCGAGCGACAGCGTTAGGCAAATCCTCCCCTACGCTTCGAGGGGAGGATTTGAGTCAGGGCAGGCCCAGCAATTTGTGGGTCTGCAGGCTGAGGCGCCAATGGGGGTGGGCCAACACATAGTCGATCGCGGCCGTGCGCGCGGCCCCGGCCCTGGCGCAGTCCATCGGCTGGATCAGAAAATGGCGGAAGTCCCAGCCGAGCAGCGCCTCGGGGTCGATGCCCGGCTGTGGCCAGACCAGCTTCAGCTCGTCGCCGGCGCGCTGCACCACCTCGGTGCCCGCCTTGGGGCTGACGCAGAGCCAGTCGATGCCCGCGGGGGCCGGCATGGTGCCGTTGCTCTCGACCGCGACCTCGAAGCCATGCGCATGCAAGGCGTCGATCAGGGCCGCGTCGAGCTGCAGCAGCGGCTCGCCGCCGGTGATCACCACCAAAGGGCGCTCGCCCGCGGCCCAAAGCTCCGCCACCTTCTCCGCCAGCGCCCCGGCGGCGTAGCGCCCGCCATTCTCGCCATCCATGCCGACGAAGTCCGTGTCGCAGAAATTGCACTGCGCGGTGGCCCGGTCCTGCTCGCGCCCGGTCCAGAGATTGCAGCCCGCGAAGCGCAGGAAGACGGCGCGGCGGCCGGCCTGCATCCCCTCGCCCTGGAGGGTCAGAAAGATCTCCTTGACCGCGTAGCTCATGGCGTTTCCGCGTAGCGGGTCGGGTCGGCGAGGTTCGCTTCCTCGAAGCCCTTGCGCCGCAGCCGGCAGGAATCGCAGAGGCCGCAATGCAGACCCTCCGGCGCCGGATCGTAGCAGGACCAGCTCATTCCAGCGTCCAGACCGAGCCGCGCGGCCTCGGCCGCGATCTGCGCCTTGGTCAGGTGCAGCAACGGGGTGTGGACGGTGAAGCAATCGCCCTCGACGCCCGCTTTGGTGGCGAGCCTGGCCATCGTCTCGAAGGCGGCGATGAACTCGGGCCGGCAATCGGGATAGCCCGAATAATCCAGCGCATTGACGCCGATGAAGAGGTCGCGCGCCCCGGCCGCCTCGGCCCAGCCGAGGCAGAGCGAGAGGAAGATGGTGTTGCGCGCGGGGACATAGGTGACCGGAATGTCTTCCCCCACCCCGCCCTTCGGCACGGCGATATCGTCGGTCAGCGCCGAGCCGCCGAAGCGGCCGAGATCGAGCGGCAGCACGATATGCCGCTCCGCGCCGAGCCGGGCCGCGATCCGCGTGGCGGCTTCGAGCTCGATGCGGTGGCGCTGATTGTAATCGACGGTGAGCGCGAGCAGCCGGTAGCCCGCCTCGCGCGCGAGGCCGGCGACGACCATGGAATCCATGCCGCCGGAGAGAAGGACGACTGCCTGCTTGCTCATCGGCGCGCATATAGCGTGCTGCGCCGCAAAAAGAATGGGCCGCCCCCGAAGGGGCGGCCCAGTTCAGGCATCGAAGCCTGCTAGGGAGGAAAGCGTGCCGCTCGCGGCACAGGCCTCCTCTACAAGCGATGTGGTTACCAAGCCGTTAACCGCGATCGGTAAAATTACACGTCCGGAACGAAACGCATACCGGGACAGTTAGTTGTAACTGTCCCCGTTCAGTCATCCCGAAAGGCAGGAAAGGGGACAGCTACGAGTAGCAGTCCCCTACGCGCAAGGGCCGACCCGCCGCGCTTCCGCGCGGAGCGCGAAGGGCATGCCATGATCCAGCCCCTGGCTGTCGATCTGCACCAGCCGCGGCGTTTCGATGCGGATCGTGGTGCGGCCGCGGCCGAGACCCGGACAGGAGTAATTGACCGTCATGCTGTCCGAATCGGCGGCGACGACGTCGCGCGAGCAAGCGGCGGCGCCATGACGCGGCTGGGTCAGCAGGATCGGATTGCCGAGGCAGATGGCGGCGATGCGGGCATTGCCGGAGCCGCGCAGCTCCCACTGGCCGGCTTCGAGCCGGGCGAGCATCGGATTGGCGCCGCTGCCCGGCTGGGAAAGACCCGGCCCGGCGAGGCACATGCTCAAACCCGCGGCGGCAAGGAGCCGCCAGGCTGATAAGCTACGCATCACAACTCCCGATGGCGGTACTGCCGCCTGCACCATGTCAGTGTCCGCCACGATTGTAGCATAATTGCGGCCACGGAACGACAATTCTCAATCCCGGCCATGGCCGATCTCGATATAACAGTTCGTGAACCAGGCGCCCCAGCCGACGACGCTGAAACCCAAAGACGTCCAGGCCAGCAGCCAGCGGAAGAAGGCGCTGCGTTGCGCGGCCGCGGCAAAGCCGTCCGAATAATCCGGGACCCGCCCCGCCACGGCCGTATCGAACAGCGCGCTGAACGCCGCATAGTGCCAGACCGCGATGGCCAGAGCGAGCAGGCCGGCGAAGAGCACGACCCACAGCGCGCCCGGGCGCCGCCGCTTCCGCAAGAGCAGGGCGCCGACGGCGTTCGCCAGAGCAAGGCAAGCGAGGAGCAGGCTGACCCGCGCCGCGGCGGCATGAGGGTCATTCTGCAAGAAGAGCAGGTCGTTTCCAGGCACGATCAACATGGTTGCGACGACAACCGTGAACCAGGCAAAGGCGAGACCAGACAGGATTGCCAGCGTCCAGGCCGCGATCCGCATCGTCCCCTCCTCTGCGCCGGGTTCAGCCGTCCAGCTCGCTGAGCGCGATCGGGAAGACTTTCGAACAGAATTCACAGTCGACGCCGATCACGCCGTTTTCGTCCGCCATTTCGGCCCGCTCCCCGGGCGCGAAGCGGGCGAGGACCGCGCGGACGTGCTCGGCATTGCAGCGGCAGCCGCGAACCAGCGGCGTGGCGGAGAGCAGCCGCACCTCCTCCTCGTCGTGGAACAGCCGCCAGAGCAGATCCTCCAGCGGCAGCGCCGGATCGGTGAGCTCGCCGGCGCGGATCGTCTCGCCGAGGATGCGGACATGGTCCCATTCCGGATGGTCGAGCCTGGTGTGCAGCCGCTCGCGCCCCTCCTCGCCCTCGGGCAGATGCTGGAGGAGGATGCCGCCTGCGATCCGCCCGGAATCGCCGACCGCGATCCTGACCAGGCTTGGAATCTGCTCGGACTGGCCGAAGAAATGCTCGGCTGCCTCGGCGAGGCTTTCGCCCTCCAGCGGCACGATCCCCTGATAGCGCTCGTTAGACACCGCCTGGTCGAAGGTGATCGCCAGATAGCCCTTGCCGAACAGGGCCGCGAGCGAGGGCTGGCCGGGCTGTTCGGCGAGCCGGTCCATGTCGAAGCGGACATAGCCGCGCAGCTCGCCCGCTTTATAGTCGGCAACGAGGAGATCGACGATGCCGCTCTCGGTCTGCGCCTGCAAGGTCAGCTGCCCGCCCGCATCCTTCAGGGTCGCGCCGAGCAAGGCGGTGAGCACCAGAGCCTCGCCAAGCACGCGCGCGACCGGCGCCGGATAATCATGGGCGGAAAGGATCTCCTCGAGCACCGGCCCGAGCCGCACCAGCCGCCCGCGCGCATGGCGGCCGGGCAAGGCGAAGCCGACGGCGCTGTCGAGGCTCGCCGCGGCGGCGATCGGCTGCTGATTGGGGGAGGCCATGCGCCCGATGTGGCGATGCGCAGGCGGGGTTCAAGCCGCCTGCGGCACCTCGTAGCGCCGCGCGGCCTCGGACAGGCGCTCGACGAATTCGGTGACATGCGCCTCCTCGATGACCAGCGGCGGCAGCACGCGCATCACATTGTCGCCGGCGGCGACGGTGAGCAGGCCCTGCTCGCGAAGATAGTTCACGAAGGCGCGGCTGTCGGTCTTCATCTTCACGCCGAGCATCAGCCCGAGCCCGCGCACGCTTTCGAACAGATGGTCGTGATTGGGGATCATCTGCTCCAGCGCGCCGCGCAGGCGCTCGCCCATGCGGGTGACGTGAGCGAGGAAGTCGTCATTGGCGATGACGTCGAGCACCGCCTGGCCGGCGGCGCAGGCGAGTGGGTTGCCGCCATAGGTCGAGCCGTGCGTGCCGACCACCATGCCGGCCGCCGCCTTCTCGCTGGCGAGGCAGGCGCCGAGCGGAAAGCCGCCGCCAATCCCTTTCGCCACCGCCATGATATCGGGGACGATGCCATAGTGCTCGTGAGCGAACATCTTGCCGGTGCGGCCATAGCCGCACTGCACCTCGTCGAACACCAGCATCAGATCGTGCGCGTCGGCGAGCCGCCTCAAGCCGGTCATGAACAGGCCGCTGGCCGGGCGGATGCCGCCTTCGCCCTGGATCGGCTCGAGCAGGAAGCCGGCGGTGTGCGGGCCCATTGCCGCCTCCGCCGCCGCCAGGTCGTCGAACTCGACGACGGTGAAGCCCGGCAGCAAAGGCGCGAAGCCGTCGCGCATCTTGGGCTGGTTGGTGGCGCTGATCGTGCCCAAAGTGCGGCCGTGGAAGGCGTTGGAAAAGGTGATCAGCTCGTGCTTCTCCGGGCGGCCGTGATGATGGTGGTAGCGCCGCGCCGTCTTGATCGCGCACTCGACCGCCTCGACGCCCGAATTGGTGAGGAAGACGGTGTCGGCGAAGGTCAGGTCGCAGAGGCGCTTCGCGAAGGCCTCGCCCTGCGGGCTGCCGTAAAGGTTGGAGACGTGGATCAGGGTCGCCGCCTGCTCCTGGATCGCCCTGGTCAGATGCGGGTGGCCGTGGCCGAGCAGGTTCACCGCGATGCCGCTCGCGAAATCCAGATATTTCTCGCCATTCTCGCCATAGAGATAAACACCCTCGCCTCGCACCGGCCGCACCGGCGAGCGCGGATAAACGGGCATGAGGGGCGTGATGGCCATGACGAACTCCTGATGAGGCGTGGAATCCCCCCGCGGGGATGCGGCCCGCCTATAGGAAAAGGAGGAGACAACCGTCAATCGCACGGGCGCAATCCGACCGGTCCGGATGCGGTTTTGCACCAACAGTCTTTTGGCTCATAAGGCGGAACGCGGACTGGAGGAGGACCGGATGCCCCAGGCGCTTCTCGTGATCGATCTATTGAACGACTATCTGGATCGATGGGCGGCAGTCGATCGTGCCCGGTTGATCGAGAGGACGAACAGCCTGGTTTCGGCATTCCGCGCCCACGACCGGCCGGTCATCTGGGTTCGTCAGGAATTCGAGCCGGATTTAAGCGACGCCTTTCTGGACATGCGTGCCAACGCCATTTTCGTGACCATCAAGGGGACAGCTGGCGCGCAATTTGACAGCGGACTGGACATAGACGCTTCCGAGCCGGTCCTGATCAAGAAGCGTTACAGCGCTTTCTTCGGAACGAAGCTGGATAGCCTGCTCGCCGAGCTGGGTGTCGACGGGGTGACGCTGAGCGGCATCAACACCCATGCCTGCATCAGAATGGCCGCGATCGACGCCTTTCAGCGAGACCTCGAGGTTGTCATCGCGGAGGAATGCGTCGGGTCGTACGATGCGGATCATGCCGCCATATCGCTCAGCTATATGTCGGGCCGGATCGCAACCATCCTGAGCAACGACGAGATCGCCGCCCGGCTGGGATGAAGCGGGGCGACGGGGGCACCTCTTTCGGACGTGAAAAAGGCGACCTGTTCGGGCCGCCTTTCACTCCCCGCTCATGGGGCTTTGGAGGGCGCCGCGTCAACGGCGCCCTCCATTTCGTGCCGCATTTAGAAGCGGCGGTTGTCGCGGTCGTTTCGCTCGAAGCGGACACGGGCTTCGAGGCGGTTCACCCGGCTGCGCAGGTCGAAGAACTCGCGCTGGTTGATGCCGTTGCGCATCGCCAGGTTCAGCCGCAGACGGATGTTCTGCGCCTCGCGGTGCAGACCGGCGGCCTCGCGGCGCGAAATGCCGTCGCGACGCTGGAAGCTCGCCCGGTCGATGCGCGCCTCGGCCCGGTTCAGATCGCCGATGAGGGCGCCGATCTGGGCCCGGCTGACGCCGTGGCGGTTCTGCCAGCCATAGCCCGGCTGGGCGATCGCAGCGGCAGGAACAACCGCGGCAATCGTGGCGGTGGCCAGGGCGGCGGAAATAAGCAACTTACGCATGTGAACTACTCCTTTGCTGCTCAAGTGCAGCCCCGCTTCTACGCGGCCGGCGCTGTTTTGCTCCTGAACGTCCTCGACAGATTCCGTTCATAAATGTCGCAAGTTGTATGAACGAATTAGTTCCCGCGGCTGGAACGGCGCGGCGCAGGAACGGGGCGGTTGGGCGCCCGGGCGAGATCGCGGAGCGCGAACGCCTGGGAGTCGAGCACCTGCAGCTCGGCGTCGGTGAGGCCATTGGCGGCATAGGAGCTGCCGAGCGAGCGGATCATCTGCTCCTGCCGGTGAATGGAGCGCGCCGCGCGGCGGCTGATCGCGCCATCTTCGCGGGCCTCATTGGTGTCGTGGTGGATGCGGTCCAGCTCGCCGCTCCAGCCGGCGCGCTGCATGGGCCCGCCGCGCTCGCGCTGGCTGGCGCTGGCCTGATGGCTGCCGTTGATCACGATCTGGGCGGCGGCGGGCGTGGCGGCGAGCGCGAAAGCGAGCGGCAGGACGGCGAGGCGCATGGCGTTCCTCCGAAGCTGAAGGCGGAACGTTACGGCGGCGAAGCTGTGTCGGCGATGAACGCCTAGGCCATCCAGCCTGGCAGCGCCGCCGCCTGGTTCACCCAATCCGCCAGTTGCGCCTCGTCAAACCCGTCCTCGTAAACGTCGAGCCAGCGGCTCTCCCCGCTCTTCGGCGTGCAGCCGGGCGGCGGCGGCTGCAGCGCGGCGCCCCTGAAAAAGGTTAGCTTCACGTAGCGGGTGAAGACGTGGAAGCTCAGAAACCAGCCCTGCCCCTCCACGCCGTAGAAGGGCGAGTTCCACTTCACCGCCTTGCGCACGCCCGGCACAGTCCGCGTGACCAGCGCGTCGATGCGGCGGCCCGCCTCGCTTTTCCAGCCCGGCATTGCGGCGACATAGGCCCGCACCGGCGCCTCGCCTTCCGCCCCGGCGATCCGCGGATTGCCGCCGGAAAGAAGCTCGGCCTGCTTCCTTGTCATGCCCGTTCGCTCCTTGAGTCTGTCCGGCGTCTCTTCCAAGGATGGCACATGCGCAAGACGCCCGGAAGCGAGCAGGGCCAGGACCCTCATCTGTTGCGCCGCCTGCTGCGCGCGAAGGACCGGATGGACGCCGCCTCGCACGAGGAATGGCCGGTGGAGCGCCTCGCCAGCGTAAGCGGCGTTTCCGAGGCCCATTTCGCGCGCGCGTTCAAGCAGGCGTTCGGGGCGCCGCCGCACCGCTATCTGCTCACCCGCCGGATCGAGCGGGCCTCGGCCCTGCTTCGCGACACCGAGCTGCCGATCATCGAGATCGCGTTCGACACGGGCTGGAACAGCCTCGGCACCTTCGGCCGCACCTTTCGCGACATTACCGGCGAATCCCCAAGCGAGCTGCGTGCCCGCGCGCGGGCGGAACCCCATGCGCTCGACCGCGTGCCGCACTGCTTCGTTCGGGCGGCGCAGCGGCCGGACCTCAAAACAGCAGTTTCGGAGAAGCGGCGGCGCGAGGCGGGCGATAGGGACGACGGCGACGCAAATGAATGAAGGAAAATCTCATGAGCCAGGGTGTCGGAGTCGTCGGTCTCTATGTGCATGATCAGGATGAAGCGCTCGGCTTCTATGTCGGCAAGCTCGGGTTCGCCGTGCACACCGACGTGAAGAATGGCGATTATCGCTGGCTGACGGTGCAACATCCCGAGCAGCCCGATTTCCAGCTCGGCCTGTTCGCGCCGCAGCCGCCGACGGTGGACGAGGCGAGCGCCCGCACGTTGCGCGAGCTCGTCGCCAAGGGCGCTATGCCGCCGCTCGTGCTGGCCGTCGACGATTGCCAGAGCGCCTACGACCGGATGCGCGCCGCGGGCGTGGAGTTCACGCAGGAGCCGATCGCCCGCTACGGCAGCATGGATGCCAGCTTCCGCGACCCGTCCGGCAATGGCTGGAAGCTGATCCAGGCGCGCTGAGATGCACGCCGCTTTCTACCGCGCGCGCCCCGGCGCCGCGCCGTACGCAGAGACAAGGGAGGTTCGCATGAACCGGAGTTACTGGATTCGCCGCACTCACCGCTGGGTCGCCATGCTCTTCACCCTGCTGGTGATCGCCAATATGGCCGCCTACGGCTTCGGCCCGCCGCCGACCTGGCTGACCTACGCGCCGCTCCTGCCGCTGCTCCTGTTGATGCTCGGCGGCCTCTACCTGTTCTTCCAGCCTTATGCCGCCCGGCGGCGGGCCCTCGCGAAGGGAGCGAAAGCATGAGCACCCAGACCCCCTCCGAGATGATCGACGCCAAGATCGCCGGCCTGAACGACTGGCGCGGCCCGACCCTCAGCCGCCTCCGCGCCCTGATCCACGAGGCCGATCCCGAGGTCGAGGAAACCGTGAAGTGGGCCAAGGCCGCCAACCCGCTCGGCGTGCCGGTCTGGGAACATGCCGGGATCCTCTGCACCGGCGAGCTCTACCGCGACAAGGTGAAGCTCACCTTCGCTTATGGCGCGTCGCTGGACGATCCCACGGGCCTGTTCAACTCCAGCCTCGACGGCAAGACACGCCGCGCGATCGATGTGAAGGAAGGCGAGACGCTGGAAGCCGAGGCATTCACAGCGCTGATCCGCGGGGCGGTCGCGCTGAACATGGTGAAGAAGCAGCCGCGGCGGGCCTGACCGCCGCGGCGCTTCGTCAATAGCGGTTCCGGATCACCTCGATGACACGGCCGGTGCGGATGTTCACCAGCACGAGATCGTCGCCATAGCGGATCCAGCGCTCGTTCGCGTGCGGCGCCGCCAGACGGTAGAACGCATAGTCGATCAGATAGGCCGGGCCCCAGAAAACAGGCCGGAGCACGAAGCCGCGATTGATCGGTCGATAGACCCAGCCACGATAGGGGGCCGCATAGGCGATCCGTCTGCGATCCTGCCGCAAATCGCGCCGGTCTTCGCCCAGCTCGCGGCGATCTTCGCGCAGCTCGCGCCGGTCCTCCCGCAATTCGCCCGGACTCGCGCCGTTGCGCCGGTCCTCCCGCACCTCGCGCCGGTCGTGCCGAACTTCCTGGCGGTCATGGCGCACCTCGCGGCGACGCGCATCGGCGACCGACGGCATGGCCATTGCGGCCATCAGCGAAATCAACAGCAATTTACGCATTGATTGCTCCCTCATCTCACCCCTGTTTGAAGCTTAACGTGAGACGAGCCTGCATCCTGCGAATTCGGACATGAGCCCGATGCCGGAGATCAGGCCTTGATCTTCCAGCCCGTCCTGAGCAGCGAATAGCAGATCAGGCCCAGCACCACATTGATCGCCAACAGCAGCAAGGCGCCGAACCAGACTGGCGAATCCGCGACGCCGAGGAAGCCGTACCTGAACCCCGAAATCACGTAGAAGAAGGGGTTGGCGTGGCTGATCGCGGCGAAGGTGGGTGAGAGTGCGTCGACCGAATAGAAGGTGCCCGAGAGCAAGGAGAGCGGCGCCACCACGAAATTGCCGACAGCGGCGGCATGATCGAACTTGTCCGCCCAGATCGAAGTGATCAGGCCGAGCAGGGAGAGCATCATGCTCCCCATCAGCCCGAACCAGATTATCGCCCAGAGCTGATGCGGGGCGACATGCACGCCCGGCCAGAACAGCATCGCCAGCCAGACCGCGAGGCCGACGAGGAAGGCGCGGGTCACCGAGGCGCCGATCATCGCGAGCATCAGCTCGCCGGTGGAGAGCGGCGGCATCAGATAATCGACGATCGTCCCCTGGACCTTGCCCACGAGCAGCGAGAAGCTGGAATTGGCGAAGGCGTTCTGCAGCATGCCCATGACGATGAGGCCCGGCGCGATGAAATCGGCGAAGTGAATCTGCAGGTGCTGGACCGGCACCATCCGCCCGGAACGGCCCAGAGCGACGGTGAAAATCACCAGAAACAACAAGGTCGTGACCGCCGGCGCCCAGATCGTCTGCAGCTGGACCTTGAAGAAACGCCTCACCTCCTTCACATAGAGGGTCTGAAGGCCGCCCCAATTGACGTTCCTGATGACCGGGACGCCCGGGGCGGTCCGGACCCAATTCGAAGGCTGGTCGCTCACAGCGCCGTCGCTAGTCGCAGACGCCGTGACCCGCAAGCCGTGAAGCCGAGGAAGACTGCATGTCCCTGTCCTGGACCGACGAGAGAATCGACCGCCTGAAAGAGCTCTGGAGCCAGGGCAAGACCGCGAGCTTTATCGCCGACGAGCTTGGCGGGGTCTCCCGCAACGCCGTGATCGGCAAGGCGCACCGGCTCGGCCTGCAGTCCCGCCCCTCGCCGGTGAAGCCGAACGAGCCCACGCCCAAGGCGAAGGCGAAGCCCCGCGAGAAGGCCGAAACTGCCGCGCCCGCGCCCCGGCCCGCCGCCGCGCCCGCGCCGGCCGCGCCCTGGGAGGACGATGGCGAGGCCGCGCCCGCCGCGAAGGCGCCCCGCGAGGCCGGTGCCCAGCCCGCCGCTGCCTCCCAGCCGCAGGAGCCCATGGTCCGCTCGATCGGCCCCGGCGGCTTCGTCCGGCAGGGGCCGAGCGACCAGCAGGCGCCGATCCCGCCGGCGCCGCCGCGCCGCCTCGTCCCTGCGAAGCCGAGCCCCGAGGTCGCCGACAAGACCGGCCTGCTCGATCTCAACGAGCGGATCTGCAAATGGCCGATCGGCCATCCGGGCGAGCCCGATTTCCACTTCTGCGGCAAGAACGCCAATCCGGGCTTCCCTTATTGCGTCGAGCATTGCGGCGTCGCCTATCAGGCCCAACTCCCCCGCCGCGACCGCAAGCCCCCGCCGCCGCTGCCCTTCGGCGGGCCGCGGGTCAGGTAACGTCGGGGACAAGGTAAGGACCGGGGACAGTTACCAGTAACTGTCCCATTCCTATTCCGTCTCGACCGCATAATCGTCGCCGTAGAATTTGCTCGTGCTGCGGGTGTGGAAGGTGATTGCCCTGACCGGTTCGTAGCGGGGCGGGCCGAGGCCGGGCAGGACCTCGAGCAGCTCATTCTCCCAGACATAGACGGCGATCGGGAAGGAGACGCGCGCCTCGGCCCGGTGCGAGCCGTCGCGGGGCTTGCCGACGCGATGCGTGGTCGAGGGCAGCCGGTCGTTCGAGAGAAGCTGCATGTAGTCGCCGGTGTTGATGATGATCGCGCCCGGCGGCGCGTTGAGCCGCACCCAGGCGCGGCTCTTGTGATTCCACACCTGCAAGCCCTCGATGCGGGTCGCCGGCAGGATCGTGAAGAGATCGACATCCTCGTGGCCGAGCAGCCGGCCGGCGCCCGAGCAGTCCTGCGCTTCGCTCAGCGGCGGATAGTAATTCGCCCGGAGACCGAAATTCGTGCCGGTGAGCTTCGCGTCATAGAGGTGCGGATCGCAGCCGAGGCCCTGCAGCATGGCCTGCATGATCGGCTTGAACAGGGCCTCATGGGCGAGGGCGAGGCGGCGGAAGCGCGGCTCGAAAGCCGGGCGCGGCCAATAATCTTCGGGGCGGAACGGCACGTCCCGCTGCTGGGGCACGGCGAAGGCGCGTCGGCACCAGACCCAGCCCTCGACCAGATCCGGATGGATCTCGCTGGTCTCCTCGATCGGGAAATAGCCCTGGCTGACCGAGCCGTGGCGCGCGGCGCGGAAGCGCATTCTTTCCTCGAGCGTGGTCGAGGTGAAGAGGTCGAGCACAGCATCGTGCATGTCATCATAGAGCACGGGATCGACGCCGTGGCCGGTGAGCACCGCGAAGCCGATCTCTCCGAGCGCCGCGACGAACGCTTTGGCGAAGCGCGCCCTGTCCCCCGCATCGCCGTGCAGGAAGGGCGCGAAGTCGAGGGTGGCAATCTCGTAATCCTCGTCATACGCGTCGCTGTCATGCTCGGCGAGGCGATAGGCGTGCGTCTTGCGCACCTGATCATAGCGGCTGAACTCCTGGTTGAGCGCGGGCTCCGCGATCCGGGTCACGCTTCGGCCTCCGCTTCGGGCGCAAGCGGCGCGGTCGCCGGCTCCGCCTTGCCCTCGCGCCAGCCCTTCAGCGCGGCATGGGCCATCACCGCGGCGGTGTAGAGCACGACCACGAGCACCAGCCAGCGCAGGGCTTCGAGCGGCATCGATACGACCAGAAAGGCGGCGACGAAGACGGCGGGGATGCCGCCGATGGCGAGCCCGATCACCACCCTGAGGTCGATCTCCCCGATGGCGAGATGCCTGAGGCTCGCGCCCGCCCCCATGAACGCGCCGCCGGCCGCCATGATCGGGAAGCAGACGATCGGGTTCATGCCCATCAGGCTGAACATCGCCATGGTCGGCGCATAATTGCCGACCCCGAAATTGGCGAGAATGCCGAAGCCGAAATTGGCGGCGATGGCGATGATGGTCAGCAAGGGCGGCAGGCCGGCGGCGCTGCCGCCGCCGGGAAAGCGGTGCAGATTGTAGAGCACATAGGCGGCCGCGGCGACCAGCAGGCCGAGCGCGACCACGAACTGCACGATCCAGACCCGGGCCCGCGCGACCAGAGGTGCTCCCACCAGGCCGCCGATCAGCACCGCGATCGCACAACCGAACAGCAGCACCGGGTCGACCCTGACGCCGGCCATGAAGATGAAGCCTTCGGCCATCGCCCCCGCGGTGAGGCCGACGAGCAAAGTCGGCGGGATCAGCCGGTCGGGCACCATGCGGCGGAATTTGAACCAGGCGGTGGTCGGCGCGAAGGAGCCGATGCCGAGCGTGTCGAAGAAGCTGACCACCGCGCCCAGAGCGACGGCCTCGGGTTTCGGCCTGACGCGCCAGGCGATCGCCGCGCGGAGGAGCGGATAGCCATAAGCGAAGGCGGCGAGGCCGAGCAGGACGATCAGCACGGTCAGCATGTCGCGCCGGTTTTGGGCCAGTGAAGGCGGCCGCGCAACCTTGCGTGGCCTTGGCACCCGGTCCGCGGCTAGAGTGGGGCCATGCAGGAGCTGGTCTGCCTGGACTTCGATGCAGAGCTCACGCGGCAGCAGGGGCGCGGGGCGCGGCTGGACGTGATCTGGCCGGCGGACGCGCCGCACAGCGCGATCCTGACGCAGGACGGCCGGCGGATCCGGCTGACCTCGCGCCCGGAGGCGCCACTGCCGGACGGCACCCTCCCCGCCTTCCGGCCCGAGTTCATCCTGACCCGCGCCGGCGCCGCGGCGGGCGAGGGCCGCGCGGGGATGCTGTACCGCGACCTGATCCCGGGCCGGCTCGGCGGCCGCTTCATCGCCTCGCACATCACCATCGCGGAAGGCGGGCCGGTGGCGGACTGGGTCCATTATCATCGGGTCGCCCTGCAGCTGATCGCGGTGCGGCGAGGTTGGGTCCGGGTCGTCTATGAGGATCAGGGCGATCCCTTCGTGATGGCACCCGGCGACCTGGTGCTGCAGCCGCCCGGAATCAGGCACCGCGTGCTGGAGAGCAGCCCGGGACTGGAGGTGGTCGAGCTCAGCGCCCCCGCGCTCCACGAGACCTTCGCCGACCATGAGCTGGCGCTGCCCAACGGCGCTGGCGATCCGGCGCGGCTTTGGGGCGGGCAAAGCTTCCTCCACCATTCAGCGGCGACCGCGCCGTGGACGGCCTGGCATGGCGGCGAGGCGCAGGCGACCGGGCTGCGTGATGCGACCGGCGGGCTGGCCGAGGCGCGGATCGTCCGGCCGGGCGCGGCGGCCGTGATCACCGTGCCGGCGCATGACGGCGAACTGGTGTTCGGCTTCGTCCTCGACGGCGCGGCCACGCTCGGCTGCCGCGGCGAGCACCGCCTCGGCCCAGCCGATGCCTTCACCATCCCGCCCGGCGAGGGCTGGCGGCTGACCGGGGCCTCAGTGGAGTTCCGCCTCCTTCACTTGACCACCGGCCTCCTTCAGTAGAGCACCAAGGCCCTGACCTCGATGCTCTCGCGCTCGGGCGCATCGGCCGGGCTTTGCGGATCGGCGAAGGCGCCGTGCGGGGTGAAGCGGGCGACATCCGCGGCGCTGTCATAGCCTTTGATCAAGATCGCCTCGTCCGGCGCCAGCCGCGGGAAATAATACCAGGCCTGGCCGGGGCTGAAGCCGAGCGCATAGGTCTCGCCCACGCGGTCACGATAGATCAGGTCGCTCGCCACCCAGTCGGCGGGCGCGACGGTGCGCGCATCGGCCAGCGCGAGCGGCCATTTCTCGACCCGCCGCCCGATCGGTCGCCAGAGGTTGACGATCGCGAAGCGGCCGTCGAGCAAGGCCGGATCGAGCCCGCGTGCGGCCAGCTCGGCCAAGGCGCGCTCGCGGCCCGAGCGGGCGGTGAAATCATTATGCGTGCGCGGCACCGGCCCGCGAATCCCCGCCTCGCCGCCGGCCGCGCGGGCGGCGCTCCGGACATTGTGATCGAAGGCGATCACCCGCTTCGCGCCGGCCGCCTCGCCGAGCAAGGCCTCGACCTCGGCATAATAGACCGACCTGATCGCCTCCGGATCGTCGAACGAGGCGAACAGGGTCGGCGCGCGGAGCAACCGGAAGCCCTCGGCGTCGAGCGACAGCGTGCCGGCCAGCGGCCGCGCGTTGCGGATCGCCACCTCGTGCGGCTCGTCCTCGCCATTGCGCTGCGGGACGCCGGGCGGCGGATCATATTGATAGGAGTAGAGCCGCGCGGTCATCGGCTTCAGGAAGTTGAGCGACGCCAGGGTGGCGGCGGCGTGGATCGGGCTCTGGGCGGTCATCCGGTGGCTCCTGGTCGGGCCGCCCCGCAAGGGGTGGTGGGAGCGGCCCTTGCCTATTCATGTGGTCGACCATCGCCCCGCCCGCCAACGAAATGGGCGGCGGCGGGCATAAGCTGAGCTTGTGGACGCTCGCTCTGCGGCACCCAAAGGTCAGATGCAAGTCAGGCCAAAGAGGCGGTGCCGCAAGCCATGCAAGCGGCCCGGAACGCCCGCGAAGTTGACGAAACTGACACATGCCATCTGTGTGTCACCCTCCCCGTCCGGACGGTTCGGACCGTTCACAGGTTCGGCTTCCATGGGAGGGAAAGTTCGGGGTCGCCACGGCGCGAACGGCCCCGATGTTCCCACTCATACGCGCGCGAGGCAGCGGCCGGCATGCCCGTCGTACCTGCACCCGCCGGCCATCGCCGGCGGTGATGCGCGTGTCCTTACCCGTGATGATAGCCTCCTGATCGCTTTGGCCCGGCGGATCAGAGAACCATATGAATTCCTACATTGCAAGTAAGTTGAACCGATTTGGCACTCACAAGGCCAAACAGTTCCCGAAGCTAGCGGCAGCCGAGGAGGTCGGCCAGCTCCGTCAGGCTCTCCGCAGTCCAGTCCCAGTCCTGCCGGGCGGCGGCGTCGGGTGCCTCGCGCCCGCCATATTCCTGCGGCCGGTGGACCCAGGCGGTCAGCAGGCCGCACGCGCGCGCGGCGGCGAGATCGCTGTGATGCGCGGCGACCAGGCATAATTGCTCCGGGGCGAGCCCAAGGATCTCTGCTGTGCCCAGATAGGCCTGCGGATCGGGCTTGTAGGCGCGGGTGACCTCGGCGCCGAGCAGGGCATCCCACGGCAGCGCGCCGTGTCGGGCCATCGCGAGCATGAGCGCGATATTACCGTTGGTGAGCGTGACAATCGGGAACCGTGCTTTCAGCCGCGTCAGCCCCTCTACGGCATCCGGCCATGGATCGAGACGGTGCCACGCCCGGTTCCAGTCGGCGAGCAGCGCATCGTCCAGCGTCGCCGGATCGACGCCTTCGGCGCGCAGCGTGTCCTCCAGCATCTCGCGGTGCAGGACGTCGAGCGTCGCGAATGCGCGTCCCGACTGACGAAAGGCGCGCATCGTTTCGATATAGCGAAACCGCCAGGCGTCGGCGAAGCCGGCCGCTGGCACCTCGACCCGGCCGATCCTCGCGAGGAACGCGGCCGACTCCCGCGCGACGCCGGTGCGCCAATCGACCACCGTGCCGAAGACGTCGAATGCGAGCGCCATTGGCTGGTTCGGCGAAGTCATGACCGCCTCGGCTCCCTTCCCCCATCTCCCGATTGCGCATGGAGATTCCGGCGGACGAAGGCAAATGCCGCGGGCTCGTGCGCGCGGATTGACCTGTCGCTTCAGCCCCGCTTGAATTCGAACAATTCGATGAAGTTGCCCGACGGGTCCTCGAGCAGGATCGCGCGCCCGGCGCCGCCGTCGCTGATGCCGCCGCGGAAGCCGGCGCCGGACTCGCGCAGGCGGGCGATCAGGGCGTCCAGCTCGCCGGTGACCAGCATGAACCGGTTCCACCCGCCCGGCTCCGGATGGCCGCCGGCCTGACCGCCGCTCCCGGCCCCCGGCGCGCTAAGATAGAGGGTGAGGTCGTCGCGGAGCAAAGCCGCGAACATGCCGGGATTGTGCTTGTCGACCCGGAAATCGAGATCGTCCCGGTAGAAGGCGACGGCCTTGTCGACATCGGCGACGATGTAACGGACGGATGCCATGTGAGGGAGAACGGTCAGGTGCGCCCGAAGGTCCCTGCCTCGCCGAACCGCACCAGCCTGTGGATAGAACGCTTCAGGAACCTTGCCCCCGGGACTCCCCGGCTCCTATACCCCTCTCATGTCAGACCTGTTCGCTTCCACCACCCGCCCCGGCGCGGATTATGACGCGCATTCGATCGAAGTCCTCGAAGGGCTGGAGCCGGTCCGCCGGCGGCCGGGCATGTATATCGGCGGCACCGACGAAAGGGCGCTGCATCATCTCGCGGCCGAGGTGCTGGACAACAGCATGGACGAAGCCGTGGCGGGCCATGCCACGCGGATCGAGGTCACGCTCGAGGCGGGGAACCGGCTCACCATCTCGGACAATGGCCGCGGCATTCCGGTCGACGAGCATCCCAAATATAAAGGCAAGTCGGCGCTGGAGGTGATCCTCACCACCCTGCATTCGGGCGGCAAATTCTCGGACAAGGCCTATCAGACCTCGGGCGGGCTGCACGGCGTCGGCGTCTCTGTGGTCAATGCGCTCTCGATCGACACGGTGGTCGAGGTCGCGCGCAACAGGATTTTGTACCGCCAGACCTTCGCGAAGGGGCTGCCGACCTCGAAACTGGTCGAGGTCGGGCCGACGCCGAACCGGCGCGGGACCATGACCGCCTTCACGCCGGACCCGGAGATTTTCGGCGAAGCCCGCCAGTTCAGCCCGGCCCGGCTCTACCGCCTCGCCCGCTCCAAGGCCTATCTGTTCGCCGGCGTGGAGATACGCTGGAAGTGCGATCCGGCCCTGATCACCGGCGATCTGCTTGGCGAGACGATCCCGGCCGAGGCGGTGTTCCAGTTTCCGGGCGGGCTCGCCGATCATCTTCGGGAGCAGATCGGCGGCAAGGAGGTGGCGACCAACGTGCCGTTCACCGGGCGGCATGAGTTCCCGAACGGGCAGGGCTCGGTGGAATGGGCGGTGGCCTGGCCGGTCTGGGGCGAGGGTGACGCCTCCTATTATTGCAACACCATCCCGACGCCCGACGGCGGCACGCACGAGCAGGGGCTGCGCGGCGCGCTGACGAAGGGCTTGCGCGCGTTCGGCGAGCTGGTCGGGCAGAAGAAGGCGAAGGACATCCAGGCCGAGGATGTGACCAACGGCGCGGAGATCATGCTCTCCGTCTTCATCCGCGACCCCCAGTTCCAGAGCCAGACCAAGGACCGGCTGACCTCGCCCGATGCGGCGCGGCTGGTCGAGACCGCGGTGCGCGATCATTTCGACCATTATCTGGCCGACCATATGGAGCGCGGGCGGGCGCTGCTCGGCTTCGTGCTCGACCGGATGGACGAACGGCTGAAGCGGCGGGCGGAGCGGGAGATCAAGCGCAAGACGGCCACGTCGGCGCGGAAATTGCGGCTGCCGGGCAAGCTCACCGACTGCGCGAACGACGATCCCAGGGGGACGGAATTGTTCATCGTCGAGGGGGACAGCGCCGGCGGCTCGGCCAAGCAGGCGCGCGACCGCAAGACCCAGGCGATCCTGCCGATCCGGGGGAAGATCCTGAACGTCGCCTCCGCGACCGCCGACAAGATCCGCGCGAACAGCGAGATTGCCGACCTGATCCAGGCTTTGGGCTGCGGCGTGCGCGACAAGTGCCGGGCCGAGGATCTGCGCTACGAGCGGATCGTGATCATGACCGACGCCGACGTGGACGGGGCGCATATCGCGACTTTGCTGATGACCTTCTTCTTCCAGGAAATGCCGGCGGTGGTGAAGGAGGGGCATCTGTTCCTCGCCCAGCCGCCGCTCTACCGGCTCGCCGCGGGCGGGGTCACCGCCTATGCGCGGGACGACGCGCACCGGGCGGCGCTGGAGGCGACGACGTTCAAGGGCAGGAAGGTGGAGGTTTCGCGCTTCAAGGGGCTTGGCGAGATGAATCCGGGGCAGCTGCGCGAAACGACGATGGACCCGAAGACGCGCGGGATGATCCGGATCACCCTGCCCCACGATTATGAAGGGCGCGACGGCGTCCGCGATCTGGTCGACCGGCTGATGGGCCGCAATCCGGAGCACCGCTTCAACTTCATCCAGACCCGCGCGGCGGCGTTCGACGGGGAGGCGATCGACGCCTGATGAGCCGCAGGCGCCGCCCCCTTCCGCCGCCGCCGCGGGGCCCGCTCGCCGGCTGGACGGTGCAGCGGGCGGAGGTGAGCGGCATCGGCTTCGGGCTGGCCGCCTTCCTGCTCGCCCAGTTCGCGGAAAGCCGGGCGGCGATCCTGGTCTATGCGGGCCTGCTGGCGCTGACGATCCTGTGCGGCGCCTCGATCCTGCTGATCAGCCTGGTCGACGCCCACAAGCGGCAGCGCGGCGAGCGGGTGCGGCCGATCCGGATGTTCGACCTCGCCATGGGCGCCCTGCTGGTGCTGCCGCCGGCTTACGGGCTCTGGCGGATCCAGGCGTTGCTCGGGCTATAGCGCCGCGGCGCCGGCCTCGGCGAGCGCCGCCTCGATCATCCGCTGCCAGGTGGCGAGATCGCCGGCCGCGGCCATCGCCGGATCGGGCTCGCGCAGGGTCTTGAGGATCGCGACCGCGTCCACCCGATAGTCGCGCCAGCTCGCGTCGACCTCCTCCGAGGCGGAGGCATCCTCGCCCTCCGCATTGGCGCTCAGCACGCGCGCGGCGATCACCCGCGCGATCCGCTCGATGACGTCCATGCTGGAAACCGGCATGTCATGCTCCTGTGCAAGGGTTTGGCGTAGAACGGTGGAACGGCGCACGGGTTTCTTCTAAACCGCCTCGACCGGGGGAGATTTGACGATGCTCAGGCGCCTGCTGTTCGCTTTGCTCCTGCTCGCCGCCATGCCGGCGCCCGCCCGGCCGCAGCCGCCGCCCGCCGGGCAGCAGGCCAGCCCGGCGCTGCGCAGCGCGGCCGAGCGGGTGGTGGCCCTGCTGAAGGGCGAGGCGCGGCCGGCCGACCTGTTCGCCGCCACCTTCCGCGCGCAGGTGCCGGACGCGCAGATCGACGGCGTCGTCGCGCAATTCACCGCGCAATATGGCGCGGTGCAGGGGCTGGCCGGGATCGAACCGTCCTCGGATCAGGCCGGCATCATCCATATCCGCTACGAGCGCGCGATCGTGCACATGCAGCTCGCGGTGGAGCCGGCGCCGCCCTGGCTGATCAGCGGCCTGCTGCTGACCGGCGCCGATATGACCGGCGACACGATGGAGGCGGTGCTCGGCGAGATTCGGGCGCTGCCCGGCCAGACCGGCTTCGCCATCGCCCGGCTCGACACCGGCGCGCCGGCAGTGACGACCAGCATCGAGCCGGACCGGCCGCTGGCGATCGGCTCGACCTACAAGCTCTTCATCCTCGCCGAACTGAGCCGGCAGGTGCAGGCGGGGCAGCGGCGCTGGAGCGACGTGGTGACGGTCGACCGCAGCTCGATCGGCGGCGGCACCGTCGCCGGCCTGCCGCGCGGCGCCCCGATCACCCTGCACACGCTCGCCTCCCTGATGATCTCGGTCAGCGACAACAGCGCCACCGACATCCTGCTGCGCGTCGCCGGCCGCGAGAATGTCGAGCGGATGATGGCGGCGATGGGGGTGCGCGATCCGGCGCGGAACCGGCCGTTGCTCTCGACGCTGGAGCTCGGCCTGATCAAGGCCGCGCCCGCCAATGCCTTCGCGCTCTGGCAGCAGGCGAGCGAGGCGACGCGGCGCCGGCTGCTCGCCGGCGACTATGCCGCGACCGACGCCTCGCGGATCGACATCGCGCTGTTCGCCGGCAATCCGGTGCGGATCGACACGGTCGAATGGTTCGCCTCGCCGGCCGATCTGGCGCGGGTGATGGACTGGCTGCGGCTGCACGCCGACGACGGCGCCAAGGCGATCCTCGCGATCAGCCCGGGCCTTCCCCAGCGGGACCGGGCGGCGCTGCAATATGCCGGCTTCAAGGGCGGCTCGGAGCCGGGCGTCGCCAATCTCACCTACCTGATCCGGACCCGCAGCGGCGGCTGGTATGCGGTCAGCGTCGGCTGGAACAATCCGGCCGCGCCGGTCGACAATAACCGGCTGGCCGGGCTGGCGGCGCGGGCGATCCGGCTGCTGCCCTGATTAACGCAATTTTTGCCCTCCGCCCCTAGATTCCCGCGCCTGGCTTACGGGAGCGGGACGAATGAACGCGCGCACCTTCGGCAAAAAGGGCAGGACCGGCGGCGGCGAGAGCGCGGCCGCGTCGCGCCGCGCCGCCTTTCTCGCGCAGGAGCGCGCCCGCGCCGACGGCGAGAGCCGCGCCGCGGACACCGAGGTCTTCCCGGTCGCCGAGACCACGATCGCGGACCGGGTCGAGTTCGTCGAGAAGCCGAAGAAGGTGCGCGAGCCGGTCGGGCCGCGGTCGCTGAAGCTGGCCTGGGCGCTCTGGTTTCCCTGGGGCCTCGCCGGGGCGCACCGTTTCTATCTCGGCCGCTATGCGAGCGGCGCGCTGCAGGCGGCGATCTTCCTCGGCTGCGTCGTCGCGGTGTTCGGCTTCCAGCTTTACCCCGCCTTTGTCGGCCTCGTCGTCTCCTGGCTCTGGATGTTCGCCGACGGGCTGAGGCTCAAGCGGATGCACGCCGAGGCGGTCGGCACGCCGAAGGATGCGGAAGTCGTCGAAGTCTAGCTCGTCACCGCCGGCGCGATCAGGGGGAAGCGCGGGATTTCGACGGGGAAGCTGGAGCCGTCCGCCGCGATCATGAAATAGCGGCCTTCCATCGCTCCGGTCGGCGTGCCGAGCGGGCAGCCCGAGACATAGTCGAACGAGCCGCCAGGCTCGAGCACCGGCTGCTCGCCGACCACGCCCTCGCCGCGCACCTCGTGCCGGGTGCCGCGCCCGTCGGAGATGATCCATTCGCGGCTGACCAGCTGCACCGCCTGCCGCCCCTCATTCTCGATGCGGACATGATAGGCCCAGAACCAGCGGCCCTTGCCGGGCTCCGATTGCTCGGGAAGGAATGAGACCGAGACGCGAACGGTGATCGCGCCGGTGGTCGCCGCATGGGGGAAAAGCTCTTTCACACGCGCTTCCTGTGCCGGGCAGGCGGCGAGGTCAACCGGCCATCCGCCCGAGCCGTTCCACCAGCCGCTCGCGGGCCGCGAGAATCTCCTGCCGGCGGTCGGTCAGCAGGTCGCGGGCGAGCCGGCCGCCGGTGACGCGCAAGGCGGCGCGGATGGTGCGCGGGATCGCCGCCATCTCCGCCTCGTCGAGGCCGAAGCCGAGCTGGGCGAGCAGCAGCAATTCGTAGCGGACCAGAGCCGGCGCCCAGCCCCGCGCGCTCGGCGCCGCCTCGATCGCGCTCAGCAGCCCGTCGAGGCCCTGCCAGAGCGCCGGATAAGGCTGGCCCTCCGGGAGCGCGGCGGCGGTGAGCGCGGTCGCCCAGTCGAGCGCGGCGGCCGCCAGCGGCTCGGAGAGGAGGAAGGCGCGGCTGTGGATCAATTCGACCGAAAGATGCGGCAATTGCTCCTCGGTCCGCGCCCGATAGTCCGCCTGCACCAGATTGCCCGGCACCAGCACAGGCCGCAGCCGCCGCGACCTCCCGCCGCGGACATAGCCGGGCCGGAGCCCCCCCGCCGGGGTCAGCGCGCGCACGATGGCGCCATGCTCGCCATGCGGGCGGACGGCGACGATGATGGCCCGGGTGTCGAGATGCACAGTCAGGAGCCTAGAGGATTTCGGGCCTTCCTAGAACCGCTCGGGACGAACGAGTTTTGCGATCTGCGGAAGAATTTAGGGGCCGCTCAAGACCTGCTCCATTCCGGCACAGGCCCGCAATCGCAGTCCCCGCGGTAACCCCTTGCATACGACTTTGCGCTAGGCGGCGGGGTGAAGCGCAACGGAGTTCCGCATGCCCATCTTCTCCGATGACGATCTCGACTGCCTCCGCTCTTATTATCCCGAGCGTCCGGGCAGGCTGAGCCACATGCTGGCCGGCCATCCCCTGCTGACCCTCGAATCGCTGGTCGAGCTCGGCAAGCGCCTGCCGCGCAGCAGCGTCGAATATAATGCGGGGGACCTTCCCTATGGCGTCGACCCGGACAAGGTGAGCCACACCGGCCTCTCGGTCGAGGACACGATCCGCGGCATCGAGGAATGCGGCAGCTGGATGGTGCTGAAGAATGTGAATCAGGACCCGGCCTATGCGGCCCTGCTCGAGGAGGCGCTTGCCGAGCTGGCGCCGGTGATCGAGCCGGTCTCCGGCGAGATGCTGGGCAAGGTCGGCTTCATCTTCGTCTCCTCGCCCGACGCGGTGACCCCGTTCCATCTCGATCCCGAGCATAATGTCCTGCTCCAGATTCGCGGGCGGAAGACGATGATGATCGTCCCCGGCGAGAAGGACGTGGTGCCGGACGAGAAGCACGAGGCCTATCATGTCGGCGGCCACCGCAACGTGCCCTGGCAGGACGATTATGAAGCGCGCGGCCATTGCTTCGAGCTGCAGCCGGGCGATGCGGTGCACGTGCCTTTGATGTGGCCGCACTGGGTGAAGAACGGGCCGGAGCCGTCGATCAGCTTCTCGATCACCTGGAAATCAGACTGGGTCTATCAGGAGGCCGATGCGCGCGGCATGAACCATTTGCTCCGCAAATGGGGCCTCAACCCCGCCTCGCCGGCCGCCTTCCCGCAGAAGAGCCTCGGCAAGGCCTATGCCTATCGCGCGATCCGCAAGGCGCGGGGGATGGGCAAGGGCGCCTGACCAGGGGACAGTTGCTCGCCAACTGTCCCCATTCAATTTCCGGCGCCGAACGGGGACAGGTACGAGTACCTGTCCCCTCATCCGCCGGGGTGGAAATAATCGTAGACCTTGCGCGCCACCGCGGCGGAGATTCCGGGGGCTTTCTCCAAATCCTGCAGGGCCGCGTTGCGGACCGCGCGGGCGGTGCCGAAGTGCATCAGCAGCGCGCGTTTCCGCCCCGGGCCGATGCCCGGCACGTCGTCCAGCGTGCTTCCGGTGAAGGCTTTGGCCCGCTTCTGGCGGTGGGCGCCGATCGCGAAGCGGTGGGCCTCGTCGCGGAGGCGCTGGAGGTAGAAGAGCAAGGGTGAATTCATCGGAAAGGTGATCTCCCGCCCGCCGGGCAGGTGGAAAATCTCGCGGCCGGCATTGCGGTCCGGCCCCTTGGAGACCGCGACCACCGGCACGTCGTGAACGCCCTCCTCCTCCATCACCTCGCAGACCGCCGAAAGCTGTCCCTTGCCGCCGTCGATCAGCAAGAGGTCCGGCCATTCGCCCCTGGAGCGGTCCGGATCCTCCTTCTCCAGCCGGGCGAAGCGGCGACCGAGCACCTCGCGCATCATCGCGAAATCGTCGCCGGGCACGGTTTCGGCGCGCTTGATGTTGAACTTGCGATACTGGTTCTTGCGGAAGCCCTCCGGCCCGGCGACGATCATCGCGCCGACCGCATTCGTGCCCATGACATGGCTGTTGTCATAGACCTCGATCCGCTGCGGCGGCTCGGCCAGCTCGAAGGCGTCGGCGATCTCGCGGAGATTCTTCGCCATGGTCGAGGTTTCGGCCAGGCGGCGGTCCAGCTCCTCTGTGGCATTGCGCGCGGCCTGCCTGATCATCCGGACCTGGTCGCCGCGCTGCGGGACCCTGAGCTGGACCTTGCGGCCAGCGCGCTCGGCAAAGGCCTCCGCGAGCAACTGCGCCTCGGGCACGGCCCGATCGGTCAGGATCAAAGGCGGGGACGGGACCTCTTCGTAGAACTGAACCAGAAAGCTTTGCAGAACATCAGCTTCCGGGACATCTTCGATATGAGTCGGGAAGAAGCTGCGATGCCCCCAATTCTGGCCGCCGCGAATGAAGAAGGCCTGGATGCAGATCGTTCCGCCTTTGGTGGCGAGCGCGAATATATCGGCATCGCCCAGCCGCTCGGCGTGGATCGCCTGGCTGCCCTGCACATAGGTGAGTGCGCGCAGGCGGTCGCGATAGACCGCCGCCAGCTCGAAGTTCATCGCCGCCGAGGCGTCGCTCATCAACGCCTGCAGCTTCTGCTGGATCTTGGTCGAGCGGCCGGCGAGGAAATCCTTGGCGTCCCGGACCAGCTCGTCATAGCCGGCGGCGTCGATCCGGCCGACGCAGGGCGCACTGCAGCGGCGGATCTGGTAGAGCAGGCACGGCCGGTCTCGGTTCGAGAAAAAGCTGTCAGTGCAGCTTCTTAACAGGAAGAGTTTCTGCAGGCTGTTAAGCGTGTTGCGAACCGAGCCGGCGCTGGCGAACGGGCCATAATATTGCCCCTTGAGGCGCCGCGCGCCGCGGTGAAGCTGGACGCGGGGGAAGTCATGATCCTCGCGCAGCAGGATGAAGGGGAAGCTTTTGTCGTCGCGCAGCAGCACATTGTAGGGCGGCCGGTAGCGCTTGATCAGCTGCGCCTCGAGCAGCAGGGCCTCGGCCTCGCTGTGCGTGGTCACGATCTGCATCGACCGGGTCTGCGAGACCATGCGCAGGATGCGCTTCGGCTGGCGGGCGACCTGGGTATATTGGCTGACGCGGTTCTTCAGCGCCCGCGCCTTGCCGACGTAGAGCACGTCGCCCCGGGCATCGAGCATCCGGTAGACGCCGGGCCGGGCCGGCAGCGTCTTCACCACCGCGCGGATCGCCGCGACCCCCGCCTCCAGATCCGGCCGGTCCGAGCCACGCAGCGCGTAGGTCGCCTTCTCCTCGTTGAAGCGGGTCGGGGCGTCGGGCTTGTCGTTCACCGGAGCGATTTAGGCGTTCGGGGGGTGTCCCGCCAGCCATGAACGGGGCTTTTCGCCCGGCGGCGGCCATGCCACAGTCGGCGCCGCAACCGGGGAGCGTGTCATGCGAATCTGTTTCAGCCTTGCCGCCGCGGCCGCGCTGCTGGCCGGCGCCGCGCCGGCGGCGGCGCAAAACTGGCACCGGGTCGGCGGCGATGCGGAAGCGGTCGCCTATGTCGACGCCGCCAGCATCAGCGGCGAGGGCGCTATCAAGCGCGCGAATGTCTACACCGTCTATGCCCGGCCGGTGGAGAACCGCCTCTATGCGGGGGGAATCCTGAGCGAGTTCAACTGCGCCGAGAATTGGTTCCGGACGATCGAATACAGCTATTACGGCGCGGGCGGGGTGCGGTTCGAGACTCATGCGTCGAGCCGGCCGAATGAGCACCGGACGCCGGATCCGGGCAGCTTCAACCACATGTTCTTCCGCTTCGTCTGCGCCGGCGAGGGCGGCGTTGCGGTTGGCGCTGATGCCTGGAGCGACGCGCAGGCCTTCCTCGAGCGGGCGGGCCGCAACCCCGGCTAGCCTGCCCCCGCCCGCCCTGGGGCACGCCGATTGGTCATGCGGTCGCCGCCCTTATCGGCTATCGGGGGCCGAACGGACAGGAGGAACTGATGGCGACCCTGGTGGATCAGAAAGCGGAACTCGGCGGGATCAGCCCGTTCTTCATCGTGCGCGACGTGCCGGAGTCGATCGCGCATTATCGCCGCCTCGGCTTCGCGCTCCGCTTCGCCGAGCCGCGCGAGGCGCCCTTCTTCGCGATCGTCGGCCGTGGCGGCGCCCAGCTCTTCCTCAAGGCGCTCGGCGAGGAGGTGCCGCCGGTGCCCAATGCGGGCCGGCATCGTTTCACGGCGTGGGACGGCTTCGTCCATGTCGACGATCCCGACGCGCTGGCCGGGGAATATGCGGCCGACGGCATCCCCTTCCACGTCCGGCTCCGCGACCGCGACGATGGCCTGCGCGGCTTCGAGATCAGGGATCCCGACGGCCACGTCCTGTTCTTCGGCCGGCCGGACCCGGTCTGACGCGATGGCCAGCGCCAGCGATTTCCGGCGCCTCGCTTTGTCCTTTTCCGGCGCGGAGGAGCGGGCGCATATGGGCCATCCCGATTTCCGGGTCGGCGGGAAGATTTTCGCGACCCTGCACGCCCCGGCGAAAGGCACCGGCGCGGTGATGCTGCTGCCCGAGCAGCAGGAGCTGGCGATGGCGGCGGCGCCGGAGGCGTTCAGCCCGGCGGCGGGCGCGTGGGGACGGAACGGGTCTACCGTGGTCAGCCTCGCGGACGTGTCCGACGAATGGCTGGAGCGGGTGCTGGACTGGGCCTGGTCGAAACGGGCACCGGCGAAGGCATAGAGGCCAGAATGAGCAGAATGAGCCGTCAGGACGCACAGATCGGCTACGAGACGCAAACCCTCGAGGTGGCTGAGCAGCAGCTTGGGATAGCGCACCATATTCTTCACGACGGCTGCGGACGGTACGATTCAGAAACCTGGCTCTATCTGGCCTCGATAGTCGGTGAAGCCGGCCTAGCGGTTCAGGAAGAGCGCCGCCGAAATCCGAGCTTCGAGCTTCCGCTGCTTGAAGCTGTGGTTGCGGAGCTCAGGGAGGCGACGTCCAACTTCACCGATCTGGAATTCCTGCGGTCGACACGACCAGCACGCCGCCGGAACCCGAGACTCTTCAAGTAAGCCGGCGTAGGCGCTTATCGTCGGCCCAATTCCGCGATCGTCGCGTCGACATTGGCCTTGTCGGCCGCAGCGTCGACCTTGTCCCGGATCAAAGCCTCGGCGGCGGCGGCGGCGGCGCGGGCGGCCTTGGTGCGGACCTCGTCCAGCGCGGCGCGCTCGGCGGCGGCGATCTTGTCCTCGGCCATGCGGGTGCGGCGCTCGACAAGGGCGGCGGCGTCGGCCTCCGCCTTGGAGACGATCGAATCGGCCTCGGCACGGGCGCGCTCCAGCATGGTCGCGGCCTCGGCGCCGGCCTGGGCCGATCTGGCCTCATATTCGGCCTTGAGCGCCTCGGCCTCGCTGCGCAGCTTGGCGGCCTCGTCGAGCTGCTCGCGGATGCCGTCAATCTTCTTGTCGAGCGCCTTGCCGATCAGGGCCGGGACGCGCTTCCAGAGCAGCAAGGCGAAGACCGCGACCATCGCCAGAGCGATCCACATCGGCGGGGTCAGGCCGAAGGCGGTGGGCTCCGCATGATGCTCGGGAGCGCCGCCAGGCGCCTCGGTGGAGGCATGGGTCTCGCCGGCGGCGGGCGCCGCGTGCGCCTCGGCGGTCACGGGATGATTAGCCATTGGCCATCGCCCCCTTCACGGCCTGCTTCGCCTCGGCGGCGGAGACGCTGACGCCCGCCAGCCGGCTGACCATGTCCTGCGCCGCTTCGGCGGCAACGTCCTCGATCTCGGCGAGCGCCGCATCGGCCGCAGCGCGGATCCGCGCCTCGGCTTCCTCGACCTTCGCCTGGTTCGCCTCATTGGCCGCGCGCATCCGCTCCTCGGTCGCGATGGCCGAGGACGCCTTGGCGGCGGCCGCGACCTTCAGCGCCTCGGCCCGGCTCTCGTCCATGCGGGCGCGATAGGCGATCTCGGTCTCGTCGGCGGCGACCCGCGCCGCCTCGGCGGCGGCGAGATCGTCCGCAATGCGCCGGTCGCGCATTTCCACGGTCGAGCGGATCTTCGGCAGCATCAGCTTGCCGATGCCGAAATAAATGACGGCAAGGACGAGCAGCAGCCAGAAGAACTGCGAATAAGCGACGAGCGCGAGCTGATCGAGTTGAGGCATGTGTGTCCTTCAAGTCAGCCGGCGGAGGAATGGCTTCCTCCGGCCCGGCCGCCTCGGATTACTTGAACATGATCATCATCGCGACGACGAAGGCCATCAGGCCGAGCAGCTCGGCGGCCGCGAAGCCGATGAAGAGCCGGCCCTGCTGACCGTCGGCGGCCGCGGGGTTGCGGATCGCGCTGTTGAGGAACTGGCCGAAGACGATGCCGACGCCGATGGCGGCGGCGCCGACGCCGATGCCCGCGAGGCCGGCGCCGATCATTTTGGCAGATGCGAGGTCCATGATGTAACTCCCTTGTGAAACCGTGAATGGATCAGTGCAGATTGACCGCGTCGTTCAGGTAGAGCGAGGTCAGCAAAGCGAAGACATAGGCCTGGATGGCGCAGACCAGGATTTCCAGCGCCATCACGCCCATGATGAAGATGAAGGAGACCACGCTGATCGCGGGGCCGGCGGCGCCGCCCGCGTTGAGCCCCTGCACGACGAAATTTCCGAACACCTCGACCAGGATGTGGCCGGCGATCATGGCGACGAAAAGCCGGATCGCGAGACTGAACGGCCGAATCATGAACGAGACGAACTCGATCGGCACGATCAGCAGCTTCAGCAGGAACGGGGTGTCTTGCGGCACGAACAAAGAGAAGAAGTGCAGCTTGTGGCGCCAGAAGCCGGTGATCAGCACGATCGAGAAGCTCAGGATCGCGAGCACGCCAGTGATTGTGAACTGGCTCGTCACCGTGAACGGATGCACCCCGACCAGCGCGAACGGCATCAGCCCGAGCAGGTTGGCGAAGAGGATGAACATGAAGATGGTGAAGACCCAGGGGACGAACTTGCGTCCCTGCGGGCCGACGCTGGTCGACAGCATCGATTCGACGAAGCCGGTGACGCCCTCCACCGCGGCCTGCCAGCGGCCGGGAACGAGCTGGCGCTTCATCCCGCCGAGCATGAACAGCCAGATCAGGGCGAGGACGATGAGCATCCACAGCGCGCTGGTGGTGAAGACGAACGGGGTCCCGTCCAGATTGCCCGCGAGCGGGCTGATCTGGAACTGGTGCATCGGATCGATTCTGGTTCCGGCTGCCACTTAGTCTTTTCCCTCGGCCCGTCCGGGCTTCTGACTAGAAATCTTCCAAACTTCCCAGATCGCGACGACGAACCCGATGAGGACCGTCACAACCCAGGCGCCCCGCGTGCCGGCGAAGCTGTCGATCGCAACCCCGATCAACGCCGTGCCGAGCGGGTATCCGATCAGGACCGAAAGCACGCGATAGGCCGGCGAACGGTAGTAAACCATCGTCTCGCCATGCTTCTCGCTGCCGGTCCGCTTCGCCTCCTCCGCCTGCGCTCTGGCGAGCCGCTCGTCGAGCGAGGCCAGCCGCGCATCCTGGGGAGACTTCGGGTCCTGCCAGGGCTCGTCTTCCGCCATGCCGTCCTTCTCCTGTGCCGCCGCACGCCTGAAAAGCGCGATGCACGAGGGCGGGGGACATGCCGGCGAACGAACCCGCCAAGGCGCCGCCCCTTTAGCAAGGCATGTGGCCAAGTCAACACACCCATGTTGCACCGCATCATGACGCGGAGCAGTGCGCGGAAAAGTGGTTTCCGTTCCTCCGCGGGAAGGATGCGGCCACCAACACTTGGGCTGGCGCATCAACGCGCGGCAGGATAATCGGGCGGCGATGTTGAATCTCTTTCTCTTTTCGCTCGCGCTGACCGCCGCCGCCCCCGCGCCCTGCCCGGCCGAGACGGTCTGCATCATCCGCGACACGGAGAGCTACAGCTTCCGCTTCACCTATCCGATGGCGGCTGCCCGGGTCGCCGGGCTGGACGGCATCCTGCGCGAGCGGGCGACCGACGCCGAGGCGGCGCTGGCCGAGGCCGCGGCCACGACCGACCATCGCGGGCCGCTGCGCCTCGAGGCGCGCTACCGGCTCGATGCGGAGCTGCCCGAGATCATCGCGCTGACCGGTACCAGCGACGGCTATGAGGGACAAAGGGTGCAGACCCTGCTGTTCGACCCGCGTGACCATGAGCGGCTGGAGCTGATCAGCCTGTTCCACGCGGAGACGTTCGACAATTTCTTCTTCTGGAGCCGGCCCCGCGGCATCCGCGCCGTGCAGGACAGCTTCTGCCACGCTTTGTCCGAGGCGGTGCGCGCCCGTCGGGCCGAAGAGCAACTGCGCGAGCTCGACATCAGCTGCCCGGACGTCGAGGATCAGGCGGTGACGACGATCTGCAACGGCCACGGCCGGATCCTCGCGCTGCGCGCCTATCTGAGGCCGGAGGACACGCGCCGGATCGATCCGGACGCGCCGCGCCCCTATGCGGTGGATTTCGACGTGACCGCCGAAATGATCGGGGTGATGAAGCAGCGCTACCGCGTCGCCTTCGGCCTGCCCGGCGAGACGCGCGGGCGCCGGCGGCGGAGCTGTCCGGCGGCTTAAGCTCCCTCGGAGTCATCCCGGCGAAGGCCGGGACCCATGATCTCGGGTCCACGTCAGGGGGAAAAGACGTTTCCGCCCCCTTTCGGACGGCGGTGTTCATGGGTCCCGGCCTCCGCCGGGATGACTCATATTACCATCCCCCGCCTCAGCCGATTCCTCCGAAGTGGTGGAATGTACACGGGAAATTTGCGTCGTTACGTGTCCGGCTCTAATTTCGGCTCATGGCCGACGCCTCCGAAGACGGCAGCGGGCACCGGGCCCGGCTGCGCCAGCGCCTGTTCGACGGCGGGCCGGATGCGTTGCTCGACCATGAGCTGGTCGAATATCTGCTCGCCCTCGCCATTCCGCGCCGCGACACCAAGCCGCTCGCCAAGAAATTGCTGCGCGAGTTCGGCGGCTATGGCGGGCTGATGGCGGCGGACGCGGCGGCGATCGCGCGGGTCGGCGAGCTCAGCGAGGGCGCGGTCGCGGCGCTGAAGATCGCCCAGGCGTCGGCGCTGCGGATGCTCGAGGAACGGGTGAAGGAACGCCCGGTGCTCGCCTCCTGGCAGGCCTTGCTCGATTATCTGCGCGCGGACATGGCGCACGAGCCGATCGAGCGGGTGCGCGTGCTCTTCCTCAACTCGCGCAACGTGCTGATCGCCAACGAGCAGATGTGGGAAGGCTCGGTCGACGAAGCGGCGGTCTATATCCGCGAGATCATGCGCCGCGCGCTGGATCTGCACGCGACCGCGATCATCGTCGTGCACAACCACCCGTCGGGCGACCCGAGCCCGAGCCAGCAGGACATCCGCCTGACCCGCGACCTCGCCGAAGCGGGGCGGCACCTGCGCGTGACCCTGCACGACCATATCATCGTCGGCGCGAGCGGGCATGTGAGCCTGCGCTCGGAAGGGCTGATCTGAGCGGGGTTCACCTCGCCCCCGGGTCGTTGACCCGGGCCATGGCCGCCCCTAGCGTCGGCGCAACATCCGATTGAGAAAGGGCAGAAAATGATCCGATCGAGCCTCACCCTGCTTGCCCTGCTTTGCAGCGTCGCGACGCCCGCTTTCGCGGAGACCTGGCGGCTCGCGGCCGGCAGCGAATCGGCGCGCGAATATGTCGACGTGGATTCGATCGTGCGGGACGGAGACACGGTCCGGTTCTCGCGCGAGACCCGCTTCCCTTCGCTTCAGTCGCTCGAGTCCATCCCGCGTTTCGATCGCCTGCTCGTCCATTATTCCAGCCATTGCGGCGACCGAACGCTCAGCCGCCTGCACATCATCGTCAAGCGAGGCGACGAGGTCGTGGGCACCTATCAGGGCGACCGGCAGGCCGAACATGCCGAGCCGGGCAGCGTCGCCGCCGGGGTGCTGATGGCCGTTTGCGACGATCGCTGGCCCGACCCGAATCAATAGGCGCCGCTTTATCCGGGGGTGGCCGGCCCGACGCGGGTGAAGCGCATCGTCCACATTTCGCGCCAGCTGCCGTCGGCCTGGCGGGCCGAGCTGGTGCGGGAATAGCCCTCGCCGGCGCCGGTCTGGACGGTGCGCAAGGTCATCGTCGCGCCGTCGCCGCCGACATAGGTCTCCTCGGGAAAATCGATGCCCGCCGGGGTCGGATCGGCGAAGCCGCCGCTGGTGCCGCCGTCCGAGGCATAATAATCGTAGCGGAGGCGGCGCGCCTGCGGATCCCAGCGATAGACGGTCTCGCCGGCATAAGGCGCGGGCGCGCCCGCCACGATATGGACGTCGCGAACATAGCGGCCGCCGAGCATCATTGTGTAGCAATGCGTGTCGGTGTTGGTGCTGTTCGGGAAGGTCGCCCGCCAGCAGGAGCCGACCAGGAAAGCGAGCGGCCGCAGCTCTGCGGCGAGCGCGGGCGCGGCCGGCGCGGCAGCGGCCTGCATGGCAAGGATCAATACGAGCATCACCTTCTCCCTTCCGCAGAATTTGAATGATCGTTCAACAGGCGTCAAGCGATTTGATCGATCGTTCAAATGTTGCGCCTCTGGCGCCGGAATCGGGAGCAGGATAATCTGGCCAGCGTGACGATGATCGACCGCCGTTCCCTGCTGCTCGGCGCCGGTGCGAGCCTGGCGCTCGCCGGCTGCGGGCGGACGCGCGTCGAGGAGACGCGCTACATCCCCGCGCCCGGCAAGGCGGGCCGGCTGCTCGCCGCGGCACGGCGGCAGATCGGGGTCACCCTGCGCTGGGACGGCGCCTATAGCGAGCTCCGCTTCCCCGGCGGCGATGTGCCGCGCGAGAAGGGCAGCTGCACGGATGTGGTGGTGCGGGCCTATCGCGATGCGCTTGGCGAGGATCTGCAGGCTCTGGTCAATGCCGACATGCGCCAGGCCTTCGCCGCTTATCCGCACCGCTGGGGCCTCTCGCATCCCGATCCCAATATCGACCATCGCCGGGTGCCGAACCTCCGCACCTGGTTCACCCGCCACGGCGCCTCCCTGCCGGTGCCGCGCGACGCCGCGGGCTGGCAGCCGGGAGACATCTTTACCTCGCTGGTCGAGAATCGCAGCACCCATATCGGCCTGGTCTCCGACCGGCGGGGGCCGAATGGCTGGCTGATCATTCACAATATCGGGGCCGGCACGCGCGAGGAGGATGCGCTCGGCGACTGGCCGGTCACCGGGCGGTACCGGTGGGGGCTTGTCTGAGCGGTTTCGTGTCCCGCTCAGCGCTTTACTTGCTTTCGACGTATGATTACCTGCCATTGCGGCACCGGGGCGCTCGCCGCGACATATGGGAGGTGCATGCGCGGCACCGTATTGGGCTTTGATCCGACCAATGGCACGGGTGTGATCCTCGACGCCGATGGTAGCCGTGTCAGTTTCGCTCGCCACGATTGGCTAAGCCCGGGCGAGCCGCGCCCAGGCTCGGTGATTGACTTCACGCCGGTCGAGAGCCGGGCCACCGAGATTTTCCTTTTCCCCGGCGGAGCGGTTGGCGGGGGAGCTGACGACGAGCGTAAGGCGATGACCTTCGGCATCCTGTCGCTGGTCTGCGCCATCATGATCTTTATCCCCTATATTGGATTGTTCGCGCTTATCGCGTCTGTGGTGTTCGGCATTATTGGCAGGAATGTCGGCCGGGACCTACCAGACAAGATGGGCTATTATCTCAGCATCGCCGGCCTCGTCATTTCGGGGATCTGGCTGGTGATAATCATCACTGTGATCGTGGCCTGCACCAGCTTCGTTGGGTCAGGGGGCCGCTGGCCTTACTAGGGCGCGCAGCGCGCGGCCTGACCCTTTTCGCCAAGCCCCGCGTTGCGCCTCGCGCCTCGCATTGCTACGCGCCACGCCATGGTTCCTCGCTACGCTCGCCCCGCCATGACCGCGCTCTGGGAGCCGGAGGCGCGCTACCGCATCTGGTTCGAGATCGAGGCGCATGCGCTCGACGCCATGGCCGAGCTCGGCGCGGTGCCGAAGGACGCGGCGGCCAAAATCTGGGCCTGGTGGGAGACGAAGCCGGCGATCGACGTCGCCGCGATCGACGCGATCGAGGCGGTGACCAAGCATGACGTGATCGCCTTCCTGACCTGGGTCGCGGAGCGGGTCGGGCCCGAGGCGCGCTTCCTGCATCAGGGAATGACCAGCTCCGACGTGCTCGACACCTGCCTCGCGGTGCAGCTGAAACGGGCGGCGGATCTGCTGATCGCCGATCTGGACGCATTGCTCGCAGTGCTGAAGCGCCGCGCGATCGAGCACAAGCTGACCCCGACGATCGGCCGCAGCCACGGCATCCATGCCGAGCCGGTCACCTTCGGCCTGAAGCTGGCCCAGGCTTATGCAGAGTTCGGCCGCCACCGCGCCCGGCTCGTTGCGGCGCGCGACGAGATCGCGACCTGCGCCATTTCCGGCTCGGTCGGCACCTTCGCCAATGTCGACCCGCGCGTGGAGGCGCATGTCGCCGGCGTGATGGGCCTGTCGGTCGAGCCCGTCTCGACGCAGGTGATCCCGCGCGACCGGCATGCTCATTATTTCGCCACGCTCGGCGTGATCGCCGCGTCGGTCGAGCGGCTCGCCATCGAGATCCGCCATTTGCAGCGGACCGAGGTGCTGGAGGCGGAGGAGTATTTCTCGCCGGGCCAGAAGGGCAGCTCGTCCATGCCGCACAAGCGCAATCCGGTGCTCTCCGAGAATCTGACCGGGCTCGCCCGCATGGTGCGCTCCGCGGTGACGCCGGCGCTGGAGAATGTGGCGCTCTGGCACGAGCGCGACATCTCGCACAGCTCGGTCGAGCGCTTCATCGGCCCGGACGCGACGATCACGCTCGATTTCGCGCTCGCCCGCCTGACCGATGTGGTCGACAAATTGCTCGTCTATCCCGAGCGGATGCAGCGCAATCTCGACCGGATGGGCGGCCTCGTCCATTCGCAGCGCGTCTTGCTCGCGCTCACCCGGGCCGGTGCCACCCGCGAGCAGGCCTATGCCATCGTCCAGCGCAATGCGATGCGGGTCTGGGAAGCCGACGGGAAGCTGAGCCTGATGGATCTGCTCAAGGCCGACGCCGAGGCGGCGGGGCTGCTGAGCGCGGCGCAGATCGAGGCGGAATTCGACCTCGCCTATCATCTGAAGCAGATCGATACGATCTTCGCGCGGGTGTTCGGAGACAGCTGATGGCCGATCTTTCCATTTTCCCGATCACGTCCCGCTGGCCCGCGCGGCATCCCGACCGGATCCAGCTTTACGGGCTGCCGACGCCGAACGGGGTGAAGGTCTCGATCATGCTGGAGGAGACCGGCCTCCCCTATGAGCCGCATCTCGTCGACATCCTGCAGAACGAGAGCTGGACCCCCGAGTTTCTCTCGCTCAATCCGAACGGCAAGATCCCCGCGATCATCGATCCGGACGGGCCCGGCGGGCGGCCGCTCGGCCTGTTCGAATCCGGCGCCATCCTGATCTATCTGGCGGAGAAGACGGGGCAATTCCTGTCCGCCGACCCGGCGCGCCGTTATCAGACGATCCAGTGGCTGATGTGGCAGATGGGCGGGCTCGGGCCGAGCTTCGGCCAGCTCGGCTTCTTCCACAAATTCGCGGGGCGCGACTATGAGGACAAGCGCCCGCGCGACCGCTACGTCGCGGAATCGAAGCGGCTGCTCGGCGTGCTGGAGGCGCGGCTTGCGGGGCGCGACTGGATCATGGACGACTACGGCATCGCCGACATCGCCACTTTGGGCTGGGTCCGCAACCTGATCACCTTCTACGAGGCGCGCGAGATCGTCGATTATGACAGCCTGACGCAGGTCCCCGCCTGGCTGGAGCGCGGGCTGGCGCGGCCGGCGGTGCAGCGCGGGCTCGTCATTCCGGCGCGGCCCCGGCCGTGACCGGGATCGCCGGGTCCGTCGGCCGCGACGGCGGCAACCGCGATCCGGACGTGCGGATCGTGCAGGACCTGCTCAACGCCCATGTCGCCGCGCTCGGCCTGCCGTTGCTCGACGTCGACGGCGATGCGGGCGAGAATACGGTGAAGGCGATCGAGGCCTATCAGCGGCGCGTGCTCGGCGCGGCCAGTCCGGACGGACGGGTCGATCCCGGCGGCCGGACCTGGCAGGCGCTGGAACGAGGCACAGGCGTGCCGCAGCCGGCGGGGCCGGCGCAGCAAAGCGGCGCCACCTGGTGGCACGCCAATCAGGCCAAATATCCGAACAGCAACCGGCTCGCCGACCTCGCCAACCCGTTCCGCGCGAAGGCGATCCGCTTCACCGACGCGCTGCGCGAGGCCGGCGCGCGGCTCGGCGTCAGCGCGACCCGGCGCAACCGCATTCGCGCCCAATTGATGCATTACAGCTGGAAGGTGTCGCATGGCACACTCGCGCCGTCGGCCGTGCCCGCCATTGCCGGCTGCGCGATCGAGTGGGACCATGGCAATCTCGCTTCGTCGCGGCGCGGCGCGCAGGAAATGGTCGATCTGTTCGGCATCGTCTTCGAGCCCTCCTTGACCTCGCTCCACATCGAGGGCCGGGCGCTCGACATGAATGTCGGCTGGGACGGGACGCTCCGCGTCCGCGAGGCCGATGGCGGGATGCGCGCCGTCGGGGCGCCGCGCAATGGCAATGAGAATCGGGAGCTGCACGAGATCGGCGCCGGCTATGGCGTCCACAAATTGCTCTCGGACCCGCCGCACTGGTCCGACAACGGGCACTGATCGCCACGCCGGCGCGGTCCGGCGCTGGCTGTCAATATGTTCTTGATCTGTTCCAACTGAGCGCCTAACCTTCCCGCATGGCCCGGCCAGACGTCCGTCCCGGCCGGGGCGCGCCCGAAAACCGCACCCCGGACCGCTTCAACCTGCCCCTGCGCGTGGCGGACGGGGACTGGCTCGATGCCCGCGATGAGGTGGACGGCGCCCAGCCCCCCTTGCGCACGACGGTCACCGTCGAGCATCCGAAGACGATCATCTCCCGCAACCAGTCGCCAGACGTCGGCTTCGACCGCTCGATCAATGCCTATCGGGGCTGCGAACATGGCTGCATCTATTGCTTCGCCCGGCCGACCCACGCCTTTCACGACCTCTCGCCCGGCCTCGATTTCGAATCGAAATTGTTCGCCAAGTCGGATGCGGCCAGGCTGCTCCGCGCCGAGCTCGGCAAAAGGGGCTATCAGGTCCGCCCGATCGCGATGGGCACCAACACCGATCCCTATCAGCCGATCGAGGGCAAATGGCGGATCACCCGCGCGCTGCTCGAGGTGCTGGCCGAGACCAGGCATCCGGTGACGATCACCACCAAATCGGACCGGGTGCTGATGGACCTCGATCTGTTGGCCGGGATGGCGAAGGACAGTCTGGTGGGCGTGGTTCTCTCGGTCACCTCGCTGACTCCGGAGATCGCCCGCACGCTGGAGCCCCGCGCCCCGGCGCCGCGCAAGCGTCTCGCCGCGGTGAAGGCGCTCAGTGAGGCCGGCATCCCCGCCTGGGTCTCGATCGCCCCGGTGGTCCCGGCGATCACCGATCATGAGATGGAGCATATTATCGAGGCGGCGGCCGAGGCCGGCGCGCTCGGCTGCTTCTACCTGCCGGTCCGCCTCCCGTTCGAGGTCGCGCCCCTGTTCCGCGCCTGGCTGGACGAGCATTTCCCGGAGCGGGCCGGCAAGGTGATGGCGATCATCCAGTCCTTGCGCGGGGGCCGCGACAATGACCCGAACTGGTTCAGCCGGATGCGCGGCCAAGGTCCGTGGGCGGACCTGCTCCGCACGCGCTTCGAGCGCGCGATCCGCAAGCACGGCCTCAATGTCGAGAAACGCCCCTTTCGCCGCGACCTGTTCCGGGCGCCGCAGGGGGCGCAGCTCAACCTGCTCTAGGCCGGCTCAGTCCTTCAGGAAGTCGCGGCGCATCCGCCAGCCGAAGGCGAGCGCGATGACGAAGACGAGGATGATCGCCGTCCACTGGAGGAGTGGCGAGAAGATGAAGATGAGGCCGCCGGTCGAGCTATGGCGCACGGCCTCCCACTGCCAGGCGAAGGACGCGATCAGCGCCAGCTCCAGCGCAAGGAAAGGCCAGGCGCCTCTGCGATTGGGCGAAGCGCCGACGAACGCGGCGGCGACGTAGACGGGCGCTGCCGTCCAGGTGGCGGCGAGCAGTGCACCGCCAAACGAGGCGCCGTCGCTCTCGACGAAAGCGAAATAGAGGTAAGGCCCGGCCAGCGCTGCCGCATAAGCCAGCGCCAGCCAGAGCGCGACACGAGTGATCGGCCGGGTTTCGGGTAGCGCCATGCCGCCCTCATACCAGTTGGCCGACCTCAGCCCAACGCCTTCTTCAACAGTTCGTTGACCAATGCCGGATTGGCCTTGCCCTGCATCGCGTTCATCGTCTGGCCGACGAAGAAGCGAAGAACTTACTTTGGCCCGCTCGAAACACCCCTTGGTCGACTCCTCCAACCCGGCTAAGTCGTCTAACACCGTCGCCAGCCGGATATAGATCATGGGCAATAACGGCCGCAGCTATGCTTGAGAGGATCATCCTCCTGCTCGGCGGCTTAGCCAGCGTGTTGGGTGCCTATCTTAGTCTGCGTGCGCGTCGCCGCGAACCGGAAACAGACGTTTGGCCTTCAGTTGAAGGCAAAGTGTTCCTGAGCCGGGAAGTCGAGAACCATCCACATAGCGGCCTGGGGCCAAGCGGCCGCATCAGATATTCTTACACTGTCGATGGCAAGCGATACGAAGGGCATCGATTGAGGCTGTTCGACCACCATACGGATCTTCATGGCGTGAGCATCCGTTACCCGGAAGGAAGCACGGTTTGCGTCTATTACGACCCTGGCAAACCAGAGCGGTCTATCCTCGATCGGGGTCTCGATGATGACCATACCGGTATGCCGATCATCGAGATCATCATTGCCGGGCTCGGCATCTTGCTCATCTACATGGCGGTTGCAGGCCACTAATCTAGCTGCCCGCCTGCGCGGACGTAGCGACTTATGAGAGCGCCTTCTTCAGCAGCTCGTTGACCACCGCCGGATTGGCCTTGCCCTGCATCGCCTTCATCACCTGGCCGACGAAGAAGCCGAACAGGGCCTCCTTGCCGCCGCGATACTGGTCGAGCTGGTTCGGATTGGCGGCGAGCACCCCGGCGATCACCGCCTCGATCGCGCCGGTGTCGGAGGTCTGCTTGAGCCCGCGCGCCTCGACGATCGCGCCCGGATCCTCGCCCGTCTCCAGCATGATCTCGAAGACCTGCTTGGCGAGCGTGCCGGAAAGCGTGCCGTCGGCGATCAGGCCCAGCAATTCCGCGCCCTGCGCAGGCGTCACCGGGCTTTCTTCGATGCCCTTGCCGAGCTTGTTGAGCGCGCCGAACAGCTCGGACGTGACCCAGTTGGAGGCGCGCTGCGCATCCGGCTTGCCGGGCGACGCCAGCAGCGCCTCGAACCAGCGCGCCGTCTCCACCTCGGCGGTCAGCACCGCCGCATTATAGGCGGAGAGGCCGAGCTCTTCCTCGTAGCGCCGGCGCTTCGCGTCCGGCAGCTCGGGCAGGCTCTCGCGGCAGTCATCGAGGAAGGCGTCGCTGAGCTCGACCGGCAGCAGGTCGGGATCCGGGAAATAGCGATAATCGTGCGCATCTTCCTTGGAACGGAGCGAGCGTGTCTCGTCGCGGTCCGGATCGTAGAGCCTCGTCTCCTGCACGACCGTGCCGCCATCCTCGATCAGGTCGACCTGGCGGCGCGCCTCATGCTCGATCACCGCCATGATGAAGCGGACCGAATTGACGTTCTTGGTCTCCGTGCGCGTGCCGAGCGCTTCGCCGGGTTTGCGCACCGAGACGTTGACGTCGGCGCGCATCGAGCCCTGCTCCATATTGCCGTCGCAGCTGCCGACATAGCGCAGGATCGAGCGCAATTTGCGGACATAGGCGCCGGCTTCCTCCGGCGAGCGCATGTCCGCGCGCGACACGATCTCCATCAGCGCCACGCCGGTGCGGTTCAGATCGACATAGGAGAAAGCCGGATGCTGATCGTGCATCAGCTTGCCCGCATCCTGCTCGAGATGGATGCGCTCGATGCCGATCGTCCTGGTCGCGCCGCCTTCCAGATCGATCTCGATCTCCCCCTCGCCGACGATCGGATGGTAGAGCTGGCTGATCTGGTAGCCCTGCGGCAGGTCCGCGTAGAAATAATTCTTCCGGTCGAAGCGCGACCAGGCGTTGATCCCGGCGTTCAGCGCCATGCCGGTACGCACCGCCTGGCGGAGGCACTCCTCGTTCGGCACCGGCAGCATGCCGGGGAAGGCCGCGTCGACGAGCGCGACCTGGGTGTTCGGCTCGGCGCCGAAAGCGGTCGGCGCGCCGGAGAAGAGCTTGGCCTCGCTCGTCACCTGGGCATGGACTTCGAGGCCGATCACGACCTCCCATTCGCCGGTGGCGCCATGGACTCGATAGGGACTAGTCTGGACAGTCATCGCTGTCGCATTAGCTCCGCGCGGCTCATGGTCAACGCTTATGGTGAGGGGGAACAGGGATGATCAGGGCGTTCCTCGCCACGAAGCCGGGCCAGGCGCTGATCCGCAAGGGCGTCGAGCTTGGCGGCCGGGACCGCAGGGCGCTGCGTCATTACCTCAGGGACCATCCGGTCGCCGGCCTGCAGATCGGCGCCGGCGGCCATCTTCTCGACGGCTGGCTGAACACGAACTTCTACCCGATCCCGGTCCGCAATCCCGGCACCCTTTTCCTCGATGCGACGAAGCGCTTTCCGATCGCCGACGGCGTCTTCGATTACGTGTTCAGCGAGCATATGATCGAGCATGTCAGCCATGCTGGCGGACAAAACATGCTGCGCGAGTGCTTCCGGGTGCTGAAACCGGGCGGCAGGATCAGGCTCTCGACGCCCGACATGGCCTTCCTGACCGGCCTGCTCGCGGAGGAGCCCAGTCCGCTGCAGGCGGCCTATCTGGCCTGGGCGTCGGCCGAATTCCTCCACGACGGGCGGCCGCACACCGCGCTTTCGGTGGTCGACCATTTCCTCCGCGGCTTCGGTCATGTCTTCATCTACGACCGCGCCACGCTCGAACGCTCGCTCGCGGCGGCGGGGTTCGCCGAGATCACCGCCTGGCGGGTCAACGAGAGCGGCGACCCGATGCTGCGGAGCCTCGAGCATGCAGATCGGTTTCCCGAGGGCTTCCTGCAGCTCGAAACGATGACCTGCGAGGCGGTAAAGCCGCGCCGGTCAGCGTCCGCTCACCACCAGGCCTGAGGCCGCGCCGTGAAGCCGGCGCGCTCCTCGAAGGCCAGCGCGGCATTGAGCACCCCCTGCTCGTCGAGCGCGCGGCCGATGATCTGCAGGCCGAGCGGCAGCCCCTGCCCGTCCAGACCCGCGGGCACCGAGATGGCCGGGAGGCCGGCAAGGCTGGCCGGGACCGCGAAGACGTCGTTCAGATACATGGCGATCGGGTCGGCGCTCTTCTCGCCAAGCCCAAACGCCGCGCTCGGCGCGGTCGGCGTCAGCAGCAGGTCGACATCCTCGAACACCGCGTCGAAATCGCGGGCAATCAACGCGCGGACCTTCTGCGCCTGATTGAAATAGGCGTCGTAAAAGCCCGCCGACAGCACATAGGTGCCGATCATGATCCGGCGCTTCACCTCGGCGCCAAACCCTGCAGCACGCGTCGCCTCGTACATGTCGTTCAGGCCGCCCTGTTCGGGCTGGACGCGCAGCCCGTAGCGGACGCCGTCATAGCGGGCGAGATTGGACGAGGCCTCGGCCGGGGCGATGATGTAATAGGTGGGCAGCGCATATTTCGTATGCGGCAGCGAGACCTCGACGATCTCCGCGCCGGCATCGCGCAGCCAGGCGATGCCCTGCTCCCAGACCGCGTCGATCTCGGCGGGGACGCCGTCGATCCGGTATTCCTTCGGGATGCCGATGCGCTTGCCGCGGATGTCGCCGGCAAGACTGGCCTCCCAGGCCGGCACCGGCAGGTCGAGCGAGGTCGCGTCCTTCGGATCGAAGCCGGCCATGGCCTCGAGCAGGATCGCGCAGTCGCGGACGTCGCGCGCCATCGGCCCCGCCTGGTCGAGCGAGGAGGCGAAGGCGACGATGCCCCAGCGCGAGCAGCGGCCATAGGTCGGCTTGACCCCGGTAATGCCGGTAAAGGCGGCCGGCTGGCGGATCGAGCCGCCCGTGTCGGTGCCGGTGACGCCGGGCGCCAGCCGCGCCGCCACCGCCGAGGCCGAGCCGCCCGAGCTGCCGCCCGGGGTCAGCGCGACGTTGCCGCCATCATTGCGCCGCCAGGGCGAGAGCACCGGTCCGTAGCCGCTGGTCTCGTTGGACGAGCCCATGGCGAACTCGTCCATGTTGAGCTTGCCGAGCATGCCGGCGCCGGCGGCGAAGAGATTGCCGGAAACTGTGCTTTCATAGACCGGCTTGTAGCCCTCCAGGATGCGCGAGCCGGCGGTGGTCTGCACGCCTTTGGTGCAGAACAGATCCTTGATGCCGAGCGGCACGCCCGAGAGCGGCTTCAGCGCGCCGGCGGCGCGATCCGCGTCGGCGGCGTCGGCGGCGGCCAGCGCGTGGTCGGGCGTCTCGACCAGATAGGCGTTGAGCGGCCGCCCCTTCTCGACCGCTTCGATCCAGGCCTCGGCGGCCTCGCGCGCGGAAAAGGCGCCGTCCCTTACGCCGTCGCGGAGCGCGGCGACGCCAAGCTCGGTGAGGCTGGTCATTCGATCACCTTGGGCACGGCGAAGAAGCCATGTTCGGCGACCGGGGCGTTGGCGAGAATCTCGTCGCGGCGGTCGCCCTCGGTGACCACGTCATCGCGCAGGCGCAATGTGTTGGGGATGACCGCGGTCATCGGCGCCACGCCCTCTACATTCACCTCGCCGAGCTGCTCGACCCAGCCGAGAATGTTGGAGAGCTCCGGCGCGAGCGCATGGACCTCGGCATCGCTGACGGCAATGCGGGCGAGCTTCGCGATGTGGCGAACCCTGGCTTCGTCTACGGACATGGAGGCGCGGCTAGCATCCCTGCTGCACTGCGGCAAGGTGACGCTTTTACCCGCGCGGCGGCTGCTCGTATTTCATCGCGCCGATGTCATTGCCCTCGGTGTCGAGGAAGCGGACGAGGACGCCGACGGTCGGGATCGGCGACTTGCCCATCGTCACCGTGCCGCCATTGGCCTCGACCGCGGCCAGCACCGCGTCGACGTCGTCGACCGCGAAGGTGGGCTCGAAGCCGTTGAGGCCGGTGCCGCTGCGCGGTTCGTGGCGCTTGTGCATCAGCCCCTGGATCCCGGGCGACGCCGCGTCGCCGGTGTGGATCAGGTAGAAGCCGGGCGGCCCCCAGGGCTCGAACGCCCAGCCGAACACGGCCTCGTAAAAGGCGATGGCGCGATCGACGTCGTCGACGTGGATGGCGAAGGTGGAGAGATTGGCGGTCATGAAATGAGGCTAGGCCGCTGGCGCCTGTGCCGCAATCCCGCTATTACGCCTTCCTATGTCGCAAAAACGTCGCACCCGTGCCGACGAGCCCTTTCTGGTGATCCGCTCGCTCGCTTATGCCGTGGCGGCCGGGGAAATCGTCGAGCGCCACCGGCACGACTGGCACCAGCTGGTCTACGCCTCGGCCGGCCTGCTGCACGTCTGGACGGAGCGCGGCGCGTGGATCGTGCCGCCGCACTGGGCGATCTTCGTGCCGGCGCGGACGGTCCATTCGATCCGCTTCGCCGCGCCGAGCGATCTGCGCACGCTCTATCTCCTTCCCGGCGGGAGCGAATATCTGCCCGACGATTGCGCGGTGATCGGCGTCTCGCCCTTGCTCCGCGAGCTGATCCTGCGCGCAACCCGGGAGGGCATGCTCGACCGGCGCGACCCCGCCGAAGCCGCGCTCGCCACCCTGATCCTCGACGAATTCCGGCAGGCCGGCGCCCCGCCCTTCGATCTGCCGCAGCCGGTCAGCCCCGCTTTGCTCCGCGCCGCCGCCCTGATCGCCGCGGCGGCCCCGGAAGCAGCGAGCACCATGGCGCTTTCGCGGGCCGTGGGCATGGGCACCCGCACGCTCGAGCGCCAGTTTCTCGCCGAGACCGGCCTCACCCCCGGCCGCTGGCGCCGCCAGCATGCGTTGCTCGGCGCACTCGAGCGGCTGGCGGCCGGCGTGCCGATCAAACAGGTCGCCGCGGCCGCGGGCTATGCGACGCCCAGCGCCTTCACCGCCGCCTTCCGCGCCAGCTTCGGCACCACCCCCGGCCGCTATTTCGCCGAGCGTCGCACCTTGCCAGATCGCGCCGCATCGGCTTCAGGGCGTTGATGGCCAGGCCCCGCAAGAGCTGCGCGACGCGTTTCCTCTATCTCGTCGCCTTCTGCATCATCCTCTTCATCGCCGGCGCCTTTGCTTATCGCGTCTTCGAGAAGCAATTGATGCGCTGGGCGCTCGTCCCGGGCACGGAATTCCGCGACGTGCCGATGCCGGCGGGCGCGAATTACGGCCAGGCGGCACTCTGGATCGCGCGGCCGGACATCGCCGGCAATCCCGCGCTCTGGCTGCCGTCCGGCGTGCAGCGGACGAACGCGCCGCCCCGCGCGTCCGTCTTCTTCGTCCATCCGACCAGCTTCACCGAGCGCGGCGCCTGGAACGCCCCCGTCGGCGACCGCGAATCGCAGGACCGCGCCGCCTTGTTCGTCCGCAGCCAGGCGAGCGCGTTCAACGGCCTCGGCCGGATCTGGGCGCCGAAATACCGGCAGGCGACGTTCGGCGCCTTCCTCACCAATGACGGCAATGCGACGCGGGCGCTCGATTTCGCTTATCGCGACGTGCTCGCCGCCTGGGAGGAATTCCTGCGCGAGGCGCCGGCGGACCGGCCGATCATCCTCGCCGCGCACAGCCAGGGCAGCATGCACCTGATGCGCCTGCTGCGGGAGCGAATCCGGGGCCGGCCCGAGGCGGCCCGCATCGCCGCAATCTATCTGGTCGGCTGGCCGGTCTCGCTGACCGCCGATCTGCCGGCTCTGCCTTTCCCCGCCTGTCAGAGCGCCGAGCAGGCGGGCTGCATCCTGTCCTGGATGAGCTATGCCGAGCCGGCCGATTCGAGCCAGATTCTGGAGGTGTGGGACGAGACCAGCGGCCCGCGCGGCGCCCGCCGCGGCACCGAGATGCTCTGCACCAATCCGCTGACCGGGGCGCGCGGCGGCGCGGCCGGCGCGGAGCGCAATCTCGGCACCTTGATTCCGAACGAGCAGATGACCGAGGCGGAGCTGCGGCCGCACGCCGTCCCGGCCCGCTGCGGCCCGCGCGGCATTTTGCTGATCGGCGAGCGCGACGGCCTGCCCGAAATGGGCCCCTACGCGCTCCCGGGGAACAATTACCACGTCTACGATTACGCCCTGTTCTGGGCGAACCTCCGCGCCGATGCGGAGCGCCGGCTGGCGGTGTTCGAGCGGAGCGCGGCGCGGTGATCACCGCCGTTGCAGCGGACTATCGCGCGGCCCTGCCGCAGGGCGGGCGGCTGCTCGGGCTGGATGCCGGCACGAAGACGATCGGCACCGCGCTCTGCGATGCCGGCTGGACGATCGCCACGCCGGCCGAACTGATCCGGCGCACGAAATTCGCGAAGGATCTGGAGGCGCTGCGGGCGCTGGCGACGGCACAGAATGTGGCCGGCCTCGTCATCGGCCTGCCGCTCAATCTCGACGGCACGGACAGCCCGCGCACCCAGTCGGTCCGCGCCTTCGCCCGCAATCTCGAACAGCCGCTCGGCCTCCCGATCCTGCTCTGGGACGAGCGCTGGTCCACGCAGGCCGTCACCCGCACCCTGATCGATGCCGACGCCAGCCGCGCCCGCCGCGCCGAGCTGGTCGACAAGATGGCCGCCGCCTACATCCTCCAGGGCGCGATCGACGCGCTCTGCATGGGCCAGGCGTAAGCGCTAGGGTCTGTACTCAATAAGGTTGCGTGCTTGGGGGATGGCTGATTCAAGGCTTTTGCTGTGGTGGAGGCTTTGGATGGCGAGACAGCTGACATGGTTGAGCGACGCGGAGTGGGCTCGGAT